>VOFH01000447.1_pt1 | contig 892000 bp, 837 predicted proteins | sample 5384091 | NCBI WGS metagenome assembly VOFH01 (sample SAMN12384727, study PRJNA508395) | human gut metagenome | isolation source: healthy gut G | host: Homo sapiens | reverse complement strand
AGAGAGGAGAGTTCGGTTGTTTGTGTTGTTGTAGATGATGTATTATAGTAAATATCACCTTTCCCAGTAAGTAACCAGGTAGGGTTTATATCATTATGTATTTCGATAATTTTCGACACCCATAAACTTGATATATCTGTTCCTTTGCTAATGCATCTTGAAATTACTCCATTCGAGCACCCAATAGCTTGTTCAAGTGCCCTTGTACTGATACCTTTTTCCTTTAATTAGGATTGCAATCCTGTTGGAAATATTCGTCATAAGTCGTAAATTATCTACATAAAACTTTTTGGTGTCGAAAATATTCTATATATTTGCAGCGTGTTCAAAAAGGGAACACCGCGCCAAATATACGAAAAAGGCATGTGATTAGCGAATTTTAAGGATTAAAGAAAATGAACGAAGAAATAAAAGAATGGCAGACACAGAGCGTGAAGCACAAGGTGGCTTACGTGTTGATGATGGACGGTATCAGCTTCAGATATACCGAAGAGACCGGGATTGTGTTTTCCGCACCTGATTTTTATGTGAAGAACCTTATCCGCCGCCTGATGAGTTGTTACGGTGTGAGTTTGAAACCGATTATAAACGAATTTAAATAAGTGAGATTATGGAAAACAAGAAAATGAGTTGCTGGGATTTTGTATTCAGTTCTGTAAAGACTCATATAGATGATCTGGTAAGACAGGCTGACAAGTACACCAAAGACATGAATGAGGATTTTGAACATTTCTTCTGCTGGTATGCCGAGGATATGTACAAGACGCAACGTGAACTTTCCTGTTACCGTGCCTTGAAGGTGGTTTTATCTGCCGGTAGCCATGATGATGTAAAGTTATACATGGAAAGCAAGATAAACAGTCTGACTGATAGTCTTCTTACCGGAAGCATCCGCAAGAACAGCACCAGTGCGGCTTCAAATTTGGCGCATACGTTGGAACTGGAAGTGAACCAGAAGATACGTGAGAAATTCACTATACTTCTTGGGATTATTGAAAAAGGTGAAAAGGTTGAGGGACAACAGTAAACCCAGCGTGACAACCCGGAAGGCGTTAAGAGACGGGTGACGGTGTGGAAAGACACACGGGAGTGCATGGTTCTTGTGCCGGGGTTCGATTCCCCGGACTCCCCCCCAATATTAATCATTAAAACAAGTGAGATATGAACAAGAGGTACATTCACATTACGAAAGCCGACCGCGACTTTATCGCAAAGGCACTCAACGTGACAGAGAAGACTGTTTATAACGCTATCCGGTTTGATGACCGTCGTGGCAACTCCGAACTTTCTGCAAAGATCCGTAAGTTGGCCATGGATCGTGGCGGTATTGTGATGGTTGTTATTCCGGAAATAGAAACTTTCCATGATTATGACAATGTGATGCGTCAGTACTGTCCGAACGGTGCCTTGATAGAGCTTGACCGTAATGATGGTAGCGGTCAGGTAATATTCAAGGGAGAAACGGTGAAGACTTACGAGCATGTGATGGTTGCCGATATTAACCAAATCCAAGCGTTTGCATCGGCATTGAGATAGGAGGCGGCTATGTTGGTGTATTACGGTAACATACAGTGTATTTCTGCACGTGAGCTCATAGATGGCGGCTATATCACCGAATCCTGTTATAGGAACTGGGTGAACCGTGGCCGTATCAAGGTGGTGCGCCGTGGTGGAGGTGCTGCTGGAAATTGCGCGTTGGTCGCCCTCAATAGCCTGCCTACCGAGTGTCTGGAACGGGTGAAGGAAGACAACCCCGGTGGAACAGAGCAGGCACTTCGCCACTGGATACTATCAAACTATGTGCTGGATCAGGCTGCAGTAGCCTATTTTTTGGAATGGTCTGCCCATTCTTCCAGCAAAAGAGCTACAGACGAACTTGCCCGGAAATATGCGGTGAATGCTTCCGTGTTGAATACTTGTATCAAGCTTTATAACAGAAGCAATGACTACCGCAAACTGATGGGTGAAAAATACAACTGGGACATGATGGCCACCACCATCGAGACCCTGCGCGAAGACTTTGGTCATGACCTTCCTGCCAGTACCCTGCGCTTCCGAAAGAAAGTGAACGAATACAAGCAGTACGGTTACGAATGTCTGATAACCGGTAAGTTCGGCAACCAGAACAAACGGAAGGTGACTCACATGGACGAACGCCTGGTGATGAGTTTGAAAGTACTTCCCAACCAACCATACGGCAGCGATGTGCATGAAATGTATCTGTCGTTTGTATGCGGTGAGCTGGAAGTATGGGATCTGGAAACAGGAGAGATATTCAATCCGGAAGACTTTACGGATAAGAACGGGGAGCCGAAAGAACTGAGCGAAAGCACTATCCGGAACATTCTGAACAACCCGGCAAGCCAGCTGCTGATAGAAAAAGTCTTGCGTGGACGTATGGAGTTCTATCACGAGCAAATGCCGCACATGCACCGTCATGGCGGGGAGTTCTCTTTGTCACAAATAACGATGGATGACGTGGATTTGCCGCGCCGAATGAAAGGCGGCGAGTATGTGCATGCCTATTATGCCTATGATGTGGTGAGCCAGTGCCGTATCGGGCTGGCCTACGGGCGGGATAAGGATGATGCTTTGGTAGTGGACTGTTTCCGTGATATGTTCCGGCTCATCGAACGCAACGGATGGGGTATTCCAGCCGGTATTGAGGTGGAGCAGCACTTGATGAGCAAGTATAAAGGAGGATTTCTGAAGGCAGGTGAGGTATTTAAGTTTGTGCATTTCTGTGCTCCACAGAACTCACAGGAAAAATATGCTGAAGCTCTGAACGGTGCGTTCAAGACAACCATAGCACATAAGAACCATGAAGCCATTGGCCGCTGGCATAACAAAGGTGCACGGCGGGTGGACCAGAAGAAAGTGAGCGACAGCAGTAACCACACCTGGGAAGACCGAAAGTATTATACGTTTGAAGAGCTTGTGGCGGATGACCGTCGCGATTGTGAAGAATGGAACAATACGCTTCACCCCAACCAAAAGAAATATCCCGGAATGACCCGTTGGGATGTGCTTGTAGCCAAAATCAATCCGACCCTTCGACCGCTTGATAAATTGACTTTGAGCAGATATATCGGGGAAAAGGTAGATACCAGTATTCGTAGAAATTCCACAGTACGTGTGGCAAATGCAGACTGGTGGCTGAGCGGTCCGGAAGTGCTGGAGCAGCTGGAACCAAACAACCGCAGGGTGACGGCCTACTACCTGCCGGATGAAGAGGGTAAGCCTACGGATGTCTTCCTGTTCCAGAACGACCGCTACCTTGACAAGGTTCGTCCGGTAGTGACTTACAACCGGGTGATGGCAGAACAGACCGAAGAAGACCGGGCAGCCTATACAGAGCAAAACAAAGTTCTGAGCCATTTCAGCAAATACCTCAATGACCACGCCATCGGCAAGGTGGGAACCGGTACACCGGATCAGCCAACGGATGACCCGGAAGAGGAACTGGAACTTCCCCCGGTGGAACTATCCAATGATTTGCCAGCCGAATTGTCGGCAGATCCGGAATCAGATTATGAATGGCACTCCGGAATAAGCGAGGCAATGAGGGCCATCAGTGACATGTAAGAACAGAATTAGAACAACATTAAAACAGCGTTAGAATTATGATTACAGAAGCGCAAAAACAGAAGATTTTAGCAGCGATAGCCGCCAACCGTGTGAACTATCCCAGTGATGCCAAGCATGCTGCCTCTTTGGGCATCAGTACGTCTGTGTACAGTGCAATCAAGAACGGACAGACAGACAAAGCCCTGAGCGATGCCAACTGGATAAGCATTGCCCGCAAATTAGGGGTGAACCTCCGTGGTGAAATGGAATGGAAAGCAGCCAAGACCCCGACCTTTGAATATATAACAGCCCAGCTGGAGTTCTCACAGCAGTCCAGCCTGTCGGGTATCCTGTGCGACATGCCCAATATCGGCAAGACTTTCACGGCACGTTATTATGTGCAGAGCCACAAGAATGCCGTGTATATCGACTGCTCGCAGGTAAAGACCAAATTGAAGCTGGTACGCAAGATTGCCGCGGAGTTTGGGGTGGACAGCAAGGGAAAGTATTCTGATGTGTATGAAGACCTGGTATATTACCTCCGTTCTATGGAAACCCCGCTTATCATCCTCGATGAAGCAGGCGACCTGCAGTATGAAGCTTTCCTTGAACTGAAGGCCTTGTGGAATGCCACTGAACGCTGCTGCGCCTGGTACATGATGGGGGCAGACGGATTGAAAGAGAAAATCAACCGCTCCATAGAATGTAAGAAGGTGGGCTATACCGAAATGTTGAGCCGTTATGGTGACCGGTACAGCAAGGTGACACCAGATGATGGCAAGGAGCGCGAACAGTTCTTGAACAACCAGGCACGTATTGTGGCCAAGGTAAATGCCCCAGCAGGTGCTGATATAGCCCAGATTGTACGGAAGACACGCGGTGGTTTGAGAAGAGTCTATACTGAGATTGAAAAACTTAAAATGAATGAATTATGAATAGATGCAACAAAAACAATAAATCCCCTCGTGTGAAGACTGGAACAAATCAGTTACTGAACGAATTGCTTGCGCTACGAGAAAGGCTTGATGTGCTGATTTGCATGTGTGACGCAGAATTAAATCAGCGCCAAAGCATTCAGCCCTCCCGCCCTCTCCAAAGACCTTGTATGGAATGTATCGATGTCGAGTCACTTCCCATTCGTGAGTTGACAGTGGAGGAGGAGCACATGCTTGTAGGAGCGGATTTAGAAAGACGGTTTCAAAACGATGAAACCCATCATCCGTTCGCGTTGGAACATTGCTAAATAATGAAACTCTTATGTGTATTGAATCATTCATGATGCAAAAATATAAAAAAATATGAAGCGTGCGTACAGTCCGAAGGAAATAGCCGCCAAGAAATGGGTTACTCTGCCGTGGAATGAGAAATGGAGCAAACCTTTCGGGTTCCCGGCAGAGAACGCTTCGTGGTTCATCAGTGGTGCCAGTGCCAGCGGGAAGAGCAGCTTTGTGATGCAACTTGGAAAGGAACTGTGCAACTATGGGACGGTGCTGTACATGAGTTACGAAGAGAAAATCAACCAAAGCTTCCAACGGCGTATGGGTTATTTGAAGATGAATGAGGTGCAGGGCAAGTTTCGCGTGGTGACAGAAGGTAGTCTGGAGGAAGTGATTGCCCGACTGAAAAAGCCGAAAAGCCCGAAGTTTATCATCATCGATTCCTTTCAGGTGGCCGGATGGGATTATCCGCAGGCTGTGGAACTGATGGAAACCTTTCCGAAGAAATGTTTCATCTGGATTAGCCAGGAAAAGAAAAGCCAGCCGATGGGTGGCGGTGCAGTAAGATTGAAATATATCTGTGATATGAAGATTCGGGTGGTCGGTTATAAAGCTTATTGTCAAGGACGCGCCATTGGAGACCCGGGAAGCTATTATGTGGTATGGGAAGACGGAATCATTCAAACAAGTAATAATTTACCAAAGTGATTATGGATAATAACGAAAAGGCTTTTGAAAGCTACACCGGAACGGAAGAGTTCCAGATCCTGCTGGACGGAAATTCCAGCCGGGCAGTATTGGATGACTGGCTGGAGCGAAACATTCAAAGTGACCTGAAAGTGAGAAGAGCGAAAACGCCCGGTCATGTCGTAATAGAAACGGGTGATGTCTTGTTTGCACGTAATGTGCTGATATGGAATCCAAGTTGTAAAGTCAACATCAAAAAGAAGTGATATGGAAAAAGACAAAGTTTACATCAGTGGTGCAATAGCCCACTACAATATCGATGAGCGCAAAGGTGCGTTCCTCGATGCTGAAAACAGATTGCGTGCTATGGGGTTCGTTCCGGTGAATCCATTCAAAAACGGACTGCCGGATGAAGCGCACTGGAGAGAGCACATGCGGGCGGACATCCGTTTGTTACTGGATTGTAATTTTATCTATATGCTACAAGGACTGGGAACTGAGTAAAGAAGCTAAGCTGGAGCTTGACGTAGCCAGTTCGTGTGGCATTAAAGTATTGTTTGAATAACCTTTTAATAGTGAATGTATGGAAGAAAAACAGAAAGTTCAGGTCGTATTTGAATTTGACCGTTCCGAGTATGACGCGTATCTCTTTTTGATGAATCAAAAGAAGACGAAAGAGGTAGAGCAAATATGGAACACCATGAGCGGTGAGCCTGTGGTTGCGGATATTGATTTGCTTGAAGAGGACAGCCAGTCTGTAAAACTTATGATGATAAGTTTGGCAATTCTTTCAGTGGAGAAAAAAGTGAAAGGATGATATGGCACAGGAAGTAACCAATTTCGCCCGGTTCTATGCATTGTTCAACAAACTGCCTTATCAGGGCGATCGGGAGGAATTCAAAAAACAAATCGTGCTGCAGTACACGTGGAACCGGACAGACAGTCTGAAGGAAATGACGGCCAAGGAGTATGAAGTTTGTTGTACTGCTCTGGAGAAACTGAGCGGACAAGACGAATGGCGGCAGAAACTTCGTGAGGAGCTGCGGCGGAAACGGAGTCTCTGTCTGAACCTGATGCAGAAACTGGGCATAGATACATCCGACTGGGCACGAATCAATGACTTCTGCAGTAATCCCCGAATATCCGGCAAGGCGTTCAGACAGATTACGGTGGACGAACTGGATGAGCTGGCGGTAAAGCTTCGGTCCATACAACGGAAAGGCGGCTTGAAGCCCAAGAAAGAAAAGCAAACGATTAACCCCATGAGCATGGTGTCACTCATTCAGATTGACCCTGATGCTCCGGCAAACTGATAGGATATGGAAAATAGAAACACAAAGATTTTAGAGAATCTGAAAAAGGAAATCAATCTGCTTGCCTCTGATATGGAGAAGCAAGATGCAGCCGAGTTTTATAGTGAACTGGCTGACTGGGCATACGCCAACGGAGAGGCTATGCTGATGGAAGACGAACCTGAAATGCAGGATTATGAAAACCAATAACCCCAAAAAAACAAGAATCATGGAAGAAATGAAACAAACGACCGTGGTAATGACGGCAGAGGAGAAGGCGGAATTTGAAGCCTTCCAGAGAGAAAAAGCAAAGAAAGCGGCAGAGGAAAAAGCCAAGAATGACCGCGAAATGTACAAACAGATGGTGGATGAGGAGATAGCAAACTCCATTCCGGTACTGCTGGGCATCAGTGAGCAGATCAAGGCAAGCAAGCAGACTGTGATGGACAACTTCAAAACCATTCTGGAAATGAAGGCAGACCTTTTCAAGACCAAGGTGAAGGATGACCAGCGCAGTCATACCTTTACTAACAGTGAAGGCGACAAACGAATCACGCTGGGTGTGTATGTGACCGACGGTTACCGTGACACGGTGGAAGACGGTATAGCCATTGTGAAGGAATACATAGAAGGTCTGGCCAAAGATGAAAAGACCAAGGCACTGGTGAGCATGGTACTTCGTCTGTTGGCCCGTGATGCCAAGGGAACCCTGAAGGCTTCACGCATCGTGCAGCTTCGCAAAGTGGCCATGGAAACCGGAGATGACCGTTTCATTGAAGGTGTGCGTATCATTGAGGAAGCCTACCAGCCGGAAGTGAGCAAACAGTTTATCCGTGCTGAAATCAAGAACGAAAACGGAATGTGGAAACCTATCCCTCTGGGAATGACAGAATCATAAATAATAGAACTATGATACAAGAAGTGGAGAAATCTCCGAAAGTAGCCCTGTGCCGTGCTTGCCACGGTACAGGTAAAGTAAAGAAAGTTGTAGAATATCCCTCTCGGATCTTTGGAAAGAAGCGAAGCGAAACCATTGAGGAAGTCTGCAGACAGTGTGAAGGAAGTGGCCGGGTAACGGTAAGCGCAAAAATGACGCTTGACATCCGTCCCTATAAACCTAAAGTAAAACCGTCTATGAACGATTAAACCTATATGGGAAAGCGGCACGGAGTCAGTTATCAGAAGCGTGTAGTAGAAGTAAACAGGATATATGACCATTATGCCAGTCACGGTGTACCGAACCGTGAAATATGGCGGCGGTACATATATCCTGTGTATGCTATTAGTGAGCGTACATTCTACAATATGCTTAAAGCGTCCGCAGACCCTAAAAATGATTTGCCGGACGATACGGTACAATTGAAATTTAACTTTGACTGGGAATGAATGAAGATGTAAAAAAAGTAGTGGCCCGGATACTGAAAGACATTCAGGTGGAAATGAGCGATGAGTTTGACAAGAACTTTGAGCGGCAGGCTTTTTTCAGTGAGAAATGGCAGCGACGGAAAAGTCCCATCCGGGATGAAGGCAGAGCCATACTGACAGATACCGGGGCGCTTCGGAAAAGTATTGGGAGCCGGACGACGGAAAACAGCATTACCTTCTTTACTACTCTTCCCTATGCGGCCATTCATAATGATGGTGGTGAAATAGTGGTGACAGGGCGAATGAAGCGTTTCTTCTGGCATAAGTATTATGAGGCCACCGGGTCGTTCGGGAGAAGGAAGGACGGAAAACTGCGAAAAGACAAACGAAATGCCCGGCTTGATACAGAAGCCGATTTTTGGATGTTCATGGCTTTAAAGAAAGAAGGAAGCACCATCAGGATTCCCCGCCGCCGTTTCCTCGGCACATCGCCTGAAGTGGAAAAAGCCGTCCGTGAGATTGTAGAAGAGAACCTAACAGAGTATTTCACCATTGAATATAATATCATAAGAAGATGAGAAAAGAACTTTACCGGCTGCTTTGCAGCGAACTGAAGGCCATTGACCTTATAAAGCACATAGACCTGTGGAATCACAACGTGGAATTCATCGAGCAGGAAGAGAACTGGGAGCGTCCGGCTGTTTTTGTGGAATTCTGCCCTATACAGTGGAACGCGATTGTTCCCGGTGTGGAGTACCGGGCAGAACCTTTGATCAAGCTGCACATCGTGACGGACTGGGAAGGTTCGAGTGCTGATGGAAGCGAGCTGCAGGAAGATGCGTTGAAGGTGTTTGACCTGCCCGGACTGATTCATGCACAGCTTGCCGGATTGGGAGGCGAGACCTTTTTGGAGCTGGATCTGGTGGAGAGTGACACCAATCACAACCATGAGGATATTGTGGAAAGTATCGAGGTATATCAGTGTGTGGCCATCAAGCGGCTGCAATAGCCGTCTTTATTAGACAGAAAAAGCCGCGGACGTATAAATTACCGTCTGCGGCTTTTTTGTTCAATACAGGCAAAGTAAACGCAATCAGGCAGCCTCTTTCTTGTAAAGCATCATATCTGTGTAAGAAGAGTTGTAATTCATGTGAGCATTGAATTCCACCTTTGTGCAGTTTTCAAAAGGATTACCTAAATCCCTATTTTTACCTATCCATTCGCACAGCTCCAGAATTGAAGATTTGTTGGATGTAAAATATACGTATGAATGCCCCTTCAGTACATTCAGCACATCCAGATAGTCTGCCATATTCCAGTACATGTTATAGGTTCCTACGTCAGTGGACAGATAGGGCGGATCAACAAGAAATACTACTCCAGGAATATCTTTATACCGGTTGAATACTTCCTTGTAATCGCAAGATACGATTTCCAGCCCTTCGAGATAGTCCGTACATTCCGGGTAGCCGGTCTTGCGTATATTGTTGTATAAAGCTTCCTTCCGCATATCCTGAACAGACAGTTTGTATTTCATGGAAAACAAGATAGAGGAGGAGAGGGTAATGAAATCCACATATCCGGTGCTATTCTCTTCCTGCTCGATGCGGCTGAATATTCGTTCACGCAGTTCTCCTTTAATGATTTTATGACGTGGTACGGAATTCCCTACCATTTCGCGAATGTCAGCAAGCAGCTGATTCGTTTGCGGAATGTGCTTCATGCGGAAGCGGTAGTTATCGAAGTCATTATAGATAACAGTAGAGTGGGGCTTGAGGGATTTGGTAATGTGAGACAACAATCCGGAGCCACCGAACAGGTCAACAAACAATGTCCCATCCGGATATTGCTCCAGCACTTTCATGAATTCCTTGGCGAACATACGCTTTTGCCCGACAAATGGGAGAGGGGCTGACAGATACATCTTTCTCATACGTTCAATTCAAATTTTACATTTTCATTGCCGGCAAGCAGCTGTTCTGTTTTGTCGATGTTGTTTTCGTAAATATGCACGTTCCCCAGATTCAGGGTGATGGATTTTAGCGGCAACTCAATCTGTCTTGATATTAGATACAAATGATAAATATCTGCCGGCAGTCCTAAATTCGCATCGCTGCTTCGCTGATAGGCGGTCATGACCAGTTCTCCTTGCTCTATCTGAAACTGAACAAGACTAAGGCATGGAGCCTGGTTGCTTTCTGTTCCTGTAGATCCGAGAAACAATATATAGTTTTTGCTGTTCCTTTTTTCCCTGTTTATGCGTTCGATGAGTGGCGGCAGTTTTTCAAAATAGGTTGGGTAGCTGTTCACAAGGATAGAGCCGCAGTAGTCCCACCAGTTGATTCCGGCCTCCCTGTATTTTTCCACGTTGCGCTCGCCTCTCATAAACAGTTGTAGCTCGTTTTTTAACTTCTTCCGCGCTATGGTATGCCCCTCGAATATATCAAGAAGGTCGGCTGGGAGCAGCGTCAGCTGTTCATTCAGCAGGTAGCGGATATTCCCTTTTTTATTGCTTTGCATCTTTCCGGACGAAAGCACCTTGCCTAAGATTTGATAATACTTGTTCATGATATGAATGTTATTTATTGCGATACAAAGGTAGGGTAGGGGAGTTTGCCTTTAGTGGGAGGAAGTCCTGATTACACTGCACACAAATTGCAGTCGGTTTTAAAACGCCTGATCAGGTCATACACCTTTCGCTCACTGATGCCATATCGTAGGGAAAGCATTGCTACGATATAAGACACTTTTTCCCCATTGATCTGCAACTTGTTATATTCATTATATAGTTCTATATATTGCACATCATCGGGTCGTATGCCCATGTAATGGCATGTTTTTAAAAGCTCCCTGTTCAATTTTAGTATCTCAATTACTTTCATATCCAGTTAAATTTTGTACATTTGCAACATCTCACTTACTTTTGATTAAAAAAACGCATCCAGTGCGCGGCGAGGGCATTGCCCCCGGTCGTGCGCACTGGATGCGTTTAAGTTAAAAGTAGGTGAGATGATTTTTAACAGGCCGGGGGCTTTTTTTATCCCTCCCGAAGGGATTCTCAATCATTCAATCCTGTATAATTCCAAATTGAACTTATCCTTCTTTTCCCAGCCTTCAGCCAGAATCTTCTGGATATACCTTACCGCTTTCGTATAGAAGTCTTTCAACTCATCTAACCGACTAAAAGTATGGTATTCGGGCTGTTCATCCGAACCGAATTTGAATGTAACCGGAAGGGTCTCTCCGCCCGTCTGAACGGCCAAATCGTATGCTGCCTTATAGTTGTATTGGTTCTCCGTAGAAAGCCATACAGGGGCACCATTATAGGCGAATCCGGATAGGATAGCTGCATCAGTCTGGCTGTTATACCATGACATAACCAATGTGCGGATTTCCTCATCAGTAGGCTTGTGTCCGAACTCCTCTTCCATGTAGGAGGCAGAGCCGTTCTCTTTTTCCTGCACATCCCAGCGGATGCGCCATTTGTCTTTAACCGGGTTCGTGCATTCCATCAGCGACACACCGGCACTTCCTTCAACTCTTCTCATGTAAACACGTATTTGGTTCTACCTTTGCCGAATGTCTCTGTCTTGATGGTCGTTTCAAACGGGAAACCATCCGGCATTTCCTTTACTTGTGCGAGAATATTCTTCATTTCCTCGCTGTTGGTGAAGAACTTCTTTGCTTCGCCGTTCACTTCGATGGCCACAATACAGCGGTCTTCTCCCTGCTCGGTCTTGATACCGGTCTCAAAGTCCTTCACTACAATCGGTAAGTTTACCAGTTCCCGGATGCTTACCACCACACCGGGAAATCGCTTCTTGCCGTCCTCCGGCTTGTAAGCGACATTCAAGTCTTTAAAACTTCTCATTTCTTTGCCTGTTAATTTTTTAAACAACTTATTACAGTCGGCGTGCTTCGTCATGCCGTAGAAACTGGCAATCAGTTCCCGCCGTCTTTTTCTCGATTTTACCTCGTGCATCTTCCGGGCAAACTTCTGTTTGATGCGTTTCCGCAATCTTACATAGTCGGGACGGATAACATAGCCAAGGAAATCAATGCCTTCTTCCACAGGGAACACCCGTTCATTCGGCTTTATTTCCAAGTCTATTTTTCCCATTTGCCCGTGAACAGCATCACGAATCTTCCACAATTCCGCTTTCGTTTTACCGAGTACCAGTCCGTCATCGCAATAGCGATAGTAATAACGAACCCCGTACTTATCCTTCAGATAGTGGTCTAAAAATACAGACAGAAGCAGATTTCCTGCCCCTTGTGAACTGCGCAGTCCGAAACTGATACCTTCCGGCAGCAGCTTAACAAACCGCTCCAACAAGACCAACAGCCTTTTGTCCTTGAACACCCTCCGGAAGCACCACATAACAAAGTCCTGCCGCGCATTGTCATAAAACCTCCGGATGTCAAATTTGTATGCGTAAAGCGTGCCTTCCGGATTTTTTTGCAAATCGGTACGTATGCAGTTCATCAGGTCATGAGTACCGCGCCTTTTGATGCTTGCACCAGTTGTCCGGATATAACGTTTTTGCAGGTGGCGGTCCACCACATTCATGATGGCAAACACAGCGATGCGGTCTTTCATGGACAGGATCTGCAAAATACGTTTTTTACCGTATTCTTCAATTTCCCTCTCATGGTAGCCGCCCAGCCGGAATGAGCCGTCCGCAATGGAAGCCGTCAGTTCGGTGATAATCTTCTCCCTATGGGCAAGCAGGAATCGTCCCTGCCTTGACCTCTTACGATCGGTTCCGCGAAGTACCGAATCGAATGCCTCCGACATATTGGAGTATTCGATGATTTCCTCGATAATATATCCTTCCCTGCGCATAAGCTATTGGTTAATAAACATGGAAGATAAGGGCCTTCCTTTCCCCGGGTCTGACTTCTTCGAGCTGACTTGAGCCTACCAAACTCCACCCGACGCGTGATTTTTCAGCTTTCCACCCTAATGGGTGCTGTTGCTGTGGCTTGCTTCCCTCGGCACCGCTTCGGGGACACGTCCCCGCTGCTGTACGCCGATTTGTTAGATTTCCAGACGCGAGCCGACATTCGCATTCGTATTCGAAGCATCGTTATTCGCATTCGCATTCGACACACCGCCATTCGCATTCGCATTGTTGTACCCGCGATAGACCACACGGACTATCGGGAAGCTCCACCGGGTACAAAGTTACTGATTTAACAGGCAAAATGAGCTAAAGCATTACACTATCCACCAAAATAGGGCCGACAATATGCCGCCTATGACGGTAAGAGACCAGTCTATCCAGTCCCAAAGTCTGCCTTTCAGTTTGTCTTTCAGTTCCAGACAGGAGGCTGCGACAGCTGCAGCATAGAGCGCTGTCCACGGGGTGAAGGCCAAAATGCCTACCAACAAACCGCCAATAAGGTGTTTGTAGCGGTTGCTTTGTTTGAGAAATTCGATAATTTTGTTCATAACGGGTTGTTTTTAAAAATTGTTTTGTATATTTGCAGTGAGGAATAGCGTTAGATGTTCAGAACGGGATTGTAGTTCCCGGAGCTTGCGTCTTTCGCTATTCTTTCTTTTTTATATGTTTGTATAATTCACCTCCTTCTGAAAGACTGTGCAGCGTGTATTCGTGCCAGTCGTATTCCCGAACTATTATCAGTGCTTTTTCACCTCTTACTTCTATCTCGAAAATGTGCGATTGTATGAGGTGTGGAATACCTTTGTGGTTATCTGCTGTTCCCAGGTATTTGGCTTTGGCAAATACATTCTTTATATCCAGAAGCATGAGGTTCTTTTCATGGTAGAACTTGTATGGCTGGTTGGTCCATTCTTGAAGCGTGCGTTTTGATATGTTTACCGGGAATGGGAATTCATTATTCGTGATAACTGTTCCCTGCAATGGCTTGGCTTGCTTCTTTATCTGTTTGGCATCTGCATTGGCCAATGTTCTTACCAGTTTGCATGCGGCGCACAATTCATTTTCCGGAACGAAGACCAGTTTCATATTTCCGTTGTTCATATCGCAATCCTTACAGCGCTTGATGGTGTATGGATTATAGTCGGGCATCGTCTTTTGTTCCATGCCTGCATTGAACCGGAACATTCCCTTTTTGTCAACTTCCAAAGCTGATTCCCCCCTTGCCATGGCCTCTTCGTGGTCTGTAGGCGGATACTTGGATTTGCGTACCTGGACCACGGAACAGCGGCAGCCCCATCCGTTAGGAGGATAGAATTCTGCCCAGAACGGGTCTGAAGCCGGGAGTGTGATGCCGGCCATTTCTGCATGGGTGGGACGTACCTTTGCATCCCCGGCCGTGCGGTACTGTAGATAATAGCGGTCGCCGTCCTGCATGAACCGTTCCCATTTGGCTGCCATTTCAGCCGAAGCCTGTACAAAGTTGAATTCAGCCCGTAGATAGTTTGAATTGTATGTTTCGTCGATCTTCCGGACATCATTCAAAAAGCGTTCGAACGTCTTTCTATTGCCGTTTTCATCCAACAGGGAGGGAAAGGCCTCATTCAGTTCATGGAAGGTCTTCAGGCCGGAGAATACATAGTTGGAACGCTCCAGCCGCTTGCGCATGGCCTCGGATATTTCCACCTGCCGGAATGAACCGTTCAGGACAGAAGAATGAGCTTCTATAAAATCCTGCGCTTCTTCGGATGCCAGGATACCTATTTCAAGGTTTGCCCCTTCCTGCCGGAACAATACCTTCATCATGCGGTCAAAGCGTTCCGTGAGCTTGTCGCGCATGAGTCTTGCCTCGTCCTCCATGGAGAGGCATAGTTCCTGTTTACCCAACAGGTGGGCATACCGCTGGTGCAGCCCCGAATAATCATCGGGGCTCAGTCGAAAAAACGGGACAGCGTTTCAGCCGGTTTGCCGTCTTTCTTTTTTTTCAGTTCTGTCGGGTCCGGCTCTTCCTTCGGTTCCTTCTCCTCGCACGGAATGCCGTATTTTTCCTCAAAGTACTGTGGCTTCACCTTGTAGTGCTGCAGTACCATTTCCTCGTAAGCTTTCTGCTGTTCGGGCGTGTAGTCAATGGAGTAGTCCCAATCGAAGCGCAGCCCTTTAACAGGAAACCCGTGGCGCACCATGCGCGGAATGAGCTGGTTGTTCACTATATCCCGCAGCATGTCGCAGTCGCTTTCCACGAGGTTCTGGAACACTTCAAGGTGCGTTTCCGACTGTGATAGGCTGCTTCCGTCCTCGATGGTCATCGTCTGCCCGATGATAAGCTTTGACAGTTCGGAATTGGCCCGATCGATGCGCTTGTCATAGACATTGAATGCATCTCCCTTGCCGCTTTCCACAAACTCGATTTCGGTTTCCATTCCTGCCACCATGGAGAGAGCGGTTCCGGCTTCACGCAGCATCTTGTCGAGACGGTCAATCTCTTTCTGATCGCGCGAAGTGGTGCGTGCTATACGCATGGGCATTCCGAATATTTCCCCGAAGGTGTCCCAAAAGGCCAGCATGTTCTTTTTGGGATAGTCTGTGAAGCCGCCTTGAGATACAGCCCGAGGTCGTCAGGTCTACCGGCCTCAATGAGCCAGTCGGAAAAAGGAGGCTGGCGGTAGTCTATACCTGTAGTCCAGTCCTGCCCGAGGTCGGTAATGACACGCCCATACTCAGGAATGACATGTTTGCGCGGAATAAGCTTCACATCCGAATAACAGATGCAGCCGTCGCCGTCAGTGCAAAGGTCGCCCAATTCGATGAGCGAATGTCCCCAGTAGATTGAATCAAGGGCATAGCGCATGAGCTGCTTGAACCAGGACTGGTCAAAGAAGTGAACCGCTTCCTCGTTCTCATCCCCTTTCATATCCACGATTTTGAAAGAACGTGCCATGACAAAACCTCTGCGCTGCTCCACACACCCGGAGAGGTGAAGGTCTATTTCCGCGTCCCGGTAGATGTCGTACAGGCGCTGGCGGCTGGGGCTGTCCACATTGATGGCATACTGCCAGGCATCGCGCCAGTTCTTGATGTCCTTCCGGGTGAGTGCATCGGTGGTGCGTTGCAGGTCGATGACCATTTTCTGCACCCGCTTGATGTCTTTCCCCTTGGCCAGATTAAAATTGCCGTATGGCGTTTGCAGTACGTTTTTCGGTTTATTGGAAAACATACCGCTGAAAAAGTCTTTAATATCCATAATCCTACCAGTTATGATGAAGCTGCTTCTGACAGCTGTAAACAAATGAATTTCCGGACGGAAGCCCATCTTCTCCGACAGCCAAAGGCAAATCAGGGACAATTTTTCCGGCCTGTACGCCTTCAAGCCACTTGATGGCCCGTTCATATCGTTCCTTGCGTATCTCGCTTCCCATCTTTTGCGGCATGGCTGCACTCATGTGGTAAAGTGAAATGTCGCAGGTGTACATGACAATGAGCCGGTTCCGGTGTTCATCCTGTGCAGAGAAAATGGCCGTACAGTCGTATTTCGGCCGTAGATAACCGGCAATTTCTTCCCGGGCTTCCGCTTCTGCATTGGTACGGTTTTCCGGGCTTACCTGCGAGATAACCTTCAATGCGTTGTCGCCGATGACAACTTTGTAATCTTCTTCTGTAATGAACATGACTTTACTTATTTAGTGATGAACAATGCCATTTTTTCTATATCCCGGATAGTGGTTCCCTTGCGGAAACGGTGGCGGTGAATCAGTTCGCAGATATTCCTTTTGGGGACAACTTTCAGTTTGCCACCCATATACAGGACGTAGTACTTTCTTCCGTAGAGCTTGGCATACTTGCAAGCACGGGCAACGGCACGTTTATAGCGCCATGCAAAAATCATTCTTTTAATCAGCTGTATCATGTTACCATATATTTTTGGCGGTCGGCCTTTTACCGAACACCGGTTGAAAACTCTCCTGCCTTGAATTGCGCTGCAGCATCCAGATGGCTCCCTCGTCGGCATCCGGTGCATCATCGTGAATACGGCTGCCACGCTCCAGTGCCAAGGTCTGTTCGATTCCGGTCTGCATATCCGGCGATTCTTTCAACTTCTCATTGTAGAATACGAAACCGCGTTCCCATAATGGTGACACCGCTTCGATGCGCTGGAGCTTGTCCGGCTTCTTTCGTTTGTCCGGCATGATGGGCAGTTGGTATCCACGCAGATTCCCTTCTGCCTCAAACTCATCCAGAATGACATCCTGCATGAAGTTCGCTTCCATAAAGAACTGGACGGCTGCCGTATCACGTGTACGCTCGTAGAGGTCGTAAAGCCACCGTACCATTCCTGAAACGGTATCCTGCCGGACGTAACAGTCTATAAGGTGCAGTTCCTTCCCAATCTTGCCCCAAAGGCGGCAAGCCTTGTAGTCGTTGGAAGTGGTCGATTTGAAAGAGGGGTCGGTATAGCAGACCAGCATTTCATACTTGGACAGCCTGGGCAGTTTCTTGTAACGAATCCAGTCTGCCCGAAAAATAGTGCCGTCCACGATGGGGTTGTGCATCATCTCCTTTTCCCATGCCCGGTAGCCTACGAAATCCCTGTATTCCTGCGCCTCTTCTTTCGTCCATTTTTCGCGCCATACCGGTTCTCCGTTCTTGTCTATTGCCTTGATGACGGATACATGTACCCCTTTTGTCTTGGTGAGATTGGCCAGCACCGAGTTTTTAGAAATGAGGTTCCCGACCATGATAAAGCGTCCCCGGCCCACATCCAGTGCACCAAAAAGGGCTTCTTTCACCCAGTCTGTAATGTCATGCACCCGTTTCTCATTGCGGCACAGTTCGTCGTCATCCAAGTCATCGATGACGATGTAGTCCGGGCGTGCTTCCCGGTCGCGCAAACCACGTGGAGACTGTCCGCGTCCGCAAGCCAGGAATTTCACCCCGTTGGCCGCCTTGAACTCCCCATCCTGCCAGGAGGCATTCCCCTGCTGCTTGCCGAAGTCGGCAATGATGCGCTGGTTATGTTCCAGTTCTGCCTGAATATCTCCCAGCAGACGTGTGGCTGAGTCTTCGCTTTTGCCGACCACCACCATGAAATTGATGAGCCGCTTTGGTTGGAACATGAGCCATAATGGGACGAAGATGTCCATGTGAGTGGACTTGGCATGACCGCGCGGCCACATGAATACCGCCTTCAGGTTGGGCGTACCCCTTACTTTGGCCGCTGCCGCATTGTGGAACGGTGCATTGTGAATGGTGCGTATGGCTTCCCCGGTAGTCTTGTCACGCAAGGTGAGGAAGTGGGGAAAGTAATATTCGCAGAATGCGGCATAGTTACCCTGCAGCCGCAGAATGCGCCTGTCCCTTTGTGCCGGTGTCTCGCCTGCGAGCAGCGCCGTATCCGTAATGGACTGTACCCTTTTGCAGTGTTCTTTCCACTGTTCGTATGCCTGTTTCTTTTCCGCTGCTGTTGCCATGCCCTTGTTATTTTATGCCCATCTGTTCGGTTATGTACAGGTCCTGGTACTTGTTGATGGCCTTTACCAATTCCGGGGTCACATCCGGGTCGATCGTCGAGCGGTATTCGATCCATTTGGAAAATGCCATGAACACTTCGATGGCATCCACCACATTGGCCTTCTTGTCGAGCTTCTCGATGACCGCCGACAGTTTTGCCAGCTTGTCGCCCAGCCCGGCTATCAATGTGGGGTCATCCGACGAGTTCACTTGTGTGATAAGCGTGTCGATGGTGAGCAGAAGCTTGTTCACCAGTTCCGGGCGAGTGACGTTCTTTGCCGCCCTTGCTTCTTTCCACCCTTCGGAGGTACACCATTTGGATATGGTGACACGAGACACGTCCACCTTTTCCGCTATTTCCGTTTGCTCCATTCCGGAGAGGAATAGTGAGCGTGCGAGCGATTTCTTCTTTTCGATTTCTGCCTTTGTCATATTATAAAGAATATAGGTTTGAACGGCAGGTATTGGAATGACTGTACACCTGCCCGATTTGTTCGCAAAGTTGTCCGCTTATCGGTTTGCCGCCAAAATAATGTGTAACGGTTTCATAGAAGTGTGCAACCGTTGCACACATTTTTGGCGGCCCTGCGAGTGCTCCGTAATATTGCAGAGCCAACGCACAAAGGCGTGGCATGGAAAAATGAGTAAACGTGTAAGAATTTCAAATGACAGCCTGAACAGTTACGGAAGCCGCGTGCTGACATCGGGCATGAGTGTGGAGCAGTACTGCCGGAATCCGGTACTGCTGTACATGCACCAGCGCGGTAGCGTGATCGGTTATGTGAAGGATATCCGGGTGGAAGACGGCGAGGTGACCGGTGAACCCGTGTTTGACGAGGCGACCGACCTCAGTAAGAGGTGTAAGAAACAATTTGAGTTCGGCAGCCTGAGAATGGTAAGTGCCGGCATAGATATCCTGGAACTGAGCGAACAGCCCGAACATCTACTGCCGGGACAGACTTGTCCGACCGTGACCAAGAGTAAACTGTACGAGGTCTCTCTGGTGGACGTTGGTTCTAACGATGATGCCATCATATTGATGAAAGACGGTAAACAAATCACTTTGGGAAGGGACGGGGAATGTCCCTTGCCATCAATCAATAATCAAAAAACAGAAGAAGAAATGGAACTGAAACTTTTGGCCCTTCAATTGGGGCTGCCGGAAACGGCGACGGAGGCTGATGTAACCCGGGCATTGAATGACCTGAAAGCGGCCAAGGCTGAGAATGACTCTCTGAAAGATGAAAACGGGAAGCTGACCCTGGCCCGCATTACCGGTCTTGTGGAAAAGGCCGTAGCGGAGAAACGACTGGGGGAAGACAAGAAGGCACAGTTTATCGAACTGGGCAAGAAGGTTGGATCCGACGAGCTGAAGAATGTGCTTGATGCCATGCAACCCCAGGTGAAGATCTCCACCGTGCTGAGTTACCAGGGTGGCAAGCAGCAGGCACAGCCGTCCACCTATGCCAAGCTGAGCGATGTCCCGAGTGACGCACTGCTTGAAATGCGTGAGCAGAACCCGGAGGAGTACAAGCGTCTGTACAAGGCCGAATATGGAATGACCTGTGAAATTTGAAAACCTTTAAAATGAAGACAATGGGAAAAATTGTAATGCTTTTGACGGCACTCCTGTTCAATACGCTGACAGGTGCCGTGTGTGCTTCCGTGCTGGGATTCTCTCCTGCAGCCGGAGCTGTGGGAATGAATGCGGTGGCAGCCTTCATGGGCATGGCTCCGCAGAGCGCTTCAATACTCCGTGAAGGGGTTTATACGGAAATCTGGACGGGCGAGCTTGTCAAGGTACTCCGTGCCGGGCTGGAAGGCACGTGGCTGTCAGGAATTCCCGACCAAAGCAGTATCGTGAACAACGATGTGATTCATCTGGTAGAGGTAGGGGTGGATCCGGACGTCTTGATTAACAACAAGACCTACCCGATTGACGTACAGGCTTTGGAAGACAAGGACATCGCCATCAAGCTTGACAAATTCCAGACCAAGGCCACGCCGATTACGGATGACGAACTTTATGCCATCAGCTATGACAAGACCGCCCGTGTAAAGGAAGGTCATGCCAACAGTATCAATGATGCGAAGTTCACCAAGGCGGCCCATGCCCTTTGCGCGAACAAGAATACGGCAACGACCCCGGTGCTTAAGACTACCGGCGAGAAAGATCCGGCCACAAACCGTCTGCGCCTTACCGTGAATGACCTTGTGGAAATGAAGCGTGCCCTTGACAACCTGCGCGTGCCGTCAGACGGCCGCAGACTGGTGCTTTGCCCCGACCATGTGAATGACCTGCTGCTGACCAGCCAGGCATTCCGCGAGCAGTACAACATTGACCGCAACAGCGGCAAGGTAGGCAACCTGTATGGCTTTGAAATCTATGAGTACGGCAACAATCCGCTTTATACTACAGCCGGAGTGAAAAAGGCATTGGGTGCAACGGCAGAAGCCGGTGAATTCCCGTGTTCGTTTGCCTTCTACAAACAGCGGGTTTTCAAGGCAACAGGCTCTACCAAGATGTATTATTCCGAGTCAAAGAACGACCCGTTGAACCAGCGTAACCTGATTAACTTCCGCCATTACTTCATCTGCATGCCCAAGAAAGAGGATGCCGGAGTGGTAATGATGAGCGGCTATCAAGCATGATGATTATGGCAAAGTTGAAATATCTGGTAATACACTGTACGGCAACTCCGGAGGGACGTGAGGTTTCATCTGCGGACATTCGCAAATGGCATACATCTCCGGTTGCCCAGGGAGGAAGAGGATGGAAGCAGGTTGGCTATACCGACCTGTTCCACCTGAACGGAGGCGTGGAACGTCTGGTAGAAAACAATGAGGATGCACAGGTGGACCCTTGGGAAGTGACCAACGGAGCCAAGGGATATAACAGTGTGAGCCGTCACATCGTGTATGCCGGAGGCGTGGAAAAAGACGGTAAGACCCCGAAAGACACCCGCACTGGCTGTCAGAAAAAGGCACTGGAGAAGTATGTGAAGGATTTTCACCGGAAATTTCCTGATGTACGCATTGTAGGACACAACGAACTGGCAGCGAAAGCCTGTCCGAGTTTCGATGTGCAGGAATGGTTGAAAGAAATAGGTATTAATCAATAATAAAACCGGGTGGTATGGACTTGAGCGAATTTATGAACATTATCCTTGGCGGCGGCCTGGTTGGTACGGTGGCGACCATTGGCTCCTTGCGGGCTACTGTGAGAAAAGCGAAAGCGGAAGCGATGAAGGCCGAGGCCGGTGCAGAGGCTATGCGCATAGATAACGCCGAACATGCCACCCGCATTTTGATGGAGAATATTGTAAAACCTCTGAAAGATGAATTTTGTGAAACAAAGAAAGAACTGGCCCGCAATACACGTGAGATGGCCCGTCTTAGAAAAGCTATTGATACAGCCGGGAACTGTCCTCATCGTGACGATTGCCCTGTGCTTGACAGGTTGCGCGAGTCACCGAAAGAGCATGAACCGGGAAGTCCGGACGGAAACGGCAAGCGCCGACAGCGCGAGCGGAAGTCGACGGGCGGGACTGGTGATGGCGGGGGTACCGGCGAGTTCGGTGAAGCTGACTATACCGGCGGACAGCCTCCGTAAACTTCCTGAAGGGGCGGTGTATCGCGGGAAGAGTGGACAGGCGAATCTGACCGTAGGCAGCGACGACAGCGGGAACATCGTGGCCGAAGCCTCGTGTGACAGTCTGCAGCAGCTGGTGCTATGGTATGAAGAAGAGCTGGCGCGCATCCGTAGCGAGACCAAGAACGAAATTTCAAATGACGTTCAAACGGAGGAAAAACGTCCTCCGAACCCGGTGCGGGTGTTTACTTGGGGAATGGTTGCCGGCTTGCTTGTCGGTATGTTATTAACAATGAAACTGAAAAAAAGATGAACAAGAATTTTATGTACGGCATAGGAGCCGTAAAGTATAAGGATTTCACAATCGGGTATATTGAAAAGAACTCGTTTGACCTGGGCGGCAAGAAACCCGAGGCCGCGAAGATCGAGGCCGAACAGGTGCAGGGTGCCCCGGTGCTGGTCATCCCACAGAGTAACGGCGGCATCGCCCCGACATTTAACGTTATCCAGATGAACTATTCGAACCTGCACAAACTGCTTGGCGGCAGCCTGCATTATAAGAAAGAAGATTCGGAAAAGAAAACTCCGATCGGCTGGACAGCCCCATCGGAGGTGCTTGTCATGCAGGGACCATGGGAACTCTCCCTCGTGTCCGGACAGAGCGTACTGATTCCCAACGCCACGCTGCTTTCCAATCCTGCAGGCAAGCTGACCCTTACAGAAACCTCCAAGATAGAGGTTACGCTCGAAGTGGCGATGCCGGAGGACGGTTCGCAGCCTTACGGCGTGTTCGATACGGAAGCAATACCGGACGAGTGGGGGCAGTACAAGCTGCCGCCGGCGGAAGCCGCGGCTGCAGCATCGCTCCAAAGCGAGGAGGGCTAACGTATGGCTGACCGGCTGGAACAACTGATAGAGATGGAGTGTGCGGACGCGCTGCTTGACAGTGGCGTGTCCGTTTTGCTTAAAAGGTGGAAGTTTCCGTGGCTGAAACGCCCGGTGGAGGTGCGTGTGACGATGAAGCGTCCGAGACTGCGGGGTCAGATACTGTTGGCGAGGGAATACCTGAAGATGGGTGTCAAACCCGATTGGCAACCGAAGGACAAGACCGAGGAACTGGCCTTTGTGGCGGAGCATGGCAAGGCTGTGAGCCGTCTGCTGGCCTATACGGTATGCCGGGGCTACGTGTCGCGGCACGTGGGTATCGGGGTGACGGCATGGGTGCTGCGGAACTTTGTGGAGTGGCGCTATCTGACGGCTATGTTCCGGACATTCGAGCGTCTGATGGGCACGAAGGATTTTATGCGTATTATCAGCTCGACAGCGCGGGCGAACCCGATGACTCCGAGACTGAGCCAGGCAAGGAAGGGGAGTTAAGAACCCGGTATGAGGGTTCCCATAGCCCTTTCGGCTTCGTGTGGCAGATAGCGAGTGCAACGGGCTGGAGTGTGGACTACATTCTGGACGGTGTGAATTACCAGACGCTGATCATGATGCTGAACGACGCGCCGCGGTATGTGCGGAAAAAGCAAGGCGGCGGAAACGGTGCTCCCAGACCGGAACACAGCGCCGAGGATGAAGCGAACGATATAGTAGGATTTTTTCAAAGCAAACTGGAATGAGCAAACCTGTAGAAGTTGAATTTTTGATGAAGGACAAACTCACGCCCGGCATGAACAAGGCCGAGCGTGAGGCGCTGGAACTGCGTAATACCGTCAGACTGCTGGAGGCTGAACTGGAAAGGCTGCGCCTTGCCGGGGAGACGGCTGCCCCCAATCTGGACCAGAGTGCCAATATCGCGCAGATCCATGCACTGGAGAAGCAGCTTGAGGAATTGCGTGGCAAACTGAAACTGCTGCAGGAGGAATCGGAATCCGTGCAGGTCACCCCTGCAGACATGCCCAATGCACAGCGCCAGTTCAACGGGCTTCACAACAGCATCCAGCAGATGGCCCGTGAAATGCCTTCTTTGGCCATGGGACCGCAGATGTTCTTTCTGGCCATATCCAACAACCTGCCGATTTTTACGGACGAACTGGCCCGTGCCCGTAAGGAATATGATGAGCTGCAGAAGTCAGGCAAGAAAGGCACACCGGTATGGAAACAGGTCCTGTCCTCGCTCTTTTCCTGGCAGACGGCCATGACCACCGGCATCATGCTGCTGGTAATGTACGGTGATGAAATCTGGGATTGGACGAAAAACCTGTTCAGTGCCAAAAAAGGCGTGGATGAATTCAACATATCACTCAAGGAAATGACCGAGATAGAGAAGGACGGCCGTGCCCAGATGGTGCGTACCCGCTTCGAACTGAAATCGGTCATCGATGAAATAAAGAACTTCACCGGCAGCAAGGAACAGGAAAAGGCGAAGGTAGAGGAACTGAACCGCAAGTACGGGGAATCTTTCGGGTATTATAAAACACTTTCCGAATGGTATGATACCCTTATCCAAAAGAGCGAGGACTATGTACAGGTTCTGCTGCACCAGGCCAATGTCCAGAACCTTGTAAAAAAAGCTGCAGAAGCCGATGAAGAGGTGAATAAAATCAAGGCGCAGAAACCGGAAGAGGCGGAAAGCGCCATGGGTTTTTTCGGGAAATGGGGACAATATATCATACAGTCAAGCATGGCAGAATCCGGGCAGTTCTATGACGCACAGGCTGCCATTAAGAAACATGATCAGGAAGCTTATGACATACTGTTGAAAAATGCCGAAAACAAACGCGACGGTTATCTGAAAAAAGCGGAGGAAGAGGTAAAGAAAGCGGCAGAAGCAGCCAAAAAAAGGAAATATCGGCGGACATATCGACCCCAAGCAGTCCGGGAAGAATCCGGAAGCGGAAGCCAAGCAACGGCTTGCCACAGAGCGCAGGCTGGCGCAGGATCTTGCCGCCCTGCAGGCCGAGAACCGGAAGGAAGAGATAGACCGTATGCAAGCCGGTACCGAAAAGAAACTGGCACAAATCGAATATGACTATAACGCCCGGAAAGAAGAGATAAACCGGCAGGAAGCCGACTGGAAGCGTGAGAACAAGGAAGCCGGTCTTTCCACCGGAGATAACGGACTTACCCGGGAGCAACAGGATGAACTTGAAAAAGCCCGTGCCTCAAACACCGAGTCCCGGAAAAAAGCGGAGGCGGACGTGTACAGGGAAGAGGCGGAAGCCATGCGTGACTATCTGAAGGAATACGGGACCTTCCAGCAGCAGAAACTGGCCATCGCTGAAGAATATGCCGAGAAAATCCGCAAGGCACAGTCCCAGGGCGAAAGGCTGACTTTGGAGAAGCAGCGTGATGCGGCTGTGCACAAAGTGGATATGGAAGCTCTGACCCAAAAGATAGACTGGGGAGCAGCATTCGGGGATTTGACAGGCCTGCTTGCAGACCAGATGAAGAACCTGCTTGGCGAGCTTAAACAGTATGTCAAGACGGATGAGTTCAAAAAAACGGGAGCCGCAGACCAGCAGGTCGTCTACGATGCCATTGAACGTATTCAAAGCATGCTCCCCGGTGGCAACGGCACATTGGATTTTGCCCGGCTGCAAACGCAGATGCACGCTTTGGGGGATGCCGTAACACGCGTGCAAAATGCGGAACTGCAGCAGGAAGCGGCATTCGCCCGGTTAAAAGCGGCGCAGACCGATTACAACAAGGCTCTTGAAAGCGGTAACCAGGCAGAAATAGAACGTACCAAAATCGCTCTTCAAATGGCCCAATCGTCCAGCGCTTCAGCTGACGAAGAATACCTGAACGCCACCTCTGAAATGAAGGCGCTTGCCGGGGAGGTGAAAAGTGCCTCCCAGGACACGGTTGACGGGTTGAACATGGTATCCAACGGGTTGCACGGCTTTGCGAGCGGAACCTTGCAGGGATCATTTGAAGGAATCCAGAACATGCTTACCGGTCTTTCAAAACTGAATATCGGAGGCAAGGTCGGTGATGCCATCAGCCGGATGTCCGAGACCCTGTCAAGTGCCGGAGTCATCGGGCAGATCATATCGGCCATTCTCTCCATACTGGATTTGCTGAAAGACGGTATTGGCCCGATTATCTCATCATTGATAGACACCATTTTCAATGCGATAACCGGAATACTCGACAATATCCTCAGCGGAGACCTGTTCAAACAGATAGGCGGTTCCCTTGTGAAAGGTATCGGAGGACTGCTGAACACGGTGTCTTTCGGAGGTTTCAACAAACTGTTCGGCATCGGCGGGAACGCCAAGGAAGTGCAGGCGGCTATAGACCGTCTTACAGACCGGAACGAGAAACTGCAGACTTCCATCGAAGACCTGACCGATACCATCAAGGCAAGCAAGGGGACAAAATCGGTGGAAGCTTACCGGGATGCTTACAAATACCAGAAAGAAACGAATGCAAACTATCTGCAGATAGCGAAGGAACAGGCACGCTACAGCGGAAGTCACCACAGCTGGAACTACTACTGGGGTGGTTTCAACCAGGCACAGATAGACAAACTGAGCGGACAGATCGGCCGCCGGTGGGACGGGAACCTGTGGAGCCTGAGCCCGGAGGAGATGAAGGCGCTGCGCAGCAACGTGGACATGTGGACGCAGATACAGAATACCGGTAAGGGCGGCTATGGCGGGCGACTGACCGAGAAGCTGGATGACTACATAGACCAGGCCGGCAAGCTGGAGGAACTGACCGACCAGCTGTATGAAGGGCTGACGGGCATTTCATTCGACGGTATGTACAGCAGCTTCATCGACAACCTGATGAACATGAAGTACGGTGCCAAGGATGCGGCGGAGGATATATCCGAGTACTTTATGAAAGCCATGCTGAGCAACAAGATCGGTGAGATGTACAGCGACAAACTGAAAGGCTGGTGGGAGAAGTTCGGCAAGGCCATGGAGGACAACGAACTGACCGAGGCGGAACGGAACGCGCTGATGGAAGAGTACATGCAGTATATGGATGAAGCCCTTGCCCTGCGTGACAACCTGGCGGCCGCCACGGGCTACGACAAGACCGAAGCCGGCGGCACCAGCCAAAGTGCGAAAGCGGGCGGCTACACGGCCATGACGCAGGACCAGGGCACGAAGCTGGAGGGCATGTTTACCGGCGGTTTGCAACATTGGTCGAGCATGGACGACCGGCTGGAAAGCGTGGCGGAGAAGATGGACACGGCCGAAGGCACCTGGCCCGGATAGCCGAGAACACCGGTGTGAGCGCCGGCCACCTGGGCGAGCTGAAGGAAGTGATAAAGAAAATGATACGTGACGGACTAAAAGTGAAGTGATATGGGCAATATACTGAGCGGACTGGTGCTGGTGAACGGCACGGACATCTGGACGGAATACGGCGTGTTCCTGGTGGAGGACCGGCGCGGTGGCATGGATAACCTCTCGGCGATCCTGACCCCGAGCAAGACGAAGAAGGAGACGGCCGTGGACATACGGGAGGAGGACGGGGAGAAATACAGTGCGGTCCTTACCCCGAGGAACGAGGCGCGTGACGTGACGCTGCACTTTGCCCTGTATAACAAGACAAAGGAGGGATGGCTGCGGAAATACTTCGCGTTCATCAATTTTCTGAAAAAAGGGAAGGACGGGTGGCTCGACATCGCGTTTCCCCAGCTTGATCTGACCCTGCACGTGAAATACACGGACAGTCCGAAGTTCACCCCGCTGACCTATTTGTGGAAGGAAGGGGTCCACGCCGGGAAATTCAAGGTGAAGTTCCGCGAGCCGGTACCGATTATATAACCATTCAAAGACGATTCGAATATGCTTCTAACGATATACGATAAAGCCGGGGCCAAGCGTGCGGACGTGGCTGCAAGTGACAGTTCGACGCAGAGCAAGGAGGTGCAGGGCGACAACGTGCTGGCGCTCTCCTTCACGCATTATGCCCATATCCCCCTTGATGTAGGCGACTTCACGGACTACATGGGCGAGCGGTACTGGCTGACCGAGCGGTACACCCCGAAAGAGAAAAGCGGGAGCGAGTGGGAGTATAACCTGAAGCTGTACGGTATCGAGAGCCTGATCAGGCGTTTTCTCGTGCTGGAGACAACGGACGGCGACACCAATCCCCTGTTTACATTGACGGCCACGCCGCGGGACCATGTGGCGATGGTGGTGAAGGCCATCAACGACGGCATGGGTAACATTACCGACTGGAAGGTGGGGCAGGTGGACGGTACCGATCTTATCGTGATCGACTATGAGGGCATGTACTGCGACCAGGCTTTGAAGGAGATCGCCGGCAAGGTGGGAGGCAAGGCCGAGTGGTGGGTCGAGGGGCAGACGGTAAACGTGTGCCGTTGCGAACACGGTGAGGAGATCACGTTGGGATACGGCAAGGGGCTGACCTCCCTGGAGCGGGATACGAGCAATACGGCGAAGTTCTACACACGCCTTTTCCCGATCGGCAGCAGCCGGAACATCGACGCCGAGAAGTACGGCAGCCCCCGTCTGATGCTCCCCGGAAAAAAGAAGTACGTGGAGGTGGGCGTGGACGAGTACGGTATCTATGACCACTACGAACAGGCCGCCTTCAGCGATATCTATCCCCGGCGGGTGGGAACGGTAAGCAGTGTCCGCAGTGAGGAGGTGACGGACGAGGAAGGTAAGGCCTTTACCGTCTATTACTTCAAGGACGGCGGGATGGATTTCGATCCTAACGATTATGAGTTGGCCGGTGAGACGAAACGCGTCTCCTTCCAGAGCGGTGACCTTTCCGGGCTGGGAGAGGGGGACGACCATTATTTCGAGGTGAATTTCGATAGCGCCACCCGTGAGTTTGAGATCACCACGATCTGGCCTTACGGTGATGATACGCAGCTTCCGGGCGGCAAGCTCGTCCCGAAGGCCGGGGACACCTATGTCCTTTGGAACATCCGGATGCCGGATAAGTATTACCGGCTGGCAGAGGAGGAATTTGCGACTGCGGTGGACGAATACAACAAGGACCACTGGCTGGATATCACCGCTTACAAGGCTCCGACCGATCATGTGTGGATCGAGCAGCAGGAAGTCGATTTGTTTGTCGGCCGGCGTGTGCGTTTGGAGAGTGCCGAGTATTTCCCAAAGGACGGCTACCGCAGGAGCCGCATTACGAAGATCACCCGTAAGGTAAACCTTCCCGGGGAGATGGACCTGGAGATCAGCGACGCCCTGCAGGTATCGAAATTTGACAGGGTAAACGACAGTATAGGGGAATTGAAAAGCTATACGAAAGCCAAGGCCGAAAGTTCCGGGCTTCCCGATATTATCCGGAGCTTCGATAATACGCTGCCGACCGACAACAACCTTTTCTCGGCAAAAAGAAGCCAAAGGGAATTCCTGAGTAAACGCCATCGGGATACCGCTGCCGAGGTGATCGGTTTTCTGAAAGGGGCTTATTTTGGGGATTACAAAGCCGGTGAATCCGGAGGCAATGTTGACGGCGACGGGAACGCCGAGTTTCTGACGGCTGTTATCCGGGAATTGCTCCGCAGTACCCGTTTCGTGGACGGCATGTTCGGCGAGGGTTGGCAGATATGGATAGATAAAATAACGGGGCTGAGTAATCTCACGATAGACAAGGCGACCATCCGGCAGACGTTGGTGGCTCTGGAGCTGCTCATAGAAACGGTACGCAGCGTAAGGGGGCAGCTGGTTGTCTCCGCCGCCAACGGTAAGATCAAGACCGTGACCAAGGAGGGCAACAATTACCGCATCTCCTTTGAGCAAGAGAACACGTTCGTGGCGCACGACCTGATGCGCTGTGCCGTTTTTACGGGGGCGGAGATTCGGGGTTACTGGGTGGAAGTGTCGGAAGGCGATGCGGAAGGGATAACGGTACCCCAGAGGGAGTTTGGTGGGACGGAACCGAAGGCGGGCGATGAGTGTGTACTTATGGGTAACACGGAAAACCCGCTCCGGCAGAACCTGATCAGCATAGCAGCTACCGAGGACGGCCAGCCACGTGTTGACATACTGGATGGCGTGATGGCGAAAAACTTCAACGGCTGTTTGCGCTGCCGGGTGGGTAATCTTGACGGTATCAAGGACAGTGCTTTCCCGGCGAATAGCCAACCACACGGGAACGGTCTCTATGGCGACAACGTATATTTGAAAGGTACGTTCGTCCTCATGACCGGCGAGGATATCCTGACGAAATTTGAAATTACGGAGGGTAAGATACAATCAGCCGTGGAGGGTCTGCGCGACGAGGTGAGGGAGGAGCAGAGCTTTTTCGATAACACCACGTTTACCGAGGGGATGAGTAAATGGATAAGCGGGTACAAGGCCGCGTTCCTGACTTTCGGCGGCAAGTGGATTCTTGCCGGTAACAAACTGTTAGTATCGAGCGAGAACGGCAACGTGGAGGTCGTAAAGACCGGCAAGGTTCCTTACGTCAGGATAACGAACAGTTATATCATGCAGAAGAACGGGGATTTCCGCACGATTCCCGATTTCAAGGAGTTGAACGGGGACGGGCTTCGCATTCCGGGCTATGTCTACCTGTCCTTCCATTACAAGGTGATCGAGGCCGGACACCTGCGTATCGAGTTTGTCAATTCCAACAAGAACGGATACGAGAATTTCAACATGTTCGCTTACGACGGTGATTTGCCGGTCGGTGGGGAGAAGGTATTCAACCATTCCGGGCTGTGGAACGGGACCGGTGACTTCAAGCTGTCGTTCACGGGTGTTATCCAAGTGTCCTTGTTGGTGTTCTCGACAGACCGGACGGATGCCCTGGCGTATAAGTATGCCACGTTCTTCGACCAGTCGGAGAAGATGATCCGAATCGCGGCGGCGAATTTCGATAAGGACGGCAATGTGCTGGAGGCATCCTCCATTATCACGACGGCCAAATATAACAGGCTGATTTCTGTCCATTTCGATGAGAACGGGGAATTGCGGAATAAATCCGGGTTGGTGACTACCGCCAATTTTTCCAAGCTGTTCGCTGAGGGCGTTACAAGCAACGGGCTTGTAAAGAAGGCGGAACTGAATGTCTATGTCAAGCGTGACGAGTTCGGCAATCTTGTTTCCGGTGTCACCATTAAAGCCGACCAAATCAAACTGGAGGGGCTTGTTACGGCTAACGGCTATTTCAAGGTCCTCACGGACGGGAGTATCGAGACCCGGAACGCGAACATCAGCGGTACTGTCAAGGCGAGCGGCGGTAAGATTGGCGGCTTTACCATCGATTCCGGCCGTCTGTATTGGAAGAGCCGCGATTATTTCGGAAACGATTCCCGGAGTTTGAAACTGGGAGTCTCGAGTTCCTCGACGGAGGGGATCGTGGACGTGGCCTTCAATGGCGCTACCAGTGGGCGGTTTGGCGTAAAATCAGTCGGGGCGACATCCGGTGGGGCCGCTATATACGCATCGATAGGCTCCTTAACCTACCCGGCCAGCGGTATGACCTATGCCGGGTTCTTTGTGGGTCCGGTAGATGTAAGGGATACCGGTAGCGGATTGACAAGTGATGTTTGTGCGTCGAAAGGGTTCCGGTACATCAAGAGCCGCAATTCCGACGGTACATACGTGTATAACGAGGGTGTGAACTGGGGGGATGGTGCCGCCCAGAATCCCGACCTTGACAAAATAAGACTTATCGTGAGGGGCGGCATCATAGTCGGCTATACAGGGGAATAAACATTTAAAACCAAAGAGATATGAAAGTTGACTTAAACAGGAGATTCAGGGGCTTTGACGGGAACGAGCTTGGCGGCGACAACATCGCCACCGCCGTAGCGGAGGCCCTGTTCAATTACGGAAAAGACAAACCGGTAGGCCGTGATGAGAAGTTCAAGGCTTACGTCCTGTGCCAGCGTATCATCCAGGGCGGTGGAATCCTGGAGATCACCACCGAGGAGGGTACGCTTATCAAGGAGGTATGTGGCGAGAGCCTGACGGCCGGCGGTTACGGCCAAGTTTATGAACTGATAGAGGGAGGGGTTTGATATGGCACTGACAGAATCGGATATCGCCCAGGTTTTGGAGGCGGTCAAGGCGGAATCGAAGAGTGTCGAATCCCTTGAGACGGTCGGCTCGCTGAGCGGGGTCAAATCCCTGCCGGGACAGAAAGGTGACAAACTGGTGAACGTCCCGATCACCTTATTGAGCAAGCCAGCCGATGACGCGGCGGCCCGGGCGATCAAGGCCGCTGAAAGGGTGGAGGGATTGGCTCCCGAAATGGAAGCGGCCACCCAGGAGACAAAAAAGGCCATTCAGACGGCGGGTGAATCGGCGGCAAAGGCGGAGGCGGCCGCGAAGAAGGCCGAGGATGCGATAGCCCAAGGCTACAAACATAAGGAGATGAGTGAGGAGGAGTTTGAAAGTCTCCCGGAAAAGGACGGCAAGACCATTTACCTGATTTACGAGGAGGAATAGGTATGATAAGTGTTGGAAACAAAGAGGTGACAGCCATCCGTGTAGGCGAACGGGTGGTGGCGACGGTCTATATAGGGGCCAGGCTGGTTTGGCAAGCCATCCGGAGCTGTTTCGGCGCGGGCTTTTGGCGCGGTGACAAACCCTGGAGCCGAACGGATGGCTGGAAACGGATGAAATAACTTTTAAAGAATAACGATATGGCGAAAAAAGTGTATGACGAGGACGGTCTGGATATGCAGAAGACCGATTGGTCCGGTGACGAATCCACGGGTAATCTTCCGGTGAGCGGCCGGTTGGTGGAGAACTATATCAAAAGTATTGATGACAAGGCCACCCCTACGGAGGAGCTGGCCGCCGGTGAGACGAAAGCCCCCACGAGCGGCGCGGTGTTCGCCTCGCTGGTGGGCACCGTGACGAATATCGACGTGACGGACAGCGAGGACGGCACTCAGTACGTGATGACAGTCACGCAGAAGGATGGCGAAGGCGGGGAAAGCGACAGGGAGGTACGCTTTTCCAAGTATAGCGACGATGACAAGGTGGTGGTGAATATAGACCTGACCGATGCTTCGGGTTCCTCCTTGCCCGCTTCCCAGTATTTGTCGTTGGGTACCGGTTTCGTGGTGAGATATGCCGTTGGCGTGGGCACGGCCGGTGGCGGCGAGGTGAGTGGCTACAGCGACCTGAAGGCCAAGGTGGTCGTAAAACGTGGCTCCACGGTCCTTTCAGAATTCCAGGATGCGGAGTTTGTCGGCGTTACGGCCGGTCAGAGCTATACTTTTGACGCGTCGCCTTACCTGAAGGATGCCACGACCTACACCGTGCAGGTGGAGGCGCAGGCCGGTTATGATGGCGGTACGCTGATGAAAACCGCTACCGCCAGGGTGACGATGGTGGCTATGGAACTAAGTACCACTTATTCGGTTGGGAACGGACTTGCTGACGGGGGATACCGGAACGACGTGAACATCCCATTTACAGCTAAGGGAACGAGTGGCGAGAAGAACATCTACTACCGTATCAACGGCGGGCAGCCCTATACGCTTGGCCTGTCAGCCGGTTCCGGTGTCCAGCAGAAGAACGTCACCGTTGCGCTGAGTGAAATGCGGGAGGGCATGAACGTGGTGGAAGCCTATGCGCTGCACGAGAACTCCGGCGTGGTGAGCGAGATACACTACCTGACCCTGCTGAAAGCCGGGGAAGGTGTGACGGCCTATGCCGGCATGATGTTCAACCACCGGGCGGCAGGGTTCCAGCGTGACTGGAAGCACCCCGTACTGGAGGCAGAGCAGTTCACGGCGTGGAACTTCACGTATGCCGGCTATGACCGCGATGCGTACACGGCCCGTGTGAAAGTGACCAGCCGGGGCAGTGTGGTGAAGGAAGACCTGCTGCAGCGCGGTGAGACCGGCAGCTACGGGCGTACGAACGTGAACGTGGAACCGCTGGATTACCGTGTGTCGTGCGGTGATGCCGTGCTTGAGGTGCAGGTGAACACCACATCGCACCCCGACATTGAAGCCACGCTGGCACCGGATGCCGTGTGCACGTTCGATGCCTTCGGGCGAAGCAACACGGAAAACAACCCGGAAAGCTGGGTGAGCGGGGACAAACGGATGGAATTCCGTGATGTGCTGTGGAGCGTGAACGAATACGGCGCAGGAAGCGGCTGGCACAAGGACCGCCTGCTGCTGGCCGGCGGTGCAGGTATGACCCTGACGGCAGACGGCGGTTATCGCCCGTTCAACGAGGCGGACAAGCCCGAGGGTTTTGCCATCCGCGACGTGGGCATGACGTTGGAGATAGAATACAGCACGGCCAACGTGACTGACACCGACGCGGAGCTGATCACCTGTCTGGGCACCCTGCAAAACGGCAACCGTTACGGGCTGGTGGTGACCCCGGAGGAGGCGAAGTTCCTTACCGGCGTGGTGACGGAGGCGATGGATGCCGGTCAGGTCCTGCGCTATGAGGACTCGGTGGGTACGAAGTTTGAACCCGGTAAGAATATCCGCATCACTTACGTGTTCTATCCGGACGTGGAGACCAACGAGCAGCGGACGCTGATCGGCTTCTATGTGAACGGGGAGGAGTCGGCCGCCTCGAAGTGGCTGGACAAGGTGAACTTCGACATCCGGAGCCAGCTGGAGTTTAAATCGGAGGGGGCTGACCTGAACGTGAAGAGCGTGCGCATCTATAACAAGGCGCTGACTTCGGACGAGGTGCTTAACAACTACATCGTGGACCGCAACCATCTGGAGGATGCCGACGGGGAACCGGGCGTGCGTTCGCTGGATGAGGACAACCGCGTGCTGAACGAGGGGGACACGGTGAGCATGGAGAAGCTGATGGGACTGATGAAGAAGCGGCGGAACTCGATCCTGGTACTGATAGGCACGGGCAGCGTGGGCAGTGAGGTGCCAAGCGAGAGCGACACGCTGAACGTGATGGATGCGCTGGCCCAGCTGAACAACAAGAAGGCCAACAAGCTGTGCCGGGAAGTTAGATTCTACAACGGTGAGAACCGGGCGCTGGACTGGATAGCCCGTGACATTTATCTGCGTATCCAGGGTACCAGTTCGGTGAACTATGCCCGCAAGAACCTGCGCTTCTACTTCCAGAAGACAGCCAGCGGTTACACGGCACGGATGAGCTACGGCGAGATAGACGGTAACGGGCAGCAGAGCAACCCGACAGCTACGGAGGGTAAGAAGAACCTGTTCCGACTGCGGGACAACTCGGTGGGGGCGAAACTCGCCTGTGCGAAGTGTGACTTTTCCGACTCCTCCATGACGACCAACACCGGTGGCGCGAAGTTCATCAACGACGGCATGAAGGAGATGGGTATCCTGACCCCGGCCCAGCAATATGCAGCCGACCATGCGGATACGTGCAAGGAAGACATACGCTCGGCCATTGACGGCTTGCCCTGTGACCTGTTTGTGGCAAAGAGTGTGGATGAGGATCTGACCTACTACGGCCAGTACAACATGAACAACGAGAAGAGCGACAGCTACCCGATATTCGGCCAGGACAAGACCATCGGCGAAGAACAGTGGGGGACCGGTGATACGCTGAACTACCTGCAGGCGAACGGCGACCGGCCGAAGGAATACCTGCCCATCTGCATCGAGACGTTGAACAACTCGAACGACCTGTGCCTGTTCCGCTGGCTGCCGTCCACGGAGCCCGACCATACGGACTTCATGGATTTCAACTTTGACGGCGGTTTCGAGTTCAACCATCCGAAAGACGTGTTCTGGAACGATGGCGGAGGTGATGCCGAAGAAGAACCGAACATCAAGGAACACCTGGGCACCGGTGACAAGTACGACAAGATGTACAAGGCGCTTGACCGCATGATGAGTTTCCTTTATAAATGCGTGAAGGAAACGCCTGCCGGCAAGAATCTGGCCTATAACAAGGAGACGCACACCTTTGACGGGGTGGACTATGAGGATGACGGCAACAAGTTCCCGACGGCCAAATGGGTGAGCCCGACCTTCAAGGCGGAAGCCGGGAAGTATTTCAACCTTCCCAACCTGGCCGCCTACTACCTGTATGTACAGTTCAACCTGGGTGTGGACCAGCTGGCGAAAAATATGCTGGTGCGGACATGGGACGGCGTGATGTGGTGGATAACCTATTACGACGGTGACTGCCAGCTGGGTTCGGACAACAAGTCGTTCCTGACCGGGAAGTATGACGACAACCGGCAGACGAAGCGAGACGGGGCCTATGTGATGCAGGGACACAACAGCTGGCTGTGGAACCTGATACTGGGCAATATGGGCAATCTGCTGGAGGAAGTGATGACCAGGGGTGTGAACGGCGGTACCAGCTTCATGAGTGCCTTCAGCATCCAGAAGGCCGTTGACCATTTCGACACCGAGCAGATGAAGAAGTGGTGCAGCCGGCTGTACAACAAATCAGGCATCTTCAAGTATGTGTATCCGTTCCTGAACGAGATGCCGGTGGGGGCTGACGGTGCCAAACAGACGTATCCGCAGATCTACGGTCTGAAGGGTTCGTTGAAAGCTCACCGTAACTATTTCATCCAGCGCAGGTATGACCTGAAGCAGGTGGAGTACGGTTATGTCTCTACGCTGGGCGCCCAGTTCTACCAGAGTACGGCATCGCTGGACAAGGCATACAAACTGAAGCCGATGCAGTACCGGCTGACCATCCCGTACCGTGTGCAGCTTTCCACCAGCAACGGCGTGCAGGCCGACAGCGGCGTGGTGGATGCGGACGTGCTCCACTCCCTGCAGCTGACCCGTGCCTTCGGTGAGAACGACCCGCTGAAGATTATCGGCGCGGCCAAAGTCAAGGAGCTGGTGTGGCATGAGGACGCGTTCGCCATCGGATTCAATTTCGGCTTGCTTACCTCATTGGTTAAACTTGATATGAGCGTGGAGAAAGCCAGCGGGTATCGTAACGGCTCATTCATGGCCTCGACGAACGGGATGCTTCTCCTGGAAGAGGTTAACATGCGCAATAACCTGCTGGCACGGAATGGGGACAACGGAAACGTGGCCACCCTGGATTGAGCCGGCAGGGGCGGCTGAAGAAGCTGGACGTAAGAGGTACGGGGCTGACCCGGGTGAAACTGGCCACCGGTGCGCCCGTTGTGCAGTTATGCCTGCCGGACACGATTGAGGAACTGTTTCTGGAATATCTGACCAAGCTGCAGGACAGCGGGCTGGTGCTGGAAGGCATCAACAACGTACGCGGTTACCGCTATACGAACTGCCCCGGCATCGACGGGTTCGCTATGCTGGAACGCCTGCATCAGGCCAGACTGAACGGCAGCGGCAAGCTGGAGCGCTTTGTGCTGGAGATAGACCGGGAAGACGACGGAACCCTGCTGAAGAAGTATTTCGATTACGGGACGTACACGCAGACGGGTGCGGTGGATGACCGGCATTCGGGCCTTCGCGGTAAGCTGACCCTGACGAAGTATCTGGCCGATGAGGAACTGGAGAAGTATGCCGCCCGTTATCCGGAACTGACCATCAAGCAGCCGCCCTATACGATGATTGAGTTTGACGACAGTGTGGCCGACGATGCCAATGTTTCGAACCTGGACAACAAGACGGGGTACAAATTCGGCAATACGTACAAAATGAGCGGGCATGTGAATGCCATCCTGTCCAAGCGCCACCGCGTACTGGCCAAGGTGACCAGGATGCCCACGAGCCGGAAAGTTGAGATAGCCGGGCAGCAGGTGGAAGTGAACAACCTGGACGGGGAGATGACCTACTTCCCCCTGCATGACGAAAGCTCGAACTTCTATGCCGATGCGGAGGATATGAACGACTGCACGGTGGCGAAGCTGGACGGCAGCGAGGGAGACTGGATGATGTATGAGCCGTTCTACTGGAGCAAGGGTATCAACGATTATCTGAACAACAAGAAGTACGCCTGCTACAGCAGCTACCCGGAGGACGAAATGCCCCCTGTCCCGGAAGCAACAGTACTGACGCTGGATGCCATCAAGGAAACGCAGGGCGGCTGGCTGGGTGAACGCAAGATCATGAGCGGAAAGCCCACGCTGAAGGAATCCCTATACGACGGACAAGGCCTATTCGGTATGTAAGGTGGACGTAGCCGGCTACAAGCGCGTGCGCTTCCCGAGCGTTCCCGGCACGGGGCTTATCGGCAGTGTGTTTGTGGATGATGCAGGAAACATCCTGAAGAGCATCGTGGTGCCGACCATCGGCTTGAAATTTGAAGCTGGCATGTATCTGATAGCAGACGTTCCGGAGCGTGCGACGGCTCTGCATTTCTCCATTCTGAACACGGCAGAGTTTGACTGCGTGGTGCTGAGCAACAGCGACAAGATAGAGGACATGGAACCGGATTGGGTGGCCAATGAGGAACATCTGTGTGCCGTAGTGGGCAGCTCGGTGGTGGGAAGCAAGCTGCGTGCTTGCATTACAGGAAACACCACAGCCGGCAGTATGACGTGGACAGACTTTCACTATTACAGCCAGCAGCGTGGCATGCAGCAGATAGATGCTCTGATGCACAGCCGCATCGCGAACCTGAGCTATGCCCGTTACGGACGAAGGGACATGCAGGAACAGTGCGGTGCCGGACAGCATAACTACAATAGAATAACGGGAGGCACTGCCGAGCATGGTATGACAGACACCATCGGCTATGATGAAGCGTATGTCATCAACAACAAAATCACGAATTCGCTGATTGACGGCCTGGTGCATCAGTATGCCTGGTATAAGAGCCGGGACGAATACGGACAGGCGACCGTGGTGCAGGTGAACAATATCTGCTGCCTGGGCTACGAGGACATCTACGGCAACAAGTATGACATGATGGACGGCGTGGATCTGCCGAACGACAGCGGCAACCAAGGGAAATGGCGCATCTGGATGCCGGACGGCACGGTGCGGTGGGTGCAGGGCAAAACGTCCAGCGACCAATGGATAACAGGCGTGGCGCATGGCAAGTATATGGACATGGTTCCGGTAGGTAATCTGAACGGATCATCTTCTACCTACTATTCCGATAAGTACTGGATAAGCCTCTCTACAGTCCGTTTGGTCTATCGCGGGTGCTGCTATGCGAGCGCGAATGGCGGTGTGTCGTGTGCGTGTGCGGGTTACGATGCTTCGTGTACGTGTGCGTGTATCGGCTCGCGTCTGGCCTTCCGCGGCAAAATCGTCCGGGCGCAAAGCGTGGCAGCGTACAAGGCGATACGCGAGGTGGCGTAAGCGCAAAGCGCCAAAGCGTGGAGCGAAGCGACTAAAACGAAAGAACGGGATTCGGATGGTTTCCGAATTCCGTTTAAAAGGTATTCAAATACCGGCGAAGCCGGTCGAATTTTTTTAGAATATTGATAGGGTAGGGGAATACAAAACTAAACTGATTTTGGGGGTAAACAACCTCAATTTAACTATGTAAAGATAGTGATTTTTGCTGATATTTGCAAGTGATTTATCTGTTATTTTTAGCTTAGAATTGACCAGTTCAAATGGAATAAAGAGTGCTTTAAATTATACGCTTCGTTTTGTGAAATGAACTTTTCGTTTTGAAACGCGCGAACATTTCGATTTGCGGATTATATTTTCTTCAAAAGCCCCCAACAAATACTCAGAATGTTTATATGAAATATATTAGCTATCTTAAAATCCTTAATATAGCTGTGCATAATTACTATACAGAATGTTGTTTTTTGTGCCAAATAGTCATTTTTCAGATGTTTTTGCTAATTCACTTTTCTCTGAAAAAGGATAAATAGAAGAAATATCTGCAAGAATTAAAGAGAATGACAAATTGCACTTCGCATTTAACCAACCCCTATGATATATTAGGAATTAAATCAATAGCTTTCTTTTTACTTTCATCTACAAGCTTTGCATAAATTTGTGTTGTTTGTATATTGGTATGTCCCAATAGTTTGGAGACCGTATATAAATCTACTCCCAGTGTCAGCATCATTGTTGCATGTGTGTGGCGCGCTGTATGGAAAGTGATAGGTTATGTAAGGAAAAGCGTAGAGAAGAAGATAAAACATAAATCGTTTGAAATGAGCATTGTTTCAATATTCTGCCAAGTGAAGAAAATGCAAATGACAACGGAATATTGAGGTTGTTCAGTTACCAAACCGTTAGCCTACCGGTTACCAAAACGTGAACAGGTAACGGCAGGCAATGAAAAGAAATCCTCACCGTTTTGTTTGCGCTCATACACAGTATTTTGCATATCAAGGAACGCTTATACGGCAAGTAATTTTGCACTAAAAAATATAAGCGTATGAAAGTAGAAAAATTCAGGGTTCTGCTCTACCTCAAAAAGAGCGGACTGGACAAATCGGGTAAAGCCCCGATAATGGGAAGAATAACCGTGAACCGCACGATGGCGCAGTTCGGATCTAAGCTGTCCTGCACTCCCGAACTGTGGAATCCCCGTGAAAGCCGTCTGAACGGCAAGAGCAAGGAAGCAGTAGAAACCAATGCCAGGATTGAAAAACTGCTGTTGGCGGTAAACGCCGCATTCGACAGCCTTGTATCCCGTAAGATCGGTTTTGACGCCACCGATGTGAAGAATTATTTTCAAGGCAGCATGGAAACGCAGATGACCCTCATGAAAATGACAGATGCAATCTGTGACGACATTAAGGCACGTATCGGCATAGACCGTGCGAAAGGAACTTATCCTGGTTATCACTATATGCGGCTGACACTCGGGGAGTTCATCGAAACCAAATACAAGGTCAAGGATTTGGCTTTCGGACAATTGACGGAACAGTTCATCCACGACTATCAGGCCTTCGTCACGGAAGATAAAGGCTATGCGATAGATACCGTCCGCCACCACCTTGCCATCCTGAAGAAAATCTGTCGCATTGCCTATAAGAAAGGGTATTCCGAGAAATGCAATTTTCAACATTTCGCCCTGCCCCGGCAATCAGAAAGGACACCACGTGCATTGAGCCGCGAATCGTTCGAAAGAATTCGTGACGTGGAAATACCGCCATACAGGAAGACGCACATACTGGCACGCGACCTTTTTCTGTTTGCCTGCTACACGGGTGTGTCATACGCTGATGTGGTTTCCATCACGGACGAGAACCTGTACACGGACGACAACGGAGCATTATGGCTGAAATATCGCCGAAAGAAAAACGAACATCGGGCGAGCGTGAAACTGCTTCCCGAAGCGTTGGCACTGCTTGAGAGATACAAGGACCAAACACGGGAAACGCTTTTCCCGATAATCCACCACCCGAACATGAAACGACACATGAAAGCGTTGGCTGCACTAGCAGGCATCAAGGATAACTTGTGCTATCATCAGGCGCGCCATAGTTTTGCTTCGCTGATAACACTCGAAGCGGGTGTGCCGATAGAGACCATCAGCCGCATGTTGGGACATTCCGATATTTCTACCACTCAGGTCTATGCCCGTGTCAGCCCGAAGAAACTTTTCGAGGACATGGACAAATTTATCAAAGCTACCGAAGATTTTCAATTAACACTTTAATACATAAAACGATATGCGAAGCACATTTTCATTGTTACCCTATATCAACCGCAGCAAGACAAAGGCTGACGGAACGACTGCCGTACTCTGCCGTATAACCATTGACGGAAAACAGACCGTTATCAGTACGGGAATTTATTGCCGACCGGAAGACTGGAACGGCAGGAAAAACGAGATAAAGTCCGCAAGGGAGAACAACCGTTTACAGGAATACCTGCGGATAACAGAGGAAGCCTACAATGAGATATTGAAATCGCAGGGCGTGGTCAGTGCGGAGATACTGAAAAACCATATCACCTTGAACAATATCCATCCGACCACTCTCCTGCAAATGGGGGAATGGGAAAGGGAGCGGTTAAGGAAACATTCAGTAGAAATAGATTCCATATCTTCCTACCGCCACTCCATGTACTACCAGAAGTACCTGACGGATTATCTCGCTTCCTTCGGGAAGAAAGACATCGCCCTTGAGGAAGTGACGGAAGAATTCGGCAAATCTTACAAGGCATATCTTAAGAAATGCAAGAATTTCGGGGCATCCCAGACCAACAAATGCCTATGCTGGCTGAACCGTCTGCTTTATTTGGCTGTCGATAAAGAGATTATCCGTGTGAATCCCTGCGAGGATCTGGAATACGAACCAAAGCCGGAAGCAAGGCACAAGTACATCAGTCGTGAGGAGTTCAAGAGAATCCTTGCCACCCCGATGTATGACAAGCGTCAGGAGCTTACAAGACGGGCATTCATCTTTTCCACACTGACGGGATTGGCGTATGTGGATATAAAGCTTCTGCGCCCGCATCATATCGGACGCAATGCAGAAGGCAGACGTTACATCCGCATCAACCGCAAGAAAACAAATGTGGAGGCGTTCATCCCCCTGCATCCCATAGCGGAGCGGATATTGTCACTGTACAATACAACCGATGACGAACAGCCCGTATTTCCTCTTCCGAGCCGTGATGCCCTCTGGTTTGATATCCACGAGATGGGTGTTATCATAGGCAAAGAGGAAAATTTGAGCTATCATCAAAGTCGTCACAGCTTCGGAACATTCCTGATTTCGGCGGATATACCTATCGAAAGTATTGCCAAGATGATGGGGCATTCCAATATCCGGACGACACAGGGTTACGCACGGATAACCGATGATAAAATCTCTAAGGACATGGACAAGCTGATGGAACGCAGGAAGATACAATCTACCGGCGAAAAGACAGACAACAATAAGTAAACAGTATCAATTCAGTACATTATGGACAGAGGAATAATAACAATCAGTGAAACGGGTGTAGTCATTATGCCGACCGTATCCGTATGGATGACGCAATTCGAGATAGCGGATCTATTCGGGGTGTTCTCATGCGATGTCCGCAAGGCGATTCATACCATTTACAAGAACAAGGAACTGAACGAATTTGACACGATGAAGTATCTCAAGCAACCGGATGGCATCAGTTACGATGTCTATAACATTGAAGTGATTATAGCCGTTGCATTCAGGATATGCAGTAAAGAGAGTATTTTGTTCAGGCAGTGTATAATCAATAAAATGCGTGCAACCAAAGCAACATCTATAATAACATTGTTTGTTTCCTGTGGCAGAGGCGACAACCGATGGTATAGTTGAGGTTCATTCCGTCAGCCACTCGTTCCCGATGTACGGATGCAAAGGTAGCGGCAGCGGCAAGGTTGGGCGGCAGAGCCGTTTCGGGCGGAATCTTCCTCCTGCGGAGCGTATTCAGCCCGAAAACCTTGCCACTGCCTGCCATACGCTTGAAGAGCATCCGGCAACGGAAACAAGCGACTGATGGGAAATCAGAAGAAAGAAAAGAGGAACGGCTTACAGACGAAGCAGGATATTGATGCTCCATCTGTAAGCCGTTCCTTTCTCTTTTTGCCGAACCATTGCTGATGCAATCACAGGGCAGACGGCAAACTGCGCTCCTTCAAGAAAATCATGTACCTGTCAGCCGATAGGCGGAGCGGTAGCCGCCAGCAAGCATCCTTTCGATGTCCGATTCACGGTAGAGAATTTTGCCGCCTAACTGGATATAGGCTATGCGCCCTTCGTTCCGGTAATCCTGAAGTGTCCGGCGGCTCACTTTCAGCCGTGCCGACACTTCCTTGTCGGTGAAGAAACGCTCGCCGTTCAATGTCGGGCGGTAATTGACGGTCAGATGCTCGAAGCTATCCATCAGACGTTCAAGACTGCCCATGAAGTGGATTATCCACTCGTTGTCCTTGTTAATCAGTTCATTCATGTTACTTTGGATTTAGTGTAATTACTTTGTTTACTATATGCAGGTGATTAAATCGTCCTGCCCTTGAACTTTGCTTCCTTGCGCCTGTCCTCCACAACAGAAACAATGCGCTGTACGTCTTCGGGACGGTAGTAGGTCTTGTGGTTTATCTGTGAGTAAGCCAGCGTCCCGTTGTCCCGAAGCGTCTGCAATGTGCGTGGGCTGATGTTGAGCATCCGGCAAACGTCCTGATTGTCCATCCACTCGCTCATCTTCTTCTCTCCGTGCCGCCGACAGATGGCATCCATGCGACTGACGAAACGGTCGAACTTGGCGACCATTGCCTCAAAGGTCTTTCTTTCAATTGATACGATTTCCATATACATACTTTTATTGTTACTATTTCTTTTGCCACAAAGGAATATATAATCTACTGCCTTGCAATGGATTTCCAGAAAGTGGAAGCGTGTTGCGCCGATACGGTAATCATTGTCCGGTATGCCGTCAGTCGGTTATCTGCGAGTAAGCCTATGACCGGAATTTCCATACTCTCTTTCTTTTCGTTATGTATTCCTTCTTTTGCCGCAAAGGAATACATAATCTGTTATCCGGCAATGGATTTCCCGGAAGTGGAAGCATGTGGCACAGGTTGGTAGAGGTTGGCACAGATTTGGTGTATATTCTTAATTCCGGAAATCAGGAATGTGTCAAGATTGAAAACAAGGGCTTAATTCAAACTTGACTGTAATTGCACCTTTGTTCTTCCGGCTATTCACGTCCGGCAAATCTGTGAAGTCCTCACCGATGTTTCTGTCACCATAAAGCAAAATCGCACAAAATTGCCCAATCGGCTCCAAACGATTGACTGACTGCACTAAAATATCTTACTTTACTTGCGATAATCGGTCGAGGTACAGACCAAGACCACAGTAATAACTTAATCAATCTGTTTTATGACAATGAAAAGAGAACCAAGTATCAGTGAGCAGCAGGCTCGTGAAATCGTGGAAAGAATGGGACGCAGGGAATCCCGTAGTGAGAAGTCTATGGACGACTTCTACAAGAACATCGGTCTGGATTCGGGACAGCTGGCACAACCCGGCAAGACCGTCACGAAAAAAGCGGAAACAGCGACGGTGGATGAATCGTCAGGCGAAACACCCGAAGAAGTGGCAGTGCCGCAGAAGCGTGTCAGCAGCAAACAACGCAGGCTGTCGCTGGACGAGTACCGTACCGCTTACCTGCAAGTTCCTAAGATAACCGACCGCAAACCCGTGTTCGTCAGCGGTGAAGTGCGTGACCGGCTGGATGGGATTGTCCGCCGTCTCGGCGGGCGTGGCATGAGTGCGTCGGGACTCGTTGAGAATCTCGCCCGCCTGCACCTTGAAACCTACCGGGAGGATATCGAGCAGTGGCGCAAACTCTGAGCGGATTACGGTAGAACCGGTCAAACCGGTGGATACACTTCATCGGTTTGACCGATATTCCAAATAAGTTATTATACTCACAAACCAATCCGACAAGCGGAGGATTCTTGTGTCCTCAAAGACACAGCAAGATATATTTTCAGTTACCCGAATAATTCTAAGTAACTGAAAACACCTTCACCGCCGTGGGCAGAATTATCCTCCGCAGTCGAATAATTTCGGGGTTCCTTAATCAAAGATTAAACAATGGACAAGCCATAAAATTGAAAGAATAAGAAGAATGAAAAAGAAGAGCAAGTACGGGAGAAATCCCAAATTGAATCCGAAGACACACTGTGTGATGGTGCGCTTCGATGATATGGAATGGAACAGGTTCCTGACGATGTACGAGGAATCACAGGTGTATGCGAAAGCCGTCTTTCTGAAGGCGCATTTCTTCGGACAGAAGTTCAGGGTACATAAAGTGGACAAAGCAATGTTGGAATACTGTACCAAGCTGTCCGACTTTCATGCCCAGTTCCGCGGCATAGGCACCAATTACAACCACGTCGTGAAGGAATTGCGCATCCATTTTTCGGAGAAGAAGGCGATGGCGTTGCTCTACAAGCTGGAGAAACATACCATCAACCTTGTGAAGTTGAGCCGGGAGATTGTGGAACTTTCAAGGGAGATGTATGCCAAATGGGAACAACAGAAGGAATAATTCCATACCACACTAAGCGCCCGCAGATACGCAGCCCGGTGAATGAACGATATCCGTATGGCAACTTCATTGCCGACCATATCATTGTCGAACGACCTGTGGGTCTGTTTAAGAATGAAAACCGTCCGAAAGGGATAAAAATATAACTTTTATTGTGGGCAGTAACGTTATTGTTTTCGTTACTGCCCACAATAATAATCCTTATCGCTTTTGGATATTGTGCTGATAGAAGTTGGTACAGACAAATTTAATAAAATAGTACAAAATGCAATGCAATTCTTTATGCGTTGCACACTTGATTTCCTATTTTGCAGAATTGCAGAGACATGTTTTTCTATCATCTTCTTGCACATCTGTTTGTATGGGAATATGTCTGATTCTTAATATCATATACGAAATTATTGCAACAACCAAAGCAAATACGGCAATACCTATAAATGACACATGTAAACCATAGCGTTTTCCTATGAATCCGATTATAACCGGACCAAGGAGTATGCCAGAATATCCAAGGGCATTAATAAAGCTAATAATGTTGTGTATTGCCATCCCTTTTATGTGGACCGCGAAGGAAACCAATTGAGGGACTACATTGGCGGCACCGCAACCGACCATTGCAAAGCCAACGGCAGCAGCCACGGCACTATCAACTAATACTATTGTCATGAAACCGACAGCAATAAGCAATGCTCCTCCGGCCACAACAACCCTTTGTCCTAATTGATCAACTATTTTGTCACCGCATAGTCTCATAATTGTCATTGATACAGCAAAAGCTGTGTAGAAAAATCCTGCCATAGACATACTAATTCCACGCTCTTGACTGACAAATATTGCCGACCAACCCATTACAGCACCCTCTGAGGCATACATGATAAAGCACAATAATCCAACCACGATAACCGTAGGAGGAATATATAATCTGCTTTTCCTTGATTTCTCAACCGGTGAGTCAGACACAAATTCTTCTTTTGATAATAAATAACTACATTTGAACACCAGCGCAAGCAATATGAACACCATACAAATAACGACAGCCCATTTAGGCATGAGTCCCAAAGTAAACAGCACGCTCATCGCTCCGGCACCAATCAGTGTGCCCAACGAATAGCCGCCATGAAAACCAGACATAAGATGCTGTCCCGTCATGCGCTCGACGGTAACGCCATTCATGTTTGCCGCAACATCAATGGTGATGGTACAACTTCCAAAAACCATAAGCATCACGCCTGTCAGCCATATATTTATAAGCAGGCTTATTGCTAACAATGCGAAAGCCATCAGCAATCCCGAAACATAAACCACCTTCTTTGCGCCAAAACGATTTACAAGAAAGCCAGAAAGCGGAAGTGCGCAGATAGAGCCAAATCCACTGCACAGCATAAGTAGCCCAAGAGTACCCTCGTCTATTGCAAAAGAACTCTTGACGTATGGTACAAGCGGTGCCCACGCAGCCTCGAGAACCCCTATTATCATAAAGGCAACACGATTGGAAACAAGCAAATGTTTATGTTGGTTATGAGGAATATTCATCTTAAACTAATAAAAAAGACATATTGCAACATCATATTGAAAATGAAATAAAAATTCACTTCTTTGAAGAATTTACCCCCCCGCAACAGTTGTCTGTGGCAGGGGTAATCTTTCTATTTGGGCATCATGAACTTCATTTCCTTTGGATTACAGCTTACTTGTTTGCAGTCTGTTTGAATCCTGTGTCTTCTGCTGACCAAGACTTCCATTTGCACTCCCCGACTTCCATTTCAGAGAACTGTGCAGTGAATGAATGTTCAACCGGGCTTGCCGCATATATTCCAAACGAGATCTCTCCATCACCTTTGTCTAAATGGAATGTACGCATCTGGTGGAAAGTGATACCGTCAGTACTCGTTTCTATATAATAGTCGCTTTCTCGGCGGCTAAGACGATACCACATTTCCTTTATTGAAGAGGGTATGTCATGTGTGGCCCAGTCGGAATATCCGTTATTTGTCACCACACTGCCCAGTCTTTGATATTCCTCGTTCTCGTATTCAATTGACGCCTTCATCCAGTTATCACTATCAAGATAGATTGCGATACCGCATTGGTCAAACAAGGCAGAACTGTTGAACGATGTCTTTACGGTGAAAGAAAAGAATTTGTCAGAGGTTTTCATTTGCAGCACCGGAGCATTGTCATTGCTAAACCCATAATAGGTGCGCTGCCACAGATCGGTATGAGGTTCTGAAACGATTGTGATCAAGGAGTCTGTGATAGTATATTGTTTTGGTTCACGGATCCAAAACAGGTTTTCCGCCACAAATGGCTTTAAGGTTGTGTCTTTTACTTCCATATTCGATTTGTTTGTTGTAGCATATTGTTGTTTCTGCTCATTTTGACAAGATGACAAGGCGCATGCAAGCAGTGACAATGCTATGATAAATTGATTTCTGTTCATTGTTTATAAAATCTGATTATAGTGTAAAATAAGGGCTTTATTCCTCGTTTAGTTTGCCTATGCGGAAATCGGGAACAACCTCTTGCTTAAGCGATACTTCCGTGAAATAGCAGGTGTGTTCATTGTCTTTAGGACTTTGGGAACTCAAGCCAAGAAGTAACTTTTCAGGAAAATCATTCCTGTAGAGACGAGCCATGTGCCATATTTTCCCATCTTCTGAAAAATAACTGCCAAGAGTGGTGCCATCGGAGGATAATCTCATATAAACATGCGGACCTATAATTACCTGATGATTATTGTCATCGGAGGTACCTATTGTGCGAACCGACACCACTCGATGGTCACCATATTCATCCTGCTCGAAACATAGTTTTTGACAATGCGTGTCATTCTCGTATGCGTATAACACACCAGCAGAATATGTTCCGGTTTTAGTAAAGTTCGGCTGCACTTTAGCCGTGAAAGTGAAAGGTTTGGTGTTGTCAACCTCTGTGAAGATGACCGCAGAGTTATTGACTACGCTTCCATCCGGGGAACGGAAATAATCAGTTTGAGGACCGGCCACAAATTTGAGCGTGTCGCCAAGAAGTGTGATGCCATTCTCTCCGCCGTTTTTCGACTTTGTAAAACGAATTCCTCCTACATTGATGTCGCATGTGGCGAGTTCAACGTTTTCTGTTGTAGCTTTCTTGTCAGAATTTCCCGCTTTTTTCTCTGGTTCTTTCTGGGTGCATCCAGCCATTACAAGACTTGCAATGATTGCGATAAATACTAATTTTTTCATTATGATATTGATTTGATTATTATTAAATTGCAATTTCCTTGTGATTTATTTGCGGTTGCAAAGTTAGATAGAACAAAAGATGTGCACAATACTGATTTCTAACCAATTTTCGCATCAATAGCAATAGGAATTAGCTATTATTTGTTGAATATCAATCCTCTACGGCCTACTACCAACGAATTATCAGGAACATCTTGGGTTATGGTACATCCATGTGACATGACACAACCATTACCAACACTAAAGCTACCCGCGACAATTATAGTTCCTGTACCAAAAACACAACGATTGCCTATTCTTGCTCCCGGAAACAAAATAAGTTCTCCTCCTATGATATTATTATCTCCGATATAGATGTCATCACCTACTCCTGTGCAATAAATAGAAGCTCCGTGTGTAAGAGAAACGCCTTTACCAAAATGAATTGGCACAGAACTAAAAATACGTTCACATTCATTTTGCAGAACTGTTATGCCTGCTTCCAATTCTAATTTACCAGCAAATTGATTCATCTTTTTCGCTTTTATATGCCCGCAAAATTACGAACCAATAATAACTGGTACAACACTGATTTTTAACCAATCATAAAGCAAGAGGGCTCATTAAATAAGATTCATTCTTAATGCGATTTCTACAGCAGCCGCAGTATTAGCGACTTTTAATGAAGCTAAAATATCCTGACGATGGCGATTAACGGTATAAACGGAAATATTTAGGTTGTCTGCAATCTGTTTACTGGGCACCCCTTTCGCTATTAGTGATAGTATTTCAAGTTGTCGCCGACTAAGGATTTTTCGGTCGCATGCTTCGTACACGTTTCGTCTAACGGTTTCTCCTGTCACGAGATTTACAATAATACCGTCTTGTTTGTTATGAGAACCAAAGTATGGAGAATAAGTGCATAGACCGAGAATGACACTTCCACCGTTGCTACAACTAAAATATCTCGTTGTATGTAATATTTTTATTGTCTCATTACTCCCTGTCCGATAGAAACTGATTATACACGAAGCCGAGAAATTTGTCTTTTCATTTATGGGAAGTTCTTTTATAAAGTTGAAGAAACGAAGTTCGAGTATATGACGTTGAATAAGCTCTTCTTCATTCGCGTGGCTGAAAACAGTATTTTCAAAGGCGGATGTATGGTCAACCATATATTCCGGGAAGTCCATTATAGTTTGACCGAATCTGCCAGAATATATATGACATTCGTTGTTTTGAAAATCTGACACAACTGCTATACCTTCTGTTGCAAGAGCATAACCATTTGCGCACGCTCTTGCTTGAGCAAGCATAAATTCTTTATTTTCAGTATCTTCAAACTGCTGCTCAGTCAGAAGTGATTTTAGTTGATGTTCCTGTTCCATAGTGAATTGGTTAATTTTCACCATTGCGGGATTGCGCCAATAGTCCTAATTTTGCCACAAAATTACGAATAATAAATGATTCAAAGATGAAAAGAACCGTTTTATATGGAGCATTTCTTGTTGGAAGCCTCTCTTTAGCTGCATGTCAGCAGCACAAAGAGTCCAAAACAAGTGAACCGGATTTGACCGGTAAAGTGGCTGAAACAAGCCAAATCACAGACTGTGAGATAAAAGTGGGAGATGTCACTTTTACCAAATCCATCAATGGCGCAGATACATGTGTAACCATACTTGCAGACGGAGGATTGGAATTCAACTGCCCCGAAGGACTTGATTTCTTCTGTGATCCTAATGAAGGTAAGCTGTCCAACAATACACTGCCCGTATTGCTGATTCCAACGGACAATACCAAACCGTTCACGTTGACAGCCAAAGTAACTCCTGAATTCACCATTGAGGGACTTTACAATGCCGCCGATCTTTTTGTGTATGTCAACGATACACTTTGGCAGAAACTTGCCTTTGAGCAGGACGAATATGGCAACCACCGCATCGTAACGGTACGAACACAAGGTACATCGGATGACAATAACCATGATAAGATAGACGCAAAATCAGTCTATATGAAAATATCTTCCGATACTCGGACTATCGCCAGCTACTATTCATTAGATAAAAAAGAGTGGCATATGGTGCGTCTGTACCGTAATGAATATCCCGATCAAATATATCTCGGCATCAGTAGCCAGTGTCCGCAACATGGAGGATGCACAAGCCTCATCGAAGATATAACTATCAGCCATGACAACGTGGGTGATTTCCGTATGGGTGAATAAATAAAAGTAAATAATATGAACAAGCGAATATTGATTTTAACCGGCAGCCCACGACGGGGAGGTAACAGCGACCTTATGGCGGACGCTTTTGCGAAAGGAGCATCCGAAGCGGGCAACATTGTTATGCGGTTCGATACTGCGCATAAACATATTCAAGGATGCAGAGCTTGCGATAATTGTTTCAGCAAGGAGAATAAAGCCTGTATTTTTAATGATGATTTCAATGAACTGGCATCTTTGATGGCAGAAAGTGATGTCATCATATTCTGCACACCTCTTTATTGGTACTCGTTTCCTGCCCAGATAAAAGCAGCCATAGACAAGTTTTATTCTTTCATCATAGGTAAAAAAGATGTGCCTATTAAGGAATGTATGCTTCTTTCGTGTGGAGAATTGGAAGACCCTCATGTTTTCGATGGCATAGTGCGTTCCTTTGAACTCATTGCACAAGATAGGGGATGGAAAAACAGAGGCCATTATCTTGTAAATAGTGTCAATGAGAAAGGTGCAATTTTGAATACCGAACATCTACAAAAGATATATAATCTGGGGAAAGATTATGATTCCCCAATTGAGTTTTCTTGAGAACAATCGGAGCAAATTCGATTGCGACCGGGATAATCGGTATATAATTCAATACGCAAATTTATTTCATAATGAATTGGAAAGGTATTCTTATAACTTTGGTTTTCAGTATGGTGTCGTGGGGTACGCATGCTGAAAACCTCTTTGTCTCTTTACTGGGGAAGAACGAGGAGGAGGTTAATGAACGGCTCCAGCAAGTATGGAAGCATTTCTTTACACCGTCAGATTTGAACCGTTATGAAGCCGATGATGAAAAATCTGTTTATTACGAGGTCTCGAATAGTACAGCCTTTATTTTGGATACTGGCAACAACGATGTGCGCTCCGAAGGGATGTCGTACGGCATGATGATTAGTGTACAACTGGATCACCGTGAACAGTTCGATAAACTTTGGGAATGGTCGAAACGAAATATGGCATTTGCTCCCGATTCCAAATGGGACGGCTACTTCTGCTGGCAGTGCAAGCCCGACGGTACTAAGATTGGTGGAAGCAACGCTTCGGATGGAGAATTGTATTATGTTACTGCTTTGTTTCTTGCTTCAGAACGCTGGAACGAGCCTCGATACCGTGATGAAGCAAATAAAATATTGACCAAAGTCATGATCAAAGACGGTAGAGAGAGTGGAGTTTATAATCTTTTTGACCTTGACAATGGGCTTATAACTTTCGTTCCCGATCATGCGGGGCATAGTTTTACTGACCCTTCTTATATGCTTCCAGCTTTTTTAGACAAATGGGCACGTACAGCATCTGCCAATCGCTCATTTTGGGAAAAGGCTGCTACGGCAAGCCGCCAGCATCTAATCGCATCAGCCCACCCGGTTACCGGTCTCTATCCCGACTACAGTCGGTTTGACGGCAGAGCTTATGCTTGGCGTCATGCCGCTTATGATACCTCCATTTATATGTTCGATGCCATCCGTTGTCCCATAAACGTAGGTATGGATTATTATCTGTGCGGAAAGGATTGCCACAGACAGAAAGCAGTGATGTACCGTCTTCTTACATTCTTTAAGAACGATGGCTTCAAGCATGGTCATTTCACGCTTGATGGATCCAAGGCTTTCGGACAATACACTTGTGGCATGGCTGGTGCCAATGCCGTAGGAGCCATAACCCTTGCCCAGTCAAATATTCCCGAATATCGCGAACTTGCTCGTGAGTATGTTCAACGCCTACGGGATGTAAAACCGCCGACAGGCAAGTTCCGATATTATGAAGGTTTGGTCTATTTTCTTTCTATGCTACACGTTCATTGTAGCTAACACTTGAAAAGGGACCCGGAACAACATTTAAAAAGTGCCCCACCCATGGGTATGTTTAACCGAACAAAATTGGTATATTCATAAAAACCAATGGCGTTCATAATATGTACCACATGGAAGAAAGAGATTCCATAATTCTCGCCTATAGGCGTGACGGATTGAGCATCCGTGAGATCGCCCGTCGTAACGGCATGAGCCGCAAGACTGTACGCAAGTATCTCCGGGCTTTCGAACAAGCGGTCGGTGACAACCCCGATGCGGAAGCAATGGACACGTACCTGCAGCAGCCGGTGCGCTATGACAGCAGCAAACGTGTCCGCAGAGTGATGAACCAGCAGGTGATGGAGGCGATAGACGGCTTCATGGCCCGCAACCGGTCTAATGCCGCGGCCGGATTGCGCAAGCAGCAGATGCGCAAGATTGACATGTGGCGCCGGTTGCGCGATCAAGGCATAGAGATTGCCTATTCGACGGTATGCCAGTATGTCCGTGCATTGGAAGTGGCGGTGTCCGCTCCAGCCAAGTCCCCGGCGGCGTTCATCCGCCAGGAGTATGAACCGGGGTTCCGGTGCGAGTTTGACTGGGGCGTGCTGACACTTTGGATTGCCGGTGTCAAGACGAAGCTGCACATGGCCGTGTTCACGATGAACCATAGCAACCTGCGGCGGGCATACCTGTTCTCCCGCGAGGACACGTTGGCCCTGATGGAAGCACACCGCAACTGCTTCCGTGCTTTGGGGGGCACGCCGCAAGTAATGGCCTACGATAACATGCGGGTGGCCGTCAAGAAGTTCCTTGGACAGGAGCGCGAACATACCGATGCCCTGCGCCGCATGGAACTCCACTATTGTTTCACCCCTCATTTCTGTAATCCGCGTTCGGGATGGGAGAAAGGTAAGGTGGAGCGTTCGGTGGAACATATCCGCCGGCGGGCTTTCGCCTATGATGTCCGTTTCGGTTCGCTGGAGCAGGCGCAGTATCATCTTGACAAGGTCTGTGACAGGCTCAACGGGGAGGCTTCCAACATGTCTGCGCAAGAGAAGAAGGAGCGCGTACAGGCCGATATTGCGGCTTTGCGGCCGCTTGACCACGGTGACATGGGCTGCTTTGAGCAGCGGCATGCCCGTGTCGGGAAGTATTCCACCATTACCGTCGATGGTGTGCATTACTCTGTGCCTGACCGGCTTGTCGGTCGGGAGGTACCCATAAAGATGTATTCCGAGCGTATTGTCGTGCTTGACGGTCGCGACAAGGTAGCCACGTATGTACGCTCCCGGCGTCTCGGTGACTGGTGTATCGACCTGATGCACTATCTGGGCACGTTCCTTCGCAAGCCTGCGGCGTTGGGACGATCCACGGCCATGCGACAGGTACACCCGGACGTGGCGGCACTGTTTCGCAAACATTTTACGGATTCTCCCAGATCGTTTGTCGAACAGCTCGTGTTTACCCGTGACAACCAGCGCACTTATGCCGACATACTGGCTGCGGCAGACCGTCTGTCCTCCCGGGGACTCAAACGCCTGTCTTCCGAACAATTGAGCGCCGAGATGCTGGCCAGTGACGGCAATGGAACCGCAAACGTCCGTCAAGACGCGGCCACCCTGACCCCGTCCGATCCACAACAGACCGCCATTGAAGAATCGGCCTCACAGACATTGGACACACTTTCGGCGATGATCGGATGTGGCGCCACACAACAACCTGTAAACAAAGTTACCGTCTAACAACATAAAAATTGCATAGCAATGGAACAAAACGAAAATCAAGACTCCATACGCGAACGGATACGTGCGTATGCCTTCGACCTCAAACTCCCTCTGGTACGACGCGACATCGACCTGCTTATACAGCAAGGACTTGATGAACGATGGAACCTGTGGATGTTCACGGCCGAACTCCTGCGTCAGGAAAAAGAAAACCGCTCGGAGAACCAGCGTCGGCATCGCATCAAAAATGCCGCGTTCCCACAGTTGCGATACCTCAACGAAATAGACACGGACGCGCTTCCGCCAGAAGCGCGGAAGGCCTTGCCAAACCTTGAGACACTTGATTTCATCAAGGAAGGGCGCAACCTTATACTATACGGGAATCCCGGTACCGGAAAGACCCATCTGGCTACAGCCTTGGGGATTGCGGCCTGTAACGCGGGATACTCCGTACTGTTCACTTCCGTGCCCAGACTGCTTACGCAGATAAGGGAATGCCGGAACGCAATGACACTAAGGGCACTCGAGAACAAGTTCGAACGATACGACATGGTCATCTGCGACGAGTTCGGATACGTTTCTTGTGACAAGGCGGGAGCGGAGATGTTGTTCAACCATCTGTCACTCAGAACTGACAAGAAAACAACCGTCATTACAACAAATCTCGCATTCAACAGATGGGACGAGATTATTGCAGACAAAGTACTAGTTACAGCAATGGTAGACAGGCTAACGCACAAGGCGATTCTACTGAACATGACGGGAAAATCGTACAGAATGAAAGAAACACAAGATATGATAAATAAACAAATTTAATTAACTTTGCAAAACCTATCGGGTGGTACACGTTTCAAATGCTACCCGGGTCCCTTTTCAAGTGTTAGCTACATATCAGGACGTTTCTCATTGGACTTCTGACATCAAAATAGATTATAAAAACTCACTATCAAGTGATATTGTTATCTGCCTACGCAATGACAAATATTCATTTGTAGCAAACTTATCAATTTATACAGGGATAAATCTTATTCTATATAATAGGGAATTAGGTATATTTCAAAATCTGAACGAACGGGAGTTCACATATACCGCTGTCCCAGAACGCTTGCTTCTGTATGAAGCAATATACGGAAGTAGGTTACTGTATATTCCTTACATAAATTGATGACAATCTGACGAGTGAAGAATGTCTCATAGAATATACTTTCCTGCAAATAGAAAAGAGTTATAATCTGAGAAAAAGAATTTGAACTGTCAAAGGGAATAACATCAAAAAAATAATTTGAAATAGTATAGCAAAAAAGCTTCGAAGACCATACAGCCCGTAAGCCTATAAAGACCTACGGGCTGTATTATCAATAATCAATGGCAATAACGCATGAATCGACATAACGCTGAAACAAGACACTTCCGTATGCTGACTTCCATAGGCTATCTACTGATAGCTTTGCTGGTAGGCGGCATCATGTACACATGGCTTGGCGAATGGCGAGACATGGAGGGACTGGAAGCCAAAAACCGAGAGATCGATGAATTTCGAAAAGAGGTAAACAATATTCATATTCATTTGATAGAGTTTTCTTTATTAGGTGAAACGATATTGGAATGGGATGATGAAGATTTAGGACTTTACCATGCTCGGCGTATGACAATGGACAGTATGCTTTGTCGGTTCAAAGCTATCTATCCGGCAGAGCGTATCGACAGTGTGCGCCATCTTCTCAAAGATAAGGAACGACAAATGCGTCAAATCGTTCAGATACTTGAACAGCAACAAGCCATCAACGACAAGATAACCAGTCAAGTACCTGTAATCGTGCAGAAGAGTGTGCAGGAACAGCCCAAGAAGTCCAAGCGCAAGGGTTTCTTGGGCATCTTTGGCAAAAAGGAAGAAGCGAAACCAACTGCGACTACTACGATGCTCCGTTCCCTTAATCGGAATATGATAGCTGAACAACAGGCACAAAGCCGCCGTTTGTCGGAACATGCCGACAGTCTTGCTGCACGAAATGCGGAACTCAACAGACAACTGCAAGGACTGGTAGTTCAAATGGATGAGAAGGTGCAAGCAGACATACAGAAACGGGAAGCTGAGATAACAGCCATGCGGGAACAATCGTTTATTCAGATAGGTGGCTTGACAGGATTCGTTGTGTTGTTATTGGTAATCTCTTACATAATCATCCACCGAAATATCACCCGTATCAAACGGTACAAACGAGAAACTGCGGATTTAATAGAACAGCAGATACAGTCTATCAAACAAAACGAGGCACTGATTGCCTCTCGTAAAAGCTGTTCATACCATCACCCATGAATTACGCTCTCCACTGACGGCAATAACGGGTTATGCCGGACTGATGCGGAAAGACTGCAATACGGATAAAACCGGGACGTATATCCGAAACATTCAGGAATCTTCTGACCGCATGCGTGAAATGCTGAACACCCTGCTGAATTTTTTCCGGCTGGACAACGGCAAGGAGCAGCCGAATTTCTCTCCTTGCCGGATTTCGGCAATCACGCACATTCTTGAAACGGAGTTTACACCCATCGCCATGAACAAGGGGCTGGCTCTTACCATAACGAATCAAACGGATACTATTGTCTTGACCGACAAGGAATGTATCCTGCAAATCGGCAACAACCTGCTGTCAAACGCCATCAAGTTCACGGAGAACGGTGGCGTTTCTCTGACAACAGACTACGATAACGGTGTCCTGAAACTTATCGTCGAAGATACGGGCACAGGAATGACCGAGAAGGAACAGCAACGGGTGTTCGGCGCGTTTGAGCGTCTGGCAAACGCCGCTGCAAAAGACGGCTTCGGACTGGGACTTTCCATCGTTCAGCGTATCGTGACAATGCTCGGAGGCACGATACGGCTGGAGAGCGAGAAAGGCAAAGGTAGCCGTTTTACGGTGGAAATACCCATGCAGACAGCCGAAGAACTGCCGGAACAGATAAATCAAACACGGATTCATCATGACCGTACATTCCACGATGTGATAGCCATCGACAATGACGAGGTATTGCTCCTTATGTTGAAAGAAATGTATGCACAGGAAGAAATACATTGCGATACCTGCACCGATGCTGCGGAACTGATGGAACTGATACGAAAAAAGGAATACAGCCTGCTTCTGACGGATCTGAACATGCCGGAAATCAACGGTTTCGAGCTGTTGGAACTGCTACGCACCTCCAACGTTGGCAATTCAAAGACTATCCCGGTAGTCGTGACAACCGCTTCGGGCAGTTGCAGCAAGGAGGAACTTATGGAACGTGGATTCGCCGGATGCCTGCTCAAACCGTTCTCCATATCGGAACTTATGGAGGTTTCAGACAAATGCGCCATGAAAGGCAACCGGAATGAAAAGCCGGATTTCACCTCCCTGCTGTCCTACGGCAATGAAGCCGTCATGCTGGAGAAACTGATAACGGAAACCGAAAAGGAAATGCAGGCAATCAGGGAAGCTGGTCTAAAGAAAGACCTTCAGGAACTGGACGCCCTGACACACCACCTACGAAGTTCATGGGAGATACTCCGTGCCGACCAACCGTTAAGGGAACTATACAAATTGCTTCATAGCGATGGCACACCTGACGATAAAACAATTGGCAATGCTGTAAAAGCTGTGCTGGATAAGGGTCGGAAATCATCCGGCTGGCAAAAGAAGAAAGGAGAAAATACGAAAATGGATAATACAAAAATCATCGTTGTGGAGGACAACATCGTGTATTGCGAGTTTGTCTGCAACCTGCTGGCACGCGAGGGATTCCGCACCGTGCAGGCTTTCCACCTCTCGACCGCGAAGAAATATCTGCAACAGGCCGCAGACGGGGACATCGTGGTTTCCGACCTGCGCCTGCCCGACGGAAACGGCATCGACCTTTTGCGCTGGATGCGCAAGGAGGGCAGGATGCAGCCCTTTGTCATCATGACCGACTATGCCGAAGTGCATACGGCTGTTGAAAGCATGAAACTCGGCTCGCTGGACTACATACCCAAGCAGCTTGTGGAAGACAAACTCGTCCCCCTGCTCCGTACCATATTAAAAGAACGAAATATCGGACGAAGCCGTATGCCCCTGTTCTCGCGTGACGGCTCGGCGTTTCAAGCCATCATGAAGCGGATAAGGCTGGTAGCCCCCACCGACATGAGCGTGCTGATATTCGGGGAGAACGGCACGGGCAAGGAGCATATCGCCCACCTGCTGCACGATAAGAGCAAGCGGGCAGGAAAGCCGTTTGTGGCTGTGGACTGCGGTTCGCTCACCAAAGAACTTGCGCCGTCGGCTTTCTTCGGACACGTCAGAGGCGCATTCACGGGTGCGGACAGTGCCAAGAAAGGTTATTTCCATGAGGCGGAAGGCGGCACGCTGTTCTTGGACGAGGTGGGCAACCTCGCACCGGAAACCCAGCAGATGCTACTCCGCGCCATACAGGAACGGAGATACCGTCCTGTTGGCGACAAGTCTGACCGTAGTTTCAATGTCCGCATCATCGCCGCCACCAACGAGGAGCTGGAGAAGGCGGTCAATGAAAAGCGTTTCCGGCAGGACTTGCTGTACCGCCTGCACGACTTCGAGATAAACGTCCCGCCGTTGCGCGACTGTCAGGAGGACATCATGCCTTTGGCTGAGTTCTTCCGCGAAATTGCAAATCAGGAACTGGAATGCGATGTCATCGGTTTTGACGGGGAAGCCCGCAAGACATTGCTGACCCATGCGTGGCCGGGCAATGTCCGCGAGCTTCGTCAGAAAATCATGGGCGCGGTGTTGCAGGCACAGACGGGTCTTGTCACGAAAGAGCATCTGGAACTTGCCGTGACAAAACCTAACTCACCTGTTAGTTTCGCCCTGCGCAGCGATGCGGAAGACAAGGAGCGTGTCTTACGCGCGTTGAAGCAGGCGAACGGGAACCGCAAGGTTGCCGCCGAACTGCTCGGGATAGGACGTACGACGCTGTACAACAAACTGGAAGAATATGGATTGAAGTATAAATTTCAGCAATCATAGCCGGTAATTCGCTGAATTTCCTTATCTTTGTTCGGGCAAATCTAAAATTACATATATGGTTAATATTGAGAATAGAGATATAGAGGCTGAGATTATAACTGATAATCAGTCTGATAGCGAGGATATTCAAACAGTGGATGTCTCTGATGTAGTTGTCTATGCTAGAGATTGGACTATTGAAACAATATTCAATCAAATCAATATCGAAAATATAGACCTAAATCCCAAATTTCAAAGAAGAAATGCTTGGAATGATGACAAACGAAGTAAACTTATAGAATCAATCATAATGGGGTATCCTGTCCCGGAAATTGTTTTAGCAGAAAATCCAAATAAGAAACGCTCATTTATAGTTATAGATGGTAAGCAGAGACTGCTTACCCTTGCGGGGTTTATTGACAATAATAAATATAAGTATTGGGATAAACCAGTATTAAAAGGATTGAAAGTGTTAAAGGATCTTAACAAATTGAAATATGTAGATTTGGATGAAAAGTCTAAACGCGAATTTGATAATTCTTCATTACGCTGTACTGTCATAACAAATTTTAAGGATATCCAGATTCTGTATGATATCTTCTATAGACTTAATTCTGGATCAGAATCCTTATCTACACAAGAATTGCGACAGGCACTTAACAAGGGAGAGTTTGCTGATTATTTAGTTGAAACAACGAACACACTACAACCAATTCATTCTGTTATGAATTTATCAGAACCTGACAAAAGACTTCGGGATATCGAAAATTTACTAAGATTATTTGCTTTTACCATGTATCCTAAAGAATACAAGGGTAATTTAAAGAAATTCTTAGATGACAAGATGGGAGATATTACAAAAAATTGGGGAGAGACACATCTTAAAATAAAGGAACAATACGAGAAAATAAATTCTGCAATAGATTTGCTAAAAGAAACATTTGGGGATTATAAAATTATTGGTAGGAAATATGACGAAGATGCTTTCTCTAATAGATTTAACAAAGTGCTATTTGAGGTGGAGATTTTTTATTTTCTTCATTTAGATAAGAACATCCTTTCAAGTAAAGAGACGTTTATAACTGCCTTAAAAAAACTCTGTACAGAAGATGCTGATTTTAGAGCCTCTATTGAGAGTTCAACAAAAAATATCGAATATTACAAAATAAGATATGCTAAATTTCAAGAATTGATAAATAAATCTTTCAGGCTAAACTTAGCAATTAATCCTTTTTTGTAATTTATGGTAGACGTTAAAGAGTCATTGGACAAATTGGAAATGTATTTATTGGAACTCGAAGATAAATATATAGATATCCATACAGATCCTTTGGAAAATCCAGAAATGTACAAATTGGATATTAGAAGTTTTTGTGTGCTTTCTCATGCAGCTTTTGAAGAGTTTGTAGAAAATATATGTTTATATACACTCAATGAAATTGAAGATAAATTTGTAAACACACAACGTATCAGTTATTCCACATTATGCTTGTTGCACTTTTATGGAAATAGCAAAACAATAGATAATGAAAGTTGGAATGATGACGAAAGAATTTATGATTATTTATTAGCTCAAATAAGAAGTATAAAAAGCGATTTTTCTAAGTATATTATGAACCAAAATCATGGTGTGGGCTTAAAATATCTCAAAAGGTTATTAGTTCCATTAGGATTATATGCGCCATTGGATATTAGATTTTCTTCCGCATTAGATAATTTGACTCAATCGAGGGGCGGTTATGCACATACATCTCATCGTAATATTAGAAGTTTATCTCCAGAAGATGTGAAAATGTATGTTAGAGATGTTTATGATTTGATGGTAGAGTTAGCAAATAAATCTAGAAAAATTTCATATTATAGCATTCACTAGAAATAGGTCATGTAAAGGTCATTCTGTAACAGCGAATTTTTCACAAAATAATTATACTGTCATTTTACATTGGTTTCTGTATGCATTTGATTTGTTTTTTTATTAGGAATAAATTATCTTTGTTCGCAGAAAGGCGTTCTTTTGATATAATGCAAAACAAGATAGAATACAGAACTTCGCTCGTTTCTAAGTCGTTACCTATCACAAGACAGATTTATGCAAGTCATTAAATTTCAATGGTAAAGACAATTTGTAATGTCTCAAGCAATGAAATGTTACATGCTTTGATATCCCAGCTTGTTCAACCCATTTGTGTAAAATTACATTACTTCTCCCCAGTGAGACCAATCCGGCAAACACCTTTTCCGTTTCTGGTGCATTTCCTCTGTCTGGCAGATGTTTTATGGCTTCCGAACAGAGTGGAAGCGATATGGCTTCTTTCGTCTTCTTCTGAATAATACTCAATAGTGCATTGCCATTTTCATCATAGCGTATATCTTCCCATCTCAATGCAATAATATCACAATGCCTCAATCCACAAAAACAGCTGAATAAAAATGCTTTCCTTAATAAGGTATTATAAAAAGGAGTATGAACCAATCTGGTCAATTCCTTTATAGTAAGATAATCCCTTTCTGTTCGATTACGTTTTGGTTTGTCCTCGTTCTTTATCTTATTCATCGGATTAACAGTTATATAATCTTCAGAGACGGCCCTATTCAAGCAGTAGCGCAGCGTTTTCAAATAATAGAATTGGGTGTTAACATGCAATGTCTTTTCCTTCTTACAATGTTCTTGTTTTGTTTTCTTCAAGTAATCTATAAAACCCAACAAATAAGTCTTGTCCACCTTCCTTAGCAATATTCCATTCGGAGTATATCTTTCCAAATGGCATACAACGGCATGTATGGCACTTTTCCGTACTCTATTGTTCACACTTTGTTCTGCTATTAATTTCATATAGCCAGTCAGCTTCATATTGGACAATCTGTTATGATTAAATCCGTAAGTTTGATTATATATTTCCAAAATCTTCTGAGCCTTTATCGCATTTGCCAAATTTAGCGTCTCGACATTTCTTTTTTTATCAGCTTGATTATGTTCAGGGATAATATACAACTTTAGAATTCGTATTGCCGCCTTCCATTCATATAAATATCCAGATATATGGATTGGCATCCATTAACCAATTTTTTTGTTCTCACCTTTATTGGCTCTTTTAAATTCAATTGCTTTTTCATATTCTTTGAATAAAAACATACAGTTTATTATTAGTAGTAACAAAGCAGTAACAAAAATCAATCCTACAAATTGCTTTCATGTTCTATCACTCTTGTCTTTTTTTATAATTACCTTATTAACTATCAAATATTTACAGTATAGGGCACAGCGTTACTGAAAGAACAAATATAATAATAAGCCAGTAACAATTAAACTATCAAGAGTGTGGCTATTGCTATGGCGGCGGAAACTTTCTCTGGAAATTTATTTTCCATCACTTTGCTTCCACACTTCCACCCACCTTCTGCATTCCCCTATCCATCGGCATTTGCCCTGCGGTGGAAGCAAGCCGAAAAGGTGGAAGCAAAATTTGCTTCCACCTGCCTGAAACGCCGAGGTTTTGCAGTAACCACCTGTTTACTAGCATAATATTACGTAAGAGCTACATAAATCAATCAGTTCGTTTTTCCTGCATTTTCGAGCTTGCTCTTCTACGAAATCGGTGGATATCGAGTTGGGCGGTAGGACGCATCATTCCGCAGGGACTATGAAAGGTACCGGTAGAGTGAGCCATTCAAGCGGATGATTTCTAACTCATGGCTATGAATAATGCCGTCTAATGTCCTTTAAGTTGTTGTACAATACATTTGCGCCCTATCCATAATAGATGCAGGCTACGTACTTCATCCGAAAAGTCTTGGGGTTAGTGACGCCTAACAGTCATGAACAACTCTGCTTACGGCCATAAAGCAATCGCTTGACGACCATTAGCAGAGTTGTTCATGGCCGTTAGGCATCATTAATCCCCTATGCAACAGCAGACAAACAAAGAGAGAGAAGCCAAGGATTGTCTGTGTTTTAGATAGAAAGCCCATTTATTAGCAGGTGTACCGGAAGAAAAGTCATGCCGCATAATAGTTCTGGATAATAATGTACCCCAGATTTCTCTTTATTATCATCCCATAAAGGGAGATTCGGTGCTCCAAGCAGAACGTGATGACTGGAATGTAAGCTATGAATTGGGTGATACTTGGAAAAATGCACGGAAAATAAAGTTGAAAAATAGTTCTTTGTTCAAGATTGATGTATTGGTATATCCGGAATTCTCTTTCAAGAACGTGATTATTACGCAGATTTATCAAATTCTATTTGATTTGAGCCCTGCAATAGAAATTTCGTTATGGAAGGGGATGAAAGCCACAGCACAAGTGAAGATACCGGTTTATAATGATGGATATGGAGCTCGGGAAGGAAAGGTTCATTCGGGTTTCCTAACTCTTTCACAACGTTTCAGGTTGCCTTATAATGTTTTTGGTAAATTCTCTGTAGGCTATTTTAGTGGTAACCGATATGGTGCTGATGTAGATTTCTTTCGCCCCTTTAAAGATGAACGTTTTTCTTTGTTGGCAAGAATAGGATATACGGGAGCTGGACGTTGGGACGGATTTAGGTTCCAATATGATCCTTCATTATGGCGTATGACGTGGTCTTTGGGTGGAAATTTCTATTGGCCACGATTTAATACACTGTTCACACTGAAGGCTGAACAGTATTTATTGAAGGAAAAGGGGGTTCGGTTTGAAATGATTCGCCATTTTCGCTATTGTTCGATAGGCTTTTATGCGATGAAGGCGGAGCATGCCAAAGCATGAATGGAGGATTTCGGTTTCAAGTGGCATTACCTCCATACAAATATAAAAGGAGGGGGATATCCCACGTGTGAATACCTCTGCTAATATGGGCATTGCTTATAATGCGGGTAATGAAAGGTACTATTATAGACAGTATAAGGCGGAAGTTAGTGACAATATAATGGAAGAAATAGTTTTAACCCATATTTTATTAAGTCAGAATTGTTAAATTTTTAATTAATTAATTGAGATGAAAAAGAAAATTTTTTTAAGTGGCGTAAATGCTAAATTAGCATTGGCGGCAGTGGCTTTGACAAGTGTGATGTTCACAAGCTGCGAAAAAGAAGAATTCAATGTTGCGCCTGTAGAATTGGACCCTGCAAGTGCTACTGTTGCTATTACTGTATATGATTTATCAGATGGTTCTATCATAAATGGTGCAAGCATTACAGAAAATGGTGCTGCTATTACTAGCAATCCTTTCGTAATTGAAGCTGGTTCAGATGGAAAGATTGCTGCTGCAACAAGAACTTTTGCAGCTACAAAAGACGAGTATCTGTCTGGAGAAGGCCAAGCTACTGTTCCTGCTTTGAATAAAGGACAATTTGCTTTGATTCCGGTAAGTATTTTCTTGCAACAAGAACTGAATGCTGCTGAAGATGTTGTTGTTGATCAGGATGAGGAAACTATTACCCCTAGTGAAGTTGGAGGAGAACAAAAAGGTGGTGAAAATACAAGTAGTAAAGAAAAAGAAATGGATCTGCCATATACAGCAAAAGTTGGACAAGAAGTTACTAATATTGCTGCTGTAAATGCATCGATTGATGCTATGCCTATAACTAGAGGATTGTCTGATGATGAAGTAAAAAAGGTGTTGAAAGCATTGGTTAAATCATATAGCCCGGGTATCACAGATGTAACTTATACTAAGAAAGTAACAGTTCCTGCTTATACTATTGTAACTTTGAAGACTACTACAGAATACGAAACTTCTGATAATACAATCTCTACAGTGGTGGATGGCAAACTGTACACTATTCCTAATGTAAAGATTAAGAAGGTAGTTAAGACTGTTGTAGATCCAGTCTTTACTTCAACTGAACATGGTCATGGTCACGGTCATGGCAATGGTAACAATGCCGGTGGTGGTGACGGTGCTGCTGAATAATAATAGTTTTAGTTATTATTTTAATTTTAAACTAAAGGAATAATGAAAAGTAAATTAGTAATAGCCTCCTTATTATTAGCAGGCGCTTGTGCAGCAAATCTGAATGCACAGGAAAAAACGAACTACTACACTCCGAAATGGAGCGATAATATTTTTGTCAGTGTAGGTGGTGGTGTCCACGCCATCAACAATGACGGTTTCAATAAGATTGCTCCGCATTTCAGCGTGTCAGTTGGTAAGCTGATTACTCCGACTTGGGGGGTACGTGCTCAGGTAAACGGTATTACTCAGCATTTGTGTCTGGATAACTCATATTGGGAACACAATAAGACGTACTTTGGTGGTAACATTGATGCAATGATCAATCTTTCTACATTGTTCGCAGGCGTTAATCCTAACCGTTTCTTTGAAGTTTATGGATTCTTGGGTCCTCAAGTAACTGTTGCAAAGTCAGCAAATGTGCTGATTCAAAACGATGGAACAATGATTCCTGATGGAGATGAAAAGGCTAGAGCACGTGTCGGCGCTTCTGCCGGTTTGGGCTTGAAGTTCAATATCAACACTAAGTGGGCCATTGACGTAGAAGCTCGCGGTGCCATCGCTCCGTCCATTTTCGGTAACATCAGCAGCCATCGCAAGGCTGAAGGTACAGGTATGCTGACCGCAGGTGTTAGCTACATCTTCGGCGGTAAGAAGTTTATTCCGGTTTCTAAGATTGACGAAGACGCAGTCAATGCGGAAATCAACAGATATAGAAGTGAACTGGCTCAGGCTCAGGCTGACCTGGCTAACTGCAAGAATGCACTGGCCAACGCTAAACCTGAAGTTAAGGAAGTGACCAAGGAAGTTGAAGTTGCCGGTCCGCGTGCCATCTTCTTCAAGATTGGCAGCGCCCGTCTGGACGACTATGGCAAGGTTAACATCGAACTGGCTGCCAAGATTCTGAAGGCTAATCCGGACAAGAAGTACAAAGTTGCAGGTTATGCAGACAAGGCTACCGGTAGCGCTTCTTGGAACCAGAAGCTGTCCGAAAAGCGTGCCCAGGTTGTTTACGACGCTTTGATTGCTCAGGGTGTTGACAAGGACCAGCTTGAACTCGTAGGATTCGGTGGTACTGAAAACATGTTCGGTAAGAACTTCCTGAACCGCGTAGTTATCCTGGAATAATACACTCCAAGTGACAAATAGACTCTAAAAATGAAGGCGTCTGGGACTCAGACGCCTTTTTTTGGTACTATGTCCGATGTATGTTATAAAGCAACCCATTTTTTATCAGCGACTGAATTTATATGTGATGATGAAGTTTAAGCTATTCTTTATTGTTCTGTTTTGCAGCCTTTCCCTTTCGGCCTTTTCCCAGTTGACGTATGGTACAACCGGGCTGTTGCATGCGCCCTCTGCGGAGATGCAGCGCGACAAGACTTTCATGGTCGGCGGCAACTTCCTGAACAAGGAGCTCACACCGCCCACCTGGTACTATCATACCTACAACTACTTCCTGAACGTCACCATCTTCCCCTTTCTGGAAGTGGCCTACACGTGTACGCTCTTCAAGGCGGAGGCGTTGGGATTGAAGCCATACGGGTACAGCGGATTCACGAACCAGGACCGCTACTTTTCCGCCCGTCTGCGTGTGTTGAAGGAGGGGCAGTTCTGGAAATACATGCCGGCTGTCGTGCTGGGGACGTCCGACCCGTTCACTTCTTCCGGCGGCGGCCAGGTAGGCACCACGGAAGGTAACGGCTATTACAGCCGTTTCTATATTGCCGCCTCCAAGCATATACCCGTTGTGGGTAAGGAGGAGATCGGTGTCCATCTTTCCTACCTTTACAACAACCGCAAGGAGTACAAACTGAATGGCTTTGCACTGGGTGTCACCTACAATCCCTCCTTCCATCCGCAGTTGAGGGTGATAGCGGAGTACGACTCCAAGGACTTTGCTTTGGGAGCCACTTATCTGCTGTTCAAGCATCTGCATGTGCAGGTCGAAATGCAGAGGATGAAATATTTCACGGGAGGGCTGACATACAAAATTCATTTGAAATAATTAATGAAAAAATCAGCGGAGGGATGTTTGATACTATCAGACATCCCTTTTTCTGTATTATATATGTAAGATTAACGGAGGAATTCAAATTTTAATCGTAATTTTGTAGCCCATTATGAGTAGAATAATAGCCATAGACTACGGTCGGAAACGTACGGGAATAGCCGTGAGTGATACATTGCAGATGATTGCGAATGGACTGACAACTGTGCCTACACACCAATTGTTGCAGTTTCTTCTTGATTATGTGGCTAAGGAGCCGGTAGAGCGTATCTTGGTAGGCCTTCCTAAGCAGATGAATAATGAGGCTTCGGAAAACATGAAGAATATCGAACCTTTTGTCCGTTCGCTGAAGAAGAAACTGCCTGACATGCCGGTTGAATATGTAGACGAGCGTTTTACTTCTGTTCTGGCTCATCGGACGATGCTTGAGGCCGGATTGAAAAAGAAAGACCGCCAAAATAAAGCACTGGTGGATGAAATCAGTGCAACTATTATTCTGCAAACTTATTTAGAGAACAAACGTTTCTCTTTTTTATAATGTATAGAAAGTAATTTGTAATTAGTAATTTGTAGTAAAGGAAATGATTTTACCCATTTATGTGTACGGCCAGCCCGTATTGAGAAAGGTAGCAGAGGATATTGCCCCGGACTATCCGAATTTGAAAGAACTTATTGAGAATATGTTTGAAACGATGGACAATGCTGAAGGTGTGGGACTTGCTGCACCGCAAATAGGTTTGCCTATCCGCGTAGTAACCATTAATCTGGATGTCTTGTCTGATGATTTGCCAGAATATAAAGATTTCCGCAAGGCGTATATCAATGCCCATATTCTGGAAGTGTCCGGTGAGGAAGTTTCTATGGACGAGGGCTGCTTGAGCCTTCCAGGAATTCATGAATCAGTGAAGCGTGGCAACAAAATACGCGTGCAATACCTGGACGAGAACTTGGAACCGCACGATGAGATTATCGAAGGTTACCTGGCACGCGTGATGCAGCACGAGTTCGACCATCTGGAAGGAAAGATGTTCATCGACCATTTGTCTCCGTTACGCAAGCAGATGATTAAAGGAAAACTGAATGCCATGTTGAAAGGCAAGGCACACTGCACTTATAAGGTGAAAACCGTAAAGAAATAAGTTTAACCATATAATATGGTATAAAAGGCTCAAAAAATATAAAAAGTGTTCCGCTAATCCCGACAAGTAAACGAAAAACGTTACTTTTGTTTCGTTTACAAGCATTTATAAAACAAGATGATAAAAAAAATACTGACGGCTATTTTGCTGTTACCCACATTGTTGTATGCACAAATCAATACGGAACGGGTGATGACCATTGCTCGGAATGCATTGTATTTTGAGGATTACGTGCTTTCTATCCAATATTTTAATCAGGTAATCAACGCGAAACCTTATTTATATGAGCCTTATTTCTTCCGTGGACTGGCAAAAATCAATTTGGATGACTATCAGGGAGCGGAGAGTGATTGTGATGCTGCGATTCAGCGGAACCCTTTTGTGGTAGGTGCTTACCAAATCAGAGGATTGGCACGTATCCGTCAGAACAAGTTTGACGAGGCGATTGAAGATTATAAAACTGCCATCAAATACGACCCGGAGAATGTGGTGCTTTGGCATAATCTTTCCCTTTGCCATATTCAGAAAGAAGATTATGAGGCGGCTAAGGAAGATTTGGGTACGCTTCTGACAATTGCCCCCAGATATACACGTGCCTATCTGATGCGCGGGGAAGTCTCCCTGAAACAGAATGATACGATACAAGCTTTGCGTGATTTTGACAAAGCCATCGATATGGACCGTTATGACCCGGATGGATGGGGGGCAAGAGCCATTGTACGCCTCCAGCAGGGGAAATATAAAGAGGCTGAAGCTGATTTGGACCAGTCTATCCATCTGAGTGCAAAGAATGCCGGTAACTATATCAACCGTGCCTTGGCGCGTTTCCATCAGAATAATTTGAGAGGCGCCATGAGTGACTATGATTTGGCTTTGGATATTGATCCGAATAATTTTCTCGGGCACTACAACCGCGGTTTGCTGCGTGCCCAGGTGGGCGATGACAACCGGGCAATAGAGGATTTTGATTTTGTGTTGAAGATGGAACCGGATAACATGATGGCCACCTTCAATCGTGGTTTGTTACGTGCGCAGACGGGGGATTACCGGGGAGCTATCAGTGACTATTCCAAAGTGATTGCAGAATATCCTAACTTTATGGCCGGCTATTATCAGCGTGCCGAAGCCCGTAAAAAGATTGGCGACCATAAGGGAGCCGAGCAGGATGAGTTCAAAATCATGAAGATGCAGATAGACAAGCGTAACGGTGTTTCTTCTGGTGACAAAAAGGAAGGTGACGACAGTAAGGATGTTGCGGATAATTCCTCGGAAAACTCCAATGGAGATGGTGGGAAGACCCGTAAGAAATCCGACAAGAACATGGAAAATTATCGGAAAATTGTAATAGCGGACGATTCGGAAGCTGACCAGCGTTATAAGAGCGATTATCGCGGACGTGTACAAGACCGGAATGTGACCATCAAGCTCGAGCCGATGTATGCTTTGACTTATTATGAGAAACTGAGCGATGTGAAGCGTATCGTACATTATCATAAGTATATTGAGGAACTGAACCATTCGAAACTGTTCCCGAAGCCACTGCGCATCACCAATATGGAAGCTCCGTTGACGGAGGAACAAGTACGCTTCCACTTTGCTTTGATAGACGCTCATACGTCTGATGTGGTGGCTGACGAGAAGAACGCCAAGAAACGTTTCATGAGAGGTCTGGATTTCTATCTGGTTCAGGATTTTGCCAGTTCCATAGATGACTTTACAAAGAGTATCTTGTTGGACGACACTTTCTTCCCGGCATACTTTATGCGTGCTTTGGTGCGTTATAAGCAACTGGAATATAAAAAGGCCGAAGCCACAATGAGTGAAGGTGCCACTTCGGGTACAACGGAAATGAAGAAGCCTGAAGTGACAGCCATTGATTATGAAGTTGTGAAGAATGACCTGGATCACGTTATTCTATTGGCTCCTGATTTTGTCTATGGCTATTATAACCGTGGCAATGTGTCTTCGTTACTGAAGGATTACCGTGCCGCCTTGGCGGATTATGACAAGGCGATTGAGCTGAGTCCCGATTTTGCTGAAGCATACTTTAACCGTGGGTTGACGCACATCTTCCTGGGGAATAACAAACAAGGTATTGCCGATTTGAGTAAAGCCGGAGAGTTGGGCATTGTCTCGGCCTATAATATCATAAAGAGGTTTACAGATACACGGGAATAACATTTTTTTGCTAAAAAATAGAATATCAAAAAGAATTAGCTATTTTTGCGTTCTGAAAAATGAAATATACATATAAACTATGATAAAGATAACATTTCCAGACGGCTCTGTTCGTGAATATAACGAAGGAGTAACGGGACTGCAGATTGCAGAAAGCATCAGTTCGCGATTGGCACAAGACGTGCTGGCTTGTGGCGTGAACGGAGAAATTTATGATTTGGGGCGTCCTATCATGCAAGACGCTGAAGTGGTTCTTTATAAATGGGAGGATGAGCAGGGTAAGCATGCCTTTTGGCATACCAGTGCCCACTTGCTGGCCGAAGCTTTGCAGGAACTCTATCCGGGCATCCAGTTCGGTATAGGTCCTGCTATCGAAAACGGTTTCTACTATGATGTGGACCCGGGTGACACGACTATCAAGGAAGCTGACCTGCCAGCCATTGAGAAAAAGATGGCTGAACTGGTGGCTAAGAAAGAAGCGGTTGTCAGACAAGACATTGCCAAGGCGGATGCTTTGAAGATGTTCGGTGACCGTGGAGAAACTTATAAATGCGAGCTGATTTCCGAATTGGAAGACGGCCACATCACAACTTATACGCAGGGTGCATTTACCGACTTGTGCCGTGGCCCTCACTTGATGACCACAGCGCCTATCAAAGCTATCAAGCTGACTTCCGTTGCCGGTGCTTATTGGCGTGGACAGGAGGACCGTAAGATGATGACCCGTATCTATGGTATCACCTTCCCGAAGAAGAAGATGCTGGATGAGTATCTTGTTCTGCTGGAAGAAGCCAAGAAGCGTGACCACCGCAAAATCGGTAAGGAGATGGACTTGTTCATGTTTTCTGACACCGTAGGTAAGGGGCTCCCGATGTGGCTACCCAAAGGTACTGCACTGCGTATCCGCTTGCAGGACTTCTTGCGCCGCATTCAGGCCCGTTACGATTATCAGGAAGTAATGTGTCCGCCCATCGGCAACAAATTGCTTTACATCACTTCCGGACACTATGCAAAATATGGTAAGGACTCCTTCCAGCCCATCCACACACCGGAAGAAGGAGAGGAATACTTCTTGAAACCGATGAACTGTCCTCACCACTGTATGATTTACAAGAACTCACCCCGTTCTTACAAAGACCTGCCTTTACGTTTGGCAGAGTTCGGTACGGTTTGCCGTTACGAGCAGAGTGGCGAGTTGCACGGTTTGACACGTGTACGTAGCTTTACGCAGGATGATGCGCATATCTTCTGCCGTCCGGACCAGGTGAAGGATGAGTTCCTCCGTGTAATGGACATTATCTCCATCGTGTTCGAATCTATGGACTTCGAGAACTTCGAGGCACAGATTTCCTTGCGCGACAAGGTGAACCGCGAAAAATATATCGGTAGCGACGAGAACTGGGAAAAAGCAGAACGAGCCATCATCGAAGCTTGTGAAGAAAAGGGTCTGAAGGCAAAAATAGAATATGGAGAAGCCGCTTTCTATGGTCCTAAATTGGACTTCATGGTGAAGGATGCCATCGGTCGCCGTTGGCAGCTGGGTACCATCCAGGTGGACTACAACCTGCCGGAACGTTTCCAGCTGGAATATACCGGTGCCGACAATCAGAAGCACCGTCCCGTAATGGTTCACCGTGCTCCGTTCGGCTCCATGGAACGCTTCGTGGCTGTGCTTATTGAGCATACGGCCGGTAAGTTCCCGTTGTGGCTGACTCCCGACCAGGTTGCCATCCTGCCTATCAGCGAGAAGTTCAACGACTATGCGCATGAAGTGAAACAATACTTGAAGCGATATGACATCCGTGCCATTGTGGATGAGCGCAATGAAAAGATTGGTCGTAAGATTCGTGACAATGAGATGAAGCGTATTCCGTACATGCTGGTTGTAGGTGAAAAGGAGGCTGAAAACAAGGAAGTTGCTGTCCGCAAGCAGGGAGAAGGTGATAAAGGAACCATGAAATTTGAAGAATTTGCCAAAAAAATGAACGAAGAAGTTCAGAATATGATAAATAAATGGTAACTTTGCGCCCAATTGTAGAAGCATAGCATATATTAGATGTTCTAAAGTTCGCTTTTACTTAACAAAAACATTAATTTGGGAATAGTAAATAAGAAACAAACTGGAAGTAAACGTTATTTAATGAAGAATGACAGCTTAAAAGGGCAACATCGGATTAACGAACAAATCCGGGCCAAAGAAGTCCGCATAGTGGGCGATGAAGTAGAACCAAAAGTGTATCCGATAGCGCAGGCTTTAAGACTTGCTGAAGAACATGAAGCGGATCTCGTGGAGATTTCTCCAAATGCACAACCCCCTGTTTGTCGTATTATTGATTATTCTAAATTTCTTTATCAGTTAAAGAAGCGTCAGAAAGAACAAAAGGCAAAGCAGGTGAAGGTGAACGTGAAGGAAATACGTTTTGGACCTCAGACTGATGACCATGATTATAACTTCAAGTTGAAGCATGCCAAAGGCTTTTTGGAAGATGGCGATAAGGTGAAAGCCTACGTATTCTTTAAAGGCCGTTCTATCTTGTTCAAAGAGCAAGGTGAAGTGTTGCTGCTCCGTTTTGCCAATGATTTGGAAGACTATGCGAAGGTAGACCAAATGCCGGTTTTGGAAGGAAAGAGAATGACAATCCAGCTCTCTCCGAAGAAAGTGGCGGCACCTAAGAAGAGCGCGGCTCCCAAGCCTGCAGAAGATGCGCCAAAGGCTGCGTCGGCTGAAACCGAAGAAGAATAAAGAAGTGAGTAACGCCATAGGTATAGTGCGTTGCCATATAATTTAATAATTAAAAAGTTTAAAAAAGATGCCAAAGATGAAGACTAACTCCGGTTCTAAAAAGAGATTTACTCTTACCGGAACAGGTAAAATCAAAAGAAAGCACGCTTTTCATAGTCACATCCTGACTAAGAAAACTAAGAAGCAGAAAAGAAACTTGTGCTACTCTACACTTGTTAGTACAACAGATGTAAGCCAGGTGAAAGAGCTCTTAGCAATGAAGTAATTGAAAAGCGTACAAAAGTATTAAAGTTATTAACCGAATGCATTAGCTTTAAGTCCGCTGCGTGAAGTAACGGCGCTAACATTCAAAAACAAGTAAAACTATGCCAAGATCAGTAAATCATGTTGCTTCTAAAGCAAGAAGAAAGAAAATTTTGAAATTGACCAGAGGTTACTTTGGTGCAAGAAAGAACGTTTGGACCGTTGCCAAGAATACTTGGGAAAAAGGTTTGACTTATGCGTTCCGTGACCGTAAGAACAAGAAAAGAAACTTCCGCGCTTTGTGGATTCAGCGTATCAACGCTGCCGCTCGTCTGGAAGGTATGTCTTATTCTAAATTGATGGGTGCTTTGCACAAAGCTGGTATCGAAATCAACCGTAAGGTTTTGGCTGATTTAGCAATGAATCATCCGGAAGCTTTCAAGGCCATTGTAGCTAAAGCAAAAGCTGCATAAAAACAGTTAGCAGATAAATTACGAGGTGCTGATTACTCTTTTGGTAGTCAGCACTTTTTGTTTTCTGATACTCCGGGGAGGGGTTAAAACTTGAAAAGGACTTGAAACAATTTACTGCTTTTACTTGTTTCTTTCATAGAAACTCATTACCTTTGTTATAGAAAAAATAGCCGCATTGATTGGATCGGGAAACTCATCAATTTTTATGAAATACCGAGACAAGCTTCGCTTCTCAATGGCGGGCCACGCCCTTCGGGGTAACTCTTGAGTCGGTGGATTACAAAGAGGAGGAGCACTCAAATCATGTCATACGGAGTTTCATCACATCATCGGTGCGGCTTTCTATAAAAGAGGAACGGTAATCTGTTTGGATAACCGTTCCTCTTTCGTTTTATGCGGATGTGGGTGATTGTGAAACGATGATACGTGATGCTGAAACAGATGATGTGTCAAGGGAAGATAGATGATGTGTTTATACAAGACAGACCATCTGTATCGGGTGAACAGATGGTCTGTTTTGAAAAGAGTTTTTTTTAAGTTTATTTGTTGTCCCGTAAGTCTTTTACCCTGACGGCTTTTCCTTCGCTCTGCGGCAAGGAACCTTTCTTTACCAACCGTAACTTCGGAGTTACCAGAATCTCGTCTTTCAGCTGGCGGGTAATGGCTTTGCTAATCTTTTGCAGCTCGATATAATTGTCAGTAGAGAGGTCGCTAAGTTCAACTTCCACAATCATCTCATCCTGGTTATTGACCGTTTCGAGCGTGATGAGGTAATTGCTGCCCAATTCGGGGAATTGTACCAGCACCTTTTCCACCTGCATGGGGAAGATATTGACTCCCTTGATGATGAACATATCGTCGCTACGGCCTTTGATGCGGTCTATACGGATGTGGGTACGTCCGCAAGGGCACTTGCCGGGCAGGATGCGGGTAAGGTCGCGTGTACGGTAGCGGATGAGGGGCATCATCTCTCTGTCCAGCGTTGTCAGTACCAGTTCGCCGATTTCACCTTCCGGTACGGGTTCGCCGGTTTCCGGGTTAATGATTTCGACCAGGTAGCAATCTTCCCAGAAGTGCATGCCGTCTTGTTCGGTGCACTCGAAGGCTACGCCGGGACCGTTCATTTCAGTCATACCAAAGCTGTTATAGGCTTTGACGCCAAGCATGCGTTCAATCTTTCTGCGTTGCTCGTCTGTGTGGGGTTCGGCACCGATAACAAGCGTTTTCAGACTTGTGCCGGCGGGGTCCATCCCTTCTTCCTGGAATACCTCTGCCAAGCGGATGGCATAGCTGGGAATGGCATGCAGGGCAGTGGTCTTGAAGTCGGTGATGAACTTTATCTGACGCTTGCTGTTTCCGGCAGCGGCAGGAACAGTCAGCGCACCCAGGCGTTCGGCTCCATACTGAAAGCCCAGTCCTCCGGTGAACATGCCGTAACCGGAGCTGTTTTGGAAAACATCCGTCTTACGGATACCTACCATATAGAGGCAGCGTGCCACTAAGTTAGCCCAAGAGTCCAAATCGTGTTGGGAGTGTACGATGACCGTCGGCGTGCCCGTAGTGCCACTGGAAGAATGGATACGTACTCCGTCCTCACGCATATCGCCTGCTACTAATCCAAAAGGATAATTGGCGCGCATATCGGCCTTGGTAGTAAACGGTATCTTACGTATGTCTTCTATAGACCGGATGCTGTCGGCAGTGATGCCATGCTCTTGGAATACCTTTTTATAATAAGGAGAGTTGGCGGCAATGCTGACAGTCTTTTTTAACCGTTGCAGTTGCAGTTCGCGCAACTGCTCACGGGGCATCGTTTCAATCTCTTCTTCCCAGTATTTGTTATTCATGGTATGTTGAAATTTAGAGTCAATTATAGTTTACATCAGTTTTTCAGCAATCTCTTTGCCGGCAGCCAACGCTTTGAGGTTCAGCTCTACAATGGCGTCGCCCTTGCGTTGGAAGATTTCGCGGATGCTGTCTTGCACCTTTGCGTAGTCGATGCCGAGGAAGGGGATGGTGGCGCCCAGCAGTACGATGTTCGCTACGCGGGGAGAGCCGACTTCTTTTGCCACTTCGTTTACGTTCAGCATGATTTTATGCGGCAGCTTGTTGATTTCGGCCTTGATGTCTTCTTCTGCCGGATAGTTGGGAATGTTGATGAAGGGGGCTTCATTGGTCACCAGCCAACCTTCGGGGCTGAGGTAGGGGAGGTAGCGCAGTGCTTCCATCGGTTCCAGGGAGATGATGAGGTCGCATTTTCCTGTGGGAATGAGGTCCGAAGCGATGGGTTGGTCGCTGATGCGCAGGTTGGACTGCACGTCGCCGCCTCGCTGGCTCATGCCGTGTACTTCTGCCTGCTTCATGTAGAGTCCGTCCTTGAGGGCTGCTTTGCCGATTACGGTGGCGATGGAGAGGATACCTTGTCCTCCTACGCCGGAAAGTATGATGTCTTTTTTCATGGCTTTACTTGTTTCTTTTTTTGCGTGCTAATGTTTGGATACATTCTCTGCGGGGGATGATGACGGATACGCCGTGGTGCTCGATTTCTTCCCGGATGATTTGCTTCATCTCTTCGTAGTTTTTCTTCAAGGGCACTACGACGCGGATGTGTTCGGGAGCTACACCGATGCCGGCGCAGATGGCTTCCAGACGTCCGGTGCCGGCAGAATCTTGTCCTCCGGTCATGGCGGTGGTTTCGTTGTCGGAGATGACGATGGTGACGTCGGCGTTTTCGTTGACGCAATCCAGCAGTCCCGTCATGCCCGAGTGGGTGAAGGTGGAGTCGCCGATGACGGCTACGGCAGGATGCAGGCCGGCATCTGAAGCACCCTTCGCCATGGTGATGGAGGCGCCCATATCCACACAAGAGTTAATGGCGTTGAATGGGGCATTGGCTCCCAGCGTGTAGCAACCAATGTCGCTGAACACCTTATAAGTGGGATATTCTTCTTTCAATACTTGGGTCAGCACCGTGTACATGTCGCGATGGCCGCAACCCTCGCACAAAGCGGGCGGGCGCATCTCTACCAGAGAAGGAACGCTGAATTCAGCCTTGTTCTCCTTGCCTACGGCACGTGCCACGCTGTCCGGGTTCAGCTCTCCGTCTTGTGAAAGAGTGCCGTCCAAACGGCCTTTTACTTTGATGCCGATGCCCAGATAGCCTTTCAGTTGTTTTTCTACGAACGGTTGTCCGTCTTCCAGTACCAGAATCTCGTCACATGCTTCTACCAGCTGCATCAGCTGTTTCTTGGGCAACGGGTATTGTCCGATTTTCAGTACCGGATATTCGCAACCTTCGGGATAGTTTTCCATTAGGTAGTTGTAGCCGATGCCGCATGCCACGATACCCAGCTTTTTGTTGGGGCCGTCGGTATATTTGTTGTAAGCGGAGTTTTCAGAAGCTTTGATAAATTCGTCCTGGCGTTGCAGCAATGCTTTGTAGCGTTTGCGTGCATTACCCGGCAGGAGGATGAACTGACGCGGGTCTTCGCTGAAGGAAATCTCATTCTGCGGTTGTTGCTCCTTGCGCTCTACGCCGGAACGGGAGTGTGCCAGGCGCGTAACCATGCGCATCAGGATGGGTTCGCCGGTCTGTTCGGAGAAGTTGAATCCGTTGTACACCATGTCGTATGCTTCCTGCTGGTTGCTTGGTTCGTACATCGGGATGAGGGAGAAGTCGCCATAGAAACGGCTGTCCTGCTCGTTCTGAGAGGAATGCATGCTGGGGTCGTCGGCAGCAATGATTATAAGACCACCTTTTACGCCGGTAATGGCAGAGTTGATGAAACAGTCGGCAGCCACGTTCATACCCACGTGCTTCATGCACACCAGTGAACGCTTGCCTGCAAAGGACATGCCCAGGGCAGCCTCCATTGCAGTTTTCTCGTTGGAGCACCAGCGGTTATGGATGTTCTTTTCGGCAGTAATCGGTGCCATCTGAATATATTCGGTGATTTCCGTAGAAGGAGTGCCGGGATAGGCATATACACCCGAAAGTCCGGCGTCTAATGCAGCTTGTGCAATGGCTTCATCGCCAAGTAAGAGTTGCTTGCTCATATCTGAATATTTAAGTGTTAGTCATGGATTAATATTTGACGCAAATATAGGATTTTGCTTTTATTTTATCAGCAGATTACTTGAAAATCTTTCTTTCGTTTAATGCATTCCAATATTTTCTTGCATTTTTCATGTGCTCGGCATAATTGGATGCAAAGTTATGGGTGCCCGAGAAGTCCTCTTTGGCACACATGTAGAGGTAGTTGTGTTTCGTATGGTTCAGCACAGCATCCAGCCCGATGGGTGAGGGGATGCGTATGGGACCGGGAGGTAGTCCGGTGTTGAGATAGGTATTGTAGGGGGATTCTACTGCCAGATGGGCATTCGTAATTCTCCGCAAGCCGAAGTCCTGCAAGGCAAATTTGATGGTAGGGTCGGCTTGCAGGGGCATGCCGGTGTGCAGGCGGTTGATGTAGAGCCCTGCCACCATTGGTTTTTCGGGATTGTTGTTTGTCTCTTCCTCGACGATGGCGGCGAGGGTGCAGACTTCCGTCGGGGTCATTCCGATGGCGGTGGCTTTGTCTAAGCGTTCCTGGTTCCAGAACTTCTGGTGCTCTTTTTGCATTCTTTCGAAGAACTCTTCTGCACTCATGTCCCAATAGACTTGGTAGGTTTCGGGGATGAAGAGGCAGGGCAGGGTCTCTTTGTTGTATCCCAGTTTTTGTTGGAATGCGGAGTCGTTCATCAATCCGGCTATTTCGGCGGAGTCTATCATGAGCTGTTTGCCTACGCTGCGTGCCAGCCGGTCCAGTGTGCGCACGCTGCCGACGGTGAGGTTCGTAGGTTCTTGATATCCGCGGTACAGACGGCTGAATACGTGATATACGTTTTCCCCCGGCCGGATGGCGTAGCGTCCGGTGTGTATATTTTCGGAATATTTCTTGTATTGGGCCATCCAGCGGAAGCCGGTGAAGCTTCGAGGATGGCCTTGTTGTTCCACCTTATTATATATGGAGTCGGCGGTGTCGTCGCGGTCTATATAGATATAGACTGTCTTTTTCGGATGGAATTGCGGGGCAAACAGATAGTAGTATACTGTTCCTGCACAAGCTGCTCCAATAAGAATCAGTGCGACGAATGTTCCGATAATGATTTTCTTCTTTTCCATTTTGTTTTACTGCATCTTTAGTCGGGCAAAGTTAGTAAAAAATGGAGTGAAAACCATCAAGTCATATCAGTTAATTCGATAGCTGACAAAGGCTATACGTTTGCTGTCCGGTGCCCATGAGTTGACATTGATGGTGCCTTGTCCGCCGAAAAGCTTTAACAATGTCTTGGGTTCTCCACCGTTTGCGGGCATTAGGCGCAGCTCTACGTTCTTGTTTGCCAGGTGCTCTCCCGGTTCCAGGTCACCTTTGTAGTAGGTGATGAATACAACGGATTTTCCGTCAGGGGAGATGTGGGGGAACCAGGAGTTACGGGTTTCGTCAAAGGTCATCTGGGTCTGTTCGGAGCCGTCTGCCTTCATGCGCCAGACTTGCATGAGTCCGGTGCGTACGGAATTGAACCAGATGTATTGTCCGCAGGGGGAATATTCCGGTCCGTCATCCAGACCTTCGGCAGTGGTCAGGCGGGTTTCTTCACCTCCTTCCGCCGGGATGGTATAGACGTCATAGTTGCCGTTTCGTTCGGCGCAATAGGCAAGCTCTTTGCCGTCGGGGCTCCAGCCGTGGAGGTAGCTGGGAGCCATAGGTGTTATTAAACGGGGAGTGCCGCCCATGATGGGAAGTGTATAAATGCGCGATTTATAGTCTTCTTTCGTCCCGTGGCTGATGGCTATCTGCTGTCCGTCGGCCGAGAGGACGTGGTCGTTGTTGCAGTTTTGGGCAAATCCGGTGTTTATCAGTTCCGGTTCGGCAGGCGAGGTGGGGGAAAGGCGGTAAAGCTTTCCGTCGCTGTTGTATAGCAGCCATTGCCCGTCGGGCGTCCAATTGGGAGCTTCAATCCGGTAGGGAAATTCTTTTACGACAGTCCGGTTACCGTTGGTTACATCCAGTATTTCGAGGACGCTGGTAATCTCATTTTTTTGTTGAGCGGTTGCGGTCAGTGCAACAGTTGCAAAGAAGGGGATTAGATAGGGTTTCATGTTCATATCGTATTTAATAAATCTCCGCAAGATACATTTTTTATTGGAAACTACATAGTCGGAGCATGCTTTTTTCAGAGAGAATCTGTAGTGATGGTCGAATGCGTAGTGCTTATCATATGAATAGTCTCCGGGATTCTTGAAATAGTTGTCCACATACTGCCAGTTGTCGGTGTCGAGCGGCGTGTGCGAAGTCATGTACGATAGGGAGCTTTTATCTCTACTATCTCGCTGTCCAGACTAATCAGGTCTTTGCCCAAGCGGACAATGCGGGCATCTTCGGGCATGTAGTCGGTGCCGACTTCCCCCTTTCCGCCTCCACCGAATGACAACCATCCTGTACCTTCGTCATCTATCACGGCACCCGGGTCGAAAGGAGCCCTGCAGTGGCCTAATCCTTGGGTGAACTGGCTCACCAGCATACGTCTTACCGTCCGATTCCACCCGCGATACGATGGATGGCGCCCATGAGGCTATACCCCATGGCGAGAGGGCCTTTACGTCAATCAGTCCGTGATAAGTCCAATTTACCATGTCATCGGTGGACAGCATGACCAGTGAATGGGATGTATTGGTATGTGTTTTTGCCGTATTTTCCCACACTGTCCAGTTGCTGGGTGTCATTGGTTCCATACACATAGAGCCTTCCGTTGTATTCCACCGATGTCGGGTCGGCCACAAAAATGAAATCCAACAGCGGGTTGGCGTTTCCACTGAAGAATTGGGGTGATTCTACCGGACGCGTGTCTTTCTTTCTTGAATCGGAAAGCGCCCACACATCATTTCCTGCGGATATAGCTGCCAGCAGCAAAGCCGCTGTAAATAACTTGATTCTTTCCATTTTTTTATAGTATGTTATAGAAACCTATGGTAGCCTTTTGATTTTGGCTTGTGTTCTTCAATCACCTCAATCCTTTATTTAAGATTGAAAAATCGGGTTATTGAAAAGTTGCCGCAAATATTGGGAATTACTATGTATAATATAAGGTGTATTATGTTTTTAATAATGTGCCTATATGTTTCAAGTTATCATTGTAATCAGATGGTGCTGTTTTAAACTAGCTTTACTTGCTTTGGGATAATTATGCGGCTATGGATTAAACTGTTTGGAAGGGCATTGTGTTTTATGCAAATATATTCGTAGAAGAGCGTTTTTTATTCTAACAATTCTTGAAAAGAAAAAGCACTGATTATTCCAGATAATCAGTGCTTGAATATCGAGCCGCTAGCCAGACTTGAACTGGCGACCTACGCGTTACGAATGCGTTGCTCTACCAACTGAGCTATAGCGGCAATAAGCTTTTGTTTACGGGGTGCAAAGGTACATCTTTATTTGAAAAGGCAAAAAGAATCTCTGTTTTTTTTAGAAATATTTTAGTGGGATAATTTTCTATTTGAATGTCCTGAACTTTATTGCCATAAAAATTGGATAATAAAACGAAAAGAAGCATCTTTGTCGTAGGTCCTATAGCAAATAAGTCTGATACTGATTATGAATTTAAGAATCTATTATAAATATCTTTCTTCACGCATAGCGTCCAAATGGACGGTGTTGTTGGTAGATGTAATTATCGTTGTGATTTCCATGCTTTCTGCATGTTTTTTGCAATATAGGCTTTCGTCCGTATCTTATGAAATTTCTTTGTATGTATGGCTGACCATTTTGGCTGTCTTGTGTAATGTCTGTTTCTTTCATATTCTCCGTACTTATGTGGGTGTTATCCGTTTTTCCTCTTTTGTGGATATTTATCGTGTGCTTTGGAGTCTTACGATAAGCTATGCTGTACTGTTTTTAGGGAATTACTGTTGGTCTGTTTCGGGGCTTGGAGAAACTTTGCCGAACAGCATTCTGTTTATGGCATATATGTTCACCTTCTCTCTGATGGCTTGTATGCGCATTGCTGTGAAGATGCTTTATGAAGCTATTGCTTTTGATGCACGTCATTGCGTGAATGTTTTTATTTATGGATTCCATGGGACTGGAGTCAATGTTGCAAAATCCTTGAGAGTTAGTCGTAATAATCATTATCGCCTGCGTGGCTTTATTTCGGACGAACCTGATATGATAGGTAAACATACGATGGGATGCAGGGTATATCCCAATGATGAGCAGCTGTTTGACCGTCTAAAGAAAAAGAAAGTGGATACAATCATTATCTCTCCAAGCAAGGTGTCGGATTTGGAAAATTCCGGAATGCTGGATAAACTGTTCTCTCATGATATTCATGTAATGACCGTTCCTCCCTTAAGCGATTGTATGGACGATGGACTGATAAAGGATATTCAAATAGAAGATTGGCTCCGTAGAGAACCGGTACAAGTTGACGTGCGTAAAATTACGGCCCATATTGAGGGGCGTAGAGTAATGGTTACGGGAGCGGCGGGAGCTGTAGGAAGGGAAATCGTCCGCCAGTTGGCTACACTGAATCCTTATCAGTTGATTCTGGTAGATCAGGCAGAATCCCCATTGTATGATGTACAGTTGGAATTGTCTGATCATTGGAAGAATCTGGAGGTCCGTGTATTGGTTGCAGATGTTGCTAACCGTACGCGTATGGAGGCTATATTTGAAGAAACACGTCCTCAACTTGTTTTTCATTCTGCTGCGTATAAGCATGTACAACTGATGGATGATTTTGTATCGGAGGCAATTCAAACGAATATATCGGGGACAGTGAATATTGCGGACCTGGCGGCAAAGTATAGAGTGTCCCGTATGGTTATGATATCTGCTGCTAATGCACGTCATCCGGAGAATGCTATGGAATATAGTAAGCGTGTGGCGGAAATATATGTGCAATCATCTGATTGCAGGTTGAAACGCGACACAGGGGAAACTGATATGTTCATAGTACGTTTGGGTGAGGTGTATCCGACGAATACTCATTGTTTGATTACCTTGTCTGAAGCTTGTATGCTCACCCTGGAAGTGGGAGTCATGGGGGATGGGGGAGAAGTGTACATTGTGGGAGGGCCTGGGGATGGACTTTTGGATTCTGTAATCGGTGAAAAGATAAAGCGTGAAAAGGCATCTGTTGATGATTATGAACATGTGCGGGAAGAAGTGCTGGCCTTGGTGCAACATAGTTATACTGAAAAAAAGGCTATTTTGATTGGACTAATGAAAAAAAATAGTGCCAATTTTTCCGCTTTCTTCTACCCGATGAAAAGACGTGAAAGTGACAGTTTTTTAATGCTTTTTCTGAAACTTAGAGGTGGAATAAATGTATATTATAAAAATAATATATTACCTTTGTGCCCGATTTATATTTATTACAAGAACTCAAAAGATTAATCAGAATATCTTATGCGTAGATTAATAACACTATTCTTTTTGGTATTTACTTTGTCAGGGGTAGCTTTTGCTCAGCAGATGTCAGATGATCAGGTTGTTCAGTATGTAAAAAGCGCTCAGCAGATGGGCAAAAATCAAAAGCAGATTACTACTGAATTAATGCGGCGGGGAGTGACAAAGGAACAAGTTGAAAGAATTCAGAAAAAGTATGAAAATTCTAAATCTGGAAGTCCGCAGAGCAATACCCAAGATGAGAAACGTTCTCGTCAACGTGGTGAAATGAGTGGCGTAGTCAAAGGGTTGCGTACAACTTCGGAAATGTATTCTGCCAGGCAAACGGATGTTGCAGGGGATTCTTTACAAATGATGGATAATCGTTCCTTGTCTCAAGAGAAAGGGGCGGGGGATCCGACTTCGCAAATTTATGGTCATAATATTTTTACTAACGATAATTTGACTTTCGAACCTAATGTGAATGTTGCTACTCCCGAGAATTATCGTCTGGGACCTGGTGATGAGGTGATTATTGATGTGTGGGGAGCTTCTGAAACAACAATCCGACAAACAATATCTCCGGAAGGAAGTATTCTTGTGAATAATTTAGGACCGGTTTATCTGAGTGGTAAAACAGTAAGTGAAGCCAATAATTATTTGAAACAAGAATTTGCCAGAATATATTCTGGAGTAACTGGAAATGTTCCCTCTACCCAAGTTAAATTGACATTAGGAGAAATACGTTCTATTCAAGTAAACGTTATGGGTGAAGTTATGGTGCCCGGAACTTATACCCTCTCATCATTTGCTTCCGTATTCCATGCTTTATATCGTGCAGGTGGTGTGAATCCGATTGGTAGTTTACGCAGTATTAAAGTGATTCGCAATGGAAATACAATAGCGGATTTGGATGTTTACGATTTACTTATGAAAGGAAAAATGAAAGATGACATCCGTCTGCAGGATGGTGATGTAATTCTTGTGGATCCTTACCAGTCATTGGTACAGATATTGGGTAAGGTAAAACGTCCGATGTTTTATGAAATGAAACCCACTGAAACCGTAGGTACATTATTGAAGTATTCAGGTGGTTTTACGGGTGATGCTTATAAGAAAGCATTACGTATAATCCGTAAAAGTGGACGTGAGCATCAAATTTATAATGTGGATGAGATGGATTATTCCGTATTCCGCGTAGATGACGGTGATAAGATAACGGTTGATTCCGTTTTACAGCGTTTTGAGAATCGTGTGGAAATCCGCGGTGCTGTATATCGTGAAGGTTTGTATCAGTTGGACGGTACGATGAATACAGTGAAGCAGCTGATTAAGAAAGCGGAAGGACTTCGCGGAGATGCATTCTTAAACCGTGCTATAATCGATCGTGAACTTGAAGACTTGTCGCATGAGGTTATACAAGTAGATGTGAAAGGTTTGCTGAACGGGACGGCTGCAGATATTCCTTTGCAGAAGAATGACATTTTATATATTCCAAGTATTCATGACTTGAAGGAAGAAGCTACACTTACCATTCATGGTGAAGTTGCCAATCCGGGTACATATCTTTATTCTGATAAAATGACAGTAGAGGATTTGGTGTTGCAGGCTGGTGGCTTGTTGGAGGCGGCGGCTACAACAAAGGTTGAAGTTGCACGGCGCATGAAAGATCCGAAGAGTACATCTTTCAGTACTACAGTAGGCCAGAATTTCTCTTTTGATTTGAAAGATGGCTTATTGGTGGGAGAAGGAAGCCAGGATTTCCATCTTGAGCCTTTTGATGAAATTTATGTTCGTAAGAGTCCGTCCTATTTTAAACAACAGAATGTTATGGTGGGTGGAGAAGTCCTTTTTAGCGGTAATTATGCACTATCGAAAAAGAATGAACGTTTGAGTGACTTGATAGCTAAGGCTGGTGGAGTAACTCCCGATGCTTATATAAAAGGAGCGCGTCTTATACGTAGGATGACCGAAGAAGAATTCCGCCGTAAGGAAGATGCTCTGCGTATGGCGCAAGCGGGAGGCGGAGATTCCATATCTGTAAAAAGATTGGATTTGTCCGATACCTATTCTGTAGGTATAAATCTGGGAGAGGCCTTGAAAAATCCTGGTTCAGATGCTGATATGGTGCTTCGCGAGGGAGATGTATTATTTGTTCCGGAGTACGTAAGTACAGTGAAAATCAACGGTGCTGTAATGTATCCGAATACAGTTTTATATAAAAAGGGTGAAAGCTTGAAATATTATATCAACCAGGCTGGTGGTTTTGGTAATGACGCCAAGAAACGCAAGGCCTATGTAATATACATGAATGGTACAGTTTCTCGTTTAAGAGCAGGAAACAAGAAAGCCATTGAACCAGGTTGTGAAATAATTGTTCCAAGTAAAGAACAGAAAAGGAAGATGACTACCACTGAAATTCTGGGAATGGGAAGTACGACAGCTTCTATTGCAGCGATGATTGCGACTATGGTTAATCTCTTTAAGTAATTTGAATTATGAGCGAAGAAAAAATACAAAACATAACCTCTCCACAACCTGAGGAACAAGAAATAGATTTGATAGAACTGGCCCAGAAAGTATGGGCTAGTCGCAAATTGGTTTTTAAGGCGTGTGGTATCGCTGCCCTTGTTGGACTGGTTGTTGCATTTAGTATTCCTAAGGAGTATTCTACAAGTGTGACGTTGGCTCCGGAGAGTGGTGGTAAATCTGGTGGCGGAAGTATGGGAGCCCTTGCAGCCATGGCGGGTATCAATTTGGGTACTTCTTCTGGTGAAGATGCTTTGTCACCCGAACTTTATCCTGATATTGTAAGTTCTACTCCTTTTCTGATTGAACTGTTCGATGTTAAAGTCAAGGATCAGAAAGCAAAAGTAGACACAACTCTGTATGCTTATTTGAAAGAGGAACAGCGTTCTCCTTGGTGGAGTGCAATTTTCTCCGCTCCTTTTAAGGTGTTAGGATGGACATTGTCTTTGTTTAAGGATGAACCGGAAGAGGGGGATGCAAAGCTGGATCCTTTTCGTCTTACTAGAGATGAGTCTGCCATTGCAGATGCTTTAAGTAAACGTATCTCTGTTTCCGTAGACAAAAAGACAGGTGTGACAACCTTGTCTGTTACTATGCAGGATCCTTTGATATCTGCTTCGCTGACGGATACCGTGATGCATTGCCTGCAGAACTACATCACAGATTATCGGACTAATAAGGCTCGTCATGATTTGGCATTTACCGAAAAACTTTATGGAGAAGCAAAGGCCAGTTATGAGTCTGCCCAGAAGAAATACGCAAATTTTGTAGATGCAAACCAGAATATAATATTGCTGAGTTATCGCGCAGAGCAAGAGCGTTTACAGAATGAAATGAATTTAGCCTATCAAGTATATACACAAGTGTCTCAACAATTGCAGATGGCAAGAGCTAAGGTGCAGGAGATTACACCGGTATATACGGTTGTCCAGCCGGCTACGGTACCTTTGAAGCCTGCAAAGCCCAATAAATTGATGATTTTGATCGGCTTCATGTTCTTGGCAGGTGTCGGCAGTGTGGGATGGATATTATTTGTAAAAGATTTATTAAAGGGATGGAAAAAGCAAACAATATGATGACGGATAATGATATGATGTGCTGGCATGCATTGTACACAGCACCCAAGTCTGAACATAAGTTGATGCAGCGTTTGAATGCTGCGGGATATACTACATATTGCCCGATGCAGGCTGTGTTTGTAAAATGGAAAGGGCATACCCGGAAGGTGATTACTCCTCTTTTTTCCGGATGTTTGTTTGTTGCCGGTAATGTGTCGGAAGTTACCTCATTGGCTTCCTCGCAGAAGGCTGCTATATTAGTAGATAATGAAGGAAAAAGTTTGTCTATTGAGGCGGGCAAAGCAGAACTTCCTGCCAAGTTTGCCCAATTGCTGAAGTTATGATGAAGCTGATAACAGAAGAGCTGCTGGATACCGTTACTTCACAAGCTAAGGAGAACTCCCGTTTACGTATGAATTATAATTTTCATGCGTCTATGGATGCTCCTATTCATCGGTTGCTGAATGCTTTGGAACCGGGAACTTATCTTCCTCCTCACCGTCATACAGATAAGGAAGAAACTTATCTGGTTTTGCGTGGGAGTCTGCTGGCATTTTTTTATGATGATGCCGGTAATGTAACAGATAAGGTATGCCTCAATCCTTCGGAAGGTAAATATGGTCTGGAAATTCCTTCTAATACATGGCATAGTATTATTGCCTTGGAGTCAGGTACCGTTATTTTTGAAATTAAAAAAGGCCCATATCAGCCTCTACCCTCAGAGGATTTGGCTTCGTGGGCTCCTCAGACTTCTGATACGGAAGGAATAAAGGCTTTTATGAAGCGGATGTTGGAACTTTAGCTCTCAAACATCCTGCTTCGTGCAAGCATACATGCCCCTACAATACCCGCCTTGTCTTTTAGTTTGGAAGTTATAATAACCGAATCTTTGTTTACTAGATTCAGAGAATATTTTCTCACAGCGGTTTTTATAGGCTGTGTAATGTAATCCCCAGTCAATGACAGTGTTCCTCCTATAATTACCAGTTCAGGATTGAATAGATTGATTAATCCTGCAATTTGTTTTCCTAACTTTTGGCCAATTTCTTCCACAATTTCAATACAGAGTAAATCTTCCTGGTTTACTGCTGCAATAATTTCGTCCAGTGTGAGTGGGTCTTCTTTAGTGGCTATACGACTGGATAATATGGAACATTCTCCGTTGTTGATACGTTCCAACAAAATACGATGCAAAGCAGAACCGGATGCTTCTGTTTCCAAGCATCCTTTTTTGCCACAGTGGCATAGAATCTCATTGTCGAACACATTAATATGTCCGAACTCTCCTGAAAATCCAGATTTGCCGGTATAGACTTTTCCATCTATAATGATTCCAATACCAAGTCCCCAACTCACATTTACGAAAATAATATTTTTCTCTCCTTTAACGCAGCCTTGCATATACTCTCCATAGGTCATGGCACGGGTATCATTATCTATGCAAACGGAATATCCAATTTTCTTAGCTAATACTTCTGCTAACGGAAGTTCGGAAAAGTTAAACATGCTGAAGCTGTAACCTGATTCAGGATTAACTCGCCCTGATATATTGATACAAATGTTTAATACCTTTTCTGGATTGATTCCTGCTTTCTTTGTAAAATTACTGATGAGTTTACATAGTTTCTCCAAGGCTTCCTGGGTATTTTCAAACTTATATGGGATATTCATTTTCAGTTCTACCATATCACCCTTGAAATTAATAAGTCCAATATTAATGGCAAACTTTTTGATGTCTACTCCTATAAAATAGCCTGATTCAGGATTGAGTCCATAGAGGCTGGGATGACGTCCTCCACTAGTTTCTAACTTTCCGTAATCATTAATATAGCCATCATCGCACATTTCGCTGATAAATTTGGTTACTGTAGGCACACTTAAATCCAGCTCTTTGGATAAATCAGTAATGGTGGAACTACCATTGTATATATAATGCGTAATGATCCTCTTTTTGAGAAGAGCATTCTTGCTTCCCATTTCTATTTCTTTTAATAGCGCTTGGTTCATAGTGATACTTTTATGTATTTCTGCCAAATATACTAAAATAATTTTGTAAATTGTTGTATCTCCTTATGAAATGATATAATTTCTATCATTCTGAGAGAATATTTTATTTTATATTAATTAAATAAGTTAATTATTGGATTTATATTAATAAAATCTTTTATTAATTATTGCATATTTAATAAATATATCTATATTTGTAGCAGATAAATAAAAGAATACTAAGAAAAACCTAAAACAAATGAGAGCAAATAATCGAAGAGATTTTCTAAAAAAGTCAGTATTAGCTGGAGCTTCACTATTTACAGTCCCCTCATTTTTGAGTGCTATTCCCAATAGTAATATAGAGCTATCTCAAGTACTGGAAAATACTTGGGAAAGTAAGTCTGATACTCTCTTAAATAATGGGTTGAAAATAACTGGAACGTTTTTAGATGAGATTTCGCATGATATTCCTCACCAGAATTGGGGGGTAAGGGAATGGGAACGAGATTTTCAATATATGAAGGGAATGGGGATTGACACTGTTATTTTAATACGTTCAGGTTATAGGAAGTTTATTACTTATCCTTCTGAATATCTGCTCAAGAAAGGTTGCTATATGCCTTCTGTAGATTTGGTGGATATGTTTTTGAATTTGGCTGATAAGTATGATATGATCTTCTATTTTGGTTTGTATGATTCTGGGCGTTATTGGGATACGGGGGAGTTAAGTTGGGAGGTGGAAGATAATAAATATGTTATTGATGAGGTTTGGAAGCGTTATGGGAAACATCATAAAAGTTTTGGTGGTTGGTATATAAGTGGTGAAATTAGCCGGAAAACTAAGGGAGCTATTAATGCATTTTATACTATGGGTAAGCAGTGTAAAGATGTCTCTGGTGGCTTACCTACTTTTATATCTCCTTGGATTGATGGGAAAAAGGCTGTTATGGTAAATGGGGGGCAGTTGACAAAAGCGGATGTGATATCTGTGGAAGAACATGAAAAAGAATGGAACGAAATTTTTGATGGTATCCATGAAGTTATTGATGCTTGTGCCTTTCAGGATGGACATATAGATTATGATGAGTTAGATACGTTCTTTACTATAAATAAAAAATTAGCAGATAAATATGGTATACAGTGCTGGACTAATGCAGAGACATTTGATCGTGATATGCCTATCCGTTTCTTGCCCATTAAGTTTGATAAGCTTCGTATGAAATTGGAAGCAGCTAAACGTGCAGGTTATGATAAAGCTATTACTTTTGAATTCTCTCATTTTATGAGTCCACAATCTGCTTATCTGCAGGCAGGACACTTATATGACAGATATAAAGAATATTTTGGAATCAAATAATATATAATAGGTATGAAGTCAAATATAAATTTTTCTTATTTAATATTTTTGTCTGTCGTGGCAGCTTTGGGAGGCTTTTTGTTTGGGTATGATGCTGCGGTCATCTCAGGAACTATATCTCAAGTAACTGTGAAGTTTGGATTGGATGAAATCCAGATTGGTTGGTTTGTTGGTTGTGCCTTGATCGGTTCTATTATAGGTGTACTGTTTGCTGGTAAGTTGAGCGATATGTGGGGAAGGAAAGTAACAATGTTGATAGCAGCGGTCTTTTTTTCAGTATCAGGTATTGGCTGTGCATTTAGTGACTCTTTGGAACAACTGGTGTTTGCACGTATGTTGGGAGGTATAGGTATTGGAATTGTTTCTGTTGTATCTCCTTTGTACATATCGGAAGTTTCAATAGCTCAGTATCGGGGACGGTTGGTTGCTTTGTATCAATTAGCTATTACTATAGGTTTTTTAGGTGCATATTTGACAAATTTACAGTTACTCCATTTGTCTCAGAGTGGACTTGTGCTAAGTGTTGATTGGCTGAACCTGATTTTTGTTTCAGAGGTATGGAGAGGCATGTTGGGCTTTTCTTGTATTCCATCATTACTCTTTTTCTTTATACTCTTCTTTATTCCAGAAAGTCCACGTTGGTTGATATTGAAAGGACGTGATGGTTTAGCAAAGAGTATTCTTCAGAAAATATATCTTGTTCCACAAGATACTACAGAGCAATTGCAAGAAATAAAATCCGTCATTCGGTCAGAAGTTAAATCCGATTGGAGTTTTTTGTTGCAACCAGGAATTCTCAAAGCAGTATTAATAGGGGCGGCCATTGCTATCCTTGGACAGTTTATGGGAGTAAATGCGGTACTTTATTATGGACCTACCATTTTTGAAGAAGCAGGTCTGTCAGGTGGAGATGCTCTGTTTAGTCAAGTGCTGGTAGGTGTAGTTAATGCTGTGACCACAGTTATTGCAGTTTTCATTATAGATAAAGTTGGACGAAAGAAACTTGTGTATTATGGTGTGTCTGGTATGATACTTTCATTATTATTAATTGGATTTTATTTTAGTTTTGCTGAAACGCTCAATTTGCCAAATAACTTCTTGTTGTTTTTCTTTTTGTTTTATGTTTTTTGTTGTGCTATTTCTATTTGTGCAGTCATTTTTGTACTGCTTTCGGAAATGTATCCTATCCGTATTCGTGGGATGGCAATGTCTCTAGCCGGATGTTCCTTATGGGTAGGTACTTATCTTGTAGGACAACTGACACCATGGATGCTTCAGAATCTTACCCCCGCTGGGACATTCTTGTTGTTTGCTGTGATGTGTATACCTTATCTTCTGATTGTCTGGAAATTGATTCCTGAGACTACCGGTAAGTCTTTGGAAGAAATAGAACGCTATTGGATGAAAAAATAATCGACCTTATAAAAATATGAATTATGGACTTTAAACAGTTAGCAGCGCAGTACAAAAATGAACTTTTTGAAAATGTACTTCCTTTCTGGTTGCATCGCTCGCAAGACTTTGAGCAGGGTGGTTATTACACTTGTTTGAATCGTAGAGGTGAAGTATTCGATACGGATAAATTTGTCTGGCTTCAAGGCCGTGAAGTTTGGTTATTTTCCATGCTTTATAATAAAGTGGAAAAGCAGAAAGAGTGGCTGGATTGTGCAGTTCAAGGTGGTGAATTCTTGAAAAAGCATGGTCATGATGGCAATTATAACTGGTATTTTTCTTTGGACCGGAAGGGGGCTCCTTTGGTGGAACCCTATAATATCTTCTCTTATACATTTGCTACGATGGCCTTCGGGCAACTTAGCTTAGCTACAGGTAATCAAGAGTATGCAGATATTGCCAAAAGAACTTTTGATATTGTATTATCAAAGGTGGATAATCCTAAAGGTAAATGGAATAAACTTTATCCAGGAACCCGCAATTTAAAAGGATTTGCCTTGCCTATGATCCTTTGTAATCTGTCTTTAGAAATAGAGCATCTTCTGGATGACAAATTTCTAATGAGTACAATTGATACTTGTATTCATGAAGTAATGGAGGTCTTTTACCGCCCGGAGTTGGGAGGTATTATTGTAGAAAATGTACTTGCTAGTGGGGAACTTTCTGATTCATTTGAAGGACGGCAAGTGACTCCAGGACATGCTATTGAAGCGATGTGGTTTATAATGGATTTAGGTAAACGATTGAATCGTCCAGAATTAATAGAGAAAGCTAAAGATATTACTTTAACAATGGCTGAATATGGTTGGGATAAGGAGTATGGTGGGATTGTCTATTTCATGGATCGTGATAAATGTCCTCCACAGCAACTGGAATGGGATCAGAAATTATGGTGGGTTCATATTGAAACATTGATATCAATGCTAAAGGGATATCAATTGACGGGTGATAAAAATTGTTTGGAGTGGTTTGAGCGAGTGCATGACTATACATGGAGTCATTTCAAAGATACTGAATATCCAGAGTGGTTTGGGTATTTGAATCGTAGAGGTGAAGTTCTATTGCCTTTGAAAGGTGGCAAATGGAAGGGATGTTTTCATGTTCCACGAGGGCTATATCAATGCTGGCAGATTTTAGAACAATTAAAGAGTAATATATAATTTGTATAACTTAATTTCTATAAGACCATGAAAAAAAACACAATCGTTAGACATTGTTTTTCAAGGAAGTATATCTCCTTGTGTATATTCCTATTATTGGGGATAATAGGTGAAAAGGCTTTTGCGTATTCTGTTTGGGAAACATATGCGAATGAAACGGAAGGTATATATTTCTCTCTGCAAGAAAGTATTAAAATAACTGGAGTAGTAAAGGATAACAAAGGGGAACCAATTATTGGTGCCAACATTGTAGAACTGAATAAAAAGGGTAATGGTACTATTACAGATATTGATGGTAAGTTCACATTATCAGTTTCGAAAAATGCAGAAATAAGTATTTCATTTATTGGTTTTGATGAGAAAAAAATAAAGATAGGACAGCAAACTTCTTTCGATATTATATTAGAAGAATCCTCGCAATTTCTAGATGAAGTAGTGGTTGTAGGTATGAATAATAGACAGACTCGGCGCTCAGTGACAGGGGCTATATCTACAATTCAAACGAAAGAATTAAAACAGAGTCCTGTTGCAAATCTTAGTAATGCTTTGGCGGGTAAATTGCCAGGATTGATTACTGTACAGACTTCTGGACAGCCAGGCGAAGATGCGTCTTCTCTATTTATCCGTGGTGTCGGTACATATGGGACATCAAACCCGCTAGTTGTTATAGATGGTTTACCTCGTTCTCAAACAGATTTTAATCAGTTAGATGCTAATGAAATTGAGTCTGTAACAATTTTGAAGGATGCGTCTTCATCCTCTCTTTATGGTATACAAGGTGCTAATGGAGTTATTGTTGTGACTACTAAACGAGGAGTTGATCGTGAAAAACCGCTTATTTCTTTTACTGTTCAACAAGCGGTTCAGCAACCTATTCGTCTGCCCGAAACAATGAGTTCTTATGAGCAAGCTCTTTATTATAGAGATATGGATATGAATGATGGACAGACTGAACGCTATACGCCGGAAGTATTGGATATTATTAAAAATGGTTCAGATCCTTACTTATATCCTAACGTTAACTGGTTTGATGAAATTTTGAAGAAGAACTCTATGCAGAGCCAATATAATATCAATATATCAGGAAGTGCATTGGGAAAACTGCGATATTTTATTTCCGGAAGCTATGTAAATCAAGGGACTCTTTTGAAACATCAGGATATTTTTGAAAAGAATTATGGTGTAAAAAGTAAGTTTGATAGATATAATTTTCGTTCCAATGTTGATTTGGACGCAACTTCAATGCTGAATATACGTATTGATTTGGCCGGACGACTGGAAACTCGTGTTGGACCTGGTAGTGATTTTTCTAATGTGTTTAGTGTTATTACAACGCGTTCTCCGTCTTCTCAACCGGTATTTAATCCGGATGGAACATTGGGAGCTGGTAGCGCCCTTGAAATTCCTTTTCAGCAGAACCCTTATGGCATTGTTACTCAGAGTGGTTATTACACCAGGCATACAAATGTGATGTCAGGAACATTGTCGGCAAAACATAAATTAGATTTTATAACCAAAGGATTGAGTGCTCAGGTTTATTTTAGCTTTGAAAGCAATAACTATCAGCATACGACAAGATTACAATCATTTGATTCATTTTGGTATAAAGGCAAGGATGCTACTGGTGAAGCTATTTATCAACCACATAGTGTAAAATCTCGCTTATCGACTACTGACAGCCGTTGGGTGGAGCGTTATACTTATCTGGATGTACGTCTTAATTATGATAGAACTTTTGCGGAGAAACATCAAATTAGCGCACAACTTTTAGGAAATAGAACCTTACGTTCGCAAAATGCCGAACTCCCATATGCTTATCAAGGAATCAGTAGCCGTATTGCTTACAATTTTGATACTCGTTATTATTTAGAAGCCAATATTGGTTATAACGGTTCAGAAAATTTCCCTCCTAAAAAGCGTTATGGTTTTTTTCCTTCATTTTCTGCAGGATGGGTGTTGAGTGATGAAAAATTTATATCTTTACCATCATGGATCCAACTAATTAAATTAAGAGGATCTTATGGAACTGTGGGTAATGATAAAATTGGTGGACAACGTTGGCTGTATATTACGGAATTTACTCCTGGTGGAACTGCTATGGGAACCTATCAATTTGGAGTGTCTCCACAATCAGTAGCTGGATATAATGAGAGTAGAGTTGGTAATAAATTTGTTACTTGGGAGAAATCAGCGAAAGGTAACGTAGGCTTTGATTTGTCCTTATTTAAGGATAATGCTGTGCAGTTTACTTTTGATTACTTCTGGGAAAAAAGAAATAATATTTTGACTACTCCTGGAGATGTTCCTGATTATGTTGGTATAACTAATGTTGCTCCTAGGAATTCTGGTAAAGTAGAGAATAAAGGTATTGAGGCAGAGCTTCGTTTTAATAAGCGTATAAATAAAGATTTGTCAATTTTCGCTAATTTGCAAATGACTTATGCGCGTAATAAAGTTCTTGAGAATGATGAACCGATACCAGCTTTTGATTATCAAGATCTGAGAGGTTATGAAATTGGTTATGTACTTGGATATAAATCGGCGGGACTTTTTCAAGATGAAGAGGATATCAGAAATAGTCCAACACAAAGTTTTGGTACAGTAGTTCCTGGAGATATTAAGTATGTAGACACAAATAAAGATGGAGTTATTGATGCGTTTGATAGAGTACCTATTAAAGTGAATAATGTGCCTCGTAGTATGAGTGGACTATCATTAGGAGTGACCTATAAGAATTTTGATTTTAGTATGCTGATGAATGCATCGACAGGTGGAACTGCTTATTTATATACATATCCAAGTAGCAAAATCAATTTGGAGAGATGGACTGCTGAAAATAAGAATGCACGTATACCTGCTGCACATTCAACAACGAATAATACTGTTGTAACAGATCATTTTGTACAAAATACTGATTATATAAAATTAAGAAATGTAGAAATTGGATATACATTGCCTAAAAAGTTTTTGAGTTCATTGCGGATTTCTACAGCACGTATCTATTTGAATGGACAAAATTTGGCGGTTTGGGATAAGATGTGGTTGAAGGATCGCGATCCGGAGTCTGCAGGTGGTGCTGCATTGGCATATCCTTTACAGCGTGTATTTAATATCGGAATACACGTAGAGTTATAATTACTAATTATTATAATTAAAATAAAGTATAATTATGAAACTTATTAATTTTATTATAAAAAGCATGTGCGGATTTTTTATTTTAATTTCATTTGCTTCATGTGATGATTTTCTTGATAGAGATCCTAGTGACCGTATTACTGAGGAGGAAGTTTTTCAGAAAATACAAACTGCTGAAGAATACTTAAACAATGCTTATACATTTTTACCGGACTTCCAAACTTGTACAGAAGATTTGGGAGGACGCTATAAGTTAGGAGGCGGTACAGATGAAATCGGATATCAACAGACTGCTGGCGTTACGCAAACCCCCTATGATTTTAACAATGGGAACTGGAATGCGGCTCAATTTCCTATGCAACGTTCTTGGACTGATTTTTATGCTTGTATCAGACGTGCTAATGTTTTTATGAGTAATTATGATTTGATTCCTGATGAAGTTTCTACCGGCGGTACAAGTAACAGAAAGCAACGTTTGTTAGGAGAAGCTTATGGCCTGAGGGCATTTTACTATTTTCAGCTGTTTACCATGTGGGGTGGTGTACCTATAGTTGATAAACCTATTGATTTAGGAGAAACTACTGGTACGACTTTGACACGAGCTTCTGCTAGTGAAATAGTGGATTTTATTCTTCAAGATCTTGAAACGGCTGCTAGTATGTTACCGGCGAATCATGATGAAAGCCAATTGGGACGTTTTACTCAAACGATAGCAAAAGCTTTGGCTTCAAGGCTGACATTATATTATGCAAGTCAGTATTGGAATCCAGAAAATGACATTACAAAATGGCAAACGGCTGCAAGTACTGCAAAAGCTGCTATTGATTATGCTGAACAAAATGGTTATCGTTTGGCTGATAATTACGCTGATATTTTTTCTGCAACGGTTAATCCGGAAGTCATTTGGTGCAAAAACTCTGGTGGAAGTGAATGTGTTTGGTGGAATTGGTATGGTTTTCCTTTAGGATATGGAGGATGGTATGTAGATGGCCCTTTGCAGGAAATGGTAGATTCTTATGAGATGGCTGCAACAGGCGAGATCCCAGTATTAGGTTATGATGAGAATGATAACCAGATTATTAATCTGAAATCTGGATATGATCCAGTACATCCATTTGAAGGTAGAGATCCACGTTTTTATGTAAGTATCCTCTATCATGGGGCTCAATGGCAGGGAAGAGCGGTTGATGTATCTCCAACTGGACTAGATAATATTAATATAGGTGGTGTACCACGAGTTAATTATTTTACAAGAAAGTATTTATGGGAGCAACATAATTTGACGACTGGATCGGGGAATTCGTATCGAAGATTTGCAATTATTCGATTGGCAGAGCTTTATCTTAATTATGCGGAAGCACTGAATGAAGCAGAAGGCCCAACAGCAGAAGTCTATAATGCAGTTAATAAGATTCGTAGACGTGCTCAATTACTTGATTTACCGGCAAATCTGACTAAAGATGAGATGAGGAATAAGATCAGACAAGAAAGGCGTGTGGAACTGGCATTTGAAAATCACAGATTTTGGGATGTTAGACGTTGGAAAATTGCAGAAATAGTTGATAATAAAAAGGTGCATAAGATAACGGTAAATGCAGATGGAACATATAGTTATCCAGTATTTCAAAACCGTGTATTTGATAAGGCTAAACATTATTTATTTCCTATTCCTCAGTCTGAAATAGATAAAAATCGTAACTTAGTTCAGAATCCAGGATGGAATTAACAGAGATTGAATATTAGATTATAAGATAAAAATGACTTTATTTTGAAATAGATAATTATGAGAAAGAATTTTATATTTAAAATGAGTGTAGTATTCGTGATGGGTATTATGGCATTAGGTCAAGTATCATGTTCATCAAAGACTGAAACAAATGTAGATAAAGAAGGGGAGGCTTCTTCTGAGTCTCAAGGCGATGTGTTTTTTCAAACAAGAGGGATTATTCTTTCATGGGATGACGTCAAGAAACCAGAAGTTCTGGATTGGTTAAAACTTTCAGAAAATGCAGGTATTACTACTCTTAGTGTTTTTGGTGCTGACATATATTCTGCTGAATACCAGGAGTTCGTCTCAAAATGTCGTGAAAAGTCTATTGATATTGAATACCAAGAACATATGATGGCGACTTTGTTGCCAAGAGACTTGTTCAAGGAGCATCCAGCATATTTCCGTATGGATGAGAACGGTCAACGTACAGCAGATTTTAATTGTTGTCCTTCATCGGAAGAGGCTTTGAGTATAATAGCGGCTAATGCAAAAGTTGCCGCCCAAAAATGTACTTCTAGTAATAATAAATATTATTACTGGTTAGATGATGGCGGAAAGAGATGCCATTGCAAATTATGTGATAAATACAATGATAGTGATCAAGCTTTGTTGATAGAGAATCAGATAATAAGGGCTTTGAAAGAAGTTAATCCACAAGCAAAGTTGGCACATCTTGCTTATCAAGGTACTATTCCTGCACCGGAAATTGTAAAACCAGAGAATGATATTTTTTTGGAATTTGCTCCTTTTAATCGTCGTTGGGATAAGCCTTTGAGAGAACGTGATGCTATTCGGGATGGAATGACAATTACTCATGGTGAATATATTGATGCATTAGAGGCTAATTTAAAAGTCTTCCCTAAAGAAACGGCACAAGTTTTGGAATATTGGATGGATGTGTCTTTATTTAGTGACTGGAAAAAGCCAGCGGTACAATTACCTTGGAATAAAAATGTATTTCTTTCGGATATCAACACATATGCACATTATGGTATTCGTAATATTATTGCATATGCAGTTTATGTCGATGCTATATACTATGAAACCTATAAGAATGTCAATTTTGTACAAGAGTATGGTGATGGTCTGAAGAATTATCGTTTACCGGAATAAGATAAATGAATAGAATTACGAGTAGCAATGTATGCTACTTGTAATTCTACAATAAATAAGAAGCATAAAAAGAACTATGAGAAAGTTTTCTGTATTTTTAGGAATAATTTTATTTGTTCAGATCCTGTATAGTTGTACTTCTCCAATTATTCCTTATTCCATAGACGCGAAGAAAGAAGACCCTCCGCTAGAGACTCTGATCAATTGGGAGGGATGGTATACCATTAAGGCTATAAAACCATTTTTCGCTCCTTGGGATTATTTGGAGGATGAGACGGTATTTAGGTGTTTCTTTTCTTCACAATATTTTTATTTTAGTTTTAATGTAGCAGATGCCACTCCAATCATGTGTCGTGAGTTTGTTCAAGAGTCTGATGTTGAAGCTGAGGATCGTGTGGAAATCTTTTTTTCGGCTTCAAAAGATATGGGACAATATTATTGTATGGAGATAGATCCTAGCGGGCATGTTATGGATTATTCAGCTAGCTATTATAGAAAATTTGATTATGAATGGAATTTTAAGAGTCTGGAAATATGTTCCATAAAAGATGAAAAAGGGTATATCGTTGCAGGCAGACTGTCTGTTTCAGAACTTTTGGAATTGGGAATTGATTTAGAAGAGTTTTATATGGGAGTTTTCAGAGCAGATTTTACAACGCCTAATACGGTTATTTGGTATTCATCTGTGAGTATAAATGAGCCTAAACCAGATTTTCATAACCCCAATATCTTATTTCCTTGTATGAAAAAATAGTTATATCTTAAAAACTGATCGCTATGTATAGAAATACTTTTTTATCTGTTATGTTTCTTGCGTGTTGTTTTAATGGTAGTCTTTGTGCACAAAGTGATGCACAAATTTATGAAAGGACTTGTGATGCAAAGACTTATCCTTTTTCAGACCCATCTCCAGTTGCGACACCTAATAATTCTTATTATCCTTATTTCCGCTTTGATGGTTTTTCTATGCAAGCGCAGGAGAAGCAGTGGAAAATGGTTGTTTTGGAAAATGATTATGTGAAACTAACTGTAACTCCAGAAATCGGAGGGAAAATTTGGGGAGCCATAGACAAAGTTAATAATAAAGAATTTGTTTACACTAATGGAGTCGTGAAATTTCGTGATGTGGCAATGAGAGGACCCTGGACATCGGGAGGTATAGAATTTAATTTTGGTATTATTGGTCATGCTCCTACATGTAGTACTCCTATAGATTATCTTACAAAAAAGAATGTGGATGGTAGTGTTAGTTGTCATATATTTTCTTATGAGTGGATTACGCGTACAGTCTGGAATGTCGAAATTAATTTACCTAAGGACAAGGCTTATTTCACAACGCACACAACTTGGTTTAATCAGTCTTCTATTGATCAACCTTATTACCAATGGATGAATGCTGGTTATGCTACTAAAACTGGAACAAGATTTTATTATCCAGGTACTTATAGTATAGGACATTCGGGAGATTTGCATCCTTATCCGATTGATGAGGAGGGGCGAGATGTCTCGTGGTATGATAATAATAATTTTGGTGCTTCTAAATCTTTACATATAATAGGTGATTATAATGATTATTTTGGGATTTATTGGCATAATGAAAAACATGGTTCAGCTCATTACTCCAATTATGATGAGAAATTGGGGATGAAATTTTATCTTTGGAGTTTTTCACGTGAAGGGGCCATCTGGGAAGAACTATTGACTGATGATAGTGGGCAATATGCGGAACTACAATCTGGTAGAATGTATAATCAGCCAAGTGTGACCAGCGGTTTTACACCATTTAATCATAATGAGTTTGCTGCACAGATGACAGACCAATGGACTGAATATTGGTTTCCTATAGCCGAGATCGGTGGTCTTTCTCAAGCAAGTCCGCTAGGCGCTATATATGTAGAGCACTCTGAAAAAAATATTGAAGTTCATTTATCTGCTCTGAAAGATATTTGTACCGATATGGAAATTTACAATGACAGGCAATTATTGATGAAGATGCCTATAAAAGCTAAAATATTAACTCCTGAGTATTTTAATATACCTTTGCCTTTTGATATTCCGGAAGGAAAGCTCAGAATTATAATAGGGAATAAGGAATTGGTTTATTCAGAGATAAAAAATGATTATGAACTGAACCGTCCGAAAGAACTACCAGCTGATTTTGACTGGAATTCTACATATGGGCTTTATATGCAGGGTAAAGACTGGCTAAATCAGAAAATGTATGGAAATGCGGAAAAATATTTGAAAGCAGCTCTAGAGAAAGATGTATATTTTATTCCGGCATTGGTAAGCTTATCTTCATTGTATTATAAGAAAGGGATGTATCTTGATGCTTGTGAATTGGTAAAACGAGTGTTGAGTTTAGATACTTATCATGGAGAGGCCAACTATTTGTATGGATTATGTAGTCGTGCTATGGGAAATCTGGCAGATGCCAAAGATGGCTTTTCCGTGGCAACATTTTCTCCAGGTTTTCGTACGGCTGCTTATGAGCAGTTGGGTGAACTTTATATGAGAGAGGAAAATTGGGAAAAAGCTGAGCAATATGCATTAAAAAGTTTGGAGTATAATCAAATGAACTTATATGCGAAGCAGTTGCTGATTGTCCTTTACAGAAAAAGTAATCATGCGGAAAAAGCGTTGAGTGAAATAGAAAAAATGACAGAACAGTTGCCATTGCTACATTGGGTTCGATTTGAAGAGTATTTATTGGAAGCCTCGACTGCTGAAGAATTCAGTTCTCTTATTTGTAATGAGCTCTCTTTCGAGACTTATATGGAAATGGCTGTATGGTATGAGTCTATTGGCTGTCTGGATGAAGCTATTACACTTCTATCATTTGTAGATACTTATCCAATAGCTTTGTATCAGAAGGCCTATATATATCATTTGAAAGGGGATGAAAAGGGGGCAATGGTATTTTTGGATGAGGCTAATAAGAAGTCTCCTAAAATGGTGTTTCCTTTTCGTGCCCATACATTGAAAGTTTTGGAATGGGCAGCAGGTTTGTCTGATAATTGGAAAATAAGTTATTATCGTGGGCTGATTCAATGGAGTGTTGGCAATACATGTTGTGCTTTAAATTTATTGAATAGTTGCAAAGATGTTCCTGATTATGCTGCTTTTTATTTAAGTCGTGCTGAGTTGCGAAAGGATAAGTCTGGTTTGCCCGATTTGCTCATGGCTCAAAAACTTGATCAATCATGGAGAACACAGTACTATTTATTAAATTATTATGTTGATCATGAGCAATGGGCAGAGGCTGTAAAAGTGGGAAGGAATGCTTATAAGAGATATCCAGATAACTATTATATTGGATTAAAATATGCAATGGCTCTTTGTGAGAGTGGACAGTATATGGCTAGTCTCAATTGTCTGAAGAAGTTACAGGTACTTCCTTATGAGGGATCGTATATTGGACGTGATATTTATCGCAGGGCTTGTCTGTATCAAGCTATGAAAGAATGGGAAGATGGTAGGTATGCCAAAATGTTAACAATGATAGAGAAAACACAAGAATGGCCGGAGAACTTGGGGGTAGGAAAGCCTGATGAGGAGTTGATAGATACTCGCTTGGAAGACTATATGGCAGCTATTGCGTATGTAGAACAAGGGCAAAGTATGCAAGCAGATAAATTGTTCTCTCAAATTGCAAGTAGCAATATGTCTGAAGCTTATTTTGACTCAAATAACCTTTTGGTTGTGCTGGCATTGCGTAACTTAGGAAAAGTTGACATGGCAGATAGTCTTGTGAATGAATGGAAAGTTAAACATGTACATAATGAAATAGCTCAGTGGTGTATATTGGTTTATAATAATGAAAAGAAAAAGGCAACAGAGATACTTAATAAGTATGAAGAAACGGAAGAAATTGCTCCATGGAATGTTGGTTATAGGGATTATAACTTTAAATTGATAAGAAAATTGAGTCGTATATTGAAAAAATAAAATTCTAACCTTGTTTATTATATAATAAGAATGCAATGTGTATTTTCGTAACTATATGTTTTTTGCTCTTTTTCTGGCTTATACCTATTTCTTTATATGCAGATAATGAGATTCATCTGACATTGATACCTCCTGCTATTGTAACGAATCAAGTTGATCTTGATATTCGTGGAGGAGTTGTAAATAAGAGCAGTCAAGAGCAAATGTATATTGTTTCATTGTATTGGAATAAAGAAGATGATGAACATCTGATATGTCGTTCTACTTTCAAACTTTTGCCCGGTCAGTCAAAGACTGTTTGTTCTATTGTAGATACAGAAAAGAGGATAGGCCAAAATCGAGTAATCTTTAAGGTTAAAAGTCAAAATAAGCTATATAGGAAAGTTAAGGATATTGAAATTTGTAAGTCCGATATTCGTTCTACTCAGAGACTTTCTGGTGCTTGGACTGGCATCTATCACTGGAGTGAGACTGAGGGAAAATATTGGAACAAAAAACTTCAGGAAATGACGGATAGCCATTGGGGCGAGATGGTGAGAGCCATGGATAAGTTGAATATGAATATTATCGTTATTCAGGAGGTTTTTCGCAATGAAGAATATGCAGGCAAACATTCTGTAAATGTCACAAATTATACTGGTAAAGCCTTTTATCCTTCAAATCTGTATCCGGGACGGATGGATATCAAGGCTGATGATCCTATTGAGGCTATATTGACAGAGGCAGATAGGAGAAATATGAATGTATTTCTAGGAATTGGCATGTTTGCTTGGTTTGATTTTACTACTGAATCTCTAGAATGGCATAAACGAGTGGCTAAAGAGCTTTGGGAAAAGTATGGACATCACGAGTCCTTTTATGGGTTTTATATTTCGGAAGAGAGTGGAGGAGGGCTAGATAATTGGGAAAAGAGTCCGTTGATGAGAAAGAAGAGGAAGGAGGATATTGTAACCTTCTTTAAAGAGTTTAAGGCCTACTGTAATACTTTTGCACCAGGGAAACCTATGATGCTGGCTACCAATAGTTTTGATATTCCTAATGGAATGGATACTTATCCGGACTTATTGAAGCATCTGGATATATTATGTCCATTTGGATTTGCTAGAATGCCTAAAGAAGATTTAAAAGGACTTGAAGCTGCAAATTTATTACAAAAAGTATGTGATGAAGCGAAAGCTCATTTATGGTTTGATTTGGAGGCTTTTTTATTCAACCAGGATAATTCATTATATCCTCGGCCTATAGATGGAATCATTCAAGACTTAAATCAATTTGAGAATTTTGAGACTATTTTGTGTTATCAGTTTCCTGGTGTATTTAATGATCCGGAAATGTCTGTCTGTATAGGTGAAAAAGAGACAATTGATTTGTTTAACGGATACTTGGACTATTTGAACGAACAAAAAAAAGAAGGTAAAGACAAGATTGTTTCCGAAGTAAAGCCAATTACCGGTACATGGATAAATCTAGCTTATCAGGATGTACGTAATAAATATACCAATCTGCAATATTTTGACAATACTGACCCTGGAATGTGGGAACAGAAGGTGAAGGAATTATCAGATATGGGGATGGAATATTTAGTTTTTATGGCAGTAGCTAATGAAGGGGAAGCCTATTATCCTTCAAAACTAATGCCGTGGGCGTATTCTGAGAATAGAAAAAGCCCGGTGGATGCCATTATGGATGCGGCAGCTCGACTAGGCATGAAGGTTTTTATGAGTATTGGCTGGGCTAAAGACCAGGATGATAATTTACGCGATCCGGTGATTCAGCAAAGGCAATTGGATATGATGAAGGAGTTGGCGTCCATATATAGGACACATAAAGCGCTTTATGGATGGTATTTACCGGTTGAGGATTGCTTGTGTCCTATACTTTCTGAGCATGCTGTGAATGCGGTCAATGCTTTGGCAGAGCAGGCGCGTAGATTGACTCCGAATAAGAAAATTCTGATTTCTCCTTATGGCATGGTCAATTCTGATTTTGATGATCCGGAATATGAAAGGCGGTTGTCTAGGCTAAAGGTAGATGTCATAACCTATCAAGATGAAGTGGGATGTGTGAGGGAAAAGTTTCCTTTGGTCCGCTTGAAGGAAAACTGGCAAAAGCTGCGGACTATTCATGATAAACTGAATATTGCCTTATGGGCGAACTGTGAAACGTTTACGTGGGAAGATGAGCTTAACGACCGCACTTCTGCTTTGATTCCGGCTGCCTATTCACGCTTACTTTCTCAGCAAGCAGCAGCATCGGCAGCGGGAGTGGAGAATATTGTTTCTTTCATGTTTTGTGGCATCATTGAGAATCCGATGTCATCTTTTCAGTTAGGACAACCTATTTGGTCCAATTGTACTTTTCAGAACTATATGGATTGGAAGCGGGGTACGAGATATTGGAAATTGCTTGAAGCTTCTTTCCTTGATAAATTGGCTAATGGTGCGACACCTGAGATGATAAGGGACGAAAAGACTCCATCGGCATTATTGGATGGCTTGATTGCTGAGGAAAACACCGGAGACAGTTGTTGGATAATCTTTAATAAGGGATATCATGAGCTGCAGGTTGATTTGCAAAAGGAAATGGAGCTCCATGACGTTTTACTGCGTATGTTAAATTATAGGCCGGGAGGTATTAGACTGCCCTCGAAAGTCTATTTATATGCTTCACTAGATGGAGACTCGTATCGTTTATTATCTATTAAAGACACTCCTTCCTTCCAGAATGCCAAGCATGATGCCTGGATTGACGGAGTCTTGTTTGAAGGTATAGATGTCAATACCCGCTATCTCAAAGTTGCTTTTGAGGCAGATACGCCGGTGTATATGGATGAATTATTTGTTAATCCAGTAATCAGATAATAGGAAAGCCTCCCGATATTTTAGTGCATATTGGGAGGCCTTCTTTATTATCTCTATTTTTTATCAGTCGAACAGACTCTTGAACTTCTTGAATATTTTCTCCTTAATCGAAGTATTTGGCTTGAAGTTATCCGATTCTTCCATCTCCTCCAGCGCCTTCTTCTCATCCTTGTTCAGCGTTTCGGGTACGTATACGCTGACATTTACCAGCAAATCTCCCGTGCCGTATCCGTTCACGTTGGGTAAACCTTTGCCGCGCAGGCGGAGCACTTTTCCCGGTTGCGTACCTGAGTCAATTTTTACTTTCACCTTTCCATCAATCGTGGGAATTTCTACCGCACCACCCAAGGCGGCTGTCGGGAAGCTGAGGAGCAGGTTGTAAATCAAGTCGTTTTCGTCGCGTATCAGGTTCGGGTCTTGTTCTTCCTCTACAAGAATCAGCAGGTCTCCCGGCACGCCGTTGTGCTTGCCTGCGTTTCCTTTTCCTCCCATAGAGAGTTGCATACCTTCTGCAACGCCTTTCGGAATTTTTACGGTTACTACTTCTTCACCGTATACAATGCCTTCACCGGCACACTCCTTACACTTGTTCTTGATGATTTTGCCCTCACCGCCACACGTCGGGCAGGTGGTTCTTGTCTGCATGGTGCCGAGTATGGTTTGCTGGTTACGGATTACCGTGCCGCTGCCGTTACAAGTCGGGCAGGTCTCTGAACCACCGTCACCTTCGGCTCCCGTACCATGACAGTGGGTACAAGGCACGTATTTCTTCAGTTTGAATTTCTTTTCCACGCCGGTAGAGATTTCCTTGAGGTTCAGTTTCACCTTGACACGCAGGTCCGAACCACGGTAACGGCGTTGTTGTTGTGCTCCACCGCCTCCGCCGAAACCTCCAAAACCGCCGAAACCTCCACTGTGTCCGCCAAAGATGTCACCGAACATGGAGAAGATGTCGTCCATGGACATGCCTCCACTGAAGCCGCCGAACGGACCACCATTACCGGCGGCACCACCCAGTCCGGCATGACCGAACTGATCGTAGCGGGCACGCTTGTCCGGATTGCTTAGTACGTCGTATGCTTCTGCCGCTTCCTTGAATTTCTCTTCGGCTGTTTTGTCGCCCGGATTCTTGTCCGGATGATATTGGATGGCTTTCTTGCGATAGGCTTTCTTTATTTCTTCTACCGTTGCTGTCTTTTCGACTTCCAATACTTCGTAGTAATCTCTTTTTTCCATACAGTTTTATGTTATTCTCCGACTACCACTTTGGCATGACGGATCACTTTGTCGTTTAGGATGTAACCGGTTTGTACACAGTCCAGAATTTTGCCTTTCAGTGCTTCATTGGGTGCCGGAATCACGGCGATGGCTTCGTGATAGTCTGTATCGAGCGGTTGTTCCTTTGTTTCTATCACCTTAACGCCGTTTTGTCCCAATACAGACATGAACTTGTTGTAGATAAGTTCAACGCCTTCTTTTACGGCGGCTACGTCGGTGGCTGTTTCCATGTTTTTGAGGGCGCGTTCAAAGTCATCCACGATGGGGAGAATACTGCTGATACTCTTTTCACCACCGTTCAGGATAAGTTCTGCCTTCTCCTTCATGGTGCGTTTGCGGTAATTGTCAAACTCGGCAGACAAGCGCAGGTATTTGTCCTTCTGCTCTTCAATCTGTTCATTGGCCTTTTCCAGTTCCTGGGCGAGCTTTTCTTCTTCTGTCAGGGGAGCTTCGTTTTCTTGTGAAGTTTCTTGTCCGACAGTTTCTTCGTCACATTCGTTAGGAGTAGCTTGAGTTTTCAGCTCCTCTTCCTGGTTGTTTTCTTTTTCTTTCGGATTCATATTGTTATGCTTATTATTCTTGTAAAATGATTTAGCTTTCATTGCTGTTAAGGGTTTAAGTTAATACGATATTAGTGCTCCAGCAAAAACTTTGCCAAAACGGATATTTTTGCCGAAAACGCTGCAAAGGTAATACTTTTATGTCAGATTGACAGCGCTTCTCTGTGTCTATTCATGGAAAAATAACTATCTTTGCACTCGCAATTCGCAGACTAATAGGTATTAAATAGTAAATTGTAAATAAATAAATCGTAAATATAAAGATGATTACAGTCTCTAATGTCTCAGTACAGTTTGGTAAAAGAGTGTTGTTCAATGACGTAAACCTGAAGTTTACAAGTGGTAACTGTTATGGTATCATCGGTGCCAACGGCGCCGGAAAATCTACTTTCCTGAAAACGATTTCCGGGGAGCTGGACCCTACGACGGGCTCCATCATGCTGGCTCCGGGAGAGCGTCTTTCCGTTTTGAGCCAGGACCACTTTAAGTGGGATGCTTTTACGGTGATGGACACGGTGATGATGGGACACACGGTGCTGTGGGACATCATGAAGCAGCGTGAAGTGCTGTATGCCAAAGAGGATTTCACAGACGAGGATGGACTGAAGGTTTCCGAATTGGAAGAGAAATTTGCCGAGCTGGACGGCTGGAATGCCGAAAGCGATGCCGCCGCCTTGCTGAGTGGCTTGGGTATCAAGGAAGACAAGCATTATCTGCTGATGGGTGAGTTGAACAACAAGGAAAAGGTGCGTGTTATGCTGGCGCAGGCTCTCTATGGAAATCCTGATAACTTGCTGCTGGACGAGCCTACCAATGACTTGGATATGGAGACCGTGACTTGGCTGGAAGATTACTTGTCAAACTTTGAGCATACGGTGCTGGTGGTGAGCCACGACCGTCACTTCCTCGATTCCGTTTGTACGCATACGGTGGACATCGACTACGGAAAGATTAACCTCTTTGCCGGTAACTATAGCTTCTGGTATGAGTCCAGCCAGCTGGCGCTCCGTCAGCAGCAGAACCAGAAGGCAAAGGCCGAGGAGAAGAAGAAAGAGCTGGAAGAGTTTATCCGCCGATTCAGTGCCAATGTGGCAAAGAGCAAGCAGACTACCAGCCGCAAGAAGATGTTGGAGAAACTGAATGTAGAAGAAATCAAGCCGTCATCACGTAAGTATCCGGGCATCATCTTTACGCCCGAACGCGAACCGGGTAATCAGATTCTGGAAGTTTCCGGTTTGACGAAAACGCTGGAAGATGGTACGGTGCTGTTCCGCGACGTCAACTTCAACGTAGAGAAGGGAGACAAGATTGTATTCCTTTCGCACGACCCGCGTGCCATGACCGCCCTGTTCGAGATTATCAACGAGAATATGAAACCGGATGCAGGTACTTTCAACTGGGGTGTGACTATTACCACCGCTTACCTGCCGCTGGACAATACTGCATTCTTTAATACAGACCTGAATCTGGTGGACTGGTTGAGCCAGTTCGGTGAAGGCAATGAAGTCTATATGAAGAGCTTCCTGGGACGTATGCTGTTCTCCGGCGAGGAGGTGCTGAAGAAAGCAAGCGTATTGTCGGGAGGTGAGAAGATGCGTTGCATGATTGCACGTATGCAGCTGCGCAATGCCAATTGCTTGATTCTGGATACACCTACCAATCACCTCGACTTGGAGTCTATCCAGGCATTCAACAATAATCTAAAGACCTATAAAGGCAATATCCTTTTCTCATCCCACGACCACGAGTTCATTCAGACGGTTGCCAACCGTATCATCGAATTGACTCCGAACGGTATTATCGACAAGATGATGGAGTATGACGAATACATCACTTCAGACCACATCAAGGAGTTGCGTGCACGTATGTACGCAACAAAGTGATAACGGAAGCTAAGGACTAAATAAGCATATTTTAAATCGTTCCATCATGAGGAAAAAATCGTTCCACCATGGTGGAACGATTTTTTCACCACGGTGGAACAATATTTCTGCCATGATGGAACGATTCTTCTTTCATATCTTTTTTGTTTAATAAAGGCTTGTGCGATATTGAAAAAAAGAAGAAGGTGTGTTAGAATGATTTTTAGCTATCATTCTGACACACCTTCTTTTGCTATTAAAAGAGTCTCTTTGTTCTTATTAAGGCGGGGAATAGTCTGAGTTATTGTTTCTCCTTATATATAATTTTGCCTTGGCTTTCGCCGAAAAGGTTGTCGCCTAACGTGGTAATCTTATTCCCCGTGGCAAGCACATAGCGCAGGTTGTCGCATCCCATAAATGCTCCGTACTCAATGGCGGTTACACTGGCAGGAAGCACCAGCGTGCCGCACAAACGGCCGCAGCCACTGAATGCACGCTGTCCGATGCTTCTAAGCTCTTGCGGGAGCCGTACGTTCAGCAGATACTTCTTTTGGGTGAAAGTATAGTCGGGAATTGCAGTGGCATTACTGTTGGTCATGTCGATGGAAACCAGATTGGGCATATAGTCGCGTATCAATGTGAAGTCGGCTTCGTCCATTTTTCCTTCAACGGTCAGAAAGTTAACGTCTTTGGGCTGAAATCCGGCTCTTAACAGTTCGCTGGCAAGGCTGCCCATTTTACCAATCTGCACATTTACTGTCAGTGGTTCTCCTTCAATGAATGCAAAGGTCTCCCATTTCTTTTTGGTACGATAGGAGTCACTGCATCCCAATGGAACAAATATGGCTGTAACGCTATCGGCCAATGCTTCGGACAACAGATTGGGAGCCGTTTTCTTCCGTATCTGGCATATCTTGAGATTTTTGCATCCCTTAAAGGCAGCATCTTCGATGTTCTTGGTCTTGTCGGAAAGGATAATCCTGGTCAGTGTCTCCTTGCCGATGAAGGTACTGTCGTCCATTTGCTTGCAGAAGGCATATGCCGGAATGCAATTGGCAGGATATACATAAAAACGGTTTGGATAAGTCCCGTTCTTGCCTGCATACATGCTGATGGAGGCATTGGAAATGTCCAGCAGTTGCAGGTTTTTGAATTCATCCCGTAGATGCCTGAAATCTACGGCATTCAGCTTGCCCTGCAGGGTCAGTTGGGTGATTTCATTGGCTTCCGCTTCTGTCATCAGTTCCACCAGGGTGCCAGGTTTGGCCACGTAGTATCTTTTGGATTTTTGTGCCGAGGCATTCAGCATTAACGCCAGTCCGGCAACGGCTAAAAGTATTTTTCTTAGTTTCATGTTTGTCGATTCCAGATTGATTTTTCAAATATAAGAAGAAACCGGCAGGAATACATGAAGTTTTTTCTTTTTATTATTATTTTTGTCGGATATTAATCAAAATGAGATACAAATGGAGACGGAAGAAACGGTGAAGGAAGAGTGTGATGCTATGAGTAAAACAAAACGTATTTGGCTGGCATTCGTTGATATAGTACTGTTTACTGTACTTTTTATGATTTTTCTGTTTTTGTTTGCCATACCTTTTGCGATTGCTTTCCCTGAGTTGAAGACACAAGCTGGTGGGATGAGCGTCTATTTAATGATGTTGAATGAAGTCTTGATGTTGGCCAGTGGGCTTATTGCCGCTTGTATGGTGCTGGGCTTCAGGAAGCTTCCTTTTTCGAGCTTGGGCTTGTCTTTGAAGGGATGGGGCAGAAGCCTGCTGAACGGAGCTTTGTTTGTCGTGTTCTTGTATGTAGTTGGTTTTGGCTTGTCTTTATTGTTGGGGGCTGTGGAAGTGGCAGGGGTCTTGTTTTCTCCCATTTCGTTGTTGTCGAGTCTTTTGCTTTATTTTTTAGTGGCAGTTACGGAAGAAGTTATTGGACGCGGTTTCATTTTAGGGCGTATGCTGGATGGAGGCGTCAATAAGTTTGTGGCATTGCTTATCTCTGCGGTGTTATTTTCGTTGATGCATCTTTTCAATCCCAGCTTTGCCTTCGTCCCGTTTTTGAATATCATGCTGGCGGGTTGTTTCTTGGGAGCTTCCTATATATACACGCGCAACCTCTGTTTCCCCATTGCCTTGCATTGGTTCTGGAACTGGATTCAAGGTTCTGTTTTGGGATATAAAGTCAGTGGAAATGAATTTAGCAATGAGAATCTGCTGATTCTTCACTTTCCGGAAGAAAATCTGATAAATGGAGGAACTTTCGGGTTCGAAGGCTCTATTCTGTGTTCACTACTTTTAGTGCTTGGTACAGTAATTATCTTAAGACACTATTATAAGGGATTAGTGATTAGGGATTAATGATTAATACGGAAACCATTAACCACTAACCATTAATCACTAATCATTAATCCCTTATCACTAATTCTGTTCCACTCCTTTCATTGTCAGCTGTATGCGTTTCCGGTCCATATCTATGCTGAGTACCTTTACGCGTATATGCTGGTGAATGGACACTACTTCATTAGGGTCTGATATGAATCTGTCGGCGAGTTGGGAGAGGTGTACTAGTCCGTTTTCCTTGATGCCTATATCGACAAATGCGCCGAAGTTGGTGATGTTTCCTACGATGCCGGGCAATTCCATGCCTTCGCGCAGGTCGTTGATGGTGCGCACGTTCTTGTCAAATTCAAATATCTTTATCGGTCCGCGTGGGTCACGTCCGGGCTTGTCCAGCTCTTGCAGGATGTCTTTCAGTGTCGGCATGCCCACGGTGGGGGAGAGGTAGCGTTCGGGATTAATCTTCAGACGCAGCTCCCGGCTGGCTATCAGCTCGGCTACGCTGCAACCCAAGTCCTTTGCCATTTGTTCTACGATACAATAGCTTTCCGGGTGTACGGCAGTATTGTCCAGCGGATTCTTTGCCTGCGGAATGCGTAGGAAGCCGGCACATTGCTCAAACGCCTTGGCACCCATACGAGGTACTTTCATCAGTTCCTTGCGCGAGGTGAAGGCACCGTTTTCGGCGCGATAGTTCACAATGTTCTGTGCCAGTTGCGGACCCAATCCCGAGATGTAGGTCAGTAGATGGCTGCTTGCGGTGTTCAGGTTGACACCTACCAAGTTTACACAGTTTTCTACGGTCTGGTCCAGTGATTTTTTCAGCTTGGTTTGGTCCACATCATGCTGGTATTGCCCCACACCAATAGATTTCGGGTCAATCTTTACCAACTCTGCCAGCGGGTCCATCAGTCGTCTGCCTATGGACACAGCACCGCGTACGGTGACGTCGTAGTCGGGAAACTCGTCCCGTGCAATTTTAGAGGCCGAATAGATGGAAGCTCCCTGCTCGCTGACGATGAATATCTGTATGTCGCGGTTGAAGCGCTGATGTTTCAAGAACTCCTCCGTCTCGCGGCTGGCAGTTCCGTTACCTATGGCTACGGCATCTATCTTATAAGACTCTATCATCATTTGCAGCTTGGCAAATGCCTCTTTCTGCTTGCTGACCGGAGGGTGGGGGTAGATGTTCTCATTGTGGAGCAGATTTCCTTGTGCATCGAGGCACACAACTTTACAACCCGTACGAAATCCGGGGTCTATACCCATCACACGCTTTTGCCCCAGTGGTGAAGCCAGCAACAACTGACGGAGGTTTTCGGCAAATACCTTGATGGCTTCCTCATCAGCACGTTCCTTACTTTGCGTGGCGAATTCCGTCTCTATGGATGGCTTCAATAGGCGTTTGTAGGAATCCTGCACGGCTTCCGCCACTTGCTGTCCGCAGGGGTTGTTGCTCCGCACGAATTGGCGTTCCAGCCGTTCCACGCACTCCTCATCGTCTGGGCTGATGCTGACTTTCAGCAGGCCTTCCGCTTCGGCACGCCGGATGGCGAGCAGGCGGTGGGAGCTGCATCGCTTCAACGATTCGGAGCAATCGAAGTAGTCGCGGTATTTGGTCGCTTCCTCTTCTTTGCCTTTCACCACCTTGGCGGTCAGTGTGCCTTGGCGGGCAAATGCGTTGCGCACGCTGTTTCGGGCACGTTCGTCTTCGCTAACATGCTCGGCTATGATGTCACGGGCACCTTTCAGTGCATCTTCCACGTTCTTCACGTCTCCTTTCACGTAACTGGCGGCGCGTTCCTCCGGATGAGGTTCACGTTGCAGCATCAGCAAGGTGGCGAGGGGTTCTAGTCCTTTTTGGCGAGCTGCTTCGGCACGTGTTTTCCGTTTGGGCTTGTAGGGGAGGTAGATGTCCTCCAGTAGGGTATTGTCCCAAGTCTCCTCGATACGTTTCTGAAGTTCGGTGGTCAGTTTACCTTGTTCCTGTATGGTGTTCAGGATGGTTTCTTTACGTTTGGCGATTTCGTTCAGCTTTTCGTAGTGGGTCTTTATGGATTCAATCTGCACTTCGTCCAGTCCTCCCGTCACTTCTTTTCGGTAGCGGCTGATGAAGGGGATGGTGGCACCATCGTTCAGCAATCCGAGGGTCTGTACTATTTGTTTCTCTGATATGCCGAGGGCGGCAGATATCATGCGGTGGAAATGTTGTATCATCGGTTCTCTCTTTTTATAATGGATGCCAAAAGTACGAAAAACAATCGTCGTACGAAAATAAACCCCATATTCTTGGAAAAATCATTTATTATTGCGAAGTTTGTCAACTATAACGAACTAATAAACAATAATATGGAAGAAGCTAAAGGTCAATCGATTTTAGATAAAATGCTCACTACATTTATCAATACGTTAGTGAAAGCAGCCGAAAATGAGGCTCAAACACATTTCGGCAAAAACCTTGAGGAGGTATTGAAGCATTTCATGGCAAAAGTGAATAGCGATTTTGAAAAACAATGCCTGCTTTGGTATTTTACAAAAAAAGGTCAAACTATGACCGTGTCGTCAGAAGTCTTTGAGCGGATTGCGAAAGCGGCTGTTGCCTCGCGTGCGGCAAGCGAGAAGCTGTTTCATGGCCCACAGAAGGTAATCATTAAAGGAAAGGTCTATTATTCCCAAACCATTTCTTTCTATGAGAATGATGAATTTGATTATGCCTTGGGCTGTGCGACAATCTTCTTTGATGAGGAGGGCGTTCCCGTAGGCCTGAAGGATATTTATGACTTTAACGAAGCAAAACATCGTGATACCAATGCCGAGAGTGACACCACATTTATGGCTAAATTTGAAAAAGCAAATTTAGCAAAGTCCTACGCCATACTTTATGGCATTAATGACTATGACCTTCATGACTGATGTGTTTCGTACCATATCGTCATGTATCATAGCATTATTCTGCTGTCTGTTACCAGTGTTCTCTATTACGGGGGAGCATCCGATACTGATTATCAGTTCCTATAACCCGGATGCTGGCCGTACTTCCGGCAACATCTCAGACTTTATGGAGGAGTTCCAACGCCTGGGCGGGACAAACACCATCGCATTGGAAAACATGAACTGCAAAAGCTTCTCCGAATCTCCCCTTTGGGAACGGAGGATGGTGGAGCTATTGTCCAAATACCAGGGCGATAACAGTCCGGCGCTGACCGTCCTTATTGGGCAGGAGGCTTGGGCTGCCTATCTTTCTCTGCCCGACTCTATACGCGGCAATACTCCGGTCGTAAGTGCATTGTCCAGCCGTAACGCCATATTGTTGCCGGGCGATACGGTCGACTTAAAGACCTGGATGCCCGAATCCGTCGACTTCTTCACGGATTTCCCCAGTTCGCCTATCAAGGCTGGCTTCGTTTATGAGTATGATGTGGAGGCCAACATCAATATGATAAAGCAGATGTATCCCGGCACCAAGAATATCGCTTTTGTCTCAGACAACAGTTATGGCGGCGTTGCCATGCAAGCCTATGTAGTGAAGGAGATGCAGAAGTTTCCGGAACTCAACCTGATTCTGCTGGACGGACGCGTCCATACCATATATACCATTTGTGACAGATTGCATGAGTTACCGGAAAATACAGCTATATTGATGGGGACATGGCGTGTGGACATGAACGATGGTTACTTCATGCGGAATGCAACCTACGCCATGATGGAAGCAGCTCCCACTTTGCCCACTTTCTCGCTCAGTTCCGTAGGCTTGGGATATTGGGCTGTGGCAGGTGTCGTTCCTGCCTACCGTGCTTTGGGCAAGGAGATGGCAAGACAGTCCTACCGCCTGCTGACCACCCCTCAGGATAGTGAGACCCATATGGAAATCATTCCGAATGAGACCATACTGGACGGTAAACTTGTGAAGGAAAAGAAACTGAATATCACCGGCCTTCCGCAGCCGGTAAAGATGCTGAACGTAACCCCTTCTTTCTACGAACAGTACAAGTATCATATCTGGTCTGTCGGTGCTGTTCTGTTGGTGCTGTTGGGCGGTTTGTTCGTTTCCCTTTACTTTTATTATCATACAAAGAAGTTGAAGGATGAACTGGAGGTATCCGAGGGTGCCTTGCGCGAAGCAAAAGACCGTGCCGAAGAATCCAGCCGTCTGAAGAGTGCTTTCCTTGCCAATATGAGCCACGAAATCCGTACTCCATTGAATGCGATTGTGGGCTTCTCGGACGTGCTGTCTGCCGGAGGAGCCTCGGAAGAAGAACAGCGTGGCTATTTCGAGATTATTAGGACCAACTCTGATTTGCTGCTTCGGTTGATTAATGACATATTGGATGTGTCCCGTTTGGAGGCCGACCGCGTCATCCTTTCTTTGGAGAGCTGCAATGTAGTGCAGATATGCCAGCAGGTAGTAGCTTCCGTGGCCCAGGCACGCAGGTCGACCAATCAATTCTTATTTGAGTGTGAACGTGAGGTAGTGGAGATGCGGACGGATGTGCAGCGTTTACAGCAGGTTGTGATAAATCTGCTTTCCAATGCGGACAAGTTTACAAAAGAAGGTACGATAACCTTGAAGCTGGAGCCGGATACGGCGAGGAATGTTGCAGTATTCTCGGTGACTGACACTGGTTGCGGCATTCCATTGGACAAACAGAAACGGGTGTTCGAACGTTTCGAGAAGCTGAACGAATATGTGCAGGGAACCGGCTTGGGCTTGTCCATCTGTAAGCTGACCGTTGAGAAGTGGGGCGGCGAGATTTGGATAGATCCTGCCTATACGGATGGAGCGCGGTTTATGTTTACCCATCCTATGAACTTATAAGAACCGACAAGAAATAAGGAAATATAATGAAAAGATTTAGTTGTTTTTTTATCTGGATTTTTGTCCTGACAAGCATACTGCCTGCGCAGGAAAGAGAGGTGAAACTGAAAGTCGTACAGACCAGTGATATACACGGCAACTACTATCCCTACGACTTTATACGCCGCCGGGAGGCAACCGGCAGTCTGGCACGTGTGCATGCTTTGGTGCAAAAAGAACGTGAGGCTTATGGCAAAAATCTGATTCTCTTGGACAATGGTGACATTCTGCAGGGACAGCCCACAGCCTATTATTATAATTACATAGATACCGTTGCCCCTCATCTGGCAGCGGAGATGATGAATTTCATGGGGTATAATGCCGGCAATATGGGTAACCATGACGTAGAGACCGGCCGTACCGTTTTCGACCGTTGGGCAGGTGACTGCCGTTTTCCGATATTGGGTGCCAATATTGTGGATACTGCTACCGGAGAAACCCATTTCAAACCCTATGAGGTGCTGGAACGTGACGGAGTGAAAATTGTGGTTCTCGGTATGATAACTCCTGCCATCCCCGTATGGCTTTCAGAGAATCTGTGGAAAGGGCTGCGTTTCGACGATATGGAGGAGACTGCCCGCAAATGGATGAAGATTATCCGTGAGCAGGAAAAGCCTGATTTGGTTATCGGTATGTTCCATGCCGGCCAGGATGCCCAGCTGATGGGAGGCAAGTATCGCGAAAACGCTTCGGTGGAAGTGGCGTGCAACGTGCCGGGATTCGATATTGTCCTGATGGGGCACGACCATGCGCGCGAATGCAAGAGGGTGTGCAACATAGCCGGTGACTCGGTACTGGTGATGGACCCTGCCAGCAACGGTGTCGTTGTGAGTAATGTGGATATAACCTTGAAACTGCGTGATGGTAAAGTTATAGACAAGAAGATAGACGGCATACTGTCCGATACGCAAGACTACGGCGTCAGCGAAGAGTTCATGCAACGCTTTGCCCCCGAAAATGAAGCTGTGCAGAATTTTGTTTCCAAGAAGATAGGTTCCTTTACCGAGACCATCTCCACACGTCCTGCCTATTTCGGCTCTTCCGCTTTTATAGACCTTATTCATGAGTTGCAGTTGGCAATCAGCGGAGCGGATATTTCTTTTGCGGCTCCTTTGTCCTATGATACGGAAATCCGTAAAGGAGACATTTTTGTGAACGATATGTTCAATCTGTATAAGTACGAAAATATGCTTTACACCATGCGTCTGACGGGAAAGGAGATACGCGATGCCTTGGAGATGTCGTATGATTTGTGGACCAATCGGATGAAGTCTCCGGACGACCATATCCTTCTCTTCCGTGAGAAGCGCCGCGAAGGTGCTACGGATAGGGCCTCATTCAAGAATTTCAGCTTCAACTTCGATTCTGCGGCGGGTATTATCTACACGGTGGATGTGACCAAGCCGGATGGCGAGAAGGTAACCATTCTCAGCATGGCAGACGGTACCCCGTTCGATATGGATAAAATGTATAAGGTAGCGGTGAATTCTTATCGCGGAAACGGTGGCGGCGAATTGCTGACAAAGGGGTCCGGCATCTCGCAGGATGAATTGAAGGAGCGCATCATCCACTCTACGGATAAGGACTTACGCTATTATCTGATGCAGTACATTGAGCAGAAGAAGGTGATTGAACCGCGTGCGCTGAATCAGTGGAAGTTTATTCCCGAAGAATGGGCGGCTCCGGCTTCCAAGCGTGATTATGAGTTCTTGTTTGGCAAAGTTAAAGAATAATTCACTATCTTTGCGGCTCAAAATCTATAGTATAAGTTTTTGGACGTGAAGCAGAAGAAAAAAATTATAGGTGCATTGAGCTTGCTGGTACTGTTTATCATGTACCAGGCAAGTATCACTGCGTTCACTCACGTCCATTATGTGAATGGGGTGATGATAACGCACTCGCACCCTTTTCATGGCACACACTCTCACTCTCAGACTTCCCTTCTGGTTATCGGGCATCTGTCGGTATTCCACTCTTCCGGGGTGGATGTGTATGAGGTTCAGCACCCGATGCGTCCTTTGCTGTCCATGCTCAGAGCCAAACCGGCAACGCCTACTGTAAAGGGGGAAGTTATACGTACTCTTTCCCTTCGCGCTCCTCCCGCTCTTTTTTCATAGTCATTAGGTTTAAAAACGCCTGGATTTTTTGCATGTAGATACCAGGTGTTTTAGTCTCGAATGTCCGGTATTTCAGTGAAAGAAGTGCGGTATGTCGGATTATTATCTTTTTTCAGACTTGAATTATTTTTTTATTTAGAGCGCTAATTTGATGAAACAATACATTTTGGCGTTGGTACTTGCAGTGGTAAGTGCCAGCGTAGCTTTTGCCGTAAATCCTATAAAGGAAGGCAATATGATTTCCGGCCATGTGATAGTGAAAGGTACGGAGGAAAATATACCGTATGCCACGGTTTTGATTATCGGCAGCGGTCAGGGAACGGTTTCCAATGAAGAAGGACAATTTGAGTTCCGCAAGCTTCCGGCGGGAAAATACAAGCTCCGTGTGTCTGCCGTGGGCTATAAGACCCAAGAGAAGGAAGTGACGGTGAGCAAGGACTTTACTGCCGTCATACATTTCCCGATGGAAGAGGAGAGTTTTATGACCGATGAAGTGGTGGTATCTGCCAACCGCAACGAGGTAAGCCGCAAGGCAGCTCCGGTAGTCGTGAATGTGATGAGTACCAAATTGTTCGAGATGGTCAACTCCACCGACCTTGCCAAGACACTGAACTACCAGTCGGGCTTGCGTGTGGAGAACAACTGCCAGAACTGTGGTTTCCCCCAGGTGCGCATCAATGGCTTGGAAGGTCCGTATTCGCAGATATTGATAAACAGCCGTCCCATCATCAGTGCATTGAGCGGTGTGTACGGACTGGAGCAAATCCCCGTGAACATGATTGAACGGGTAGAAGTGGTGCGTGGTGGAGGCTCTGCCTTGTTTGGAGCTAATGCTGTGGGAGGCACCATCAACATCATAACCAAAGATCCCATCAACAATTCCTTCCAGGTATCGAGTATGTTCTCCAATATGGACGGCAAGTCCTGGGAGCAATATATGGGTGGCAATGTATCGCTGGTTGCCAAAGATAACTCCTACGGCATTGCCCTTTATGAGAGTTACCGCAACCGTAACCCCTACGACCGCGATGGCGATGGCTTTTCCGAGCTGGGCAAGCTGAACATGAATACCTTCGGTTTCCGTGCCTATTACCGTCCTACGCATTTCAGCCGCATCAATCTGGAATACCATACTACTAACGAACTTCGTCGCGGAGGTAATAAATTTGATTTGCAGCCGCATGAGACGGACATTACCGAGCAGACCAAGCATATCATCAATAGCGGAGGCGTGAGCTACGATTTATTCTGGAAAGAGTACAAGCATAAGATTTCAGCTTACACCTCCATCCAGCACACCGATCGCAACAGTTACTATGGTGCCCAAAAGGACATGAATGCCTACGGCAAGACGAAAGACTTGACTTGGGTTGCCGGTGGCATGTATGTAGGCAATATGGACAACTGTTTCTTTGCTCCCGCTACCTTCACCAGCGGACTGGAATATCAGAACAACTCCCTGCATGACATTATGACCGGCTATCATCGTGACATGGAGCAGGATGTCCGCATTGCCAGTGCTTTCGTGCAGAATGAGTGGAAAATGAATGTACTGACCATGTTGGTCGGCGCCCGTCTGGACAAGCACAACCTGATTGACAAGCTTATTTTCAGTCCTCGCGTCAACCTGCTCTACAAGCCGACAGATGATTTTCAGGCACGCTTGACTTATTCTACCGGTTTCCGTGCTCCGCAGGCATACGATGAGGACTTGCACGTAACGGCAGTAGGCGGTAAGGGTGTCCAAATCAAACTGTCCGACAATCTGCGTGAAGAGCGTTCCAACAGTTACAGCGGTTCGGTAGACTGGACTGCCCATTTGGGGCACTGGCAGGCAAACATTCTGGTGGAAGGTTTCTATACAGACCTGCGCCATGTCTTTGTGCTCGAAGATATCGGCAAGAACGAAGTAGGGGATGTTATTAAGGAGCGCCGCAACGGAAACGGTGCACGTGTATATGGTGCCAATCTGGATGCGAGGATTGCCCATGGTAAGGAGGCGCAGTTCCAACTCGGATTTACGGCACAGCGCAGCCGCTATACCCATGAGGAAGCTTGGACAAAGGTGGACGGAAAAGACCTTACCACTAAGCGCATGCCCCGTACACCGGATTATTACGGGTACTTCACTTTCTCTTCCGCACCGGTAAAGAATTTTGATTTCTCTCTTTCCGGCACTTATACGGGAAAGATGATTGTTCCGCACTACGCACCGGAAGATGCTCCCGAGGGTGCCTTCTGTAATATCACTTCAGACCGCATGGAGCATACTCCCCAATTTCTGGATCTGAATGTGAAGTTGAACTATACGTTTGTGCTTCACGACCATATCAAGCTTCAGTTGAATACGGGTGTACAGAATATCTTTAACAGTTTCCAGAAAGACCTGGATAAAGGGGAATTCCGCGATGCGGGTTATTTCTACGGACCGACGCAGCCGAGAACCTTTTTTATCGGTTTCAAGATAATGAACTAAAAGTTTCCATTTAAGAATTTTTAGAGCTAAATTCCGCAAAATAGTCCTACATTTGTCGCCAAAGCACAAAAACCATGGATACTAAGAGAATACGGAATGTAGACATTTCCCAGATACATCATTTGCCGATGATTGATTTCATCGGCAATGATTTTGCTATTTTTAATGACATCAAGGATATGCCTTTGAGCTCTTATCCCACCCGTTTGAATGCTGCTTGCCTGACTGTCTGTTTGAAAGGGTGGTGCAAACTGGAACTCAACCTGCAGCAATGTGAAATGCGGGAAGGTATGTTGGGCATTATTCTTCCCGACCAGATTGTTCTGCAACGGGAACGCTCCGAAGATTTTTCCGGACTTTTCATTGCCGTTTCAAAGGACTTTATGGATATGGTGATACCTACCATGCAGCAGCTTTTCCCCATGTTCTTTATGATTAAGGAACGGCCTTTTGTCCACATCACTCCGGAGGAATCCCAATCATTTCAGGAGTATCACTCTTTTCTTTGGAGCAAGGTGAAGCTGAAAGACAACCCTTTCCGTAAGGAAATCACCCAGGGGTTGCTGTTGGCCCTTTTTTATGAGATATATAACATTTATCAAGGGCATGTCGTTCAGGAACGCATTCCCAAAAGCAGGAAGGAAGACTTGTTCGAGCGCTTTATCCGTGCCGTTTCAGAGTCTTATAAAGAAGAGCGAAGTGTGTCCTATTATGCCGATAAGATGTTCCTCACCGCCAAGCACCTTTCCACCGTAGTGAAAGAAATCAGCGGAAAGACGGCAGGCGAATGGATTGACAGTCTCGTAGTTTTGGAAGCCAAAGCCTTGTTGAAGTCTTCCGAAATGAGCATTCAGGAAATTGCGGACGAGCTGCATTTTGCCAACCAGTCCTTCTTTGGTAAGTATTTCAAGCATCACACCGGCATGTCACCTAAAGAATATCGCCGGCAATAGGTTCAATGTGACGGAATAATGTTTATTTTTGCGGTAAAGATTTACCCCCAAAATAAACTATCATGGAAAAAAGAGAAATTGACCTTACTGTTTCCTGCTATGGAAAGGTGAAAGGAGTGAAGTATGACGTTGTCATCTTGCCGTGGGGAGCTACGGAGCCCCACAATCTGCATCTGCCTTATCTCACTGATTGTATTCTGCCGCATGACATTGCTGTAGACGCGGCTGCACTGGCTTTGCAGAATTCCGGTGTACGCTGTATGGTGATGCCTCCCGTACCTTTCGGTGCACACAATCCGGGGCAGCGCGAACTTCCGTTCTGCATCCATACCCGCTATTCCACCCAGCAGGCCATTCTGGAAGACATAGTTGCCTCCCTCTATGCACAAGGCATGCGTAAGCTGATTATTCTCAGCGGTCATGGCGGCAACAACTTCAAGGGAATGATTCGTGACCTGGCGTTTGTGTATCCCGATTTTCTGATTATCGCTGCCGACTGGTTCAGCATCGTCCCTCCCAAAGACTACTTTGAGGCTGTTGTCGACGACCATGCCGGCGAGTCTGAGACTTCCGTTATGATGCATTACCATCCCGAGCTGGTGAATTTGGCTGAGGCCGATGACGGGGAATCCAAACCGTTTGCCATTCCTTCCTTGAATGAAAAGGTTGGCTGGGCTCCTCGCCATTGGGATAAGGCTACAGTCGACAGCGGGGTAGGGAACCCCAAAAAAGCTTCTGCCGAGAAAGGAGAACGTTATATGAAACCGGTGGTGGAGAAGTTGTCGAAGCTCTTTACGGAAGTCGGTCAAGGAAGTCTGTATTGATGTACTTGGCTTCCGGCTATATATAAAAATAGGCAATAACCATTGTGGATATTGCCTATTTTTTTAGTGCACCCTAAAAACTAATCTCTTTACTCTTATAAAAACTAATCTTTCTCTATTTCGAGTACAAAATTAGAAGGTTTTTGCGGGTTATGAATTGACATAAGTCAAAAATCTCATTCGGATATTATTTTTTCAAACGTGCCCAAAAGCCCTTCTTTTTCTGCCGGACCGGTTCACTGTTTTCGCGAAACAGTTCTTCGTAGGTCAGCCCGTCATGCACCATGCGGTAGATGCTTCCCCAGTCGGGCAGTCCGCCCAGGTTGCGGTCATCGATAAAGAGATCGGCTTTTACTTTGCGTGAAAAACCGGTGTGTGCGATGTCTTCTTCCGGATAGTCCCGGTTGACGGCATAGAATTCCACACCCCGTTTCCTACACCATTCCACAGCTTCCTCCAGGAGCTTCCCTTCACGTACCGACCATAAAATCAGCCGGTGACGCTCGTTTATCAGCATCTTCAGCGTAGCGGTGGCAAAGGGAATTTCTTCTCCTATCTGGGGATAGCGGTGTTCTACAATGGTACCGTCAAAATCAACGGCTATGGTCATAAATGAATAGCTTTTATTGGTTTCAGACTGTGGAGAAAATTATCCTTGACCGCCTGTGGTGCCGCCTGAGTGCTGGCTGACCGGATTGTTTGAATATTCTTCCTGATGTCCCGTGTAGCTTTTCAACTCTACTTTTACGTCTTTGCTCTGGTTGCCTACCACTACTTTAAAGGTATATGTTTTCACGCGTACCATACGCTTGCTGCCATACAGCAGTACATGGTTGCCACTGACACTTGCAGTCAGCTTTTGTTCAATTTCATAAGAACCGTTCGTACCTCCCTCTTCAGTTTCAATGTAGTTGTTGATGTATGTGGCCAGTGCATCGGATGCTCCTGCAGCTTTCAGCGCTTCAGCCGGAGAAACGGTATAGTCCCATCCGTTCTTGATTTTAAGGGTCAGGATGATGTTTTCCAGTGCATCGTAATCTCTGTTCTCAATCTTGATTACCTCGGCTTTTCCATTCACTTCGTTGTAGCCGTCTGCTACACTGGCGGCAGCTTGTTTGGTAAATTTCACTCTAGGTGAATATTTGCCGGCTATCTTCTCGCCTTGCGGAATGGTAATGATGTAATTGTTATTGTTGAATCCTACGGTTTTAGCAGCGGCTCTGGTTGCAGGCGCCTCGCTGGATTCCACTTCCATGTTTTCCGGATCAAAATAGCCCAGGTTGGCATCAGTCGACGGATTGGGAATGGCAATGATGATATCTTCCTTGGCAACAGCGTCAGCCGGCTCTGTCTTGATGGCTACGTTATTTACAGAAGCCTTTGATGCTTCCGGTTGTGTGGAAGTTGCCGGATTGGCCTCACGTGCCTCTTCAAACACGACGGCTGCAATCTTGGTGTTTTCTTCCGTACCTCCGGTGGGTATGTTGATGGTGGCGGCATTCTCCTTTTCCGGATTTTCTATTTTCGGAGCCTCAATGGTGCTTCCGTCAGCCTCCTGCATCTCGCCGAATTCTATGGTTGTTGACATTTTTACATTTACCACCATCAGGCTGTGGTTGGCTGTTCCGTCTGTAAATTCTGCTGTGGCCTCGTAGTCATCATGTCCTTCAGATGTTACGGTGAGCGTGTAGATGCCGGTTTTGTTCACAGTCAGTGAGTATACGCCTTTTGCATCGGTTGTGGCAGAGTATTCGCCGCTTTTTACGGTGGCTCCTGCCAATGGACCGTTGGCATCGGTAATGGTACCTGCAATGTAGTAGGCTGTTTGACTTCTTAGCGGGTCTTCCACTTCTTCATACTTCTTGTCGTCATCGTGGCAAGATGTAAGGACTGTTGTGCTGAAGGTCATTGCAAACATCAATGCACCTCCTAAAAATAAACTTTTCTTTTTCATAATTTTCGTCATTTGATAAAACTAATCTGTTTAAATTATACTTATTCCGATTTTTCCTTTTGTTGCTCCTTTATGAGGAAATAGCGTATATAGTCCGGCTGGTAGAAGTTGCTGCTCCGGTTTTCGTTAGGGCGTGTACTGTAACTTTTGCCCAGTTGTTTTTCTATGTACTCTCCATCTGCCACCATGCCGTATGCCCATGCAAAGTAGTCAGCCGGCTTTACTCTGAAGAATCCTTTTCTACTCCATTTCTTTCCCGGCAGGGGGGATGGCAAAATGAAATCCTCCGTTTATCTCTCCGTCTGTACAAAGGGCATACAAGCCGATGGCATACTCTCCGAAGTGCCGCGTACAGTCTCCTCTCACTCCATAATCACCGTAAATATATCTTCCTGCTTTCAAGTCGAACTGCAAGTTGAGGCGTGGTTCGTAGTACGAAGCATTCAGTGAGGCATTGATACGCTGTTTTCTGCCTATATACCAGCCGTCTTCCCGGGTGATGGCGGAGAAACCGGTGGAGCCTGCCGTTCCGCCCAGTTCCCAGCGTCCGTTGTTGGTGCGGTATTTTATTTCCAGTTGTGCACCATATCTGTTGTTGGTGAAGTTACCCACCGTCATTTTCCCGAAGATGTTGTGCCTGAAGCGTACATCCTGCGATAGAGCTATGATTCCCGGTCTTATCCGTTTCATCTCTCCACTCAGATTGGTGGCTACGGGCAGTATCACTTGTGCGGTCATTTTCCCACCTTTCCATAGAGCCATTTCCACTGCCGGATTCAGGTTGATGGCATATGTATACAGTTCGTCAAACGTATTGTTCTCCAAAAACAAATCGGGGTATATCATCAAATCCACCTTCCAGGCAGACGGCACTTCTTCCTGACCGGCATTTTTCAATGCCTTCATGGCAGGGTCCGTATCTACTGTAATCCCCATTTGCTGATATACTTGTGTCAGGCTGATTTCCCCGTTTCTGTATGCTTCCGTCAATGTATCCGGCAGATTGATGCAAAGCCTGGGAATCCGGTTTTCCAGTACCACCAATTGCAAATCGCCCTTCGTCTTGCTTCCCAAGCAGGCATCTATGGCTTTGCCCACTCCGGTGTAGGTACTTCTATATACATTGTTCTCAAAACTTACAGTGGTTACCCCTGGGGTCTGTGCACATCGTATATTTTCCATACCGATGGCTTTCAGGCTCTCTGTCACTTGGGCATCTGCCATTGCAGAAATACCACAGAACCATACTGCCAGTATCCACTTCAAACCGCTTTTTCTCTTGTTTTTCATCCTACTCTTTAATCCCTAATCCTTAATCCTTCATCCCTCTCTTAGTGCAACAGCCTGCATTCATACCGTATCCCTCCCGATATGCTGTTGAATTCTCTGGTAAACACATGGATGGAGAGATGCCTCCATAATCTGGCGGCAGCTCCCACATTGAAACCTTTCGAATCATATTCGGCTATGACAGTCATTTCCCGGCAGAAAGCAGGGGAGTAGCTGATGCCTCCGAAAGGACCGTCTTGTATACTGTGTTTGTTCAGTGGCAGGTAATATCCGGCAGTCAGTGCTAGTCGGTCTCCTTTTGCGATGGAGAAGCCTTTGGTCAGTACGCCATATATGGTTGCAAAGTAGTTGGTTCCAGTGTCTTTGAAAGGGTCATTGGTACCTATGACTATTGCCGGATGATATTTTCCTTCCTCTATCGGACGTATACGTGCAGATAAAGAACGGTCTTGCTGGAAATATCCTTTCTTACCGTCATACCGGGTGGTTTTCAATAGCGTACACCGATAACTCAACTCCAGAAAAGATAAGAATGTGATGTTGACGAAGTAATTTCCGGTGTTGAAGTTAAACGGTGTCATGCCGTTCGGAAGATAATTACCGCCTCCCATAAAGGTACCGGCCTTCTGCATATCCGCTGTCGGGATGTTCAGCAGTCCGGTGTTGCCCATGGAATATTGGGCCTGCACCCCCATACAGCAACCAAGTAGCAGTAGGAGCAGGCACCATTTTCTTATTCTCGTTTTCAGCATGTCCGAGGAGGGGTGTTTTCGCTATCCATTTGTGCTCTCATATAGAGCTTTTTCACAAATGCCATGTCATGTGTCACCATGATTTTCACCAGTTCTTCAAAAGAAGTCTTGCGTGGATTCCAACCCAGCAGTGTCTTGGCTTTGGTCGGGTCACCCAGCAGTTGTTCCACTTCGGCAGGACGGAAGTATTTGGGATCCACTTCCACCAGCACTTTACCGGTTTTGGTATCAATGCCCTTTTCATTCACGCCTTCTCCTTCCCAACGTAGTTCCACACCGGTTTCCTTGAAGGCAAGTGTAGTGAAATCACGTACGGTATGATATTCTCCGGTAGCTATGACAAAATCCTCCGGAGTGTCGTGCTGCAGAATCAGCCACATGCACTCCACGTAATCTTTGGCATATCCCCAGTCGCGCAGCGAATTCAAGTTACCCAGATATAACTTGTCTTGATACCCTTGGGCTATACGTGCAGCTGCCAGTGTAATTTTGCGTGTCACGAAGGTTTCTCCGCGCCGTTCGCTTTCGTGGTTGAAGAGAATGCCGTTTACAGCGAACATACCGTAGCTTTCCCGGTAATTCTTCGTAATCCAGAAGCCGTATTGCTTGGCCACACCATATGGACTGCGTGGGTAGAACGGGGTTGTCTCCTTCTGTGGTACCTCCTGCACCAGACCGAACAGTTCGGAAGTCGAAGCCTGATAGATTTTCGTTTTTTTCTCCAGTCCCAGGATACGTACTGCTTCCAGCATACGCAGGGTGCCTACGGCATCTGCTTCCGCAGTATACTCCGGCACATCGAATGATACTTTCACATGGCTTTGTGCCGCCAGGTTATAGATTTCGTCCGGCTGCACCTGCTGTATGATGCGGATAAGCGAGCTGCTGTCCGTCATGTCCCCGTAGTGGAGGTTTACGAGACGGTTCTTCTTCATGTCACGCACCCATTCATCCAGATAAAGATGCTCTATGCGTCCGGTGTTGAACGATGACGAACGACGCAGAATGCCGTGTACTTCATATCCTTTTTCAATTAGGAACTCGGCCAGGAATGAACCGTCCTGACCGGTGATGCCTGAAATCAATGCTATTTTCTTATCCATGATTCGGGTTTTAAAATCAGTTTTTATTTATGTTATGATGTAAATTTCTCTTTTGTGATATTCCATAAGAATAAGCAGTTCCCGATGATATATCTTCTCCACATTCTTTTGGGTTCCTTTATCAGCCGGTACAGCCATTCCAACCCGTGTTCCTGCCACCATACGGGAGCACGTTGCACGTTTTCAGCAAAGAAGTCGAACACAGCGCCAATAGTACCGATGGGACCGTTTACCTCCAGTTCTTTCAGGTGTGCATAAGTCCATTTCTCTTGTTTGGGAGCGGTCATGCCCACCCAGAGCAAATCCGGCTGTGCCTGGTTTACGGCGGCTATCATGGCTTGATTGTCTTCTTGGGTGAATTCCGGCTTGTAGGGTGGGGAATAAGTCTCTATCCGGATATTGGGATATAACCGGACGGCTTTTACCTTTATTTTCCTCAGGGTGTCTTCGCTACTTCCCAGAAAGAAGCAGGTTCCTCCTTTCCGGTTCAGTTTATTCATTTCGTACAGAAACAAGTCCCATCCCGCTGTGCGCTCTATCTTCTCATGTCTCAGGAGTTTGAATGCCAGTACAATGCTTGCTCCGTCTGGAATCAATGCGTCTCCCCTCAGCAAAGCTTCTGCAAAGGCAGGATCTTTCAATGCTGTGTTATACGAGTGCGCATTGATGGTGTTAATCAGCAGTTTGCCTTCGGGCAATGCGTCAAGCTCACTTCTGTGTTCCAGAAGCGAAATCGTCTTTAACTTCAACATGTAAAAAGGAGTATAATTTTCCGCAGAGTACGCTACGCTGTCGCCCGTCACATGGAAAGGTATTTTTGAACGGAACGATGCAATATGTCCGAGAACTGCGGCAAATGTAAAGATTATGTGTGTAATATACAAGAGGAATGTGAAAAATGTAATTTAGTTGGTCTGGTGGTTGATGCAGATACCTTTCAAATACCATTCGTACAAACGGTGTATTCCTTCGTCTATTTCTATTTTATGATGCCATCCCAGGTTATGCAGTTTGGTCACATCCGTCAGTTTGCGCAGTGTGCCGTCCGGTTTCGAGGCATCCCATCGCAGCTCACCTTTGAATCCTATTTCGGCTATAATCTTTTCAGCCACTTCCTTTATGCTGAGTTCCTTTCCGGTGCCCACATTGATGTGGCAGTTGCGTATTTCTTTACTGTCCGGAGCATATGTGTCTTTAAAGTCTACATTCAGCAGTACATGTACACTGGCATCTGCCATTTCTTCGCTCCATAGGAATTCACGTAACGGTTTGCCGGTTCCCCACAAGGTGACCGCTTCCGGGGTTATTCCGAAGTTGGCAAGCTCTGCCAGAATCTCCTCGTTGCTATAGCTGCCGTTTACCCCTTTCACCGGACGCAGGTCGATGTCTTTGCGCACAGCATCCCAGTCCCCTTCGTTGAGGCATTTGGCAAGGTAGACTTTGCGAATCATGGCAGGCAGTACATGGCTGTTTTCCAGGTGGAAGTTGTCGTTCGGTCCATATAGGTTGGTAGGCATCACGGCTATGTAATTGGTTCCGTATTGCAGGTTGAAGCTTTCACACATCTTCAGCCCGGCTATTTTGGCTATGGCATACGGCTCGTTGGTGTATTCCAGCGGAGAGGTCAGCAGCACTTCTTCCTTCATGGGCTGCGGAGCTTCACGCGGGTAGATGCAGGTGCTTCCCAAGAAGAGCAGCTTCTTTACTCCGTGACGGAAACTCTCACCGATTACGTTCTGCTGGATTTGCAGATTCTGATAGATAAAGTCTGCCCGGTATTGCAGGTTTGCCATGATGCCACCCACGTGGGCAGCAGCCAGTACCACCGCTTCAGGTCGTTCTTCATCGAAAAATTTCTTTACGGCGGTTCCGTCCAGCAAATCCAGTTCTTTGTGTGAGCGTCCTACTAAGTTTGTGTAACCTCTTTGTTGCAGGTTGTTCCAGATGGCGGAACCTACTAAACCACGATGCCCCGCTACAAAAATCTTTGCATTTTTTTCTAACATGACTAATACCCTAGTTATAAAATTAATTTTTTCTATTTACTTCTTGTATGAAGCTATACATTCTTTTAAAATATCTTTCATCCGGTTCTCAAACTTTTCCAAAGTGAATTCCCTTTGAAATTTTTCTTTACCGGCTTTACCCATTTCAGCACATATCATGGGATGGTCTATTAAATATTCTATCTTTTCTGCCAGCTGTTGCGGACTATGTTTTTCCACGATAAAGCCGGTTTTGCCTTCCTCTATGATACCGGGTATTCCTCCCTCGTTTGTGCTGATGCAGGGGAGGCTTTGTTCCATGGCTTCTAATAGCACCAATGGGAAACATTCATTATCGTAATAGGTAGGAAAAACAAATATATCGGCTTTTTGCAGAAATGCGTCTTTTTCATTATCATATTTTGCTCCATGGGCAAATACACATTCTTTAAGGTTCTGTTTGTTTATTACGTCTTTAAACCTATCTTCTGTAATATTACTCCATTTTCCTACAAAATGGCATTTTATAGGCTTTCCTTTTTTTTGTAATATCGCACACGCTTCTACTAAATCCCATACGCCTTTTTCTTTTATCATATTTGACAAAAATAGAATGCTAAATTCTTTTTGAGGAGCTGTAGGTAGATTTTCATGGGTAGGTATTCCATTGGGGCAGATATAAACGTCTTTGTAATTTACGTATTTCTTTATGTCTTGATATAAATTTTCTATCAATAGAATAACTTTCAGATTTTTGAAAAAGTGCTATATAATAGATTATCAAAATATCTATTTTGTCTGGTAGCTATGCCTTTGTTGTGATAATGTACAACGATGTTTTGTCTCATCATTTTTAAAAGCATAACTACAAAAAAATCTTTGTAGAAAGCACCACCTTTTGCGTTAGGAGTTACATAACAAAGTTGTGGCACTATTAATTTTGTTTGTTTCCTAATTTGTTTTAGTTGCTTATAGAACTCTTTCAGTTTTCTTATTCCTCCTTTACCAATATCATCCAGATCTTTTGCTAATGCAAGATTTAGATAATGACATTCAAAGGCATTATTTATAATTTTACTGTCATGTATATATTTTCCTACCATGGATGCACCATGTACTGGTGGGGGCATGTGGAGGATAAATAGGACTTTGCTATATTTTGTAGATTTGTTCATATTCAAATTGCATTTTTTCTATAGAAAAATTTGTTTTCGCATACCCGTATGCTATGCTTGCGTATTCCTCATAATACGTTGTGTCTTCTAAGGATAAAATTAGTCTGATAAAATCATCCACTTTGTTGTCATTTACTTTTAAAGGCCATGTTTCAGGCAATGTGTCTTTTAAACCGGGGCAGCTATTGATAATGGTCGGCGTGTGTGCCAAACTTGCCTCGATAGGCATTAAGGCAAGGCCTTCGTGATTTGAGGGCATAAATAAATAATCAAAATCTCCTATGTATTGGTTCAGTCCGAAAATCTTGTCATAAAGAGATGCATTAGATAGTGGCTCTAAAGCCTTGTGTACTTTCTCTTTCATTGAGCCATTTCCCACAACGTGAAAGTAAAACTTAGGATTGTCTTTTAATGCTTTTACGACTTCTATCAGCTGATCTACTCCTTTTTGATATTCCAATCTGCCGGCAAATAAGATATTTATTTTGTCCGCTATGATGTGGTTGAATTTTTTCTGTTCTACAGATTGCAATCCATTGAATATGATTTGTGGTGTCTCTCCATAAATATGCTGATAACATTGTTGTGTTGACTCGCTGATGGCTATATTGGCATGCTTTTTAGAATAAAAATATTCAACTTTTTTGCCTATTTGGGCCCATTGATTCCATAGCTCTGTGTTGTGGATTGTTCGTACATATTTTATGGATGGAAACATCCAACCGAATATTTTGTTCCATAAGTATATGCTGAGGTCTGGAATTTCTGTATGTGTATGGATTACTTGTGGTTTCCATTTTAGTGACAGATATACAAACCATAGAGGAAACAATAAAATAGCGATTTTATTGTTTGTAATATGCGAACGGTGGAAACAAATACCGCAATCATGCAGTTCTTTAATGAAAGCCTGGCTGAATTCTCCGTTTCCACGTACTACTTCCACAAGATGATATTCCATCCCTGTAGTTTGTGACTTGGCAATGTTGACAGCTACTCTTTCTGCCCCTCCTATATCAAAATGAGTGATAATGTGGAATATACGCATATATTAGTAGTTTTAGTGTTGTATATAATCCAAAAACTTTTTAGCGGTTGATTCCCATGTAAAATATTCTATGATTCGTTTTCGTGCATTTTGAACTTTTTTACCGGAGAGTATTGTTTGGGCTATTTCTTCCACTGAGTTGCATAGGAACCCACTTCTCCCGTTTTCTATGATACAGTCTGGGCCGGGTGCATGTCGCGCTACTATTGTTACATTATGGTACATTGCTTCAAGAATTGCCATTCCGAAAATTTCATTGGGGTTGAAATTTATCACATAATCAGCAACTTCATAATATGCATGGATTTTTTCATTTGGAAGTTTCCCTATGAATAATATATTGCTATATTTCTCACTTGACTTTAATTTGGCCATATATTCCTCTGTTTGCATCCAAAGAGCTCCTGCATGCACTAATAAGTATTTGTCTCCTAATCTTTCTGCTAAGGGAAAAATATCCATCGGATGCTTGTCCGGTCTTAATGCACACACCAAGAATACGATACTTTTATCTTTAGGTAATTTCAGTTCTGCCCTTTGTCGCTCTTTAGAGCTTGTCGCCAATGGAATAATGTCTGTGTCTAAGCCTACAGGAGCCCATTCTGCACTTGTCACCCCTTTTTGTTTTAATTCATTTACCACAGTTGGAGTTTTACAAAAGACTTTTGTCTTTTTGAATGCGGAAAAATTTCTGCTGCTTAACTTGTCCATTATCCAGCGTGAAATAGCTTTAGGCGAAGAGCTATGCACTGTACCTACGTAGCAATAATATTTCAGATTATGTTTCAGGCAGAAACTCACGGCTTCCGGTACACAAAGCAAGTTGTCGCTTTGCAAGTGATACACATCGATGCCAAGTGTTAGTAGTAATGAAAAATCAGGCCATACGTGATGTACAAACTTTCTTTTATAGGGCAAATACACTTTCTTAATATTGGAGGTCGTGTTTACTTCCGTTCCGCAGCGCCTGTCTTTGGGAGACATCCAGTACACAATCGTTGTTTGGTGTCCCATTTGTTCCAAGGCTTTTGCCAATCCGATTTCTTGGATGTTATAACTTCTGGTAGTCCATTCCCCATAGTCTAAATGAATATATCCAATGTTCATTTGTTTCAAAGTTTATAACGCTTTAGTAGATGTTTAAAATGCATCATAATGTTGCAATACAGAGCTATGCCTCTTGAGTATTTCTTTTTAAGAAGCCACAATTCTATTCTGTGCAGTATGCCTTGAGGAATAAAATGCATCATAGCTGTATAGTAAGGTTGGGAATAGACAGCAGCTTCAATGTCTTTACTTTTTAAGTTTTGGCTTTTATAATTAGAAATTAAATCAATAATCCAGCGTGTCCATCTGCGTTGAAAAATATTCGTTGTTTCTTTGGGAAAGTTTTGTAAATTAAAAACATTACTTATATTCGTAAATACTATTTGGTAGTCCAATCCATGCTGTAGAGCCCGTTTTCCTGTAGCGCTGTTTAAGTTTTGTCTATAATAATATACAGGTGTATTTATAGCCATAAAATTGTGTATGTATTGATAATAAGCAAGCGAAAACATAAAATCCTCACACGTTTTCATACTTTCATTAAAACGGATGTGATGTGTTTCTATAATATTTCTATTAAAAACTGCACAGCATACTGATAATGATACTATTTCTAAATTTACAGCCTCTTGATATAAGCTATGGATGCTATGGTACATTCTGTTTGACAATCTAAATCTGCCTTTTTCTTGTTTGGCATTATTTATCCAACGAATATAATTATATATAGCGAAATCCGGATGGCTATCTATTATGTCTTTGATGATTTTTAAATAGTTGCTGGCTACAAAATCATCGCTATCGATAAATGAGACATATTGTCCTTTAGCTTTGCTAAGTCCGTAGTTTCTAGCCTTGCTTACACCTCCGTTTAGAATATGAAAGCATTTTACTCTTGTGTCTTTTTGTGAATATTCATTGCAAATTTTTCCAGAATCATCCGTTGAGCCGTCGTCTATTAGCAGTAATTCAAAAAGAATATCATTTTGGCATAAGATGCTCTCAATACATTCTTTTAAATATTGAGAGGTATTATATACGGGAATGATGATGCTATGGAGTAACATGGCCTTTATAATATATGTTGGTAGAACGTAGAATAAATGTCAATAGTTGTGTAAGGCTTTTCTATTTAGATTCGTTGTGATGCACTTTTTTAGTTTTTGCAATCCTATATGTACCCATATCCATTTACTTAATTTCCAATACCATTTTTTTCGGCGGTCAAGCTTTTGTTTGGCTTCATCAGGAAGCCACGATCCCATATATAAATGTACAGTAGTGGTATTGGAAGTTTTATCCCAGTTTCCAAAAAAGTCCATTGCATTAAAGTATGTACGTGGATATATATGTACATCTCCTATCAATTGTTCGCTATTATCTGTTTTTAATCTATATTTCTCTGCTAAATAATTGGTGACTATTACTACATTGGAGGTGTTTTGTGTGATAATATCCATAGAAAATGGTTGGTTATAGTACTCTAAAAGTTCAGCTATTATGTGATGCTTAGGAGGAAATCCCATTACTCCCATTGATAATACTTTTCCATCTTCAAATCCCATAAAAGCGATATCTTTTTCAACAAATGGATTTAGACTCTTTTCCATTTTTTCATCTGTATCCAAGTAAATTCCACCATTTTTATAAAGTGCTATTAGGCGTACATAGTCTGCAACAAAAGCATATTTCTTGTTTTCATAAGCTCCTTTGCACCATTCGCTACTATTTATGTCAAAATTTTCTTCATTCCAAAGTTTAAACTCATAATCGGGAAGATGCTCTTTCCATGATTTAATACATTTTTGTACCAATGGAGGCATCTCCTTTCCTCCAAACCAACAGTAGTGGATTATTTTAGGAATCATAATTTTAACTATAATATTTTGTGTGTTCTAATCCTCTCTTTGAAATCACTTTTCCCGGATTGCCTACTACTACCGAGTTATCAGGAATATCTGTTACCACAATAGCTCCGCTACCAATCATCACATTATTCCCAATAGTAATATTCCCAATTACTTTAGCTCCAGAGGCTATCACGACATTATTTCCAATATGAGGTGCACCACCTTTAGGACCGCGTACACTACCTACTGTTACACCATGGTAGATGGTACAGTTGTCCCCAATTATAGCTGAACCGTTGATGACAATGCATGAATAATGTGGAAACATTAGTGCTTTACCTATTTTTGTACCAAATCCAATTTGAATACCTGTGAGATATTGATTGTGCTTATGAATAAGCTGGACGCACCTTAAACAGAATTTAGCCATAAAGTGGTGTTTAGTTATTAGATAGGAACCAATTCTAAACCAAAAGGTGATTCGAAATGACGCATTAAATAGAAGCGATTTTACCCCCCCATTTATTAATATTTGTTAACCTTTCCAGGTCGGATACAATAAGACTTTTGCATTCTTTCCAGATCATAATTTGTAATAGTTTTTGTTTTATACTTTGAATAAATCCTTTTGTGCAGTTACAAAAGGCAGAAATCTTTTCATTAGAGGTATAATGATTGAATATGAAGCTAAAGTAATGCATACTGTACACCAATAAGCTCTGTCGTGGTTACTGATAATCTTGTTGATGATAAGCGATACGACGGCTAATAGCAGAAGATGGGTAACCAATAACATAATTGAATATCTTCCTATATAGCTTATAAATGGTATTTTTACTATAGCTTTTGATATAAACAGTACACACAAAGTTCCTGTTATTCCGGAAACATAAAAAGCTATAGGATGTACATCGAACTTATTTTCTATATACATAAGGTTTCCTCCGGAAAGTAGGTAAGTAATACCACCAGACATAAGTACAAATAATATCCAATACTTATCCCATTTATTAGGTTCGAGTATGTGGGTATATTTCCTGAAAATGTACCCAATGGCAAAGAACGGGAGCACTGTCATACTAGTGTCAATAAATATCTGGATATTGACATTATTCCTTCCCATAAAGAATCCTATTATACCAATTATAAATAAGATACATATAAGTGTGGCTATTTTGAAGCACTTTGTATATTTTTCTATAAAAATCAAACAAAAATAAAAAATGATATTGGTTTCAAACAAACTTAACAAGAACCATAAAGGGATATTTGTGAATTTCTCATTATAAAAATCAATGAAACTATGCCATCCTATGACAGACTTGATTCCCATATCTACATTTAATTCTTGTAGAATGAATGGTACAATCACTCCTGTACAAAAATAGAAAAAGAAAAAGGGTATCAATAATTTGTTCGCTTTTCTGATAGCAAAATTAAAAAATCCATTATATGGTTTGAAGAATAGTCCTGATAAGAAGTAGTATAATGGCATGCGGAAAGTGTTACCAACCATTGTGTTGAATTCATATCCAATGTGATAGAAATATATGTCACAGTGGAACAATACAACAAGGATAATACAAAAACCTTTAGCTAAATCAATATATTCTATTCTCCCCCCCCCCTCCCTTGTGTATCTTATTTTTACTATTTATCATGATCTTTGTCTGTTTATTACATTAAAGTGTAGCTTATTTATGTTTGCTTTACCTGCTTTTATCCAAAGATTTGGCCAAATACAACGGAGATGAATTGTGAAATAATGCTTCAGTGCAATGCAGAATCCATAATGTCTGTTCTCTAAATGAAATATTTCCATTGGAGGCATTCCATTGGGGCGGTACATAAGTTTCCAACGCTTCTTTAGCGGTATTTCTGGGTCGCACCAGGCATCAATGTGTTCATGCGCATCACATTCGCCAAGTGGATGTCCTACCTGCCATAATTCTATTCCAGCTTTACGGGCGCGCAGCCCGTAATCAAAATCACCGCGCGCATGTGTATAGTAGGGGTCAAGTGTCCCCAATTTCTTGTACACGCTGTGAGGAACCAATACTATATTTCCATTCATCATAATTACTGGCACAGGGCTGTCATCAGAAGATGGGCGTGCCACTTTTCCAGTTTTATCTCTGCCTCCATACGTTAGTTTGCTACGTGTCTGAGTATCCACTGTAGACCCAAGTACGATGGTTCTGTTTTTTTTCAATAGGCTTACACGGAGCAAAGATGCGATACAGTCTTTGTATATGAAGGTGTCATCGTTTAGCCAAAGGTAATAATCATAGTTGCATCCATTTCGTTTTTTTTCCCTCGGCCATTTTCCATGCTTCTATCATACCGCGATTCCAGAATACTCCATCTACGGTTTTGATGTTAACATGGGGAAACTGTGTTTTTACGCTTTCTACAGTTCCATCAGTAGAACCTCCGTCCACTATATAAATGTCAAACTTAGTGTCAGCTGGAAGTGATTGTGCTGTTATGTTGCGCAGGCACTTTATGGTTTTCTCCTTACGGTTAAATACAGTCAAAAGTATGGCTATATGGTTCATATTGCAATTGATAAAGGGGAATATATTATGGCTTAATTTTATGATAAATATATCGTATAAACCATTGTAAGTTCAATCGAGGTGATTTGTGTAGGAAAATTATAGGTTTATACTTATCATTTGGGTGTATTGGAATTTTATAGGCATAGAATGGTGATTTATAGGTTTCGGGATGCTTTCCACGTTGGCTGATGTCTCGATGGGGGGATATTCCATGTTTTTTGCATAGTAATGAAAAAATGCTTTGATCTTCACGATGAGCAACGAATGCTTCTCCAAAATCGGTTGTAGGAACATCGAATTTTCCTAATCCTGCTGGTGATAATAGTTCAAAATCACAACATAGTGACAGCCATTCTTTCATAAATTTACGTGTGGCAGGAGTTACAAGAAAGCAGAAATAAGTTGCGATGATTTGATTACTTGCTTTATACTTTTCTTCCGTAAGCCCCATCTTTTCAAAGCATACTGGTTTCGTAAAACAAGATTCGAGTAATGGTATATCGCAAACGAATAGAGGCTGTTTTTCTGAAAGATTTGCGATTATCCCCCTCCCTATAAAGAAAGATCCTGAATCACAGTAGAATATGATGTCTCCATCAGAACAATCAGACAGAGCCTTATTTACAAAATAAGGTTTCCAAAGCCACAAGCCGTTTCCTCTTTTTTGTGATAGGATGTCGTGATGTAGTTTGGCAAATGATTGATCTATGTCATTAGGAGTATATTCATATACTTTATCAAATCTAGCAATATACCTACCAGTTAATGTATTCCATTTACGGGCAGGCTCATATTGCTTGTCTGCGTAGTTTATAAGAATTTTCATTTATATAGTCCTTTTTCTTTCATTTCTAGGATAGAGGCATCATACATATCTGCTTGTATCTCCTGTGTATTTACCCATTTACAGAATTCGCCTATGCCATCGGAAAAGCTCCATTTGGGTTCATAGCCTAATATAGTACGTGCTAATGTTATATTGGCATAATTATGTCTGATATCTCCTAAACGATAATTTCCTGATATTGAGATGGGAACCTTAATATTATATTTTTCACACAATGTATTTGCTACTGTAAGAACATCAGTGCTAACTCCTGTACCGATATTGAAAGCGTGACCGGCAGCTTCTTTGGTTTCAAGGCCTAAAATAGTTGCATCTACTACATCTTCGATGAATACAAAATCTCTTGTCTCTTTTCCGTCTTCAAAAATATTGATTTCATTGCCATTTTTTATTCTGGTTGAGAATATGGAAAGAATTCCTGTATATGGATTGGAGAGTGATTGACCTGGACCGTATACATTTTGGTACCTGTATGAAACAGCATCAATGCCGATGGAAGGGCATACCAAATGTGCCAATTGGCCTTGTACTTGTTTGGTTATGCCGTATACAGAAGAGGGATGTATCTTCGAGTCTTCAGTGGTAGCCACTAATTCCAGCTTTCCGGCATCAGGATAAGTACATTCAAATTCTCCTTTGCACATATTCTCGTCCAAGCGTTCTTCCGGATACACATCTTTTCCCAATAGTGGGCTATAGTATTTGCCTTCTCCATAGATGGCACGACTTTCAGCAACAATAACGCGCTTTACGTTGTGCTTGGCATTGGTCAAAATATCAAGCATTAACGCGGTTCCACCGATATTAGTATTTACATATTTTTCTATTTCATACATAGACTGCCCTGTACCGGTCTCTGCTGCCAAGTGAATAATGGCTTCTTGACCATCAATGGCTTTTAGCCAATCTTCCCGTGATGTGACACTTCCTTTGATGAACTTGACTTTATCTTTTATAGATAGATAAAGAGGGGATGTCTCTTCCGGTTTTTGTCCGTGTATTTGCTCAGACAAAGAGTCTAATACAGTCACGTTAACTCCTTTATCAACTAACTTTGATGCAATGTTAGAGCCGATGAAACCAGCTCCGCCTGTAATCAGGACATTCTTAAATGTAAGTTTCATATTTGTTGTATTTTAAAAGTCTCCTAGTAGAATTTTTTTAGTATAATGGTTATACCTAAGTAAGGATGCAATTGATAGAGATAGTATAACTATTAGTGTTGATATTAATATTGAAAATAATATAAGAGGATAGTCATTGTTCCACAAATGTTTATTGAAAAAATCTTTTATGAGTTTTATAAAAATGAAATGTATGGTATATATGCAAAGTGTATATTTCCCATAATGAATAAGTTTTTTTATAAGGATGTTGTTTTTAAAATACTTTGTGATTAATATGCAACCATATATTATTGATAAACTTCCAGTTACAGCAATTGCAAATCGAAATATGGCTATGTGTGATATCGGTATTATAGAACTGAATTTGTGAAAGCGAATAGGAGTAATATAAACAGAATCCTCAAAAGTCCAATGTTGATATAGGATTATGTAAATCATTAATATAGGTAATACTAATTGCCAAGTTAGATATTTATTATGTTTATTCAACCAATATCCTATAGCTAAGAAAGGCATTAAAAAATTAATCTTTACAAAGTAACAGTATGGTGTGAAATAGGTTATTATACATGCCACCGTAAATACAATAAGGTTATTGGTAGTGATTTTTGTAATAATGGCTAATATGCAGAAGCAGAAAAATAGGCAGCTTAAAAACCAATATGATTCTAATGATGCTTTTACTTCAGGTATTTCTCTAAATAGGCAACATTGGATTATATACCAAGAAAAAGCGGGTACCATTAGATGCTTAAATTTCGAAAAACAAGATGTTGTAATTTTATCAGTTCTCATTCTTTTAGGGTTGATAAAATAGCCGCTTAATATCATAAATAGGGGCATATGAAAAGATATAGTGCCTATGAAGAAACTGTTTTTCAAGGCTTCATCGGGAGCAATGCTTTGAATTGTATGATCATAGCATACAATTATCATTGTTATGATTTTGCATAAATCAATCCATTCTATTCTTTTTTTCATTTATGCTGTCTTACTAATTCTGTACTTTGCAGTCCATTCATACTAATCACCTTTGCAGGGATTCCGGCTACTATGCTGTTTGATGGCATATCATGAGTAACTACAGCATTGGCTCCCACAAAAACATTATCTCCAAGAGTTACAGAACCTAGAATTTTACTTCCTGGTCCCAACACACAATTATTTCCAATAGAGGGTACGCCAGCATTGCTTCCTCCCATTTTTAGAGCTGTTGTTACGCCATGAAATATGGTACAATTATGTCCTATTTGGGTTGCTCCATTAATAATGATACATGAAAAATGATTAAAGCTTAATCCTCCTTTACGGGGGTACCTAATGGCATCTGAATTCCAAATTTAAACATATAATGCCGATGCATCATCCATGAAAGGATATAGATAGGTAGTACTTTTTTCTTTCCTTTTGACCAACTGCCCAATCTGAACCAAAAACAAAATTTGAATGAGTTATTGGAAATTAAATATCTTAGGATATATAAGTATTCAGATATTTTTCTATGTGGCTGTTGTGTCAGTACCTTACGAAAATCTTCGTGTATTAATTGGCGGCATATTTTGAAGTTCATACTTACATTATTGGATGATTCGGATAAAGTCATTTATTATATAGGAAGCAGTGGTTTGTGCATTATATTCTCCTTCTGTCAACTTTTTAGCATGTTTACTCATTGTTTCTATGACTTCAGGATGTTGCTTTAGGTAAATGATTTTTTCTTTCCATGTTTCGACATCGTAAGGTTCTATTAAATAGCCGATGTTTTCTTTTTCTAAATCTATGTGTATATCGGGGTTATGTGTCATTAGGATTGGAATGTAGTAAGGCAATGCTTCTACTATATTGGTGTAACCTACTCCATATTCTCTTCTCTCACAAGGAATAGCCAATATAGATGCTTGGCCTTGTTGTTGCATAATGTACTCATATTCATTGTTTATATGTAGGTCTTCCATAAATGTGAATTTTATGTATTGACTGTTTTTGAACTTTTCCGCTACTTTTATATTGCTTTCGTGGCGGCGAGTAATGATATGGCAATTTGTCTGAGTTTGTTCGCAGGCTTCACTGAGTGTTTGATAATCTCTGCTATCCTTTCCTGTTGCCATTACCAGAAAGTTGTCTTTCTGAGGTTTAAGATACTTTTCATACCATTTTATTTCTGCTCCTCTACTTAGTGTTGTTATTTGATAATCTTTCACAATATTATGACTCAGTGCATGCCGTGTATGGTTATCAAACATCATGTAAATTCTGTCTATTCCTTTCCAATAAAAGAACTTGGTAAACCAATTTTTAATAGAGTTAGAATATTCTTTGCAGTAAGTGTATTTCCACGCAACTATTTTACACTTTAGGATTCCGACTCGTTTTAGAACAACCAACTTGTTGAGGCCTTGCAGGTTGTCTAGATACAGAATATCGGGATTGATATCTTTTATAGTTTTTACTAAGGCGATTAAAGTCTGAATGCTATTGTTTTTTTGTAGAGGTAATGGGTTTAGTAAATGTACATCGATTAAATTGCTATTCATTATGCTTTTAATGTAATATGCAAAATTATCTGGTTTATTTAAAATAAATTTCTTATTATACTTTGTGATGTATACTACCTTAATATTTACTGGCATACTATGAAGATAAAATATTATGATTAAATCTATTTACCAATAACAAGCTCCTTCCACATTGTTGGCGTTAAGAGGCTTTTCTGTTTTTGCTGGGGAAGTCCAAAATTCATTCATCAGATTGTTGTAGTAATTTTCTGTGATGAAGGGGAGCGATTTCATCCCATAGGTTGGATTGGTCCATCGTTTACCTTTTATTCCAAAGAGTAATTGTAAAGCTCCTCCTAAGTGAATAGCTTTTTTCCCGCTTCGTTTGATGTGGGCGGCTAAAGGAAAGCCATAGGCACCGCATCCAATTAGTGCAATGTCATAATCCTGCTTGTCAATTTCATCTTTCATATATTGTAATGCGTCAAACCATGTATTGAAAAAACTTTGTCCTCCAATACTTTGAACAGCTTGAAATGTTCCTAATTGGAATTTGGGTAATATATCTGGATTTTTGAATAATAATGTTCTTCTTTGTTTATATTGTTGTTGTATTGTTTTTGCAAAAGGATGTACAACTAATACTTTCTTTTCTTTTAATGCACGTGTCCAAGGAGTTTTGGTATGGAATGGCTCTAAAAGTAGAAGTTGTACTGCTTTTACTGTATTTGCATCGACTAGTCTACGTTCTTCTAAACGCCATGAACCAAGAATGTCTACTTGTTTAGAGTCTTCAATCATTAGCTCTCCAAATCTCTCTAAATTCTGTTCTGTTAATGGGAAAAAGCCTGCATTATTTTGCATATTTTGGATTCCAACATTGTTCCACCAAAACTGAGGAGATTTGTCCGTAATGTATTTCCAAATATTATGTTCGTATTTTTTTATTCCCAAATAGTTGTTTACACATAAAATTTCCACACTTCCATATCTTGCAATCATACATGGAGCATCTGATTCTAATTGTTGATATATAATGTCGGATGCTTCATCTGGATCTGATATTCTGTCAAGAGGTTTTAGATACTGACCATAATGGTCAACATAGAGTCGATGTGTGCCGCGTAGAATTTTATCTATCAAATAGTTCATTATTTTATAAAGTTTTACCTATATATGTTTCTTGATGTTTCTTTAAAATGTCTAGCGATAATCGTTCTGTCTCAGGATAAAGATTTAACTCGTGTTCTGCTATGTCTTCAGGACTGAGTACGAACTTAATAACTCTTGCTGGATTTCCAATAACAATAGAATAGGGGGGAGTGTTTTTTCGAATAACACTACCAGCACCTATAATACTTCCTCTTCCTATTGTTACACCACATAAAATTGTAACATTGGCTCCGATTCGAGCATCTTCTTCAACAATTACATCTTTTTCTATATCTGCCAAACGGTGTTTAACAGATTCAAAAAATAATTTGTTTTTTACAGGATGGTGATTCCCAGTTATTACAGTAAATCGTTGTGCTGCTCCTGAGTTTTTCTTCATTATTAGTTTTCCAGTTGTGTTAATAACTAAAGAATCAGATTTTATGATAACATTATCTTCTAAAAAAACATTTCGTGGGTTGTGAAAAGATATTGGGTATTCTAATTTTACATTTTTTCCGCAAAATCCTAAATTATCTAGTCGAGTGTCATAGAAACATCTTTTTAGAGCACCTAAAGCAATTTTCAATTGTTTGATATTCATTTTTGATATAAGTTTTTGTTAGGATGTAGCTTCGCTTTTATTTCTTTCAATAATGACATAGATGCCGATAATATGATTTTTTTTTCTTCAGACGAAAACACAAATCTCCAACATGAAATAATAAATATTATCGTAGTAGTACATAAAATAATAACTAAACGCAAAAATGATTCATCCATATATACTGTAATTATTCCACTGATTGATAATGTAGAGATTGTAATTAACAGTATAGGATATATTATAATTTTGAAAAAATCAGCATATTGCATTCCACAATTTTTGTGTGCATAATATAGAATGATGAGACTGCCTATTCCATTCCATGTAAATATCCATATGATATAAAACCAATAAGGAGAGAATCCTAAATGAAAAAGAAATAGGCTAATAGGTAATGGCAGGAAATATGAACATCCACGAAGTATCGAATAATATTTTATCCGTCCTTCTGCATTGATGGCACTTGTTAATGTGATAGTTAATTGGTCTAACATATTTCTGGTTATTTCAAATCTAAAGAAACATACACTCCATTCCGGAACATTTTTTAGCCATAGTTGAAGTATATAAGGGGTTTCAATAATAAAAGGAAAGGCAAAAAAAGCGATGATAAGAAAAGACATTTTTGAACTGAATAATGAAATGCGCATCATATTAGTTATGTCATTACTGCCGGCTTTTTTCCCAATAATAGGGTTGATTGCCATTAGCATAGTACGTGAAAACACCATTAGCTGACCGGATATCTGGTTGGCTACCCCTTGTGCTGCACTTAATATTGTACCAAAGAACGAATTTAATATAATTCCCATTCCGTATTGTGCAAACATCGAAGAGGAGGAGTTTATAAATCCCCAACCAGCAAATGAAGTCATTTCTTTCATTAGTTTCTTATTGTGATATTTGTGGATGCTGTATGTACATTCTGAGTAGTTTCGATGGCAATAAATTTGAAGAATAATCATGAATATTAATGAGGCAAAAGTTGTGAGGATACCATATAGAATCAATTTATCTATATATATATGGACTACTATTAATGCTATAATCAACTTTGTAAGTGTTTGAAAAACACCTATAATACTTAGATATCGCATGTTCTCATGAGCATTGATAATAGCATTATAAGGTACGGTTTGGATAGTTAATACTGTCGATAAAAGCATTAACTGATAAATCCATTTGGCCGAATGAATTCGATCAGAAGGAATATTTAATATACCATTAAAGAAGAAAAAATAGGCTATCTCAAAAATGACAACCATCAGTAATGATAATAGAAAATGGATACTTATACTGACAGTGAAAATACTTTTTTGTTTTTGGAGCTTTCCTTCTCCTTCTGCATAATTAATAAAGCGTTGGGTGGTAGTTGACATGGCTGCATTTAAGAATCCTAACATACCGATTGCTCCTCCTATAATGCAGAATATGCCAAAATCGGAGCTTCCAAGTGCATTGAGAATTAGACGGGTGGAATAGAGGGAAACAAACATGGATAATCCCATGCTAAAATATAGATATCCACTATTCTTTAGTACTCTATTAGCAACTTCTGACATGGGATATTCTTGTTTTTTTAAAGCTGTTAACGATAAAATAAGGATATAACATCATGGTAAAGAGGGCAAAGTTTATAATGTGGGGTTGGCCTAATCCCATATTTATCACCAATAAAATCCGAACAATGATATCCCATATTCCTTTGTTGTATTTAAATACCTGATAGAAACAAAAGCCAAACAATATGGAAAATGGCATTATTCCTATGGCGAGAAGTAGAAATAGAAAACCTGCACATCCTTCCACTCCCATATTACGTAATTCGTCGTAGCCAACTCCAACCAAGGTAATAGGGTGATGGTATATGGTAGATAATACGCTACTTATACTTATGGTACGTGCACCACCGGAACTAAGAGAGAAATCCAATTGACCGTTTGCGTAAATTTTGTGGAATACAACTGTGTTCAGGAATTCGCTACCAAGTTCTGTCGTCGACATGAAAAATACAGTACCAATAATCATAGCTATATATATTTTTTTCATTCGTTTATTTGTAGCTTTTGAGGAATGCAGCAAGAAGCAAAAAATCAATATGGATAAACTTATATAACCGCTTGTGGAAAGGGTCGTAATCAAAGCGAAGAAGAATACAATCATATATAGCATTCGTTCTTTTTCTTTGAAAAGAAGGGGGCGAAATAGAGTGAAATATAAGGCGACAGCAAGTACGCATTGGTATTGGCCCGGCTCGCCAAATGGACCACAATTTCTATCACTATGTAGGGTGACAAAACGGTATAAAAATCCTCCATAACTATAGACTTGCCCTTCTCTATAGAAGGAGGTATATAAATGTGGAAATATCCCGGAAAACGAGTTGAATCCAAACAAGCGTATGATTGTAAAGAGGATAATGCTGATTAAAGCGATATAGAAAATAAGTTTGACAAATCTTTGGAGATAGTTACGTGGATCTATTTTGTAAGTAGTATATATGATTAATGGTATTGAAGTAACACTGAGTGCTGTACCTAAACTTAATGTAGAGCCTATTATGACTAGAAGCATTGAAAAAAACAAGCATCCGATGAAAAGTAAATATTGCTTTTGAAGATGAAATAATGTCTTTTTCTTCAATACATAGTATATTCCCATTAATAGTGTCAATATGATGAAATTATCATTCCCTATATAGGCGGGTAAGGCCATTCCTGCGGAGGATATCATTATGTATATATAGAGGTATTGAATGATACAGGTTGTATATTTATGAATATAATTCATCGGATTTTATAAGGAGTGTTTATCACTTTTTCAAAAAACAGTTTCTTAATCTCTTCTAAAAATATCCCTCGTATAAACTTTCTCTTTCACCTCTTCCAGGCAGACGTCATACCTATTGGCGATAATCGCATCACTCTGTAGTTTGAATTCATCCAGATTATTCATTACTCTGCTGCCGAAGAACGTGCTTCCATCTTCCAGTGTCGGTTCGTAGATGATAATCTCTGCCCCTTTTGCCTTTATCCGTTTCATTACACCTTGAATGGATGATTGTCGGAAATTATCCGAATTGGACTTCATCGTCAAGCGATATACGCCAATTACAACTTGCTTTTCTTTTGCAACATCATAATTACCTTCTGCATAACTATAGTAACCGGCTTTCTGCAATACACGGTCAGCAATGAAATCCTTGCGTGTGCGATTGCTTTCCACAATGGCGGTCATCATGTTTTGGGGGACGCGGTCGTAATTGGCAAGGAGTTGCTTTGTATCTTTAGGTAAACAATAGCCGCCGTAACCGAAAGAGGGGTTGTTGTAGTGTGTGCCGATACGTGGGTCGAGACATACTCCGTTGATGATGGCTGCGGTATCAAGCCCTTTCATTTCGGCATACGTGTCGAGTTCGTTGAAATAGCTGACACGCAGGGCAAGGTAGGTATTGGCGAAAAGTTTTACGGCTTCGGCTTCTTTCATACCCATAAATAGGGTATCTATGTTCTCTTTAACAGCACCTTGTTGGAGCAATGCTGCGAAAATTTTGGCATATTCTTCCGCATTGGGATTGCTGATGGCATTTATAGCTGTATTTTCTTCTGTAAATTCTGTTCCTTCAATAATTTTAGGATAACCTACTATGATGCGAGAAGGATAAAGGTTATCGTAAAGTGCTTTACTCTCACGCAAAAATTCCGGAGAAAAGAGCAGGTTGAATTTCTTGCCTTCCAGTTCCGGATTGTGAAGGAATTGTTGTGCATATTTTATATAGAGTGAACGGGTATACCCCACGGGGATGGTTGATTTGATGATCATTACCGCATCCGGATTTACGCTGATGACGAGGTCTATCACATCTTCGATATGATGGGTGTCGAAGAAGTTCTTCACCGGGTCGTAGTTGGTAGGAGCGGCAATAACGACGTAGTCCGCATCTTTGTAGGCTGCCTTGCCGTCCAGAGTAGCAGTTAGGTCAAGCTCCTTTTCTGCCAAATACTTCTCTATATATTCATCCTGAATGGGTGATTTCTTGTTGTTGATAAGTTCTACTTTATTAGGGATTATATCGACAGCAGTGACATGGTTGTGCTGTGCAAGCAAAGTTGCAATACTCAGACCTACATAGCCGGTACCTGCAACGGCAATATTATATTGTTTCATAATCATGATTATATTTTATATGGAATAGCTGCTTACTTTCTCTAATATCTATACCATAAAATTCACAGATTCTTGTAGGTAATTTTTCTTTTCAATTTCTGTCAATTTATGTAATCAGTGGTAAGCCGAAATGACACCTGTGTCACCCCTTAAACATAAATACCCGTTACGCGCGCGAGACAAATTATCAATATGCACAGACCTGTATCGTTTGTGTGTGATAAATATTAGCCTAATAGGGAGTATTGGAAAAAGGGTGCCACAAGTGTCAAGGTTGCAAGTGAAGTTAAGGCTTCAGGACTCCGGTATGGATTCTGTAGTTCCTCAAATCACTCTCCAGGCAATCTGCCACCTCTTTCTCAAAACTCTCCCTTTCTTGGTCTGTTTTCGGGAACGACCTCCAGAAATGCGTTATGGCATGTATCTGGTTGATGTTGTTGCTCAGCCCTTTTTTAAAAGGTTGTAGGTTCTGGTACTCATCATCGTTGCTTGGGCGATGGTCTCGTTGGTCAGATGTCTGCCGTTAACGAGCTGTTCTTTCTGGCATTTGCTCAGAAAGGCTCCGAATGCCGGTGTCACCGGCTCTTTCTTTGTCATGTTGACTCTTTTAATTGTTAAACAATAATAAAAACAAGCGAAATCATTTCCATGTAGTGGAAACGACCGGACTTGTGTATCTGGGCACTTATGCGTTCCTTCGCGTCGTAATTTTAAACATAAACAAAAATCAGTAAATTATGGAACACCGCAATATCAGCCTTTTCAGAGGCCATTCGGACACAGAATCAGTAGAAACTTCTCTTGAAGAAATAGTCAACATCATTAAATGCGACGCTGCCCTGCGAGACCGCACCGAGAAACATCGCTACTACTTGCAGCAAGACCTGCGTAGGGATGCCGACCGCGAGAAGTCCGGCTGTCCCTGCTTCGCTGTTGCCGTCTGCTTTGAAGGTGGGAAGACCCGCGAACATATCTGTGCCTGGACCGGCTATACCTTGGTCGACCTGGACCATATCGCTCCCGAGCGGATGGCTGCCACACTGACATTGATTTGTGCCGACAAGTATACATTGATGGCCTACACCACTATCAGCGGTCATGGCATCCGTATCATCTGCCGCATCGATGACCTGAACGGAGCGGAAAAGGGAAAAGCCTTCCGGCAATACGCCAAGTATTTCAATCAAGTCAACGACTACTATTCCTGCCTGGTGGGCTTCGAAAGCGACGGGCAGTGCAAGAATGCTACCCGTATCAGTGGACTGGCTTCCGACCCTCATGTATATTACAATCCCAATGCTGCTTCTTTTGTTTTGCAAGATAGTCCGATTGCTCCCCAACCGCAGGATAACGCTTCCGAAGCCGTGCCGACAAAGCGCAACAAACGTTTGGAGAAGGTGGTGAAAGCTGCCGAACGCCTGCTGGAAGAGGAGGGAGTGAGTTATTGTGAACATCATCATAACGAATATGTGATGCGCATGGGTTATCTGCTCAACCAGTACGGAGTGGCTCGGAAGACAGCCGCCGCTTGGGCAGCGGAGCACTTTCCCGACTATGACGGGGATGTGGCAGCTGTCATCGGCTCCTGCTACGCGAATACCGGGGAGCATGGCACCCGCTCCCTTGTCCGCAGGGGAGAGGGCGATGAAAAGTTTGCCACGGTGGCAGATATCGAGCAGTTCCTTTCCGAACAGGCGAAGTTCCGCAAAAATACGGTGAGCGGCAAGTTCGAAGTCCTGATGGCCGACTGCGGAGAGGAGTATGCGGAGCTGACCGACCGCTACGTCAACACGTTGTGGAGCCGCATGAACAAGGCAGGGATGCTTGCCCGCATTGCGGACATACGTTCCGTGCTCGATTCGGAGTACACACCGCTTTTCAATCCCTTTGTAGCCTATCTGGAGGGGCTGCCTACTTGGGACGGTACTACTGACCCTATTGCCCGTCTGGCTGCCGGCGTACATGTGAAGGACGACCAGAAGCTTTTCGGCATCTACTTCAAGAAGTGGCTGGTGGCCACCATTGCTTCGCTGCTCGATACCAAGGTGGTGAATCATGAGATTCTGGTCTTCATCGGTAAGCAGGGCATCTACAAGACTACCTGGATGCAGCGTCTGCTTCCTGTCGAACTTCAGCGTTATTTTTATGTGAAAAGCAACAGCCGGCGCGTCAGCAAGGACGACCTTTTTACGCTGACCGAGTTTGCACTGGTATGCCTTGAAGAGCTGGAGGAGATGACCTCTGCCCAGGTCAGCCAGTTGAAGGCCATCACCGGCATGACAGACGTGAACGAGCGTGCCGCCTACGGACACTTCAAGGAGAGCCGTCCGCATATTGCCAGCTTCTGTGGCACGAGCAACAACGTCACCTTCCTCAACGACCTCAGTGGCAACCGCCGTTGGCTTCCCTTCGAGGTGGATTCCATAGACAGTCCTTTCGATTATCCCATAGACTATGCCGGAGTGTATGCGCAAGGCTATGCCCTCTGGAAGAGCGGCTTCCACTACTGGTTTGAGCAGGAGGAGATTGATGCCGTGAATCTTCATAACCGTTATTTTGAGGTGCCCTGCCTGGAGCGTGAGCTCGTTCAGGTGTACTATCGCCGCCCCATGCCGGGCGAGGAGTGCATGTTCTTGACCAATGCCCAGATACTGGGACATATCAACATAGGTATCCGGCAACCCTTGAGTCCCACGCGCCTCGGTCTGGTGATGAAGCAGGAGGGCTATGAGGCTGTCCGTTCCGGTGGCCGTCGTGGTTATCGGGTGGTCGAGCTGAAAGGGGATGAAATCTACCGCAACCAATGCGCCATGGCGCGCAATGTGGGGGATTGATTCTTTCACGGTTTTCCTAAATACCTGAATATAAGTTCCACCTGCAGGGAGGTGAATATTTTCTGGGAGCCTTTGTAGCCGGTATGCCGCAGGGCTTCGTCCAGTTCCAAATTCAGCTTCATCCATTTGGACAAGCGGTTGAGTGCGGATGCCGGTGAAATGGTGGGGGCGTATGCCTCTGCCAGTTCACGTTTGTAATAGGGGCGGACGGGCCACTCTTTGCCGGGGATATTTTCGTAGTCTTCAACGTACTTCATAAACAATGCTTTAACTGGTTATTACACTGTAAATGTACGGAATTTTTTCTGTATACCCATTGCCGGAACCCGGTATAATCTTACCTAATCTCACATTTTCCCACATCCCTTCATATCACTTCACCGCATCTCTTATTCTGCCCGGAGGTACGTCGTATCTTTGTTCTGTCAGACGATGAAGGGTGAAGATTAGTAATCGTGACGCGCGAAGATTAGTAATCGTAAGCCCCTGGGATTAGTATCGTCTCCCTATCTTTTAATTTTTAACTTATAATTTTTAATTTATGATTAACTACAGTATCGTGATGCGTGGCAATCCTACCGATAAGACGGTTGCCAAAAAAGCGTACGCAAGTGCGCAGTATTCGGAAGTGATGGACATCAACCGCTTTGCTGAGCATATAGCCAGTCATGGCTGCGTGTACAAGCGTTCGGATATCGTTGCCATCCTCACCATGTCCGTGGATTGCATGCGGGAGCAGTTGCTGGCCGGACAAAAAATCCAGTTGGGCGACCTGGGGAGTTTCTACATCAGCATCAACAGCACCGGCGCGGCTTCTGCCCAGGAGTTCAATCCTGCCATCCATATCCGTAGGCTGAATGTGAACTGGACCTGCGGCCAGCGTTTTGGAGAGCTGCTGGAGGAGGCGGAATTCAATCTGGTGGCAACCCGAAGTGCAGCCCGTGCCGTGGTGAAAGCCCTGAAGGCCGGAAAGACTACCGTGGACCTGACCGGAGCCACTGGCGGGGGTGAAGATGCCGGTGGAGGCAGCAACCCGGGAGGCGGTTCGGACGGAGACCAGGGGGGAAAATCCGTTAGGATGAAACGAAGACAAAAGAGAGAAAATAAATATGTTCTTCTGTCTAAAAAATGCAGCTAACCATAGTGTTTAATTCCTTAATTGCAAATTGTTATGAGTGAGAAAACAAAATCAAAATCTGTATGGGGCATTGTCCTTAAAGTGATTATTACCGTGGCCACTACATTGGCCGGAGTGTTTGGCTTGACTTCCTGCATCAACCGTTAGCCGGATGAAAGCAGGCAGTTTCTATCAGAACTATCGGGAGGTAACCCTCCTGGTAGTTCATTGCAGCGCTACGCGCTGTGACCGTCACTTCTCGGTGGAGGCGCTTCGCCGCAGTCATCTGGCACGGGGCTTTGCCGATATCGGTTATCATTTCTACATCACCCGTGACGGCGAGGTGCATATTTGTCGCCCGGTTCATCAGATTGGAGCCCATGCCACCGGCTGGAACGACAAGAGTATCGGCATCTGCTATGAGGGTGGGCTCGACGAGAATGGTGTCCCTGCCGATACACGTACCTATGCGCAGAAATGCTCTTTGCTTGACTTGCTTCGGCAGCTGAAGACCGACTATCCCAATGCCCGTATTTCAGGGCATCGGCAACTCAGTTCCTCTATCCATAAGGCTTGTCCTTGTTTTGACGCCAAAAGCGAATACGAGACAATTAAAAATTAATTCTCTCCACGTATCCTATCGGCATGTCCACATGTGCGCAGCCCAGCATATCCAGCCGGACTGCCACTTTGCTTTTTCCTCCTATCATGACCAGTTCTCCCTCCAATCCGGCAAGGGGGCCTTTTATTACTTTCACGGCATCACCTGCTGCCAGAGGTGTACTGCAAATCTCTACAGCCTCCGGGCTATAATCCAGCATAAAGCGGAAACGTTCCATCTGTTCCTCGGGAATGACGGCGGGACGGCTTTCACCGCGCAATACCATGTACCGACTGATAGCTTGTAAGGTAAGCGGCAGGGGGCGTTCCTGCGGAGTGACATGCACGAAAATCATCATCGGGATGACCAGGCGGTCCACTTTCTTGCGCCGGTCGCTCCATTGGCGTATTTCGCTTTGTATGGGTAAGTAATATTCCACTCCCATAGCTTTCAGCCGTTCGGCAGTCTTCTTTTCCAGACAAGACTGCACGTATGCCACCAGCCATTGGCGACGAGGAATAATATGAGGGGTGATATCAGTATGGTTCATGTAAAATCCTTTAAAGGTGTATTTCTATGGTTCATAAATAGTTGAGGTTCGGGCGCGCGCTACGCGGTCGCCTGTCACATTGGAGGGGCGGGGTTAATTAAAAATTAGAAATTAGAAATTAAAAATTAGACACTCGATTATTTACTCTCAACTCTTAATAGCTAGTCGCTAACTCAACTGTATCCGTATTTCTTACCGTAGCCGTAATACTTTCCGTATTTACCATAGCCGTAGTAATAACCGTATTTTTTCTTCTTCATATCGATTCCGTTGACTACTGTGCATAAGTTGGGGAGACGATGATGCTCCTGAAGCTCGTTGATGAGCTGGTAATCGGTCTTATGCGTATAATCTGCACGACAGACGTAGATGCTGGCGTCCGCTACGCGCGAAAGGATGAGTGTGTCGGTCACCATGCCGATAGGGGCTGTATCCAGTACGATATAGTCATATTCTTTGCGTAATGTACTGATGGTGTCTTCCAGTGACTGGCGTGCCAGTAGTTCCGTAGGATTGGGTGGGATGGGACCGCCCAATAGCAGGTCGAGGTTGGAAGTTATGCCGGAAGGCTGTATCAGCGCATGAAGGTCTGTGGATTTGGGGGCGGCAAGGTATTGGGTGATTCCTTTTTCTTTGTGTGAAAGATGGAACAACTTGTTCAATCCCGGTTTGCGTATATCCAATCCTACCAGAATGACCTTTTTGCCGAGCAGCGCCAGACTGAGGGCGAGGTTGGAAGCTATGAAAGTCTTGCCTTCACCGCTTATGGTGGAGGTAACCAGGACGACTTTCTTATCCGGATCGCCCATCATGAAGAGCAGGTTGGTGCGCAGGCTGCGGAAGGTTTCCGTCATGATGTCGTTGTCGTTTTCGCGTACGGCAATGGCAGACTCTTCATGCTTGTTTGAACCGGTAAGGGGGATGTCACCGATAATGGGAACCTTTGTGAGCTTTTCCACATCGGTATGCCCTTCAATGCGGAAACGGAGCAGGTTCAATAGGAAAATGATGCCCAAGGGAATGCCGATGCCGATGACAAAGGCAATCATATAGATTTTTTTGCCTTGGGGAGAAACGATGCCGGCAGGCATGGGCTCTTCGATAATGCGTCCATTGTTGGCGGTTGCAGCCAGTGTGATGGCGTTTTCCTCGCGTTTCTGCAGCAGCATGATGTAGAGGGTGGCCTTGATTTCCTGCTGGCGTGCGATACTCATGAACTCCTGCTCCTGCTTGGGGGCGTTGCTGATGCGGCTTTCGTACTTGCGCGACTGTCGGTCGATGTTGCTCCGGGTGATTTGCAGGCCTTTCAAAACACTGTTTACGGTGGTTTTCACATTGTGGCGCATGGCCTCGATCCCCGTGTTCAGATTGATGATGGCGGGATTGCTTTCGGAGGAGGTACGTAGCAGGCGCTTACGCTCCACGATGAGATTGTTGTACTTGTCTATGGCGGAGGTCAGGTTCATGTCGCTCAGTCCTACGTTGGCAGGGATGATCTCGTCGTTGTTTGCAGGATTGTTGATGTAGTCGCGCAGATAGTTCACGAGGTTGATTTGGGTGGCGTTCTCTGCATATTGCTGTTCGTACTTGGAACTTTCCTGAAGGGCAAGCTGCGCGTCGCTGCTGATGTCGGTCAGTCCGGCGCGTTGCTTGAATTCCGCCAGTTCGGTTTCTGTGGTGCCCAGTTCGTGGTTGATGATGCTGATACGTTCCTCGATGAAGTCGGCGCTTTTCTGGGCCACTTCATTCTTTTCGGTGTTGGTGTCCTGATTATAGAGTATTATCAGTTCTTGGGTGAAATCGGAGGCTCGTTGTATATGGGTGTTTTGTACACTGATGGTGGCAATGGTACTGGTATTGGATATGGGGGCTACGGTCAGACCTGCCCTATAGCCTGCTGCTGCGGCAGTGGGGGTACTGATGATAGCCTTCAGATTGACGGGCTCTTGCGGAGCAGGCAATGAATCATTGTGCGAAATGGTGATGACACCTACCGGGAGTGGTAGAATGGCAGGTAGTTCGTCGAAAGATTTGGTCGTTTCTTGCTTGTCTCCGTTTTGTATATAAAAGGCTGTGACAGTCAGTTGGCCGGTAGGGGAGTATATCAGTTCCAGCCGAATGTTCCCTTCCAGTTTGTCAGCTTCCTCGGCGGTCATGAACACATCAAGAGGGGAGTTTTTGTAAAGTGGAACATCGTAGCCGAAAGATTGTTCGATGGCGATGTTGGTATAAAGGTTCAGACGTGACACGACTTTCTTGATGAGTGTCCTTGATTTCAGAATTTCCAGCTCATTGTCAAAGTTGCTGGTCATGGAAAGCATACCAAAATCCTGCATGGCAGACAGTGCATTGTTGGTACTTTTCTTGTCGTCTTCTTTAATTAGGATAGAAGATGACACTTCGTAGACGGGTATTTGGTAACGGAGATAAGCAAAGGCCAAGCCAGTGCATATCAATACGCTTGCCACAAACCAGGGCCAATGAATGATGTATTTGAAAAAGAGGGCTTGGAAATCTGTTTTTTCCTCTTTTTCGTTTAAAAGGTCATCGTATAAATCTTCTTTCATTTTTTGAGGATTAAAATTATCTTACAATGTTGACAATCAGACTTGCGAGTGAAACAAGGGAAGTAATCACAGAAACCCAGATAGTGGTACTGTTGCTGACGCTTGCACTCTTTGCCTTGGTTTTATTTGGAGCTATATAAAGGATATCATTCTGCTGCATGTAGTAGTAGGGAGAATGAAGAATATTCTGCTCGTTCAAGTTTAGGCTGATGACATTTCGCTGGCCGTTACAGTCTTCGCGGATGAGCTTGACGTTGTTTCGTATACCGTAAATGGTCATGTCGCCTGCCATGGCAAGCGCCTCGAAAATATTCACTTTCTCATTATTGATAGTGAAAGTTCCGGGACTGTTCACTTCACCGAGGACAGAAATTTTGTAGTTGGACATACGTACAGTGACAATAGGTATTTCTTTGAGATAAGGACGAAGCTGTTCACGGATAAGGTTCTCGGCTGCATTTTTAGTTAAGCCCCCTACTTTCAGTCTGCCTATCACGGGGAAGTCTATCTCACCTGCATTGTCTACGAGATATTGTTGCAGAGCTGGTTGCGATGTAGTGCTGGCATTGGATTGTGCTATATTATTATAGGTCTGCATGGTCAGGTTGAACGGTGCGGCAGCTTGCGGATCAGTGGTGTTTATGGTGATATTCAGCAAGTCTTTAGGTTGGATATGCGCATCGTAGAGGGTATCCTGCTGGTTGACTTCATTGATGACGATTTCCTTATAACTCTTATCTGTAAGTGATTTGTAACTTTGTAGATAAGGTACTTTTTTGTAAGATTGGCAGCTTGCCAATGTAATTGCCGCCATCAAGATGGCTATACTTTTCTTGTTTTTCATTACTGCTCCTTTTAATTTTTGATTTTCAATTTTAATTCTCAATACGCTTCTTTCTCGCCTTGAATGGCGTTTCTGATTGTCTTGTATATAATGTATAAATCCAATAGAAAAGTCCAGTGTTCCAGATACCATACATCGCGCTGTACACGTCCTTCCATTTGCCAGAGTTCTTTGGTCTCACCACGGTAGCCGGTGACTTGGGCCCAACCGGTGATGCCGGGCTTTACCAGATGTCTGACCATATATTTGTCGATAAGGCGTGAATATTCTTCCGTGTGTTTCAACATGTGGGGGCGTGGCCCTACAATGGACATTTGCCCCAGTAACACATTGAAAAATTGGGGAAGTTCGTCAATGCTGGCTTTACGGATGAAATCTCCGATTTTTGTTTTGCGCGGGTCATTGGCGGTGGCTTGTAGTTCGTCACTGTCTATGTTGACACGCATCGAACGGAATTTGTAACACCAGAATTCATTTCCATTCTCTCCGCTTCGTTTTTGTTTGAAGAAGATAGGACCGGGGGAGGATAGCTTGATAGCGGTACCTATGATGATGTAGACGAAGGGGAATACTGTACACAGAAAAACGAGGGAGAAAAAGAGGTCGAAGGCTCTTTTCAGTAGGCGATTTTCCATTTGTGCCAAAGGTTCCTCGCGGATAGTGAGTACGGGGATATTGCCAAACATCTCGAAGTGCATGCGACGATGCAGGTAATTGCGAATATTAGGTACACTATAGAAACGAATCAAGTGATTTTCGCAATAATTGATGATTGGAAGTATTTCATGGCTACGTGCAGAAGGCAAGCAGCAATAGACTTGTTCTATATGGTGTTGCTGTAAATAAGTGACAACTTCTTTAGGCTGTCCTAAATAGGGGACATCTTCGGGAAAATCATCAGAAGGTACATCACAGAAATAGCCGGTAATGCGGAAGCCCGTGGTGGGATCTCCGGTCATTTCTTGATAGAGTTCTGTCATGTTTTTGTTACTGCCGATTAAAATGACGGTACGTGAGTTACCTCCATGTTCTCGATATTTTTTCAGTAAATACCGGAAAAGAAGGCGATATATAGCGAGGCAGATAAAGAAAATACTATAAAAGCATGTAAAAAAACGGAGTGAACTGGTACCGATATCTGCTAAAGTAGCCAAGCTGATGAACAGCGTGGCGTGAAAAGTTGTATTACGGAGAGCCCGACGTACAATGCGTTCCGGACGTACAATACGTTCATGCAGTACGACGCCATTGGAGTAATTGCAAAGTAGATAGACTAGATTCAATAATACCAATAGCTGGGACAATGAATGTGTAAATTCATTGCCCAGTGTTTGGTAGTCAAAAATGTGATATAGCGAGATGAAAATGATGTTCAGTAAGCATAAGTCACCAAAGATAATGACGAACTTAATCACTTTATTGAAATGGAGAACTTGTTTCATAATTCACACTAATTCAATAGCTTTTTTCTTTCTCAATGGTATTGAAAGAGAAAAAACTGTTCATTCTTGTTTGTTTGATAATTCTCTTACTTACAAGGTAAGAGGTGGTATTTTATTTGGAGAATAATCTTATAAACCAGCCATTAAAAGGTATTTTACATTAAAAGACTATATATGTAATTAAAATGTAAAACGATATTTTATCTCATAATTAAATTTAATTTTTGAATTCAAAATGGGGGCGTTTATGTAAATATATAAGACTGAAATACAAGTGGCTGCAATGTGTCTTATATCTATATATGAGATAAATATGAATTAAAAAATAAATCTATTTTTTTGCGATTGTAGTAATCTTTTTCATATCTTTGCAGCCATAAAATATATTCTCTTACCTTGTAAGTAAGAGAATAAAATTGGGAGAATAAAAGTACTCCTATACAAATAGGAATACTTTTACAAATTCTAGTTTTTAGGGCTTTTTCTTTTTGTTTGGATGGATTGTTGCAATCACTTTTTTATTTGCTTTACTCATCGCATTGTTGTCAAAAGAAGCAAGGTAAACGTGAGTTACCTTTTCAGAAGTATGTCCTAAGCTTTCACTAATCACAGAAATGGCCACTCCTTCGTCTTTGGCAGTGGTGGCCCAGCTATGGCGGGCTACATAAGATGTTAATGGAATGCTTAACCGTAACATCTTCGAAAGTGTGTGTAAATGTTGGTTGTAGAGCCGTAAAGCACTTTTGTATTGTCTGTAACCATCTTCCCCGGTCAGTGATAATATCGGTAGCAAATAGGGGGAAGAGGCGGCTTCGTTTTTATACCTATTTATAATCTGTGCGGCATACGACTCTATATGTACGGACAATTGCTGACGGGTCTTATGGCGGTAATAATAAATGGTATTGTGCTTGACATCCGTTTTGCGGAGATGTACAAGGTCTACGAACGGAATGCCTCGTAAGTAAAAACTTAACAGAAACATGTCGCGGCTGAAACGCAAGGCGGGTTTCTTCTCCAAATCAAGATTTACCAAGCGTCGGATTAGTAAAGGAGAGATGGCCCGTTTGGCGGTAGGCTCATAACCGGTGAATACATAGGCGAACAAATCGTCTATACTGTGTGTGAATGGAATGCCTTGTTCGGCAGCCTGGTGAGAGATGGAACGGAGCATACGCATATAGGTGGATATGGTATTATGGCGCCGCCCTTCGCCGAGCAGCCGGTCTTCGTATTGCTTGATGAGGCTGGGGGTGAGATCTGCAAAAGTGATGGAACGGTGGCCGACGAAGCGGAAAAAGCTGTTCACTGTACTGGTATATATACCGGATGTACTGTATCGTCCGGCTTGTTTTGTCCGCTGTATCAGGGAAGCGGAAAAATTATGTATAGTATTCATAATCTGAATTTTAATATTTTAAATACATATAAAACAACCTTGAGCATGAAATGATTGTATGGCAATCAATGCACGCTTAGGGGAGAAATGGTAAAATTTCTATATAAATTCAGATATGTATTCTCCGGGCAGACAGGAGGAGGGTTACAGTATGCCCGAACGTACCCGACTCAGTGTTTCGGGGGTCATCAGCAGATAGGACGCAATGTGCGACAAAGGAGCCCGCTTGATGACTTCGGGCTGATGTTCCATGAGCTGGTTATAGCGCTCGCGTGCAGTCTCAAACCGCCAGGAGTCAGCCTTTATCTGTGAAACAATCAGGGAATATTCCAGAATCTTCCGATAGAACATGTTTATTTCCCATGAGATTTCGGTAAGTGTCAGCAGCTTGTTGTATGGCAGCAGGTATACGACACTCGGTTCGAGTGCCTCAATCATGAGGTGGGTGGGTTCCTGCTTCAAGGTACTTTCTATGCAGATGATGATGCAGCCTTCATAGGAAAAGTGTTCGGTGACGTCTTTACCGTTTTTATAATAGAATTGGCGCAACATGCCTTTTCCTACAAATACGATATTATGGCTTATCTGCCCTTCATTGAGTAATAATGCGCCCTTTTCTACTTCCTTGCGAATGAGGATTTCCTCTATCAACCTTCTTCCCTCGGGAGCCATGCCTGGATAGCGGGAGTTGATAGCGGCATCTACGGTTTCTTTCAATAGTGCATCCATAAAGCCATAATTTGTTTGTTCGAGGGGCAAAGATAAGGTTTTTACGAGAAAAAATCAGCTCCGTATGAAACTTTTGTTTACCCATTTCATGCCATACCAGCGGCGGACGAAAATGAAGCCGCGGATATTCTCGTCCAACAGGAAGGCTACCCACATGCCGCAGATACCCCAGCCGAAGGGGAAGCCGAAAAGGTATCCCACACCTACAGCTACACTCCACTGCACCACCAACCCTACGTAGAAGGGGTAGTTGACATCTCCTGCCGCACGAAGGGCGTTGGTGGCGAAGATGTTGATGGGGCGGCCTATTTCGAGGAGTACATCTATGATAAGGATGGTGGCACCCATACGTATGATGTCGGGGTTGGACGTGAGCCAGCCAAAGATGGCATGCCCCGAAAGAGCGAGGATGCAGGACAGCATGACGGTAATCATGACGGATTTCTTCATGACGTATTTTCCCATAAGGAAGGCTGCGTGAGGTTTCTTCTCGCCTATCAGATGCCCGATACAGATGGCTCCGCCTTGTGCCATGGAGATGCTGAACAGATAAGCGAACATGATGATGTTGACACAATAGGTACGGGTGGCGAGCGCTTCCACTCCCAGCATGTTGATGAAGTAGGTGATGACGACTTGCGACGAGCTGTACGACAATTGTTCGCCGGCAGAGGGCAGGCCTACCTTCATCAGGTTCTTTAGTTCTATCCATGGAAAAGGGCGGAAGTATGCCGGTGGGAAACGGTGGATGTGCTTGCGGAACAGTATGACGAACAGTATAATCATGGAGACACCCCGGCTGAAGGCTGTGGAGATGGCGGCGCCTTCCACGCCCAGTTCCGGAAAGCCGAAGCGGCCGAAGATGAGGGAGTAGTTGCCGATGATATTGAGGATATTGACTACGACGGTGACCATCATCGGGTAGATGGCCTTGTTGGCACTGCGCAGGGAGGCGGAGAGGGTGAGGGATAGTGCCTGGAAGAAGGCGAAAGCGCCTACGATACGCATATAGTCCATGCCGTCCTGCATCAGTTCAGCGGTGAGCCCCATCAGCCGGAGGATGGGATGGGCGCAGGAGAACAGTACCAGGCTGACCGTGATACCTACCGCCAGGTTGACGAGGATGGATACGCCGACTACTTGCACTACTTTCTTGTGTAGTTTCGCACCGAGATACTGGGAACACAGAACGGACGTTCCGAGGTTGATGACTTCGAAAACGAGGAAAGTGAGCATGATAATTTGGTTGACTACCCCTACGGCGGCAACACTGTTGTCCGAGTGGCGGCTCAGCATGATGGTGTCCACCGCACCGAGCATCATGATGAGAAGTGTCTCTATAAAAATGGGGGCGGCCAGCTTGGCAAGCCGCTTTTTCAGGCTTTCTTGTTGTATCATTGTCCGTGTATGTGCACTATACTTTAAAAATCGCGCAAAGATAAGGAAAGGTTGAAAAGGACGGTTTGATATGTATCAAATTTTTTTTCTTGTTTTAGGGTTTGAGTGTTAACGTGTTATCTCAAATTGTATGAAAACGGTGAAAAAAATATGTAGGAAAGATTTGCACAGTCCAAAAGTTTGCCCTACATTTGCACCGCATTTGAAAAGAATGCTGGTTATAAAAAAGGAAGTTTGGGTGAGTGGCTGAAACCACCAGTTTGCTAAACTGACGTACGGGTAACCGTACCGGGGGTTCGAATCCCCCAGCTTCCGCCAGATGCACTCTTAGCTCAGTTGGTAGAGCAACTGACTCTTAATCAGTGGGTCCAGGGTTCGAATCCCTGAGGGTGTACAAGACAAATGCGAGGGTGGGTTCATCTAACGGTTAGGATACATGCCTCTCACGCATGGTATACGAGTTCGATTCTCGTACCCACTACTAAAACAAGAAAGCGGTTGACTGATGAAACGGTTAACCGCTTTTTGTTTTTCATTTTTCTGTTGTAATCCGAAAATAGTTTCTATATTTGCACCCGCTATGGCGAAATGTATATTCTATATCTTGTTAGGGTTGTTCCTCATATCGAAGTTCACTTCCGTTTCTGATGATATGGAGGGATGTAAGACACTCCCTACTGCGGATGTGCATTATTTCTCCGGAGCCCAGCACAGCTTGTCGGGGGCAGATGGCAGACAATGCCAGGAAAAAGGGGAGGACGCGAATTATAATTGCCTGGCAGATGCCGGTTGCATAGGAAATACCTTCTCATTACGGCATGCCTCTTGCTCGAAATTGTTGAGGCTTAATCCGGACTTCATTGCCGCCAAGGTTGCGAGAACCCTGAAAACTCTGCTCCCGGAAGAAAAGACAACTTCTTTCCCCTTTACTTTCCATCCCCATAAGATTTCATATAGATATTATGTATATACGCTGAGGCGTATTCTTATTTAGTACTTTCCCTTCCTCTCTTTCGGGAGCCGGAGAGATTGCCCGTCTCCCCATGCCGAGTTTTTCTCTATTTTTTAAGTACTGATAATCAATATATAATGGATTTTCTATTAGATTTTATTCTCCATATCGATCAGTATATGATTGATATAGTGCAGGAATATCATATGTGGGCGTATGCCATATTGTTTCTGATTATTTTCTGCGAAACGGGGCTGGTGGTCACACCTTTCCTGCCGGGCGATTCCCTGCTTTTTGTGGCGGGAGCTATTGCCGCACTGCCCGACATGCCTCTCGAGGTCAATGTGCTGGCTTTGATATTGTTTGTTGCCGCGGTATTGGGCGACTCTTGCAACTACATGATAGGGCATTTCTTCGGGCAAAGGCTCTTCAATAATCCCGATTCCAGAATATTCAAGCAAAGCCATCTCGACAAGACCCATGAGTTCTATAAGAAGTATGGAGGCAAGACAATTATCATAGCCCGTTTTGTGCCTATCGTCCGTACGTTTGCGCCATTCGTGGCGGGGATGGGTAAGATGCATTACTATTACTTCATGCTGTACAACCTGATTGGGGGCGCCTGCTGGATTGCCATCTTCTGTTATGCGGGTTATTTCTTCGGTGACCTTCCGTTTGTACAAGAGAACCTCAAACTGCTGATTGTGGCCATTATTGTGGTTTCCATACTGCCGGCCGTGGTAGAAGTGCTGCGTGCAAGACTGAAACAACGAAAACAAAAATAAATTAATATACTTAGTACATTTATCCATTATGAAGAATTCTTTTTTTAGCCGGTTCACACCGAAAGAACCGAAATTCTTTCCTTTGCTGAAGCAATTGTCTGAGATTTTATTGTCCTCGTCGGCTCTGTTGATAGAAATATTGGGCCATGACTCGCCTGAGAAGAGGGCGGAAGATTATAAACGAATCAAAGATTTGGAGCGCGAGGGCGATAAGCTGACCAATCTGATTCTGGATGAACTGGGCACTACTTTCATTACTCCTTTTGACCGGGAGGATATCCACGACCTGGCTTCGGGCATGGATGATGTGATTGATGGAATAAACAGCTGTGCCAAGCGTATCACTATCTATAATCCGCATCCTATTTCGGACAAGGGGAAAGAGCTGGGACATATGGTTCAACAAGAAGCGGCCCTCATCGGCCAGGCCATGGATGAACTGGAGGCATTCCGCAAGAGTCCGGATAAGCTGCGCGCATATTGCAACCAGATGCATGACATAGAAAACCGGGCAGATGATATTTATGAATTTTTCATCACCAGGCTTTTTGAAGAAGAGAAGGACTGCATTGAACTCATCAAAATCAAGGAGATTATGTATGAGTTGGAAAAAACGACGGATGCAGCCGAACACGTGGGCAAGATTTTGAGGAGCCTGATTGTGAAATACGCATAAACGAACGGACGCATGGAACTATTAGTGATTATCATTGTACTGGCTCTGATATTCGATTATATCAACGGTTTTCATGATGCGGCCAATTCTATTGCCACCATTGTGTCTACCAAAGTGCTTACACCGTTTCAGGCGGTGATATGGGCGGCTTTCTTCAATTTTGTGGCCTTTTTTATCGCCAAGTGTGTCATCGGCGGTTTCGGCATTGCCAACACCGTATCGAAAACGGTGATGGAGCCTTACATTACTTTGCCTATCATTCTGGCCGGCGTGATTGCGGCCATTGCCTGGAATCTGTTCACTTGGTGGAAGGGAATCCCTTCCTCTTCTTCGCACACGCTTATCGGAGGTTTTGCCGGAGCTGCCATCATGGCACACGGTTTTGAGGCCATCCAGTTGAGTATCATTCTGAAGATTGCGGCATTCATTTTTCTGGCTCCCTTGATTGGTATGGTGGTGGCATTCGGTTTTACGTTGTTGGTCTTGTACATTTGCCGCAGGGCGCATCCCCATACGGCCGAGGTGTGGTTCAAGAAACTGCAGCTGGTGTCTTCGGCTTTGTTCAGCATCGGGCACGGTCTGAATGATTCACAGAAGGTAATGGGTATCATTGCTGCGGCTATGATAGCCGGACATTCGGAAGGACTGGGAATGGGGATAAACAGTATTGATGACCTGCCGGACTGGGTGGCATTCTCTTGTTTTACGGCCATTTCACTCGGTACCATGTCCGGCGGGTGGAAGATTGTGAAGACCATGGGGACTAAGATTACGAAGGTGACGCCACTGGAAGGGGTGATTGCGGAAACTGCCGGTGCGTTTACGCTTTATCTGACGGAGTATCTGAAGATTCCGGTAAGTACGACACACACCATTACGGGAGCTATTATTGGAGTAGGGGCCACGAAGCGGCTTTCGGCTGTGCGTTGGGGAATTACAAAGAGTCTGATGACCGCTTGGGTGCTGACTATCCCCGTCAGTGCTTTGCTGGCAGCAGGGATTTATTGTATCGTATCCCTTTTTTAGAAGTGCTGCCGCATAAAAAATAGACGGGTTCGTTTTATTTTGCATGAGGTTTGCACTATCTTTGCAGCCTGAAACTGTAAAATAGAATGCACATTGGACTGGCTATATAGTTTATTCGTCGAGCACTCCGCCTTGCAGGCGGTTGTGGTACTCTCACTGATTTCCGCTATCGGATTGGGATTGGGGAAGATACATGTTTGCGGCATTTCATTGGGAGTGACGTTTGTATTCTTTGCCGGCATCATTGCCGGGCATTTCGGGTTGTCCATAGACCCGCAGATGCTGAATTATGCGGAAAGCTTCGGGCTGGTGATATTTGTGTATGCTTTGGGTTTGCAGGTGGGACCGGGTTTTTTCAGCTCTTTCCGTAAAGGAGGGGTACAACTGAATATGCTCGCCACGGGTGTAGTGCTTATCGGCACCCTGCTGACTGTACTGGGCAGCTATGGGTTGGGAGTATCCCTGCCGGATATGGTGGGCATACTTTGCGGTGCCACGACAAACACACCGGCACTCGGTGCGGCACAGCAGACATTGAAACAGATGGGATTGGAGTCCAGTACCCCTGCTTTGGGGTGTGCGGTGGCATATCCGCTGGGGGTGGTAGGGGTCATTCTGGCCGTACTGTTCATCCGTAAGACGCTGGCGCATAAGGAAGACCTGGAATTGAAAGAGAAGGATGACGTGAACAAGCCTTACATTGTTGCGTTCCAGGTGCACAATCCTGCCATCTTCAACAAGAGTATCAAGGAAATAGGCGGGCTGAACAGCTATCCGAAGTTCGTGATTTCCCGCTTGTGGCGGGATGGGAATGTGAGTATTCCTACCTCGGAAAAGATTATAAAGGAAGGTGACCGCCTGCTGGTGATTACCTCGGAGAAAAATACGCCGGCTCTGACTGTGCTTTTCGGCGAGCAGGAGCATACTGATTGGAACAAGGAAGATATAGACTGGAATGCCATAGACAGCCAGCTGATTTCGCAACGTATCGTGGTGACGCGCCCGGAGTTGAACGGCAAGAAGCTGGGTTCTCTCCATCTGCGTAATCATTACGGTATCAATATCAGCCGGGTTTATCGTAGCGGCGTGCAGCTGCTGGCCACAGCGGAACTGACCTTGCAATTGGGTGACCGCCTGACCGTAGTGGGCGAAGCCGCTGCTATACAAAATGTGGAGAAGGTGCTGGGCAATGCTGTGAAAAGCCTGAAGGAACCGAACTTGGTGGCGGTATTTATCGGCATTGTCATCGGTCTGGCTTTGGGAGCAATTCCTATTTCCATTCCCGGTATCAGCGCTCCCGTGCGGCTCGGATTGGCAGGAGGCCCTATCATCGTAGGTATTCTTATCGGGACATTCGGTCCGAGGATGCACATGGTGACTTATACTACGCGCAGTGCGAACCTGATGCTCCGTGCATTGGGATTGTCTCTTTACCTGGCTTGCCTGGGACTGGATGCAGGTGCCCATTTCTTCGATACGGTATTCCGGCCGGAAGGGCTGTTATGGATTGCTACGGGTTTTGCGTTGACTGTGGTTCCGGTATTGATTATGGGTATCGTTACCTTCAAGTGGCTGAAGATAGATTTCGGAACAATGGCGGGTATGCTGTGCGGAAGCATGGCAAACCCCATGGCGCTGAACTACGCCAACGACACCATTCCGGGAGACAATCCGTCTGTAGCTTATGCTACGGTTTATCCGCTGTGCATGTTTCTACGGGTAATCATAGCCCAAGTGCTGCTCATGTTCTTCATTAATGGATAATGAAGAATGAGGGATATTATCAACTGTCAATTATCAACTATCAATTAAATAACTATGGGAAATATAACTCCGGAAAGTATTGTCAATGACTTGCGTTATTTGCAATTATTATCACGCAGTTTTCCTACCATTGCTGATGCCAGTACGGAAATCATCAATCTGGAGGCCATTCTGAATCTGCCGAAAGGTACAGAGCATTTTCTGACGGATATTCATGGTGAGTATGAGGCTTTTCAGCATGTGCTGAAGAATGCATCGGGGGCAGTGAAACGTAAGGTGAACGAAATATTCGGGCATACACTGCGCGAAAGTGAGAAGAAGGAAATCTGTACGTTAATTTATTATCCGGAAGAGAAGCTGCAACTTATCAAGGAGCAGGAAACGGACCTGGATGACTGGTATTTGATAACACTGAACCAGTTGGTAAAAGTATGCCAGAACGTTTCGTCCAAATATACCCGTTCGAAAGTACGCAAGGCACTTCCAGCAGAGTTCTCGTATATCATTCAAGAGCTGTTGCACGAATCGAGCATCGAACCTAACAAGCATGCCTATATCAATGTCATAATCAGTACCATTATCTCTACGAAGCGTGCGGATGATTTTATTGTGGCGATGTGCAACCTTATCCAGCGCTTGACCATCGACTCGCTGCATATCGTGGGCGATATATACGACCGCGGACCGGGTGCGCATATTATCATGGATACTCTCTGTGATTATCATAATTTCGACATCCAATGGGGTAACCACGATATTCTGTGGATGGGTGCCGCATCAGGTAATGATGCTTGTATAGCCAACGTAATCCGTATGTCGATGCGCTATGCCAATTTAGCAACGCTGGAGGATGGTTATGGCATCAATCTGTTGCCGCTTGCAACGTTTGCCATGGATACCTATGCGGATGACCCTTGCACCATCTTTGCGCCGAAAATGAACTTTGCCGATGCGGAATACAATGAGAAGACCTTGCGGCTGATTACACAGATGCACAAGGCGATTACGGTTATCCAGTTGAAACTGGAGGCGGAAATCATCAGCCGCCGTCCTGAGTTCGGTATGGAGAACCGGAAACTGCTGCATCTGGTGGATTTCGAGCGTGGTGTGTTTGTATACGAAGGCAAGGAATATCCGTTGCGCGATGTAAATTTCCCCACCATAGACCCGGCAGACCCGTATCGTCTGTCGGACGAGGAGCGCGAACTGATGCACCGGATTCATTCTTCTTTCATGAACAGCGAGAAGATGAAGAAGCACATGCGCTGCTTGTTTACGTATGGCGGCATGTATCTGGTGTGCAACAGTAACCTGCTTTATCATGCTTCCGTGCCTCTGAATGCGGACGGCAGTTTCAAACATGTCCGCATCGGCCAAAAGGAATACTGGGGACGTAAGTTGCTGAAAAAGACCGACCAGCTGATACGTACCGCTTATTTTGACGAGGACGGTTCGGAAGAGAAACAGTTTGCACTGGATTATGTCTGGTACATGTGGTGCGGACCGGATGCCCCTTCCTTCGATAAAGACAAGATGGCTACCTTTGAACGCTATTTTGTGGCCGACAAAACATTGCATAAGGAGACGAAAGGACATTACTATGCCTTGCGCAACGAGGCTGAGGTGTGTGACCGCATTCTTGAAGAGTTCGGCGTGAAGCCGGGGCCACATTCGCATATCATCAACGGGCATGTACCGGTAAAGACCATTAAAGGTGAGAAGCCTATCAAAGCGGATGGTAAACTGCTGGTGATTGACGGTGGTTTTTCAAAAGCCTATCAGCCGGAAACGGGAATTGCGGGATATACGCTGGTATATCATTCCCACGGCTTGCAACTGGTGCAGCATGAACCGTTCCAGAGCCGTCAGAAAGCCATTGAAGAAGGGCAAGACATCAAGTCTACAACCCTGGTTGTCGAATTCAATTCGCAGCGTATGATGGTGAAGGATACGGACAAAGGAAGTGAACTCGTTACGCAGATTCAGGATTTGATGAAACTGCTGGTGGCGTATAGGACGGGGTTGATTAAGGAGAAACAATAATTTATAATTTCAGTATCGTCACCCCGCCCTCTACAATGATGCCTTTGTCATAGGTTTTCCCTTGGGTGTAGTAGCGGCTGCCGCCATAACCGCCGGTGAGGAATATGCCGAAGCGGTCGGTCAGGTGGTATTCCAGATTGACACGTGCCTGGAGGGCATAGAGACGTGCCGGAATGCCGTAGTCCTTGTTCTTGAAGGTTTCTATATGTTGGTATCCCAGATCTCCGCTGATAAACAGCTGTTTGTAGAGCGGTAGTTCAAGACCGGCACGGTAGAAGAGGGCAGCGGAAAACTTATCGCCAAAATCCAGATAATGGGTACCGCCACCGAGGATGGTATAGAAGAGCCGGTTCTTGAAACGGGCACCTACATTCAGCTTGGTGGCATTACCACCGAAAAACATCAGTTGAACTTTTGTTTGGGGATTGGCATTGACTAATCCCAACTGGAAACCATCTAATTTTTCTTTGTAGTAGTTGAATAGACCTATTTGAAGCCCTTTGGCACGTATGGCCATATTGGCAGCGCCTATTTGTAATCCTCGGGCTGTACCACCCACCACATTGCCCAGGCCGGAAACCTGAACACCGGTCATATCTCCGGCGGTGATGTTAGTAAGGGCGGACATCTGCATGCCATTCAAGTCTTCACCGATTACACTTAGCAGGCCGGCCCCTGAAAATCCTTTGAAATTTCCGCCGGAAATATTGGCGAGTCCGGCAAAGTGTATGCCGGAAGCACCTTCTCCGCTGATATTCAACAGGCCGCCTATGGAGGCGCCACGATTATAGTCCCCACTGATGTTTGCCAGACCGGAAATGATGACGCCTTGCGCATGGTTTCCGGTGATACCTACCAGTCCCGAAACGGATACTCCGATAAGGTTGTTGCCATTGATGTTGGTAATTCCTGCTATCTGCATGCCTCGCATGCTTCCCCCCACCATATTTGACAGACCTGCCATCTGTACACCGTTCACATCCCTGCCGGTTACACTGCCAAGAATATTCATGCCGAGGCCATTCAGACGGTTCATGGAGGAGAACACACCCAGATTGAAACAGGTGCTTCCTATGGTATCAGTCCGCTGTGTGGAGATGTTTTTCCATAAGGAGATATTGATACCTACCGGGCCATGGTCTGTTCGTGGAGAGCGTTGTTTCCGGAAAGATTTCTCGGAGGATTTCTGAATCGTATCCGGCTGTACGCTGCCCGGATTATGTTCTTGGGCAAGAGCTGTCCCTGCAAAAAGCAGGGACACGAGGAGGAGGGAAAGGTTTCGTTTCATACTTTTTTCTATATTTCGTCCGGCCAGGGAGCTGGTTGGCGGGTGGCACGCAACAGAGGGCGCTGCGCATCCACAGACCGGAGGTAATTACTTAATTTCCGTGACAACTCTTTGACAACTTCAGGCTTCTCTCGGGCCATATCATGTTTTTCACTGATGTCGGCGGGGATGTTGAAAAGTTCCCGTCTACCGTCACCGAAATAATACACCAGCTTCCACTCGCCCGAACGGATGGAGCAAGTGGCTCCGATGCCCGGGCCGGAAGGACCCCAGCTATTGGGATAATGCCAGTAGATATCACGGTCTTTCATTTTACCTTTTCCGGTGAGCAATGGCATGAAACTGATGCCGTCGCGTTGCTGTACGGTTGTATAGTTGTCTACGCCTGCCATCTCAAGGATAGTGGGGAAGAAGTCCTCTATCATCAGGTAATGGTCGCATTGGGTTTGGGGCGCTACGATGCCCGGCCAGCGGACAATCATCGGTTCACGTATGCCTCCTTCGTAGGCGGAACCTTTACCACTGTTGAGCGGATAGTTCTGGACATGCAGTTGTCCGGCGCGGGTATGGGCCGCCAAACCGCCATTGTCGGACATGAAGATGAGGATAGTGTTTTCCGTCAGGTTGTTCTTGTCCAAATAATCCATGATGTCTCCCAGACTTTTGTCCATACCCTCAATGAGAGTAGCATAGGCGGCTTCTACCGGAGGAAGGCCTTTGTCCAGGTACTTCTGGTAGAAACGCATGTCAGGTTGTATAGGGGTATGGATGGCATAGTGTGCCATGTATAGAAAGAATGGCTTGTCAGTCTGCTGTGCATCGTCCAGGGCCTTCATGGCCTCTATGGTAAGGGCTTCACTTAGGAAAGTGTCGGTTCCATGATATTTCTCCAGACCGGGTACGGCAGCCAGCGGGCTTTTACCGTCTGTTTTGTTACCGAAATTCTCCTTGCCATAGTAGCTGGCAGGTGAACCGGCAGCATGTCCGGCTATGTTCACTTCAAACCCCATTTTCAACGGGTCGGCTCCGGGAGTGCCTTCAGCACCAAAGTGGGCTTTTCCGCAATGAATGGTGTGATAGCCATGGTCTTTGAGCACTTCGGCCAGGGAGGTGACTTGTGTGGTCCGTTCCACGCCAGGCTCTTGACAAATGCCGTTAACGTTCCATTCCGGATAAATCATGACCGAGTCGGGTTGTTCATGGGTAGTGTTCTTACGGAGGGTCCAACTGGTGACTCGATGCCTGGCAGCATTCATTCCCGTAAAAAGGCTGACACGCGTAGGTGAACTGATGCTGCATGCATAGGCCTGCGTAAACATTTTGCCTTGTGTAGCCATCCGTTCCATGTTGGGAGTATGGTACGTATCGTTGTACTTGGTACGCTGTGTCCAAAAGGGGAGGGACGTGTCTTGCCATCCCATGTCATCCACTAGGAACAGAATGATGTTTGGCTGCTCTTTTGGAGCAGGTACGGCATCCCCAGGCGGCATGCCATACGCTTCTCCCGCCATTCCGCATATCGGAAGCATGGCGGATAATAATAATTCGTTTCTCATTTAGATAATAATTTAGAAAGGGTTAGATAGGTTGTAGTTTAATTGTTTTTTACATTATCCTTTGGCCTCCTGATACAAGAAGCGTTTGATAGATTTCTTCGGCGTTTTTTCAAATTCTTCAGGATAGATTTTCATTTTGAATATCTGGCTGTATGCGGGCAGTTCTGCATTCAGTGCCACACGGTTTTCCTCCATGACGCGTTCGATGTCGTCATTGTTCAGCCCATGGGCAAAGGCATCATCGAAGTCGGGGTAAACCAGACCTACCAGTTTCTCATTCTGCTGCACGATGATGCTTTCGGCTACATACGGCATATTGTTCAGTTTGTCTTCTATCTCTTCCGGGTAGATATTCTGACCGCTCGGGCCGAGGAGCATGTTCTTGCTGCGTCCCTTGATGCTTACGTTGCCTTCGGCATCCATCAGGGCAAGGTCTCCGGTGTGCAGCCAGCCGTCTTTGTCGAGTACCTGTACGGTGGCCTCGTCGTTCTTGTAGTAACCCAGCATGACATTGGGACCACGGCAGACAATCTCTCCCGGAATGTTTTCGGGATCGGATGATAGGATTTTCACCTCCATACGCGGTGCGGCTTTTCCGCAAGAACCGGGTTTGAAGCGGGTCCAATCCTCGTAACAGATGATGGGGCCGCATTCCGTCATTCCATAGCCTACCGTATAGGGGAAATCTATCATCTTTAAGAACTGCTCCACTTCCTGGTTGAAGGCAGCTCCTCCTACAATGACTTCTGCAAAGTTTCCGCCAAAGGCTTGAATCATTTGTTCGCGTACGGTTGCTTTTATCTTGTCGTTAATGATGGGTACTTTCAGCAACAGCTTCATGGCGGGAGTTTCCAGCTTGGGCAGTACGCTCTTCTTTATAATCTTTTCGATAATGAGCGGAACAGCCACAATCAGGTTAGGCTTCACTTCGGTGAAAGCTTGGAAAATGATTTTGGGGCTGGGCATGCGAGTGAGGAAGAATATGTGGCAACCTACGGCGAATTCATACAGAAACTCGAATGCAAGTCCGTACATATGTGCCATTGGCAGCATGGAGACAATCTTGTCACCGGCTTTCAGCGGCAATACTTCGAAAGCAAAAGTAGTGTTTGACCAAAGGCTGCGGTAGGGCAGCATCACTCCTTTGGAGTAACTGGTGGTGCCGGATGTATAGTTGATGACCGCCAGTTCGTCGGGCTGGTCCTTGTGATAACTGACATGTTCCTTGCGGAAGTTCTTGGGGTATTTCTTACCGAACATTTCGTTGAGATGTTCGCGGGCATAGTCCAACTTTTCGCTGCGGGAGACAAGAATGTAGAAGTCTGCCATCATCATGATGCCCTCCAGCAACGGCATAGCACTTTCGTTGAGGTTTTCCCAAACCTGGTCGCCTACGAAAAGCAGTTTGGCTTCGGAATGGTTCACGATGTTGTGTACATTGTCTGCCTTGAACTCGTGAAGGATGGGGACGATTACCGCACCGTAGGTCAATGTTGCGAGGAACGTTACGCCCCAGTGGGAACTGTTGCGGCCACAGACGGCAATCTTATCGCCTTTCTTGATGCCGCTTGCCTCGAAAATGATATGCAGCTTTTCTATTTTGCGGGCTACGTCCTTATATTGTAGGGTTGCTCCCTTGTAATCGGTCAGAGCGTCTAAATCCCAATTTTCCTTTATGCTATTCTCTATATAGGCGATAAAACTTTGTTCCATGATATTTAATTGCACATTTGGTTGAAAATTGTGCAAATATAAGGGTTTATATATAGAAAGCAAACTTTTATAAGGAAAATAGTTTTTATGGTGGCTATTTGTTAAAATTCGACAGTTATACCTAAAGTAGGCAGGATAGTGCCGCTTTCCTGCTTGAGGTATTTCATTTTATAGCGCTGTTCGGCAACGGGAGCGGACGGATTTTCGATGATGCCCGTACTCATTATCACATCCGGTTGCTTCAGTTTGTTGCCGGTGATATTCTGTATGTCCAGGTAGATTCCTATCATGCAGTGATGGAAGTAGAAGGACTTGTCCACACGCAAGTCTAACTGGGCAAAGTTGGGAAGCCGCCCGGTATTATAGTACGCATAGTCGTAGTAGGGCTGTCCTTTGGCATCCCATGCTTCTACGAGTGATGATTTGTCTTCATCATAGGGAGTGTAGGGGCTGCCGCCTATATAGCTTAGCTTGCCTCCTATGCTCCAGCGCCGGGGCAGGTTGTATGTACCGCTCATGTTGAGTATGAAACGGTTGTCCCAGGTGGATGGAATGAAGTCTCCATCTGGACGGTTGCGGTATTCGCTGCGGTATAAGGTGAAGGAGGATACGAGATTGAACTTGCCGGATGCCTGCCAGCGGAACATGGTTTCCAGTCCGTAGGCCCTGCCGCTGGCTGTAGGGGCGAGTGCTTCGTTGCCGGTGACACCGTAATCGTTTCCTTTGCATGCCAACGGAATGTTGTCTTGGAGGGAAAGTGGCATACGGCTGTAACGCTTGAAGAAACCTTCTGCAGAAACCATGAACCGGTCTTGCAGGTGCCAGTCCACACCGAGGCTGCTTTCAAAGACCTGCATGTACTTCAGGTTTTTGTTGAGATATTGCTCTTCATTGTCTTTATATCCCAAAGCGGTGTAGGGAGGCAATTGGTGGTAGAGGCCGGTACTTCCGCTCAGGGTCCATTGTTCCGAGAGTTTGTAGGATGCAGAGAGGCGTGGGGAGAACTGTTTCCATAGCTGCCGCATCTTTCGGTTGTAAGTGTTGCCATCCATACGGATACCGGCAGAAAGGGCCAGACGCTTGTCGGCGGTGGTATAGTTGGAAGAGAAGAAAGCCCCCCAGCCGAAGATGTTGAGTGAGGTTTCGTAGATGGAGAGCGTACCCGAATGACTGCCGTATAGTCTTTGCCTGCTGTGGTTTGTATAGATGGAGTTGTTCAGTTCTGCTCCTTCTTTTAGGGTCCATGCTCCCAAGCGCGTTTGGTTTTCGAAACGCAGGGTGGTCTTTTGTTCTGTGGAGCGTAGGCGCAGGGTCAGGTTGTCTTCGGAAGAGTCATCGTTGTTGCGGTATTTCAGATTGCGGTTGTTCAGGTAGTTATGGCTCAGTATAAGGGATTGTACGTGCCTTCCATTGTAGTGTCTGTAAGAGGCTCCGAGAGTGAATGTTTCCTGATGGATAGTGGGGAGATAGCTGAGCAGATATTCGGCATCTTCTCCTTTTTCATCGGTATTCAGTTTCATCTTGTCAATGCCTGCAAGACCAAGCAGGGTCAGCTCGCTGTGCTCGTTGAAACGGGTTTTTGTTTTGAATTGTCCGTCAATGAAATTGGGCAGGAAGGGCAGTCCCAAAGCCTTGAACAAAAGTTGCAGGTAGGACTGGCGTGCGGAGAACAGATAAGTGGTGCGCTGCCCCAGATGGCCTGCTCCGCTGAGCGAGACTTCCGATGCGCCGATGGTGGCTTTGAACGCCTGCTTGTCCGGATTTCCGTCCTTGAGGCGGAAGTCGAGGACGGAACTCAAGGCTCCGGAGCGGTTGGCGGGGAAGGCGCCCGTATAAAATGTAATCTCGCGTATCAGGTCGGCATTGACAATACTTACCGGTCCTCCGGATGCACCCTGAGTGGCAAAGTGGTTGATGTTGGGGATTTCGATGCCATCCATATAAAAGCGGTTTTCGGAAGGAGAACCGCCCCGAACAATCAAGTCGTTGCGATAGCCGATGGGAGAGAAAGAGACGCCGGGATAGGAGCGTACGATGCGCGAAACATCCCGGTTGGCTCCGGGACTTTTCTCTATTTCCTGCAAGCCGATGATACGCATGCTGACCGGGCTTTCGATACTTCGCCGGAAGGGAGAAGGCACCACCACTACTGTGTTCAGCAGATTGGCATCCTCTTCCATCTCTATCTCGATGAACGGGGTTGAGGCTGAAACAATATATTCGGGGGTGGAAACAGTCTGGTATCCTATGCAGGATGCCTCAAGGCTATAGATGCCCGGAGGTACCTGCTCTATCTTGAATGTGCCGAGTGAATCGGTGGATGCCCCTTTCCCGGGGATGCCGGCAACGAAAACGTTGGCGTAGGCCACGGGTTGTCTGGACTGTCTGTCGATGACTTTGCCGCGAACGGAATAGGTCACGGGAGCTATCATGGCATTCATGGTTGGGCTGATACCTGATAAAAGTATCAGCAATATAAACAATACAGTTCCCACCTTGTACCGTATGGCATTCATGGCTAATCAGACGTCACTAATTACTTTCCCAAGTACCATCGGTACATGCGTTGCACACCTTCCTCGATATCAATCTTATGATGCCATCCCAATGCATGTAACTTACCGGGATCGGTCAGTTTGCGCATGGTGCCGTCGGGTTTGGAAGTGTCGAAGGTCAACCGGCCCTGATAGCCTACGGTGTTGACAATCAGCTCTGCCAACTGGCGGATAGTGATTTCCTTGCCCGTACCGATATTGATGTGACAGTTGCGGATTTCCTTGTCGTCCGGCTCGAAGGTATCTTTGAAGTCGACGTGTTCCATGACGAAGACGCTGGCATCTGCCATCTCCTCGCTCCAGAGGAATTCGCGCAAGGGGGTGCCGGTACCCCATAATCTCACTTCTTCTTCGCTGATGCCGTATTTCCGGAGGATATTCAGAATGTCTTCTTTGCTGCTGTCGCCGTTGATGCCTTCCACCGGACGCAGGTTCATGTCGTGGCGTACGGCATCCCAGTCGCCTTGTTTCAGGCAGTGGGCGAGGTGTATCTTGCGTATCATGGCAGGGAGCACGTGGCTGCGTTCCAGGTCGAAGTTGTCGTTGGGACCGTAAAGGTTGGTGGGCATCACGGCAATGTAGTTCGTACCGTATTGAAGATTGAAGCTTTCGCACATTTTCAGTCCGGCTATTTTGGCGATGGCATAGGGCTCGTTCGTGTATTCCAGCGGAGAAGTGAGGAGTGCGTCTTCTTTCATCGGCTGTTCGGCATCACGGGGATAGATGCAGGTGCTGCCAAGAAAGAGAAGTTTTTTCACTCCGTGGCGGAAGCTTTCGCCGATGACGTTCTGTTGTATCTGCAGGTTCTTGTAGATGAAATCGGCACGGTAGATACTGTTGGCCATAATGCCACCCACAAAGGCGGCGGCAAGGAATACATATTCGGGCTGCTCCTCGTCGAAGAAGCGGCGTACGGCAACTCCGTCGAGCAGATCGAGTTCTGTGTGGGTCTTGCCGATGAGATTGGTGTATCCTTTCTCCTCAAGATTTTTCCAGATGGCAGAACCTACCAGTCCCCGGTGGCCTGCTACATATATTTTGGCATTTTTGTCTAACATTGTTGTCTGAAAGTTTAATTGTTCATTCAAAGCTCTTTGCTTCTTAAATACAGTTTCTTCACAAATTTCATGTCGTGCTCTGCCATGATGCGTACCAACTCTTCAAAACTGGTCTGCCTCGGATTCCATCCCAGCAGTGTTTTTGCTTTGGTGGGGTCGCCCAGCAATTGTTCCACTTCGGCAGGCCGGAAATATTTGGGGTCGACTTCCACGAGGACTTTTCCGGTCTGTGTGTCGATACCCTTCTCGTCCACTCCCTGGCCTTCCCAGCGCAGAGTGATGCCTACCTCCCGGAATGCCAGTGTCGCAAATTCGCGTACGGTATGCATTTCTCCGGTGGCAATGACGAAGTCTTCGGGGGTGTCGTGCTGCAGGATGAGCCACATGCACTCGATGTAGTCTTTGGCATATCCCCAGTCGCGCCGGGCATCCAGATTGCCCAGATACAGCTTGTCCTGGAAGCCTTGGGCGATGCGGGCAGCCGCCAGTGTGATTTTTCTTGTCACGAAGGTTTCACCTCGGCGTTCGCTCTCGTGGTTGAAGAGTATGCCGTTTACAGCAAACATGCCATAGCTTTCGCGGTAGTTCTTTGTAATCCAAAAGCCATACTGTTTGGCTACGCCATAGGGGCTGCGGGGATAGAACGGGGTCGTTTCGCTTTGCGGCACTTCCTGCACTTTTCCGAAGAGCTCGGAAGTGGAGGCCTGGTAGATGCGTGTCTTCTTTTCCATACCGAGAATGCGTACGGCTTCGAGCATGCGTAGGGTGCCTACGGCATCGGTTTCGGCGGTATATTCGGGCACGTCGAAGGATACTTTGACATGGCTTTGGGCGGCAAGGTTATATATTTCGTCCGGCTGCACACTCTGGATGATACGGATGAGAGAGCTGGAGTCTGTCATGTCTCCATAGTGCAGGTTAATGGTACGTTTCTGTTTCATGTCGCGTACCCACTCATCGAAGTAGAGGTGTTCGATGCGGCCGGTGTTGAAAGAGGAAGAGCGACGCAGGATACCGTGCACTTCATATCCTTTCTGCAGGAGGAATTCGGCAAGGAACGAGCCGTCCTGCCCGGTAATGCCGGAGATAAGGGCTTTCTTCATAATGTATGCTTCTTGTTATTATGTCTTTTCGGACTGCAATATTCGTTATTTTCCACGAGATGGCAAAATATAAACTATTTCTTTCCCATCACTTTGTCGATAATCAGTGCGATTGCCCCGTCGCCCGTCACATTGCAGGCAGTACCGAAGCTGTCCATCGCTATGTATAGTGCAATCATCAGCGCTTGTGCCGACTCGTCGAAGCCCAGCATGGATTGCAGGATGCCCAGTGATGCCATGATGGCGCCTCCCGGTACCCCGGGAGCGGCTACCATAGTGATGCCCAGCATGAAGATGAATCCTGCAAATAGAGGGAAATCATGGGGCATGCCTTGCATTATCATCAGTGCCAGGGCGCATGCCACAATCTTCAATGTGCTGCCCGACAGATGGATGGTGGCGCAAAGTGGGATGACGAATCCGGCAATATCGGCAGAGACGCCGTTCTTCCGACTTTGCTCCAATGTTACGGGGATAGTGGCGGCACTGGATTGAGTGCCTAGAGCCGTGAAGTAGGCAGGCATCATTCGTCCCAGTAGTTTGAGAGGGTTCTTGCGGACAAACAGTGCCGCAATGCTGTATTGGAATACCAGGAGAAAGATGTGAAGCAGGAAGATTACACCGATAATCTTAATAAAGACCATCAGGATGCCGAATACTTGTCCACTGTGCGTCATGTTGAGGAAAATGCCGAAAATATAGATGGGAAGCAGCGGCAATATCACTGCACTGATCATGCGGATGACAATCTCTTGAAAATCGCGTGCCGCATTTTTCAGTACCTCACTTTTCAGATGAGCCAGGCCCAGCCCCAGTGTGAAGGCAAGTACGAGTGCGGTCATAACATTCATCAATGGCGGGATACCCACGGAAAAATAGGGAAGAATACCTTGAGACTCACTGACTTCTTCTAACGGCACCCCGGTTTCTATGAGGGAAGGAAATACCGCCATACCGGTGAAGTAGGAGAGAAAGCCGGAGAATAAGGTAGCTCCGTAAGCAATGAGCGCTGTGACGACCAGCATCCGTCCGGCTCCTTTGCCGATGTCGGCAATGGCAATCGTGACCAGTCCCACAATGATGAGGGGGATGGAGAAGTTCAGGAATTCACTGAAAATGGCATTGAATGTTACGAACAGCCGTACCAGCGAAGCCGGTAGGAAATTTCCGAAAAGTATACCTAAGATAATGGCAATGATGATGCGTGGCAATAGTCCGATGTGGAAGTTCTTCATGAGCATTGGTTTTCTGTCTGGTTGAAAAATAGGCTTTCGCTGACAAAAGTACTATTTTATTTTCGTAATTCATACGAACAAATGCTGTTAGCATTTTGTTTCCATATAAAGACAAAATTTACATGAATATGAAGAATTTAAATAAAACAGACATTGGACTTATCGGTCTGGCAGTTATGGGCGAGAATTTGGCCCTCAATATGGCAGATAAGGGATGGAATGTTTCGGTATATAATCGTACGGTTCCGGGAGTGGAAGAAGGGGTGGTGGAACGTTTTGTGAACGGCCGCGCCAAAGGGAAAAAAATTGAAGGCTATACAGATATAGCCGAATTTGTAACTTCCATTGCCATACCCCGCAAAATAATGATGATGGTTCGTGCCGGCAGTGCGGTGGATGAACTGATGGAACAGCTGTTTCCCCATTTGTCCGAAGGGGATATCCTGATTGACGGTGGCAATTCCAATTATGAGGACACCAACCGGCGTGTGGCATTGGCCGAAAAGAAAGGCTTCCGTTTTGTGGGAGCTGGAGTTTCCGGTGGAGAGGAAGGAGCGCTGAACGGCGCGTCTATCATGCCCGGAGGCTCTGAAAGTGCCTGGCCTGAGGTGAAGCCTATCCTGCAGAGTATTGCGGCAAAAGCATCTGACGGTACCCCGTGCTGCCAGTGGATTGGTCCTGCCGGTTCCGGTCATTTCGTCAAGATGATACATAACGGTATCGAATATGGAGATATGCAGCTTATTGCCGAAGCTTATTGGGTGATGAAGAATCTGCTTGGTCTGGACAATGGACAGATGGCGGAAATCTTTGCCGATTGGAATGAGGGCAAGTTGCGTAGCTATCTCATTGAAATTACCGCCAACATACTACGTCATAAGGACAAATCAGGAGGTTACCTGATAGATAAGATATTGGATACCGCCGGACAGAAAGGTACGGGCAAGTGGTCCGTTATCAATGCGATGGAGCTGGGCATGCCGTTGGGGCTGATTGCTACGGCTGTGTTCGAACGTAGTTTGTCGGCACAGAAGAGCTTGCGTGAAACGGCTTCCAAGCAATTTGTATGTCGACGCTCGCAGGCGGTGTACAACAAGTCGGAGATGGTGAAGGATATCTATTCCGCACTCTATGCTTCCAAATTAGTGTCATATGCTCAGGGATTCGCCGTGTTGCAGCGTGCATCCGACGCTTTTGCCTGGAACCTCGATTTGGCATCCATCGCACGCATGTGGCGGGGCGGCTGCATTATCCGTAGTATTTTCCTGAACGACATAGCTACGGCTTTCGAGGCAAAAGACAAGCCCAAACATCTGCTGTTGGCTCCTTATTTCAAAAATGAAATGCAGCTGTTGCTTTCCGGCTGGAAACATCTGGTGGCACAATCCATGAAAGAGGAACTTCCGGTGCCTGCATTCTCGTCCGCCTTGAATTATTTCTATTCGCTGGTGTCTGCCAAGTTGCCTGCCAATATGATTCAGGCGCAACGTGACTATTTTGGTGCGCATACCTTTGAAAGGACAGACGAGTTGCGTGGACAGTTTTTCCATGAAAATTGGACGGGACACGGAGGAGATACGAAATCGGGTACGTACAATGTGTGAGAAAGGGGGAGAAGATGATGAAGAAATTAGTGATTGTTATATTCGGCGCTTCGGGTGACTTGACGAAGCGCAAACTGATGCCGGCGCTCTATACTTTGTATAGTGGCGGGCGGTTGCCGGAAGGATTCTCCATTCTGGGGATAGGACGCACCGAGTATACGGATGCCCGTTACCAAGAATATATAATGAGTGAATTGAGTAAGTTCGTAGCTTCCAGAGAGCAGGTGGAAGATAAAATGAGGGATTTTTGCAGCCATCTGCATTACCAGACATTGGATCCCGCCGAGGTTGAAGGCTATCATCTGCTGGACGGACGTTTACAAGAGTTTACCGGTGAGCAGAAACCGGACAACCTGCTGTTCTATCTGGCTACTCCACCTTCCTTGTACGGTGTCATTCCCTTGCACTTGAAGGCGGCCGGTCTGAACCGTCCTGATACGCGTATCATCGTTGAAAAGCCGTTCGGTTACGATTTGGAGTCAGCCAGAAAGCTGAATAGCATTTATGCTTCCGTTTTCAAGGAGCATCAGATTTACCGCATCGACCATTTTCTGGGTAAGGAAACGGCGCAGAACATTCTCGCCTTCCGTTTTGCCAACGGAATCTTCGAACCGCTATGGAACCGTAATTATATAGACTATGTGGAGATTACAGCCGTAGAGAATCTGGGTATCGAAGGACGTGGCGGATTCTATGAAGGTGCCGGAGCCCTGCGCGATATGGTACAAAACCACCTCATACAGCTTGTGGCGCTCACAGCATTGGAACCGCCTGCCGTTTTCAATGCCGATAATTTCCGCAACGAGGTGGTGAAGGTCTATGAGTCATTGGCTCCCTTGACAGAGGAGGATTTGGAGGAACACATTGTCCGCGGACAATATACGGCTTCGGGCTCGAAAGCCGGGTATAGGGAAGAGAAGAACGTGGCACCTGATTCGCGTACCGAAACGTATATTGCCATGAAAATCGGTATTAACAACTGGCGGTGGAAGGGTGTTCCTTTCTATATCCGTACCGGCAAACAAATGCCGACAAAGGTGACTGAGATTGTTGTACATTTCCGTGAGACGCCCCATCAGATGTTCCGTTGCGAGGGTGGACATTGTCCCCGCGCGAATAAGCTGATTCTCCGCCTGCAACCCAATGAAGGTATTGTGCTGAAATTCGGCATGAAGACTCCCGGACCCGGATTTGACGTGAAGCAGGTGATGATGGACTTCAGTTATGACCAGTTGGGCGGGTTGCCTACCGGCGATGCCTATGCCCGTCTGATAGAGGACTGCATACAAGGTGACCCTACACTCTTTACCCGCAGCGACGCGGTAGAGGCTTCATGGCGCTTTTTCGATCCCGTGTTGCGCTATTGGAAAGAGCATACGGATGCTCCTTTATATGGGTATCCCGTAGGTACGTGGGGACCTTTGGAAAGTGAAGCGATGATGCGTGAACATGGTGCTGAGTGGACTAATCCGTGTAAGAATTTGACTAATACAGATGAATATTGCGAGTTATGAAAAGTTATGTTTACCATTCGGCTACAGCTACGGCACATGCGTTGATTGAACATTTGATTGCGATGATGGAGCGTGAGCCGGAAAAGACCTTTTATTTTGCATTCAGCGGGGGGAGTACTCCTTCGTTGATGTTTGACATTTGGGCTAACGAGTACAAGGAGGTGACTCCTTGGATGCGGATGCGGATTTATTGGGTGGATGAACGGTGTGTGCCGGCAGAGGATTATGAGAGCAATTATGGTACCATGCGCCGTTTGCTGTTGGACGAAGTAGGCATGCCTGATGAATACGTTTATCCTATTTATGGAGTGAACCGCCCGGAGATTGAAGCAAAGAACTATTCGACGCTGGTTTGCCGCACGGTTCCGCTTTGGGGTGGCTTCCCGGCCTTCGATGTCGTTTTGCTCGGTGCTGGAGACGACGGGCATACCTCCTCTATCTTTCCGGGGCAGGAATATCTGCTTTCTTCCTTTCATCCTTATGAGGTGAGTGTCAATCCCTATAATGGGCAGAAACGCATAGCCATGACCGGCTGCCTTTTGTTTGCTGCGAAGAATCTTATTTTCTTTATTACCGGCAAGAATAAGGCGGATGTGGTCCGCGATATTCTTGATTCCGGGGATACCGGTCCGGCAGCTTATGTGGCCCACCATGCCGAGCGTGTGGAATTGTTCCTCGATGCTCAGGCCAATGGCGGGAAAATGTCTACTTAGATGTACCGCTCTCCAGAATGCTTACGATGGAGAATAATGTAAAGCAGATGCCTCCCAAACCTGCCAGTACGCGTGCAGGGACAAAATAGGCATTGTGCAGGCTTGCCATCTCAAACAGAAAGGCGGAGAGAAACAGACAAGCCAGGGCCGTGAAGACCGGAATCAGCGGGATGCGGTTGGCCAGCTTGAAAGTGTTCCGCCAGATGGCGGCAAGTAGTATGACTTTGCTGGAAATGCTGTAGCATACCAGTCCCAGGCCTATCATAATATATCCTGTGGAGGAGAGTGCCGGATTGCTGTTGGCCAAGACCAGAAGTCCCCAGAGAATGCTGATGCTGCCCATTATCAAAACAAGGGCCGGCCATTGTTTCCGTTCAGACTTTGTATAGTTGTTGCGTATCTGGCGGACGATGGTTGCAACCAGCGCCACCAAGCTGGAACAGATACAAGCAAGTCCTGCCATGACATGGCCTGCTACATAATATGCATTGTGCTCGCTGCTTTTTGACAATAGCCAGAAGGCCCATATCCATGCCATTACTGCCATAAGGGTGGCAACTGCTATCAGGATATATCCCTGGGAGGAATTGAATGCATCGGCAGGTTGTAGCTGGTCGGTACGTTCCGAGTTGGCGGGAATGAGGGTGAAGCGGGTGGAGGCTGTGGCTGTGGTAGCTACACAAGCTGTGATGAAACCGACTCCGCAAATCACGTGTCCTGCCACGAAATTGCTTGCCGTGGCAGCTTCGTGCATATAATTCCAACCATAGATTACTGTGAGTACGGCTGCCAGGTAACCAATAACCGGAAGTGCGTATCTGGCTATCGGATTGTAGGTATGAATAATTTGTCTAATGATTGTTGCCGCTGTGGCGAACAAGGCAATGCAAATCATCCCTAAGGAAAATACTACCGGACCGGCCACAAATTTTGCCGAATCCAGTCCTTCGTGGAGCACAAAGGCTCCGTAGCCGAAACAGAAAAGGGCCATCAACAAGGGTATAGCCCTGAAAAGAATACTGATACCGTAATTCATAACTGTTGTTTTTAGAGTTTCCCCTTCAAACAGCGTTTCTGTGGCTTTGTTCCTCCTTTTAAGATTTATTTGTGATGAGAAGTGTTTCCCTGTCCGTATTTAGGGAGCCAGCCTCTCCTTTTTCCAGCTGCCATCCGCTTGTTGGGAATAGAGGAAACGGTCGTGTAGCCTGCTTTCCCGTCCTTGCCAGAATTCAAAACGGAAAGGGGTGACGGCAAAACCTCCCCAGTTGTCGGGACGTTTGATACTTTGCCCTATCCATGTTGCCGCTTCGCGGACGAACGCGCGCATTATCTCCATACGGCTGCCGATGACGTGACTTTGGGGTGAAATCCTCGCCCCGATTTTACTTTTGTAAGGCCTGCTTGCAAAATAGGCGTCAGAATCGGCAGGAGCGCATCTTTCAGCTTTTCCTTCAATGTGTATTTGCCTTTCCAGTTTGTGCCATACGAAAGATAAGGATATATACGGATTTGCAGTCAGTTGCCGGCCTTTTCTGCTTTCGTAGTTGGTGAAGAAGATGAACCGGCCATTTTCCACCCCTTTCAGCAACACTGTGCGTGTAGAGGGATGTCCGTCTGACGAGACTGTAGCTACCGTCATGGCGGTGGGCTCGTACTCATCACTATGGATAGCATCGTTCAGCCAATGGTCGAATTGCTCAAGGGGATTGTCGTTGAGGTTACCCGGTGTCAGCCTGCCTTTCTTATATTCTCTTCTGATGTCAAAGAGTTGTGATTTCATTATCGTGTGGTTTTATCAGGAGTGATATATTGTTTTTCTATGTAACAGTCTGAGAGGGCTGAATGTTTTTGTTTTTCTGCGGAAAGAAAAATATGGAAGAAGGAAATGGCTGTGTTGATACTTAAAAAAATGGGGGTGTGTCAAAATTCACCACAGATTACACGGATTAACACAGAATGAGCTTAATCTACTGATAGTCAAAGATACTTATCTGTGCAAATCTGTGTAATCTGTGGTGAATACCAGTTTCGACACACCCTCGGATATTGGAGATTACCTTATGAAGACAAGTGGAAAGTGGACACTGGCATGTCTGCTATTGTAATTTAAACATTACGGGAACTGTGAATTTACAACGGACCGGTTTGCCTCGTTGCTCACCGGGTTTCCATTTGGGCATGGTGGAAATCACACGGATAGCTTCTTTGTCCAGATAGGGATCTACGCCTCTTACTACTTTTACATCTACGATGCTGCCGTCTTTGTTGACAACGAATTGTACTATTACGCGCCCCTGGGTTCCGGTCTCTTGTGCAATAGTCGGGTATTTTATACTCTTACCCAGATATTGCATCAGACTCATGCCATTATAAGAAAACTCGGGATTCTTCTCTACAACTTCAAAAATCTCATCCTCTACCGGAATCTCTTCATCTACGGTTGGAGATATGGGTTTGATGATTACAGCTTCACCGATTTCTTCGGAAGAGGCAATGGCTGTTTCTTTCACATTGTCATTATCATCCACAATTGTCAATACCTCGGCAATTGCAGGAGCTTGAGGGGGTGGCGGAGCTACTAATTCGGGTTGCTCCGTGATAGGAATTTCAATTTCCTGCTCAAATACGTTCTCGGTAATAGCACCGCTCATGTCAATCCTAACATCACGCTTCGACCATTCAAATGCAACGAACATGAAGACCAGCACAATTACATAACCTACAAGTAGCCAACTTGACTTCTTGTTTTCCAGGCTTGCTTTGGATGTTTTCTTGATTTCCATAATTTACAAGATTATTACCGTATAATGGTTGTCGCGAAACTAACATTATACAGATGTGATTAGTAAAATCATAAAACATGCGTGCCCACTTGTTTCTGTATTAAAGATAAGAAAATGAATGTTATGTTGGTGTTTGATATGTAGTTATATATAGTTTTTTAAATTTGCTTTGATAATTTTTCTGCTTGTGGATTAAATAGTGTTGATATGTAAAAAGCACTTCCAACGTTCGCTTACGGAGGAAGTGCTTCACACAAAAACTAAACTAGACTTATAGTATTGGAAATACCACTATAATCTGTGTATCACTTCTTTATAGGCTGGTTTAAATCTGATGTCGACAATAAATAGGAAAAATCAGCTCATGTTTTGTTGTATAACGTTACTTTTCTCAATGTTCTCTAGAACCTCGTCGATGAAAAGCGAACGATAGTGCGGACATTCCAGTACACCCTTTTCTTTCGCTTCCCGGTATACCTTGGAGAACAGTTTTGCTTTCTCCTTGTCGGTGGTCGGCAACTTATCTATGGGAGTGGCAAGGAACCGACACCCCCAGCCTTTGCAGGTAGGGGTGAGGGAACAATGGTTTGGAGTTTTCCACTGACATGAGCATTCGGTAATTATTTGATTCATATTTGCTATAATCGAATTGACATCAATCTTTGTGCTCATACATGTCTATTGTCTTGAAGAAATCATCCTCGTAATTATAGATGTCATCTAGGGTTTCAATAACATGTTTCACATCTTTCTTGTTTTCATCAATAGTGGCTACATACTTAGTGGCTGTATTGAAATACATACGACAAATAGGTTTGCGATTGTTGTCATCAAGCAGAATACTGAAATAAGTCTGTGCATCACGATATACTATGCGGGATATATCTACTTTCTTTCTACAGATAGCTTTTACAATTCTGTATGCATCTAACTCTTCTTCTGTAGTGACAATCTTGGATTCTGTATTTACTTCTTCTGTAGTCTCTTCTGATGTGTTTCCACTGTTTTTTGTTTGGCTTTCCTCTATTTTGGAATCACTAACTGTCAAAGCTCCTTTCAAACGGTCATTAATAATATCGTTGATATGTGAAGAGATAGCGCGTTTGACTAAAGGTGTGAATTGGTCTATTATATTTTGAAGCATTCTACCTTCATAAACTTTGGTAGCAAACATTTTCACAAAATCAGTGCTAGGCGAGGAGAATTCTTCTTGGATAATAGCCTTTAATTCTCCCATGTACTTTAATTCGCTGGCTGAGTTCAGAATATTGTCCACATCAAAGTATGATTTATGGAATTTTTTCAGTTCCTCGATTTGATTATCCCTTAAATCCGTAATATCCACTTCCAAAAAAGGCTTATCATCCATTATATTGGGTTCTTTCAAATCTGTATAGAAGCGGTAGATAATTCCATTGGTCAAAAGTCCGAACTTAGCTTTTGATACGTTGAAATAGCGTAGTAGTTGGTTATCATGTAGGTTTAAATCTTGCTTCCAATGCTTACATTCAATCAGCAATATAGGCTGGTCGTCCTTCATGATGGCATAATCAATCTTTTCTCCTTTCTTGGTCCCAATATCGCAAGTCATTTCTGGCAATACTTCCAAAGGATTGAACACATCATATCCCAGAGCATTAATAAAGGGCATGATGAAAGCATTTTTAGTAGCTTCTTCTGTCTGAATGTTATCTTTCAGCTTTTCAATTCTATCAGCAAGCTGTTTAATAGTGTCTTTAAAATCCATAGTATTTTACTTTTTAGATTGATATTATAGTCTCATATTGCGTTCAACAACCTTAATCACATTGTATATCTCCACCACATCGTCAAGGTTAACCGTATAGTCGTTAAATAACTCATTGAGCGAGTGGCAGGTGATATTACCTTTATCATCTTGGGCCGTGATTTGCTTGATGGATATTCCTTTCGTTCGGTGTATAATAACGAAGTACCAGTCGTTGATATGAAGTTTGGGCAGCCAAAGGTCACGTCTTACCTCCCTTGCTAAAACCTTGTCACCATCGCAGATGGCAAGCCTGCTGTTGTCATCCATACTGTCACCTTCTGCTTCAAATATGCGGTATTTTCCGTGATAGGTCTTATCTACGATTACCGGCATGGTAGGTAGAGTGTCTATGTATTCGGTATCTCCATATCCGGCGAGATAACCACATTGTGCTTTGATGTGTATAACGGGCACGTTCATGTAGCTTAAATCGTCAACTGGGCGGGCGTTGGAGTGGTACGTCTGTGATGGAGCATCGGTAAGCATATTTCCTTCACCGGTTAGTAGCCATTCTAAATTGTATGCAGGGAATGCACTAACTATCTTTTCACATGTTGCACGTGAAGGTGTACGATGCTCGTTAATAATGCGAGTGATAGTTACATTATTAGATATACCAATAGCTTTACTGAATGAATTCTTATTCAAGCCTTCTTTTTCAATAATAAGTTCAACTCTTTTCCAAGCTTCCATATTTGAATATACTAACAGTTAGTTAAATGTTGTAAATAAACTAACTTTTAGTTGGTAAAAGTTTGTATTTATACTAACTGTTAGTGTCTTTGCAACATCAACGTCAACAACAGCAGCAAAGATGCGAAGTTTGAGTGAGATAACCAAAAAAACAACATACCTAAAAAGGAGTAAGACAATGAAAAAGTACGATTTACACAAGATTATGAAAGCAGCTCACGAGATATACAGAAAGTATTTCAAGCTATACCAGCTTACTCACGGTGTACAGACTTTCGGTGATTGCTTGAAACTCGCTTGGGCTAACGAAAAGAAACGTGTTGCTGATGAAGAAGCGAGAAAGGCTGAGAAAGAAGTAATGAAAGCAGCTTTGGTACGACCGGAAAGAAGAAGTTCTTATGATTACTGCAACGCTCCAGCTTCAGCTTACTACAATCAGAACAGCAAAGGTGCCTTCGGTTCCCGTTACGTAGGCGATTAAGATAATTATTCGCAGAAAAGGCAGCTACATATACCATGCAGAACAGCTGTACGCTTAACATGAATACTTGCGCAAGTGGCGTGCAAAGCCTTGCATGGGCGAATTGAAAGATTCTCCGTCCGGTCATTGAGCCTACCCTTTGATGGGAGACGGAGAACGAGATGGAGTGATTGCCCTAAGCAATCCGTTCCAGAAAGCGATACTGGCGCTTACCCTCAATCCCAGCATAGAGGACGCGAGAGATACCCGGAGTAGCAAGAATTTGCGATGATGTCTGAATGGAAGTTCAGAACGAGCGAAAGATTTGCAACGGTGCGAAATAGGAAGCCGACATGCCCCGAACGGTCATGCAGTGTACAGTAGCTGATAACTCCGGTGAGAAGAGCAGAGAGAGCTTATTGGGGCACAAACATTAATTAAAACTGAAATGAGTAATGATGATAAACTTAAATCTATTCATACCTCCCTAAGAGTAATAATAACGTGTGTGTGGAATAAATGAGGTGTTTTGATGTATTATGCTTATCACAAAGGGTGGAGGAATTACCTTAATACTAAACTCATAAGGAGACACCCTGAGATGTTTCAATTGGTTTCTACAGCTTATACCCTAATTACAGAGGTGAAGACAGAAAATGGTGAAGATGCGTTTCTTCTGAATGAACTATAGAGAGGGGAGTAAATAATTTAATAAACGTGAGTAAAAACGAACTTATGAAAGCAATTATAGAAAAGCAAGTGACAATACTTCCTGCAAATAGCGGGTTTGTCAGTAAGAGTGATACCGGGAGAGAACCTTGCATAGTAATTATCAAGTTATTCTCAATCCCGATATACAGAAAAGAAGTAATTATACCCAAATGAGTTTTAGTAACTCGGAATATGGAAATTGGGTTTTGACACTCTTCAAGGCTCCTTCAAGGAAGTAGATTTCACACCCACCTCCTTTTAGAGGACATACACTCTGAATTGCATCAAGATTGATGATGCAATTTTCCCCGTTAACAGGGATTTCAATGAATTTACTCATACTTACTTAATTTTAAATGTGGCAATGCAAAGTTAAGTAAATCTCCCGAATAAAGCGTGATGCCGCCAATCAGATTGGCTCGGGAGAGCTCAAATACTAATCATTAAAATTTTATAGCGATGAAAAAGCGAATAATCACAGAAAACTACACTCCGGCTTTGAGAGATATGGAGGTAGGGGAAGTTCTAACTTTTCCGGTTAAGGCGTATAATTCCATAAAGGGGACAATTATCCCCCGATTGAGATTGGAGTTCTGCGTTGAGGATGCTGACTGGAAAGTAGGGGAGGTTGACAAGAGGAAAGGTATTTTTGATGTGGAAAGGGTCGCATGATGATTTCCCTTTCTCCTACGGAACTGCTTGTCGCGAATGAGTACTGCAAGGGGCTTGCCGACAAGGAGGTGGCGGGCAATCTGAATAAATCGGTTTGGACTGTCAAGACCCAGAAAAGAACGATATACCGGAAGTTGGGTATTTCCAAAGATACGGAACTGCTTCTGTATATGATTTGCGATAGGCTTAAGCGTGATTTTGATTTGAAGGAATTACGCAGACACGGGCTTGAATTCCTATTCTCCATTCTATTCTTATTGATGCAGGTCACTTGCAATGATATTGATTTACGGAGAATGAGAATACCATCACGGGTACGGACAGCTATGCGATATATAAGGACTGGCCGAAAGAATAATAACGACTTTATTTTTTAACGGTATGATATACGAAGTGAATGGTGATTTACGCAGTTCCATGTTGATTGACGGGACAGCGGAGGCGAGATTGGCAGACATCCTCACTATTATGGATTCTCGCACTTTTCCAAAGAGAGAATCTGAAAAAATAGTAGGAGGTCCGGGCAGGTTAAGAGTGTTGGTAAATACTCAAAGAGTGAGAGTTGAGTATAAATCTAATGGGAGAAGCTATTACAATGCTTCGGATGTGTTGAGCTTTGCAAAAGTAAGAAAGGGAAAGAACAATGAAAAGAAGAATCATTATAAACGTGCTACTGCTTAACGTATTGGCACTACCATGTTTATTGATGTTTAATGATGTAGACTCGGTAACGGGAGACTGGAATTATGGTATAAACCTTTTTGGCCTTGTGTATTCGTATTGGTTTTATCACAATGTCTTGAAAAAGGTGTTCAAGATATAGACCTCAGCGGAGGAAGTGTTTCACACATAATTAGATTGATTTAGAATTAGACATGGGAGTTGTCTCTACTCGTGAGAGCAGGGACAGACACGGGCAATTAGCTCAGCTTGGTAGAGCGGTACATGTAGTTAGTATTGGTAATTTGTCATGGTATTGTTTAAAGGTTTCATGTACAGGTCGCGGCGTTCAAATCCCGCATTGTCCACAAGCTTTTTATTGTTTAATCTATAATTCCGTTGTAAAGGACAACGTGAGGTGAGAGTCCTCATTTAAGTTTTTATTTTGCTTTTGTTTTAAGTGACTATCCCGGTGTGGCTTGACCGCCTATCCGGGAGCAACTTTGTTGACCTGCCTGCCCGGTCTGTGAAGATATGGTAGGCAAATATGGGCGTTCGGTGTAATGGCTAACACAACTCATTTGAGGAGATTGGCGGTTCGAGTCCGTCAACGTCCACAATCCAAGAGAGGGTTATTTAGTAGTTTTGTCGTGTTTTATTTTTTGTTTGTGTTTCAAGGTGAACGGTTTGTGAAAATAGTTCACCTATTCTGGGAACGTAGCTCAGTGGATAGAGCACCGTGTGTGGTGGAAGGTTGAGAGTTCGATTCTCTCAAGTAGATTCTTAGCTTAATGGGAGAGCACCACAAGCGGCGGTCGGTGGTTCGAATCCATCCGTTTCTACAAGCCTTTATGAGAGAAAATCCGCTTTTAGTCCGAGAGTAGGGCGAAGATAGCGCAGGGAATCATCCGCGCGGCATCGGTTAGCCGTTGACTCTATCTGAAAGGTAATGCGAAATCGGATAGGATTAGGAGTATTTGTCGTTTGCGCCCCGGAGAATACGCTTCGGGGCTTTCCTTTGGCTATTTTTTTATTAACCACTTTAATATTTTCTATTATGGGACTTATCAAAAAGACCTAACGAGCTGACCGTTAAGACTACCTTGTCAGCACTGATTTACGGCCAACCTGGCATGGGAAAAACAACTCTTGCATTATCGGCTCCCAATCCGGTATTGTTCGATTATGACGGCGGTATTCACCGTGTCAATGCCGCCCATCGTGTACCGACCGTCCAGATTACAAGCTGGGACGAGACGAACCAGGTACTTTCGTCCGAAGAAATCAAGGAGTTTTCCACTATTGTGATTGATACTGCCGGAAAGATGCTTTCTTTTATGGATAAGGCGATTATGGCAGCGAATCCGAAGATGAAGAAAGCGGATGGTACCCTTTCTTTGCAAGGCTACGGAGTACGTAAGAACATGTTCACCAACTTCGTTAACCAAGTAACCCTCATGGGCAAGTCTGTTATCTTCGTGGCTCATGAACGGGAGGAGAAAGTAGGCGACGAAAAACAGATACGTCCGGAGATTGGTGGCTCATCTGCCGGTGATTTGATTAAGGAGTTGGATTTGGTTGGTTACATGGAAGCTATCGGTAAAGATAGAACTATTTCTTTTGACCCGTGCGAGAAGTTCTACGGGAAGAATACTTGTAATCTTCCTTCTCGTATCAAGATACCCGTTATCATTGATGAGTCCGGTACCGTAACGGGTGAGAATGATTTCATGACGAAAATCATCAGTACTTATAAGGAGTATCAGACGAAGCAGACGGAACTATCTTCCGAATATGATGCAGTTCTTGATGCTATCCGTGACGCAGTGGAACAAGTGACTGATACACAATCTGCCAATTCTGTTCGGGAAGCTTTAGACACCATGACGCATATCTTTGACAGCAAGGTACGGGCAGGCATGATGCTCAATGAGAAGTGCAAGAGACTTGGCTTGAAGTTTAACAAACTCAGCAAAAGGTATGAACCAGCAGCCTAAATACAGATTCTACCCGTCACTGCTTGATAAATTCGAGCAGTATTTACGGGCTGATGAACAAGTAGAGAGCTTCTGGAATGTCGATAATGAAACGGGGGAATATAAGAAAAGTCCGGAAGTAATTGAAGCGGAGCTGAAGCAAAGCCTACTTGATGCGATAAACCGTGTCCCGTTTGAGAGTGAGGCAGCTGATAAAGGAACGGCCTTTAATGCTGTCATAGACTGCTATATCCACAAGAAAAAGCATATACCAAGCGAACGGGAGCCATACACCATTATCGGTGATGGAGAAACGAATACCATTCAGGTATATTTTCCTGCTACTGATATCGCGCCAGAGCGTAATTTCTTATTTGACCGTAGCTGGTGTATAGAGCAGTCGAAGTATTTTTCCGGTGCATTGTCCCAAGTCTTTGTGTCCGCAGTCATTCCCACTCGTTATGGTGATGTGGAGCTTTATGGGTATATAGATGAGCTCGTTCGTGATACCGTATATGATATCAAGACAACATCTAAGTATGATTTTGGCAAGTATGAACACGGCTGGCAGCGCCATGTATATCCTTACTGTCTGATTGCTTCCAGTCAGATGGAAAGCGTGAAAGCGTTTGAGTACACTGCCTATCAGATGAAGGGCGGTACCAGCCGGACGCCACTAATTAGCGGAACGCAATACCCGGAGTATTACACTTACAATCATGAGCAGACGATTAAACTGCTGACCGCTCACTGTGAGCATTTTATTGAGTTTCTGGAAGTCAACAAAGAACTTATTACGGATAAGAAAATTTTCGGGTTGGAATAATGGCACAAGAAGCAATTCTGGAAAAGGTCAACGGCGAGGTACACATAAGCAAGTCTTTTGACTTCATGTGTTCCCAGCTTCGTAATGGTCGGTATCGTGTAAAAATCGAAAGGTTCACAGAGCCAAGGACGCTGTCACAGAATGCGCTTATGTGGTTGTGGTTTACTTGTATTGAGCAGGAGACCGGGACGGACAAGCAGGATGTACACGATTACTATTGTAACCGCTTTCTCAGAAGGACTTCGTATTTCAGAGGAAAAGAAATGGTCATTGCCGGAAGCACATCGAAACTCAATACAGTGCAGATGACTGACTTTCTAAATAAGGTTCAGGCCGATGCTGCTGCCGAACTGGGAATAACGCTCCCTCTTCCGGCTGACCGTTACTATAACGAATTTATCAACGAATATAAAGACAGGAGGTAGAAATGAATATCACCAAAGCAAAAATCACGAAAGACAACACGCTTGTTGCCTCTTTCAAGAACGAGAATGAGGACAATGTAACCATTGAGGGAAAGAATCTTATCCATAAGGATTTGCGTGCAGCGTTTAACGAATTGATTCCTCACCTTGCTTTCCTCTGTGAGCAGAAAGAAGCTGATGGAAAGGACTCCATAGATGAACTGCCGGAAGAAATCTTCTCTACATTCGAGGTCACGGGCTACACAGTTAGCGGTTCGGATGACAATGAAGGTGTGGTATTGGTTGGAAAACGTTTTCTTAAAAGTAAGAAGGTGCTTAACCTTATAGCTCCGTTTACCATGTTCAACAATGAGAACGAGGAATATAAGCATGCATTCGAACTGCAGCAGGCAATTGAGGCATGTAATTATGAGGTGGAACAGTATCTTACCGCTAAGAAATGGGCGGTAGTCCAGCAGGAACTTCCGTTCGATGGGGATATTCCTACGGACATTGCAGCCGACCCGGTGGGAGATGCTGCATTTGAAGAGGAAGCGAATGAGTTCCTTAAACAAGTGGTGGAACAGAGTGGCACTACTCTGACGATTGACGGGAAGAAAGTGAAGCCGAGAAACAAAAGTAAAAAAGTGAAGATTAAAGAGCCGGCAGCTTGATATGGCAGCACCTTTTTGTATCACCAAATATCCGGACGGCTTCAAACTGAAATTCATGTATCATCCGATGTTGGTTAAATGCGTGAACAATATTCCATCAGTCAAGGCTAACGCAAAGAAAGCATATCTTTTCAATGAAAAGGCGTGGTGGGTTGACTTGGCTGATGAATGGTATGTTGATACAATGGCGAAATGGGCGGTACAGCAGGGATTCTGCGGTTCCGTACAACGGTCGGAGCAAAGAAAGGTCGATATGAGTTTTGACATTGCTCCGATGCCGCAGCTGACCGTTCCCCACGGATTGCTACTTGAACCGTACGATTACCAGAAGGAGGGCATAGCCTATGCTCTGGCCCATAAACGGTGTATCTTCGGTGACCAGCCGGGACTCGGTAAGACCTTGCAGGCAATAGGCACGGTGACGATTGCAAAATCCTATCCGTGCCTTGTTGTATGTCCGGCAGCACTTAAAATAAATTGGCAGCGTGAGTTCAAGAAATTTGCTGGAAAGCAGGCGCTAATCCTTGATGATAAGAACAAAAATACTTGGCAGCGCTTCATTGAAACCAAGTGTTGTGACATCTTCATCACTAACTACGAGAGCTTGAAAAAGTTCTTTGTATTGGATGTGAAGAATGATACGCGGTTTACGCTGAAATCAATCACCTTTGACCCACGTATAACCCTTTTCAAGTCTGTAATCATTGACGAGTCGCATAAGTGCAAGTCTACCAAGACCCAGCAGAGCAAGTTTGTTGAGGGCATTTGTAAAGGCAAGGATTTCATTCTTGAACTGACGGGAACACCGGTAGTGAATGACAATACTGACCTTATACAGCAACTCAAGATAATGGGACGGTTGGAGGATTTTGGAGGGTATAAGACATTCACCGAACGTTTCTGTAATGGGCCGAAGAAAGCCTCCAATCTGAAAGAACTGAACTGGCGCCTTTGGAATACCTGCTTCTTCCGGCGTGAAAAAGCTAAAGTGTTGACGCAGCTTCCAGACAAGACACGTCAGTATATTGAGATGGATATCACTACGCGGTTGGAGTATGAGAAAGCGGAAAGCGACCTCATACAATATCTGCGTGTCTACAAGAATGCGGATGATGAGAAGATAGCCAAGTCCATGAGGGGCGAGGTAATGGTTCGTATGGGCATTCTGAAAGCCATCTCTGCACGTGGGAAAATCAAGGCGGCTGCCGAATTCATCCATGACGTGATAGACGGTGGAGAAAAACTGATTGTCTTTGCCTACCTAAAAGAAGTAGTGTTGGAACTGAAGAAGATGTTTCCCAAAGCTGTAACGGTTACGGGTGAGGATAACGCTACGCAGAAACAGATGGCTGTGGATGCTTTCCAGAACAATCCGGATTGTACGTTGATTATCCTTAACTACAAATCGGGCGGTACCGGGCTCACCTTGACTGCTTCCAGCCGTGTAGCCTTCATCGAGTTCCCATGGACTTTTTCTGACTGTGAGCAGGCAGAAGATAGGGCACACCGTAATGGGCAGAAGAATAACGTTAACTGTTACTACTTTCTTGGTAAGAATACCATTGATGAATACATGTATGATGTTATCCAGCGAAAGAAAGGTATAGCTAACGGTGTTACCGGAACGGATGATGTGGTTAAGGAGAATGTAGTAGATATGGCTATGGACTTATTCAAAGGAAGATTATGAGAAAGAAACAAACTACACCGCAATCGGAAAGTCAGATACAGCATAGCTGTCTGACTTGGTTCCGGATTCAATATCCGTCTTTGAGTCTTATGTTGTTTGCTGTCCCAAATGGTGGCAAGCGTGATGCCAGGACTGGAGCACAAATGAAGTACGAGGGAAGTGTAAGGGGTGTTTCCGATTTGATACTGCTTGTACCTAAGAAAGGATTTTCCGCTCTTTGCATCGAAATGAAGAGACCGAAAGGGAAACAAAGCGAGGAGCAGATAAGATGGCAGAGAGAGGCTGAAAAGTTCCGAAATAAATATGTGGTATGCCATTCTCTTACTGAGTTTATGAATGAAGTCAATTCTTACCTATTATGACCTATATAGATTATATCAATCAGTTTTGGCAAATTCGACGATATAAGCCGATGACGGCATATGAAGCAGACTTTTACTTTTTTCTATTGAAAGAATGCAATATCCGGAACTGGCTTTGCCCATTTGAATTACCAACACGTCTAATCCAAGCCGAATTAGGTTATAGTAACAAGACTATAATTGATTTGCGCAACCGATTGAAGCAAAAGGGGCTGATTGAATTCATTGAAGGCAATAGGAGAGAAAAGGCAGCGTCTTACATTTTGGTTTCTGTAGGTAACCAAAGTGGTAACCAAAACGGTAACCAAAGTGGTAACCAAAACGGTAACCAAAGTGGTAACCAAAACGGTAACCAAAATGGTAACCCTTTATATAAGACTAAGAATAAGACTAAGAGTATAGGGGAAGATAACTCTGGCGAGTTATTCCCGCCCGACCTACCACCGACAAAGAAACCCGTTAAGCCTAAAGTGGAGTTTATACCACCGACCGCCGAAGAGGTGAAAGAGTATTTTCGTGACAAACTGTCGGACTGGGAGATGCAAGCGGATATTTTCTACAACCATTTCTCCGGTCTCGGTTGGAAAACTGCTACTGGTGCCAAGGTGGAACGTTGGGACAGTCGGGCCAATCTTTGGATAATCGAGAAAAAACAGCAGGACAATGGAAAAACAGAAAATCAAGCCCAAAGACAAAACAGTCGGGATGCTGATAAAACAGCAAAGGCAAGAAACCTCCTTGACGAATATGCAGCCATCGAGCAGGGAAGTAATGCTATCAGCCATCAAGGAGAAATACCCGACCTTTAGCAAGGCTTCTGCCGCATATTCAACGTCTCTTCAGCCTATGCTTCTTGCAGATACCGAGAAAGCGTACAGCGAGAAGTCTCCCACGCTGTCAGACCTTGAACGGATGTACGGATATGGTTCCTCGTCTCTGTGGGTAAAGACGCAGTTACTGACCATTGATTTTGCTTCTTCCACGAAGGAGGGGGCCGATGAAAATGCCTTGAATGAGTTCTCTGGGCTGTTCGTTAGCCAGTATCACTACATCAAACTGACGGAGTTCATATTGTTTGTCGCACGGTTCAAGCTGGGAAGGTATGGTAAGTTCTATGGTTATTTCGATACGATAACCGTTGGCGAAGCATTTCGGAAATTTCTTCGGGAACGGTCAGATGAACTGGATATTATCATTCGTCGACGCAATAACCAAGCTTTGGAGGAACAACAAGCTCCGGTAAAACGGAATCACCAACCGCCCGACGACTTACGGGCAAAACTGAATTTGAAATGAAAGAGACCAAACTGATAGCGACTATTCTGTCAATCCTGGCAGTATATGCCGCTTTTTATTTTGTCTGCTACTGGATAGCGGACTATTGTTTAAGGAGTTATTTGTAACGCAATTATGGAAAACAAAACTTTCAAGGACGTAATCAAGAATCATCTTGACGGACGTGCTAGGACTGACGAACTGTTCGCCAAGTCCTACGCAAAAGAAAACAAGAATTTGGATGAGTGCTGTTCCTACATCATGGGAGAGGCACGGAAACGGGGCTCTGCCGTGGCCATGACAGACGAGGAGGTATTCGGGATGGCTATCCACTATTACGATGAGGATGACATCAAAGTGAGCAAGATGCCTGCTGGAACCCGTGCATCCATCTCCACATTTCAACCCGTAGAACTGACGGAAGAGGAGAAGAAAGCGGCTCGTGAAGCGGCGATAAAACGTTTGACCGAAGAGCAATATGTATCGCTTAGGAAAAAAACGTCACGGGCAAGGAAAGGAGCAACTGAAGTACAACAGATGTCATTGTTCTAAATTATGGATGGTATTCTGTCTGGTAAGATTTGCCCTTATTGTGGTAATCGTACCGAATATGTGGATAGTTCTGTTATTTATGGACGTTCTTACGGGATGATATATCTATGCTGGGATTGTATGGCTTATGTCGGTGTGCATAAGGGTACAGACCGAGCGTTAGGACGACTGGCAAATACAGAACTAAGGGAAGCCAAGAAAGAAGCCCACTTCTATTTTGACCAAATAGCTAAGACCAATCTTATCAATAAAATTTGGAAGAAACATATCCCCAACACTTCAAATAGGAATAAAGCTTATTTGTGGTTATCTATTCAATTAGGAATACCACATGAAGTTTGCCACATAGGAATGTTTGGTGTGGAGGATTGTAAACGAGTTGTTGATTTATGTAAACCGATAGTGAAAGAATATGAAGCCCTACATCATAATTTCCATGTCCCTAATAACGTATAGCGACAGGAGGATACCTCTCGAAATAGTAGAGAGCCATATACTGACAAAGCCTTTGAAGACAATCAAGGAGAAGCTGCTTGACGCTTTCTCCACGATGAAAGACAAGCCGGTGAATGTTGAACTTAAAATAAAGCATATATGAGACATTTAGAAGATTCTCTCCAAAAATCTATAATTAAATATTGGGACTTGAAATATCCTAAATGGAAGAAACGGCTTGCTTGTGTTCCCAACGGAGGGAAGCGCAACGCCATTGAAGCGGCAAAGTTCAAGCAAATGGGAGTCCGCGCAGGATTCCCCGATTTGATACTTCTTATCCCCAACAAGTTCTATCCATTTTGTGGAATAGAATTAAAGGTAAAGACTGGCAGGCAGTCAGAGAGCCAGAAAGAGTATCAGAAAGAGTTTGAGAGTATCGGTGCTAAATATGTCATAGTCCGTTCGCTTGACGAGTTTATAGAAGTGGTAACAGACTATTTGAAAGATGTATGAAAATAAAGATGAACAAGCATGGCACGGATACGAAGAATTTTTAGAATGGAGGAAACGCAATGAGAAATAGTTTTGTTTTTTACAGTAGCTGGTGGGAAGCAATCAAGAATCTGCCGAGAGATGTTCAGGGAGACGTTCTCACAGCCATAATTGAGTATGGCTTATATGGAGAAACTACTGAACAACTAAAGCCGATTGCGAAAGCGATGCTTGCTATGGCTAAATCACAGATAGATATTAATAATCAGAGGTTTGAGAACGGTAAAAAGGGCGGTAGACCAAAACCGGAGAACAACCAAGAAGGAGCCAAACAAAAACCAAACTATAACCAAAACCAAACCAAAGAAGAACCAAACAATAACCTAATTAATAATGATAATGTAAATGTAAATGCAAATGAAGAATGTCCCCCCTATAATTCCCCCCCAAGGGGAATCTGCACCGCCGGAAAGTAATGAGGGAGATAAGATAAATTATAATGCTCTTATGGATACGTTCAACAGAATGTTTGATGGAAAGCTCCCAAAGGTGACAACAATGACGGACAAACGTAAGAAAGCCGTAAAAGCAAGAGTTTCCGAACATGGGAAAGAGGCTATCATGGCTGTTTTCAACAATGTTTCTCAATCAGCATTTCTTTTGGGGCATAACAACCAAAACTGGTCTTGTGATTTCGACTGGATATTCAGACCGACAAATTTCATTAAGATTTTAGAAGGCAATTACAATGGAGAAAGAATTAGCAAAAATCAACAGGATAGCGAGCAGCGAAAACGTGATTCAGTTCTTGCTGTCGCTACAACCGTCAGAGAAGCTGCCGCAAAAAAAAAGAAAAGAACTTGAAGCAGAGGGCGTTATTGAATAAATATCCTGACCCAGCACAATTCATTCTTGATTACAATCCCGATTTGCAGTTCAAAATTGTCAGATGCAAGGCGACCCACTCTGATTTAGCCATGAATTCCTCCATACCTACATTAGGGCTATTGGCTTCGACTTATGGAGATGAAACCCCTTTGGAATGGTTGAAAATCCAATTCGGCACACTTAATGACTTTGCAGAGGTATCTACCAAGATTGCCAAGGAGCAGCTTAATGAGTTGGCAGAAATATTTATTTCTGAGTATTATTACCTTAATGCGGCTGAGATATGCTTTTTTATTGCACGGTTTAAGTCTGGTAAATATGGACGGTTCTATGGTGCTATAGACCCGATGAAGATTACAAGTGCCATGCTTGACTATATCAGGGAACGCCGTATCGACATCGAACGCTATGAGCGTGAGCAATACCGGATACAACGCCAAAAGGAGATAGAAGAACGTGGCAACAACAGAATTTCCTATGCCGAGTATCTTGAACGTGAAAGGAAGCTTGTGGAAAGCGGAGATGCAGAAGCAATGAAAAGAGCGGCAAATCGCGTAAGCAATATCAGTTTATGTAAGTAATGGCAAAGAAGAAATTACCCCTCTCCCCCGTCCGTTGCCGCCAATGCTCATACTCCATGGATTTCATAGAAAACTCTTGTCTATGCAAGGCCAAGGGCCATAGGGGTGTGCGCGTGTGACCGGTATGGGAGAATATGCGAATGTTTTAGCAAAAGTAAAAGATGAAAGACATAGAATTATACAGAGATAGCTTTCAGAATTTTCGTAGCTATCAACTTCCTAAAGCGCAATTGATTATAGCGGATGTACCTTACAATTTAGGTAAAAACGCCTATGCAAGTAATCCTGCATGGTACAAAGATGGTGACAACAAGAACGGAGAAAGTGAATTAGCCGGGAAAAAGTTTTTCAATTCGGAAAACGAATTTCGCCCAGCCGAGTTTATGCACTTTTGCAGCGATATGCTGATAAAAGAGCCGAAGAAGCCCGGTAAATCCCCTTGCATGATAATATTCTGCGAATACGAACAACAGTTCATGTTCATAGAACTTGGTCGGAAGTACGGGCTAATGAAATACATTCCGTTGGTATTCCGTAAAGACTTCTCCGCACAAGTATTAAAAGCCAATATGAAAATAGTCGGTAATTGTGAATACGGTCTTCTTTTATACCGTGACAAACTTCCAAAGTTTAATAATGACGGGAGGATGATATTCAATTGTTTTGATTGGGTAAGAGATAATGATACACCCAAAGTACATAGTACCCAAAAGCCAGTTCCATTACTTAGAAGATTGATAGAGATATTTACCGACAAAGGAGATGTTGTAATTGACCCAGTTGCAGGAAGCGGCAGTACATTGCTTGCCGCTGCGCAATGCGGAAGAAAAGCATACGGTTTTGAAATAGACCGTAATTTCTACAATAATGCGAACAAGTATGTTTTATCAAGGATACAAAAAAACTTTATTTTAATGGACGTAGGACTTGAAAAGAAAATCGAATTATTGGAGTGGCAGCGTGACAACGCACTGCGCCTGCGCTGCCCGTTGGTGGCAAAGAAGTACCAGCGAATGATTGATGAACTTGCAAGAAAAAGCAGAAACAATGAAACCAAAGAAAGATTTGATTAAAGCTGCCGAGGCTGATGGCAGCATAGACAGATTGAACAGCCTTCTTTCAGCCGCACACATACTGAACTGTGAAGCCAACATGCTGGTGGAGGAAGCGGCAGACCTGATGAACGCCAAAGGGTTACTACTCGGAAATTTGAAAAGGCTTCATAACAGCTTTGTCAAGAGCGCCGACATGTACTTCCTGGAATTCTCCTCACTCGTAGAGACAGAGAAATCGAAGATGGATATGTTCAGGGACATGGACGACTTCGACGCCAAGTTTCGCGAGTGGGCAAAATTACCGTCTGATTGGAAACCTAAAGAATCAGAAGAATGAGTGAAAGATTAACACATGGCTCTCTGTTCAGCGGCATAGAAGGTTTTGGATTAGGTGCGGCACTTGCCGGCATAAAGACCGAGTGGAGTTGTGAATTTGAGGATTATCAATCATTAGTAATAAAGAAAAACTTTGGAGAAGAGCATGAAATCAACAGAGATATTAGAACGTATTCAAAACCTCCGTTTGTTGACATCATCAGCGGTGGATTCCCTTGCCAGGACATCAGCATTGCTGGAAAAGGTGTCGGAATTGTCGGTGAGAGAAGCGGCCTATGGTCTGAAATGTTCAGAATTGTACGGGAAGTTAGACCTAAATACGTGCTCATTGAAAACAGCCCAATGCTCGTTGTTCGGGGATTCGAGCAAGTCCTATGCGACCTTTCCGAAATCGGGTATGATGCGGAATGGCAATGTCTATCTGGCACCGACTTTGGCATACAACAGAATAGGGAGCGATTATATTGTATTGCCTACCCCAGCGAAATCAACGGCAAACGGGGCACTCAAGAATCGGTATTTCGGAAGCCCTACTTATCGGGGCAATTTACACGAGTATATCCGGGATGGCGAACAAGACAGTCAATACCCTCACCCCGCTTTGCTGGAAAGTCTAATGGGGTTCCCGATAGGATGGACCGAACGGAGTGTATAGGCAATGCGGTTCAGCCGATAATTGCGCATTATCTGTTTGAGTGCATTAAGATATTTGACAGCAAACTGACATAATGAAGAATGCCGTATGAATATCCATCAGACCATCCCCCGTTCAGATTGTACTACCATCTGAAAGCGTCATGGTGCAAGATGTGTATGGCAGAGGTACAGAGCGAGAGAAATAGAAAAAGGAAAATGAATTGAGATTAACATGTGCAAAAAGAAGTCATTTCTGCACATGAAGTATTAACAAGAGCGGAAACCGGTGGTTTTTGCTCATAACAAGAATAAAAATGATAATAGCATGGTTTTCTTGCGGTGTAACATCCGCAGTTGCTTGTAAAATAGCGTTGAGTTTGTATGATGATGTACAGCTCTACTACATCGAAACAGGTTCCGGACATCCTGATAACGCCCGATTCCTTACAGATTGCGAAGATTGGTACGGTCAACCAATCCACACTATCCGGAGCGACAAATACACTTGTGTTGCTGATGTCCTACGGAAAGGTTTTATCAATGGTGCGCATGGTGCTGCTTGTACTCTTGAGCTGAAAAAGAAAGTCCGTTACAAGTTGGAAAAGGAACTTGGTTCTTGGGACGGTCAAGTTTGGGGCTTTGATTACGCCCCTAAAGAGATAAACCGAGCCATCCGATTAAAACAGCAGTACCCAAGCACAAAGCCACTGTTTCCGCTAATTGAAAAGCAGATTACGAAGCCGGATGCAATGGGAATGCTTTGGAAAGCTGGTATTGAAATCCCCGCTATGTACAAGATGGGTTACAATAACAACAACTGTATCGGTTGTGTGAAAGGGGGAATGGGATACTGGAATAAGATACGGAAGGATTTCCCGGAAGTGTTTGCTCGAATGGCGCAGATTGAACGAGAAATAGGCGCAACGTGTCTGAAAGACCAATCGGGAAAAATATTTCTTGATGAGCTTTCTCCTAACCGTGGAGAAATGCCGGAAGAATTTATACCGGATTGCTCTCTTATTTGCCAGATAGAATTTCAAGAAATACTTGATAGGCAGGTAGAGAGAGTTTTGAAAAGAGAAGTCAGTATTAACGATGTAAGATAGATTTAAGAAAAAAATGAATAAGGAAATAACCCTTGAATGGCTTAGATTGGAGTTTTATAAATGCAATCATGCCAAGTACAGAAAGTATGCTGATGAATGGTTAAACAACCTTACTGATGCACAGATAGAGGGATTTGAAAGACAACGTATAGGACAAATTGATAAATCGAAATGCGTATGAAACATCTAATTGATGCCATCATAAAGAAATGGTTCTGTCGCCATGAATGGGAACTGATGTATGAGAGAAAGGTTACGGCATGGGATGAGTTAGGATGTAATAAATATATCGCCAGATATTACGTCTGCAAGAAATGTGGTAGATATAAGAAAACTAAAAGTTATTGATTATGAAACCAATAAGGAACAAAGAAGATATTGAAAATCTAAAGACAGATGAAAAATTGATTGAGTGCTTGAACGGTGAAGTGAATTATTATCGTTTTTTGTGCTTGCATCCGAGAAATGATGAATATGTGATTCTTCTGAACCATTGTGAGGAACCTAAAAGGTTTTATGTTAAGAGTATTATAGACCGATTTTATACGGACTATACAACACGCGACATAATCACCTATAAGAGGGACTATGCTATGGAACAAGTCAAGTTCTGCGAACTGGCACTGTCCGAATTTGATAAGGCATAAATATGTGCAAAAGAAGTTATCGAAGAGGAAATATTAAATCAAAAAGGAAATAAGCTATGAAACAGACAGTAGAAGAAGCGGCAAAAGAGTATTCTTCGCAATGGGCATGGAACTCTCAACCAGATATGTGGCAAAGCGAAAAGGACTTTAAAGCTGGTGCAGACTGGCAGTCAAAGCAATCACCCTGGATAAGCGTAGAGGATGCAATACCAAACAAACAAGCAAAAGGCATGTGTCAAGTGAAATTTGTTGATGGTAGTATTGAAGAAATGGCAATGCGAGAAGTGAATAAATGGATATACCCCTACATCAAGACTGGATATGTTACTCATTGGAGACCTATTTAGTTTTTCGATGAGATGCTAGCAATAATGAATTAAAGAGAAAGGAGATTGAAACGAGGATACCTGTCACGTATCCTCGGAAAGATGATTCTTTTAACGATGACTACAAGGTAGTCTTCTACAATGTTCTCTCACGTGTTCACATTTGCCAAACCGGAATCTGTAATAGGAACGAACATGTACAGGTTTGTCGCTACAACACTGGACTGTTTTACTGTTTTGAGACAGAGCCTCATTCTAACAGTTCTAAAAAGAATGAGGATGTCTATAATTTAATGTTACCATTAATTTAACCCATTAGTTTTCCCTCTGATTTTGTTTGTATTTCAGAGATGCTATTGGGATTACAAAAATAATCATTAATCTTTAAAATTCAATGCAATGAAGTCAATAACCATAAAACAACCATGGGCAAGTTTAATATCAAGTGAGAGGATATTAAAAGTTATCTCTATCACAATTAATGTTTATCTTTTGATTTTTTTAATAGCAGAAAAACTTTATTGAGTTTCCGTAAATTAAAATCGTATATTTGCAGTGAATACACGACTTGAATGTAGAATTTAAGTGATATTATAACCTTAATAAAAAAAGTGATGAAGGTATTTACTGTACAAACCTTGGAAAATTTTATGTCTTTACAAAACGGCCTCCCTGAAATGGATTTCTTCAGAGGTCAATCTTCTTCTGAATATAAATTGATACCTTCAATAGGTCGGAGGTTCAAGGAAGGACAGGAGGACGTGTTGAAGCAATATGAGAAGGAGGTATTTGAGGATTTTAAAAGAAAATATTCAATGTTTACGGGTGCACGCCCTAAAAATGATAAGGAATTTCTATTTCTAGCACAACACTATGGACTTCCAACGAGACTTCTTGATTGGACTTATAATCCTTTGATTGCATTATATTTTGCATGTTGTTCAAATTTTCATAAAGATGGAGTTGTTTATCATAGTTGTCCATTCTCAATGATGGTTTTCGATGAAGATAAAGATGACATACTTTCATTTCCCGCAATAACTTTATTAGTTCCTAATATGACAGATGTTAGGTATAAAAATCAAAATGGCATATTTGTACTTTATCCAGAACCTTGGAAGGAAAATTTCGAATTTATCTATGCAAAATATATAATCCCTGTACAATATAAACAAAACATATTGAGTAAACTTGAAAAAATAGGAATCACAAGATCATTTATAATGCCTTCTTTGGATAGTTTGTGTAAGGATATTGTCGATATTCATGATTTAAGGTATCCGTACGCAATAAAATGAGATTAATATGGATTCGATATACAATCAATATTAAGAGTTTTTCAAGTATCAAAATTATTCTTACATCGTTTGTTAGATAGAAACATCGACTATAACTAACCAGCGTAAAATTTCTACAGACAATCCTTGTCAGTGCTTTGTGAATACCCGGAAACTGCTTTGTGGCGGTTATCGGGTATTGTATTTCCAACCAATTAATACCCAAGTATCATGAACTTAAATGAATTAAGAGATAAAGCCTACCGTAACGCAGTAACGCACGGTTTTCACGATGAAGAACTGAGTAACGAACACTGCCTTTGCCTTGTCATATCCGAGCTTATGGAAGCTGTGGAAGCTGATAGGAAAGGTAGGTTAGGGAAAAAATGTAAGTCACGTTTTGACATAGACTATAATCGTTATCCCGCATTAGTGGAAGAAGAAAAACGATTTAAGAGTTCTTTTGAAAAGAACGTAAAAGATTCACTTCCCGATGAACTTGCCGATGCAGCTATACGCCTGCTTGATTTGGCTGGATTAAGAAATATATCCATTGATGATTTTTCAGATGAAATGATATACGAAGCAACAGAAAGTTGCAATGATGAGACCTTTACAGAGAGTATATACGCTATATCCACAATTCCCATCAGATGTGAGTATGAATATGACAGTCTATTAGAAAATCAATTAAATAGCATGCTATTGGCTATTTTCGGGCTTGCTAAACATCTGAACATAGACCTTATATGGCACATCAATCAGAAGATGCGATACAACGAATTGAGAGAAAACAAACATGGAAAAAGGTATTGATTATGAAGCGTGAAGTGAACTACCCATGAACTAAAGATTCATGAGCTTCGGGTTTCACAGAGGAACGGCCTTTCAAAAGATTAGCTCTTACATTCTCTCCACCCGTGTAATCGACAGTTCCTGCCGATGTATGGTTTAACCCGAAACGAAGAATATTGATTGCAGCATTAACATCACGGTTATGACGAGTATGGCAAGAAGGACATTCCCACTCCCGGACAGCCAATCTTTTTGTTAACCTTAAATCTAATACTATGAAAAACACATTGCAAAGGTACGGATTTGAGTGAATTGTGCAAATTATGTCCCTTTGTGCTGCTATCTTATAACATGGTTTAGTAGGTAGATGTATATGTTGACTATTAATGCTTTAATTGTCAAATAAGGCTTTGGAAAATCAGAATATCATTATCTTTTTCAGGTAAAAAGGTAGTGTAAAATAAACTGTGTCACGCATTATTTATCTCTAGAAAACTCATCGGTCGGGGAACGGCCCGCGCCAAGGGGCGGGACCACCCGTCCCGACGAGCGTAAAATTACAATAATTTAAACCGGTTTCCAAACTTTATAGCCAGTTGTTGCGAGATGGTAGCCCAATTGGCCAGTGGCATGGTCCATTTCTTACGTATATTGCGGTATGCAAGATAAACAAGTTTCTCAAGGGCTGTATCCGATGGGAACACGCCCTTGTTTTTTGTTACCTTGCGGATCTGACGGTGATACCCCTCAACGGTATTTGTGGTATAGATAAGCTTACGGATGACCGGAGTATACTGGAAGTATTCGGACAGCTTATCCCAGTTGTCCTGCCAGGATCTGATAACGACAGGATACTGTTCACCCCATTTTTCATCCAGCTTGAGGAGCTCATTTTCTGCAGATTCCTTATTGACTGCCTGATAGACACATTTCAAATCCCTTAAGAACTCCTTCTGATTCTTGGATCCTACATACTTGATGGAGTTACGTATCTGATGTACTACACAAAGCTGTACGGCTGTATTAGGATAAACGCTTTGAATGGCTTCAGGAAACCCCTTCAGACCGTCTATACAGGCAATGAGAATATCCTCAACTCCACGGTTCTGAAGGTCTGTCAACACGCTGAGCCAGAAGTTTGCTCCCTCATTCCTTGATATATACATTCCAAGTAACTCCTTGTGTCCCTCCCTGTCAATGCTCAGTACATTATAGATTGCACGGGTTACCGCGCAGCCACGTTCATCCGTTACTTTGTAATGAATGGCATCCATCCAGACTATAGGATAAACAGAATCAAGCATCCGTGATTTCCATGCTTTTATCTCCGGAAGTACACGGTCTGTGATGGAACTGATTGTGTCGGCCGAAACACGATTCCCAAGATTTTCTTCCATCCAGTCACTGATTTCCCTTGTGTGCTGTTTCCCATTGCATACAAGCCAATTATACGGTCAGCAACACCTTCTGCCAGAATAGTCTCACGCTTCTTGATAAACTGGGGATCAAAACTCGAATTACGGTCACGGGGAGTGGAAACGGTTACTTCGCCCAAGGGAGTCTGAACCTGCTTTTGCATCTTTCCGTTACGACGGTTACCCATCTGGCGTTCTTCTTCTGTCAAATGTGCATCCATCTCTCCTTCCAGGGCTGCATTCAATATACTTTCCAATAGTGGGGCAAAGGCGCCGTCCTTACCCAACAAAGGCTTGCCGGCTTTCAGCTGTTCAATGGCCTTGTTCTTGATACTCTCGAAATCAAATTCTTCTTTCATAAAAAAAACTGTGTTAGCAAAGTTAATACTTTATTCCTTGCTGACACAGTTTAATTTACATCCTCGGTAAAAAGAGTGCTATATGTATTGAAAGCTTCTTTCAGTACTAATGATGGGTCAATGTCCGGTACTTCTCCTTTTGCAAAGTCTACTATTCCTATATTGATATTGATTATTGCTTTATATTCTTTATTGTAATAAGTGTACTGTAAGCGACTGCTCAACTACATCTTGTGTATTCGATTTTTTATTGAGGTGCACTCCATTGTAAGTGCGTCTCGATTTTTTCATATGCCAACTTATCTCAGGGTTGTTATTGAGTGTCAATCTCGCTTTTTCCCGTTTTTTCCTGCATTTTCCCGGAACTGTCCCGATTATTTTCTCCATACATCCGGTAGCAGTTCCTTCAGGTCTCTGTCTGATTTGGGTGCCAGATAATAGGGGAGTTTACTGATCACATCATTCAGCCACTCTCTGGGGTTGACACCACGTTCCTTACATGAGCCAAGCAAGGAGCAGATTATAGCCGTATTCTCAGCAGCTTCGTGATTTCCGCAGAACAGCATGTTCTTTCTTGATATGACCAGTGGCCTCAGGGCATTCTCACAGCGGTTGTTGTCTATAAAGATTCTTCCGTCATGGAGATACGGTTTCATTCTTGGCAGCAGGGAGTAGGCATAGGCTATGGCTTTCCCTATAAGACTTCGTTTTAGAACTTTAGGGTATGTGTTTTTAAGCCAAAGTTCAAAGCTGTCAAGTATCGGCTCGGATAGACGTTGACGTAATTCTGCACGTTTTTCATACGGGAGTTCCTGTTTATCCGCCATGTATTCCACATTATACATATCCTGGATAAATTTGAGTCCCTGCATGGCATATTCCGGATTTTCTTCCTTGCACAGCTCTATATGCCTGCGGATATGTGCGAGACAGCCACACAGGCACACGTCCTCTCTATCCTCAAAGGCGTCATAAATAGGATGGCCGTCACTTTGGAGATATCCTTTGAAGTTTTTCAAAAGCCTGACCGCAACTTTTTGTGAACGCGATCCGTTGTCGTAATGGAAGAAGAGCAGACGCGGCACAGCCGCTCGGACTATCCAGATGTATTCTTTTGCGGCTTTATGCCTCTCATGGTTTATAACCGGAAGCGTGGTCTCGTCAACCTGGAGGTAATCTGCGGCCAGTACTTTCTTCCTGAGTTCCAGATAAAGTGGTCTGAGAAGTTCGCAGACCGGTCTGAACCAGCCGTCCAATGTGTTTCTGGACAGTTTCACACCCAGATGTTCCAGCTGTTTCACTTGTCGGTAGAACGGGACATGATATTCGTACTTCTGTAAAAGGACCTCAGCGAGCATGGAAGCCCCGGGCATGCCTTTATATATGGGCATCAGTGGCATGGGAGCGGTTATTACAGCCTTTTCTCCGTTGTCAACGGCCTCCATTTCATTTTTCAGGGCATATGTGGGACGTACCGTGTCTTTCACATAGAGATAGCCGGGTTTCATCTCAAGGGTCCTGGTATGTTCCTCGCCTATCTTGACGTATCTGCTTAAATCGACATTCTCCGGTTCGATGACGACTGTTACAACCGGAAGGTTATTCATGACGACCCGGTTACGGCGTGGCGTTTTATTGGCGGCCCGGGACTTGGGGACGGTAATCTGTTCAGCCGCCCTGCTCCGGGCCTCTTCGATTTCCGCCTCTATCTGTTCCAGGTCGCCATAGTCAAAAGGGAGCTTCGGGTCTCCGTTATCGACAGGCTTGCATTTCTCACTCATCTTTCCGAACACCTTCCTCTTCAGCCATGCCAGGGAGGCGTTCAGCTCAACTATCGTACCCCGGAGCTCTTCTATGGTCCTTGCCTGGGCCGAGATGATCTCACTCTGTTTACGGTTGATATCCAGCAGCTGTTCCATTGAGGATTCCACAGCTTGTCCGGTTGCATCTTCTTTTGCCATTCAATATCCTTTTTTGATGATATAAAGATAGCGAAAAGCTATAAGAAAAACAAGCCTTCAAGCTGTTTGTTTACAACTGTTTACCAATGCTTTTTCAAATTGGAAAGCCGTCTTTGCCTGCCTTTGCTGACATCTTCATTGATGCCTTCCACCATAACGACCAGGTCACTCCAGGTCATGGGGTAAGAACGGGTGGCAGGATCATAGGCGGGTATCTTGAAGGTGCCTTCTTCAAGCAGTTTCTCGTAAAGGACCAGACCGCCCGGTTCGGCATGGAGCAATTTTATCTTGGTCCGGAAACGGTTGTAGAAAATGAATACGTCCCCACTTCTGATGTCGCCTCCCATCCTCTCATGCACAAGGCCGCAAAGAGTGAACATACCTTTCCTCATGTCCGTATAACCGGGGCATAGGAAATATCTCATGCTGTCATTTAGGCAGAACATTGGCATTATATATTTTAGAGATCAGATTCAGGGCAGCTTCACAGCCGGAAGACCCTTTAAACTTCAACTTCAATCCGTTGGGTAATTCCAAGGATATTTCAGAGCTGTCCTTTCCTTTCAAGGGAAAGGGGACGCTAGGCTGGGGAGATGGCAGGGGAGTCTCGTGAGATATACCGGGGGATGGCGTGTCGCCATTGATTACTATGGGGACAAAGCTGTCTTTAACCCCTAAGCGGGAGGCTTCTGCCAATAACTCCCGCTCCGTTATACCGTATTTTTGTTTCCAAAGATAGAATCTACTACGGCTATAACCTTCATTCTCACAAAAATCAGCAATGGACAAACCACTCTGCTGCTGACGGAAAAGAACGGAGATAAATTTTTCTCTGCTCATCATGTGTTTACGTCGCTGCATCATAGGATATTATTTTTTTGTAGCAAAAGTAAGGAGGGAAAATGAACTGTAGAAGATGTACTTACTTAGGCGCTTACAGTGTACTCACCTTTTTCAAAATTGTGATAATCAGCTAATGCTATAAATATTTTCAAAATATACTCAGATTCTTCAATGCTGAAATTTGATTTATTAAGTTTGTTTATAGCAGATTCCATATCCTTTATTGTGCTAAACATTGTCCGAATAAAATCGAAAACAACCAAATTGGGAGACATATATACTGGTGTTCTCCTTCGTCCTATATAAACCAATCGATCTCCTTTAAAATCTTTATTAATATATTTCAGTAATGTTCTTATATTAATAGACCCATTTTTGACAAATGCGGATAATATACTACAGCAGGTTATATGTGAATAATAGCTATTGTTATTTAGACCCACTTCTTTATCTGATTTGGTTGTTGCAAGAATATGTGCTATGGCTTTTATAATTTCATTTGTATTATTAAAATGGTATATTTCTTTACTATAGAATTTATCAATGTATCCATTGAAATCTACATTTATTCCATATTTGGCACTATAAATGTTTCTTATATTATCAATATCGCATACTAAAATGATTTTGTCAAATCCAAATTTGTGTTCTTTAGTACCACAAAAATCATTATGTACTGATAATATATTTAATATTCTAAAGATATGTTCAGGGTCGATACGGTCTAAATCATCAATAATGAGGACGATTTGCTTATTGGGACTATTATCAGTTTTGGTGCTTGATACAATAGAACGGATGATTTGAGTTATTGTATTATCTTCATAGATGCTTCCTTTCTCTATGCTAATGCTATCGAAGAATTTCTTGACATGGGATTCTTCATTTTTCGAATTATCTTTTGCATATGTTTCGATGTTTTCTTTCAGTGCGATACACCTGTCTATGATATCTGTGCCAAAAGTAATTTTTTCTGCTATAGAAAAAAAATTCCCCCAAAAATCTTTAGGATGATTTACCATATAAAAATATGCGGCATTGCTTAATGATATTTTTTGTTTCTCAAAATCATAGGGGACTTTTTCTAATAACTGCATTAATATGTCCACTTTGATATACTCAAAAATATCTTCGTTATTAGCAACAGAGTAATTAATTGGGGTTAGATATATTCCAGTGTATTTATCTTTGTGCTGATTAAAAAAATTATTTAGAAAATATGATTTTCCTATTCCAAAAGCTCCAGAAAAGATAATGTTCTCATTGTCTTTTTGTTTTAGGAAATCAGCAAAACGTTCGGTTTCTTTAGATATACTTATTTCCATTTTTATATTGATATTTGATTTGTCTCAAAGTTAATATCTTTTTTCATATTAAGCAAAACCTTCTGCCAAATCTTGTCAGTAACTTCTTTGATACCAGATAGTCCGTTCGTGGATTATTCGGTATCTTTATTTTCGTAACGTAAAATAGTGTGCCAATGGAGATAATTTATAGAAAAATAGAAGACCTTAAAAAACTGGGTAACAATCCCAGAACCATATCAGAGGAGCAGATGCGGATACTCAAAGAGTCTATTCATAGTAATCCGGACTACTTCGAAGCACGTCCCATCATACTCTCTGATCGAACTGGGGAACTGGTGATTATAGCCGGAAACCAACGGTATGATGCCAGTGTGGAACTAGGACTTTCTGACGTGCCGACGGTTCTGCTTCATGGGTTGACAGAAGAACGAGAACGGGAGATTATTATCCGTGATAACGTGAATAATGGTACATGGGACGAAAAACTATTGAAGGAGTGGAATGCAGAGTCTTTGATGGATTGGGGATTAAACTTTGATTTTGACTATGATAGTCTGGTAGATAGTGAAAGTGATGCCCGGAATAAATACACAAAAAAGATTGAAGCTCCGGTGTATGAGCCTAAAAGCCCTGTATGCCCGGAAATAGATTCTCTCTATGACAAAAGTAAATATGAAGAACTGCTTTCGGCAATAGACGATTCAGATGTCCCGGACCGTGTGAAGGAATTTCTTCGGATAGCAGCATTGAGGCATATAGTATTTGATTACGGACAGATAGCAGAGTTCTATGCTCATCAAGAGAAAGAAGTCCAGGAACTGATGGAGGCATCTGCACTGGTAATAATAGATTTTGATAAGGCGATAGAGAACGGTTATTCTCGGTTCAAGGAGGATATTTATGAAATAATGCTGGAGGACACTGAAGATGAGGAGTGATTTTGTAGCGTTCATACTGACGCATGGCCGTGCCGATTCCGTCATCACAGATAAGACATTGCGGAAGTGTGGCTATACGGGACCAATTGTTTATGTGATAGACAATGAAGATAAGGCGGCCGCAGATTATTACGCGAAATATAAAAACGTTGTAATGTTCGATAAACCGAAGATTGCAAAGACTTTTGATGAAGCGGATAATTTTGATGATCGCAGAGCTATTGTTTATGCGCGCAATGCTTGCTTTCAGATAGCAAGGAAACTTGGTTACAAATACTTCATAGAACTGGATGATGATTACGATGTTTTTTCTTTTACTTACGGCAGAGATGGTACAGTCAAACAGAGGGCAATAAAGCAATTGGACGTGGTATTTGAAGCTATGCTACGTTTTTATGAAAGTATTCCGGCTCTCACTTTGGCTATGGCTCAGAGAGGCGATTTTGTAGGGGGAAAGGAAAACGATATTTTGAAAGGCGAGAAGATGAAACGGAAAGCGATGAATTCTTTCATCTGTTCCGTAGATAGACCGTTTAAATTCGTTGGTCGCATTAATGAAGATGTGAACACCTATACCACGCTTGGTAGCAGGGGATGTCTACTTCTGCAGGTTCCACAAGTGGCGCTAAACCAGAAGCAGACGCAGAAGAATAAAGGAGGTATGACGGATATATACATGAGTCAAGGGACATATGTCAAGAGTTTTTATACGGTTATGATGATGCCAACCTCTGTGAAGGTGGGCGTGATGGGCCATAGCGAGGAAACGAAAAGATTGCACCACGTGATTAATTGGAATAACACTGTTCCTAAGATATTGGACGAACGATTCAAGAAGAAATAAGATGGCGGCACCAACTGGAAATAAATTTTGGATGTTAAGAAGTAAGCATGGAAGGGATAAGCTCTTTTCTACGCCGGAACTCTTGTGGGAGGCAGCATGTGAGTATTTCCAATGGTGCGATGAAAACCCATGGTTATCTAAAAAGGCCATTCAAAAGACAGTTCCGGTAAGAAGGAAGAAAGGGAAGAAAGTGGAGACAGTCAATGAGCAACAAGTACAACAAGAGGTTTCCCCAACTTCCCGTCCGTATTCCCTAACCGGTTTCTGTATTTATGTAGGTGCTTCTTCCAAGTGGTGGAGCACTTTTCGTTCCGAATGTAGAAATAAGAATGATGAAGATTTTTTGGAGGTCATCGCACGCGTGGAGGAAACCATCGAAACGCAGCAGTTTGAGGGAGCGTGCGTTGGAGCTTTCAATGCGAATATCATTGCCCGAAAGTTAGGGCTTGCTGACAAGCAGGAGGTGGACCATACGAATGCAGGAAAAGAGTTCAAAGGATTTAATTTTCTACCATATACAGAAGATGCGGAGAAAGTCAAGTAATGGGATATAAGGTCAATATAAAGCAGAGGTTAGCCTATAACTACCTTCGTGACGATGTTACGAAGTTTCTGTGTTATGGTGGCGCTGGTGGAGGTGGAAAGTCATGGCTTGGGTGTGAATGGCTTATGCAATGTGCTTACTATCTCCCGGGCACTCGATGGTTCGCTGGCCGAAATAATTTGAAAGATAGCCGTGAGTCTATCTCTGTCACTTTCGACAAGGTGGCAAAGTGGCATCGATTCACTGATTACAAGCAGACCAATGACGGTATACTTTTGGGGAATGGGTCGGAAATCATCTTTCTTGACTTGACATATTATCCCGTCAAAGACCCGATGTATGAGCGATTGGGCTCTAAGGAGTTTACTGGAGGGTGGATTGAAGAAGCCGGGCAGGTTCACTACCTCGCATTTGAGGTTTTGAAGACGCGTATAGGACGGCACTTGAATGATGTGTATGGAATATCCGGAAAGATACTTATCACTTGCAATCCGAAGAAGAACTGGCTTTATCGTGAGTTCTATAAACCGTGGAAAGAAGGCAGGCTGGAAGCCCCATACGCTTTTATTCAAGCATTGGTGCAGGATAATCCCTACGCTACCGAGGACTACATAGATACGCTCCGTAATACCAGGGACAAAGTGACAAAGGAGCGCTTGTACTATGGTAATTGGGAGTATGACAACGACCCGACAGCACTCTGTGATTATGATGCTATTTGTGACCTATTCGCAAATGAGCACGTAAAACCGATAGGATTATCGACGGGAGCAGCTGACCTTGCCGTGAAAGGACGTGACCGCTTTGTCGGAGGGCACTGGGTAGGCAATGTGTGTTATATCCGGTTAGACCAGGAATATAGCACGGGTAAATCTATTGAGACGGACCTTAAAAACATGATGATACAGTGGAAGATTCCACGTAGCATGATGGTCGTTGATAGTGATGGACTTGGAAGCTACCTTGAAAGTTATTTGAATGGCATCAAAGAATTTCATGGTGGTAACCGACCTATTAATCCAGAGTACGACAATCTGAAGTCTGAATGTGCATTTAAGCTTGCAGAGCTAATAAATAATCGGCAGATAAGAATTATATGTACGGAAGCGCAAAGAGAGCGCATAATGGAAGAATTGTCCGTCTTGAAGCAAGACCATATAGATGCCGATACCCGGAAGAAAGGGATAATCAGCAAGGAGAATATGAAAGATATACTCGGACATTCTCCGGATTACCTCGACATGTTGATAATGGCAATGCTTTTCCGTATAAAACCGATACCTAAAAGACCAAAAGCAAAATTAGGACAGATATGACAGTAAAAGAGTTTTTGATATTGAGTAACGTGGCGAGCAATGCTGCTGAACTGTTGGATCAGATAGGGAAGTTGCCTAAACCGGACTTTGTCGCAGGTGTAAGAGTTCCGGAGACTCTGAATGACCTCACTATAGGTCAGCTGATGGAACTGCAATCCATACGCAATGGAATAGATTGTATAATGGTTCCATGCCGTGTTGTCCTTGGTTTGTCTATTGATAAGATAGAGAAGTGTGGGGTAGCGGATATTTTGGGATTCTCCACATGGGTAACCAGGGAGGTTGAACGTATTACCAAGCTTTTTGAAACTACGAGCGTAGTACCGACTCCGGAAGAAAGACGTGCCGGAGTGGATAAGCTTTCGTTCGGGTTGTTTGGCTTGGTGGATTACTATGCTACCCGTATGGGGATAACTGACCATGAGCAGGTAGAGAGTGTTCCATGGGTAAGAGTGTACAAGTGTCTTGATATGGACGCGGAGAAAATACGTTATGAACGTCGATTACGAGAAATATATCAGAATAAGCAATGAATATAAGTGTAGAAAGGAAAATCGCTTCTATCGCAGAGAAGCTGGAAGGAGTTACCTATTTATTTGATAACTGGGTGACCGCCAACGTTCGGCTGGATAAGATGCCATTGCCGGCCATTATAAATCTGCTTCCTGCATCTGGGAAGTTCGTCATATCAAGGACTCAGTTAAGAGATTGCCCAAATTGCATGATTGCTTTTGTAGACAAGACGGCGTTTGATTTTGACGGGGTGGAGAATGATGAGGTTATTGAGAGGTGCAAAGGGTATGCAGTTCAATTTATCCGTGAGTTGAATAGGAGCGGGCTGTTTGAGTGGGTAAGCGATGAAGTCCCTTATTCCGTTTTCTATGATAAGCTGGATGTAAATGTTACTGGAATAGTAATAGAATTGAAACTGAAAGAGGTTCAAGGAGTACCCATGTGTTAGTTATGGAAGACAGAAGAAAGGACGTTAAAGATATACTGAACGAGGAGTTGGATAAACTTCGGCAGCGTATCATTGAGAATCATATACAAGCTGGACAGCGTGCAAGCGGAAGAACCATCAAGAGCCTGCATGTCGTAGTAGATGATAATCATGGTGTTTTATTCGGTAGACAGGCTTTTGGAGTTCTGGAAACAGGACGCGGACCGGGAAAAATCCCAAAAGGTTTTTGGCAAATAATTCAGCAATGGGTGGTGGATAAGAGGATTCAAGTAGAAAAACCTAAATCGTTTGCTTATCTCGTAGCTCGTAAGATTGCAAATGAGGGTACTAGGCTTTATCACTCTGGAACGCATGAGGATATATATTCAACGAGTGTTACACAAGCGATACGGGATATTATGGACCGTGTGTTTGGTGTTTTTCTGAACGATGTACAACATATAAATTTGCATAGTAATGAGGACGCATAAGATAGGAAATACTACAATCGAGTATCCGGATGAAATATCTTTCTGTTTCAATCCGGTAGTGATAAATATTAGTGGATATACTTGGGCATGGGTGGAAGTAACGATAACCGACGTACTTACCGGAAAGGAATATAAGGAAAAACGTGCATTATTTAAAACCGCATGTTTCTTTGATCTGTCTTTCTATATGCAATCGGCTTTTGATGCAACGGAGTTTGGCAAGATTGACTATCAATCCTCTATTCCACAAGATAGTCAGCTTGGGCGTCTGTTCTCTGTTGAAGTGGATATGTATACGTCTGATAGCACTATCGGAGAAAGTTTCCAGTTTAATACTTTTATTATTTGGGGCGCAATGAAAGTCGGCGAAAGATATAATGGTGACCGTATTCTAACATGGTTTAGGAACTTACCATTTACGGTCGGTATGTACACTGCGGGGGCCGGTACTGTTAGTGTGACTGCTGACGGTCAAGTTTTGCCGTCCATCATATTGTCTGACCGCAAAGTGTATAATCTTACTTTGCAGGGTATTGATGCGAATAGGGATGTTGTTTTGAATCTCCCTGGAACTAGTACGAGAGCAAGTGTATTCGATAATACCTTTGACTTTACTTTTCACGCATTGACGAATGTGGCCGCAAATGTGAGGCTTTTAGTTGATGAATGCACGGATGGAATTTATTTACGTTGGATAAATCGTCATGGCTTTTATTGCTATTGGTTGTTTAAACGTGGTGATGAGAGCAAACAAATTGCCAATGATGGTGAATTCATTCGTAATAATATGCAAGACTATAACTATGTTAATGGCTATCATGGAGGTTCAGGACGTAAGCAGAGAAAAACAGAAGAGAATACATTGTTGGTGTGTGCTCCTTTAGTGGACTCTGAAACGTTTGACTTCTTGTTTCAACTCGCGTTGTCACCCGTTGTTGATATGTATGCAGGTAAAAATGTGAATGGAGTTGATAGCTGGAAGGCGGTGAATGTATCTGTTGGTAATTTCAATAAGACAAGAGCTGTATTACAGGATTTCGTAGCAACAATCATATTACCAGAAACAAGAGTACAAAGCTTATGAGAAACGATATGCTATTCATTGGTGATAAACTGATGGATTTGGATGATGATACCAAAGTAACGCTCAATTTCAAAAGTAATATATTTACGGATTTGAGTAAGATTATAAGTAATAATTCTTATACTATCAAACTTCCGAATACTATACGTAATCAGTGTGCAATCATGCATGCTGATTTACCTTCATGCGACATCGTTTATCCTAGAATTAAACTGAATGCTCGTTATTTTCGTAACGGGATAGAGATACTCAATAACGCAACTGCGGTCTTATTGTCTACATCGGATGTTTTTGAATTTGCTCTTTCATGGGGTAATGTCTCTAGATTTGCAAATATTATAAGTGGAAATAAAACGCTACGTGATTTGAAGGATAGACACAATTATGAGGTCATTGCTGATGATGATTTTCCAGATTATCATGTATTTTGGAAAGTAGGTTCTTTTGAAGGGGATGCTTCCGGTAATTTTTTTATTCCTAAAGTAGACTATGGTATACGGCGGGAAGATACAACAGGGTGGTATCATCCGGGGTGTAAGGTTACCTGGATTTTGTTACAAATTATGAAAGATAATGGTGTCACTTTTACGTTTCCTGCTAATCGCGCTTTTATGTTAAGTAGATTGTTTGTACCCTTATTAACTCGTAATGATAGCAGAAGTTATGCTGCAAAAAATGCATTACATGCAGAGTTTAGTTACTATGTACATGGACGTCTTGATAAGGGAGAACCGGAAAAATTGTATTTTGCAGATAAGTCATTTTCAAGCTATTATGGGACTATAACCAAGTTTAAAAGTAGTTCTGGAAAAATTTATATTCAAGGCTTTAAACTTAATGCTCCGAATATGAAGATTTTGATGAATGGTAATGTGTCGTTTGATGTATCCACTTCTATATACCCTAATGGAGCATGTCTGGTTGCTTATTACATTATGGATGATGATACAAGAGTCGATATTGCAACTATAGATTATAGCAAGATTGAGAGGCATAACACAAATAGTTATACTATCTATTTTGATTTTACAGATATAGAGACAGATACGCTAGAGGAAAGTAAGGAGATTTTGTTTGGATTACTTGACGCAGGGTGGATTGATGATGGTGGTATATCTATGGATAATTCATTTAGCATTACAGCTATATGTGATCAAGTGATGCCTTCGATAGATGATGAGATAAATGCAGGATATGGGCACTTCCCGATTATTGCAAATTTGCCCGAAATAAAACAGATAGATTTTATTAAAGCTGTTGCTGCAATTCTCGGTGTTTTTGCTGTTCCTGGTAAGAATGATTCAAATTCCATTGAGTTTGTTTCTGTAGATACTATTAAAGAAAATGAAACAAGAGCATATGATTGGACAAAAAAGGTTGTTGCTACTTATAAGGAGAATAAACCTAATATGTTGGAATATAGGCTGAATGATTTCGCACAGCTGAATTATCTGCGTTACAAAGAAGACTCTACGGTTAATGGCTCTTATGATGGAGCATTACAAGTATTAGATTACACTTTGGATTCAGAGCGTGATATTCTTACGCTTCCATTTGCTGGTACTGATATGGCAGGTGGCGTTGCGTCTATAAAGTTATATAAGTATGACAGTGATGGTAAATCTTCTCTAGAGAAAGTGGAGCCAAGAATTTTACTTTGTACAGATGATACAGATGTTCTGAAAGGAACATTTGAGGAACTTGATTTTTCTTCTGTGATTAACTCTTATTACAAAAGTTATAGTGAGGTCATTTATATGCCTAAAGTAATCACAGAAAAGATAGAAATAAATGATATTGAGTTGAGAGACTTGGATATGACTGTTCCAATTTACTTGGCCCAATATGGTAGATATTATGCCATTATTTCCATTAAGGCAGAAGATACGGGAATATGTGAATGTAAATTGTTACAATTGGAGGTATAATTATGAAAGACAATACAAGTGAAAAAATATTGGAAATTCGGGTAAAGTATGATGATGCTATCCGTAAAATAGCAGAGTATCGTACGCAGTTGGATATACTTCGAAAAGTAGAACAAACTCTTAAGGAGGATTTGAAGAAAGGCCGTATGAGTAGGGAGGAATATAATATTAAATTAACCGAAAATAGGGTTGCTACCCAACAATATACAGATGCCATCCGTGTACTGAATAAACAAATTCAAAATGAACGTAAAGAGCAGACAGAGATGGAAGGAAGCCTTGTTAGGTTGCGGGCTGAGCTTTCCAATCTTACCGCTGCTTATGACAGATTAAGTCGTGTAGAGCGTGAGGGGGGCGAAGGCAAAGAGCTGCAAGATAAGATAAATGCCATTACCGATGAACTGAAAGGTGCGGAAGAAGAAACGCAGCGCTTTTATCGGAATGTGGGTAATTATAAAGATGCGATACTTCAGGCTACAGAAGCCCAAGTACCTTTTGTTTCCATATTGCGCAGTGGCGTTAGCGTCTTGCGAGGTACAAAGGAATTTGTTGGTGGTTTGAAGGATGAATTGGTTAAAATAACAGTCCAGTACAAAGCAGGAACGGTCACTGCGAATATGTTCTCTGGTGCTCAAAAAGCAGCGGCTATAACAAGTAATTTGTTATCTGCAGCTTTAAAAGTGTTGAAACTTGCACTAATTTCCACTGGTATTGGGACTATTGTTGTTTTGTTGGGCTCATTGGTCGCATGGTTGGCTAAAACGCAAAAAGGTACTGAATTTCTTTCTAATGTAATGTCCTCTTTTGGGGCAATTATTGATGTGATTATAGACCGGATTGCAAAGTTTGGTGGAGCTATTGCTAAATTCTTCTCTGGTGATTTTTCTGGCGCAGCAAAGGATATGAAGGATAGTTTTTCCGGTATTGGAAAAGAAATTTCAAATGATGCGAAACAAGCGTGGGCACTGAATGATGCATTGCAACAGTTAGAGAAATCGGAAACAATGCTTAATATGAAGCGTGCGGCAAGTCGCTCTGAGATTGAAAGATTGAAGCTCATTGCGGATGATACTACAAAAAGCCTGAAAGAGCGTACTGATGCGGCTACAAAAGCATACGATATGGAAAATAAACTTCAGCAGGAAAGCATTGATATTGGCCGAAAGAAATTGGCAAATCTTCTTGGGCAAATAGAACTTACTGGTGAAGCTAATAAATTGCTTGATGATATGGCACAAGGTGCAATAACGGCTGATGAGGTTATTAGCCGATTGGGTATATCAGAAAGTACAGTGAAAGATTTAAAGGAATTCTCTCAAGTTTTTTCGGACGTAGCTCAAAAGGAAATGGAGAGCTATACCCGTAATAAGGAAACCCAGAATAAAATAAATGCGATGCGGAAAGAATCAGTAGATAAGGCTAAAGTTGTAAAAGAAAAAGAACTTTCAGAAATTCGTAAGGCTGAGGATGAAATGCTTAAGCTGGTTAAGGACAGTAGAGAGAAACAATCCATTGAGATAGAACGTCAGTTTTCTCGTCAAATAGAAGATTTGCGTGTTCGCTTGATTGAGGAACAAGACCTTACAACGAAAGCACGTGGAGCTATAAATAATCAGATTATTGCACTTGAACAGCAAAAAAATGATGCATTACAGCAATTATCGGAAGAACAACTGATGAAGGAGGTGGAGAACCGGCAGAAACTAATCTCTCTGCAACTTGAATCCGTAAAAGCTGGAAGTGAGCAAGAATACCAACTCAAAATACAGCAACTTGTTGTCCAACGTGACGTAGAACTTCGTCAGAAAGAGCTTACTGAACAGATGAAGCTTGCTGTCACGGAGAAGTACAATAAAGAGATTGATGATTTGTCCGTTCAACATGAGAATGATACAGCAAAGAAACAAGCTGATGCACTCAAACTTCGATTGGATAATGAATTGGCAGAAGCTAAATTGAATGGATATAGTGAACTTGAGCTTCTTCGTATGCAGGAACAGCAGAAGCTTGAACTGAAAGACAGCTTGAGACGGATGGAAGAGGAGAGTGATGCCGAATTCCGGGCCAGACAGCTTGCTGCAGACCAAGAATACTTGGATGCAAAGCAGGCGGTCATTGACAAGGAAGTGGAGATGCAGCAAAATAAAGGTGAATCCCTTTCTGTCTTGGCAGGGAATCTTTCTGATTTGTTGGAACAAGCGGCAGGAGATAACGAGAATATGGTCCAGTTGGCGAAAATACTGGCTATTGCGGAGGTTTCTATCGCACAAGGGGTAGCCATTGCCAAAGCCGTAGAAACAGCTACCCGCTCATCTGCAACATGGATTGACATGCTTGCTGCGATAGGTACTGTAGTGGCATCTGTAACTACTGTTATGGGAAAGGCTATGAAATCGGTGAAAAGTGCTAAATTTGCACAAGGAGGTAAAGTTGAAGGGCCAGGTTCCGGTACAAGCGATTCCATACCTGCTATGTTGTCCAACGGTGAAAGTGTAATGACGGCTGCTGCAACCTCGATGTTTGCTCCGTTATTGTCGGCTTTCAATCAGATAGGAGGAGGTATTCCCATTAATGTAACAGCTTCTTCCAATCAGGCGTTAGGAGAGGACATGCTGGCCAAAGCTGTTGCAAAAGGTATGATGATGGCGCCTGCTCCGGTGGTTTCTGTGGAAGAGTTTACCTCTGTTGCTAATAGGGTTAAGTACGTTGAAAATCTTGGTAGTATATGAAAGCATATGAACTATTGATATTGAATAAGAGTCTTCTTCAAATGATGGGGGATGCTTCGCTTGATGTCGGGGATGTGAAATATATTCCCGTGTATCAAGAATATGTCCGTCTGTCAAAGGAGGGACATAAAAAGACTTATATCATGCAATATTTATCCGATGAGTATAATATTGCGGAAAGGACAATTTATCGGATAATAGATAAGTTCTCAAGTAAGGTGGATGTTTAGGGGGGGCGGAATTATTCCGCTCTTTTTTTGTTTTGAAAAAGTTGCTGACAAAGCGTGTCAGTGGAATAGACTTCTTATTTTCTTCAAGCCGTATCATGTTTTCTACCTTTGTTACAAACAATTATGTGATATGGCTAAATTATACATTAACAAGGACATTGTAGCTGATAAGGATAAAATGGAAAATTGGTATTTGACCGGTGACGAGGGGCTTTCGTTTCCGGATATCCAATACTTCCTTTCATGGCTTGACCCGGCTGACCCTAAAATTGACATTGAAATCCATTCGTGCGGCGGTGATACGGTTGAGGGGTATGCTATTTATGATGCATTACGTGCGTCGGGCAAGGAAATATCTTGTACCGTTGTTGGACGATGTGCTTCTATGGCTACCATCATTTTGCTTTCTGCTCCACTTGAACGCAGAAAAGCTTATCCTCATGCAAAGTTTCTCATCCACAAACCATATTTGGCAAGATATGATGATTTATTGGACCTTGAAACTATAGAATCCATCAAATCAAGTCTGGAAGCGGAAAAGGATAAGATGATGGCTGTATATGTTGAACGGACAGGAGTTGAATCGACCATTTTGGAGGTCCAGATGAACAAGGAGGCATGGTTTGGCGGTGAGGTTGCAAAACAACTTGGATTTATATCTGATGTTCTTATACCGACTACAGCAAAAGGAACTGATTATAAACTTAATAGTGAGAAAATGAACAAAGAGAAACAAGTAACGGTAAAGCAATCTATCATTGACAGACTGCTTGCGAAATGTGGCTACCAGAAGATAGAAGACATTCCGGTAGTATCTATGGAACTGACAGATGCCGAAGGTAATACACTGACGGTGGAACGTGAAGAAGGAGAACCGCAGGTGGGAGATGCGGCATCCCCCGATGGCGAGCATGTTATGCCCGATGGTAAGACTATCATTGTAACAGACGGAGTGATTACAGAAATCAAAGACCCGGAAGAAGCAAACGGTGACGAGGAGATTGAAGCTTTAAAGGCGCGCATTGAAGAACTTGAAGAGGAAAATGCGGCATTGAAAACCAATGCCCGTACAGTTGAGGACAATAAGATACTGAATGCTGTAAAGATGGCAGGAGGTGAGAATTGGCTAGCAAAACATTGTTCAACCTATAGAGTCTCTTTGCGTACCCAATCCTTCAAGAATACTGTTGAGACACAAGCAAGTGCAGAGGAGACACCTATTCAAAGAAAGTTGAGAGAGGAAAGGGAGAAGAGAACTAAAAAGTAAAGAAAGGAGAATTGAGTATGCCTATTTTAGATTTTTCAAAATTGACGCCAGACAATCAGGCGGTGAAGGATTTGAAAGACTTGATTGAACTGACAGTCTTTCAAAATGAGGATATGGAGCGTTTTATGACGTTCATGCCTAAAGTGACCAATGGCAAGAAAGTTGGCTTCATCGGTGAGATGGAGGATGTAGGTATCGCAGGTGCCGGATGTGACCCTGAATATCAAAAAGTGGCTATCGCTGCCGCCCAGAAAGTATGGGAAATTGGCGACTGGCAAGTTCCGTTGGAAATGTGCTATGAGGATTTGGAGAATACTATTGCAAAGTACTGCTTGAAGACCGGTACCAATATTGCGGACCTTACTTCTACTGAATATATGGATGGGATTGTCCTTCCAAAACTGACGGAAGCAATGATGAAAATGTTATGGCGCTTCACTTGGTTTGGAGACAAGGATGCCGCTAATATTGACGGTTCCGGTCAAATTACGGATGGATTGAATGTAGAATTGTTCAAGACATGTGACGGTTTCTTTAAACGCCTGTTTGCCATATGTGCAGAGAATTCCGGTCAGCATACCGTTATATCAGCCAACTCTGAAGCATCTTATGCTTTGCAGAAGTCCAAGATGAAAGAATTGGGGGCTGCTACATCTGTGTTTGACACGATGCTTGAAGATGCGGATAGCCGTATTTTCCAGAAGTCCGGACATGCAATTTTTGCTACAAAATCATTATGTGATTCTTTGTCACGTGATGTGAGGGAGAAATATAAGGTTATTATGCCTTGGACGGTCATTTTTGACGGCCTTGAAGTAGGAGAGTATGACGGCGTTACGGTCGTAAAATGTTCTATTTGGGATAGATTTATTCAAGCGTATCAGAACGATAAAACGAAACTGAACCTTCCTCACCGTGCGGTTCTATGTTCTCCGGACAATTTAATGTACGGTTGTGAAGGCGATAACCCGATATCTGACCTTGATATCTGGTTTGAAAGAAAACCCCGTAAGAATTATATCTATTCTACTGGTAAACTCGGTTCTATGATTGGTGAGGACAACTTGGTGCAAGTAGCATATTGACAAAAGGAGGTATTCTATGGGAGTATGTGATGATATTTTAAAGAAAGATATTGTTCCGTCGTGTGATGATCCAGTAGTACAAGGATTGGAGCAGGAAGGGGTAATAATGAATCGTGCGGATGTGGACTTTGCAGCCACAGTATTCAATTCTACAAAAAAGAATGTGATTGAAACGCTGGCTATGAAAACCGGGAAGAAGGCTTATAAGGTTGTTGTTCCTGGTAAAAATCCATTTACGGGTACAAAGACCTCATTAGTGGCTGGCACATATCGTAGTTCGTTTACCAATACTGTCGCGATTGTGATATTGGCAAACGACCCGGATGTATGCGCTGATGTTATTGACGGATTGGCTAACGGTACCTATGTTGTGGTGTTGGAGAATAAATATAAGGGTTTACAGAAAGAAGGAAACCCTGGTGATGCCGCTTTTCAGGTGTATGGTTACTACCAAGGGCTTACAGCTACAGCTATCGACAACGATAAGTATAGCGAGGATACTGAAGGTGGATGGGCTGTTACCTTGGAAGAGCAGAAAACGCCTAAATCTGCATTATTCTTGTTCAAGACGAGTTATGAAGCAACTAAGACTGCTGTCAACACTTTGACGGCTGAACCGGCAGCATAGGAGGGAATATGCTTGTCTTGGAGATGGTTGATAAGTTGAAGAGATTGGGGGATAAGGTCTCCCTTTCTTCTTCTGATAAATCAGACATTGAACTGATGTTTCATGAAGTTCTTGGTAGGACATTTACCAAGACCTCATGTGGTGATTGCTATCGTGACGCTGTGATTGAAATGTATTCGTACTTAAAAAGATATGGAAAAATGAAAGAAAAATCAAGTTATGCATTGAAAAATGGTGTATTGCTCCAAGTAGGCTTTGGAAGTAGTGAAATGTACACCAACAACAATCTTACTGACGAAGCGGCAGAAAGGTATCTTGCGGAAAATCCTAAAGGGATAGTCTTTTTTGCTTCAACGCCTTCCGATTGGGAGAAAAGGGTTGAAAGACGGATGAGTCCTGCTTTACCATTGGATGAAACTTTGGTTTCAGAATTGGTGAAAGCCTTTGAAGTGGAAGGTGCTACTTCTGAGATTGTGAGAGATGCGTTCAAGACTTATAAACTGAACGGGAAGAAAGTTACAGCTAAAGTATTGGATGCTCATATTAAAGAGGCTCAATCTGTAGTTGACTCTAAGCAGACTATAGAAGCCGTAGAAACGGTGAAATAAAGAATAACCTCACGGAACGATGAATGTAAATGAATTAAAGAAGAAGAGTAATAGGCGTGTTGACACGGGCTATTTACGTAATCTTGGCATCCAAAGCTACGGTGATGATAATTTATATCCCCAACATCTAAGAAATATCATCGCTGCGAGTTCAACGGGTAGCGAATGTGCAGAACGTTATGCCAATTTCATAGAGGGAAATGGGTTTCGTGAGGTTGCTTTTTCTGAATATGTGGTTAACCGCCGTGGAGATACGGCAGATGACATCCATGCTTTCGTCTGCAAGGATGTTGCTGATTACGATGGGATGGCGATACATGTTAATTATAATATGTTCGCAGATATAGTGGAAGTACAGCACATCCCCTTTGAAAATTGCCGTTTGTTGGAGGAGGATGAATCCGGATATATCGCAAAAATCGCAGTTCATCCGGATTGGACAGGAAAGAAAACCCGTCAGGGAAAAGCCATAAAGGTAATACCAGAAAATGTGGAGTTTATAGATGTATTTAATCCACGTAAGGAGGTGGTCTATGCGCAAATTCGGGCTGCCGGAGGGATTGAAAACTATAAGGGGCAGATACTATGGATTAGCAACACAGGGAAATTCGTGTATCCTATCGGAAGAGCTGACCGTGTGATTACGGAAATGAGTACGGATGAGGGATTAGCCAATGTGAAGTATCGTAATGTGCGTTGTAACTTCATGCCTTCCGGGATGATAATTACAAAGAAAGGTGCTTCTTCGGTACGTTTTGATGAAAACGGAAATCCTATAAAAGAGGATAGGACTAATGAAGATACTGGTTTTTCTGATACTATCGTGCAATTACAAGGAGACACCAATGCGACAAAGGTCTTAGAGGTAACCTTGGAATCTGATGAAGAAAAACCGGAGTTTGTGGATATTAGTCCTAAAAATTATGATAAGGAGTTTACCGTTACTGATGCCAGTGTGGTTGAACGTATTTATTCGGCTTTCGGGCAGGAGCCTTGGTATTGTATCCGGATTGGTAAGGTTGGTTTTTCTGGGGATATATTGGAAGATGCTTTTGAATACTATAACTCTATTGTGTCAAAGCAACAACGCATGATTGAACGGGCTTTTCAGAAAATTTTTGCGCATTGGTATGAACCTCTCAATCCTTCCAATGACTTTAGTGTACAACCTCTTAAATATATAAGAAATGCTGCGATGTCTAATAACAACAGATGAGGTCTATAAGTTGGCTCGTACGATGTCAATACACATCGATACGGAAAAGATAGAGGCATATATTCGGGAGTCGGAGAACATTGATTTGAAGTCAGCTTTGGGTGATGCTTTATTCTTAGATGTGAAAGAACATCCGGAAAATTATAGTGAGTTGCTTAATGGTAGTTCTTATACCATAGAATGTGGAGGCAAACGTTCCTTTGTAGGGCTGAAAACGACATTAGCATATTATACCTATGCTCGTATCGTGAAAAATGGAGATGGAAATGTCACCCGTTTTGGATTTGTCAATAAAGATAACGAGTATTCGTCGCGTTCTGATTTTAAGGAGAAACTTATGGCTTATAATGATGCTTTCTCTGTTGCTGATAGGTATATGAAAGAATGTGTTCGGTATTTGAATGATAACAAAAAAGACTTTCCGCTGTATAGGGGAAATGGAGGGATTAATGCTAATCGTGTAACTTTTAGAGTACTTGGTGAATAATGCCTGATACACTTGACATATTAAGGAAACTTGCTCTACAGATAAGGAACGCCTCTTCTGAGGGAGAGAATACCGCAGAGAGGGTTGGACGGACATTTATTGGCATTCTTGAACTCATTCAACAAGGAATGAGCATCGAAGAATTATCAAAGGTGTTCCTTCACAAAGACCGAGCTGACGGCACTCCTTTCCCCATAACCTTCGGAGATTGGGTCAAGTTCGGCGAGTTCATCAGCGGTATTTCCGGAGGGTGTATCGATAAGAATGGCATCCTTGAAATGGAAGAGGGCATTTTCCGCAAGCGTGTGTTTTTTCCGGAAGTAGCCTATAACCGTGTGACCTATTTCAAAGGCAGGATGTGTGCCTCTCCCGGAGGTGGGTGTACGGTCAAGGAATGGAGCGATAACGGTGACGGTAGCTATACCATAACCCCTGACCTGACCGATGCCGACGGGCTGAGCCAGTTTGTCGATGACATTCTGACCACCTACTTCGTCACCAAGAACGCCGAAGGCAAGTTGCAGGGGTTCGAGGAGATGAAGTTCCGGGTGACTTCTGCCGATTACACTGCCAAGACATTCGTCATGACGCCGAAACCGGGTACCGACTGGAAGCCGGGGGATGCGATGGTACTTGCCCAGACGGGTAACTTTACAGACCCGGAACGGCAGACGTACATCCTGATTGATACGGTTAACGGCAACAACTGCATCACTTTCTTCGACCACGCCAATACCTGGGATGTCGAGCCGGCACAAGAGATGTCGTGGATTGGCAAGAAGAAAGGTCGTACTGTACATGGTATTCCGGCTGACAACTACTCGGCTGTTTTTCGCCACGTCATCATGTCCGGCAAGATATTCCAGGTGGATGACATCACCGGCGAGGCTTTCCGGGTACCGCTATTTAAAGGTACGTGGAAAAAGGGTGAGAAGTATGCCTATTATGATGAGGTGACGCATAACGGCAGCTCATGGATATGTGTCAATGAGAAAGGCACGTCTACAGAACCGGCAGACGGCAATGCCGACTGGCTGAAATATGCGGCCAAGGGAGAAAGCGGCAAGGGTATCAAGTCTACCGATGTGGAATACGCGATATCGGTGTCTAATGTCATTGCCCCGGTGGACGGTTGGCAGACTACCTCCCCTGAATGGGAAGCCGGCAAGTATATCTGGTCGCGGACGAAGATTGTCTATTCTGATGGCGAAGTCAAGTACACCCAAGCGGCTTGTATCAGTGGTGGGCAGGGGGCCGACGGCAAGGGCATCAAGTCCATTACCGAAGAATACTACCTTTCCTCTTCATCGGCCACCACAACCGGAGGCGAGTGGCAGACAGACTCTCCGGCGTGGAAAAACGGATGGTATATCTGGACCCGGACAAGGATAGTCTTTACTGATGGTACAAGCACCACAACGAACGCCATCTGTGTGACTGGCAGCAAGGGTGCAGACGGTACAAGCATTACCAATTGCGGTGACTGGCAGACCGGCAAGCATATACCTTACATGGGCATTACCAGGATGGCCGGACGTGTCTTTCTCTGTGTCGCTCCCGGTGGTACAGACAATCCTCCGATGTGGACTCAGACGACCAATGAGGGGCGCCGCATCCTGCAGACGCAGAACGGTGGAAAGAGCTACGGATATACCATTACCGGAGACCTGAATACCGCTGAATATGAGCTGCTGGTGGAGAACGGCCAGGATGGGCGTGACGGTAGGGATTATGAGTGGATATTCAAACATACGACAGAGAATGTGACGCCTCCTACGCCAGCCACCTTGCAGGTGGATGACTACGTGCCGTCCGGCTGGCATGATGACCCAATTGGTGTCAGCGAGAGCCTGCCATACGAGTGGGCTTGTTGCCGCACGAAGAAGGACGGTGTATGGAGTGCGTTTTCACCGGCAGCCATCTGGGCCAAGTGGGGCTTTGACGGTGAGTCGGCCATTGTAGCCGATTTCGACAACGAGATGGAAAGCATTGCCTTGACATACGAAGGAAAGACTGTTTCGCAGTCCGTACTCAATACAACCGTCGGCATGTGGTATGGTACGAAGAAGCTACAGTTGAAATCCATCTCATGCGTGACCCCTGCCGGTGTGACGGAGAGCTACAATGTCAATACGGGTGTGATAGCGTTTACCGTGGCTTCCGGTATCTCAATGCCTGCACGCTCAGAAGTCAGGATAACTGTTACGGCTACTATCCAAGGAACTGACATAAGCCGTGAGTTGGTGTTCACCATTACCGGGGTGCGTGCCGGTAATCCGGGCAGTGATGCGGTACTCTATAGGCTGGTGCCTTCTATCTCATCGGTAAGCAAGCGGAAGGATGGTACCTACAGTGTGGCAAGCGTGTCATGTACACGCACCAAGTCTGTAGGCGGTAGCACTTCCATCACGACGGATGGCGTACTGAAATACAGCAAGGACGGAGGCGCAGAGGTCGAGATACAGAACGGAACGGCCATTTCCCCGAAGAACTTCACGGCGCAGCTGCAGTTCGTGTTCTACGTGGGTGGACAGGTCGTAGACCGGGAAACTATTCCTATGGTTGTGGACGGCACCGACGGTAATCCTGGAAAACCGGGCGGTGACGGCGAATCCGTCAAGGCTGGCGGTGAGTGGCGCACGGCTAATACTCCATATAAAAAGCTCACCATCTGTACGATGGGGAGTCGCTCCTGGCTCTCAAAGGTTGACACTTCGAATCCACCTCTATGGACTCAGACAACTCATGACGGGAGGCGAATCACTCAGACCCAGAACGGCGGCAAGTCCTACGGTTATATTATTACCGAAGAAGTGAACACCGACGAATGGGAACAACTGACATCAGACGGCGGCATGGTCTATCTCATCAGTACATGCAGCAATATCCGGGTGAGCAATGCCGGTTCGCTTGTTCCTTCAGCTTTCCGCGTCTATGCCAAGCGGACGCTTGGTAGCGCCACATTGACTTATCCGGACGGATATCTGGCAGCGAGAGGCTACAGCAACGGGATATGGAGCGCCATCGCAGGGCCTTCGAGGGCTTCCGAGATTACGGTCAACGCTTCGGCTGGGTATTCCACTTTCTCGGTTCGCTGTTATCAGAGCCAGGCGGACGCTTCGGCATGGAATGACAGTTTCATTGCGGAGATATCAGTGGGTGTCAGCTATGACGGAGCAAGCGGACGAGACGCCAGCGAGCCGCGTCCGAGAGGTTTTTTCGCCAAAGGCAACACATATGTTTGGAATGAAGATTACCATGACATCGTACTGGCCACATTCAACAATCGAACCATTCCGTTCAGGGTACGGGCTTACGGTACGTCGGTCACTGTCGCACCTACCTCGATAGACGGTGATGCTAATTGGGAGGCGGCACAGCAGTATATGTTTGTGGCTATGGATATGGCTTTAGCGAGAAAGATACGTGCTGATGAAATCCTTGTGGATGATTTGGTGGTGCAGAATGTGCTGGCAAGGGATAAAACCGGTAAAGCCATGTGCCAGATTGACGGAGAGAATGGTGGCATTGGGTTCCTGGCCGGAGGCAATATCCGATGGGATGCCAAGGGTAATGTGTTCCAGGACGCCTCAATCTTCCGAAAGCTGAAACTTCTGGAGTCGAAATCCGATTCGAATGAATACTACCTGGATTTCAATACCGGGTTGAACTTTGAAATATCCCGGATATTCTCACTTCCAACGCAAGAGGAAACAATATACCTGCCGAATGCGGCAGAATATGAAGGTGGAGAGTGCATGCTGTATAATGGAGGTATCTATACCCGTCTCACTGGACCTGCATCCATAAAAGTCGCAGGTGGAGGCAGCTTTATCATAGACGGAGAATACTATTCTAAAATAGTTGTCCCGTCGCTTTCCATTGCTCAATTCAAGGCCGTAGCGACATACTCTGATGGAGTAAAGGATGAGGTGAAATGGGTTCTAATATCAGGAAAAGCGGAATCGAAAATTTAAAATATCAGTGTTATGAAAGTTTTTTATGAAAGCAAGTTAGCGAAATGGCTGCTGTGGCAGGGCTACAACACCATCACATTGGGATGTTTCGTCTTCACCAAGAAAAGCAAGGAGGAGATACGGCAGAGTACACTTAACCATGAGGCGATTCATGTAAGGCAGTGGGAGGAGTGCTTGATTGCTTCGGCAATCCTGCTGACGGTAATCATGCTGTTTACCGGATTCAACTTATGGGTATATCTACTTTGCCCGTTGTGGTTCTACCTTCAGTATGGGTTGGAGTACGCAATATCCTACATGTATCACTTATGCCGTAACCGGTGTTGGATAAATGTAGGTGATAAGGCTTACGGAAATTCAGCATTCGAGATGGAAGCGGAAGCTAACGAAGAGGTAGACGGTTATCTGGATGTGAGAACTCCTTTTGAGTTCTTCAGATATTACGGAAAAATTTGATTTATAATTTACAAAACGAGACTAAAACAAAATGTTAAATCGGGTAATATTTCCATCCGGAAATTATGCCCCTTAAATGTGCAATAGTTATGGCAGAACAAGATATTAAGGAAAATGAGATGACTGTAGCCAGCAGTGTAGATTATGTTAGAGGGTTAAAAGGTAAGGACAGCGTGTTGATAAAACCTGGGATGATTTTGCTATCCGAATCCCAAAATTGAATTGTTTCTGGAGATTTTAAAACCCTGGTAAATTTAGAATAGGGCAGGTCTTTATATTTACTTCTTCCGGACTAATTCAAATTCAGGGACTTTTTTTGTGGCCCTGAAGGGAATGGGCAATGGTACTGTTTTATCACGTTTGGTGGAAGGGTAAATGATTAATGTAGTTTCAATAAAAAAGCATCCTAGTTATAATATGACTGGCTTCATGTTAATAGGTAGGAAAAATACGGGAAAAGATACGTATAACTTTACAGAATAAACAAATTTATTGAATATCCGCCCTGCCCTCCATCTTTCAAGTTACAGAACACCATAACAAGAATCAGAAAATCCATTCCTGGCTTGCAGAACCACTAAAAAGGGAGTTCCCTTCTGATAACCTTCAGGAATGGTTTCGCTGACTTCTTCCGGTGTCTGTAACTTGAAATTGATGAGGAGCAGGTTTAATATTACAAAATTGTTTAATCTGTAAAGTTTTACACATATGTCTAAAAAACTTCGTTTAGTTGTTGATGTTGCATACAACACACGAGCTTTTGAATTTATGGTATACTTGAGGATGCTACTCCATTTTTGTAACGAAAGCTCCATTATCATACCCTTCAGCAAAAGCATAAAACAAGATTGCCCTCGGGGATTCATTTACAAAAAAAGTTCCTATATTGAACAGTCCGTGAAGTAAGCAGCATTGATAACCAATAGCTATTCTATACCATTTACCATTTTGTAAATCAGCAGAAACAACTCCACCTCCCGTATTCGGATGAGGAAGGTCGCCAGGTTTTATCAACACGCTGTCCTTACCCTTTAGCCCTCTCACATAGTCTACACTGCTGACCGAAGTCATCTGGTCTTCTCTAATATCTTGTTCTGCCATAACTTACATATTAAGGGGCAAAGAGTATGGCAGAAAAGCGAAAGGAGGAAATAAATAGTTAGTTCAAGTAATAGTTATTGACTTCCAATCTGACCATTTCGCTGCTCCATCGACATTATAGGCAGCTCTAACTTTAATTATGCTCATATTATATGCAACTTTAATCTGTGCACCTTCAAGCCCGGTCGGATTTATCGAGATAAGACAACCATCTATTCCACTGCCATCAATATCTGATGTTGAATATGCAACATAATTCCCGACGATATTAAGGACGTCAGTCTTAACATGTCCTTTATTAACAATTGCCTTATTCGATATAGCATTTAATACGCTAATCAACACGCTGTTATTTCCTTTCAAGCCTCGCAGATAATCCACACTGTTGGTTACAGTCATTTGCTCTTCTCTAATATCCTGCTTCTCTGCCATAACTATTACACATTTAATGGGCAAATCTTCCGGGTTATGAAAACCTATTATCTCATATTTTATTTTTTCGCAGATATTTTATTACTTTCTCGCAAAAAAACAGCTATGAATTACGGTTACATAAGGGTTAGCAGCGAAAAACAGACCGTTGAAAATCAGCGGTATGAGATTATGCAATATTGCAAGCGTAAGGGGCTTGTTATTGATAGGTGGATTGAAGAGAGTGTGAGCGGTGCCAGGCATCCTAATGTGCGAAAGTTAGGTAAGATATTGCATAAAATAAATAAGGGAGATATTATATATGTTACAGAGTTATCAAGACTTGGACGCTGTGCATATATGGTTATAGCTATTATATCTCATTGCCTCATGGCCAATGCCAGTATTATTGAAATACGGGATGATAAGTTGGTAAAGGATGACTCGGATTCTGTTCAGGATACATTCTTCAAGGTTCTATTCGCCCAAAAAGAGCGGGAAGACATATCTCGTCGAACCAAAGCAGGGCTTGCTCGTCGTGTGGCTGAAGGCCTAAAATTAGGCCGGCCATCTGGTGGAAAGAATTCGCATTACAAGCTTACAGGAAAGGAACCTCTCATTAGAACTATGCTCGAATATGGTTATTCAAAGGCAGCCATATGTCGTAAGCTTAAATGTAACCCTAAAACATTGGATGACCATTTGCGGAGAATGGGAGTTCAGAATTAGGAAATTTCGTTTTCAGTTTCTATATTTGTAATCCCCGAAACAATAGAAACAACATGAATCCTCTATGAAGGAGTGTAACCCGTAGTCAGTCGGGTTCCGGTATCTATGCCGGTGGGGACACTTCTTTATAGAGGATTCGCCATTTTTTTATTAATACTATGAAGAAAAGTAAGACTTGTTCAGGATTGCGGAAAAAAATTAATTGCGTTTTAGGTTTATCTATAATGTCGGCAGTACTAAGCGTTACAGCGGTTGTAAGATGCGAGCCGATGGAGTTTGATGCAGTCGCTTTGCTTGCGAGTATAATATCAATTCCCGTTGCTGTATTGGCAATCTTTTTGGCGATTAATTATCTCGTATTTGAGAACAAGATGAAAGAATATGTGAAAAGCACTGTTTCTGATTTAGAAAGAAGGGTTAATTCTGAAACAGGCACAATAAAGGCAGAATTAGAAAGTCAGGTTAAGGATATTACTCATGCTGTAAAGTCGTATTTTATTTATGCAAATAGTGGCAGTTTTATTGTTTCGTCTATGCATAGTAGATTAATAGGTTGTTTGGAAGGACTGAAAGAAGAAGAAGCCTCTAAACAGAAATATGCGCTGGATGCTATTATGGAGGAATTCGTAGCGCTTATACCAAGATTGAGAGAGGATGAACGTTACCTTCCTATTGGCACCAAACAAGAATACCTTAACGTAATAAGACATATTGACCATCCTGATATTAATACTATTTTAAACTTTGTATGTGGGCTAAATGAGGAATGTACAACTAATGATGGGCAAGAAGAGCAAGAAGAACAAGAAGAGAGTGAACCGGATTCTAATGCCACCCCATTGGAGTGAAATCATTCTTGGTGCACCATTCTACTATCGCTTTTATTGCTATATATAAAAGTGAAATGAAGAATATTGCTACAATTAAAATAAAAATGAAATCCATATAACCTTTTCTTTTCCACAAAGATAGCGAATTATTTCTTACTTTGCATAAAATAATCGTATCTTTGCATATAACCAAGAGCTTAGTGGCGACTTATGTTGTCATCGAGCTCTTTTTTTATGTCCTTTTTCAAGGTTGTGGAAGCAATTACTTTTGCTGTCACGGAATGTCAGTGGAAAATTGTAATTCAACAACTTGTTTGATTTTGCCTGATGTACATTTGTGCGGTGTCGGACAAAAAATGGTTATTAGTAGATTATTAAATGAATTGGTGAAATGGATATGAATGATTGGGTTATGCTGGTGACCGCCCTCGGTGGCATCGAGGGCATCAAGCAGCTTATTAAGTGGTGGATGTCGCGCAAGACCAATGCGCGTATTGAGGACGCACATGCTGATGTCGAGGAGTTCAAGGCATTACGGGAGTACAACGAGTTCCTGCAGAAGCAGCTTTCGGAGAAGGAACAGCGGTTTGTGGAGCAGACTGACCGGCTCCGTAAGGCACAGGATGAGCTGTTTACACTGAAGGAGACTAATTCTGACCTGAAACTGGAACTGGCACTGAAACGGTGTGAGAGAAAGAAGTGCGGTGATAGAGAACCGCAAAATGGGTATTAATTGAATAAGGAGGAAAATTGAAATGGCGAATGTGAATCAACTTGCACCGTTTATCCTAAAGTGGGAAGGCGGTTTCGTGAATGACCCGGCAGACCTTGGAGGTGCTACGAATATGGGTGTAACTATCGGTGCGTGGAAGTCATGCGGCTATGACAAGGACGGTGACGGTGATATAGACGTGGATGACCTGCGTCTGCTTACCCGTGAGGATGTCGTTAACCGGGTGCTCAAGCCGCATTATTGGGACAGATGGAAAGCTGACGATATTAAATCGCAATCAGTTGCTAATATCCTTGTCGATTGGGTGTGGGCATCCGGTGCACACGGAATAAAGATACCTCAACGCTTGCTTGGTGTTTCTGTAGATGGCATTGTTGGACCTAAGACACTTGCTGCGGTGAATGCCAGGAACCCGCGTGAGTTGTTCGACATGATTAAGATTGCACGGTTCGACTTCATTGAGGATATATGCAGGAAACGTCCGGCTAACAATAAATTCAAGAGAGGCTGGATGAACCGTATAAATGACATTGCCTATGTTGGCTAAGGTTATGAACTGGGTAAGCCGGCATATATTGCTGGCTCCTTTCATGTGTCTGTTCCTATTGTTATCATGTGGCAGCTCTCATAAAACTGTCAAGTCCGATGCAGAAGTAATCAGAAAGGACAGCACGAGTGAATCGGTCGATATCGTACATGGGGCAAGTACCTCTTTGAGCGAACTCATTACCGCTAATGGTAACTATGTGATTGATTTCCGTATCTATGATACAAGAAAACCGCCCGACAGCCTGACCGGGAAATCTCCGTTATTGGCTGACGGTCATGTAGAAGGTGATTTCAATAAGAAGGAGGATAGACAGACGGTAGTAGCCGATACTACGAGTGTCAAGGCTGATAAAAGAACCATTTCCAATACCCGTGAGGAAAAACGGTCAGAAACTATAAAAGAAAAAAAAGAATCCACCTTGCTTAAACAAATTGGTTTTGCTTGTGTTTGTGTAACCGTTTTGATTGTCGTTATGCTGATAGTAAAACATTGGCGCAACAGACAATCTTCATCATAAGACTTTAAATTTATAAATTGGACTGCTCTGGCTTGCGAAAGTCGGGGCAGTTTTATATGTTTACTGTACAATGCAGTATTTATAAAATATCCTTGTATTTTTTCAAGGCATTGCTCTTCATTTCATTCTCCTCCTTGGTTAGGGCGAACCCCATATACTTGCAGGTATGGTCGTTACGCAGGATACATATACACATACGCTTATAGGTGGGAATTTCTCGGAACTCTTCTATGTCAATGTCATCCAGGTAGTCCATTCGTACTGGTTTCTTGTCTGTCCTATAGTTGGTGCTGTCACCTACCTGGATGGGGATATTGCGGTCTTTCAGCTTCTGTATGACTTCATCACTGAGAACTCCACCCTTTTCCTTCCAAAATTTGATACTGGTTTCCAGCTTGGCCTGGTATCTTCTCCTGGTATGTTCCGGCAGGGTCGAAAGCAGGAATTCCATGAATGACTTCCAGGTATATCCATCCGGCAGACGTATCGCTCTCCTTCCTGCCGCACGGGTATTGCCGTAAAGTCCGGCAAAGCCGACTCCGTTTACACGTCCTATCATCCGTCCCCAAGTATTGGGGTCAATGACTTTATACAAGGCAAGGCTCTCAATGGCCTCACTGATGAATGGACTTGCCACCCGTTGCCGGTCAAGGCTTACCCCGGCTTGGTAGTAGAGGTCGTATAGTTTATTGTAATCCCATCGGAATTTGCCGTTGGCAATCCATATATCCTCCGTTTTCCAGTCGAACAGTGGGTATAGGTTATACACACCCTCACCGATTTTCGTGCTCCATTGGTAATCCTTATATTGCTCTTTCACACCTCGATAGATTGTGCGCCAACGGTTGTAGCTTTCTTGGGTACGTATGCCCACCAGACAGCAGGTACGCCGTGCAGCTTTCCGTTGATGGAGCCAACGGGAAAACTCTGTCTGAAATTCATAGTCCCACATCCTGCGGTTATAGAAAGGGAAATCGTCTACAGTCATTGCGCCCTCCGGCATTTCTCTGACCCATGCTTCCTTTTTTGCTTCGTCCCAGGGACGCCAGTAGTTCTGGTACATGGAGGTACAGGTCGTTACACGGAAAGGCACGCAGACACGGTACACGTCCAGCATGTCCTTGTTTGCCTCCAATACCCGGTCCACATAGTCAATGGTCATACTGTACTGTATCTCATAGTCCATGTGGAACACTCCAATCCTGCGCTTCAGCCGGTTCCTACGCATATAGTCCAGACATAGGTTCAGCAACACTCCGCTATCCTTTCCACCTGAAAAGGAAATGTATATATTGTCGAACTCTTTAAAAATCACTTCCAGTCTTTCCTGGATTAATTCATATACATTCTTTGGGCTCATATGGTGTAAAAAATTATAAGTAGTGACAAAATTAATGCAAAGCCTCAATATTTCCTATAACTTCGGCTTCTATATCATTTGTAATTGGCTTCAATTATCTATATTTGTGCAGGCTAATTCATAAAAACATAAATAGCAATTATGGCAGAAGAAAGTAAATATTCCTATGACGAGGAATCCGTCAAGGCAATAATCGAATGGGCACAAACAACCCAGTTACCCAAGGAGGTGATGCTAAGTGAGGCAGAACATATTTTTGACACCTCTATGTATGTTAATGCGAATATCTGCGATATTAAGCAGCACTATCCGGATGCTTTCTACAATCCGGCCATTGATAGATTGTATCGGTTGAAGGAATTTATTGAGTCAAACAATTAACTATATAGAAATGACATTTCCTATTTTAGACATAGAAAAAAGTAGCGTTGAAAAATATTTGAGTAATATGGTTCAAGACTCAAATCATCGCTTTAAATCATGGGAATATTGCTATACGGCATTCGGTAATTTAGATTCAGTAGACTATTTATCTCTTCACCTTGCTTTTTATTTAGCGAGTTGGGGAATGTATAGAGGTAGTTGTGGAATACTTTGGAAAGATTATACGATTCATATGGATGCCGTAAACATAATAAGGAAATTTCATTCCCTACGAAAAGAATGGTTTACAATGGATGATGTTTCTCAAATAATGAAGTTGTACAATGCGCTCAAAGATTACTACAGTAAAATCACATATTATAAACCGGAAAATAAGACTTCATCCTTAAACCTTGCTGCGACAGATACTCTGATTACTAAAATCATGTTGGGAACCATTGGCTGTGTTCCTGCATTGGATGACTTGTTTAAGCGGGCATTTCATTGTCAAGGCAAGCAGTTTGACGAAGAATTATTAAAGCGGATAATTGATTGTTCTCAGAGCAATAAAGATACAATACAGCAATGCCAAAGATATATTTCTGAAAAACTTCACTACCACTATCCATCAATGAAAGTTGTAGATATGTGTTTTTGGCAAAAGGGATTCGATGATTTAAAAAACAGAGTAACCAAGAATGGCAAAATTAGATGAGGTTTTAAAATTAGTGAGATTATACGAAGAGAAGTATCGTCACCCAAGTCTTACACGTTTTTCAGTTAGTAACAAGTATGATTTGTTTCCTGGGAAAGAGAATATGGAAAACTGCTGGCCCCAATGCTACCCATATGCCGATAGGCCTGGAGTCTATTTGATTATGGACGATAAGGACAATGTGCTATATATAGGTAAATCATCCGTTGCCATTGGCAGAAGGCTTGGAAGTTATTTTTGTTATGATGGTGAAGGGAAATGCCGGGTTAGAAGCCCTTATTGGAGCACGTCACCTAAATATATTGCAGCTATTGCGGTTCCATTTGATTCGGCTTTTGAATGTGCCGCTTTAGAAGAATTCTTATTAGCCAACGTGCAGACGACTGATAATTCCATTTTTCAAAGATAAAAATGAATATGACTTTTGTTGAATAAAGCATGATTCTTTAATATGGCAGAACTCAAATATACGTATGCTCTTGATAAGAATGAAAATTGCATTGGTATTGGAAATGCTCAGAAAGGAATAGAATATCGATGTCCTCATTGCAAAGGAGAAATGGTTGTAAAAGAAGGTTCTATTAAAGTAAAGCATTATGCTCATAAGATAAGACCGCAAAACTGTAGCTACGAAACTTATCTTCATGCTCTTGCCAAGAAAAGAATTGAAGAGTGGTTTAATTCAGATAGTGCATTAAATATCTCTTTTAGAACAAAAGATAGATGCTCTAATTTTGAACATTGTCTATGGAATCATGATGACTATACTTCTTATTGTGAGAAAAAATCGAGCCGATCTTTTAACTTAAAGAATTATTACAATGTAATCACTCGAGAAAAAACATATAAAGGTTTCCGGGCTGATTTACTTCTTTCTGATTCTGAAAATAGACATGAGCCTATTTTTATTGAGATTTTAGTTTCACATCAATGTGAGAAGGAGAAGATAGAATCTGGGATGCGTATTATTGAAGTTGCTCTAAGCTCCGAATATGAATTAGACGATATTATAAGAAATGGAATAATTTCAGAAGATGAAACAACAATGTTTTATAATTTTAGGCGTAAAGATGGGATTACTAGAACATGTGGGATGCAACTCAATAAATTCGTATTATTAGAATCAATGAAAGGTTTATATAAGCGTATTAGTTGTAATGAATATACCCATCGATATTCATCTGCTATATTTGAGATTACATTCGATTATTATACTAATCGTACTATAGATCCTTTGACTTTTGGTTGGGTAATTGCCTATAAAAATTATGAAAATGTGAGAAATTGTTTCTTATGTAAATATTATAAAACGAATTATTATACGAGCGAGAGGATATGTTGTTTGTATAAGAAAAAAGGTATTGAAAGGCATTGCAAATCCAGTGAGGCTTTAAGATGTAATGAGTTCAGTATTGATAAAAATATTATAAATGAAAACTGTGATTATTTATCATATATTACATATAATATCTGGAAAAAAGGTATGGGGAATGAGGGAATAGATTATATAAAAGGAAAGGTAGCCCAATAAGTTGCCTTTTCCTTTGTTCATATTTCAGTAACAATTCATACCTTGTATATGACATGTCGGGGCTTTTTCGTTTGCGTGCCTTTTCTTTTATAAAAATTCCCTCAAATCACGTAGGGAATTTCAGAAACACATTTGTCTTTATAGTAGAATCCGGTGTATAGTGTTAGTATAGTCCTTCTTTCAGCCATTGCAGTTTCTTTATACTGGATTTACAGAATGTTCCAACATTGTGTGCTCTAATTGATTGTAGATATTGAAAGGAACATGCTGGACCTCAGCTTTTATGCGGCTGAGGTTTTGTCGGAGATAAGAGTACGTTGTTGAACGTGCGATGGAAATATGTGTTTAACCAAATTATTAGTTATGAAAAAAGTAATTTATATGGTAATTGCATTTGCTATGGCTTTAGCCGGGTTATTTATGCTTATGTTTATGTCATTTGATTAGTGAATGTCTGTTTGTTGACTGTTTTATAGAAGGGGCAGCTTATTCAGCTGCCTTGTTCCATTTCCCAGGAATTAAGTAATCCATATTGTGTAATTATTCCCCATGTGTGGTACTCAGTTCCACATATTTCCACACATAATTATTCCTTCTTGTTTTTATAATATGCTGATGTATAATGTATTATGTATTGATGTACATCATGGCATATCGTTTGTCCTATAGTTAATACAAAAACTATATTTATTTACTTAAAACTTACGATTATGAAAAAAGTATTGGTAGCATTAGCAATGGTTATGGGATTAGGCAGTTCAGTAGCATTTGCTTACGTGGTTTCTGGAACACAGTCTGTAGAGCAAACTCAGCAAAATCCTCAGGATGAGTTCACAAAAGTGGAAGTAAAAGACTTGCCTCAGGCAGTTATGAATGTCTTGGCTAAGGACTATGAGGGGGCTGTAATAAAGGAGGCTTTCATTTCCGAGAAAGAAACCGGTAAGATTTATAAGGTTGTGTTGACCATCACCAAGGAAAATCAATCCACTGAAGAAGTGACGGTACTTCTGAATGAAAAAGGAGAAACTGTAGAATGAATGGAAACTCTGTAGTGGTTCGGCATCCATCTACAGAGATGATTTGAGATACTTTTATGTCTATCTCGTTAATGCGAAAGGGGCGGCTGAATAGTCGCTCTTTTTGTTTATATTGTAATAATAGTTCGTTTCTTTTTTGTCAGAAATTCCTATTATAGAGGGTTGTTTTATACAAAATAATGTTTATATTTGTATTCTAATCCCTATTGTATTATGAATGACAAACAACAACTTCTAATTGATTGTATTTCCCTTCTTCCCGTTATAGGCATTCTGGTTTTGATAACTGTTGCCAATGACCAGCTTGTTACTATGGTTGCTGCCTATGTGCTTTGCGGAGAACTCTTATGTGTATTGGTTAGCAGGATATTAAATTTGTACTATATTGATGTGGCTTTTGTTTGGTTGGGTGGGATTATGCTTTGGCTGTGGTATTGGCTCTGGTTGGAGTCAAGCCATGTAGTGATGGAGATTGTGGAAAGGACAGTTGAATGAATCGCTTCTTTTTCAGTAAAAATCCCCGTAGCGGCTCAACTACGGGGATGGTGTCAATTTAAAACGCATTATGAGATGCGAATTGAGCCTAATTTCTTGCTTAAATCATTTAGGGCATGATTTAATCTCTTCTTTTCGTCTTCAGTAAACTTACTTGGCTTGCCATTAACAATACATCCATTGATTTTGTTGTTTAACCATTGTTTTGATTTGCCGAAATAGTTCTTTGCGATATAAGACAATGAGATGAAACCGCTAATGTCTGCAAGCTGTTGACGTACAGTTAACTCATTTTTGACTTGGTTTAGTTCATCTCCTATCTTTTCATAGCATTGCATGACAAAGTCTGCAATGAGGTTACCGTCACTTTCAGATGGATAAAGCTTATTTATTTCGTCCACTTTCTTTTGGAACTCGGCATCTTTGGTGGGGTTGTCGGAGTTCATTATCTGCTTTAGAACATCCAGTTCCTTTTGTAATCTGTTCATATGTATTTGTTTTTTTATCCCCCCTAAGGGGGAGAATGGTTATTACTTCTTTTCCAATTTTTTTTAATGCATCCTCAATCGTTTCAATGTCTTTTTCCAACTGTTTTCTTCGGTCAAGGACTGCGTTCATTTTGTTCTCGCTGATTTTTCGACCACTATAGAAGATGTATTCCAGCATTTTCATTTCCGCTTTCTTCTTCATAAGTAAGTCAAGGAAGAATTCTTTTTCATTCATAATGTTATTCGTTTTAAATTGACTCTACAAAGATAATATACTTTTGTATATTATACAACTATTGCATGAATTATTTTCGTTATTTCGCATATTTTTTCCATATTTGCAGTGCGTTACATACTTTTAAGAGACAGGTAGGAATTCTGACCGGTCTATCACGGGTGTTTTTATAATGCCCGTGGTTTTTCTTATACGGTTCCGACCCCCGTGTTGTCGCTGTAATGGTGGCACTGTGCCTGTCTTGGTATGTAACGCAACGGGAAAGCGGAACCGTTCTTTTTTCCGCTTCTTATTCTTAATCCGGTTGCATTATGGGTAAAACTGAATCATCCTTCCCGAAACTCACGAAGTCCTTTATTGGTTACGGTCACTATCAGTTGACAGTCACGTTTTCCGATTGTGTGAAAACCGCGCTGACGGGAAATATGGACTTAATAGACCGCTTGAACTCCGACATAGAAAAGGAGAGGGAAGAAGCTACTGCCGAGGCAATAGCTTTCGTCCAAGAACAATCACTTTAGACTGTCGAAGATTTTTCTCATTGCATCATCCGCATGTTTTCGCATGACCCTAAAATAGTTGAATATTGGTCTATTGGTTTTCATCGACTGGCCGATGCAGTATTCAAGTATTTCTAGGGAGATACCTAATTCAAATCCGTGCTGGACGAATGATTTACGGGCTGAATAATATATCACATGTTTCTTTATGCCAGCTATCTTGGCAAGTTCTTCCATTTTACGTGATACCACGGAGTAGCATTGCCCGAATGTTTTGTACTTGCCAAACACAAGTTTTCCGTTTTTTTGCATGTATTTGTTTATGATTTCTCTGGCTTCCGGTTGGATTGAAAATGCGGTTTTGCTTTCACCGCTTTTCTTGTTCTTTGTTTTCCGTCGGTAATATTCTATCCAATCTTTACGGAAATCAATGTCAAGCATATCTATAAGGTTGATTCCACCGAGGTAATAACTTAGCATAAATATGTCGCGTACTACACCTATGTTGTATTTGGGAATTTCCATATCCCGGATAGCTTTTACTTCGTCAATAGTAAGGTCTAGTTCACGAATATTAGCGGATGGCATTCGGCAGAACTCGAAAGGGTCAATCTCATATTTTACCATATTGTGCTTCTTTGCATAGTTGATAATCACTTTGAGTAATGTCAGATATATTTTGATAGTGGTAGGGGATAACCTCTTATCCTCAAGGTCCATCTCGAAATGCTTTATATTCCGAGGTGTAATCATAGAAAGTAATAAGTCACCTTGTGACTTAATGAAGGACTGGCAGGATAGCCTATATAACTTCTCTGATTTACTTCTTTTCTCTTCTGCGAGTTCAGATAGATAAGAATTCATAGCTGAGGAAAATTTGGCATTGGTATGGTCTTTCTTCTTGATGATGATTTCCCGGAGTTCGGAACATGAATATACATCCACATCATAGATGTTGTCTATGACTTTTTGGTAATGGTTGAGCAGGTTTCGGAGCTTCATGTTCATAGATGCAGCTTCGGGGTGATTGACAACTTGACCGTCTTTAAATTGGGACAAGTCATCGATGATACAGTTTGTAGGAATGTACCTGGTACCGGAGTTGTGTGCCAGAGATATTCTTACTTTGTGCTTTCCGTTGATAAGCACTTTAGCTGGTACGATACAAAGTTTAAGTGTTGCCATCTTTTTGTTTAATAAAGTTGCGACAATTTGGTTATTAAAAAATACTGTCCGACAATTGTCCGACAATCAAATTTTGCAACCTGCTGCGAAATGATGGAAATCTGCTTTTTTCGTAAGTGCTTGATACACCTAAAACAAAAGCACTTCCAGCGTTCGCTTACGGAGGAAGTGCTTCACACAAAAACTAAACTAGACTTAACTAAACTATTCTATTGGGGGAGTTTCACAACTCCTATCTGTTCGGTGCAAAGATAAAAAAACATATTTTAATATGCAAAAAAGATTCTATAATAAATCGACGGTTTTTCCGATTTTATCGACGGATTGGTCGATTTTTTTAGCTTCTTTGGTCTAAAAATTCTTGAAAAGCCAGTTTATAGCTGTCGCTTATCGGGATGTAGTTCTTTCCGAACACGATGCGACCACGGTCTATAATACGTATTTTATTCTTCTGAACAATGTAGGAACGGTGGACGCGCATGAAACGCGAGGCAGGCAGAAGTTCCTCCATTGCCTTCATGCTCATGAGAGACAGGATAGGCTTGGGAGAATCCTCCTCGTAGATTTTGAGATAGTCTTTTAGCCCCTCTATGTACAGAATTTTACTCAATTCGATTTGCACCAGCTTATACTCGCTCTTTACGAAGATGCTCTGAATCTCTTCCTTGGACTGTTGCAGCAATTCAAACCATTGCACAGCCTTGTTGGCAGCCTGCAGAAAGTCGACGTAGGAGATGGGTTTCAGCAGGTAGTCCAGCGCATTGACTTTGTAGCCGTCTATGGCATACTGGTCGAAGGCGGTGGTAAAGACAATGCGGGTGCCGGAATCGACCATCTTCGAAAATTCCAGTCCGTTCAGTTCGGGCATCTGGATGTCGAGGAAAAGCAGGTCGATGTGCTTCTCGGGCAACTCCTTGATGGCTTGTACGGCACTGGAGTATTTACCGACCAACTCCAGAAACGGGGTCTTGTTGACGTAGCTTTCCAGCAACCCCAGGGCGAGGGGCTCGTCGTCTACAATGGCGCACTTCAGATTCATATCTTTATAATTAAAATAGATTTATACTCTTTCATGTCCTCACTCACTCCTTGCTGCCAGTCGTAATGGCCGGGATAGGTCAGCTCCAGACGCTTGCGCACTTGTTCCAACCCGATGCCGCTTCCACTCTTGTCTGCCACGCTTTTGGGATGATAGCTGTTGGTTATTTCGCAATGTATCTCTCCGGGGCTTTCACTGAAGTGGATACGGATAAAGCTGGGCTCGGTGGGGGAGATGCCATGCTTGAAGGCATTCTCTATGAGGGAAATAAAGATGAGCGGAGCTATTTCCGTACGGCTGTCCGGTCGGACGTCTATCTTTGTTTCCACACGGACGTTGGCGGAGAGGCGGATGCGCATTAGTTCGATGTAGTTGCGGATGAAGTCCATCTCCTTGTCCAGGGTGACGAAGTTCTGCTGATTGTCATACAGCACATGGCGCAGCAGTCGGCTCAGTTCCTGCACGGCAGTCTGTGCCTTGTCGGCATCGAAGGCGATGAGGGCGTAGATGTTGTTCAGCGTATTGAGCAGGAAGTGCGGGTTGAGCTGGTTGCGCAGGTTCTTCAACTCGGATTCCGTGCGGCTTTTCTCGGCTTCGCGGCGGGCGGCGTCCATCTGCGCCCAGCGGCGGCTCAGCTTGATGGCAGCGCTGAGGCCGGCGGTGAGAATCATGGTCGAGACGTCGCGCAAGATGAATATCCATTTGGGAGGCCCCATGTGCTGACCGTCATCATCGCCGCGCATATGGTTTTGGAATGTGTATTCTTGCCAAAGGTGGGCGCCGGTGGTAATGCAGATGATGAGCAGTGTGTTCAGCAGGAGATACTGCCGGATGCGTCCCTCGAACAAGTAGCGGGGAATGAGGAGGCAGTAGTTGATGTAGAATACAAGGAAGAATGAGAGGGTACTGCTGCTACCGTGGCGCAGATAGTCCGCAAGGCTGATATTGAAGCCGCTGCGTGTCATCATCAGAAAGGGGAAACCGATGACGATACCCCAGACAATGATGTGTATCAGGGTTTCGATGCCGCGGCGGCGTGGGTTAGGGAGCTGTTGTTTCATCATGATACAAAGATACGGATTTTAGGTGGATATTGGAAATATCCGCTGCCTGCGAAGCAAATCTCTGTTCGCAGGTTGCGGATAAGCGTTTCCAGGTTGCGGATATGTATCCCAAGCTTGCGGATGTCTATCCCAAGGCTTGGGATAGAGATTATCCTTGGTTTCACATAACTTTTTTCCCTATTGCCGGAAACTTTTTTCCTAATACTTAAGAACTATTTGGCTAACTTCCGGCAAGGGAGAAAAGGTTATTCGTAGCGTATGGCCTCTATCGGGTCGAGGTCCGCAGCTTTCTTGGCGGGATACCAACCGAAGAACACTCCGGTGACGGTACATACGGCGAAGGAGAGGAATACACTCCACGGCTGGATGAAGATGGGCCAGTGGGCAACGCTCTTCACTATCCAGCTGGCTCCGCATCCGATGATGACGCCGATGATGCCTCCGGTGATGCTGATGAGGATAGCTTCGATGAGGAACTGGCTCAAGATGTCGACACCGCGGGCGCCTACACTCATGCGCAGGCCGATTTCGCGCGTGCGTTCCGTCACCGATACGTACATGATGTTCATAATGCCGATGCCGCCCACTACGAGCGAAATGCCGGCTATGCAGGCAAGCAGCGTGGTCATCAGGTCGGTGGTGGAGTTCAGCATGGTGCTGAGTTCCTGCTGGCTGCGAATGGTGAAGTCGTCGTCGTCACTCTCCTTCAGCTTGTGGTTGCGGCGCAGTATCTCGGTGATCTCGTCGGTGGCATTGTCCGTCATGTCCTCGGTGAGGGCGGAGGCGAAGATGCCGCTAAGGTAGGTCTGTGCCAGCAGGCGTTTCATCACGGTGCTGTAGGGGGCAAGCACTACGTCGTCTTGGTCCATGCCCATGGAGTTGTAGCCTTTGGACTTCAGCACGCCCACCACGCGGAAGGGCACTTGGTTGAAACGGATGATACGTCCCACGGGGTCCTCTCCTCCGGGAAAGAGGTTGTCTTGGATGGTCTTTCCGATGACGCACACCTTGGCAGAGGTCTGTATGTCGGCTTCGGTAAACATCTCGCCGTTCTCCACGCTGAGCTGCCGGATTTCGAGATAGTCCGTGCCCACGCCGCTCACGGAGGAAGGGTAGTTGTTGTTGCCCGCGATGAGCTGCCCGCTGGAGGAGACATTGGGGCTGACGGCAGCCAGGAAGTTGGTTTCGTTGCGCAGGGCTTCGTAGTCGGTCAGCTTCAAGGTCTGCATGGCGCTGGGGTCTTGGCGGACACCGCCGCGCATGTCGGCACCGGGGTGAATCATAATCATGTTGGAGCCCATCTCGGAGATTTGCGCCTGGATGCTTTTCTTCGAACCTTGTCCGATGGCAAGCATCGTGATGACGGACGCCACGCCAATGATGATGCCCAGCATGGTGAGGAATGCGCGCAGCTTGTTGTTGTTCAAGGCTCGCAAGGCTATTTTGAAAAGGTTTGTTCCGTTCATATCGTTTTAATGGAAAGTTTAAAATTAATCCCTAATCCTTAATCCCTTATCCCTCATTCCTCCTCCTGCTTAGGCAATGCTGCCAGGGCTTCGGCTGCATTCTGGATTTGGGTGTTGATGGTATCGTCCTTGATTTGTCCGTCGCGCAGCACGATGTTGCGGCTGCTGTACTGGGCTATTTCGGGGTTGTGGGTGACGAAGATGATGGTGCGCCCTTCGGCATGCAGCTTTTGGAACAGTACCAGAATCTCGAAAGAAGTACGGGTGTCCAGGTTACCCGTAGCTTCGTCTGCCAGGATAACGGCGGGATTGTTCACCAAGGCGCGGGCGATGGCTACGCGTTGCATCTGACCGCCGGACATCTGATTGGACTTATGTTCCAGTCGGTCGCCCAGCCCCACGGCTTGCAGGGCTTCGATGGCACGTCTCCGCCTTTCGGAAGCCGAGACGGAGGAGTTATACATCAGCGGTAGCTCCACATTTTCCACGGCAGTGGTTTTGGGCAGCAGGTTGTAACTCTGGAATACGAAGCCGATTTTACGGTTGCGTAGTACGGCGCGTTGAGGCTTGCTCATGGTGCGTACGGAGATACCGTCCAGCAGGTATTCGCCGCTGGTGGGCGTGTCCAGGCAGCCGAGGGTATTCAGCAAAGTCGACTTTCCGGAGCCCGATGTACCCATGATGGTGACAAACTCGCCTTCACGGATGGTGAACGAGACGCCGCGCAGGGCATGCACGGTTTCGTCCCCCACCTGGAAGTTGCGTTTGATATTTTGAAGTTCAATGACTGCTTTATTCATAATTCTTTTTTTGTATTATTTTCCGCTCTTCTTCTTACTTCCCGGAGGGCCAGGCATGAACGGACTCTTCTCACCTCCGGGAGCTTCCTGGCTCATGTCCGGAGCGCTGCTGCCGGGCATGCTGCCGATGGTGGCTTCGGTCACCACTACGGTACCTTCGTTAATGCCGCTGATAATTTCCGTGTTGACTCCGTTGGAGATACCTATCTTCACCGGATGGGCGGTAAAGGTGTTGCCTTCGCGGGTCCAGAGTTTATGTTCCCCTTCGCAATCCTTCACGATATCATTGTCGCCGATAAGCGGTTTTTCGGGGTTGAAGCGCAGGGCACGGGCAGGAGCGCACAGTACGTCTTTGCGGTCGAGGGTGAAGATGGTGACGTTGGCTGTCAGGCGTGGTTTCAGTTTCAGGTCCGGGTTGTGGGCGGAGATGACTACTTCGTAGGTCACAACCGTGCTGGTGCTGGTGCTCGACGTGCTGCTTGAGCTGGCATCTCCCAGACGAATTTGTGTGACCACTCCTTCGAATACGTCATTCGGGTAGGCGTCTACGGTAAACGTGGCGCGCTGTCCCTCTTCCACACCGCCTATGTCTGCTTCGTCCACGTCGGCCACAACCTGCATCTGCGTCAGGTCGGCAGCGATGGTGAACAGTGTCGGTGTCTCGAAGCCGGAAGCCACGGTCTGTCCTGCTTCCACGTCGCGGCTGATGACCACACCGTCGATGGGAGAGGTGATGGTGGCGTAGGAGAGGTTGCGTTCAGCCTTTGCCAGTGATGCCTGGCTGCTTTCGTAGTTGCTCTTGGCCTTCTCGTAGTTATAGACGGACTGCTCATAGTCCGTGGCGGCGATGAGCTGCTTTTCGTTCAGCGTCTTGTTGCGCTCGTAGAGTTTTTTCTGGTACTCGTATTCGGCCTTTGCACCGTTGTAGGCGGCGCGTTGCGAAGCGAGTTCGCTTTGCAGTGTCACGCGGTCCATCTCGGCAATGAGCTGGCCTTTGGTTACTACGGAATTGTAGTCTACATGAATCTTGTCGATGATACCGCTCACCTGGGTACCCACTTCCACTTCTGTCACCGGTTCGATGGTTCCCGTGGCGGTTACGGATTCGGAAATCTCACCTTTATGGATGGTTGCTGTGGCGTAGGTCACCTTGTGCTTGGCCTTGGCACCACCGAAGAGCCATACGCCGCCGCCCACTATGATTACGGCAGCTACGGCAATGAGGATGATTCTTTTTTTGTTCATATATATAAGGTATTATAATTCGATTTTTTCTCCTTGATAAAACTTCAGTAGCTGCATATTCAGTATGGCCATGTATTTGGCTTGCAGTGTCTCCTGCTGTGCGCTGAGCAGATTGCTTTTCTCAGTCAGCAGTTCTACGGTATTCTTCATGCCCAGGTTGAACTGCTCTTGAATCAGTTCATAGCTGGTCTGCGTACTTTTCAGTTTCTCTGTGGCGGCGGCGTAGCGCTGCTGGGCGCTGTTGGCATCGAGCCAGAGGGTTTCGATGGTCTTGTACAGCGTTTTTTGGTCGTCCAGCAGGTCCAGTTCGCTGGTCTGCTTCTGAATCTTGGCTTTCTCTACGGCACTCTTGGTCTGCCGGTTGCTGAAGATAGGCACGCTTACGGTGAAGCCCAGCGAGTTGTTCCAGTTCTGTTTGACTTGCTCGCTGAAGGTGAAGTCATTGCCGTTGGCATGGCTGGTTCCGATGCCGGCGCTGAGGCTCAGCGTAGGCAGATAGCCAGCGCGGGCAATTTTGATGTCGAGGTCGGATGTCTGTATATTCAGTTTGCCGGCTTCTATTTCCGGACGGAGCACGAGGGCAGAACGGTAAACGTCCGTTTTGGTGGGCAGGGGTGCCAGTACGTTTTCCGTGCCGAGTGTGGGGATGTAGAGGTTCATCTCGGATTCGCCGTCCAGTTCCAGGAGTTGTTTCAGTTGTAGTTTGTAGTCTTGCAGGGTGGCTTGTGCGGTCACCAGTTGGTACTTGTCGGTGCTTACCTGCGCTTCCAGTTGTGCCAGGTCGCTTTTGGCTATGCTTCCTGCTTCGAGAAGCTGGCGGGCGCGTTCGCATTCGGCTTGGCTCACTTCCAGGGTCGATTCGTTCACTTTCACGGCTTCGGCGGCGTAGAGTATCTGTACGTAGGTTTGTGCGATACTTTCTTCGATGCTGTTCTCGCTCTGTGCTACGCTAAGTTCGGCAATGCGGTTGTTCAGTTGCTGTTGTTTGATGGTGTTGAGGCGCTTCCCGCCGTTGTAGAGGGTCCAGTTGGCATCGATGCCGTAGCTGCCGTTATAGGAAGTCTTGCTCTGGCTGCTGGTGATGTTGTCGCCGTCGATGATGGTGTTTGTCTCGCTCTTCGGGCGATTCACGACACGCTGGCTCACACTGGCCGAAAGGCTGGGGAAGAGAGCGGCTCGGGCGGTCTTTACATCTACCTGGGCACTTTCCGCACTGAGGCGGTTCTTGCGGATGGTGATGTTTTGCTGCAAGGCATAGTCGATGCACGCTTGCAAGTCCCATTGGGCGGGCAGGCTGTCGGCTGGCTGCTCGGAACTGCCGGGTATCTGCGTGGAAGTGCCGTTTTGGGCGGCCACTCCCATGCAGCTTGCCATACATAGCGCTATCACTGTCAATCTTTTTACGTTCGTCATATCTTCGTTATTCTATGGTTTTACATTTGCAAATGTAGTGGGGTGGAGAAAGGATTGCAAAAGTGATAGACGTTGAGTGAATTTTCCTCGCCTAAAATCTTTTTTGTACCGATGAATGGGAGAAGTCTTTTTTCTGTTCAACTTTTCACCTTTTTATTTGTTCTTTATATAAAAGTATTTTATATTTGTAATCATTATAATTTTATCGGCATGAAACAGACTGCGGTAAACATTTGGCGTTTTTATTTGGAAGGTTTTCGAAGTATGACGTTAGGGCGTACTTTGTGGCTTATCATTCTTGTGAAGTTGTTCATCATGTTTTTCATTCTCCGCCTTTTCTTCTTCCCACGGTTTCTGAATACCCCCGTGGTGGGCGATGACAAGGAAGGCTATGTCAGTAATGAGCTTATCCATCGGAGTCTGGGCGACTAAACACGGAGACACAGAGTTTATTTCCTTGCCCTTATAAATTCTCCGTGTCTCTCTGTTCTTACCCGATAACTTAAAAACTTAATAACTCATAACTTATAACTCATAACTTGATTCTTATGCTTGGACACATTGACACTTCCCTGATTGACTGGTCGAGAGCCCAATTTGCCTTGACCGCCATCTATCACTGGATTTTTGTGCCGCTGACACTTGGACTGGCGGTAATTATGGGCATCATGGAGACAGCGTACTACCGTACGGGTGACGAATTTTGGAAACGTACTGCCAAATTCTGGATGAAGATTTTCGGTATCAACTTTGCTATTGGTGTAGCAACCGGTATTATTCTGGAATTTGAATTCGGTACGAATTGGAGTAATTACAGTTGGTTTGTGGGCGACATCTTCGGTGCGCCGCTTGCCATCGAGGGTATTTTGGCTTTCTTTATGGAAGCAACGTTTATCGCCGTCATGTTCTTCGGCTGGGATAAGGTGAGCAAGCGTTTCCACCTGGCATCTACTTGGCTCACGGGGCTGGGCGCCACGATTTCTGCCTGGTGGATTCTGGTTGCCAATGCGTGGATGCAGAATCCCGTAGGTATGGAGTTCAATCCCGATACGGCACGCAACGAGATGGTGGACTTCTGGGCTGTGGCAACTTCGCCGATGGCTGTCAATAAGTTCTTCCATAGCGTGCTGTCCGGCTGGGTGCTGGCTGCCGTGTTTGTAGTAGGCGTAAGCTGCTGGTATCTGTGGAAGAAGCGCGAGAAGAAATTTGCGCTGGCAAGTGTAAAGATTGCCGCATGGGTAGGTCTGTGTGCCGCTGTGCTCTCTGCCTGGACGGGTGATGGCTCGGGCTATCAGGTGGCGCAAAAGCAGCCGATGAAGCTGGCTGCTATGGAAGGCTATTATGAAGGGCGGCAAGGTGCCGGATTGGTAGCGTTCGGGCTGCTGAATCCTGCCAAGCAGACACCGCAGGACGGAGTAGACCCATTCCTTTTCCGTGTGGAAATTCCGAAGATGCTGTCGCTGCTTGCCGAGCGCAAGATGGATGCTTTTGTTCCCGGCATCAATGACCTGCTGAAAGGTGGATATCCGTTGAGGGACGGTACCGTAGCGCTTTCGGCAGAAGAGAAAATAGAAAAAGGAAAAACGGCTATCGGTGCGTTTGCCGCCTATCGTGCAGCCAAGGCTGCGGGCAATGAGGCAGATGCAGAGGTGGCTGCCAAAGTGTTGAAAGATAATGTAGCCTATTTCGGTTACGGTTATATCAAGGACGTGAACGAGCTGGTGCCCAATGTGCCCCTTACGTTCTACATGTTCCGTGTGATGGTGATGTTGGGTGGGTACTTCATCCTCTTCTTTATTGTGGTGCTGTTCCTGGCCTATAAGAAAGACTTGTCGCGGATGCCATGGATGCATTGGGTGGCTATGCTCACCATTCCGCTGGGCTATCTGGCTGGACAAGCCGGATGGGTGGTTGCCGAGTGTGGTCGCCAGCCGTGGGCCATCCAAGATATGCTGCCCACGAGTGCCGCCATCTCTAAGCTGGATGTAGGCTCCGTGCAGACCACGTTCTTTATCTTCCTGGTACTTTTCACTGTCATGCTGATTGCTGAGGTGGGAATTATGCTGAAGGCCATTCGCAAAGGTCCGGAAACCGAAACGCACACACCGTCACATAACTCATAACTTATAACTCATAACTCACAATGAATGCTTATATATTTCTTCAACACTATTGGTGGTTTGTAGTCTCCTTGCTGGGAGCACTACTGGTATTCCTGCTGTTCGTGCAGGGAGGTAATTCGCTTCTGTTCTGTCTGGGGAAGACGGAGGAGCAGAAGAAGATGATGATTAATTCTACGGGACGGAAGTGGGAGTTCACGTTTACAACGCTTGTCACGTTTGGAGGCGCGTTCTTTGCTTCGTTTCCGTTGTTCTATAGTACCAGTTTCGGAGGAGCTTATTGGTTGTGGATGATTATTCTGTTCAGCTTTGTGTTGCAGGCTGTCAGCTACGAGTTTCAGTCGAAGGCGGGAAATCTGCTGGGCAAGACAACGTATCGCACGTTCCTGGTGATAAACGGAGTGGTAGGTCCGGTATTGCTGGGTGGGGCAGTGGCCACGTTCTTCACGGGGTCTAACTTCTATATCAATAAAGGGAATATCGCAGATGCGGCAATGCCGGTTATCAGTCAATGGGCTAACGGCTGGCATGGGTTGGATGCGCTGCTTAATCCGTGGAATGTGGTGCTGGGGCTGGCTGTGTTCTTTCTGGCACGTATCTTGGGAGCGCTTTATTTTATTAATAATATCAATGAGGATGATTTGGTGAAACGCTGCCGCCGGGCACTCTGGGGAAATACGGCGTTGTTCCTGGTATTCTTCCTGGCCTTCGTCATCCGTACGCTGCTTGCCGACGGCTATGCTGTACGCCCGGAAACGGGAGAGGTGTTCATGGAACCTTACAAGTATCTGACGAACTTCCTGCAGATGCCGGTAGTGCTGCTTGTATTCCTGGTTGGTGTGGTGGCTGTGCTCTGGGGCATTATCCGCACGCTGTGGAAGCCGGCATTCGACAAGGGTATCTGGTTTGCCGGTGCAGGGACGGTGCTTACGGTATTGGCACTGCTGCTTGTGGCAGGCTATAACAATACGGCCTATTATCCTTCTACCCACGACCTGCAAAGCTCACTCACGTTGGCAAACAGTTGCTCGAGCCAGTTCACACTGAAGGTTATGGCTTATGTCTCTATCCTTGTTCCTTTCGTTCTTGCCTACATCTTCTACGCTTGGCGCAGTATCGACAATCGCAAGATTGATGCGAAGGAGATGGAAGAGGGAGGACACGCGTATTAATTAAAAATTAAGAATTAAAAATTAAAGGAGGATGTGTCATCTGTGTGCTATTAACTGTTTTGATACATCCTCTTCTTATTCTTTTGTCCGCTTCTCATTTAGCTGGAATTTGGGTACCAGTTTCATCAATCGTAGAATCTGTCCTTGCCTTTTCTTTATGTAAGGGGAGGGGTGTGCTGAGTCGAAGCGTATGGGGTTGGGCAATGTTGCCGCTATTAGTGCGCACTGTCCGGCAGAGAGCTTGGCTGCTGTAGTCTTGAACTTGTATTTGGCGGCAGCTTGTGCGCCATAGATGCCTTTTCCCATTTCGATGGAGTTGAGATAGACCTCCATGATACGTTCTTTGGACCAGAAGAATTCTATCAGTACGGTGAAGTAGACTTCCAGTCCTTTACGTACCCAGGAAGACTGGGGCCATAGGAATACATTCTTTGCCGTCTGCTGGCTGATGGTGCTTGCGCCCCGTTTCCGTTTTCTTGTTTCATTCTCCTTTATCGCTTTCTGTATCTCGATGAAATCGAATCCGTTGTGTGTGGCAAACCGGTTGTCTTCCGAGGCAATGACGGCCATAGGCAGGTGAGGGGATATCTTGTCGGAAGATACCCAAGTGTGGTGCCAGCATGGACTTTCACCCTTAAAGACCTGTTGCACGCTGCGAATAACCATCAGTGGCGTGATGTAGACGGGTACAAAACGATAAGCCACTACCGCTAGGATAGTGGAAATAAAGAAGAATAATATGATGTTGCGGAGGAACCGCAAAGGCTTCGGGAGTTTCATGGAGAGAGTGCCAATGTGATTAATGTGTTAATGTGCCAATATGCATATTGGCACATTAACACATTAATCACTTTACCATATTAATTAGCTGCCTCCGCATTCTTAATCATCTGTTCGCTGGCATACATATATACCTCTACGCGTCGGTTCTGGTCGGCAGACAGACTTTCGTCGTATTCGTTGTATCCCACGCCTTCCACTTTCTTGAACTGGGCCGGAGATACGCCGCAATCCTGCAAATAGTTCTCTACGGCATAGGCGCGGTTCTTGGAAACTTTCATGTTGGCTTCGTAAGTACCCACTTTGTCGGTATGGCCGATGATGGCGATATCGGTTGTCGGGTCTTCCTTCAGAATCTGTGCGAGTTCGCGCAGGGAAGCCTTTGCCTCGTTGCTCAGTGCTGCGGAGTTGAAGCCGAAAAGAATACCTGCCGCAAAGGATACTTTGACAGCCGGCAAGCCGTTGGCATCCGTCACCTGCTCCACTTGGGCGCCTTCAATCTTGGCAGCTTCGGCAGCCTTCTTGTCCATCTTGTGTCCGATGGCAACGCCGGCACCCGTACCTACTGCAGCACCTACCGCAGCTCCAATGGCTGCCCCCTTGCCTTTACCTATCAGTCCGCCGATAATGGCACCTGCTGCTGCACCGGAGCCACCGCCGATTATTCCACCTTTGGCCTTGTTGTTCATTGTGCCGCAACTGCCCAGCAGCAATGCGCCGCACAAAAGTAATACTGTAAATTTCATCTTCTTCATAACTCTTTTTCTTTAAAAGTTGACTTTATCTTTAATGTTGCAAATTTATGTATATAATAACCATATTCTTCTTTCTAAAGTTCGCCAGTTCTGTCCTTTTTTAGAGAATTTTCCTTTTGATGAGGACGAACCAGGCTGTCAGTATAAGACCTTTGGCAACGGTCGTTCCACTTACTGCCCACCAGATGGCATCCACTCCCATACCCATGTGCACCAGCAATAACGCCACCGGAATACGCATGTAATTGCATCCGATGCTGACAATGGCAGGCGGCACTGTCCGTCCCAGTCCGTAGAACACGCCCTGCATGGTAATTTCCATCATCATGAACATTTGCGAATAGCCGTCGATGCGGAGGAAATCTCCACCCACACGGTAGGCTTCGGCCTCGGGTACGAAGATAGAGAACACCTCGCTGCCGAAGAAGATGAACAGTAGTGAGCAGAGGCTTCCGAATACGCCCGTCATCCACATGGTGGTGCGCCATGCTTGCTTCACGCGCGACTTCTGCCCCGCGGCATAGTTCTGGGCGATGAACGTGCTCAGCCCCGTGGAGAATCCTTGCGAAGTATTCCAGGTGATGGCCTCGATTTGTCCGCCGGTGGTGAATGCCATCAGTCCGATGTGTCCTCCCTGCTCCGAGGCGGTGCGCGAGAGGAACATATTGACGAAGGCAAATAGCGTGTTCAGCGTAGCCACGGGCAGCCCGAGCTTGAAGATGCGCCGGGTGTACTTCTTTTTCAGCGGAACGATAAAGGAGAAACCTCCGAGCACGGCGCTTTTCCCCCGGAGCTTGTAGACGAAGATGCCGAATACTGTAGCTTCGGAAAGCCATGTGGCAAGTGCCGCGCCCACTGTTCCCCAACCGAAGCCGAAGATGAACAGAGGGTCGAGGACGATGTTCATTATCAGTCCCGTCCCGCTGATGTAGAACGGAATCTTGCTTCGTCCTGCCGCGTTGTAGATGCCCGTAAAGGCAGCGGAGAGAAAGATGAAAGGCAGTCCCGTCGACACGATGCGCAGATAAGTCACGGCGGCGTCCGTGATATGCTGTTTCAGCTCGAAGATGTTCAGGATGGGGCGGGCGAAAAGGAAGAGCAGACCTCCCCAGCAGACGGAGATGAGCAGGGCAATCGTAATGTTGTGCGAAGCAAAGCTGCGTGCATCCTCTTCGCTGCGTGCACCGATGGACTGGCCTACGCTGACTTCGGCGCCCACTTTATTGAGCAAGGCGATGGATCCGGACATCCACGTCAGTATGCCTACCGCACCTACTGCAGCCACGGACTCACTGCCCAGACGCCCTACCCATGCCATGTCCGTCAGGCTGTAGGCCATCTGGATGAACGAGGTGGCCATGATGGGCATTGCCAGCGTGAAAAGCTGGCGGTTGATGGGGCCTTGTGTCAGATTCTTTGTTCCTTGCACGTTGACGGGTTTTTAGGTAAACAATGTGTTGTTCATCCCCTTTTCCGCTTTCTGCGGAGACGGTGGCGGCGTTTCTGCTTGTACTTTCGTATCTTGGCATATACCAGCCAGATGAAGAGCAGACCGAAAACGGCGAAGATGAGCAGCACAATGCCTGTGTTGAGATTGTCACCTTTCACGCGGCTCCACATCTCGAGCACCAGTTCCGTGCGGTCGCCGAAGTCGCGTATCATGGCGCAGCGTTCCACTACTCGGCGGTCAGGATATTGTACCGGGTCTATCTGCAGGCTGTCGGCTCCGGGCAGGGGGCCGAAGAAGTAGCTGAGGTCGGAGTGCACGTCGAGCGTGGTATCGGTTTTGGCCTCCATGATTTCCGGTGTGGCTACGGCGCTGACGTAGCCGATGGCATCCATGTTGCGCAGTGCCACGGAAGGCTGGCAGAGGTAGTTGATGAAATAGCTTGCCGCCTTCACGTTGCGGGCGTAGCGGGGGATTACCCAGCCGTCGTACCAGATGTTGCTGCCTTCGCAGGGGACGGTGTAGTCCAGTTCCACACCCACGGCATCGGCCTCCTCGATGGCCCAGACGGCGTCGCCGCTCCAGGTGAAGTTAATCCACGCCTTGTTCTTGGTCATCATTTCCTTGCCGAAGTCGGCTTCCCAGCCGGCGATGTTGGGTTTCATCTCCTTGAGGCGTTGCTCGGCCAGGGCGATGGCCTGCGGGGAGTTGTCGTTCATCAGTTGCTCTACGGTGACGGTGCTGTCGGCCAGCTCCCGGGCGTGGGCGTAGATGATGGCGGTACCGTAGGCATCGCGGTAGCTGTCCTTCATCAGTATTTTGCCGCGGTTTTTGGAGTCCCAGAGGATGTCCCATGTGCCGGCCTCTTCGGCGGTAATAAACTTTTTGTTGAAGAGGATACCAGCGGTGCCCCACATGTAGGGCACGGCATAGTCCTCGGTCTGGCGTTCCGGTTGCGAGGTCTTGTTCAGCTCGTGGCGAATGTAGGGCGACACGTTGGGGATGTAGTCCGGCGTGTGGCCGAAGTTGCGGTCGATGGGTAGCAGGAGGTCTTTGCGAAGCATGCGTTCGATGATGTACTCCGAGGGGCATACGACGTCGAAGTCCTCGTGCCCGCGCTCAATTTTGGTGAGCATGATTTCGTTGATATCGAACACCTGGTAGATGATACGGAGGTCTTCGCCCGTCTGCTGCTTGTACCAGTCGGGAAATTCGGCAAGCACATCTTCATCGATGTAGTCCGCCCAGTTGTATATCTTCAGTACACGGCTGCGCTCTTCTGTGGAGTTTCCACAAGAAGAGAGGGATGCGATACAGCACAGTAGAATCAGTATGTTTATTATCCTTTTCATCATCTTGTTCTTGACAATTGATAACTTATAACTCATCACTCACATCAATCGTTTTTCGTCCGTTCGGCCCGCTTGTTGATTACAATCAGCAGCACCAGCACTGTCACGAAGATGATGGTGGAGAGTGGCCGCAGTTCCGGCGTCAGTCCACCTTTGCGCGCATCGGCGTAGATGTAGGTGGAGAGCGTTTCCAGCCCCTGGTTGCCGATGGTGAAGATGGTCACGGCAAAGTCGTCGATGGAGAGCGTGAAAGCAAGGATGAATCCGCTTATCATACCCGGAAATATCTCCGGAAGAATAACCTTGCGCAGTGCTTGGAACGGTGTGGCGCCCAGGTCGAGTGCCGCCTCGTAGACATTCTGGTTCATCTTTTTGAGCCGGGGCATTACGCTGAGCACCACGTAGGGCGTGCAGAAAGTGATGTGTGCCAGTACCACTGTGGTGAATCCTTGCGATATGCCGAAGCTGACGAACAGCAGGAACAGCGACACACCGGTGATAATGTCTGCATTCATCATCGGGATGGCATTGGCGAAGTTCATTACCTGCCGTGTGCGCGAGCGCAGATTGAAGATGCCGATAGCTGCAATGCTGCCCAGCGCCGTGCTGGCGGTGGCAGCAAGCAGGGCAATGGCGAATGTGTTCCAGATGGCATTTATCAGCGAGTGGTGCATCCCGCCCGTAAACAAGGAGCTGTACAGCTTGGTGGAGAACCCCGTCCAGTTGCCCAGCACCTTTGCCTCCGTGAAGGAGAATATCATAATAATTAAGATGGGCGAGTAGAGCAACGCCAGCAGCAGCCACAAGTAGCCGCGGGTTAAGATTCGTGTCATCATATCACACCTCCGCTTTCATTCGATGCCCCGTCCTCCTCGTTGGTAAAGAGGATGGTGATGCCTATCAGCAGCAGCATGATGAGCGAGAGGGCGGCACCGTAGTTCCACATTCCGTTGTAAATATTCTCTTGCACCGTGGTGCCGAACAGTTTGATGTTGTTCATTGTCAGCAACTCGGCAATGGCAAAGGTAGAAACCGTAGGCATAAACACCATCACTATGCCGCTCATCACTCCCGGCATGGAGAGCGGCAGAATCACCTTGCCGAATACGCGGGTAGGAGAGGCTCCCAAGTCCTGCGCAGCCTCAATCAGATTGTGGTCCATCTTCTGAAGAGTGTTGTAAATGGGGTATATCATGAACGGCAGGAAGTTGTAGACCATACCGAACACAAGGGCACCTTCGCCCAGCGGCAGGTTCAGGAAGTCGAACAGCGCCACTGTGGCAAGCGTACGTATCAAGATATTCACCCACATGGGGAGGATGAACAGCACCACCATGGTGCGTGAGGTGTTGAATTGCTTCTGGCTCAGGATATACGCTGCCGGATAGCCCAGCAGCAGGCAGACCAGCGTGGTGATAACGGCTATTCCGATGGAGTAGACAAACGTGTTCATCGCTTCGGGGTGCATCATGAACTTGCGGAAGTTGGCCAGCGTAAACGCTCCCCCTTCGTCCGTAAAGGCATAGAGCACGATGAGCAGTAGCGGTACTATGACAAATACAAGCAGAAACAGCGCGTAGGGTACCGTCCAGTTGCGCCGGCGCATGAAGAAATGGGATAACTTATTGAGCACTTCCTTCCTTATTAAGAGATTGAACAATCCGTATATTTTGAGGGGCGATGGTGATACCTACACGGTCGCCGTCGTCCCACACGTCGTTGGTGTCGACAAAGATATCTTCGTCCCAGTCCGTAAACACGGTCAGGTGGTAATGGTTTCCTTTGTAGAGGATGAATTTCACTTCACCCGTCAGACGGCCGTCCTCTTCGTTGTCCTCGAGGATGACGTACTGGAAGTCCACTTCCACTTGTACGCTACTGCCCGGTTCGATGCCTTGCACGGGCAGGCACTCGAAGTTGCAGCCTAGGAACTCTACATGTGTCTCGTCCACCAGCTTTCCTTCGAAGGTGTTGCAGGTGCGTTCCTTCTTCATCACATGGATGTCGAAGGGTTTCACCAGCAGGCCGACTTCGCGTCCTGCCTCGAAGGCATGGTAGTCCTGCACCATCAGCTCGTAGCCTTCGCGCGTCTGCACCAGCATTTCGTAGTGTACGCCTTTAAAGATGCAGCTGGTTACGGTCCCCGTCAGCTGTGCGGCGTCGGATACATCGAAGATGTAGATGTCTTCGGGGCGAATCACTACGTCTACCTGCATCTGCTCGCCAAATCCCGTGTCCACGCATTCAAATTCGTGTCCGCAGAAGGTGACGGCTTTATCCTTTATCATAACTCCGTTCAAGATGTTGCTTTCACCAATGAAGTCTGCTACGAAGGAGTTGATGGGTTCGTTGTAGATGTCCGTCGGCACGCCTATTTGCTGGATGCGTCCTTCGCTCATCACGACGATGGTATCGCTCAAGGTCAGTGCCTCTTCCTGGTCGTGGGTCACATATACGAAGGTGATGCCCAGCTTCTGGTGCATCTCCTTTAGCTCCATCTGCATGTCCTTGCGCATTTTTAGGTCCAGGGCGGCAAGGGGTTCGTCCAGTAGCAGCACTTCGGGTTCGTTGACGATGGCTCGGGCAATGGCTACGCGCTGTTGCTGCCCGCCGGAGAGGGAGTCTACGTCGCGGTCCTCATAGTCCGTCATGCCCACCATGCGCAGGGCTTGCTTTACCTTCTTCTCGATGGTGGCACCGGGCAGCTTCTTCAGCTTCAACCCGAAAGCAATGTTGTTGAACACGTTGAGGTGGGGGAAGAGGGCGTACTTCTGGAACACGGTGTTCACCGGACGCTTGTGCGGCGGTGTCTGCGTGATGTCCTTTCCGGCAATGGTTATCACTCCTTCCGAGGCTGTCTGAAAGCCTGCAATGAGGCGTAACAGTGTTGTCTTTCCGCAGCCGGACGGTCCCAGTATTGTTACAAACTCGCCCTTACGGACAGACAAATTCACATCATTCAGCACGGCCTTATCTCCGAAAAATTTCGATACGTGCTCCACACCGATGATGCAATCGGACTTTTGCATAAGCGTCTTTTACTTTATCCAAACGAATTAAACAAATCTCAGAAGAAAGCTGAAATAAAATCAAAACAGTTTCTCGGGCTTTCAAAAAGCGGGTGCAAAGTTACATAATTTATCGGGATTTTTCGCCTTACTCTAAAATTCATTATTCCTATGAAGTTAAAATAATAAGTAATACCTTTGTTGGCAGTATTGATATTAAAACTTAATAACATGATGGAAAAGAAGATTGTACTCATCACCGGAGCCTCCTCGGGAATAGGGGAAGGCTGCGCGCGTAAATTTGCCATGAACGGTTACCGGCTTATACTCAATGGCCGTAATGTGGAGAAACTGAATGCTGTAAAGAAAGAATTGTTGGAGAAATATGGAGCCGATGTGTATCTGCTTCCTTTCGATGTCCGCGACCGGCAGGCTGCCCGTGCCGCCCTCGAATCCCTTCCGGAGGAATGGAAGGCGGTAGACATACTGGTGAACAATGCCGGACTCGTCATTGGGGTGGACAAGGAACATGAAGGCAATCTGGATGAATGGGACATTGTCATCGACACTAACGTGAAAGCCTTGCTTGCCATGACCCGCCTCGTGGTTCCCGGTATGGTGGAGCGTGGCCGTGGTCATGTTATCAATATGGGGTCCATTGCCGGAGATTACGCTTATCCGGGAGGCAGTGTGTACTGTGCTTGCAAGGCTGCCGTCAAGGCCCTTTCCGACGGACTCCGCATCGACCTGGTGGATACCCCGATACGCGTAACGAATATCAAGCCGGGGTTGGTGGAAACCAATTTCTCCGTCGTCCGTTTCCGTGGTAACCGGGAGGCGGCCGATAATGTATATAAAGGTATACGCCCGCTGACCGGCGACGATATAGCCGAAGTGGTCTATTTCGCCGCTGCCGTCCCCGAGCATATCCAGATTGCGGAAGTGCTGGTGATGCCTGCCAACCAAGCCACGGGGACAATTGTCAGCCGGAAATAGAATTTGTATAAGGATATGATAAAATGATACTATTTTATCTTCGGGGAAACGCCTACATTTGCGCACAGCTAAATGAATATAGAATCTAAACAAGAAAAGCATGAATTTCAAGAAACGAACAAATTTCCTCTTTGGAGTACTGCTGCTGACCGGCAGTTTGTTGGCTCAAAACGTATGTGTATCCACTCCGAAAACCTCTTTGGTGCTTTCGGCTCCTGAAGGCGGTACACTGAGACACTTGTATTATGGTAACAGACTTTCTGAAGCCGACTTGCAGAATATCTCTGCGGCAGAAGCGAACCATGCAGCCTATCCCGAATATGGATTGAATGCTCCCGTGGAGACGGCCCTCGCTGTGAAGCATGCCGACGGTAACATGACCCTCCAGCTCGAAGTATTGAACGTGACTACCGAAAAGGAAGGGAATGCCGTGACGACTGTCGTGGCACTGAAGGATAAGGTGTATCCCTTCTTCGTCAATGTCTGTTACCGTGCCTGGCAGGATGCCGACGTGATAGAATCCTGGACTGAAATCTCCCATCAGGAGAAGAAGCCGGTGGTGCTCAATCAGTTTGCTTCCGGCTATCTGCCCATCCGCCGTGGCGATGTATGGCTGTCCCATCTCTCCGGTTCCTGGGCCAATGAAGGGGTTTTGACGCAGGAACCTCTCACTCCGGGCATGAAGGTTATCAAGAATAAGGACGGTGTGCGCAATTCCCATACTGACCATGCCGAAGTGATGTTCTCCCTTGACGGCCGTCCGCAGGAGAACACGGGCAACGTGATTGGTGCAGCCCTCTGTTACAGCGGCAACTACAAACTCCGCATTGAGACACACGATGATGAATACCACCATTTCTTTGCCGGAATCAACGAAGAGAACTCTACTTATTCCTTGAAGAAGGACGAGCTTTTCCGCACTCCCGAACTTGCCCTGACTTATAGTAATGAAGGCTTGAGTGGCGGCAGCCGTAACTTCCATCGCTGGGCACGCCTGCACAAACTGGCGCACGGCACTACCCCCCGCAAGATTCTTTTGAATAGTTGGGAAGGCGTGTACTTTGACATCAACCAGCAAGGTATGGACCAAATGATGGCGGACATTGCCTCCATGGGTGGCGAGTTGTTCGTGATGGACGATGGCTGGTTTGGCGACAAGTATCCCCGTAAGAACGACAGCTCATCACTCGGCGACTGGGTGGTGGACAAGAACAAGCTTCCGAACGGTATTGAAGGCTTGCTGAGTGATGCCAAGAAACATGGCGTCAAGTTTGGCATCTGGATTGAGCCGGAGATGGCGAACACTACCAGCGAACTCTACGAGAAGCATCCCGACTGGGTACTTAAAGCTTCCGAACGTGACGTTGTGTTGGGACGCGGCGGCACGCAGGTAGTGCTTGACCTTGCCAATCCTGCCGTGCAGGACTTCGTTTTCGGTGTGGTAGACAACCTGATGACCTCTTATCCTGAAATAGATTACATCAAGTGGGACGCCAATATGTCTGTCCAGAACCACGGTTCGCAATATCTGACGAAGGATAATCAGAGCCACATGTACATCGAATTCCACCGCGGCTTCGAGAAAATCTGCCAGCGCATCCGTGCCAAATATCCCGACCTTACCATCCAGGCATGTGCCAGTGGCGGCGGTCGTGCCAACTACGGAGTGCTGCCTTACTTCGACGAGTTCTGGGTAAGCGACAATACCGATGCCCTGCAACGTGTCTATATGCAGTGGGGAACTTCCTATTTCTTCCCCGCCATCGCTATGGCATCGCATATCAGTGCTGCCCCCAATCATCAGACGTTCCGCACCATCCCTCTGAAATATCGGATAGACGTTGCCATGAGTGGTCGTTTGGGTATGGAAATCCAGCCCAAAAATATGACGGAAGAAGAAAAGGCTCTTTGCAAGAATGCCATTGCCGAGTACAAGACCATTCGTCCCGTAGTACAGTTGGGAGACATTTACCGCCTGCTCTCTCCTTATGACAAGCAAGGTGTGGCTTCTCTGATGTACGTGGCTCCGGAGAAGGACAAGGCAGTCTTCTATTGGTGGAAGACGGAACATTTCTGTAACCAGCACCTGCCGCGTGTGAAGATGGCAGGGCTCTGTGCCGACAAGCAATACCGGGTGCATGAACTGAACCGTATAGATAATGTTCCCTTGAACTACGAAGGAAAGAGTTTCAGTGGTGCCTACCTCATGGCAAACGGGCTGGAGATTCCCTACAACCATAAGGTGGACTATCACAAGCAGAACGACTATTCGAGCCGTGTGCTTTATCTGGAAGAGGTGAAGTGACATAAGCAAAGGTGAGGTTGGGCCGTGTAAAGGTGAACTTGAGCGGCGTAAAGGTGAGGTTTATGGGTACAGTTGGTACAGTGGGTACAGCGTCTCTTCTATCTCACACACGCATGTATATAAATAATGTACGCGTTATGAAGTAATGTACATAAGCGCATGTGTGTGAAGCAGAAGAGGCGCTGTACCCACTGTACCAATTGTACCACTGTTTGGATGTCCAACTTTTCTTTTCGTACCCTTTTGGGACTTTCAGGTAAGATGGAAACATAAAAAAAGTCCCACAATACATTGATATTGTAGGACTTTTTTCTTTTTGTCGCCTTCTGGCTTTGTTTCTATGTGAACCGCTTGGGGCTCGAACCCAAGACCCCAACATTAAAAGTGTTGTGCTCTACCTGCTGAGCTAGCGATTCAATCCTTCATTGCTGTTAAGCGGGTGCAAAGATAGATACTTTTTTGAAATTTGCAAAATAATATCATCTTTTTTCTTATCTTTGTCCCCATCAATCCTTGATATTAATCATTATCACTGAACATTAATCATTAAATACATGGCAACAGTAGACGATAAGAAAATTATCTTTTCTATGGTAGGGCTGAACAAGACCATTCAGCAGAACAATAAGCAGGTGTTGAAGAACATCTACCTCTCGTTCTTCTACGGAGCGAAAATCGGTATCATCGGTTTGAACGGTTCGGGTAAATCGACCTTGCTGAAGATTATCGCCGGCTTGGACAAATCCTATCAGGGCGAAGTGGTGTTCTCGCCCGGATATTCTGTGGGGTATCTGGCCCAGGAACCGTACCTCGACCCCACCAAGACCGTAAAGGAAATTGTAATGGAAGGCGTGCAGCCCATTGTGGACGCGCTGGCAGAATACGAGGAAATCAATCAGAAGTTTGGCTTGCCCGAATATTATGAGGACCAGGACAAGATGGATAAGCTCTTCTCCCGCCAGGCCGAGTTGCAGGACATCATTGACGCGACCGATGCCTGGAACCTTGACAGCAAGCTGGAACGCGCCATGGACGCCCTCCGTTGTCCGCCCGAAGACCAGTCCGTAGAACATCTTTCCGGTGGTGAGCGTCGCCGTGTGGCCCTTTGCCGCCTATTGTTGCAGAAGCCCGACGTGCTTCTTCTTGACGAGCCCACCAACCACCTTGATGCCGAATCCATCGACTGGCTGGAACAACACTTGCAGCAGTACGAGGGTACGGTGATTGCCGTAACGCACGACCGTTACTTCCTCGACCACGTTGCCGGCTGGATTCTTGAGCTGGACCGTGGCGAAGGTATTCCCTGGAAAGGTAACTACTCCAGTTGGCTGGAACAGAAGACCAAGCGCATGGAGCAAGAGGAAAAGACCGCCAGCAAGCGCCGCAAGACGCTGGAACGCGAGCTGGAGTGGGTGCGCATGGCTCCCAAGGCCCGTCAGGCAAAGGGGAAGGCGCGTCTGAACTCCTACGACAAATTGCTGAACGAGGATGTGAAGGAGAAGGAAGAGAAGCTGGAAATCTTTATCCCGAACGGTCCCCGTCTGGGTAATAAGGTGATTGAAGCCAAGCATGTGGCAAAGGCGTTCGGTGACAAACTGTTGTTCGATGACCTCAACTTCATGCTTCCACCCAACGGTATCGTGGGTATCATCGGCCCTAACGGTGCCGGTAAAACTACGCTTTTCCGTCTTATCATGGGACTGGAAAAGGCAGACAAAGGCGAATTCGAGGTGGGGGAGACCGTAAAGGTTGCCTACGTGGACCAGCAGCACAAGGATATCGACCCCAACAAGAGCGTATATCAGGTCATTTCCGGCGGAAACGATCTGATTCGCATGGGAGGGCGCGACATTAATGCACGCGCCTATCTGTCCCGTTTCAACTTCTCCGGTGCCGACCAGGAAAAGCTCTGTGGGGTGCTTTCCGGTGGTGAACGCAACCGCTTGCATCTGGCGCTCTGCTTGAAGGAGGAAGGTAATGTGCTGTTGCTGGACGAGCCCACCAATGACATCGACGTGAATACGCTCCGTGCCCTCGAAGAAGGTTTGGAGGACTTTGCCGGATGTGCTGTGGTCATCAGTCACGACCGTTGGTTCCTTGACCGTATCTGTACGCATATCCTCGCTTTCGAAGGAGACTCCAATGTGTTCTTCTTTGAAGGATCTTATTCAGAATATGAGGAAAATAAACAGAAACGTCTTGGGAAAGAAGAACCCACCCGTGTACGTTATAGAAAGCTCATGAATGATTGATTTCGGTGCGAATTTGAAAGTATATTCTTTTACTTGTTGACAATACGAAAGCCCTGCTGTAGAATGCAGGGCTTTTTTTGTTTAAAAATATCTCAAAAAAGCCTTTCTACCTTCAAAAAATGTAACATAAATATAACATTAATCTCGTTTTTATTAGTTATATTTGCGACTTAAAACATAAATTAATGTTTAATTAACACTATCTATTAACAAAAAACAGAATTATGAGAAAACATCTAATTCAATTCCTGTTGGTTGCAGTGTTGTCGGTATTTAGTGCCGCTGCATTTGCTCAGACTACAGTGAGAGGTCAGCTTGTTGATTCAGAAACAGGTGAACCGTTAGTGGGTGCCGCCGTCATGGTGGAAGGTACTACACAAGGATCGGTGACCGACATTGATGGCTATTTCAAGCAAAGCGTTGCTTCGAATGCGACATTACTATTCAAGTACGTGGGTTATAAAGACCAGAAGAAGAAGATTACGCAGAAGGGCGCTTCTGTGGATTTGGGTGCTATCCCAATGGAACCGGATGCTGTGATGCTGAAGGACGTAGTGATTACATCGTCAGTGGCGGTTGCCCGTAAGACTCCGGTAGCGGTGTCAACGATAACCCCGGTGTTTATTGAAGAAAAGTTGGGTACACAGGAATTCCCGGAAGTTCTGAAGTCTACTCCGGGTGTTTATGTTACAAAAGACGGTGGCGGTTATGGTGACGCACAGACCCGTGTCCGCGGTTTCGACAGCGAGAACGTGGCTATGATGATTAACGGTGTGCCGATGAACGGTATGGAGAATCAGAAGGTATACTGGTCCAACTGGGCCGGTCTGGCCGATGTGACAAGCTCCATGCAGGTACAGCGTGGTCTGGGGGCTTCCAAAGTTTCTTCTCCGGCAGTGGGAGGTTCTATCAACGTTATTACCAAGAGTACCGATGCCAAGAAAGGCGGTTTCATCTCTTACGGTATGGGTAATGATGGTTACAACAAGATTCTGTTCAGCGTTTCTTCCGGTTTGAGCAAGGACGGTTGGGCATTTACCTTATTGGGTGGCAAGACCTGGGGCGACGGATACATCCAGGGTACGGACTTTGAAGGTTACAACTATTTTGCCAGCCTTTCCAAACGTTTCAACGACAATCATCAGTTGACGCTTTCTGCTTTTGGTGCTCCGCAGTGGCACAATCAGCGTAATTATAACAACGCATTGACCATCAAAGAATGGCAGCGTGTTCAGCAATTCATGGGTGAGAAGAGTGCCTATCGTTACAATCCTACTTTCGGTTATCGCAAGGGACAAGCCTTCAACTCAAACCGCAATGCCTATCATAAGCCTCAGATTTCCTTGAATCACTTATGGCAGATTGACCATAAGTCAAGTTTGAGTACAGCTCTTTATGCTTCTATCGGCCGTGGTAACGGTTACAGCGGTACTGGTACTTCTGCTTATCGCAGCAAGTGGTATGGTGCCAGCAACGGATATACCAACGATGAGTTCCGTCTTGCCGACGGTACTTTCAACTATGATGCTGTCGACGCGTTGAACCAGGCAAGTACCACCGGTTCGCAGATGGTGATGGGCAAGGCCATGAACAACCACGAATGGTACGGTTTGCTTTCTACTTATACAACTAAGTTCGGCGAGTATCTGGATTTCTATGGCGGTGTCGACTTGCGTTATTACAAAGGCTTGCACCAGAACATCATTACCGATTTGTTCAGTGGTTCTTATTTCATTGATTCCAATCGTGACAATGTGTCTGCTGCCAATAACATTGCTGCTGCTGATCCGAATTTTGCCAAGAAGAAACTGGGTGTAGGTGACGTGGTTTACCGTGATTATGACGGTTATGTAATGTCCGAGGGTGCTTTTGGCCAGTTGGAGTACAACCGCGATAAGTTGAGCGCTTTCGTTGCCGGAGGTCTGTCAAACACCAGCTACTGGCGCTATGACCGCTTCTATTATGATGAAGCCCATGCCAAGAGTAGCAAGAAGCACTATCTGGGTGGAAATATCAAGGGAGGTGCCAACTATAACTTGAACGAAACGCAGAACATATTCTTCAATGCAGGTTTTATTACGCGCGCGCCTATGTTTGATACCTCTTTCATCAATTCACAGAATTCCCACGACCGCAACCAGGATGCTAAGAACGAAAAGGTAATGTCGTTCGAGGTGGGCTACGGTTTCCGCAATAGCTTGGTGGCTGTCAATCTGAATGCTTACTATACGCAATGGATGGACAAGAGCCTTTATGATTCTTACACAGCACGTGACGGTAGCCGCGCCACTCTGAATATGACCGGTGCCAATGCCAAGCACATGGGTGTTGAGGTGGATTTCAATATCCGGCCGACCGCTTGGATGACCATCAACGGTATGTTCTCTTGGGGTGACTGGCGTTGGGACGGACTTGCTACCGGTTTCTACTACAATAATGAAGGACAGATGTACAATCCGAAGACAGAAGAGGTGATTGCTGCCGGCAGTGCCAATGTAGAAGACTATCGTTATAACATCCGTATGGATGATGTGAACGTAGGTGGTTCTGCACAGACTACCGCTGCTCTCGGTGTGACGGTGCGTCCGATGAAGGGATTGCGTCTCGGCCTCGACTGGAACTATGCAGCACGTCTTTTTGCAGACTATGACATCGAAGCTGACCAGGCCACTCCGGGCAAGGAGTATCAGGTGGCAAAACCCTGGAAGGTGCCTTCTTCTTATACGTTTGATTTGAATGCCGGCTATACGTTTGATTTCGGTAAAGTCTCCGCTACTTTGAGCGGCAATGTCAATAACCTTTTCGACCAGGAATACATCGCCGACGCATGGGATGGTTCTACTTGGGAAGATGCGATGGTGCTCTACGGTTTCGGACGTACGTTCTCCGTAGGTTTGAAGGTTAAATTCTAACTTAAACAGACATTAACGATATGAAAAATAAATATTACTTATATGGATTGTTTGCAGCGGCTCTCACATTGACCGGCTGTGACTACAACGAGGATCATTTTCCGGGCTACGACGAGCTGGCCCAGCCCAAAGATGTGTGGAACGATACCATCACATTGGCGGATGCTGACTATAAGACAATCGCCGGAATAGAGGCAAATAAAGAATTGGCCCTTTCCAAGGACCCGGAAGGAGAGACCTTCAAGGCGGCTTTAGAGGCTGTGGCAGGCAATAAATATTTCACCGAAGAGGCTCCTGCCGTATGGTATCTGCCTGCATACATTGCCAGCAAGTATCCTTATATGGACGACAATTCCAAGGTGACGGTTCATTATAAGAATTATGAGAATCTGCCGGAATATCTCAAGGCATTCAACGGGATGAAGGCATATGATATGAACAGCGATGACTATAAGGTGGTTTGGGGAGATAAGGTTTCTGTATCTTATATTTCTCCTTCTACATTGAACAAGATTCCTGCTGCATTGAAAGAGGGGGTTGCCAAACCTGCCGATGGTGAAATGCGCATGGTGAACTATGCTTATTCTGAAACCGAGCCCAGCTTTGGTGGTGGAGAAGGTGAACCGGAAGTGACCTACACGCCTATTTCGGAGATTGTTGCCGGAGAAAGTGAAGGTGAGTACAATGTGAAAGGTGAGGTGATTGCCACTTACGGCCGTGGTTTCTTGTTGAGCGACAAGACCGCATCCATTTTGGTTTATCTGAATGCCCCAGCCAATTACTCTGTGGGCGATGTGGTGACCGTTACCGGCACTACATCCAAGTATTCAGGATTGATGCAGTTCCCCCAAAGCTCTACAGTGACTTTGATAGAACGTAGTGAAGAGTTCGCTTATCCGGCAGCTCAGGCCATGACTGGTGCCGAGATGGATGCATGGACTGCAAGTGCTGCTGTGAAGTATGTCTCCATTACGGGTAAGCTGACTATCAATAAAGAGAAAGGCTATTATAACCTGGTCGTAGATGGAGCGACCCGTCAAGGTTCTCTCTCTTATCCGGTAGCTGGTTTGGTAGATGATGCTTTGGATGGACAGAACGTGACTGCAATAGGTTATCTAATAGGTTACAACGGTAGTTTTGTGAACATGATGACCACTTCTGTTGTTGCCGCAGGCAGTCAGAGCGAATATATACCGGTAGGTGTTGTGGCTTTGTCGGCAGCAGGCGATTATCAGGTAAAAGGTACAGTGGCAGCCCTCTATGGTAGAGGCTTCTTGCTGAATGACGGTACCGGCTCTATTTTGGTTTATCTCAACAAAGAGTCCGAAAACAAGGTAGGAGATGTGGTGACTGTATCCGGCACTACAAGCCCTTATGCTGGATTCATGCAGTTTGGTAAAAATATCAAAATGGAAAAGGTAGGGGAGTCTACTTTCAAATATCCTGCTGTCCGCACTTTAACAGGTGCCGATATGGATGCTTATCTGGAAATGCCGTATGTGGCTTATGTGGAATATGTAGGAACGCTCAAGATTGAAGGAAATTATCTGAATGTGACGATTGACGGTGCAGAAACTGCTGTGGGAAGTCTTTCCTATGCTCAGGTAGACCCTGCCCTGAATGGCAAGAAAGTCGTGGTTACCGGCTACTCCATTGGTGTCAGTGGCGGCAAGTTCGTTAATACAATGGTTGTTACGGTGAAAGACGCTGCTGCGGCTGCTAAGGCTTATGCTGCCGTTACTCGTGCTGCGGCTACCCGTGCTGCTGTCAAGGCAAATACTTCTGCTCTCTATCGCTACAATGCCTCTTCCCAGTCTTGGAGCAAATACTCTACAGACGAGGCCGAAGTTGCCGTTCTGCAACCTGCCGACTATGACAAGATGGGATACTCTTACGTCAGCAAGCCTGCAGAAACAATGCCGGTTTATTTGAAACAAGCTTATCCGTATGCCAAGACAGACGATGTGGTGGCTGTGGCTTATTATGCAGACAAAAACAGTAACCTGGCTGTGACAGAATTCAAGTTTGACGGTGCTACCTGGATAGAAACAACTATTGCTGTACCAACTACCATTACTTTCCAGAAAGCAAATGGTGAATGGGTGGAAGCCCGTGTATATTTTGAATCCACGTTCCTGGGTGGTGACAGCGGTGGCTTTGTAGCCGAAGACATTGAGTTATCTGGACTGACAAAGATCTGGTCGCTTGAAAGCTCTTACGGATGGAAAGGTACCGGTTTCTTAAGTGAGAACAAGAAGACTGAAAGTTATCTGGTATCTCCGGAAATTGATTTGAGCAAGGCTGCTGCACCTTCTGTTGTGTTTGATTGTGCTATCAACTACCTGAAGGGTGCCGAGCGTAGCGAAAACTTCAATCTGTTGATTTCTACTGATTATGCAGGTGATGCAGCTTCGGCTTCATGGAAAACTCTGGAAGTTACTGGCTGGCCGGCAGAAGATTCCTGGGCATTTGTAACCGTAGATCCCCTCTCTTTGGCAGATTACGTAGGAAAGAAAATCCGTCTTGCTTTCCATTACAAGAGTACGTCGACTACAGCTTGTACGGTAGAAGTGAAGAACATGTCTGTTAAGGAATAAACGGATAGAGTCTATATGAGAAGGAGGAGTTATCGGGGCATTGGCTCCTCTAACTCCTTCTTTTGTCTTGGATGAGATATTCTAAAACTATTCAAAAAAGTATTTGACAAATGAAGAAATTGTCTTTGATGTTTTTATTGCTGGTGGCAGGACTCTATTTTACTGCTTGTGGCGATGATTCCGATGTGCCTGCCAACGGGTATATTGAAACTACCGAGGAAGGTTCGGCAACGTATGTATTGAAGGGTTATGAGGATGCTTCCGATGGCTTCAACGTGTTTGAGGGGGAAGGGTTTGAGAAATCTTTCTATATCTTGGAGAAGAAGTTTACGGGAAGTGCATGGAGCTTTGTGAAGGCTGCAAGCGGCCCGTTGTCTGCCATGGCCGAAATTCCTGCCGATAATGTCTGGCAGGTAGATATGGATGTGGTAGAAGGAGCCAACTACTGGGCACGTAACAAGGGGATGACGAAATATACATTCATGAAGATGCGGGTGGCTTATATCGAGGGAAACAATGTCGCTTTGGAATATGCCATTGCCGGTACCAAAGATCGTGATCTTTCGGAGAATGAAAATGCCAATCAGCCGCAGAGTGACAACGTTTCCATGACCGCGTTGGAAGTCCCTTTCCTGAATCCCGATCATACCTATGCAGACTACTTTGTGACCTATAAGGATAAACAGGTGCAGAACTTTGTTCTGGAGTATGTGCCCGAAAAGAAACACTCCGCTTGGGTGGCTTTCTGTTTTGACAGTGTGACCAGTCAGGACAATGTGAAGCGGACAGATGCTTGGAATCAGGATGACCCCAACATCGACAATTCCGTGGAGCCGAACGAAAGTATGCACAAGAGCGATGGTTACGACAAGGGTCACCTCTGCGCCAGCGAGGACCGCGTATATTGTGAGGATGCCAACAAACAGACTTTCTACTACGCCAACATCTCACCGCAAATAGCCTCATTCAACCAGAAGTACTGGATGTATTTGGAACAGCAGGTGCAGAAGTGGGGACGCTCTACGCGTGAAGGTACTTATGATAAGGTGTATGTAGTGAAGGGCGGCACGCTGAATAAGCTGCTTACCAACTTCACCGGTACAATGAAGGGTGGAGACGGTAAATATCCCGAAACCGATGCTGAAGGATTTACCATCCACGGACTGGCAGTCCCAGCCTATTACTACATGGCCATCCTTGCGGAGAAGGGTGATACCTACCATGCCATCGCCTTCCTGGTGCCGCACTCCGAACTCCTGCCGCAGAAACCTACGGCCGACGATTTCCAGGTATATGCCGTGAGCATCGACAAACTGGAGCAGGAAACCGGCATCGACTTCTTCTGCAATCTGCCGGATGTAATTGAAGACGAAGTGGAGAAGGCTTACAACAAAGCGGACTGGGCCTGGTAAGCTTACTGATATAACAAGAAAAAAGGGGGACTTTCCATTGGTGGAGAGTCTCCCTTTTTAGTATGACGGGCATGTCATGATTTAGGTAGCTTTCTTAAAAGCTGTTTTTGTTTTGATGGAAACTGACTTCTTATCCGTATCTTTGCATATTGATTAAAAAAGAGATATTCATGGAACTTTCGGATATACTTCATAATTTGAAGATGCAAGAACTTACTCCGATGCAGGAGGCTGCTAAGGAAGCCTATCAATCAGCTAAAGATTTAGTACTTCTTTCGCCCACCGGTTCGGGTAAGACACTGGCTTTTCTCCTTCCGCTGGTACAGACCTTGAAAGCGGATATACAAGGTGTGCAGGCTCTTGTACTAGTACCTTCACGCGAATTGGCTTTGCAGATAGAAACTGTGTTCAAGTCCATGGGAACTCCTTTCAAAGCTATGAGCTGCTATGGCGGACGCCCTGCCATGGAAGAACACCGGACAATGAAAGGCATTCATCCCACCGTCATTATCGGTACTCCGGGACGTATGAGCGACCATTTGAGGAAAGAAAATTTCAATGCCGCCACTGTCGTCACTCTGGTGATAGATGAATTCGATAAGTGTCTTGAGTTCGGCTTCCATGACGAGATGGCGGAGGTTATCGGACAGCTTCCCTCACTGAAAAAGCGTGTGCTTCTCTCGGCCACCGATGCAGAGGAAATACCGCAATTTGCCGGAGTAGGAGGTGATTCTCCGTCTTCCGGCTCCCGGCTCATGAAGCTTGATTTTCTTGCTCCGGAAGCTCTTGCTCCGCGTTTGCGGCTGCACAAGGTTATTTCTCCGGAGAAGGACAAGCTGGAGACCCTCTATAATCTGCTTTGTACTCTCGGCTATCATTCCACTCTGGTATTCTGCAATTATCGTGAAAGCGTGGAGCGTGTTGTTGGGTACCTGAAAGCCAGGAAGTTCCCTTGCGACATGTTTCATGGCGGTATGGAGCAACCCGACCGCGAACGTGCGCTTTACAAGTTCCGTAATGGCAGTTGCGCCGTGCTGATATCTACAGACCTTGCCGCCCGCGGACTGGATATTCCGGGTATTGAGAATGTGGTGCATTACCATCCTCCCGTAAACGAGGAAGCCTATACACACCGTAATGGACGTACCGCCCGTTGGGAGGCATCGGGAAATGCATATCTTGTCCTGCATGCCGAGGAGCGGGTACCCGAGTACATTTCTGAAGACATCGAAACGTACGAGTTTCCGGAGACGCTTCCCAAACCGGCCAAGCCCCGATGGGCTACCTTATATATAGGTAAAGGGAAAAAGGATAAGTTGAACAAGATAGATATTGTCGGCTTCTTGTATAAAAAAGGAGGGATGGCGCGTGAAGATGTCGGGCAGGTGGACGTAAAGGAACACTATGCCTTTGTAGCCGTGCGCCGCAGTAAAATGAAACAATTGTTGACGCTGGTACGCGGTGAAAAAATCAAGGGAATGAAAACTGTTATCGAGGAAGCAAAATGATTTATCTTATAAATATTCATTTTATTTGCGCTTATTCTTTTGAATATGAAGTAATGAAACCGCCTTGCTTTTAGTTTCTCTAAAAGTATTATCCTTGATAAGTAAAGATAACAAAATGGTGCATATATCTTGTATAAACCATTAAAAAGTAAGCTAAATGCGGCTTAAAAATAGAATTTCATCAGGAAAGGTTTGTTTTGAAGAAATATTTCCGTAATTTCGCAAAGTCGAAAGACATTAATGAACGAAATTGTATAACCAAAACAAACTTCAAATGAAAAAGCATAATTTCAATGCAGGACCTTCTATCCTTCCTCGTGAGGTGATTGAGAATACGGCACAAGCTATTCTTGATTTCAATGGCTCAGGCCTCTCACTGATGGAAATCAGCCACCGTGCCAAAGACTTCCAACCCGTTGTGGACGAAGCTGTGGCATTATTCAAAGAATTGCTCAATATCCCCGAAGGATATTCGGTACTGTTCTTGGGCGGTGGTGCCAGTTTGGAATTCTGCATGGTACCCTTCAACTTCCTTGAAAAGAAAGCTGCTTACCTGAATACGGGTGTATGGGCCAAGAAAGCCATGAAAGAAGCTAAGGCATTCGGTGAAGTAGTTGAAGTCGCTTCTTCCGCTGAATCTACTTATACTTATATTCCGAAGGACTATACAGTGCCTGCTGATGCAGACTATTTCCACATCACTACCAACAATACAATCTACGGTACGGAACTGAAAGAGGATTTGGACGTAAACGTTCCGATGGTGGCCGATATGTCTTCTGATATTTTCTCCCGTCCCATCGACGTATCCAAATATATCTGTATCTATGGTGGTGCGCAGAAGAATCTGGCTCCTTCCGGTGTTACATTCGTCATCGTGAAGAATGACGCGCTGGGTAAGGTATCCCGCTATATCCCGACCATGCTGAACTATCAGACGCATGTGGATAGCGGCTCTATGTTCAATACTCCTCCCGTTGTCCCCATCTATGCAGCCCTGCAGACATTGCGCTGGATTAAGGCAGAGGGTGGCGTGAAGGAAATGGAACGCCGTGCCATCGAAAAGGCCGATATGCTGTATGCTGAAATTGACCGTAACAAAATGTTTGTGGGTACGGCTGCCAAAGAAGACCGTTCACGCATGAACATCTGCTTTGTGATGGCTCCCGAATACAAGGAATTGGAAACTGACTTCCTGAAGTTCGCTACCGAAAGAGGTATGGTAGGTATCAAGGGACACCGTTCTGTAGGTGGATTCCGTGCATCCTGCTATAATGCCATGCCGAAGGAAAGCGTGCAGGCTTTGATTGACTGCATGCAGGAATTTGAGAAACTTCATTAATAATATTGTTTTTCACCACAGATTACGCAGATTTGCACAGATTGTTTTTATGATTAAACTCTGTGATAATCTGTGTCATCTGTGGTGAGTCTTTTTAATATCATGAAATTATGAAAGTATTAGTTGCAACAGACAAACCGTTTGCCAAAGTGGCAGTAGACGGTATCCGTAAAGAAATAGAAGCAGCAGGTTACGAACTCGTGCTGCTGGAAAAATATGGTGAAAAAGCCAAGCTGTTGGAGGCTGTGAAAGATGCCAACGCTATCATTATCCGCAGTGACATCATTGATGCTGAAGTGCTGGATGCCGCCAAGGAACTGAAGATTGTGGTGCGTGCCGGTGCCGGTTATGATAATGTGGACCTGGAAGCAGCTACTGCCCACAATGTATGTGTAATGAATACTCCGGGACAGAACTCCAATGCTGTGGCCGAATTAGCTTTTGGCTTGATGGTGATGGCTGTCCGTAATATGTATAACGGTACTTCCGGTACTGAACTGATGGGCAAGAAGCTGGGTATCCACGCTTATGGTAACGTAGGCCGCAACGTAGCCCGTATTGCCAAAGGCTTCGGTATGGAGATTTATGCGTTCGACGCTTTCTGCCCGAAAGAAGTAATCGAGAAGGATGGAGTGAAGGCTGTGGGTTCTGCTGAAGAGCTTTACTCTACTTGCGACGTCGTTTCCCTGCATATTCCTGCAACTGCCGAAACGAAGAATTCCATCAATTATGCATTGGTGAACAAGATGCCGAAGGGCGGACTGCTGGTGAACACAGCCCGTAAGGAAGTCATCAATGAAGCAGAGCTTATCCAGCTGATGGAAGAGCGCACCGACTTGAAATACATGACCGACATTATGCCTGCTGCCAATGAAACATTTGCAGCCAAGTTTGCCGGACGTTATTTCTCTACACCGAAAAAGATGGGGGCCCAGACTGCTGAAGCCAATATCAACGCAGGTATTGCTGCTGCCAAGCAGATTGTAGGCTTCTTGAAAGACGGTTGCGAGAAGTTCCGCGTAAACAGGAAATGAGATGAATAGTAAGACTACCTATAAATGTTCAGTTCTTTATTTAGCAATAGGTGCTGGTATATTTTCATTAAGTAGTATATTCAGAAATGAATTGTCAGATTTCGCCCTCGGTTTTTGCGAGGGCGTATCTATTGTACTGATATTAGGTAGTGCAATTTATCTGGTAAGATATTTCGTGAAAAAGAAACCTCAATAATCCATATAAAACACTCTCTTATGGCTATAATTAAACCCTTTAAAGGGATTCGTCCCCCTCAGGATTTGGTGGAACAAGTAGCGTCCCGTCCTTACGACGTATTGAATTCTGCAGAAGCACGTGCAGAAGCGGAAGGTAACGAAAAATCCCTATATCATATTATCAAGCCGGAAATAGATTTTCCCGTCGGTACGGATGAGCATGACGAACGTGTTTATCAGAAAGCTGCAGAGAACTTCCGTATGTTCCAGGAGAAAGGCTGGCTGGTGCAGGACGATAAAGAAAACTATTACGTCTATGCCCAGACCATGAACGGCAAGACACAGTACGGTCTTGTTGTCGGTGCCTATGTTCCCGATTATATGAACGGCGTTATCAAGAAGCACGAGTTGACTCGTCGTGATAAAGAGGAGGACCGTATGAAGCATGTCCGCGTGAACAATGCCAACATTGAGCCCGTATTCTTTGCCTATCCCGATAACGCTGCACTGGATGCCGTCATTTCCCGTTATACAGCGGGGAAACCGGTATACGACTTTATCGCTCCGGGTGACGGTTTCGGCCATACCTTCTGGATTATAGACAAGCAGGAGGACATTGATGCCATTACCCAAGAGTTTGCCCAAATGCCCGCTCTCTACATTGCCGATGGGCATCATCGCAGTGCCGCTGCCGCTTTGGTGGGTGCGGAGAAAGCCAAGCAAAATCCCAATCACCGTGGTGACGAAGAGTACAACTACTTCATGGCTGTGTGCTTCCCTGCCAACCAGTTGACTATTATTGACTATAACCGGGTGGTGAAGGACTTGAACGGCATGACTCCCGAAGAGTTTCTGGCTGCTGTGGGCAAGAATTTCATCGTGGAGGAGAAAGGTGAGGACATCTATAAGCCGTCCGAACTGCATAACTTCTCCCTCTATTTGAACGGAAAGTGGTACAGCCTTACTGCCAAACCGGGTACTTATAATGATAACGACCCCATTGGAGTACTGGATGTAACCATCTCCTCCAATCTGATACTGGATGAAGTGCTCGGCATCAAAGACCTCCGTTCCGACAAGCGTATTGACTTTGTAGGCGGCATCCGTGGTCTGGGAGAGTTGAAGAAGCGGGTGGACAGTGGTGAGATGAAAGTGGCATTGGCCCTCTATCCCGTTTCCATGAAGCAGCTGATGGACATCGCCGATACGGGCAACATCATGCCTCCCAAGACAACTTGGTTTGAGCCGAAGTTGCGTTCGGGACTGGTGATTCATAAACTGGACTAAATGAATTGATATAAACTGAAACGGGGATGTCTTCCACTAAAAGACATCCCCGTTTTTCGTTCAGAACTCTGGAAGCTTAGGAGTGTGATGTTTGAAATACAGTTTTCTCATCCACCGGTCAAACAGGATGAAAAGCGGAATGGTCAGAATCAGTAGGAGATAAAAGCAAGGAATCTGGATACTTTCTGACTGTGGGAGGGTGGTGGGCGTAAAGGCTTCCCGGATGCTGTCTCCGAAGTACAGAACCAATCCTGTCCCACTGACACCTATCAAGAAGATAGCAGCGGCAATAGTTGCAAGCAGAATTCTTCTTTCTGATTTCTTCTCGCGCAGACGTATGGCTTCTTCTACCTTCTGCATGGTGCGGTAGGTAAAATTGGACGGCAGGCGGAAAGTAGTCTGTTCTCTTACCGCCTTTTTCAATCCTCTATCTTTTAGTTCTTCGTTCATACTTTTTCTTGTTTCATCAACACATAAATCTTTTTACGTATACGGTGTAGCTTCACTTTTGCGTTGCTTTCCGTCAGTCCCAGGATGAGAGCGACCTCATTCAATGTTTTTTCTTCATAATAGAACAGGCTTATCAGTGCCTGTTCCTCGGAATCGAGTTGTTCCATGGCTCTGTTCAATTTGGCAATTTGCTCTTCCCCTTCATCATTTAAGGCTTCATCTACTTGTGTATCGGATATGTTGGCAAGTAGTGCATCATCCATGACAAAGGTATCAAATTTCTTTTTCCGTGCACTCGAGATGGCCGTATTATATGCAATCGAATAAATCCACGTCGAAAAAGAACTGGTGCCCTTGAAAGACGAGAGATGCTGGAAGGCTTTCAGGAAGACATCTTGGGCCAGTTCTTCGGCATCTTCCTGGTTGGAGACGATGCGGGCCACCAGGATGAATACCTGCTGGCCGTATGTGTTGAGAAAATGCTCGTAAAGAGCAGTCTCTCCCCTCAAGATGCGCTGGATGATATGTCTCTCGTCGTCTTTCATTTTGTCTGTTAGACGCAAGTTTGTTTGGTTGGTTACAGATTTTCGGAAGAAAAAATATTTTTCCGGAAAAGTGTAACCTCATGTAAACTGCCGCGTCTAAAGGGTACAAAGAAACGAAATTACTAATTTAAATTGAAACGAATATGATGGATTTTATTATGGTGCCTGCGGTGATGACAATCATTACTTTAGGAGTTTACAAATTGTTTGAGCTGTTTGTTTGTAAGAAGGAAAGAATCATGCTGATTGAGAAGATGGACGAGCGGGGACTACTCCCTCAGATGGATACGCCTAAATTACGTGGAAGTAGCTTTTCGTTCTCTGCCCTGAAAATAGGATGTCTGTTGGCTGGTATGGGACTTGGGTTATTGCTGGGTTATCTTATCTGCTATGCGACGATTCCCAATTACTTTACTGCGGACAGAGACTGGATGTATAGGGAGACTGTTTCCCTTATTTATGGGGCTTGTGTGCTGGGTGTTGGTGGAATCGGACTGATAGTGGCTTTTATTACAGAACTAAAACTGAACAAGAAGTAAGGTTATTATGTAGAAAATGCCGACCTTTGCTGAAAAATTAAGAGTATGCAATGAAGGTATTGATTCTTAACGGTAGTCCTCGTCGTCATGGCAACATGTCGAAAATGTTGGAGCTGATGAAGCAGGAACTTGAAGGCTGCGGAGTTGGAACAGTTTATATAGACGTTCCACAGTTGCAGGTACATCCCTGCATCGGTTGCATGAAGTGTCGCAGTTCATTGAAGTGTTGTCTGCCCGAGGATGGGGCACAGAGAGTGTTGCAGTCTATGAAAGAAGCCGATGCAGTGATAATCGGTGCCCCTTGCTATTGGGGAAACATGCCGGGAGAAGTGAAAGTGCTTTTCGACCGTATGGTTTACGGTATGATGGGGGAGAACTCCTGGGGAATGCCCCTTCCGCTTCATAAGGGCAAGAAAGCGATTGTGGTAAGCACTTGTACTACCCCTTATCCTTTCAATATTCTCTATAATCAGACGCACGGTGTGGTGAAAGCTTTCAGGGAGATTCTGAAATGGAGTGGTTTCAAGATTGTGAAAACCATTGAGAGGGGAGGTACTAAGAAGCATCCTGAGCTGACGGAAAAGGATATGCGGAACTGCAAGAAAGCAGTGCACAAATTATTGTAAAGTATTGAAAAAGTCAATATGAGTAGAAAAGAAGAATATAAATTGCAAAACGAACAGTTTCTGGAGCAATTGCGTACGGCAGAAGGAATCAAGGAATTGCCTTGCGGCATACTTTATCGGGTATTGGAGGAAGGCAGAGACGGTCCGACACCACGTCTCAACAGTGTAGTATCTGTGCATTATAAAGGCACGCTTATCAATGGGCGTGAGTTCGATAATTCGTGGAAACGGAATTGTCCGGAGGCTTTTCGTCTGAATGAAGTGATTGAGGGCTGGCAGATTGCCTTGCTACGAATGCATCCCGGAAGTCGTTGGATTGTATATATCCCTTACACCATGGGATACGGTACACGTACCAGTGGACCCATTCCGGCGTATTCCACACTGATATTTGAAGTGGAATTACTAAATATCTCGTGACACTGCTGAACAATTTGCTTTTTTATCTTGTTCTCATATAAGAATTTAGAAAAACTCAATAGGTATGAATATAGATAAGAAAGCAGGGCATATTGACCCGAAAGTAGCATTGTCCCAGGCAGAACATGAAAAGGGAACAGTACCCGGACAACAGATTGGCCTTTACGGTAATGCAGACAAGAGAGATGTTCGTCAGGTCGTAAAGATTCTGAATCCTGACAAAAACAGTATGGAGAGCAGAGGTTAACCCTCTGCTTTTTTTATTACATGCCTCTTTCTTCGTCGAGTCCAGATGATTTGTTGGAGGGTTTTGTATTTTTGTACCCGGAAATGAAACTCTTAAAAACAAAAGCAGGATGCTACGGAAAGGAGACCTCACTCAAGGAGGCATAACCGGTACTTTATTACATTTTACCCTACCCATGATGGTAGGGTCTTTTTTGCAGCAATGCTACAACATTGCAGATATGCTCATTGTAGGCCAATGCATTGGTGCAGGGGCGTTGGCGGCGGTCGGTTCGGCATACACATTGATGGTTTTCCTTATATCCGTTTTGCTGGGACTGGCGATGGGCAGTGGCACTGTGTTCTCTTTACATTATGGTGCCGGAAACCATGTAGCACTGCGTCGTAGCATATTCAGTTCGTTTGTACTGATAGGTATCGTGACATTGATACTGAATGTAGCCGTTTTTATCTGGCTCGACCCTATTCTCCGGCTGTTGCAGGTCCCGCAAGACATATACGGCATGATGCGCAGCTACTTGTGGATAATCTTCTGCGGTATAGTTTTCACCTTTATCTATAACTTCTACGCATCTCTGCTGCGTGCAGTAGGGGATTCTGTCACTCCGCTTTGGTTTCTGGCAGTTTCTGTCGTTCTGAATATAGCGCTCGACTTGTTTTTTATCCTACAACTGGATTGGGGGATTCAGGGTGCGGCTGCGGCCACTGTCCTCGCTCAAGGAGTAGCTGCTCTGGGCATCATCATTTATACTTACAGAAGGCGTCCGGAACTGCGATGGCATCATGAAGATATGTGTTTTGACCGTACTTGCTTGAAGGAAATAGCTTCCTTCTCTACACTGACTTGCGTCCAACAGTCGGTGATGAATCTGGGAATCCTGATGATACAGGGACTTGTCAACAGCTTTGGAACAGCGGTAATGGCAGCTTTTGCGGCAGCTGTGAAGATTGACTCTTTCGCCTATATGCCCGTGCAGGAATTTGGGAATGCCTTTTCCACCTTTATTGCACAGAACTTCGGGGCCGGACGTTACGACCGTATCCACCGGGGTGTTCGCAGTGCATTTGTCACGGCTGTTGTTTTTTCGCTCCTTGTGTCCGTATTGGTTTTCATCTTTGCCAAACCGTTGATGCTTATCTTTGTCCGTCCGGACGAAACGGAGATTATTGCGGTGGGAGTGGCGTACCTACGCATCGAAGGTGCTTTCTACTGTGGCATCGGCATCTTGTTTTTGCTGTACGGATACTATCGGGCCATCCGTATGCCGGGCATGTCTGTTGTGCTGACCGTGCTGTCGCTGGGCACCCGTGTAGTTCTTTCTTACTGGCTTGCTTCGATACCTGAGATTGGGGTGACGGGCATCTGGTGGTCCATCCCCATCGGCTGGCTGATTGCTGACGTGGTCGGTATCTGGTGCTATCGGTATGTTAAAGGAGTTAGAGGGAGTTAAAAGAAAATCCGGCAAATTTGCTCCACTGTCCTTCGGATATTTTCTTGAGCAAATTCAGGCTGCATGGCCTGCTCCAAAGAGACGGGAGAGGGGGTAATGGAGAATACGCCCCGGAATCCGGCTGCATTCAGTATCCCGGCATCCTCTATCGCTCCTGCCAGCAGGATGACGGGAATATGTTGCCTTCTTGCTTCCTGCAAGATGCCCGAAGGCACTTTCCCCATAAGAGTCTGCCGGTCCGATTTCCCTTCTCCAGTGATGATGAGGTCGGCATCCTTAATCTTTTCTGTAAAGTCCAGAGTTTCCAAAAAAAACTCTATGCCGGGTTTCAACTGTGCATCCAAAAATGCGTGGAGACTGCCGCCCATGCCGCCTGCCGCACCGGCACCGGGATGCAAGGATACGTCTTTGCCGGTAGTGTGGAATATGACGTCTGAAAGATGCTGCATAGCAACATCCAGTTCCTTTACCATATCTGCGTCTGCTCCTTTTTGGGGAGCGAATATGTGGGCTGCTCCATTGGGACCGAAGAAAGGATTGCGTACATCACACGCCGCCGTGAAACATGTCTTTTTCAGTGCGGGATGGGCGGAAGAGCTGTCAATGGAGCTGATTGCCGATAGAAGGGCACCGCATAGGGCGATGCCTTTTTCCATGCTTCCCACTTCGTGTCCTTCTTTATCGAAGAAACGGAATCCCAATGCTTGCAGCATTCCCAGACCGGCATCGTTCGTGGCGCTCCCTCCAAGTCCGATGACGAAACGGAGGCATCCCCGTTCCAAGGCATCGCGTATCAGTTCACCCGTTCCGAAGGTGGTGGTTTTCATCGGATTCCTTTTGTCGGCAGGAACCAGTGGCAGTCCGCTGATGGCAGCCATTTCTACGAATGCGGTATTGCCGTCTCCGGAGATGCCGTAACTGGCATCGCACGGTTGCATCAACGGGTCGTGGGCACGGACGGTGATACGTTTTCCGTTACTGGCTGCAAGCAGGACGTCGAGCATGCCTTCTCCACCGTCGGCCACGGGGAGCACGATGGTCCGGCGTTCGGGACATGCGGCATGTACCCCTTGGGCGGCAGCTTCTCCGGCTTCTGCCGAGGTGAGGCATCCTTTGAAGGAATCGATGGCAATCACTATTTTTTTCATGAATCTGCTTTAATCTTTTCGGTGTGTTTCATTGATTTTCTTGATAAATCTGGCTGGATTCCCGGCTACCACAGTCATAGGAGGAACGTCTTTGGTCACTACACTGCCCGCCCCGATAATTGCGCCGTAGCCAATACGTACTCCGGGAAGGACGGTCGAATTGATTCCTATCCATACCTTATCCTCAATGATAATCGGACGGCCATAGGTAGCGCTGCGATTCTCCGGATCGGGGTCGTGGTTGATTGTAATCAGATTGACTTTCGGTCCGATAAATACTTCATCGCCAATCGTTATGCCGCCGCGACCGAAGAAAGTGCAGCATTGCTGGATGAAGCACCCTTTTCCGATAGTGACAGGCTTACCGTAGTCGATGTAGAGTGGCGGCAACACCGTCGTACTTTCTTCAAGCGGTTTACCGAGAATCTTGCCCATATATTCGTGTACCTCTTCGGGGGTGCGGTAACCCGTATTCATTTCTGTGGCAACCTTGATGGTAGCGAAAATGTCGTCAATTAATGCATCGTAGCCCGGTTCGTTGGGTGAAACCATCTCTCCCGACAAATCTTTTTCAAAAATACTTTTCATAATCGTTTGATTTAATTTGTTGTACACTCTAATCATTTTTCGGGTACAAATGTAAGGAGGCTATGCTACAATGGCTTTGTTGTACGGTTCAATATGCTTTGCCGTGCAGTCCACGGATAGAAAAAGCTCCGCAATCTATGTGAGACTCACTTCCTGCTGTATGTCTTCTGTCGGAGGAATACCGTAGGTGGCTTTATAAGCCTTCGAGAAATGGGAGAGGTTCTTGAAGCCTACTTCAAAACAGATTTCCGAGACTTTGCGCCCTCCTTTCCGTATCAGCTCACGGGCGGCTTCGAGGCGGCGCTGTATCAGCCATTCCCGTGGGGAGAGTGTGCTGCATTTTCTGAAATCGCGTTTAAACGTGGATAGGCTGCGGCCGGTATAATTGGCCATTTCTTCCATGGATATGTCGTTCATGTAATTGTGTTCCAGAAAGTCCAATATGTCTATTTTCCACGGGTCTGCAAAATCAAAAACGGAAGCATACAGGTTTTTACTCGTATTGAGCAACACGTATATCCCCTCCATCCTTTTCAGTTGCAGCAACTCCTCAGTCGGGTGGATGCTCGAATCGAAATAGGGTGTCATGGATTCGAACAGACTTACAATGTCGGGGCGGTTGGAAGGTAGCTTGTACAAGCTTATTTTATCCCGTTTGGCATCTTTAGGCAGGATGTCACGGTTCAGCCTGCTGTAAAAGTCACGCAGGAACTTGGGAGTGAACATCAGGAAAATGGCTTTGAACTGCTCTCCATTCCAGGCTTGTTTGGTCATTTGCACACTAAAGTCTTTACGGATAAAGGCACAGTCTCCTTTATGCAGCCGAGTGATTTTGCCTCTTTCATCGATAACCATTTCACCGGAGTACATATATACTAACACGTGCGAATGATTCCGGTGCGTGCAGCTTCTCCCTCCCTCGAAATACATTGCCAGGAAGAGGTCCGAATAGTGCAATGTCTTGATTCCGTCTGTCATTTTTTCTGTTTGATTATAAATCTGATTCTTCGTACAAAGATAACTCTTTTCGGTAGAAATCAGCTTGCTTATTTCTGCTGCTTTTGATTTTGCATTATCTTTAGATAAGATAAGCTGCACTTCAACATAACTTTTTTCATGCAAGCATGAAAGTTCTCTCTTCAGTTTGCATTATCTTTGCAGCATGAGCGAAGATACGTATAAAACCATCGTTGCCCCTTCCGAGGGCATTTACACTGAAAAGCGCAGCAAGTTCATTGCTATTGCCCTGCCGGTGCGTACAGTAGAGGAGGTGAAGGCGCATCTGGAAACTTACCAGAAGAAATACTACGACGCCCGCCACGTGTGCTATGCCTACATGTTGGGCCATGAGCGGAAGGACTTCCGTGCCAACGACAACGGCGAACCATCGGGTACGGCAGGCAAGCCGATTCTGGGACAAATCAATTCCAACGAACTGACGGATATATTGATTATCGTAGTGCGTTATTTCGGAGGCATCAAATTGGGTACGAGCGGACTGATTGTAGCCTATAAAGCCGCCGCCGCCGAAGCCATTGCTGCCGCCACCGTTATTGAAAAGACCGTGGATGAGACGGTTACCTTCCTTTTCGAATATCCTTTCATGAACGATGTGATGCGGGTGGTGAAGGAGGAGGAGCCGGAAATTCTGGAACAGTCGTATGATATGGACTGCCGTATGACGCTCCGCATCCGTCAGTCCATGATGCCGAAGTTGCGGGCACGGTTGGAGAAAGTAGAAACATTGAGGTTTGAATAATACAACAAATGGGATAAGAGCCCCTTTTAATAGGGAAGTTGTTCGTTTCCTTTAACGGAACAAGTTGTTTTCCTATGAGGAACAGACTGTTTTCTTTGCGGAAACGGTACCACTTCTTATGAAAGGCTGACTCCCCCCCTTTAAACAAAAGAAAGTTTATGGCATTTAGTGCAACAAAAAGAGAACTGGGCGAGCTCTACACCTTCTTTCGCCTGCTGGCGGATGGAGCCGTGTCACCGGGCACACCGAAAGCTGAAAAAGACGAAACCCTGCGCTGGCCCGTTGCCTTGATACAGAGGGAAGAGCATGACGGTACGCGCCGTTACTATATCGAAGAGCAGGAAGTGCGCATTGTCAGCGGAACTACCGGGAAGGACGGTTCGTTTGTTCCGGGCGAGAAGGAGGAACTGCGTTTCCCCCGCGAAGACTTTGGTGATGCGGCAGAGTTGGTTCTGCATCTGTTGAAGAACGTTTCGGGCGAGGAAGTGGAAGTGACTGAAGGCTTGGAAGCTTTCCTGGATGCTGTCAATATTTTCGACCTGGAAGCAAAGACGGAGGACCGTACCGATTTCTCCGTAGCTTTCTGGCATCCCGAAGCTCCGCTAACGGGCTTCAATGTCCGTTGTCGCCTTACCCCGATGAATCCGTTGCTGGACGGAGGGCGCACGGCGAATCTGAAGCTGGAGCAAAGCGGTGTCAAGTTTGCCGTGCCCACGGTGAACAAGGTGAATGCCCTGCCGGAATCTTCTACGGAAGTAGCAGAACGCATGATGATGATTGAGCGACTGGGCGGCGTGCTGAAGTATGCCGACGTTGCCGACCGCGTGTTCCGCTGCAACTTGCTGATGATAGACCTCCACTTCCCCCGCATGCTTGCCGAGATGGTACGCTTGATGCACTTGGACGGCATCACCCGCATCAGCGAATTGACGGAGCGCATCAAGGAGATGAATCCGTTGAAGATAAAGGACGAGTTGATAAACAAGCACCGCTTCTACGAGTTCAAGATGAAGCAGTTCCTGCTGGCACTTGCCCTCGGCATGCGCCCTGCCAAAATTTATAACGGTACGGACTCTGCCGTCGAAGGCATCTTCCTGACGGACGGCAGCGGGCAGGTACTTTGCTACCACAAATCCCGTCCGCAGGTCTTTGCAGATTTCCTCTATCAGAATACGCGTTTGGAGAAAGGTGCCGTAGAGAAAGATAAATACGGCTTCTTGGAGCGCGAGAACGGCGTCTGGTACTTCAAGCTGAATGTAAAGATTGGGCTGGTGAAACGGTGAAACAGCCCCACTGAACACGTACTGATGTGCATTATCAACTATCAATTCTCAAATAAATAAATGAACGAGACATTACAAACCATCAAGGCACGCCGCAGCGTCCGTGCCTATACGGAACAGCAAGTTTCCGCAGAAGATTTGAACCTTATCCTTGAGGCGGCTACCTATGCTCCCAGTGGTATGCATTTGGAGACGTGGCACTTCACTGCCATTCAGAATAAGGAAGTACTGAAAGAGTTGAATGATAAAATCAAAGGCGCCTTTGCCAAGAGTGACGACCCTCATACACGGGAACGTGGACATAGCCAGACTTATTGCTGCTACTATCATGCCCCCACGCTGGTCATTGTCTCCAACGAGCCTACCCAATGGTGGGCTGCTATGGATTGCGCTTGCGCCTTGGAGAACATTTTCCTTGCAGCCAAGTCCCTCGGCATCGGTTCCTGCTGGATTAACCAGTTGGGGCAGACCTGCGACGACCCCGATGTCCGCGCTTTCTTGACAAAGCTGGGTGTACCCGAGAGCCATAAGGTATATGGCTGCGCAGCCCTGGGATATGCTCCCGCCGATGCTCCGGTGAAGGAGAAAAAGGTGAAGGAAGGTACGGTGACCATCATCCGCTAAACAGAGATACCCGCAGGAGAGGTGGCGGTCAGGTAATTAATCATACATGAAGCAAAATAACGTATAATTCCGCCACTCTCCGTTGGGCTTCCTCTTCACAGAGGAAATGGGTTATCGCTGCATATTGATGATGCCGCTGTCCGTATCACTGTTGTTCAGCCCCTTGTTGCCTGCCTTGTGCTTGCGTCCGAACTCGAATGTATAACCCACGCGCAGCACGACCATCTGTCCCGTCTCCCTGACGAATGTCTCGGAACGGAAAGGAGCCACTTTGCTGATTCTTTCTTTTCCCACTTTATAATTATTGGTGAAGGGAAACATAATACCGATTCCCGCCTGAAGGTTCTGCCGGGTGTACATTGCCATGAATGCCGTCTGGTTTTCGTTCTTTTTAATGGTTTCGCCGAAGAAATTGTTCTGCACTTTCCGGAACTGCCCGAGCAGCGAGAAGTCTTTATATTGCACTTGCGCCATCACGCTGTAATAGAATTCATCGTACATATGGCTATAGTTCAGGCCTTCCGACCAACTGCGCGTATATCCTCCCGAAGCATAAAGCGTTAGGAAATCCTTCAGCCCGAACAGCGTAGCGCCGTTAATGCCGACCATCAGTTCCGCATTCAGGCTTTGGAACGACCGCTGGTTTTCATCTTTCAGTATCAGTTTGCCGTCCTCCACGAAGATGCTTTCCATGATGGGATTGTCATAATACTGGTGGCGCACGCTCAGATTGGCATTGAACTGCTTCTTCGAATAGCTGTAAGACAAGGAGTTCGTGAACTGTTGATACGTTTTCAGCAACGGGTTTCCGCGGACTATCTGTATCGTGTCCATCGCTTGCTCCACATCAGTCAGCGAGCCGAGCGACGGTATGGCAGGACTGATGTTGAACCGGTAGCGCAGGAATCCCGCCTTCTTCAGATTATAGCTCAACCGCACGGTGGGCGTGAAGGTATAGTAAGCATGGTCTTCCTCACTTTCCTTGAACCAGGCACGTGTCATTCCTACACTGCCCGCATAGCTGAAGTCCTTTACCTTGCCCTGCACCTCGAAGAAAGCGGATGTCTGCGACTGGTCCATCTTCGAAGTGGTAGGGTTGGAACCTTTATACTCATTCTCTGTCCGCATCTGATAGTGGCGGGCACCGCCGCTCAGCTTCACCTCCTTGAAGTTCTTTTCATAGATGGCTTCGCCAATGACGGAGCGCTTGTCACCGTCCACCAATGTCTGGATGTCTGCCAGCGGTGCGTTCTCGTCCTTGTACTCCTTGTATTTCCGGTTGTTCTTGGTATGGATGAGCGTTCCCGTTACATTCACCTGGATGCTCTGCTGATGGGGCAGGGTATGCTGGAAGTAAAGGTCGAGCGCCGGAGAGTAGCTGGATGTATGGTTGTTGACGTATGAATAGATGGACTCCGTGCTGCCCACTGCCCACATCTTGTTCAGCTCATTCTGGTAGGGGGCATTGCTGAGGTTGTTACGGAAAATGGCATTGAATACATATTTGTCCGCTTTCGTCAGATTGTACGTCAGATTCAGGTTGTTGATGAAGCTCAGGGAGGGAGACTCGTCTTCGATGCCTTCCTTGATGCGGTCGATGGTACGGTCGCCCAGATAGAAGGTTTCATGGGATTCGAGGCGGCTGTGATACTTGCCGTTCTTGTTGAAGTAGTCGATGCCCCATTCGGAGTTCTTGTAATTGAACTTCGCGCTCAGGAAATTCTCTCCCCATAGGGTGTGGGGCGAATCGGAGAGTTGGAAGTTCACAACACCGCCCGTTTCGCGGCGGCGCAGGATAATGTTGACTACGGCGCCCAGTTCATCGTCTCCGTACTGCTTGCCGGGGTCTTCGATGAACTCCACACGCAGTACGTCTTTGGCTCTGACGGCCGCTATCTCCTTGTCTGTCACTTTAATGCCGTTGATACGGGTTTGTACGGCCCCGCCACCGCTGACGCTCATGCTGTTGCTCAGATTGTCCACTTGCAGACGGGCAATGCCGAGATTGTTCAGCAGGTCGTAGGCACCGAACGAGCGTTTGAGCTGGCTTTCGGAAGGCAGGATGATTTGCCGGTCTACCCGCTGCAGCACATTGCTGGCAGATACCGTCACTTCACCGAGGCTCACGGCATCTTCCTGCAACTGTACATCGCCCAGGTCGAGGCTTTTATTCAGTTTCAGCAGTATGTTTTCACTTTGGAGGCCGATGAAGGAGATGGAAAGGCGGTAGTCGCCTGCCTTGATTTTATGGAGGGCGAACTTGCCTTGTGCATCCGAGGTTACTCCGGTCACCAAAGTAGAGTCTATGGTCCATAATGACACATTGGCGGCTATAACTGCTTCTTGCGAGGCGTCCGTGACGCGTCCTTTGATGGAGAGGCTCTGTGCCTGCGTACGGAGTACGGAGAGGGCAAGCAATAGTAAAAAAAGTTTGGTTTTCAGTAAGCGCCTAAGTAAGTACATCTTCTACAGTTCATTTTCCCTCCTTACTTTTGCTACAAAAATAATATCCTATGATGCAGCGACGTAAACACATGATGAGCAGAGAAAAATTTATCTCCGTTCTTTTCCGTCAGCAGCAGAGTGGTTTGTCCATTGCTGATTTTTGTGAGAATGAAGGTTATAGCCGTAGTAGATTCTATCTTTGGAAACAAAAATACGGTATAACGGAGCGGGAGTTATTGGCAGAAGCCTCCCGCTTAGGGGTTAAAGACAGCTTTGTCCCCATAGTAATCAATGGCGACACGCCATCCCCCGGTATATCTCACGAGACTCCCCTGCCATCTCCCCAGCCTAGCGTCCCCTTTCCCTTGAAAGGAAAGGACAGCTCTGAAATATCCTTGGAATTACCCAACGGATTGAAGTTGAAGTTTAAAGGGTCTTCCGGCTGTGAAGCTGCCCTGAATCTGATCTCTAAAATATATAATGCCAATGTTCTGCCTAAATGACAGCATGAGATATTTCCTATGCCCCGGTTATACGGACATGAGGAAAGGTATGTTCACTCTTTGCGGCCTTGTGCATGAGAGGATGGGAGGCGACATCAGAAGTGGGGACGTATTCATTTTCTACAACCGTTTCCGGACCAAGATAAAATTGCTCCATGCCGAACCGGGCGGTCTGGTCCTTTACGAGAAACTGCTTGAAGAAGGCACCTTCAAGATACCCGCCTATGATCCTGCCACCCGTTCTTACCCCATGACCTGGAGTGACCTGGTCGTTATGGTGGAAGGCATCAATGAAGATGTCAGCAAAGGCAGGCAAAGACGGCTTTCCAATTTGAAAAAGCATTGGTAAACAGTTGTAAACAAACAGCTTGAAGGCTTGTTTTTCTTATAGCTTTTCGCTATCTTTATATCATCAAAAAAGGATATTGAATGGCAAAAGAAGATGCAACCGGACAAGCTGTGGAATCCTCAATGGAACAGCTGCTGGATATCAACCGTAAACAGAGTGAGATCATCTCGGCCCAGGCAAGGACCATAGAAGAGCTCCGGGGTACGATAGTTGAGCTGAACGCCTCCCTGGCATGGCTGAAGAGGAAGGTGTTCGGAAAGATGAGTGAGAAATGCAAGCCTGTCGATAACGGAGACCCGAAGCTCCCTTTTGACTATGGCGACCTGGAACAGATAGAGGCGGAAATCGAAGAGGCCCGGAGCAGGGCGGCTGAACAGATTACCGTCCCCAAGTCCCGGGCCGCCAATAAAACGCCACGCCGTAACCGGGTCGTCATGAATAACCTTCCGGTTGTAACAGTCGTCATCGAACCGGAGAATGTCGATTTAAGCAGATACGTCAAGATAGGCGAGGAACATACCAGGACCCTTGAGATGAAACCCGGCTATCTCTATGTGAAAGACACGGTACGTCCCACATATGCCCTGAAAAATGAAATGGAGGCCGTTGACAACGGAGAAAAGGCTGTAATAACCGCTCCCATGCCACTGATGCCCATATATAAAGGCATGCCCGGGGCTTCCATGCTCGCTGAGGTCCTTTTACAGAAGTACGAATATCATGTCCCGTTCTACCGACAAGTGAAACAGCTGGAACATCTGGGTGTGAAACTGTCCAGAAACACATTGGACGGCTGGTTCAGACCGGTCTGCGAACTTCTCAGACCACTTTATCTGGAACTCAGGAAGAAAGTACTGGCCGCAGATTACCTCCAGGTTGACGAGACCACGCTTCCGGTTATAAACCATGAGAGGCATAAAGCCGCAAAAGAATACATCTGGATAGTCCGAGCGGCTGTGCCGCGTCTGCTCTTCTTCCATTACGACAACGGATCGCGTTCACAAAAAGTTGCGGTCAGGCTTTTGAAAAACTTCAAAGGATATCTCCAAAGTGACGGCCATCCTATTTATGACGCCTTTGAGGATAGAGAGGACGTGTGCCTGTGTGGCTGTCTCGCACATATCCGCAGGCATATAGAGCTGTGCAAGGAAGAAAATCCGGAATATGCCATGCAGGGACTCAAATTTATCCAGGATATGTATAATGTGGAATACATGGCGGATAAACAGGAACTCCCGTATGAAAAACGTGCAGAATTACGTCAACGTCTATCCGAGCCGATACTTGACAGCTTTGAACTTTGGCTTAAAAACACATACCCTAAAGTTCTAAAACGAAGTCTTATAGGGAAAGCCATAGCCTATGCCTACTCCCTGCTGCCAAGAATGAAACCGTATCTCCATGACGGAAGAATCTTTATAGACAACAACCGCTGTGAGAATGCCCTGAGGCCACTGGTCATATCAAGAAAGAACATGCTGTTCTGCGGAAATCACGAAGCTGCTGAGAATACGGCTATAATCTGCTCCTTGCTTGGCTCATGTAAGGAACGTGGTGTCAACCCCAGAGAGTGGCTGAATGATGTGATCAGTAAACTCCCCTATTATCTGGCACCCAAATCAGACAGAGACCTGAAGGAACTGCTACCGGATGTATGGAGAAAATAATCGGGACAGTTCCGGGAAAATGCAGGAAAAAACGGGAAAAAGCGAGATTGACACTCAATAACAACCCTGAGATAAGTTGGCATATGAAAAAATCGAGACGCACTTACAATGGAGTGCACCTCAATAAAAAATCGAATACACAAGATGTAGTTGAGCAGTCGCTTACGGTTTTCATAATCGTTTGTATTAGTCTGTTACTGTTGGATAGGGATGTAAAAGTCACTCTTCCCGCTAAGGGAAGATGCTGAAGCTTGTATATCAGTTGTTTATACTTTCCTCGTCTGTCCGATGAAAGTTAGGAATGCATGAAGGAATAAATCTCGTACATCAGTGTCGAAACTTTGACAATCGTAAGTCCGAAGAGGAGTCCGAAGGTAATCCATAATGCAGTCTTTGCGTATCTCTTCATGAACCGTCTTTTTTAAGTTTGTTATATCGTTCTGTTATTTCTTCTATACTGATGCCGAGTAGCTCCATGCTGCGGAACATGTCGGCAAGCTGGTTGTCAAAAAACTCTTTCTTCTGTATTCGCATCACTTTCTTCACCGCATCTTTGGAGAGGTAGAACCCCATTCCCCGTTCCGGGTAGATGATGTCCTCCGTCTGGAGGTATTCATAGGCCTTCAGCACGGTGCGCGAGTTCACTGCCAGTTGTGTGGAGAGCTCCCTCACGGATACCACCCGCTCTTCTGCCCGCCATTCGCGGGTGAGAATCTTGCTGAAACAGAAGTCTACAATCTGCTGGTATATCGGTTTGTTGGTCTTGAAGTCCATAGGCTACAGTTGTTTTTCTTTGAGCAGGAAGTAGCTCGATACCCATGAACCGAGCAGCACACTGATGGGAGCCGCATAATTGCAGAAAGTCACGATGGCTTGTGCACCGGCCGACAACGGATAGTTGGTGTGGGGCCATGTGGCAATGTTATCCATCCAATATCCGTCCGCTCTGGCTTCGGGCATGAGGGAGGCCACAAAAGTTACAATTCCTATGCAGACGGCAATGGAGCCTACAAAGATGGTGAAGCTTTTCAGCAGGACTTGCCGGCTGAAGGCGAAGTATCCGATGAAGGCGGAAGCATGCAGGATTACATAGGTCAGTATCTGGGTGTTGTGTATCCGGAACATCGTGATGTGCGTTGCGAAATACTGCAGGAACTCGCTGCCGCTTAAGGACAGCAGACCTTTGAGGCAGGCTATCAGTAGACCGCAGAATAGGGGAAGCAGCAGCAGGTATTTTATCCAGACATGCAGGAACTTCTCGAATGCCGATGCCGGCAGCAGTATATCGAGAGTGGAGCTGCGTTTGCTGAAATTTGTTTCCAGCAGGCAGGGGGCCATGAGGATAAACCATAGTACGTAGCGGGAGAATTCGGTGGCAGAGGTATGTTTGCCGTAGTAACTTCCACCGCGGTTTATGTCGTAGAGGATGCACAGGATGCAGATGAACGATACAACGGCTGCCGACCAAAGCAGGTGTCTGCCGGTCTCATTCCTTTTATATTGTTCCAGTAGCAGGAAGCGTTTCAGATTAAAAGTTGCGTTCATAGTTCTGTTTGTATGATAGATTTTCATTGAAACATGCTCTGTATCTTTTCCGGTTGTTGCAGCACCGCTTTATACAGCAGCTCGATGTCCGGTGTGTTCTCCTCTCCGTCCTCGTTGGGAATGATGGAGAAATAACCCGATAGATTCTCTTCGCTGTAGATGCTTTCTGCCGGCAGAATGTCCGTACGGGCAAAGAGAAGCCGGTTACTGATTTCGTCCAGCGAACGGTTCAGTAATATTTCGCCTTTGCCAAGGATGACGAGATGGTCCAGCAGATTCTCGAAGTCGTGCGCCTGATGGGTGGAGATGAGCAGCGTGCTTTCATCGTCCATGCTGCGGCTGATGATACGTTTCAAGGCTTGGCGGGAGGTGATGTCTAGCCCGTTTGTCGGTTCGTCGAGCAGGATGTATGGAGTATGCAGGGCAAAGGCGTATGCCAGCATTGCCTTCTTCTGTTGTCCGTAGGAGACGGAAGAGAGTTTTTGTTTCCGGTTGATTTTCAGCTCTTCCAGGTTCAGCTCGAATTCTTCCTGATTGAAATGTGGATAGAATACGGAATGGCGTGCAGCGAAGCTGACGATACTATCGGTTGGCATCTGCATCTCTTCGGGCAGGAAGTAGTAACGGGCCAACCCTTCGGGCTGTCTCTCCGCCGTGTTTCTTCCGTCTATGCTGCACTTTCCGTTTTTGGGGAAGAGTAGTCCGCAGATGAGATGCATCAGCGTCGTTTTGCCTACGCCGTTTTCTCCCAGAAGTCCATATATGCCGTTTCCTATTTCCAAAGATATGTTGTTGAAAATAAGTGGATTGGACTTGTAACCGTAGCTCGTATTCTCTATCGTTATCATAATTTTATTAGTGTTGCACTGATGTACAACACTGCAAACGTAGGGTAAGTTATGGAGAAAAGCAAGGGGGAGAGATACTTATTAACTTCTTTTAGCGGTTGTGCGCTTGCCGTTTGCTTACAGCATCTTCACCAGTATGTCCCATACAGCCACCATGTGGCAGGCTGAACCGCCCAATACAAAGAAATGGAAAACCGAATGCATGTACCGTGCCTTGCGCAAGGAGTAGAAGGCGGCTCCCGTGATGTAGCATACCCCCTCGGCAATAATCCAGTAGCAGGCTGTGGGGGAGAGGGCGAAAAGCTGCTTGAATACTACCAGTACGGACAGCCCCATCAGGATGTAACACACTGTTTCCACGTAACTGTGCTCCTCCATCTTGCGGAAGCTGACAACAGTGCCGATAATGGCGCATAGCCAGACGAAGCCGAACAGTCCCCAGCCCCAACCGCCGTCCTCTCTCAATGCAATGAGTGTGATGGGGGAGTAACTGCCTGCAATGTGCCAATAGATGGCTGCATGGTCCCAATGCCGCAAGCGCCGTTTCCACGGATTATGGTGTTTCAGGGAGTGGTAAAGTGTGGAGGCAAGATAGGAGCCGCCCATGCCGAACAGATAGAGCCATACGCCGCATGCTGCCCAAAGATTCTGCGCCTGGTAGCATTTTATCAGGAATAGTGTACTTACAATTACTCCCATGGCAATGCCGATGCCATGGGAGATGGAATTGATGGTTTCTTCTTTTTTACTATAAAATAGTCCGTTACGCTTTCTTTTCATCAGTCGAAGCATCCATAGCATGTGGGCAACAGTTTACGGTCTCCCAACGTGTTGTCTACACGTGCCACGTTCACCCAGAACTTGTTTTCGCGCACGCTTTCTATCGGGTAGGCTGCTTTTTGGCGGGTATAGCTGTGCTCCCATGTGTCGGCTACCACTTCGTATTCGGGATGCGGGGCATTCACCAGCACGTTGTCCGTCTTGTCGGCTTCGCCGTTCTTCACCTCTTGAATCTCGTCCCAGATGGTCAGCATCACGTGGACAAAGTTGTCGAGTTCGGCAAGGCTTTCGCTCTCCGTCGGTTCAATCATCAGTGTGCCGTGTACCGGGAAGGAGAGGGTAGGGGCATGATATCCATAATCCATCAGGCGCTTGGCGATGTCGTTTTCGCTGATGCCCGTCTCTTCGTGCACCTTACGGCATTCCAATATCATTTCGTGTCCTACGAAGCCGGTAGCACCGCGGTAAACGATGCCGTATGTATCCTTGAGGCAGGCTGCCAGGTAGTTGGCGCTGAGGATAGCTATCTTCGTGGCACGCGTCAGCCCTTCTGTTCCCATCATGCGGATATAGCCGTAAGTAATGGGGAGGATACCTGCACTGCCGAAGGGAGCTCCGGACACCTGGTTGGCAGCATTGCCGAACAATTTATGTCCCGGAAGGAACGGAACCAGATGCTCTGCCACGCAGATGGGACCTACGCCCGGTCCACCGCCACCGTGAGGAGAGGCGAACGTTTTGTGCAGATTCAAATGGCAGACATCCGCACCGATAAAGCCGGGATTCGTCAAGCCTACTTGGGCATTCATATTGGCGCCGTCCATATATACCTGCGCACCGCAGGCGTGTATAATGTGGCAGATTTCCACAATTTCCGTTTCAAAGATACCGTGTGTGGAAGGGTAGGTAATCATTAGGGCGGCGAGGTCCGCCTTGTTTTCTTCCGCTTTGGCGCGCAGGTCGGCCATATCCACATTGCCTTGTGCGTCGCAGGCGCAGGTCACGGTGGTAAAGCCTGCCTGGATGGCAGATGCCGGGTTGGTGCCGTGTGCGGATGCAGGTATCAGTATTTTATTGCGGTGCCCTTGTCCTATACTTTCCAGATAGGCGCGGATGACGCGGAGTCCTGCATATTCGCCTGCCGCACCGGAGTTGGGTTGCAGGCTGACACCGGCAAAGCCGGTAATTATCTTCAGCTCTTCACTGAGGTTGCTTATCAGTTCGCGGTAACCTTCGGCCTGGTCCTCGGGCACCAGGGGATGCATGTTCATGAATTCCGGACGGCTGAGCGGCAGCATCTCTGCGGCAGCGTTCAGCTTCATGGTGCACGAGCCGAGGGAAATCATGGAGTGTGCCAGTGAGATGTCCTTGCGGTCGAGACGCTTGATGTAGCGCATCATCTCCGTTTCCGTATGGTATTTGTTGAATACTTCATGTGTCAGATAGGTGCTTTGGCGTTTCATCTCCGCGCTGATGCTGCTTGCCATGGGTACGTCGCTTGCCTTTTCCCAATCCCTTCCGGCGGCAATGGCAAAGATGGAGAGCAGTACGTTGACGGCAGTGATGTCCGTAGTCTCATCGATGCTCATACCTACGTCCCCATTCTTGAAATAACGCAGGTTCACTTCCTTGCTCAAGGCGATGGTACGTATCTGCTGTGCCGAAATGGTGTCGGGCAGTGCAAAGCGGAGCGTGTCGAAATATTGTACATTGACCTGCTTGTATCCCAGTCTGTTGATGCTCTTTTCCAAGAATACGGCAATGCTGTGGATGCGTTCTGCAATGGTGCGGATGCCTTCCGGACCGTGATATACGGCATAGAATCCTGCCATTGTAGCCAGCAGTGCCTGCGCGGTACAGATGTTAGAAGTCGCCTTTTCACGCTTGATATGTTGCTCGCGGGTTTGCAGCGCCATGCGGTAGCACAGCTTGCCGTATTTGTCTTTCGACCAGCCGATGATGCGTCCCGGCATATTGCGCTTGTACTCGTCGCGGGTGGCAAAGTAGGCTGCCGACGGCCCACCGTAGAACATCGGTGTACCGAGCCGTTGTGTGGTTCCGAAGACGATGTCAGCTCCCCATTCTCCCGGAGGGGTGAGCAGGGCGAGGCTCAGAATGTCGGCGGCAACGGCCACTTTGCAGTTGGCCGCATGGGCTTTTTCCACGAAGGCGCGATAATCTTCCACGTTGCCGGCGGCGTTGGGATATTGCAGTACGCAGGCGAAGATGTCCGGCGTGAATTCCATTTCATGGTATTTTCCTATACGCAGCTCGATACCTTGCGGAATGGCGCGGGTAGTCATTACCGCCAGTGTCTGCGGGAAGACGGCTTCGTCTACAAATACCACGTTAGCACCCGATTTCTGCATGTCGCGCGGACGCAGGGCGTACATCATCGTCACGGCTTCGGCTGCGGCAGTCGCTTCATCCAGCAGGGAGCAGTTGGCAAGGGGCATGCCGGTGAGGTCGCATACGGCAGTCTGGAAGTTCATCAGGGCTTCCAGGCGTCCTTGTGAGACTTCGGTCTGATAGGGGGTATAGGAAGTGTACCAAACGGGGTTCTCGAATACATTCCGTTGGATTACGGCAGGAGTGATGGTATTGTACCATCCCATACCGATATAGGTTGTGTAAAGTTTGTTTTTGGCAGCCAGTCCTGCAATGTGCTGTCCGAATTCATACTCCGTCATTGTCTTGGGCAGAGCCAGCGGTTCTTTCAGGCGGATGTTGGCAGGAATGGTTTTATCAATCAGCTCGTCCAGGCTTTTCACTCCTATTTTTTGGAGCATCTTCTCCTCGTCTTTTTCGCTGATGCCGATGTGGCGGTAGGCCAATAGGTCGTTTTTCATGGCTGTAATGATTTAAAAGTTTGCTGTATATTTACCGGAAGAACGGATTCTCCGCTTTTTCTATTCCTATGGTAGTCGGTGCTCCGTGTCCGGGATAGACAATCGTGTCGTTGGGCAGGATGAACAGACGGCTGCAAATATGCTCTATCAGTTCGTCGAAGTTGCCGCCGGTAAGGTCGGCACGGCCGATGCTGCCTTGAAACAGCACATCCCCCGAGAACATGCAGTGGTCTGCCGCGCAATAGTACACCAGGCTGCCTGGCGAGTGTCCCGGCACATGGATGGCTTCCAGTTCTGTATTGCCGAAGGTGATGATGTCTCCATCGTGCAGATAAGTGCCCAGGGGCACGGGGGCTTCCTGCAGTTGGAAGCCGAACATGCGGCTTTGTTTCGGCGCTTCGTCAATCCAGAACTCATCGGCCTGGTTGGCTTCGGCCTTCAGACCGAACTCTTTCAGCATGAAAGGATTGCCGAAGATATGGTCCAGATGCAGATGGGTATTCAGCAGATGTTTCACATTCAGCCCATTCTTGATGATGAAGTTTTTCAAGGTCTGCTTTTCTTCCTCATAAAAACAGCCCGGGTCAATGACGACCGCTTCATTGGTTTCGTCCCAAAGCACATAACAGTTCTCCGGGAACATATTAAATTCGAATCTCTTTATTTTCATATTATGTATTTAGATTTATCCCCCTACATATACTACTTTCTTTGTCTCGAAGAACTCCTCTTCAAAGAACTCCTTCAAGTCCCACAACGTGGTCTTGTTCTTGACGGGCATGGTTTCGTTTCCCAATTCGCCCCCCTTGAGGCAAATCAGTCCGTTGGGCAATGCATTCTGCTGTTTGGAGGAGATGTTCTTGCGGATAATCTTCAGTAGGTCTGTCAGTGGCATCACGGCACGGCTCACCACAAAGTCGAACTTCCCTTTTTCCTCTTCTGCGCGGGCATGGCGGAAGGTGACGTTTTTCAGCCCGATGCTGTTGGCTATTTCGGAGGCTACGCGTACTTTCTTTCCGATGCTGTCCACCAGATGGAATTGTACTTCGGGGAAAAGGATGGCAAGCGGGATTCCCGGAAAGCCTCCTCCCGTGCCGAGGTCCATAATTTGTGTCCCCGGTCTGAACCTGATTACCTTGGCTATGCCCAGAGAGTGCAGCACATGGTGTTCGTACAAGTTCTCTATATCTTTGCGTGAAATGACATTAATCTTAGAGTTCCAGTCCAGATAGAGGTCGTAGAGTGCGGCAAACTGCCGTTTCTGTTCTTCCGTCAGGTCCGGGAAATATTTGAGTATTAAATCCATTGTGAATTTTATGTTGATAGACAATTGATTACAGTTCCTATTCACCGTCTGCCTTTATAGCACTGCTCAATGTGATGAATTCACCGTTCATCAGATGGGCTATGTCCTCATAAGACAACGTGATTTTGGTTGCTCCCATTACGTATGGGGCAATTTCATATACATTATAATAGAAGGTGATTCCCGTTGGGTCCAGATAGAAATTCTCGATGGGCTCCAGATCGCCGGTGGTGGCGTAACCCATGTCCTCCAGCTCTTGGCGGGTGCTGACGTTGTTGTCTGCCATCAGCTGTTTCCAAAGCAAGTCGGTCAGCGCTTCCTTATAGTCGCCTTCAAAGAGGTCGTCCAGGCGGATGGGGCTTAGGGTCTTTAGGTCGAGGTTGAGGAAGGTGGACATATAGATGCCGTGTGCGCCGCCGGTATATTCGTTGTAATCTATACGGTAGGTCAGCATCAAGGTATTGCACAACTGCACATGGCTTTCGATTCCTTTATAATAGGAATACCAGGCTCCTATGCTCTGCTCGTCCTGCTTGTCCTCCTCGTCTTTCTTGTACATCGGCTCCAGGTCATTGCGGTAGTCGCCGACATATTTCTCCGTATATTTCTTGACAGCTTCTTCGGGTGTCATCGCCATGTACTTGTCGCCGAAGCAGGCAGAGAGGAAGAAGGTGTTCAGACTGTCTTTCAGCCTTACGTCGGATGACTGGCTGGCGTAGGCAAAGTTGAGGATGAGGTTGCAGGCCGGCTTGGCTGTGTCTCCGAAGAGATGTACGGTTTCGTTTACTTGTATACTGTCGAACTCCAACGCGTATGCGTTTTTGTTCACGGTGTTACCGCAGGAAAAGAAAAAGCCGCTTGCCGCAAGCAGAAGGACAAGTAGGCTGACAGTTTGCTTTTTCATATTGAATTTCGTTTATAAATCAACATATCAATCAAAAAACTTTATCGACAAATATAGAACTTATTAACGAACTGCACACATAAAAAAGGAAAAATTAATTCCGGCAAACGGTTAAAACTTTCTATCTTTGCAGCGCTTATGAAGGAACTCCGTTACATACTGGCTGTACTCTTTTCCTCCCTTATCATTATAAGCGGAGTGGGGATTTCTGTAGTTCAGTATTGCTGTGCCGTATGCGAGACGACACAAAGTTGCTGCACCTCCGGCTGTTCCAAATGCCATCATGCACATCGTGGTTCACAAAAAACATGCAAGGATACCGGCTGTACAGCCGTCTACTACAAGGTGGATTTCGTGAAGCATGCACACGAGTCTGTTTCGTTCGTGCCATTCCTTACACTGTTTTGCGAGCAACTGCCGCTGTTTGATCACTCCTTGCCGCAGGTGGCTTGTACTCCGAGAGTTGTTTCAGGAGCACCGCCATATGTCGTCGGCTCGCGTCATTATCTGGCGCTCTATTCCACGCTTCTCATTTAGTGTTGTTTTATACGGGGCAATGACCTGGATTGCCCGGAGGGAACTGTTTGTTTTTTAATCACTTCTTTAAGTATAAAACAGAAATGAAATATAGTTTGATAGCCATTCTTCTGTTCTCTTTCACCGCCTTGCAGGCGCAGGTAAAGGGAACGGTAAAGGATAATTTGGGCGACCCGATTGCGGGTGCCAACCTCTTCTGGCAGGGAACCACCCAAGGTACCACCACTTCGGCGGACGGTACTTTCTCCTTGTCCAAACCCAATGACAAGCATATGCTTGTAGTCAGCTTTATCGGTTTTGAGAACGATACGATACACGTCAGTAACCGCAATGAGACGCTCGACATTGTCTTGCGCGAAGGGGTGGAACTGAGCGAGGTGAATGTGGTCAGCCGTAAGTTGGGCACCATGAAGCTGCGCAACAGTGTGATGAATGAAGATATGATAAGTAGCGCCGAGTTGAGTCGTGCCGCCTGCTGTAACCTGGGAGAGAGTTTTGTGACCAATCCCTCGGTGGACGTCACCTACTCTGATGCCGCCACCGGTGCTAAGCAAATCAAGCTTCTCGGCTTGTCCGGTACGTATGTGCAAATGATGACGGAGAATATCCCCAACTACCGCGGCTCTGCCGCCCCCTACGGACTGGGTTATGTACCCGGGCCATGGATGCAGAGTATTCAGGTGAGCAAGGGCAGTTCATCCGTGAAGAACGGCTATGAGGCCATCACGGGACAAATCAATGTGGAATTCAAGAAACCCCAGTTGCCCGAAGCCGATTGGTTTTCCGCCAACCTCTTTGCCAGCAGCACCAACCGTTACGAAGCCAATGCCGATGCCACGGTGAAACTCTCCAAACGTTGGAGCACCTCTTTGCTGGCGCATTACGAGAATGAGACCAAAGCTCACGACAGCAACGACGACGGCTTTGCCGACATCCCCCGTGTGGAGCAGTACAACCTCTGGAACCGCTGGGCATACATGGGCGACCGCTACGTCTTCCAGGCAGGCATCAAAGTGCTTACAGAAGACCGCAACAGCGGGCAAGTCAGCCATGGCAAAACGTCCCTGGCAGACCCTTATAAGATAAGTATAGGTACCGACCGCTACGAAGCCTTCACCAAGAACGCCTATATATTTAATAAGGAGAAGAACACCAACCTGGCATTGATTCTTTCCGGCTCCCTGCACAAGCAGGATGCCTTGTACGGACGGAAAATCTACGATGTGGACCAGCACAACGCTTATGCCTCCTTGCTGTTCGAGACGGAACTGACCAAGCGTCAAAGCCTTTCTGCCGGACTGAGCTTCAACTATGACTCCTACGACCAGCACTATCGCCTGGACAATGACGCCGCACAGCCTTTGACGAAGAAATTCACCAAAGAAGCCGTCCCCGGCGCCTACGTGCAGTACACCTACAACTGGGACGATAAACTGGTGCTGATGGGTGGTATCCGCGGCGACCATAGCAGTGAGTACGGCTATTTCGTCACTCCGCGTTTCCATGTGAAGTACAATCCCAACGAGTATGTACATTTCCGTCTTTCGGCAGGAAAGGGATACCGCACGAACCATGTGCTGGCCGAGAATAACTACCTGCTGGCAAGCAGCCGCCGGATAGACATCGCCAAACGTCTTGACCAGGATGAGGCCTGGAACTATGGCGCAAGCACTTCCGCCTATATTCCCTTGTTCGGCAAAACCTTGAACCTGAATGCGGAATACTATTACACGGATTTCAGCAAGCAGGTGGTGGTAGACATGGATACGGACCCGCATGCCGTTCTGTTTTACAACCTTCACGGCCGTTCCTATTCGCAGGTAGTGCAGGTGGAGGCAAGCTATCCGTTCTTCCCGGGTTTCACCTTTACCGCGGCTTACCGTTGGACGGATGCCAAGACGAATTACAACGGAGAGCTGATGGAGAAACCCCTTACCAGCAAATATAAAGGTTTGCTGACGGCTTCTTATCAGACACCTTTGGGATTGTGGCAGTTTGATGTGACTTTGCAACTGAACGGTGGCGGGCGCATGCCGGCTCCATACGAACTGACAGACGGCAACTGGTCGTGGGAAAGGCGCTATGGCGGCTTCGAGCAGTTGAGTGCCCAGGTGACGCGCTATTTCCGTCGCTGGTCTATATACGTCGGTGGCGAGAACCTGACAAACTTCAAGCAGAAAAACCCCATCATCGATGCTTCCAATCCCTGGGGAAGCAACTTTGATGCTACGATGGTTTGGGGACCCATGCATGGGGCAAAAGCCTATGTAGGTGTCCGTTTTAACTTGCCGAGAATATAATATTATTTATTAAATCAATAGCGAAACAATGAAAACAAGAAGATTTTTAATGACTTTGGCAGTTGTACTCTTCTGTGCATCTGCCGCAATGGCGAAAGACATCCGTACAGCCGTGTTCAAGGTAGCACAGATGAAGTGTGAGAACTGTGTAAGGAAGATAAACAATAACATCCGTTTTGAGAAGGGACTGAAGGACTTCCACACAGACCTGAAGACAAAGACGGTAACCATCACGTATGATGCCGACAAGACCAATGTGGAAAAGTTGAAAGAAGGTTTCCAAAAGTTCCATTATGAAGCGGAGTTTGTCAAGGAAACCAAGCAGGACGATAAGAAGTAATTGAACAAACTGCTCATTCCAGTTGTTGCTTTATTAAAGCGGAACAACAACCATCTAAAAAATAAATCGAATGAGCAATATAATTACTAAGGCACATCCCGTGCCGGATATGCACAGCACGGGATTGCGCGTCGTCGGTGCATGGCTTTTTGCCATCGTACTGATACTGTTTTCTACAGTCTTTGTGCATGTACCCTATACCCGTGAAATACAGATGGTACTGGCAATTCCGGTACTGCTGTTTTTCGGCGCTCCTTTTTATGCCGGTGCCTGGAAGGGAACCCGGTCGGGCCGCAACAATATAGACCGTCTGGTGGCGCTTACCACCTCTGTGGCTTTTCTGTTCAGTGTGTTCAACACTTTCTTCCCGGATTATTGGCTGGGCATCGGGCTGGAACCGCATGTCTATTATGGGGTTGCCGCCGTCATCATCGCCTTTTCCCTGACCGGCGAGTTTATGGAGGAACGTGCCCGGCGAAATGTGTCGGCGGCTATCTGCCGGTTGGGAGGCTGGCAGCATAACGCAGCCCGCGTACTGCCGGAGAAGCAACGCATTGACGACCGCGTTGCCGAGCTTTTTGTCCCGGTCATTCTCATCATTTCCCTGCTGACCTTTTTTATATGGGTGTTCTTCGGAGGCATAGATGTAGTGTCACACGGTCTGTTTGCCGCTTTGTCCGTATTGGTGGTGGCTTGTCCGTGTGCGGTAGGGCTGGCCACTCCAGTAGCTTTGGCGGCGGGCCTTAATAAAGCTGCCCGCAATCATATCCTTATCAGGGACACTTCCGCTTTAGAGCAGATGCGCAATGTGGATGTGGTGGTATTCGACAAGACCGGGACCTTGACAGAAGGACATCCTACGGTAATAGGCTGGCTGTGGGCGCAAGGGCAGGAGGAGCATTATAAAGATGTACTGCTTGCTGCCGAGTCTACTTCGGACCATCCTCTGGCAGAAGCAATCGTTACGGCCCTGGAAGGGGAGGAGCAGGTTATCCCTGCCCACCTGGACGGTTTCGAAAGCATTACCGGAAAAGGTGTCAGAGTGGCCTATCAGGGTGCGGAATATTGGGTAGGAAGCCATAAACTGCTGAAAGATTATCAAGCCAATTTGTCGGATATCCTGGCCGATATGCTGACACAATATGAATCGGACGGAAACAGTATTGTCTACTTTGGGCGTGAGAACGATTTACTTGCCGTTATTGCCATCAAGGACCAGTTGCGGGTGACTTCTATGGAAGCTATCCGGGAACTGCGTATCCAGGACATCGAGATATGCATGCTTACGGGAGACGGTGAGCGTACAGCTTCTTCCGTGGCCGGCAGTTTGGGTATCATGCGTTTTGTGGCCGATGCCATGCCCGATGACAAAGAGGATTTCATCCATAAGCTGCAGCTTCAGGGTAAAACGGTCGCCATGGTAGGTGATGGCGTGAACGATGCGCAAGCCTTGAGCTGTGCTGATGTAAGCATTGCCATGGGAAAGGGGACCGATACGTTGATGGACACCGCCATGATTACTCTCAGGACTTCAGACCTGCTGCTGTTGCCCAAAGTTTTCCGGTTGTCTCGCCAGACTGTGAGCCTCATGTACCGGAATCTGTTCTGGGCTTTCATCTATAATACAGTGGGTATCTTTGTCGCGGCCGGAGTACTCTATCCCGTCTATGACATCCTGCTGAGTCCTGCGCTGGCAGGTGCTGCCATGGCTCTTTCCTGTGTATCCGTGGCTTTGAGCAGCCTTCGTCTGAGTTCCAGGTTCTGATGGCTGTATTCTCAGCTGTTCCTATACTCCAGCGGACTCATGCCCATGTGCCTCTTGAAGTATTTTCCAAAGAAAGAAGCACTGGGGAAGTTCAAGGAATAGGCAATCTCCTGAATGGTCATGTTGGTTGATTTCAGCTTGGCTTTCACGTCTACGATGACGACGTGGGCGATGATGTCCAATACATTTCTGCCGGTCACTTGCCTCACGGTGGTGCTGAGGTGTTGCAGGGAGATGCCCAGTTTGTCGGCATAGAATTGCGCGCGGCGTTCGCGGGTATAGTTTTCGATGACGAGCTGCACCAGTTCGCGGCATATTTCCTCTTTCCGGCTCTTGTTCCCTTTTTGCATCTGCGGACGGTGGCAATACATTCTGTCTATGCCGCTGAGGAGCATGCTCAGAGTGCTCTGTGCCATTTTGGTGTCAGGAGGATAGGGACCGGTCGTGATGCGTGCCCATAAGGCAAAATAGTCCTTGAAATAGGAGGCGACGGTAGGGTTGATAGCCAGTACCGGATACTCCAGTATGTTGGAGAAGGAGCTTAATGTAGACTGGATGAGGTTGACTCCATTGAGGCAATGGGAAGAAAACCCCACGAATCCCAGGCACACTTTTTCCTTTTGTTCGTAAAACTGTATGATGGTTCCGGGAAGCAGGGTGATAAAATCCCCTTGCTTGATTTCCGTATCCATCAAGTTGATGGATACCGTGATGGAACCTTCTATGCATAGTGCAAAGATGCATGCTTTCAGGCGGCACGACTGTTTGTATATGTTTAGAATGTCTTCCGTTACTTCAGTCCATGCAATCATGTCTACTGGCAGGTCGACTTGAGGAAATTCCATACGCTTTGTCGTTTAGAGTTCGCACAAAGGTAATTCTTTTCCGGGAAAAAGTAACGGAAGACATTCTGTTTTTAAAATGAAATGTTCTTTTTTTAAAATGTAACGTCCATCTTTACGACGAAAGTACGTGGCGCGCCCACTGCCATGGGACGATAGCTGTACTCCTTGTTCAGCAGGTTGTTTATCATGAACTGGAAAGCTACTTCCTTGGTGGCTTTCACCCCGAAGCGCATGTCCACTGTGGCATAGTCCGTATTATGCTTTTTCCAATAGGATGCCAGGGTTTCCCCGTTGGACGAGCCGAAGAGGATGCCGCGCACGTAGTCCAGCAGGTCAGGTTCACTTTTGCTGCGTTCGTCCAGCATAATATAGTCCACGGCAAGTATCTTGCTTTTCCAGTTTACGTTGGCACCTATGTTGATGCGTTTCCACTGAAAGTCCAGCGTGGCCTTGAAACTGTGTTTCGGACGATATTTCAAGTACTTGCCGTCATTGCTTTTCTCCTTCATCTGAAGCGGGTCGGTATAGGTGTTCTCCAGGGCATTGCGTTTCTTGTAGTCGGCATCCCTCGGTTCGGTATATACATATCCCAGGTTATAGAGCAGCTTGGCGTTTTTGTTGAAGGTGTACATGCCGTTGGTGCTGATTTCCATTCCATAAATCTGTGCTTTGGACACGTTGTGGAACTGTGCCCCGATGCCGAAACCCTTGCCGTTCTTCAGCATTTGTATGGCGTCTGTAACGCTGTTTATCATGCTCAGGTCCGCATTGTTGAATAGGCCGAACTGGAATTCCACCATATCCTTGTATTGGGTATAGAAAGCGGCGACATCTGCAAATCCTTGTAAATTGCCTGCCTTGTACCCTTGCTTGAATCCCAGCTCGGCATTGAATCCTTTTTCCGGCTGTACGTTGTAGTTGGGATATACACCTACACCTCCGATGTCTTTGCGAAGGTATTTCTCGGTGATGGAGGGATTACGGTAACCCTGGCCGAAGCTGGCACGCAGGAAGCTGTAATCGGCTAGCTGGTAGTTCAGCCCGGCACGGAACACGGGGCGGAAAGGAATCTTGCTCCCGAAAACCTTTGTGTCGGCTTCCCGGTAGTGCTTGTCTATCCGGTAGTATTCGGCACGTACACCGGCCGATACGCTGAGGCGGTCCCAGAAGCGCTGGTCGTATTGCATATAGGCGGCAACATTGTCACTTTGATGTACTTCTTCCGTTTCGCCGGAGAAGGTGCGGATATGTTCGTAAGTCAGACCCGTGGTGATTTGTGCGCCGCCGTCCCATTTCTTGTTGAACTGATAGTCCAGATAATAGTCGTAATTCTTGTCCGTCCGTGTCGGTGATTGATTGCGCTCCGGATTGAGTACACCGGATAGCCAGGGAACCAGGTCGCTGGGTAGTTTCCCTTCAAGCAGTCCTCCCATGTCAGACGGCAGGCTGTTGCTCATTACCCAGGAGATGAGGTCGCAATAGTCGGCAGTGGTGGCATTGGGGAATATGTTGTCCAGAGAGCCGAAGACACCGTCCATCAAATCACTCAACTTGTTGCTTCCCAGCCATTTGATAACTCCGGTCATCAGTGGCTGGAGGGCTGTGTAGTCTCCATTGGCAATGTTCTGGATGACTTGTGCGTCGGTGCCCATGTTGCCCAGAATATCCGTAATGGAGGCGGATTGTGTAGGGCGTACCACATTGTCCGCACTGTAGTAGAAACGGCCCTTTACTTTGTGTGAAGTACCTCTTTCAGGATTGGTGAAGTTGAAGAAAGGGTCAATGCGGAAGTTGTTGGACTCACGTCCCATATTAGTAAAGGGAGAGGGGCGGTAGGCCTCGCCGGGCGAGCGCCAGATGAAGAAATCCCCGTACTTGTTGGAAAGGAAATCCACGTTGAAACCGTAGTTCATCAGTTTCATACCCATATCCGGCTGATAGTAGGTGAGGTTTCCGTTGATGTGGAAACGTTTGTTGTAACCTTGTTGGCGGTAGCCCTCGTCGGTAAAGAGATTCAGTCCGCCACTGACGTCAAAGTTACCGATGCGGCGGGAGTGGGTGAGGTCGAAACCTTCGTAGAGCGGATTGCGTACACCGCTGAAAAGGCTGTTGCGCAACAAGGGCTTTACCGGATATTTGTCCTCTTTCCAGAAAGATTTGTCACTCCATTGGTAATCGCTGTTGTCGGGGTCGCCATAGATTCCTACATAGGCACTGAAACGGGTCTGAGGGGTCAGTCCCGGCCGTGCGGTGCGTATGTTGATGATGCCGTTCAGGGCCGACGAACCATAGAGCACGCTGGAGGCTCCTTTGATGACCTCTACCTGCTGCACATTTTCCAGAGGTACGCTGTTCCAGTTGATGACTCCGTTTTGGGGGCTGAGCACGCTCATCCCGTCTACCAGTACCAGGCTGCGGGCACCTACGCTGTAAGTCCAGCCGCCACCGCCTCGAATGCTGGGTTGCTTGTCGATGATATCCACCCCCGGAATGGTCTGCAGTGTCGAGGTGATGTCTGTGGGAGCCTGGCGGGCAATGTCACTGGCCTTTATCAAATCCATGGAGACCGTCACATCGCTCAGCTTCTGTTCAAACCGTCCGGCCGAGACCACGACATCTTCCAGCAGGTTGGTGCTTTCCTTCATGTACACGTCTTTCTGCATAATGTCTCCTTTGCTGATGACGATGGGCATTGGCACATCCTCATATCCCACGTAGCTGAATACCAAATCTACACCTCCCGCCGGCAGGTGTACTTCGTATGCACCGTTTATGTCGGTCACTACGCCTTGCGTGTCTTTCAGCTTGTAGGTGACCGATGCCCCTGCAAGCGGTTCATTGGTCGTTGCATCATATACGTGCCCCTTCAATATCTGTGCAGATATGGAAAAGCTGAACAGTAACGCTGCGAATAGCGTTATTAGAATTCTTTTTTTCATAAGTCTGTCTTTTTGTGAATAGTTATATCAGAATGTTTGCAAAGTACGTGAGATATTACCAGATTATCAAGGTGTATTTTTATGAATTGATGCTACATATTTAAGATAAATTCGGGGAGTGAATTCAAAAAAGTGCTATATTTGCTTGCATGAAACTGGAAATATCAGATTGGAACATGATTCCTTATGCCGGAGCATGGAGCCGGCAGACGGAATGGTTTGACGCACTTGTACATGCCAAGCAGGCAGGAGAGTGCTATGTCAATCATATTGTGCTCTGCGAGCATCCCCATGTCTATACATTGGGGCGTAGTGGAAAAGAAAGGAATATGCTGCTGGGAGAAGAACAACTGCGCAGGATAGGGGCTACGCTCTATCATATTGACCGTGGCGGAGACATTACGTATCATGGTCCGGGACAGTTGGTCTGCTATCCTATTCTGAACCTTGACGACTTTTCTTTGGGGTTGAAGGAATATGTGCATCTGCTGGAAGAGGCGGTAATCCGTGTTTGTGCTTCGTTTGGCATCGCGGCCGGACGTCTGGAGAAGGCAACGGGCGTATGGCTGGAGGGCGATACTCCCCGTGCCCGTAAGATTTGTGCCATCGGCGTGCGCAGCAGCCATTTTGTCACCATGCATGGATTGGCACTGAATGTGAATACCGATTTACGTTATTTCAGCTATATCAATCCCTGCGGATTCATAGACAAGGGTGTCACTTCTTTGCAGAAAGAGCTGGGACACGAGGTGTCGATGGAGGAGGTGAAGGAGCGTCTTTGCAAGGAGCTGGTAAATCTTTTGTCATGAACTATCTGGCACATATATTCCTTTCCGGTTCGAACAGAAAAGTACAGTTGGGCAATTTTGTAGGCGATGCCGTAAAGGGAAGCTCCTATAAGAATTATCCGCCGGATATAGCCAAGGGTATTCAGCTTCACCGCGCTATTGACGACTATACCGACCATCATCCGGCAGTTTGCGAGGTGGTGCATAGGCTTCAACCTGAATTCGGACGGTATTCGGGGGTATTGCTGGATATTTGTTTCGATTATTTGCTGGCTTCCCGTTTCGAGTCGTTCTCCGGAGGCTCCTTGAGGAAGTATACCCGGAATTTTTATCTTTCCCTCCTTATCAATTACCGCTATCTTCCGCTACGGTTCAAACGTTTTATCTGGCATTTTATCCTGACCGACCGTTTGCGGAAATACGCCACTCTGAACGGAATAAGAGAGTCTTTGAACATCATGGTGGAATATCATCATATTGATATATCCGTAGATAAGGCAATTCGATACCTTGAAGAGCACGATGAGGAACTGTTTGCTGTGTTCCAGCCATTTTTTATTGAATTGCAGAGGTTTTGCGCTGAATATCAGCATAATTATAAGTCACAATTTTAAGGACGAAGAAGGAATGAATATCGTGTCGGCAAGGAATTAATATCCTGCCGACACGATATTTGTTTTTTGTATCACACGTTGTTGATTTCCTGCATGACATGTTATTGATAGCTTGTGCCCTGTGGAATCAGCTTCCCGTACTCCGCTTCTCCCTTGCCAGTACCGAGATGATGTACCCTCCCTTGCTGTTCACCTTGTTCCAGTTTGTTCCATTGAATATTTTCCAGACGTAGTTTCCCAGCCTGCCGTAGTCCGATAACTTCAGAATCTTCCTGATTTCCTCCCGGTCGGTGATGTAGAGCTTTTCCAGATTCAGCATGAGGCATTCCAGGTTGTGCGTATTCCTGTTGTAGGCATATCCGGGAATGTCCAGATCAGGATTTCCCTGCGCTCCTCCGCTTTCCCCGGGGGGAGTAAGAGGGGGAAGTGCTCTACTTTCTTTTGCTTTGCTTTCTTCTACTTTGCTTTCTTTGCTTTGTTTGGAATTGCATGCATTTTCGGGGAAAATGTCTGCATCCTGCGTGCAATTTTCTCGGTTTTGCGTACAAGTCTTGTCCTTGTCCGGTTTATCTTCCTCCGTCTCTACCAGCAGATAGGGTAGGGTGGTGAGGTCCCTTTTTCTTCTTTTGGTGGCTTCCAGCCATACCTTCTGTATTTCGGTAGAGGTCAGCACCCCTTGTTCCCTATAGGTTTTGGGGTCGAAAAAGACTTTCTCCACCAGGATGTCCACGATTCCCTGCATCTCCTGCTCGTTGATGTCCTTTCCCGCCTTGTTTGTGAACAGTGTGCATTGCTCCGCGTTCCATTTCAGGTAATATCCGTTTTCCTTGTGTATCTTGCACAGCAGTTTCATTACCGCCGCCGTTCCTTTCAGTCCGAACCTGGCTTCCACCAGTTCCACTGCTATCTCTTCGAATAGATTTACTTTGAGGGGGAAGTATAGCATTCCCCCGTACATCATGGCCATTGTTTTTAGTGTTTAATGATTAGTGATTAATGGTTAATGGTTAGCATATGGGGCTCCATTCGAGGAAGTTTTCCAGCTGGAAGGTTTTCCATGCCTGCAGTTCCACGTCCCAAAAGGCTATGGTGCTTGTCACTCTTGTGATGTCATAATCTCTTCTGAAGTCTGCCTTGTAGGGCAGTAAGGTGGCTTTCGCCAGCCTGAATGTCCCGTCCTGCTTGTGGTAGGCTATGAGTGCGTGGCCGTATTGCATGTGGTCTATCAGGCTTTCTATCCGTCGGGCCATCCATGTGGCGCATGTTTCCGTGTAGTTCTTTTCCAGCATGATACGTATTTTCCATAGGTTTCTCAGTGCTTCGTGAAGTGAAGCGTTCTTTGTCGACTTTCTCATCTTGTTGTCTTTAAAATTAATAATTGTATTAGTTTGGCAGGAGGTACGCTTGTATATAAAAAAATGCCGCATTCGTTGAGAAAGCGGCATCTATAGGCGGTGTGGCTTCATCCTTACCAAAGTGGCGGCAAAGATAAGTGGTTTATTCCTTAAGTTGTTTATATTTAATTGTTGTCAATAAGTTTCGTGGTTTCTGCCCTTTTTTGTTTTATTCCCTATATCTCTCCTGCTACCTTCATTTCCCGCCACACTTCACCGAACTCTTGTATTATAGTGTTTTCTGACAGTCTTTTATAGTCTGGCGTTCTGAAGTCGAAATGTGAGTATGCCCATTGTGCTAATGCCTTGTTGCTTGTCGGCTTTTCTTCTATAAAGTATCTTGATTTTTTCCATAGGATGATGTCTTTAATGACTTCTTTCCTATATTGTGGCAATATTCCCATAACCTCCCCACTTGAGGGGCGTCCTACTCCTGCTTTCGGAGCTGATATGCCGTGCTTTACATCCGTTTTAAGGGTGTCTCTTTTTGTTTTTTTTCCTTACTTTGGAGTGTCTCTTTTGCCTTCATTTTCTAATGTTTTTGGGTTAATAATTAAAATTACTGTAGTTTGTAAAATAAATGCAAAGGTATATCAAGTTTTTTGTTTTTGTGGAGTAAGGATGGAGATAAAAAGCTGGGTTTTATCTTTATGATGGGTTAATGCGTTGATATATAAATGGAAATGACTTTGACTTGGAAGTGTTTTTTAAACGTTCGTTTAATGGACGCAAAGATAAGACTGTTTTTTATATCCTCAAAATGTTTAATAAAAATATTTTGGAAAACCCATCGTATCTCAGTTTAATCTACAGTAATTCAGTATGTTAAGTATCTTATTTAATATTTAAAATTTCCATTCCCTTTTATTAACTCATTCCCTATTTCATTTCCTGAAATTTGACGTCCATTAAACGAACGTTTAAAAAACGCTTTTTTGTTTGTAATCCGCTCGTTTATAGTCTCTTACCAGAAGGTAATGACGAACTGCAAAAAAACTGTTGGCAAGAAGGGCACAATGCTTGCTGTATTTTAATAAGGTGCTCGCAAATGATTGGATACCAGGTATATACCGAGGGTTCAAAGCCCCAGAGGAACACTCTTTTGTGAACAAAACAACGAAAATGGAAACGGATAACGAGGTTGAAGTCTGGCATGCCATGCGTGCCACATACCGCAGAGAGCTTGATGCGGTGCATCTTCTCGAGAAGGAGAACCTCGGCTGTTTTGTCCCCATGCAATATAAGGTAAGTATCCGTAAGGGTAAGAAAGTCCGTACTTTGGTTCCCGTCATCCGTAATCTGGTTTTTGTCCATGCACGTCCTTCCGACGTACAACGTGTTAAGTCTCAAATTACTTATTTGCAATATATAACCGATACTCGCAGTGGTCAGAAGATAATTATTCCCGACCATGAGATGCAGCGCTTCATCGCCGTTGCCGGAACCTATAACGACCATTTGCTTTATTTCCAGCCCGAAGAGTTGAATCTGTCGAAAGGAACTAGAGTCCGTATTACGGGTGGTGACTTTACAGGTCAGGAGGGTATTTTTCTGAAAGTAAAGGGTGCACGTGACCGTCGTGTGGTTATAGAGATACAAGGTGTCATTGCTGTTGCCATGGCCACCATCCATCCGGACCTTATAGAAGTGATCGGCTGAATTATAATTCATAATTTACAACTCATAGTTTACAATTCATAATTCAAAAAATGTCCTCCTCCCTTTTCGAAGAAGCAATTAATCTCCAGCGTGCTGCGCACGAACTGATGTATTTAGGTATGGACGGTAGTCCTATCTATAGTGATGACCTTTCCCGCCGCAACGGTGAGGTTTACCGCTTGACTGCGGCTTTGTATGGTTCCAGTGCTCGAGGTACTACTACGGAAGAACAGGCAAACGTCTGTCTTGCTCTCTTGATGGGTTATAACGCATCGTTCATTGACCATGGCGAGAAGCAGGATCACCTCCAGGAGATATTAAACCGTTGTTGGAATCTCCTTGATACCCTTCCCGCTTCGCTGTTGAAACTCCGTCTGCTTACTGCCTGTTATGGAGAAGTGTTCGATGAGCTCCTGGTCGACGAAGCCCGGAAGATTATTTCTTCCTGGGACTCCGCATCGCTCACTGCCGAACAGCAGGAAGCTGTCGAGGGAATTCCGGAATGTAGTTGACAATCCCTATCCGTGGGAATATCTTGAGGACTAAAACAGGTGAAAGTTTTCTCGCAAGGCAAAAAGAAATGGAGTGGAGAATGTAAGAGACACGGGAAAAGTTAAAGGCATATAGAGCTAAACATACAAGTGATATATTCATGTAATGAGTGAAAAGGATTCCACGCATTGTATTACGAAAAATAGCCTCCAGAGAAACGGATTATATGGCATTTCTGCCAATGAATATAGTAAAATAACTTATTATTTGATTAAAAATATAACTCAAAGTGGGTTATACCCCCTTTAGTAGATGCCCAATATCTATTGAATATCCGGGAAGCGTGGTACTAACTCTTTCATTACTACGCGAAGTAATAAATATAAATCACCTTTGGTTCCACCTTCCCGGATTAGTTTGATTTTTTCAGTGTGTGACATATAAGAATCTAACAAACATTAAATTATGCGTCGAATCTTATTTCTGATTTTATGTCTTTTTATTTTCTTCGGTTCTGCCTATGCCCAGCGCATGTCCGACGAGCAAGTGGTTGAATATGTGAAACAAGCACAGGCAGCCGGAAAATCTCAGAAGCAGATGACTGCCGAACTGTTGCGCCGTGGTGTGACCCGCGAACAGGTGCTCCGCATCAAGGATAAATATGAGAACTCGGGTGTTGCTGTCCCGGGTTCCGAAGCTCCCTCACAGATGCGCAAGCGTTCGGTTGCTGTGGGAGAATCCTACGAGGCTGCCGAACTGGATGACCAGAAAGCGGTTGTTGATGAGAGACTTGAAAGCCAGTCCGCCCCTGAGGCTGCCGGCATACAGATTTTCGGTCATAATCTGTTCCAGAACCGTAATCTCTCCTTTGAACCTAGTGTGAATTTGGCTACTCCGGCAAATTATCGGCTGGGGCCCGGTGACGAGGTGATCATAGATATCTGGGGAGCTTCCGAGAATACCATCCGCCAGACCATCAGTCCCGAGGGGAGTATCCAGGTGAAAGACCTCGGTCCCGTTTATCTGAACGGCATGACTGTTAAAGAAGCCAACGCTTATCTGCAACGGGAACTGTCCAAGATCTATTCCGGTATCGGAGGGGGGGATCCCAATTCACAGATCCGTCTGACTTTAGGCGATATACGTACCATTCAGATTCATATTATGGGTGAGGTCACGGTGCCGGGTACTTATACACTTTCGGCTTTTTCTACGGTTTTCCATGCCTTGTACCGTGCCGGTGGTGTGAATAATATCGGTAGCTTGCGTGACATCCGTCTGGTTCGTAACGGAGAGACGATAGAGCATTTGGACGTCTATGAGTTCATCATGCAGGGCAAGATGAATGACGATGTCCGTCTGCAGGAGGGCGATGTGATTATCGTGAGTCCCTACCAGTCGTTGGTCGAGATAGTAGGTAAGGTGAAACGTCCCATGTATTATGAAATGAAGCCTGCCGAGACGGTTGCTTCCTTACTGAAGTATGCGGGTGGCTTTATGGGAGATGCCTATAAGAAGGCTGTACGCATCATCCGTAAAAGCGGACGTGAACATCAAGTATATAATGTGGATGAGATGGACTATTCTGTATTCCGTTTAGACGACGGTGACTTAATGACGGTTGACGCCGTACTCGACCGTTTTGAGAACAAGGTTGAGGTCAGTGGTGCCGTCTATCGTCCGGGGCTTTATCAGTTGGACGGTGAGGTGAATACGGTGAAGCAGCTGATAAAGAAGGCTGAGGGACTCCGGGGAGATGCTTTCCTTGCCCGGGTCCTTCTGGACCGTGAGCGTGAAGATCTTACGCACGAAATGGTTGCCGTTGATCTAGAGGGTATCATGAACGGTACGGTTTCTGATATACCCCTTCAGAAGAACGACCATCTGTATGTTCCCGGTATCCATGACCTGAAGGAGAGCGAGACGGTCTCCATTTATGGTGAGGTGCTCAATCCCGGTACTTTCCTGTACTCCGACAACTTAACGATAGAGGATATGATTGTCCAGGCGGGAGGTCTTACTGAGGCTGCCGCCACTACCTGTGTGAGCGTGACGCGCCGCATCAAGGATCCCAAGAGTACTGCCTACAGCAGCAAGCTTGCGGAGACATTCACCTTTGACATCAAGGACGGTCTTCTGACGGGTGCCGGTAGTTTCTACCTGCAACCTTTCGATGTAGTCCAAGTTCGTCGCAGTCCTGCCTACCAAGTTCAGCGCATGGTGACAATTGCGGGTGAGGTGCTTTTCAGCGGCAGCTATTCGTTGTTGAAAAAGAATGAACGTCTGAGTGATGTGATAGGTCGTGCAGGCGGAATTACTCCGGCGGCATATATAAAGGGGGGACGTTTGATTCGTAAGCGCAATGATGAGGAACGTCGGCGTGAGACGGATGTGCTTCGCATAGCTCAGGGTGGTGAGGGGAAGGATAGCATCTCTGTGGACAAGCTTGCCATCTCTGAGACTTATGCAGTAGGCATCGATATGGAAAAGGCTCTGTTTAATCCGGGAAGTGACTATGACATTGTCCTGCGTGAGGGAGATATCGTTTATATTCCTGAATACGTCAATACGGTGAAGATCAGCGGTTCAGTGATGTATCCTAATACAGTAACCTGGGAGAAAGATGCCAAGCTGAAACATTATATCAATATGGCAGGTGGTTATGGCGAAAATGCGAAAAAGAAGAAAGCATACATCATTTATCTGAATGGTACGGTAGCCCGTGCTAAGAAGAGTGACAGTGATTTAATCCAGCCGGGTTGTGAGATTGTGGTTCCCACGAAGTCTGAGAGGAAGCGTCTCCAGCTTTCCGAGATTATGGGTCTGAGCTCCACGACTGCGACTATTGCGGCGATGGTGGCTACTTTGGCTAATACTTTTAAATAAGAAACAAGTGGAAGATATAAAAAGAAAAGATACCGGTATGAGTGACGAACAACAGAATAAACATACACAGGAAGAGGAGATTGATTTGCTTGAGCTTGCCTTGAAGGTCTGGGCGGAGCGCAGGTGGATATTGAAGTGTTGCGGCTATGCGGTGATTGTGGGGCTGGTGATTGCTTTCAGTATTCCCAAGGAATATACGACAAGTGTAATGATTGCTCCGGAAGCTTCTGATAATAAAGGCGGAGGGCTTTCCTCATTGGCAAGTTTGGCTGGCATCAATCTGAATACATCTTCGGGATCTGATGCGATTTATCCTGATTTATATCCGGATATTGTGAGTTCCACTCCTTTTGTGACAGGGTTGTTTGATGTCCCAGTCCGTGATATGGATGGGGAGATAAACACCACACTTTATGACTATATGGACGAATACCAGCGTATGCCATGGTGGTCGTATATCATATCTGCCCCTTTCAAGGCTTTAAGTTGGACTATTTCTCTGTTTAAGGAATCAGAAGAAGAGGTGGATAAATTAGATCCTTTTCAGCTGACAAAAGAGCAGACTGATATTGTGAAAGCACTGAGTGATCATATAGGTGTTTCGGTAGATAAAAAGACCGGGGTTACTACAATTTCCGTCACGATGCAGGATCCCCGTATTTCAGCATGTCTGACAGATACTGTTGTGAACAGGTTGCAGTCTTACATTATTGATTATCGGACTAATAAAGCCCGTAAGGATTTTCATTTCCAAGAAAAGCTTTTTGAGCGTAAGAAGAAGGAGTACGAACAAGCTCAAGAAAACTATGCCAAGTTTGCCGATGCCAACAAGAATATCATCCTCCAGAGTTACCGTGCCGAACAAGTGCGATTGGAGAATGAAATGAATCTTGCTTATCAAGTATATACAAGCGTTGCGCAGCAGTTGCAAATGGCGGAGGCAAAGGTGCAGGAAATTACTCCTGTTTATACGGTGGTTGAGCCTGCGACAATTCCTGTAAAGGCGTCAAAACCTAATAAAGTTATGATACTTTTGGGTGTTGTATTTCTGGTCGGTATAGTATGTGTTAGTTGGATACTCTTGGGAAGGAGGTTTATTGATACTTTCAGAGGTGAAAAGTATGTATAGTAATGTTTTACAATGAATATAATAGAAACAAATATTGAAGGAGTTATAATTATTGAACCTCGTCTATTTGAAGATGAACGTGGTTATTTTTTTGAATCTTTTAATCAAAAGGAATTTCAAGAAAAAGTATGTAAAACCACATTTATACAGGATAATGAAAGTAAATCTAGTTATGGAGTAATTCGTGGTTTACATTTTCAAAAGCCTCCTTTTGCTCAAAGTAAATTAGTCCGTGTAGTGAAAGGATCGGTATTAGATGTAGCTGTTGATATAAGAAAGGGATCTCCAACCTTTGGTCAGCATGTAGCTGTAGAGTTAACAGAAGATAATCATCGACAATTTTTTATTCCAAGAGGTTTCGCTCATGGTTTCTCAGTTTTAAGTAAAGAAGTCATTTTCCAGTATAAATGTGATAATTTTTATGCTCCTCAGAGTGAAGGCGCTATTGCATGGGATGATCCAGATCTAGGAATAGACTGGCAAATTTCTATTGACGAAATCCTTTTAAGTGAAAAAGATAAGTCACATCCTAAGTTGGCAGAAATAATATTTTAAGCATGGCATCGGATAAACAGCGAATAGCTCAAAATACCTTATTTTTATATGTTAGAATGTTTCTAATAATAATCGTATCTCTATATACTGTTAGAGTTGTTATTAGAACACTTAATGTAACGGATTATGGTATATATATGGCTGTTGGTGGTATTGTATTGGCACTATCTTTTTTATCTCAGACAATAGCTTCTGCTTCTCAACGTTTTTTCGCTTATGAGTTAGGGCGAAAAGACTTTTGTCAATTGAGACATACTTTTAGCATGATTTTTATAGTCTATATAATTATTGTTTTGGCGATATTATTTATCGCTGAAACTTTAGGATTATGGTTTTTGAATAATGTAATGACTATACCAGTCAATCGTTTGGAAGCGGCTAATTGGGTTTATCAGTTTGCATTACTATCGTTTATAGTTAAGATATTGACAAATCCTTATAATGCAGTGATTATTGCTCGTGAAAATATGAAGATTTACGCATATGTTAGTATTGTAGAGGCTTTTCTTAAATTATTGATTGTTTATTTATTAGTAGTTTTTGCAATAGATAAATTGAAGTTATATGCTGTATTGACGTTCGCGGTGACCTGTATTGTTTCGGCTATTTATGTTTTGTTCTGCTTTAAAAAATATGAAGAATCCCGAATTTCACTATTTTGGGACAAAGCACTTTTCAAATCTATTTTCTCATATTCTTCATGGAGTTTGTTTGGAACAATGGCAGGAGTTGCTAATACGCAAGGTACTAATTTGCTGTTGAATGTTTTTTGGGGACCTGTTGTTAATGCTGCCTATTCGGTTGCCCAGCAAGTCAGTACGGTTATTCAACAATTTTCAGGAAATTTTTTCATGGCTATTCGCCCTCCTTTAATAAAGAGCTATGCAGAGGGGAATTATGTTGATATGATGCAATTATTTTATTTGAGTAGCCGTTTTTCTTTTTTATTGTTGTACGCCGTTATATTACCATTGATATTGGAGGTTGAATTTATTTTGAAATTGTGGTTGGGCGATGTAGGAGAATATATGATTTCTTTTACTAAGTTGATTTTAGTTTATTGCCTTGTCTTGGCAATAGGGAATCCCATAACTATCATTATGCAAGCGGCAAAGAAAGTGAAATTATATCATGGTATTGTGGATAGTTTTGTATTACTTACTTTACCTTTGTCATACGTATTCTTAAAATTTGGGTGTCCGCCAGAGGTTAGCTTGCTGGTTGCTGTTGTTATGCTTATGATAGCGCATATCATACGTTTATTTGTTTTTGCTAAAGTTGTGACATTTTCTTTTAAAGAGTATTGGAAGAAATTTGTTTTTCCAACTATGTTGGTAACTTTTTTTTCAGCACTACCTGCTTTTTATATTCAATCTGTCATTTCTGGTGGATTTGTACAATTTGTTGTAGTATGTTTGGTTTCTTTGTCGTGTATTGGGATAAGTGGCTATTTGGTTGTACTAACTCCAATAGAGAAGAGTTTTTTGTGTAGAAAGCTTAGATTCTGATTATGTGTTATGGATGCAAGCACTGTCATTTTAATTATAAATTCACTTTTCTATATAACAGCATTTGTGATGTATCAGATACGTATGAGAACATTTCAGATGGGAAGTTTTATTTTACTTTTTTATTCTTTACTTTCTGTTGGTAGTGTTTGGTTGTATAATATAGATAGTGTTTGGACCTTTGAAACTATCACGATTTTTCCTTTGGTATATTTATATATTGTTTTGATGATTTCTTTTTATCCTTTGTTGAAATTCTCCAATAAAAAAATGAGCAATATAAAAATGCCGGATGATATGGTGATGAGTATGATTTCTGTAGTAGTGATAATTGTCTATTTATGTTTCTTTTTCCAAACGATACTTTCAAACTTTTCTCTGTCGAATCTTTTTGATCCAATGACTTTAGCAGAAAATTATGAAACAAAATCAGATAATGTTGGATACAATGATGGGAAAGTAAATATTTTTGGGATACTGAAAAATATTTTTAATAGTATTCTGTGGATATTGTTTATGTACAATTGGATTCAGAAGAAGAAATTGTTGACTATTGGTGTATTTATAGCAATTATCATTTCGGTATTTACTAGTTTGGCATGGGGAGCTCGAGGTCCGTTGGTTTTTATTATTATGCAAGTTCCATTTGTTTATTTTGTGTTTTCTCCTTTGATGAGCCAAGAAATGCGGAGAAAATATCTTTTTACAGTGGCAGCTTTTGTCATTCTCATATTTGTAGGAGGAGCTGCATTAACATTGGGGCGTTTTAATGATGCTGCAGATTTTACTATTATGGATATCGTATTGTATTATGCTTCATCTAATTTTATAAAGTTTGATAATTTTGTATTAGATGTGGGAGGATGTAGGTATGGTGATAGGGTTTTTCCTCTAATTAGAGTCTTGTTAGGATTAGATACGGCTGGTGATTACAAAACACGTCGCTTGTTATATCCGAATTTGAAGGTAGATGATTCTCAGTTTACATTTTTTGTTGGAGAGTTTGTTATTGATTTTGGTCCTATTTTAGCATTTATAATTATTTCTTTGGCAGCATATTATTTTTATAAAAAGATCATCACTAATGAATATGATTTTGGAACAATATTAATATTATCCTTGGCTTATAATATAGTGGTAATCGGTTTTACTTTATTTCCGTATTCAGAGATAAGTGGCAATCTTTCTATTATTTATACCATATTTTGGATATTTGTATTTAAATACTTTACTTTTAAACGATTAGTAATAGGTAAGAATAAGTAGTATGACAAAAAAAACTCGTGTTATAGCCTTTTATCTTCCACAATTTCACCCTATTCCAGAAAATGACAAATGGTGGGGAAAAGGCTTTACAGAATGGACTAATGTCGGAAAAGCTAAGCCCTTGTTTAAAGGACATTATCAGCCCCGTGTTCCTGCAGATTTAGGGTATTATGATTTGCGTATGCCTGAAGTTAGAGAAGCTCAAGCTGAGATGGCACGTGCAGCTGGTATAGAAGGTTTTTGCTATTGGCATTATTGGTTTGGTAATGGGAAAAAGTTGTTAGAAAGACCTTTTCAGGAGGTACTTCTCAGTGGAAAACCTGATTTTCCGTTTTGTCTTGGTTGGGCAAACCATAGCTGGACTAACAAATCTTGGGAAGTGGGAACTAAAAAGGTCAAAGAGGCTACTTTGATGGAGATGATTTATAATAAGGAAGAGTATATAAAGCATTTTTATGAAGTATTGCCAGCTTTTAAGGATAAAAGGTATATTCAAGTAGATGGTAAACCCTTGTTTCTTGTTTTTAGACCATTGGAGATACCCAATCCTCGTGAATTTATTGAACTATGGCAGGCAATGGCACAAGAAAATGGCCTTAAGGGTATTTATTTTGTAGGAATTGCCTATAATATGCTTCCACAGGACTGGACTTTAAAAAATATTATTTTGAAAAATATAGCAGATAAATCGGCTTTATATTATAAAGCTGTGTTAAATGCAGGATATGATGCTGTTAATTCGCGAGGTTATCATCGGGCCGATTACTATTGCCGTTCTTTGAAAGAAGTTTTGTGGCGTAGTATCTGTATGCGCTTATTTAAGTACACTCCTGTTTCAAGGTGTGAGCAGAAGAATATAAATAAATATCTTTATGTCAAGGAAGATAGATGGGAAAATGTATTTCCTACTTTGTTGCCTAATTGGGATAGAACTGCAAGAAGTGGAGCAAGAGCAAGAGTTTATACGGGTAGTACTCCGGAAGTATTTAGTGAGCAATTGAAATCTGTAGTGGATTTATTGTCAGATAAAGAAGATGAACATAAAATTACTTTCTTAATGTCATGGAATGAATGGGCAGAGGGTAATTATGTGGAGCCAGACTTAAAGTATGGTCATGGCTTTTTAGATGTATTAAAGAAAATCGTTTAATTGTTTATATATGAATCTGAAACGTTTTTGTACACGATTTCGTGAAATGAGAACTTGTTATGTTGGAACGAAAGTTTCTTTTCTAGATAAAATCTTTTATGCTGTAGATTATGTTTTTGCTTTCATAATTCATGGGGCTTCTATTAGTGATTATTTTGCTTATGGTTTTTATAAACTTAGATATAAGGGAAGAAAGGAGTATATAACTTATAGGCGTTATCATGTTATACAAAATAAATGCAATAAAGTTTCAGATAGATGTTTATGTCGAGAAAAAAATAAATTTAATGAATTATTTAAAGAGTTTTTAGGGCGTGATTGGATTGATGTAAATAATGTTGATGAGATGCTGTTTATCTCATTTTGTCATAAATATCCTGTAATTTTTATTAAAGAAATTAATGGATATAGGGGTATAGGTACTCGTAAAATAGAGACGGAGAATTTGAATGCAAAAGACTTGTATAATGAACTGATTTCAGATATAAATTCTCACTATATAGCAGAAGAACAAATAACCCAAATTAGTGAACTGGCAAACTTTCATCCTTGGTCAATCAATACGATACGTATAGTAACGGTTTATGATACGATAAATGATAAAGTTCATATTATGAATGCTCGTTTACGAATGGGGAACAAAAAAAATAATGTTGATAATTTTCATTTTAGTGGAATTGGTGCAAATATAAATATAGAAACAGGCATCATAGATACAATTGGTTATGATGCACATAATAACACTTATATAGTACATCCGATTACAGGAAAGCAAATAATAGGTGCTCAAATTCCATATTGGGAAGAGTGCAAAACTTTTGTTGAGCGTGCAGCAAGACATATTCCAAGTGTTCGATATATAGGTTGGGATATTGTAATACAGAGTGGAGGTCACTTTTTATTGATAGAAGGTAATGATAATGCTGATCATGATTTTCAGCAATTGCACAATTGTGGTTTATGGAAACAATATCAATCTATAATCAAAAGATTTTAAGATTATGTATATATTGATGATTGCTCGTGGATATCCTACTGAAGAAGACCCTCAATGGGGATGCTTTGAACAAGATCAAGCTGAAGCATTATGTAATAATGGTCACCAAGTTGTTGTTCTTAGTGTTGATAGCCGTTTTTTATGGAAATTCAGAAAAGTAGGAATAACACATTATAGCAAAAATGGCGTAAATTATTATAATAGTTTTTGGTTTCCAGGTGTTTTGACGAGGACTATAAGTCGAAAATTTAATGTTTTCATAAAAAAATGCCAAGTGGATAAACTATATAAGAAAGTTGAGTTCTTGTATGGACGACCAGATGTAGTATATGGACAATTCTTTTTTAATACTGACATAGGAGTTTATCTTCAAAAAAAGTACAATTTGCCGTTAGTTGGTATAGAACATGCCGGTAGATTTAATTCTGACCGGCTAGATTCGATTACAAAATGGATGGCAACTAATGCTTATGCAAATGCTGACGAAATAATAACGGTCTCTCAAACTTTGCGAAAAAGGATATTATATCATTTTAAAAGAGATAGTTATGTTATCCATAATTTAGTCAATAATATATTTTTCGATTCTGTAAGGAAAGTCGAAAAAACAAATAGCTTTTCTTTCGTATCTACAGGGAGTTTAGTTTACGGCAAAGGTTTTGATTTATTAATAGAGGCATTTTCTCTTATTAATAGAAGAAATAAAGATATACATTTAGTTATAATAGGTGATGGAGTAGAAAGACAAAATTTGCAAAAGCAGATAGATAATTTAAAACTCTCGCATAATATTCATTTGGTAGGAAAGAAAACAAAGGGTGAGATTGTCCAAATATTAAGTGATAGTTCTGTTTTCATATTACCTTCACGTAGCGAAAATTTTTCAGTATCAATATTAGAAGGATTAGCTGTAGGTTTACCTGTTATTGCAACTCTCTGTGGCGGAGTTAAGGAGTGTATTAATGAAAAAAATGGGTTATTAGTTCCTGTTGAAAATGTACCAGCATTAGCTGATGCTATGAAAAAAATGTATGATACATTGGGTGAATATGATAGTCAGGAAATTGCTCAAGATTGTTATAATAGATTTTCACCTTCTGTGATTTCCGATAAATTGGTAGATGTTTTCCAAAAAGCAGTCGAAAAAAAGAAAAAAATGTCATGAAGAATCTTATAATTATTGCCGCCGGTGGTATGGGTCGTACTTTATATGATATGGCACGTGAAAGTTTAGGTTTTGCAACAGAATTTGTCATTAAAGGTTTTATTGATGATAATTTGTCCGCATTGAATGACTTTCCAAATTATCCTCCGGTAATAGATAAGATTAGTACTTATATACCACAGAACGATGATGTTTTTGTCTGCTCTATAGGTGGAAATGCCCGTAAAAAATGTATGGGTGAAATTATTAATAGAGGAGGACGTTTTATTTCCTTAATCCATCATACTGCTAGAATTGGTTCTAATGTAAAATTGGGTGAAGGAAATATTATCGGTGCTTATACAAGCATTGGTGCTGATGCTGTGATAGGTGATTATAATATGATACAATCTTATACAGTAGTGGGGCATGATGTTCGTTTGGGTGATTGGAATCGTATTGATACACATGTCACTTGTGTAGGTGGTACGGTTGTTGGAAATGAGGTAGATATTTATACTTCTTCCGTGTTAAATCATGGAGTTGTTGTAGAAGATAATGCTCATGTTGGCGCTTGTAGTTTTGTTATACGCAGAGTTAAAGCTGGTACTACTGTTATGGGAAATCCTGCTAAAAGATTAATATAAATAATAAATAAGATGGAATTAGTAGACTTTATTGAAAAATTTGCTGAGCAATTTGATGATGTAGATGTAGAACAACTTAGTTCTACAACTAAATTTCGCGAGTTAGATGGTTACACATCGCTGGTTGCTCTATTGATTATTACAATGATTGATGAGGAATATGATGTCACTGTTACTGGTGATGATATGAAACAGCAGGCAACTATTGGTGATTTGTATAATTTGGTATCTTCCCGTTTGTAATGTATAATCCTTTTTCTTTAGAAGGGAAGACTGTACTAGTTACAGGTGCTTCATCCGGTATCGGACGAGCTACTGCCATTGAATGTTCGAAGCTGGGAGCAACTTTAGTTCTGACAGGTAGGAATGAGAGTGCTTTGCAAGAAACTAAAGAGTTGCTATCTGATTCAAATAAAGAGCATTTAATGCTGGTTGCTGATTTAAGAATAGAAGAATCCTGTGAGAAATTGGTGGCTCAATTACCAGTATTGGATGGCTTTGTTTGCAATGCGGGAATAGGAAAAATGTTACCATTGCAATTCTACTCTTTGGATGTACTAAACGAAGTATTTCAGATGAATTGTTTTGTTCCTATGCTGCTACTGAAATTGTTGGTGAAGAAAAAGAAACTGAGAAATTCATCTTCAGTAGTCTTTACTGCATCAATTTCTGGTTATAATAATGTGGCGCCTGCAAATGGTATTTATGGAACTTCAAAGAGTGCCTTGAGCACTTATATGAAATATGCTGCCTTGGAGTTGGCAGGGAAGGGGATTCGATGTAATGCTGTACAGCCGGGAAGAATCAATACTCCTTTGATTTCTAATCGTTTGCTATCAGAGGAAGATGTGACTAAAGACATAGAACAATATCCGATGAAGCGTTATGGCAAGCCGGAAGAAGTGGCTCATGCTATAATTTATTTACTTTCCGATGCTTCTGCATGGGTTACAGGTACTAACTTGGTAATTGATGGAGGTCGTAGTCTGAAATAATTTGTATGGAAAGGCTTTTAGAGAATAAGGTATGTATCATTACCGGTGCTGCACAAGGCATTGGTAAATCGATAGCCGAACGTTTTGCTTCGGATGGTGCTTTGGTTTATGCCTGTGACCGTGCAGAGGGAGTTATGGATGAATGGGCGAAAGCTTGTTCGGAGAAATACGGCACACGTGTGTGTCCTTTGTATTTTGACGTGACTGATGCTGTGGCTGTAAAATCAGCCTTTATGTCTGTATTCAAGCAGGAAAGACGGATTGATGTATTGGTGAACAATGCGGGTGTTGTATTCAACAAGAAGATCGGCATGATACTTCGTCCGGAGACCGAGCTTATGTTTAGGGTGAATGTCATAGCTGTGATAGAAATGGTACAGCTGGTTTCCCGGCTGATGGCCAGAGGACATGGCGGCTCCATTGTGAATATAGCTTCGGTGACAGCTGTACTCGGCTCTCCCGGCCAGTCTGCCTATTCAGCAACCAAGGGGGCGATTATAGCTTTCACCAAGTCTGCCGCCAAGGAACTGGCATCTCAAGGAATCCGTGTGAATGCGGTGGCTCCGGGCATTGTAAAGACGGAGCGTTTTTCCGAACTTTACGAAGAGAGCGGTGAGAAAATTGACAACCGTATCCAGAGAATTGCATTGGGGCGTTTGGGGACTCCCTTGGACGTGGCCAATGCCTGTGCCTTTCTGGCATCAGACCGTTCATCCTATATATCGGGACAGATATTGGGGGTTGACGGTTGCGCTTCCATTTAAGATAAAAATAAGATGATATTAAGTTTGAACGAGCGACCACAAGAGGCGGTTGCTGTGATAGATGCTTCGGGAACTGTCTTGAAGTATGGGGAGTTGTTGGCATTTTCGGAGAAAATCGGTGCTTTACTTCCTCAGCGTTCCCTGTTGTTCTTGTTGACAGAAAATAATGTTGGTGGGATAGCATGGAGTATCGGTAGCATTAATTCCGGTAATGTCCCCTTGATATTGAATGCTCATATTGAGGAAGGGCTTTTTCATAATTTGTTTGAGATTTACCGTCCTCCTTATGTGTGTGTACCATCATCGATGGCGGACACACTGCAATATGAGTCTGTGTATGAGTATTATGGCTATACTTTACTATGTACCGGAATGGAACCATGTAGGGTACATGATGACTTGTCCCATCTGCTGCCGACTTCCGGCTCTACGGGAAGTCCCAAATTGGTTCGTCATAAATATGAGAATATAGAGGCGGCAGCTCTGAATATCTCCACTTTCTTTGGACTGACCTCCTCTGACCGTCCATTGCTGGTGCTGCCATTGTATTATACAATGGGGCTGTCCGTAGTATTTAGCCACCTATATGTGGGTGCCACTATATTGATAACCCACCAAAGCATGACGGACAAGGCTTTCTGGAGTTTCATGAAGGAACAGCGGGCCACCAGTTTTACTGGAGTGCCCTACAGCTTTGAAATTTTGAATCTGATGCGTTTCTTCCGTATGGATTTGCCTGATTTGACTTTGCTTACTCAGGGTGGCGGTAAGATGCCTCGCCAGCTGAATCTGAAGTTTGCTGAATATTGCCGTGACACCGGCAAACGCTGGATAGCTACTTACGGCCAGTCTGAAGGTACTGCCCGCATGGCCTATCTTCCTGCTGAATATGCAATATCCAAATGCGGGAGCATAGGTCGGGCAGTTCCCAATGCGGAACTGTCCCTGATAGATAGTGACGGAAATGTGATAGAAGGTTCTCACACGGAAGGTGAAATGTGCTACCGTGGCAAGAATGTGACGATGGGATATGCCCGTAGTCGGGAAGATTTGCTGCTGGGTGATGAGCGTAATGGCTTTATGCGTACCGGTGACTTGGCTTACAGGGATGAGGACGGCTGTTATTACATTGTAGGGCGTATGGGACGTTTCCTGAAGCTGTTTGGCATGCGTATCGGTCTGGATGAGTGTGAACAGATAATCAAAGGGAAATATCCGATAGAATGCGCTTGTGTGGGTACGGACGATAAGATGACCGTCTATCTGACCGATGAGAAATATGCAGTGGCTGTAAAGGAAGTACTGGTTGAAAAGACCAAGCTGGTAGCCTCGGCTTTTGAGGTAAAAGTGATAGCTGACATACCCAAGAATGAGGCGGGAAAAATATTGTATAGTAAGTTGAATTCATAAAAAAGACAGGAACGATGACAAATATTGAAAAGTATAATGACGCTTTTGTAGAAGTGTTTGGTGTGGACAGTGCAGTGTTGAACGATAGTTTTTCAAAAGACAGTGTGGAATCCTGGGATTCTGTTCACCAACTGAATATAATCGCATTGCTGGAAGAGTCCTTTGACGTAATGTTTGACCCGGAGGATATCATGGAGTTTACTTCCTATGGAAAGGGACGTGAAATCTTGAAAAAATACGAAGTCGAACTTTAAGGGTCAAGGTAATGGCAAGATGGGAAATTAAGAATGTCGGCATGAAGGGAGTGGCTATGACCGTTCCGGAGAATGTGGTAAAAACTTCCGAACTGGGACTTCTTTCCCAAGAGGAAGCTGATGTATTTGACAATACAGTCGGTATAAAAGAAAGGCATATCGCTCCGGACACAATGTGTGCCTCGGATATGTGCCAGGCTGCCGCTGAGAAACTGCTTGAAGAGCTGGGTTGGGAGAAGGACAGCATTGATGTATTGCTGTTTGAGTCTGTTACGGGTGATTATCGTACTCCTCCTACTTCCTGCATATTGCAAGACAGGCTTGGCTTGTCGGAAAATTGTTTCTGTATGGATATTCCAATGGGTTGTTGTGGGTGTATGTATGCTATAACAGTTGCCGGTAACTTGTTGACGACAGGTAATGTAAAGCGTGCCTTGTTGCTTGTTGGTGATACGGCTTTGCGGATGGGGTCCATGAAAGACAAAAGCCGTGTACCTTTATTCGGTGACTGCGGTACAGCCATAGCTTTGGAATATGATGAGACTGCCAGTGATATTGTGGTTGATTTTCATACTTATGGCAAGGGATATGAAGCTTTGATGACCCCTCATGGTGGTTTCCGCCATCCGGCTACACCTGCTTCCTTTGAATATGAAGATTTTGGCAATGGCATTGTGCGTGCTCCCATTCATACATTGATAAATGGAATGAATGTCTTTTCTTTCGCGATATCCCGTCCTCCTAAATCCGTCGAGGCCTTTTTGGATGATTATAAAATTAATCGTGAAACGGATATAGACTATTTCTTGATTCACCAGGCGAACAAGATGATTGTGGATCGTATTGTGAAGAAGTTGAAGTTGCCCAAAGAGAAGGTTCCTTATAACCTGGAGGAGTTTGGAAACTTGGGTGGAGCTTCTATTCCTTCATTAATGGTGAGCCGCTTGCGTGAACGGCTGATGCAGGAAGAGACTACCTTGTTGATGTCCTCTTTTGGGCTTGGATTAAGCTGGGGGACAATGTGGATGAAGACGAAACCTATGATTGTGCCTGATATAATTTGGTTATAGTATGAATATTTTGATTGTTGGTGGTGGACTCCAAGCATTATCTGTAGCCCGCTCTTTAAAAAAAGAAAGGTATAGTGTCATTGCCTTGTTGCATAGAGGAGATATTTCGACAAAATCAAAATATATAGATAAACTTTATACTATTGATATAACTCCAACACACAAAGAGGAGTATTTGTCTTCTGTACATCGTGTTTTGCAAGTACATGCTATTTCTGTAATTATTCCTTTAAGTGATGTAACTGCTGAGTTTTTAAGTATAAATAAAGTGGAATTAGAACATGAATACCATCTTAAGTGCGCAATCCCTAATTATGATATTTTTCAAAAGGCAAATGATAAGTGGCAACTTTTAGCTTTATGTAAGGAAAATTTTATTCCTCATCCTCAAACACAGTTGTTGACCTCAAGTAACTTACAGGAAGCGGCAGATGCCATAGGATTTCCAGCTTTGATAAAACCTAATATTTCAGTGGGAGCAAGAGGTATTACAATGGTCTATTCTTTGTCTGATTTACAAGATAAGTATGATGGAATATTAAGAAAATACGGTGAATGTACTCTACAGGAATACATTGATAATTCTGGTGCACCCTATTATAATGTGATGATGTACAGAAATGCAAAAGGGAATATAATCAACACTGTGATTATAGAGATTATCAGATATTATCCAATAAAAGGAGGAAGTAGCTCTTTTTGCAGGACTGTAGAATCGAAAGAACTATCTGAAATTTGTACGAAGACATTGGAGGTTTTGAATTGGACAGGTTTTGCCGATTTTGATATTTTGCAAACTAAAGATGGAGATTTCAAGATTATAGAGATTAATCCTCGTGTTCCTGCTTCTATTCGTGCAGCAGAAGTTTCAGGTATTAATTTCCCGGCTTTGATAGTCAATGATATGCTGGGTATAAAAATCTCCCCTTATGCTTATGTTCCTAATAAGCAATTACGATATTTAGGACTTGATATTATGTGGTTTATATCATCAAATAGACGTTTTTCTTGTATTCCTTCTTGGTTCATATTCTTTTCCCGGAATTTGTATTATCAAGAAAGTGGGGCAATCTTTTTTTCTCTTTTTTCCGGTTTGAAAAAGATATGTTCTTCTTCTTTTCGTAAATCAAAATCAGGTATATAATATGGAAATCATTCCTTATACTCCCGATTTATATGAACAGCTTATATTGTTTCTTGTTGAGAGTTTTCTTAATAGGGACAAAAGGTATTTTGATTGGTGGTTAAAGCAATATTCGTGTGAAAAAAATCTTTTGAACCGTACTTTTCTAGTAGAAGATAAAGGTAAGATAATAGCTTGCACTACTGCTAATTGGAATGAGATAAAGATACATGGTAAAAAGCAAGATTTTTATTGGGAAGGTAATACCATTGTTTTGAAAGCTTATCGCGGTAAAGGAGTGGGGCGAATGATTTATGAACAAATGGGGAGGTTTTCGGATAGATGTGTAGTTGGTCTTACTGATGCCGCATACAATATACAGCCTAAGATTATTCCTTGTTTTCGGTAAGCAGTCAAAAATTGGCTCATAATTGAAATCTCTATCTTCGCTGCGAACAAAAATTTTAGGATTTATGTATAGCAGTGAAGATCTTGAAAGGTTTTACTTTCAGTACCAGACCGAGGCTTTGCCTCATGGAGAATCTCTCCAATCGTTTTGTGTTAAGAACAAAGTTCCTTATAACATCTTTCAGAAATGGTACAGGGATACCCGGAAAAAAGTAGTTGAAGTCCAGGTTGATGGTGCTCCTGTAATCGGTCATGAGGAACAATCCGGTGCCATTGATCAACCTCAACCGGTATCACCAGGCAGAACTGATCACCCTGTTCGTATTTGGGTTGAGATTCGTATCAGCAATGGCTTGCATTTGTTCCAAAAGAATTTAAGCTACCCGGATTTGGTTCGTATGGTAGAGAAACTGGAGGGGTTATGCTGAGTGTTACCGGTCTGAATCATTTTTATTATGTCCGTGATTTCACCGATATGCGTTGTAAGCACAGCCGTGTGTTGTCTATCATTCGTGAACGGCTTCACCGGGAACCCAGAGATGGGGATGTCTTTATAGTCATGTCTCGCAATCGCAGAATAGTCCGTATGTTTTCATTTGATAATCGTTCATATAGTCTGTTTGAAAAGAAGTTTGTTGCCGGTTATCAGTTCATGAAAGTTGAGCGAAATGGGGCAGATACTGTTTATCGGATTGCCTGGAAGGACGTGGTTTTGATTCTTGAGAATCCTATAGTTAAAACATTAAAAATCAGATAATCAATCTATTTATCCACTTGCGGTTTTGCGATTATTTTATTACCTTTAATGCTGTAAGTCAAAGGTTTAAGTATGATCGATCTGCAAGATATAATTACAACAAAACGAGAGTTGTTGAGTCGGGAAACCTACTCACGCAACCCTATAAATTATAGTGCAGGTATGGCAGAGGATCAGAAAGACCGATACATACAATACCTTGCTGAGCAAAATCAGGATCTCAGGTTGACAGGTGATGCCATGAGGCTTGTTTTGGAGGATTTTATGGCTCAGATGAAAGAACTGAAGGATCAGATGTCATCCATGCAATCGAAACATGTTGACCTTGAGAATCGGTTGTCAGAAGAGCATAAACTTCGCAAATCGGCTGAACGTAAGATAAAATCACTTCAGGAAAAACTTGATTACGCCAATCAGGAACGTTTTGGTGATAGACGTCAAAAGATACAATCTAAAGCTAAAACAAGTGATTCAGACCGCCGGAAGGAGAAGGATGATTATGATGGAACCGATGATACGCTTCGCACGGATTCGGTTGGTCATGTTCCATCCCAAGAGTTAAAAGAGCCTTCCGGGAAAGACCGTGACTTGTCCAATCGCCCTGACGGTTATAAAACGATGGGGGTAGCCGGAGAAGCGACAGAGCATCCTTCCGATTTGACAAAGGTTCCCGGTCGGATCATTGAAAGGAGAATGGTACGGGTGTTCAGTTTCCGTACTTTCCTTACGGAAGAATGTTTTGAGATGGTTCATTATGCAGAGCCTGGTAAAAAGCCGAAGTGGGGCTATTTCCCTTCTGAAGGCCATCCGGATGTAGTAACCAGTTTTGAAGGCACTAGGGCCACTCCTGAATTTCTGCAGGCTATCGCCTATGAAGTTTATGTAAAGAATGTGACTTTTGGTCTTCTTCACCAATGGCTGACAGATATGGGCATGACCATTTCTAAAAACACGTTGCGCAACTGGCTTAAGAAAGGTAAGACATACCTGGACGAACTGGTTTGTGTATTGAAGTCTATAGCTTTGGAAAAAGATTCGATTGTGAACTGCGACGAGACCTGGTGTAAAGTGCGTAAATACGATCACTATAAGAAGTGCTACATTTGGGTTCTGGTCAACAAGGCCCGGAAAACAGCCATTTTCTTCTATGAGAATGGCTCGCGTGGTCGTGATGTACTTACAGACTTTTTGGGCGATGCAGAATTGAAGAGTATAATGTCCGACGGATACAATGCTTATGTATTTATCGGCAATGAGCTGAAATCAGCCCGGTTTAAAGATACTGTCCACCAGGTTTGTATGTCTCATGCCAAGAACAAGTTTGTCAAGGCTTCCAATCAGGGTGGTGAACCGACTGCAGAACGCTTTTCCGAAATTTTAAAGGAGTTCTTTATGAGGGAGCGTAAATACGATGATGCCGGATTAACTCCCAAGGAAAGGTTTCAAGAAAGGCAAAGCTTGGAAACGAAGGAACTCCTAATAGAGCTGCGCAGTTTGTTAGATAGTGAACAGTCAAAGGATTCAGAATTTAGAAGCCGGTATTATAAAGAAGCTCTCAATTATCTGAACCGGTTCTGGAAAGAGATCTTTGCTTACCTGGATGATGGTGAATTACCGATAGACAACAACCTGGCTGAGCGAACCATTCGAAAGCTGACCACTCAACGCAACAATTCACTTCATTATGGTAGTGATGCCGGTGCAGAGATGGCAGCAACTTATCACAGTGTGATAGGAACGGTAAAGCTTCATGGCAGTTCTATCTGGAACTTCATCGGAACTTTTTTCAAAAATATCTTTAACGGGTGCAGGGATTATGTTAACATGGTTCCTGACAAAATCACTTTGGCTGCCAGCCAATGTTAAATTCAAAACTAATTAATTAACAAAACTCGGTTTAGGGCACTGAAAAGTGCCCTTTCGAAGGGGGATGCCCTAAATTGAGTGCTTACTTGTTTTCGGCCTATTAATCCGGTTTATGTGTATTTATCTGTAAACCGTTTCTTCTTAAACAGTTTGTATAGGAGGTGTTTACACTACAGACGAGGAATAGAGGATGTGTTTTATCCACTGAAAATGGCGGTAAGAGGCATGATGTTTTATCGAATAGATAAATTGGAACAAATGTCTTTTACTTCTGACGGCTTCTGGCAAAATGATGATATTGAAATAATACGTGATAAATCATTCTTTGAAAAGCGCTTTTTTAATATTTATAAAAAGTATGTTGTTTACGAAGGTTATTTGTGTAGAAATTTAGTTTGCTACTTTGTTGTACGTGTGGCACACTATAAAGGATTTGATGTAGTCTCATTAGTTGACTTTCGATATAGAAAAGAGGACTATGTAAATAGCATACATAAAGCTGTTTCTGAAATTGCTAAAATGAACCGTATTGGCTTTTATTTAACATTGTCTTCATTGAAAAGAAAAGTGCTTGATTTTTTCCCTATTATATTGCGGACAAGTAAAAAATTATACGGTGGCACTACTATCCCACATATAAATAAAGAGTGCTCTTTGTTGATTACATCTGCAGATTCAGATTTGGATTTTGTATATTATTTATGAAAATATTGACTTTTGATACCGAGGAGTGGTATATTGAGAAACATTTTAAGGGAGGGAGAAAAGAAAAATATCGGCAGTATGACGAATTGCTGGATTGGATTTTGAATACTCTCGAAAAGAATAATACCAAAGCGACCTTCTTTTGTGTAGGACAATTGGCAGTTGAGTTTCCTGATGTATTGAAAAAAATAGCGAATGCAGGACATGAAATAGGAAGTCATTCAAATAAGCATTTGTGGGTAAATAAAATGACTCGACAAGAATTTGCCGAAGACACACGTATTGCAATAGGAGAGATAGAAAATCTGATAGGGAGGAAAGTAAAAAGTTTTCGTGCCCCTGCATTTTCCATAGGGAAAAACAACGACTGGGCTTTTGATGTATTGGCGGAAAACGGTATAGAATATGACTGCTCTATATTTCCGGCCAATCGCGACTTAGGGGGATTTCCTCATTTTACTTCATCCATACCTGCGCTAATAAAGAAAGGAGTATATACAATAAAGGAATTTCCTATTTGTCCAGTTACACTAATGGGTAAGAGTGTAACTTTTTCAGGAGGAGGATATTTTAGGCTAGTTCCATTATGGTTACAGAAAAACTTTATTGAACGTATGGATTATGTGATGTTTTATTTTCATATCAATGATTTGATAGAGCAAAATTCAAAGTTTATGACTAAGGCAGAATTTGAGGAGTACTTTAAGGAAGTTGGAACATTAAAAAATCGTATAATTCGTTATGCTAAGGCAAATATAGGTAAAGGAGGGGCTTTGAATAAATTAGAAGTCCTGCTGCAAACTTATGTTTTTTGCAATGTAGGGCAGGCTGCAAAGGAAATCAATTGGAGTAAACAACCGTTAATAGAATTATAGGCTTATGTATAAAAGAGGATTAAAGCGTGGGTTAGACTTTGTAATTGTTTTTATAGTTCTGTTGGTTATCTGGCCCATATTACTTCTTCTGATAATTTTCCTCCATTTCACCAATAAGGGTGCCGGTGTCTTTTTCACCCAGGATCGCCCTGGAAAAAATGCTCGGATATTCAAAGCCATAAAGTTTAAGACAATGACAGATGAGCGGGATTCTGGAGGAAACTTGTTGCCGGATGCTGAACGCCTGACAAAGATTGGTAAAATAGTCCGTTCTCTTTCCATAGATGAATTGCCACAATTAATTAATGTATTAAAGGGGGATATGGCATTGGTTGGCCCCCGTCCTTTATTGCCGAAGTATCTTCCTTTATATTCAGAGAAACAGTTCCGTCGCCATGAAGTACGTCCGGGAATTACGGGGTGGGCACAGGTAAACGGACGGAATGATATCAGTTGGAAACGTAAGTTTGAACTGGATGTGTGGTACGTGGATCATATTTCTTTCTGGCTGGACGTGAAGATTATTCTGCTAACCATAAAGAAAGTGTTCGTTAGAGAAGGGATCAATAAGGAAGGTAATGCTACCACTGAGGCTTTCAACGGTCATAACTGAAATGAACATCCATCAGATTGTCAATTCTGTTTTCACCTCCAATACTTATATACTGTCTGTTGAGGGGAAAGATGGGCATGTATTGATAGATATTGGGGATATTGCTCCTATAAAGCAGTGTGTTCAGGAAAAGTGCGGAACGGTACAAGCCTTGTTTCTGACTCATACTCATTACGACCATATTTATGGTATAAAAGATTTATTACGATTGTATCCTGATTGCATAGTTTACACTTCCTCTTTCGGTAAGGAGGCTTTAGGTTCGGATAAACTTAATTTTTCCCGTTATCACAATGATCCTGTAATATGGATGGGAGATAATGTGACGGTTTTACATGAGAATGATAAAGTGGAAATATTTCCGGGAATTTTCGTGGAAGTGTTTGAAACTCCCGGACATGATAAAAGTTGCCTTACCTATAAAGTCGAGAACAATGTTTTCTCGGGTGATTCATATATCCCGGGTGTTAAAGTCATTGCCTCATTCCCTAATAGCGATAGGGAAGATGCACGGATCTCGAAAGAACGTATCATGGAATTAACAAAGGATTGCAGTCTGTATCCCGGTCATGGAAACATTTATGAGTAAATTATTCCGATATCTGGAAAGGATTTATAAAGCCGTTTCCTTTCTTTTTATTCCCCACTATGTGAGGAATCCGAAGTTTGATCATTAAATAATCACATATATATTTATGGATAAAACTATTTATCTTTGCCTTGCCCATATGAGCGAGGAGGGTATTGAACAGAAATATGTAAAAGAAGCCTTCGATACGAACTGGGTGGTTCCTCTCGGTCCTAATGTGAATGCTTTTGAAGAGGATTTGAAACGTTTTGTAGGCGAAGGCAAGGAAGTGGTGGCACTTTCGGCCGGTACGGCGGCAGTACATTTGGCTCTGTTGGCTTGCGGAGTGGGACAGGGTGACGAAGTGATTGTACAAAGCTTCACATTCTGTGCGTCTTCGCATCCGGTCACTTATCTGGGGGCTGTTCCGGTATTTGTGGATTCTGAGAAAGAAACTTGGAACATGTCTCCGGAACTGTTGGAAGAAGCCATCAAGGACCGCATTGCCAAGACTGGAAAAAAGCCAAAAGCTATTGTTCCTGTGGCATTGTACGGCATGCCCTATGACTGTACACGTATCATGGAGATAGCCGATAGGTATGCTATTCCAGTGGTGGAAGATGCTGCCGAAGGTTTTGGCTCCCGTTTTAAGGGACAGGTACTGGGGACGTTCGGCAAGTTCGGGGTGCTGAGCTTTAACGGTAACAAGATGATTACTACCAGTGGCGGTGGTGCGTTGATTTGTAAAGATGCCGAAAGCAAGAATCAAATCATGTGGTATGCCACGCAGGCTCGTGAGGCTTATCCTTATTACCAGCATGAGGCGATAGGGTATAACTATCGCATGAGTAATATATGTGCAGGTATTGGTCGTGGTCAAATGACCGTTGCCGATAAGCATATTGCACATCACCGACATGTGCAGGCTCTCTATAAGGAACTGCTTAAGGATGTGGAGGGGGTATTGCTGCATGAAGCTCCTTCGGCTGATTATGACTCTAATTTCTGGCTTTGTACAATCACTCTGGATTCTTCACTTCGCATCAAAGGGCAGGAAAATGCTTATAAGGATGTTGTCAGGACTGCCGTAGGTGGTGCTGCAGGTGTGATTCATGCCGTAGATTGTGCTACAACAGATTGCCAGCCCAACGAGAATGTGGAGGCTTTGCGTGCTTTTATGCTTGGCAAAAAAATAGAGGCACGCCCGGTTTGGAAACCGATGCACAAGCAGCCGGTCTATAAGGATGCTCCGGCTTATATCAATGGGGTATCCGAAGCTATTTTTAAAATCGGTATGTGCCTTCCTGCCGGGCCGTGGGTGACTGATGAAGATGTATATTATATCGTGGAGTGTATAAAAGAGGCCATAGTAAAATAATAGATGAAAATACAGCTTTTTTAACTACGACCTTGACAACGCTGTCGGTTGCCAATACGTTTGTCAATGCGGATTTCATCTATACCGTTGTCTGTTCCGTTCTAGTCTTCTGCTTCTTCAATTTCTGCAAGCGTGCCAAATATTCACCGCCTGATGCTTCATGAGAATATCGGACTACCGCATCGCAAACATCTTATCAGATTATGGCGAATGAGCTGAAGATTCCCCATGTCATAGTATCTTTGACCTATATGGCAGTACAGGCAATCATCATCGTAGGATATCTTGATTAAGTTGGCTTGCCTAATCTGTCGACTTGTAAATCAATACTTTATAAACTTATCTCAGAAAACAGCTTCAGCGAGGCTGTTTTCTTTGTTTGCAGGCAAATATATCCTCACCTTTGCATTGTTGATCAACAAAACGAGATTAAAAACCATGTTGAATTAAAAATGTAAAAAGGAGAAAGAAAGTATGCCTTTATTTTATTATGCAAGACAGTCGTCTCTGGCGACAAAAGAGGGTGCCAAACTTTGGCATCTGAGTTTGAAGAAAGTGGGAAGAGCCGTGGATGCACAACAATTGGCTGAGGTGATTGCCGAGAAGTCTTCCCTGACTCCGGGTGACGTACATAATGTAATCCGTAACCTGATGACGGTAATGAGGAGCCAGTTGCTGAACAGCCGTACGGTGCGTCTGGATGGCCTGGGCACATTCACCATGAAGGCCCGTACGCGAGGTAAGGGAGTGGCCAAATCTGAAGACGTGAATCCCAATCAGGTGACTGCTTTGCGCTGCCAGTTTACTCCGGAATACACGCGCCCGGCTGCCATCGGCACTACGCGTGCCCTGCTCCAGGGTGTGGAGTTTGAGAAATGGACGGGAGTGGTTACTGATGGTAAGGATGATGCCGGTGATGGTGGTAATTCCGGTGGCGGTTCCGACGGTGACCAGGGAGAGAACCCGTTAGGATAAGATGTATTTACTAATTTTGAAAGATTAAGACTATGAAAAAGAACGTTTGGGACAAGATTTTGAAGGTAGTGATAGCTGTTGCTTCCGCCATATTGGGAGCTTTAGGCGCCAATGCAATGAATGTATAAATTGTAGATTTATATAGAATATTAGGAGAAAGGCGGTGAAGGAAAAGCACTTCATCGCCTTTTTGTTATTTTCTTCATTTATAATTCCCTGCCAACCAAAAAATCTTATTACCTTTGCAGGTCACTTTTGGAAACAATAAAAATATAATGATATGAATATCTCTTATAATTGGTTGAAAGAGTATGTCGATTTCGATTTGACACCGGATGAAGTTGCTGCGGCACTGACCTCCATCGGACTGGAAACGGGAAGTGTGGAAGAGGTGCAAACCATTAAAGGCGGACTGGAAGGACTGGTCATCGGCGAAGTGCTGACATGCGAAGCTCATCCCAACTCAGACCATATGCACGTCACTACGGTGAACCTGGGACAAGGTGAACCCGTGCAGATTGTATGCGGCGCTCCGAATGTAGCTGCCGGACAGAAAGTGGTAGTAGCCACGTTGGGTACAAAACTGTATGACGGTGACGAATGCTTTACCATCAAGAAATCAAAACTTCGTGGCGTGGAATCTGTCGGCATGATTTGTGCTGAGGATGAAATCGGTATCGGTACGGACCACGCAGGCATCATCGTACTGCCGGAGACAGCTGTTCCGGGTACGCTTGCCAAGGACTACTATAACATCAAGAGCGATTACGTGCTGGAAGTGGACATCACTCCCAACCGTGCCGATGCTTGCTCACATTATGGGGTGGCACGCGACTTGTATGCCTACTTGATACAGAACGGTAAGCCGGCTACTTTAAAGAAACCTTCGGTAGACGCTTTTGCGGTAGAAAATCACGACTTGGATATTAAAGTAACTGTAGAGAACAGCGAGGCATGTCCCCGATATGCCGGCGTTACGGTGAAAGGGGTTACAGTGAAAGAAAGCCCCGAATGGTTGCAGAACAAGTTGCGTATTATCGGCCTGCGTCCTATCAATAATGTGGTGGATATTACCAACTATATCGTTCATGCTTTCGGCCAGCCGCTGCACTGCTTCGATGCGGATAAGATTAAAGGCGGTGAGGTGATTGTAAAGACCATGCCGGAAGGTACTCCGTTTGTAACTCTTGATGGCGTGGAGCGTAAATTGAACGAACGCGACCTGATGATTTGCAACAAGGAAGAGGCGATGTGTATTGCCGGTGTGTTCGGCGGTCTGGATTCCGGTTCTACGGAAACCACCAAGGATGTGTTCCTTGAAAGTGCCTACTTCCATCCCACATGGGTGCGCAAGACAGCCCGTCGTCATGGATTGAACACAGATGCTTCTTTCCGTTTTGAAAGAGGTATTGACCCGAATGCCACTATTTACTGCCTGAAGCTGGCTGCTTTGATGGTAAAGGAACTTGCCGGAGGTACCATTTCTTCTGAAATAAAAGATGTGTGCGCCGCTCCTGCCAAGGATTTCCGTGTGGAACTTGCCTATGAGAAAGTGAACTCACTGATTGGTAAAGTTATTCCGGTGGATACCATCAAGAGCATCGTGACAAGTCTGGAAATGAAGATTGTAGACGAGACAGCCGAAGGGCTTACACTGGATGTTCCTCCTTACCGTGTGGACGTGCAGCGCGATTGCGATGTAATAGAGGATATTCTGCGCATCTACGGATATAATAATGTGGAGATTCCGACTACCTTGAAGTCTTGCCTGACTACCAAGGGTGAATATGATAAATCCAACAAACTGCAGAACCTGGTTGCCGAGCAGCTGGTGGGCTGTGGTTTCAATGAGATTCTGAACAACTCGTTGACGCGTGCCGCTTACTATGACAACTTGGAGTCTTATCCGTCAAAGAATCTGGTAATGTTGCTGAATCCGTTGAGTGCAGACTTGAATGCCATGCGTCAGACACTGCTTTTCGGTGGATTGGAAAGCATCTCGCACAACGCCAACCGTAAGAATGCAGACCTGAAATTCTTTGAATTCGGTAATTGTTATCACTTCAACGAGGAGAAGAAGAATCCGGAAAAGGTGCTTGCCGCTTATTCCGAAGACTATCATCTTGGTTTGTGGGTGACTGGCAAGAGGGTGACCAACTCATGGGCTCATCCGGATGAGAACAGCTCGGTATATGAGCTGAAGGCATACGTTGAGAATGTCTTTGCCAGATTGGGGCTGCACATGCATGATTTGGTTGTCGGCAATCTGACTGATGACATCTATGCTGCCGGTTTATCCGTACAGACAAGGGGTGGAAAGCGGTTGGCTACTTTCGGTATTGTAACAAAGAAGCTGCTGAAGGCATTCGATATTGACAACGAGGTTTACTATGCCGATTTCAACTGGAAAGAATTGCTGAAGGCTATCCGCAATGTGAAGGTGAGCTATACGGAAATCTCCAAGTTCCCTGCCGTGAAACGCGACTTGGCGTTACTGCTCGACAAGAAAGTGCAGTTTGCGGAAATCGAGAAGATTGCCTACGAGACGGAGAAAAAGCTGCTGAAGGAGGTTTCTCTCTTCGACGTTTACGAGGGTAAGAATCTGGAAGTCGGTAAGAAGAGTTACGCGGTGAGCTTCCTGCTGCAGGATGAGAATGCCACGTTGAACGATAAGCAGATTGACAAGATTATGTCCAAACTAGTGAAGAACCTGGAGGACAAGTTGAATGCCAAGCTGCGTTGATTCATTATTCAGAATTTATAATTCATAATTTAAAATACAGTTCCAATGGGAAGAGCGTTTGAATATAGAAAAGCTGCCAAATTGAAAAGATGGGGTCACATGGCAAAGACCTTTACAAGACTGGGTAAACAAATTGCTATTGCGGTGAAGGCCGGTGGTCCAGAGCCGGAAAACAACCCGACACTGCGTTCGGTTATCGCTACTTGTAAGCGTGAAAACATGCCGAAGGATAATATTGAACGTGCTATCAAAAATGCGATGGGTAAGGACCAGAGCGACTATAAGGGTATGACTTATGAAGGATACGGTCCTCACGGTGTAGCTGTTTTTGTGGATACACTGACCGATAACACTACCCGTACAGTAGCCGATGTGCGTTCCGTATTCAATAAGTTCGGCGGTAACTTGGGAACAATGGGTTCACTGGCTTTCTTGTTTGACCACAAGTGTGTGTTCACTTTCAAGAAGAAAGACGGTATCGATATGGAGGAACTCATTCTTGACTTGATAGACTATGACGTAGAGGAAGACTACGAAGAGGATGAAGAAGAAGGTACTATCACTATTTATGGTGATCCGAAAAGCTATGCAGCTATCCAGAAACATTTGGAAGAGTGCGGTTTTGAAGATGTCGGCGGTGAGTTTACCTATATCCCGAACGATATGAAGGATGTGACTCCCGAGCAACGCGAAACCATCGACAAGATGATAGAGCGTCTCGAAGAGTTTGATGATGTACAGACGGTTTATACTAACATGAAACCGGAAGAAGGCGGAGAATAATGACATATACATACAAGACGCAAGGTACGTGTAGCAGTAACATTGAACTGAATGTGGAAGATGGTATTGTGAAAGAAGTGGCATTTTGGGGTGGATGTAATGGAAACCTGCAAGGACTTTCACGTTTGGTGAAAGGCATGCCGGTAGATGCGGTGATTGCCCGTTTGGAAGGAATTCGCTGCGGAAGACGTTCCACTTCCTGCCCCGACCAATTGTGCAAGGCATTGCACGAGATGGGGTATTGAGCCTACTGCCTGAAAGAATGGATGAGAGCCCTTGACATTGAAAGATGCCAGGGGCTTTTTTTGAACCTAACATGGAGGTATTTGTTATTATTTGAGTATTTTTACGCTCTTAATTGAACAGACACAATGAAGAATATTTTTAAAGACTTGAAACGGAGAGACCACAAACGCTATCTGGGCGGTCTGGACGTTTTTAAATATATAGGTCCCGGACTGCTGGTGACTGTGGGCTTTATTGACCCGGGAAACTGGGCATCTAATTTTGCGGCAGGGTCTGAATTTGGCTATTCATTGCTGTGGGTCGTGACTTTATCCACTATCATGCTGATTGTATTGCAGCATAATGTGGCGCATCTTGGCATTGTAACCGGCTTGTGCTTGTCCGAAGCCGCTACCAAATATACTCCTTCCTGGGTGTCGCGTCCCATATTGGGTACAGCAGTGCTGGCTTCCATCTCGACTTCGCTGGCAGAGATATTGGGAGGTGCCATCGCTTTGCAGATGCTGTTTGACATTCCCATCATATGGGGCTCTATCTTGACTACCGTATTTGTAGTCGTCATGCTTTTCACTAATTCCTACAAGAAGATAGAACGTTCCATCATTGCTTTTGTTTCGGTCATCGGGCTCTCCTTTATCTATGAGCTGTTTCTGGTGAAGATAGATTGGTCGCTGGCTGCACAAGGGTGGGTGACACCTTCGTTCCCGCATGGGAGCATGCTGATTATCATGAGTGTGCTCGGTGCGGTGGTGATGCCGCATAATCTGTTTCTGCATTCGGAAGTGATACAGAGCCATGAATATAATAAGAAAGATGATGCGTCCATCCGTAAGGTGTTGAAATATGAATTGTTCGACACGCTGTTCTCTATGATTGTGGGATGGGCCATCAACAGTGCCATGATACTGCTGGCAGCGGCAACTTTCTTTAAAAGCAGTATTCAGGTGGAAGAGTTGCAGCAGGCCAAATCCTTGCTGGAGCCGTTGCTGGGGAGCAGTGCTGCCGTGGTTTTTGCATTGGCATTACTGATGGCGGGTATATCTTCTACGATAACCAGCGGTATGGCGGCAGGTTCTATCTTTGCCGGTATTTTCGGAGAATCCTATCATATCAAAGATAGTCACTCGCAGGTGGGTGTGATTCTGTCGCTGGGCATTGCACTGCTGCTGATTTTCTTTATCGGAGACCCGTTCAAAGGACTGCTGATTTCACAGATGATACTGAGCATCCAGCTGCCGTTCACGGTTTTCCTGCAAGTAGGATTGACTTCTTCGCGCAAAGTGATGGGGCAGTATGTAAACAGCAAATGGAGTACATTTGTACTTTATGCCATTGCTGCGGTGGTCACTGTGCTGAATATCATGCTGCTGGTATCCGAGTTGACATCTTGAATAATTCATTTTTAAGAAATCAAATAAGTAGTATGAAGATTATTACATATAACGTAAATGGGCTGAGGGCTGCCGTGACAAAAGGTTTTCCCGAGTGGCTGGCACAAGAGCAGCCGGATGTGCTTTGTTTGCAGGAAACGAAGCTGCAACCGGAACAGTATCCGGCAGAAGCGCTGGATGCTTTGGGGTATAAGCATTATCTATATTCTGCACAGAAGAAGGGGTATAGTGGAGTCGCTATTCTGAGCAAGCAAGAACCGGACCATGTGGAGTACGGCATGGGCATTGAAGAATATGATAACGAAGGGCGCTTTATCCGTGCCGACTTCGGTGATGTGTCCGTTGTGAGTGTTTATCATCCTTCCGGTACCAGCGGTGACGAACGCCAGGCCTTCAAGATGGTCTGGTTGGAGAAATTCCAGGAATATGTATTGGAGCTGGAACGTACGCGTCCTAAACTCATTCTTTGCGGCGATTATAATATCTGCCATGAGGCAATAGACATTCACGACCCTATCAGGAATGCCACTAACAGTGGCTTCCTGCCTGAAGAGCGGGAGTGGATGACGCGCTTTCTCAATGCGGGATTCATAGATTCCTTCCGTTGGCTTCATCCCGACAAGCAGGAATATACGTGGTGGAGCTATCGCTTTAATTCACGTGCCAAGAACAAAGGGTGGCGCATTGATTATTGCATGGTGAGTGAGCCGGTGCGTCCGATGTTGAAGGAGGCGAGAATATTGGGTGACGTTGTCCACTCGGACCATTGCCCGATGTTGTTGGAAATTACAGAATGATTATGGAAACAAAAGACAGAATCGAAAAAGCTGTGGAGCTTTTCAAGAGTGGCTATAACTGCTCGCAGTCGGTAGTGGGAGCTTTTGCAGATATGTATGGCTTTACAGAAGAGCAGGCTTTCCGGATGTCCGCCTCTTTTGGTGGTGGCATAGGTCGTATGAGGCAGACATGCGGTGCTGCATGCGGCATGTTCCTATTGGCCGGATTGGAAAAAGGAGCTGTGGAAGGCAAGGACCGTGAAGGTAAGGCGGCAAACTATGCGTTGGTGCAGGAGCTGGCTGCTGAATTCAAGAAACGAAATGGCTCTTTGATATGTGCTGAATTGTTGGGGTTGAGAAAACCGGAAGGTTCGTCCGTTCCGGAAGCCCGTACCGAGCAGTATTATGCTAAACGCCCGTGTGCCAGGATGGTAGAGGTAGCTGCCCAAATTTGGACCGAATACCTGGAAAAAACGTCCTCAAAGTAAGAAAAAAGAACTTTTTTACTCCTTAGTAAGAAAAAAAGTGCCTAATAACGTGTTGTATAACATAAATATACCTATCTTTGCAGCGATATAAAAACACCGACATCTCTATCTTTGGAGATGAGGATAACGTTTAACTAAAAGCAAATAGAAATGTTAAAAGAAAAAGCTGGTAATGTTGCAGGACAGATTTGGACTGCACTGAATGGCACAGATGGCTTGACTCACAAGCAAATCAAGAAAGCAACTAAACTGATCGACAAGGACTTCTTCCTGGGATTGGGCTGGTTGTTAAGAGAAGACAAGGTTTCTACTTCTGAAGTGGAAGGCGAATTGTTTGTAAAGCTGAACTAAGCGAGGAATTGATTGGAATGTTATAAAAAGATGCGTTGGTACATGAATATGTTATCAACGCATTTTTTTTATTTGCTCTGTTTTCATTATCTTTGCGCACCCAATTAATAGATAGTTATTGACAATGAAGAATATACGAAATTTTTGCATTATTGCCCATATCGACCACGGTAAATCAACCTTGGCAGACCGTCTGCTGGAATTTACCAATACTATACAAGTAACTAACGGACAGATGCTGGATGACATGGACCTTGAGAAGGAAAGAGGTATCACCATCAAGAGCCATGCCATACAAATGGAGTATACCTATAAAGGTGAAAAGTATATTCTGAACTTGATAGACACTCCGGGACACGTGGACTTCTCGTACGAGGTGTCACGTTCCATCGCCGCTTGTGAAGGAGCCTTGCTTATTGTAGATGCTTCGCAAGGAGTGCAGGCGCAGACCATTTCAAACCTCTATATGGCGATTGAGCATGATTTGGAGATTATCCCCGTCATCAACAAATGTGACATGGCAAGCGCCATGCCCGAGGAAGTGGAGGACGAAATCGTTGAACTGTTGGGCTGCAAGCGTGATGAGATTATCCGTGCTTCCGGCAAAACAGGCATGGGAGTGGAAGAGATTCTGACTGCGGTCATTGAGCGTATCCCTCATCCGGAGGGTGACGAGGAAGCTCCGTTGCAGGCGTTGATTTTCGATTCTGTCTTCAATTCTTTCCGTGGTATCATTGCATATTTCAAGATAGTGAACGGTGTGATTCGTAAAGGGGATAAAGTGAAATTCTTCAATACAGGCAAGGAATATGATGCGGATGAAATCGGAGTGCTCAAAATGGAAATGATGCCACGTCCGGAGTTGCGTACGGGGGATGTGGGCTATATCATCTCGGGTATCAAAACCTCTAAGGAAGTGAAAGTAGGTGATACGATTACGCATATTGCCCGTCCTTGCGAAGTGGCCATCGCCGGTTTTGAGGAAGTGAAGCCGATGGTTTTTGCCGGTGTGTACCCCATCGAGGCGGAAGATTTCGAGGACCTGCGTTCTTCTTTGGAGAAGCTGCAGTTGAATGATGCTTCGCTGACTTTCCAGCCTGAGTCTTCATTGGCTTTGGGCTTTGGTTTCCGTTGCGGTTTCCTTGGGCTGCTCCATATGGAGATTGTGCAGGAACGCCTTGACCGTGAATTTGACATGAACGTTATCACCACCGTGCCCAACGTTTCCTACAATATCTATGACAAGCAGGGAAATATGACCGAAGTGCATAACCCCGGCAGCATGCCCGACCCTACCATGATAGACCGTATTGAGGAGCCCTATATCCGTGCTTCGGTGATTACCACCACTGATTACATCGGTCCTATCATGACTCTTTGCCTGGGCAAGCGTGGCGAGCTGGTGAAGCAGGAATATATTTCAGGTAACCGCGTAGAAATATACTATGACATGCCTCTTGGCGAAATAGTCATCGATTTTTATGATAAATTGAAGAGTATCTCCAAGGGATATGCCTCTTTTGACTATCATCCCCACGGTTTCCGCCCTTCCAAACTGGTGAAGCTGGATATTTTGCTGAACGGTGAGCCGGTGGATGCTCTTTCTACCTTGACACACTTTGACAATGCCTACGAGTTGGGACGCCGGATGTGCGAGAAGTTGAAAGACCTGATTCCGAGACAGCAGTTCGATATCGCCATTCAGGCTGCTATCGGTGCCAAGATTATTTCCCGGGAAACGATTAAGGCTGTGCGTAAGGACGTAACGGCCAAATGTTATGGAGGTGACGTGAGCCGTAAACGAAAATTGCTTGAGAAACAGAAGAGAGGTAAGAAGCGTATGAAACAGATTGGTAATGTGGAGGTACCTCAGAAAGCGTTCCTGGCAGTCTTGAAGCTGGATTGATGTCGAAAGGATGAAATCTTAAATCAAATATACTTCTTTATGATTATTTTACGTACTGTGAAAAACTTCTCGTCGCTGAATATAGCGGCGAGCATCTTGCTGTTTTTGATGGCTATTTTGGCGGCCGTTATTGCTAATTCGCCGATGGCTCCGTTGTATCAGGGCTTTCTTTTGCAGGAACTGCATCTGCGCATCGGAGACTTTAATTTGTTCTCCCATGGCGGTCATCCGTTGAAAATGATTGAGTTTATAAACGACTGCTTGATGACTGTTTTCTTTCTGGCTGTGGGGTTGGAGATAAAGCGGGAACTGCTGGTGGGTGAACTTTCTTCCTTTCGTAAGGCTTCTTTACCCTTTGTAGCGGCATGTGGCGGTATGTTGGTGCCGGTCATTGTCTATTCACTTTTGGTCGTTCAGGGTACTCCGGAAACGCGCGGTATGGCTATACCGATGGCTACGGATATTGCTTTTTCATTGGGTGTACTCAGTCTGCTGGGTAAACGGGTGCCTTTGAGTCTGAAAATTTTCCTGACGGCATTTGCAGTGGTCGATGATATTGGCGGCATTCTGGTTATTGCCATTTTCTATAGTTCCGAAGTGGCATACGGATATCTTATTGTAGCTGCTGTCCTTTATTTCTTCCTTTACTATATGGGGAAATTCGGTATGACACAGAAGATATTCTTCCTGCTTATCGGGGTAATTATTTGGTATTTGTTCCTTCAGTCGGGCATTCACAGCACTATTTCCGGAGTGATACTGGCCTTTGTAATACCGGCCCGTCCCCGTTTGGATGCCGGGAAATACATTAAACGCATCCGCGACATTATCGGTGATTTTCCGGTTACCAAATCAGATAATATTATATTGACCAATGAGCAGATTGCCACTCTAAAACAAGTGGAGCGCGCTTCTGATCATGTAATTAGTCCTTTGCAATCCCTGGAAGACAATTTGCATGGTGCGGTAAACTTTGTGATACTGCCGCTCTTTGCCTTTGCCAATGCCGGTGTGGTGTTCAGTGGAGGCGGTGGCGTTGTTGGAGCTGTTAGTATAGCGGTGGCTGCAGGATTGCTTCTTGGCAAGTTTATCGGTATTTTTCTGTTTACCTGGCTGGCGGTCAAGAGTGGTTTGTCCTCAATGCCTCCGGGAATGAATTGGAGAAGTGTTGCCGGAGTATCCTTGTTGGGGGGTATTGGCTTTACGGTATCTTTATTTATTGCCAACCTTTCTTTTGCAGGAGAATATCCGGATCTGCTGAACCAGGCGAAGTTTGGTGTATTGCTGGGAACGATTGTTGCCGGTATGTTGGGATATATGGTACTGAATGCGGTGTTGCCGAAGGTTAAGAACAAATAGATCTCCACTTTGGAATACTGGACGAAGAATCGGTTCTTTAGGGATATTCGGTAAATCCTCTGAAAGATAAGTTGGGATGTGTCAATGATTTAAGAAAACGTATTCTTTGTTACAGAAACAGAAGAAATAGTCCATTATTCTTAAAAAACATTCGTATCTTTGCTGATACAAGTCGAAAAGGACCTTCCGGATATGAAGCACATAAAGGCAGTTGCCGGATACATATTGATTCTTTCTCTCTGCCTCGTGTGTGCACACCCTGCCCATGCGGAGACACGGCGTATTGCGCTGATACACTCTTTCGAGCCGGGCTATCCGCCTGCTGCGAAGGCTCTGGAACTGTTGCAAAAAGAGTTCAGCCTTCTCGGCTTGGACTGCGATGTACGCGAATACTATCTGGACTGCGACCGCTACATGGAGGAGGCAGAAAACCTCCGTATGGCCGGTTTCGTGGACGACCTCTCTGCCTGGGGAGCCGAGTTGATAGCCGTGCTCGACGACCAGGCTGCCTATGCGCTGATGGCATGCAGACACCCGTTGGCGCATGAAATACCCGTTGTGTTCAGCGGTGTGAACTATCCCAACATATCTCTGCTCCTGCAATACCCCAACATCACGGGCTATGCCGACACGCCCGATTACTTGCGTACCATACGCATGATAGAGAGTATCATGGGAAAGTCGCGCATCTGCCTGATGAACGGACAAGTGTTTCTGGACCGCAAGATATGGCATGCGTTGAATGAGCAGTGTCGTGGGCAGGGGTTCGCCATCGTGACCTCTACCGAGGGTGCTTACTTTGCCGGTTCCTCCTATCACCGTGTGCGCGAGAGGGAGACTATCAGCCCTATACTGAAACGGCAGAACATAGACGTGTTGCTGGACACCACGAAGATTGTGCGCATGACGAGCGACTCCATAGCGATACGCCATCTGATGTGGCTGGGACGCGGCGACAATACGTTGCTGCTCTACACCAAGCGAGACTATACCACCAAGCGTGTGGGCATGCTCTTCGACAATCCCACGTTTCAGACCATCAACGAGGGCTTCGGCTTTGCCGACTACTTGCTGGGAGGATATTTCACTCCACTGGAAAGCCAGATAAGATACATGGCGACCGGTATCAAGGAACGCCTCGAAGGGCGGATGCCCCGGCAGCAGGTGACGGAATGCGCCAAGCAGTACGTGCTGAACTGGCATGTGCTGCAGAAGTATGGCATCCCGCTCGAGAGCATTCCGGCAGAGTACACTGTGATGTATATCCCTTTTTCGGAGCGCTACCGCTATCCTATACTTATCGGTTCCATCTTGGGCGCAGTCTTCGTGCTGACGGTGATAGTCTTGCTCTCCTTCAGCCTGCTGCGCGAACGCAGGCGCAAGCGTGAGGCATTGCGAAACCTCCTCTACGAGCATGAGACCCTCTGCCTGGCCATCGAAGGAAATTCTACCTACGCCTGGCGACTGGAGGGAGATTCCGTGTCCTGCGACTCGCAGTTTTGCGAGCTTATTCATCATCGCCCCGGCCGTCTTCTGCTCGATGAAATCACTCCCTACATCCATCCCGACGACTTACCCGCCTTCCGCAAGAACATAGCGACAAGGCATGAACGCACGCACCACAAGGGGCAGTATCGCTGTAACTTCACCGGTGAGTTCCAGTGGTGGGAGTTCAGCTACAATACCATCCACACCCCCGGACACGCACCCATCATAGCCGGATTGCTGCAGAATATCCAGGAACTGAAAGACCACGAGCAGGAGCTGATAGAATCCCGCGAGCTGGCGGAGCAGGCCGAACTGAAACAGTCGTTCCTCAACAACATGAGCCACGAGATCCGCACTCCGCTCAATGCCATTGTCGGCTTCTCGGACATGCTGGCCAATGAGCCGGAGTTTTCAAACGAAGAGCGGCAGGAGTTTGTGGACATTATCAACACCAATACCAAACTGCTGCTGAAGCTGGTGGGCGATGTGCTGGAACTGTCGCGCATCGAGTCGGGTAACCTCTCGTTCACCTTTCAGCGGGAGAGCGTGTGCCGGTTGCTCGATGACGTCTATCAGACGCATAGCCTGCTTATCCGGCCGCCGTTGCAGTTCCTCAAGGATTTCCCTCCCGAAGATGTGCAGGTGAATGTAGACCCCATGCGACTGACACAGGTACTCACCAACTTCCTGAACAATGCCAACAAGTTTACGAAAGGAGGCAGCATCCGGCTGGGGTATTGCTGTCCGTCCGGCATGAGCGAGGTACATCTTTATGTGGAAGACACCGGCATAGGCATTCCGCACAGCGAGCAGAAGATGATTTTCGAGCGTTTCTACAAGCGCAGCGAGTTTTCCCAAGGCGTCGGGCTGGGCTTGTCCATCTGTGTGCTCATTGTCGAAAAGATGGGAGGACGCATCGAACTCCAGTCCGAGGAAGGCCGTGGAAGCCGTTTCACAGTGGTACTGCCTTGTATTGAATAAATCCTTAAAAAATGTAATCGCGTTGTAATGCCTTTATATATAATTTTGCGTATCTTTGCCAATGTTTTAAGAAATATAACGTTTTAAGAAACTAATTTAAAAGACATTATGTTAAAGAGAGTAAGAATTATACTGACGGTGCTGCTGTTACTGGCCACCGTGGGTGTAGATGCGCAGGTCACCACTGCCTCTATGGCAGGTAAGGTGACGGATGCAAGTAATGAGCCCATTATCGGCGCCACTGTCCAGGCTGTTCACCAGCCTTCCGGTTCGCGCTACGGAACCGTGACCAACGTTGACGGACGCTATTCCATCCAGGGTATGCGCACCGGTGGTCCCTACCGGGTGGAGATTTCCTACATCGGCTATCAGACGGTTATTTATAAGGACATCACCCTTCAGCTGGGTGAGGTATACAACCTGAACGTAGAGATGAGTGAATCTTCCGAGTTGCTGAACGAAGTGATTGTGACGGCTGCCAAGACCAAGTTCACCGCTGAAAAGACGGGTGCCACTACCAATATCTCGTCTGCACAGATGACGCAGCTTCCCACCGTGAACCGCAGCATCAGTGACATTGCCCGCCTTTCTCCCTATGCTAACGGCATGAGTTTTGCCGGCGGTGACGGACGTTCCACGAACTTCACTATCGACGGTGCCAACTTCAACAATAACTTCGGACTTAGCTCCAACCTTCCCGGCGGCGGCAACCCTATCTCCATGGATGCCATCGAAGAGGTGCAGGTAGTGGTGGCTCCCTTCGACGTGCGCCAGACGAACTTCATAGGCGGCGGCATCAACGCCATTACCAAGAGTGGTACGAACACGTTCAGAGGTACTGCCTATACCTATTACCGCAACCAGGACATGCGCGGTAACCGCATCAACGGCGAGGACCTGGGAGCACGTTCCGACGAGTCCAAGACTACCTACGGCTTCACGCTGGGCGGTCCTATCATCAAGAACAAACTGTTCTTCTTCGTGAACTACGAAAAAGAGAAGACTCCGGGAGAGGTTATAAAGTATCGCGCGCGAGAGGACGGTGAAGATGCGAAAGGTATGGTGTCCCGTACACTGAAGTCGGACATGGAGAAGGTGTACAACCATCTGAAGGACAAATACGGCTATGATGCAGGCTCCTACACCAATTTCCCTGCCGACGAGGAGAACACCAAGCTGCTGGCCCGCATCGACTGGAACATCACGGACCGCCATCGCTTGAGCCTCCGCTACAACAATACGAAGAATACGGCTTGGAATGCCCCGAACGGCAACTCTTCCGATACGGGATATCGCCTGAACAATACTTACCGCGTAGGTACACAGTCTATGGCGTTTGCCAACAGCATGTATTCCATGGACAACAAGGTGCAGTCTTGGGCGGCAGATTTGAACAGCCGCTTCACCGATAAGATTTCCAATCAGCTGCTGTTCACCTACACCAATATAGAGGACATGCGCGGCACCAACTCTTCTCCTTTCCCTTTTATCGACATCATGGCAGGCAAGGACGAGAACGGAAACCAGATTCTGGAACCGTATATGAGCGCCGGTTACGAGTTGTTCACCTACAACAACGGTGTGAAGAACAAGATTACGAACATTACCGATAACTTCACCTTCTTCACCGGTAACCACAAGCTGACGGCAGGTCTTAGCTACGAGCACCAGTTTGCCAACAACGCCTATATGCGTAACGGTACGGGATATTACCGCTATAACAGTCTGGAAGATTTCCTGAGTGGCGCAGCTCCCGAATCATTCGCTTTGACTTATGGCTTCAACGGTGTGGCCAACCCCAATGCTCAGGTTACCTTCAACCAGCTTGGTTTCTATGCCCAGGATGAATGGAACCTCGGCAACAGTCTGAAACTGACCTACGGTATCCGTTTCGACAACTTGATGTTCGACAACGACGACCTCCAGAGAAACGATGCCATCTATGAGCTTGACTTCGACGGGCAGCACATCGACACTGGCAAGTGGCCGGATTCCAGATGGCAGATTTCTCCCCGTATAGGTTTCGTTTGGGACGTGTTCAAGGACAAGTCGCTGAAAGTACGTGGAGGTACGGGTGTGTTTACCGGACGTCTGCCGTTGGTTTTCTTCACCAATATGCCGACCAATGCTTCTATGGTACAGAACTCCGTTACCTTTAAGACCCAATATGACAATGGAAAGGTGGTGGGCCATGATTCCCGTCTGGACCAGTTGGCAGGCGGCATGATTACGGACATGAACCAGATAATCGACAAGTTCAACCTCCCCACCACGATTGAGAAACACGTGGCGGGAAGCAAGATTTCCGGTGTGGCTCAGGACTTCAAGATGCCGCAGGTGTGGAAGTCGTCTATCGCGGTGGACTATCAGGTACCCGTATCTTTCCCCTTGACCGTGACGGGAGAGTTCATGTTTACAAAGAATGTGAATGCCGTTACCATCAACAACATCAATATCAAGAACCCCGACGAATGGAAGTACAATAAGCTGACCACCGTCAAGGGCGCTGATGGAAAAGACGTGACAACTACGGAACTGCTGCATACGGGTATGCAACGTTTCAATGGTGCGGATAACCGCATGGTGTACTCTTATTCTCTTTATGACAACCCCGACAAGAATGTGAAATATGCAGGCGACTTCGTGCATTACAATGGCAAGAATGCCGTGGTGCTCGACAATACTTCCAAAGGTTACGGTTATACGGCAAACATCACGGTGAATGCCCAGCCGGTGGACGACCTGATGCTGATGCTGGCCTATACGCACACGGAGTCCAAAGAAGTTTCCGGTCTTCCGGGCAGCGACCCCATCTCTACTTGGCAGGGATTGAACACGATTGATGGTTCCAATTATGTGGATGCACAACGGTCACAGTATGTGGTTCCCGATAAGGTGATTGCTTCTGTGGGCTACTACATCCCCTTCAGACACAAAGGCCTGCTTCGCGGCACACACCTGAATCTGTTCTATTCCGGCTATTCTTCCGGCGGTTACAGCTTCTGCTACACCAACGACATGAACGGCGACGGTATCAACAACGACTTGATGTACATTCCGAAGGACGATAGTGAAATCAACTTCAAGACAGAGGAAGACCGCGTTGCCTTCTGGAAATTCGTAGAGCAGGATTCGTACTTGAAGAATCACAAAGGACAGTATGCCGAGGCTTATGCTGCCCGCGCTCCGTGGGTGCACCGCTTTGACTTCCGTTTGCTGGAGGATTTCGAATTCAAGATTGGCAAGACCAAGCATTGCTTCCAGTTGAGTTTCGACATCATGAACGTGGGTAACCTCATCAACTCCAAATGGGGTATCTCCAAGACCAATACCGTTTCCAACAGCAACCGAATCCTGAAGTATGAAGGGGTGAAGAGCGCCACTGACCTGACTCCGGTATTCTCCATGTATAAGGTGAACGGTGAATATCCTACCAAGACTTACGACACCTATCAGAACTACAGCGAATGCTGGAAGTTGCAAGTCGGTATCCGTTACGTGTTCAACTAATCGGGTGCAGATAACCTCCGTTGAATGGCAGAATATGATAAGGCAAGGGCTGTTCCGGGATTTCCGGGACAGCCCTTATTATTTTTGGCTTTCTTTACTTTATTGTATTTCAACCTCCATAATCACTGGATTGTGGTCGCTGCACAAATCCAGGTCCGGAGAGTAGTATTCGATACCCTTCAGGCTAGGGGAGTGGAAGATGTAATCAATACGCAACATGCGTTTGGCATAGCGGTAGGTGTACATGTATCCGTTTCCGGCAGTGCGGAATCCGTCTTTGAGGGTTTTCCTCAAATGATGGTAGGTGTAGGAGGAAGGTATTGAGTTGAAGTCGCCGCATAGCAGCACGGGATAGGGGCTGGTCTTAGCGTAGTGGCTGATGACGTAAGTCTGCGTGGCCCGCTTCATGAAGTTTTCGTGCAGGGTGCCTGCGGCATCTTTGGCTGCCTGGACTTCGCGGCGGGTGTCGTCGGTGGCCAGCTCGCGTTCCCACTTCCTGCGCTTCTGGCTAACGCTGGTGGTCTGCAGGTGGTTGTTTATCAGACGTATGGTATCCGTACCCATCACTACATCGCACATCATGCTACAGTTGGAGCTGTGCTGGTAAGTGATGAAACGGTGGTTCGCCAATGGATAGCGGCTGAATACGGCGATAGGCAGTACGCCCTTGACGGAGTCTTCAGAAGGGATGAGCGCGTGTGACCAATGCGAGAGTACGCGCCGTATGCTGTCTGTGGGGAAGTCACTGTTGTCTCCGAACTCCTGGAAGCACAGCACATCCACGCCCTCCTGCTGCATGTACCGGGCTATCTCCTTGCAGGAATAACCGGTAATCTCACCTCCAAAGTTGTGTATGTTGTAGGTGGCTATCTTCAGATACTTGCCTGCCGGGGTCTTGTCTTTCGGCAGGTGGAGCTGGAAGACAGACGTCAGATATCCCCAGTTGCAGAAGAATGCCACCAGCGGAATCAGTGCCCAGCGCTTACGGGCCAATGCCCAGCAGAGTGCCGTTATCAGATTGACAATCAGGAGTACGGGCACTGCCAGCCCCAGTAATGGCATGATGACGGAATCGACCGGAGCCATGTTTCCTGAGAAGGCTGCCACTATGGTGATGGCGCCCAAGATAAATGTCGCTGCTATCAGGCAGATGTAGAACAGACCTTTTACGGCAGACTTTCCCATGTTGTTTGCTTATTTATTCACTACGTTCACCGGCTTGCCGTCTTGGTAGGCCTTGATGTTCTCGAGCATAATCTGCATGAGGCGTTCGCGCGCGGCGGTGCTTGCCCAGGCAATGTGCGGAGTGATGTAGCAGTTGCGGGCAGAGAGCAACGGATTGTCGGCACGGGGAGGTTCTTGCGAGAGTACGTCTACGCCGGCGGCATAGATGGTACCGTTGTTAAGTGCGTCGGCAAGGTCTTGTTCGTTGATGAGCGGGCCGCGTCCGGTATTGATGAGGATGGCGGTGGGCTTCATCAGTCGGAGCCGTTCTGCATTTACCATCTCGCGGGTGGAGTCGGTGAGGGGACAGTGCAGGCTGATGATGTCACATTCGCGGAACAGCTCGTCCAGCTCCATCTTGCGGATTTCGGGAGGAAGCTGGAAGTTGGTCTTGGAGGTGTAGGCACATACCTTCATACCGAAGCCGATGGCGATGCGGGCGGTGGTGAAACCGGTGTGGCCCAGGCCTACGATTCCGAGCTTCTTTTCGCGCAGTTCGATGAGCGGCGTGTCCCAGAAACAGAAGTCCTTGCTTGCTGTCCAGCGGCCCCGGTGCACCTCTTCGGAGTGGTGTTGCACTTGCTGGGTGATGTTTAGGATGTGGGCAAAGACCATTTGGGCTACGGAGTCGGTGCTGTAGGCGGGAATATTGGTGACGATGATTCCGCGTTCTTTGGCGGCAGTGGTGTCTACGATGTTATATCCGGTGGCCAGCACACCGATATACTTCAGTTCGGGCAGTGCCGCCATGTGCTCGGCGGTGAGCACGGTTTTGTTGGTCAGCAGGATTTCTGCACCAGCGGCGCGTTCCAATACTTCCGCAGGGGCGGTGCGGTCGTAGATGGTGCACTCGCCCAAGGCTTGCAATTCGTCCCAGCAAAGGTCACCGGGGTTGGCGGCATAGCCGTCTAATACTACTATATTCATGGAGTTATGAGTTATGAGTTATTTGTTGTGGGGATTTTCTGTATCCGACTTTTAATCTCTAATTTTCAATTTTTAATTTGAATTGATAGTTTACCATTTCTTTTCCTCTCCCCAGAGTTGCTGCATCCGTTCCTTATGCTTTTGCTCGGCAGGGTTGAGTTGTGGTTCCCAGATGCGGCGGTCTTTCAGTTCGTCGGGCAGGAATTGCTGCTTGACGAAGTTGCCGGGGTAGTCGTGGGCGTACTTATACTTCTCGCCGTAGCCCAACTGCTTCATCAGCTTGGTGGGCGCATTGCGTAGGTGCAGGGGGACGGGGAGGTTGCCCGTTTCGCGTACCAGTTCCAGGGCATTGTTGATGGCCATATAGGCTGAATTGCTCTTGGGACTGGTGGCGAGGTATATGGTGGCTTCTGCCAGGGGGATACGTCCTTCGGGCCATCCCACTTTCATCAGCGTGTCGAAGCAGGCGTTGGCAAGCAGCAGCGCGTTGGGGTTGGCCAGTCCGATGTCTTCGGAGGCAGAGATGACGAGGCGGCGGGCTATGAAGGCAGGGTCTTCACCGCCTTCTACCATGCGTGCCAGCCAGTAGATGGCGCCATCCGGGTCGCTGCCGCGAATGGATTTGATGAAAGCGGAGATGATGTCGTAGTGCATCTCGCCGTCCTTGTCGTAAGCAAGAGGGTTCTGTTGAAGGCGTTCGGTCACCATGTCATCCGTGATGAGGACAGGGTCGGTGGCTTCGGAATCTATCACCAGTTCGAGGATGTTGAGCAGCTTGCGGGCGTCTCCTCCGCTGAAGCGGAGCATGGCAGTGGTTTCTTTCAGTTCTATTTTCCGTTCCTTCAGCACGGTGTCCGTGGTGATGGCGCGTTGCAGCAGTTCCAGCAGGTCGTCCTTCTCCAGTGACTTCAGGGTATAGAGCTGGCAGCGGGATAGTAGCGGGCGGATGACCTCGAACGAAGGGTTCTCCGTGGTGGCGCCTATCAGCGTCACGGTGCCTTGCTCCACGGCTCCCAACAGCGAGTCTTGCTGCGACTTGCTGAAACGGTGTATCTCGTCGATGAAGAGGATGGGACTGGCTTGCGAGAAGAAGCGGTTGCTCTTGGCACGCTCTATCACGTCGCGTACATCCTTCACACCGCTGGTCACGGCACTAAGTGTATAGAAAGGGGTTTCCAGCTTGTTGGCGATAATCTGTGCCAGGGTTGTCTTTCCCACTCCCGGAGGGCCCCATAAGATAAACGAAGAGATACGTCCTGCATCAATCATCTTACGCAGCACTGCACCCGGTCCCACTAAATGTTTCTGACCGATATATTCATCTAATGTTCTTGGTCTAAGCCGTTCTGCTAATGGTTGCATAGTATGTAACTCTTAAAAAATCATTAATATCATGAAGCGTATACCGCCCTTCTTCACTCCCGGTATATCCGTATAGGTCAGTCGGCGTACATATTCTATGTGGAGCAGCTTGAAGATATTGTAGATACCTACACTGGCTTCCACATAGGGAGTCTTGCCCATGACGTGGCTGGTGGGTACACCGTCGCGCATGGGGAAGAGGAACAAGTCGGGATTGTTGCTCTTGTATGGGTTGTTCTTGTCCGTCAGCGTGCCCCACAGACCACGGATGCGGAACATCTCACGCCACTTCAGCTTCTTGATGAGCGGGATGCGGTTGAAGAGTTTTCCGTTCATGTCGTAGCTTAGGTTGAGGGAGGCGTAACGGTCGTTCAGGAACTCCATGTTGTTGATGAGGTTGAAGGACTCGTTGTTCTGCGTGATGTACGAGAGGTTTGCCATCGGTAGGTTCAGCAGGGGGAAGGGAACGGTGTTCCATTGCGCACCGGCACGTGCCGTTACGTCCAGCTTGCCCCACGAGCCGAGCCAGAAGCGCTTCCGGATGCTGGCTTCCGTCAGGTTGAAGTTGTACTCTCCACCCAGCACACCCTTGAATCCGGCGGTGTGGGAGAGGGTGAAGGTGGGCGCATCCAGCGACACGGGCACACGGCGTTGCTTGGTGTTGACGAAGGTCTCGCCGGGAGCGTAACGCAGGGTCACACCCAGCTCGGTGGTGGTGATGTCGTGCACCAGCGTATTCTTTTCATCCCATTGTCCGGGGGTCTCTCCGTTGTTCTTCCAGTATTGCAGTTGTCCGGCAGGTTGGTCGTTACGATGGCGTGCCATGGCCTGGACGGAGAAGCCGGTATTGGTCTCCAGTTCGTAGGTCAGGGTGGCATCGCGCATGTAGGACATCTGGTCTACCGTCGTCCATTTCCAGCCGACAAACAAGTTGTCCTTGTCCGTGGCGAGGTACTTGTCCATAGGAGACATCACGTCGTAGGTGTACTTGAAGGCGATGTAGTGCTTCGGGAACTCCCACAATACGTATTCGCGCTTGTTGAAGGAGTAGGCCACCTGTCCGGAGTAGAACCATTTCTTGTCCTTGGTTCCGTAGGCGCCGTAACCGCTCAGGCTCCAATGCGGGTCGAGGTTACCGGTTGTCATACCGCTCAGACGGAAACGGGTGCCGTTGACGTAGTTGCTGGTTATCATTGTATTGATAGGACCGAAGTCGAACTTACTGGGATGTTTCTTGCTGCCCGTTTCCACGAAGTTCTCAATCAAGGCTTTCGCTCCGAAGATGACGTACTTGAAGCCGGGAATCTGTTCGATACGGTTCATGAATACGTCCATCGTGCTCTCCTTCTTGGTGAGAGGCACTTGGCGCACTTTCGCCCAATACTCGTCGCTCTTGGCAAGCATGTTCGCCTCCTTGATGACATTTCCTTTCAGGCGGAAGAGGCGGGGTTCTATCTCTGTGAACTGATAGTCGCTGTACTTGGTGGTCCGCTGTACTTCCAGGCCTTGGATGCCTTTCACAAAGTGCAGTTCCACGGTCATGTCGTCATCGGTCAGCACCCAGTTTCCGTCGGGCAGTTGTTCGAACTGCTGCACGATGTCGAGGTTTTCCACGAAGTTGACACCCGTCTTCTTGGGTAGGTTCATGGTACATTTCTTCACGGCATAGGTGGAGTCCTTCACCACGTAGAGGTGCCCCGTGAAACCGAAGTCCTGCGGGTTCTGCGGAACGAAAGTCAGATGCACGCACTCCTGCTTGTCCACCATGAGTGTGTCCATCAGATAGTACTTGTAGAAGCTGATGGCTCCGCGACCGATGGGGCTGACGAAGCGGCGTTGCAGCAGCCGGATGTCGTCGTCGTAGATGTTGATGTCGGAGAATACGTCCGTAAGGATGGTCCCCAGCATGTCTCCGGTGTTGAAGAACTCTTCGATACCAGTGGAGTTCATACCTTCGATGATGGTCTTTTCGCTCTTGGGGTTTTTACGGAAAATGGTCTTGCTGGCCGTCTCCTTGATGGAGATGGGTAGAATCATTTTGTTGGTCTTGGGTGATACCTCCACCTGGTCTTTGAAGAAGGAGAATTTCTTGTAGATGCCTTTCTCCATTTTGTCAGGGGTGACGTCGTTGAGCGACATCTTCATCTTTTCGTACTTCTGGTACTGGTAGTAGTCGTTCTCTTCCAGTTTCAGTGCCTTCTTGTTCTCGATGACCTTCTTCATGAACTCCACGGCGGGGTTGTTCTTGCGGGAATATTTCTCCTTTTTGGGCTTCACCACGACCTCGGAGAGCATGATGTCATCCGATTGCAGTTTGACGTTCAGCACCCGGGTGCCGGGTTTCAGTTTTACTTTCTTGGTGATATAGCCTACGGCGGAGAACGTCAGCTCATCCCAGCCTTTGCGGGTTTCCACCTGGTATTCACCGTTTGCGTTGGAGATGCCGCCTACACCTTTCCCTTCATACTGTACGGTGATGTACATCAGCGGTTCGTTCGTGAGGGAGTCTGTGATGACACCCTTTATCTGGGCGGATGCGCTGATGGAGACGAACAGTGACAGCAGGAAAAGGGCGTAAATTGTATATCTTTGCTTCATAAGTTACAGATAATTCGGGCGCAAAGTTAACAAATTAAGGTTAATCAAGAAGCAAATATAGACTAAAGAAACGGGAGATATGGTTAAATGAACGTGAAAGTCGTATGTCTTGTTTGCCGGATACAGATAAAAAACGTACAGAATCCTTATAGAAAAGTTGCCGGATATAAAGGATAAAGTTGCACAACGTATGGAGAAAGTTCTATCCCAAGCCTTGGGATAGAAAGACCCAAGCTTGGGATAAGCGTCCGTAGGTTTGGGATAGACGTTTGCAAGCTTGGGATAGAATTTATGGAGGATTATGAATTGTTGCCGTTCAGTAGTGTCTGTACGATGCGTTCCGCCGTTCGTCCGTCCCAGCGGTCGGGCAGGGTGGTGTGCTTCCATTCTCCGTGCAGCAGCTTGTCGAGCGAGGCGGAGAGGGCGAAGGAATTTTCGCCTACCAGTTCGTTGGTACCGATGCGCCAGGTTTCGGGATGCTCGGCATAGGTATTGAGGGTGATGCAGGGGACGTCGAGGAAGGTGGCTTCTTCGGCGATGTTGCCCGAATCGGTGACGATGCCCCGTGCCTGGTTGATGAGGAACCCGAAGTGCAGGTAACTCTGCGGAGGCAGGATGTGCAGGTTGGGAGCATTCACTTCCAGCGACTTCACCGCCTTTTGCACGTAGGGGTGTAGCGGGGCGACGATAGGCATGCCGCCGGCCTTCTCGATGACGGTCTGGAGCAGGGAGTGCAGTACGGCTTTCTTCTCCAGCAGGTCGCGGCGGTTGAGGGTGAGCAGCAGGTAGTTCCCTTTCCGCAGGCCGAGGCTGGAGAACCACATGGGCTGCACCAGGCGGTGGCGGTTGAAACGGATGGTGTCAATCAGTATGTTGCCCACGTAGTGGATATATTCGGGTATCATGCCCTCCTGGTTGAGGTTGCGGTTGGCCACCATGCCGGCGGTGAAGAGATAGTCGGAAATGGCGTCCACGATGGTGCGGTTCACCTCGCGGGGCATGTTCATGTCGAAAGAGCGTGTGCCGGCTATGACGTGCGCCACCTTCAGTCCGCGCTTCTTGGCGACGATGGAGCAGCTCATAGTGGCGGTCATGTCATCTACCACCAGTACGACTTGTGCCGGATGCCCGTCCAACTCCCGCTCGAAGGCGAGCATGATGGAGGCTGCCACCTGCGAGTGGTTGTGTCCGGTGACACCGAGGTAGGCATCCGGTTTCCTCATGGAAAGGTCGGAGAAGAGCGAGGCATCCAGGCTGGTGTCATCCTGCGGACCGGTGTAGACGATGCGGTAGGAGATGTTCTTTCCTGCCTCTCTGGCGGCGTCGATGGCGCGGCAGATGGGGGCTATTTTCATGAAGTTGGGGCGTGCGCCCGATACGATTGTTATTCTCATTGTCGTAGTTGGTGAAAAATGATACGACAAAAATACGTTTTCTTAGGGAAATTATTTGTTATTTTGCCTATTATTTTCAGAGTGTCTGTTGAAAATACACACTTATTCAATGTTTAATTTATAATTTTTAATTCTCAAAGTGATAATGCCAACATTTGTTCAGATACTCGATTTCATTGGCACATTTGCCTTTGCCATCAGTGGCATACGCCTGGCCTCGGCCAAGCGGTTCGACTGGTTTGGAGCGTATGTGGTGGGTTTTGTGACGGCCATTGGCGGCGGTACGATACGCGACCTGTTGCTGGACGTCACCCCGGGCTGGATGACGGATCCCATTTACTTGATTTGTACCGGACTGGCCTTGTTGTGGGTCATCCTCTTCGGTAAACATCTCATCCATCTGCACAATACGTTCTTCATATTCGACAGTATCGGCCTGGCACTGTTCACGGTGGTCGGCGTGGGCAAGAGCATCGCGCTGGGCTATCCCTTCTGGGTGGCCATCATTATGGGCAGCATCACCGGGGCTGCGGGAGGTGTGATACGTGACGTATTCATTAACGAAATTCCGCTGATATTCCGGAAGGAGATTTATGCGATGGCTTGTGTGGTGGGAGGAACCTTCTACTGGATGTGCCATCTTCTGGGGATGGAGTCTTTCGTGTGTCAGATTGTGGGCGGTGTGACGGTGTTCGTTACCCGCATACTGGCGGTGAAGTATAGGATTTGCCTGCCTATCCTTTCGGGCAATGAAGAGGAGCAGGAAGGGTAGTCCGTTATCCGTTGCCTGAGAATCTCAGGGATTTTCCGGTGAAATTCCGGGCAATGTGCAAAAGAACTTCAGGTGTTAAAAATAAGATTCCCCGGCATTTGCAACCGAAATGTCGGGGAATCTTTCATATTCCTCGTTCCCCTGATAAGGGGGAAGGAGGATGGGATTGCTAAAGGGATAAAACAAGGTTAGAACAATGCATCCTTCGTGTTGAAAAGTTTGCGTTCGTTCAGTTTCACTACCTTGCCGAATTTTTCCAGTCGCTTCAGGTCAATGTTCTTTGGGTTGCCCATGATGGAAATGCAGTAAGGTTTGTCTTTGATGTTCTCTTCGTAGAATTTCACGATGTCGTCAAAGGTCAGTGCATCTACTTTCGGCAGGTTTTCCTTTGCTGGGTCGTCTGTGTAGCCTCTGTAGCCCAAGTCTACCAGTTCCATGGCTTTGTTGCGGAAGCTGGGGTGACTGGTCAGCATGGCTTGGCGGAGGTAGCTCTTGATGTTGTCGATACGTTCCGGATTTTTCGGCATGTCGTTGACGAGACCCATCAGTACGTCCAATGCATCGTTTGCCTTGTCGTTCTGGGTACCGATGTAGCCGCGCAGATAGCTTGCTTTTCCGGCTATGCCTTGCGTGCCGACGAATGCGTAGGCTGTATAGGCCATGGAGCGTTTTTCGCGGATTTCGTTCAGAACGATGCCGGTGAAGTCAAGACCGAAGTATTGGTTGAATGCGCTACGCAGCACGTCGTCCTTTTTGTCAGCCTTCTGCATCGGGATGTAGAGGTGGATTTGGGCTTGTTCTGCATCGTTGTTAGGCAGGAAGTAGACGGTGTTTTCGGTCACCGGCATCATGTCCTTTGCCTGTGGGGAGTTGGACGGGCGTTCGTTGGCCACCAATGGGAGGTTCTTGCTCAGGATATCGTATACTTGGTCGAAGGGGAGTGTTCCGGTGAAGAACACTTTTGCCTCGTAGTTGGAGGCGCGGTTGATGTCGCCCGTCAGTTCTGAAATCTGTAATTCGTAAATCTCCTTGTCGGTCAGTTCCTTGATGTAGTCTGATTTCTCTCCGTAGAGCATGTACTGCCGCAGTGCTTCGTTCAGGATGCTGACGTTGTCTTTGCGCTGCTGGCGCATACCCATTGCCGAACCTTTCAGACGTGCCAGTTGCTTTTCGTCCAGTTTTGGCATCAAAATCTGGCGTGAAAGTAGCTGGCAGGCTTGCGGCAGGGTGGCTTCGTAGCCCTCCATGATGATGTAGAGGTTGTCATCATCGGCTGTCACGTGGCAGGTTGCGTTCAGCTTGCTGAGTTCTTCTTTCAACTCTTGCGGTTCGTAGGCCCCCATGATGCCTGCGTTGTTCATCAACTGGGCGGCATAGCCAAGTTTTGGGAATTCGCGTTCACCGGCTCCGTATTGTACAACCAACTGGAATACGTTATTCTCCTTGTTGGGTGTGTAGTACATCTTTGAACGGTCGTTCAGTTGCTTGATTTGCACTTCGCCGTAGTCTGCGAATTTCTCCTCCATCTGTCCGATGGGCAGGTTTTTGAATTGTGTTGCATAGAGCGATTCTTTTCCTATCGGAGGTTCTACGGGTTTGTAACCCGGCTTCTCAATCTTGGCGTTCTTGTCAGGCTTTCCTTTTTCGATATATAGGGCCAGGTAATTGTCTGACAGATATTTCTTGGCTACTCGCTTGATGTCGTCAGTGGTGATGGCCATAATCTTGTCCTTGTAATTGAGTATGTCGCCCAAGTCCTGCTCGTTGTAGAAGGCGTTCATCAGTATCATGGCCTTGTCCTCGTTCGACTCCATTTCCAGGTCGAACTGGCGGCATTTCTCGGCTTTGATGGCATCAATTTTCCAGTCCTCGAATTCTCCGTTGGCGATTTGCTGGATGGCTTTCAAGGCTTTCTTTTCGGCGCTCTTGGTAGACTCGAAACGGCGCTGGTTTTCGTCGTAGAGGGGAATGGCCGCTACGATGGCGCGTCCTTGTTCGCGGAAAGTACGGGTGTAGGCTCCGGCGCTGGTCAGTTCACCGTCCAGTACCAGCTTGTCCATAGTTCCGGTCTGACTGTTGTTGTTCAGCAGTGCCAGGGCGATGTCCAGAGCGTCTTCGTCGGGATGTCCGGCAGGTACTCCATTGAATACCATTGCCACTTGCGGGTAGAATCCTACTTTAGCCGAATACTGTTTGCGGCCCTTTATTTCGAGGTTCTGGTAGACCTTGCGCTCGGGTGAGGGTTTAGCAGCCAGACGTCCGAAGGCGGCATTGATGCGTCCGCTGATTTGTTGGGCTTTGATGTTTCCTACGAGTACCAGTACCATGTTTTCGGGGACATACCATTGTTCGTAAAATTCAATCAGCTTGCTCAGGCGGGGATTCTTCAGATGTTCGGGCAGGCCGATGATGGAACGGGAGTAAGGATGTCCCTCAAAAGCTTTCTCCATCACGAACTGGTTCTGTGCACGTCCCTGGTCATCTTGTGAACGGTTATATTCTTCGTACACGTTTTCCAGCTCCGACTGGAAGGAACGGAATACGGGATGCAGGAAACGTTGTGAGGAGATTTCCAGCCATTTGTTTATCTGATAGGCAGGGAAGGAGCTGTGATAGAAGGTCCAGTCATAGTAGGTGCCTGCATTCACCCCTTTGGCACCCATGCTTTCCATCAGGTTGGAGTATTCGTTGGGAAGTCCCAATTTCCCAGCTTTGACGGTCAGCTCATTGATTTCCTTGCTGATGGCTTCTTTTTTTGCCGGGTCGGCTTCTTCGGCCATCTGGTCGTACTTGGCGATGATTTCCTTGTAGATCGGTTCTTCTTCCGTCCAGTTCAGCGCGCCTATCTTGTCTGTTCCTTTAAACATGACGTGCTCCAGGTAGTGTGCAAGTCCCGTGTACTCTTCGGGGTCGTTGATGGAACCGGCACGTACGCCTACCAGTCCGAACACGTCCGATTTGGATTCATCTTCCCATATATATACGGAAAGACCGTTCTTCAGCTTGAACGCCTTCAGTCCTTGTCCGAAGGAGGGCAGGGAAATGATAAGGGTAGTCAGCAGAAGAAGTGACTTAAATTGAAATGATTTCATAAAATAAAGTGTTTTTATGTAATAAAAGTGTTTTCCTATATGTAGGCAAAGCTATAAAAAAATCACGTAACATTTACGAAATCTTCGGAAAAATGATAGTTTTCAGTATATAATATCACCCGTAAACTATCAGAGAGGGGGGGTAAACTGTCAAATGATAGTTTTCACCCCTAATAAAAACCGTATTCCGTCCCCCGGGGCTTCAAATCTTCCTTATACTTGCAATCGTAAAACCTAAACCATTATTAACTATTTAAAAATTGAGCAAAGTATGAATACTTACAGTTTTAGAAAAGATTTGCTTGCAGTGCAAGAAGAACTGCTTCGCTTTGCATACAAGTTGACAGCCGACCGGGAAGAAGCGAATGATTTGTTGCAAGAGACATCTCTCAAGGCTTTGGATAACGAAGACAAATTTGAACCCGACACCAATTTCAGAGGTTGGATGTATACCATTATGCGCAACATCTTTATCAATAATTACCGGAAAATAGTTCGCGAACAGACTTTTGTGGACCAGACGGACAATCAGTATCACCTCAGCATGCCCCAGGACTCTGGTTTTGCCAGTACCGAGGGTGCCTACGACCTGAAAGAAATGCATCGCATCGTCAATGCCCTTCCACGCGACTATAAAGTCCCTTTCTCCATGCATGTGTCCGGTTTCAAGTACCGCGAGATTGCCGAACGCCTCGGCCTTCCGCTCGGAACGGTGAAAAGCCGCATCTTCTTTACGCGCCAGAAGTTGCAGGATGAATTGAAAGATTTCATCTGATAATAATTTGATAGTAGCAATATGATATATAACATATTGTCAGTGATGAATTTTTAAGGGTTATTCTTGACTATATGTCAGAATAATCCTTTATATTTGTATATGTTAAGTTAACCGAAGGAAAAAATCTCTTATTACTGACTATGATGAAAAAGGAAATTAAATTCAGTCTTGTTTACCGGGACATGTGGCAGTCGTCCGGTAAGTATCAACCCCGGGTAGACCAGTTGGTACGCATTGCTCCGTTGATAGTTGAAATGGGCTGTTTTGCACGCGTTGAAACAAACGGAGGAGCTTTTGAGCAGGTAAACCTTCTGTACGGCGAAAATCCCAACAAGGCTGTACGCGCCTTTACCGCACTTTTCAGGGAAGCAGGCATACAGACGCATATGCTCGACCGCGGGCTGAATGCACTGCGCATGTATCCTGTTCCGGCGGATGTACGCCGATTGATGTACAAAGTGAAGCATGCCCAAGGCGTGGACATCACCCGTATCTTCTGCGGACTGAACGAGACGCGGAATATAATTCCCTCCATCAAGTATGCTCTGGAAGCCGGCATGATACCGCAGGCCACACTTTGTATCACCTATTCTCCCGTCCATACGGTAGAGTACTACGCCGGCATTGCCGACCAGCTGATTGAAGCCGGGGCACCCGAAATCTGTCTGAAGGATATGGCAGGTATCGGCCGTCCGGGGATGCTGGGAGAGCTGACGAAGGCTATCAAGGAGAAACATCCCGAGGTGCTGATACAGTATCACGGGCATAGTGGTCCCGGACTTTCCATGGCTTCCATTCTCGAAGTCTGCGAGAACGGTGCCGACATCATTGATGTGGCGATGGAGCCCATGTCGTGGGGCAAAGTCCATCCCGACGTTATTTCCGTACAGGCCATGCTGAAGGATAAAGGATTCCAAGTACCCGATATAAATATGAAGGCTTACATGAAGGCGCGTGCCATGACGCAGGAATTCATTGACGATTTCCTGGGTTACTTTATGGACCCCACCAACAAGCACATGTCTTCACTTTTGTTGAAGTGCGGCCTGCCAGGCGGTATGATGGGCTCCATGATGGCCGATTTGAAAGGCGTGCATTCCGGCATCAACATGATACTGCGAAGCAGGAACGAGCCGGAACTCAGTTTGGACGACCTGCTTGTGATGCTTTTCGACGAAGTGGAATATGTATGGCCCAAGCTGGGCTATCCTCCTTTGGTGACTCCTTTCAGCCAGTATGTGAAGAACGTGGCACTGATGAACGTTATGCAGCAGGTGAAGGGAGAAGAGCGCTGGACGATGATAGACAACCACACCTGGGATATGATTCTTGGCAAGAGTGGACGTCTCCCCGGTATTTTGGCACCCGAGATTGTGGAGCTTGCCAAGTCCAAAGGCTTTGAGTTTGTGGATACCGACCCGCAGTTGAACTATCCGGATGCCTTGGATACATATCGCAAAGAGATGGACGAAAACGGTTGGGAGTATGGTGACGATGACGAGGAACTCTTCGAACTCGCCATGCACGACCGACAGTATCGCGATTATAAGTCAGGCGTTGCCAAGAAACGTTTTGAAGATGACCTGCAGCGTGCCAAGGATGCCGCCATGGCCAAGAGCGGATATTCGGAAGAGGAAATCAAGAAGCTGAAGCGTGCCAAGGCAGACCCGATAATCGCGCCTTCCAAAGGGCAAGTGCTTTGGGAGGTTTCCGTCGAAGGTCCTTCTTCTGCTCCTTTCATCGGACGCAAGTACCAGCATGATGAGGTGTTCTGCTACCTCTCTACGCCGTGGGGCGAATACGAGAAGATATGGACCGGATTTACCGGACGTGTGGTGGAAGTTTGTGCCAAGCAAGGAGATGTGGTCAATAAAGGCGATGTGATAGCCTATATCCAGCGGAGTGACATTTTTGCATAAATGAGAACTTGAAAAAGTGGAATTTCACTGAAAAGTGATAATGTAGTAGGGTGATAATGCGGTAGTTATCACCCTACAGTCTTTTCAGTCATCCTTTATCGTCCAGCCATTTCTTGATGGTTTCCTTCAGCACTTCTTGGGTGAAGGGTTTGGTAAGGAAGTCGTTGCAACCTGCTTTTAGGGCAGCTTGCTTGTCGTGTTCGTAGGCATAGGCTGTAAGGGCGATGATGGGGATGTCCGGTGCCAGTTCACGGATGATGCGTGTGGCGTCGATTCCGTCAAGGTTGGGCATTTTCATGTCCATCAGGATGAGGTCGGGGTGGACTTCTTCGAACATAGTTACGGCTTCCATGCCGTCTTTGGCATGTTTCAGCCGATAGAGACGGCCTAAAATGGCGTTAATTAGGATAAAATTGCTTTCTGTATCTTCGGCAATCAGGAGGGTCTTGGAAGGAGGGGTAGGGAGTGCTCCGGCCTCTTCATTCTTCGGGGAAGCTCCGGGGGCTGTATTTCTGCTCCTCTGCTCTGTGGAGTGTGCCTCTGCTGTCGCCTCCCGGTTGTTCTCTTCTTTCTTTTCCGCCTCTGTTTTGCTGGCGGCTTCCAGTGGGAGGACAAAAGTAAATGTGGTGCCTTTACCCACCTCCGAAGTGACGGATATGTTACCCCCCAGGCGTTCGATGATAGTCTTGCAGATGGAAAGTCCCAATCCGGTGCCTTGGGCAAAGTTGTTCACCTTGACGAAACGTTCGAATACCCGGTCCACCTTATCCGGTGCAATGCCCATACCCGTATCGGTGACGTGGAATGCTACATACTTGCCTTCCTGGTGATACCCGTAACTGATGTGCCCGGCGGTGGTGAACTTGAAGGCATTGCCTATCAGATTGGAAATGACCTGGAAAATCCGGTTCTTGTCTCCGTCAATCACGATATTCTCGTCAGAGGGTTCGTATATCAGCTCCACTCCTTTGGGACAGCGGAAAATATGTGCGTCGTGTATCTCCTTGCAGAGTGGATGGAGACGTACGGGCGTGATGGTGAACTCCACGATACCCGATTCGATTTTTGATAAGTCGAGGATTTCGTTAATGAGCTGGAGCAGGCGTTCATTGTTCGATTCCACTATTTCGTAATAGCCTAGCCGTTCTTCCTCGTTGGTGCTTTCGGCAATGATGCGCGAGAAGCCTACAATGGCATTGAGCGGTGTGCGTATCTCGTGGCTCATGTTGGCGAGAAAGGCGGATTTGAGCCGGTCGGAGGTCTCGGCTTTCTCCTTGGCTACGAGCAGTTCCCGTTTCATCTGTTCCATTTCCGTGATGTCCCATTCGATGTTCAGCAGGATGGGGGAGAAGTCGTTGCTTTCAATCTTCATCTTCCGTTTGTCCAGATAGATGGGATTTCCGTTTCCGTCGCGTTCTTCCGCAATCCAGTGCATCTCTTTGCCGGTTCTGGCTATTTCGATGTCTTGCGCCCTCTTTTCCTGAGCAGTCTCCAGAGGATAAAAATCGAAGTCGTCCTTTCCCAATGCCTCTTGTATGGGGATTTCGCGGTTATACGATTCGCGGTTGCGGTAGAGGTACTTGAAGTTGTTGTTGATGTCCTTCACAACAATGCCTGCCGGGAGGTTTTCGATGATTTTGTCCAAAATCTGGTTGAACTGTTTGATTTGCTGCTCATGCCGGATGCGTGTCGATACGTCTCTTCCGAATGTCCAGATGGTTCCTTCCCCTTTGTCGCTTGTCACCCAATAAGCGTTTCCTTCAATGGCGAGTACTTCCGGACGCTTGGGCAGCGGATGGTAGACGATGTATCCGTGGTTCGTCTCTCCACGTTTGACACGGTTGGCAAACTCTTTCCAGGATGTTTCATCCCTGCCGTATGAGGGCAGGTCGTATATCTTCATCCGGGTGATGTCTTGGCCATTACCGATGCCATGCCGTTCCTTGAAGCAACGGTTGCAGAATATCAGCGTGCCGTCTTCGTGTGCCGAATAAATGTCCTCGGTGGAGTTGTTGATGGCATGTGTCAGCAGATTGATGTCGTTGCGCCGTTTCTGTATGTCGGTAATGTTCTGTATGTATCCTTCTATAGTGACATTCCCGTCTTTCTGCCGTTCGCGGGCAAACGCTTTGAGGCGGATATAGAAAATGTTTCCTTTGAGGAAGATGCGGTAGTCCACGCTGTTTTCCATCTTGCCTTTCAGATTCTCTTTCATCCAGCCGGTAAAGCTTTTCCGGTCTTCAGGAAGGATAAGTTCCAGATAATTGTCCATATTGATGTGCTGCACCTCTTCCGAACACATGATACCCGTATGGCCTGCATAACAGAATATGCGGGTCTGGGTATCGTATTGCCAGTTTCCGATGAGGGCGGCCTTTTGTATTTCGTTGAGCTCGTGGTTTTTCTTTTCGAGTTCCAGTTTGCGCTGGCTGCGTTCTGTGATGTCGCGGTACTGGCAGAGGACCATGCCGTCGTACGGGTACATGATGCATTTAAAGTAATAGGTAGTGTGACCCAGTGTCATTTCGTAATTATGGACTGAACGTACCTTTTGCGTCAGTACCTTCTTGAACTCCGGATATACTTGGTAGTAAGTGGACGGCGGTATCAGTTGGAACAGATTCTTGCCCAGCAGCTTTTCTTCCTTCATGAACCAAAGGTTTACATTGTGCACTGCGATGTCCATGCAAATACCGTCCCGGTTCAGAAGGAGCATGGTATCTGACGTCAGCTTCAACAGTCTCTCGGCGTTTTCAGCTTGTTTCAAAATGTTTTTCATTCTTACAGTATTAGTTTCATGCCCTTCTGGCCTTCTCCCATGCGCCGCTTGCATTGCCTGTGCGCTTGTGCAGGTAGTTGAATCCTCGTATGACGTTGACGTTCATGAAGAGGAAATAGTAGGGGATGAAAAGTATCTTGTTTTTTATATGCTTCATTGAAAGGTAGTACCCCCAACTTCCCATGAGGTAGAAAAGAGCTTGTAACAGCCAGATGATGGCATACAGTAATGGCGTGCTTGTCGTAAAGATGAGAATTGTGTTGAGGGGAAGCAATAGGAACAATAGGATAGGAGTGAGCGACCAGCGCAGCACCCGGTGGGAAATATATTGGAAACAGAATGTGCCGTAACGGAATGGGTTGAGCAGCGGACGCAGCCGCCAGATGGATTGCAAGCCCCCGGCAGCGATGCGCACCTTGCGCTTTTCTTCTTCGCGCATGTCTGCCGAGCCGCTTTCTACGGCATAGGCATTGGCACAATAGGCAATGGTGTGTCCCTGCATGACGATGCGCAGGGAGAGTATGAAGTCGTCGAGCAGCGTATCTGTCTGCATTTCCTCGAACAGCTCGCGGCGCACGGCAAACAGTTCACCCGCTGCGCCTACTGCCGAATAGAGGCGTGCGTCGAGCGCTTTGAGGGTGGATTCGTATTTCCAGTATAGCCCTTCTCCCCCCGAGGCAGCATTGTCCTTGCTTTGCACGGCGATACGTTTTTCGCCTGCCACGCATCCCACTTTAGGGTCGGTGAAGGCGTGCACTATCTCCCGCAGGGCTTCGCGGTTGAGGTGAGTATTGGCATCGGTGAACACGACAAGGGGCGTTTCTACGAAATGTATACCGCGGTTCAGGGCGGCTGTCTTGCCTTGGCGTTGGGGTTGGTGGAGGACGATGGCTTGCGGCCAGTGGGAGAGGCGTTCGTTGGTATGGTCGTTGCTGCCGTCGGTCACCCAGAGGATGCGTAGCTTGTCGGCGGGATAATCCAGCTCCAGGCAGTTGTGCATTTTTTCATCCACTACATCTTCTTCGTTGTAGGCGGCGATAAATAGCGTCAATGGGGGTAAAGCATCGTCGGCAGGCATCGGACGGGGCGCAGGCTTACGGAAACATTCTTTTATCTTGACCAGGATATATAATAGTATACCATATCCTATATAAGTATAGAACACTATGAATAAACTTATCCAGAAGAGTACTTCAAGGGCTTTCATGTATCCGCTCGTTTGCTTCCTTTTTTTGATAAAAAGAAATGTGATTGCCAAAAGTATGGATAATCTTTTACCGATGCAAGAAAAAGAAAAGAAAAATAAAATGTTTGTTTCTCAAGGTGTTCCGATGTTATAAGGAAGTGGGCTTCCTATAGAGGTGAGCTTGAATAACCTTGTGAGTGAGAGGCGATTAAAGGCTTTCAATCATCATTCTCCATAGGAAAGGGATGGGCAGGTAGGCAGGGCGTTACTCAAAACGCTTCTGTCATATTGAAGTAAAACAACATCTGGTTGTTTACCGTGTTTTTGCCTAAATCCAGGCGGACGTTCATGCGTGGCTGTACCTCAATGCGCAGACCTACACCATAGTTGGGCAGTACACCCTCTATCTTGCCGGGAGTGGGGCCCATGAAGCCGCAGCCGGTCCAGGCTACAAAACCTATGTGGTTGAGCATCCGCTTCACCCAAGTGCTGCGGTCGGTATTGAGCATCTGTCTGTACTCTGCCATGACCACATGCGAGGACTTGTCGCGATATTGCCCCATGTAGTAGCCGCGCAGGTCGAAAGGCGTTCCGGTGAGGGCATATTGCGTCAGAGGGACGTCACCGAACACGTTCTTGGTCTGTGCCGTCCACGCGAGCACCCTGCGCTTGCCCAGTGACTTGTATTGGCGGTAGTCTATCTCTAGGCGGTAGAAGGTCTGGTCGCTGCCGATGAACTTGGCGTACATTATGCCGCGGAAATCCAGATACATACCACGGTAGGCGTTGGCAGGGACGTCACGGCTGTCGTATGTCAGCAGGAAACCGAGGCCGGAGTTGAAGTTGTTATAGCCATTAGCCGTACCGCCTGCCTCTTTGTACGAGGGTTCGTCCACCAAGAACTTGCCGGGCTCCGTCAAGTGGTCGTAATTGATGTCGATTTGAGGTCCGGCAAAGATATTGCTGTTGCCCAGTCGGAAAAGGAACCAGGGGTTGATTTGCACGCCGCTGTACCGGTATTTGCTGGTACTGTCGCTTCGTACATAATCTTTATTGGTATTATAGCCGATGCCGTAAAAGTTTTCTTCCGTATTTTTATAGCTGAACTTTCCGAAGATACGGAAATGGTCGCCCTTAAAGAAGAGTTGCGGTTTGGAGAAGAGATTGATGCCACCGTTGAACATGAAGGCGATGGCCATGGGCACTACGGAGCGCAGCTGCGTGGTGTCGCTGGGGTTCATACGGAAGGTCATTAGGGCGCTTCCTCCCAGCACGGCACCGAAGTCGGGGGTGTAGCTGGGTCCGCCCAGAATATTGTAATGCAGATTCCGACGCGCTACCTTTTGCTTGCGTAGTTCTTTTTTGGTCAGTGCAGGAACGCTGTCGTTTGTGGCGGCCGCAGTCTGTTCCTGGGCATAAAAGGTGGTGGCGAACAGCACCAGTGCGATAATGCTTAGTATATATCTTTTCATGTCGTACGAAATGTGGGTGCAAAGGAAACTATTTTATCCCGAATAGTTTTCACTGTAATAGATAATAAATCTAAAGATGTCACTAAAATTATCAAAAAAGACATTACTTTTGTCTGCTTCACGAAGCAAGACATCAATAACTAAAAACACATAATCTGAATGAAGAAACGATTTTTATCTGTAATTGTTCTGAGTGCCGCACTGCTCTCCGTGCAGGCACAAGAGGGAAAAGGGGGTATCAGCCCCGAAATGCTTGGACAAATCAAGCAAAGTTATCAAGGCACGGCTGCCGACAAGGCGCTCCGCAATGCCATAGGCAATAATGACATCCGTAAACTGGCACTCAACCAGGAGAATATGCAGGGCATGGATACCCACTTCTCCATCAAGGTAGAATCCAAAGGTATCACCGACCAGAAGTCGTCTGGCCGCTGCTGGCTGTTTACGGGGCTGAATGTGATGCGTGCCAAGACCCTTGCCGAATACGGTTTCCAGTCTTTCGAGTTCTCCGAAGTCTATCCCTTCTTCTGGGACCAGTTGGAGAAGGCAAACCTCTTCTTGCAAGGCATCATCGACACCTCCAAGAGTCCCCTGACTGATAAGACCGTGGAATGGCTCTTCCAGCATCCGCTGAGCGATGGGGGTACCTTTACCGGTGTGGCCGACATTGTTTCCAAATACGGCCTTGTTCCCAAAGATGCCATGCCCGAAACAAACAGCAGTGAAAATACCTCCCGCATGGCCAACCTCATCTCTCTGAAGCTGAAAGAGTATGGTCTGCAACTGCGTGACATGGCTGCCGCCGGTGCCAAGCCCGAAGCTCTGGAGAAGGAGAAAACTACGATGCTCGGAACCATCTACCGCATGCTGGTGCTGAACCTCGGTGTACCTCCCACGGAGTTCGACTATGTCCGCCACGATGCCAAGGGTAATCCTGTGGAGACAGAGCATCACACTCCCATGTCTTTCCTTGAGAAATATGGAGACAAACAACTGCTGACCAACTACGTAATGCTGATGAACGACCCCAGTCGCGAGTATTACAAGTGCTATGAAATAGACTATGACCGCCACCGTTACGACGGCAAGAATTGGACTTATGTTAACCTGCCCGTAGAGGACATCAAAGAGATGGCCATTGCCTCCTTGAAGGACAGCACCATGATGTACTTCTCCTGCGACGTGGGCAAGTTCCTGAATTCCGAACGCGGTCTGCTCGATGTGAAAAACTATGACTACGAATCACTGATGGGCACCACCTTCGGGATGGACAAGAAGCAACGTATCCAGACTTTCTCCAGTGGCTCTTCCCACGCCATGACCTTGATGGCCGTTGACTTGAACAAAGACGGAAAGCCCGTAAAATGGATGGTAGAGAACAGTTGGGGAGCCGCTTCCGGTTATCAGGGACATCTCATCATGACCGACGAGTGGTTCAATGAATACATGTTCCGTCTGGTAGTGGAGACAAAGTATGTTCCCGCCAAAGTGATGGAACTGTTTAAACAAAAGCCCGTCCGCCTGCCGGCATGGGACCCGATGTTCGCTGAAGAAAAGTGATGATAAGGATTAGGGGTTAGGGATTAAGGATTAGTGGGCTGCACTATGATTCCGCAGGGTATTAATCCTTAACCCCTAATCCTTGTTCTCGTGTTCGTTAACGAAAGGGATTACGGAAATTTCTCCGTAATTCCTTTCTTTTTTACTCTTTATTCACGTTCTTTTTTGCTACTTTTGCGGCAAATTAATGAAACCATTATTTTAAATAAACGCATGGCAAATGTAATTAAGTTACGTAAAGGCCTTGACATCAACCTGAAAGGCGCTGCTGCCCAGGAACTTGTGTCTGTTAAGGAACCGGGATTCTATTCGCTGGTTCCCGATGACTATACAGGCATCACTCCGAAAGTGGTGGTCAAAGAGCAGGAATATGTGATGGCCGGGGGACCCTTGTTTATCGACAAGAATCATCCTGAATTGAAATTTGTTTCGCCCGTTAGCGGCGTAGTGACAAGCGTGGAGCGTGGTGCACGCCGCAAGGTGCTGAACATCGTCGTAGAGGCTGCCACTGAGCAAGACTATGAGGAATTCGGCAAGATGGACCCGTCCAAGATGAGCGGCCAGCAAGTAAAAGAAGCTCTTTTGCAAGCAGGTATGTTCGCTTTCATCCGCCAACGTCCGTACGACGTTATCGCTGATCCGACGGTAACTCCGAAAGCTATCTTCATTTCGGCTTTCGACAGCAATCCGCTGGCTCCCGATTTTGAATTCGCGCTGAAGGGAGAAGAAGCAAACTTCCAGACGGGACTCGACGCTTTGTCAAAGATGGCAAAGACGTATCTGGGTATTAGTGTAAAACAAAAGTCTGCTGCTCTTGTGCAGGCAAAGAACGTTACCGTAACAGCTTTCGACGGACCACATCCGGCAGGCAACGTGGGTGTACAGATTAACCACATCTCTCCGGTAGTGAAGGGTGAAACGGTCTGGACCATCAGTGCCGAAGCCGTACTCTTCATCGGACGTCTGATGAATACCGGTCGTGTGGACATGACCCGTACGGTGGCTGTAACGGGTTCCGAAGTGTTGAAACCCGCTTATTGCAAGCTGAAAGTCGGCGCTCTGTTGACGAACGTTTTCAAAGGTAACGTGACTACCGACAAAGACCTCCGCTACATCAGCGGTAACGTGCTGACCGGTAAGAAAGTTTCTCCGAACGGCTTCCTCGGCTCTTTCGACAGCCAATTGACCGTTATTCCCGAAGGAGATGAAATCCATGAAATGTTGGGTTGGATTATGCCGCGTTTCAATCAGTTCAGCGTCAACCGCTCTTACTTCAGCTGGTTGATGGGCAAGAAGGAATATGTGATAGATGCCCGTATCAAGGGTGGTGAACGTCACATGATTATGTCCAACGAATACGACCGCGTATTTCCGATGGACATCTTCCCCGAATACTTGGTGAAAGCAATCATTGCAGGTGACATCGACCGTATGGAGGCTCTGGGCATCTACGAAGTAGCTCCCGAAGACTTCGCTCTCTGCGAATTCGTATGTTCTTCCAAAGTGGAAGTGCAGCGCATCGTACGTGCAGGGCTCGATATGCTTCGTGCCGAAATGGCATAATCGGGGCGTATGGCAAATCGTAAATTGTAAATCGTAAAATCGTAAATATATTAATGAAAGCGTTAAGAAATTATCTCGACAAGATAAAGCCGAACTTTGAGGAAGGCGGCAAATTCCACGCATTTCGTTCGGTGTTTGATGGCTTCGAAACATTCCTGTTCGTGCCCAATGCCACTTCGAAATCGGGAACGCATATTCACGACTCCATTGACAGCAAACGCATCATGTCGATGGTGGTCATTGCGTTAGTACCGGCGCTGCTGTTCGGTATGTATAACGTAGGTTACCAGCATTTCCACGCTACCGGTGCTGCCGGAGGCTTCTGGGAAATGTTCATCTACGGTTTTCTGGCTGTATTGCCAAAAATCATTGTATCTTATGTAGTAGGTCTCGGCATTGAGTTCGTAGTGGCTCAGTGGAAGAAGGAGGAGATTCAGGAAGGCTTCTTGGTTTCCGGTATCTTGATTCCGATGATTGTTCCGGTAGACTGCCCGTTGTGGATTCTGGCGGTGGCTACTGCATTCTCTGTAATTTTTGCTAAGGAAGTATTCGGTGGTACGGGTATGAACGTGTTCAACGTAGCTTTGATTACCCGTGCATTCTTATTCTTTGCTTATCCTACGAAGATGTCCGGTGATGCCGTTTGGGTATCGGGCGACAGTATCTTCGGTCTGGGACAGTCGGTAGATGGTCTGACGGTAGCTACTCCGTTGGGTGCAGCCGCTACCTCGGGCGCCGTTCCGGAGTTCTCCTGGGACATGGTGACCGGCCTTATTCCGGGTTCTATCGGTGAGACAAGCGTTATCGCCATCGCTCTGGGTGCCATTCTGCTGTTGTGGACGGGTATTGCAAGCTGGAAGACGATGTTCTCCGTATTCGTAGGCGGTGCCTTCATGGCATGGGTGTTCAATGCAATCGGTCCCGACACTCCGATGGCACAGATGCCTTGGTACGAACACCTCGTGCTGGGCGGTTTCTGCTTCGGTGCCGTGTTCATGGCTACCGACCCCGTTACATCGGCACGTACAGAGACCGGTAAGTATATCTTCGGATTCCTGATTGGTGCCATGGCTATCATTATCCGTGTGCTCAACCCCGGTTACCCCGAAGGTATGATGCTTGCCATCCTGCTGATGAATATCTTCGCTCCGCTGATTGACTACTGTGTGGTACAGGGTAACATCAGCCGTCGCGAGAAACGTGCAATCAAGTCTAACAATTAAATACCGGAAAAGAAATGAATACCAATAGTAATAGTTATACTATCATTTATGCTTCGGTAATGGTTGTTATCGTTGCATTCCTGCTGGCATTCGTAAGTTCTTCCTTGCGCGAGACGCAGAACAAGAATGTGGAACTTGACACGAAGAAGCAGATTCTTGCTGCACTCAACATCAAGGACGTGAAGGATGCCGAAGCTGAATATAATAAATATGTAAAGGGCGATATGCTGATGAACGTTGACGGTACTCTGACAGAGAATACCGGTGCATTTGCTACCGCTTACGAGAAGGAAGCCAAAGAAAATAACCGTCTGCACGTATTCGTGGCAGAGGTTGACGGTGAGAAGAAATATGTATTTCCCGTTTACGGTGCCGGTCTTTGGGGCGCTATTTGGGGATATGTTGCACTGAACAGCGACAAGGATACCGTTTACGGTGTTTACTTCTCCCATGCCAGTGAGACTCCGGGTCTGGGTGCCGAAATTGCCAGTGCGCACTTCCAGGGAGAGTTCCCCGGCAAGAAAACGTTGGAGAACGGCGAGGTAGTCCTCGGTGTTGTGAAGAACGGCAAGGTAGAGAAACCTGACTATCAGGTGGACGGCATTTCCGGTGGTACCATCACTTCTGTAGGTGTGGATGCCATGTTGAAGGCTTGTCTGAGCAGCTACAAGAACTTTTTAACTAATAATAATGAGGAGGAATAAGAATATGGGACAATTGTTTTCAAAGAAGAATAAAGAAGTATTCTCTACTCCGCTGGGACTGAACAACCCCGTTACCGTGCAGGTATTGGGTATCTGTTCTGCTTTGGCTGTTACTGCCAAACTGGAGCCTGCCATTGTGATGGGTCTTTCAGTGACGGTGATTACAGCATTCTCCAATGTAGTGATTTCACTGCTGCGCAAGACGATACCCAACCGTATCCGTATCATCGTTCAGCTGGTGGTTGTTGCCGCGTTGGTAACTATTGTAAGTGAGATTCTGAAAGCTTTTGCTTACGATGTAAGTGTGCAGCTTTCTGTATATGTAGGTCTGATTATTACCAACTGTATCCTGATGGGACGCTTGGAAGCATTTGCCATGCAGAACGGTCCCTGGGAATCATTCCTTGACGGTGTGGGTAATGGTTTGGGATATGCCAAGATTCTGGTAATCGTAGCCTTCTTCCGCGAGCTTCTGGGTTCGGGAACGCTGCTCGGTTTCAACATCTTGAACTATGAACCTCTGCAGAAGTTGGGCTATGTGAACAACGGCTTGATGCTGATGCCGCCAATGGCGTTGATTCTCTGCGCTTGCATCATCTGGTATCAGCGTGCACGTCACAAAGAATTGCAGGAAAAGCAGTAATAAATAAATGAAGAATGAAAAATGAAAGAATGAAAAATGGGCTGCTCTGCTGCAGTACAAGTTCTCATTGCTTTAATTCTTTAATTCTTTAATTCTTAATTTATCGAAGAGATATGGAACATTTAATAAGTTTATTCGTCCGCTCTATCTTTGTGGACAACATGATATTCGCGTTCTTCCTCGGTATGTGTTCTTACCTTGCCGTATCGAAGAATGTGAAGACTGCCGTAGGACTGGGTATCGCCGTAACTTTCGTGTTGGTGGTTACGCTTCCGGTCAACTATTTATTGCAGACCAAGGTGCTGGCTGCCAACGCAATCATTGAAGGCGTTGACCTCAGCTTCCTGAGCTTTATTCTTTTCATTGCTGTAATCGCAGCTATCGTTCAGTTGGTGGAAATGATTGTAGAGCGTTTCAGCCCTTCGCTGTATGCTTCACTGGGTATCTTCCTGCCGCTGATTGCTGTAAACTGTGCCATCATGGGTGCTTCCCTTTTCATGCAGCAGCGCATCACGCTGGGTGAGAGCGACCCGAAATTCATCGGTGGCATTGCTGATGCTGTCTCTTATGCGTTGGGCTCCGGTATCGGTTGGTTGCTGGCTATCGTAGGCTTGGCTGCCATCCGTGAGAAAATGGCCTATTCTGACGTTCCTGCTCCGTTGAAAGGGCTGGGCATCACGTTTATCACTGTAGGTCTGATGGCAATGGCATTTATGTGTTTCTCTGGTTTGAACATCTAAAAGAAAGGAATAAAACAATGGATATGAATATGATATTAGCAAGCATTGGAGTATTCCTCGTGGTTGTCATCCTGCTTGTTGTTATCCTGCTGGTTGCCAAGAATTTCTTGGTGCCTTCGGGTAATGTAAAACTGACTATCAATGGCGACAAGGAACTGGACGTAGCTTCCGGTTCTACATTGCTGAATACGCTGTCTGTAAACGGTGTGTTCCTTTCCTCCGCTTGTGGTGGTAAAGGTTCCTGCGGACAGTGCAAATGCCAGGTGCTGGAAGGCGGAGGCGAAATCCTGCCTTCTGAGACTCCGCACTTCAGCCGTAAGCAAATACAAGATCACTGGCGTCTGGGTTGCCAGGTGAAAGTGAAAGGCGATATGGCCATCAAGGTTCCCGAAAGCGTACTGGGCGTAAAAGAGTGGGAGTGCGAGGTTATCTCCAACAAGAATGTGGCTACGTTCATCAAAGAGTTCATCGTTGCATTGCCCAAAGGCGAGCACATGGATTTCGTTCCGGGTTCTTATGCGCAGATTAAGATTCCTAAATATTCGATGGATTATGATAAGGACATCGACAAGAGCCTTATCGGTGATGAGTATCTGCCTGCATGGGAGAAATTCGGTCTGCTGGGCTTGAAGTGCCGCAATGACGAAGAAACCATCCGTGCCTATTCTATGGCCAACTATCCTGCCGAAGGCGACCGCATTATGCTGACGGTACGTATCGCCACGCCTCCGTTCAAGCCGAAAGACCAGGGCCCGGGCTTCATGGATGTAATGCCGGGTATCGCTTCTTCTTATATCTTTACCCTGAAACCGGGTGATAAGGTAACCATGAGTGGCCCTTACGGAGACTTCCATCCGATATTCGACTCCAAGAAGGAGATGATGTGGGTCGGTGGTGGTGCCGGTATGGCTCCGTTGCGTGCACAGATTATGCATATGACGAAGACACTGCACACTACAGACCGCGTGATGAATTACTTCTACGGTGCACGTGCATTGAATGAAGTGTTCTATCTGGAAGACTTCCTGCAGATTGAAAAGGATTTCCCCAACTTCAAGTTCCATCTTGCACTGGACCGTCCCGATCCGGCAGCCGATGCAGCGGGCGTGAAGTATACTCCGGGCTTCGTACACAACGTAATTTACGAGACTTACTTGAAAGACCACGAAGCTCCCGAAGACATTGAATACTATATGTGTGGTCCCGGCCCGATGTCGAAGGCTGTTGAGAAGATGCTCGACGACCTCGGCGTTCCGGCTCAGAACCTGATGTTCGATAACTTTGGCGGATAATCTTCCTTGTCCGTCTTGAGATAAAAAACTCCGGCTTGTCCTTCAGGGCTTTGCCGGAGTTTTTTGTTCGGGGCATTTCCTCTCTAATGAAAGAAAGTGGAGTGGATTCTTCGTCGCTTTTTCTTTATTCCTTGATATGAATCAGTGCATTTGCCAGAATGGCTGTTACTTCTCCAGTGGTAATTCCTGTTGACACAGACCTCGTATGAATGGTTCTTGGTGAAGGAGAATGCGGTCTTTCAGAGTTTTCATGTTGGATGTTTTATTGAATGTTATCGTTTTCCTCTTCTGTTTCTTCTTGAATGGTATCTTTGGGCAGCAATCTTGGAGAAATGCGTTTCTTGGGAGTGAGGCTCATGCCTTTCAGCATTTCGGCCTGGCGTACTACACTGCCGTTACCGTCCGAGAGCTGGTTGAAGGCTTTGTCGTAATCCCTTTGCAGGCTGGCCAGCCGGTCGCCGATACCGAGGAAGGTGTCGGTAAAGCCTGCAATCTTTTCATATAAGATGGTGCCGCGCTTGATGATGGCCTGCACATTCTTTACCTGGTTCTCCTTCTTCCAAAGGTCGAGCGAGAGGCGCAGGGCACTAATCAGGTTGGTGGGGCTCATCAGTACCACCTTTTTGTTGTAGGCATATTCCCAGAGGTGGGCATCACTTTGGATGGCGAGGAGGTAGGCACCTTCGGTGGGGATGAACATCATAACGAAATCCGGTGATTGGGCGTCGTAATGCGAGTAGTCTTTATGGCTGAGCTCGTCGATGTGGGAGCGGACAGATTGCAGGTGTGCTTTCAGGAAGTGTGCCTGCTCCTCCTTGCTTTCGGCAGAGGTGTAGGCGGCATAGGCAGTCAGCGACACTTTGGAGTCGATAATCATTTCCCGTTCGTCGGGGTATTTCACGATGATGTCGGGCTGCATCTTCTGCCCGCTTTCCTCGTTGATGATGGCTTCGCCCCGTTCGTCTTAGAAACTCCTGGCGGAAGTAGTGTTCGCCTTCAATCAGTCCGGAGGCTTGCAACAGACGTTCCAGAATCATTTCGCCCCAGTTGCCTTGCATTTTGGAGTCTCCTTTCAGGGCACGGGTCAAGTTGTTGGCATCTTCGCTGAGGCGGTTGTTCAGTTCCACCAGTTCCTTGATGCGTTCACCCAGCGAGAAGCGTTCTTTGGCTTCGGTGCTGTATACTTGTTCCACCTTTTGGCGGAAGTCCTTCAGGTTATCGCCCAGCGGACGGAGCAGATTGCCCAGGTGTTCGGCATTCAGCCTGGTAAAGTCTTCGGCTTTGCTCTGGAAGATACGGTTGGAGAGATTCTCGAACTCGGTGTTCATGCGCTTGTGCAACGCTTCGGCTTCTTCCTTCTGCAGCTTCAATAATTCTATTTCCTTCTTTGTCCCGCTGATTTCCGCCCTCAGTGCGGCAGACTTGCGGTCTGCCGCCAGATAGCCGACTACGGTTCCGATGATTATCCCTATAATCAGTAATACTATCTCCATAGGTGTTTTGAAGTGTCCGCCTTATTGTGTCAATATTTCGTTTCCGTCTTCAGTAATCAGGATTTGGCTTTCCCATTGGGCAGAAGGCAGTCCGTCGTCTGTGCAGACGGTCCATCCGTCGGCTTCGTCGATAAAGACTTCGTAGCTTCCCATGTTAATCATCGGTTCGATGGTGAACGTCATGCCCGGCACTATCAGCATGCCCGTACCACGTTTGCCGAAGTGTTCCACATCCGGTTCTTCGTGGAACTTGACGCCGCAGCCATGTCCGCAGAGGTCGCGTACCACGCTGTATCCGTTCTTTTCCGCATGCTCCTGGATGGCGGCGCCTACGTCACCGAGGCGTGCCCAGGGCTGTGCGGTCTGTATGCCTATGTCACGGCATTCTTTGGTGACCTGTACCAGTCTCTGCATGTCGGGGCTGACTTCGCCAATCATGAACATGCGTGATGCGTCGGCAAAGTAACCTTTGTAAATGGTGGATACATCGACATTTACAATGTCACCGCTTTTCAGGAATTCCCTGGTGCTGGGAATGCCGTGGCACACTACATCGTTGATGCTGGTGCACACACTTTTGGGGAAGCCTTCGTACATGAAGGGGGCGGGGATGGCGTCGTGGTCTGTGGTGAAGCAATACACCATATGGTCAATTTCAGCTGTGGACATGCCTTCGCGAATGTTCTCGGAGAGATAATCCAGCAGGGCCGTGTTGATTTTGGCGCTTGCGCGGATACCGGCCAACTGCTCCTCGGTGCGGAGTGCGCTTCGCATCGGCAGTTTATATCCTTCTTTCTTATAATGTTGAATTTTGGCTTCTACTTCGTCGGAATAGTTTTTAGGAGTAAACCGGACTCCTTTCATGAACTTTTTCATTGTCTTTTCTTTTTTATGAGACTGCAAAAATACACAATAATGCAGGTGCTTGTACTATCAAGAGCCGAAAAAACATTCGTTTTCTTTATCCCGATACCAGCTTAGAGGGTATTCACCACTTCTATTTCGCTTCTTGAACTGTCTATCCTCCGTACTTGTATCTGGGTCTTTATGCGCTCTTTCAGTCCTTCCACATGACTGATGATGCCTACCTTCTTGCCGCCCATCTGGTGCAGTTTTTCCAATGTGTCCATAACGGTGTTCAGGTAGTCGCTGCTCAGTGTGCCGAAACCTTCGTCGATGAACAGTGTGTCTACCGAGAGGCTCTGGCGGCTGAGGGAAGAAAGTCCGAGGGCAAGTGACAGAGATACTAGGAAGCTTTCGCCGCCCGATAAGGTGCATGCCGGACGTGCCGCACCTCCTTGATGGAAGTCGCGCAGCAGGATGGTGAGCGAACCGGCCTGGCATTCCAGTTCGTAGCGGTCGGTCAAGTGTTGCAGATAGAAATTGGCGCCTGCCAGCAGTTCTTTTAAGACGAAGCTCTGGGCTATGTTGCGGAAGTTCTTTCCCCGTTCGTCACCGAAGTGGTGGCAGAGGCGGTCCCACTTCAGATACTCTTCGCGTAGCCGGTCGGCACGTTCCTTTTCTTCCTTTATCCGGTCGATGTTACGGGTGTTTTCTTCCAGGCGTAACTTCTGCTGGCCGATGGATTGGTTGCCGACGGTTATCTTTTCTTCGAGATTCGCGATGAGTGCATCCAGGGTTTCGAGGTTCTCGTTTTCTTCTATTTCGGGCTTCCGGCCGATGTGCTCTTCCACTTGTCCGGTGGCCAGATGAAAGGCGGTCGATGCAGCTACTTCTTCCTCTTTAAGTGTCTGCAATGAGGCACGCAATGCTTCTATCCGGGAGCCGGACCAAGCGGATAGGACGGTGATACGATTCTCGTCGAGAGTGGGGTTGGCGGCATAGAACCCGGTTAAATCCTTTTGCAGCCTTGCCATTTGGTCTGCGGTGGAGGATATGCTTTGTTTCAGTCCGCTTGCTTGTGTATTCAGATTATTCCAGGCAATCCCCAGGTCCTTGATTTCCATTTCCTGTGTTGCTGCAGGTGCGTTGCGCCAGTCGGGGAATGCGGCATCGATGCTTTCCTTGTTGATGTTTATCCCTTCCAGCTCTTTGTGGATAAGGGCAATGGCGGATTTCAGTTCTCTTTGTTTTTCCTGCGCCAGCCGGTAGTTGCGCGTAGCTTGCGTCAGGCGGTCAATAAAGGAGAGGGGGGAGTTCTCCCATTCCGTGTTCCATCCTTCCCAGAGGATGTGGGGAGTGACGCGGTCCATGGTGGCACGTATGTTCTCTTTTTCGTTGGCGGTGAGCGACTCGTAATTGACGATGTTGTTTTTCAGCTCATTCAGCACTCTGTCGGCAGAGTTGAAGGCTTGGCGTGCAGCGTCCACATGTTTTTGGCATTCGTCCTTTTGCCGTTGCAGAGTTATGATTTGTGCGCTGAGCTTTTGAACTTCCGTGAGCTTTTCGTTCAGTTTGTCTGCTTCCAGCTTGTTCTCTTCCAGTAGCTTCTTCAGGGTTTCGCCGGTGGTTGTGGAGAGGCCGACGTCGTTGCATTGGGCGCATTTGGCCTGTGCGTCAGTACGGGCAAGGTTGTAGCTCCGGAGCGCTCTTGCTGTGGACTGACGGGCATTCTCTGCCAGCGTTCCGTAGGTCTTGGATTCTGTCCGATTGTTGTTCAATGCCTGCTCGGCTTCCTTGTATTCTTTCTCTTTTGTTTTCAGGGAGGTGCGTATGGGAGCAAGGACAGACTGGAAATCTTCATCTTTGCAAAGCGATTTTATTTCTTGTCCGCACACGGGGCAAGTATCCCCGACGACAAGCCGGGAGCGTGTTTCCTTTGCCCACTCTTCTACGGCTTCCTTTTGCTTGTCGTAGAGGGTGCGGATGTCATCATAACTTGTTTTCCTGCTGTCGAATGCCGTTTGCAGGAGGACGTATTGCTTTTGGCACGCCTCCACTTTGGCGTTCAAAGCCTTTTCGTTTTCCTTTGCCTCGTTCAGTGTCCTTTCCGTTTCAGCCAGTAAAGACAAGGCGCTCAATGCTTGCAGCAGGTTCTCCCGTCCGGCATCGAGTTTGTTTTTCTTGTCTTGCAGGGCAGGGCGGTCCATGGTTTCAAGCTGCTTGTTCCGGAGGTTTATTTCGTTTTGCAATGTATGGTTCTCTTGTTCTTTCCGGGTGAGGGCAGCTTCCTTGTCGGTACGCTCCTTGACTTTTACGGGTTGTTGCGCGGCAAGTCTTTCAAGGTGCGCGTTGTAGGTGCCGATGCGTGTTTGGGCATCGAGTGCGGATTTTAGGCCGGTAATGATGGATTGGCTTTGCTCGAACATGGGCAGTAAGGGCGAATGCTCTTGCAAGTACTTCTCGGCACGATGCAGCTTGTCTTCTTGCTCTTTCAGGAAACCGCATAGCCACTTGCTTCCTCCGTCCAGCCGGGCAAAGGATGCTCTTAACATTCCGGCTTGTGCATAGTTCTGTTGTTGCTGCTGTTGCTGCTGTTTCAAGGTAGAGAGCCAGTTGCGGGCATCGGCGGTGGCGTTCCATTCCTTAATCAGCAGTTCTTTCTGTTTGAATTCGTCCGATTGCAGTTGCGCTTGCTTCCCTTCCCACATCTTCTTTTGCTGTTCACGGGTGAGGAGGAGTTCGGAGTATTTCTTCAGCCAGTCCCGTTTTGCGAGGGCGGTAGTTTTCTGCTCATTGGCTTCCTTGACTCCGGCATTTTGAGTGGCTATGGCTTCCTTGATTGTGGAGATTTCTTCTTCTGCCAGGATGTGGATGCCTTCCAGCTTCCGGTTCTGGTTTTCGTATTCCGTCCGTCTTTCCTTGGTGGCGGCATATATTTCGGCACCTATTTCGGAGTAGATACTTGTACCGGTCAGCTTTTCCAGAATATCCGATTTTTCGCTTTCCTTGCTTTGCAGGAACTTGGTGAAGTCGCCTTGCGCCAGCATGGTGGTGCGGCAGAATTGTTCGAAGGTCAACCCCACTGCAGCTTGTATTTCCGCCTTTATCTCATTCTTTTTGTTGAGCTGTGCGCCGCTTTTATTGTTTTCCAGTGTCCAGCGCACATCCTGCACGGCTCCTGAAATCTTGCGGTGTGCCCGCGCCACGTACCATCGGGCGGTGTAGGGCATTTCGTTTGAGCCGGTAAACTCCAGCTCCGTCCATGCTTCACTGGTGTTACGGCGCATCAGTTGTCGGCTGTCGTTGATGGCAACATCTTCCTTTTTGGCAGAGAAAGTCTGGCTCAGGTCTTTGTATTTTTCGTTCTCGGCATGGTCCATGCGGGGCGTTTCGTTGTAGAGTGCCAGGCAGATGGCGTCGAGAATGGTTGTCTTCCCTGCACCCGTCTCGCCGCAGATAAGGAAAAGGGATTCCTCGCTTAGCGGTCCGTTCTCAAAGTCGATGACGGCATCTTCTATGGAGGCAAGGTTCTTTATGGTGAGTTTCTGGAGTTTCATGTTCCGGACAAATGATTAGGAGTTGTTCTTGCTTTTCACTTTTTGCATGACAGTCTCCATCAGCTGGCAAAGTTCTGGGTCCATCTCTTCTCCTTCGGTTTCGCGGTAGTAGAGTCTGGCTATTTCCAGGGGAGACATTTCCTGCATCTCTTGGATGGAGATAGGCTTGCTCTCGTCAGTGTCGGCCTGCCGCTCTCGGGTAGTCTTGATGTAGCAATATTTGCATGCCTTGCCTTTGGCGGCGTTCGAGGCTTTTTCGTTGCAGTCGGGGGGCAGGTAGCCTTTTGTCAGCACATTCAGACGGAGGTATGCAGGTTTCTCTTCCGGATATTCTTCCAGCAGTTTCAAGGCGTCTTCGAAAGGTGTCGGGTCATGGGGAAGTGTGACGAGCGGAATCGGATTTTCAATTTCCCTTGTACTGATTTGTGGCTCTGCCCCTTTCTCCAACTCGATGATGGAGACGGAGTGCGGATAGGTTTCGTCGAAGCTGACGGGGAGGGGAGTGCCGCAATAGCGTGCGTGGTGATGACTGCCTTTGATGTCCTGAGGGCAATGGATGTGTCCGAGTGCCAGGTAGTCGTACCCTTCTCCCATAGCGCTGAGGGGAACATACTCTATTCCGCCGATACTCTCATCGTGCCCGCTACGGTCGCTGCCTTCAATAGAGAGATGGGCCATGAGGACGACGGGAAGCTGTGCCGTATTCCGTTTCTTCACTTCGTCCAGCAGTGCCTGGAAGAAGCGTGCCTGCCGTTGGTCGCGCGGTGTTTCAGTGTCCAGCAGGGGGGAAGTTTTGCGGATAGACGTGGGGCACGGCAATGACGTAGCCTATTGTCTTTTTTTCATTGTTTATCTCGATGATGTGCTTGTCCAAATTCACTTCCTCGGCTGTACGTTCGATGTTTCCCACAACGTTCAAGCCGAAGTGCTGCCAGAGGTTGCTGTCTATCTCCAATTTGGAGCTGCTGTCGTGGTTTCCGGCGGTGACTACGATGGTCATTTCGGGGCAGGCTTGGTGAATGTTCAGCATGGCGTCGGTGTACATCTTCTGCGTGGCGGCAGCGGGAGAGGAGTAGTGGTAGATATCTCCGCTTACCACCATGGCGTCGGGCTGCTCTTCGGTTACTATGCGGGTGAGTTGCCGTAGGAAGGCCTGCTGTTCGACGGTGCGGTCGTAGTTGTAGAGGGTGTGTCCCAGGTGCCAGTCGCTGGTATGTAGTATCTTCATTGTTTTTGTTACTTCAATGGATGTGGGTTATGGTTTCCTTAGAATATAAATCTTGTGTGTTCCTCGTCCTTTGTAGTCGATGCCCGATTCGGGATTGGCTATCCATTCGCGCAACTCGCGGGAGGCGGCGGACTTCAATAAGCCGGTCAGTTGGCAATAGTCGGCTTGGGTCATGAAGCTGTTCTTTTCCAGGTATTTTTTTGCCCGTTCCAGCCGTTCCTGCGGAGAAAACACTTGTGAGGAGCGTTGGAATTTGTCGGTGGAACGTTTCAGGTGGCAATGGCGAGCGGTACGGTACAGTAGTTCTTTGTCCACCTTGAAATGTATGTCCTTCAGGCAGATGCTGACGGCGTTTCGCTTGGTGTCTCCTTCTTCGCCCGTCTCCCGTTCACGGTCTTGCCGCAGACCGAGGGCAGGGGTGAATACTCCTAAGTTGTCAATCTTCACGGAGTAACCTTGCCCCATTTGGTAGGCTATTTCGTCGGTGATGGCTTGCATCAGTCCGATGATGTCTCCTCGTGTGAAGGATGAGGCGTATGCTATCTTTTCGGTGATGGTTTCCAAGTCCACCTGCCCGTATAGTTTCATTCGTGGGTAGAGGATGCGTTTGCCGTCTTCTCCCGGCAGGTTCAGTTCCTGCATGTTGTATTCTGCCATGATGGTAGCGTTGTTATGAGGTTCGTTTGTTTATTGGGGCTTACAGAGTTTGTCCCAAGGTTGCGGATGTGTATGCCAAGGTTGGGGATTTCTATCCCAAGGCTTGGGATAGACAAACCAAGGGCGAAGGTAATTCTTTATCTCTATACTTGCAAACTTTACTATTAGTAGTTAGGAAGTTTTTTATTGGTAGTCGGGAAGTTTTTTGTTATAGGTTTGAGAGAGGAATTGAAAAAAACGTTATCTTTGTTACATAAGAGAAGTGCATGAATGATGAACAAAACTAAAATTAAGCGATATATGAAACATTATCCGGACTTATTATTGTTGTTTGCCTTATTGTCCGTTACCACAATGATTAAAGCACAAATATCGATAAGACCTTATAGCGAATGGGAAGCAACCCAGTTTGTTGCAGTGAACGGACATCAGCCCGAAGACTATGTAACGCCAGATAATAATTGGGAAATACTATACAATTTACGGACTCCACGTACTCAAGCCGAACTTCGTGAAATGGGTATTAAATGCTCTGATAGCCAATTATTGTTATTGGAAGTAGGTGGACTTGTCAGTAAAACAAAAGGAAAATGGAAAGCTACTATACCCATTCTCGACAAAGAACAGACCAATTCTCTAAGAAGCTTAAATAAGGAGATTGCTGAATCCATGTATGTCAAAACAAAGGCAGACTTTATATCATTGGCACAAACTATCAGTGAAATGGGATTCAAGAACAATGTACTCTCACTTGTTTTTTCATACCTTCTGGATGGAAAAATGTGGACAAAGTTAGTCTTGTTTGAGGATGTTGACAATTATACAAGCTGGAGTGGCTGTTACTGGGTATTATACGAATCAAGAAATGGCTTTGCATGCGGTACGAATGGTTTCGGAGAACAGAATTTGATTTTGACTTACATCAATAGCGGCATTGCTCCTGACAACGACATTATGGACCATTGTGCTGATGAAATAGCACAATTCGGAAAAGTAACAGATGCCAAACTCGTTTCTCAGTTAAAACCTTATGGGCTGGTAGATGATAATGGAGATGTATTATTTCCTATTATAAAGAAACGGCAAGACCGCTTTCATCAAATAACTGAAAAATTGGCAAACTCTATCAGTGCGGAACTAAAGAATAATTGTGGCTCCTTAGCAAGCCAATATGGTATTGACAATGAAAAAGTGGCAATGGTGATGCTGTACCATGAAATCATGTGGGATTTGGTAGATAATCTGATTCAAGATAGGATAATCTTCACTCCAGCTATTTTCAAAGATGAAGAATCGAATAAAGAACGATTGAATGAAGTCGTTTTCTTCATAGAAGGAGGATTAATGCAATAATAATTCGATAGAGAAAAGGACATTTGACTTTGAAGAGTTTTCTGTAAATGTATTTCAAGTGCATAGAAAATAGCCAATTAAAAATAAAGAATTATGTACGAATGGGCCAATGAAATGAACTGTGCCGTAACTGTATGCGACACAAAGGGAATCATCCTATATATGAACGAGAAAGCATGCCGTACGTTTGCCAAACACGGTGACCTGATAGGCAAGAATCTCTTTGATTGCCACAACCCGCAATCGCAGGCCAAGATACGCGAACTGCTGGAGACGGGGGAAGTGAATGCCTACACCATTGAGAAGAACGGTGTCAAGAAAATGATTTATCAGACGGCATGGAAACAGGACGGAGTAGTCGGTGGCCTGGTGGAGATTTCGATGGAAATACCCGGAGAGATGCCACACTATATGAGAAAATAACAAAATGATATATGATATGAAAACACTTTCTAATTCAGAACTGACAATTAAAGTCTCCCCACATGGGGCCGAGTTATGCAGTATCTTGCATGATGGAAAAGAATATCTTTGGCAGGCAGACCCCGCTTTCTGGAAACGGCATTCTCCGGTGCTTTTTCCCATTGTAGGCAGCGTTTGGGAGAATGAATACCGCCACGAAGGCGTTTCCTATGCATTGACGCAACACGGTTTTGCCCGCGATATGGATTTTGAATTGATGCTTGAACTGGAAGATGAAGTGCGTTATCGACTGGTTGACAGTGAGGAAACACGCAAGAAATATCCTTTCCCGTTTTGCCTTGAGATAGGCTATCGGATAGAGGGAAAGAAGATTGAGGTGCTTTGGAAAGTCATCAATACCGGAACACGCGAAATGCACTTCCAGATAGGGGCCCATCCGGCTTTCTATTACCCGGACTATGATGCGGAGACAACGGACCGTGGATATTTCGGCTTTGATAAGACGGAAGGTTTGCACTATATCCTTATCTCCGAGAAAGGATGTGCCGCTCCGGATAAGGAATATTTGCTTGAGTTGACAGATGGCCTGCTGCCTTTGGACATCCACTCCTTTGATAAAGATGCCCTGATTCTGGAAAACAGTCAAGTGAAAGAAGTTACATTATATAATAAGGAGAAGAAGCCCTATCTCAGTCTGTATTTCGACACTCCGGTGGTGGGGTTGTGGTCGCCTCCGGCCAAGAATGCTCCGTTTGTCTGCATCGAGCCGTGGTACGGGCGTTGTGACCGTGCCCATTATAAGGGCGAATATAAGGATAAGGACTGGATGCAGCACTTGGCGCCGGGAGGAGTCTTTAAAGGTGGGTATACAATTGATATAAGATAAAAAATGAAGAAGGATACTGAAAATAATTCGGTATCCTTTTTATTTGGAGAATGCAATGTCATTATCTTTGCGCCCGGTAAAAAATATAGGTTGTTTTTTAAGGTATGAAGAAGAGTCTTATTGCATTGGCGTTCGGCACATTGGGGCTAGGGATTGCCGAATTTACGATGATGGGTATTTTGCCCTATGTGGCTACTGATTTGGGAATCAGCATTCCCGTGGCCGGTCATTTCATTTCTGCGTATGCGTTGGGTGTTTGTTTTGGTGCGCCCATGCTGCTCCTGGCCCGTAAACGCCCGTTGAAGCAGATTCTGCTGGTCTTGATGGCATTAATGATTGTGGGTAATATTTGTGCGTCTATGGCACCCAATTATTGGGTCTTGCTGTTGGGACGTTTTGTTTCCGGACTTCCTCATGGCGCTTATTTTGGGGTGGCTTCCATTGTTGCGGGAAAATTGGCTGATAAGGGGAAAAGCTCGGAGGCGGTTTCAATTATGATAGCGGGAATGACTGTGGCCAATCTGTTTGGGGTGCCGTTGGGTACTTCGTTGAGCCATACATTGTCTTGGCGTGCCACGTTTCTGCTGGTAGGTGCCTGGGGATTGATAACATTGTACTACATTTGGCGTTGGGTACCGCAGGTCGAAGGACTGAAAGACACGGGATTTAAAGGACAGTTCTGTTTTTTGAAGAAGCCGGCGCCGTGGCTCATATTGGGAGCTACGGCTTTGGGCAACGGTGGCGTATTCTGCTGGTATAGCTACATCACCCCGTTGCTGACCGAGGTTTCCGGTTTTAGTGCGGAAAGCATTACAGCGCTGATGGTACTGGCAGGATTCGGAATGGTTGCCGGCAATCTGGTCAGTGGGCGCATGTCCGACCGGTACACTCCGGGAAAGGTAGGTACGGTGGTGCAAGGGATGATATGTGTTATTTTATTATTGATATTTTTACTCTCGCCCTATCCGTGGTGTTCGGCAATATTGATGACACTCTGTACGGCAGGTTTGTTTGCCGTCTCCAGTCCGGAGCAGGTGTTGATGATTCGTGTGGCCCCTGGAGGAGAAATGTTGGGAGGCGCTTGTGTGCAGATGGCCTTCAATTTGGGGAATGCTATCGGAGCCTATATCGGAGGTCTTGCCTTGAGTGGAGGATACCGTTATCCCGCATTGGCAGGCGTACCGTTTGCACTGATGGGATTTATTTTATTCCTTGTCTTCTACAAGAAATTCCAGGATAAGTATTAAGTGTTTCATTTTTTTTGTGTATGTTTGTCCGCAAGTATTAACTAAACTCGATAACTTATGAAGACTTTGAATTATGTGAAGATATTGCTGTTGTGTGTATTTACGATTGGGCTGGCGTCTTGTGGGGATGATGTATATTATACCATGCAGAATAGCGACGACAAATTGTGTGGGAAGACGTGGATAGAAGAATATCAGACGGAAAACAAAGATGGAGTTGAAGTGTTATGCAGTCATCAGCTGAAGTTTGCCAAGGCTGATAATTCTGGACAGGAAATCTGGGAGTATTATCGCGGAGGCGAGTCCCGTCCCTATGAAACGACTTCACGTACTTTTACTTGGAAATGGATGGATAAGTCTATGGAGGGGTTGACTCTGAATTATGGTGCCGGTGAAATCAAGTACTTTGATAATGTATGGGTGCGCGAACATTATTTATCCGGTAAACTGGATGGAACGGTTGTTATGATGGTAGATGCTAATTATAAATAAAGTATGGCTTATGAATAATATGTTGAAATACACAAAAATGTTATTGTTGTTTGTCCTTGTATTAGGATTGACATCATGTGATAGTGAGGAAGAAACGGAATATAATCTGCCCGGTGAATGGTATACATCTGAAGAAATAGATTTCGGGGCATATACTTGGGGTAGGGGGACGATTATGACCTTTAACGCGCGCAACCAAGGTACTATTGGTTCATATGGCGACCCGAATTATTTGCTTTTCAGATGGAATTGGGTTAGTGGGGCTTACAATCTGATGGAATTGGAATTCTATGATGATGGCAGCATGGCTTACATTGAAGGAGCCATGGCTGATTCTTATTCTTTCAGTGGTACTTGGTATAATAGCTGGAGGGAATATCAAGATAATATTCACGGACAGCCTTTTCGTATGCGTCGGCAATGAGGACATGCTTATCAATAAAAAACGGAGCAAATCAATTGCTCCGTTTTTTATTGTATGTCAGCTTTTTACTTATTTTTCAAAACCAATTTCTTGAACTCTCCCGGATAAGGTGTTTCAAACCGCATCAGCTCTCCCGTGACGGGATGATAGAAACAGAGTTTGAAAGCATGCAGGGCCAAGCGTCCGATAGGATTTACGTCTTCCAGTCCATAGCGTCCGTCGCCGATAATGGGATGCCCCAAATCCTGCATGTGTACACGTATCTGGTTTTTTCGTCCCGTTTCCAGGTTCAGTTCAACGAGAGAGTATCCATTGGCTCGTTTGATGGTACGGTAATGCGTAATGGATTCTTGTCCCCCGTCATCTGTCGGGCTGGAGTATACATACAGCTTACGGTCTGTCAACCAAGAAACCACGGTTCCTGCATCTTTTTCCATCTCGCCGACCACTACGGCTACGTATCGCCGGTCTGTTACAATGCCATGCCAGTTATCGCGTAGTGTACGTTGGGTCTTCTCGTCTTTGGCAAACATCATCAAGCCGGAGGTGTCACGGTCCAGGCGGTGCACGATGTGTACACGGTGCTGCTTGCCCGAGCGTTGCACGTATTCATTCAAGATGGTATAGGCGGTACGTTCCTTTTGCCGGTCAGTGTTGACGGACAGCAAACCCTGCATCTTCTCTATCACGATGATATAGGCATCCTCGTATACAATCTTCATCAGTTTATGGTTGAACTCTTTACGTCCCTTCTCACGGCTGATTTGTACTTTCATACCCGGTTTCAGGGGAAAATTGTATTGTGTAGTGATAACGCTGTCCACATATATAATGCGTTTGCTCAGCAATGATTTCAGCTTGGTGCGGCTGGCGTCCGGCATTTTAGCTGCCAGAAACTCCATGAGCTCCATCGGTTCCTTCACCATGTAGTCCGTATATTGTGTGCGGGCTCTTGCTGTAATTTTTTCTTTTGCCACGACTGGTTTTAATTTACGATTAGACAATTTACAATTTACGATTGAAAACTACTTGTTCTTTCAATCTTTTAATTCCAATAATACTACGTTTTCCACATGGTGGGTGTGCGGGAACATGTCTACCGGTTGAACGGCCTTCACTTTATATTTCGCATCGAGCAGTTGCAGGTCGCGCGCCTGCGTAGCCGGATTACAGCTGACGTATACGATGCGTTTGGGCTCGGCAAACAGAATGACATCCACTACATCCTGGTGCATTCCGGCACGGGGAGGGTCGGTGATGATGACATCGGGACGGCCGTATTGGTTGATGAAGTCTTGTGTCAGCATGTCTTTCATATCTCCGGCAAAGAACAATGTGTTTTTAATTCCGTTAATCTCGGCATTGACCTTGGCGTCTTCAATGGCTTCGGGCACATATTCTATGCCAATTACCTGGCGTGCGTGCTTGGATACGAAATTGGCAATGGTACCCGTGCCGGTATAAAGGTCATAAACAAGCTCGTTACCGGTCAGTCCGGCAAAGTTGCGCGCTACTTTGTAGAGGTTGTAGGCTTGTTCGGAGTTGGTCTGATAGAAAGATTTGGGACCTACCTTGAAGCGCAGTCCCTCCATTTCCTCGAAGATGTGGTCTTTTCCCTTGAAGGTGTGTACCTCGAGGTCGGTGATGGTATCGTTGCACTTATTATTAATAATGTATAGCAGGGAAGTGATTTCGGGGAATGTATCTGCTATGTATTGCAGCATTTGCTTGAACAGAGCCATTTCCTCCTCTTTCTCTATCTTGCAGATGAGGATTACCATCAGTTCGCCGGTGGTAGAGGTACGCACAATCATATTGCGTAGCATTCCTTCATGCGTACGCAGGTTGATGAAGGAATAGTTGTGCTGGTAGGCATAGTCGCGTACCGCATTGCGGATGCGGTTGGATATATCGTCCTGCAACCAGCACTTTTCTATGGCAAGCACTTTATCGAAAGCATTGGGAATATGGAAGCCTACGGCATTCATCTGTTCGTACACTACATTCTGCTGAACCTCTTCTGTCGTCAGCCAACGTTTGTTGGAAAAAGTGTACTCCAGTTTATTCCGGTAGAACTGAGTTTTTTCTGAACCTAATATCGGAGAGATTTCCGGCAATTCGATTTTGCCGATGCGGGTGAGGTTGTCCGTTACTTGTTTTTGCTTATACTTGATTTGCTCGGAATAGGGGAGAACCTGCCATTTACAACCGCCGCATACACCATAATGTTGGCAGAATGGAACTGCCCGTACTGCCGAATATTCATGGAATTTCACAGCCTCGGCTTCAGCATAATGATGCTTTTTTCTCTTAATTTGCAGGTCAACTACATCGCCGGGGACGACATATGGTACGAAAATCACCAAATCATTGACTTTTGCGATGGCTTTTCCTTCGGCAGCCACATCCGTAATTGTCACCTTCTCCAGTAGGGGAAGTTCTTTTCTCTTTCTTGCCACTTTTACACCAATCTAATAAATTCTTCGGCAAAAATAGACATTTTTTCGGGATTTCTCTCTATGAAATGAAATATTAAAGATTGCAATGTCGAAATTGCATTTTAGCATAAAGTTTTTTCTGAAAAAGTTTTCTAGTCTGCGAAATATACTTAGATTTGCGAACAGAAAAAAGAGAAAATCACTATCAAAAACTTTAAATTTATATTATGGACAAAAAAAGAGTTTATACCTTTGGTAACGGCCAGGCAGAAGGAAAGGCCGATATGAGAAACCTTTTGGGTGGGAAAGGTGCCAACCTTGCAGAAATGAACCTTATAGGGGTTCCGGTTCCTCCGGGCTTTACAATAACGACAGAAGTTTGTACGGAATATTATGAAATGGGGCAGGATAAAGTCGTTGCTCTGTTGAAGAATGAAGTTGAACAAGCCATTGCCCATGTGGAAACACTGATGCGTTCCAAATTCGGTGATGTGGAGAATCCGTTGCTGGTTTCCGTACGTTCGGGTGCGCGCGCTTCCATGCCGGGCATGATGGACACTATCCTGAATCTTGGCTTGAATGACGAAGTGGTGGAAGGCCTGACGCGCAAGACGGGCAATGCACGCTTTGCATGGGACTCTTACCGTCGTTTCGTGCAGATGTATGGCGACGTGGTGCTGGGCATGAAACCGGTGAACAAGGAAGATGTAGACCCGTTCGAGGCTATTATAGAAGAGGTGAAACATGCTAAAGGCGTGAAGCTGGATAACGAGCTTGAGGTGGAAGACCTTAAGGAACTCGTGAAGAAGTTCAAGGCTGCGGTGAAAGAACAAACCGGAAAAGACTTCCCGACTTGTGCCTACGAGCAGTTGTGGGGTGCCGTTTGTGCCGTATTCAACTCCTGGATGAACGAACGCGCCATCTTGTATCGTAAGATGGAGGGAATTCCTGACGAATGGGGTACTGCCGTAAGCGTTCAGGCTATGGTATTCGGTAATATGGGCGAGAGCTCTGCTACGGGTGTTTGCTTCAGCCGCGATGCTGCTACCGGTGAAGACCTTTTCAATGGCGAGTATTTGATTAATGCACAAGGTGAAGACGTGGTTGCCGGTATCCGTACTCCGCAACAGATTACAAAAATCGGTTCTCAACGTTGGGCTGAATTAGCCGGTGTAAGCGAAGAAGAACGTGTCAGCAAATATCCTTCCATGGAGGAGGCTATGCCGGAAATCTATAAGGAACTGGATGCTTTGCAGACAAAACTCGAAAATCACTACCGTGATATGCAGGATATGGAGTTTACAGTACAAGAGGGTAAACTCTGGTTCCTCCAGACCCGTAACGGTAAGCGTACCGGAGCCGCTATGGTGAAGATTGCCATGGACTTGCTCCATCAAGGTATGATTGACGAAAAGACTGCATTGATGCGTTGTGAGCCCAATAAGTTGGACGAACTGCTCCACCCGGTATTTGATAAGACAGCTCTGAAACAAGCTAAGGTGTTGACTCGTGGTCTTCCCGCTTCTCCGGGTGCCGCTACGGGACAAATCGTATTCTTTGCCGATGATGCTGCCGAATGGCATGCTGCCGGCAAGCGTGTGGTGATGGTACGTATCGAGACTTCTCCGGAAGATTTGGCAGGTATGGCAGTTGCCGAAGGTATCCTGACTGCCCGCGGTGGTATGACTTCGCATGCGGCAGTGGTTGCTCGTGGTATGGGTAAGTGCTGTGTGTCTGGTGCAGGTGCCTTGAACATCGACTACAAGGCGCGTACAGTGGAAGTGGATGGTGTACTGTTGAAAGAAGGTGACTATATCTCCTTGAACGGAAGCACCGGTGAAGTATATAAAGACAAGGTGGAGACAAAAGCGGCTGAGCTGTCCGGTGACTTTGCGGAACTGATGGATTTGGCAGACAAATATACGAAGCTGCAGGTTCGTACCAATGCGGATACTCCTCATGATGCCGCAGTAGCACGTAATTTTGGCGCTGTGGGTATCGGTCTTTGCCGTACGGAACACATGTTCTTTGAAGGCGAGAAGATTAAAGCCATGCGCGAGATGATTCTGGCAGAAAATGCAGAAGGGCGCCGCAAGGCTTTGGCTAAGATTCTTCCCTACCAGCAAGCTGACTTCAAGGGAATTTTCAAAGCAATGGAAGGCTGTCCGGTGACGGTGCGTCTGCTTGATCCTCCTTTGCATGAGTTTGTTCCCCATGACCTGAAGGGACAGCAGGAAATGGCAGATACGATGGGCGTGAGCCTCCAGTATATCCAGCAACGTGTTGAGGCACTTTGTGAGCATAATCCGATGTTGGGTCATCGTGGTTGCCGTTTGGGAAATACATATCCTGAAATTACACAGATGCAGACGCGTGCCATCCTGGGTGCTGCTTTGGAATTGAAGAAGGAAGGTGTTGAAACCCATCCTGAAATCATGGTGCCTCTGACCGGTATCTTGTATGAGTTCAAGCAGCAGGAAGAAGTGATTCGTGCTGAGGCTGCCCAGTTGTTTGAAGAAGTGGGTGACAGCATCGACTTCAAGGTAGGTACAATGATTGAGATTCCGCGTGCCGCCTTGACTGCCGACCGCATTGCTTCCTCTGCCGAGTTCTTCTCATTCGGTACGAACGACTTGACTCAGATGACATTTGGTTATTCACGCGACGATATCGCTTCCTTCCTCCCGATTTATCTGGAGAAGAAGATTCTGAAAGTAGACCCGTTCCAGGTACTCGACCAGAATGGTGTAGGACAGTTGGTGCGCATGGCTACTGAAAAGGGACGTGCTATCCGTCCGGATTTGAAGTGCGGTATCTGCGGCGAACATGGCGGTGAGCCTTCTTCTGTGAAGTTCTGCCACAAAGTTGGCTTGAATTATGTCAGCTGTTCTCCGTTCCGTGTGCCTATTGCACGTCTGGCTGCGGCGCAGGCTGCCATTGAAGGCTGATTTCAATAATACTGAATAATGACATTTATGGGCTGCATGCTTTACTTGGTAATGGCATGCGGCCTATTTTGTTGGAAAAAACTGTAGTTTCTATTAATTTATTTGTATTTTCTTTAGTATATTTGCTTCCCATAATTTTATAGTTTCCAATAAGCAAGCAAAAAACGATGATATTGACAATTACGGCAGCATACGATGTTTGGACGAATGACTTCTATCAGAATAATGAAGCATTGGTATATAGTTTTGGGATAATTGTCATTCTGCTTTTGGTCATCATGATAATCATTTCCATCAGCAAGAGCAAAAGGTTGAAGACGTTGCAGCGCATCAATGAGGTTGCCGAAGAATCCAACCAGCTGAAGAATGCTTTCATCGCTAATATGACTCACGAAATTCGTACTCCTTTGAATGCCATTGTAGGCTTTACAACTATGCTTGCCGAAATGGATAATTTGGACAGAGAAACCCGTATGGCTTTTCTGAAGGAGATTAATGATAACAAGGACTCGCTGCTGCAACTGGTCAATGACTTGCTGGACTATTCGAAGATTGAGGCAAATACTCTGGAATATAACGATGGAGAAGTGGATGTAAACGCGCTGATTGATGAAGTCTGTACGACGGAGAATATGCGCTCGCATCCCACGGGCATTCAGGTGGAGTTTGTAGAACGGCTGCCTCAATGCCGTTTGGTGGTGGACCGCGTGCGTTTTGCCCAAGTCATAGGTAACTTGGTGAGGAACGCCTTGAAGTTTACGGAGATGGGCAGTGTGAAAATCGGTTGCAGGAGATTGAGCAACCATAACTTCTATTTTTATGTGGCAGATACAGGCTGTGGTATCGATGAAGTGGGAAGACATGCCATCTTTGAACGGTTTGTGAAGATGAACTACAATATCAAAGGTACGGGGTTGGGGCTTTCCATCACCAAATCTATTGTGGAGCACTATGGGGGAGGTATCGGTGTGGAGTCTAAGAAAGGGGAAGGCTCCACCTTCTATTTCACGTTGCCTGCCGGTATTGAATACAAAGAGTACGGTAAATTTTGATTTGCCAGTCCAAGAAGGCTCAATCAGCCATTTTCTTCAACTTCTTGAAGTGGCGGATTACTTCCAGATAATCGCGGTCGGTGCAGGCATTGAATTTATTCCATAAGTCACCCATTACAACGGCACCACCGAATCCGTAATCCTTAATCTCCAGTATGTTGTCGGGAGTAATGCCTCCCAAAGCCATGACTCTACTGTCTATGACCTTACTTTTTCCTGCTTGCCGCAACTCTTCGGCTGTGAAGCCGGACGTGACTCCGGACTTTGTGATGCAATTATATATCGGGCTTAGGAACAGATAGTCATAGAAATGCTTCTTGTTCTGCACTTCGTCCAGTGAATGGCAGGTGCAACTGATGTGGCCCGAATAGTCGTGGGGCTCTTTGGAATTGCGGGTGTTTAGATGAATCCCCATCAGGCTGAACTCTTCCTGCAGGTAGAAGTGCTCATGGGTAATGATGCGCTTATGGTATTTTTCGGGTATCAGCGTTAAAAGCCGTTCTGAATACATGGCGGGAGTTTCCGGCTTCCTCAGATGTAGAATATCCAGCCCCTCTTCGAATAGTGCCGTGATAATCTTGTCTTCTTCCACAAAAAATGTGGGTGCTGTTACTACGATGAGTTTCATTTCTTTTGTTTAACTTTTAAGTTTAGCAAAGTTAATGAATACTTATGGTAGAAGCCAAAGAATTTCTTTAAAATATGTTAGATGGCTATTTTAAACAAGAAAACGCATTCTTGAATCTTAGTTGCTCAAGAATGCGTCATTAACATGTTTAGTGGGACCTTGTTGCTTATTTCAGTCTTTTACCTACTACATCCCAGTCGATGATGCTCCACAGTTCGTTCACATGGTCGGCACGGCGGTTCTGGTAATCAAGATAGTAGGCATGTTCCCACACGTCGAATCCGAGTAGCGGAACAAGACCGGCGCGTACCGGATTGCTACCGTTGGCTTCTTTGGTGATGTGGAGTTTGCCGTTCTTGTCGGCAGACAACCAAGCCCATCCGGAGCCGAACAAGCCGACAGCTGCCGCGTTGAATTCCTTCTTGAAATTCTCAAAGCTGCCGAAGTCGCGTTTGATGGCTTCTGCCAGCTTGCCGGTAGGCTCGCTGTGGGCAGGCTTCGGAGCAAACTGTAAGAAGTATAATGTGTGGTTCAACACTTGTCCTGCATTGTTGAAGATGGCACCGTCCGGTGCTGTGGCAACAATGGTTACCAGGTCTTTGCCTTCAAATTCCGTTCCCGGAACGAGGTTGTTGAGGTTGTTCACATAGGTTTGCAGATGTTTACCGTAGTGGTAATCTATGGTTTGCTGACTGATTACAGGTTCCAGTGCATTGTTGGTGTAGGGAAGTTTTGGCATTTCGTAAGTCATAACTGTTATCATTAAAATCGTTAATATTGTATTCATAAGTTTCAATTATTTAATTTTGGAACTTTACTATATAAACACTATAACCTATAGAAATGTTCGTACGTCTCCGAAGCTTTTTTTATCTTTGCCTCCGTAAAAACAAAGGAAGAAAAAATATCATCATTTTAAGATTATACGGATATGCCCGATTATATAGAGGAACTGAACGAAGGACAACGGAACGCGGTGTTATACAATGACGGTCCGTCACTGGTGATAGCCGGTGCCGGTTCGGGAAAGACGCGCGTGCTGACCTACAAGATTGCTTATCTGCTGGAGAATGGCTACCAGCCTTGGAACATTCTGGCATTGACCTTTACCAACAAGGCGGCGCGCGAAATGAAGGAGCGTATAGCCCGTCAGGTGGGGCCGGAGAGGGCGCGCCATCTGTGGATGGGAACCTTTCACTCCATGTTCCTGCGCATTCTGCATGTCGAGGCCGGGTATATCGGCTTCACTTCGCAGTTTACCATTTACGATACGGCAGACAGTAAAAGCTTGATACGTTCCATTATCAAGGAAATGGGGCTGGATGAGAAAGTGTACAAGCCGGGGATGGTGCAGGCGCGTATCTCGAATGCCAAGAATCATCTGGTTTCTCCGGCAGGCTATGCCAACAACAAGGAGGCTTACGAAGGAGACCGTGCTGCCAAGGTTCCGGCGCTTCGCGACATCTACCAGAGATATTGGGAGCGTTGCCGGCAGGCGGATGCGATGGACTTCGACGATTTGCTGTTCTACACATTCCTGCTGTTCCGGGGACCACCCCGAGGTGTTGGCGCGTTATCAGGACCAGTTCCGTTACATTCTGGTGGATGAGTATCAGGATACCAATTTTGCACAGCACAGCATCGTGCTGCAACTTGCCAAGAACCATCAGCATGTCTGTGTGGTGGGGGATGATGCACAGAGTATCTACTCCTTCCGTGGTGCCGATATTGACAATATTCTCTACTTTACGAAAGTATATCCCGATACGAAGGTCTTCAAGCTGGAGCAGAATTACCGTTCCACCCAGACCATTGTCCGCGCGGCCAACAGCCTGATAGAAAGAACCAGTGGCAGATACGCAAGGAAGTGTTCTCGGAAAAGGAGAAGGGAGAGGCCATTGGTGTGTACCAGGCATACAGTGATGTGGAAGAAGGGGATATTGTGGTGAATAAGATAGCTGAACTGCGGCGTGAAAAGCGCTATGCCTACTCTGATTTTGCGATACTCTACCGTACCAATGCGCAGAGCCGTATCTTTGAGGAAGCCATGCGCAAACGCAGTATGCCTTACCGTATTTACGGAGGCTTGTCGTTCTATCAACGCAAGGAAATCAAAGATGTTATTGCTTACTTCCGTCTGATAGTGAATCCCAATGATGAAGAGGCTTTCAAACGTATTATCAATTATCCTGCACGGGGTATCGGAGATACGACAGTGGGAAAAATCATTGCTGCCGCCACCGGGCACAATGTAAGTTTGTGGACCGTGCTTTGTGAGCCGTTGGCGTATGGCTTGAACTTCAATAAAGGTACGGTGGGAAAGTTGCAGGCATTCCGCGAACTTATATCTGCCTTTATCACAGATGCTGCGGAGAAGAATGCCTACGAGATTGGTGCCGACATTATTCGCCAATCGGGCATCATCAATGATGTGTGTCAAGACAGCTCTCCCGAGAATCTGAGCCGTAAGGAGAATATAGAGGAGCTGGTGAACGGTATGAGTGATTTTTGCGCCCAACGGCAGGAGGAAGGAAACCCTAACGTGTTGTTGGGTGACTTCCTTTCGGAAGTTTCCCTTCTTACCGACCAGGATTCGGATAAGGATGGGGACGATGAGAAGATAACCCTGATGACTGTACATTCGGCCAAGGGATTGGAGTTCAAGAATGTGTTTGTAGTGGGGATGGAGGAGAATCTTTTTCCCAGCAGCATGGTGGGTGACTCTCCCCGGGCATTGGAGGAAGAACGGCGGCTGTTCTATGTAGCCATCACACGTGCCGAAGAACACTGTTTCCTATCGTATGCAAAGACGCGTTTCCGGTACGGCAAGATGGAGTTTGGCAGTCCCAGCCGTTTTCTGAAGGATATAGACGTACGGTTCCTGCGCCTGCCTCAGGATGCGGGAATGTTCCGCAGGGTAGAGGAGGAAGCTACCGTTTTCCGCAGGGAGAACGCCAGAGGCTTTGCGCCTGATAAGGAAGATGCTCCGTATGGAGGAAAAGAGCGTGTGTCTGTACGGCCGAAGCAGCAGATTATTGCGCCGACCGTTCCACGTAACCTGAAACGGGTGGCGCCTTCTGCAAATACGGCAAGTACATCGCCTTCTGCCGGCGCGTCTGCCAACCGTGTACAGCAGGGACAACTGATAGAGCACGAACGTTTCGGCCTGGGTGAAGTTTTGAAAGTGGAGGGCGAAGGAGACAATGCGAAAGCCACCATCCGCTTCAAGAATGCGGGAGACAAACAACTTTTGCTGCGCTTCGCGCGTTTCAAAGTTATAGGGTGATGAATATTGTTTACAAAAGAATGACTTTGCAGAAGGGCGGCATCTGTTTTACTAAATATTCCCCGGAGAATTACTAAAATGAGGAGGACGATTTAGTAAATCTTCTCCGAAGTTTTACTAAATCGTTGGAGAGGGCTTGTCAACCCCTTGTGGCGTGTTTATTAGGATGGAATCATAAATGGTAAAAAAAATATATATAAAATGACAAATAAAGACTTTTCCCTTTTCCCTTCTCCCTGCTATATTATGGAAGAAGGATTGCTGAGAAAGAACCTCGTACTGATAAAAAGTGTGGCCGACCGCGCAGGTGTGGAGATAATCCTCGCTTTCAAATCATTTGCCATGTGGCGTTCCTTTCCCATTTTCAGGGAGTATATAGACCACTCTACGGCAAGTTCTGTCTACGAAGCCCGTCTGGCATTGGAGGAGTTCGGAAGTAAGGCACATACGTACTCGCCTGCCTATACCGAGGCCGATTTTCCGGAGATAATGCGGTGCAGCAGCCATATTACTTTCAATTCGCTTTCGCAGTTCCACCGCTTTTATCCGGTAGTGGTGGCGGAGGGAAGCGGCATTTCCTGCGGTATCCGTATCAATCCTGAATACTCTGAGGTGGAAACGGAGCTTTATAATCCCTGCGCACCCGGTACCCGCTTCGGTGTAATGGCCGACCAGCTTCCCGAAGAACTTCCGGCGGGTATTGAAGGTTTTCACTGTCATTGTCACTGCGAGTCTTCTTCCTACGAGCTGGAACACACATTGGAGCACTTGGAAGGAAAATTCTCCCGCTGGTTCTCACAGATTAAGTGGTTGAATTTAGGAGGCGGGCATCTGATGACGCGTAAGGATTATGATGTAGAGCATCTTGTCCGTCTGTTGCAGGGCTTGAAGGGGCGCTATCCACATCTTCAAATCATTCTTGAGCCCGGTTCCGCTTTTACTTGGCAGACCGGTGTGCTGAGCTCGGAGATAGTGGACATCGTGGAAAACCGCGGCATTCGTACCGCCATTCTCAACGTTAGCTTTACGTGCCACATGCCGGATTGCCTGGAGATGCCCTATCAGCCTGCAGTGCGTGGAGCGGAGATGGGCGATGCGGGCCCTTACGTCTATCGCCTTGGAGGAAACTCCTGCTTGAGCGGCGACTATATGGGACTGTGGAGTTTCGACCATGAGCTGCAGATAGGGGAGAGAATCGTCTTTGAGGACATGATACATTACACCACTGTAAAGACGAATATGTTCAATGGAATTCACCATCCGGCCATTGCAATGTGGACAAAAGAAGGAAAAGCTGAAGTTTTCAAGCAATTTTCTTATGAAGATTATCGTGGGCGAATGAGTTGATAATCAAAAGTCTGCTTGTATGCCTGGCGAAAATGTACACTTTTCTGTGTGAAAAAAGTCTGCGGAATGTTTGCAGGTTTAAGGAAAATATCTACCTTTGCATCCGCAATCGCGGAAATAGCTCAGTTGGTAGAGCATAACCTTGCCAAGGTTAGGGTCGCGAGTTCGAGTCTCGTTTTCCGCTCAACGCAGTTTGGATTGCAATTACCTATGCCCAGGTGGCGGAATTGGTAGACGCGCACGTTTCAGGTGCGTGTGTCGAGAGGCATGCAGGTTCGAGTCCTGTTCTGGGCACCAAGGTAAAGCAGTCGGTTCTTTGAATTGTTGAAAGTAAGTTGGAGAGGTGGCGGAATTGGTAGACGCGCTACTTTGAGGGGGTAGTGACAATTATGTCGTGGGAGTTCGAGTCTCCTTCTCTTCACGCTTTTATACATTGCGGAAATAGCTCAGTTGGTAGAGCATAACCTTGCCAAGGTTAGGGTCGCGAGTTCGAGTCTCGTTTTCCGCTCTTTCAGATGTATTGAAGATGACTTATGCCCAGGTGGCGGAATTGGTAGACGCGCACGTTTCAGGTGCGTGTGTCGAGAGGCATGCAGGTTCGAGTCCTGTTCTGGGCACTTTACTCCTCAAAAAAGGAGAGTCATCCCATGCGGAAATAGCTCAGTTGGTAGAGCATAACCTTGCCAAGGTTAGGGTCGCGAGTTCGAGTCTCGTTTTCCGCTCTTTTCAGATAAAAAAATCCCGCAAGCATTGTTCGGTGCTTGCGGGATTTTTTTGTTGTATGGAAGTTGTTGTTACAGTTTCTGTAATGAGAATCCGAGCATCATTCCGTCGTAGCTGTTGGCCAGCGAGCCGATACTCTTCAGAGTGGAGTTGCTGCTTTTGCTGGAGAGGAAGGTTATCAGTTTCAGTAGCTTGTCCGATTCGAACAGCAGGTCCATAGTTGTGGAGGTAGCGTTGACCTTGGCATTCATACCTATCAGCTTGGCGAATTTCAAGTTGACCTTTTGGGTGGATGCATCGTAGGAGTAGCTTCCCTTCATGCTCTTTTGCCCTACTTTGGCGCTGAATGTGCTGTCGGCGTTGAATGTGAATGACATTTGCCCGGCTTTGATGCCTACTTTGGCAAGCTGTTCGTCCAGTTTCTTTTCTGCGGCTGTGGCGGCAACGGCACCGCCGGCTTTCTGCAGCAGGTTGTCCGATTCGAATTCAATGGCGGAGCCGGTATACGACCAAGTGCCGGTCATATCCGCTGTTGACTTGCCGGTCACGGCATTTACCGCCTTCTCTATATTTTCTTTGTTGAACAAATCCTTGATGGATTGTGCATGACTATTGCCGGTCAGCAGTAGTGCGGCAACAAACAGTTGCCAAAAAACTAATCTTTTCATTTTACTTATGTCTATTGTTTGCTATTCAGGCTTTTGTTGATACTTTCGATATAGTCCAGCAGCTCTTTCCGTCCCATGCGGTTTTCAGAAGAGGTGATGAAGTAGGGAGGCAGCTCTTCCCACTGTTCCTTCAACTGTTCCAGGTATTCGTTGATGTGGGTGTTCAGTCTGCCGCCTTTCAGTTTGTCGGCCTTTGTGAAGACGATGGCAAAGGGTACGCCGTTCTCGCCCAGCCATTCCGTAAACTCGAGGTCGATGGCTTGGGGAGCCAGCCGGCTATCTATAAGAACAAACAGACAAGTCATCTGTTCGCGTTGCAGTATATAACTTTCTATAATACGTTTGATTTGTTCCTGCCCTTTCTGTCCCCGTTTGGCATAGCCGTATCCCGGAAGGTCTACAATGTACCAGCTCTTGTTGATGAGGAAATGGTTGATGAGCATGGTCTTTCCCGGTGTGGCAGAGGTCATGGCAAGCCCTTTTCTCCCGGTCAGCATATTGATGAGACTGGATTTTCCTACGTTGGAGCGTCCGATGAAAGCATATTCGGGAAATGTGCCTGCGGGGCATTTCCGCACGTCTGTGTTACTGATGACGAATTCAGCGTTTGTAATATCCATTTTGTTGCCTTTTTGGGGTTTTACGTGTGGCAAAGGTAGCACTAATTTCATAAGTTTGCACTATCTTTGCCCAGAAAGCGAAGATAGGCTGCACCTCAGCATAAAAAATGAACGAGTTCATTTTATTCTGCATTCGGTTTGCACTATCTTTGTGGCCAATAGGAGAATTTTAAGTATGAATGGACAGTTTCCCTCTACATTATTGGAGAAGGCGGTAAATGAGTTTGCCAAGTTGCCCGGAGTGGGACGCAAGACGGCTATGAGGCTGGTTCTTCACCTGCTCCGCCAGGATACGGCAGTGGTGGAAGCGTTCGGCAATGCCATCGTGACGCTGAAGCATGAAGTGAAATATTGCAAGGTATGCCATAATATATCAGATACGGAGACGTGCCGTATCTGTTCCAGTCCGCAACGGGACGCCTCTGTGGTTTGTGTGGTAGAGAACATCCGCGATGTGATGGCTGTGGAAGCCACACAACAGTTCCGTGGTTTGTATCACGTGCTGGGAGGCGTCATCTCGCCGATGGATGGCATTGGCCCCGGAGACTTGCAGATAGAAAGTCTTGTGCGGCGGGTAGCCGCCGGCGGCATCAATGAAGTGATTCTTGCGCTGAGCACGACGATGGAGGGAGATACCACCAACTTTTATATCTACCGCAAGCTGGAAAAACTGGGCGTGAAGCTCTCCGTCATAGCCCGTGGCATTTCCATCGGTGACGAATTGGAGTATACGGATGAAGTGACTCTGGGACGCAGTATTGTGAACCGCACTCCATTTTCCGGAACTGCCTGATTGTTTGGGGCCATTATCAATTATTCATTATCCACTATCAATTTACTAAATGGAAGAACAAATAAAGAAGACCGCAGCGCGTGTCCGAACAACTTTTGCCTATTTCTGGATGCTTCCCATCCTGCTCGTCCTGCTTGGAGAAACCGGAGGCGAATGGGTAGGTATGTATGCCGGAGATGTACGTGCCACCTATATGGCCGAGACGGTAACCATTCTGCTGGCTGCCTCTTGCGTACCCATAGCCTTGAAACTCTTTTCATGGGTATTAATCCGGAAAATAGATGTAGTGACGCTTCCCGAAGCCCTCCGCCTCTATGCGCTGTGGAGTGGCGTGCGGCTGGCATTGCTTGCCATACCGGTGCTTGCAGGCTTTTTCACCTATTATATCATGTTGAGCAGTACGGGTGCACTGTGTGCACTGATAGGACTGACGGCTTCTCTGTTCTGCCTACCGGGTGAGGGACGCCTGCGTAAAGAACTGCATATCAATAAAGAAGAAGAAATGTAACCGACTGGAAGATATGAATAAATCTTATTTCTGCAGTGAAAGGGTGCGTCTCCGTGCTATGGAGCCGGAAGACCTGGAAGTGATGTATGCTATGGAGAATGATTCCCAGACTTGGGATGTGACGAACTTCACCGTACCCTATTCCAGATTTGTCTTGAAACAATATATTGAGAATTCCGAATGCGATATGTTTGCCGACCGCCAGCTGCGTATGATGATTGTACGTGCAGAGGATGATGCGCTGATAGGTACCATCGATATTACAGAGTTTTCTCCCATGCATGCCCGGGGAGAGGTGGGCATTGCCATACGGAAGGAGTATCAGGGCAATGGTTATGCCAAGGAAGCGCTGCGTTTGCTGTGCGACTATGTTTTCAGTTTCTTGTATCTGAAACAGTTGATAGTCCATATCTCGGTGGATAATGAGGCAAGTATCCGCCTTTTTGAATCCTGCGGTTTTGTGCGTTGCGGGCTTTTGAAGGAGTGGTGGCGCGTAGGAGGATGCTATAAGGATGTCGTGCTGTTGCAACTTCTCCGAAGCACTAATTGAGCGTTGGAATCTGAGGGAAACGCGACCATATTTCATATTTTGCTCCCAGCTTGCACAATGCCTTCTTCCAGAGTGTGCCGCTGGCCGCCTCGTTCATTAGCGAACTGATGTTTTCTTTGCCTACCAGCCAGGTGTTTTCTTCAATTTCCCGGCCCAGTTGTTCGTACTCCCAGCCGGAGTATCCCAAGAAGAATCTGATTCTGCCTTGAACGGGATTTCCCTGCATGATGTAGTTTTTAATGGCTTCAAAGTCACCGTTCAGGTAGAAGCCTTTGCCGATGGACAGCGCTCCGGTAATACCCTCGAGCGTGTGCAGATAGAACAATGTATCTGTGCTGAGCGGTCCTCCTTTATAGATAGGTATGTTTTCCGGGCAGTCGAAGTCTTTCAGCACATCATTCAAGAATAGGGGGAGCGGTTTGTTCAGAACCAGTCCCATTGTGCCGTCATGTGTATGGTCCACCAGTAGAATGACGGATCGTCCAAACATATGGTCACACAAAAAGGGTTCGGAAATCAAGACCTTTCCCTGGGCAGGAACCACATGGTTTGTTTCTATCTTGAATAGATTTATATTGCTATACATGCCCCTAATATACATAATATTCCACAATAAACCAAAGTTCTTCGCTGTTTTTCATTTTAAAAGTTTCTTTTCTCAGATTTTATGGCTTTTTTTATTCGGAGAAAATACTTAAGTTTGCAAGTAATTGGCAATTTAATGCAATGAAATATACTACATTATATACGTTAATTTTAGGGCTGTTTTCTATAGGATGGACGGATTGCCCGGAGGATTTTATGGAGCGTATGCAGCGTCCGGGACATTCTGAAATACAGCTTTCTAAAGTGACGATAAGTGGCCGTGTGCTGGATGAAAGCGGGTTTCCGTTGGCCGGTGCCACTATTCAAGAGAAAGAAACTGCCAATGGTGCGATAGCGGATTCGGAAGGAAAATTCACTCTGGTGGTTGCCGATAATGCAGTGCTTCGTGTTTCGTTTATCGGCTACATGTCCCAGGATATTGAGGTGGAAGGACATTCGACCTTTCATATCACACTAAGAGAAGATATGATAGAGCTGGATAACGTTATTGTTACCGCTTTGGGTATCGAAAAGAAAGAAAATTCTCTTTCTTACGCCACAGATTTAATAAAAAACGAGGAGTTGACGCGAGTAAAAATGCCCAACTTAATTACTTCGTTGACCGGCAAGTCGGCAGGTGTGCGTGTCAATCAGGTTTCTTCCGGTCTGGGAGCCTCAGCCAAAGTCAGTATCCGTGGAATCCGTTCGGTGGCGAGTGACAACCAACCGCTGTATGTGATAGACGGTGTTCCCATTCTGAACTCCACTTCCGAGCAAGCATACTCTGCCATAGGCGGAACGGCCAATGCCGGCAACCGTGACGGAGGAGACGGCATTTCCAATCTGAATCCTGAAGATATAGAGAGTATCAGTATCCTGAAAGGAGCTCCCGCGGCAGCTTTGTATGGTAGTCAGGCTGCCAATGGGGTGATACTGATTACTACAAAGAAGGGGCAGTCGCACGGGCAGCGCAGTGTTTCTTTCTCGACGAGCCTAATGTTCGACAATGCTTTTGCGCTACCCAAGATGCAGAACCGCTATGGAGTAAGTGACGGTGTGGACAGTTGGGGAGAACGGGCAAACCTTCCCGAATATGATAATCTGAGAGACTTCTTCTCTACTGGTGTCACCTCCATAACTTCCATCTCCTTGAGTCACGGCAATGAGAAGTTGCAGAACTATTTCTCCTATGCCAATACTACGGGGCATGGCATCATTGGGAAACATAACCTTTCGAAGCACAACCTCACTTTCAGAGAGACTTCCGTTCTGTTGAATTCCCGTCTGAAGTTAGATGGCAGTATGAACTTGATGCGCCAGGTGGTGAAGAACAAGCCTACCGTGGGTGGTTTCTACATGAATCCTTTGGTGGGGCTCTACCGTTTTCCACGGGGTGAGGATATTTCTTATTATAAGGAGAACTTCGAGGTTTATGATGAGGGTAGAAACCTGAACATACAGAATTGGCATACCTCCTACGAGGATTTTGAGCAGAATCCCTACTGGATTACCAATCGCATATTGAGCAAGGAGAACCGTATGCATGTCATAGTCTCCTTATCTGCCAATCTGAAGATAAACGATTGGTTAAGCCTGCAGGCCCGTGGCAATGTAGACTATATTAACGACAAGGTGCGCCAGCAGTTCTATGCCTCTACCGCTCCGGCGTTAGCGGGAGCCAATGGGCGTTATATCGAGATGGACTATCAGGAAACCCAATATTACGGAGACGCCATACTGATGATGAAAAAGCAGTGGGATGCATTCTCTCTCAACGCGGCGCTCGGTGCCAGTATCAATGACAAGACAGTGAACTCCACCCGCTATGACTCTAAAACAGCTTCGCTGAAATATGCCAATGTGTTCAATCTGGCCAATATCATCATGAATGGTTCCGCTGGGCTGGACCAGAAGATTGATGCACGGCGCCAATTGCAGTCCTTGTTTGCGACGGCACAACTGGGCTACAACGAGTTTGTCTATCTTGATTTGTCGGCCCGTAATGACTGGTCCTCCACACTGGCTTATACATCTCATGAGAAAAGCGGGTTCTTCTATCCCTCCGTGGGATTTTCGCTGATATTCAATAAGCTGATGACTTTACCCCGATGGGTGTCACTGGCAAAGATAAGGGGGGCATACAGCATGGTGGGCAATGATATTCCCATGTTCATCACAAATCCTTCCTCGCATATCACGGCGGGTGGAGAGTTCCTGGCAAGTGATGCCGCGCCGTTCAAGGATATGGAACCGGAGATGACGCATTCCTTTGAGGCGGGTATAGAAGCGCGTTTTTTAAAGAACCGCATTGGTTTGAATGCCACTTTCTATAAGACGAATACCCGGAACCAGTTCTTCAAGCTTCCCACTCTGTCGGGCGATAAATATGCCTACCGTTATGTCAATGCGGGTAATATACAGAATGTGGGGTGGGAGGTTTCATTGGATGCCGTTCCTTTGCTGACAAACCATTTCAAGTGGAAAACAGAGGTAAACTTCTCCACCAACCGCAACAAGATAATTTCACTGCACGAAGCGCTGAAGGAGTTTCTTTACGGTCCTACCAGCTTCTCGTCCAGTTATGCCATGAAATTGGTGAAAGGGGGCTCTATCGGTGACATCTACGGAAAAGCTTTTGTACGTGACGATGCGGGCAATATCGTTTACGGCACGGAAGGAGACAATACCGGCATGCCTTTGGTGGAAGGTGATGGCAATACGGTGAAAGTGGGCAATGCCAATCCAAAACTGATGCTGGGCTGGAATCATATGCTGTCTTACAAGAATTTTTCTTTCTATTTTCTGGTGGATTGTCGCTTTGGAGGCGATATTTTGTCCCAGACGCAGGCGGATATGGATATGTATGGCGTTTCTGAAGTCACGGCCCGGGCCAGAGACAAAGGTTATGTAATGCTTGAAGGTAACCGGATAGATAATGTGAAAGGATTTTATAAGAATGTTGTAGGCGGACGGGCCGGGGTGACGGAATATTATATGTATGATGCCACGAACATCAGGCTGCGTGAGCTGTCCGTGGGCTACCAACTGCCTGCAGCCTGGATGGAAAAGACCAAAGTCCTCAAGCGGGCACAACTGTCCTTTTCGGGACGCAACTTGTTCTTCTTCTACAAAAAGGCGCCTTTCGACCCTGACCTGGTACTCTCTACGGGCAATGATAACCAGGGAATTGAAGTCTACGGTATGCCTACCACGCGTAGTTGGGGATTTTCTTTGAAGTGTGAATTTTAAGAGGGGGAGGGAGACTTGATATGAAGAGGATTATAGTACTGATTGGCATGGTTTTCGTGTTTCTGGCTTGTACGGGAGACTTTAAGGAAATCAATACGGACAAGTCCGGTGTGACGGACGAGAACTTGCAGGCCGACTATAACGAACATGGCATCCGTCTTGGAATCATCCAGCAAGGCATCTATTTCAATTACGACTACGGAAAGGGGAAGAACTGGCCTTTTCAATTGACCCAGAATTTGAATGCCGACATGTTCAGCGGTTACATGCACGATGCCAAGCCTCTGAATGGAGGTTCGCACAATTCGGACTACAACTTGCAGGATGGATGGAACAGCGCCATGTGGGGACATACCTATGAGTATGTTTTCCCGCAGATATATCAGTCGGAGAATGCCACACGTGACCGTATGCCTGCCTTTTTCGGCATTACCAAGATACTGAAGGTGGAAGTGATGCACCGTGTCACGGACTATTACGGCCCTATTGTGTATAGTCATTTTGCCGATCCCGAAGCCCGTTATATGCCTGACACGCAGAAAGAGGTCTATAGTGCCTTTTTCTGTGAACTTGATACGGCTGTAGCTGTACTTTCCGATTATATTGTCGAGCATCCGGGAGCTTCGGAGTTTGCGCGTTTCGATATGTTGTTGGACGGTGATTATGACTCTTGGATAAAGTTTGCCAACTCGTTGAGGATGCGGCTTGCCATGCGCATTGCGGTAGCCAGTCCGGAGAAGGCAAAAACGGAATTCCGTAAAGCGATGGATAATGAATACGGAGTCATTCGGGAGGCGGACGAGTCGGTGGCGGTTTCCACGGCGAGTGGATATACCAATCCGTTGGGCGAGATAAACCTTGTTTGGAATGAAGCTTATATGGGAGCGCCGATGGAGTCCATACTGAACGGATATGAAGATCCCCGTCGTGAAATCTATTTTGCCACTTGCCAGAATGAACAGTTTGCAGGCGAGTATCGCGGCATTCGTCAGGGTACATGCTTTGCACATAACTATTATAATACACTCTCAAAATTGAAAGTCACCCAGCAGACTGATGCAGTGTTGATGCCGGCAGCAGAAGTCTGGTTCCTGCGTGCCGAGGCTGCCCTACGGGGATGGACCGATGAGTCGGCGAAAACCTGCTATGAAGAAGGGGTAATGGCTTCTTTCCGTCAGTATGGCATCTTGCAGTCCGACGCTTATCTGGAGAGCGACTTGTTGCCTGCCGATTTTGTGGATACCTACGATATGGAGAATGATATTACTGCCCGTTGCCAAGTTTCGCCACGCTGGCTGGAGTCAGCGGATAGGGATACGAAACTGGAGAAGATTATTACCCAAAAATGGATTGCCATGTTTCCCGAAGGGTGTGAGGCTTGGGCTGAACAGCGCCGGACGGGGTATCCCCGGCTATTCCCCGTACGCTTTAATCACAGTAAAGACGGGTGCATAGATACTGAGACAATGATTCGCCGTCTGAACTTTCCCGGCGGACTGAAGACGGAGAATGCCGAGCAGTATGCCGCTTTGGTAGAGGCACTGGGTGGGGATGACAATGCCGGTACCCGATTGTGGTGGGATACCGGCATCAACTGGTAGAGATACCTTATTTATATAGGGATATTTTTTATTGGATGGGGTGATTCTCGGCAAAAATTGCCATACGTTCGTCCAACTGGTCGTACTGATGGTCTTGGATAAAGGAAGTGCAGGCACGCAATCCTTCTTGATGGCTTCCGGTGGTCACCAGCGAAATGGCGCTTACACCGTAGTACATTAGTTCCCGCGCAAGTTCTCCGCTACTCATGCCCGGATAACCGATGGTGAAATAGAAACCGTCGGCAACGGGATCACCCAAATCATTGTCGTATACCAAGTGGAAACCGTGGCGCAAGAAGATTTCTTTCAGGCGGCGGGCACGCTCACCGTATACTTTCACTTCATCAAGGAAGTTGTATTGACCTTCATTGGCTGCTTTAAGCATGGCGGCAAGAGCATACTGCGCAGAGTGGCTGGTGCCGGAGGAGAGCGCATAGAGTACGCGGTGGATGAATACTGTGCCGAAGGTGCCGCCGCCGTAGCGTTGTGTCAGCCCGGGATAGGCCCGGTGATACAGTTTGTCCGAAATGCAGCTGACACCGATACGTTGACCGGCATAGCTGAAAGCTTTGGAACCGGAAATGAGCAGCACGTAATAGTCCGTATAGTGTGCCACAGAAGGTTGGTAAGGCGCTTGGAACGGTTTGCTCAAGTCTTGGCGGAAGTCCATGGCAAAGTAGGCGAGGTCTTCCAACACAATGACGTCATATTGGGTTGCCAGTTCGCCGATGATGCGCAACTCTTCTTCTTTCAGGCAAATCCAGCTGGGGTTGTTGGGATTGGAATAGACGATGGCAGAGATATTGCCTTTGCTGAGGTAACTTTCCAGCTTCGCTTTCAACTTGTCGCCACGGTAGTCATATACGTCAAAGGTTTCATATTTCTGTCCCATCACGACCAGCTGCTGCTTCTGTACCGGGAAACCGGGATCGATGAAGAGAATGGTATCCTTTTTCTCATCGCACTGGCTACATGTGAGGAATGAAGCGAAAGTTCCTTGCATGGAGCCGGTAACTGGTACACAACCTTCGGGGGCTACATCTACATTGATAAAGGCTTTGATAAAACGTGCTGCTTCCTCTTTCAAGGCGGGAAGTCCGTTAATGTCCGGGTAGAGGCTGGCAATACCATTCTGCAATGCCTCCACCTCGGCCTTTACGCCGACGGCTGAGGGGGGGAGTCCGGGTACACCCATTTCCATTTTTATGAATTCCACACCCGATGCCGCTTCGGCATTGGCTGCAATGGCTTTTACTTCACGGATGGTTGCTTTGGCAAAGTCTGTGATATGAAAATCTGCGATAGTTTCATCTATCAACTTACGTTCAATAGGAGTATTTCTCATGATTTCAATATTAATTTAGTTTTGCAAAGGTAACATAAATCTCTTATAATCAAGCTATGTTAAAAAAAAGATGATTTTTTTTCTTTCAAGCTATTGCAGATATAAGAATTTTGTCTACCTTTGCAACCGCAATCGAGAGAGATAGCAACGAAAGAATGAAATAATGGTGCGTTAGTTCAGTTGGTTAGAATACATGCCTGTCACGCATGGGGTCACGGGTTCGAGTCCCGTACGCACCGCGTATAACACTTATAATAAGGAAGTTTTATAAAAAACACCCGGAAAAGTACCCATTATTCACTTTTCCGGGTGTTTTTTGTCTGTTTTTCTGCCGGAACTCTCGGCTTACCTTCTATTTTTAACAATTTTATAGCGGATGTAAAAGCCCGCCGCAAGAACCGCCGCTAACCCTATCCCGCTAAGTACCCAAAGAAACGGGTTCGTTTTCGGGTACTTTTCTTCTTCGGTCTGCGCGGTTTCCTTTGTTTCCGCTTCCGCCGTCGTCTTCTGCGTTTCGGTAACTTCCGTTTCCGTAGCGGTAGTAACGCTTGTTTCTGTCGTTTTTTGCTTATCGCCGTTTATAACGATGCGTCCGGTAGTCAGCGACTTTACGTTAGGCGGTTTCTTCAATCCTTCAATAGCCGGGAACAAATCCGTATTATGCCGCAGGGAGGTGTCTGATTGCCCTTCTGCCGTTTCGCTGGTTTTCCGGGTTGGCTCTCCGTTTGCCATTTCCAATGCCTTGCGCATGTCTTCATTAAACGCGCTGTCGGCTTTTTGAAACTGTTCTGCAAAGCGGTTCGGCTTTTGTCCTTCCGGGTAATACTCCACTTTTGTAAACTCTATAACTATGTTTTGCTTCTCGTTGCTTCCGGTAATAGCCGTAGTGTTGGTGGTTGTCCGGTCTTCCGTTCTCCGGTTTCCTTCCGTAGTTGCTGTTAGCTGGCTTTCCGCCGCCAGCTTTCCCTTACGGGTACTTCGGGTACTTGCGCACCCGAAAACCAACAGAAGCAAGAATAGGGAAAGCATGGCTAAAACAAATCTTCTCATACGTCTGTGAAATTTAGAACTTTGTCCTTCCCCTTCTTGTTAAGGGTAAGGCTTCCATAGTTTATACAATTAAGCCGGGATAACCACCCTTTCTTGAAAACCATCTGCGAAGGGTCGCGCTTTATAATTCCTTCAATAAAGGAAATACGGGCGCGTTTTATGTCTGCAAACAGTTCGCGGGCGTTCCTTCCGTTCATCGCGGCTAAGGTCTTTTCGCCTACTATGCCGTCCACGCTTACCCCTAAAATTCGCTGTACCCCGGTAATGCCGTTCTTTCCCGAAGCCCAAACCCAATCCACTACCAAGTTGGCGACGGACTGGCTTTTTATCCGGTCTGCCTTCCATCTGTCCCAATAGTGCGGCTTCATCACGCGACTAACCGCGTCTTCTTCGGTTATCAAACGCAAATCTTCCACATCTATATCGCCGTCACCGTCTTTGTCGTACCCTACGGCTTTCCAAGTGGCGATAGTTACCCCTTTGTTAGTTGCTCCGCCTTTGTCTGCCGGGTGGTTGGTAAATCCACCTTCCCAACTTAAAATAAAGGGGGATAATATTTCAATCCGTGCCATTTTCTGAATGTTTATTCGTTATCAACTCTACAATTTTTTCCGCGTCCTTTGCGCTTGCCGCCTGCACAATCTGCCGTATTATGTCCGGTACTTCCGCCGCGTTTACTTTGATTTTTTGCAGCTTCTCGCGTACGGAAATAAATTCTATCAATACCGCGCTGATAGTATAGACAACGGTAGCAAATGGAGCGACGTACCACGTGAACAATCCGGCTAAAAAGTCAAACATGAGGGCGAATACCATAACCCGTATGTAGTCCCCGATTTTGTTGAACGTCCGGCGGTATTTCCTGCTTCGCAGTCCTTCCCCTGCCGCCTTCGCCGCCTTGCGCCCGTAGTACATATCTATGAAAGTAGCCATCGCCAAGAATACCCAGCAAATCAGCACAATGGCTACACGTACCGCCACGTAAACCGTCAAACCGTGCCAGTCTTCTTGCTGTATCAATTCCAACATATTAGTAACCTTCCGTTAATAAATCGTTCTTTACCATAGTTTTGATAGCAATAACCCTGCTAAGGTGTGCTTTATAGTCCGCTACTGCTTTCGCTTTGCGGTCTTCGTCCGTTTCTATACCCAACTGTGCGGCGTAATAGTCGTTAATCAAAGAAAATTCTTCGGTTTCGTCTATTTCGCTACGGATAACCGCACGTGTAAGGTTTTCGTAGTCCGGCTTCTGCCAAACCTGTACCGTATCGTAGTTGTAAACGGTCTTTTCGCCCGTTTCCGGGTCTTCTACCTTTTCTTCCACTATGTTGTAGTTATAGTGGTAAGAACCATTACCCAACGGTAAAATAATCGCGGGTCTAACGTCTGAACTTGATTTCATAAGGTGTAATTTTGTTTAACTTGTTAATTAAATATTCGCTGTCGCTGTATTTAGCCCAACCCCACCACGCGGCTAACGTCTGCTTAAATTCATCCTCACTTAACGGTTTCTTCCGTTTCCGTAATTTAGCTATCTTACGGCAAAGGTTCTGTTTGATACGCTTCCTAAGCCGTGTTTCGTTCAAATAGAATACATAGCCCAAGAAATCAATACCACGCCCGAAGCTGTCGCGGTGGTCGCGTGCCACCGGAAAGACTTGTTTGTTCTGTTTGATTTCCAGCTTTACGTTAGCCGCCAAATAGCTTTCAAACTCTGCCAGCAAAGCGTGAAGCGTCTTTTTGTCGCTATGTAATACTACAATGTCGTCGGCGTATCTGAAATAGTACCTTACCCGCTTTACTTCCTTTACCCAATGGTCGAAGTAGGTAAGTACAAGATTTGCTAAATATTGGCTAAGGTAGTTGCCAATCGGTAAGCCTTCCGCACTGTCTATAATTTCGTCCAAAAGGTTGAGTAGCCGTGTGTCCTTAATCTTCCGGCGAACAATGGATTTTAGTACGGTGTGGTCTATGGAAGGGTAAAATTTGCGTATGTCTATTTTCAAGCAATACGCGCAGCCTGCCTTATCTCTGTCGATAACGTGCCTTAACTTATTTGCCGCCGCTTGTATGCCACGCCCTTTGATGCAGCTATAAGTGTCCGCCGTGAAAATAGACACCCATATAGGCTCTAAAATGTTCATTACGGCGTGATGTACAATCCGGTCGGGAAAGTATGGCAAACGGAAAATCTCGCGTTCTTTAGGCTCGTATATCGTAAAGGTACTATATTCCGAAGTTCTGTAAGTTCCTGCTTTCAGTGCTTCGTGCAAAGACAAAAGGTTGGCTTCCTTGTTGCGGTCGTGTAACTTTACGCCGTAGGAATGTAGTTTGCCCTTGCGGGCGCGTTCGTCCGCAAGGTGCAAATTATCCAAACTTATTATTTTGTCGTAAAGGTTGCCTAACCTTTTCATAGTAATTTCTTTGCTGATTAAATGGTGTTCTTCGGTTTCCCTACCAAACCCCGTTAATGGTTAATATTTTCCGCCTTCCGGCGCGGTCTTTGTCCTTATTAGCTTTACAAAAAAATCAGTATAGCTGAGAGCCGATATTCGCATTCGTATTCGTAGCCGTGTTATTCGTATTCGCGTACGAAAGCCCGGCATTCGCGCTGTTATTCGCATTACCGCCGAACAAGACACCCGAAGGGCAAACAACCGTGAAAATCTTCCTACTCAAAATAATAGCGCGTTCCCGAAGCCCGCATAGTTACCTTTCGCGGGAAGGCGTTACGCTTCTTTATTTCCTGCAAAATGTATTTTATTTCGCTGGAATTTGTGAAGAACTTCTTTGCTTCGCTTTCGGGGTCGTCCTTCTTGAACTTTATTTTCACGAGGAAACGGTTCGCACCGAATTTCGTTTTCACGTCTTCGATAAAATCAATTAACCAAAACTGCAAATTGATTAGTTTCTGCTGGGTGGTTTCCGGGCAGTTGAAATGTTTGTTCGCTTCGTCCGGCTGGATGTTCAAGAACGAAAGGCTACCGTCATCTGTGCTATTATTGTTTGAAGTCATTTTCTTGTATTTTTAATTATTAAACATTTCGTTTCGTAACGTATTACGCGGCGGGGATAAAGCAAAGCCGAGAGCCGATATGCGCAGCCGTAGACGTAGCCGCGTGATGCGTATCCGCGCACGAAAGCCCGGCAGTCGCGCCGGTAGCCGCACCACCGCCGAACAAGACACCCCTTTGTGCTACGCCGCTGGCTGGTATGTTGGTATAGAAGTAGTCGGCAAAGTAGGTAGTAGAACCTGCGCCCACTTCCGTAGGCATATTTTCCCCGTATTCGCCTATCATCATGCGCTTAACATAACCTTCCTTACGTGGAAGTTCGCCGCGTTTTACGTAATTGTCATAGTTGGTATCTTGGTAGTTTGCCGGGTTGTCGCAAGTATAGAAAGAACTTACGCCGCCGTCCGCATCCGATTCAATAGCGCATTTGCATCCATCCGTCCAACTCCAAATATGCCCGAACGGGTTTTCTATTCCCCGGTATGAAGGTACTTTTACTTTAACTACTACGCCCGTATCGTATTCGTCCGGCATGGTAAATTCGACTACGCCCGAAGCGTTGCCTAATGAATTTGTAGTACCGCAGGGGACAAACGGGTAGTAGCTGTTGAATGTGTTCCACTTCGTACTGTTAAGCGTCGTAACGCCCGCACTTAATCCGCCCTGCTTGTAGCCTTCGCTTGTAGGCTGCGCGTTAAAATCAAGCTGGCAGTTAAGGTTGGCGTATTCAACCACATAAAGCCAATAGGTCGCGTTTTGTGCCGCGTATAAATCGCAGTTCCAGCCCGCGCCGTTCAATCCTACTGCACCTCTGTTTCGTGCGTATTTTCGGAAGTTGGTTAGCGATGTGGCGGTAGCCGGGCGACCTAATAGGGTTCTATAAGTTCCGTCCCATGCCGTATTATTATTTCCGCCCCGGAAAGCCGCCGTAGTATTTACCACGCTGGCAAGTTTGGGAGTAGCTGATAAAGTTCGGTCTATCGTGGCTTCGTATGCGCTACGGTACATCTTTGGTACTTCGATAAAGCCCGGTAGCTGGTATTGCGAAATAAGGCAGGTAAACGTAGTACCGTCAAACTCAAACTTACGGTAGTGCTTCGGTATTTCTACCATTACCATGCCGGAAGCTCCGGTAAGGTCTGCCGCTGCCCCGGTGTCCGTCTTCGTACTGTTAGTAGCATGTAGGTAGGTTACAACCTTCCCCGCATCGTTAAGCAGACAACGCCGCATAAGGGATTGAACCGGGAGCGAAACATGTAGTTCCGGTCTTCCTACCCGTTCCAGCTTTGTATCTGCTACATTTACGTTAATCTTAACGCCATAATAGTAATCATAAGGAAACGCGGGCTTTGTGTTGCCCGCTGCAATAATTAAACCCATAATTATAATTTTTAATAGCCCCAAATTAGGGCGGTTGCTGAACTCGTTTCTTTTATCTCTCTGATAATTTCGGGGTTCCATCCCGTTTCAAAGCGCGTGCTTATAAATTCGCCTTCGGGCATTCCCCAAAGGTTTACTTCCAATACTACCGCCGCTTCGCCATCGTTTTTTAAGCAAAAAGGCGTATCCATTCGGAAGTTGCCACCGGAAAAATCCACGTTCCCGGCTACCGAAATTTGCGCGCTCACTAAATCGCCGTTTCTATTTTCCATACGCTTAATTTTAAGTCGTTACAAAAATACTTTCTTATCGTATTAGTTTAATACGTCGTGAAATACTCGTGAAGTGTTTGTTTAGCCGAAGCCGTGAAATTCGGCGTTACAACACTTCTATTTAATGCCTTGCGCCGTGATGCATGGCTTATTCTCTTATGTTCAATAAATAGGCGTAATATCCGCTGCTTCCGTCCCAAACTAAAAGAAACTCGCGTATGTCGCCCGCCGCCATGTTCCACTTTCCGGTTTCGTTTCCCGCGTTGTTGTTCATACGGTACGGGTAGTAGTTGCTATCCATAGCATTGCCGCCGGAACTGTTCTTTACGAATGTATTACGCCCGCAAACGTACCCGGTCTGCGTGCTCGTTCTATCACAAATAATAGTAATCCTTACGGCAAAGGCTGTATAATTACTAATGCCTAACACAGTACAAATGGAATCACGACGCGGTAGTCCTATGCCGCTGTTGCTATAAATGAAGCGCGGCATTAACTTGAATAACGTAGGCTTGGTAGCGTCGCCCGGTATAAGGCAGGTATTTACGGAAGGCAAAAGTTTTGATATGCCGTAATCCGCTACGTAGCTGTCGCAAACTATCGCGCCTTTGCTCACTATACCCAAATTAACCATCGCACCGGACGCTTCAATAAGTAACCCGTAGTTAGTTCCGTAGCTGTTTGGTGTCTTGTTGGTAAAACGTCCAACGCCGACCAACCCGGTAGAAGCTGGTAATACGTTCGTTCCAATGGAAGCCCAGCGGTAAGAATCCGAGAACTTTATAAAACTGCTAAGCAATGCTAAACCACTTCCGCTTGTGTCGCCGGATGAAGCCGCTACGCCTATTCGTCCGCTTGCTATCGCAAAGCCGCCAATACTTCCGGCGTTTGCGTTGATTGTTCCCGTTATAGTTCCTTTCGTAGCTACAAAGCTACCGTCTTGCAGTACGCGGAAAGGTGCGGTAGCCCGGTTTCCCTTGCTTGCGCCAGCCCAAAACCTTACGCTTGTGTCGGCTGTGCCTTCCCCCGTTATTCCGGCTTTTATACTCGCGTCGCTACCTGCAAGCTGAACCGTTCCGGCTGTTACTATGCCACCGTCTATCGTGGTTTGGGTGTTATCGTAATAAACGGCTTCCACCCAATCGTTAGCGACGTAAGAACCGGAAGTACGTTTAGTTATACAACGTTTCAGTATTCCGTCTGTTTTTCCACCCGTCAGCCAAAGGTCGCCTATGTCATACGGTGGTTTGGGCTGGGCTACAAATACCTGCCTTTTCCCGTCCGCTGTGTCCTGCGCCTTGCTTGCTGCCGTGTATGCATCTATCGCCTTTTGGTCTTCTATCGTAGTCCATGAATATGTAGAACCGGAAACGGTATAGCGTTTCAGCAACTTTGTTGTTGAACTGTACCACATATCGCCTACGTGCGCCTTCTTTAGTGCCGTAGTCGTCCAATTAGCCGCCGGGTCGGATGATTGGAACCAGCTTTCTATTTTTCCGTCTATCTGTGTCGTAAGGTCGTTTACGGTTGGCGTGAAGTTCTTGTTTATAAAGTTGGTTAGCCCGGTGTCGTCCGTATATTTGGAAGCCTTTACCCAATCTGCGGAATTATAAGAACCGGAAGTGCGGGCGGTCTTGCATCGCATGATGTCGCCCGTACTGCCTTGTACCCATAAATCGCCTACGTCGTAAGGCGTTGTAGGTTGTGCCACGAAAATACGCCGCTTTGTCCCGGCAAGTTTTAACGCGTCGTTAGCAAGTGCCAACGCTTGCGCTACTTCGCTGTCTTGTAGTTCCTGCCAACTGTAAGTAGAACCGTTTTTTACGAAACGGAAAACTTTACCCGTTGAAGTGTTATAGAAAAGGTCGCCTAAATGTTCATCTTTCAGCGCGGTTGTGTTCCAATCCTTCGCGGGCGCGTTTGTCAATGTCGGGTCGTATGTTTCAAAGAACTGCTCTATTTGCCCGTCTAATTGCGCTTGTATTTCGTTTAGAATACCGGGCAGGGTATTGTTTATGTAGTTCTTTGTTTCGTTCGCTATCTGGTCGAGGTCTGAAACGTTCTTTGTCGTTCCGTCGCTGCTTACAAAGCGAATAACGCCGCCTATTTCGTCGTTGTCGAGGTCGAAGTAGCATTTACCGCCGCCGCTGCTCTCTATCCTTCCGGTACGGATGAAACGCCCGTTTATGGTACTGCTCCCGTAAGTCAATGAAACAAGCCTACCGGGGTTCTTCCCGTTCGTATCTGTAACAACCGAATTAAGAACCCCTACAAGGAAATTGTAATAGCCCGCTTCCGCTTCTACCGTCTTAGCCGTAGCGGATAGTACAATAGTTCCGCTATCCCCGTTTTTAGGACATTTTGCGTAGATGTAATACGCCGTAGCGGATGTTAGGTTAGTAAATGTTGCCGAAGAAAGCCCCCACAACTTCAATGCGTCCGGGTCTATCGCGTAATGAACCAATGTACCGGAAGAAACGTAAAGGCTATTAGGGTTGCCGCCATAGTTCGGCTGGAACGTAATGTTTTGCAGTGTGAACTGTGTGCTTTTAGCCCCAACGCTTAACATCTGCGTTTCAATGGAAAGCGGCTTTATCTTCTCGCTGTAATAGTCGCCTTCGGGGTCGAATACCATGTTTAGAAGTTCCTGCGTAGCCAGCCAACGGCGGCGCGCCCTTGCGGGGTCTGCCAGCTTGTTTATGGTAATGACTTCGTTCAAGTCCTCTATTTCGTTTAGAACGCGTACGGTAGTGCTTTTCGTTACGGTGTCGCTTAACGTTATGTCGTAGCTATGCCGTTTTAGCAGATCGCGCTCTATGCGGGTAATCCTTACCGCCTTATTTACGCCTATCTGTTCGTCCTCAATCGGTATGAAATCGCCTACGTGCAGGATTTCGGTTTCCACTTCTTTGCCCCAAAGCGAAATAAAGAAGCCTTCGGTTAGTGCAAGTTTGTAACTTACTTGCGGCTGTGTCATGGTTTCAAAATCCTTTGTCCCGGCTTCCTTCAAATCCTTTTCGGCTTCCGTTATGTATTCCTGCGGTAACTGAATATCTAAAATGCTGTATTTGTCGCCTACGCTTATCTGAAACGCGCCGGAAGTTTCGGAAGGGAATACCGTACCGTTTTCGTCTTGGAACTTGTTTATTACAAACTTATGCGTTCCATGCTCGTAGCTGTGCAGGTCAAACTCGTAGCCTGCAAGTTGCCCGCTTTCAAACTTAATCTTTGCGTTCGTTCCTTCTATCAGATACTTCGTTGTTTTCCCGTCCGCTTCTTTCGCGTTAAGGTCAAACATCGTATTGTCGATGAAGGTAATCTTATCCGTACCCAATGCCGTAACCGTGCCTATACGTCCCGGTTTGATGTTGGTATAGTTCTTCTCGTTTTCCTTTATCCCGTAGGCGGCTATTGATTCCGCATCTTCCAAATAGGAAGTAAGGCGCGTAGTTCCGGGAAGGCATAGCTTTGTATGCCCGTAGTTCTTGCCTAAATTCTCCGTTCCGCCGTAAATGAAAAGGCGGTTTGTTATCCCGGCATTGTTCACGTTGGTACGGCTAAGCTGGTACAGACCACGCCCGCGCCCGTACTTCAACGTGAAAGTATGCGTTATTCCCGCTTTGGCTTTTATGTTGAGCGTATTGGTCTTCCCGTCGCTGGTTATCTCAAATTCTACGCCGTAGTTGGTACAGTGTTCCTGCAATGCCGCCAAACAATTCTTTTCGGTGGCTGTAAAGTTTGTGTACTCCGTATCTTTGGGATAGTTCCCCAGCTTCCAAAGCCCCGGATATACGCGGCTTATGTTCCACATCAATACTTCCAAATGCCCGCCCAAATCCGAGTAGAACGTATCGCCGTAGCAATCTTCGGGCAAATGGTACTGAACATCTATAAGGTCGTATTGCGCCCCTTCTAAGGTCAGTTCGTAGGTATAGTTCCTTTCGCCGTTCTTGGTTATTTGCGGAAGCTGGTTAAGTTTGTACTTCTTGCCGTATATCAGCGTGGTATCGCCTATCATCAAATCCAAAGGCGTAGCGGTGGTTATGGTAATACTTACCACGTCCTCGGAAAGCAAGGCGATTTTTTGCGTCGCCTTGCTTACTGCGCTTATATTCTTCCTGCTGAATAACGGTGTTTTGCTTCCGTCGGCATGGTTTATTATAATCTGTTCCATACTACAATACCGTTAGTTTCAAAGTCCGTTATGTCTTCAATTACCCCGGCTACAATTATGTAATAAATTCCGTTATCCGTGTAGGTGTGGCTAATGGCGTTCTTTCCGGTGCAATCCCCGTAAACGTCTGTATCTACCGTACCATCGCCCCAATAGATATTAACCATCTTATCCGATTTGAAAGCTACGCTTACCGAAGCCGAACCGCTGTTTAATCGCTGGTGTCTTACGACACGCTTAACCGGGTCGGGTTCTTTCAGCTTCAGGGAGAAAGTACCTATCATTTTATCATCGTGCCAGCGTTTGGAAGGGGCTACCCCGTCTTCGCAGTAAACCTCGTAAACAAGCGGTTTAGTTGGGTGTATGGAAATCATAAGACGCTGTGTGCCGTCCTGCCGGAAACGGTCATACAAGGTATTAACCCGTTCTACAAAATCCATTTTGCCGGAAGCCTTTAGCCAGCAATTAAGCGTTATTTCGCGTTCTTGGTATCGCTTTTCGGTAAGGTCTATAACTTTCCCGTGATAGTCCGCCCAATCAACGGAAGCCGGGGTTTTCAGTTTGGGAAGGTCAAGAACGCCCGTAGAACTTTCTACGCGTATTCCGAAATCGCGGAAGTTCTTACCATCCAAATAATATTCAAGCTGTGCAACGGAGTTAAGTTCTTCGCCTATTTCCGCGTCGCTCAATACGACGTTATACACCTTCACGCTGTCTAAATCGGCGTAACCGTAACCTATGCCGTAAATGTCTTGTATTAACGCTATCCCGGTAAGCGTGGAAGGCAGTACAATCGTTTCTATTAACTGCGTGTCTAAATAAACCAAAACTCTGTTACCGGACTTCTTTATAGCGAAGAAGCCCCAGCTATCCGGTTCTACGTCTATCCAAAAGGCGCGGTAGCCTTCCACTTGGTCGGTATTGCAGAACAACCCTATTCTTTTGCCCGTATAGCCGTCCGGGTATTTATTGGCTTTTACCCATGCCAATATGGTAAAACTGCCGGATAGGGGTACAACGTTATAGTTTACGTCTGCATATCCTTCGCCGTCAAAATTTATGCAGTTTCCCTGCTTACCTGCTACAAAACTGCAATCTACTACGGTTGCGTCGTGGCGGTTCTGCGCAAAGTCGTATGCAACGGTAGAACCGTTCGCTTCGTCGAAAGGTAAGTCTAAAATTAAATTCTGTTCTAATGCCATAACTGCTAACGTTTATCAATTACTTTTATATTCGCGTTGCCGGAAGCCCGGTTAATGCACTCCCCGCCGTGTTGGAAGACAGTAACCTTTGCCGTCCCGCTTGCTGTTATCTCCACTTTTGTCCGGCTGGTTATGTCAATGCAGACAAAGGCGTTATCTTCAACCTCTACAACCAGCTTTGTATCATCCCGCGCCCATACTTGCGCCGCGCAGAACCCCGAAAACCGGGCTTTGCCTTCCGATGTCCCGAAAGCTACAATACGGCGCATGTCTGCAACGCTGAAAGGTTCGTCGATGAACACGCCGTAATGTTCATGCAAGCCTTTGAACTCCGCACGCAGTTCCGCGCTGGGGAAATCGTTGTCAAAAACAAAATCAAGCCCTTTCACAAAAAGCGTCAGAAGCCTTTCTTTTGATGTCGCCCGAAGAATGAAGCTATACCATTCCGAGCAAATGCCCTTAGCCTGCGCTTCGGCGGCTAAAGCCCTTTTCAATTCTTCAAAACTCATATTCCGTTGTTAATCGGTTATGCCCTGCGAACGTAAATCATCCGTAGGGGTGTTGGTAATCTTGTTTATTATGGTAAGCAGCCGCCCGCTTATCACGCCTAACGTGGTGTCCATGTTCGCAAGGTGCGTAAGCTGTTGCCGCAAAAGTTGGAGCGATGTTACTTGGTTTACCCGTACCGCGTTCGTTTGCCCAGCCAAAAGGTCTATACTTTCTTGGCTTGCGCCCTTTATTGCACCGCTTAACGTGCTGGGGTCGTCTTCGTCCAACTGTTCAAATAGGTCTTTGTACATATCCATAGCAGCGGCAAAGTTCGCCCCGGCTGCTTGTATGGCTTGTTTGAAACGCGCCTGTTCCGTTTCCGTCAATCCGTTAAAAGAACCGTTTCCTTCTTCATCAAACCCCATGTCTTTTTGAAGCTGCTTTATAGCCTTCTGTAAGGGTTGTTCTAAGAACTGTAATTTTAAGGCGTTTACAACGGCGTTTTTTATCACGTCGTTTGCTACTTCTCCGAAAGCCTTAGCCGCGTTTTCCCCACCTTCAAAGGCTTCTACCAGCGCGTTTGCCAATTCGTCCGCCAATTCCGTAGCCGAAGTTTGCGTAATGCTCTCGGTAATCTCTTTTATTAGGTCTTCTATCTGCCTTCCGGCTTCGGCGTATTGCTCCCTAAATTCGTCCACTCTGCCCCAATCGGTTTTCTTCTTGCTGATTTCATCGTTTATCATGCCTTGTATCTCGTTCTGCTGGGCGCGCAGGTTCTGTATCATGGCATTTTGGTTCTGATAAACGGTTTCGCCCAAAGCACTATCTACGGCGTGTTCCAATGCGTTATAGGCATAGCCTAATTTGGTAACGGCTTCTTGGTGTTTCTTTATGGACTTCTCGGCTTTCCGGTCGCGGGTGTTGAATAGGTCGAAGGCGGAAGAAAGGAAGCCTACCGCACCGGAAACCATTTGTACCGGGTTCATGCTTGCGTAACCTGCGGCGAACTGTCCTGCACCTTCAAGCATTCCGCCGATGTCCCCTAAAATAGCGTCCGTTTCTTCGTCCATTGAAACACCCATTTTCTTTATTCCGCTTATAACGCTGTCAAATGCCCCGGAAACAAGGTCTATGCTGCTTCCTATGCTTTTAAAGGATTCCTTAAAAGCTGCTGAAACGCTTTTCGTCGTGCCTTCTTCCTTTGACAATGCGGCGTTAAGCACGGCTAACTGTTCTTCGCCTTCTACGGTCAGCTTTATTGTAGCTTTCTGTTTGTTGAGTTCGGCTATCTTCCGGCGCAGGTAATCAACATAGGAAGAACCTTCGCTAAGAAGTTCCGCGAACGCTTCTTTTGCCGCGCCTGCTAATATTTCGTCGCCGCTGTTTATGGTGTCCGTATAGGCTTGGTACTGCTTTTTCCTTTCTTCCAAACTCTTAACAAACGGGTCGTCACTTTCTAATAGTTTGTCGGCTTTCATGGCGGCACGCAATTCCGCTAAGCTGTCCTTCAAAGCGAGGAAGGGGTTACGTTCGTGTAATTCGTCCTTCGCTTTCTCCAACTGGTCGTTAATGGCTTTCAAGTCTGCCGGGTTGAACTGTGCGGAAAGTGATACCTTCTTGCTGTTTATGTCTGTAATCAGCTTGTTTATCGTGTTGGTCGTAAGTGTGCTTAGGTCGCTGAAAAGCTGGTTCCAGCTATCGGAAGCCATAAGGCGGGAAGCTGCAAGTTTGCTTAACTCGGCTTGTTCCTTCGCGTTTATTTGCGCTATCATCGCTATATTGCCCTGTTTTTCGGCTTCAACACGTTGCGCCGCGTACGTCTTCATTATTTCGGTCTGTTGCTGCTGGTACGTCTTGTATTGCTGCAAAAGCTGGTCGTATTGCTCGTTTCCGGTCAGCTTTGAATACTCCGCCCGTTTCTTTTCCAATGCGGCTAAAGCGGCTTCGGCTACTTGTTTGTCCTTGCTGGTAGTGGCTTTGGCTAACTTATCCGTAATCGCTTGTTTCTTCCATGCGTAGCTTTCTTCAAAATCCAGTTTATCGGACAAATACCCGGCGTATTCCCTTAGCAACTGTTTGGTTTCTTCCTTAGCTTGTTTTACGGTGTCTTTTTTGGCGTCGTCTATAATATCCTTCTTGGCGTTATCCACGTCGGAATTATCGCCGCTAAGTTCCTTCCTTCGTTGTTCCAGCAGGTCTAAACGTGCGCCTATTGTTTGACATGCCGCTAATTCTTCTTGCAGCTTTTTGTCAAAGTCCGAAATAACCGCTTCCTTCGTGGTCTTGGCTATTTCGTTGTTAAGCGTGCTAAGGTTCTTTAGGTCGGTTGTTGTCTTGGTTGCTTTCGCCTGAATATCCGCGCGTTTCTTTTCCAGATAATCGAGGTAGCTTGTACCTTCCTTCAACAATGTGGCAAACTCGGTGTTTGCTGCCTTTCTCAACGTTTCGTCTTTGCTTGTGACCCATTTTAAATAATCCGCATACTTTTCTTTTCGCTTCGTCAGCATTTCTAAATACGGGTCTTTTTCTTTCTTACTCGTAAGGCTTATCCGGTTTACTTCCTTCTGCTGTGCTTCTATCTGTTTTTTCAAGCTGGCACGTTCTTTGTCAGAACCAGCCTTCTTGTATAGTTCCTGCAACCGTGCCAACTCCTTTTCGGCTGCTTCCACGCTTCCGGCTATAATTTGCCCGGCTTGGTTGCCTATCTGCGCTAATATCTGCTTTTCCTGCTGGGTAAAGTTTACTTGCAGGTTGATAAGTTTGTTATATTCGGCTTCGGCTTTCTCTAATGTTTCTTCGGCTTCTTTCCATGTGTCGCTTTTCTCCAATACCGTACCTTTCCGTTTTACCCCGTACCCGTCCGTATATGTGCCTTTTTTAGAAACGTATGCTTTAGGGGTTGCATCCAGCTTGTTTTGCGCTTCTATTACAGCCTTATACTTTTCTATCGCAAGTTCGCTTGTAGCGGTGGCTTTAGCCCGCAACATCATCGCTTCAACAAATTTAGAACTGTTACTAACTAATAATTCTTCGGCTTCCTTCGCGTCACGGACTGAAAAGCCTAATTCTTTGAATTTGTCGGCATTGTTCTGTACCCATTTTTCGCGTTCTTTCAGTGATCCGCTAAGGCTAATCCATTCCGTTTGCAATGCCCGGTAAGCCGCTACGGGTTTCCCGGCTGCTTCCGATACCTTCTTGTTAAATTCTTCTTGTGCTTTCTTGGCTTCCGCCTGCTTGCTTTGAAGTTTAGAAAGTGCCGCTATAATTACGGTAATAGCGACGGAAAGCCCCAAAGTTAGCGTAGCCATCAACGCTTTTGCAGCAATGGTTGAACCTCCTAAAGCTATGGTTAGCTTGTTGGTTGCCGCCGCTAACAGTTCCTTTGCTTTCGCTACGGTCGTAAGCATAAAGGCACTATCCTTGTTTATAGTGTTCACTACTTGCTGCAAACCTATCGTAATGCTCATAAGGCTTTGAACCTTTAGCATTACTTTCTGCAAATTTTCGTTTTCTCCGGCGAACAACGCTACCGCGCCTTGTGCCGCACTGAACGCGCCTACTACGCCGCTAAGCCCGGAAATCATACCCTGCAATCCCCGGTTGTCATGGGAGAATATACGCGCTTGTGTCGTAGCGTCACCTATCGCTTCGGTAAGCCGTCCGGCTTCCTGCTGCAACTTCTTGAAGGCTTCCGTTCCGCGTTGTCCGTTGGCTTCCAAAAGTGCAAGTTCTTCGCGAACGTTGCGTAGCTGGGTTCGTAGTGAAATCTGTGTGCTCTCGTTCTTCTCGGCTGCTTCCTTTTGCTTCTTCAATGCCTTTTCTTCTTGCAGAAGCTGGTCGGCGGAAGCCTGCGCTTCGTTAATCAGTTTTTCGCGTAGGGTTATTTCCGATTGTATGTTTTTTGCGGCTTCCGTGTAACGTCGGTAGTCCGCATCCCGCGCTTCGCTGAAAGCCTTTGCAGCTTCTGAACTTAACCGTTTGTATTCTTCCTGCAACTTAGCTAATGAAGCCTTGTTCGTATCTACAATCCGGTCAATATCTGCAAAGCCTTTTTCAATAGCGGCGGCTGCATTCTCAAAGGCTCTATCTATGCCTTTGCCGCCGGAAATTGCCGCCGTACTAAAATTCTGTATTGCCTTCTTGCTTTCGTTAAGTACCGATAACAACTTATCGTTGCTTCCCGAAATCTCAAAGGACAAACCGCCACCTTGTATGTTCATTATCGGTTAAGTTTATTTATTAAGTCCAATACTTCGCCCGCGTTTTCTTCGGTAAGCACTACTTCCGTCGTTCCCGGTTTCGTGTCTTCTTCCTCTGCTCCCGGTGCATCTACTATCATTCTCTGAACCGTTCCCCACGAAATCCCGTGTAGAAGGTAATCCAACGTCCAGCCGAAGTGCGCGCAAACCGACCCCCGGCGACCGTGTGGGCTTTTTAGCCCGGTTGCTCTATAAGTTGTGTCGGGTCGCTTGTGCGCGTTGCGCTCATCAATCTTATAGAGTTTATAAAATCCCCTAAATTGCTTACGTTGGTAATCAATATCGCGAGCGTAAGAAGTTGGGAAGGCGTTACGGTATGAAGGAAAAGGGAAGTAAGCCGGGCTAAGCGGGTTTCATTGGGCTTGCGTACCAAATAGCCACCTTTGTCCGTTACGTCGTAATAGTCTTCGCCCAATACTGCAACCGCTACTACCTGCGCAAGTTTCCGGGCTTCCTGCGCTGCCATTTTCTTTGCGGTCTTGAAATAGTCTTCGTCGCCCAATTTGGTTTCGTCTATCGACATTTGCAGCCAAAGCGCGCTAAGTCGGTCAAGCGTTGCCAGCGTAGGCTCTTGAACCCGGAATACTTTCTTTTCGGTAATCTTTTCGCGTTTACGGAAGAAGCCCAATAAGCCGGGCTTCCGGCGGGTATAGGTTACTTCAACGTCAAACGTTATGCCTTCGCCTATCATCTGCCTTAATTCGCTTTGTTCGCGTTCTAAGGCTTCTAACTTATCGTTGTAGTCCATTGTCTGAATATAAAAGAAGCCCCGAAAACAAAGTAAACGGGGCTTCCGGTTAATGAAAATGATGTTATCAATCCGGTATTAAGAAGAAACGGAAGCCGTAGAAGCTGAAACTTTGCCTACTGCCATTTTCTTTAACCCCGAAGTAGTGGGTTTCATAACAGTTCCCGTAACCTCAATAAGAAGCAAGCCCTTTTTGCTGAACTCGCCGTTAATTTTGGCTACAAGTTTCATACGTGGAACTTGGAACTTCAAACCTTTCTTCGGAAGGATGATAATAGATTCCTCTACGGTGTTTACCGCATCGGGATAACTCCAAACGTCGGAAGCTATTTCGCCCCCGAAAAGCCGTTTAAGTACGGGAAGGTCGGGGTTCATGATTGAGAAGGAAAAGGTTATTTTGCCCTGCTTCTCTACGGTTTCTACCGGGTCGTCTTCTTCCTCTGCGTAGAACTCGGTTACTTCCGGGTCTTCCTGCGACATTTTGCAGGTATCTTCGTAGGTAAGTCCGAATGCCGTATAGCCCGTTTCGGTAAAGTTCAAAGCCGTAGGTTCTCCCACCTTACCCAAAATCTTGGAAAGACCCAATGTTACTAATGTTGCCATACTGATAAAAATTTAATGAATATTCCAACTTATTCTAATGTTCCGGTAATGCTGGTTTACTTCAAGCTCTTTTATTACGATGTCGCTCTCTATCCAATATTCGAGGTCTGCAATGTTTTGCGCGTCCAAATAGGCTACAAGCGCGTCGCCGATGGTTCGCAAGCGTTCCCTATCTGCCTTGCGCTGTTCTTTACCCTTAATCCGCAGCTTCAAATCCTTCGCGTAAATATTCACGTTGGAAGTACCCGTTTGCGGTTTGTCGTGCGTTACCGTAATGGTGTTTATCACGATGTCTTCGGCTTCGCTGTCGTCCGGTCTTTCGCCTTGTGTGAAAACGCCGCCGTTTATAACAACTTTGCCGGAAGTGACCGCTTCCGAAACAATCTTAAAAAGAATGTCGTCCGTATCTATGCTGCTGCAATGTTTCATTTGAACGCGTCTTTAATGTTAGTAACTAAATCTGCAAGTTCCTTAGCTATGGCTTTTTCGGCTTGTTTCTCGGCGGAAGTAAGAACATCGCGCCCTTTGCTTTCCACGTGAACGGCGTAGTTCATTCCGGCTACTACAACCAGCGTATAACCGTCGGTATAGTTTTCGCCGATCTGCTGGGCTAAACGTTGTCCTTCGTGTACTCCGACGTGACCGCCCTTTACCGCTTCAAAGGCGATATTAACGGGCTTGCCGTCTTTGAAGACTACGTAGCCAATTGAAGACCGTAAGTTTCCGGTACGGTCTGTAAAACCGCGTTCCGGCGGTATGGTCTTCGCCATGCTTACGGCTTCTTCCCCTATACGGCAAAGGCTTTCTATTATCTGCCTTTCCACTTCAAGAAGGAAGGCTTTAAACATGCCGTCTATATCTCCCGTGAATTTCGCTTCTAAACCCATAGCCTGCAATGCAAACGCCCTTTATCGAATTTCAAGCACACGCCGGAAATCCTAATTATTCCCGAAATCTTAGCTTCTTCCATTGTTTCTTGGTTAAGCAACTGTGAAGGCTCTAACGGCTCATCCGCTACCGCTATTTCCATGCCTTCGGGTATGCGCTGCACGCCTTTAGGTATCTGTATTAGCGAAGCGAACGTAACAAACTTCCCGTTCGCGGCTTGTATCTGCGTACCCTTCCCGTTGGTTTCCTCGCGGCAAACGCTGTGTAGCGTCCATTCCGCGCCGGAAGCCTGCCAACTACCGTTAGCGTCCTGCACGGCTTCGCCGTTGCTTGTACGCTTGTATAGGTAATGCGGGTATTGTCTGCTTGCTACGTCCGTTACCATCTGTTACTTCTGTTTCTGACCTTCGGCGTAGTAACCGGGGTTATGCCCAATTCGCCGCAAGTCTGGTTATACCAAAACTTTATAGCTTCCCAGTTCCAACTTACGGAATACCCCCCTTCGCTGACGTTGGCAAGTGGTATGATAGTCCCAAATTCGGCGCAAAGCGCACGTTTGGCGGTTACTACATCTACCGCTTCTTCCGGGTTGGGGATTGTATTCTGCTGGTTGGCTAAAATTAGCTCCACGTCCGCGCTTTCAATGTCGAAACGCGCCGTAGTCCGGGTAAACCATTCTTTGTACGTCATAAGCTAAGTTATTAACCGGAAAGACCGCTAAGCCTTTCCGGTATCGGTTAGTGATTCCATGTGTTGCTGTCGGTAGCCATCAACCAAGAACGAGAAGAAGAAAGCCACGCCGGGAAAGCGTTTGCGATACCCATAGTAACCTCTTCCAAAGGTTCTTCGTTAGCGAACTTCTTTATAAGGGTGTGACCGTTCAAAGCCTTAATCGCTACTGAACCTTTTACGTTCATGTCTGCGGGCTTCTTCCAGTAAGTTTGTCCCAATACTTTGCTTTCTGTGAACAGTACCACGTTCTCGGTAAACGGGTTTCCGGTGTATCTGTCACCGTTGGGAAGTTCTACGGTAATATCTTGGTCAATCACAACAAGTTGCAAGCCCTTCAAGTAGGGAAGCGTTTTCATTGCGCTGTTTACTTGTTCAAGGCTTGGCGTTTGCTGGAGGTTCAAGGCGTTCACGGCGAAAGAAGCGCAGATTTTCTGTACTTCTGCGGTTTCCGCGAAAGTCGCGAACGTGTCAAGGGACATAAACGCGAATTTCAAAGATACGCCCTCTTTCTTCGCTGCCTTTACAACGTTCTTGAAGTCCTTAGATATAGGTTTCGCGGAAGCGGAAGTAGCCCAAGAAGCCGAGCCGGTTTGGAAGCCTAACTTTCTTTCGGCTGGGATTTGGTAATCTACATCGTATTCGCTGATTACTGAACCGTTGTTTTCGTTGGTAAGTGTAATCTTACCCAAAGAGATTTCCTGCAAAGCCATCCATTCCAAACGGGCGGCTACTGCCGTCCAGCAGAAATTAGTGTCTTCTGCCCATGCTTCAACCAATGCGCGAAGGTCGGGGTTCTGCGAAGTCATGGCTAACATTACTTCGTAGTCCGTAAGTTCGTCTTCGTTCTTGGTACGCTTTACGGCAATTTTCGGGATGTCCCCCTGCAAACGTGCAATCGCATCGCGGGTCTTTTTGTCAATTGTCGCCCCGCGTGCCACCAAGTCGGCGGCTATTTTAAGCCCTACCTGCGCTTCCAAAGCCTTCCATGTCAAGGTATAAGTTTCCTTCAACGGGAAAAGCGTAGGATAGTAGTAGGGCTTCAAATCGTAAGTATTAATCACGGCTTGCATATCTTTCTCTACAAGACCGCGCATTAAAGTCTTAATCATAACTTAGAGCCCAATTAAATTAAACTGATACCGGGTAAAGCGGCTTTAATGTCGTCGCTTACTGCCGGGATAACACTCTCTTTGAACTGCCCGATAGTAACCGCTGTTACAAAGTGGTTATTAAGGGCTTCCACGTCGTAGCTGTCGCCCGTCATGGCTTTAGGCACGTACTTGAACGCGCTTGTAGTGTCCGCGCTTTCAGCGGCGGCAAGTACAAGGGCTGCGCCTGCTGTGGCGGCTTCTCCTAAAGTAGTGCCTACGTTGATGGTGTCGTAAAGCGTTTCCGACGTGTTGATAGATGTAATCTTGTAAGCCTTTGCGCCTACCTTCAACATGATAAAATCGCCTACTTTGAAATGATGTCCTTTCGCCACCTTGTAGGCTTTTGTAGTGGCGGTAGCGTCTTCGGTAAGCCTTGCGGTCTTTACTACGTGGTAAAGCCCGGCAGCGTCTTTGCCGCCTAATGCCGTCCCTTCCTGCAAAATACCGCCCGCAACCAATTCGAAAGAGCAAACGGTAACGCCGTTAGGAATGTCCGCCAGCATGTGCGTACAAGCGTGTACTACACGTTTGTCCTGCTTTCTGTCTATCTTCAATCCCATTGTAAAGAATGAATTTACGGTTAAACTTCTTTGCCCGTTAAGGCTGTCTTACTCTCGGTTTGCGCTTTGATGTAGTCTGCTACGCCACTGCTTACGCCTTCTTTGTTCACGGCTCCAAAAATCGGCTTATCGTGTCCTTGCAGTCCTGCGTCTGCGCGTTCTTGCGCTAAGGCTGCGATGTCGCCTTTCGCTTCGGTCAAGTAGCTGTTGAAATCTTCGTCGCTCGCAAAGGTGTTAGCCCGGTCGAAGTTCTTTAACATCACGTCGCGGGTCTTTCCCTCAATCTTCGCGTTGTCCAATTCCGCTACAAATAGTTCACGTCGCGAAGCAGCCGCCTTATTTGCGTTAATCTCGGTAATGCTACTTTGCACGCCCGAAAGTTTTTCATCAATAAGTTTGCTGATCGCGTCAAGCGTTATCGCTCCGCCTGCTGGTGGCGTGGGTGGTGTCGGCGGTGTTTGCTTTCCCTTTTCCACAAAATCGTACTTTTCTTTCAGTCCGTTTTCGTAGGTTTGGTTCGCTTTGCTTATTTCCGCGTCTGCAACCTTACGCCAATCTGTTACGTACTGGCTAACTTTGTCGGCGGTAAGTTTATCTACAACTCCGTTAGCTTCTTCTATGGTAGCGACTTGTAAGCCGATAGCGGCTGCCAAATGCTGTAACCCGTCTTTGCGCACGCCTTGGAACTTTGCCACAAGTAGTGCTAAGATTTGTTCTTGTAATTCGTTCATAAACTATTTTGTTAAACCGAAGCAAAGGTAGCGTATTAAGGTAATACGGATTAAGAAATAGGAAGCAAACACTTCACCGAAACTTCCAATTTTGAAAAAGAGTAGGCGGTGAGAAATAGGCGTATAAAACCGCCGCATTGCCTGTTCATTTGCCCGACATTGAAATTAATTAGCTTCTGCGTGTGTTTAGTAGTCGGTAATACGGACGCGCTTTAAATCGCTTCATTTCCCCTTTGCGTTTTTCTCTCGCGCACACCATTAAGAAGAAGAGAAAGATAATTATTAAATCATATCATTACATATCATATCAATGTTGTTTTCGGTTGTTTTCGCTTGTTTTTTCAACCCTTCGGTTGTTCCGGTTGAAAAATCAACCGCCCGGTTGTTTTCGGTTGTTTTGGCTAATTGTATATTTTTTGTTTGCAATGTGCTAATTATTTGATAACTTTGCGCTTGTTATCGGGGAGAAATCCGGTAATGAATGGAAAGCGTTAGGTCTTTATATTTGAAAATCGCCAAATTAACAAATAACGAAAAGAGCCTTTTAACGCGCTGGTGTCGTATATCCATGCTTGATATATCGGCTAAGCGCGGCTATACGGTTTATTTTCGTTGGGCGTTTGGCGATGCCTCAAATATGTAAACCTATATAGTCCGCGCTTTCTTTATGTAGTAAAGTGTAATATCTGCTTCGGGCGGTGGGTGCAAAGTTAGCAAATAAAATGAAGAAGTTATTACTTTCCTTCCTACTACTTCCGGGTTTGTTGCTTTCCGGTTGTTCAAGCTCAAATAATGAACCCGAAGAAGAACCAAACTACCTTTCTACAACCGTCCGGGCTTCTGCCTTTTTTAGTGAAGTTGGGAGTATTGAACAACTGAATAGCGTTTATGTTGGGCGCACGTATTCTGTGAATTTTGCGCCGTTCTGTTTGTCTGACACTGAATTAATGAAAATTATAAACGGTTCTGTTGAAAAAGTTACCTACTACTTAAACACCCCCAACGTTGGAAATGAAGTAATCGGCGTTTCTACCACCCAGCCTTTTACTATCTCGTATTCTCCTAAGAAATCCGGGCAATGTACATTAAGCGTATCGTTTGACCTTTCAAGTAAAGACCATAACAAATGGGTTGAAGTTGAAAGTATTGTAGAAGTAATAGGCGCGGAATAATGGAAGTAGAAGCTATTTTGGGCTTTGTTTTGCTTGTGTGCTTTGTGCTGGCTCTTTTTATTGTTCTTACGGCTCGTATAGCAAGCGCAAGGCGGAACAGAGCTAAAAGGAAAGAAAAAGCCGAAGAACTAACCCGTATCTATGTTAATACTGCTATACAACGGTTGAAAATTTCCGGGCTTGAACGTCGAACGCGTTGGCTTGATGAAGATAGTAATTCATCGAAAAAAGAAGAAGGCGAATTAAAGTAATACGTTTGAGTAATTTTTGCTATTGCTTTTTCCGGTTGGTAATTCTTGGTAACGTTTGGTTATGGTCGTACCATTTGGGACGGTAACGCCTGCTATTGCATGGCTGCTATTGTCCCTTTTTTGTGCCCCTGCCTTTGGTCTTCAATTTTGGTTATCTCGAAACTAAGGTTTACTTTTGTGACTGATAAATAGTTATTTGTATGGAAGAGAAACAAATCACACCGGAAGAAGCCTTCTTTAGTGCTAAGGCTAATTTAGAACTTGCTATAACGGCGCAACTGAAAGAATTTGCCGCCAAGTTCTGTACGTCCGTAATCTTCAAAGGTTGCGTAGAGGTACAACCGTATGTATCTGAAACGGGGAAGGTTATAGATACGCGTATTTCTCATGTAGAAGTAGAAACTAAATATAGTCAAGGATGAAGCATATAATAACACCTACTGCAACTTCCAACGCTGAAAAGAAGCAATATTTAAACGCTAACGGCTGGTCTGAACGTTTGGTTGCTGATAATTGGATAAATAATGCAGATGCGGAAGCCGGGCGCGTAAATATCGAATGGGGCGGGCTTCGTCTTGATGAAGCGTACAACCGTTGTCGCTGGCAGATATTTAAAGGCGATTTTCTGCGTGTAATTAAGAAACAACCACTTAACAGTATTTCTATGAACCCGCAGAACGGGGCTTTCTCTTTGGAATGGTTGGAAGGCGGTAAGGTTTACCGGGTATCTGGTAGTTTTGACGGTTACGGCTTTAGGGTAGGTATGGAATGGAAAGAAGAAAAACCCGGCGTTAATATCTCTTTGTCGAAGCCGGAGTATATTAAGGCGGTAATGTTTCAAAAATGTGAAATCAATACGCCGGAACAATTTGTAGAACTATTTTATAACTCTTTTAAAAGGTATGGATGAAAATATGAACGTAGAAGAATTGGCTAACGGTTTTGTTAATGCTTTTAGTGATATGGCTAAAGCTGCTTCCGAATTTTGGGAAGCATGTAATATAGTTACCGATAGTATTAAAAAGCAAGTAGTTTCCATTCAATTGGCTTATATAGAAAAACTGACTGATAAAGTTAATAAGGCTTGTTTTCTTACTCGCTGGTACTATACCCGCAAACTGTATAAGGAAATAGGCAAACTTGATGAATTAGTTTCTTCCTTTTATCCGTCTGTTCCCGGAACGCCCCAACCATCCGAAGAACTGAATTAAAACACGTTGTTATGAAAACAAAAGAACTAAAAAACAAAACCGTATTTGATTTTTCCGACTATCCGGCTATTATTGAAGAAATAACCGGGATAAGTATTAAAGATAGTGATCGCGTGGAATATTATAAAAAAACATGTCATCCAATAAATAAAGCGCGTGATATTGAATACCTTGCTTATAAAATTGGCGATAAGCAATTAGAAGCGGCGGCGGCTTCTTTTGCTGTCAAATTGGAAAAGGAACGGGATGAAGAAAACGGTAAGGCTATGAAGAAAGGTTATATTATAGACTAAGGGGTAATATAGCCCCTTAGTTCATATATCCGTTTTGCTTTAGCCAATTTTCAAGCGTTGCCCGTCCGCAGCAACAGCATTTTAATATATTGTTTAAGTCTGATTTACTAACCTTCTTACCGTCTAAGCGTTTTAATCCACCATCTAACAAACCTTGTTTCAATCCGGTTAATTGGTCGGAATAAACTTCGTTATATAGATTTCTTTTTACCGTAGCTAATACTTTATTAGCGTCAAGCCCGAAGTTACTTATAACCCAATCGTAATTATTAACCATTGTATTATATCCGGTAGAATTACGGTTCGTAATAAATTCGGGATAAGGTGTTTTGGAACATCCTAATTTCTTGTAAAACTCCGGTAGGGTCTTACGTGATACAAATTCGTTTGCCAATTCCATATAACGCCGTTGCGTATCGGTAAGATACATATTTCCCGGTTTGTTCCTATTATGTGTAATCTCATGCCAAAAGGTAGCCATAGCGTCTGCTTCTCCTTTTGTTATGTCTGCCGAATGTCTTGTAGCTATCTTGGCTAATGCAGATTTTACCCCGGCTAATCTATCCGGCGTTAATGATAAACGCCCGTCCATGTACGTAAAACCGTTTACCCCCGTTCTTCTCGTTGGGGTTAGTTTTAAATCTCCGTTCTCAAACCATTTTTCGGTAAGTTCCTTGTTTATCTTTGCAAAGGTTTCATCTACTTGTATATCAGAAGTGTAGGCGGTTCTTAATGCCGGATGCGGGTTATCTCCGCCTTTGGCTACTTCCGCTTTAGCCTTCTGTAAATCTGTCTTAGCTTTTGATAATGCTTGTTGTAGCTTTGTGATGCAATCGCCGTAATAGTTTGAAGTATGTACTTCGTTAGCATTTATAATATTTGTGTATTCCTTTTGCAGATCGGCAAAGCCTTTCATGTCTTTTTCTATAAAATCCCGTAGGTCGCTTATAGCCCTAAGCCATTCACGCTTTCGTTGAAGTAGAACGTTATCCACTTTATCTATTTCTCCGGTTAATGCGGCTCTGTTACCAGAATTGCGCAAAGTGTCTAAAGAGGAAACATCCAAACCAAAGGAATACGCCCAACGCTTGTAATAAGCTATATCGCTGTCGAAATCCGTACATGGTTCTACGGTATTCATTGCTTTACTTGCTATTCCAGTCTTCAACCCGCCGCTAATCTTTCCGCCGTTGAAGTTATCGCGAATATAATAAGGCATAGACTTCCAGCCCTTCGCACGTTCTTCAATGCTACTGATGTAATCCCGAAAGGCTTTAGGTACGTCCTTAACTGTCCGTCGTGAAGGAAGGCTTTTATACTGTGCGCCCTTAACAATCGCTTTTAGCCTGTTAGCCCGGTTCTTGTTGTATTCGTCGTAATCCGCCATGATGGGAACGGCGAAACAGCGGCATTGTGGATGCCACCCTACGAATTTGAATGTTTTCGGGTAATCCCCTGCCAACGTGTCGCAAATATCCACGAACGGAACGGGTTCGCCTTTGGAGTTCTTTATAGTGTGGTTGTTGCTAAGCATTACACGAATACCCACAATAAAATCAAGCTGTTGCCATCGTAAGTATTCGCTTTCCCGGTACGCCATGTTTATTTCGGTGCGTGTCAATCGCTGGGCGTTCTTTGCTGAAGAACGGTAAACACCTTGTCCGGGGTGGTACATCTTTGCCGCCTTACTTAGTCGCAGGTTGCCGCCTTTATCGCGTACTCGCCTATAAAGTCGGTCGGGTTCATTCAAGTATTGTCGTAAATCACGGCTTAATTGCTGTGCGCTTTTTCCTTCCCCTAATCCTACGTCTATGCCCAATTCCATAGCGTCTTTTAATTCTTCGGCATACTTCCAAACCCTTTGGCTAAGGTTCAAACCGTTTTCTTTACGTTTCTGAAATGCACTAAGGGCTTCAAGGTTACGCGCTTGGTAACGTTCGGCTTCTTCTTTGGTTAGTTTGGAAGTCCGAAGTATGGAAGCTAAAAAAGCGTCGTTCTTCTGACATGCTGCCAGCCATTCGGAGCGTTGCCCGGAAGTAACTACGGCTTCAATCTTTCCGGCAAGTCGGGTAACAATGCCGCGCGCCTGCTTCTTGGCTTTCGGGAAGTCGTCAAAGTTAAACGTTCCACCAGCCGGAAGGTTAATCTTTCCCGCAAGGCTGGCAAATTCATCCGCCGCCGTTTGGTATAGCTTGGCTACTTGCTTTGCGTAGCGTTCGGTTCTTGTGTAGTGTTTCGCGTCAAATCCACGAAGCTGTATTATAAGCTGGTTTTCTTTTGCCATAGTTATTTTCTTGAAAAATCGCGTTTAAGCGCGTTTCTTTCCTTTTGCGTTAGTTTGTATGTCCGAAAGGTAGAAACGCGCACAAATCAAAGAAAAGCGTATTATTTTAATACGTAGCTAAAGCTAAATAGTCGGTTCGTTCTGATAATAGCTATTTTCCCGATCTTCTTCGTTAATTATAGCCTTTTCTTCTTCGTCCACGTTATCCGCCCATCCCAAACGCTGAATAGTGGCGCGTCGGCTTGCAATCTGCTTGTTTCCGTTTGCTGATGTAAGAATGTTTATCTTACTAAGTTCGTCTTCGATGATGTAAGGTACTATTTCGGGTTCTATTATTAAATTGTCGCAAGCCTTAGACCATTCCAAATGCGCTTGTTTGAAGAAGGCTTTTAGTACATTTACCCTTCGCTGCAAATAGTCTGAAAATATTTCGCTTTTATCCTGCACCTTTAAATGTGCGTCCATGAAAAGGAGTTGTAAGGCTACGCCGGAAATAGCACCTATTCCTTTGACGGTATCAAACGAAATGTCGGGCGTTTGCGTAATGGTGTAAATCATGCGCAGGAGCGTTTCTATTTCCAGCTTAACACTTTCGGGCGCGTTTTGCCATGCCAAATATTGCGCGGTAGCCCCGTTTTCCCCTTCAATGATAGCCCCAGCTTCCCCTTTCCGGGTAAATCCTATAACCTTTCCTTGTACGAAAATCTTAGGGCTGGCGTGGTAGTCGTTCGTGTCGGCGAAGTTGGAAAGCAACTTTTCCAATCGGTCTATAAGGCTTTGAACGTCTTCCCATTCTACTTGTGGCTGGCAGGCATAAATAACGGGTATCTTTCCTATTGTTAATTCTTTCGGGAAGCCTTCTACCAGAGTCCATTTTTTACCCGCTACTTCCCCGTCCAAACCGTCGCAACACCATAAATAATGTTTGTCTTTCGTATAGGTTTCAAAGTAGGTACGTGTAATCATATCCCGGTCTTTGCGCGTAAATTGGCGACTAAACGCAACCATATCGCGCGTGTCGTCAAAGTAGGGGTAAAGCCTATCGCCAAACATCGGGCTGAATATGGCTACCTTAAATTTTTTCGTAGTTTTGAAGCCGTAGGTTTCGTGTTCAGGTACTTCTACCGGATACCAAAGTTCGGCTACTTCTGTCATGCTGTAAAGGCTTCGCGCTATCCGCCTGTTAAGTGTCTTTTCCTTAACGTCGTGGAAGGCTCGGTTTATAGCCTTCAAAAGAGCTTTTTCGTCTTCCCCTTCCGGGTTACTTCCGTAAGTAACCGGGTTTCCGAACGTGAAAGCTACGGCACGTTTTACTATCAACTTTTGAATAGCCAATGCTATACGCGCTACGGGTTCTATTCTAAACCCTTGTTCCGTAGTCTGTTCTACGTTCGGGTTCACGTTTTTGACTTCGCCGTATTCGTCGCTGTCCTTATCAATTACTACAAGTTTGTCCGGTCGCTTTTGCGTGTCATTTATATCGTGCATCTTAGGGTCGTACTGCGCGACGTGTTCCTTTGTGTTCGGTTCTACGCTCAAACGTCCGTTTCTCAATTCACTAACGACTTTGCTAATGTCTTCGCTTTGTAATAGTTCTTCTATTGTCATAGCTGTAAATTTTTAAGTTATCGAAATATTCTATTAAGTTTTTGGGGCTGGCTTCCGCGTTTCTCTATCGTTCCCGTCAATGCGTCCGGCGCGTCGTCGTGTGCGTTCTTTCCGGTCTTCTTGTATTGGGTTATCGCTTTATAGAACTGCGGGAAAAGATGTTCCCAACCTTTCGGGAAGTAAGTAAGGTTCTGCACTTCCGCCGAGTGGTTGAATATGCGCACTTCCTTGTTTTCTGATTGGTGGAACCACGTAAAGGAAGTTTCCCGGTTGCCTAATATGCGGCATTGCGCTTCAACGTTCCGGGAAAAGCCGCGCCCGCCATTGTTGCTTTCTATTATTGCTTCTTCTACCTTGTACTTGGTAAGCCTGCGCGCTGTTTCCGGTTCGGTTGTTTCCATTGCTGCCTGTGTATAGTACACGTCAATTATGAAGTTTCCTATTTCCGTTTCAAGGTAAATAATACAGCAAAGAAAGTCCGCGCCCGTATCTGCCGTATCTATGTAAGCTTTAATCTTTCGCTTCCGGGTAACGGGCTGTACCTCGTAAGTCTTAAATTCACGTTCGTACATAAGCCCGGTTAATGGTGTCGGGTTCTGCATGTACTGGGTATCAAAAACGTAAACGTTCTTCTCGCGAAGGTTATAGAGTTCTTGTAGTGTATGCTTGAACTCCCATAACGCGTGTTCTTTTCCGTCTTCGCCCGTTTCTATTACCGGAAGGCTTAATACCGTCCATTCGTCCGGTTCAAGGCGTTGCAGATAACCGCAAAGGTCGTCTTCGTCCAACCTTTGCATAATAATTATTATCGGGGTCTTGCGGCTGTTTACGCGGTTTCGTATCGTTGTTTCAAACTTGTTGTTCACTTTCTCGCGGACTTGTGCGCTACGCGCGTCGTCCGGCTTTATGGGGTCGTCTATAATAATTGCGCCGCCGAAGCCGTCAGCGTTCAACCCATCAAGTTCTTCAACTTCTTTTGCCAATTCGTCGTTTTCTTCTTCATCAACCAACCCCGCGCCGAAGCCCGTAACCTGCCCAGCGGAAGAAACGGCATACAAGCCGCCGCCCTCAGTCGTGTACCACTTCTTTGTATTGGTGGAAGTCGGTATAGTAGCCGGAAAAATGCGTCTGTATTCCGGTTCGTTTATAATATCCTGCACGCCGCGCGAGTTGTCGCGGGCTAAGTCGTCGGAATAGGAAAGATGAATAAACTTAGCCTTCGGGTTTATAGCCAACCCTTCCGCTATGAAGTTCTTAACCGCTAATTCGGTCTTTCCGTATCGCGGCGCAATGTTTATGATAAGGCGCGTAATTTCCCCACAAAGCACTTTATCAAGCGCGGCAGCTATTTCCCTATGATGTTTGCCTATAACAAACTTTCGCTTCTGCCTAATCTTGAAGAAGTACCGCGTAAAGTTTAACGTTCCCTGCAAAACAAAGGTACGTATTACGTCTATATCCCTTATCCCTTTAGCACTCACTATCCAACTTTTTAAATAGTTCCTTAGCTTCTTCTTTCGTCAATGTACGGGCGGGCGGTATAAGGTCTTTGCCGTCCTTCCCGGTAACTTCCGCGTTTTGTCGGTTGCGCCAGCGTTCCGGTTCTGCGTTGGTAAGCGTGAATATTATCGCCGCTGTGTCCGGCTGGAAATGCTTATCTACTGTTTTTTGCTCCTTTATACGCGGTATTTCCTTCCCGTTTACATCGAACTTTCCGCTTCCTACGGTTACTATGTGCTTTTCCTGCACCGTATAGCCTTGTATCTTTTTTAAAAGGCTTCGTTTTGCTTCTGTGGCAAAGAAGGCTAAACGTTTATCTTCTGCCTTTTCTAATGCTTCGCAAAACTCGCTTTTATCATTCTTCCAACGGTAGAAGGTCGCTTCGTCAATGCCAACGGCGCGGCAAAGTTCCGGGACGCTGTAAGTGTCCTTTGCTACAAGTTCACAAATACGCTCTACTATTTTGGGCGTGTATTTGGTCTTTCTGCCTTTCTTTGCCGTATTATTGTTACCTTCTTTAGAGTTCATGGCTTACGTTGTTATTGTGGTAATTCGTCGCTTATATGAAGTTCCCCGAAATCTTCTTTAATGTTTTTCGGGTCGCCTTTGTAGAATACTAATACATCATCATGCAGGTTGCTATTTTCCCGGCTCTTGTTGAATATTTCCAACGCTTTTTTAACCTGCAATTCTTCAAAACTATCTATTGTTTCTTCTACGCTGCCTTTACAGAAGACTAACACGTTTTGATGAACCTTTCCTACCTTGCGCGTACCGTTAAACTGCCGCCGCACCCTTATTGCAAGGCTGGTTATTTGGTTTACAAGGATAAGGGAATTGTAATAATGAAGACCGCACCCCGTAAACGCTTCTATTGTGTGGCTTACAAAGTTTCTGTAAATGCCCTTCTTATCCCGTATATCCCCGACTACAAAAACCGCGAAACGGTTATTCTTCAACCGGGAGCAGGATTGTTTTATAATACGTTTGTACGCTTCAATGAATTGCGCATAGTCCATGTTTGAAATATCGCGCGGATCATTGCTATATACTTCCAAATCCGCGTAGGGTGGGCAGGAGAAAATCATATCGAAATCGCCACTTATCCCATTCGTGCTAAGAACGTCTTCAAGCTGGGAACTATCGCCTACCGTCCATTGGGGAAAGAATGGGTAGCTTATGCCTAACACCTCTTCCGCGTTTGCTTTGTTGGCTCTAATTTGGGCTTCGCTTAAATCATTGCCGACGTAAGGCATGTTCAACTTTGCCGCTACTATACCGCGAACGCTGCCCCCAGCGAACGGGTCTAATATCCGCCCGCCTTCAATGTTGAACCAACGGTAAGAAAGTTCGGTTAATACCGGGTCGAATATACTTGTAGTAGTCATTGTTTTAAGCCCTAAACGCTCCATTTCCGCTATCACTTCTTCCGTCTGTGGTTCTCTACCTAAAGTTTCGCGTAATGCGTTCTTGGTATCGTAAAATATTGGCGGTTGCGCTGTCTTTGCAAAAGTCAAATCTTCGCTTCTACCTTCGTCGCTTTTTATGCCTATTTCCAGCCATGCCCGGCGGCGTTCCTGCCATTCGGCGGTACGGGTATTCAAGACAGAAAACGGCGGCAAAATAAAGTCGTCTTTAAGGCGTTTAAGTTGTTTTTCCGGATTTTCATCCCCTTCGCTGTCTTCTCCAAAATCTACCGGAACACCCCATGCTTCGTTATCTATACCGAAATCTTCTTTTGCCTTAGCTATGGCTTCTTCGTCCCAATCAAGATTAGCGGCGGCTGTCGCGTTGTCTGCTAACGCAAGTTCGCGCCCTTCCTTTGTATCTAAGTCTATATCGTTGCGCTTTACGGCTACAAGTTCGTTTCCGGTTGTTTCTATTATAATAACATCTTCCATGCCTGCACTTGCAAAGCCTTCGGTAGTTTTGTTTCCTGCTATAATCTTGTTGTTTTTGTCGAGCAGAATTGAACGCCCCGCGCCGAATGTGCGCAGGCTTTTTTCTATCATGCTTTGCCCGAACTGCGTACCCTTGTTGAAATTCAAGTCGTCCGGTATAAGGTCTTCTATTTTTGTCTTTTTAATCTTTGCCATATCAAATCGTTTTTAATAAAAAAGGGCGTGGTCTTTTACGCCGCGCCCCGCTTCGGCTCTTAGCCGTTGCTATCAGCTATATGATGCTTTTGTAAAGCCTGAATAAACAAACCAACAACGGCGGTAACGCGACCCGGCGAACAATCCCCGTTATTGCCCTCGTTTTGGTTTTGCTGCAAAAATAAAAGGTTTAGCGTATTAAAGTGATACGCTAAACCCTAAAATACTTCGCCAAAACTTCACGCTCCCTACTTTTTCGGGAATAAGTAACTTATTACTTCCTTTCTGAAATCATCGAAAGAACGGCAAATAACATACTTGTTTCCGGCGGCTTCCGCTGCCTTCTGCCATTGCTTTTGTGTTTCGCGCTGTGTACTGCCTTTTTCTTCGGTCTTGAACTCAATACAAAGGGAAGCAAAGCCGCCCGAAGGTTTTAACAGTATCATGTCGGCTACCCCGGCGGTAACACCTTCGCCCTTCAATATCCCGGCTTCCCGTTTGTTCCGCGCTCCGCCGTTGGGTACTGCAAAAAGTAGTAATCCAATTTCCGGGAACTGCAAACGGAACCACTTAACGCAACTTTGTTGTATTTGGCTTTCTATGTGCCTGGACTTTTTTCGGGTAGTGGTCTTGTTGGCTATTGCCTTCATTTCCTCAAATGTCATTTCCCGCCGCTTTTTCGTTAGCCTTTTCCGCTGCTTTCCGGGCGCGTTCCTGCTGGTTAAGGAAAACAACCCGTCGGGCGGCTTCAAAAACAATGTTCGCTACTACATCGCGTTGCCCGCGTGGTAGTCGGCTTTCCTTGTTGGCTATCTTCGGGAACTCTGAAAGGATGAAGGAAAGCGAAAGGTTGCCTTCGTCCATCAACCGGATAACCGGGGAAGATTTTAACTGTGCCCCGCCTATCTGTACATTTCTGCGGGCTTCTCTTGTTTCTGTTATAATGTTTTCTACCTGCGTATTGAATTTCTTATCTTCCAATATACGCGCGTCAATCTCTACATTAACCATAATGCTAATTTTTATTTTTACGTTTTACATCAATCCAAGCCGTCACTATTGCGCTGGCAAAATTTACAATGCTGACTACTACAAGTATTCTTGTAAGCCAATCTATTTTTGCTTCGTTAGCCAACAAGCACGCAATAAGCGAAAGCCAGAATGTTATTTCCTCAAATTGGTAACTTTTCATCGAATAGCCTTTAATCGTTACTACTACGGTTTAATAAATCTTCGTCAAAAGCCCCGAAAAGCGAAGTTTGCCGGGCTTTTTCCTTCTCGCTTAGAAGTTGTTCTACCCGCTTTATTTCCGCGTCTATTTCGGCTTCTAATTGCTTCGATTTGCTTAGCGCGGAAGGTGCGCGGAAACGGAAGTACTCTTTTTGTGCCTTCCGCATCTCTACAACTTTGTCGTAAAACTCCTTTGGGGTCATAGCTGTGCAAATAAATTTTGTTGTATTCCCTTCTTCGCGGTTCTTGCGTAAATCGGGCATTTGCCCCGATAGGCGCAAGCACCTAACTTGGCTTCGTTAAATCGTTGTTCCCAAAGTTCCGCATAGGCTTCCGTTCCCGGTTCTGCTTCTGTATTTAAGAAGGCTAACAACTTCATGCAGAAAAAACCGCGTTCTTTGGTCTTTTCGCCGTATATCTCTACCAAGCCGTTACCGTTTACTTTCATTTCCCTGCTATTTTTTGTTCCACCTTTGTTCTTAATCTCGCTTCTGCATTGGCTACGTTCTTTCTCGCACGTTCCAGCTTTTTCCGAACCTTAACTAACTGCGGGTCGTTGGTTTCGTCAAAGAATAAATTATCTTTATTTGCTTCGATGTAGTCTTTTATCCTATTCTCTTGCAAAGTTATCCGCCCCTTTAATGCGGTTAGTCTTGATAAATCGGAATTAAAACCGTATGCTTCTCCGCTTGTTTTATCGTAAAAAGATAATGTTTCATAGATATGCGCTCGCGGGTTTTCACACGTTAATTTAGCCATGCGCCAATTTATAACCCACCGCCAACGCTGTAAAATTTCGCGGGGCATATCGTAACGGTGTAATACAATTTCTTCGCCGTTTACTTTCTTGCAAATGCGAAGTACGCAATACACTTTTACGCCTAATTCCCGTTCTGCCTTTGCGTACGCTCTTACGATTTCCTCCCAGCTTTTGCCTATGTCTGTTTCTTGTGCCATAAGCTAATATCTGAATGTTGTAAACTGAATAATAGCAAAGGTTAGCGCGGTTTCCTGTGCTTTATCGAATACTGGGATAAACCATGCTGCAAACTCCGAAGGTGTCAGCCCGTCGTTACGTGCCAAATCTTCCAACTTAACCGGGTGTCCTTCAACTTCTGCGGTAAAGTTTAAGCCGTTCCTTCGTAATATTAAAGGCTGAACTATGCACATATTAGCCGGAACTTCTAAAATACTTTCCTGCGGGCTTCTATACGGTTTGTCCGCCCATTGTCGTAGGCATAACGTACCGCTTTTTTCCTGCAAGGCGGTTATTTTTTTCTTCCAATACTCATAATTGCATCGGCATGTGTGCCGCTTTTGACCGTTAAGAACCTTTGCCTTAAAATCGGTTGCTTCGCCTGCCCGGAAATGTGCCGGGAAGAACTTCTTACTTAATAATACTACTGCTTTCATTATCGGTCTGTTGGGTTGCGTCGGGCTGTATGAATAAATCCGACTTGTTTATAGTTATAAAAATGGGTTGCAACGGTTGGTTGAAGGTTAGAAGGCTTACCCATAATTCGCCCGTTTCGGCTATTTTTTTTCGTTCTGCTTCGTCCAATTCAAAACAGAAAATAGCCTGCCCTTCTTTCGTCTTATGTGCTGGTAATGGCTTGTATTCGGGTTGTCCCTCGCCGTAAACTACGTTTGCTTCTTGAAATTTTTTTGGTTTCATTGTCTTACTACTTTTAAAGTTTGTATAGTTCTTTATTGTCCTTGTTTTTCAGAATGGGTTGATATATATTTCTGTTCTGTTTTCATCAATATATCAACCAACTTATGTTCTTCAAGAAAATGCGCCTTATCTTCATCTGTAGAGCATGAATGGAACTGACTTAAATAACCTTGTGTCGTCGCTTTTAAAATAGTCTGTAAATCGTTGTTTTCCCAACAATATGGACAAACGTAGAACACCCCGTATTTATCGGTAATGTCTATATGTTCATGACCGCAAACCGACCAAGGCAAATTACAAATCCCGCAACAACTTTCAGAACGGTAAATTTGCTTATAGGCTGAAACTACAAAAGGCAATCTTTTTATTTCTTCTTTTCTATTCATTTTTCTGTTAGCTGAATGTTTTTAAAAAGGAAGATCATCTTTTTCGTTTTCCGGTGGAAACGGCGAAGCACTTCCCGCCGGGGTATAGATTGGCGGCGTGCTGGTAGTAGCTGGCTGTTGCTGCTCGTTTTGTGTTTCCTGCTTACTGCCTAATAGTTGAAGTTCACGCACGAGGCAATTAACGCCCGCTTGTACTCCGTTCCCGGAATTGAATGTTTTAACGGAAAGGCTACCGCGTACATATACCTGCGTTCCTTTCTTCAAATAAGTTACTACGGAACTTTCACCGGGTTTCAAGCAGCTAACCCACGTTGTACGGCTGTGTTGGTTGCCCTGCCTGTCTTTATAACGTTCTGTACTCGCAACGTTGAAAGCTATAAACTTTTGCCCGTTGAACTCTTTAATTTCCGCATCGTTGCCGATGTTTCCTATTACTGTTACTGCTAACATAAATGTTTAATTTTATGGTTAATATATTCTTTCCATTCCGGGGTTATAACGTCCATCACGTCTTTGCCCGGATTATTTTCTTGCCAAACTCGTGCTTCCCTTACCATTTCGTTTGCAACCTCGATAGGGGTTCCTAACCCGGTTACGTCCATCAAAAAGCTACAATCCGGTATAGGTACTATTTCCTTTATGAAATCAAATGTCAGTTGCTCCATGCTGTTTTTCTTATCCTATTGCGCTATAATAGGCTACGTGTAGTACGTCGTACTGCTTTCCTACTATCGCAAATTGAAAATTACTATCTGCGCTCGGTTGAACGTTGGGAATGTTTATAAATTCGTAAGTGTACCCTTCAATGGTATAAGCGGCTATTTCCCGGTTGCTTTTAGCGAAGGCTGTTAAGCTGCTTATCAATAGCTTGTAATAGTCTTCCCCGAAAGCCTTTATTAGCTTGCTTTTATTTCTTAGTGTAAATCTCATATTAACGAACCGTCTTATTTTAATACGTCCTTTGGAACACTTAACTTTTTACTCAATAGGGTAGCAACCTTTTCGGCTGCTGCGCGAAACTCCTTGTTATACTTATATTCGCTATCGTACCGCCGAAGGTAATAACATATCGTACTTTGGTCGTGTAAGGTTTCTTCCGCTATACGTTGGGTATTCTCGCCGCGTTTTTTGCAATGATGCGCGTAAATCATCCGGGCGTAAACGTGCCAGCGGTTACGGCTGTCTTCTGAAATGGAAGCGAAGCTAACCCCCATAGCGGTAAGTATAGCCGTCTTTATATCCCGGTGTTTGGGTGGTTTCTCATAGTTTATAATCAGTCCCAAACCTTCGGCTATATATAGTTCCAGCCCTGCGCCCGTGCTGCGCTCCCAATTAGAAAGCATATAAATCGCGTCGCAATCGAGCAAAAGGCGAATATCCACCTTCATTTGTTCGTTCCAGCGCGAACCCGGCTTTAATTCGTACCGCAATGGGTTTACAACCTCGTAACCCTTTGCTTTTAGTTCCGCTTCCGCTTTGCTGAACTTTTCCACATATTCGGCTACCGGAAGCCCGGTTATTTGCCCGCTTATATATACTTTATGCTTCTTCATGTCTTTTAATCGTTTTTTTGCCCGTTAAGGCGTTATTATATTGTTTCCCTTACATCTTACCGTCTGAAATACGATAGTTGAATATCGGGGTTCATTTGTACGGCTATCGCGGTGTTAGCTTTGTTAGTCTTGGTCGGTAACTTGAATTATCGAAGCCTATAAGGTCGAACATCTCTACAAATCGGTCGGCTACACGAACCCCGTAACGCTTGGCTATATCTTCGTCGCCTTCCAAGTTTGAGGTTATAATCGTGAATAACTGGCGGTCGTAACGGTGGTATAGCAAATCTACCAACGGGCTAACCTCGTTTCCCCAAACCTTTAGGCTTGCTGGTTCCGTCCCTACGTCGTCGATGCAAAGAAGCTCGGTATTTTTCAAGTCCGCTAAAAGTTCCTGCTTTTCCCCCTTCGCTGCTTCCGTAAGTGCGGAAGCCGGAATAAAGGAAACGCCTTTACGTTCAAACGATATATCGCTATGGTAAATCGTATTTATTAGCTGGGAAATTGCACGCGCTAATGTTGTCTTTCCGCATCCGGGTGTTCCGTACATGAATAACCCCGGTTTCATGCTTTCGCCAACGAGCCAACGCGCCGCCATTGTAAGATGCTGCCTTGTCGCTTCGTCTTCTTGGTAAGAATAGCCCCGGTTTTCAACTTGGAAACGGTAACATTCGCGTAGCATGGCGGGTACGTCCTGCGTATAACGGTCAATCTTAAAGCGTGCTACGGCGGGGCTTCTTTTGCGTAGCAGGTTCGCAAATGCCACTATGTCTATCCGTTGTATCGGTTGCTCCTGCTTTTTGTTCTCTGTTGTTCCCATTGTCTTTCCTTATTTTAATTCTTAGATGATTAATCAAATGCCGCGCCCATTCGGTATAATTTATGTGGGTATCTCCGGTTAGTTCCCATTCGTCTATAACTTCTTCGGCTTCCTTGCGCAATCGTTCGGGAGTGACATAAAGCTGCATGCAAATGGTTTCTATCTGCGCCCTTTTGTTTTCGCTGAAAAATTCGGTTAGAAACTTACTGTTTTCGGTTTCCTTGCCGTTTATGTTTTTTTTCTCGCGCACGCCATCAAGAGAAAGAAGAGAAGGAGAATTATTATTAATCATATCAACATCATTACATATCATATCAATGTTGTTTTCGGTTGTTTTCGCTTGTTTTTTCAACCCTTCGGTTGTTTCGGTTGAAAAATCAACCGCTCGGTTGTTTGGGTTGTTTTGGCTTGTTTCCTCGGTTTCCGTATTCTTTTTCTTCTTTCGTGCGTTCTGATTACCTTTAGGCGCGCCCCCTAATTTGCCGTTAGCTTTATTCAACTGCACTGTTTCCGCGTAACGCTTGTTATCAGCTTCAAGACGTTTTCGGATGGGTGCAAATGCTATCCTAACGGTTTTGTTCGCCGTCATTGCTTCCAAATCTTCCTCAGCCTTCGTCCGTATAGCTTCGTTTTCGCTCTCTAATTGGTTATAGGCTCTAATCGCGCGGAACAACATAGCCGTTTCTTCGTCGTCAAGTTCATCAAGCACTGAAAGCAAATCCATATATAATACGAATGAATTTTTATCGCCCATGATAGGTATATTTTAGGGACACGCCCGAAGGCGCGCCCCGGTTAGTTAATAACTTTCTTCTTGTTCTTTGTATGCCAAACAAAAGGCTTTTTCTACAATCGCGTTGCAAGCGAAAGGCGAAGCCGCAAGTATGGAAATATCCACTACCTTACATTCTTCGTTTTCTTTTTCTATACGCTCTTTTATCTTGCTGTTTATCCATGCGGTAATAACGACCTTAGCCGTATCCACGTCGCGTGTTTTTACAACAAAATCGTAGTTCTGCTTATTCGGTTCTTCTTCGTCTTCCGATTGTATTACTACGTCGGCTTCAACCTTGTAATACTTCGTATCGTTGCGCTGATCTTCCCCGTCGTTGCTTTCTTCGCCTTCTTCGTTTGCGCCTTCCTGCGCTTCAACGTGTTTCCGCAGGCGGTCGTTAAGAATTATAATCCTATCCATCAACTTTATGCCCACTATGTCGAACGGCTGGGTAAAATTCAATTCTATATAGTCGGTCGCAACCTCATAGGCTTTTATTATGTTTTGCGCCTGCAATATGAAGTTATGCCGCTTACCGCCAATGGTAGCGGAAATCTTGAACGGGTAAAGGCTGGTTCGCTTGTTTTCGTAAGCGAGTCTTCGTTGGTTGCTTACTTCCACTTCTTTAACGTCTTCGCTTTGCAGATAGAAATTTATCTCGGTCGCCAAATCGTTATCTATATATTTCCCGCGCTCAAACAGAATTTCGTTGCGCTCAATAGTTACAACCTCTCCCGTATCATCGTCCACAAAGTCCTCGTTCCATGTGCGCAAAACATTTGTCGCTAAGTATTTTCCTATTATCCGGCGTATGTCCGAAGTTTTGAAGCGTACTTCGTCTTTCCGGGTCTGTATTTTTTCGTTCTGTTTCATATCCTATCCGCGTTAAAGTCTTTTGAGGGTTTGAAAACAACAACCTTACGGGCTGGAACTAATAGGGTTTCGCCCGTATTTATGTTCCGGGCTGGTTTCGCCTTGCGTTGCTTCGTTTGGAAAGTACCGAATCCGCGAATAGTTACCGTATCGCCGCCCGTCACTTCGTCCCGAATAACATCAAATGTACGTTCTAATACTTCCTTTACTTGATAGCTGTTTAATCCGGTCTGTTCCGCTACCGAGTTCACTAATTCCTGCTTTGTCATAGCTTCTCAATTAAAATTTGTTCGTATAAGTCTGTAAATTGGTTGCCCGCGTACCGTGCCAAACGTGAAGCGTAGAAGCAAAGCCGAGAGCCGATACTCGCAATCGTATTCGTAGCCGCGTAATTCGCATTCGCGTACGAAAGCCCGGCAGAACCTTTGCCTTTCGCGTTTTCTTGTATATAGAAGTAAGGGTAGTATTTGTATTGGTCGGTATTGTTCCAATCCGGTTTCCAGCCTTCGTTAAGTGCTGCGGCAATAGTTTCCAATTTGCGGCGTGCTATTTCGTCCGATCTGAAGCCTTGCGCCTTCGCGTTTTGTTCGTTTATCGGTTCTACGCCTAATACCTTACATGCGTCTTCGTAGGTCTTTACCCGGTCGGTTATTTCCTCGTAGTCTTCTTCCTTGTAGAAGTAATCGAAAATACTACCGTTCCCTTCGTCTTCGGTAAGTTTCTTTACGGTGTCTTGCGCTTCTTCTACGTTGTCGTATCTGCCTTGTAAATTCTCGTTCCCGTTCTCTTTTCTGTATAAACAAATCTTTTTCATGTCACTAAAATTTAAATATTAAAATAATGTTCCCTGCTTGGGCTTGTGCGCGTCTTCGTAAAGTATGCGCCTTTGCCTTGCGATACTCAACCGTACTGCTTTTATAGCTTCTTCACGTCCTTTCAGGCTTTCTTCGTATTCCAAAAGTTCGCTTTCGGTCGTAGCTAAGAAATAGCCTTCGGAAGTTGCTATAAGTCCCGGTAGAAGGTCGTTTGTACGAATGTGGTTTATTATCTTCCTTAGCCGTGCCGCGTCTATCTTGTAGCTGTCACGTAACCGGGAAATAATATACTTATTCGTTACCGCGTTGGCTTTGCCTATCTTGGTTTTCAAGCCTTCAAGAATAATCGGAAGTATTACTTTCCTTTCGTATTCTGTCAGCGGTTGCGTTTCTTCTGAAAACCCTTTAATCATAGTGCTTGCAATTAAAAAGGTGTTTTGTTGAAACTAATCCGTAGTCCGGGTTTTGCGACGTGTACCGTTTTTCCGGTGGCTTTTGCTATTCCGTCCCGGAAGGCTACCGCGTCGCCGTTCCCTTCGCTTATATGTATCAATACTATGTTATTAACCCGTGTTAGGTCGTTAGCCTTCAACGCGTCCAAACAAGTATAGTAGCTTAAATGGCTTCTCCGTACTCGTTCTTTCAATACTTCCGGTATATAACCTTCTGTTACATTGCGTTCCAATATATCCGGGTCGTAGTTGCATTCAATTAATATGTTGTTCAACCCGGCAAATGTACAAGGCAAATAGAAAGTATCGGTAGCGAACAATACGCCGCCCGTTTCTTCATGCCAGACGTAGAAGCCCAACGGTTCGCGGCTGTCGTGCTTCGTGGGAAAGGGAATGATAGTAAAACCGCCCAGCCGTAAATGCTGGTAACTTCCGTTTTCCATCCTTATGTGGGTCGGTCGCCAGCAAGAATTAATCTTAGCGGCTTCTATCGTGCCTTTGGAAGCGTAAACCGGAACAACGTAGTTTAAAACCTCATTAATACGCCCGGCATGGTCGCCATGTTCATGGGTAATGAGGCAGCCTACTATTTTCTTTACGTTGTTGCCCAACGCTGCTAATACCTTCTTGAATGGTATTCCAGCTTCAAGTAGAAGGGCTTCGCCCGCGTTTTGCAAAACGTAGGCGTTACCCTCTGAACTTGAACCTAATACGGTTAATTCCATATTTAGAACAATGGTTTAGCGTTATTACTTCCGCGACCTTCCCGTGCTTGCGGCGGGTTAGCTGGCTCGCTTTGCGCCGTTTGTCCCTGCTGGGCTTGTATGGGTTGCCCGTCGATAACTCCAATAGTAGGCGCGGCATTCGCTTCTTCTTTTATTTCTTCGGCTACCGCATCCACTATCGGTACGCTGCTTTGTTCGTCTGCATCGCCGAAGTCGCACCCCGTAATGTACTCGTATAGGGCTTTCTTAGCCTTTCTTTCGGCTTTTCCGCGCAGTTGGTCGTGGCTGCTGTAATCATCCTTCTTTACGGTTGCAATAATGCTAAAGCCGTTTTTTTCTCCGTTATACTCATAGTTTATTTTGCAAGGTATTTCGGCGAAGTTCTGCGTTTGCCCCTTGTCGTATGAGGTATCAATGAAGTATTTTACGCCCAGCTTGCGAAGAAGCGAAGTATAACCTTCCTTAGTGGGGTACATCCTTTCGGCTATTATATTGAACTGGTTTCCGGTCGGAAGCAAGCCGATAGTAACCGCGTCTATGATGCAATCGCGTACTATGTCGCGGGTGTAAAGCGGAAGCGGGGCGCGCCCGCCGCTTCTTGCACGCCCGTTTCGGTCTGTAAGAAATCCTATTTTCGTGTTCATCAAAGGCATGAAAACCTTATCCATTACTTCGTCGGTCATGGCTTCGCGAAGAAGTGCTATTACGTTTACGGCTGTAAATGCCGCACCGAAGTTGCTTACGATCTGCAAAGCCGAAGCGTCCTTGCAGGCTAATTCAAACTTTTCTTTTGCTGCCAATATGGTAGCGGGTAAAGTGTTGGTATTCATACTATCGTTAGTTAATTGTTGTTCATTATGTCCTTTAAAAAGCTCTCTATTCCACCGCCTTTAATCATCTTTTCAAAAGCTATTTCGCGGGTTGCCCGTTCTACTATCGGCGCGGACTGCTTTCCGGTAAGAAGTTCTTTCAAGCCCTTTATTATGGCTCCATAATTTCCGCAAAAACCTACCATTACTCCGGTACTGTCTTCGCCGTTTTTATCTTTCGTATCTGTGTCGCAACCTACTACGATAAGACCGCGTGAACTGCTTCCGTTACATAATGGTACTAAATGCTTTTGCATTACTTCTGTGGTGGTCTTCAAAAAGTCGCTTTGGGGTTCTTCTTGGCTGCTTTCCGCTTGTTGCGTTTCTCCGTTTCCCGAAGCAAAGCAATAATAGTCACGATACAAGTCCGCAAAGTGTTCGGCTGCGTATTTCGCGAGCGCGGACGTGGGAAAGCAAAGCCGAGAGCCGATAAACGCATTCGCATACGTAGCCGCGTAATGCGTATTCGCGCACGAAAGCCCGGCATTTACATAACGGAATAGCGGGTAATACTTCCATTCGTTTTGGTCGTCCCAATTCGGCTTCCAACCGTTATTAAGTGCGCGGGTTATTACTGTCAGCTTGTGGTAGGCTAACATGCTTCTTTGGTCTTCCTTCGGGAAAATGTTAAATACTTCTTCGTTAATCGGTTGAATGTTCAAAACTCTACAAGCGTCCTCGTAAGACGCGATTTTCTTTTCTGTATTCATAAAGTTGTTATTTAAAAAAGTTAATAATAATGTTATTCTACTTTGAAGTCTTCGGTAGTTACTACCAACTTTACAAGCTGGCTAACAACCGGGATAAACTCGTTAATACTTTCTGCGTTATCCACGAAAATAGGCGCGCTAACGTTGTGGAACGTGCAAAGGGTGTTTATTATATCAAGCCCGGCATTAACTTTCCCGGCTTGGTTCTTATCCGCGTATTTTACCCCGTCAATAAGGCAAATGCAATCCGGTTCTTTTTCGCCGTTTACGAGCGTTTTGTACATCTTGAACTGAACCCGGCTAAACAATCCGTTTACGCGGCGTTCCACTTCCGTCATACGGGCTTTTATCAAGTCGGCTATTACTATTTCGCAGCCTTGTATTTCGGCGCGTTCCTGCGCCAATTTTGCGGCTTCCCCGTTTAGTTCGGCTATGCGCTTTTCGTTGGCTTCTATAATGGTGCGAAGGTTTAGCTTACGCTTTACTTCATCAAGCCGGGCGGTAAGGTTGGCTTTCCGTTGGCGTATCTCTGTTCTGCTTGCCGCGTCTTCCGCGTTGAAGGCTGGAAGCTGTTCGGAAAGTTCCTTTATTTCTTTTTCAAGCGCAACCCATTCCGGGAGGTCTTCTCCGTTAATATCCGGTTCGGTATTTACGCGGGGATTGTCATTCAAAACCTTTTGCAACGCTTCGCGGTCTTCTTTCGCCTTTGCTACGGCGGTAGTGTGGCTGGTTTCCAATTCGGCTAACGCTTTGTCTATCCGGTTGGCTTCTTCTTCCTGCGATGTTATCATTTCGTTTAACCGCTGACCGTCCGTGTTAATCTTGTTAAGGCGTTCTTCCCGGTCTGCATAGAATTTTTCGCGAGCGGCTTCCCGGTCGGTGTTATATTTTGCTAATGCTACCGGGTCGGCGCAAGCGTGCTTAAACAACGGGCAAACAAGACTTTCCGTAGCGGTAAATTCTTCGGCGTTTACTTTGTACCATCTTTCGCGTAGTTCGTTCTGCATTTGTTTGTAGCCTTCTATTGTGCTTTGCGTCCGTTTCTTCTCGTTCGTCAAACGGTCGTATTCACTACGGTAGCGGCTGGCTTCGCTGCGTTCGTCGTTTATAACCTGCTGTAACTTACGGTCGGCATTATTGTAAGTTTCGTTCTTCTTGAACGCTTCGTTCCTTGCCGTTTCCTTTGCCTTAAATACTAATGCGTGCTGGCTGCTACGTTTGTCATTTATGGCGGTTTGTACCTTAGCGGCAGCTTCATAGGCGATACGGTTGGCTTCTGCTGCTGATGCGGCGGCTTCGTCTATGTCGTTCAATTCTTTTGTAAGTTGCTCCTTTGGTGTTAAGGGCGGCATAGTCCGGTGTAAGCGGGGTAGCACGCGTTATTTCGTCAATACGCGTAGGTATCTTTTCCAATTCCTTCGTTATCTTCTCCTTTTGCGCTGAAATCTCGCGCTTATAGTCTTCTACCGTTTTCCCGCTAAGCCGTTCTATCAATGCGGCAAAGGCGGTATCGCCCTTCGCTATGTCTTCGTAGCTTACGCCCCCGGCTATCTGCAAAAGCATTTCGCGTTGTGCCGTCCAATGAAGGGAAAGGAAATAGTAGGGGTTGGTAATCATCTTGAAAACAGCTTCGGGTATAATTTCGTTTATACGTTCGTCGTATTCGCCTTTTGTTTTTAATGGTACTCCATTATAGAAGTAGTCGGTATGATGTCCCTTTAACTTCCTTTCCGTCTTTCCCTTCTCTGTTTTCCATTCTTCAACCAATACGCGACGGAGTTCTACGGTTTCAACACTTCCCGTTTCGGTATCTATTATTTCCAACGTTCCGGCTACCTCGTGTTCAAGGTCGGGAATAAAGTTACCTTCTGCGTCGTTGGTCTTAATTCCGAACTTACTATCTACGTTACCTTCACTGTCTTTGCCCCAAAGAAGCCATGTAAAAGCGTCCATTATGGTAGTCTTTCCCGTGCCGTTCCGTCCGCTTATGGTTGTAACTGTGTCGTTAAAGTCTATAACGACGTTGCGCAAGCCTTTGAAATTTACAAGGCTTAGACGTTTGATGATTGCTTTTTTGCTCATATTACTGATATTTTTGAAGTGAATAAAATCCCGCGTCAAGACTTACGGTTATTTTCTCTAATTTCTTCTTTTGGGCTGCATAGGAGCGTGCTATGCTGTTCAGGTAGCCCGTAAGGTTTACTATGTAGGTGCGCTTCTCTATGATGCAGTTTAGGGCTACGTCTAAGACGGCTTCCCAAACTTCCCGTACGCGTTCCGGCTGTACCGCTATTCTGTGCCGGATGATATATTCCGTTACTTTTGCCTTGCGGCTTTCAATCTCGGTTATTACCATTGAAAAATCACCTGTCCGGTATGCCTGCAATACAATCGCGCAAAATTGGATGGCGTTCAAATATTCTTCTTGTATATTGGAAACGCTTGTTCTCTTTCTCAAACGCTCCCTAATCCGTTCTTGAAATGTGTTACGATCTATTAGTTCTATCTGCCCGCTGGTTGTTTCAACTATACAGTATTTTCGGCTAATTTCGCGCGGGTCTATGTTCTTTTCCGCCGAATAAAGGAAACGTTTAAGGCTTCCGGTGTATTTTTCCCCGTTATCCGCCTTTAATATCAATGCGTTATTGCATGGTTTCAATATACGCGGTTCTACTCCCCGGCAGTAACTTCGTATCTGCCTGCTCTCCCTATTTATTTCATATTTAGAAAAGCCGGGAATGTTAATCCAAATGTTTTTAATCATATAGCTGTGTTTTAAAAGTTATTTCTTTTTGTTGCCTGCTGCCAGCTTTAACGCTAAATCAGCGTCAATAATCAGTAGCGCGCCTACTTGCGTTATCGCTGCATCAATCCGCCCGGAAGCCTTCAACCGTGCTGCGGTTGTCTTGGAACACCCTAATAGAATTGCAAGCCCTTTCAAACCGTACACGTAACGTTTCGCCGTTTTAGGCTTTTCCGGCTTCTGTGCCGCAGCTTCTATACGTTCGTCTATCGCGTCCATAAGTTCGCCGAGCGTAAGGTCTATTATTCGTTTCTTTGTGTCCATAGTCTAACTGTTTTCGTCGTCTTTAATGTCCGGTATTGTCTTCGCCGCAACCTTTATTGAAAGGGCGAAATTCGCAACTGCAAGGAATACTGCCCATATAGGCGCGGTTTCAGTGTCAATGCTTAGAAGTATAAAGGAAACGGCAACCCAAGCAAGGGTAAGCCAGTTATACCACTTTAGCGGTTTCGTAAATTCTATGCCGATGGCTTTAAAAATCTTAGTCATAACTGCAAACTTCAAAAGGGTTATAGTCGTTTTCGCCTTTGCGCCTTCCTGTCGTTTTGACAATCCGTGTGATCTGCGCGCGTCTTCCTACTCTGAAAAAATCGCCGTTCCCGGTAAGTTCCTTCGGGAGTATAAGCAGAAGAAGGGCTACCGCTACGAATGTGCGTTTTAACGGGTCAAGGCTTACCGGAACATTATGCTTTGTACAGAACCACCAAACGCAAAGTTCCGTAGCCTTTTGTATGCCTACTTTCGCGTAGATGTTCCGGGCTGTATTCTCTACGGTGCGGGTAGAAATAAACAGAATGTCCGCTACTTCTTTCTTGGAAGCTCCCCACGCCAGCAAGTGCGCTACTTCGGTTTCCCGCCTGCTTAGTTCCACGTTTAGTTTCATACGTCCCAAATGTTAGCTGTTATTCCGTATTTGTTGAATACGCCTTCTACGGCTTTCGCTTGCGTTACTTTAGGTTCTATCTTTCCGTCCCGGTATGCGTAGAAACTGTTCCGGTTATTTATTCCCAAAGCGGCTTTAATTTCCGTTACCGCTATTTTGTAATCGCCTACACGTAACTGGTTCAACCCGCTAAGGAAGCCCTTGCTTTTTTTCTTATTTTCTGTTGTTACTACCATAATTGTAAAATTTAAAATTCATAGTGCGCGGGGGAAGGTTCGCCCTTCGTACGCCCGTAGCGTCCCGCGCGCGGTCTGTTTCCGCAGTCATCGGTTTATAGCCTTTACAAAGGGGATTCCTTTTCCGCTGGCTTATATATAGTTCCTCTGATTTGTATTAAGGTAATACGTTAATCGGAAGAAGAAGCGTTACCTATCTGCTTGTAATAGCTGGTATCTTCCATGCTGTCCATGTAGTTAAGCATACGCAAAAGTCTTTGCAGGTCTTCCGGGCTTAATTCCCGTTCTTCTTCGCTATTGTCGTCGCCATGCTTTCCGAATATCCTATGCTTTTGTATGTACGCTTCCGTGAACTCCTTTTGCATCCGCTTCATATCCTTTGTAAGCTGTTTATAGTGCCAATCGTACAAAGCCTGCAATTCTACGTACTGCATTTTGGTTAATTCAACGGTAACGTATCTTCTGCGCTGGCGGTAACTCATCCGCTTTTCGTTTGTTACATTGAAATAACATTGGGTAAACAAGGTAAATCCGTACCCGTTTTCCTTTACGTTGAAAGTGTACGGTTGTTTTTCTTCCTGCGCTTCTACTATTTCTTCCAACGAAACACCGTATTTGGCTAACAGTTGGTCTAACAAACGCCTTGCGTTTATGGCTTCGCCTTTCTCGCCGCGTTCCGCAAGGGCTTGTAGTTTCAGAACCTTGCTTCTAATGCTTTCAAAATCTTTATCCATATAGCTGAATATTAAAAGTAATTGAGTGAACTATTTTACGTAGAAAGTAACGCGAAGCCCGCGACGAAGGCAGCACTTAACTTTGTCTAATCCGGCTTTCAAAGCGCGTGTTACAAACTTATCGGATAAAGTTTCGCCAATCAAATTCAGAAGACCGCTAACGCCTACCAGCTTGTTAATACGGTTGCCTTCGTTGTCTATTCCGCTTACCTTAATGCGGAAGTTCTTGTTAATGAATTTACTTGTATGTATCATATAGCTTTTATAAATTTCTGTAAATTAGCGTGTTTTTGTCATTGCTAAGTGTCTGCTTTTTGCTTACCTTTGCAACTGAACAACTAACACAATGCAAATGTATAGTAAAAGCATACAATATGCAAACTAAAAGTGTTCATATTTTAGCTGAAAGCCGATTTTTAACTTTTAGAAACAGTTACATTTATGGAAACAAGTGTAAAAGAGAGACTTAAACAATTTATAGATACGCTAAACATTAGCGAAAGGGAATTTTGCAGGCGCATCGGTGTGTCTTCTTCTTATGTTATGTCTATAAAAAAGTCTATTCAACCGGATAAAATGCAAGCTATTAGCATACAGTTCCCGGAACTTAATCCGCTTTGGCTTTTGCTGGGGCAGGGGGAAATGTTGTTACCTAACGAAAAGAAGGAAGGCGAACAACGGCAGAACGCAGGCGAGTTGCCTTCTTCCGAACTGTTGGCTAAGTTGCTGGAAGAAGCCAATAACGAAAAGTCGCGTTTGCTTTCAATTATAGAAAGCCAGCAGCGTACAATAGAAAGCCTTACGGATTTAAGCAAAAAAGCCAATGCCCAGACGGTAGAACATGCAGGATGTGCAAATGCCGTTTAGTATTTGGTCGCAAAGTTCCTAAATACTGAAAAGGCTTTCATAAAGTAGTATCACACGCACGTACTTATATGATAATAATATCATACAATCGCCGTATTAAAGTGATACGAAAGCAAGGCGATTTTAAGCCCATTTTCGCGTTATTTTATTTTCGCCTTATAACTATACCATTTTGGAACGAAACGCGCTTAAATTGAAAAATCAATAAAAATAACTATTAGCTATATGGTAGAAGTAAATGTAGATAAGTTTTATAGTAACCGGGCTTTGTATCCATTTATCCCGGAGGCTGTGTTTGATGCGTTGGAAGCTGCCTACTTGTCCGGGAATGAATGTGCCCGAATACCGGAAGGGGAATATAATACAATGATGTCTAACCTTAAACGTGCGAATTTATGCCCCGTACAATAGCCAAGCCTTCGACTATAAGCGAAGGGATAAACCGCCGCTTTTTTGAAGCAATTGAAGCGATTGTAAGTTTGGGTAAGGTTAGCGCGTTGGAAGCGTTTTGTACGCTTTACGATTTAAGTGCGCCGCGTTATAGGGAAATGCGGCTTACTTATGGCGTTTCTCCGAAGCCCGGCTACCAATCACGTTACAAGAATATAGAAGTAGAAGCGATCTATTCGCTGGTCGTTAATTATCCAATTTCTTCACGCTGGCTTATAACCGGGCGCGGTAAAATGCTTATTGAATAATGAAATTCTCTATTAAGTACCAATTATCGCCGCGAACGGAAGGGGATAGGCTTACGGAAAACGTGCCTATACGTTTGCGGGTGTCTTTTGCAGGCATTCGTGTGGATTTGCGTTCTGGCTATGTAATAGACGCGGAAAAGTGGGACAATAATAACGCCTGCGTGAAAATCGGTGCAAAGAATAGTTTCAACCAAACGGCAGGCGAAATAAATCGCGCTCTTACAAACCTTTCATCTATTGTTGAAGAAGTCTTAACCCGGTTTGAACTCGACAACCGCAGAACGCCAACAGCGAAAGAATTTAAGGCGGCTTTCGATGAAGCCGCCGGAAGGAAGAAGAAGGAAGTAACGCCGGACTTCTTTACTGTTTTCGACAAATTTGTAGTAGAAGCTGGTACGGCTAATAACTGGGTTCCGGCTACCTATACGAAATTTAGTAGTTTGCGTAAACATCTGTATGCTTATATGCCCCAGCAAATACTTAACCAACTGACAAAGGAAAAGCTACAAGGCTTTGTTAAATACCTGCAAGACGCGGGACAAATGAATACGACCGTAAGCAAGTATATGAGTTATGTACGTTGGTTTCTCCGCTGGGCTTGTAACAACGGTTACTATAATGGGCTTTTGCATGAACAATATAAACCGCGTTTTAAGGGGATAGACTGCAAAGAAGTTATTTTCCTTTCATGGGAAGAACTGCAACACTTTCTAAACTATCAATTTCCGGAAAACCGCAGTTCTTTGTCGTGCGTACGTGATGTATTTTGCTTCTGCTGCTTTACCGGGTTGCGATATTCCGATGTAGCCCGGTTACGTCCCTGCGATGTCAAACGGACGACAAACAAGCCTTTTATATCTATCGTTACTATGAAAACCGAAGACCGTTTGCATATAGAGCTTAACAAATACGCACTTCAAATACTTGACAAATACAAAAACATTCATTTCCCCAAAGGGTTAGCCCTTCCGGTTATCAGTAATGCGAAAATGAACGAATACCTTAAAGAAGCTGCCGAAATAGCCGGAATAAAAGAACCCGTTAGAATAGTGTTTTTCAAGGGAAACAAACGTTATGAAAATGTTTTGCCAAAGTGCGAACTTCTTACCACGCATAGCGGAAGAAAGACGTTTATCTGCAACGCTATAAGGCTGGGTATTCCTACTAACGTTATTATGGAATGGACGGGGCATAGTGATTACAAGGCAATGAAGCCGTATATAAAAATAGTGGATGCGGTTAAAGAGGAAAATATGTCTAAATTTGACACCTTTTCCGAAGAAAGAAGAAGCAATAGTAAAAAATAGAAAACCCGAAAAAGTACCCGAAAATGGCTTTACTATTTGGGTACGGTCGTACTCAATCAATAGCGTAAAATCCTGAATATTCGGCTATTTATGAAAATGTGATAACAGTTGATTATATTTGAATATCTTGGGCTTAGAGCCGTACGCACCGCGAAAGTAAATAATAAATTAAAGCAAAGCTCTGAAATTCAAGGATTTCAGAGCTTTTTTTGTTTTCTATATCGGCAGAGAATAACGATTAAAAAACAAATCATGCGTGGGATTATTCGTGGGATTTCTGCCAGTCTTACTATACTCATCTGATGAACTTGAACTTTCTTGCGGTATAATCGGGAATTCGGGTACAAATATCCGTAAATCATATACACCTTCGCTTGTGCTATCGCGGTACCTTTGTCATCAGAAGTTTAGCAAGAAAAATAGAGTAATATAACGTATGACAAAAACAATTTTAGGAGTTCTGTCACTGCTTGTCATAATGTCGTGCAGTATTCCCGTAAAGGAGAACACCGTTCAACCCAATATAATGGAAACGAACAAGAAAAATCTCGGAAATCTGTTGGCGCTCTATCCCAAGCCGATGACGGTTGTCGGGGCGGAGGTTGAAGGGAAAGTAAACTGGCTAGTGGTAGGGCATACGGGTGTTATTGGACATGACCGGATACTCATCAGCATGAGTAAAAGCCATTACACTAATCAAGGGATAAAGGACTCAAAACGACTTTCCGTCAATCTAGTGAGTCGTGAAATATTGCCGAAAGCTGACTATGTGGGAAGTGTAAGCGGTGCGACGGTCGATAAGTCGGAGGTGTTTGCCTACCATATTGGCGAAAACAGTACCCCCGTTATAGACGCATCACCACTCACGATGGAGTGTGAGGTGGTGGACATTTATGAAACCGACGGTTTCGACAATTTCATTTGCGCGATAGTCAATACATACGCTGCTCCTGAAGTGCTTGATAATAACGGGAAACTTGACTATACGAAGCTGAAACCCGTATTGTTTGAATTTCCGACCTATTCCTACCTTGCCACGGGAGAGATTATCGGCAAATGCCTGAATCTGGATAAGCAGCCGGGTATGTGCGCCAAAGAGCCGATGAGTGCTGACGGTATCGTGCGGTTGTCGAAAATCGAGGTTTATCCGCAGTATCTCGACGAGTATATGAAATACGCAACCGAAGTAGGCGAAATCTCTCTGCGTACCGAATCGGGCGTACTGACTATGTATGCGGTCGGCGAGAAGGAGAATCCCTGTAAGGTGACTATTCTCGAAACCTATGCGAGCCATGCGGCTTATGAAAAACATATTGCATCAGAACACTTTCAGAAATACAAGCAAGGAACGTTGCACATGGTCAAATCATTGGTCTTGTCTGACCAGACGCCACTTAATCCGGCTAACAAGCTCAATAACTTCATGCAATAAATAGAACGACTATGAACAAGATTTTTTTAATTTCAGTATTCAGCATTTTAACACTCAATGTTATGGCACAAGAAAAGATAGTACAGACAGCAGGACGCACCCAGTTGGGTGAGTTTGCTCCTAAATTTGCGGAACTAAACGACGATGTCCTCTTTGGCGAGGTCTGGAGCCGCACCGACAAACTCGGTCTGCGTGACCGTAGTTTGGTAACTATAACTTCTCTTATCAGTCAAGGAATCACGGATAATTCGCTCGTGTTCCACCTTCAGTCGGCAAAAAAGAACGGCATCACCCGTACGGAGATTGCTGAAATCATCACCCATATCGGATTCTATGCCGGTTGGCCCAAAGCGTGGGCAGCGTTTAATCTGGCCAAAGGCGTATGGGCAGAGGACACCGCCGGTGAAGATACCAAAGCCGCGTTCCAGCGTGAAATGATTTTCCCCATTGGAGAACCGAACACAGCATACGCACAGTACTTCATAGGTAACAGCTATCTTGCTCCCGTTTCACGTGAGCAGGTTTCCGTCTCTAACGTCACTTTCGAGCCTCGTTGCCGCAATAACTGGCACATACACCGTGCTACTAAAGGCGGTGGACAGATGCTTATCGGTGTTGCCGGTCGTGGGTGGTATCAAGAAGAAGGCAAGCCGGTAGTAGAGATTCTACCCGGTACGGTTATCCATATCCCTGCAAATGTGAAGCATTGGCACGGTGCCGCTTCTGATGGTTGGTTTGCCCATCTTGCTTTCGAAGTTCCCGGTGAGGATACTTCTAATGAGTGGCTGGAACCGGTGACGGATGAAGAATACGATAAACTTAAGTAATACCATCCAAACTCCTGTAATTTAAACGATTGCGGGAGTTTTTGCTTTATAGGACCATGATTTAGTAGCCGGAGGAAAAGCATAATCCGTAATTTGGGTATAGATACCGGGGATTTGTCTACACGGCATATGACGGATACTGCCTATTTTTGCATCATCATTAATAATCCTAAAGATAATTATAAAATCAACAGAAAGATGAATATGAAAAAATTACTATTAATTTCTATGATGCTGATGACCGTTCTGGCAATGGCAGCCTGCGAAGATTCAGGTGATGAACCGTTTACACCCGAACATCCTGAACTTTCCGGACCATCGGGTGGGGAAGATGAGAATGAATCCGAAGTTCCGGATGTATCTTCATTGCAGGTAAATATCATGGTTAGCAATCGTACCATTACTGCCACTATGGAGGACAATGCCGCCACACAGGATTTTCTTGCTCGTCTGCCATTGGAGGTTACGTTGAATGATTACAATAATACTACAGAAAAAATCTTCTATCCCTCTCCGGCTCTGGCAATTGAAGGTGTTACGCGTGGCTGTGCTCCTATTGCCGGTGATATAACCATCTATGCCCCATGGGGAAATGTGGCAATTTTTTGTAAGAATGGGTCTTATAGTGATACTTTGATTAAAATCGGTCGTGTTGATGGCAATGGCATTGAAATGTTGAGTGTGCCCGGAGATATACTTGTGAGATTTGAAAGAAGATAAGAATGGATTAATAAGGGCACTATGACTACGAACGAATTCAAGGAATATGTAAAGACGCGTCAAGCGCTTGATACGGAGGAGATACATCGCTTTATGGACAAAATGAGCAATGAAGCCAGACGCATCACTTTCCGGCTGAACACGGCATATCATACACCGGACGAGGTACGTGGGTTACTCTCCGAATTGTTCGGTTATCAAGTCCCGTCATCGTTCCGGGTATTCCCACCGTTCTATACCGATTTCGGGAAGAATATTACAGTGGGCGAAGGCGTATTTATTAATGCCTGCTGTCATTTTCAGGATCATGGCGGAGTGATAATTGGTGACGGATGCCAAATCGGGCATAATGTGGTCTTTGCAACGCTCAATCATGGTTTGCCTCCGGAAGAACGTCATACGACCTATCCGGCACCGATTGTATTGGGTAGGAATGTCTGGGTAGGTTCTAATGCGACGATTCTTCCAGGAATGACAATCGGTGACAATGCTGTGGTGGGAGCTGGAGCGGTTGTGACGAAAGATGTGGAAGCGAATACAATAGTAGGCGGTGTCCCCGCGAAATTGATAAAGAGAATAGAGTAATAATTATAACATTGAAAACAAGATGAGAATAATATCAAATACAGCATTCGGTGGAGAAAGACCTTTGTTTGAATCACATGACTTACGTTTGGAGAATGTAATTATCCATGCCGGAGAATCAGCCATCAAGGAATGCAGCAACATCGAAGCTGTCAATTGTCGATTCGAAGGGAATTACCCCTTCTGGCATGTTCACGGGTTTGTAATCGACCGTTGTTTTTTCGATGTCGGCGGACGTTCGGCACTGTGGTACTCCGACCATCTGAAAATGACCGATACGCGTATCGACGCACCCAAAATGTTCCGCGAGATGCACGACATCGAAATCGAGAACGTAGAGATGAACGATGCCGATGAAGTGTTCTGGCGTTGCCAGAATCTGAACATCAAAAATCTGAAGTTGCATGGAGGAACTTATCCGTTCATGTTCAGTAGCGACATCCGCATAGACGGATTGGAGAGCGACAGCAAATACGTTTTCCAGTATGTGAAGAATGTAGAGTTGCGCAATGCCAAAGTCACTACAAAGGATGCTTTCTGGGAGGTGGAGAATGTGACAATCTACGATTCCGAACTCAATGGCGAATATCTCGGCTGGCATTCGCACAATCTCCGGTTGGTGAACTGCCATATAACCGGTGAGCAACCGCTCTGCTATGCCCACGACCTCGTATTGGAGAATTGTACCTTTGGTCCCGACTGCGACCGGGCTTTCGAATACAGTTCGGTGCAGGCAACCATCAAGGGGGCGATAGGTGGGGTGAAGAATCCACGGACAGGCAGTATCACTGCCGAAAGCTATGGGGAAATCATTCTCGATGAAAATATAAAGGCACCTGCCGACTGTGAGTTGAAGCTTTGGGACGAGAAAACTTGTTTCACCGACTGATGCCTTTGCAAATAGCCTGATGGGAATAAAAAAGGGAAAGACCGATTACTTGTTGTCGCTTATCCGCGAAGGGAAGAGTATGACGCTGGGGCAGCAGTTACGCCTGACTGCATACCTCAGTGTCCCTGCTATTATGGCGCAGGTGTCCTCCATCGCCATGCAGTATATCGATGCTTCGATGGTTGGTAGCCTGGGTGCGAATGCAGCGGCTTCCATCGGATTGGTTTCAACCACGACATGGCTGTTCTGGGGATTGTGTGCCGCCGCTGCAACGGGATTTTCTGTCCAAGTGGCACACCGGATTGGGGCCGGAGATTTTGCAGGAGCGAAAAAAATACTCCGCCAATCGGTTACGGCTACACTTGTTTTCAGTTCTTTGTTGGCGGTTGTCGGCATTTCTATCAGTGGTGTGCTTCCCGGCTGGCTGGGTGGTGATGAAATGATACGGAGCGATTCATCCTTCTATTTCCGGATATTTTCACTTTTCTTACCCGCCTTGCAGTTGAATTTCCTTGCGGGCGGCATGTTGCGGTGTAGTGGGAATATGCGTGTACCCAGTATGCTAAATGTACTGATGTGTTTTTGGGATGTCGTGTTCAACTTCTTCCTTATTTTCCCGACACGGCAGGTAGACTGGTGGGGATGGGAGTTCATCGTTCCCGGCGTAGGTTTAGGTGTGGAAGGTGCGGTATTGGGAACCGTGTTGGCCGAACTTATCACTGCCGGTGGGATGATGTGGTATCTTTGCCGTCGCTCGTCCATGTTGAGACTATCCGGGGGGCAGGGCAGTTTTCTTCCCCGGAAAGAGACGCTGCGCCAGGCTGTCCGCATCTCCCTGCCAATGGGATTCGAGCATATTGCCATTTGCGGAGCGCAGATTATGACGACGGTTATCGTCGCACCGCTCGGCATCGTCGCCATTGCCGCCAACTCATTTGCCATCATCGCTGAAAGCCTTTGTTATATGCCCGGCTACGGTATATCGGAGGCTGCCACGACGTTGGTAGGCCAGAGTCTTGGAGCAAACCGTATCCGGTTACTCAAGCGTTTTGCCAACATTACCGTTTGGTCAGGGATGCTGATTATGGGAGTCATGGGAGTGCTGATGTATGTGGCGGCCCCTCAGATCATCGGAGTGATGACGCCTGTGGAGGAAATCCGCATGTTGGGAATCGGGATTCTGCGGATAGAAGCTTTTGCGGAGCCGATGTTTGCGGCATCTATCGTCGCCTACGGTGTATTTGTGGGTGCGGGCAATACATTTGTTCCCAGTCTGATGAATTTTGGCAGTATCTGGGGTGTCCGGCTGACACTGGCAGCATGGCTTGCCCCTACGATGGGGCTACGGGGCGTATGGCTTGCCATGTGTATTGAGCTTTGTTTCCGGGGAGCGATTTTTCTTGTCAGGCTTTGGAGTGGTAACTGGATTTATAAGTTGCGAATAAAAAGATAAATTATGAAATACGATTTCGATACAATCATCCCGCGTCGCGGGACGAATTCTTATAAATGGGATACTCCCGAAGAGGAGAATGTACTGCCCATGTGGGTGGCAGATATGGATTTCCGTACAGCACCCGCTATTATCGATGCCTTACAAAAGCGGGTGGCGCACGGTATTTTCGGTTATACAAAAGTACCCGAAGCCTATTATGATGCGGTCGTCCGGTGGTTCGATGACCGGCATCGCTGGCAGGTTGATTCCCGGTGGATTATCTATACGAGTGGTGTCGTGCCGGCTCTGTCAGCCATTATCAAAGCCTTGGCCATGCCGGGTGATAAAGTCATCGTTCAGACTCCTGCCTATAATTGTTTCTACTCATCTATCCGTAATGACGGATGCGAGTTGTTTGCCAATAATCTCGTTTATCAGGATGGCCGCTACGTAATCGACTTTGCCGATCTTGAAAGGAAAGCTTCCGATCCGAAAGCAAAAATCCTGCTGCTGTGCAATCCTCACAATCCGGTCGGACGGGTCTGGACTCCGGAAGAACTGCAGCATATAGGTGATATTTGTTTACGGAATGAGGTGTTTGTCGTGGCGGATGAGATTCATTGTGAACTGACTTACGAAGGATATGACTACACACCCTTTGCCTCCTTGTCCGAACGCTTTTTGCAAAATTCCGTCACTTGCGTTTCGCCGAGTAAGGCGTTCAACCTTGCCGGGTTGCAAATCGCCAATATCATCGCAGCCGATGAAGAGGTGCGCCGCCGTATTGACAGAGCCATTAACATCAACGAGGTATGCGACGTCAATCCGTTCGGCGTAATCGCCACAATGGCAGCTTACAACGAAGGTGGGGAATGGCTCGATACCTTGCGGAAATATCTGCGGGGGAATTACGAATACCTCTGCTGCTTTTTCAAGGAACGGTTACCACAATATCCCGTGCTGCCACTCGAAGGAACTTATTTGGTTTGGATAGACTGCCGTGCTTCCGGTATCAGCTCAGATGTTGTCGCCTTGCGTTTGCAAGAACAACAGCATCTGATGGTCAATTCCGGTACGATGTACGGTCCCGGTGGAGAGGGCTTTATCCGGCTGAATATCGCTTGTCCCCGGGCTCTGCTTGCTGATGGACTGGAACGGATGGCCCGTTTATTCTATCGTGAAGTCTTCTGATTTAAATCCGCTGTAATACCTACCGGAGAAGGCGGTGAACTTCAGGACACAATAATCGGGATCAGTCACTCCTTCGGGATAGTACATAGTGTCGCCTTCCTGCCATATCATTTCCTTACTGGTGCTGTCCGTCAGTATCTCCATCGTGCCGCGCAGCATTACGCCCTTGAAGAAGCGTGTGTTGCAGACGTAAAGGCATGCCCGGTTATTTTTGAGAAATTGCGAAACGCGCATCGACGAGGTGTTCGTTGATAGGTAAATGTGTTTGAGCCCTTCCCTTTTGCGGGTTTGCAACATGGCCTTGATGTTGGGAAAGCCTTCGGCATCCACCGAACCGACAAAGATGGTTTTTTCCTTGTCAATCATGTTTCCTACTGTTTTTTCTGCATCTCTCATTGTTTGTTTTTTTTATGGGTTATTGTTTCAAGGGCAAAGATAGCCGGTAAGTGGAACTTTTGTACAATAAAAAAGAAGGAGGATATGTCACTTTTCACGGTTTCTCCATTTTCCGGTAGGCGAGGGGAGTATACCCTATACATTGTCGGAAACTACGTACAAAGTAGGAGACGGTTGAGAAATGGAGTTCGGAGGCTATTTCTGAAATGGGGAGGTCGGTGTAGGTGAGCAGACGCTGGGCTTCGTCTGTAACCTTGTTGAGTATGTACTGCTTGGCGTTGATGTTTATGGCCGAAGAGAGGATTTCGTTCAGATAGTTGGGAGTGATGCATAGTTTATCGGCATAGAATTGTACAGAATGCTGCTCCCGGAAGTGCTCCCCAACCAATTCGAAGAATCGGCTGAGGTGGAAGCTGCTGATATCTTTATGTGGCTCCTTACCCGTCTCCGGAGGGATAGAGGTGCAGTAGGCACGGTTGAGTAGCATGAGGACTTCGTAAAGTAAGGCGCGTAATATGCCCGTATCGTGTGGGTGGAAAGAGTCGATTTCGACCTTTATGTCGTGCAGAAGTTGGAGTATTCGTGCATAGAGCCCGTTCGGCAGTTGGAGTTTGTCTACCATTTTTCCCATTCGGAAGAACGGGAGGTGCTGCACGAATAGTGGGTCTTTGAAGAAAGAGGTCAAAAAGGTATCCTCAAAAATTAGAGCATGACCGTTGCCGATACGGTCTGTGTCCCAACTGCGCACCTCACCTGGTTTGGAGAAGAATACATCACCGGGAGCTGCCAAGTGTGTCCGGTTACCGATAGTGAATTCTCCTTCTCCTTCTGTGATGAAGGTGATGTCATAGTAGGTCAGAATATGTACTTTTCCCTGGGTCAAGAATTTCCGGGTATACTGCAAATCAACGACATCTATCAGAAGTTCGCTTCCGTACTTAGTTTTGTAGAAATTGTATCGTGGGATGGCATTTTTCATGGCTTAACATTGTATGATGGCAGTAAAGTTAGAGAAAAAGCTGCTCCGTACAATAGCGAATAGGAAAATGTTGGGTAAAGACCGGGAGTTTTGTTTATCTTTGCACCCGCAATTATCAATCGCCTTGCAACGATTGTCTGGAATTATCATATTATGAAACAGAAACGAATACCATTGGTGGGCAGACAATACCTTGTGCCCTTCATTTTGATTACCTCTCTTTTCTTTTTGTGGGGATTTGCCCATGCCATTCTGAATGTACTGAACAAGCACTTTCAAGAGATACTGGATATCACGAAGACACATTCGGCCTTTATACAGATGACGATGTATATGGGATACTTCATTATGGCCATTCCTGCAGGATTTTTCATCAGTCGCTTCGGATACCGCCGGGGTGTGGTATTCGGTCTGTTGCTTTACGGCGTCGGTTCGCTGCTCTTTATCCCCGGGCAGCATTATCTGTCTTTTAATCTTTTCTTGTTTGCATTGTTCGTGATAGGCTGTGGACTGACGTTTCTTGAAACTGCCGCCAATCCTTATGCCACAGAATTGGGCGCAAAGGAAACTGCTGCCAGCCGGCTGAATTTCGCGCAATCCTTCAACGGTCTGGGATGTATCTGTGCACCGGTACTGGCTGGACTGCTGCTCTTCTCGAAGGATGGGCAGACGGGCTCGGGTAATGTCGCATTGCCCTATATCTGCATGGGGGTAATTGTGTTGCTGGTAGCGTTGGTCTTTTCAAGAATCAAGTTGCCCGAGATTGAACATAGTGTGGAGGTGGACGAAGCTGGTAATAAGGTCGGATTGTGGTCACACCGGCTTTTCATTTTCGGGCTGATAGCCTTGTTTGCCTATGAGGTCGGCGAGATTTCCGTCAACAGCTTCTTCATCAACTACGTGGTGGAGCAGAATTGGATGAATGCCCGCGAAGCTTCCGTAGTGCTTTCTTTCGGTGGACTGGGATTATTTATGTTAGGACGTTTTGCCGGTAGCTGGATTATGGGACGTGTGCGTGCCGAGAAGATGTTGCTGGTTTGTGCTACGGGCACTGTGATGACTACCTTGTGGTGTTGCTGGATGTAGGAATGGTGTCGCTTGCAGCTCTGTTGTGCGGATATGCATTTGAGGCTATTATGTTTCCCACGATTTTTGCACTTTCCTTGCGCGGGCTGGGCAACCATACCAAGCGCGCTTCCTCTTTCCTGATGATGTCTCCGGTAGGCGGGGTGGTAGGTCCGCTGTTGATGGGACTGGTGGCAGACCATACGACGATGGTGTGGGCGTTCATCGTACCGCTGGTTGCCTATTGCGTGGTGTGGGCATATGCCCGCAAGATGGTGTCCGTCTCTACCGCTTCTTCAATATAGAAGGAAGCCTGCGACTCCGGCAAGGATTATCAGTAAGATAGGGTGGAGGTTCCACTTCCACGTCACGCCGAAAGCGGCTGCAAAGATAAGTATGCTTTTGTAATCTATGAAATTTTCCTTGTTCATCAGCAATAGGGCAGCAGCAGCTATCAATGATACGGACATGGGCAGCAGTCCCGACATTGCCGCCTTGATGTATTTGTTGTCCTTGCATTTCACGAAGAAGTAAGAGATGAGCAATACCAGGATGAACGAGGGAAGACATACTGCAATGGTGGTCACGACAGCTCCCCACACGCTTTGAGTAACTGCATAGCCCACATAGGTGGCACTGTTGATGCCTATCGGACCAGGCGTCATCTGCGAGATGGCCACTACGTCCGTGAATTGTTGCAGGGTGAGCCAGTGATGGTGGTCCACCACCTCATATTGGATGAGGGACAACATGGCGTAACCGCCTCCGAAACCGAACATTCCGATTTTTAGATATACCAATATCAGCTGCCAATAAATCATATCTGTAATTTTCTCAGTTTATCTTTTAACCATAATGTATAAAGCATTCCTCCTGCAATTCCTGCAAGGACAATGTATACGGGGGATAGCCCGAATTGCCAGATGAGTATGGTGGCGATGGCTGGAAGCACCAGTTGCCAATACTTCAGCTTCAGTGCCCGTGCAGCCGAAATGCAGGGTATCACAATCAGTGCGACTACTGCCGGACGGATACCGTTAAAGATGCGTATCATCACCTGGTTGTCCTGAAAATGAGCGAAGAACATGGCTATCAGCATCATGATGACAAAAGAGGGGAGGATTGTGGCAAGTGCACACACCAGGCTACCTTTTACTTTATGCAGCTTGTAGCCGACGAATATGGATATATTGACAGCAAAAACACCGGGAAGTGACTGGGTCAACGCAAACATTTCCATGAAATCTTCTTTACTCATCCATCTCTTTTTTACGATTTCCCGTTCAATGAGAGGTATCATAGCGTATCCGCCACCGATAGTGAACATTCCTATCTTGGCAAAGGTCATAAAAAGCAGTAAATATTTCATTATTTCTCTTCGGGTGACTTTCTTTTGCAAAGAAACCCAAATTAATCAACATATACAAATTAGGGGGATAATATTTATTTATTAATATTTTATATTACAGGGCTATATTCTTAAATCTATTTAAAAGGAGAATATTCCGTCGTAAATAAGCTTTATCTTTAACACGTAATTACAAATAATATAAATGTAGATATGATACAGATAGTGCAATTACATGGTACGGATAAAAAGCTGTACGAGCTTGTAGCCCCTTTGGTTATGAGCCCGGAAGTGCTGAAACAGAACTACAATTACCCTTTCCGGACATCGGAAGAGTACGAGTGGTTTGTTGCTCTGGATAATAAACATGTTGTAGGTTTTGTGCCGGTGGAGCACAAGAAGTATGAATGTGTCATCAACAACTATTATATTAAGGAAAGGAATGTTGACACGCTAAAATTGCTTCTGGAAAAGGTACTTGAGAAGCAGGGCGAGGAGAGTAGTCTGACGGCTGTTAGCTTTGTTGAAGATAGGGATGTCTTCAGCGAGCTGGGCTTTTTGGAAGACAAGGTATGGACCCGTTATGTGAAAATGAAGAAAAACAGATAATTATGGCTACACCCAAAAATGTGTATGAACTGGCGCAAGAACGTCTTGATGTGATTTTTAGGGAATTTGACACGATATGCGTCTCTTTTTCGGGAGGAAAAGATAGTGGAGTGTTGCTGAATTTGTGCATAGACTATATCCGCCGGAACCGGCTGAACCGTAAACTGTGTGTATTCCATATGGACTATGAGATACAGTACAGCATGACCATTGATTATGTGGACCGGGTATTGGAGGCGAATAAGGATATATTGGAGGTGTATCGTGTTTGTGTGCCTTTCCGTGTAACGACTTGTACGTCGATGTACCAGAGTTACTGGCGTCCGTGGCAGGAGGATTTGGAGGACATTTGGGTAAGGAAGATGCCGAAAGGCTGCCTCACTAAAGAGACGTTTCCTTTCTACACTCCCGAAATGTGGGATTATGAATTCCAGATGCACTTTGCCAAATGGCTGCATGAGAAGAAGGATGGAGTGCGTGCCTGCTTTCTCATAGGCATCCGTACGCAAGAGAGTTTTAACCGCTGGCGCAGCATCCATCTGAACCGGAAGTATCAGATGTACCACAATTACCGCTGGACCTCGAAGATAGGCAATGACATTTTCAATGCTTATCCCATTTATGATTGGAAGACGACGGATATCTGGACAGCCAATGGCAAATTCGGCTTTGACTATAACCATTTGTATGACCTATATTATAAAGCCGGAGTCAATATCGAACGCCAGCGTGTGGCAAGCCCTTTTCTTTGTGAGGCACAAGAGAGCCTGAAGCTGTATCGTGTCATCGACCCGAATACTTGGGGAAGAATGATAGGGCGGGTCAACGGGGTGAACTTTACCGGTATTTACGGAGGGACGCGTGCTATGGGGTGGCAGACGGTCCGACTGCCCGAAGGGTATACCTGGAAGAGCTTTATGCAATTCCTGCTTTCCACCTTGCCCGAAGAAACCCGGCGCAACTATCTGAAGAAGCTGACCGTCAGCATTGAATTCTGGCGTACAAAAGGGGGGTGTCTGGCTGACGAGACCATCCAGAAGCTGAGGGATGCAGGAGTGTCCATTGAAGTGATAAATATCACGAATTACAAGACAAACAAGAAACCTGTCCGCATGGATTATCTGGATGATATCGATATAACGGAATTCAGGGAAATTCCTACCTACAAGCGCATGTGCATCTGTATCCTGAAGAACGACCACGCGTGCAAGTACATGGGGTTTGCCCTGACCAAAGAGGAGATATACAAGCGAGACAAGATAATGGAACAATTCAAAAATATGATGTTATGAGTGTAGATAAGAGTCCGGTATATAATGTAAGGGCAATTCCAATAGAGAAAATACAAGCAAACGATTACAATCCGAATGTAGTGGCACCGCCCGAAATGAAACTGCTGGAACTGTCCATCTGGGAAGATGGTTTCACCATGCCTTGTGTCTGTTACTATGATGAGGAAGAGGATAACTACATCCTGGTGGACGGCTACCACCGCTATCAGGTATTGAAAACTTCCAAACGGATTTATCAGCGCGAAAACGGTTTGCTGCCGGTTGTTGTAATTGACAAGGAGCTGTCCAACCGCATGGCGTCCACTATCCGTCATAACCGTGCGCGCGGGGCGCATAACATCGAGTTGATGTGCCATATTGTTGCGGAATTGGACAGAGCCGGTATGTCTGATGAATGGATAATGAAGAATATCGGAATGGATCGCGACGAAGTGTTGCGTTTAAAGCAAATTTCGGGTCTGGCAGACTTGTTTGCGAACAAGAACTTCAGCATTCCGGATAAGAAAGAAGAGTATGTGGCGGATAAATAAATGAATATTTCAGGGGTGGATTTTTTAATCTGCCTCTTTATATTCATTAACAAGTGAAATATTTCGTTGCAAACTTGCATAATTTAGTCAAATCGCCTACATTTGTCAGCATCAAAACAAACAGAATAGGTCCTATGTGCTTTAAGGCACTATAAAAAACATTACATGAAGAAAATTTTGGTTAGTGGCGGTGCTGGTTTTATAGGTTCTCATCTTTGTACCCGATTGATAAACGACGGGCATCAGGTGATTTGTCTGGATAATCTTTTCACCGGTTCGGAAGGAAATATCACTCATCTGAAGAGCAATCCCCGCTTTGAATTTGTACTGCATGATGTGGAAACCCCTTATGAGGCAGATGTGGACGAAATCTATAATCTGGCTTGTCCTGCTTCTCCCATCCACTACCAATATGATGCCATTAAAACCATCAAGACTTCTGTATTGGGCGCCATCAATATGCTGGGGCTGGCCAAAAAGACGAATGCCAAGATATTGCAGGCTTCTACCAGCGAAGTGTACGGTGACCCCGTTATTCATCCCCAAGTGGAAAGTTATTGGGGAAATGTAAATCCAATCGGTATCCGTTCTTGTTATGATGAAGGGAAGCGTTGTGCCGAGACATTGTTTATGGACTATCACCGCCAGAATGGAGTGCGGATCAAGATTATCCGTATATTCAATACGTACGGTCCTCGGATGTTGCCGAATGACGGACGGGTGGTTTCCAATTTCGTGGTTCAAGCATTGCAGAACCAGGATATTACAATATACGGTTCGGGTAATCAGACGCGAAGTTTCCAATATGTAGATGACTGTATAGAAGGTATGGTGCGGATGATGAACACGGAGGACGATTTTATCGGTCCGGTAAACTTGGGAAATCCGAATGAATTCTCCATATTGGAACTGGCGGAAAAGGTCATTAGGCTGACGAATTCCAAGTCGAAACTGATTTTCAAGCCACTGCCTCATGATGATCCCAAACAGCGTCAGCCGGACATCACTCTGGCAAAGGAAAAGTTGGGCTGGGAACCGACTATAGAGCTGGAAGAGGGTTTACAGTATATAATAGAGTATTTTAAGGAATATCGTTCCTAACTAAATAGTAATTTTGATAACGGGAAAAACAATATAGAAAGATGAACATGGAAATAAATCCTTCCGAATACAAGATTCTCATCGTTGACGATGTGATGTCAAACGTTTTATTGTTGAAAGTGCTTTTGACAAATGAGAAATTCGCGATTGCTACTGCAAGTAACGGGCGGCAAGCGTTGGAACAGGTGGAAAAGGAAAATCCTGATTTGGTTTTGCTTGACGTAATGATGCCGGACATGAGTGGTTTTGAAGTAGCTCAACATTTAAAGTCAAATCCGAATACAGCTGATATTCCAATCATCTTTCTGACCGCACTGAATAGTACGGCAGATATTGTGAAGGGGTTTCAGGTTGGCGCGAATGACTTCATCTCTAAGCCTTTCAATAAGGAGGAATTGATTATCCGTGTTACCCACCAAATATCTTTGGTAGCTGCCAAACGGTTGATTTTGAGTAAGACGGAAGAACTGCAACGTACTATTGCCGGGCGTGACAAGCTTTATTCGGTGATTGCCCATGACTTACGTTCTCCGATGGGATCCATCAAAATGGTGCTGAATATGCTGATATTGAACTTGCCATCTGAGAAAATTGGCGCCGAAATGTACGAGCTTCTGACGATGGCTAATCAGACTACGGAGGATGTGTTTTCATTGCTGGATAACCTGCTGAAATGGACAAAGAGTCAAATCGGTAAGTTGAACGTGGTTTATCAGGATGTGGACCTCGTCGAAGTGACAGACGGTGTCATTGAGATTTTCAGTATGGTGGCAAGCCTGAAGAAGATAAGAATCCGCGAGATGAAACCGGAAAAAATGATGGTCAACGCTGATATTGACATGCTGAAGACAGTGGTCCGTAACTTGTTGAGTAATGCCATTAAGTTCAGTAAGGAGAACTCAGAGGTACTGGTGAAGATGGAGGAAGTAGATGGTATGGCAGTTGTCAGCGTCCAGGATTATGGCTGTGGCATCAGCGAGGAGGGGCAGAAGAAGTTGTTGCATACTGATACGCATTTCAGCACGTTCGGCACGAACAACGAAGAAGGCTCGGGACTGGGCTTGTTGCTATGCAAGGATTTTGTCGTGAAGAATGGCGGTAAACTGTGGTTTACTTCCAAGGAAGGCGAAGGCTCCATATTCAGCTTCTCTATTCCGGTGAAGAAGTGATAACGAAGAAAATAGAACGGATGGTCCGTTGAAGTAAAACAGACCATCCGTCAGACTCAAATAGACCGTCTGTTACGGTCGTACAGACCATCTGTTTCTTATGAACGGATGGTCTGTTTTTTATCTCTTACACAGACTGCGGAAATCGCAATATTCACATTTCCGGGTATCCTCTGTTTGGCTGAATGTTTCTTCTTGGCTGAATATCTCCTGCAGGAGTCCGTGCAGCCGTTCGCGAAACTCGTCTTCGAAGAAAGCGAAGTTGTTGACCGGTACCTTGGGTTGTCGTGGCGCTCCCATTTCGATGACCGGGGAGTAGCTTTCGGAAGCTGCCCGGTGGATGTAGAGCAGGGAAGGGGCTACCTTCAGCGATTGCTTGCGGCAGAGGATGGCGGCGTACAGAAACGTCTGGAAAATATAGTTGGGACGGTTGTCGGCGGGAGTAAACAGTTGTTCTATATTTTCGGGAGTCTTGGGAGTACCGCCTGTCTTGTAGTCCACGATACGTAGCGTGTCTCCTTTGCTGTCCAGGCGGTCGATGGTACCGCCTATCTGTAAGGCAAGCTTTCCTTGCGGAGTATCTATTTCCATCATTTCTCTGACGTCCTGTTCCATGCCCTCCATACGGAACGGGGCGTATTGCAGGTCATTGCGCAGGAGCTGGCGCAGGTAAGAGGCGATGACTTTGGAATGGATGAGCTGCGTACCGTTATACTCCGGTTGCTCCGTAAGGGGCACATGGAAGAACTTTTCTTTGAAAGCATTGTCCACATAGGCTTGCAGGCGAACATCGTCTTTCAGTAATTGTTCCAGGTCGTCTTTACGTATCTCCCGTCCGTTGGCTGTCAGTTCGTTGTACACCAGTTCGGCGGAACGGTGGAAGATGGTGCCGAAGAGGGCGGAGTCTATCTCGGCGCTTACTTCATCGGGAGCTTTCAGGCCGGCTACGTATCGGTAGTAGAATTTCAGGCGGCAGTCCAGATAGGCATTGAGGGCAGAGGGGGAGAAGAACGCTTTGGGACGTTGGTGGATGTTGTAGGCGTCGAACATCTGTTGCAACATCTCCGGTGTCTTGTGAATCTCAATTTCCCGGGCTTGCTGTGGAGATTGTCCGGCTTCAAGGTACTCAAGGGAGATGTTGTGCGGCGACTCTACCAGGAATTGCAGCATGAAGCGGGACATTTCCCCGCGGTTCAGTCCGTCCGAAGAGGTGTTATATAATAAGGTGACGTTTTCTGCCCGTTGGATGAGGCGGTAGAAGTAGTAGGCATAGACGGCATTCTTGTGCTCTATGGTAGTCATGCCGAACGCCTTCCTCAGGTTGTAGGGAATGAAGGAGGAGTCGCCTCCGGCTTTGGGCAATTGCCCTTCGTTGAGGGACAGCATGATGAGGTTGCGGAAGTCGAGGTTACGCGTTTCCAGTACGCCCATTACCTGCATGCCGATGGCGGGTTCTCCGTGGAAGGGAATGTTGGCAGAGGTAAGCAAGCGGTTCATCAGTCGCTTCAGCGTGTCTGTGCGCACACTACTCAATTCGCCGGTCTCTATCAGGCTGAGCAGGCGGTTGACGAGGGTGTAGCTTTTGAACAGAGACTCGCGGTACAGCTGGTTGAAGATGTCTTCCACGTCTTTTTCCTGGCGGTAGAGGACGGCCACTTCGCGAAGCAGTTCGGTGAGGTAGCTGCATAGGGCGGCGATGCCGTTCTGTGGTGTAAAGACTTGTTCAAGGAATGCGTCCTGCTTCAGCTCCGAGGGAAGGGGATAGAAGCGGTTGTCCCGGGTAAGCTGTTTTTCCAGTGTTTCGGCATTGGGGGAAAGTTGCCGGGTGTAAGGGTGTTTCAGCAGCGTGATTACGGTTTCGTAGATGTATCGTCCGGTACCTGCATGGTAGCCGGTAGTCTGTAGCTCTACAAGGGCGTTGATAAAACTGTACACCGGAGTTTGGGCAAGGGGAAATCCCATTGTGATGTTGACGTTCTTTACCTCTGCCGGAATGGAGTGGAGGACGGGAAGCAGTAGGGATTCGTTGCAAAGGACAACGGCAGTGTCTTTGAATGAAGAAGGGGTTCTTAATTCTTCATTCCCCCCTAATCCATTGCGGCAAGTAGCGGGCTTGTGCATTTTCGGTAGAAGCGGAGATAAAGCGTACGTTCTTGGGTTTCCGCAGTACATCAAAAGAAGTTTCGGGCAGTTGGTTGGGAAACAGCTTTAGGTTGCGGAGGATGAATTCGCCTGCTTCGTGGGTATAGGGCGGCTTTTGCTCAAGGGGAAGACGGGTGTAGAACACGTCGTAATCCCAATAGAACATTGCTTTCCCGGCATCCTGCAAGAGCTGGAAGAAACGGGTTTCTACTCTATTCAGCACGTTGAAGCCGACAAATACATAGCGGTCGTAGCGCAGTCGGTCGGTGTCGAGTTGCTCCATGACATTGCGGTACATCATGCCTTCGTAGGCGATGCCCAGTTCTGTAAGATTGCGGCGGTAGTGGCGGTAGATGTCGCCCAGTTTATCCCAGAGGGAGATGAATTTGGCTTTCAGCTCCGTGCGCTTTTCTATGGAAAAGTTCTGGAAGAACTGGCGGATGGCTTCTTCTTGTTCTTGGTCGAGGAAGTCGTAATCGTCCATAATGTTCTTCAGTTCTTGCAGGTTGCTGAAGAGTTTGTCGGCATCTACAGGTTTTTGTCTACGTCATCGAAATCGCTGATGAGCAGTTCTCCCCAGAAGTAGAAGTCATCCAGAGTTTCTTCGCTGCGGGTCTCTTCGCAGAACACCTTATACAGTTCGCATACCAGGCGGATAGGGTCGCCGGACTTCAATGGAGAGAGTTGCCGGAACAGTTCGCTGATGCTGACGTAGGCAGGCGACCACAAAGGGCGGTCCGTTTCAGTTGCCAGATATTCGTTGAAGAACAGACTGGCACGTTTGTTGGGGAAAACGATGGCGGTGCGCGAGAGGTCGTTTCCTATTTTGGCGTAAAGGTCGCGGGCGACCAGTTGGAGGAATGTTTCCATGATTTAGTTGATAATTGATAATTAATAGTGGATGGGGAGTGAGTTATACCGGTTCTATGTTGTTCTCCTCTACATACCACAAGTAACCCCGTATATTTTCTGCGACATACCCCATGCGGACCAGCAGTTGCATGTATCCCTGCACCTGCTTGTTGTACTTCTTGTTTGGCTTTCCGAACTTGAAGTCCACCACTACGATTTCTTCGCCACGCATCATCACGCGGTCCGGGCGGCGTGTCCGCAGTTCACCGTTCTCCTGCCAGATGATGTCGCATTCGTTGAACAACTGCCAGGTTCCCGAATACCAGTCCTTGACTTGAGGCAGGGAGAAAGCGCGTTGGGTGAGATTGCGTATTTCTTCTTCCGTCTCACTCCGTCCAATCACACCTTCAAAGACGAGCTGGCTGATGGCATTGTCAATGTCTTTTTCCGTTTCGATGGCAGAGAATAGGGTATGCAGCAAACGTCCCCGGTTGATGAAGCGCTGGCTGGACTCTGCTTCGTCCACTCCTGCTATGAAGTCTGCCGAACGGTTGGATTGCCGGAACTCGATGTCGTGGAGCATGCTCTCCATGTGGACGGGCAGTTTGACCGGCTTTTGCGAAAGTCTGTTGACTGGTTGCTGTTCGTAAACCTCAGGTTTACGTTCGCAGTATAGAGGTTTCTGTTCGTAGTATAGAGGTTTAGCTTCGTCGTTAGCAGGGTTGTCTGCGTCATGCTGTGAGACGGGGACGGGGGAAGGGCAAATCTTGCCGTTCTCATATATGGAAGCCTCTTCGTCCCAACTGCCTGCTCCGTCTTTGGCTATGTGGGGCAGGGTGTTGGCAAGGAGTTCGGATATGGTTCCTTTCTGTTCCTTCCGGCTCCAGAGGATGAGGTTCTTGCCGGCACGGGTAAAGGCCACGTACAGCAGATTCAAATTGTCTACCCACAGCTGAAGACGTTCGTGCAGATAGTCCTGCCGGTATATGGATTCCGCCATGGTGGTGGAATAGTTCACCGGTACTAAGCTGATGGCATTATAAGGCTCTTCCGGTGGGGCGCACCACACCAGTTGGTTGTATGTTTCGTTCTCCAGTTTCCAGTCGCAGAAGGGGATGAGCACGGTATGGAACTCCAGTCCCTTGGACTTGTGGATGGAGAAGATGCGTATGCCGTCCATTTCTCCGCTGGGAATGGTTTTGTTGCAAAGCGTCTCGTCCCAGTAGCGGATGAAACCGTCGAGGTCGGAAGAGTTGTTTTGCAGGTACTCTGTCACCGCATCGAAGAAAGAGAACAGATAGGCGTCCTGCTTTTCAATGCGGCTCATGCCGAAGATGCTGAACAGTTCTTCCAGTAACTCATACAAAGGCATCAAGCGCAGCGTTTCCCGTCGGGAGGTAAAGGTTTCGGGCAGGGGAGTGGCTATGATGAATCCCGACTGCTCGTCATTTGTCATTTGTAATTTGTAATTCTCCATCAGCGCAGCCTCCGCAATCTTGTTCTCCGGATTCGATAGGCAGCGCAGGGCATCCATCAGCATGCAGATGGCAAGGGAGGCATCCAGACGGAAAGCTTCGTCGGACACGACAGAAAGATGCAGTTCTTTGTCAAAATAGTCGGCTATCGGCGGGATATTCTTGTTCTTGCGGACAAGGATGGTGATATCATTCAGTGTTACGCCCTCTTCCAGCAGCCGTTGCACCTCTTCTCCTAAAGCGAGAAGGGTCTGCTCTGTATAGTTGTGTTCATCGTCCGGTTCCAGGAAGGTGGCTTTTACGTAGCCGTACTCCGTGCTCTTGGGCGATTCCTGCACTACGTCGGCATAAGCGCGTTTCAGGGGTAGGCAATCCTCTTTCAGTTCGTTTAGGTGTAATGCATTGAGGTAGTCTATGGCAGCGGTAAATACCTGGTTGTTGAAACGGATAATGTTGGTTTCGCTACGCCGGTTTGTTTTTAGGGTTTCCACATGGACGGGGAAGGAGTTTAAGTTTAATTCTTTATTTCCCAAGCTGTTCAGTATTCCCCAGTCCCCGTTCCGCCAGCGGTAGATGGACTGCTTCACATCTCCCACAATGAGGCTGTCCGCTCCCTGCGAAAGCCCTTCGAGCAGCAGCAGGCGGAAGTTGTCCCATTGCATGCGGCTTGTGTCCTGGAACTCGTCTATCATTACGTTGCGGATGTTGGCGCCTATTTTCTCGAAGACGAACGAAGAGTCACCCTCGCGCACCAATTTGTGCAGCAGGGCGTTGGTGTCCGAAAGTAGAAAGCGGTTATGTTCTCGGTTCAGTGTACGTACCTCTTCGTCAATATGGTTGAGGAGTTGTAGTTTGTTGAGATGCTGGAGCGAGAGACGGCAACTGTTCAGGGTGCGGTTGCGTTGCGGACGCATTCTTTCGGCTTCCTGCAGTAGAGGTATCAGGCTGGTTTTTGCCAGACAGATGATGTCGTCCTTTCGTGAGGATGTTTTCGTTGCCCAGTTTTTTGCATCTGCCAGGCTGTTTTGCAGGGTGGCGTTCAGCACATCTTTGTCAGACAGTCTGCCGTCGCGCAGTTTGCGGAAGTAACTGCCGATGCCTCGGGCACCTCCTTTCAAGTCTTCGGGAGTGAGGGCATGCCCTTCCAGTTCGCCTTCAAACTGGTCGTAGAAACTTTTCATCTGTTCCAGAGCCTCGGTTTCCATATCGCGCAGCACATCCCGGTAGAGTTTCAACGTGTTCGGAGTACGAAGGCATTGCCGTAGTTTTTCGCCGCGTTCTATGTAGCTTTCGTCGAAGATGTTTCGTCCGAAACTTTTCACCTCATTCGATACGTTCCAGCGTTTGTCGTCGCGGATGCGCTCGTCGATGTAGTCCAGCAGCCATGCCAGCACGGGAGAAGTGGGGGTAAGCTTCTCGATGAGGCTGTCTACGGCATCACTCAGCACTTCACTGTTGTTCAGCTCGATGTTCAGGTTGGGGCTGAGTTCCAGTTCGCGGGCAAGGTTGCGCATGACCGACTGGAAAAACGAGTCGATTGTCTCCACGCGGAAGCGGCTGTAGTCGTGCAGCATATATTGCAGTGCCATGCCGGCCCGTTGACGAATCTCCCCGTCCGTCAATCCGTCCCCGCCTTCTTCTTTAATTTTTAATTTATAATTTTTAATTCTCTCCAAGTATGCTTCGGAAGAAGGTGCTCCCTTCCAGATACCGTAAAGCTGTGTCAGTATGCGCTCCTTCATCTCTGCCGTAGCCTTGTTGGTGAAGGTTACGGCAAGTATCTGTCGGTAGGCGCGGGGATTGAGAATCAGAAGCTTGATGTATTCCACAGCCAGCGTAAAGGTCTTGCCCGAACCGGCTGAGGCTTTGTATACTAATAATTCCATGTAAATTGCTGCATTGAGTATGTATCTGCAAACGTACACAAAAATAATGAGAAAAATAAATGCTTCCCTGCTTTCTCTTATAGAAAGAAGTGGGAAGCATCCATTATTGAGGGGCTATGTGTAGGGGCTGTGCTACATTACCGGCGTCTGGAAAAGAAATACAAATCCTTTGCTGTCTTTCAAATCCTTTATGGCATCTCCGGCATAGATTTCTCCGTTTGTCAGTGAGAGTTTCTTGATTCCTGCATTCGGGCTAAAATCGATTTTCTTCAGGTCGAGCCAGAACAAGTTAGGGGTCAGTGTGGACTCAAAATAATATACTTTGTTCTTCTGGTCGGATACAGAACGCCAACGGGTGGAGGAGATATGGGGCTTGTCCGGTGTGGTGATACCGAACGGTACAGAAACATTGCGCATTACGCTCAATACACTGGGTACAGCAATCTTTGCATCCGCTGTTTGCGGAATGGCATTGATGTAGAACGATGCGCGTACAAAGCGGTCACTGGAGCGGTTGGTTCCCGGCAACATATTCAGTCCGCCTACCTCTTTCCAATAGTCGTTGATAGCCAGCTGGAGTTCATATTTGGGAGAGTTGGTCATTACTTGATACTGCTTGCCTTCATGTATCTCAAGGTTTCCGTCTATGTATTCCAGGATAGCCGTGTTTCCGGTTTCATCTGTGATGGCCAGATGCAGGGTGGAAGCGGCTCCGTTGGGCAGGTCTGGTGCATCAATGCGGAAGGATTCTTTTTTCAGTTCATCCACAGCTTCGCGTACGGTTGCAAAATTGTCGAGTACGTACTGCGTCCAGATACTGATGCCCATTACGGGGCGGGTGTCTCCGGGGCGGTCGTATACGGACTCCGGCAGGAACAGCAGTCCGGCCACCAGTCCTTTCTCGTTCATACCGTCGCACGTACCTATGTCATAACCGGCGGCAATGACGCTACCGTACTTTGGAAGTCCAGTTCACTGTATTCCCTTTGTTGTAGCCTGCCCTTTGCATGCCTCGTGGGAATACATAGATGTTACTCATAAGGTCTTCTTTCCAGTCCATCGTACGTCCTGTAATGACTGTATTGTCAGGACCGATGTAGGTGGCTCGGGTACACGCTTCTGTTTGTTGCACACTCATGGAGGCTATGGCAGCCAGTGCAACAGCTATTGTCTTTATTGGTTTATTCATCTCGCTTTTGTCTTTATGAATTAATACTCTGTTTCATAGAATAACAAAAGGAGGGGAGTATAGTTTGAGAAAAAGAGGTGAAATCCCTTACTCGTCTTTTTCTTTCAGCAATTCCTCCATCTTCAGCACCTCGTCCCGATACTGTGCGGCTTCGATAAAATCGAGTTTCTTGGCAGCCTCCTGCATAAGCTTCTTGGTACGTTCGATACTCTTTTCCAGTTGCTTGCGGCTCATGTACTGTACTATAGGGTCGGCAGCCATCGTAGATGTACTTTCTTGTTCCACATAGGGGCGGGGAGTGCTGGAAGTGAACTTCTCGCTGCTGAGGACGGCTTCGCCGGAAGCCTCGTTGGTGGCAAACACATTGAGGTTCTTTGCTTTCTTGATTTGCTGTGGCGTGATGCCGTGCTCTTCGTTGTACTTCAACTGCTTCTCGCGACGGCGGTTGGTCTCGTCGATGGTCAGTTGCATGCTGTCCGTTATTTTGTCGGCATACATGATGACCATGCCGTTCACGTTACGGGCGGCACGTCCGGCAGTCTGTGTCAGTGAGCGGTGGGAACGAAGGAAACCTTCCTTGTCTGCATCGAGAATAGCCACAAGAGATACTTCCGGCAAGTCCAGTCCCTCACGTAGAAGGTTGACACCGACAAGTACATCGTACTCGCCCTCGCGCAAGTCGCTCATAATCTTTACACGTTCCAGCGTGTCTACGTCGCTGTGTATGTAGTTGCACTTTACGCTGTTGTTGAGCAGATACTCCGTCAGCTCTTCCGCCATGCGCTTGGTCAGCGTGGTGACGAGGGTGCGCTCGTTGCGTTCGATGCGCAACTGGATTTCTTCCATCAGGTCGTCTATCTGGTTGTGGCTGGGACGCACTTCGATAATGGGGTCTAACAGTCCCGTCGGGCGGATGACTTGTTCTACTACGATGCCTTCGGATTGCATCAGCTCGTAGTCGGCAGGGGTGGCGCTGACGTATATCACCTGCTTTGCCATCGACTCGAATTCCTCGAACTTCAGCGGGCGGTTGTCCATTGCGGCGGGAAGCCGGAAACCGTATTCCACCAGGTTTGTCTTCCGGGCACGGTCGCCGCCGTACATGGCGCGTATCTGCGGAACGCTGACGTGACTTTCGTCAATGACGATAAGAAAATCATCGGGAAAGAAATCCAGCAGACAGTAGGGCCGCGTACCCGCCGCACGCCCGTCGAAATAGCGCGAATAATTCTCAATGCCGGAGCAATGTCCCAATTCGCGTATCATTTCCATATCATAGGTCACCCGTTCCTGCAAGCGTTTGGCCTCGAATGGGCGGCCTTCGCTCTCGAACCACTGCACCTGCTTGTGCAAGTCGTCCTCTATCTCGTGGATGGCGCGCAGGGTGGCTTCTTTGGTAGTCATGAAGAGGTTGGCGGGGTATATCTTGTAAGCATCGAACTTGGCGACGGTAACGCCGCTCATAGGGTCCACTTCCTCAATACTGTCTACCTCGTCTCCCCAAAAGGTGACGCGCAGCAAGTTGTCGGCGTAAGCCAGATAAATGTCCACCGTATCGCCTTTCACGCGGAAATTGCCGCGGTTCAGGTCAATGTCGTTGCGTACGTAAAGACTGTCCACCAGGCGTCGCAGGAAGACATTGCGACTGAAATTTTTGCCTTGCTGTACTTCGATGACGTTGTTGTAGAAGTCTGCCGGATTCCCCATGCCGTATATGCACGAAACGGAGGATACCACCACTACATCTTTCCTGCCCGAAAGCAGGGCGGAAGTGGCGGCAAGCCGCAGCTTGTCTATTTCGTCGTTGATGGCGAGGTCCTTTTCTATATAGGTGTCCGAAGAGGGCAGGTAGGCTTCGGGCTGGTAATAGTCGTAATAGGATACGTAATATTCCACCGCGTTGTTCGGGAAGAATCCCTTGAACTCGCTGTAGAGTTGTGCCGCCAGCGTCTTGTTGTGGCTCAATATGAGCGTAGGCTTGTTGATGTTGGCTATGACGTTGGCAATGGTGAATGTCTTTCCGGACCCGGTGACACCGAGTAATGTTTGTGCAGGAAGTCCCTCATGCACGCCTTCGGTGAGCTGTGCGATTGCTTCCGGCTGGTCGCCGGTGGGGCGGTAGGCGGATGTCAGTTCGAATTTGTTCATTTTCTCTTCTTAGAAGCGGCAATATTCGGTAAAATCTTTGAGATAAACAAAATTTTTTTGTTTACTTTGCAGCTATATTGATAACAACCATTAATAATTGTAATACAACGAAGAACATGATTTGGAACGAGAGTATCGAATGCATGGACCGTGAAAGTCTTTGTAAAATCCAGGGCATTCGTCTTAAAAAGACAGTGGAGCGTGTGTATCATGACACTCCTTTCTATCGCAGGAAAATGCAGGAACTGGGCATTACTCCCGATGACATCAACAGCATCGATGATATCGTGAAACTTCCTTTTACCACCAAATACGACCTTCGCGACAATTATCCTTTCGGGCTTTGTGCCGTACCTATGAGCCAGATTGTGCGTATTCATGCCTCTTCCGGCACAACCGGAAAACCCACTGTGGTAGGCTATACCCGAAAAGACCTTTCAGCATGGTCCGAATGCCTTTCACGGGCCTTTACCGCCTATGGTGCCGGTAGCTCGGACATTTTCCAGATATCCTACGGATACGGACTCTTTACCGGCGGACTGGGTGCGCATGCCGGTGCCGAGAATATCGGCGCATCCGTCATTCCGATGTCCAGCGGCAATACGGAGAAACAGATTACGCTGATGCACGATTTCGGTTCGACGGTACTTTGCTGCACGCCCTCATACGCCCTCTATCTGGCAGATGCCATCAAAGACTCCGGTCTTCCCCGTGAAGAGTTTAAGTTGAAAGTGGGAGCCTTCGGCGCCGAGCCGTGGACCGAAAGTATGCGTCGGGATATTGAAACCAAGCTGGGTATCAAGGCATTTGATATTTATGGGCTTAGTGAGATTGCCGGTCCCGGTGTAGGTTACGAATGCGAGTGCCAGCACGGTACCCACCTCAACGAAGACCATTACTTCCCCGAAATAGTAGACCCGAACACTCTTGAACCGGTTGCCTCTGGAGAAACCGGCGAATTGGTGTTCACTCACCTTACCAAAGAAGGGATGCCGCTGTTGCGCTACCGTACCAAGGACCTCACCGCCCTGCACTACGATAAGTGCTCCTGCGGACGTACACTGGTTCGTATGGACCGCATCTTGGGACGTAGTGATGACATGCTGATTATCCGTGGTGTCAACGTGTTCCCCACGCAGATAGAGTCCGTTATCCTCGAAATGCCGGAGTTCGAGCCTCACTACCTCTTGCTGGTAGACCGCAAGAACAATACCGACACCATGGAGTTGCAGGTTGAGGTTCGTCCCGAATACTATTCCGACGAAATCAACAAGATGCTGGCTTTGAAGAAGAAGCTCGTAGCCCGCCTGCAGAGCGTACTCGGTCTCGGTGTAGATGTCCGTTTGGTAGAACCACGCAGTATTGAGCGCAGCGTAGGCAAAGCCAAGCGCGTCATCGACAACCGCAAATTGTAATTGCCAAATTGTAAATTGTAAATTGTCAAATAGTAAACCTATGGTAGCAAAACAACTTTCCATTTTTCTGGAGAACAAGTCCGGCCGCCTCACAGAGGTGACTGAAGTTCTTGCAAAAGAAGGTGTCAACCTTTCTGCTCTATGTATTGCAGAGAATGCCGATTTCGGTATCCTTCGTGGCATTGTTTCCGAACCGGATAAAGCATATAAGGCTTTGAAAAATAATCACTTCGCTGTGAACGTAACGGATGTGGTAGGCATCAGTTGTCCCAATATCCCCGGCTCATTGGCGAAAGTGCTCCGTTGCCTCTCCGATGAAGGCGTGTTCATCGAATATATGTACTCCTTTGCCAATGGTGAAACGGCCAATGTCATCATTCGTCCCAACGACATGGATAACTGTATCCGTGTATTGACAGAAAAAAAGGTCGATTTGCTGGCGGCAAGCGAACTCTATAAACTGTGAAAACGAAGGATTAGGGAGGAAGGATTAGGGATGAGGGCTATGCAGTTGATAGCACAGTCACTAATCCCTAATCCTTCACCATTCATCCCTAATTCCTGCCCGTTCGTCTGGTTTTTGAAAAATTAAGGTGCGTATCTTTGTTTAATTCGATGCGAACCTCTATCTTTGCACATTATTTGAATAAAAGTAATGAAGAAGAACGTCCTTATAACTTTGCTTGCAGCACTGCTGCTCTCCTCATGCGGAGAATACAACAAGTTGCTGAAAAGCACAGACTACGAATACAAGTATGAAGCGGCAAAGAAATTACTTCGCAAAAGGCCAGTACAGTCGTGCTGCTACTTTGCTGAATGAATTGATTGCCATTCTCAAAGGTACTGATAAGGCGGAGGAATCCCTCTATATGCTGGGCATGAGTTACTATAACCAAAAGGATTATCAGACTGCTGCGCAGACTTTCATTCAATACTACAACGTTTATCCCCGCGGCACATTCACTGAACTGGCACGTTTCCATGCCGGTAAAGCTCTATATTTGGATACTCCGGAGCCGCGTTTGGACCAATCCGGTACGTATAGTGCCATCCAGCAGTTGCAGATGTTTATGGAATACTTCCCGCAAAGCTCCAAGAAAGAAGAAGCGCAGAACATGATATTTGCCTTGCAGGACAAGCTGGTGATGAAGGAGTATCTGTCTGCAAAACTTTATTATAATATGGGTAATTATCTGGGCAACAACTATCAGGCTTGCGTTATCACTGCGCAGAATGCTTTGAAGGATTATCCCTATACCAACCTACGTGAAGATTTATCCATTCTTATCTTGCGTGCCAAGTATGAGTTGGCTGTGTATAGTGTGGAAGATAGAAGAGCCGAACGTTACCGTGAAGCGGTGGATGAATGTTATGCCTTTAAAAACGAATTCCCTGAAAGCAAGTATACGAAGGAAGCCGACCGAATCTTCAAGGAGTCACAGAAAATGCTGGGCGAGGGAGGCGAAGAACAAGAGTAATTAGTAATTAATAATTTGTAATTAATACTATAGATAAATTTATGGATTACAGAAAGACAAATGCTCCTACTACTACGGTGACTCGTGATATGATGGAGTTGTGTGAGGATACCGGTAATGTATATGAATCAGTAGCGATTATTGGTAAGCGTGCCAATCAGATCAGTGTTGAAATCAAAAATGACCTTTCCAAAAAGCTTGCTGAGTTTGCCTCTTACAATGACAATCTGGAAGAAGTGTTCGAAAACCGGGAACAGATTGAGATTTCCCGCTATTACGAAAAACTGCCGAAACCGACATTGATTGCAACACAAGAGTATGTGGAAGGTAAGGTATATTATCGTAATCCTTCCAAGGAAAAAGAGAAATTGCAGTAATGATACAGCGTATTCAATCCGTTTATTTGTTATTGGTGGCTATCCTGCTGGTTGTGGCCATCTGCATGCCCGTAGGACAGTTCATCGGAGCGGACGGAGTGACGGCGCATGTTTTCAAGCCTCTGGGAGTGGCTTTGGCCGACGGAGGATTTCAGTCTACTTGGGGCTTGTTCGGAATATTGTTGCTCAGTGCACTGGTTGCCTTCTGTACGATATTCCTTTTCCGTAACCGTATGTTACAAATACGCATGACGATTTTCAGCAGCATCCTGCTGATAGGTTACTACATAGCCTTCTGCGTATTTATGTTTATTTTGAAGGGCGATTTGGATGCCACGGCTTTCCAGCTTGGATGGGCGCTTTGCCTTCCGGTGGTAGCCATCATCCTCAACTATCTGGCCTTCCGTGCCATCTACAAAGATGAGGTGATGGTGAAGGCTGCAGACCGTTTAAGAAGATAAGAAGGTTTATCTACTTGATAATAACAAAAGGCAGACCACGTATTTCATTCGGGATACGTGGTCTGCCTTTTTTATCGTTTCTGCTTGGGGTTCAGCCGTTCCCATTATACTGTTCCCATTAGAGGAGATAGTCGTTCCTACGAGTGAAACGGGTGTTTCCCTACAAGCATTACTTCTTCAAGTCAAAGAGATAAGTTACCTTGGCCGTAATGACTCCGTGTGCGGAGCGTGAGAAAAAGTCCTTCTTGGTGCTGCCATAGAAATCGGACAAAGCATAGTAGTATCTTCCTTCTACAATGAAATTGCCTGCCTTGGTGCGCAGCTCTATGCCTGCTCCGCCTGCAATGCCGTAGTCGAATTTGTTGTCTATGGCCTTGCCGTGCTGTTCCACGGTGATGTTGGTGTAGGAGTCTGCTACAGTGCCGTCCCAGTCGCCGTCTATCTTTTCGCTGTCGCCAAGCAGGAAGCCTATCTGCGGACCGGCATGGATGAAGAATTGCAGACCGCGGTCCTTGCCGAAGGCCAGATGTGCCAGGAAGGGTATTTCCACATAGTTCATGGTGCGTGTGTAGCTCAGTGTGGGATAGTCCTCATAGTACTCGTCCCAACCGTGCTGCGAGAAGTTCAGCTCGATTTGTGCACCGCAAATCATGCTGAAATATTTCTCGGAGATGTATCGGGCTGTCACACCACCGTTGATGCCTATCAGATTCTTCTGCTTGACAGAGGGAGAGAAGCTTACGCTATTCAGATTGATGCCTCCATTGACGCCCACAGCGAAGTTGTGGCGTTGCTCGCCCACCTGCGCATGCAGGGGCAATATACATGCACACATCAGCAGGGCGAATATGATGATTGTTCTCAGGTTCATGCTATAAGTTATAAGTTACAAGCTACAAGCTACGAGTTAATAGTTATATAGTGGATTATCAGATGATTAATCATTAATCCCTAATCATTAATCAAAGTCCAGCTTCACCAGCTCAAAATTCTTGGTAAAGTGCACAAAAAACACTTTCTTGTTGATGAAGCCGCCCCCAGTTGTTTACCCGTTGGAACTTGAAGCCGGTCTGGATGGGCACCAGGTCCAGCCCCTGCATGTTCTTCTCGAAGGAAGAGCCATAGCGCGCAAGTCCTTTCAGGAAGAAATAACCGGTATCGAAGCCCAACATGCCGAATTTGGGATAGCGTTCGTCCATCTCCTTGCCATACCATCTGCGGTAGCTCTTGGTGAAGTTGATGGCGGCAGGAAGCAGGTTGTTGGTATAGAAAGAGGAATAGAAATAGGTGTCCAGTTCGAAGAAGGCTTCCAGGTGGTCTTTGGTGTAGGTCTGCCACTCCGGATAGCCGAACAGATGTATGCGGCTGTCGGGCGTCTCGCGTACCAGCAGTGTCAGTTGCGGCAGTATCTTAATCAGTGTGATGTTGCTTCCGGATGTGGGGATGAAGATATTCTCACGGTCCGTGCGTAATACTGTTTTCAGGGATTCTACAGTGACATCCTCTTTCAGGCTCTTCATCGGGATGGAACGGTTGCGCAGTTCGTCTTTCAGTCCCTTGATGAATTCTGCCTTGTCCTTGGCGCCCTGGCTGGCTTCAATGAAGATAACGTTGGCGTTGGGGAACTGGCGGACAAAGTGGTCGTACACTTCCGAATAAAGATAGGATTGGGGAGTATTTATCTGATAGACCGCCGGATTCTGGAATACCGTGTTGTCTTTCGATGTGAATGGTATCACCAGGCGCGTGTCTTGTTTCTTGGCAAAATCGGCCAAAGGCTTGATGTGCTGCTGGTGCAACGGGCCGAAGATAATATCCATGTCCTTCATCTCGCTTTTGCCGAGTATGGAGTTCAGCGAGGCACTTTCGGGACCAGAATTGTAAGTGTACAAGTCAATGGAAGTGCCAGTACGTTTCAAGCTGTCTACGGCCATCAGCAGGCCTTCGTAGTATTCCACCATACGGGAAGACTCGCTCTTTGATACCCCGTCCAGGAAGGGAAGGATGACGGCAGCCTTGATGGTGCTGAAGCGTTCTGTCTTTTTCCGGTTTTCACGGAACAGTTCGCTGTCGGTAGGTATTGCCTGCGACTGGATATTTTGCTCCGTCTGTGCTTTGGGGTAGGGAATGCAGAGGAAGGTTCCCTTCTTTATTTTGTTTTCGCCTTTTAATTCCGGGTTGGCGGCTATCAGTTCGGCTTCGCTGATGCCGTATTCACGGCTGATGCTGAATACGGTTTCTTTCCGCTTCACTTTATGCATGTCACGGCATCGTGACTCTACGGGGGCCGAGAATATTGTTGTTGGCAACTACAGTGCTGCTTTGTGTCTCAGCCGGGACCATGGTTTGGGTCTCGGTTGTGGAAGGGATACGGATTACTTGTCCGATACGGAAATTCTCGGCGCTCAGTCCCGGGTTGGCGTCACAGATGGCTTTGGCAGATACATTGTATTTCACGGTCAGCCGGTAGAGGGTCTCACCGGTTTCGATGGTATGGTATGTTTCTTTTTGTATGTTGGCAGCGCTGCGTGGAATACGCAATGTGCGTCCGATGAATATTTTCTCGTCACTGCCGGGGTTCAGTTTGATGATGTCCGACTGGCTGACGCCGTACATGCTGGCGATGGAGTAGAGACTTTGTCCTTTTTCGATAGTATGCAGAAAATAAGATTGATTCTCTTGTGCTATTGCACCGATACTGCATGCACTGGCAAGCAGCAGGGAACAAAAAATACGGTTAATCGTTTTCATTCAGTAATCGTTGGTTTATGTTTACAATTTCCCAAAGTAGCCGCAAAGTTAACAATATTGTCCCATTTTAACCAAAGGATTGCGTTAAGAAATAATATTGTGCATTTCAAAACCGAAAAATACCGCTTTTCGACTGATATTCGGTCGGGAAACCGTTATTTTTGCAGTTAAAACGATAGGATAAATCAACATGCAAGAAGAAACTGAATATATCAATGTATATGGTGCGCGCGTGCACAACCTCAAGAATATCGATGCCGAGATTCCCCGTAACAGCCTGACGGTGATTACCGGACTGAGCGGAAGCGGCAAGTCCTCGCTGGCATTCGATACCATCTTTGCCGAAGGGCAGCGCCGCTATATCGAGACTTTTTCGGCATACGCCCGCAACTTCCTGGGAAACTTGGAGCGTCCGGACGTGGACAAGATAACGGGACTGAGCCCGGTTATCTCCATCGAGCAGAAAACCACGAACAAGAATCCGCGCTCCACTGTGGGCACCACCACCGAGGTGTACGACTACCTGCGTCTGCTCTATGCCCGCGCCGGCGACGCCTACTCCTACCTCTCGGGCGAGAAGATGGTGAAGTATACCGAAGAGCAGATACTCGAACTTATCCTGAACGATTATAAAGGGAAGCGTATTTACATCCTCGCCCCGTTGGTGCGCAACCGTAAGGGACACTACAAGGAACTGTTCGAGCAGATTCGCAAGAAAGGCTACCTCTATGTCCGTGTGGACGGCGAGGTGCGCGAGGCATTGCCCGGCATGAAGCTGGACCGTTACAAGAACCATGACGTGGAAGTGGTAATCGACAAACTGGTGGTGGCGGATAAAGACGACACCCGCCTGAAGAACAGCGTTGCCGTTGCCATGCGTCAGGGCGACGGGCTGCTGATGGTGCTTGATGCGCAGACCGACAGCGTGCGCCATTACAGCAAGCGGCTGATGTGTCCCGTGACGGGCTTGTCCTATCGGGAACCGGCACCGCACAACTTCTCCTTCAACTCCCCGCAGGGCGCATGCCCCAAGTGCAAAGGGCTGGGGGTGGTGAGCCAGATTGACATCGACAAGGTGATTCCCGACCGTGAGCTCTCCATCGCCGGAGGTGCCATCGCACCCTTGGGGAAGCCAAGAACAGCATGATTTTCTGGCAGATTACCGCCTTGCTGGAGAAGTATGAGGCTACGCTGAAAACTCCGGTGAAGGAGCTGCCGGAGGATGCACTGGACGAGGTGCTCTACGGCTCGGACGAGCGCATCAAGATAAAGAGTTCGCTGATAGGCACCTCTTCCGACTACTTCGTGACGTTTGAGGGTGTCATCAAATACATTCAGATGTTGCAAGAGAAGGATGCTTCCGCCACGGCGCAGAAGTGGGCGGACCAGTTTGCCAAGACTGCCGTTTGTCCGGAGTGCCATGGCGCCAAGCTGAACAAGGAAGCGCTTTCGTTCCGCATCCACGACAAGAACATCTACGAATTGTCCACGATGGACATTAGCGAGCTGTATGACTGGCTATCTGCCGTAGACCCGCATCTCAGCAGCAAGCAGCAGCAGATTGCCGGTGAAATCCTGAAGGAAATCCGTACGCGGCTCAAGTTTTTGCTCGATGTCGGTCTGGATTATCTTTCGCTGAACCGTAGTTCCGTCAGCCTTTCCGGTGGTGAAAGCCAGCGTATCCGGCTGGCTACGCAGATAGGTTCGCAGTTGGTGAACGTGCTGTATATACTGGATGAGCCGAGTATCGGCCTGCACCAACGCGACAACCAGCGCTTGATACACTCTTTGAAGGAACTGCGTGACATTGGCAACTCCGTCATTGTGGTGGAGCATGACAAGGATATGATGCTCGCCGCCGATTATGTCATTGATATGGGGCCGAAAGCCGGTAGGCTGGGAGGGGATGTTGTCTTTGCCGGTACTCCCCGTGAAATGCTACGGACGCATACGCTGACTTCCCAATACTTGAATGGTGAGCGTGCCATTGAGGTGCCTGCCAAGCGTCGCGAGGGCAATGGACACAGTCTGTGGCTGCGTGGCGCCAAGGGTAATAATCTGAAGAATGTGGATGTAGAGTTCCCGCTGGGCAAGCTGATTTGCGTTACCGGTGTTTCCGGCAGTGGCAAGTCCACGCTTATCAACGAGACGTTGCAGCCTATTCTTTCGCAGAAGTTCTATCGTTCACTGCAGGATCCTTTGGACTATGACAGTATTGAAGGGCTGGAATATATAGACAAGGTGGTGAATGTGGACCAGTCTCCTTTGGGACGAACGCCGCGTTCCAATCCTGCCACTTATACCGGTGTGTTTTCCGATATCCGCAATCTGTTTGTCGGCTTGCCCGAAGCGAAGATACGTGGATATAAGGCGGGACGCTTCTCCTTTAACGTCAGTGGCGGACGCTGCGAGGCTTGCCAGGGCAACGGCTACAAATGCATTGAGATGAATTTCCTGCCCGATGTGCTAGTGCCTTGCGAGGTTTGTCACGGCAAACGATATAACCGCGAGACGCTGGAAGTGCGCTATAAGGGTAAATCCATAGCCGATGTACTGGACATGACCATCAACCGTGCGGTGGAGTTCTTCGAGAATGTGCCCCAGATATTGAATAAGATTAAGGTTATCCAGGAAGTGGGATTGGGCTATATCAAGCTGGGACAGTCCTCCACCACGCTCTCCGGAGGTGAGAGCCAGCGCGTAAAGTTGGCTACGGAACTCTCCAAGCGTGATACGGGCAAGACACTCTATATCCTCGACGAACCTACCACCGGACTTCATTTTGAAGATATCCGCGTACTGATGAATGTACTGAACAAACTTGTTGACAAAGGAAACACCGTCATCGTCATAGAGCATAATCTCGATGTCATCAAGATGGCGGACTACATCATTGATATGGGTCCCGAAGGTGGCAAGGGGGGAGGGGAACTCCTCTCCTGCGGAACACCCGAGGAGGTGGCGAAGAGCGAGAAAGGCTATACTCCGAAATTCCTGCGTGAAGAGCTGGGGGATAATTACTAATTACTAATTTTGTAACTTGTTATGGTGAAAATTAATAAGACGAATGCAGCGCGGCTGCTCGACAAAGCCAAGATAGCCTATGAACTCATTCCCTACGAGGTGGATGAGAACGATTTGAGCGCCGTACATGTAGCCGCCAGTTTGGGCGAGGACATCAACTGCGTGTTCAAGACACTTATTCTTCACGGCGATAAATCCGGCTACTTTGTCTGCGTCATCCCGGGTGAGCACGAAGTGGATTTGAAACTGGCGGCAAAGGCATCGGGCAACAAGAAGTGTGACCTCATTCCGGTTAAGGAACTTTTACCTCTGACGGGCTACATCCGCGGAGGTTGTTCGCCCATCGGCATGAAGAAGCCTTTCCCTACCTATATCCATGAAACGTGCCTACGGTTTCCGTATATCTATATCAGTGCCGGACAACGTGGTTTGCAGCTTAAACTGGACCCGAAGGATTTGGTAAAAGAAGTGCGTGCAGAAGTTTGTGTTCTTTTTAATGAATAAATCTTCTATTTCTGCCGAGATATTTTAATTTTATAAGGAAATATTCAATAGAATTTATATATTTGCAGGAATTATTCAAGAAATCAATCCAATTACTAATTCTAAAAACTAATTTTTATGTTCAACAAACACCCTAAAGGTCTGATTGCCGCATCCTTTGCTAATTTGGGCGAGCGTTTCGGCTTTTATACCATGATGGCCATTCTTGTACTTTTTCTGCAAGCCAAGTTCGGACTGGATGGAAAAGAGGCAGGTTTGATCTACTCAACATTTTATTTTTCTATTTACATTCTTGCATTGATAGGTGGTATTATTGCCGACAAGACCCGTAATTACAAAGGTACCATTTTTGCCGGTATTGTCCTGATGGCGGTAGGCTACTTGATGCTTGCCATCCCGTCTCCTACACCGGTTGCCAATAAAACCTTGTTTTTGGTGATTACTTGTGCGGCCTTGTTTGTCATTGCTTTCGGAAATGGTCTTTTCAAGGGAAATCTTCAAGCGCTGGTAGGGCAGATGTACGACAATCCCCAATATTCCAGCATGCGTGATTCCGGTTTCTCCTTATTCTATATGTTCATCAATGTAGGTGCCATCTTTGCTCCGTTTGCCGCAGTAGGCGTACGTAACTGGTGGCTGTCCACATTCGGCTACAATTATGATGCCGACCTGCCTGCCCTTTGCCACGGACATCTGGCAGGAACGCTGACTCCCGAAGCTGTGGACACTTATAGTGCACTGGCAACGAAAGCCACTATTTCCGGAACACCCGTAACGGATATGACGGTATTTGCCAATGAATATCTGAACGTGTTTACCACCGGTTTCCATTATGCATTCGGTGTAGCTATCTTGGCTATGGTTCTTTCTTTGGTAATTTTCGTCATTAACAGAAAGAAATTCCCCGATCCCAGCAAGAAGGTGGCTGCAAAAGCGGGCGATGCCACTGCAGTGGAGATGAGCGCACAAGAGGTAAGACAGCGCATGTATGCATTGTTTGCCGTATTCGGTGTGGTAATTTTCTTCTGGTTCTCGTTCCATCAGAATGGGTTGACACTGACGTATTTTGCCAAGGAATATACAGATTTGAATTTGTTCGGCATGGCTATTTCCGCTGAGCTGTTCCAGTCTTTGAACCCGATTTTCGTTGTATCTCTGACACCGGTCATCATGGCTGTCTTTGCAGCACAGCGTGCCAAGGGTAAAGAGCCTTCCACTCCGCGGAAGATTGCCATCGGTATGGGTATTGCTGCCACCGGCTTCCTTATAATGGCTATCGGTTCTTATGTAAGCAACTTGCCGATGCACAAGGATATAATCGCTTTGGGTACCTCTCCGGTGAAGGTGACTCCGCTGTTGCTGATGGTTACCTATCTGATATTGACTGTTGCCGAATTGTACATTTCTCCGTTGGGCATTTCATTCGTGTCCAAGGTGGCTCCTCCCAAATATCAGGGTATCATGCAGGGCGGTTGGCTCGGCGCTACTGCCATTGGTAATCAGTTGCTCGTTATCGGTGCTATCCTTTACGAAAGTATTCCTATCTGGATGACGTGGACGGTATTTGTAGTAGCGTGCTGCATTTCGATGTTCACCATGCTGTTCATGCTGAAATGGCTTGAAAAGGTGGCGAAGTAATCGGAAACGAAAGATAAAACTAAAGGCTGCGCAATGTTCGTAATGAACTGCGCAGCCTTTAGTTTTTGGAGGGCTTTTAATGCCGGGACTCAGATTTCCAGTCCCATGATGTAGTCATTCATGTAATATCCGTTTCCTATCGGGAAATCCCCTTCACGGAGTTTCCGCATTCCCATATGTTCGTAAAACTGCAGTGCCTTGTTGTTACGGTTCACATTCAATTCCATCAGACAAGGGCCGGGATGCACTTTCTTGATGTACTTGATGGCTTCGCGAAAGAGGAAACTGCCGCAATGTGCACCCTGGTAATAGGGGAGCACATAAATCTTTTGCAGGTGGAATAAATCTTCTCCTTGCTGCTGTACGGACACATAGCCCGCCGCTTCACATTCTTCGTAAGCCAGGAAATAGACGTGGCCTTCCTCTTCCATTTGTTTACGGATATTGTCCAATGAATACATCCATTCCATCATGTAGTCGGTCTGCTCGGGAGTAAGGATATCCTTATACGTGACGGGAAATATTTGCTGCGCAAGTTTCTGAATCAGTGCGCAGTCTGCTGTCGTTGCTTTTCTTATGGTAAACATATCGGTTGTATTTATACTGTTTGGGGTGTAAAGTTAAGCCTTTTTTGTGAAACAATCGTTATCTTTGCAGACCGTTACCGAACTAACTAATTCTGATTTTAAAAATTATGGCATTTACGAGCAACATTATGATTGTCCGCCACAGATTGCTGAAGGAACTGGTAAAGCTGTGGAATAACAACGAACTTGTGGATAAAATAGACCGGCTGCCCATCGAGCTGAGTCCGAAGAGGTCCAAGCACGCGGGACGCTGCTGTGTGCACAAAGAGCGCGCGGTGTGGAAGTACAAGTCATTGCCGCTTCTGGGACTCGATATGGAGGATGAGACGGATGAGTTGACCCCCTTGTCGGAGTACGCTGCCCGTGCACTGGACAGAGCGGAAAATGGCAGGTCGAAAGACAACATCATGTGTGTGATTGACGAAGCTTGTTCGGCATGTGTGCAGATTAACTACGAGATTACGAACCTCTGCCGCGGATGTACGGCACGCAGTTGCCAGGTGAATTGTCCCAAGAAGGCAGTGCATGTCAAGGAGAGCGGGCAGGCATGGATTGACCATGATGCGTGTATCAGTTGTGGCATCTGCCATAAGAGTTGTCCCTACCATGCCATTGTTTATATTCCCGTACCTTGTGAGGAGGCTTGTCCCGTGAAAGCCATCAGTAAGGATGAGAAGGGGATAGAGCATATTGACGAAAGCAAATGTATCTATTGCGGAAAGTGTCTCAATGCATGTCCATTCGGAGCAATTTTCGAAATATCGCAAGTGTTCGACGTGTTGCACAGAATCCGTAAGGGTGAGCAGGTGGTGGCTATCGTGGCTCCGTCCATTCTGGGGCAGTTCAAGACGACTATTGAACAAGTGTATGGCGCACTGAAACAAGTGGGCTTTACGGATGTCATCGAGGTGGCGCAAGGTGCGATGGATACCGTCAGCAACGAGGCGCACGAACTGATTGAGAAGTTGGAAGAGGGACAGAAGTTTATGACGACTTCCTGCTGCCCGTCTTATATAGAACTGGTGAACAAGCATATTCCTGCCATGAAGCCCTACGTGTCGGGCACCGGTTCGCCGATGTACTATGCCGCACGCATTGCCAAGGAGAAGTATCCGGATGCAAAGGTGGTCTTTATCGGTCCGTGCGTAGCCAAGCGTAAAGAGGCGCAGCGTGACGAAGCGGTGGATTTCATTATGACTTTCGAGGAGATGGCTTCCGTGTTTGCCGGACTGGATATTCAGATGGAGCAGGCGAAGCCCTATTCCATGAGTTTCACTTCCGTGCGCGAGGCACATGGCTTTGCCCAGGCAGGCGGTGTGATGGGTGCTGTGAAGGCTTATCTGAAAGAAGAAGCGGATAAAATCAATGCCGTGCAGGTGGCTAATCTGGATAAGAAGGCTATCGGTTCGCTGCGTGCTTATGCCAAAACCGGTAAGGCTCCGGGACAGTTCATCGAAGTGATGGCATGCGAGGGTGGTTGCATCACCGGACCGTGTGCACACAATGAGATAGCTGCCGGAAAGCGTCAGTTGACACAAGAGTTGGCTAAGAGAGAGGAAACGTATTGAAATATTTGATTGACAAACTGCGGAGCAATCGCAGGCTGGATGCCGAAGAGTATAAAGCCTTGCTTCTTTGCCGGGACACAGAACTTGCAGCCTACCTGCAGGAGCTTGCCCGGGAAGAAGCGCTTGCCCGCTTTGGCAATAAAATCTTCATTCGCGGACTGATTGAGATAACCAACCGTTGCCGCAATAACTGCTACTATTGCGGCATACGGAAGGAGAACCGGAACATAGTCCGTTATGAACTGGCGCAGGAGGAGATTCTTTCGTGTTGCCATGAAGGCTATCGGTTGGGCTTTCGAACCTTTGTGCTGCAAGGGGGCGAAGCGCAGGCGGTGAAGGATGAGGGGATGGTGGAGACAGTTGCCGCCATCCGGCAATCCTTCCCGGATTGTGCCATTACCTTATCTTTGGGCGAAAAATCGCGGGAAGCCTACGAACGTTTCTTCCTGGCAGGTGCCAACCGCTATCTGTTGCGGCACGAAACCTGCAACGAAGGGCATTATCACCGGCTTCATCCTGCGGAGATGTCCCTTTCCCATCGGTTGCAATGCTTGGACTGGCTGAAAGAGATAGGCTATCAAGTGGGAACCGGAATCATGGTGGGCAGTCCTTACCAGACGGTGGACCATTTGGTAGAAGACATTCTCTTCATCGAACGGTTTCATCCGGAGATGATAGGCATGGGACCTTTTCTTCCACATCACGATACTCCGTTTTCCTCTTTTCCGCCGGGAGATATAGAGTTGACGTTGAAGTTGCTTTCTATCTTCCGGCTGATGCATCCCGCGGCACTGATACCTGCTACCACTGCCCTGGCCACACTTGCTCCGGACGGACGGGAACGGGGAATATTGGCTGGCGCCAATGTCGTGATGCCTAATCTTTCGCCTTCTCATCAGCGGGCGAAGTACTCCCTCTATGATAACAAAGCTTCTGCGGGTGCCGAAGCGGCAGAAGGTTTGCTAAAATTGGAGGAACAACTGAAAGGGATAGGCTACGAGGTATCAAGAGAGAGAGGAGATTATGAGAATGGAGAATTGACCGTTGATAATTGATAATTTTCAAATCTTCATTCTTTCTTTATTTTAATTACCAATTATCAATTTACGAAGTGTATAACATAAAGTCAAGACAAGCGGAAGAATTCATCAATCACCAGGAGATATTGGATACATTGGAGTATGCGCAGGCAAACCGCAACAACCGTCCGCTCATCGAAAGTTTGATTGACAAGGCTGCTTTGTGCCAGGGACTTTCCCATCGGGAGGCGGCCCTGCTGCTGGAATGTGACGAGCCGGAACTGGTGCAGCGCATCTATCATCTGGCACGTGAAATCAAACGGAAATTCTATGGCAACCGCATCGTGATGTTTGCCCCGCTTTATCTTTCCAACTATTGCGTGAACGGTTGCGTCTATTGCCCGTATCATGCCAAGAACCGTACCATTCCCCGCAAGAAACTCTCGCAAGAGGAGATACGCCGCGAGGTTATCGCCTTACAGGATATGGGGCATAAACGCCTTGCCCTGGAAGCCGGAGAAGACCCTCGAAACAACCCTATCGACTATATCTTAGAGTCCATCCGCACCATCTACAGCATCCACCACAAGAATGGGGCCATCCGCCGGGTGAATGTCAACATAGCCGCCACTACAGTGGAAAACTATCGGTTGCTGAAAGAGGCAGGCATCGGCACTTATATCCTTTTTCAGGAGACTTACAGCAAAGAGCATTACGAAGCCTTGCATCCCACGGGACCGAAAAGTAATTATGCCTACCACACCGAAGCGATGGACCGTGCTATGGAGGGTGGCATCGACGACGTAGGTATCGGCGTATTGTTCGGTCTGAACACCTATCGTTATGACTTCGTAGGACTGCTGATGCATGCCGAACATCTGGAAGCTACCTTTGGCGTGGGTCCGCATACCATCAGCGTGCCGCGTATCTGTCCGGCAGATGATATTTCGACCGAAGATTTTCCCGATGCCATCTCGGATGAGATGTTCTGCCGTATTGTGGCAGTGGCGCGTATTGCGGTGCCTTATACGGGAATGATTATTTCCACCCGTGAGTCGGAAGCCGTACGCCGTCGGGTGCTCGAACTGGGTGTTTCGCAGATAAGCGGCGGTTCACGCACCAGTGTAGGAGGTTATGCCGTGCCGGAAGCCAAAGAGGAAGACTCCTCCCAATTCGATGTGAGCGACCGGCGTACGCTGGATGAAGTGGTGAGCTGGCTGCTCGACCTGGGGCATATCCCCAGCTTCTGCACCGCCTGCTACCGTAAGGGACGTACCGGAGACCGCTTCATGTCGCTCGTCAAGCGCGGACAGATAGCAAACTGCTGTCAGCCCAATGCACTGATGACATTAAAAGAATATCTGGAGGACTATGCTTCCCCCGAAACCAAGGAGAAGGGCATACGGCTGATTTGTGAGGAGATGACACATATCCCGAACCCTAAGATACGGGCGATAGCCGAACGTAACCTCCAGGAAATAGGAGAAGGGAAAAGAGACTTTAGATTTTAGCTTTCGGATTTATGAATAATACACCTCATTCCAACCGTCTGCACATTGCCGTCTTTGGGCGGCGGAACAGTGGAAAGTCCAGCCTGGTCAATGCCTTGACCGGGCAAGACACGGCATTAGTATCCGCAACGCCCGGCACTACTACCGACCCCGTGACTAAAGCCATGGAGGTATATCCTTTGGGACCGTGCCTTTTTATCGATACCCCCGGTTTTGATGATGACGAAGGCGAGTTGGGCGGTATGCGCGTGGAGCGTACCTTAAAAACGGTGGAGAAAGCGGACATCGCCCTCTTGCTCTATGAAGCTGACGGAACGCTGGAACAGCAATGGATAAAGCTGCTGGCAGCGCGCGAAATTCCCGTGATACTGATACTGAATAAAGCTGATTCGCGTCAAGACACCGCTTCCGTGGTGCTTCGGATTGAAAAGGAGTGCGGGCAGGTTCCCGTTGTGGTCAGTGCCAAAGAGGGTACCGGCATTCAAGGCATCTTCGATGCTATTCTCGAAAAGCTTCCCGAGAATTTTGGTGAGCAGACCATCACGGGAAACTTGGTAAGCGAGGGTGATGTCGTCCTACTGGTTATGCCCCAGGATATGCAAGCCCCAAAAGGCCGTCTCATTCTTCCGCAAGTGCAGACCATCCGCGAGTTGCTGGACAAGAAGTGCCTGGTGATGAGTTGCACCACCGACAAGCTGCAAGCTTCCCTGCAAGCCCTTGCCCGTCCGCCCAAGCTGATTATCACCGATTCACAAATATTTCCCATCGTCTATCAGCAAAAGCCTGCCGAGAGTAGTCTTACTTCCTTCTCGGTTCTTTTTGCCGGTTATAAAGGAGATATCAATGCCTTCGTGGAGGGGGCTGCCGCTATCCATAGCTTGACACCCCAATCGCGTGTACTGATAGCCGAAGCCTGCACCCATGCTCCGCTGACTGAGGACATCGGTACCGTCAAAATTCCCCGCCTGCTACGAAAACGCATCGGCGGGGAGTTGCAGATAGACTTCGTCTCCGGAAATGACTTTCCCATAGACTTGTCCCGATATGATTTGATTATCCATTGCGGCGCCTGCATGTTCAACCGGAAATATGTGCTCAATCGTATAGCCCATGCCCGTGCGCAACATATTCCTATGACGAACTACGGAGTGGCAATAGCCTGCCTGAGTGGTATACTGGACAAGATAATCATTCCTTGGGATGGATATCCGCAAGGTTGAAATGAGTTATTCCAGCTCCTCCAATATCTTCTTAACATCAATTGGTTGCAGCCTTCCGTACACCTTTTCGCCAATCATCACTACGGGTGCCAGTCCGCAGGCGCCTACGCAACGCAGGCAGTCGAGGGAGAATTTGCCGTCCGGAGTCGTTTCGCTCACTTCAATGCCCAGCACGCGTTTGAACTCTTCGAGCAGTTTCTCCGAACCACGCACGTAGCAGGCGGTACCCATACACACGGAGATGGGATGCTTCCCCTTGGGCAGCATCGTAAAGAAAGTATAGAACGTCACCACGCCGTACACGTGAGACACGGGAATACCCAGTTGGGCGGCAATGATACGCTGCATCTCTTCGGGCAGGTAGCCGTGCAGGTGCTGGGCTTCGTGGAGTATATTGATAAGTTCGCCGGGCTGGTTGCCATGCTTGTCACAAATGGCACGCACTTGTTTGACAACGTCACAAGCCAATTTTATTTCTGACATAGTTCTTCTGTTTTTTAGCGGTTAATCCATAGACTTGTTGAAGTAGTGTGTATGCAGCAGATGTTCCGCGGTTTCACTGAGCGGCTTGCCCAGATACTCTTCATACAGTGTCTTGATATAGGGGTTCTCGTGCGACTTCCGCAACGGTTTGTTGGCGTCCTCGCGATACAGCGCATTGGCACGTGCATAGAGCACGTCCGAATTGCCGTGGTGCAGCGGTTGGCCGCCACCGCCGATACAGCCGCCGGGACAAGCCATGATTTCAATTACATGATACTCGTTGTGCCCGTTGCGGATGTCCTCCAGCAGATGGCGTGCATTGCCCAGACCGTGGGCGATGCCTACTTTCAGTTCAAAGCCGTCCAGGTCGATGGTGGCGCGGCGTACACCGGCGAGTCCGCGCACTTGCTCAAAGTTTACATTATCCAGCGTCCGTCCCGTATAGATTTCGTAGACGGAGCGCAAGACTGCCTCCATCACGCCGCCGGTAGTGCCGAAGATAACGCCTGCACCCGTTGAGGCTCCCATCGGCAGGTCGAACTCTTTATCGGTCAGCAGTGTGAATCCTATGTTGGCGCGTCGGATGAGGCGTGCCAGCTCGCGGGTGGATATGGAGTAGTCCACGTCGGGATTGCCGTCTGTCTTGAACTCCTCTCGGTCGCATTCGTATTTCTTTGCCAGGCAGGGCATGATGGATACCACTACCAGCTTCTCACGGGGAATGCCCATCTTCTTTGCCCAGAATGTCTTGGCTATGGAGCCGAACATCTGTTGCGGCGAGCGTGCCGTAGAGGGTATGTCGAGCATGTCGGGGAAGTGGTGCTCGAAGAAGTTGACCCATGCCGGACAGCAGGAGGTAAGGATAGGCAGGCGGACGGACTTGTCGCCTTGGAGGTAACGGGTCAGGCGGTTCAGTATCTCGGCTCCTTCTTCCATGATGGTGAGGTCGGCGGCAAAGTCCGTGTCGAACACGTAGTCGAAACCCAGTTCGCGCAGGGCATATACCATCTTGCCCGTCACCAGTGTGCCGGGGGGCAGATCGAACTCTTCGCCCAGGGCGGCTCGTACGGCAGGTGCCGTCTGCACAATGACCACTTTGTCTGGATTGGCAAGGTCCTCGAGCAGGCGGTTGGTATGGTCGCGTTCCGTCAACGCGCCTACGGGGCAGACGGCTACGCACTGCCCGCAGTAGGTGCACTCACTGTCCGTCATCATCTTGTCGAAGGCGGGGGCAATGGTGGTGTTGAATCCGCGGCGGATGGCACCCAGCGCGCCTACGGTCTGCACGTCGTTGCAGACACTCTCGCAGCGGCGGCAGAAGATACATTTGTCCATGTTGCGGACGATGGACGAAGTCACCTCCCGCTTGCGGGGTGATAGCTCGCCGCCGTTGAAGGGCATGGTGCGGATGTTGAAGCGCAGTGCCAGCGTTTGTAGCTCGCAGTTGCCGCATTTGGGGCAGGTGAGGCAGTCGTTGGGATGGTCGGACAGGATGAGTTCGGCAACCACCTTGCGGGCATTCATCACGCGCAGGGTGCTGGTACGCACCACCATCCCCTCCGTACAGCGGGTGGCGCAGGCGGGGGCGAGGTTGCGCCGTCCTTCCACTTCAACCACACAGATGCGGCACGATGCGGGGTTGTTCTTGATGCAGGTACCCTTCAGGTCGATGTGACAAAGGGTAGGGATGTCGATACCTATTTTGCGGGCGGCTTCCAGGATGGTAGCGCCTTCGGGCACGGTGATGTAGTGCCGGTCTATTTGCAAGGTAATTTGTTTCTTTTCCATGGCAATGGGGGATTAGCAGACAGATATGGCTTTGAACTTGCAGCGTGCCATGCACATGCCGCACTTGATGCACTTGTCCGGATTGATGACGTGGGGCTTGCGCACATCTCCCAGAATGGCGTCTGCCGGACAATGCTTGAAGCAGAGGTGACAGCCGATGCACAACTCCGGATTGATGGTGTAGGTGAGCAGTGACTTGCATTGCCGGGCGCGGCAGGTCTTCTCCCTGACGTGCTTCACGTATTCGTCGTAGAAGTTGTTGAGGGTGGAGAGTACCGGGTTGGGCGAAGTCTGCCCCAGTCCGCAGAGGGCGGTGTCCTTTATCACTTGTCCCAGGGTGGAGAGGGTTTGCAGGTCTTTCTCGCTGCCACGTCCTTCGGTTATCTTGTTCAGTATTTCCAGCAGGCGCTTGTTGCCGATGCGGCAAGGGGTGCATTTTCCGCACGACTCCTCTACCGTGAAGTCCAGATAGAAGCGGGCTACGGACACCATGCAGTCGTCCTCATCCATTACAATCATGCCGCCGGAACCCATCATGGAACCTTCGGCAAGCAGATTGTCGAAGTCTATCGGGGTATCCAGATGCTTCTCCGTCAGGCAGCCGCCCGAAGGACCTCCGGTCTGCACAGCCTTGAACTTCTTGCCGCCTTTGATGCCGCCGCCTATTTCGTAGATTACTTCGCGGAGGGTGGTTCCCATCGGAACCTCTATCAATCCTACGTTATTTATTTTTCCTGCAAGGGCAAAAACTTTTGTCCCCTTGGAGAATTCAGTTCCGATAGTTGAGAACCATTCTGCACCGCGTGTCAATATAATAGGTATGTTGGCAAGCGTCTCCACATTGTTCACGTTGGTGGGTTTGCCCAGATAGCCGGACTCTGCCGGGAAGGGAGGTTTCAAGGTAGGCTCTCCGCGCTTTCCCTCCATGGAGTGGATGAGTGCCGTCTCTTCGCCACAGACAAAGGCGCCTGCGCCATAGCGTATCTCGATGTCGAAGCAGAAGCCGGTGCCGAAGATGTTGTCTCCCAGCAATCCGTATTCGCGGGCTTGTGCAATGGCAGTCTTTAGCCGTTGGATGGCAAGCGGATATTCGGCACGGATGTAGACCAAGCCTTTGGACGAACCTATGGAGTAGCCGCAAAGCGCCATCGCTTCTACAATGGAGTGCGGGTCGCCTTCCATGATGGAGCGGTCCATAAATGCGCCGGGGTCACCTTCGTCGGCATTGCACACCACGTACTTGGTGTCGGCTTGCTGCCGGCTGGCAAGTTCCCATTTCCTTCCGGTGGGGAAACCGCCGCCGCCGCGTCCACGCAGACCGGAGCGCTTTATTTCTTCTATTACCGCTTCCGGCGTACCGTTCAGCAGGCTGTCTGCCAGTGCGCGGTAACCGTTCAAGCCGATGTATTCTTCTATATTCTCCGGGTCGATGAAGCCGCAGTTTCGTAGGGCGATGCGCATCTGCTTCCGGTAGAAGTCCATGTGCTTGGAGTCGCTGACGGCCTTTTCTGTTTTCGGGTCCACATAGAGCAGCCGTTCTATCTTCCGTCCGCCGATGATGTGTTCGCTGACTATTTCTTCCGCATCTTCGGGAGTGACCTGCGTATAGAAGGTATTGTCGGGGATAATCTTAACAATCGGTCCTTTCTCGCAGAAGCCGAAGCATCCGGTGGTGATTACATTTACTTGGTCGGTAATCTTGTTTTTCTCGAGTGCCTGCTGAAGTTTTTCAGCGATGACATGGCTGGCGGATGCCTTGCATCCCGTGCCGCCGCAAATCAGAATCTGCAGATGTTTAGTGCCTGCCGCCAGTCCGCAGCATTGTTCGGCCACTGCTTCATTGCTTTGTTCGCGCAACAGAAGTGCGTTTTCTGCCCTCTTCTTGATTGCTTCCAAATCATGGATAGTTAGTACTTTCATTACGTAATAGATTAGGGTCAGAAACAAAGATATGAAAAGCTTTTAGAATAGCAAAAAGAAAGTAGGTAAAGATTAGAATGGGGAAATTTCCCTATTTATATTACATTATGCTATTGATTATACTTGTCCTATGAACATAGTAAAGTAGCTCTTGTCTTGTTAATTATGCTTAATATAAGGTACTTTGTAATACAAGGTACTGATATAATACATATATTTGTGTCATACAAGGAACAACAATAGAATGAATGAGAACACTCATTACTCTATTGCGCAGCAAAATAGTAAATCGTAAATTGTCAAATAGTAAATACCATTATGGATGTAAACAATGTAAAGTCGCAAATGCGCAAGGGCATGCTTGAATATTGCATCATGCTGCTGCTTCACAAGGAGCCGGCTTACGCTTCGGATATCATTCAGAAGTTGAAAGAAGCCAGACTGATTGTAGTGGAAGGTACACTTTATCCGTTGCTCACCCGTCTGAAGAACGACGACTTGCTGGGTTATGAATGGATTGAGTCTACGCAAGGTCCTCCACGTAAGTATTACCGGTTGACGGAAAAAGGAGAAGTCTTTCTCGGTGAACTGGAAATGTCCTGGAAAGAGTTGAACGAGACGGTGAATCACATCAGCAATTCTTGAAATGACCACAGAGAATATGCTGCATTCGCCGAATGGTAAATAGTAAATCGTAAATAGTCAAATTGTAAATAAATAGTGTGTTATGAAAAAGACATTAACTGTAAATTTAGGTGGAACCGTTTTTAATATTGATGATGACGCATACCGCCTTTTGGATAATTATCTGAGTAATCTCAAGATACACTTCCGTAAGGAAGCCGGTGCCGACGAGATTGTAGATGATATAGAACGCCGCATTTCCGAACTCTTTGCCGAGAAATTGTCGGCCGGTTCACAAGTAATCACGATTGCCGATGTGGAAGAGGTGATTGCCCGCATGGGAAAGCCGGAGGACATGGAGACGGAAGGAGAGAGCAGCAGTGCCGATGCCGGTAGTACAAATGCCGGAGGTGGTTATGGTGCCGGTGCATGGAGCAGCAATACCGCTTATAGCACTACACGCCGCCGTCTCTACCGCAATCCTGATGACAAGATGCTGGGTGGTGTCATTAGTGGAATGGCTGCCTATCTGGGTTGGGATGTGACTTTGCTCCGTCTGTTGCTGCTTGTCGTCTTGATTTGTGGGGTAGGAACGTTGATACCGGTTTATATCGTATGTTGGCTGATTATCCCAGAAGCCCGCACGGCTGCCGAGAAGTTAAGCATGCGCGGTGAGGCTGTTACGGTAGAGAATATCGGAAAGACGGTGACGGATGGCTTCGAGAAGGTTGCCAATGGGGTGAATGATTATATGAGGTCGGACAAGCCCCGTACTTTCTTGCAGAAGTTGGGAGATACGCTGGTGATGGTAGTCGGTTGGCTGTTGAAAATCTGTCTGGTGATATTCGCCATTATTTGCAGTCCGATACTGTTTGTGTTTGGAGTGGTATTCGTGGCGCTGTTGTTTGCTGCGATAGCGGTGGCTGTTGGTGGTGGTGCAGCTCTCATTTCCCTTTTCCCGATGGCTGATGTGGTACTGCCTACTTCTCCACTGTCTGCCATTGTGATGTACATTGCAGGAATCTTGCTGGTAGGAATTCCTTTGGTCAGCCTTGTGTGGGCCATCTTTAGCCAGATATTCAAGTGGCAGCCGATGAACTCCGGCTTGAAGTGGACGCTGGTTATCCTTTGGATTGTAAGTGCAGCTTGCTTCGGAATCTGTTTTGCAGTGCAGGGGGCTACTTTCCCGGAATTGGGTATCTTTAATTTCTGAGAATAGTAATTTCTTTTTTAATTGATATCGTGTTTGTGGAAATCTGATTTCTATAAACACGATATTTTTTTTATTTGGGTGTAATTGGTTGTTATACAGTGAAATATTGCGTTTAGAAAAGGTGTTTTTTAAACGTTCGTTTAATGAACGCAAAGATAACGTGTATTTTTGAATCTCGCAAAATGTTTAATAAAAATATTCTATAAATTTCTTTTTAATGAGTATAATACTTTGTCAGTAAGCCTATTGCATTGTATTTCTCTAACTTCTTCCTTTTACTAATTTTTAAGTAATCTTCCCTCTTTAATTTTCTTAAATATTGACGTTCAAAAAACGAACGTCTATTGAACGCTTTTTGCTTGCAATAGATTCGTTTACAGCATTTTACCTGTTAGGTAATGAATGACTGCAAAAAATCTGTTGACAAGAAGGGCATAAAGCTTGTCGTATTCTACATAAAGTGTCCGCAAGTGATTGAATTCCAAGTGTATGCAAGGAATTTAAAGCCCCAGGAGAATACCCTTGTCTGAACAAAAGCATAAAAATGGGAATAGAGAAAGAGGTCGAAATCTGGTATGCTATGCGTGCCACCTACCGCAGAGAACCGGATGCCATGTATCTGCTCAAGAAAGAAAATTTGGGCTGTTTCATTCCTATGCAATACAAGATAAGTATAAAAAAAGGAAAAAAGGTCCGTGCTCTGGTTCCGGTCGTTCATAATCTGCTTTTTGTCCATGCCCGTCCTTCCGATGTGCAGCGTGTCAAGTCTCAAGTCACTTATCTGCAATATATCACCGATACCCGCAGTGGGCAGAAGATTATTGTCCCCGACAGTCAGATGCAGCGTTTCATTGCCGTATCCGGCACTTACGATGATCATCTTCTTTATTTTCAACCGGATGAATTGAACTTGTCCAAAGGTACCAAAGTCCGGATTACCGGCGGTGAATTTGAGGGGCAAGAGGGGATATTTCTGAAGGTGAAAGGCGCACGTGACCGTCGCGTGGTTATCGAAATACAAGGTGTCATAGCTGTTGCCATGGCCACTATCCATCCCGATCTTATAGAAGTAATCGGCTGAACTTTAATTTTTAATTCTTAATTCTATAATTGCTTATGTCTCTTTCCGAAGAAGCAATCACTCTTCAGCGTGCTGCGCACGAACTGATGTATTTGGGTATGGACGGCAGTCCCGTCTATAGCGATGACTTGTCACGGCGGAACGGTGAGGTCTACCGTCTTACCATGGCTTTGTACCGGTCGGGTGTAAAAGGCACTACCATCGAAGAGCAGGCAAATGTCTGTCTTGCCCTTCTTATGGGTTACAGCGCCTCTTTTGTGGACCATGGCGAAAAGCAGCGGCATGTCCAGAAAGTGCTGGACTGTTGTTGGGATGTGCTCGATGCCCTTCCCGCTTCCTTACTGAAGCTCCGTCTGCTTACCGCCTGCTACGGTGAAGTGTTCGACGAGTCTTTGGCCGACGAGGGCCGTTCCATCATCGCCTCTTGGGATTCCTTATCACTTACTCCCGAACAGCAGGAAGCGGTTGATGAGTTTCAGAATGTGACAGACAATCCCTATCCGTGGGAATATATCGATGAATAAAACTTTTCATTATAATGCTTAACAATAAATCCGTATTGATTACCGGAGGAACGGGTTCCTTCGGAAAGAAGTTTGTGGAAACCATTCTCCGTGATTATCCGCAAGTAAAGAAAATCATTATTTACTCCCGCGATGAGCTGAAGCAATTTGAGCTGAAACAGAAATATCCCGGTCATAAGTATCCGCAACTGCGTTTCTTTATCGGTGATGTCCGTGACCTCGAACGCCTGACGCGGGCTTGCGAAGGAGTGGACGTGATTATCCATGCAGCCGCCATCAAGCAGGTGGATACCGCTGAATACAATCCCGAAGAGTGCATCAAAACCAATGTACACGGTGCGCAGAATGTGATAAAGGCTGCTCTTGCCACCGGTGTACAGCATGTGGTGGCCCTTTCTACCGACAAGGCTTGTGCCCCCATCAATCTTTATGGCGCCACCAAGCTCACTTCCGACAAGCTGTTTACTGCTGCCAACAATATCAGCGGTTCCAAGAACATCAGGTTCTCCGTAGTCCGTTATGGCAATGTGATGGGTTCCCGCGGTTCCGTAATCCCTTTCTTTATCAACAAGCGTGACAACGGGGCGAAGGAACTTCCCATAACCGATATGCGCATGACCCGTTTCAACATTTCGCTGGAAGCCGGTGTCGCTTTGGTCATGTATGCCATCGGACATCACCTGGGTGGTGAAATCTTTATTCCTAAGATTCCTTCCTATCATATCCAGGACGTGGCTACCGCCATTGCACCCAATCTGCCGCAGGTGGAAGTGGGCATCCGTCCGGGAGAGAAGCTGCACGAGGAGATGATTACTGTAACCGATGCTCTTGATACAATCGATTTGGGCAGATATTATGTCATTCTTCCTTCTGTATCTTTCAAGCACAGTCGCGAAGAGTTCATCAGACATCACAATGCAGTACCCGTTCCCGACGGTTTCCACTACAGCAGTGACAACAATACGGAGTGGGAGACAGTAGAGACTATGCGCGAGAATATAAAGAAATACGTTGACCCTAATTTCGAGGTGAAATGATAAGCAAGCCTATTCCATACGGTCGTCAGCATATCACAGATGAGGATATCCGGGCAGTCATCGATACCTTGAAAAGCGATTACCTGACACAAGGTCCCAAAATCAGGGAATTTGAAACGAAATTTGCCGAATATGTAGGTGCACAATATGCCGTAGCGGTGAACAATGCCACTTCAGGGCTTCATCTTGCAGCTACCGCACTGAATGTAAAGCCGGGTGACAAGGTGATTGTCACTCCCATGACCTTTGCTGCCAGTGCCAACTGCATCCGCTATTGTGGCGGCGAGGTGGTATTCTGTGATATTGACAAGGATACTTACCTCATGGATATCCGTAAACTTGAAGCCATGCTTAAAGCTTCTCCCCGCGGTACTTACAAAGGTATTGTTCCGGTTGATTTTGCAGGCTATCCTTTGGATCTGGAAGAGTTCAGAAAGCTTGCCGACGAGTACGGCTTGTGGATTATAGAGGATGCCTGCCATGCTCCCGGCGGCTATTTCATGGACAGTAAAGGCAAGAAACAACATTGTGGTAACGGTTGTTTTGCCGACTGTGCCGTATTCTCTTTCCATCCCGTGAAACATATCGCTACGGGTGAGGGAGGCATGGTGACCACCAACAGCAAGGAGCTCTATGACAAGCTTTGTCTTTACCGTACGCATGGCATTACGAAAGACCCTGCTTTATTGCACGAGCATCATGGTGGCTGGTATTACGAGATGCAGGAGTTAGGCTACAATTACCGTCTGACTGATTTTCAGGCTGCCTTGGGTATTTCTCAGCTGGAGCGTGCGAAAGCAGGTCTTGAACGCCGCCATGAAATCGTAAGACGCTATAATGAAGCGTTTTCCGGAATAGATGGCATCAAGACTCCGTTCAATACTGCCGATGTCTATCATGCTTATCACCTTTATATCATTCAAGTAGCTGACCGCTTGGGCCTTTATAATTATCTGCACGAGAACAATGTCTATGCGCAGGTTCATTATGCTCCGCTTCATCTGATGCCTTACTATCAGCAGTGGGGAAATAGGAAAGGCGATTTACCTATAGTAGAAGAGTATTACGAACATTGTCTGAGTCTTCCGATGTATCCCACGTTGACGGACGAGGAACAGGAGTATGTGATTGAAAAGGTTATAGAATTTGTAGAGAAATGAAAAATATAGCAATCATTCCTGCACGTGGCGGCAGTAAACGTATTCCGCGTAAGAATATCAAGCCCTTTATGGGTAAACCTATCATTGCATATTCCATAGAGGCAGCTTTACAAAGCGGTCTTTTTGAGGAGGTGATGGTTTCTACCGATGATGAGGAGATTGCCGGAATAGCTTGTAAGTATGGTGCCAAAGTTCCTTTTATGCGGAGTGCCGAGATGTCAAATGACTATGCCGGTACTGATGATGTAATTCTTGAAGTACTGAGGAAGTATAAAGAGCAAGGCAGGGAGTTTGAAACGGTTTGTTGCATTTACTCAACGGCTCCTTTTGTCACTCCCGAAAGACTCCGGGAAGCATACGGAAAAATGAATTCGGAGATAGATTCCGTCTTCACTTGTGTGGCTTATTCCTATCCCATACAGCGCAGCCTTCACATCGTGGATGGAAAAATTAGTATGGTTTATCCCGAATACAAAAATACACGTTCCCAAGATTTAGAACCGATTTATCACGATGCCGGTCAGTTCTATTTCTCTCGCACTGCTCCCTTTGTGGAGAGCCGGACTTTTTGGGGTGAGAATACAGCCGGGTTGGTACTTTCCGAACTTGAAGTGCAGGACCTTGATACACTGACTGACTGGGCATTGGCAGAGATGAAGTATGAGTTGCTTCATAAATAACTTTCGTGTATGGTTTTAAAGGGAGTGTAGGTAGAAAAAGATTCTGAATGTTTTTAGTTTTGATATTTATCCCTATCTTTGTATGTAGTAAAAACAAAGAAATATGAAGACAACGTCTGAATACATTACTCTTTTGCGTAAATATATGGCTGAAAATGCTTCTAAATACGGCATTATGCGTATGGGAATATTCGGCTCTGTAGCGCGTGGTGAACAAACGGTTGAGAGTGATGTGGATGTTTGTGTAGAATTGCAGACACCCAATATGTTCAGTTTGGTTCACATTAAAGAAGAGCTTCAACACCTGTTTGGCTGTGCAGTGGATATTGTGAGGCTACGTGAAGATATGGATGGAATATTGAAACAGAACATAATAGAGGAAGGCGTTTATGCATAAAAGGGAAATGGTTGAAGCCATGTTGGGTAAGATAGAGCAAGCGATTGAGCGAATCTTGGATAATTCTCGTCCTATAGATTCTTATCATTACTACCTTGTATCTCCCGGAGGGATGGAACGCCTTGAAAGTACCTGCATGCTTCTGATGGCTATAGGTGAAGGACTTAAAGGTATTGATAAACTTACAGAAAAACTGCTATTTGCTAAATATCCGGAAGTTGATTGGAAAGGTGCAATGGGAATGAGAGATATCATAGCACATCATTACTTTGACCTTGATGCAGCAGTTGTTTATGATGTGGTGAAGAATTATCTTCCTTTCATGCTGGCAACTATAAAGAAGATTAGAAAAGAATTGTAATTCTTTAATTCATTTCATTTCTTGAAAAAAATCTATTTCCGTGCCGATGCAAGCGCTACCATCGGCTACGGCCACTTTATCCGTACTTTGGCTTTGGCCGATATGCTGAAGGACGATTTCGATTGTACCTTCTTTACTTGTCATCCCACTTCATATCAGGTGAGTGAGATGGAGAAAGTATGTCCTTTTGTCACTCTGCAAGAGGAAGCGCATTATGATGAGTTCCTTTCTAGTCTTCAAGGTGATGAAATTGTGGTGCTCGACAATTATTTCTTCACTACCGATTACCAGCGTGCCATCAAGCAAAAAGGGTGCCGCCTGGTGTGTGTGGATGATATGCACGACAAGCACTATGTGGCTGATGTTGTGATTAACCATGGTCAGACCAATCCTGCACTTTTCGACGTGGAATTTTACACCAGGCTCTGTTTGGGATTTGATTGGGCACTGTTGCGCAAGCCGTTCTTAGAGGCGGCAAAAAGGAAAAGTATTTCTTCAGATAGAATAGAGAAAGTGGCTGTATGTTTCGGAGGAAGTGACATTCATGATATAACTGGTTATTTTGTGAATCAGGTACTTCGACTCTGTACTGTGAACAGTATTACGGCAGTAGTAGGAGATGCTTACACTCCTCATTCATCGTGTGTGCAGGACAGTCGCCTTGTTTATCGTTCGCGCCTTACGGCACAAGAAATGGCAGACCTTTTCTGCGACTCCGATTTAGTGATTTGTTCTGCCAGTTCGGTTTGTATAGAAGCATTGGCATGTGGTGCTAAAGTTGCGGCGGGATGGTATGTAGACAATCAAAAGGAGTTTTATGATTTGCTCATTTCAAATGGTTGGATCATAGGGTTAGGGAATGTAAGGCAACCGTCTGTTGATTTGTGTAATGTGAGCTTTTTGCGATTAAGCAATACCAGTGTGAATAATTGTGTTCAGAGGCGTTATATTTCATTTTTCCGAAACTTAGCGGATAACTGCTATTTACGTGAAGTTCGTTCTATGGATAGGGATTTGCTTTATAAGTGGGTAAATGACCCCATAGTCAGGCAGAGCGCATTTAATACAGATGAGATTAATTATGAGGAGCATTGTAATTGGTTTACCAGATGTTTGCAAAAGGAAGATGTGAAGATTTATATTTTAATAGAGAACGGTATGCCAGTGGGACAAGTGAGGCTGAATATTGAAAAGGGTGAAGCTCTGATTGATTATTCCATTGCATCGGAATATCGGGGTAGAGGTTTAGGCTATGTCATTATAGAATTAATAAGTGAGAAAGTTAAATGCATGAAGAATGTTAATTCTTTGGTTGCTCATGTAAAGGCGGCAAATGTATCCTCCCAAAAGGTTTTTCTCAAAAACGGTTTTCTTGAGTGTAGAGACAGTTTGATTTCTGACGATATTTTGATATATAAGTTATTGATTAATGAGGATATTAATAACTAAACATTATTTTAGAGAGTAGAACTAGATGGAAAATATTTTAATCGTTTCTGAAAAGAGTTGGAATAAAGAGTTGGTTAGTTATCTCCAGTCAACAATGCCTCAATATGCTTTTTACTTAATATCTCAAAAAGAGGATTTCACAGTTGAACGGATTGGTTCAATATCACCGGTTAAAATATTTATTCCGCATTGGTCTTATATAATTCCTTCTGCTATTTTTGAACGATATGAATGTATCGTATTCCACATGACTGATTTACCCTATGGACGTGGGGGAAGCCCATTGCAAAATCTTATTGTTCGGGGACTGACGGCGACAAAACTTTCAGCTCTCCGTGTAGAAGTGGGATTAGATACCGGACCGGTCTATTTAAAAATGGATTTGTCTTTATCGGGAACTGCCGAAGAAATTTTTGTCAGGGTCAATAAGCTTGTTGGAAAGATGATAGTTGAAATTATTCAAAATAATCTGCAGCCGGTGCCACAAGAGGGAGACCCCGTTGTCTTTAAAAGACGAAAGCCTGAACAGAGCGATATGAGTGGACTGGAAAAATTGGAGGAGATTTTCGATTATATTCGTATGCTGGATGCTGATGGCTATCCTCATGCCTATATTGAAAAAGGAGAGTTCAGATATGAGTTTACACGTGCGTCCATCAAAGCGGATGGTAGTATTGTGGCTGACGTAAAAATAACAAAGAAGTAATCATGAATAAGACATTTATTATAGCCGAACTATCGGCAAATCATAATCATGATAAGCAGGTGGCTCTTGACACTATTCGTGCGGCAAAGCGGTGCGGTGCGGATGCCGTGAAGATACAGACCTATACGGCAGATACCATGACTATTGACAGTAACCAAGAATGGTTCAAAATTCATGGTACTATTTGGAATGGAGAAAATTTGTATCATTTGTATCAAAAGGCATATACTCCATGGGAATGGCATGAAGAAATTTTTCATGTGGCAAAAGAAGAGGGGTTAGTTTGTTTTTCTACCCCTTTTGACAAAAGTGCTGTTGACTTTCTGGAAACCTTGGATAATCCGATATATAAAATTGCCTCTTTCGAGATTACCGATATAGAATTGATAAAATATGCTGCATCTAAAGGTAAGCCTATGATTATTTCTACCGGTATTGCTACGGTGAATGATGTAGAGCTTGCCTTGCAGACATGTAGAAGTGTAGGAAATGAGCAGGTGACTTTATTGAAATGTACGTCTGCTTATCCGGCCCAGATTTCAGATGCCAATCTGTCTGTAATTGCAGATATGAGGAAACGTTTCCAAGTTCCGGTGGGATTATCTGACCATACGATGGGAACAACCGTTTCTGTGGCTTCCGTTGCTGTGGGGGCCACCGTGATAGAAAAGCATTTTATCATGGATCGTAAAATTGGAGGACCTGATGCCTCATTTTCGATGGAACCCGATGAGTTTGCTTTAATGGTGAAGCAGGTCAGGGAGGTTGAAGATGCTATAGGGCATGTGATTTATCCTACAGATACAACAATGATAAAAGGACGTGAGTTTTGTCGTTCTTTATTTGTTGTGAACAGTATGAAAGCCGGTGATGTTTTCACGGAAAATAATGTTCGTTCGATACGTCCGGGGAATGGGCTGGAGCCTAAATATTTAGACGAAGTATTAGGTAAAAAGGCTGCTCATGACATTGAAAGAGGTACTCCCTTGAGCTTTAATGATATATTAGAATAATTTTTTATGGCTATGTTTACCAATAAACGTATCATGGTTGTTGCCGCCCATCCCGATGATGAACTGCTGGGCCTAGGCGCTACCATGCACAAACTAGTCAAGACACAAGGAGTACAGACCCGGGTCATCATTATGGGAGAGGGGATTACTTCACGCTCAGATACCCGTGACACGGCACAGTGGAAGGAAGTCTTGGAAAGGCATCATCAGAATGTGGAGACGGCGCGGCAGTTGATAGGCTATCACAGCGTGCAGGCATATAATTTTTCCGACAACCGTTTTGACAGCCATGCACTGCTTGATATCGTAAAGGTAGTGGAGCATGAGAAGGAACAGTTTCGTCCGGACTTTATCTTTACTCACCATGGTGGCGACCTTAATATTGACCATCAGATGACTTTTCAAGCAGTGATGACTGCCACACGCCCTATGGAGGACGAACCGGTGAAGGCTATTTTTACATTCGAGACCCCATCAGCCAGTGAGTGGCAGGCTACTTGCGACCCACGCCATTTCACGGCCAATTTCTATATGGAGATTTCGGAGGATGATTTGAAAGCAAAATGTGCTGCGATGGCAGCCTATGAGTTTGAGAGCCGTGCTTTTCCGCATCCGCGCTCTTCGGAGGCATTGAAAGCCCTTGCCCGGTTTCGCGGCTATACCGTAGGCAAACACTTGGCCGAAGCATTTCAGATAGTGCGGATGATAGAATGAAGAAGGGAGCCTTTTACAGCCCCCTATACTCCCTTTCCGCATCGAAACACGGACAAGCTTTCGCTGGATTCAAATCATGGTGCCCCACAATCAGCGCCCATGGAAAGATACGCTTCAACTCACGTAGCAGTGCCAGTAACGAAGCCTTCTGTTCCAGTGTGCGGGTATCGGAAGGACAACTTGCGGCGTCCAATCCTCCTTCATAACAGATGCCGATAGAATGACGGTTGTGATTGAGGCAATGCGCACCTGTTTTTTCCAACGGGCGGCCGCGGTGTATTTCGCCGTCGCGGGTCAGATAGAAATGATAGCCGATGTCGCGGAAGCCACGGTGACGGATGTGGTCGCGGCGGCAATCCTCAAAGCTCAGGGCCACGCCCTGAGGCGTGGCTGAGCAATGAACAATGAGCAGGGTAATCGTGCGCATGGCTATTTGCAAGCGCCCAGACCTAAAGCGCCCGCTATGGCGGTAGCTACGGTGATGATTACTTTGAGGACAATGCCCCACACGGATTTTGACTTTTTGTCTTCACTCATGATGATTGGTAATTGATAATTAGTAATTTGTAATTATTCTCATCCTAACGGATTCTCGCCTTGATTGCCGTCACTTCCTCCGGAACCGCCGTCGGAACCACTGCCATCGGGAGCTTTTCCGCCTACGGTGTACAGGGAAGATTCCTTCAGCTGTCCATCCAGGTTGATTTGGGCATTACTCAGTTCGCCGGTGGCACGGGCGCGGAGCTTCAGCCCCTTCACGTTGTTGGCCAGCGAGAAGTCGGCAGCGGATTGCGCCCCTTTCTTGCTGACGATTCCTACGGAGAAGATGGCAAGGTCATCCAGTTTCACGTTCTTGCCGTCCAGAATCAATTCTTTGGTGCAGGAAACCATGTCTGCCAGTACCCCCTTGATGACACCACTCGAATAGGGGGTGTTGTGATTGGACATGTGCTTGGCCAATTTTTCGATGTCGAAGGTTTCTTCGATTACGGGGCGTGCATACCAGAGGCCTTTCAGTGGGCTGTCTTCGCCCGTCACTTGATACTTTTTGTAACGAATCATACAATTAAAATTTAGAAGTTAAAGGATAAAAACATTTGCTGTGTTGAACTCAACGATGCAAAGATAAGGCTGTGGATATGGGCGTTTGCCGGTTTTTGCAGGTTCTCGTCTGTTTGGGTCTGTTTTAGTCGGTTATTTACGCTTGTAAGTTTGATAATGTCATGATTTATAGTTACTTTTGATGAAATATAAATCGTAACTGTTAACTATGGATTCTTTTGTCATACGTACATACGGGCGTACTGAATTGGCCCAAATCTATTGTCCCAATCTTTGTCCGGAGGCTGCCTTCCGCAAACTGAAACACTGGATAGACCTTTGTCCCGATTTGCGTGACGGACTTTCCGCCTTGGGTGGTTCTTCCCGTTCCCGCTCTTATACGCCTGCCCAGGTGCGGCTGATAGTGGCTGCACTGGGAGAGCCTTAAACCTGAGGTTGGATGGCGTAAAGGTCAGGCCGGGAATCGTAAAGGTGAGGTTGGTACACTTGGTACAGAGGTTCATCCATCCTTTCGCCTCACACACATACGCGTGCGTGAAGCGAAGTGAATGTCAGACTTTTGGTTTCCGGTAGTTTCCCTTGCCATCTACATTTTCCACCAGCCCGTGTTTCTGCATACGTTTGAGCCAGGTGGAGGCGGTTTCCGATTTGATGCCCATCTCTCTGGCTTTCTGCAGGAAAGAGGCCCGTGTGAATTCTTCTTCCATGCTGTCTACCAGCGCATCCCGGTCGGCATTGCCGCGGCTTGTCACTTCGGTGTTGGGCAGGAAGGAGAGGATATGGGTGGTATGCCGGTAAAGGCTTTCGGCCAGTGAGAGTACGGCATGAAAGTCATCGGAAGCAATGAGGAGATCCCATCGGCTGACAATGTGGTCTTTCAGATTGTCTGTGGCTGTGTGAGGGTCGGGTGACACGTAAGGCGAGGCGGTGATTTTCCCTTGTTCCATTGCGCGGAGCATGGCCACCACTTCCATGATGCGGCAGATGTTGATGGCCAGACGTGCCACGCTGCTTGACATCTCGTTTCCGTTGGCCAGTCCGGAGCGTACGAAAAGCCGGGAGAAGAGCCGGTTGAATTCATCTTTCTGTCCGTCCGTAAGGTGAAGGGTGAATATTCCGTTCATGACAATGGTTTTCAGTTTGTCCTTCCATTCCATGCCCAGAGCCTTGAAGGTATCTTCAAGATCGCTGTCATTGCGGTCGAACTGGTTTTGCCAATGATGTATGGTAGGCATGTAGTAGAATACTTGGCGGGAAAAGAGCCCGTTCTCGGCAGTGGGAATCAGTGGTTTCACTTGTGAGGGGGTGCCTGACAGAAGTACGGAAAGATAAGTTTTCTTTACCTCTCGGTATTCGTGGTCGGTGCGGCGGTTGTAGGACAGTCGGTCGTGGTCGAAGGCTTTGCGCATGGTGTCGCTCCAGTGTCCGTATTCCGAACCGATGGCGGTGGAGATGGTGTCAGCTTCGCTTTCGCATATCAGTCCGGTGCCGTCGGAGTCCATCAGGTTTTGCAGGATGCCGGTTCCGGTGTTGTTGCCCGAGATGAGGAACATCTTGTTGAGAGGCATTACGGGAGTCTCCGTTTTTCCACGTTCCTTGCCCAGTGTGTCGTATTTTGCTTTTTCGCGGCGGTAACATGCCATGCTTTCGTCTACCTGCCCACGTATTTCATCGTGAATGGGCTCGGCAAGCAGGCGTACCAAGGAGAGCACTCCTTTGCCGGATGCAGGTAGGGCTACTACAAAGGTTTGCAGGCAGGGGGACATCATTTTTCCTCCGTAGGAACATCGGACGTGTTTTCCCATACTGGCACCCAATACGGTGATGGCACCCAGTAGCAGTACATCGTATTGGGCGAGGGAGGTTCCGCAGCTCATGATGCGATTCAGGGGATAAGGCCAGTGGAGGTGTTCGTCGAAAGTGGGTAATGGAGACAGTGGTTCAATGCCCGATGCGGACTCTTCCTCGCGTGCGCGTGTGTGTGAGGTAGAAGAGAGGGGTGAACTTTGTGTACCAAGTGTACCAATGGCGGGTGCGGCTTCATGCTGAATCTTCACGCCGCAAAGCTCGGCCAGATGAAAGGCGGTTCCCAGATGCACGTCCTTACGGCCGGTCTTCAAGGCATTGCTGAAGAGCTTGTCGGCTGCCCGTCGGTCGTACTTGGACGACAGGCTGCACAGACTTAAAAAATCATGCCGTCCTGCTTCTCCGCAGTCGGTGGCAATGGCAAATGCCAGTTGTATATATTCTTGATAGGTTGGAGCAATGTCTGCTCCTGCATTTCTGACTGCTTCGGCCAGAAGGTGCAATGAAGATAGTGGTTCCATCGGATTTGGTAATTTATAATTAGTAATTTGTAGTCGGTGATTTGCAATGACTCATCATTCGAAATTCACAACTTTTCTGAGCAGTGCTTTCGGGTCATGGCAGAGGAAACAGGCACGTACGAGGTCTTTCCCCGAAGTGTCCACTCCTTTTCCGGGTTGTGTGTTTTCGGCGTCATACATGCAGTGGACGTAGTTCATGGCCCATTGTATTCCTTCTGCAGGATTCTGTCCGTGAAGACAAGGAACAAACGCTTTTACGCCCCGTCCGGTGGGGCTGATGAACACCAGCGCAGGGCATAGATAGGGGTCATCAAACAGTTGTTGCCGTAAGTTTTCCGTTTCTTCTGCGGATTCAAGGTGGTCGATGTCGACTACAACCAGGCCGGAGGGTTCCGTGAGGCAGTCGCTCCGTCGTCGGGTGAATACGCCGCAGGGAGTGACGTAGGGTAGTGTCTGTTGTTTGAGGAATCGTGCGGTAATTTCGTCTCCTTGTGCTGCGGCATTTCTTATGGCGAGTGTCAGTTCGGCAAGTCTCTGGTCGGAGGTGATAAGACGGTGTACTTCGTCAATGCTCATTGTCCTGAATGGGGTGAGTGTGGCACTTTTTACGGTTTTTCCGGTGTTTTCGTCTTTTATCGGCGATATGGGCGGCATGAAAAGTGACATTTTGAATAGATTTTCCATTTTGTTGTTTTAAAGATTTTGTGCGAAGTTAGGGCTCTTTTCTCATTAAATATTTTCTGTATATGGAAAATATTTTAAATGTGAGAAACCTAAAATAACGTTTAATAACATGTACTTTTTTAATTCTGATAACATAATACAAGACGACGATGAATGTAAACAGTGACCACCCTATACTGGGTGCTTTATTTGAGAAATGGCGTAAAGAGAAAGACTTGAATATTAATACTCTTGCCAAAGAAGCCCATATTTGTACAACTACGTATGGAAAAATAAAAAAGGGCTGGATGTGAGATTAAGTGCTTATCAGTCACTTTTTTATTACTACTCCATGGATTTGGAGGATGATGAAATCAGGCAGATGGTGAATGAGTGGCTGGAGGAATGGCTGAAGGTGAGAAAAAGGGAGTAATTTATGTTTCTAATCAGTATCTTAAAGAAAGCATTTGGTTTTGGTGTGATGCCCAAATTGGCTTCATTAGTAAACCTTTTGCTTTTGCCTTTAATAACTCCTTTTCTTACCCCTTTTGATTATGGCATTTGGGGAGTGATTACCTCTTATTCCGGACTATTTATTACTATAGCTCCTTTGGGACTTAATCTGTTTCTTACCAATAGTTATTATGAATATTCTAACCATTGGAGGGTATTATGGGGAAGAGTTATATGTTATTTCTATCTTTCAGGTATATTACTGAGTATTGTCTATATTTGTGTTATAATGGGAATGTTGTCAGAAGTTGGTATTCAAAAAAGGTTTCTGATTGCTATGATTAGTTGTGTACCTCTTCTTCTTTTTGGAAATACTGTGATTGCACAGCATCTCTATCCTTTGAAAGGAACTCCGAAGCCATTGGTTTATCGTACTTTGTTAGGTAGTATCTGTGGTATGACTGTCTCGTTTGTATCTATTTATTTTTTTAAGGCTGGCTATTGGGGCTTTCTTTTTGGTGTAGCTGTCACAGCTATTGTATCATTTACCTTATTTTGTCCCTTACTTTTCAAAAAAGAAGGCATAAAACCTATTATAGACCGAAAGTGGAAAAAATTAGTGGATATGTTGAAGTTGTCATGGCCGCTCATTCCTCATGCTCTTGGCTTTGTATTGCTCTCTTCTTCTTCGCGTATTATAATGAATCTCTATCAAGTATCCTTGGAAGATATTGGATTGTTTTCAAATGGATATATGATGGGCGATTATATTACTATTATTACCACTTCGTTAGTCGTTGCACTGGTTCCGCAGTTGCAAAAAACTTATCGGGATAAAAGGTTTGGTGATTATAGGAGTCTCTATTATTTTTGTCAATTTACAACCTTGACTGCCGTTTTTACAGTAGCTATTTGGATGCCGGATATTTATCGAGTCGTTATTCGTAACGAGAGTTTCCAATCATGCAGTGCCATTGCAAGTATTATATGTTTTGCCAATGTATTGTTACCTTTCTATAATTTTACTTCCAATGTGGCTTTCATAAAGAAAGACTCAAAGCAACTTTTATGGCTTATTTTTATGCCGGGAGCAGTGAATATTTTTCTTTCCATTATTTTGATTCCAATATTGGGGTATGTATCAGTGGTATATTCTACGTTGGTGTCTTATTGGACAATAGCTATTATTCCATTTTTTGTACCTTATTTTCATAAAAACACGAAGGTTTGGATGGGTAAATTGAATAGAATCATCGTTATCCTATTGATAGTGCTTTTAGCGGTAGTGGTGGCGCAATATTTGTCACAAACGTTGTGGTGGATTAAGATTATGGTAATGATTCCTATTGTTTTAGTCTATTTCTTTATGTTGAACAAATTTCAAATTAAAAAGATATTTCAATGAATGTAAGCGTTGTGTTACCATCTTTCAACAGAGCTCGTCTGTTGCCCATAACTATTCCTACTTATTTTCAGGAGGATGTGAGTGAAGTGATATTGGTTGATGATTGTTCTTCAGACAATACAGCTGAAGTGGTGAAGGAGTTGCAAACAAGATTTCCCACTTTACGTTATTTCCGTAATGAAGTAAACTCGAAGCAACCTTACACACAAAATGTTGCTATTAGCAAAGTTCAGTCAGAGTATATTTATTTTGGTGACGATGATTCGGTGCTTTATCCCGGTTCTATCCGTAACTTGCTGAATGTAATGAGAGAGAAAAATGCCGATATTGTGGGAGGAAGAGCATTGGCGCTTTTCTTTCCTGAACAAATCGATGAACTGGATGAGTTTTTGTCACATTATCGCAATCGAATCGCTACTGAGGCTAATCAGATTGTTGATTTATCCACTTTGTCCACAAACTTTACATATACAGTGAAAGAGCCGATTAAGGTCCCATTTTGTCATGCTTCTTGTCTTTGTAAGACCCAAGTAGCGCGCGAAATGCAGTTTGATGTGAAAATAGAAGGAAATGCCTATCGTGAAGAGACAGACTTTTTGATTCGGGCTACTTTGGCTGGATATACCATTTATTATACCAGTTCGGCCAACCAAATAAATCTGCCTTCAGCGATGTGTTCCGGAGGAGCACGCAGTAAGAATCATCGACATTGGGCTGAAAATGCCATTCGCAACAATGATTATTTCATTGACAAGAATTATGATAGTATGCAGAAAATGTTTAGTCTGCCTCGTACCAAAGATGAAATGAAAGCACTGTTTAGGGTGCAGATAAAAAAGCAGGTACGCCAAAAGCATATCATGGATTTTTTGGAAAGGATAGGATTGTTTAAAATAATCTATCACATAAAACATAAATTTGACTGATGAAAATATTGATTTTTGCAGGTGTTTCGCCCAATACATTTGTGTATATGATGGACGAGGCCGAGTTATATTACCGATTGGGGCATGAGGTTTATTTCGTGTATTGCGATCCGCAAGCGGAAATATGTTGGGAGAATATGAAACGCAACCCCATGAAGTGTAAATTGTGTAGTTGTTATACTACGCGTATGCGAAAGAAACTTTCCGAGGGTATACACCAAATCTCTTTATGTAGTGTTTTAACAGAGAAAATAAAGGTAGAGGCTAAAAACTTTCATCCTCAATACAAATCTTTGTCAGAGATAAAAGCACTTAAATATAATGGTGTATCAGTAGGTATGTCGAGTCTTTCCAACTATATCTCACACACACGCAACTGCAACCCTAAACTGGATGGTGTGTTCCGTGCCTATTTTGATGAGTTGTTACGTTCTACCGTTCGACGCACTTTAATGGTAGATAGAATCATTACTGATGTACAGCCTGATAAGGTGTTGTTGTTCAATGGCCGTGCTAATGATGCACGTCCCGAATGGGAGATAAGCCAATTGCACAATATTCCTTTCGTTTCGTGTGAATCAATCTGCGTGTTCCATCACAAATACCTTAAAAGATATTTTTGTGGGAATATTCCTCACAGCATTATTTTAAATACAGAGATGATTTATAATACTTGGAATCAGTCTGTGCTGTCTGAAGCTGAAAAAGAACATGTTGGAAATATGTTTTTCATACAAAGAAAGACGGGTACTTATGCGGGTGATAAAAATTACATAGCTAATCAGAACAAAGCAAAACTGCCCGACAATTGGGATGAAGGCTATCGAAATATCGTGATTTTCAATAGTTCGGAAGATGAATTTGCAGCAGTGGGTGATGAGTATGATAAAGCTAGGCTATTCCCAACACAGTTGGATGCGATTGTAAATATAGCCGAATTCTTAAAGAACAACCCCAAAGTGAGAGTTTATTTACGTATTCATCCCAATCTAACGAATGTGCCCTACAAGTATCATACAGACTTGCTGAAATTAGGCGAGAAATATCCTAACATGACTGTTATCCCGGGCGGAAGCAGTTTAAGTACTTATGCGCTGATAGATAGGGCAGACGTAGTAGTGGTGTGGGGCTCTACTACCGGTGCCGAAGCTGTATATCATGGTAAGCCGGTGATATTGTTGGGTGGAGCAGTATATCGCGAGCTGGGTATTACCTATAATCCCGAGAATGAAGAAGAGCTGCATCGTCTGCTGCTTCAATCCGTTCTCCCGCCCAAGGATAGAACCAATGCAATCAAGATGGGATTTTATTACTTGCAATATCTTTCACCGGCCTCTACGTTTTGGAAGTACAATTTTGAGACTTATAGATTTCATCTCGGCTCGTTTAAACATTCATGTTTGCTTTATGATAACCAAAAGCTATTGGGTTCCAGATTACTCTATTATTTGGTAACTAAAAGCTTCATTGGTGTTTATAGTAAATTGTTCAAGAAAAAGATTTTGAATTTACCTACTGCAGAAGCTTAACTGTATATATGGGTGCAAGTACAAGTCAGTCATTACCCTATGTACTTGTTGCTTTGTGTTTTATTGCTATTATTGCATGGAACACAAGGCAACGGTGCAGAGGTATTGATACCGACAATGTAGATACCTTTTTTGGGGGGATCATTTACTTCTTGTTTATTGGCCTTCGTCACGAGGTGGGATACGATTGGGAAGCATACGATGCATTTTTTCATGATTGTCATACAGATTTTGATAGTTTTGTAGCACGTTTGGAAAATTCAAATGCTGAGCCATTGTTCCAGTATTACATGTTTTTCGTAAAAAACAGTGTATGGGACAATCTTAGTTTTTTTATGACCCTATCCACCCTAATTGATTTGGTGGTGATATGTTGGTTGTTCCGGCGGTATTCGTCTTTTTTTATGCTTTCAATGCTTATATACTTTGCATTGTTTCTGGATTCGGTAAATGTGATGCGCAACATGAAGAGTATCTCGTTTTTCTACCTTTCCATTCCTTTCTTGATACAACGCAAGGCATTGCCTTATTTTATATTGAATCTGATAGGCTTTGGATTTCACACGAGTTCCATTGTCTATTTTCCACTCTATTTCATTCTTACAAAGAAGTATCATAAATACGTATATTGGGGTATCTTCTTAGTGGGAAACTTTATGGTTCTATCGCATATTAATCTTTTTTCCAATCTTTTGATTCAAGGTGCATCTATGATAGGGGGGCGTGTTTTGAGTAGTACGGAGGAGTATATGGTAAAGAGTATGTTCAATAATTATTCAGCCGTTTCTATCGGCTATCTGGAACGGATGTGCAGCGGAATATTGTTACTACTGTTTTATGATAAACTGAATGCTTTGGGGAAGAATATGACATTGTTCTACAATCTGTTTTTCTGTATGCTGTTTTGCAGGCTCTTTCTTGCGGAATTCGATACGCTACCCGTACGCTTCAGCTATTTGTTTATGTCATCTTATTGCATTCTCTATCCCGCAATCTACAAAGAACTGAATATGAGGTGGAAGATAGTTTTTCTGGCTGTTGTGTGTCTGTATGCTGTTATCAGAGTGTTCCAATTGGGACAAGATGAACACTATCTATATCACAATGTATTGTTTGGCTGATTATGAGTAAAAAGATATTGTGTGTCAGTTTGGGATATGAAGGGGGATGCGTGTACTATGCCAACCAACTGCTCAACCACTTTCCTACTGATAAAATAGATGTATGGATAGCTGCTTCAACCGAAGAACCCTTTTGCGGAAAAGCGAAGAAGATAAAAGTCTATAAGGGATTAATAGGACAGCTTTGGTCGTGGACTTTCTTTCTGCCTTATTATTTATTGCTTCTTCTGCTAAAGATTTGGCGGGGCAGATATGATAGGGTGTTGGTGTTTGGACCTCACAATTGGGATACAGTCTTTGTGTCTCTATGTAAGTGGTGCAAGGTACCCACTTTTTTAGTTATACATGATGGAGTGATGCATGTAGGCGAGACTTCGGTAATTCATCAAAAGATGATGGATGTGGCAATGAAGAATGCTGCTCATTGGGTGTTCTTGTCTGAGTTTGTGCGCCAAAGGGTGGAAGTACATATAGGCGTGCAAAAACCTTCCATTATTATACCTCACGGAGTAATTGTTTATGGTGATAATAAAACCAAAATTGAAGTATTGCCCAAGAGATATAACTTATTGATGATAGGTCGAATCAATTATTATAAAGGTGTTGATTTGTTGGCAGACGCATTACCTTTGATAGACTACGACAGAATAGGAACAATCACTTTGGCGGGAAAATTTGATGAATGTATCTCTACTTTAAAATTTGATAACAACTTGTATGTAAGGATAGTCAATAAATACTTGACGAATGACGAGTTTGATAAGTTTGTGAATGAGAATCACTTACTGCTGATGCCTTATTTAGAAGCATCGCAAAGCGGCGTTGCTGCTGTTTCATTGGGATATAACATTCCTGCAATCGCAACGCAGGTGGGAGGAATTCCCGAACAGTTACCTGCCGATACGGCTTACTTTCTGGAAAAGGCTTCGCCTGAAGCTTTGGCTGAAGCAATTAATGCAGCCACTGCCAATGCCGAAGAATATCTTTATAAAAAACAACATTTACAATCTTTGGCAGATGGTTTGCAATGGGAGCACTTGGCTGAAGTGTTGTATCAATACGTATCCAACAAATAATTTAAATGAAAATTGCATTACAACTTTTGAACACATTGAAGCGGGGAGGGGCTGAAAATGTGGCACTTAACTATGCTTCTGCCTTGAGCGAAATGGGCGTGTCTTCTTGCTTTATAGCCAAAAGCCACAGTGCTGAATATGAGGCGATGATTCGCAATCAGAACCATGACATAGAGAATAGGCTTACCGGTGACTTGATAGCCGGGGCTGACTACATATTTATTCATAGTAATATAAATCTTCTGCGGCTGATAAAGTACAAAATTGCAGCTAAGCTAAAAGGTAAAAAAGTAATTTACTTGCAGCACCTCTTCTTCTGTGAACGGAAGTTTTTTATTCTCTCGCTTCTCATTAATTGGATATGCACAGATTTCTTTTTGATAACTCCTCGTACAGAACAGTTGGTAAAGAAATATATCCGCATACCCGTTCATACTTTTATAAACTTTTATATTCAAAGATATGAGAAAAAAGATTATTCTACTATTCGTCAAACGGTAAGAGAGGAACTGCATATTGCCGATGATGATTTGATTATTATGTTTTCTGCTATCTTCAAGCCAGGCAAGGGATTGGCAGATTGCTTGAAAATGGCTTCGCTGATGAGCAATGAGCCCAACGTGAAATTCTTGATTGCAGGCGAGGGAGAAGAACAATACTTGATAGATGAATATAGGGGCAACAACATTATTGCTGTGGGATGTGTAAATGATGTAGAACGTTATTTAATATCTTCAGATATTTATTTATTTTCTTCCTTTCTTCAAGAAATGTTGCCTATGGCTTTGGTGGAGGCAATAAATGCCGACTTGTCCATATTGGCATACGACACCATAATCAATCGCTTTTTATTATCAAATAGTACTTTTGAGAGCTTAGACGATATGATAAAAGCTGTTGAAGAACGGAGGGTGCCACGCGGATTTAAGCATTATGATAAAGCCTATGCATTGGGGCAATTTCGAAATATACTAAAACTGTCTTGAACTTATGTTTAGCAAGCAAAATGCGGATGAATTGCAAAGTAGGGTTATAGCTTTTTTGCGTTTTCCTCTCATAGTGGGAGTTGTGTTTATTCATAACTATAGACCTTCTATTATTGTAGGCAATGAGGTAATGGGGAGTGAAACACACATGCCTACCTATTCTTTTATAGGTCAATTGTTCTCACAATATATAGGTTGGATTTCTGTGCCTTTGTTTTTCTTCTTTTCAGGTTTTCTCTTCTTCTACAAAGCTGATTATTCTCTGCAAACATACATTTACAAGATAAAACGTAGAATAAGTACTTTGCTGATACCTTATTTATTTTGGAATGCCTCTTTTTTGATTTGTTTTTTTGCGGTATCTCACCTTCCTCTAACGAGACAATGGTTTCAATTTCCTAATAATGCCGGGCTGGATTATTATTTGTCTTCGTTTTGGGGAATACTTGATGATAAGAAGACGATGACATATCCTATAGCTTATCAATTTTGGTTCATAAGAGATTTAATGGTACTGTCTTTATTCTCTCCAGTTCTTTATTGTCTGCTTAGCCGTTTTAAAGGTCTTCTTATTTGGCTTATTGCTGTATTCTGGCTTTGCGGCTATTCATTGCCCTATATCGGTATAAGAGGTTTAAGCACAGAAGCTTTATTCTTTTTCTCATTAGGTGCAGTCTTTAGTATCTACAAGCGTAACTTTGTAAATATAGTTAGAATATATGGATATTATCCATATATTTTCTACTTACTAATGGTGGCTGTTCATTATGCTTTTATGGTCCAAGGACATGATGTTCAATGGCTATTTAAATTAATAAAAATAGCAGGCATTCTTAGTACTCTTAATTTGTCTGCTGCAATAGTGGCTAAGCATAATTTTAGAAGCACAACTTTTTTAGCTTCTGCCAGCTTTTTTGTTTTTGCAATACACGATCCTTGGTTGTTATCGAACATTCGCAAGTTGTTGTATGTCACTTTGCATCCGGCAAGTGACTTCGCAATGGTTGTTGTCTATTTCTTTAATATTTTGTTGACAGTTACGATTGCATTGGCTCTTTACTATTGCTTGAAAAAGATTTCTCCCAAGTTTACTGCAATTATTACTGGAGGAAGGTAAAGGGAATCCTAAGTTACGGCAACAATTCGAAATAAGCTTAAGGGAATTTTAATTCAAAACCAATATACGAAAGATGGCGAAGATAACTCACATTTTTAAAACATTCTATCCGGATGAACCGGACGGTGGTATCCAAGAAGTGATTCATCAACTTGGTCTGATGTCGATGAAGCATGGATATGAAGTGGAAGTAATATCCCTTTCAAAAAAGCCGGGAGTCTGTGACTATGATGGAATAAAGTGCATTTCTTATAAGACGAATATCCGTCTTTCTTCAATGCCTATGAGTGTCGGTTTGATGAAGAATTTTTCAAGGATAATAAAGAATACAGATATTATACATCTGCATTATCCTTACCCTTTTGCGGAACTTCTTACGCTGTTTCATAAAACGAGTAAGCCTATCGTGATAACTTTTCATGCACCTATAGAAGGGCGGGGAGTGCTGATGAATGGTTATGCACCTTTTGTGAAAAGGTTATTTAAAAAAGCGAGTGTCATTGTGCCCACCAGTCCTAATCTGGCTTCGACCGAGTCTATCTTAAATGTCTGCAAGGATAAAATTCATCCGATAGGATTATGGGTTTCAGACGAGAGATTTAATGAGCATCATCCGGTTGAAGAAGAGTTTGCCCGGCAAGTGAATGAATATGGGCAGTTTGCCTTGTTCGTGGGAGTGCTTCGTACATACAAAGGGCTACATTATTTGCTTGATGCAGCTAAAAAGGTAAACAAAAATATCCTGATTGCAGGTCGTGGCCCTCTTTTTAAGGAACTCAACCGGAGAATTAGAGATGAGGACATCAATAATGTTCATTTGTTGGGCTATCAATCTAATGAGCATGTTGCGTATTTATTCAAGAAATGTTCGTTCGTAGTGCTGCCTTCCATTACTCGTGGCGAGTGCTTTGGAGTGGTTCTTCTGGAAGCGTGTCATTATGGGAAAGCGATGATTTCAACGGAACTGGGGACAGGCACCAGTTGGGTGAATACAAATGAGACTGGGTTTGTTATCGCACCGCGAGATGCTGATGTCTTAGCTGAAAAAATGAATTATCTGTTTGACAATTCGGAACAAAGCAGAATATTGGGAGCACATGCGCAAAAACGTGCCAATGAACTATTCAGTGCAAATTCTTGTGGGGGAGCTTATTTGGAGATCTATGATAAACTATTGAAATAGTAGCTACTATCAGTGGAAGTTACACTTAAAAGTACAAATAGGTGGGAGATAATTAGAACTTTTTAGAATCATTGGTATCATTGTAGGAGGAAGATTGGAACAATGAATAAAATTAAGCCATATAAAGAACAATATTCAATAATGAAGAAAGCTACCGAACCTATGGTTACTTACACGAACAATAGAAAGAGTTCAAATGTCATTGCGGATGCGCGTGATGATATACGATGTGTTATTTTCAGTGAGGAGTTTTAAATAGACCTCAACCTCGTATATATAAAGGTCTTGTTTGAATGAAAGTCGTGTTTATTTCCGAAATAGAGGAGGATTTGTATTAGCTTATAAAGGTGCTTGTTGAGAAGGAATGCTTGGGTGCTTATCCTTCTACAATTTTGTAAGCAGTCAAAAAATGGCTATTGATTGCAACCTCTATCTTCGCTGCGAACAAAAATTTTAGAATTTATGTATAGCAGTGAAGATCTTGAAAGGTTTTACTTTCAATACCAGACCGAGGCTTTGCCTCATGGAGAATCTCTCCAATCGTTTTGCGTTAAGAACAAAGTTCCTTATAACATCTTTCAGAAATGGTACAAGGATACCCGTAAAAAAGTAGTTGAAGTCCAGGTTGATGGTGCTCCTGCAATTGGTCATGAGGAAAAATCCAGGGCTAGTGATCAACCTCAACCGGTATCACCAAGCAGAAATGATCACCCGGTTCGTATTTGGGTTGGGATTCGTATCAGCAATGGCTTGCATTTGTCCCAAAAGAATTTAAGCTACCCGGATTTGGTTCGTATGGTAGAGCAGTTGGAGGGGTTATGTTGAGTGTTACCGATCTGAATCATTTTTATTATGTCCGTGATTTTACCGATATGCGTTGTAAACACAGCCGTGTGTTGTCTGTCATTCGTGAACGGCTTCACCGTGAGCCCAATGATGGAGACGTCTTTATAGTCATGTCTCGAAATCGCAGGATAGTCCGTATGTTTTCATTTGATAATCGTTCATATAGTCTGTTCGAAAAGAAGTTTGTAGCAGGCTATCAGTTCATGAAAGTAGAGCGGAACGGGGCAGATACTGTTTATCGGATTGACTGGAAGGACGTGGTTTTGATTCTTGAGAATCCTATAGTTAAAACATTAAAAATCAGATAATTAATCTATTTGTCCACTTGCGTTTTTGCGATTATTTTATTACCTTTAATGCTGTAAATCAAAGGTTTAAGTATGATCGATCTGCAAGATATAATTACAACAAAACGAGAGTTGTTGAGTAGGGCAACCTGCTCACTCAGCCCTATAAATTATAGTGCAGGTATGGCAGAGGATCAGAAAGAGCGGTACATACAATACCTTGCCGAACAGAATCAGGATCTTCGGTTGACAAGTGATGCCATGAAGCTTGTTTTGGAGGATTTTATGGCTCAGATGAAGGATCTGAAGGATCAGGTGTCCTCTATGGAATCGAAACATGCTGACCTTGAGAATCGGTTGTCAGAAGAGCATAAACTTCGCAAATCGGCTGAACGTAAGATTAAGTCACTTCAGGAAAGACTTGATTATGCCCATCAGGAACGTTTTGGTGATCGACGTCAAAAGATCAAATCTAAAGCTAAGACGGGTGATTCAGACCGGAACAAGGAGAAGGATGATTATGATGGAACCGATGATACGCTTCGCACGGATTCGGTTGGTCATGTCCAATCACCGGAGGTTAAAGAGCCTTCCGGGAAAGGCCGTGATTTGTCCAATCGTCCTGACGGTTATAAAACGACGGGAGTATCCGGAGAAGTAATAGAGCATCCTTCTGACTTGACAAAGGTTCCCGGTCGCATCATTGAAAGGAGAATGGTACGGGTGTTCAGTTTCCGTACTTTCCTTACGGAAGAATGTTTTGAGATGGTTCATTATGCAGAGCCTGGTAAAAAGCCCAGGTGGGGTTATTTCCCTTCTGAAGGCCATCCGGAGGTGGTGACCAGATTCGAGGGTACTAAAGCTACTCCTGAATTTCTGCAGGCTATCGCCTATGAAGTTTATGTGAAGAATGTGACTTTCGGTCTTCTTCACCAATGGCTGACAGATATGGGCATGACCGTTTCTAAAAACACATTGCGCAACTGGCTTAAGAAAGGCAAGAAATACCTGGACGAACTGGTTTGTGTATTGAAGTCCATAGCTTTGGAAAAAGACTCGATAGTGAACTGCGATGAGACCTGGTGTAAGGTGCGTAAATATGATCACTATAAGAAGTGCTATATTTGGGTTCTGGTCAACAAGGCTCGGAAAACAGCCATTTTCTTCTATGAGAATGGCTCGCGCGGTCGTGAGGTACTTACAGACTTTTTGGGTGATGCAGAATTGAAGAGTATCATGTCCGACGGATACAATGCTTATGTGTTTATCGGCAATGATCTGAAATCAGCCCGTTTTAAAGATACTGTACACCAAGTTTGTATGTCTCATGCCAAAAACAAGTTTGTCAAGGCTTCCAATCAGGGTGGTGAACCGACTGCAGAACGCTTTTCCGAAATTTTAAAGGAGTTCTTTATGAGGGAGCGTAAATACGATGATGCCGGATTAACTCCAAAAGAAAGGTTTCGGGAAAGGCAAAGTCTGGAAACGAAGGAACTCCTGATAGAATTGCGCAGTCAGTTGGACAGTGAACTGTCAAAGGATTCAGAATTTAGAAGTCAGTATTATAGGGAAGCTCTCAATTATCTGAACCGGTTCTGGAAAGAGATTTTTGCCTACTTGGATGATGGTGAATTACCTATAGACAACAATCTGGCAGAGCGAACCATTCGAAAGCTGACTACCCAACGTAATAATTCACTTCATTATGGTAGTGATGCCGGTGCTGGGATGGCTGCAACATATCATAGTGTGATTGGAACGGTAAAGCTTCATGGCAGTTCTGTCTGGAACTTCATCGGAACTTTTTTCAAAAATATCTTTAACGGATGCAGGGATTATGTTAACATGGTTCCTGACAAAATCACTTTGGCTACCAGCCAATGTTAAATTCAAGACTAATTAATTAACAAAACTCGGTTTAGGGCACTGAAAAGTGCCCTTTCGAAGGGGGATGCCCTAAATTGAGTGCTTACATTACATCGTAACTTTCTTGATTTGAAGGTTATTCTTTATGGGAGCGAGGCACGTGGTGATGTACGTTCGGATAGCGACATTGATTTGTTGTTATTAGTTGACATGGGGAAGGAATTTTGTTATGACTCCGGAACAGCATTTTGATATTACTTTTCTTTTGAGTTAATTTTTTCTATTTAATTTTCATGAAACTTTTATTTACAGGGGCCTCCGGGTTCTTGGGTAACAACGTGCATCCTCTTTTGGAAGCTATATATGAGGTTACTACTGTAGGTCTGTTGCCACAGGATGACTATACCGTGAACATGGCACAGGAGATACCGGAGCTGCGTGAACGGTATGATATCGTTCTTCATGCAGCTGGAAAAGCACATGTGACACCCAAGACGAAAGCAGAGAAACAAGCTTTTTTTGATGTAAATCTGCAAGGTACAAAGAATCTTTGTGCAGCATTGGAAAGAAGAGGGGTTCCCCGAGCTTTTATCTTTATTTCTACAGTAGCCGTATATGGTTGCGAGTATGGAGAAGAGATAACAGAAGAGTATCCTTTGGGTGGGAAAACTCCGTATGCCATGAGCAAACGTCTGGCCGAAGAGTTTTTGCATAAATGGTGCTACAAACACAACGTTATTTTGGGTATTATTCGTCCTTCCTTAATTGCTGGGTGTAATCCTCCGGGAAATTTAGGAGCGATGATTCAAGGCATACGCAATGGAAGATATTTAGGTATTGCCGGAAGTCGTGCGCGGAAGAGTGTGTTGATGGTACAGGATATAGCAAGTCTGATTCCTTTGTTGGCAGAAAAAGGAGGTGTCTATAATGTATGTGATAGTTACCATCCTTCTTTCAGAGAGTTGGAAGCGGTTATTTGCAAACAGCTGAATAAAAAAATACCATTCTCAATACCTTATTGGGCAGCTAAATGTATGGCTTTGGTAGGAGATTGCTTAGGAAAGAAAGCGCCTATCAATTCTTTGAAACTGAAGAAAATCACAGAATCGCTTACTTTCAGTAACGAAAAGGCGATGCGTGAATTGGGATGGAAGCCGACCCGTGTATTGGAAAACTTCAAGATAGAATGAATGTATATTTAGATGTCATATTGATAGGGCTGGGTATTGTATCTTTGGGATTTACATGTATTTAGCTTTGGTTTTACTGGATAATCAAAAACGGATGATGTATTATTGGATGGTCTTGGTTCTGCTGTTTTTAGCAGAACTTTTTTATTTTAGAATAGCTGATAGGTGCAATATCATCGACAAGCCCAATGAGCGGAGTTCCCATACGAAAGTGACTTTACGCGGTGGTGGGATTATTTTCTATTTCGGGGCGTTTGCCTATTTCCTGACGAGTGGCTTTGAATATCCCTGGTTCCTGCTTGCCTTGACACTGGTGACGTTCATCAGCTTCGTGGACGATATAAAATCCACCGGACAGATGACAAGACTGCTTTTTCATTTCTCTGCCATGGCTATGATGTTTTATCAGTGGGGACTGTTCTCCTTGTCTTGGTGGTGGATAGTCATAGCCTTGATAGTCTGTACGGGTATCATCAATGCCTACAACTTTATGGATGGGATTAACGGCATAACCGGCGGTTATTCTCTGGTTATTCTTGCTGCGTTGGCTTATGTCGATAAGGAGGTCGTGAGTTTTGTAGAAGCGGATTTCATCTATACCGTTATCTGTTCCGTTCTAGTTTTCTGTTTCTTCAATTTTCGTAAGAAAGCCAAATGCTTTGCGGGTGATGTGGGTTCGGTGAGCATTGCCTTCATCCTTCTTTTCCTGATAGGCAGGCTCATCATTGAAACGGAAGATTTCAGCTGGATAGTCCTTTTATCCGTTTACGGTGTGGATAGTGTATTGACTATCATTCACCGCCTGATGCTTCATGAGAATATCGGTTTGCCGCATCGCAAGCATCTGTATCAGATTATGGCGAATGAGTTGAAGATTCCTCATGTAATGGTTTCTTCTATTTACATGGCGGTGCAGGCAATCATAATCGTAGGATATATAATGTGTTTAGGTTACGGTTATTGGTATTTGGCAGGTATAATTCTTTTGCTTTGTTTTCTTTATATCTGTTTTATGAAGAAGTATTTCGGATTGCACCAGTCTACGTGAGTAATGCTGAAATGATGATTAGTAAAATAATGAAGGGCGATGGAGACTAAAATCTCCATCGCCTTTCGTCTTTTTTTGAAATATAAATCGTACCTTTGTCATACACCAATCAGGTTATAATAATAACATGGAACAGATGCGTAAACTGCCGATAGGCATACAGACTTTTGATAAACTTCGTGAAGGGAATTTTCTTTATGTAGATAAAACTGCTATGATTTATCAAATAGCATCTACTTCTACTCCTTATTTCCTAAGCCGTCCCCGTCGTTTTGGCAAGAGTCTGCTTCTTTCTACCTTTGAAGCCTACTTTCAAGGGCGTAAAGACTTGTTTCAGGGCTTGGCCATCGAACAGTTGGAAACGAAGTGGGAACAGTATCCTGTTCTACATCTTGACTTGAATGCCCGGAAATATGAAGCTGCTGCTGACCTGACGGCTATGCTTAATCAGTATCTGGAGAAATGGGAGCTGCTCTATGGTCAGGAGAAGAAAGACCGTAGTCCGGAGGAGCGTTTTGCTTACGTGATAGAGCGGGCATGCACGCTGACAGGAAAGCAGGTTGTTGTGCTGATTGATGAGTATGACAAGCCATTGCTTCAAGCGGTCTTGGATGAGAACTTGCTGGATGAGTATCGGAAAACATTGAAAGCATTCTACGGTGTCTTGAAGAGCGCTGACCGTTATCTTCGTTTTGTTTTCCTGACCGGAGTGACCAAGTTTGCGCAAGTAAGTGTGTTCAGTGACTTGAACCAGCTGAATGATATCAGCATGAAGTCTCCTTACGCTGCTTTGTGTGGTATTACCAAAGAGGAGTTGGTGAAAACCTTTCTGCCGGAACTTGAGAGACTGGCTAAACGAAGAGGGATATCTTTACAAGAAGTGATTGATTTGATGGAACGTCAATATGATGGTTACCATTTTCATCCGGAAGGTGTAGGAATGTTCAATCCGTTCAGTGTATTGAATGCTTTTGATGCAGAAGAGATGGGGTACTATTGGTTTCAGACCGGCACACCTACTTACTTGGTTGACTTGCTGAAGCAGAGTGATTACGATATACGTCTATTGATAGATGGAGTGGAAGTGCTGGCTTCCGCTTTCTCCGAATATCGTGCGGAAACAAATAATCCTCTTCCGATGATTTATCAAAGTGGTTATTTGACCATAAAAGGGTATGATGATGATGTGAAGCTATACACTTTAGGCTTTCCGAATGATGAGGTACGTTACGGCTTTCTGAATTTTCTGGTACCCTATTATACCAATGTATCCAATGATGAGACTGGTTTCCACATCGCTAAATTCATGCGTGAATTGAAGAGTGGGGATGTGGAGGCGTTTATGGAGCGTCTTAAGATATTCTTTTCCGATATTCCGTACGAGTTGAGTGATGATACGGAACGTCATTATCAGGTTATTTTTCATGTAGTGTTTACTTTGCTGGGACAGTTCATCCGGTCTGAGGTTCGCAGCAGCCGTGGTCGTGCGGACGCAGTAGTTCATACTCCTACCGCTATTTATATTTTTGAGTTCAAACTGGACGGTACAGCCGACGCAGCTCTGAAGCAAATAGATGAGAAGGGGTATCTGATTCCTTATACCTTGGATGGCAGGAAATTAGTGAAAGTAGGTGTGAACTTCAGTAAAGAAACACGGAATATTGATGAATATATTGTCGTGGAGGAATAGGAACGAACAATCCTATATACGGAAAAGGCGATGAAGATTTGATTCTTCATCGCCTTTTCCATATTATAGTATTTCACCTTATTTCTTCATTCTCAGCACCCGTATTCCCGTCCATTTATTATTGTCTTTCAGCATTTGGGACAAGGGGACTTTGGAGACGACCACTTTCTTGTCGGTAGAGGAAGCGTGTACCAGCAGGAGTTTGCTATCCGCATAGAAAGCGATTCCCATGTGGGCTACATCCAGCCCCGGAGTGTTGGTGGTGATGGCTATGATATCGCCGTCTTTAATCCACGGGAGACCATCGGCGGGAAGTTTGGCTTTGGGAAGATAGTGAACTTCCTTGCCGGACAAGGATTGTTCAATCTTCTTCATTTTGGCTACGTTCTCCGGCGAATTGGCCAGCTGCTTGTAAAGTTGGGGATGGGAAGACATGTAGGAGATAGACAACCGTTCGGTGTCGGGACTCATGGCGCCCGTTACATCCTGAAGGAAGCCGTTGCGTACGCCATTGTTTATCCAGTCGGCAATATAATGCAGGCGGGAAGTGTACCCGTCGATTTTACCGTCACGGTAACGGATTTTTTGCAGGTTATCGGCGAAAGCGCTTTCCGAGATGTCTCCGTCGGCCAATTTGGGGGTAAGCGTCTCTGCCAGTACATATTCCACCAGCGTGGTACAGTCTACTTCATCGCAGTTGATGACGAGTTCCTCGGGACCATCTGCTTCCAGCGTATGGGCTACGTATGGCACATCCAGATACTTTATTCCATTGCTCAACATATCTTTCCCTCCCTGGGCAGAAACGGAAGTTACCATGGCTGCGGCGCAGAGGGCGCTGAACATAAATTTAGTCATTGTTTTCATTTTTCTCTCTTTTGATTATTATTGTTCTTGAACGTAAAAAGGATGCAGCAAATTTACTACATCCTTTTTATAAAAGCTTAATCCGGAGGGATTAAATTCAATATTGCCGGATTAAATATTTATAATCCTCCTTTTTATCGAACGGAACAAGGGAGAAACCGTATTCAATGGCGTTCTCTTTGCCCGGACGAATCAGATAGGGTTCATGGGCGGTTGCGCCCCAACTGTCGTCTCCACCGACACCCATCATGCGGTAATCAATGAACAAATCGACCATCTTTTCCGGCAGAGGGTCGGTGAGGTGGCGGTGATGGGTCTTTTCGGTACGCGGAGCGCCGTTGTCAATCGTATCGCCGCTGTCCATACTTTCCAGGGGATAGTTGGAGGCGTTCAGCTCAAAGGTGCGGTCGGCGATGAGCAGCAAACCACGTTGCGTCTTATCGGTAAGGGCGCACCAATAGATGTCCGTGCGATGGTTGTTCTCCTGTGGGCGGACATACGGCTCGTACATATCCTTGACCGGGATGGCGTACTCTCCGATGAACTGGGAGGTACGGCGGTCTCGGTAATTCTCTTTCGGACCGCGACCGTAGTAGGTCAAGTCTGTAAAGCTTTCCGGCAACTGCATCCGCAGGCCCACACGCGGTATCATCGGAGCTTGGTCTCCTTCGGCCACGAACCGGTTGTCTACCTTGATGACTCCGCTGGCATATATCTTATAGGTGATGTCCCAACGGGCGTCTGTCTGTGGAAAACGGTAGGTCACCTTTACTGTCGTGGCATTGCTGCCCGGAGTCACTTGGAAACTTTCGGCTTTCGGTTCCTGGTAGCTTGCCTCTTTCCAGGCTTTGAGGCGGACGGGGAGGTTGGCTCCATAATCATTGTCCGTCGGTGCACGCCAGAAGAATGGGCGGGGACCTTGACCGTTCAGTATGTACTCGTGCTTCTTGTATAAATAGGAGGTGAGCAGACCGCTTTGCTTGTCGAAGGTGGCTTTGAAGTCGGGACCGGAGAACGCCACCAAATTTCCCTCTTCCTTAGAAGTGGCGGGCTGCTGTGCCGTAGCCTCTTTCTTGTAGAAAGTATGGACGTAGGTCTGTTCGCGTGCGATGACCGTGCCGGCCGGGAGGAAAGGCTCTGCCGTCTTGATGGCTGCATAGAACTCGATACGCACATCTCCCGTTGTCTGTTTCTCTTTGGGTATGCCGTTCAGGAAGCCGGTGGTTACCGTCTTGCCCGGTGCGGCATGGATATTTTCAATCTTGCCACGGTAGACTTCCTTTCCGTGGTCGCGGATGATGTAGTAGAAGTCGTACTTGTCGAGATTGGTGAAGGAGAAATCATTGCGGATTTTCACGGTGGAAGTCTGCTTGTCGAAATCAAGGAACTTGATGTTCTGGTATACTTTTCCCATCTCTTCTGTCTGTGGCTTGACACTGCGGTCGGGGTATACCACGCCGTTGATGCAGAAATTGCCGTCGGAGGGCGTGCCGTTCTCGCCATAATCGCCGCCATAGGTCCAGTATTTACGGCCGTCGTCTGTTTGGGCGGCAAAGCCCTGGTCTACCCAGTCCCAGATACAGCCGCCCTGGAGGATGGGATATTTTTCGATGATGTCCCAATACTCCTGGAAGTTGCCGAGGCTATTGCCCATGGCATGGGCATACTCGCAAAGAATGAGGGGACGCGTCATCTCCTTGTTCCGGGCATACTTCTCCAGATAGGAAGGGGAAGCGTACATCGGGCAGTAGATGTCCGTATTCCATTCCAACAGTGCGCGTTCATACTGGATGGGACGACTGTCGAGCGTCTTCAAGGTGTTGTAGGTAACGTAGAAATTCAATCCGTTTCCGGCTTCGTTGCCCAGCGACCAGATGATGACTGACGGATGGTTCTTGTCCCGTTCGTACATATTCATGGTACGGTCGAGGTGGGCATTCATGAAGAGCGGATTGTTTCCCAGCGTGCCGCCTACACGCAGGTCGTAACCCATGCCGTGGCTTTCTATATTGGCTTCGTCGATGACGTAGATACCATATTCGTCACAGAGTTCGTAGAAACGTTCCTGCTGGGGATAGTGACAGGTGCGGACGGTATTGACATTGTATCTCTTCCAAAGCTCGAAATCTTTCTTCATCAGTTCTTCGGAGACATAGTGACCGGTATTCTCGTTGTGTTCGTGATAGTTCACGCCTTTCACGAGGATAGGTTGTCCGTTTACCAACAGTTGCTTGTCCTTGATTTCCACTGTACGGAAACCTACTTTGCAGCTTGTCGCTTCAATCACATCTCCGTTCGGGCGCTTCAAGCTGACGACGAGGGTATAGAGGTTGGGCGTTTCGGCTGTCCATTGCAGGGGTTCCTGGATGGTCTTCTTGGTGAATTCCACTTCCGTTTGGTCACCGCTGACCTGAGTAGAGGACTGGGCTATCTGCTGGTCGTTCTTGTCCAGCAGGCGGTAACCAACGACAAATGGGGAATTTTGTCCGCTTTCATTGGTAAACTGCACCTTTACCTTGAGGATACCGTTCCGGTAGTTCTCATCCAAAGGAGACTCCACCTTGAAGTCCGTGAGATGGATTTGAGGCTGGGCATATAAGTAAATGTCCCGTTCGATACCACTGATGCGCCAGAAGTCCTGGCATTCCAGATAGTTGGCATCGGAAAAGCGGTGTATCTGAATGGCAATGACATTCTTCCCTTTCTTGGCAATGGCGCTGACGTTGAAACGCGCCGGAGTCTTTGCATCTTTACTCATGCCTACAAACTTGCCGTTGAGGTAGTAGAAGGCTGCCCCGCGTACACCGTCGGCACTCAGGAAAATCTCCTTATCGTCCCAGTCTCCCGGAAGAGTGAACTCGCGGCGGTAGGTGCCGGTGGGATTCCATTCTTGGGGAACGTACGGAGGGTTGGGCTTGTCCCAATAAGGAGGATAGCCCGAAGAACAGAACTCATAGGGATGGTTCACGTAGATGGGCGTGCCGAATCCTTGCAACTCCCAGTTTCCGGGTACATTGATGTCCGGCCAGCGGCTGGCGTCCACACGGTCCATCATGAAGTCCGTGGGGCGGTCGGCGAAGGTTTCCACATAATGGAATTTCCATTTCCCGTTAAGGGACAAGCGGAAGGTTCCGTTCTTGCGGTCATTGATGACGGCATCAGCCTCCGTGACGTAGGAGGTGAACGTGCTGCGGGCAGGCTCCCGGTTGATGCTTGTCAGCTTGGGGTTGGTAATCTCTTCGTAGCGATTGTTCTCCTGAGCAGTCAGGGCAAAGGGAAAAGCTGCGAGGCAAGTGAGTAAAAAATACTTTTTATTCATAATTGCTTTTATTTCTTTGTGGTAGGTTCAGAGACCGGGAATACGAGCCCTTCACGCAACCACTTCTCCAGTTCTTCCGTCCATTGACGCTTGTAGGTGAAGTTGTCCCGGAATCCCCAGCCATGTCCGCCGGTGGGGTAGGCATGCAGGCTGGCAGGTACTTTATGGTCGCGCAGGGCAAGGAAGTAACCGATGCCGTTGATGGGCGGCACTGCGTCATCGTCCGAAGAAAGCATGATGAAAGCTTGCGGAGTGCGTGGGGACACTTGCCTTTCGAGGGAGTATTTTTGTTCCAGTTCCTGAGATGGATTTTCTCCGATAAGGTTCTTACGGGAACCTCCATGGGTAACGCCTTTCTGCATGGAAATCACCGGATAGAACAAGATCTGGAAGTCGGGACGGGTCTTGTCACTGCTGTATAGTGTGGCAAGCGAAGCTGCCAGATGGCCGCCGGCAGAAGCGCCCATGATGCCTACACGCTGAGGATTGACACCCCATTCGGCGGCATGTTCGCGTACCATGCGGATGGCTTGTTCGGCATCGGAAAGGGGCACTTCATGGTGCCCGTTGGGCATACGGTATTTCAGTACTGCATAGGTGATGCCTTGTGTGTTGAACCAGGGAGCCATGTCGTGTCCCTCGTGCTTCATGGCCAGCCCCCCGTAGCCGCCTCCCGGACACATGATGATGGCCATGCCGTTGGGGTGGGAGGCAGGGTACACCGTAAGGGTAGGGGTGGTGACATCGGACACCCATTCGTTGTTATGGTTCTGTCCGGAATTGGTCAGTTCGTTGTTATTGGGGGCACCGTTGGGCCATAGGGGCAGCTCAACGGGCTTTTGTGCAGATAACATGGTCGCTGCAAATAGAAAAGATAAAAGTAGAATCTTTTTCATGTTCTTGGTATTTAAAAGTTATTTGGTTTTCATGGAAGCTTTGATGAGGTAGAATATCAGAATGGCATAAGCACCCAGCGCCAGCACTTCGGACCAGGTGTTCTGCAACCATGCATCGTTTACGAGGTTGATTCCTCCGAAACGCATGGCAGCACTTGCCACGCCCATCAATGCACCGCCGGCAATGAAACCGGAGGCAAGCAGGGTACCTTTCTCCCCGCGTTCGGCATTGAGAGCGGCATCCTTGCTGCGGCTGGTCACGTACCAGTTGATGGCACCGCCCACTACCAACGGAACATTCAGTTCCAATGGGATGAACATACCCAATGCAAATGCCAGTGCGGGAATCTTGCAGAAATTGAGGATGACGGCCAGCACTGCACCGATGCCGTAGAGCAGCCAAGGAGCACCCACACCGTTCATCAGAGGTTCGATAACGGCCGCCATGGCATTGGCTTGCGGAGCGGCCAGCTGTCCGCTGGTGAAACCGTATGTCTTGTTTAGGATAATCATTACACCACCTACGGTAGCGGCAGAAACGATGGTTCCGAGGAACTTCCAGGTCTCCTGCTTGGCAGGCGTGCTACCCAGCCAGTAACCGATTTTCAAGTCTGTGATGAAGCCTCCCGCCATGGACAGTGCCGTACATACAACACCGCCCATCACCAGTGCCGCAACCATCCCTTCGGGACCTTTCAGCCCTACGGCTACCATGACTACGGATGCCAGGATTAATGTCATCAGCGTCATTCCGGATACGGGGTTTGTGCCCACAATCGCAATGGCATTGGCTGCCACGGTGGTGAACAGGAAAGCGATACCTGCAACAAGCAGGATAGCTACAATGGTATGTGTCAAGTTGCCCTGCATCACATCGAAGTAGAAGAAGAGAACAACCAGCAGCAGCGTGATGATGGAACCGATGGCGATAATCTTCATAGAGATGTCCCGCTGTGTGCGTTTCACACTGGCTTCCACGTTGGACTTACCTCCCATTTCCTTGGCAGCCAGTCCTACGGCACTCTTGATGATGCCCCAAGACTTGATAATGCCGATGATACCTGCCATGGCAATGCCACCGATACCGATGCTCTTGGCATAGTATTTGAAGATTTCTTCCGGAGCCATAGCGCCTATGGTTGCCGTGATTTCGGGGTTCCATTGGTTCAGTACGGAATCTCCCCAAATCATGGACATACCGGGGATGATAATCCACCATACGGCCAGTGAGCCGGCACAGATGATGGACGCGTATTTCAGTCCCACAATATAACCCAGACCGAGCACGGCAGCACCCGTATTAACCTTGAATACCAGCTTGGCTTTCTCGGCCAGCATTTCGCCGAAGCCGCATACGCGGGTAGTGAAATTCTCGTTCCACCAGCCGAAGGTTGCCACGATGAAGTCGTATAGACCTCCGATAATACCAGCCATGAGTAATGGTTTTGCCTGGCTTCCGCCCTTTTCACCGGAGACGAGCACTTGTGTGGTGGCTGTCGCCTCGGGGAAGGGATACTTGCCGTGCATGTCGCTCACGAAATATTTGCGGAAGGGGATAAGGAAGAGAATACCCAGCACACCTCCCAGCAGGGAACTGATAAAGACTTGTGCAAAGGTGACGGTGATTTCTTTCGGATAGGTCTCTTGGAGAATATAGAGTGCCGGAAGGGTGAAGATGGCACCTGCCACGATGACGCCCGAGCTGGCACCGATAGACTGGATAATGACGTTTTCGCCCAATGCGTTTTTGCGTTTGGCGGCACCCGATACGCCGACGGCAATGATGGCGATGGGGATGGCGGCTTCGAATACTTGTCCCACCTTCAGCCCCAGATAGGCGGCTGCGGCCGAAAAGAGGATGGCCATCAGAATACCCCATGTCACCGACCAGGCATTTACTTCTGAATACTTCTTATCCGGGCTCATCAGAGGGTTGTACACTTCTCCCGGTTTCAATTCACGGAACGCATTTTCCGGTAGTCCGGTAATAGGTTCTTCTTCTTGTTTCATAGGTTTTGTAGTTTTATGTTTTTCTTTAATAGACTTCAAAGATAGTGCAAACCGAATGCTGGATAAAATGAGCAAGCTCATTATTATTCTGCTGAGGTGCAGCCTATCTTCGCATTTTAGGCAAAGAAAGCAAAAAAAAAGGAGATTTAAAAAAATCTCCTTAATTCTGTATGGTAAAATGCTTATTTGGCATCTTTAGCGGTCATGTCCCCTTCGATAAATAATCGCATGATTTCCGTTTTGGCATTGGTGCGCAGGGTAATGGATTTCTTGAAGTGTCCGGGGTATCTTCCGGTTCCATTATAAGTTACTTTCACTGTTCCAGTCTTTCCCGGTGCTATCGGTTCTTGTGAATATTCGGGAACGGTACATCCGCAGGAAGCTACAGCCTGATGGATGACAAGCGGAGCATCGCCTACGTTCGTAAACTTAAAGGTGTAGCTGACCACAGGACTGTTTTCGGAGAATGTGCCGAAGTTGTGGGTGGTCTGTTCGAATTTGATGTCTGCCTTTCCTTGTGCATAGGCATAACCGATGCTCATAACCAGCAGCATCATATAAAAAACGACTTTCTTCATGTTCTTATCTTTTTTATATTTCAACGGCGCAAAGGTAACCCATTTTCATTAAAATAATGCCTATGGCGTGCGAAATTGTATTAAATCGGGCTCAAAAGGTCTCTGTACGAATGATAAGCAGGGAAAAATAGGGGAAGCGGATGGTCGCTATCCGCTTGCTGTCATTGATATACTTCTCTTCCGGAGTGCCTACATTCTCAAAATAGTGATACCGGTATTCGGGATGCAGGCGGATGCAGCGGTGAATCTCATCGGTGCATCTGGACAGCTTCATGATGACAACCGCACTGTTTTCGCTTGTCAGTTTCTCTATCTCTTCTGTCGTAGTAATGCCGGGTATCACCGTCAGCCGCTCTTCCTGGCTGGCCACATGGAGCCCGCCCAGTGCGCCGGCGGCAATGAAGGCGGGGATACCGGGGATGTGCTTCACGGGGATGCCGTCTGCCTGCAATTTGTCATATACATAGTGTATGGAAGAGTAGAATCCGGCATCTCCTTCGGCAACGATGCAGACTTTCTTTCCTTGTTGCCGGAGGGTGGAGCTCTCCATATAGACCTCGTTGTAGGCGCTCAGGGCTTTTTCACGCAGTTTGCTCATGGGGAGTGGAAAGCGGCGTACCGTGTTTTCCGGGATGTCGAGTTGCGATAGGATGTCGGCTGCGCGTGAAACTCTGTTTCCATCCTTAGTCAGTGTTTCGGGACAGAAGATACAGTCGGCTGCCTGCAGGGCTGTCAAGCCTTTTACGGTAATCAGTTCCGGTTCGCCGGGACCGAGAGATACAAATATGACGGGGAACATTTGAATGAAGACATTAAAGGTTAAAAATTAAAGAACAGCAAAACGGCTACAAAAGTGGGGAAATAATCAGTAGCAAACAAGATATTCGCTATCTTTGTTATTTACTAAAACAATCTGTTTTTTATGGATTATCAACTGAACACCCGCTTGAATGGCAACATAGCCATGACTTCCAGCTACCATGAGCGTGCGTCGCTGCAACGTGACAAGACTCTGTATAAATTCATTTGGGTACAGAGCGGTACGCTCACTCTGGAAATAGACCATATCTCCATGCGCTTGGAAAAGGACGAAATCGTGACCTTGACCCCGTTGCATCACCTGGAGGTAAAAGAGGTGGACGGTGAATACCTGACGTTTGTATTCAACAGCAATTTTTATTGCATCTATGGACATGACAACGAGGTCTCTTGCAACGGATTCCTTTTTTATGGCTCTTCCAAGGTGATGAGACTGGCGCTTTCTGCCGGGCAGTCTTCCAACCTGCATGACATAGTCCGCATTTTCCGGCAGGAATCGGTCATCCATGACAACCTGCAGGAGGAGATGCTGCGGATTGTCTTGAAACGTTTCATCATTACCTGCACACGCATTGCGCGCCAGCGTTTTGGGGTGGGGCAGGAGAAGGAAAAGACGTTTGACATCATCCGGCAGTATTACGTATTAGTGGACCGGCATTTCAAGGAGAAGAAGCAAGTGCAGGATTATGCCGATATTCTTTGCCGTTCTCCCAAGACACTTTCCAATCTGTTCTCGACCTGCGGGTTGCCTTCCCCTTTACGGGTGATTCATGACCGCATTGAGGCAGAAGCCATGAGATTGCTGCTGTATACCCACAAAAGCGCTAAGGAAATCAGCTCCATTCTGGGCTTCGAAGACTTGTCCGCGTTCAGCCGTTTTTTCAAGAAAATGACCGGCGAGAGTGTCTCGGACTACCGGAAAAGAGTGAAACGGGAAGAATTGCCAACTGTTGCGGAATAATTGCCATTTCGTACGTGGTGGAAAACAAGGAACTTTGCAAAAACAAAAATCAAGTCATATTACTGAAACCATTTAAAAAGTAGAACAAAGATGAAAACGAAATTGCAAAACTTGTTTATGGCTGCGTTGACGCTGGCCGCTTCCACTCAAAAGTTGGGTGTTAATTTGATTCGTGTAGCCATCCTGGTTATTTTCGTATGGATTGGTGGGTTGAAATTCTGGAATTATGAGGCTGAAGGGATTGTCCCTTTTGTGGCGAACAGCCCGTTCATGAGCTTCTTTTATACAAAGAGTGCCCCGGAGTACAAGGAGTATAAGCTGAAAGAGGGCGAGTTCAATGAGGCGAAACATCAGTGGCACGTGGAGAACAATACGTATGGTTTCTCTCACGGTCTGGGCATTCTGATTATGACCATCGGCATTCTGACATTTCTGGGGATATTCTCTCCGAAAATCGGACTGGCGGGAGCTGCACTGGCCATTGTCATGACAATAGGTACCCTCTCTTTCCTGGTGACAACCCCTGAGGTGTGGGTGCCCGACTTGGGAAGCGGGGAGCACGGCTTTCCGTTGCTGACGGGGGCAGGGCGCTTGGTCATCAAGGATACGGCCATTCTTGCCGGTGCCATTGTCGTACTGTCTGACAGTGCAAAAAGAGTATTGAACCAATTAAGGAAATAGACGTATGAAACAGTATGATGTCATTATCATCGGATTCGGCAAAGGCGGAAAGACATTGGCTGCCGAGTTGGCAAAACGGAAGCTGGACGTTGCCGTAGTGGAGCGTTCGGAAAAGATGTACGGAGGGACATGTATCAATATCGGTTGCATTCCCACAAAAACATTGGTGCATGCGGCAAAGCATGCGGACAAAGACGCTTCTTGGGAGGTCAAGAAGGCATACTATCGTCAGTCCATTGCAAGGAAGGAAGAGGTCGTCTCTTTCCTACGTCAGAAGAACTATCACAATCTGGCCGACAATCCTCATATAACGGTCTATACGGGTATCGGCTCCTTTGCAGGTCCGGATGTGGTGGAAGTTGGGATGGTGGAAGGGACATTACAATTGCAAGCTCCCCGGATATTCATCAATACGGGTGCCGAAACCGTCATTCCACCGATAGAGGGGATACAAGGTAACCCACGGGTATATACCAGCACCTCCATTATGGAACTGACTGAGCTGCCGGCACAGCTCGTCATTGTAGGTGGGGGATACATCGGACTAGAATTTGCTTCCATGTATGCTTCATTCGGTTCGCAAGTCACGGTGCTCGAGGGCTCTTCCGAACTGATATCCCGGGAGGACCGGGACATTGCGGACAGTGTCCGGGAGGTATTGGAACAGAAAGGAATCGTTTTCAGGCTGAATGCACGCGTGCAGTCCGTGAAAGACTCTGACGTCATTTACCGGGATGCGGTCACGGGAGAGGAACATCAGTTACACGCAGATGCCATCCTGCTGGCTACCGGCCGGCGTCCGAATACGGCTGGCTTGAATCTGGCGGCGGCAGGTGTAGAGGTGAATGAGCGCGGTGCTATTGTGGTGGACGACTATTTGCAGACTACCAACCCCAAGATACATGCTATCGGTGATGTAAAGGGCGGTTTGCAGTTTACCTACATTTCTTTGGATGATTACCGCATTCTGCGCGAAGACCTTTTCGGGGCAGGAGAACGCAAGGTGTCCGACCGTGACCCGGTGAGCTATTCGGTATTCATCGACCCGCCGCTTTCACGCATCGGGCTGAGCGAAGCGGAAGCACGCAAGAAAGGATTGAATATAAAGGTCAACAAACTGCCGGTAGCCGCTGTTCCGCGTGCCAGGACTTTGGGCGATACGAACGGATTGTTCAAGGTGGTGGTGGACGCCGATACGGACAAGATAGTGGGATGTACGCTGTTTGGTCCGGAATCGAGCGAGGTCATCAACTTGGTGGCAATGGCCATGAAGACCGGGCAGGAATATACCTTCCTCCGTGATTTTGTCTTTACACATCCCAGCATGAGCGAAGCGCTGAATGACTTGATGGGCTTTTAAAGATTATTTAGGCACAATATCCACCAATTTGCGGGAAGAGCATTTGCGTATTTCCCCAAAAATGACGAATATTGTGCCCGAATTCTATAAACCCCAATAGTCATGACCCGGATATCTGCCATAGGCATTGCACTGCTGTGCATTTTATGCGTAACCTCTTGCGGCTTAAAATCAAGACAGACTACTACCGAATCTTCTTCCGAAACGGGCTATTCTCCGGTTACGACAGACACGGCAGCTACCATTGTACCGTGCTATGCCAAAGGCTATACGGTGAAATATCTTCCGCACCATGTCCGTCTGGTGGATATACACGACCCTCAAAAAGAAAGCAGCAGCACTTTCCACTATGCGCTGGTACCGAAAGGCATAAAGCCTGTCGGTATACCGAGCGACTATACGGTGATTGAAACGCCGGTAGAGCACGTTATGTGTATGACATCCCTGCAACTTTCCAACTTCATCCGTCTGGATGCCTGCGATTATGTGGTGGGCATCACCAGTACGCGCCATCTCTTCAACAAGGAGATGAACGAACGTTTGAAGTCCGGCGAGACCGTGAAGATTGGTATCGAAGGGAACTTTGATAATGAAGTGATAATGAGCATGAATCCGGATGTTATCTTTATCTCTCCTTTCAAGCGGGGCGGATATGATGCCATGCGGGAAATCGGTATTCCACTGGTTCCCCATTTGGGATATAAGGAGATGACCCCGTTGGGGCAGGCTGAATGGATAAAATTCATCGGCATGTTTATAGGCCAGGAAGTGGAGGCGAATGAAAAGTTTGCTGCGATAGAGAAGCGCTATAACGAATTGAAGGAGCTGGCTGCCAACGTGAAGAAGCGTCCGATGGTATTCAGCGGCGAGATACGGGGTGGCAACTGGTATGCAGTGGGAGGAAAGAGCTTTCTTGCCGAACTGTTCCGTGATGCCGGTGCGGATTATTTCTTGAAAGACGATCCCCGTTCGGGAGGTGTCACGCTGGATTTTGAAACCGTATATAGCCAGGCGGAGAGTGCCGACTATTGGCGCATTGTCAACAGCTATGACGGGACATTCACGTATGATGCCTTGAAGTCCCTCGACCCGCGTTATGCCGACTTCCGTGCGTTTCGTGAGAAGGGAGTGGTATACTGCAACATGCGTGAGAAACCCTTCTACGAAAGTATGCCCATGCAGCCCGAAATTGTATTGGAAGACTTGATACATGCTTTCCATCCCGATTTGTTGCCTGACTATAAACCGACTTACTACGAACTGCTGAAATGATAAAAAGACCCGTACTTCCGTTGATGTTGCTGACACTGGCATCTATCTTTCTTTTTTTCCTGCTGAACCTGCTTTTGGGGTCGGTTCACATTCCTCTGCGCTCCGTGTGGAACATATTGTGGGGAAATACGGATGAATCCGTTATTTGGCAGAATATTATCTGGAAGTCCCGCGTGCCCCAAGCGTTGACGGCATTGGTGGCGGGAGCAGGGCTGTCAGTCAGCGGTCTGCAGATGCAGACGGTGTTCCGCAATCCGCTGGCAGGGCCTTCGGTATTGGGCATCAGTTCAGGTGCCAGCCTGGGTGTGGCTTGTGTGGTATTACTGTCCGGGGCGATGGGCGGTGTGGCATTGAGCCGTTTGGGGTATATGGGCGAGGTTGCCTTGTCGGTTGCCGCCATTATCGGTGCGCTGGCTGTGATGGCGCTCATTGTCTATGTCTCCCAGAAGGTGAAGGGCAACGTGACGCTGCTGATAATCGGTGTGATGATAGGCTATGTGGCAAGTGCCGTCATCGGCGTATTGAAATATTTCAGTGTGGAGGAAGATATACGTGCATATGTCATTTGGGGATTGGGTAGCTTTGCCCGTGTTTCGGGCGACCAGATGGTGCTGTTTGTCTGCATCATGGCTGTGCTGCTTCCGTTGTCCTTCCTGCTGATAAAGACGATGAATCTGTTGCTGCTGGGCGATGGCTATGCACGCAATCTGGGACTGAACATCAAGCGGGCACGCCTGCTGGTTATCTCATGCTCCGGCGTGCTGGTGGCTATTGTAACGGCCTATTGCGGTCCGATTATGTTTATCGGATTGGCGGTTCCCCATCTGTGCCGTGCCATCTTCCACTCTTCGGACCATCGGGTACTGATGCCTGCCACATTGCTGGTAGGCGCTTCCCTGGCATTGGTCTGCAATCTGATAGCCCGTATGCCCGGCTTCGAGGGAGCTTTGCCGGTCAACTCGGTGACGGCACTGGTAGGTGCGCCGGTAGTGGCTTCTGTACTTTTTAGAAAACGGAAAGGAGAATTGAATGAATAAGGAAACCATACATATAGAGAATCTTTCCATCGGTTACCCCGGTAAGGGGGATGTGAAAGTGGTGGCAGACGGCATTTGCGCCGGAATCAACAGTGGTGAGCTGACTTGCTTGTTGGGAGCTAATGGAGTGGGGAAGTCCACGCTGCTCCGTACGTTGTCCGCCTTCCAGCCGAAACTTGGCGGAAACATATTTATTGAAGGAAAAGAGATTGGGGACTATACCGACAAGCAGCTTTCGCGCGTCATTAGTGTGGTGCTGACGGAGAAGTGCGATATACGCAATATGTCCGTCGTAGAACTGATAGGTCTGGGGCGTAGCCCCTACACCGGTTTCTGGGGAACTCTTTCGAAAGAGGACAAGACTGTGGTGGACAAATCCATCGCCCTGGTAGGCATTCCCCATCTGGCACACCGCATGGTGCATACGCTGAGTGACGGTGAACGGCAGAAGGTGATGATAGCCAAGGCGCTCGCCCAGGAAACTCCCGTCATCTATCTGGATGAACCGACAGCTTTCCTTGATTTTCCCAGTAAAGTAGAGATGATGCAACTGCTTCACCAGCTCAGCCGGCAAACGGACAAGACGATTTTCCTTTCTACTCACGACCTGGAACTGGCCCTGCAGATAGCGGACAAAATATGGCTGATGGACAAGGTGAACGGCGTAACTATCGGTACGCCCGAGGACCTTTCGTTGAACGGCAGCCTGAGCAACTTCTTTGCCCGTAAGGGTATTGCCTTTGATTTGGAAACGGGACTGTTCAGGGTAGCCAATGAATATACCTCCCAGATACGCTTGGCGGGCCACGGGCAGAAGTATGCCATGGTGCGCAAGGCACTCCAGAGAAACGGGATTCTGGCAAACCGGAATGTTGAATCGGAGATTTATATCGAAACCGGAGATTTGAAGGGAGACGGCAGCTTCGTATTCCATCGACCGGGCAAGGAGCCGGTAACAGTGTACTCCATTGAGAAATTGCTGCAAATAGTCTTGTCATTCCATTCCCTATGATGCACCATTCTGCAAAGGATAATTATGTCCACTTAACGACGACTCCGGTCCCCCGGCTGATTACGTCATTGGCTGTGCCGACCATCATCAGCATGCTGGTGACGTCCTTCTACAACATGGCAGATACCTATTTTGTGGGTAAAATAAATACCCAGTCTACGGCTGCCGTAGGTATCGTGTTTTCTGTGATGTCCATTATCCAGGCTGTGGGATTCTTCTTCGGTCATGGTTCGGGGAACTACATCTCCCGTAAGTTGGGGGCGCAGGAAACGGAGAGTGCCGAGAAGATGGCATCCACCGGCTTCTTTTTTGCCTTGTTTATCGGAGCGGCTCTGGCTGTGCTGGGATTGCTGTTCCTTACACCGCTTTCCCTTGCTTTGGGGTCGACGCCTACTATTCTTCCGTATACGGAGCGCTATTTGGGAATCATTCTGCTGGGTACTCCTTTTATGACCGCCTCATTGGTGCTGAATAACCAAATACGTTTTCAAGGTAATGCGGCGTATGCCATGGTGGGGATTGTGAGTGGGGCGGTCATCAACGTGGTGCTCGACCCTATCCTGATTTTTGTATGCGATATGGGCATATCCGGTGCCGCACTTGCCACAGTAGTCAGCCAGATATGTAGTTTCATCCTTTTGCTATATATGGGGCGCAGAGGAGGAAATATACGTATACGTTACAGAAACTTTACGCCTACACTGGCTTTCATCAAGGAAATTATTGGGGGTGGAACTCCGTCACTCACCCGGCAGGGACTGGCAAGCGTGGCAACCATTTTGCTGAACGTGGCGGCCGGTGCATATGGTGACGCAGCTATTGCAGGGATGTCCATTGTGACGCGTATCTCTATGTTTATCAATGCTTTCCTAATTGGTTTCGGGCAAGGCTTCCAACCGGTATGCGGATTCAATTATGGTGCCGGGCTGTATGCCAGAGTGCGCCAAGGATTCTGGTTCTGTGTGAAGGTAGGCTTTTTCTTTTTGCTGGTTTGTGCGGTGGCAGGTATGGGATATGCCGAGGAGATTGTCTCCATCTTCCGCAAGGGAGACCCTGCTGTTGTAGCTACCGGTGCGGCAGCATTGCGCTGGCAGTTCATCACCTATCCGTTGGGTGCATGGATTGTGGTCAGCAACATGATGCTGCAGACTATCCGCAAGCCCGTACGCGCTACGATACTTTCCTCTGCCCGTCAAGGGCTGTTCTTCATCCCCCTCATCTTCATTCTTCCTTATTTCTTAGGACTGAAAGGGGTGGAGATGTGCCAGGCGGCGTCGGACATGCTGACCTTCTTCCTCGCCATTCCATTGACCTGCGGGGTGCTGGCGGAGATGAAGAGGAAGGAGGCGGAACAACTGCAACAGCGGCAATCTTGAAGTTTCTGCGTCCCTATTCAATTTTCACGGGAGCTATCGGTTGCCGCTTCACTTTATCGAGGGGAGCTGCATGGTACTCGATGCGCCCGAAGTCTATCTGTCTCAAATCAATGCTTCTGATTGTACTGTTGTACATGGTGCGATAGTAGATGATACCGTTTGTCATATCTGTGGCCGATGTCCATTGGGTGGCACTTGGAATATTGGCAGGAACCTGGCCGAGGGGAAACTCGATGCCTACGGGTATATCAAAGTTATTCAGTATCTGAAAACATTGGAGAACGGTTTCCTGTGCGGTATTCTGTGGTGGTGTAGAAGTCTGGTAGAAAGCGGCACGGATAAAGCGGGAAGGGGGAGTCACATCTCCCGGAATTCCCAAAAAGCCGCTTCCCGAACCGAAAGGGGCTATAGTCACATTGCCCAGCGATTTGCTTTCGGCACTGCCCGGGTAGAGGTTCACATAATTGTTTAAGTTGGTCATCTGCCAGTCAAAGCCGGGGGAGTTTGTCAATACTCCCAGTTTGTTTTCATAGAAACGGGGCTGTCCGTCGATGAACTCCAATACCAGTTGGCGGCCGGTCTTGTCTGCAATCCGCCAATGTACGGTGGAGGCGCGTGGGTCAATGGCTATGACCGTCACATTTTCAATAGCCTCCTTTACCTCGTCCACAGTAGAAAAGCTTCCCAACAGCCATGATACCAATTGTAAATCGGCTATGCTCGACGCTTTTCGTGTGGGGTCGTACTCCTCATATTTGCCATATCCGGGAAAGTAGAACAGCCCGGCGGAGAGCCCGGCTTCATTCAGACCTTCGGCCACGAACTCCTTTTGCTCCACTGCCAGGCCTACGTAGCCATAGCGTGAGGTGAACTCCATGCCGGACAGACTGCCTCCGGGTGTCAGTGATTGTTGCGAATAACCGCGCGGTACGATGACGTACTGGCTGTTCAGCTCACTGCCTCCCCATTCGATGGTGCGAGCTACGACGTGCGCATTGTCTTTGGCCGTCAGGGTGATACCGGTACATGCCTCTGCTGTTTGAGGGGCGAAGGTGAGGGCTGTCATTGCTGCCAGCAGGATAGAAATTCTTTTTGCCATATTATTCAGTTTATATTGTTGAGTATCTGTTTGTATACTAAACAACTCTGTATGGCAAAATGTTCCCTTACCAGAACCGGTACCCCAGCGTAAAGAATGCGGCGAAGTTCTTGGGAAAATATCCTCCTTCTTCCGAATGACCTATCATCTGGTTTATCTGCTCATTGACTTTTACCAGTCCCACTTGTGTCTCTGCACCGATGATGAATCTTCTGTATTCAAAAGTAAGTCCCAGGGCAATACCTGCATCGAAACGGTTGTTACCCATTTTCCCGTCTACCATACTGCCGAAAGTGTCTATCTTGAACTGGTATCCTCCCTGCATACTGCTGCTGCTATAATCGTAAGTCTCACCGGAAGTCTTGCCTGCCACACCTATGGCCGCATAAGGGCCGACACTCAGCGAGGCATGATAATCCTTGCCCAGATGGAGGCGGGCCGCTATCATGAGGGGGATTTGCAGATACAGTTCATGCATTTTGGCCTTGCCGATGTGGCTTATCTCGTCTTTACCGCCGATGGACACGAATTCCAATGCGGATTGCAGCACCCAGGTCTTGTTGAGGACATATTCTGCACCGACACCAGCTTTGTAAGCTATTTGGGTGTCACTACTGGAGTGTTTTCCATGAAAATGGGAGGTACCGATTCCTGCTTTTGCATGAAAGGACAGCGGGCTTTGTGCCAGACCGGTCAGTACGGTCATTGCCATACAGACGGTAATGATTATCTTCTTCTTCATGAGTAAATTTTTCCGTTTTCGGTTATGAGTAATATTGTTAGTTCGCCATTGGGCAGTAAGGGGGCACAGTGCCGGTGACAGAGCTCAATCAGTGCCTTGCCAAACTTTTCCAGCAGCTCTTCGGGAATGATGTCCCAGAGTTCGCGCGCCAGGTTCATCTGTCCGATGGCGGCAAGTGTTTCTTCGCTGCATCCCGTCTGGCGTGCCAGGTCTTGAATGAATTCCTTATTCATGGTCACTTTCTTGCTGTGGGTATCCAGATTGCCTTCGGCCAGTTTCACGGCCTTTCCCATCATCACGCCGAGGGTGACGTGCGGTACTTGCTCTTCGGCTGCTATTTTCAAGGTTTCGCCGATAAAGTTGCCGTAATGCACGAAAGCCTGGGTGGGGAGGTCGGGATAATACGCCTTGATGAAACGTTCGCTCTTTGCACCGGAGCTGATGACGATACGAGGGTTCCGGGTCGCCTTTGCCACTTCCATGGACTTCCGGATGGAATTGACGAAGGCTTCCGAGGAGAATGGCTTCACGATGCCGGAGGTCCCGATAATGGAAATGCCTCCTTCGATACCGAGGCGGGGATTGAAGGTGCGTTTGGCTATTTCTTCTCCACCGGGGATGGAGATGGTAATGAGAATAGGATTGGGCTGTTTGGCAATATGGAGGCGTTCAAGCCATAGCTTGACGTTCTTCTTTATCATTTCGCGCGGGGTGTCGTTGATGGCAGAGCTACCGAGCTCAAGTCCCAGACCGGGCATGGTGACGACACCTACGCCTTCGCCGCCGCAGACGATGATGTTGTAGTCGTCCTGGGGAGTGTCTTCCGGCAGCGGGTCGTCTATGCGGAAAGGTATGGCTATATTGGCCACAACTTTCATCCCGTTGGTGATGTCCGGGTCGTCGCCGGCATCCTTGATGACGGTAGCGCTTGTCTCGAACATGCCGTCACCGTTTTCCAGAAGGTCGGAGTGGGGAATATGGTGCTGAGGCTCTACGGGAACCTGGATGGTTTCTCCGTTGGGAAGAACTACCGGAAATTCCGTAGGACGCTTTTTGAAGTAGATATTGAATACATCCCAGGTGGCGGCTACGGCGGCAGCGGCGGCACATGTTCCGGTGGTCAGTCCGCTGCGCAGGGGGAAGAAGTCGGGTAAATGTTTCTCGATTATGCGGCGCAGGCCATGCTCGCCGTTTACACAGATAAACTTGTCGGATGTCTTGGGGCGGCAGATGGCAAAGATGCGTATACCCAGTTGCCGGGCAGCTTCCACCTTTTCGCAGAATCCGCCCGATATCCCGCTTTCTTTGAGGAGGATGGCTTCGGGATGAAGCTGTTTCATCAGGACTTGCTCGTCTTCTCCGGGCGTGTAGTAGTAGAGGTTCTTCTCGGAGAAACCTTGTTCCCGGGCGAGCTTGCGCGAGCTGTCACGGTCGAGGATGCGGAAGTAACAGCAGGCATTCTGCCACAAAGGCTTCAGCTTACCTATGGTCTGTACGCCGGTCAGTGCAAGTAAGATGAAAATCTTTTCTTTCTGTATCTTCTCGATGGCATCGTCATAATCCCTGCACCAGGTGATGTGTTCTTCATCGCGTTTCGGGAAGATACGCTCGAAACGGATGACGGGGATATTCGATTCCACGGAGACTTGTTCCAGAGTCTCATGCAGCTGTGTGGCAAAGGGGTGCGCGGCGTCTATCAGCAGCTTTATGTGATGCTGTGCACAGAATGTTTCTATTTCTATTGCATCCATCGCGCCTTGCAGGCGGATGCCATTATGCAGAAGTACGTCCTGCTCATCCCCTTTGGTAGAATAGTAGAAAGTTTTTCCGGCTTCTTCAAGGGTTTGGATGGCTATGCGTCCTTCGGTGGTTCCGCCAAATATTAATATCATGTTTGAATGTTTATGGGTGATTAATCGTTGATTTATTTCCGGTACAGATGCTTGAACTCGTGTGCATAGAGCCGTGACAGACCTTCACGGTTGCCGATGGCTTCGCCTACGACAATCATGGTTGTCAAGGTGAGGTTATTTTCCTTCACTATTCTGGCAAGGTCTTTGAGTTCCCCCCTGAATATTTGTTCGTCTTTCCATGTCAAGTGGTAGCAGACAGCTACGGGGGTAGTTTCCGGATATTCCTGCAACAGTTCTTCCTGCACCTGCTTCGCAATGCTTGCACTGAGGAAGATGCACATGGTACTTTGTGAGCGTGCCATGAGATGTAGCTTTTCGCGTTCGGGCATGGGCGTACGTCCTTCGCCGCGTGTTAGGATGATGCTTTGCACTTTTTCCGGAATGGTGAACTGCGACTTCAAGGCAGCTGCCGCCGCCTGGAAGGAGGATATGCCGGGGGTGATGTGGTAGCTCATACCGTGCTGGTCAAAGTAGTTCATTTGTTCCTGAATGGCACCATAGATACAAGGGTCACCCGTATGCAGGCGTACGATGAATTTTCCCTTGTCATAGAACTTCTTCATCACTTCAAATTGTTCTTCCAAATCCATGGAAGCGGAGCTGAGTACGGTAGCCCCGGCCTTGGCACAGAGAGTCAGCTCCCTGGGAACGAGACTGCCGGCATACAGAATGAGGTCGGCGCGTTCCAGCATTTGGCGTCCGCGTACGGAAACCAGGTCCGGGTCGCCCGGGCCGGCACCCACTATTTCGATGTGGCCCTGGCGCACAGTTCTTATGTCAAGGGCGGCGGCCACGGTATAGTTCTCTCCTTTCTTCTTGGGCACCAGCAGCCGGGAGTTGTTTGCACTCAGTAAGGCGGCGGCTTCGCTGACGCTGGGGGTACCCATGTGCTTCATGACGGTTTTGCTGGGATGGGGCACCTCTATCTCTGTCAGTTCCTCGGCTGTATAGAAGTAGACCGGGAACTTCTTTTGGAGCGCTTTCACTACCGGTTCGTCACTTTTGGCTTTAATCGTGGAGATGGAGGCGATGCTTTGGGGCATGATGCCGTATTCCTTCAGTGTGTTCATAATCTCTCTTTCTCCACTTTCCGCACGGGACCTGCCAGCCGGGCAAGGCCGATGCCGAGGTGTACGACACAGGGCACGTAGCATATCATAGGCATTTCCGGGAAGTTGGGGACTTGGGGAGATACGCACAGAATCAGTTTGAAGCGTGAAGGTTTAATGTCCTGCACCCGGTAGAATACTTCTACATGAGGCGGCAGGTGCGCCTCCATCCAGTCCGTGCCTTCATTGCGCACCGTGAGCAGCAGGGCGGTGGGCTTGCCGGAAACGAAGAGGCTGATATGCTCGTTCATGCATACTCTTTTTCTCTTCGGGCGTCTTGGCAAGTTCTGCCAACAGGAGGGTGGAGGGCTCGGCGTTGATGACCGGAAACCACCCGAAACGTTGGGGCAGGGTATCGAGTCCCCATAGACCGGTGCAGTCGCTTTGCGTGGTGACTACCGGTTCGGCCCCGAGGATATTCGCTACCTGGTGGGTCAGTTCGTTGGCTCCTCCGATGTGTCCGGAAAGTACGGAGATGGCAAATTTACCGGTACTGTCCACGCAAACCACGGCAGGGTCGGTATATTTGTTCTTCACGCAAGGAGCGATGGTGCGGACACAGATTCCCATGGCGCCAATGAAGACAAAGGCATCATAGCGGTTGAAGTTTTCCGCTGTGAATTTGCCGGCGGATTCTATATGTGTGCATCCCTCTTCGTGCCTGAGGGTGAAGATTTCGGAGTCGGGAAGTTCGTTGAGTAGTGATTGGGCTATGCTCAAACCGGCTTCGGAGATTAGAATAATAGCTGTTTTCATAATGGGTATGTTTAAGAAAGCGTGGCTTTCATAATTTCAATGGGGTTATATTCGTTCAAGGCGATATGGGTGGAAGGGTGGAGCACCATTCCGTTCCGCTCGATTCCTCGGCAGAACGCCTCCTTGCTTTCTGCCGATACGGAGTTGAAAACGATACAGCCTTCGGGGTGCAGCACTTGTTTCACTTTCTCTATCATTTCCTCCAGATGTCCGCCGTGTCCACCGATGAAGACGGCATCGGGGCGGGCAAAGGGAGTGAGGTCGGTGTGCAGGAAATCTCCGGTTACCGCCGTAATGCCCGGTGCGCCGAAGCGGCAGGAGTTGGTGTCCATCAGCTCTTTTCCTTCGGGGCGTATCTCGAAGGAGATGACGGCGAGATGGGGAAATTGCAGGCGGGCTTCGATGGAGACGGAACCGGTACAGAAACCGATGTCCCAGAAGACGCGGCGGCGGTTCAGTTCCAATGCCTGCAGGGTGAGCAGGCGGATGGGAGCCTTGGTTATCATGCGGGCGCGTCCGTCAAGATGTGCAAACTCTTCATCGGGGATGCCGAAGGGACGGACTGGAAAGTCTGGGGCTTCGCTACCGTGCAGGGAGTTTGTGCGGCATTGTCCGAGATGGCTGTCCAGCAGCAGGCAGTTGGGATGTTCGAAGTCACCGGAAACCGCTTCCCGGGGTGTCATCCGGCGTATGCGTTCCTTTTCGGGATTGCCGAGATGTTCGCCGATGTATAGCGTGTAATGGGAGTACCCGTATTTCAGCATGCGGGCGGCAATGGTGACCGGGGTATGTTCGCGGTCGGTGAGGATGCCTATTTTGGGGGCACGCTCTATGAGGGCACGGTCGAACTCCTGCCAGGGGCGTCCTGTCAGGGAGACGGTGCGCATGTCGTCATACGGCATGACGAGGCGGTGTGCCAATGTCTGCAAGGAATTGAAAGCGGGATAGAGCAGAATGTCTGCCTCGGGAAGCTTACGCTTTATGGTATTGGCAAAACCGAAGAACAACGGGTCGCCGGACGCGAATACAATGATGGAGTTGTCCGTAGCCGTCTCTTCGAAGCGGGTAAATATTTCTTCATAATGGGAAAAGACACAGTCCAGCGGTACGGTGATGGAAATCCATTCGGCCCCGGCAGGCAGCAGAGGACCGACAATCTCCTTATGCCGTATGCCACCGGAGAAGACCTTCCCCTTCCGTATCTGTGCCAGTGCTTCCGGTGGAAAGAAGGGGGAACGGTTGTCATCCATTCCTATGATTATAAATCTGTGTTTCATTCAATGAGTAATCTTATGAAAATATCAAGTAATGTAAGGGGGCATAACAAGTAATGTTATCGGTCGTAACAAGTAATGTTATGGAATGTCTCTTTTCACTTACACATCCCTGCCCGGGCGCAACTGCTCCGCATCGTTGTAGCACAGCACGGAGTTCACCAGCGTGGCAGCTAAGTTACTGCCTCCCTTACGTCCTTCTACGATAATCTTGGGTATTTCCGTAAAGGGTTTCACCATGTGTTTGGACTCCTGCACATGCACGAAGCCTACCGGTGCAGCAACAATGCCCGCCGGATGTGCCTTGCCCTTACGTATCAGGTCGCAGAGTTCCATAAGTGCCGTAGGTGCATTGCCGAATACAAAGAAAGCATCGGGATGCTCCTCCACAGCCAGGCGGATGCCTGCCTGGGTACGGGTGATGCCTTTCTCTGCAGCCATCGTCGCTGTGCGCAGGTCGCCAAGGTAACATTTCACCTCTACGCCCAGCCGCTGCAAAGCTCCTTTGCGGATACCGCTGGCTGCCATCGTGACGTCTGTGACAATGGTCTTGATTCCGCCTTTCTCGATGGCTTGATACAAGGAAGCCACGGCACCTTCGTCCGTATGCAGCAGATACTCCATTTCAAAATCGGCGGTGGTATGTATGGCATGGAGTAAAGCCCATTTATGGTCGAGGGGAATATGTTTGTTCTTCAGTTCCTTTTCGATGGTACGGAAACTGCGAATCATGATGTCTTGCCCGATGCCCGTGGCTTCGGTATTCGTGTCCCGGTAATAGCCGCGCGGAGTGATGAAGGCTCCGTTCCATTCGTAGGACTGTGAGTTGCCTATCAATATGACTGTAAACATATCCACCTCTTCGGGATTGAAATCTCCCAGCGTGGTGATGTGTACCGCTTGTTCCGGGCGTCCTGCCTGGCGTACATATCCCACGGGCGTTTCCGGTGAGCGTCCTTCCTGCAGAAAGAGTTCTTTCAAGCGGTAAAGCTGCCAGTAGCGTCCTTCACTTTTGGGGTTGTAGACTGCCGTCACGAAGTCGGCGGCAGCGGCTGCGATGATACGCCTTTCAATACGCTCCCAGGGAGTCATCAGGTCTGAAAGGGAGATGACACAGAAGTCATGTCCTACGGGAGCTCCCAGCAGTGAGGCTGCCTTTTGGAAAGCGCTGATGCCCGGCAGCGAAACGATTTCCACGTCGCTGTTCCTTTCCCGCTTCATCTCGTAGACAAGCGGCGTCATACCATAGATGCCCGCATCCCCGGAACTGATGACGCAGACCGTCTTTCCCTGCTCTGCCAGCTCGAAAGCCTGCTCGGCACGGGCGCGCTCACGCTTCATGCCGGTATCTATGCATGTTGTTGAGGGGTGGAGATAAGGGGTTACAAACTGGAAATAATACTTATATCCCACCACTACATCTGATTCTTGCAAAGCGGAAATTACGGCGGGAGTTATATCCGATTCATTGCCCGGTCCGATGCCGGCAACAATTATTTTGGGGTGTTTCATATCCATATGTTCTATTGGCATACAAAGATAGAACTTATATTTGATGAAACCGAAAAAACTCTGTGTTAATCCGCGTAATCTGTGGTGAATCCTTATTGTCTAAACCTGTAAGTGCCGGTATTCGCTCGGAGTATAGCCTACGTTCTTCTTGAACACGCGGTTGAAGTGCTGCGAATACTGGTATCCCAGCTCATAGGCAATCTGGCTGACCGTCTTCCCGCTTCCTATAATCATTTCTTTGGCCAGGTCGATGATTTTGTTCTGGATATATTCCTGCGCCGTCTTTCCGGTTTCCTTCTTCACCAAATCTCCGAAATAGTTGGAGGAGAGGAACACTTTGTCTGCGAAGTATTTCACGGAAGGCAGTCCTTCGGTCTGCGGTTTGTCGCTCTGGAAATAGTCGTCTATCAGTGCTTCGAATTTCATCAGGATATCTTTGTTGGCTGCCGAGCGGGTGATGAACTGGCGTTCGTAGAAACGCATGCAGTAGTCCAGCAGCAGTTCGATGTTGCGTGCAATCAGACCCTTGCTGTGCTTGTCGATGGGGCGTTGGATTTCCATCTTAATCTTCTTCAGACAGTCGAGGAAGATTTCTTTCTCGTCTTCGGACAAATGCAGTGCCTCGGTAGAGGAATAGGAAAAGAAGGAATACTGCTTTATTCCCTGTCCCAGCGAGGTGCCTTTTATCAAGTCGGGGTGGAACAGCAGGCCGGAGGCGCTGGGCTGCATACCTTCCAGCATGTTGACCTCGGTCACCTGGCCCGGGGCGAAGCTGGTTACTGTGCCTTCCTGGTAATCGTAAAACTGTTTTCCATAGCGTATATCTCCGCATTTGGTGTTTTTGAGGAAAAGGGCGTATACGCCATAGTTCAACGTGAAATGCCTGGGATATCCGGTAGCTTCGGACAAGTCGACTACGCTGACCAGCGGGTGCAGGGTTTCGAGACCGAACATCTTGTTGTATTGGTCTACTGCATTGAGCTTGATTACTTCTTCCATAAACGTTCCTGTTAGTTTTGTACAAATGTAGAGAATAATCCGGAAAGTACCATATCGCAGGAGGAGGAATCCGTAATATGGTTACAAATGTCCGTAATCTGTGTACATTGAAAAGAGCTACACCCTTTGTCCGGGATGGTGTAGCCATCCGGAGCAAAGGGTGTAGCCTTGGTATGTAAAAGGTGTAACCCTTTTACGCTTGCTGGTTATCAATCTTTTAGCATGGCTTTGATGTGTTCCATATAGAGCTGGCGGATGGCTTTGTTTTCGCCCACTCCCTGCATGCGTACATTCACTTGATAGCCTTGCTTTTCAAGTTCCGTCTTCCACACGCCGGCAATATCTTCCTTGGTATGGTTGCCGCATACCAACAGCAACGGAACCAATGTCACGCTCTTGGGGCGTGTCTCTTTCAGTTGCAGCAGGGTTGCGTCCAGGGTAGGATATCCTTCAATGGTGCTGACGTGGAAGTTCTTCAGTCCATGGGCTTTCATCATGAAGTCGAGCATGGCGTAAGTAGCCGTGCTGGGTAGCTGGTTGCCGTGCCCCACATAGACAATGTCTTCTTTCTTTCCCAGCTGTTCGGCGGTCAGTATACCGATTACCTTCTCGCAGTCTTCGACGGAGTAGAGCAGGGGATTTCCCACTTTTATCTCCTTGAAGAAGGGACGGAGCTTGTCTGCATCCCTGCGGACGGAGGTCATCTCACTGCCTTCTATCAAGGTGGTGCTCTGGACGTAGATGGTCCGGTAGCCTTCGGCGCGAAGTTTCAGCAGTGCATCCGTAGGGCTGTCTTTGTACACACCCTCCTTGGCAAGTCTTTTTCGTACAATCGGCGAGATGTATGCTTCGCGCACTGTAAACTGCGGAAAGGCTTCTTGTGCCTCACGGGTCACGACGTCGAGCGTCAAGGCACGTGTCTGGGGGGCCGAACTGCCATAATGGGTGATGAGCAGAGCCGCCTTCTCCTCTTGTTGTGCGGAGGAGAAGAGGCTGATGCCGAGTAAATAGAGAGTGATGAAAAAATGTTTCATAATTGTTGTTGTTTCTAAATGCGTTATGGAGAGATTATTTTAGTCTGAGTGCCAGGCTGATTACTACCGAACGTCCCGGAGAATACAAGGCGAAGTTCTTGTTCAGCGGGCGGTTGTCCTTCTTGTTGAAGATATTGTCTATGCCGATGCCCGGTTCGATGATAAAGTTGCGGAAGCCGTCGAAGGTATGGCGGGTATTGAGGTTCCAGATGCCGTAGCCCGGAGCATTGCCGTCCGCGTCACCCGGATAATAGACTTTGCTTTGCAGACGACCGTTCAAGTTGAGGTTCAAGGTATAGTCGCTCCAGCTGTGTGTATAGTTTCCGGTGATGGTGGCTGTATGGCGTATGCTGCGCTCGATGTTTTGCCATTCGCCTCCTTCGTTCAGACCGCGTCCATAGGCGTAGGTATAGTTTCCGGCCAGGGTGAAGCCCGGGAACAGATTGCCGTTCAAGTTCACTTCAAAGCCTTTGACGGTAGCTTTCTCGAAGTTGAAGTAGTTTTTGACACTTAGGTTTTTTGTGGATGAAAGGTCACTGATTTCGGGGAACTCTTCACGCAACTGGTTCTGCTCTGCTTCCGGTAGGTCATCGAATTTAGTGGATTTGGAAGTTACCATGTTCTTTACATAGTTCAGGTAACCGGTGACAGAAGCACTGAAACGGTTGGTACGGTATTCCATGTTGATGGAGTAATAGTTGCTGCGTTCGGGGTCGAGGTTCTCGTCACCCAATGAGATGGTGGCTCGTGTACCCATTGTCTTCTTGAACATGTGGTAGTAGAGCTCGTCGATGCCCGGAGCACGGAATCCGGCAGCATAGGTGGCACGTACATTGAAGTTGCCTATGTTGTACATGGCTGCCACTTTGGGGGTGAAGCGTCCGCCCGTCTGTTCGTGATGGTCGTAGCGTACACCCACAACACCGGTCAGATGGTTCCATAGCTTCACTTCATGCTGGCCGTAGGCTGATGCCGTATAGACACTTTTGTCCAAATCGGAGTCGGGACGGCGGAGCACTTCACGGCGATAGTCCACACCGAACACCGTAGTGCTGTTGGTTGTAAAACCGAAGATACCTTTCAACTCGGCATCATGGAATTTCTGAAGCTTGGTAAGCGCATACTGTCCGGGCAGGTATCCGCTGTTTTCTATCAGGTATTTGTAGCGTGATGCGTAATTGTTTCCTGAATAGTCGAACTGGATAACGTTGCGTTTACTCAGTTTGTATTTGGCGCCTGCCCCCCAGTTGTAACCTTCGTAGGTAGTGTTGTACTTGCTTCCGCCGGTGATGTCTTCGCGTTCTACCGGACGTTCGAGTCCGCGGTTATAGTATCCGCCGTTGGCATAGAAGGAAAGCTGGTCCGTAGCATCATAGGTAAACTTCTGCGAAAAGTTATTCGAGCTGTAGCCCAGGGAGAGCGGGGCAATCGTTTCGATGATGTCTTCTCCATCTTCTGTCAGATGGCTGTTTTGCCAACCGTCGGAGTGGTCGTATTTATAGGAAGTATAGGACCCTATTTTTCCTTGGGCGATGTCCAGATTCAAGCCTTGGGAGAATTGATTCTTTCTCGTATAGCTGCTATTGCTGCTGAAGGCTACCACATCTTTAGGCTCGTTGGTAATGATATTGATTACACCGCCGATGGCATCCGAACCATAAAGGGAAGAAGCGGCTCCGTTCAGTACCTCGATGCGTTTGACGCGGGTCATGTCTATTTGGTTGAGGTCGATGTTACCGGTAATGTCTCCCGTGACCTTGCGTCCGTTGACCAATATCAGCACGTGCTTGTTGGAGAGTCCGTTCATCATCAGATAGGACCCCATTGCGTTCGGACGGAAGGAGAGCGAGGGTACCATCATGGTCAAGGCCTGCTGGAAGTCGGTGATACCGGCACGCTTTATCTCGTTGGCAGTGATAACCGATACCGGAGACGGAGTGTTCTTCAGTCGCTGATGTGTACCCGTACCCGTTACTACGACCGGGTTCAACTCGTGAGTTTTCTTGGTCATATCGTCGCTGTCACCTTTTTCTGCTTGTGCATAGGCACCGGTGGCGATGATTCCTCCCATAAGGAGAGCTGTGAGAAGTCTTTGCTTTATCATATATTGTTTTATTTTATATAACGCTGCAAATGTACATACCATTATCGGAGGGTGAAATACTTAATAGTTGTTATACTGCGATGGCCAAATAGCTATTAATAGGTACTGTATTCCCTTATTCCGGCACATAGATAATCTCTCCATTTTCAAGCTGATAGGCAACTCCCACTTTCTTTCCTCTTTTACCGGAGGTCTTTGGGTCTTCGCTGGGAGTGTATTTCTTGATTTCCTGCCCTTCTTTGGTAATGATTTCCATATTTTCCTTTCCGGGATTCTTCACCATGGTGAAGTCTTCTTTGGAAAACATCTCCGTCATATTGAAGCGGGAGACGAGAGCCACCATCAAGGCTACGGCAAAGACCATCGCTACGTCAAAAAGATTGGCTACCGTACCCATGGGGTCGGAGTCCGAATCGCTGTGCAGTAATCTGTTTCTCTTACTCTTCATAGTTTTCGTATCGTTAGTCCGTTATTCCTTTTCGGCCGTTTGGCGGCTTATCACTTTGTACAGATATTCCAAGTCGTTCATTTCGCGGGCATACCAGCGTTGTTTCACTTGCAGGGTAATGATGCCGACAGCAGCAATGACCAAACCTACCACTGTAGTGGCAAAAGCCACCTGCATATTGTAGGCCATGGAGGAGATGTCTCCTTGTGCCAGCCCCACCAGTGCGGGACCCATCGGGATGAGGGTACCCATCAGTCCCAACATAGGACCCAGCTTGATGAAAGTACGCGAACGTCCCAACTCCTTCTCGGCTTCCACTTCATAATTGGCAAGCAGGTGTTCGCAGTAGGCGTCGTCATCCCGGTGTGCGGACAATTTGGACATGCTGCGGAGGAGAGGGGAGTTGCCTGCCGATGGGAGTTGCTGCAGCAGTCCGTCTATATTCTCTGGGGTAATGTTCTCCAGTGTTTCAGCGAATTGCTTCTGTAATTTCATCCGTTGATAGAATTCCCCGAAGAAACCTCCCGCAAGGAGAATGGCACGTAGAAAGAATAGCAGCAGCAGGACTATGACGGGAACCAGCAGCCCGTTCGAAATCCAGAACAGTGTGTTTGAGATTGTTTCCATATATCTTTTTAGTTTTTAATTCTTTAATTCGTTTCAATAGCCCGTGGCAATGATGCTCAATATAACAATGAAAATATTGACAATGAACAATACTTCCAAGCGCAGCGGCTTGTCACCGATAGCATATCGCAGCAAATGGCTACCGGCACCGACTGCAAAGAAAGTAACACCGGCTGCTATCCATGAGAGACTGCCGAAATCTATTCCGGGAAAAGTGAAAAGCAGCAGTGCCAGGACATAGCATATTACTCCGCCTATCAGTATGCCGGGGTATAACTTCAGGAAGAGGGTGACCGCTTGTTTGAAGGCCGTGTTGCGGGTACGCATTTTTGCGAAACAGTCGAAACAGAAAGTTATCATTATGGCGGCTTCCAGAGTGACACATACCGACAAGTTCAACATCTGTGGACGGGAGGCAAAGAAAGCTGCCACCACGGTCTTGGACTGTTCCGTCATCCATGGAGTCACCAGCCACGCAAAAAAGGCACAGCCTGCGGCAACCGTCCACATTCCCCAGCGTGGATAGAACCCCACCTTTAATAGAAAATTGAGGGCGATGAATAGGGCTAACAGATGAATGACGTATTCCATAATACTCTGTTTCTATTTATTCTTTTTTTCTTTTCTTCAACAGTACGACCAGTCCGATGAAGGTGATGACGACAAGACTGCCTGCAACCACTCCGTTCACCCTGTTCTTACGTACCGTTTGTTCGGAAGTCAGTTTGTGTTCTTTCAGTACGACATCCTTGCCATCGGTTGCGGATGCTTCGTGTACCTCCTTCATGTTCTGGGTATAGGTCTGCTTCTCGCTATTATCCAACTGGTCGGCAACGAACGACTGTAGCTTGTCATTGTCGCAAACGAATTCGGTACAAGCGGCACCTTTTTCGCGTGTGATTTGTGCATGCAGGGAAGCAGTGGTTTTCAGTTGCTCATCAGATGCTTTCCAGTAACCTTTGCGGGCGCTTTCCAGCATGACGGCTGTCATAGCCTGGAATGCGGCGGGATTGACGCGGAGGAAGTACTCGTGAATGCCCAGCTTATTCTCATCCTTTATATACATTCTATACAAGTCATTGAACAGTTCTTTGTCCATGGCCGACGGACGCATGACGTGCCAGCCGAAGATGTTGCGGAAGATTTCGCCGAACATCTGCGCCGAACCTTCCCCGCCTTTCATCCGCTCTTGTATAAAGGTAGGGTTCAAGATGGTGGAACGTGTCTCTACGGCAATGGCCTCTTTGGCATCCTGCATGCGGCGGTTGGTCCGGTTGCGGTAGTCTGCCATATAGGCATCCGGTTCCTTGCTGGTCACGGTTTTGACGGTGAGCGAGAGTCCACCCGTAAATTCGTATACATGATCCAGGGAGATGGGGCCCCATGTGTTACTTTGACGGGGCTGGATGACAACATCCGTTTCGGACAGTGCCGAGGCAAACAAACCTTCCTGGACGTCTCCCCAATTTTCGTCGTCCCCATAAGAGGCACCCATATTGTTGAGGTATCCTTCGGCTATCTCCTTTTCGCTTTCCCACGAGCCGCTGTGCTCGGTATAGGCCATCATACCGGTACTGTATCCGCTGTTGACCGGTCCGAATACACGCATCACAGACATTTCACGGGCACGTTTGGGGGAAGTTCCCTTTTCTACCAGTAATTTTTCCTGCAACAGTGTACCCGATGCCACATAGTTGGGATAGGTCTCATCTCCGGCTTCCGATGTCAGACGTATAGCATCGGTCAGTAACTTCAAGCGGGAACCGGCTATGTCGCGTAGCTGTCCGGACACTTGTACCAGCACATTGATGCGCGGACGCCCCAGTTCTTCACTGGGCACCAGTTTCAGGTCAACCACTCTGCCTTGGGCGTCGCGTACGGGTTCTACTCCCAGCATCCAGAATACCTGGGCCAGCGTAGCTCCTTCCGTATTGATGAATTCGCCTGCCCAGAAGGTATAGCTTACTTTCCGGGGATATTCGCCGTGCTTGCTGATGTACTGTTTTAAAGTCGCTTCTGCCAATCGCTTTCCATCTTCCCAAGCCCTTGGGTTGGGAGTATTCTCGGCGTTGATGCTGTACATGTTGCGTCCGGTGGGCAGAACGTTCGGGTTCAGTACGGGGTCACCTCCCGGCGCAGGGAATACGGTTCCTCCGCTGAGTGCACGCACCATGGCATTCTGTTCGTTGACGGGGGAGGCAAGCAACTGTTCGCGATAGAGTAGGGCGGGGCGAAGCTCCGGTGCTACAGATGCAGTATCCTTGGGTGGATTCTGGAGTAAGGCGGTCAGTCTTTTCCTGGCGGCAGGCAAGTAGTGGTGGGCTATATAGGTGAAGTCTTGCAACTGCTCTGTGGTGATTTTGCCTTTATCGCGGTCCTTGCGGGCCGTTTCGTATGCCAGCGGGTCGGCAGCGACGGCGAGAGTGGTGGTCAGCAGGTCGCGGTCAGAATAAGGCTCGTTCATGGTGTAGTACGCACCCAGTATCTTTTCGTTGGCTATCTCTTCGGTGAAGGCATCCAGACGTTCCAACTCCTCGTCTGTATAGGGTTCGCCGGATATGGAATCCAGATTGAGGTCGCGGTGCAGCCCCAGGCGCATGGCCTCTTTTTTGATGTTCATTCCCAGAGCCCGGTGTTTGGCAGTCCCTTCGTCCAGCACTTTGTGAATATCTTCCAGCAAGGCCGAATAGCGTTGGCGCATACCGCTCTCCACGTAGGGCGGAGTGAGATGGGTGACCAGTACGGCATGTGTTCGGCGTTTGGCAATGATACCCTCGCCTACGTTTCCGGTGGTATAGAAGTAGAAGTGGGGGAGGTTACCAATCAGTACATCCGACCAGTCGGCCTGCGACTGTGCCACATTCTTTTCGGGAGTATATTCCAGGTTGCCGTGGGTGCCGAAGTGAATCACCGCATCTGCTTTGAAACCTTTTTGCATATACAGATAAGGAGCCAGATAACTGTGGGGCGGCGCCACCGGCATACCGTGCACCAGTTTGAACTCATCATCTCCCAATGCCGGGCGGGGCTGGGGGAAGAGTAGGATATTGCCGAATTGCAGGCAGGCAATGGCAATACTGTCCTCTGTTACCAGCAGATTGCCGGGCGCATCTCCATATCTGTCTGTCACTTCCTGATATTTCTCGGGAAGGAGTACTTCGTGTGCCCATTGTTCGTATTGCTCGGTAGAAAGCCATATCGGGTGTGCCGTTTTCAAAAACTGTTCTTGTGCTCCTTTGGCATACGAACCCATGACGGCACCGTCACGATGTATCCGCTTGCCGAACTCCTCTACAGTAGCAGGCAGTCCACTGACGTCGTACCCTTCCGAACGCAGGCGTTTCAAGAAGTTATAGAGTGAAGGAATCACTTCCATACCGCTTGCCAGCAGGGCGTCTTTTCCCGGAGTCTTGAAGTAACAGATAGCAACGCGCTTTTCTTTGTTGGACATGTCTCTCAAGGACATGTACTTGGTAATATGGTCCACTACGGCATCTATCCGTTCATTTTCAGCGGTGTACAGATAGTATCCGTGTTTGTTTTCGTTTTGGGTAGCGATGCAGAGGGGTAGCATGCCTCCATCTATCTCAGGCACCACTACACGGGCGGTCAGTGTGCCACCGCTGACGGGGGTATCCGGGTCCAGCCATTCCTCGTGGGGCTGAATCAGCGGGAAGGGCATGAATAAAGGAATGTTTTCCTGGTGCAGCCAGTTGATGAGTGAGTCATTGCCCAGCCGTCCCATAGGCAGGTAGACTACTGCATCGGGATGGAGGGTACGTATCATATCGGCACGCGGTTGACCTCCGGCTGTGAAAGGATAGACATTGAAGCCTGCTTGTGTCAAGCACGTGATGAGGGAATCTACGTGGGCACGGTTTCCTTCCATCGGAAAGTTGAGTCCGGAAATCAGGGCAAGGTTGCGTCCGTCCTCATGGTAGAGATTTTTTTCTTTCAGATAGGCGGTCACCTCTTGCGGAGTACTGAAGTAGCGGCCGTATTCGCGGTGGTAGAACATGTTCTCCAGCAATGGGATGGGAGGCTCGTAATCCTGGTGTCCCCACCGGTGGGGAGTGGCGATGTGGCGCAGGTAGAGTAAGGCATTCCGGTAGTTGTGCTTGTTGCCGTTCTTGAGATACTCCCGTAGCGTATGCTGTTGTTCATTGGTAACATTGTGATTGAGGGAGAGGGTGAAATTTCGTAACGTATTCGTAAAGACTGGTACTCCGCTGGCACCCACCCGTTCCACTTCGGCAATCTGGCCGTCGTCAAGGTATAGCCCTCTGCTGTACATCACGATGGCATCATAGCCGGAAAGGTCCTTCACCTCTTCTTTTTTTATGCAGGTGACTTCTATCCGGGCGCAGTCATTGTTCAGGGCAATGTCGGCAGCTTGTGCCAGGGTTGCGTTGATAATAAGTATATGTGTAGGAGCAAGCCAGTACTGATAGGCCGCAAAGCTGCAGACAATCAATAGGGCTATGCTGCCGAGGAATATTCCAAGTCTTTTCTTATTCATACAAGTTTATTCTCGTTAATAGCGTTTTTGTCTTTTACAACATTTTCTTCTTATATAATTCACACTTAACGCCACACCCGTGATGCAAACGGCTGTACCTCCAAGCAGCAATACCCAAAGCACAGTCTTGCGCAGGGTGGCATTGGAGTTCAGACCGGGCAGACGCATGCGGTGCAGGGCTGTATAGCTCCAGTATTTCCAGCGGGAGGAGGTGTCTACATGGCGGATGATTCCCGTTTCCGGGTGAATGTAATAGACGCTCCGGTCCGGGTCGTCCACCGTTATCTTCCAGACGGGAAGCTGGGGTCGTCCGCGATACATATTGCTCATGTCGCGATAGTAGGTCTCGAAATGTTCGAGCCGGGAGATACGTATGCCGGGGATATGTTGTGAAGAATCACGCTGGGAGGTATAAATGCTTTCCACGCCTTTCAGGATTTCTTCTTCGGAGAGTTGTAACGGACGCGGCAGGCTGTCGGCGGCATCGATGTAATACTCGTTTTTTCTATCTTTTACGATGTAGTAGGGATGTTCGCGGAAGTTGCGCCACTCTATCTGCAAAGCTTGGGGATAGGCAGCTATGACACGGCGGTAGTCCAAGGGGTAATCCTCCGGTTGTGGGGCACGGGCATGGAGCGTGCGTGTGGCGCTGCCTTTCTTCAGTGCCGGTTTATGAATCCATTCGGGAATGTCTGCCAGAGACATCATGCCGCTGAAGGTGAAGGTCAGTACGAAGATGCCGAAAAAGATTCCGCTGACGTAGTGCCAGTGATACCATCTTTTTCGGTAGGGGGAGAACTTGGGATGGCGGCTTCGGTGCGTCTTACGCCATACATCCACAGTTACCCAAATGCCGGCAATGACCATGAGACAACCCAGAGCTGTGAGCCAGATGACGGTCTTAGTCCAAAGGACGGTGTCCTGCCGCAGCCAGGTGAAGTATACCCAGTGGGGAATGGCACCCAGCCATGCCCAGAAGCGTTCGCTTCTGTTGGAGAACTGCAAGGCCTCACCGTTTTGTGAACTCAGATAGAGCTGTGTCCCGGCATCGTCGGCAAAGTATATTTTATAAATGGGCATTTCCTTTTTCAGTTCAGCGAAGGGAATCCATTGGTCCAGAGAGTGGAGGGTGTCGATACGGGTAATGGGAGAAGAACACCACAAAGCTGCTGTCCGGTGCAGGTGTTCACTGTCCAGAGAGGGTCGTGAGATGGTGGAATCGGCAAGGAAATGAAGCGTGCCTTTTGTGGTACTAAAGCTGAACTCGGGGTGTCCGGCATTGAGGTTCAGTATCGTAGACCTGACCTTTACGCCACGGGGCAGGCGGGCTGTGACGGAGGAGATGTCCGGAAGTGAGTCTCCGGTTTGGGAGAGCATATCCAGCTTTTGCATTTTCTCTTTGGCGCTGACACGGGGAAAGCGGTGGTACATCATCACGAAGGCGGAGAGGAACCACATGAGAAATAGGATACAGAGCAAAGTGCCCAGTATCCTATGAATAGAGTACATCAGTTTGGTGATAACATTCATTGTCGTTCGCGTTTTTCCTGCAAAAGTACAAGATGATTCAAGAACACTAAATACCCACTAATGGGTATATTATTCTGTGTCTTTTCCGGCAGCATAGGCCGCCTTCTTCGTCATGATGTCCAGCATGCGGTGCTTCAGTCCGAAACGGATATGGTCAATGAATATTTCTTGAATTTCCGGAATTTGTCCCAGTCCTTCCAGTTGTGCACTGACGGTGAAGCCTTCTTTCTCGAGCATCTCCTTCCACTCTCCGGCAATGTCGTTTTTGGCATGGTCTCCGGCAACAAACATGAAGGGTATGAGGGTCACACGTTTGGCTTTCCCGGCTTTCAGTTGTGCCAGCATGGTGTCAAAGGTTGGATAACCTTCGATGGTGCCCACATGGAAATTGGTCAGTCCGCCTGCTTTCAGCATATAGTCCATCTGACTGTAGATGGCGGTACTGGGGGTATAGGTGCCGTGGCCCACAAGGACGAAGTGTTCTTTGGTAGCTTTCTTGCTTTGTGCCGGGGCGTTGTAGCGGTTCCCCAGAATACTTGCCACTTTCTCTGCATCTTCGATAGAGTAGAGCAGGGGAGTACCTACACGTATTTCCTTGAAGAAGGGTAGTGCGCTTTCCACATCCCGGCGGAGGGATTCCATTTCTACTCCGTCAATGATGTTGGTACTCTGTACGATGAGGTGTGTGTAACCTTCGCTGCGCAGTTTCAGCATGGCATCCAGTGGAGTCAGCTTCGTGATGCCGCGCTCTTTCAAGCGGCGGATGATGATGCGCGACGTATAGGCTTCTTGGAACTTCAACTCCGGGAAGGCGGCTTGTGCCTTGGCGTTGATGGCATCAATGGTAAGGGCACGGGTATCGTCATGCGTAGTGCCGAAGTGCACCATGAGCAGGGCGGCCTTGTCACCGGGTTTCATACTTGCAAGCATATCGCTGTGCTCGTAATTGCCTCCCCCGTGCGCATGGCAGAGGAGGAGGAAATTACAAAGGAATAAAAAGACAAACAAATTCTTCATAAATACTGATGCTTGTTTTAATCGTTCTCTATGACACGTATCATATCGAAGTAGAAGCGTCCGTCCACTTCGGCTCCTTTCTCTACATTACCGGTCTTGATGTCATAGATGTAGATAACGGCGTTGGCATCTTCTTCAGTGTTTACACCAATGTATGCTTTGTTGTTGAAGATGACAGAACGCTGTGAGAAGCGACCGCCGCTGTAACCGATTTCCTTGCCATCATAGCTTAAGCGTGTCTTGGTTCCGGTGGTAAGATCGAGGATGGCGTAGTAGTGAGAGTAAGCGTCGATGCCGGGTTGCTTATCTGCAGCGGGTCTATCGGCATTGTCATTACGTGCATACACTAAGGCTTTGTTCCCTTCCAGATATTGAACGGTCAGCAATTTGCCGTCGGCATTGGGATAGCCGTTGTAGGAAGCGTCGAATTCTGTTTCGCCTTTGTTGATACGTAGCAGGATGCCTTTGAAAAAAGCGTTATCTTCTTCGTGGAAACAAGCTAGGTAGAGATTGTCTGCTTCGTCGTACATTACGCAGTTTTGCATCAGTTCTCCGTAAGCGCTTCCTGCCATTTCGCATTCGATGGGAGAGAGCACATCTTTTTCTACTTCCATGGTAGAGGGGTTGATAATGGCTGTATGGAAGTTAGGCTCTTGCTGGTCTATATTCGTCAAACCGTCTGTCTCTTTCCAATAGTAGAAGTAGTACAATCTGTTGTCTGATTTGCGGTAGGTGAGGATACCGGAGCTTGTCAGTTTGAGCCAGTTGGTGGGGGCTGGTATGTTGAGTTCACCTTCAGCAAGGATAGTCAAGTCCTCTGCGTTCAGTTTCGTATAAAGAATCTTGTCCTTCTTACCATTGGTAGACATGATGACGAGTGTGTTGTCATCAATCCAGGCATGTGTGTAGGAACGTACCTTATAGCTGTTGGCCTTGAAAGGACGTTCTGCAATAACCTGAACTGCATTGTTCTTGATTTGATATTTTACGAAACGGTCGTTGGTTGCGGGTATTTGGTAGTAATATTTTCCTTTTGAGATAGTCTCCATGGAATAATCTCCCAGTTCCGAACCTTCTCTTTTCACAGTGATGACACCCTGCTCTGCGGCCAATGAGTTGACGCTATGGACAATAGTGGTATTCTTGCTACTCATCCCACCGTGTTTGTCTACGGTGACAAATAGGTCGAAGTGATAGTTATCCTCATTGACTTCCGGGTCGGGATTAGGATTAGGTTCCGGGTCATCATCGGAACACGCTGTGAATGACAGTGCCATCATGGCAGCCATAAAGGCAATCAGTGTAAATTTGAATTTTCTCATTTTGAATGAATTATTAAATGATTAGTTAATGAATAGTCTGAATTTAGCAAAAAAAGCACGTCCGGGCTTCTGCAGCTTGTAGTTGTCATAGGCTGTCTTGTCGAGGAAGTTGGTACACTCCAAAGCCAGATTATAGCGTCCGCGTCTCCATGAGTAAGTGATGTCGGCATTACAGATGTGCTGGGCGGGAATGCGTGCCTTGTTATCATATGCGCCGTAAGCTTCCCAGGTCAGGAAGTACCAGTGTACCCATTGATAGGTACAACCCAGGCGCAATCTGCTTTCGGGCAGGGCAATGTTGCGGAAGGTATAATAAGCCTCTACGCTACCGAATAGCCACGGGCGGTTGGGCACACGGTTGTTATAGGTGGCAGAGGGCTTTCCGTCACCCTTGTACTTCTGCTGGTCGCGAGTGTCCTGGTAGCTGACGTTTGTGGCGAGTTGCAGTCTGCCTTGCCAGTCGTAGCGCATTTCCCCTTCCGCACCTTTTACATGGACAGCCGGGACGTTGGTATATTGCATTGTACCCTCTTTCTCGGCAATGCTGGTCTGAATGTAGTTGTCTACCTTACGGAAAAATCCGCTCATCTCATAATAGAATGTATGTCCATTGCCCGGGTGCCATGTGCCGAACAGAGAGGCATTGAAGTTGTTGCTGTTTTCCGGTTTCAGTGCCACGTTGGCATAGATGGTGGTACCGTTTCCCAACAGCTCGCGGGCGATGGGCAGTCTTACGCTATGCTCGTAGGATACTTTGATGGATAAAGGTTCCACGATGATATACCGGAGTCCGGCACCGTAACCCAGGTAGTTCTTGGTGGTGGAGCCTTGCATATCCTTCGAGCCGGTCACGCTGGATTGGTCGGTCTGCCGGATATTGGGATGGTTGATGTAGTCTTTTATGAAGAATACGTTTTCCATCTTGCCATCCAACAGAGACTGGTTGTAGGAGAGTCCCAGGATATGTTTGGTAACCACATCTTTTGACGGCTCGAAGCTGGTATCAAGGTCATCGAAGCGGTCGTTTCCGGTACGGCTCAAATGGTAGTTCAGATTAAAGCTGTGATGGGTATTCAGCTGATAGTCCAGGTTGGTGCGCATGATGGTGAGCGGACGCTTGTAGTGGCGCATGGATGGTTCTTTGCCCATAATCTCGTTGCGCTGGCTCACGATGTATCCTCCGTCCCAATAGTACTTCCGATAGGCAGTGTCCACGGTCAAGGAATGGTCCCAGGTGTGGGAGAGGGAGGCATTCAGTTGCATGTTCTTCAGGATGAAGTTGTACTTCTGATAGCGGGCAGAGATGTTCCAGGAATCGGAATTCCTTTCTGCCATTCCGTATACTTTGTTTTGAACAGACCCCGTCTGCAGTTCCTTGTCTGTTTTTGAATAGGAGGCGGAAACAAAGAAAGCATCAGCCCAGGATTTGTTGACAAATCCGGCTTCCACCTGTGCCAGTAGCGAGAAGTAGTCGTCATGAAAACGCTTGGGATTGCCATATATGAAGTTGTCCCCGCTTTCGTCGCGCATCTGTACATTCTTCATTCTATAATCGTTTTTGGAGTAGTTGATGCCAACGGTGGGCCGGACTATTAGTCCGTTTTTCTTTTCTACGAACTGTGCATTCAAGTCTGCCTTGTGGGTATGGAAGGAGCCGATGCCGTAAGATACATCCAGATAATCCTTTTTTTCCTGCTTTGTAATGATATTGATGGCGCCGCCCAGTGCATCTGTTCCCAAGCTGGCAGGGACTACTCCTTTGTATATCTCAATCCGGTCTATGATGTTAATGGGTAAGTTGGCGAGGGAAACACCGCTTCCTTTGGTGTCCAGTGGCATTCCGTCCAAAAAGTAGCGGACTGAATTTCCAGACATTCCATTGATGGAGAGGTCGAAGTCCGAGCCAACTCCGCCTTCCTCTCTCACCTTAATGCCCGTTGTACGGTTCACCAGGTCGTTGAGGTTATTCAGTGAGTTTACTATCGGCTTGATGTCGAGTGCATTGACGGAAAAGGCTCCTTCCTTCACTTTCTGCGTTTGGGTCTTTCCGTAGACCTCGACAGAACTCAGTGTTACGGCACTTTCCTGCAATGTAAAGTTCTGTTTTTTATCCTGCCGGATGTCGAGGGATTGTTTCACGGTTTGGTAGCCCAGGAAGGAGACGACGAAGGTATGTTTACCCGGGGCGACTTGCAGTGAATACTTCCCCCGGTCATCCGTATAGGTGCCGGAGGTGGTGTTTTCCACAGCGATGGTGGCTTGGGCTATCGGTGTCCCGTGCTGGTCTTTGACTTTTCCGGATAAGGTGACCTTATTCTGTGCCATACTACCTGCAGGCAGTAGGCAGATAAATGTAAATAGCAGTCCTGTGATGAATCTCATTTCAGTTCCTTATAAGCGTTCGTAACTTGCCCTCAAGGAAAAATGAACAAAGAGAAAGATTCCTTTATATGGATAAAGAATGCCTCGACTCAATGTTTTGTTGCTTTATTCCCCGAAAGCACTAAAACTATGTTGTCTTGGCAGGTCTTCTGACTTATCCCTCTTTGAATGCCTTCCCATCCGCCGGGCGGACAGTGGCTTGTAGAATATTCAAAGATTTTGGAAGGACTTACAGCAGCGGGTCTGTTCAGGATTTGCACCTGATTCCCTTTTTCATCACTCATCTCCAACAGAACCGGGAGAGGTGAAACCAAAACTGGGACAAAGATAACAAAAACTATTAGGTTTGCGAATACTCCTGATAATTTTTCTTATCTTTGCCCGCGAATTGGTTCCGGATGCATGTTTCCATCATCTGGATTAAAAGGGAATCGGGTGTAAATCCCGGACAGTCCCGCTGCTGTGAAGCTCCGTTTATATCATGAAAAACACCTTTGCCACTGATATGCATTGAAATATCGGGAAGGCTTCAGGATTAGGAGTCAGTCAGAAGACCTGCCATTCATTAAAGGCTGCCTTTGCTCGTGGGTTAGGAAGACAGTACGAAGATATTAGTTGAACATTTAAACAAGAAATGGAATGCCTTTGTTGAAGGTATGTCCGCATTGTGGTGTGACTATATATATCCTTTATATATTAAAGAAAAAGTAAAATGATTAAGAAAGTATTGATTGCCAACAGAGGTGAGATTGCCTTGCGCGTCATGCGTTCGTGCCGGGAGATGGGACTGCTTACGGTTGCCGTCTTTTCCGATGCCGACCGTACTTCTCATCATGTGGCATATGCCGATGAAGCCTATCCGATAGGATCGGCCGTGGCAAAAGAGAGTTATCTGAATATTGAAAAAGTGATTGCCACGGCAAAGCGATGCGGTGCCGATGCCATCCATCCGGGTTACGGCTTTTTGTCGGAGAACTCGGAGTTTGCACGCCGTTGCAAGGAGGAAGGGATTATCTTTATCGGTCCCGCCGCCGAGACGATGGAGGCGATGGGCGACAAGATAGCTGCCCGCAAGCGAATGATTGCGGCAGGCGTACCCGTGGTTCCCGGAACGGAACAACCTTTGCAGAGTGCCGAAGAAGCCGTGCGTATCTGCAACGAGATAGGCTACCCCGTGATGCTGAAGGCGTCTATGGGTGGCGGTGGTAAAGGTATGCGCCTTATCCATAACGAGAGCGAAGTGGTGGAAGCCTACAACACGGCACGCTCCGAGTCCATGTCCTCCTTTGGAGACGACACGGTCTATCTGGAGAAGTTCGTGGAAGAACCGCATCACATCGAGTTCCAGATATTGGGCGACAACCACGGCAACGTTATCCACCTTTTCGACCGCGAATGCTCCGTGCAACGCCGCAACCAGAAGGTGGTAGAAGAAAGCCCGTCACCCTTCCTTACGCCGGAATTGCGCCGGGAAATGGGAGAGAAGGCGGTTGCCGCAGCAAAGGCAGTGAACTACTCCGGTGCAGGTACCATCGAGTTTCTGGTAGACAAGAACCGCCGTTTCTATTTCCTCGAAATGAATACGCGCCTGCAAGTGGAGCACCCCATCACGGAAGAGGTGGTAGGCGTAGACCTGGTGAAAGAGCAAATCCGTATTGCCAACGACGAGGTGTTGCACCTCAAGCAGGAGGACCTGTTCCAGCGCGGTCATGCCATAGAGTGCCGCATCTGTGCCGAAGATACGGAAAACAACTTCATGCCGTCTCCCGGTGTCATCAAGCAACTGACGGAGCCGAACGGAATCGGTGTGCGTATAGACAGCTATGTGTACGACGGCTATGAGATTCCCATCTACTACGACCCTATGATAGGTAAGCTCATCGTATGGGCAACCACCCGCCAGTATGCCATCGAGCGTATGCGCCGTGTGCTCTATGAGTACAAGATTACGGGCGTAAAGACCAACCTTGCCTATCTGAAGCGCATCATGCACGTGCCCGACTTTGTGAAGGGAGAGTACAACACCCTCTTTATCGAGAAGAACGCCCGCATGCTGGTACGCACCAATACCACCAACGAAGAGTTGGAGAACATTGCCATGATAGCCGCCTATATGGACTATCTGGTTAATCTGGAGGAGAACGTTTCGGCACAGCTGTCCGATGGCCGCCCCATCAGCCGTTGGAGGGAATTCGGCTTGCAGAAGGGAGTGCTTAGGATTTAAGGAATGGAAAATTGATAATGGAGATTTAATAATGGAAATACATATAGGAGACCGTATAGCAGACATTACCCTGGTGGGTAAGGAAGGAAATAAGGTTCAGCTTACCATTGACGGAAAGCCTTACGAAGTGGACATTGTGATGGCGGAGAACGGAAGTTGCTCCGTCCTGCACAACGGAAACTCGTTCAACGCAGGCCTTGTGCGCGGCGAGGGAGGAAAGAGCTATGACATCAGCATGCTCCAGCGTTCCTTCCACGTAGACATTGTAGACACGCAAGCCAAGTATCTGCACATGAAGAAAGGAGCCGACGAGAAGCAGGGCGACAAGATTCTGGCGCCGATGCCGGGCAAGGTAGTGAGCATCCCCGTCAAGGTGGGCGACCGACTGGCTGCCGGAGACATTGCCGTGGTGCTGGAAGCCATGAAGATGCAGAGTAACTATAAGGTAAATGCCGACTGCATCGTCCGCAACATCCTCGTGAGCGAGGGCGAACCGGTAAATGCCAACCAAGTATTGATTGAATTGGAGTTGATAAAGGGGGAATAATCCCGAGTCGCATTCAGTCCGTATATTATAAATCACTAAATTGTAAATGCAAATATGAACAGAGAAGAAATATATCGCCAGTTTGAGGAACTGGACAAACGTGCCTCGCTGGGTGGGGGCGTAGACAAGATAGAGAAACAACACGCCTCCGGCCGCATGACTGCCCGCGAACGTATTGAGATGCTGCTGGACAAAGGCTCGTTCAATGAGCTGGACAAGTTCGTGAACCATCGCTGCACCAACTTCGGCATGGAGAAGAAGCAGATTGCCGGAGACGGCATGGTGTCCGGTTACGGAAAGATAGACGGCCGCCTTGTATTTGTCTATGCCTACGACTTCACGGCGCATGGCGGTTCGCTCAGCGAGACGAATGCCGCAAAGATTGTAAAGGTGCAGCAGCTTGCCCTGAAGAACGGTGCTCCCGTCATTGCCCTCAACGATTCGGGCGGCGCACGCATCCAGGAAGGTGTGAACAGCTTGGCAGGCTATGCCTCCATCTTCTATCAGAACACCATTGCGTCGGGTGTCATTCCGCAGATATCCGCCATTCTGGGTCCGTGTGCCGGTGGGGCATGCTACTCTCCGGCGCTCACCGACTTTATCTTCATGGTAAAGGAGCAGAGCCACATGTTCATCACCGGTCCGGACGTGGTAAAGACCGTGACCCACGAGGAGGTGGACAAGGAGGAACTGGGCGGTGCCTATACGCATAGCAGCAAGAGCGGCGTTACCCACTTCATGTGCAATACGGAGGAGGAGACACTGATGAGCATCCGCGAGCTGCTGAGCTTCCTGCCGTCCAACAATATGGAGGATGCTCCCTTCACTCCCTGCTCCGACGATATCCATCGCCGGGTAGAGGCGCTTCAGACCGTCATTCCTGAGGACCCGAACATGCCCTATGACATCAAGGATATTATAGAACCGGTGCTGGACAACCAGTACTTCTTCGAAGTGATGCCTCACTTTGCCAAGAACGTCGTTATCGGTTTCGGTCGTCTGAACGGGCGTTCGGTAGGTATCGTGGCAAACCAACCTGCCTATTTGGCGGGTGTGCTCGATATTGATGCCAGCGACAAGGCGGCACGTTTCATTCGTTTCTGCGACTGCTTCAACATCCCGCTGATAACCTTCGAAGATGTTCCCGGCTTCTTGCCCGGAACGATGCAGGAGCACAACGGCATCATCCGCCACGGCGCCAAGATTGTCTATGCCTATGCCGAGGCCACCGTGCCCAAGATAACGCTGATTACCCGCAAGGCATACGGCGGCGCCTACATTGTCATGTCCAGCAAACCGACGGGTGCCGACGTGAACCTGGCTTATCCGCAGGCGGAAATCGCCGTGATGGGTGCCGAGGGTGCGGTGAACATCCTCTACCGTAAGTCCTCTGCCGAAGAGAAGCAGGAGATTATCAAGGAGTACGAAAGCAAGTTCTCCAACCCTTACCGCGCTGCCGAGCGTGGCCTCATAGACGAGGTCATCATGCCGCGCGATACCCGCTACAAGCTAGTGCAGGCATTGGAGATGGCGCACAACAAGAATCAGAGCAATCCACCGAAAAAGCACGGCAACATGCCTTTATAATAGTAGTTATTTTTTATGTGTGAAATGCGTATCCCCGGAGAAGTGATTTCTGTGGGGATACACTTTTTAAATAGAGAATTAAGAATTAAACAATAAGGCTGAAAAGTAAAAACTAAAGATAGAAACTATGGAACTATTAAGAAACCTCTTTGAGGGTTATCCCAACCTTTGGGGCGGAGGAGTGGCACACTCTGTCCTAATTCTGTCCCTGGTCATCACCTTCGGTATCATGCTGGGCAAGTTGAAAGTGGCGGGTATCTCGCTGGGTGTCACCTGGATTTTGTTTGTGGGCATTGTCTTCGGACATTTCGACATGAACCTCGACGAACATCTGCTGCACTTCCTGAAGGAGTTCGGCTTGATACTGTTTGTCTATTCCATCGGTCTGCAAGTAGGACCGGGATTCTTCTCCGCTTTCAAGAAGGGTGGACTTACGCTGAACATGGTAGCAATGCTTTCCGTCTTCCTCAGCGTGGTTATCACCATTGTATTGCACTTTGCCACCGGAATTCCCATTACTACGATGGTGGGTATCTTGTCCGGAGCCGTGACCAATACCCCCGGTCTGGGTGCTGCCCAGCAGGCAAACAGTGACCTCAACGGGGTGGATGCTCCGGAAATCGCACTCGGATATGCCGTTGCCTATCCGCTGGGTGTGGTGGGCTGCATCCTGGCGCTGCTAGCCTTGAAGATTTTCATGCGGATTAACACCCAAAAAGAAGAGGAGGATGCCGAGCACGGGCTGGGTCATCTGCAGGAGCTGACCGTGCGTCCCATATCGGTAGAGATACGCAATGAGGCAATAGACGGCAAGCGGATCAGAGATGTGAAACCATTGTTGAACCGTGCGTTTGTCATCTCCCGCATCCGGCACACCGGCAGTCAGGAAACAGAACTGGCGAATGCCGATACGGTGCTGCACATGCAGGATGAAATTCTGTTCATTGCCAACCCGAAAGATGTGGAGGCCATTGTTGCCTTCTTCGGAAGAAAAATTTCGGTGGAGTGGGAACGGGAGGACAAGAACTTGATTTCACGCCGCATCCTCATCACCAAGCCGGAACTGAACGGCAAGTCTCTGTCTCAGCTCAAGATACGTAACAACTTCGGTGCCTGCATCACTCGTATCAACCGTTCGGGCGTGGACCTGGTGGCAACTCCCCACTTGCAGTTGCAGATGGGAGACCGTGTGACGATTGTAGGCAGTGAGCTTGCCGTGAGCCATGCGGAGAAGGTATTGGGAAACTCGCTGAAGCGTCTCAACCATCCAAACTTGATTCCTATCTTCCTGGGTATTGCCCTGGGATGTATCTTGGGCAGTCTGCCGTTCATGTTCCCCGGCATTCCCCAACCCGTGAAACTGGGACTGGCTGGCGGACCGTTGGTGGTTTCCATCCTCATCAGCCGTTTCGGGCCTCAATATAAGCTGATAACCTACACGACGATGAGTGCCAATCTGATGATACGCGAAATCGGTATCGCCTTGTTCCTGGCCTGCGTGGGGTTGGGTGCAGGAAAGGGATTCATCGATACCATTATCTACGAAGGCGGCTATGTGTGGATTGGCTATGGGGCCATCATCACGGTCGTTCCGTTGCTGGTGACAGGATTCATGGGGCGCTATTTCTGGAAGCTGAACTACTATACGCTGATAGGTGTGCTGTCCGGAGCTAACACCAATCCACCTGCATTGGCCTATTCCTCGGACTTGACATCCTGCGATGCCCCTGCGGTGGGATACGCCACGGTCTATCCGCTGGCTATGTTCCTGCGGGTGCTGACGGCTCAGTTGCTGATACTGGCACTGGCGTAGTTTCACCATAGATAATCTATGGTACATAGGTTGATTTGATAACAAGTAATGTAAAGAGAGCTAACAAGTAATGTTAGGCTGCTTTACATTACTTGTTGTTTTTGTTTGTAGTATTCCTCCGCTTGTGCCAGTGTCTCCGGTTTGCCGATGTCGAACCAGCGGAATCCTTGCAGCGGATAGCCTTGTATGTGCACCTTTGTGCAGGCGGACAAGTAGAAAGGAATGATGGAGAACTTGCCGTTCCACTGCCCATCGTCCATCAGGTGGAAGAGGGAGGGGGAGATGATGTGGATACCTCCGAAGGCGAGTTCCCGGTACTTCGTTTCCCGGTAGTCGAAGCCTGCCGGTTTCACCTCTCCGGTGGACTTGTTTATCCAGCCGTGCAGGTGGTAGTCGTCGTCAAAAAGGAGATAGCGGGAAGTCTTGCGCTCGCTCACAAGCAGGGTAGACTCCGCATCGCTCTCCAGATGGTGGCGATAGAGACCTGCAAGGTCAATATCCGTCAGAATATCCGCGTTGTGCACCAGAAAAGGTTCTTGTCCGTCCAGAAAGGGGCGTGCCTTTTTGATGCCTCCTCCGGTGTCGAGCAGCATGCCGCGTTCGTCGCTGATGTGAATCTCCGTGCCGAAGTTGTCGTGGGCACGGAGGAAGTCGATAATCTGCTCCCCGAAGTGGTGGATATTGACCATTATCTCGTTGAATCCTGCTTCCTTCAACCGCAGTATCACCCGTTCCAGCATGGGCTTTCCTGCTACGGGAACGAGGGCCTTGGGCATGTTGTCCGTCAAGGGGCGCAACCGGGTGCCCAGGCCGGCGGCGAAAATCATGGCTTTCATATTGGCATATTCTCACATTAGCACATTAAACTTTGGCCTTAAACGTCTGTTCAATATTCTGTTCTCTATGTATCAGGTTCACTTGTACGCCGAACTTCTTGTGCAGATGTTCCGCCAAGTGTTGTGCCGAGTACACGGAGCGGTGCTGTCCGCCGGTGCAGCCGAAGCAGACAGACAGATTGGTGAAGCCGCGTTCCATGTAGCGCTTCACGGAAGCGTCGACAAGGGCGTAGGCATGCTCCAGGAATACGGCTATCTCGCCGTCGTCTTCCAGGAAGCGGATAACGGGTTCGTCCAGTCCCGTGAAGGGTTTGTAACGCTCGTACTTGCCGGGGTTGTTCACAGCGCGGCAGTCAAAGACGAAACCTCCTCCGTTGCCCGTGGAATCTTCGGGGATACCTTTTTTGTAGGCAAAGCTGGTGACTTTCACCACGAGGCGACGCTTTTGCAGGTCGTCTGTAAACTGTTTCAGCTCGGTAAGTTCGCGCAGAATCCGGCAGAGGTAGGGATATTCTGGATAAGGTTCTTGGAGCAGTTGGCGAAGGTTCTCGATGGCGAAGGGGACACTTTGTATGAAGTGGGGCTTCTTCTCGAAGTAACCGCGGAAACCATAGGCACCCAGCACCTGCATGGTGCGGAACAATACGAAGTGGCGAAGCTGGGCATAGAAATAAGCCTCGTCCACGGGCTGGTACTTGCGCAGGGCGTCGATGTATTCCTTCAGCAACTCTTGGCGCAGGCTGTCGGGATAGTTTGCTTTGGCCTGCCACAAGAAGGAGGCAACGTCGTAGTAGACCGGACCTTTGCGTCCGCCCTGGAAGTCGATGAGCCACGGCTCGCCGTCCTTTATCATAACGTTACGGCTCTGGAAGTCGCGGTACATGAAGGTGGCGGAGCTGCTACGGAGCAACACGTCTGCCATCTTCTGGAAGTCGTCCTCCAGCCGGTCTTCCTGAAAGTCCATCCCCGTAGCCTTGAGGAAGCAGTATTTAAAGTAGTTCAGGTCCCACAGAATGCTGCGGCTGTTGAACTCTGCCTGCGGGTAGCAGTAGGAGAAGTCCATGCCGTCGGCTCCGGCAAACTGCACGGCGGGCAGCAGACGGATGGTCTTGCGCAGTAACTGCTTCTCATCCTCGCCGAATACGCTGGTCTTGCGGCCTTTCTCGATGGCATTGAATAGGAGCGAGTCGCCCAGGTCTTCTTGCAGATAATAGATATCATCTTCGGAGCGGATGAACACTTGCGGTACGGGCAGCCCTTTCTGTCGGAAATGTTCTGCCATGTAGAGGAAGGCGCGGTTCTCCTCCACAGACTCTCCGCTGACGCCGATAAGTGTAGGGTTTCCGATGAGGCGGAAGTAACGGCGGTTGGAGCCGGAGGAGGGGAGTTCGTCAATCTGTTCCGGTTCGTGTCCGGTATGTGCGATGTAGAGTTTCTTAAGTTCTTCGGTTATCATGGTGGTATGTTTTATTTTTGCAGCTAAGATAAAACTTTTGTCGGAGATATGCTTACCTTTGCAGGAGGAAAATATTTAATTTGATAGCTTCATAATGGATTCTATTCCTCAGTTTCTCATAGCCGCCCCTACATCGGGCAGTGGAAAGACCACCGTCAGTCGTGGACTGATGGCATTGTTTGTGAAGAAAGGTCTGAAGGTGCAGCCTTTCAAGTGCGGTCCCGATTATATAGATACTAAGTATCACGAGGCGGTATGCGGCCGTCCTTCCATCAATCTGGATACTTTCATGGCATCTCCGGAGCATGTCCGCAGTCTGTATGCACGCTATTCGGCAGATGCTGATGTTGCCGTGGTCGAGGGGATGATGGGGATGTACGACGGGTACGACCGCGACCGGGGCTCGTCGGCAGAAGTGGCACGGCTCTTGGGTATTCCTGTGGTGCTGGTGGTCGATGCCAAGTCGGCTGCCTATTCCATGGCTCCTTTGTTGTCGGGGTTCATCAATTTCCGTCCGGATATACGTATTGCGGGAGTGATCTTCAATCGTGTCGGCTCACCCCACCACTACCGGATGCTGCAGGAGGTCTGTGAAGACTTGAACGTGACTTGTCTGGGCTATCTGCCCAAACGGAAGGAACTGGAGCAGGAGTCACGCCATCTGGGGCTGGATTTCAGCCGTTCTAAGGAGACGGAGGGGCTGGACATGCTGGCAGGCTTGCTGGAGGAACATGTGGACTGGGAACTGCTGCTCTCGACAATCGGGCTTCCATTGCCTGCGGCGGCTGTGGAGGAGAAGTCGGTACTATCAGAGCCGGGGAAGCTGCATATCTCGGTAGCGCGCAACGAAGAGTCCTTTTCCTTCCTCTATGCGGAGCATCTGGATATTCTGCGCTGTATGGGCACGGTCACTTTCTTCAATCCGGAGCAGGACCGGGCTATTCCGCAAGAGACGGATTTGCTCTATCTGCCCGGCGGCTATCCCGAGAACCGTCTGGAGGAACTTGCCGGGGCAAGGCTTGCCAGGGAGTCTATCCGCAGCTATATAGAGGCTGGTGGCAGGACGCTGGCAGAATGCGGGGGGATGATATATCTTTCGCAGTCCGTTCTTTCTGATGGGGATACGGACGGGGGAGGCAGTGATACAGACGGAAGAAGCACCGGGAACAGTGTAAGCAATGTCGGAAATGAGATGGTGGGAGTATTACCTTTCAGCATCACGAACGAGCGTAAACGCAGGAAACTGACATTGGGATACCGTCGGTTCGACTATAACGGATGGCGGCTTAAAGGACACGAATTCCATTATACGCAGCTTGCTGTGCCCGAAGCTGGTGGAAAAGAAAGTGGTGCGTACAGTCTTACTCCCTCGATAGTGCAGGTTTTCAATGCCAGAGGAGAGAAGGTCGCTACTCCCATTTTTCGTTATAAGAACCTGATTGCCAGCTATACACATCTGTATTGGGGCGAGATGGATGTGATGTCTTTGTTCGGTGGAGCCTAATCTTGTAAAACATCTTTTGAATCTGCTGGACTTTCCTTCTTTTTCCTTTCATGTTTTGCTTGAAAAGTCCCGGTATTTCTGCATATTTATATTCCAAATTTGTTTGTATCTTTGCGATAGAGAAAAGGTCTACGGGCTGTGAGGGAGTCCCCTTTACAATCCGGGCTATAGTAGCTGATTTTGAAGAGTTATCCCATGCAGGAAAGTCCTCTACACGTACCTCTGTAAAGGATGAACATCTTAAAATGGAGTTTGTCGATGGTGATTCGATTGGTGTTTTTGCCATAAAGGACGGTGCTATAATGGATGATATTGATAATGCCAAATTGGTTTACAATAGGTCAAGCGGCAGTTGGAATCCGGTGGGAAATGGTACACTTTATTGGTATGATGGAGTGAGTTATGTCGCATACTATCCATATAGGAGGAATATCACAATAGATGTCTCAAAGGGTATGGACGGAGCTATTGCCTCACTGACCGGGAATGAAAAACTGCAACCTTCGAAAGACCAGTCCACAACAGAAAAGCATATTGTCAGCGACTTGTTGATTGCCACCGGCGTACCTGCTATTGACAATTCTTCCGGAATAATCTTGAGCTTGCAGTTTCAACACCAGTTTGCATTGCTTGTGTTGCAACCGCAAGTATACGTAGGTTGTTTTGCTCCTGAAAAGGCAGGCTTTGTTTACCATATGGAATCGAGGGTTTTAGGAACAGACTCGGTAGCTATTAATGTGAGTCTGAATGGTATTACTCCATATCAGATAGATTCTTTGAAATATTGTGCCATTGTTCCGCCACAAGCAAATGCACGGGTTACCGGAAACTATACGACTACCAATGGAAGAGATGATACGAATATAAAGATAAATTATTCGGGCAGCTCCATCACTCTTGTTTCTGGAAAATGCTATACTCTGAAAGTTATCAGTCCCGTACCCGGTAAAGGAAGTATAGAAAGAAAGCTTTATCCCGGGGATTTTATCTTTCAGAACGAAATCGATAGAAGAATAGAGGTACATCCAGGAAATGGAATGTTGGAAGAAGATGGGAAAATCTATGATTATAAAAATGCTATCGGAATGGTAATTACTTGCGATCCGAAAAGGATGACAGACAAGAAGTGCAATGAAAAGGGATGGAATCATGCCTATGTGATGATGTTGGATAGTTTGAAAGAAGGGAATTGGGGACCGGTGGATTTAATCGAAGTGGGTATTGACACAATATCAATAGCTGATGTAAAGTCAAAGCATGATTTTAGTAGAATCAAGAATAACATGAATGGCTACTCTGAAACTTTACAGATGCTGGCAAATCATGAGGGTGATGCATCTTTTGTAAGCGACTGTCGTGCTTTTTATCTGGTGAAAACTTACAATAACAGCAATAAGGTACCGGATGGGATTGAACGCAGTCCGTGGTTTCTGCCAAGTATAGGGCAATGGTTTGATATGTTGGTGAATATTTGTGGAAGATCTCCGGAAAACTTCCAACACAATACCGGTAATGGTTTACAAGATGAAAAGTGGGGACAGGAAACGTTAGATAAATTAGAAGGACAGTTATCCAAAGTTGGTAAATCGTTACCGCAGTTTAACGTGAACTACAGACTTGGTTTCAGTTGCAGTTCTCAATATGATAAAGATAGAAGCTGGATGCTTCTCTGGCATATTGATGATCCCTTATATAAGTGGGAAAGGGTTTGCTTACAAGGATATAATAAGACTTCTGCATGGCATGTCCGGCCGTTTTTTGCATTTTAATCATTCCTTGATTAAAAATAGTCCTAATCTAAGTTTGAATTCATTATGAAAAAGTCCGGATAGCGCATTGATATTTTATGTAATTTCGTTTGTGTTCTCGAAATAGTGGAGTATCTTTGTTTTCATTTAAATATATTATGATTATGAAACTGAATACTTATCGCTTGTCTTCTTTGGAAGACCCTACTGATGAACAACTGCATGCTTTGATGGAACAAGTGGCTGTTGCGGCCCGTGAAAGTTCTCGCAAGGCAAAAAGAGAATTGGAGCGGAGAATGCAAGAGGTGAGAGAAAAATTGAAAGCATATAGAGCTAAAAATGTAAGTGATATATCCATGTGATGAACGAAAAAAATCCGACACTTTGTATAGTAGCTGGTCCGAATGGTTCGGGTAAAACTTCTACGACAGTGCAACTGCTTCATAATGAATGGGCAGAAAATAGCCTTTACATTAATCCTGATAATATAGCGCAAGAACAATATGGTGATTGGAATTCTCCCGTTGCAGTATTGAAGGCAGCAGAATTGGCGACTAAAATGCGTTATGAGTGTTTAAGGAAAAGGCAAGATTTTGTATTTGAAACAGTCTTTTCCTCAGACGAAAAACTTGCATTTGTTGAAGAAGCAAAAAAAGCAGGATTTTTTATTCGCATTTTTTTTTGTCTGTACAAATAATCCTGAGATAAATGTACGGCGTATTACACAGCGCTATTTGAATGGAGGGCATGAAGTTCCCATTTCCAAAATTATTTCCCGTTATTATAAATCGTTATTGAATATAGGCAAAGCAATATCCTTGGTTGATAGGGTATATGTCTACGATAATTCAATAGAAAATCAAATTCCTCGATTATTGTTCCGCACTGTAAACGGGACCCTCTTCAAACAATATGTAGAGGAAATCCCGCAGTGGGCACAGTTCCTTATCAAATAGAGAATGAAAAGAGTCTATACCAAAACTGGAGACAAAGGAACAACAGGTATTCATGGTGGCATGCGCGTGCCGAAAGACGATATCCGTATCGAGGCAAACGGATGTCTTGATGAATTGAATGCCGTGATTGGTATCGTGCGCTCCATGCTGGCGGCAAAAGATGCCTGGCAGGAGTTGCTGCATGCTGTCCAGCGGGAACTGATGGTGGTGATGAGCCATGTGGCCACTCCCTCGGGAGTGGTGAACCCTAATCCGCTTTCTGCCGCAGAGCTCACGCTGCGCTGTGAGCAGGAGATGGATGCCATGACCGTCCTGCTGACGGACAACGGCTACTTCCTTTTGCCTGGTGGCACTCCCATATCAGCCCAACTGCAGTTTGCCCGTACCGTGGCCCGCCGTGCCGAACGCCGTTTGTGGACACTCCATCGCCAAGACCCCGTGAACGAGGATATTCTGCGCTTCATCAACCGCCTTTCGGACTTGTTCTTCGTCATGGCCCGCATGGAGATGCAGCGGCAGGACTGGCCGGAGGAGAAATGGCAAGAGTTTGCCTACAAAAGGAAAAGACAGTAAGCACTTATCGCTAACCGCCGGGAAGCTGTTTTCAGCATAGGGGTTCTATTTGCTGTCCGAGCCTTAAATCATACAGACATGCCCGTACTTCCGCTTCGCTGCCGATATGCTTTCCTGCATCGTCGGACAGCTTCACGCATTCGCGCCATTCCTGGTTGACGTTCATCTTGCATTGCGTCAGTTTCATTACGATGTTGGAGGGCTTGAATCCGGTATCATTCGTCAGATTGGTGCCGATGCCGAAGGAGCAGCGGATTTTGCCCCTGCAATGCTCCTGGATGTCGAGTGCCTTGCCAAAATCGAGCGCATTGCTGAAGACGATGGTTTTAGTGGTAGGGTCGATACCCAGTTCGCGGTAGCGGGCAACGAGCTTGTCGGTGAAATCGAATTCATCGCCGGAGTCGCAGCGTACACCGTCGAATAGTTTGGCCTGCTTGCGGCTCAGGTTACTTAAGAAAATGCCGGAGGTATAGGTATCGGACAGTGCGATGCCCAAGTCACCGTCGTACACGTTCACCCAGTTTTCCAAGGCCATGTAGTTGGCGTGTTTGTAGCCGAACTGTGCGCCGTGGAACATGAACCATTCATGCGGATGCGTCCCCATAGGCTTCATGCCGTATTTCATGGCGAAGTGGCAGTTGGAAGTCCCGGTACAGTATTCGGCGGTTTCCTTCAGACGGTCTATGACTTTGTCCTGTACCTCGAACGAGAAGCGTCTCCGGGTGCCGAACTCCGAAAAATATAGCTGGTGTCGGTTGGAGAGTGCCACCTTTTCGGACAGTTTGCAGAGTATGCCGTCCATGTCGGCCACGTTTCCCAAAGAACGGTTCTTTATTTCGGATACGATGGAAAGCAGGGGGACTTCGTAAAGGGTGGCCTTGTACAGATAGTCCGTGATTTCAATGTTCAAGTGCCGGTCCTCGTCCAGATGGATGCTTACCTTCTCCGGCTGGAAGCGGAAGGAGGAGAGCCACTCCCAATAGACCCTCGGCAGGAAACGGCAGTGGCGGGTCATGTATTCCAGCTCTTCGGCAGTAAGTACGGTCTGTGCCAGGCTGTCCACCGCCTTTTGCAGTTCCTTCAGAAACGTGTCCGTATAGGCGGTGTCGTCTCTGTCCTTGAAGCTGAAAGTGCCCATGGCATAGGGAAACAATTTGATGTAGGCATACGAGGTGGTGAATTTGTAAAGGTCTGTATCGAGTATGGTATGAATCATGGCAAAATATTCTTTAGTTATGATGTTCGATTTTGGGGATGAAGATAGTGAAAATTTCTTATTTGACCAGCCTCTATCTGTTAACAACGGCATATTCCTATTAAACCATGTTATAAATAAGACCGTTATGAGCTGAAATTTTGGAGAATTCGGAGGAGTCCGTATATTTGCAATGTGTTTTTCATAGTATTAGATTTAAGGTTAACAAAAGATTGGCTGTCTGGGATAGATAGCCTTTTTTTATGCCTTCACTTTTCCTTTTCCGTAGAGGTGGCGTGTAGTGCAGAGCGCCAAAGTTCCATAGACCAATACTTGTATCCACATCGTCAACATCTGCGGCCATACGTCGGCCAGCGTTCCACCCATTGAATTCAGTTTTACAAAAGCAAGTACGGCAGGACCTGCCGGAAACAGATAGTGGGCTGTCTGCCAATACCACGGCATCAGCTCCAGCGGATAGGACACGCCCGAAAGGAAGATATAGCCCACAGAGAAGAAGGCTATCATCAGCAACGGCGCTTCGGAGTCTGTAAACCAGCGGGAGACGGCCAGGGCAAGGAAACTCGTGCCCAGCAGGAAGGGTATCATCATTGTGACGATGTCTCCTCCGCTGCCGATGTGTGGGATGCTGAACAGGTGCGGCAACAGTCCCAGCAGGAATAGGGAAAACACCACGTAGAGCATGAAGTATACGAAGGTCCTGCCTCCGACAATCCGTAATGTATCCTTCAATGAGTCGGCACGCATCAGCCGTATTCCTTTTCTTCGGGCTTCCGCTTCCTCGCCCGTCAGCATGGCAATCACCATCAGCATCGTCTGGAAGATGATGACAATTAGGACGGCGGGAATCAGATAGGAACCGTAGCCCTCTGTATAGTTGTAGAGCGCCGTGCCGGACACGCTGACGGGAGCGGACGAAGCCACTGCCAGCAGTCCTTGCGGAGGTAGGAATACGGTGCCCTCCATGCGGTGGGCATCGTTCACGGCAAGCATGACGCGCGCACTGGATTCTTGCAGTCCTTTGAAGTTGAGGAAAGCGTCCGTGGCGGCATAGAGTACGAAGACCGAAGTCTCGCCCCGTGCCACACGTGCCTCGAAGTCGGCAGGCAGGTAAAGGATGCCTGCCACGTCGCCCTGCTTCATCCATTGGCGGGCTTCGAGGATGTTGGGTGTCTGGCCGTAGACGGCGGTCTGGGGAGTGGCGTCGAGCAGTCGGATGTATTCGCGGCTGAGGGCGGAGTGGGAGAGGTCTACCACTGCGACGGGAGCCTTGCGCACCAGGTTGGGGGCGTACATGTAGTTGTAGAGCAGTCCGTAGAGGAAGATACCGCCTGCCAGCACGAGCAGGATGGCGGGATTGGTGGCGATGGCATGCCACTCGTGGCGGATGACGGAAGCTGTTGACAATGCGGTAGGTGGGCAAGGTGATGGGGAGGCGGAGATTGCTTCTTCCCTTATCTCTTTTTTTATCCACCATTTCAGCAATGGCAGTATCAGCAGTGCTGCCAATAGGAAGATGAAGAGTGTAGCTACCGACTGCCAGAAGTAGGCAAATCCTGCATCGAAGTAAATCATGGCTTGTGCCGCCTCCGTGAAGTGCCGCACGGGGAAGAGGTAGGAGGCCGCATGCACGGGCGCATACATGGCTGTAACGGGAAACGTGACTCCGGACAGCGTAGCCCCCAACGACCCCACCATGGATACTACACTGATGATATAGGCAATCTTGGGAAAGACAGAATAGATAAAGACCGCCAATGCCTGGGTAGCGATGATGAAGAGCACGGTCACTGCATTCATCAGCCACAGACTGCCAGCGAAGGGGATATGTAGCGGGCCGAACAGTACATAGTTTGCCAGGATACCGATGGACGAGAAGATGAGGGTATAGGGCAGCAGTTTCCCTGCTACGGCAGTGAGGATATTGCCCCGTGCCGTCTTCAGCCATTCGCCGGCACTGCCGAACTTCAGTTCGCCGCCTATGGAGTAAACGGTGGTGAGCAGGATGAGTATCTGGAACAGTACGAAAAAGAAAGGCTGGCTCAGGTAGATGGAGTAGTCCATGTCCGGGTTGTAGAGGGGATGGGTACTGGCTTCTACGGGGAGCAGAAAAGTCTGTATCTGTTCTCCGCTGACTCCCAGAGCTTCGGCCTGCATCACGATGGGCGAGAGCGCCACGGGGGCAAGCGTATTCTCGAACGCTGCCATCAGCTCGCTGCCTACCGAAAGAAGGGCATAGTGGTAATAATAGGTGAGCGTTGCGCCAGTTCCCGTCACCGCCTTCTGTTCGAAGCGGGGCGGGATGACGAGGTAGCCGTATATGTCCTTCTGTTGCAATGCCCGGCGGGCGTCGGCTTCGTCGGTGAAGTGCTCCGTCACACGGAAGGTGGGGGCGGCAGAGATGCGTCGGGAGATATTGCGCGAAGTGGCAGTGTTGTCCAGGTCGACGATACCCACGGGAATGTTCTCCATCTGTCCGTTTCCAAAGATGGTGGCCATGAAGAACAGACAGAGTAAGGGTAGCACGACGCAGACGCCGAGGTATAGACGGCGGGAGGTCATGCGGTGCCATTCGCGACGGATAACCATGCGAAGCGCTTTCATTGCGCAGCCAAATTCTTTATCTTTCATTTTTCATTCTTCATTTTTAAAAGTACGGACATCCCCGGTCTCAATCCCTCTACCTGCTGTGTGGGACGTGCGTGTATCTCGAACGTCTGCATGTCATAGCTGCCCGTCTGTTTGGTGGATTTCCAGGTGGCGAAGCTGCCCAGCGGACTGATGTAATAGATGCGGAATTCAATGTCCTTGCCGTCGATGGCGGGGACATCGGCACGGAAAGTGCCTCCCATCTTGAACTGCGGCATCAGGTCCTCGCGTATGTTCAGTACCACGTGTGCATCGTCCATCACGACAAGGCTCATGATGGGAGTGCCGGGGGCCACCAGCTCTCCGCGTTTGGGGAAGATGGTGGCTATCTGGCCGTCTTCGGGAGCAGTCAGGCGGGAGTCGACGAGGAGGGAGGAGACTTCATCGACGGTGCTTCGCGCCGCTTCCACCAGGCTGCGGGCCGAGGCGCGGTCCTCGCTCTGCGCTCCGTCTACGGCCATCTGGTATTGCTCGTAGGCGGCACGTTCGGCGGCTTGGGCGGCTTTGTACATGGCTTCCACCTCGTCACGCCGCTGGGAGGTGACGACACTGTCCTTATAAAGCGTTACAATGCGCTGGTAAGTGGTCTTGGCGAGGGCAAGGTCGCTCTGCGTCTTGTTCCAGAGTTGCCGGGCGGTGGCCACAATCTGGCGGCGGGTACCGGCGTCTATCTTCTTGTTCTGCTCCTGGGCCACCTGCTCCAGGGCATTCACCTGGCGGTATTTGGCTTCGATGGTGGGGCTGTTGATGACGACAAGCGTATCGCCTGCCTTCACCCAGTCGCCCTCTTGTACGAGGAAGGAGTCCACACGTCCGGGTAGCTTTCCGCTGATACGTATTTCCGTTGCTTCCACTTGTCCTTGCAGGACCAGGGGCTGCCGGCTCATGAGTAACATGCCGGCAAGTGAAATGATGACCGTTGCAGCCAGGATAATGACGAATGCAATGCTGATGCTTTTATTATTGATTTTCATAAAGGGTAGGTTTTAATAAGTTGTCTCGAAATATTTCTCGAACCGTTCCGGCGTTCCGCAGATAGCCAGCAGGTTCATCAGTGCCACATCATATTCGTAGTAGGCTGCCAGACGCGCCACGCGGACGGTTGCCAGCATCGTTTCCGCATCTACGACCTCGGTACTGGTTGCCATGCCTTCGGCAAAGGATTTCTTGCGGATTCGCACCAGCTCTTCGCTCAGCTCGATGGTGGTATTCAGGGCGCGTACGTTGTCTTGTGCCTTTTGCAGTTGGGTGTAGAGCTTGTCGATGCCTACGCTCAGGTCTTCTTTGGCTTTTTCTTGTCCCAAGGCGAGGGTTTGCTGGGCTATCTTCGACTGGCGGATGCGCTTCTCACGCGCCAGTCCGTCGAACAGGTTCCAGGTGAAGCCCACACCTACGATGGTGCGGGGGACAAGATTGCTTTGTATGCCGTGGGCATAGAGGGTCTGCTTGCCGAATACGGCGATGTCCGGCAGGTAGCCGCTCTGGTCGATGCGGAGCTGCTGGCGGGCAATCTGTGACTGCAGTTGCAGTTGGTTCACGGTGTAGTTCTCCACCCGCATGGCTTGCAGGAACTCCTCTTTAGCGGGCAGTTGGTCGTTGATGAAAAGCTCCGAGGTAGGATGGATGCTGCATGTGTCTTGCAGGTTGAGCAGGGTGCGCAGGGCACTTTGCACGACGGAGGCCTCCTTCCGGGCAGCCTCCAGTGAACGGGCAGCTTCATCCATATTCACTTGGGCAAAGAGCCGGCCTGCCTTGTCTATCATGCCGGCAGCTTCCAGTTTAAGGGCATTCTGGTAATGGCGTTGCAAGCTGTTGTAAGTCTCCTGCCGCACGCGTACTACCTCTTGCGCAAGTTTCAGCCCGAAGTAGCTTTCTGTCAGCAGGGTGCGTTGCGTGGCATCGGTCTGTCCCCGGTTTTCGCGGGCAATGTCTATCATGGTGTTGCCTATCTTCGAGGCCCGGATGCGCTTGCCGCCGGAGAATACGACCCATTCGGCGGTCAGGCCGACGGAAGTCAGGTTGCGTGGAGCCAGTGGAAAGGCAAGGGTATGGGAGCCTATCTGGTCGAGTATGCTGCTGATGAATTGGTCGTCCGGTACGATGTTGTGCACAAAGTCTTTTGCCGGGTCGGTGAACTGAGAAAGGGGCTGTTTTACCTCTATCTTTTCGGAAAGATGCACGAACGTACCGGCACCTTGCAGGGAGGGGTACCAGAGGGCATTCAGTTTGTCACGTTCCGCACGGGCGGCTTCAATTCCCTTGTCGGCTATTTTCAGGCTGCGGTTGCCGTTTTGCATCTGCCTTAGGGCATCACCGAAGCTAAGGGGAAGGGAGGTTTGTGCGGCCACTCCACCGATGGCAAGCAGCACGCAGGCAGCAGCCGGAAAAAATCTCCGGCATAATAGATTATTCATAAGTTCGTTCGGTTTAGGGGTTCTTGTTTCTCTAAACAAGAGGAGGTGGGAATTGTTCAGTAGTCATCTTTTTGAATAGAACGTTACAAATATAACGAATAGTTTCCGAAGATATGGCTTATGAATGGGAGAGATATTCGGATTTGCACTATCTTTGCATTCGCTAAAATGGAATTTATGGAGAAACTTCATCCGATTATGTTTGCCGGGACGGGCAGTGATGTGGGAAAGAGCATCATTGCTGCCGCCTTCTGCCGCATCTTCAAGCAGGACGGCTATCAGCCCGCACCGTTCAAGGCACAGAATATGGCGCTCAATTCATTTGCCACTCCCGAAGGGCTGGAGATAGGCCGTGCCCAGGCTGTGCAAGCAGAAGCCGCCGGAGTGCCTTGCCACACGGACATGAATCCGCTACTGCTGAAACCACAGTCGGACCATACCTCGCAGGTTGTCCTCAACGGGCGTCCTATCGGCAACCGCAATGCTTATGAGTATTTCCGCAAGGAAGGACGCGACGAGCTGCGCCGGGAGGTTTGTGCTGCCTACGACCGCCTTGCCGCTCGCTATAATCCCGTTGTGCTGGAAGGCGCGGGAAGCATCTCCGAAATCAATCTGCGGGATACCGACCTTGTCAATCTGCCGATGGCCCTGCATGCCGGAGCCGATGTAATTCTTGTGGGCGACATTGACCGTGGCGGTGTGTTTGCCAGTGTCTATGGTTCGCTGATGTTGCTTCGTCCCCATGAGCGGGAACGCATTAAAGGAATTCTTATCAACAAGTTCCGGGGGGATATACGTCTCTTCGAGTCGGGCATTACGATGCTGGAGGAGCTTTGCGGCATTCCCGTTGTCGGGGTAGTACCTTACTACCGTGATATCTACATTGAAGAAGAAGACTCCGTGGCGCTTGCCGCAAAGTCTGTCCGTGCCGAGAAGGGAAAGGTGAACATTGCCGTCATTCTGCTGCGCCACCTCAGTAACTTCACCGATTTTAATGTCCTGGAACGTGACCCACGCGTACATCTCTTCTATACTAACAATGTGGATGAGCTGGCAAAGGCCGACGTCATCCTGCTGCCCGGCTCCAAGAGCACACTTGATGACCTTTACGAATTGCGCCGTAACGGTGTGGCGGCTGCCATCACCCGTGCCCACCGTGAAGGTGCCACCGTGATGGGCATCTGCGGTGGCTATCAAATGATGGGGCAGGAGGTGCTCGACCCTGAGCATGTGGAAGGAGACATCGAACGCCTGCCCGGACTGGGACTGTTGCCCATCAGTACCCGCATGTCGGGAGAGAAGGTGACTCGCCAGGTGAAGTTTGGTCTGTGCAATCCCCATTCTCCATCTTCCACTCTCCGTTCTCCATTAATGCAGGGCTATGAAATCCATATGGGAGTGACCACCCCCGTGGAAGGCGCCCCCGATTCTCCCCTAAATCTTTTGGAGAACGGCTCTACCGACGGTTACTACGTGGACTCCACCTGCATGGGGACCTATATTCATGGCATTCTCGACAATCCGGAATTCATAGATTTCCTGCTTGCGCCTTTTGCAGACAAACTGTCCGGGAATGCCGGCGCTTTCGATTACCATACATTCAAAGAAGAACAATACGATAGGCTTGCCGAGCACGTGCGCCGCCACGTCAACCTGCCGCTTATCTACCAAATATTGACAAAGAACCATGATTGAAGGACACGGAGACGATTCCTATAAATACAGCCGTCCCATTACGGCAAACTTCAGCTCGAACGTTTACAGCAGGGTAGACCTCTCTGCCTTGAAGGCGCATCTGTGTGCCCGGATTGACGGCATCGGCAACTATCCCGAACCGGAGCCTTACACGCTTGAGGCCTGCCTTGCCCGCCGCCATCGTCTTCCTGCCGAGGCAGTGTGCGTGACGAACGGAGCTACCGAAGCCATCTATCTTACCGCACAGACTTTCCGCGGGACAAACACCGCCATTGTGCAGCCCACTTTCAGTGAATATGCCGATGCCTGCCGCATGCACGGCCATCGGGTCACTTCCCTCTATCGGCTTCCTGCGGAGAGCGAGGGGTATCGCTTGCCGGAAGAGGTGCGCATGCTGTGGCTGTGCAATCCCAATAACCCTACCGGAACGGTTGTGGAGAAGGAATATCTGGCAACACTTATCGGTCATAATTCGCAGGTATGTTTCGTCATCGACCAGTCCTACGAGTTTTTCACCTTGTGTCCGCTTTTCTCTGCTGCCGAGGCTGCGGAGTTTCCCAACGTCTTGCTGCTGCACTCCATGACCAAGCGTTATGCCGTTCCCGGTCTGCGACTGGGATATGTCACCGGCGCCCCCCACCTGCTGCACCGTCTGCGTACTAACCGTATGCCCTGGTCGGTCAACCAGCTTGCCATTGAGGCAGGGCTCCATCTGCTGGAACATGATGTTCCCAATCCGCTGGATGTGGCGTCTTACTTGCAAGAGGCTGCCCGCCTGCGCAGTGCGCTCGAGGCATTGGGAGGACTGGAGGTATGGGCCACCGAAACCCATTTCATGCTGGTGTGCCTCCGTATGGGTAGGGCTTCCGCTTTGAAAGACTATCTGGCAGGGGAGCATGGTATCTTGATTCGGGACGCCTCCAACTTCGACGGACTGAATGAGCATTTCTTCCGTATAGCCGCCCAAAGCCGGGAGGAGAATGACAGGCTTGTAAAAGCAATAGGACAATGGCTTGAGGAGGAATAACCGATGGAAGAAGATGTGCTTATACTTTTGGGTGTCGCCTTCAACTTGAACCTGCCGCTTCTCACTGCCTGGCTGCTCGACCACTGGCTGGGCGACCCGGCGTGGCTGCCCCATCCGGTTGTGGCTTTCGGCAAAGCCATTTCTTTCTGTGAGCACCGGTTGAACCGGGGCGATTCGTGTTTCCTGAAAGGTGCGTTTGTGGCGGTGTCTCTTGTCTTGGGGGTATATGTCATTACGCTTTTGTTGCTCCACTTGGCGGCACTCTTTTCTCCGGGCATGCTTCTGACGGTGCAAATATTGCTGATATTCTATTGCTTGGCGGGCACTACGCTGGTTCGCGAGGTGCGTATGGTGTTCAAGGCGGTGGACCGTTCCTTGGAGGAAGGGAGGATGCAAGTGGCACGTATCGTAGGGCGTGATACGTCTGCACTCTCGGCGCAGGAGGTGAGAACCGCGGCATTGGAGACTTTGGCAGAGAATTTGAGTGACGGGGTAGTTGCCCCCTTGTTCTGGTATCTGCTGTTGGGAGTTCCGGGCATGCTTGCCTATAAGATGGTGAACACGTTGGATTCCATGGTCGGCTACAAGAACGAGCGCTATCGTCGGTTCGGCTGTTTCGCCGCCCGTCTGGACGATGTTGCCAATTATATTCCTGCTCGTCTGACAGCCTTTCTGATGGTACTGGTTTCCGGTCGCCTTTCCTTGTTTGCTTTTGTGGGCAGATATGGCAGCCAGCATGCCAGTCCCAATTCCGGTTATCCGGAAGCCGCCCTTGCCGGTATTTTGAATTGCCGTTTCGGGGGGCCGCACAACTATTTCGGCGAGGAGGTATGGAAACCTTATATCGGTTCTAATGAACGGCCTCTGAAGACAGAAGATATGCGTGTGGCTGTCCGCATCAACCGGCGTGTGGAGTGGTGGATGGTAGTTGCCGTAATAGTGACATCGACCTTGGCTTCCTTTTGTTTTTAAAATGTTGTTATTTTAACTGATTCTTTGTCTGTTCCAAAAAGATATAATATCTTTGCAAGACCGCGTTGCATTAAAAATGTAACTTTTAAAGCAGACAAAGTCTTATAAATGAGGATAAAGCAACTATATATATTCCTTTTCTTTATTTGGTTCGGGAGCACAATAATTGCATCGGCAACAGATAAAGCGGATTCTTGGACTAAAGAAAAGGAAAGTATAGTCCATGAGGTCATCTCCACTTTTCACAACAGCCTCGGTTTCGACTATCTGACCCGGGAGGAGTGTGACTCGCTGAATGCCGACGGCCTTTTGTCCCAATTGGATGAATCCCAGCGCTATTACACCTATTTCGAACTGGAAAGAATACTTATAAAATCCTCCCTTTTCCGTGGAGAAATCCGTATGGCCATTGCCCAGAGCGACCAGATGTACTCCAAAGCCCGCGCGCTTGCCTACCCCTTCGGCAATGCCCTGGCGCTGAATGCCATGGGAGAGGTGTACAGCTATACCGGCAGGCTTCGGGAAGCCGGTACCGCTTACGAAGAGTCTTTGAGACTGCTGGATGGGATGGACGGGGAGGATGTGCATATCCGTATGCTACTGGTGGAACTGATAGATTATAACCTGCGCATACGGAATGTAAACGGTGCCTCGCGTTATCTTGCACGTCTGAACCTTTATCCGGAAGACCGGCTTTCTCCGCTGGAGCTGGCCATGCGCCACATCTCCAATGCTTCCTGCCAATTATTCAAGGGTGACTTGAAGGCCGCCAGCCATCATCTGGCACAGATAGGCCAGCTTGAAGCGCAACTGATTCCGGAGATACAGCAATACCTTCTGATTATAGATGCCCGTTATCTGGTGGCCACCGGAGAGCATGAGGCAGCCTTGACCGCCTACAATGATTTCCTTCAAACCGAATATGCCCGGATAAACCATAACATCTACAAGGAAGCTCTGCTCGAAAAAGCGGATTTACTGGTGAAGATGGGAAACAAGGAAGAAGCCTACGGACAGTACGGCAAGGTCTTTTCGTATATCAAGACTTCGTTCGAGAAGAACTATCCCAAGGAGATAGACCGGCTCTGTACCCGTTTCCAGGCCGACCAACTGGCCTACCAGAACGAACGCGACCGCATTGTATCCATGCGTTTCTATCTGGCAGGCATCATTGTGTCCGTACTGTTTCTGATATTCCTCCTGGTGCTGGGCTGGAAGAAGATATTCCGTTTGAAGCGTTCCCAGATACGGCAGGAGGCGATGAAGGAGAAAGCGGTGCAAGCCATACAACGGAAGAATATGTTTCTTTCGAACATGAGCCATGAGGTACGTACGCCGCTGAATGCCATTGTCGGATTCTCGGCGGTACTGACGGATGAGGACGAGTCGTTCGATGACGAATCGCGCCGGGAATTCTCCGAAATTATCAAGGTGAATTCCTTTCAGTTGCTGAAACTTATCAATGACATTCTGGATTTCTCGGATTTCGAGAATGACAATATAACCTTCAACATCCGCACGCATGATGCCGTGAAGTTGTGTAATGAGGTCGTGGAGACCGTGATGGCCTCGCGCAAGCTGGAGGTTGAAATGCGTTTTGACACGGATTTGTCCGTCTTGATGCTGGATACGGACGATGCGCGCCTCCGCCAGGTCTTGATAAACCTGCTGGTGAATGCCGCCAAGTTTACGGAACAAGGCTCCATCGTGCTGGAACTGAAGATGGCTGATGCCGGTACGGCACTTTTCTCCGTGACGGATACCGGATGCGGCATTCCACCGGAGAAGCAGCACTTGATTTTTGAACGCTTTGAAAAGCTGAATGATTTTGTGCAGGGAAGCGGACTGGGTCTTTCCATCTGCCAACTGATTGTGAAATATATGAACGGCAAGCTGTGGGTGGACAGTGGGTACACCCGTGGCGCGCGTTTCTGTTTTACGCATCCTTTGAAGTATAATCCCGCATTACACGGAGGAACGGCGCAATGAAACGAATACTGATTCTCATCCATGTTTTGTTTTGCGGATATATCTGTCCGCTGCTGGCAGAAGACACGGGGGCTGTCCGGTATCAGGACAGCATCCTGAAGGTTGCCGATGCCCTGCCGGCCACCCTTGTCCGGCTGACGTATCTCCGTGACATGGCCTACAAGCACCAGTATGCTCCCTATAACATGACTTTTTCCACCCGTCTGTACGAGGAGGCGCGGCGGCAGAAGAACGCTTTCTATGAGAATATGGGCGCTTACTATCTGGCGGCATGTTATGACAAGAAACACGACCCGGACAGTCTGTCGTATTGGGTGGATGTGTTGAAGGATTTTGTCCCCCAGGTAGGCACTTACGATTATTATCTGGAGCAGAAGGCTGCCATCAGCCGCGCCCTGGCTTCCAAGAGACAGATAGAGAAAGCGGTGTATGTGGCTAAGGAGACGTTGGAGGAATCAAAACTCCGCCATAGCAATAATGGGATGATAGCGGCGTATAACAGCTTGGGATGTGCCTACGGAGTGTCCAGCCGCCCGAATGAGGCACTGGACTCTTTCTTGGAGGCTTACCGGAATTTCTCTCCCCAGACAAAGGCCAGCCTGAAGGTGGATATACTGTCGCGTATTGCCCAGGTATACGGCAATGGCGGTAAAGACAGCTTGAAGCTGCCCTATTTGCATGAAATGGACATGACGTTGCAGACGGTTATTTCCAAAGAACCCGAGACAAGGAAGAACTGGAGCAATTTCGAGATTGACTGCGAAGTGAAGTATATCCTGCACTACATGAACCGGAAGAACTTTACAGTGGCGCATGAGCATATCGAGAAAGTAAAAAAACTGCTTGAGCCGCATGTAGATCCCGTCTTCTGGCTGAATGTCCAGTTGATACAGCTTCAATACTATGCCAAGACCGATGAGTATGACAAAAGCATCGCATTGATAGACGAGGTGACCCCTACGGTACTGAACAACTACGTCTCCACCTTTGCCACTTTGATAAACTACAAGGCGAGTACGCAATATGACAAGGGGGACATTGACGGGGCCATCGAGACCCGGCGCTACCTCATATGCAAGCAGGATTCGCTGAACAATGCCTTCTCGGCCAACCAGTTGAAGCAGGTGAAGGAGATTTACCACATTGACGAGCTGTTGTTGGAGAAGCAGAAGATTCAGGACATGAATTACCGTATAGGATTTATATTCCTGGGCGTCTGCCTGCTGCTGATGCTGCTTTTCTACTTGTATACGCGCTATGTCTCCGGAAAGATTGCTGTCGTAGAGAAGAAGACGGCTGAAGCCGCTTTGCAGGCAGAGACGGACAACATCGCGAAGGAACGTCTGAAATCGGAAATCAGCCATGATATACGTACTCCGCTGAATGTGGTGGTGGGCTTTGCCGAATTGCTGACCGGAAAGGAGGAGCTGGATAAGGAGACTAAGAGGGAATACGGGCAGATGATTCAGACCAATGCGGAAAGTCTGCTGAATTATGTCAACAGCATTCTGGAATTGTCCCGCTTGGAGTCCGGCAAGATTCAGTATGAGGACGAGGAGTGTGACATTATTCAGTTGTGCAGTGAGGTGCTGGATAAAGTGAACGGCCGTGAGGAGAGCACTGTGTCTGTCAGCCTGCAGACCGACCTCAAGGAACAGCTTGCGAGGACAGACCGAAGGTGGTTCGATACATTGCTTGTCAGCATGCTGACTCCGTCAGAGAATGACACTGCCCGTTATGAGGCGATTATCCGCATCAGACGGGACCGCACTAGGTCGGCCCTCTATTTCGACGTGGTCAACGCCCCGTTTGCAAAGGTACATTTTGAGAATAAAACGAGCTTGATTCGCCATGAAATCAATGCCCATTTTATTCATTATTTTGGAGGTATCTACAAGGTGCAAACCGAAGCGGAGGAAGGCCCTACTATTTCGTTCACTATTCCTTGTCGAGATTGATGCGGACGATGCCGCCGTAGGGCGTCAATGCGTCGAAGGCTTCTTCGGCTTTGAGGATTCCGGCATAGAGTTGCGCGCAGATGAGTACGCCGCCATGTGCGAAGATGGCAACGCGCGTATAGGGCTTCTTCTTTAATTCGTCCAAAAACTGGCTGACACGCCGGTATTGCATAGTAAAAGATTCTCCACCGGTAGCTGCCACGTTCATGTAGTCGGCATACCATTCCTGCAAGCGTGGGTCTTCATTCTGCTCGAACGGCTTCATCTCCCAGTCGCCAAAATTGATTTCCATAATCCGTTTGTCCCGTTCTGCATCGGGATAGCCGCAATAGGTGGCGAGGCGCACGCAGCGGGTCAGGGGGCTGGTGTAGACGTGGTCGAACGGAAGGTATGCCTTCAGGTTTTCTGCTGTCACGGCGGCTTCCGCTTCAAACGTAGGTTTCAGGGGAACATCGGTCTGTCCGTAGCATACGCCCGGAGGGACATCTACCGAAGTGTGTCGAATGAGTATTACTTCCATCTTTAATTTTCAGTTGTTAATTTATAATTAGAATAAGGCTTCCCAAGTAGAAGGACAGTTCGCATAGCAGGAAAGTGGCCCCGCAGCAGTCACCCGTATATCCTTGTAGGCGCCGCTTCATCAATCGGTAGAGCAGGAAGAAGGTGAGTAGTGGGAAGAGGGTGGCAATCCACAGCTTTATAGGCAGCAGCAGTACGAAAGGAAGCAGACCGCAAAGAAATCCGGCCAGTAACTCGTGCCAGCTCATGCGGTTGTAGACGGTCTTGCTTTTGCTGTCTTCCTCTTTCCGGGCATAGGGCAGGTAGTTGACAATCTGGGAGGCACAGAATTTGGACCAGCAGTCACCGCTGAGCACAAGGATGCAGAGAAGTCCCAGTGGCAGGTGATGAAGTTGGAACAACAGCAGGAAATAGCATATCAATCCGATGACACCGTAGCTTCCGATGTGGGAGTCCTTCATGATGGCTAGAGTCCGTTCTCGGGTGGTGCCGCCACCGAAACCGTCGAAAAAGTCCGCCAGCCCGTCTTCGTGCAGGCAACCGGTGACAAGCAGGCGTGCGATGAGGGCAAGAATCCATGCCAGTGACACCGGCATAATCTGTCCGGCAAGCCACAGCACTGCCGCCATCACGCCTCCCGTCAGCCAGCCTACAAACGGCCAATAGGGAACCACATGCTTGAAACACTCTGCCGGTACTTCCTTGATTTTCCAGAAGGGCAGTCGGGTGAGCATTATGAATGCAGCCAAGACATTGTTCATGTTAAAAGTATTTAGTGATGGAGGCATGTGCAAAGTTATCCATTTCATTGAGCATCCGCACGGCCGAGTCGACAATGGGATATGCACAGATGGCCCCCGTTCCTTCTCCCAAACGCAGCCCCAGATTCAGCAGCGGACGGGCATGCAGGGCGTCGAGCACCAGTTTGTGGCCCGACTCGTCTCCGCAGTGTCCGAAGATGGCGTAATCCGTCACTTCCGGATAGAGCCTGGCGGCGGCAAGCAGGCAGTTGGTCATGATGAATCCGTCAACAAGGATAATCATCCTCAGCTCGGCAGCTTGCAGCATGGCGCCTATGGCCATTACCATTTCCAGTCCACCAAAGTAGCGGATGATGTCCCGGGGAGAGCCGTCGCCTTTGTAATTCTCCATAGACTGTTTCAGCACTTCGTATTTGTGGCGGATGCCCGCGCTGTCGAGTCCGCTACCTGCGCCGACACATTGTTCCAGAGGAATACCGGTAAAGCAGGTCATCCACAAGGAGGATGAAGAGGTGTTTCCGATACCCATTTCACCGAAGCTGAGGACATTGCTGCCTTCTTCATGGCATTGGCGCACCACCTCGGCACCCCGTTCCAGGCACATCTCCATTTCCTCTTCCGTCATGGCTGCCTCGTGCAGATAACTCCGGGTGCTTTTACGTACTTTCATATTGATGATGCCTTTCTCGTAGGGGAGGTCGTAGTCTACTCCTGCATCTACTATTTTCAGGGTAAAGCCGTGCTGCCGGCAGAGGAAATTGACACCTGCCCCTCCATGAAGGAAGTTGCTGATTTGCTGCCAGGTGATTTCCTTTGGAGACAGACTGACACCTTCTTCTACAATGCCGTGGTCGGCGGCGAAGATAATGTTTTGCGGATGTTTCAAGGTGGGGGATAATGTCTGTTGTATGAGTCCGATTTGGAGTGCCAGTTCTTCTAAAATGCCCAATGAGCCTTTGGGTTTGGTCAGGTTGTTGATTTTGTCAATCAATGTGGGACGGATTGACTCGTCCGGACGGGTGATATGAAATGTTTTCATCAGTCTGTTGAATTTTAATTGTTTGTTGTTTTATGAATGAGTGTTTTTTACGGTAAGTGGGATGCCGGATACCATCAGTATCACTTCGTCGGCACGGGCGGCTACATATTGGTTCATCCAGCCTTGCATGTCCGTGAACTTTCGTTGCAGTTCGTTTTCGGAAGTTCCTCCCATGCCTATTTCATTGGTGACGAAGATAAAGGTTGCGTCTTGTGCCGTGAAGCGATCGAACTCCGCCTTTACTGCGGCAAGTGCCCGGTCGGTATCAGACTCGAGGTCGAAGAAGAAATTGGTACACCACAGGGTGATGCAGTCTATCAGGACAACCCGTCCCTCCAGCCGGTGGCGGCTGAGTTCTTTCTGCTCTTCGATGTTTGTCCATTCCGGTCCCCGGCGTTTCTGATGCCGGATTACCCTCTGGTGGAATTCTTCGTCCCAAATGCGTGCTGTGGCAAGATAAACGGGAGTGGGAGAGAGCTCGAGTGCCAGCTTTTCCGCATAGGTGCTTTTGCCGGAACGTGCTCCTCCGGTGATGAGTATGATTCGTTTCATTGGTATTTAGTCTGTATTTTGAAAGAATATCTTTGTTTTCCCGAGCAAAAATAGGAAATATTTGACGAAACGTTTGTTTTTTTAGGAAGGAATTTATTAACTTTGCCACCGTTTTTAAGGCATGACCTTGGAAATGTTTATGCGGCAGTAGCTCAGTTGGTAGAGCATCAGCTTCCCAAGCTGAGGGTCACGAGTTCGAGTCTCGCTTGCCGCTCCTCCATTTAGAGTTAGGCAGTTGCATCACAGCGGCTGCCTTTTTTTAAATATCGAGGAAAATGTTCGGGTCAAGCCATTTTAAACGTAGGAAAAACTTTAAAAAAACGAAATAGAATGGCAGTAGAATTGAAAGACCTTACCAAACGTAGCGAGAATTATTCTCAGTGGTACAACGAGTTGGTGGTGAAGGCCGATTTGGCAGAGCAGTCGGCAGTGCGCGGATGTATGGTAATCAAGCCTTACGGATACGCAATCTGGGAGAAGATGCAGCGTCAGTTGGACGATATGTTCAAGGAAACAGGACACGTAAACGCTTATTTCCCCTTACTTATTCCGAAATCATTCCTCAGTCGTGAAGCAGAACATGTGGAAGGCTTTGCCAAAGAGTGTGCCGTAGTGACGCACTATCGTTTGAAGAACGACCCAAATGGCGGCGGCGTAGTGGTAGACCCCACTGCAAAGCTGGAAGAAGAGCTGATTATCCGCCCCACTTCTGAAACCATCATCTGGAATACCTATAAGAACTGGATTAACTCTTACCGCGACCTGCCTATCCTGTGCAACCAATGGGCAAACGTATTCCGTTGGGAAATGCGTACCCGTCTGTTCTTGCGTACCGCAGAGTTCTTGTGGCAGGAAGGCCACACGGCTCACGCCACTCGCGAAGAAGCCGAAGAGGAAGCGGTAAAGATGCTGAATGTATATGCCGAGTTTGCTGAAAAATACATGGCGGTGCCCGTGGTAAAGGGCGTGAAGTCTGCCAACGAGCGTTTTGCCGGTGCCCTCAACACCTATACCATTGAAGCGATGATGCAGGATGGCAAAGCTTTGCAGAGTGGTACTTCACACTTCTTGGGACAGAACTTCGCCAAAGCTTTCGACGTGCAGTTCGTAAATAAGGAGAACAAGCTGGAGTATGTTTGGGCTACCTCCTGGGGTGTTTCCACCCGTCTGATGGGTGCGCTTATCATGACACATTCCGATGACAACGGTCTGGTGCTTCCGCCGCACTTGGCTCCGATACAGGTGGTTATCGTACCTATCTACAAGAATGCCGAAATGCTTGCCAAGATTGACGAGAAGGTGGCAGGCATCGTAGCCAAACTGAAAGCGATGGGTATTTCTGTGAAGTACGACAATGCCGACAACAAACGTCCGGGCTTCAAGTTTGCCGATTACGAGGTGAAAGGTGTACCTGTCCGTCTGGTTATGGGTGGCCGCGACTTGGAGAACAATACAATGGAAGTGATGCGCCGCGATACACTGGAGAAGGAGACGCGTTCCTGCGAGGGTATCGAAGAGTACGTGAAGGATTTGCTCGAGGACATTCAGGCTAATGTCTACAAGAAAGCGCTCGATTACCGTAACAGCCGCATCACCAGCGTGGACAGCTACGAGGAATTCAAGGAAAAGATTGAAGAAGGCGGCTTCATTCTGGCTCATTGGGACGGGACTACCGAAACCGAAGAGAAAATCAAGGAAGAGACCAAAGCAACCATCCGTTGTATTCCTTTCGATTCATTTGTTCCGGGTGACAAGGAACCGGGCAAGTGTATGGTTACCGGCAAGCCTTCTGCCTGCCGCGTGATTTTCGCACGTTCCTATTAATAATACCCACCCCGGATTACGCGGATTAACACAGATGATTTTAGGAGTTCTGATAATCAGAAACTTTTATCTGTGTTAATCCGCGTAATCCGGGGTGATTGTATATCTTGATACGTCCTCTCGGTTTTAAATTTATAGAGTTATCTCTCATCATGAATTGATGAACAGCTATTTATATTGCTTCAGAAATTCTGAGATTGTTTTACGTACAGTTTCCGGAGATTGTTTTGAATGAAGCATTGCTGCAATGACAATCCTATTCTCATCAATCAAATAATATATCACGTTAGGGGAAAGTTTTAAATGACGGACAGTAATGTTGTTAAATAGAGTAGAAAAATCACTGTCTATAATTCCTATATACGGATGTTTTGCTAAAAGATTTACTTTGTCTTGTATCTTTTGACGTGTTTTCTGTGCCGTCAACATGCCAAAATTATTCTCTACATAAATAAGTATCTCTAAAAAGTGCTCATAAGCCAACTTAGACCAGACTATTTCCATCCCATGCGTTCATTTATCATACTCTCTATTTGGGAGTTTGATATACAGTGTCCTGCTTTATTCTCTTCTAAGGCAAATAGAAGGGCTTCAGCCAAAGCATCTCGGGGAATACTGTTGATAAAGTCGTCCATCGGTATGGCTGATTGATGATAAGTTGCCATCATCGGTTCTTGTGCCGTTTGTTTGGAAGAGTCCTGCTCTTTATATGGTTTAATTTTACCCATTGCTTTTATTTTTAATCAAAGGTAAACTGAATAAATGAAAACTCCTAATATTCAATCCATTTATTTTCCACTGCATCAAAGCCAACCAATCTACATACTATTGTAACCTCCTTCACATCTCCTCGTAACAACTTTCCCTCATTTTTGCAGCGTAAAAAAAGAAAGGAGGCCCGAATATGAAACTGAACAGAAATGACTATACCGTAGAGGCGGCAGCCGGCGGTGGTTTTTACGCTTATTTTATGAATAATGTGTTGTGCAGCGCCTACGGTGAAACGCCTGACGAAGCCTGCGAAAACCTGGAACAGATTGTTGACGATTTTGTCAGTGATATGTATATGGTCGAGGAATTTGTCTGATATTCCGGCATCATATGCCGACCGAATTATCCTTTTTACGTATTTATTCCATAAATTCTCTTGAAGTCATGTCTGCGCGATGCCGGTGTGACTTTTGTCATTTATAACCGGAAGCCGAGGTGTGCCGTGTGGACGACACCTTGAGTTTCCATCAGCTCGATGACGTCAAATTCCTGCGCTACATGGCAGGCTGCAAGGCCTATGCCACCACTGCCGGCTTCGAGTCGGTCTGCGAGGCGATGTATCCTGCGCTGTATAGAGAGGGAAGAAAAAGAGGAAACCTTTTTCGGGGTTTCCTCTTCCTGCCGTCCTTTCTTTCCGGCGACTTAAATGCTCACGTTCATCGCATTGGCTCCCAATGCCCCTAAGATGGCGGAGGCTACTGCAATTACGACTTTCAGAATTTTATCCCAGATACTTTTTTTCATGCTATATACGTTTTAAAAGTTGAACATACGAATCGGTAGTAAAATCAGTCATACTTATCCCAACGGATTTTCGCCCTGGTCTCCGTCCGAACCGCCTCCGTCTCCCGAGCCGGAACCGCCGCCGGAGCTTCCTCCTTCACCGTCTCCCTTGTTCAGCAAAGCTTCCAGGTCGTAGAAGTCAATCTTCTGCCCGGCACGCGTGGCGGCGATGTCCGGTCTTACGGTGCTGGAAGGCCGGAAATTGATTTTCACCGCTTTGATGTTCTTGGCGGTGCACTCCTTTACATCCAGTACGCCTGCCGTACGCGCCGACAGGCTGAATACGCCGAAGTTCTTGATATTCACCGACTGGCCGCTGTAGAGGGTCGTAATCATGGCTTCCACAAAATTGGTCAATACACTTTGGATGTCTCCCAGCGTCAGCGAACTCTTCTCTTTCATCACATACGCAATGTCGTCCAGCGTCGCATTGTCGCCCAGTGTCACCAGCTGCGGGTAGAACTTTGCCACCGCATCTGCCTTTCGAGGATCTTTCCTCGCAATTTTCTTGAATGGTACTCCCATAAACAATTAAATAATTAAAAATTAACAATTAGAAATTAAAGTCCCGTATTGCAATACTTTGCTCTTTCTCCTTTAGGGGGGAAGAGGGGTGCTGCAAAAGTACTCCTCCGGCTTTTTCTGCTCATGGCTTTCTTCGGGTTACGCCGTCTCTTTCCCGTTTCCTTTCTGTTCAAGAAAAGTTCTTCGTCCGATGCCCGTTTATGTCTGTATATGCTTGGTCATATCGCTGATATTCAGTATCTTTATGGTGTAATAATCAACCAATAACATAAGGAATGAAAACAGAAAAAGAAAAGAAGGAAGAGGGGGAGGAAGACCTTCGTCCGTTCCGCATCCACGCCTATTCGAAGGAGGAGCTTGCCATGCTCTACAACCCGACTTACTGCATCAGCAATGCCATCTATACCCTGGCGGCATGGATACGCCACAACAAGGCGCTGAAGGGTGAGCTGGAGAAGGTGGGCTACAACAAATACCGGCGCACCTTCACTCCGCTGGAAGTGAAAGTGCTGGTGAAGTATCTGGGAGAACCCTGACAGGATGTCGGCCGGAAATAGGGAAGCCTTGTAAGGAAAACGCCAATATATGTAAAGCCCCGTAACAATATATGTTGTCATGCACAACAATATATGTTACGGGGCTTCTCTCTTCTCCTCGAATACCGGTTACTGATATAGCTGGATGTCCACTACCTCATATTCGGTCGTCTCCTGCTCGTTGGTCCGTGTGCCGAATCCGTACTTTTCCAGTGCCTGCACCAGTACCAGCTGGGTGTGCGGGTTCACCTGCACCTTTCCGAATATGCTGAGCTTGGTCAGTATGACGCTGGCAGGGAGCCACTTTACCTGCAGGTCCTCGGGCAGCGGTTTGCGGAAGAAGACGAAGAGGTTCTCCTCCACGGGGTCTTTCATGCGGTGCCGTTCGTTGTGCTTGTTCAGCTGTTCTATCTCCTCGCCCTCGTACCAGTATCTGAAACCGCCTTTCAGCAAGGCGAGCGCCTGGGCGTAGATGCCGGGATGGTTCACCGGGGTGTGGTAGTCTATACCGGTGATGGTGATGGGGAGGAAACGCCGGTTTCCGCCGATGTCCTGCAGGCACTGCCGGTTGTTGGTGCTCGCGATGAAGGAGCAGTGGCGGGGCAGGGTGAAGGCTTCGATGTCGTAGGCCTTGCGCTGCGTCACGTTGTCCTGCGCGATGATTCGCTTCAATGCTGCCAGCTCGCCGGGCTTCACGCCTTCGAACTCCTCCATGTTGATGATGATTCGCGTGGCGAGCAGGCGGGCATCGTCCTTGTTGCTCGGGTCTATTATGCCGTTGTAGAAGTACTCTTTCCACTCGGGCGGCAGCAGGCGCCGAATCCAGCTGCTCTTTCCCTTTCCCTGCTCGCTGTAGAGGATGATGACGAGCTGGTTCATGTCCTCGTCGCTCAGTGCGCAGGCCACCAGGCCCACTATCCACCGTTTGAAGCCCTTCTGCCATAGCTCCCGGTTCTCGGTCGTCAGGGTGTCGGCAAGTTGGGCGATGTAGTCCGTCCCGTCCCAGGGGGGAAGCGCGTACAGATAGTCGGTGTAGGGGTTGAACTCCTTGGCGTAGTTGGAGTCTATCACGGCTCTGAGGAAATTCTGGTAGCAGGAGATGCCGGCCATCTGCAGGTCTACGAACATGGTGTTGTAGTCCTTTCCGCGCATGGGGCGGTAACCTTTTCCGGCATCTGCCGACAGGGCATAGGGCATAAATTCGAGGCGGTCCAGGATGAGGTTCCTGCGGATGCCGTAGTGCTCTTCCAGAAAGCTCATCACTTGGTTGATGACGGGCTTTTTCTCTTCCTTCTTTGTGGCGGCTTCGCTGGTCTTGTCGGTATAGATGTAGGCATTGTGCAGGGGAGATTCCACGTCGGGATACTCTTGTCCGAACTCGTTTTTCGCCAGTCTGATGGCTGTCTGCTCGTCCAGGCCCTTGCTGTAGCATTTGTTGCCCAGGGCGAAGAGGAAGTTGTCGCGGTTGCCTGCCCGGAACCTGGTGGTGCGCTTCACGGCGGTCACGGCTTGGGAGAATATCAGCTTCTCCCAAGGCTTTGCGTCCTGCGGCGTGGCGGCAGAGGAGGCGGGGAGGGGGTGTACCGTTTCGACGGGCGTCTTCTTTGGGCTGTTCTCCTTCTTCGCAGGCGGGATGATGCGTGCCGGCAACGGGGAAATCTGTTCCAGCAGTGCGGCATTGATATAGGCATGCGGGTCGAAGGACATGAAGTATCCTCGCGAGATGTCCTTTCCGCTTCCGTCCACCTCTACTCCGAGAAGGGCCTCGTAGTGCTCTTTGGCGGCGCTGTACAGCTTCAGGTGTATCTCCTCGAGCGTGGCGTAGGTCACCTCGCCCTGCCGGAGACGGTCATACAGACGCCGGGTGTATTCCGTCTGCATGAAGACGAACAGCTTGTAGCCGTGCCTTTTGGGGGAGAGGAAACTGCCCAGGGTGTGCGGGTCTTCGTTGATGAGGGTCCGGGTCTGCTCCAACTGTCCTTCTTCCAGGTCGTCGATGTCGAGCGTGATGACGGGGTTGTAGCGGGTGATGCTCGGTGCGAGCCTTCTTTCCCGGTAGTTGGCCGTGAGGGTCCTGAAGGGAAGCTGCTTCTTGACGTGGTTGGCTTCCTCCACCTTTCCCTGTGCCACGAGGCTGGCGATTTTGATGATTAACTTGGCATGCTTGCCGTTTCTTATGTCAGCCATGTCCTGCGTGAAGGTTGTCTCCCCGCTGACGGCGCTGAAACCACGGTAGGTGGTAACTGGAATGTTTTCCATTCTACTTGTATTAAGTTTGCCTTATTGGCGGCGCAAAGATGCCGCTTATTTCCTTAGGAAGCAAAAACGGCCATCCGCAGTGGGACAGCCGTTTTTTTACAATTTGAATTCCTTGGTCCGTTTTACTCCTTGGGATATAGCTCATTGAAGAGCTTATATATCTCATCCTCAATGCAATCGGGGTTCAGCGTATTGCCGCTTCCGTCCGCGTCCATAAAGTTTACAAGTAGATGCAGCAGCTTGGCGAAGGGGCTTACGCCCTTCAGTCCGTGTTCCTTTTGGGGATTTATCAGCAGTGGGATGAAGGGTGTCAGGAAAGCCTTCCGCTCCTTGTATTCCACGGTTAACGACTTGTGTTCTACCATAGAAAGCAGGTCGATGGCCACTTGCACCTCTTTGCTCTCTTTGGTGTACAGCACTTGGTAATCTCTCCCTTTGATTTGCATCACGCTAATTGGCGTTTTTTTGTTCTCATAATTACAATTTGAAAATCTAATTTTATATTAAGTTAACGAATCGGGTGCAAAATTAATAAAAAAGAGAAGTCTGTGCACTATGTATTACACGGATTGGCACGGATTTTTGTAGTTTCTGTGCGTATCACTTTTGTGTATGTCCGTGCGTATCATCCTTTTGTTTCCGTGAGTATCCGTCACTCAGAACGTAGCGAAGAATTCTTCTCTGTGCTCCTCTGTGCCAATCTGTGTAATCTGTGGTGCCCCTCTCCGTGAACAAGTGAAGCGTGTGTGTAGTCTGTATGTATAGGGTGAGGTACCGGAACCTATGGTTATATATGTAACACACCCTTTCTTTAAAGATAAGAAATGACGCGCGTGCGCGTGTATCTTACCTAATAGGCGTAATTCTTTGATATATAGTGTGATGATGTCTGCATTAAAAAAGATTATCATTTTATCAATCAGAATATTTTGTACTTTCATTTCTTGACGTTACCTTTGCGTTCATTAAACGGAACGTGTTATAAAACATTTCTTTCATCATAAACGTTTCGTTGATAACGGCTTATCGCAAGATAGCTTGAATATAACTATTTCGTCGCCTTCCTTCCGAGATGGTGGAGGGTTTTGAAATAAAATGAATGCATATAGCCTATTTAAAGTAACCGCATTACATTACTTGACCGGGAGGTACTTCGCTACTCCGGTGTCCCCCAATCATATTTTTTCGTGAACGAGAATGCAGAAATGCACTGGTATGCAGTGCGTGTCACCTATAGCCGAGAGCTTTTTTTCAAGGATTACCTGGATGCAGCGGGCATTGAAAACTATATTCCCATGCGCTATGAGTATGTCGTGAGGAAAGAGCGCCGCCTGCGCAAGCTTGTTCCTGCGGTCCATAACCTGGTCTTCGTCCGCTCCACCCGCGAGCGTATGGATGAAATAAAGAACAAACCGGGCATGAACATCCCTATCCGCTATATCATGGACCGCGAGACCCGCCAGCCCATCGTCATCCCGGACTCACAAATGCGCAGCTTCATCGCCGTGTCGGGCACCTACGACCAGGCCGTGCTCTATCTTGAACCCACCGAACTGAACCTCTCCCAAGGAACCCGGGTACGCATCACCGGCGGCATCTTCGAAGGAGTGGAAGGGGTGTTTGTGCGTGTGCGCCATGACAGGAGGGTGGTGGTGAACATCGAGGGGGTGATGGCGGTGGCGACGACGTTTGTGCATGCGTCGCTGGTGGAGGAGATAGGAGAAGGGTAGAAGGGAAAACATAGTAAGCAGTCAAAAATTGGCTCATAATTGAAATCTCTATCTTCGCTGCGAACAAAAATTTTAGGATTTATGTATAGCAGTGAAGATCTTGAAAGGTTTTACTTTCAGTACCAGACCGAGGCTTTGCCTCATGGAGAATCTCTCCAATCGTTTTGTGTTAAGAACAAAGTTCCTTATAACATCTTTCAGAAATGGTACAGGGATACCCGGAAAAAAGTAGTTGAAGTCCAGGTTGATGGTGCTCCTGTAATCGGTCATGAGGAACAATCCGGTGCCATTGATCAACCTCAACCGGTATCACCAGGCAGAACTGATCACCCTGTTCGTATTTGGGTTGAGATTCGTATCAGCAATGGCTTGCATTTGTTCCAAAAGAATTTAAGCTACCCGGATTTGGTTCGTATGGTAGAGAAACTGGAGGGGTTATGCTGAGTGTTACCGGTCTGAATCATTTTTATTATGTCCGTGATTTCACCGATATGCGTTGTAAGCACAGCCGTGTGTTGTCTATCATTCGTGAACGGGTTCACCGGGAACCCAGAGATGGGGATGTCTTTATAGTCATGTCTCGCAATCGCAGAATAGTCCGTATGTTTTCATTTGATAATCGTTCATATAGTCTGTTTGAAAAGAAGTTTGTTGCCGGTTATCAGTTCATGAAAGTTGAGCGAAATGGGGCAGATACTGTTTATCGGATTGCCTGGAAGGACGTGGTTTTGATTCTTGAGAATCCTATAGTTAAAACATTAAAAATCAGATAATCAATCTATTTATCCACTTGCGGTTTTGCGATTATTTTATTACCTTTAATGCTGTAAGTCAAAGGTTTAAGTATGATCGATCTGCAAGATATAATTACAACAAAACGAGAGTTGTTGAGTCGGGAAACCTACTCACGCAACCCTATAAATTATAGTGCAGGTATGGCAGAGGATCAGAAAGACCGATACATACAATACCTTGCTGAGCAAAATCAGGATCTCAGGTTGACAGGTGATGCCATGAGGCTTGTTTTGGAGGATTTTATGGCTCAGATGAAAGAACTGAAGGATCAGATGTCATCCATGCAATCGAAACATGTTGACCTTGAGAATCGGTTGTCAGAAGAGCATAAACTTCGCAAATCGGCTGAACGTAAGATAAAATCACTTCAGGAAAAACTTGATTACGCCAATCAGGAACGTTTTGGTGATAGACGTCAAAAGATACAATCTAAAGCTAAAACAAGTGATTCAGACCGCCGGAAGGAGAAGGATGATTATGATGGAACCGATGATACGCTTCGCACGGATTCGGTTGGTCATGTTCCATCCCAAGAGTTAAAAGAGCCTTCCGGGAAAGACCGTGACTTGTCCAATCGCCCTGACGGTTATAAAACGATGGGGGTAGCCGGAGAAGCGACAGAGCATCCTTCCGATTTGACAAAGGTTCCCGGTCGGATCATTGAAAGGAGAATGGTACGGGTGTTCAGTTTCCGTACTTTCCTTACGGAAGAATGTTTTGAGATGGTTCATTATGCAGAGCCTGGTAAAAAGCCGAAGTGGGGCTATTTCCCTTCTGAAGGCCATCCGGATGTAGTAACCAGTTTTGAAGGCACTAGGGCCACTCCTGAATTTCTGCAGGCTATCGCCTATGAAGTTTATGTAAAGAATGTGACTTTTGGTCTTCTTCACCAATGGCTGACAGATATGGGCATGACCATTTCTAAAAACACGTTGCGCAACTGGCTTAAGAAAGGTAAGACATACCTGGACGAACTGGTTTGTGTATTGAAGTCTATAGCTTTGGAAAAAGATTCGATTGTGAACTGCGACGAGACCTGGTGTAAAGTGCGTAAATACGATCACTATAAGAAGTGCTACATTTGGGTTCTGGTCAACAAGGCCCGGAAAACAGCCATTTTCTTCTATGAGAATGGCTCGCGTGGTCGTGATGTACTTACAGACTTTTTGGGCGATGCAGAATTGAAGAGTATAATGTCCGACGGATACAATGCTTATGTATTTATCGGCAATGAGCTGAAATCAGCCCGGTTTAAAGATACTGTCCACCAGGTTTGTATGTCTCATGCCAAGAACAAGTTTGTCAAGGCTTCCAATCAGGGTGGTGAACCGACTGCAGAACGCTTTTCCGAAATTTTAAAGGAGTTCTTTATGAGGGAGCGTAAATACGATGATGCCGGATTAACTCCCAAGGAAAGGTTTCAAGAAAGGCAAAGCTTGGAAACGAAGGAACTCCTAATAGAGCTGCGCAGTTTGTTAGATAGTGAACAGTCAAAGGATTCAGAATTTAGAAGCCGGTATTATAAAGAAGCTCTCAATTATCTGAACCGGTTCTGGAAAGAGATCTTTGCTTACCTGGATGATGGTGAATTACCGATAGACAACAACCTGGCTGAGCGAACCATTCGAAAGCTGACCACTCAACGCAACAATTCACTTCATTATGGTAGTGATGCCGGTGCAGAGATGGCAGCAACTTATCACAGTGTGATAGGAACGGTAAAGCTTCATGGCAGTTCTATCTGGAACTTCATCGGAACTTTTTTCAAAAATATCTTTAACGGGTGCAGGGATTATGTTAACATGGTTCCTGACAAAATCACTTTGGCTGCCAGCCAATGTTAAATTCAAAACTAATTAATTAACAAAACTCGGTTTAGGGCACTGAAAAGTGCCCTTTCGAAGGGGGATGCCCTAAATTGAGTGCTTACGAAAACATATTGTGTTTTTGAGTTTTTTTTTGTTGAATAAAGTAACTATTTAGAAGAAAAGAATATGTTGGTGTGTTATCTCTAAAAAAAATAAACTTGAATATGGAACAGATGTGCAGTAGCTATGTACCGGTATTTGGGTGGGCTTATACAGAAGCTTGCAGGAAAGCTGGTGGATACGCTTATTTCCTTTTTTATCAATAAATAAAAGTTAAATCCAATCATTTGTTATTTTTTGCATTCTTGTAATGTCTCAAAATGAGGTGCTTATAGCGCTTGAGGAAAAATAGATGGTTATAAATATTATAAATCGTTAATTTTTAAAATTCTCAAAAGATCATTCTCTAGGTTTTTAAGAGGATGGATACTATCGAATGTTTACTGCGAATGGCATTTTAAATCTAAAAAATCACAATTAATTGTGCAATGAACTCACACCCCAGGTCTTTAACAAAGAATTTTATATATAGCATAATCAATACGGTTTCAGGATTACTGTTTCCATTGTTTACGTTTCCGTATGCCACGAGAGTATTGATGCCTGAGGGAATTGGACAAGTAAATTTTTATAATTCAATTATTGCCTATGTAACTCTACTAGTTGGTATGGGTATTCCTACATATGGGATTAGAGAAATTGCACGTGTGAGAGATAATAAAGAAGAACTAACACGAGTTACAATAGAGCTGCTATCCCTCAGTGTTTTCCTATGCATTGGGGGATATCTAATCATTGGAGGAGTATGCTTATGGATTGATCCAATAAAAGAGAATTTTCCCTTATTTTTGATACTTAGCTCTATTTTATTTTTTAATGCAATAGGATGTAATTGGTTTTATAGTGGTGTAGAGGACTTTAAATATATTACTTTTAGAGGATTAATTGTGCGTGTAATTGCAACAATTTTTTTGTTTGTTTGCGTCAAGACTAAGGATGATTTATTCCTTTATGGAATATACTATGTTGTATCTTATGGGGGAAGTTATTTGGTTAATTTTCTCTGTTTAGGGCGTTATTTGGATATTAGTTCTGTAAAATTTCGGCATATAAATCTTAGCAGACATATAAAACCTGCTCTTGCTGTATTTATTTTTAGTTTAGCAACTAGTATATATTTACAATTGGATAAAGCTATGCTGGGATTTCTCGCAGATAATGAATCAGTTGGATATTATTCTGCTGCATCGCAAATCTCTCATCTTCTTTTGTTACTAGCAACTGCAATAGGAACGGTCATGCTACCCAGAGCTTCTAACTTAGTAAAGAACAAAAAATATGATGAGTTCAGAGTTTTGACACAAAAGTCATATCAATTCGTATTATTAATCGCATTTCCTTTGAGCCTAGGATGTATAGCTCTATCTCCGGCACTTATTCAATTGTTGTGTGGAGAAATGTTTGCAAATGCTACGTCATCGTTACAAATTTTGTCTCCAATTGTGTTAATTATAGGCATATCAAATCTTATAGGAATGCAAATATTGTATCCTATTGGAAAGATAAATCTTGTAACAATAAGTACCAGTATAGGAGCAATAGTCAATTTATTATTAAATGTGATTTTTATTCCTATGTTTAGGGAGGATGGCGCTGCATTTTCTACACTTATAGCAGAATTGAGTGTTACGCTAATTCTAATACTATTGGGACGTAAATATATACCATTTAGTTTAATAACAAAGGAATGCTTCTATTACTTTATTGCTTCCATAGTTATGTTTGTTATATGTGTCTCAATAGCACAATTTACAGTATATCCCTATAATATATTTGTTGTGATTGGCGTCGGTTTATTCGTTTACATTACTATTTTAATTATCGCGAAGGATAGTATGATTATGGATCTCATTAATAGAAAAATATGCAATCAGCTATGAAATACGACTATCTCATAGTTGGTTCTGGCCTCTACGGAGCCACATTCGCACACAAAGCAAGACAAGCAGATAAAAAGGTGCTTGTAATTGATAAACGTTCTCACCTTGGCGGTAACATTTACTGCGAAGAGATAGAGGGTATCAACGTGCACAAGTATGGTGCGCACATCTTTCACACCAACAATAAGGAGGTGTGGAATTTTGTGAATTCTATCGTAGAGTTCAACCGCTACACCAACTGCCCTGTGGCCAACTACAAGGGTGAATTGTACAATTTACCTTTCAATATGAATACTTTCAACCGTATGTGGCCAGAGGTTCATACACCAGCCCAGGCTCAAGCAAAGATTAATGAGCAGAAGGCCGAGGCAGTTGCTGCTCTTGGTGGGCGTGAACCTCATAATCTAGAGGAGCAAGCACTTTGTCTTGTCGGCAAGGATATCTTTTACAAGCTCATTAAGGAATACACTGAGAAGCAGTGGGGACGTGATTGCAAGAATCTTCCTACATTCATCATTAAGCGTCTTCCTGTACGCATGATATTCGACAATAACTACTTCAATGATCGATACCAAGGTATTCCTGTTGGTGGCTACAACAAACTCATCGAAGGTCTGCTTGAAGGCGTAGAGTGCAAAACTAACTTTGACTTCTTTAAAGATTCGTTAGATTTTAGTGATTTGTGTCCCTTGAAAGATAATTGGCGGAATTATGCCAATAAACTCGTTTACACAGGTGCAGTCGATGAGTATTTCTATTATAAATTGGGTAAGCTTGATTGGCGTACCGTTAGCTTCAAGACACGTGTAGAGAACACACCTAACTATCAAGGTAATGCTGTTGTAAACTACACCAGCCACAACGAACCTTATACTCGTGTGATTGAGCACAAGCATTTCGAACTCTTCGGTCAAGAGGTTTACGATTGTCCCAAGACCGTGGTTTCAGAAGAGTATTCAACAGAGTACAAAGAGGGTATGGACCCATACTATCCTGTGAATGATGACCGCAACAATGCTCTTGCAGAGGAGTATCGCAAGTTGGCTGAGAAGGAGCAAGGTGTTGTCTTTGGAGGTCGCCTTGGGCAGTACAAGTACTTTGATATGGCTCCTGTAATTGAACAAGTTTTAAATTTAGATATTTGTATATAATGAATAATATTGCCTGTATTGTTGTAACTTATAATAGACTTGAGTTATTGAAACAGTGTATCAATGCATTATTGCATCAATCATTTAATAATTTTGATATTATTGTTGTAAATAATGGGTCAACAGATGGTACAGAAAAATGGCTTAAAGAAAATCCGCAAATCAAATTCTTTACGCAAGAGAATTTAGGGGGAGCTGGAGGCTTTCATAATGGCATTAAATATGCTTATCAAAGCGGATATGACTATTTTTGGATTATGGATGATGATGGCATTTCGGATCGTTTCTGTTTGGAAAAACTCATTTCAGTAGCAAAACAAGGGTCGCAATATGTTGCTCCTTTATTGTATACGGAGACAGGAACATGTCATTGGCCGTATCTCTTAAATACAAAATTTAATGAATTGTCTCATAGCGGTGGACCTTTCAATGCTATTCTTTTGTCTAGAAAACTAATTGAATGTGTTGGACTACCTAATAAATATTACTTTATTTGGGGAGATGAGTTTGAGTTTCTGAATAGGGTGAAGGAAGCATTTTTTCATACAACATTAGTAAAAGACGCTATTCATTATCACAAAATACCAGAAAACAAGAATACTATTGATAAAAGAATTTACTATAAAGTAAGAAATCTTATTTGGTCGACAAGATTGTCAAATGGTATTTTGAGAAGTAAACTTAGTTACAGAAGTTCTACAATTTTTCAAATCGTAAAATATTGTTTTCATTACTTGCTTCATTTTAAATATACTTCTTTATTTTATGTTTTAAGAGGAATAAAAGATGGTATATCAATGGATTTAGATATTCTAAGACATGGATCTAATTTGCAGGATTAATGGTAGTTATATATTTACTTTTAATTTCTTTTTTTTTATTTGCGTATTACGGGGGATATATCAATAGTGAGCAGCTCTTTATCGGACTAAATATTATTTTCTCGTTGTATATTGGATTACTAATTTGTAAACAATTAAAGAAGGGAATGTCAATTATTAATCCGATTATTGTGACATCAATATTTATGTTTCTGTTGCCTTATGGATTTCCTGTTTTATTTCAATATTCAAATGGTGAAATACGTTATTATCCTACTTATATATCCCTTGCTAAAAGTATGCTTTATGTGAATGCTGGATTTATAACTCTTTGGTATTCTTATAAATCGTTATTATTTAATCCTATATTATACTCCTTGAAGAAGTATTCCAAGTTGTTTGTACATAAACTTGTTGTAAAAAAAACTTATACGTACTTTTTTTTATTATCATCAATAATATTAAATTTTAGATCCATATATAGTGGCAGTTATGGCGTTCTTGCCACGATTTATGCGGATAATAAGGAAATTGGAGCATTTGATCAAATAGAATACCTTGTTGCCACAGCACTTAAAGGTGTCGTATTTTTGTTAGCATGGCAATATTTTAAATACAAAAGGTCAAAAAAACTTTTTATTTTCGCCTTTTCCTTATTATTGTTTTTTCAGATACTTGCAGGTTATAAAGGTGCAATAGTTATGACTTTTATAATTATCTTCATTGCAAATTATTTGGCTCTAAAAAAGATCAATTTCAAGTTGGGGATAATTTGTTTTATTTCTCTTATTATAGCATATGGTTTAGTAAATCCTTATAGGGAGTATTTGGTATATTCCAAGGAAATTCCCAATTCTATTTCTAGCATATTCGATTGTATTTATAATGGAGTATTAATCCAAAATCAGATCATTACAAGTGAAGAAGTATCTATCATCGATGAAGTTATGTCTAGATTTACAACCTTACCTGAGTTAGCTACATTTATTGAATATAAAGAAAAATTTGGATTACATATACCTCGTGATCCCGATTTTCTGTATTATTTTTATACTATTCCTGCGCAATTGTTTGTGCCGAGATTTTTGTGGCCAGATAAACCTGTTAATGATTTGGGAGTATGGTGGGTTTCGAATACGGTTACAGGCAATATGTCAAATAGTTCAACAGCATTTGGTCCTGTTGGTTTCTTATATCTTACATTTGATATCTTAGCTGTTATAATTGGATTTTTGATTATTTCATTTTTATTGAAACTCTGTGAGCAATTACTTAATAGTGGAAAAGATGGTGCTGTTTTAACTGGTGTTATTTTCTTATCTTCTTTGTATACTAATGAAGCTGGATTCAATACATACGTTGTAGAAGGAATAAGGTTTTTGATAATTGGTATTATTTTTCAAGCCATTATATTAAGACGAATATGGAAATAGTTTTCTTTTTCAAATCAAAATATGATCCAGGGATAAGTATTAATCATGTGATGAAGCCTATAGTTGAAACCATAGGAAAAAGTGAGAATATTTATATCAAACAATATTATCTACCAGCTATTGGCTTAAATATCAAATCAATTATTTCCAATTTATTATTTGTACATAAAAATCGTTCAAAAAAAGGAATTAATCATATTGTGGGTGAAGTACACTATGCTGTATATGCGTTATTAGGCTGTAAATCTGTACTTACGGTTCATGATATAGGATTTTGGACAAGTGATAAATTTAAAACAATTAAACGTTTTGGGCTGTATTTTACTCATCTATATCCTATAAAATTAGCAAAAAGAGTTGTTGCCATCTCTAACTTTACCAAAACAGAGTTGTGCAAAGAGCTACCCTCTATTAGAGATAAGATATCTGTTATTCCAAGTGGAAGTATAGATGGGTTCGAATATTATCATAAAACATTTGATAAATCCAACTTTATTGTTTTACAGAATGGGGTTAGACCTCATAAAAATCTAGAAACAACTATTCAGGCTTTACAAGGTATTTCATGTAAACTTCTTGTTGTACGCAAAATGGATGAAAGCCAAATTCAACTTGCGAATCGTTTGAATATCAAATTTGAAAATGTTTACGATTTATCTCCTGAAGAGGTGAAAGAAACTTACCGAAGATCAGATATCGTTTGTTTCCCATCTTCCTATGAGGGCTTTGGTGTAATCACTATTGAAGCACAAGCTATAGGACGTCCAGTAATCACAACAAATAAAGAACCCATGAAGAGTGTTGCTGGCGATGCTGCTTTATATATAAACAATCCCAAAGATCCAGCCCAGTTACACGATGCTATTATAAAACTAATAAATGATGATAAACTAAGAGAAAACTTGATAAAAAAGGGGTTAGAGAATAGTAGGCAATATAGACTTGGGAGTATTGCTAGCAAATATATAGATATTTTCTCTTCTATTGAAAAATAAACGGAACATCTTTGATAATTTGCTTATTTAAATTCTTTAATATGAATAAATATAGATGAAGAATAATGTCATATTCTTTTTTGTAGATTCTGTTACATGGAACTATGTCGGAAAAAATAGAGCTTATGTGAGTCCAACGCCGTTCTTGGATTCTTTGAGGTCGGAGAGTTTGGTTACCACCAAATTATATTCTTATGCACCTTATACCGATGCTGCTACTCGTAGTTTGTTTACAGGTAGAAATTGTCTTGATGATTATGGCTATTTCTTCAGAACAAATACATCTCCTATTAATCATTATAAAGCCTTCCACGATTTAGGATATGAAACATACGATTTCAATTATCCTTTCTACATTATTGGTGACAAGCAAAACGAGAACATTGATCATCGTTGCTATAATAGTAGTTTCTATTTTCCAAGTGAATGGGGAGGAGTATATAAGTACTATTCTGAAATATCTAGGGAGAGGCAACTGTCCGATATTGAGTATAGCTTGTTGGAAAAACGTCTGTGCCTTATGTTTGAGTCATGGATTCGTTATATGAGAGATATGCTCTCTGAGCCAGAGGCATCTTTAATGCATAAAAAGGTATGTGAATGTTATGATGCAGAAAAGTCTCTTGATACATTAGAAAAAGAATGTGAGTCTTGCAAAATGAATCCTCGTAGTTATATTGATAAACTACTTTCAGAAGCAGAATCACATGTATTGTTTACAATAGACCCATCTACTGTGTCTGTTTATATTGATGCTGAATTCTTGAATGGCTATGTAGTAAAGAAATATTCCTCTCTGTTCAAGAAGATTAAAAAGAATAATTTCAAGGCAAACGCTTTCAGAAACATTCCGGGAATAAAGCGAACATATAGGGGGATCAAACGATACTTGAAAACGAAGGATTCCTCCAATCTTATGTTTTGGCAGAATTATGTTGGAAGTCTATTCCCTTGTGAATTGATGCAGAAGCGTTGGGGCGAGAAAACCTGGCAGAACAATCACCCTGCGAGAACTGTCTATGATACAGCATTAGGATTCTTGAAAAGTAGAAAATCCGACACCCCGTTCTACTTTTATCTTAATGCAGAGGAACCTCACAACAATATCGCTTTCTTTTCATATGATACTCAGGATAAAGAAGTTATTGACGAAGAAATGAGAATGCTTGAGGATTATGTTGACCAACTTGGAACAAACTTTAGAGGTAATCTCATTTATCTTCTATCTATTCGATATACAGACTATTGCATAGAGCGTTTCTGCAAATCATTAAAAGAACTTGGCCTATGGAACGCTACTACAATTCTTTTTGTCGCTGATCATGGCTCATCTTACACCTATTGGCCATTACATAATAACCGAGTCAATTGCTTTGATGATGAATGTTACCACATTCCGATGTTGATCCGACATCCGGGACTGAAAGGTTCTGTCATTAAGACATATCAGCAGTCGAAAGATGTACTTCCAACTTTGATGGATATAATGGGATTACCAATCCCATCGGACTTCAAAGGACAATCAATGCTTCGCGAGACTAAACCTCGTGAATATGTTGTATCTGAGTATATGGGACCAGGATGTCCTGATATGATGAATAGACGGATTTGGTTTAGTGTACGTGATAAGAATTATATAGTTGCTTATAAAGTTTCCATTAAGGAGGATTTTGAAGATGGAGAACTTGCAGAGGTGTATGATTTGATTAATGATCCTAATGCATATTATAATATTTGCGATAGTATCAATATTTCAGAAATATCTTATCTGTTAAATTCAATAGAAGAAAGATGGAAGGAAATAAAGAAAGATGTGGATGAGTTCATTTCAAATTTTGAAAAAAAAATAAATGAATATTGAAATTTTCGAATTTCCGACAATAACAGAAGAACTTTACCCTATAGTTTCGTGTATATTTAAGGATGCTTGTCTTGAAAAGGAATGACAAGGAATTCATTTTTCTTTCGCCTCTTTTATAGCAGAAGATATTAAAAAATGTTATACGATGGTGGAAGGCGCAAAATGTATTTATTAGTTGCGATCAATAGGGGCCTTAATGTCTCAATCTCGACAGAAAGGGTTTTATTATTATGTATCCCATGACTATTTGGGAGTGATTGATAGCTACAAAGGAAAAGGAGTTGCTTCTCTGTTATTCCAAACATTTCTTGAGATTTGTAGAAAAGAGAAGTACGACTTCATTGTTAGTGACACAAATCCGAAATCTGTTTCATCGGTAACATATCATCTTAGAATGGGCTTCAAAAAGTTTGCTATGAATTATTGCAAACAATCTCGTTCTATCAGTTTTTATATTCCCTTAGAAAAATGAGGTTTCTTAATATAGAATTTTTTCGAATACCTTTTATATTTCGGTTTCAGTAGTATGGGCTGTATAAAAAACTTTGCAAGATATTTAATAGTAAATCATTAATATAGAATTATAAATTATGTATTACTTGGATCCAAGAATTGAGAACTTGTATCGTATTTTTGATCAGAATGCACGCAAAGATTATCTTCGTCTTGACCTGAATGAGAACCCCGGTGGTCTCCCTCAGGAATTCATAAACAAAGTCCTATCTCAGGTAGATGGCCGTTTCGTCGGTCAGTATCCAGAGACCTTTCAGTTCACAGAGAAGCTCGCTGCTTTTCTTGGTACTGATGTTCAGCACCTTAGCCTTATGAATGGTTCGGCTGAAGGCATTCGTTACATCATTCAGGCGTTTACTTCTCCAGGAGGTCGCATTGTGGGTGTCGTACCTTCATACTTCATGTTCCAGATATATTCAGAGATGTATGGTCGTGACTTTGTCAAAGTCCCATACAACGAAGATCTTACAATGGACATCAATAATATCATCAATATCCTTACTGATGATACTCAAATGCTTATTCTCCTGAACCCTAATAACCCAATGGGTAATGTTTATTCAGATGAGGAGTTTGAAGCTATTCTTGCTGCTGCTCGTAAACATGAGATTACTGTTCTTGTGGATGAAGCTTACCATTATTTCTATCCAAAGACCTTTATCAAATACGCTTTTGAACAGGAGCATGTTTTCGTAACTCGTACTTTCTCTAAACTCTTCTCAATGGCAGGTTGCCGCCTTGGTTATGTTGCTGGTTGGCCAGAAGGTGTGAAGATGGTGCAGAAGTTCTGTACTCCTCACAATACTAATGCATTTGCAATGGCATTTGCAGAGGCTATTATTGATAATCCAGAGGTGTTGAACATGCTTATCAACAATTTCAAGGAGGGCCGTCAGTATCTTATTGATCAGATGGATGTAAATGGATATGAGCATAAGGGTGAAGCAGGAAACTTTATCTTCATTAAGACTAAGACAGATGCAGAAAAGATTGTTGAACGCATGAAGGAAGAGAAGAAGATTCTCATCAAGTCATATTCTGGTGTTGGTAATTTTGGAACATGTCTTCGCGTGTCTATTGGTGAGAAGAAATATATGGAACAGTTCTGGAATGCTCTCATTGAGTTAGATAAATAAAAGCCAATTTCTCACCTTGCAGTCAGGCCTGCGCAGAGCGAAACTGCGGCGAAGAACAAACAAAATTCCTATATGAAAACGGTTATTACATACGGCACTTATGATTTACTTCATCAAGGTCATATCAATCTCTTGCGTAGAGCAAAAGAACTCGGTGATTTTCTGATTGTTGGTGTAACAAGCGATTCTTTTGACAAAGGCAGAGGTAAATTGAATGTCAGAAATAATGTTCTTGAACGCGTGGAAGCTGTAAAAGCAACTGGTTATGCAGATAAGATAATTATCGAAGACTATGTAGGTCAGAAAATTGATGATATTCAAAAATATAACGTAGATATTTTTGCAATTGGTTCTGATTGGGAAGGCCTATTTGATTATCTTAATGAATTTACGAAAGTTGTATATCTTCCTAGAACGGAAGGTATCTCTTCAACTATGCTTCGTGCAGAATCTACTGTTGATGTTAAGGTTGGCATCATAGGATGTGGACGTGTAGCAAGCCGATTCCCTTATGAAGCTTCTGTCGTGAACGGAATTAAGGTAGTAGCTGCTTACGATATTGAACCAAATGCCTTAACAAAGATTTCTCAGGAGAATGAGAGCATAGTGGCATATAATAACCTGGATGTTTTTTTAGAATCTGTAGATGCAGTATATATTGCTACACCTCACAATTCTCATTACGATTATGCGAAAAAAGCAATAGTTACAGGTAAACACGTACTTGTTGAAACCCCTATGGTTCTTCTTGGTTTTCAAGCCAAAGAGTTATTTAAAATGGCAGAAGAAAGAGGGGTTATTCTTATGGAGGCAAATAAAACTGCACATTGTCCTGCTTTTAATCATCTTATTGTAATGATTAAGTCGGGTGTGATAGGTGAAGTCGTGGATATTGAGGCTTCTGTTTCTCAATTGCTTGATAAGAGCGGGCGAGAGTTTGATCCTAATCAGTCTGGTGGCGCTTTGTATGAGCAGGGTAGTAGTGTTTTGCTCCCAATGGTAAAGTTATTGGGTACAGAATGCAGAAATATCAATATATATAGCCGGATGGAAAATGGGGTTGATATTTACACAAAAGGAGTGTTACGTTATGATCATGCCATTTGTTCTTTCAAGGCAGGTTTGGGTGTTAAGACAGAAGGAAACTTGGTTATCTCTGGTACAAAGGGATATGCCTATGTTCCTGCTCCTTGGTGGAAAACAGACTATTTTGAACTTAGGTATGAAGATCAAAATAAAAATCGAAAATTTTTCTACAAATGGGATGGTGCGGGTTTGAGATATGAGATTCAAGAATTTATATCATGTATTGTAAACAAGCGTTTCTCTACTGCGCGATTAAGAAGACGGGAGTCTATATGGATTGCTGATGTAATGGAACAATTTCAAACAAGGAAAAATGTTATGGAAATCTAATATGCCTAAACTACTTCAAATAAATATTACTGCTAACTGGGGCTCGACGGGAAAGATTGCGGAACAGATAGGTTTGTGTGCAATGGCTCATGGATGGGAATCTTTTGTTGCATATGGAAGATGGAGCAATCCTTCTCTGTCGTATCTTATCAAGGTGGGCAACAAGTTGGATATGTACATGCACTATGGAGAGCAAAAAATTCGTGATAATGAGGGACTTTGCTCCCGTGGAGCTACCAAGAGGTTGATTCGCCAGATAGAGGAGATAAATCCTGACGTTGTGCAGTTGCATAACATACATGATCACTACTTGAATTATCGTTTGCTATTTGAATATCTTAACAAGACTGACATTAAGGTGGTGTGGACGTTCCACGATTGTTGGGCTTTTACAGGTCATTGTTTTCATTTTGTGACAAAGGATTGTATGAAGTGGAAGACAGGATGTTATGATTGTCCTTTGGTTCATGACTATCCTAATACTTTGATGGATAGGTCGCGTAAAAATTATGAACTGAAGAAATCTTTGTTTACAGCAAATAGAACATTGACAATAGTGACTTGTTCAGAATGGTTGAGCAGCTTTGTTCGAGAGTCTTTTCTAAAAGAAAAGCGACTTGAGGTTATTCATAATGGTATAGATATTCATACATTTTGTCCTCAGAAAAAAAGCAGAAATGCAAAGTTCGATATTCTTTCTGTATCGAGTGTTTGGGATGAGAAGAAGGGTCTATATGACATAATAAAACTTCGTGAAATGCTTTCTTATGACGAATTCTCCATCACAATGGTTGGCCTCTCAACCGAACAAATGAGAAAAATGCCAAAAGGAATTAGGTGTGTTGTGCGCACTCAGAACGTCCAAGAACTGGTGAACTTGTATTCTAATGCTTCTGTACTTATCAACCCTACATACGCAGATAATTTTCCGACAGTCAATATTGAGTCTCTAGCTTGTGGAACACCTGTGATTACTTACCGCACAGGCGGTTCCCCAGAAGCGATTAATAGTCAGACAGGTGTAGTCGTAGAGCAAGGTAATATAGAGGCTTTAGCAAAAGCTATTGTGAATTTGATGGAGCATCCTTTATCTTCTGCTGATTGTCGTATGCGATCTGAAGAATGCTTTGATAAAGACAAGTGTTTTGAAAAATACATTGAGTTATATGAAGAGATATTATAATTAATAAGATTTTGTTGGTAAGTACTCAAATTCGGGTTAAAAAATCATACATTATCTTTGTTTCTAATCATAATAAATAGTTATGTCCATCTTCAAAGACAAAGTTTTATTAATCACTGGCGGTACCGGTTCCTTCGGTAACGCTGTATTGCGTCGTTTCCTTGATAGCGACATCAAGGAGATCCGTATTTTTAGTCGTGACGAGAAAAAGCAGGATGACATGCGTCATCACCTGCAAAATCCCAAAGTAAAATTCTACATTGGTAATGTCCGTGACCGCCAGTCTGTGGACGGTGCCATGATGGGAGTGGATTATGTGTTTTCCGCCGCCGCCTTGAAACAGGTTCCCAGTTGCGAGTTCTTTCCGTTGCAGGCTGTGCAGACCAATGTGATCGGTACGGACAATGTACTGGAATCCGCCATAGCGCATGGTGTAAAGAATGTGGTGGTACTTTCTACCGACAAGGCCGCCTATCCCATCAATGCCATGGGTATCAGCAAAGCCATGATGGAGAAGGTTGCCATAGCCAAGGGCCGTGCGTTGGGTGAGGAAGCCGGTACAACCATCTGCTGTACCCGTTACGGCAATGTGATGGCAAGCCGCGGTTCTGTAATTCCCTTGTGGGTGGAGCAGATAAAGAACGGCAGGCCCATTACGGTAACGGACCCCAACATGACCCGCTTCATGATGACGCTGGACGATGCCGTAGATCTGGTAATCTATGCGTTTGAGCACGGGCACAACGGTGACTTGTTCGTGCAGAAAGCTCCTGCCGCCACCTTGGATGTACTGGCGCAGGCCTTGAAGGAAACATACGCGCAGGTTGATCCGAAATACGGTGAGACGGAGGTGAAGACCATCGGCACGCGCCACGGCGAGAAACTGTATGAGACACTGGTAACCCGCGAAGAGATGGCAAAGGCTGTCGACATGGGCGACTACTACCGCATCCCCTGCGACACCCGTGACTTGAACTATGACAAGTTCTTCACGGAAGGCAATGAGGATATTGCCCGTATAGAGGACTATCACAGCCATAACACTGCCCGCCTGGATGTGGAGGGCATGAAAAAGCTTCTTTTGAAACTCCGTTTCATCCGCGAAGACCTCGGGATGGAGGAAAAGGCGAAGAGCGCGGAAATCAAGAGTGAATAAGTCTTTAATTTGAATAATACAACAGGAAAGAAAGAGGGAATGTATTGTTCCTTTAGAAAAAAAAACTATCTTTGCCATATTGAAACTAATAATTGAGAATATGGCAGCAACAGTATTAAATTCAGTTCAACAACATCTTTTGAAGATGTTTGCTTTTGATGGTTCGGAGGAGCGATTGAATGAAGTTAAAGAAGTGTTGACCAAATATTTTTCTCAGAAGTTAGATGACCGCTTGAATGACTTATGGGATTCGGGAGTTTTAAACCAAGAAAAACTTGATGAACTGAGAAAAATTGATGTCCGTACACTTCCGAAGAGATGAATAGAATTGTATTAGATACAAATAGCTTGATACAGTGCATTTCTCCCAAAAGCAGGTACCGTAAGATTTGGGATTGCTTTTTGGATGGAACGAATCAGTTATGCGTTTCTGATGAAATTCTTAATGAATATGAGGAAATATTAGAACGTTTGGCAGGTGTGGAAATAGCTAAGCTGGTGATTGATGTCATTCTCAATAATCCTTATACTTTGTTCTTTACTCCTTATTATAACTTCAATCTGATAAAATCAGATCCGGATGATAATAAGTTTGTGGACTGTGCAATTGTGGCTAATGCCAAGTTTATTGTTACGGAAGATCATCATTTTCATATATTGAAGCAATATAATTTCCCAAAAGTAAGTTTTATAGGTTTGGATGATTTCTGTCATTCACTATGAATATCTTCTCTTTTCTGTGACAAACAGAACCCATTAGTTTATGAAAATCTTAGTGACCGGCTCCCGAGGGTTTGTCGGCCGGAACCTTGTATCCCAGCTGCACAACATCCGTGACGGGAAAGCCCGCAATTACGGCATTGCAGGTGAGGAACTTGCCATTTACGAATATGACATGGACAGTGACCCGGCCGAACTGGATGTCTATTGCAGACAGGCTGACTTTGTCTTCAATCTGGCAGGCGTGAACCGTCCCAAGGATGCGTCTGAGTTTATGAAGGGGAACTTCGGCTTCGCCTCCACGCTGCTTGATACATTGAAGAAGCACGGCAATACCTGTCCGGTAATGATTTCCTCTTCCACGCAGGCCGCACTCGACAACCCTTACGGTGAATCGAAGCGGGCAGGGGAGCAACTGTTGTTCGAGTACTCCAGGGAAACGGATGCAAAGGTACTGGTGTACCGCTTCCCGAATGTTTTCGGCAAATGGTGCCGCCCCAACTATAACAGCGCGGTGGCCACTTTCTGCAACAACATCGCCCATGACCAGCCCATCCGGGTAAACGACCCTTCGGTGGTGATGCATCTGGTTTACATAGACGATGTGGTGGACGAGCTTATCTCTGCCCTGAGCGGCAGGGAACACCGCAACGGTGATTATTGCGAAGTGCCCGTAGTACATACCATTACCTTGGGCGGCATTGTGGAACTGATAAGGTCTTTCAGGCAAATGTCCGGTACCTTGTCCGTTCCGGATTTGAGCGATGCCTTTACAAAGAAACTCTATTCCACATACCTCTCATACCTGCCTGAAGAACGGTTCAGCTATCCCCTGAAGATGAATGTGGACGACCGCGGCAGTTTTACGGAGATTATCCGTACTTCCGACCGCGGGCAGTTCTCGGTGAACATCTCCAAGCCGGGCGTTACGAAAGGCCAGCACTGGCACCATACCAAGAACGAGAAGTTTGTGGTGGTGAGCGGACACGGTCTGATACAGCTCCGCAAGATAGGTACGGAGGAGGTTGTCAGCTTCGAGGTAAGCGGCGGGAGGATGGAGGTCGTGGAGATGATTCCCGGCTATACGCACAATATCGTCAACCTTTCGGAAACGGAAGACCTGGTGACCTTCATGTGGTGCAACGAGTGTTTCGACCCGGCACGTCCGGACACTTATTCTGAAAAAGTCTGAAACGAGTTAAAGAATATAGGAACAGATGGAACTAAAATTGGATTATTCGCAAGTCAGGTTTCAGGAGAACGGCAGACTGAAACTTCTGATTATAGTGGGCACCCGTCCGGAAATCATCCGCTTGGCGGCTGTCATCAACAAATGCCGCAGTTATTTTGACTGTCTTCTGGCCCACACCGGCCAGAATTACGACTATAACCTGAACGGTGTCTTCTTCCGTGACCTGAAGCTGAAAGCCCCCGATGTGTATATGGATGCCGTCGGTGATGACCTCGGTGCCACGATGGGGAATATTATCAACGCCAGCTACAAGCTGATGGTGCAGGTGAAACCTGATGCTGTGCTGGTGTTGGGAGACACGAACTCCTGCCTGAGCGTGATAGGCGCGAAACGTCTGCATATCCCCATCTTCCATATGGAGGCAGGCAACCGCTGCTTTGACGAGTGCCTGCCTGAGGAGACCAACCGCCGTATTGTGGACGTCATTTCCGATGTGAACCTCTGCTATTCGGAGCATGCCCGCAGATACCTGAACGCTTCGGGCGTGGCGAAAGAACGTACATACGTAACCGGTTCGCCCATGGCGGAAGTCCTGCATGAGAATTTGTCCGAAATAGAGTCTAGCGATATTCATCAGAGGTTGCATCTCCAGAAAGGTAAATACATCCTGCTTTCCGCGCACCGGGAAGAGAACATTGACACGGAGAAGAACTTCCTGTCCCTTTTCAGCGCGGTTAACGCTATGGCCGAGAAATATGACATGCCCATACTTTACAGTTGTCATCCCCGTAGCAGGAAACGTCTGGAATCAAGCGGCTTTGCACTTGACAGTCGTGTGATTCAGCATGAACCTCTCGGTTTCCACGACTACAACTGCCTGCAGATGAACGCCTATGCCGTTGTGAGTGACAGCGGTACTCTGCCTGAGGAGAGCAGTTTCTTCACTTCGGTGGGGCATCCTTTCCCGGCTGTATGCATCCGTACGAGTACGGAGCGTCCCGAGGCTCTTGACAAGGGTATCTTTGTCCTTGCCGGCATTGATGGGACATCCTTGCTCCAGGCTGTAGATACTGCTGTGGAGATGAATAGGAATGGTGACGATGGCCTGCCGGTGCCCAATTATACGGATGAGAATGTATCGGCCAAGGTTGTGAAGTTGATTCAGAGCTATACGGGGGTGGTGAACAAGATGGTTTGGAGAAAATAATGGTGAGACATGCCTAAGAAAATTTTGATACATAGCCTGATTTTCAGTCCGGATGGAGTTTCGACAGCCTATCTTTATAATGATATTGCTCTGAAATTCCAAGAAAACGGTTATGAAGTATTGGTATTGACAACTACGCCTCATTACAATGTTGTGGAATCACAACTGGCAGCACAACCTCTGAAATGGAAGGTTTGGGGGATTTGTAAAGAAAGCTGTTTTCATGGAATCAGAGTTCTTCATGTACCCCAGAAGAAATTCAGAAATACATTTCTGCGTGTCCTGGGATTTGTCTATTGGCATATTATCTCTTTCCTGATTGGTTTGTCCCAGAGAAATATAGATGTCATACTGTCACCTTCCCCTCCTTTGACTATCGGTGTAATCAACATTTGGCTGGCGAAAATCAAGGGATGTAAAACCATATATAATGTGCAGGAAATATATCCTGACATCTTGAAACGAAAGGACGGGCTTGTTATAGAACAGCTACGTAGGATGGAACGGTATGTTTATAATAACTCAACGGCCGTAACGACAATAGACCAGGTTTTTTATAATGTAATAGCCGGAAGGTTTAAGGATAAGTCCAAGCTTTGTATAATACCTAATTTTGTAGATACAGAATTGTATAATTCTCAAGGTGGAAATGTAGAATGTCTGAATCCCCATTTTTTCCCTACCACAGATTCTTTGAAATTGCTTTATGCCGGGAATATTGGTTATGCCCAAGATTGGGAGCCCTTAATTTGTCTGGCAGAAAAGACGAAAGGGTTTTCCATTGAATACTTTATCATCGGTGAGGGAGTCATGAAACCCGTTCTTGAGGAGAAAGTACGTGAGTTGGAGCTGGATAATGTGCATATTTTGCCCTATCAGCCCAGAAGTTTGATGCCGTCCATTCTTGCCTATTCAGACATCCAGTTTATTTTCATGAACCCTGAAATGGAGATGCAGGGATTCCCTTCCAAGGTTTATACAATCATGGCATGTGGTAGGCCTTTATTGGTCTGCTCGGGAAAGGATACGCCTATCATCAATTTCCTGCAGGAACATGGCTGTGCAAAATTGATTACAGAGAAGAGTTTGGAAAAGAAGGTGGGAGAAATGGTGGATTGGCTGAATTCCGTCTCAAGAAGCGAACTAGCTTTACTGGGTCGAAATGGTGTAGAGGTGATTAAGCGATTATATTCAAAGGATGTGGTAACTCAAAAATATGTAGACTTAGTTGAAGCTTTATGAACATACGATATTTATCAGTCAATGATTAGGATAACTTGATATTTCCGGGTATCTTTGTGGAAAGATTGGATGTATGAGGAAGATTAAGCCATATAAGGAACAAGAACCGATGGTGCCGAATGTTGGTGAACCGGTAGTTGTATATACGGGTAATGAGAATAATCCGAATATCGTTACGGAAGGACGTGATGACATTAGGCATGCTATTTCCGGTGAAGAATTATTGGATAGACTTTGCCCTCGTATAAAGGCTTTGTTTGGATGAGAGTCGTATTCGCTCCCGAAGTAGAGGAGGATTTGTATGGGCTTATAAAAATACTTGTTGAGAAGGAGTATTTGGGTACTTATCCTTTTGCTATTTCTTATGTGGAAGAACTGATAGCTGATATTCAACAGAACATTCATTCTAAATTAAAAAAGAAAGCGCCCGTTTTTTTTGAGCGTTATGGTAAGGATATGTATTACATCACTTATCAACGTAATTCTAATACGACGTGGTATATTTTCTTCTCTGTCATTGGAGATACTTATTTTATTAAATACATAACCAATAATCACGTTTCCGGTCAGTATATTTTTTAGCATATTTCAATGAACATACTTATCACTGGAATCCACGGCTTTGTGGGTTCCAATCTCGTTGTTGCCCTAAAGGAACGTCATAGCCTTTACGGGCTGGATATTGTCGCTCCTGAAAAGGAGGGGGTGGTAAAGACTTTTTTCTGGAAGGATATCGAACCGGCTTCTTTTCCGATGCGGAATCTTCCTGAATTCGATGCCATTATTCATCTGGCTGGTAAAGCCCATGATACGAAAAACCGGTCCGCAGCCCAATCCTATTTTGATATTAATACGGGATTGACCCAAAAGATATTTGATTTCTTTCTGGAATCGTCTGCGAAGAAGTTCGTATTCTTCAGTTCTGTGAAAGCCGCTGCAGACAGTGTGGTGGGTGATATGCTGACTGAAGATGTGGTGCCTGCCCCGATAGGACCGTATGGGGAGAGCAAGATAGCTGCCGAGAATTATATTCTTGGCAAGTTGAATGTTGAAAATGGAGAACTGAAAGTTAATCCGTATGATGACAAAAAGGTCTATATCCTGCGTCCTTGCATGATTCATGGTCCCGGCAATAAAGGCAATCTGAATCTTCTTTATAATGTGGTGAGGAAAGGTGTTCCCTGGCCTTTGGGGGCTTTTGAGAACAGAAGGTCTTTTACTTCGATAGACAATCTCTGCTATGTGGTGGAAGGGCTGTTGACCAAGGAGGTGGCGAGTGGTATCTACCACATGGGAGATGACGAGGCCTTGTCCACAAATGAGCTGATAGCTTTGATGTGTCGGGCTTTGGAGCGTAAGCCGCATATCTGGAAGATAAACAGAGGACTGATGGAGTTCTGTGCCCGTTTTGGGACTCTGCTCCATTTGCCTTTGAATGAAGAGCGTCTGCGCAAGTTGACAGAGAATTATGTGGTGAGTAATGCGAAGATAAAGGCTGCCCTGGGTATTGACAGAATGCCGGTGAGGGCAGAGGAGGGGATAGTGAGAACGATAAAATCGTTCTCAAATATAAAAGTAAACAATTAAGAATTAAAAATTAAAGAGGAAAATACTGTTATGTATTATCTGTTTATACTGGTTCTGCTGTTTTTAGCAGAACTTTTTTATTTTAGAGTGGCTGATAGGTGCAATATCATCGACAAGCCCAATGAGCGGAGTTCCCATACGAAAGTGACTTTACGCGGTGGTGGGATTATTTTCTATTTCGGAGCGTTGGCCTATTTCCTGACGAGTGACTTTGAATATCCCTGGTTCCTGCTTGCCTTGACACTGGTGACGTTCATCAGCTTCGTGGACGATATAAAATCCACCGGACAGATGACAAGACTGCTTTTTCATTTCTCTGCCATGGCCTTGATGTTTTATCAGTGGGGACTGTTCTCCTTGTCCTGGTGGTGGATAGTCATAGCCTTGATAGTCTGTACGGGCATCATCAATGCCTACAATTTTATGGATGGGATTAACGGCATAACCGGCGGTTACTCTCTGGTTATTCTTGCTGCGTTGGCTTATGTCAATAAGGAGGTGGTGACTTTTGTGGAAGCGGATTTCATCTATACCGTTATCTGTTCCGTTCTAGTCTTCTGTTTCTTCAATTTCCGCAAGCGTGCCAAATGCTTTGCCGGTGATGTGGGTTCCGTTGGTATCGCTTTCATCCTTCTTTTCCTGATAGGCAGGCTCATCATCCAGACTGGTGATTTCAGTTGGATAGTCCTTTTATCCGTTTATGGTGTGGATAGTGTACTGACTATCATTCACCGCCTGATGCTTCATGAGAATATCGGGCTGCCGCATCGCAAACATCTGTATCAGATTATGGCGAATGAGCTGAAGATTCCTCATGTCATAGTCTCTCTGGTCTATATGACAATACAGACTTTTATAATAGTAGGATATATTTATTACCAACGGTATGGCTATATCTTCTTGATAGGGTGTATCTTACTGTTGAGCGCAATATACGTACTCTTCATGAAAAAGTATTTTTCAAGACATATCTCTTGAATTACTGTCTTCCATTATACAATTTCCACGGTCACCTGAATACCCAAAGCTTTGGCAATACGCTCGATATCACGCTTCTTTGTTTTTGTATTGCTGCAGGTCATAAGAAACCGTCCGTTGCCTAATGGTTTTTGAGCGCGCTGGTATTTCTCATGAAGTGTGTTTGATATCAAGGGAATCTTGCATACCTTGATATTTAAAGATTGCACTTGTTCCACACCTACTGTCATCACAAATTGCCGGAAAGTCTCGGCTGCTTGTGTTTCTTGAATTACTTTCCCATTACCAAAAGTAATCTTTAATCGGGATATTGGAGTATTGCTTTCCGTATCATTGGTTACTTGGTACAGTTTCTTTGCTGCTTCAAGAAATCTTGGAAATAATGTTCCCCACTGGTTGTTGACAACAATTTTTGTTCCGTCTGCCAATAAAATAACTTCATCAGGCTTAAGAAAGTAGCGTTTCTTTAAATCGGGATGAGATTTGATTTTTTCTTGGACTTCTATCAAGGTACGTATTACACCCAATGCTTTACTGTGCAAATTGGATGGAAAGACTTTTTCCAGTTCAACATAGTTTATGTTGGGATGGTCTTTGATATAGTGCTTGACTACTTCCAATACAAAACGTCTTTTGACATAGAAGTTGATTCCATCCACTGAGAATTTTGTGTGGTCTTTGGAATCACTTTCTTTATGACTGTTTTGTGAGTTCTTAGATGTTTGCCCCTTTTTAAGCTGTAATGAAGGGAGAATGCTCTTATTTTCGTAATGTATTGTAAGCGTAAGATTGGCAAATTCTTCATTAATGGCGGATTCCTCAAATCCTTCAGCTGTAAACTTGTCTTTGAGCAACGAAATCATATTCTTTACCCCATTGCCTTCGGATAAGAATTCTGACACCCTCCTATGCAGATTATTACGCGCTTGGATTTTTTTATATTGCTCATTACAGAATGTTTCTATTTTTTCCAGATTGAATTTGTCGTAGCTCAATAAGTCACAGATGATGGAACCATTTGTATCTTCTTTTTTAATTTCCGCTGTAAATACACAAATGGGATTCTCTCCATCATTGGGAATGTCATAGTAAAGTTGTATCTTTTCTCCTATATATAATCCGACATTAAGTTTCAACTGGCGCATATACGACATCAACTGATTTTCTTGTCTTTCATTTCGTATATTAGACGGACGCTTTATTTCAATAGGGAGTACGGGGGATTGTGTGTCATGCTCGTTCTTTCGCCAAAGTACAATGTCCGGGCGTATGGAGTTGCTATTGCCTATCGGTAATGTATATTGGGATACCATTGTTCCATTGGTCTTCTTCCATCCAAGAAATTTCAAGCAGTTCTCTATTTCCCGCTGGTAGTCACCTTCTACCGAATTTGTTTCAAAATACGGTATCAGTGTTTCCACAATCTCAGGCCAATTTTCATTCATCTTTTATCGGGTTATATTAGGACATATTGTTTACACTTCTTTGGAGTGTGCATAAAGCAAATGTATTGACTTTATTTGAACTGCCCAAATTATAGTCATAAAAAATGAATCGGGCGGTGTACAATAAAAACAAATAGTCCCGGATTCTTGACAAAGAATCCGGGATTATTTGTTTTTATTGTTTTTGAGGGGCTTTACTTAGCCGGCTTCAACCATTTGTCCAGCCATTCAAAGAAGGTACGTTGCCACAGCACGCCATTCTGAGGTTTCAGTACCCAGTGGTTTTCGTCCGGATAGATAAGCAGTTCGGCAGGAACGCCGCGCATTACGGCAGCGTCAAAGGCAGCCATTGCCTGGTTGGCAAGGATGCGGAAATCCTTTTCGCCATGAATGCAGAGGATAGGGGTGTCCCATTTGTCTACGAAGAGGTGGGGGGAGTTGGCAAATGTGCGTTGTGCCGTAGCGTTGTTCTTTTCCCAATAAGCACCGCCCATATCCCAGTTGGCAAACCATTTCTCTTCCGTTTCCAGATATTGCATTTCCATGTTGAAGATACCGTCGTGGGCAATGAATGCCTTGAAGCGTTTGTCGTGATGCCCGGCAAGCCAGTAAACGGAGAAGCCTCCGAAGCTGGCGCCTACACAACCCAGGCGGTCTTTGTCGACAAACGGTTCTTTTGCCATTTCGTCGATGGCTGTGAAGTAGTCTTTCATGCACTGGCCGCCGTAATCGCCGCTGATGGCTTCATTCCACTCTACGCCGAAGCCCGGAAGACCGCGACGGTTGGGAGCTACGATGATATAGTCGTTTGCCGCCATAATCTGGAAATTCCAACGGTAGCTCCAGAACTGGCTGACGGGACTCTGAGGCCCGCCCTCGCAGAAGAGCAGGGTGGGGTACTTCTTGTTCGGGTCGAATTGGGGCGGGTAGATAACCCAGGTCAGCATTTGCTTGCCGTCGGTGGTCGTCATCCAGCGGGCCTCTACTTTACCCATCTCCAGCTGGTCGTAAATCTGCTTGTTTTCTGTGGTCAGTTGCACTGCTTCTGCAAAAGCGTCGCCGTTGCGTGCACTGTTTACGGCATAGATTTCGTCGCCCATGCTCATGGAATGGCGTTTGGCAATGAGCTTGTCACCGCAAAGGGCGAGAGAGGCGTAGTCGTGCATGCCGTCGGTGAGCTGGGTAAGCTTGTCGTTTCCGGCAAGGTCGATGTTGTAAATCTGTGTCTCGCCATGCCATACACCGATGAAGTAGATGCTCTGGGAATCTTTGTTCCACAAGAAGGCGTCCACGTTCGATTCGAAAGCTTTGCTTACAAAACGTTTCTCACCGGTCTCGAGGTTCATGATAAACAAGCGGTTCAAGTCGGCTTCGTAGCCGTCACGCTCCATGCTCTGCCAGGCGATGTATTTGCCGTCGGGAGAGTATTGGGGATTCGTATCATATCCCTTGTTTTCTTCCGTGATGTTTTTGGTTTCCTTGGAGGCAAGGTCGTAGATATAAATGTCGGAGTTGGTGGAGACGGCATAGGCCAGTCCCGTCTTTTTGCGGCAGGTATAGGCCACTTTGTCCGAAGCAGGGCTCCAGGCCAGTTGCTCGATACCGCCCCAGGGCTTCATCGGGCTTTCGTATGGCTCTCCCTCAAGAATATCGGTGACATTGCTGATGGCATTGCCGTCGAAATCAGCAACAAACGGATGGGGAGCGGTTGTCACCCATTCGTCCCAATGCTTGTACATCAAGTCGGTAACGATAATGCCGGTGGCTTTAGGAAGGTCCGGATGTTTGTCTGCCGTACTCTTTACGGTTTTTACCTGGGCGATGAAAAGCAGCTTCTTGCCGTCGGGCGAGAAAGCGAATCCTTCGATGTCTCCCTCGTATTGGGTCAGCTGCTTGCGTCCGCTGCCGTCGGGATTCATCTCCCACACCTGGCTGCTGCCGCTTTCGTTGCAGAGGAAGGCAAGCTTCTTGCCGTCCTTAAACCACGTGGGCTGTCCTTCTTGCCAGGCGTCATGCGTTATCTGGGTATTGTCACTACCGTCGGCATTCATGACGAAGACTTCGCTGTTACTCTTGTTCTGGGGCACGCTGTAATAAGATACCGTGTAGGCAATCTGCTTTTCGTCGGGGGATACGGCCACACTGCCGATGCGTCCCATCGCCCAGAGTGCCTCGGGTGTCATACGCTTTCCTTCAATCTTGATGTCCGACCGCTGGATGAGCGTTGCTGCGTCCTGCTGCTGTCCGGCATCTTTTGTGCCTCCGCAAGAGGCCAATGTCATGGCTGCTGACATAAGTAGTAGATTTACTTGTTTCATATATGTTTTTTGTTTCGGTTATTTCAATGCAAAGATACTAAATTTTCCTTCCTTGCCAATTTCCACGTTTGATATATAGCCAGCAGAAAATGAGAATAAAGCTGGAATAAACCATTTCCGAGGTCCAGCAGATGGCCACGTCGAGTTGCAGAATCAGAATAATGTAGGTGATATAGGCTGTGTAGATGACCAGCGTAGCCATCTCCAACCCCCATGCCGTACGCGTGTTGCCGGTTCCGGAAACTGCCTGGAAATAGACATTGGCAGGAACCAGGAACAGATAGGTGGAGCACATCACCCAGAGCGAATGCACGGAAGCGTCCTGCAGGTCGGGCATGTCGGTATAAATTCCCAGAATCAGCTTGGGGAACACCGCGAAAAGCAATGCCAGCGGAAGTACGAAGACGTAGGCTATGCGTACGTGCTGCCGGATGGTGCCTGCCACGCAATCGGAGTGGCCTGCACCGATGAGGTTGCTGACCAGTGACCCGCAGGTAGAGGCAAATGCCATGAGTACCATGAACAGTATGCCGGACACGTTGCGGACAATGTTGGTCACTGCCAGCGAGCGCTCTCCCAGATGCTCCACATAAAGGAAGAAAAGGAACCAGGTGGAGAGGGAGAAGAAATTCTGTATCATGGTCCAGAAAGAGACGTTCAGCATCCGTTTCAATACGTCCAGCCGGAACTTAGGAATACGATCCAGCCCGTACTTGCGGCAGTCGATACGGCTACGGGTATAGAGGATGAAGAATAACAGCGAAACCAGCTCGGCCAGTGAGGAGCCGATGGCGGCTCCGGCAATGCCGAGCGCTGGGAAACCGAATTTACCGAAAATCAGGATATAGTTGAATACGACATTGCTCAACACCATGACGATGGAGTTCAGTGTCAGTGTCTTGGTCTGGGTGGTTCCCAAGAAGAACGCACGGAACATGACTGCGCTGAACGAGAAGAAGGCACCGAATACACGCCAATGCAGGTAGCTGGTGGCTGCTTCGTAGATATGTTCCGAAGCGACGATGCGTTTCAGGATAATCGGTGAGAAGCAATAGGATAGCAGGAACATGACTGCCGCCATTCCGACTTGGAAATAGATGCCCTGATAGAACAAGTCACCGATTTCCTTATACTGCTGTTCGCCGTTACGCCGGGCAATGAGTATCTGTGCCCCGATGCTGAAACCGAAGGCAACCATGAAGATGACCATGTAGAAGACACCGGCGATGGCAGATGCTCCCAGCTCGACTTCGCCCACACGCCCGAGGAAGGCAGTGTCCGTCATACCTATCAGTTGCTCCATAAGGAGGCTGATTAGGATGGGGTAGGCTATAAGCCAGATCTGTTTGTAGGTGTATTTAGTCTGCATAATTTAGAGTCTGTGAGTTTTTTCATTGGCGTAAGGATAAGAAAGCCGGGCAAATGTCATTGTCCGGCTTTCTGCAAAAGAATATCTTGAACGGTAGTCTTACTACTTTTTGTTCTGCTTTTCTTTCATCATCTGCTCCTGTTGCTTCTGCATAGCTTCAAGGCGGGCGGCGAAACCGGTCTTTTTCATTTTCTTCGGGTCTTTCTTGTTCGCTTCCAGTTGTGCCAGAAGCGCTTCCTCATTCGTCATTTTGCGCATGATGATGGTAGTTACCACACTGACAAGCGTCGAAATGAAGTAGTAGTAGTTCAGTCCCGAAGGATAGTCGTTCAATATAAACAGGAACATAACGGGCATCAGGTACGACATCCATTTCATGGCTGCCATTTGCGGATTGGCACCCGTATCCTGTTGCTGCATCATGTACTTCGTGTTCAATATGTTGGTAACCGTCATCAGCAGGCAGAAAAGGCTGAGGTGCCTGCCCAGGAACGGAATATGGAACGGGAAATTGATGAACGCATCGTACGTGGACAAGTCATCGGCCCACAAGAAACTTTGCTGGCGCAGCTCGATGGCACTCGGCACGAACATAAACAAAGCCATTAGAATAGGGAACTGAATCAGCATCGGCAGACAGCCGCCCATCGGACTCACACCGTATTGGCTGTAAAGCGCCATCACTTCCTGCTGTTTCTTCATGGCATCTTCCTGCTTGGGATACTTCTTGCCTATTTCGTCTATTTTCGGTTTCAGTACACGCATTTTGGCAGAGGAGATGTACGTTTTCCAAGTTGCGGGAAATACTACAGCTTTTACGATTAACGTCATGAACAACAGTACGATACCCATGCTCAATCCCCAGCTGGACAGCCAGTCGAAGATATTGATGGTGAACCACTTGTTTATCCAGCGGATTAACGGCCAGCCCAGATAGACCAGACGGTTCAGCTCCCACTTCTCGTCACGCCCCTTGTCGAGTGCGGTCAGGGTCTTGTAGTGATTGGGGCCGAAGTAGAAGAACAGCTGGGTAGGTTCCTTGCCAGCAGGGTCGAACTTCGTGCTCATCTCCGCAGAATAGTCCTTAATGTAGCCGCTGCCTTGAGTCTCCATCTTGGAACTCAGTTTGGTCTTCTCAAAGTCGGCATCGGCAAGGAATACGGAAGAGAAGAACTGGTTCTTGAAAGCAATCCAGTCCAGGCGTTCTGCCACTTCTTTTTCATCGTTCTTGCCGGCTGACAGATAATCGGTTCCGTCTCCGGTAATTTTATAGGTCAGTTCCGCCAGGCGGTTCTCATACGTATATCCCTTTTCTATCTGACGGGCACGCTGCGACCATTCGATGTCTACATAATTGTTGGTGGCGGCCAGCTTGCCTTCCATATTGACTGCCTGGATAGTAAAGTCTATCAGGTATGTGTCATTGTGCATGCTGTAGGTAAAGTCGATATAGCTGTTGCTGTCTGCCGACAAACGCATGGTGACGGTACTGTCCGTACGGTTTACTGCGGTGAAATAATAGTCTTCCGTCTGGATAGTCTCTTTCTTGTTGTAAAAGAGGAAATTCATGGAAGCGTCATTGCCGCTGAACAGTGTGACGGGGGTCGTCTTGTCTTGTCCCATGTATTCCTTCAGCGTGGCCGAAGCTATGCGCCCGCCTTTTGTATCTACGGTTATTTCTGCCAGGTTGTTCTGGATGGTTACCTGCGAGTTGGTTCCTTGACGGGCGTCGAAGAAGAGGGCAGTGGAGTCAACGCTTGCTTCCGCTCCGCTTTCGTTGGCCAGGGCTGCTTCCGCCTTGGCTTTCAAGTCGGCTTCGCGCTGTTGCACCTGGGCTATGGAGTCGTAGTAACGTTGCTGTGCTTCCAACTGCTCCTGGCTGGGACGGCTCAGAAAGCTGAAACCTACTAACAATATCGCTATCAGAACAAGACCTGTGATGGTATTTTTATCCATTCTTTGTTGATTACAAATTACTTATTACAAATTATTTCTTTTCGTTTTCATTTTCGATGGCGGCCTTCACGAATGCTACGAACAGCGGGTGCGGATGCAATACCGTACTGCTGTATTCGGGATGGAACTGGGTACCGACAAACCACTTCAATGCGGGTATTTCGACAATTTCTACCAGATCCGATTCGGGGTTTATACCCACACACTTCATGCCTGCTGCTTCGTAGGCCTCCTTGAAGCTGTTGTTGAATTCGTAGCGGTGGCGGTGACGCTCCTGGATATGCTCGGTACCGTATGCCTCGTATGCCTTGCTGCCTTTCTGCAGAACACATTCATAGGCACCCAGACGCATCGTGCCGCCCATATTGGTAATGGACTTCTGCTCTTCCATGATGTCGATAACGTTGTGCGGTGTCTTTTCATCCATTTCGCGCGAATTGGCATCAGCGTATCCCAGTACGTTGCGGGCAAATTCAATGGCAATGCATTGCATGCCCAGGCAGATACCGAATGTCGGAATATCGTGCGTACGCGCATATTTGATGGCTACGAACTTTCCGGCAATGCCACGTTCGCCGAAACCCGGCCCGATGAGAACGCCCGACATGCCTTTCAATGCTTCCGCTACGTTTTCGTCCGTCAGCTTCTCGCTGTTAACGAAATCTACGGATACCTTGCGGTCATTGTATGTTCCGGCTTGTGAAAGGGCTTCGCGGATGGATTTGTAGGCATCCTGCAAATCGTACTTGCCCACCAATGCGATGTGCAGCGGGGCAGTCTCTTCGGCTTTGTGACGGCGTTCGAGGAAGGCGCGCCACGGGCCCAGTCCCGGAGTATCGCCCACGGGAAGTCCCATTTTCTTCAGGATAGTTTCGTCCAGTCCCTGGGGCTGCATCAGAATAGGCACTTCGTAGATAGTAGGTGCATCGATGCTCTGTACAACGGCATTTTCGTCTACATTGCAGAAAAGGGCCACTTTCTTGCGCAGGGTGGTACTCAACTCATGTTCCGTACGCAGTACGAGGACATCGGGTTGGATACCGGCACTTTGCAGTTCCTTTACGGAGTGCTGGGTGGGCTTGGTCTTCAGCTCACCGGCAGCTGCCAGGTAGGGTACATAAGTAAGGTGTACGCATAAGGCGTCTTTTCCCAGTTCCCACTTCAGCTGACGGATGCTTTCCAGATAGGGCAGAGACTCGATGTCACCCACTGTACCGCCAATCTCGGTAATAACAAAGTCGAATTTGTATTTGTTGCCCAACAGCTTTACATTACGCTTGATTTCATCCGTAATGTGAGGGATTACCTGAATGGTCTTTCCCAGATAATCGCCGCGGCGCTCTTTGTCGATAACGCTTTTGTAGATACGTCCGGTTGTAATATTGTTGGCCTTTGTGGTCTGGATACCCAGGAAGCGTTCGTAATGGCCCAAATCGAGGTCGGCTTCGTGACCATCCACGGTAACGTAGCATTCTCCGTGTTCATAAGGGTTCAGTGTACCCGGGTCGATGTTGATGTACGGGTCAAACTTCTGGATGGTTACCTTGTAACCTCTTGCTTGCAGCAATTTACCGATGGAGGATGAGATGATACCTTTACCTAATGAAGAGGCAACACCACCGGTGACGAAAATATACTTTGTTTCTCCCACAACTATATTATTTTATTAATTGTTTAATCTAATGCCAAGAGCCTATACGGCTTGTCGTTCAGGGTGCGCACTGCTCCCGTCAGTACACGTAGAACTTAAAAAGCGCAAAATTATAAAAAAAAGAGGAAGTAGAGAAAGTTTCGATGAAACAATTATTAAAAAATACGATTTCATCGAAGAAAGTCCTTCTTGCCTTTTTCTTATGGCTTTTCTATGTTTTCTAAACATTTTAAGCTAAATTTGCGCTCGAAACATAGACTTTAGGGCATTATGAAGAATAGACACATTGCATTTTGGTTAATTGCTACGATGATTTCTTCGTCGGTGATGGCACAGAATACGCTGGATACCGCCTCGAAGAACAGTGGACAGGAAACAACTGCCAAAGCCGACACCTTGCCGGATATAATGAAAGAATACATGATTCTGAAATTGAAACCGGAAGGTATGGGGTACAGGCTGGATACTGTTTCCATATTATATGAAAGGTATATCGGAGTGCTGGATTATTTGAATGACCCCACGACTCCGGAGCGTTATATACCTTCCAATCCGAACTACTATAGGTTGTTCCTTCCCCTTACCTATTATTATGCCCCCATGAGACGCCTTTCCAAGGTGGACTGGCATTTCCAGGTGCCTGATACGGTGCCTGCCCTGACGCGCGAGATGTTGCCGTTCGACACACTGAGTTTCACCTCAAAGGACCGAGCCAACAAACTGGTGGACCGTACGCTGCTGAACACGTATGTGAATTGTCCCAATCTGGTTGTAATGACCGAGAAGGAGGTGATGAAAGGGAAGATATTCAAGGATAATATAGAGAAGGAGGTTTCTTCCAAGCCGTCCGTCGTGAAACTGTTTGCGCAGGAGAATATGGTGGGAGTGAAGGAGGAAGCCGACGTGATTATCCACAAGCCCAACTGGTGGGTGACCGGTGGAAACGGTTCGTTGCAGATTACGCAAAACTATATTTCCGACAACTGGTATAAGGGCGGTGAAAGTACGAACTCCTTGCTTGCCAACCTGCAATTGTTTGCCAACTATAATGACCGTGAAAAGGTGCAGTGGGAAAATCTGCTCGATGCCAAGCTGGGCTTCAGCTCCGCACCTTCCGACGAGTTTCATAACTATCTGGTAAGTACCGACCAGCTCCGGCTGTACAGTAAACTGGGTATTCAAGCTGCGTCCAAGTGGTATTATACCATCACGACTGAGTTTAAGACCCAGTTCTGCAATGGCTACAAGGCCAACAGTGAAGAGCTGGTTTCGGCTTTCTTTGCTCCGGCGGACTGGTCAAGCAGTATCGGTATGGACTACAAGTTGAAGAAGCAGAAATTCAGCTTGTCCGTTTTCATGGCTCCGCTGACGTACATGCTGCGCTATGTGGGGAATAAGGGTGTGAATGAAGTGAGTTTCGGTCTTGAGGAGGGCAAGTGCGTGAAGCATAACTTCGGTTCGCAGATACAGCCTACACTTTCGTGGACCATCATTCCTTCCATTACGCTGGATTCCCGCCTGGACTTCCAGACCAGTTACGAGTGGACACGTATTGAATGGGAAAACACCGTTAATTTTGTGCTGAACCGTTATCTCTCCACCAAACTTTATGTGCATGCCCGCTATGACGACAGTGCCAAGCCGACGGAAGGGGACAGCTATTTTCAGGTAAAAGAATTGCTCAGTTTCGGTATCAATTATAAATGGTAAATAAACAAATGGTCTGTTCGGAGTGAACAGATTATCTGTTTTGGTTAGTCAGACGGTCTGTTTTTCCTTGACAGACCGTCTGTTTTTTGTCTTTTTGTAGTCTGTGGCAGGTGAAAAAACATAAAAACATAGAAAAAGCACGTTTACGAACACAGAAAATGCATAGGAAAGGTTTGCAGTTCACAAATAATGCGTAAATTTGCCGCGATTTGTAATGCACACTTTGCAAAATGGCGAATACTATAAAACATCAAGGTATTGTGGAAAACATAAACGGTTCTCATCTCCAAGTGAGAATCATCCAGACTTCAGCGTGCGCTTCGTGTAGTGTCAAGGGGCATTGTACCTCTGCGGATACGAAAGAGAAACTTGTCGATGTGGCCGATGCCAATGCCGCATCCTACCAGCCCGGTGACCGTGTATGGGTGACGGGCGAACTTTCAATGGGAGTGATGGCAGTTCTGTTTGCCTTTATATTTCCTTTCCTTATTCTGATAATCTCACTGTTTGTCTTTATGGCTATCTGGAATGACGAGCTGCGTTCTGCACTTTGTTCGCTGGCACTTCTTATACCTTATTATTATATATTGTGGCTGAACAAGTCGCGATTGGGAAAGAAATTCTCTTTCTCGATTAAACCGATGAACTAACTAATACATAAAACAAATAATTAATAAACAACTAATTTATGAATGTAATTCTGATTGCAGTAATTTCATTGGGGGCCATAGCGCTGGTTGCGGCGGTTATTCTTTACGTGGCTTCCAAGAAATTTGCCGTGTATGAAGATCCGCGAATTGCACAAGTGGCAGCCGTGCTGCCTCAAGCAAACTGCGGTGGATGTGGTTACCCGGGTTGTAGCGGATTTGCCGATGCTTGCGTCAAGGCAGGTTCGTTGGAAGGTAAACTTTGTCCGGTGGGCGGACAGCCTGTCATGACGAAAGTTGCCGAAATCCTGGGATTGGATGCTGCTGCTGCCGAACCGATGGTTGCAGTGGTAAGATGTAACGGAACGTGTGCCAACCGCCCTCGTGTCAATCAATACGATGGCGCCAAGAGTTGTGCCATTGCGGCTTCTCTCTATGGTGGTGAAACGGGTTGTAGTTATGGCTGTCTGGGATGCGGCGACTGTGTGGCTGCCTGCCAGTTCGATGCTATCCACATGAATCCCGAAACCGGGCTTCCCGAGGTGGACGAAAGCAAGTGTACCGCTTGCGGCGCATGTGCCAAGGCTTGTCCGAGAAATATTATCGAAATCCGTCCGCAAGGCAAGAAATCACGTCGTATTTACGTACAGTGTGTAAACAAGGATAAGGGTGCTGTAGCCCGTAAGGCCTGTACCGTAGCCTGCATCGGCTGTGGCAAGTGTGTGAAGGTATGTCCGTTCGAGGCAATTACGCTGGAAAACAATCTGGCTTACATTGACCCCAATAAGTGTAAATCCTGTCGCAAGTGCGAGGAAGCTTGTCCGCAAAACACAATCATTGCCCTCAATTTCCCGCCGCGCAAACCGAAGGCTGACGATACAGCTCCCCAAGTAAAGGTTGCAGTTCCTAAAGCTGAGGTTGAGACTCCTAAAGCAGAGGTTTAGACTTCCCAAGTTGAGGTATGAATTAATAAAGTAAATAAACGACTAAAAATACAGAATTGTATGTTGAAGACATTTTCAATCGGTGGAGTTCATCCACACGAAAATAAACTTTCAGCACATCAGCCTATCGTACAGGCAGAGATTCCGGCAAAAGCCGTTATCTTGTTGAGCCAGCATATCGGCGCTCCTGCAAAGCCTATCGTTGCTAAAGGTGATGTTGTGAAAGTAGGTACAAAGATTGCCGAACCCGGCGGCTTCGTATCAGCGGCTATCCATTCGTCTGTCAGCGGAAAGGTCGCAAAAATCGACACTATCGTCGATGCCAGCGGATACGCCAAACCGGCTGTATTCATTGATGTAGAGGGGGATGAGTGGGAAGAATCCATTGACCGTTCCGAAACGTTGGTGAAGGAATGCAGTCTGACCTCCGAGGAAATCGTGAAGAAGATTGCGGATGCCGGTATCGTAGGTTTGGGAGGCGCTTGTTTCCCTACACAGGTCAAGTTGTGTCCTCCTCCTGCATTCAAGGCAGAGTGTGTCATCATCAACGCCGTAGAGTGCGAACCGTATCTGACTGCCGACCATCAGCTGATGCTGGAACATGCCGAAGAAATCATGGTAGGTGTTTCTATCCTGATGAAAGCCGTTAAGGTGAACAAGGCATTCATCGGTATTGAGAATAATAAGCCCGATGCTATCCAGCTGATGACGAAAGTAGCTGCCGGCTATGCCGGTATCGAGGTTGTGCCCTTGAAAGTGCAGTACCCGCAAGGCGGTGAAAAGCAGTTGATAGACGCTGTTATCAGTCGCCAGGTTGCTGCTGGTGCATTGCCTATCTCCACGGGTGCCGTTGTACAGAATGTAGGTACTGCATTTGCCGTATATCAGGCTGTTCAGAAGAATAAACCGCTGTTTGAGCGTGTCATTACCGTTACCGGCAAGTCTTTGTCCAAGCCTTCCAACTTCCTGGCGCGTATCGGTACGCCGATGAAGCAGTTGATTGACGCTTGCGGCGGTCTGCCCGAAGATACGGGCAAGATTATCGGCGGCGGTCCGATGATGGGTAAGGCGCTGGTAAATACGGATGTGCCGACCGCGAAAGGTAGTTCAGGCATCCTGATTATGAACGATAAGGAAGCCAAGCGCGGCGAAGTACAGCCTTGTATCCGTTGCGCCAAATGTGTGAGTGCCTGTCCTATGGGGCTGGAACCCTATTTGCTTGCTACCGTATCGGCTCACGGCGATTTTGAAAGAGTAGAGAAAGAAGATGTCATGTCGTGTATCGAGTGTGGCTCATGCCAGTTCACTTGTCCTTCCAACCGTCCGTTGCTGGACTATATCCGTTTGGGTAAGGGTAAGGTAGGAGCGATGATACGTGCACGTCAAGCTAAAAAATAACGAAGTATGAATAAATTAATCGTATCCCTTTCGCCTCACGTTCACGGCGGTGACAGCGTGCAGAAGAATATGTACGGCGTGCTGATAGCATTGATTCCTGCATTTCTTGTATCGCTTTACTTTTTCGGACTGGGCGCGCTGATTGTTACGGCTACTTCCGTAGCAGCCTGTCTGTTCTTTGAATGGGCTATCGGCAAATTCCTCATGAAAAAAGAGACCACAACCATCACCGACGGCTCTGCCATCATTACCGGTGTGTTGCTGGCCTTTAACCTGCCTTCCAACCTGCCCATCTGGATTATCATCCTTGGTGCCTTGTTTGCCATCGGGGTAGGCAAGATGTCCTTCGGAGGTTTGGGTTGCAATCCCTTTAACCCTGCACTGGCAGGACGTGTATTCCTGTTGCTTTCATTCCCCGTGCAGATGACGACATGGCCGGCTGTAGGCCAGTTGACAGCCTATACGGATGCCACGACGGCTGCTACGCCGCTGGCTATTATGAAAGGTGTCATCAATGGTGCTCCGGGCATGTCCCTGAGCGACCTTCCGGGAGCTTTCGACCTTCTGATAGGTAATAATGGAGGATGTCTCGGTGAGGTGAGTGCTTTGGCGCTGCTGCTTGGTTTGTTCTACATGTTGTGGAAGAAAATCATCACCTGGCACATTCCGGTATCTATTCTGGTGACGGTATTCGTGTTCTCCGGTATCATGTATCTGGTCAATCCGGAACTTTATGTATCCCCGGTCGTACAGTTGTTGTCCGGTGGTCTGATGCTGGGTGCTATCTTCATGGCTACGGATTATGTAACTTCTCCGATGAGCCATAAGGGAATGCTGATTTACGGCGTTTGCATCGGCCTGCTGACTGTCATCATCCGTCTGTTCGGCGCATATCCCGAAGGTATGTCGTTTGCCATTCTGATTATGAATGCGTTTACTCCGCTTATCAACACATATGTTAAACCTAAACGCTTTGGGGAGGTAGCGAAGAAGAAATGAAAAAGTTAGAATCATCCTTAAAGAATATGTTGCTGGTGCTTACGGGAGTTACTGCGATATCCGTAGCATTGCTGGCTTATGTAAATGAACTGACGAAAGAACCTATTGCGCAGGCCAATGCCAAGACCTTGAGCGATGCCGTAAGTGCGGTGGTTCCGGGCTTCGACAATGACCCCATCGCCGAGAAGAAGATGCAGGAAGTAAACGGAGTACAGTATTCTGTATATCCTGCCACCAAAGGCGGAGAATATATCGGAGCTGCTGTGGAAGCTGTTGCCATGGGTTTTGGCGGTGAGCTGAAAGTGTTGGTCGGTTTCGATGCTGAAGGCAAAATCATCGACTACTCCTTGTTGTCGCATGTGGAAACTCCGGGGTTGGGTTCCAAGGCTGCCGACTGGTTCAAGAAAGGCAATAAAGGTGACATCACCGGCATGAATCCGGGTGAAGCTGCATTGACAGTGAGCAAGGACGGTGGTAAAGTAGATGCCATTACAGCGTCTACCATCACCTCACGTGCTTTTTTGAATGCAGTGAATGCGGCTTATGCTGCCTATGCCGGTCAGGAAACTGCCGACGGCACTACCGGCGCTACTCAAAAGAATGTTGAACAACCTGCTGATTCCGCAGCTCCCGAAGCTGTGGATACACTCAGCGCTAAATAAGAAAGGAGTAGAGATATGAATAATTTTAAAGTATTGATGAACGGGATTGTAAAAGAGAATCCTACGTTTGTACTCCTGCTTGGTATGTGTCCTACATTGGGTACGACTTCATCTGCTATCAACGGTATGGGTATGGGACTGGCAACGATGTTCGTGCTTATCTGTTCCAATGTGGTGATTTCCGCTATCAAGAACCTTATTCCGGATATGGTGCGCATTCCTTCTTTCATTGTAGTCATAGCATCATTTGTGACACTGTTGCAGATGATAATGCAAGCTTACGTTCCTGCATTGTACGCCACACTGGGCTTGTTTATTCCGCTGATTGTAGTAAACTGTATCGTATTGGGACGTGCCGAGGCATTTGCTGCCAAAAACAATCCGGTGGCTTCCTTGTTCGACGGTCTGGGCATGGGCTTGGGCTTTACCATTGCACTGACATTACTGGGTGCCGTGCGTGAGTTCCTGGGAACCGGCAAGATATTCAACTTGAGTATCCTTCCTGAAGAATACGGCATGTTGGTATTTGTCCTTGCTCCGGGTGCATTCATCGCATTGGGCTATCTCATTGCTTTAATCAACAGTATGAAGAAGAATTAATAATGAAAAATTAAAAATGAAAAAATTGAGAACGTATCGGCGGTAGGCTGCCGGGCTTTTAATTTTTAGTTTTTAATTCTTAATTTAATGATTATGGAATATATATTGATATTTATCTCGGCAATCTTTGTAAACAACATCGTATTGTCGCAATTCTTGGGAATTTGCCCGTTCTTGGGAGTTTCCAAGAAAGTGGAGACGGCGTTGGGTATGTCGGCAGCAGTGGCATTCGTGCTTACTATTGCTACAATCGTAACGTTCCTCATTCAGAAGTTTGTGCTCGATGCTTTCGGTCTGGGCTATCTTCAAACCATCACCTTTATCCTTGTGATTGCCGCATTGGTGCAGATGGTGGAGATTATCCTGAAAAAAGTATCTCCTTCTTTATACCAGGCTTTAGGTGTGTTCTTGCCTCTGATTACAACGAACTGCTGTATTCTCGGTGTGGCTATCCTCGTTATCCAGAAAGATTATGATTTGTTGACCGGTGTGGTTTATGCATTCTCTACGGCACTTGGTTTCGGCTTGGCACTGACACTGTTTGCAGGCCTGCGCGAGCAAATGAGCCTGGTTAGTGTACCGAAAGGTATGCAGGGTACTCCGATAGCTTTGATTACTGCCGGACTGCTGGCAATGGCATTCATGGGCTTTTCGGGGGTTGTGAAGATTTAAAGAAGAAAAACCGGAAATAAAGTGGAAGGGGGATAAACTAAAATTTATCCCCCTTTTTCTGTTTTTATTAATTTATTTCCTTACATTTGTGGCGTATTGATAACCTAAAAGCTAAATTATCTATATTTAATATGAAAGGGAAAATCTTAGTTACGGGCGGAACCGGCTATATTGGTTCTCATACTGTGGTAGAACTTCAGAACGCAGGTTATGAAGTCGTTATTATCGATAATCTGTCAAACTCCAGCGCAGATGTTGTAGACAACATTGAAAAGGTATCGGGCATCCGTCCAGCATTCGAGAAATTGGATTGTCTGGATTACGCCGGTCTCGACGCTGTGTTTGCTAAATATAAAGGCATTAAAGCCATCATTCACTTTGCGGCCAGCAAGGCTGTGGGTGAATCTGTCCAGAAACCATTGCTTTACTATCGTAATAACCTGGTTTCACTGATAAACCTGCTCGAACTGATGCCTAAGCATGGAGTGGAGGGCATTGTATTCTCTTCTTCCTGTACCGTATATGGCCAGCCCGACCATCTTCCCGTAACGGAAGAGGCTCCTATCAAGAAGGCGGAATCCCCGTACGGAAATACGAAGCAAATCAACGAAGAGATTGTCCGTGATACGGTTGCTTCCGGTGCTCCGATAAACGCCATCTTGTTGCGTTACTTCAACCCGATAGGTGCACACCCCACAGCATTGCTGGGAGAGTTGCCTAACGGTGTACCGCAGAATCTGATACCGTACCTCACCCAGACGGCTATCGGTATCCGTGAGAAATTGAGTGTATTCGGTGACGATTACGATACTCCTGACGGTTCTTGTATCCGCGATTTCATCAATGTAGTGGATTTGGCAAAGGCTCATGTTGTAGCTATCCGCCGTATTCTGGAGAAGAAACAGAAGGAGAAAGTGGAAGTGTTCAATATCGGTACCGGACGCGGTCTTTCCGTATTGGAATTGATCAATGCGTTTGAAAAGGCTACCGGTGTAAAACTGAACTATCAGATAGTAGGGCGGCGTGCCGGTGATATTGAGAAGGTATGGGCAAACCCGGAATTGGCAAACAATGAACTGGGTTGGAAGGCAGAAACAAGTATTGAAGATACTTTACGCTCTGCATGGAACTGGCAGTTGAAGCTTCGTGAGAGAGGCATTCAATGACAAACTTTGAATTTGTATTTTTTAACAAATAGGCAATAAACAAATGCTTCCCCGCATTTGTTTATTACATGCAAATCGGCCTGACGCTGCTTATGTATATGTGAATATCCGTAATTAGTACATATGCCTCCCCGGCATAGACAGGTAAGATTGCATAGTAGTTTTGTCGTGTTTTATTTTGTGTTTGTGTTGTGAATAAGCCTTGTCGCGAGACAGGGCTTATTTTTTGTATATTATATACAGAACCTCTGTTGTCAATTCAGTGTTTTTTTTCATAAGATGGGTGGGCAATTCCTTTTTCTTGCTAATTGTTAACTGACGTTATCATGTCTGTAACAATTTGTTCCAATTGTAGTATTAATCGTTCAAAATAGTTTTTTTTGTTCAAAAAATGCTATACACGGTAACAACTACATGCAAATTGTTTATACATTTGCGTTGTTGTTTATGTAACTATTGGGATGAACAAACCATAGCTGACAAACGTTAATAGGTACGAGTACATAGCTGATGAAAGACGCGACTTGGCTGACTTGTTAATGAGGATACACGCGACTTACAACTTAGTATTGGGAAAAATAATTAAGGAAATATAGAATAAAAAGATTGCTTATGTCACAGATTGTCGGACATATCTCACAGGTAATCGGGCCTGTAGTAGACGTCTATTTCGAAGGAACGGAGGCAGAAATGATGTTGCCGAGTATTCACGACGCACTGGAAATAAAAAGGTCGAACGGCAAAAGACTGATTGTAGAGGTACAGCAGCACATTGGTGAAAACACGGTGCGTACTGTTGCTATGGACAGTACGGACGGCCTGCAGAGAGGAATGACAGTGCATCCGCTGGGAGGCCCCATCACCATGCCGATAGGTACACAAATCAAAGGCCGCCTGATGAACGTAGTGGGCGACTCTATCGACGGCATGAAGGAGCTGGACCGTACAGGTGCCTATCCTATCCACCGCGAACCCCCCTAAATTTGAAGATTTGACTACCGTACAAGAAGTACTCTATACGGGTATCAAGGTTATCGACTTGCTGGAACCATATAGCAAGGGCGGTAAAATCGGTCTGTTTGGTGGCGCCGGTGTAGGCAAGACGGTGCTTATCCAAGAGCTCATTAATAATATTGCGAAGAAGCAGCACGGCTTCTCTGTGTTTGCCGGTGTAGGAGAACGTACACGTGAAGGCAACGACCTGCTGAGAGAAATGATTGAATCCGGCGTTATCCGTTACGGAGAAGAATTCAAGAAAGGTATGGAGGAAGGCCATTGGGATTTGTCCAAAGTAGATTATGACGAAGTGGCCAAATCACAAGTGTCTTTGATATTCGGTCAGATGAACGAACCTCCCGGTGCGCGTCAGTCCGTGGCATTGTCTGGGTTGACGGTGGCCGAGTCCTTCCGTGACATGGGAGCGGAGACGGACGGTCCGCGTGACATTCTGTTCTTCATTGATAATATCTTCCGTTTCACCCAAGCCGGTTCCGAGGTTTCGGCCTTGCTGGGCCGTATGCCTTCTGCCGTAGGCTATCAGCCGACACTGGCAACGGAAATGGGTGCCATGCAGGAGCGTATTACCTCTACAAGAAACGGCTCCATCACTTCCGTGCAGGCTGTATATGTGCCTGCCGATGACTTGACGGACCCGGCACCTGCCACAACGTTTACCCACCTCGATGCCACCACGGTGTTGAGTCGTAAGATTACTGAACTTGGTATTTATCCTGCTGTGGACCCGTTGGAATCTACTTCACGCATTCTCGACCCACACATCGTGGGGGTAGAACACTACGAAGTGGCACAACGTGTAAAACAAATATTGCAGCGCAACAAGGAATTGCAAGACATTATCTCCATCCTTGGTATGGAGGAACTCTCTGATGCCGACCGTACGTTGGTGAACCGTGCACGTCGTGTGCAGCGTTTCCTTTCACAGCCGTTTGCCGTTGCCGAGCAGTTTACGGGTGTCCCAGGTACAATGGTTTCCATTGAGGACACTATCAAAGGCTTCAAGATGATTCTTGACGGAGAGGTGGACTACCTGCCCGAACCTGCTTTCTTGAATGTGGGAACCATTGAAGAAGCCATTGAGAAGGGTAAGAAACTACTGGAGCAGGCAGGGGGAAAAACGATTAAAAATTAAAAGTCTGGGAGCTTTGATGATGAAAAAGTTGCATTTGAATATTGTTTCACCGGAGAAGGAACTCTTCAACGGGGAAGTGGAAAGTGTTACATTGCCGGGCACTATGGGCTCTTTTTCTATCCTGCCGCAGCATGCACCGATTGTATCATCGTTGGGAACGGGGAAATTGATTTACGCAACGGACGGTGAGGAACATGAGTTGGATATTCAAAGCGGATTCGTGGAGATGAGTAACGGAAGGGTTGCCGTCTGTATAGAACAGCAATAGGCTATTAAAAAATTAAAAATTAAAAAATAGAGGTTGTTAGCGTGACTATTACTAAGAGAAACTACTTATTGCATACAGCGCTCTTGACGGTATTGATAGGAATTGTAGGCGGTTGGGCGTATTTTTCGATAAATCCGCACCACTATTTCGGCGGTTATCCGCTGATACCTGTATTCTTCTTTGTTTTCGGAGTATTCATGATTAATATGACCGAAAGCTGCCGTTACCGGATGCCGGGGCGAATGTTGCAGATTTATCTGCTGATGCGTGTGATGAGAATGCTGGTCTCCATGATTGTGATGCTGGTTTATTGCGTTGCAGTACGTGAGGAAGCCAGGGCGTTTCTGTTGACGTTTATAGCCAACTATCTGATATATTTGACTTATGACTCCTGGTTCTTCTTCACTTTTGAGGCGAACCGGAAACTGAAAAAGAAAAGTAACAATGAAAAGATTGCGTAACATACTGACTGTAGTTCTGCTGGCACTGGGCATGTTGCTACCCGCCACGGTGCGGGCCGAGAATACGGTGGACGTGAAGGAGATTGTCTTCGGGCATATCGGCGATTCTTACGAATGGCACATCACGACGTGGGGCGAAACTCACGTTACGATTCCCTTGCCGGTAATTGTGCATAGCTCTACCACCGGATGGCATGCCTTTCTATCCTCACGTCTAGAGGAGAACGGTGGAAGTTATGAAGGCTTTTCCATCGCTCCCGCAGGAAGCAAGTACGAAGGCAAGCTGGTGGAGTATGATGCCACCGGAAACGAAATACGCCCGTTGGACATCTCCATCACGAAGGTGACACTGGCTTTGCTCATCAACAGCGCATTGCTGCTTCTCATCATTTTGAGTGTGGCGCACTGGTATCGCAAGCACCCGCAGGGAAGTGCCGCTCCCGGTGGTTTCATCGGGTTTATGGAGATGTTTATCATGATGGTGAACGATGATATTATAAAGAGCTGTGTCGGTCCGAAGTACCGTAAATTCGCACCTTACTTGCTGACGGCCTTCTTCTTTATTTTCATCAACAACATTATGGGGCTGATTCCTTTCTTTCCCGGAGGGGCCAACGTGACGGGAAATATAGCCATTACGATGGTATTGGCCATCTGTACTTTCTTGGCCGTGAATATCTTTGGAACCAAGACTTATTGGAAAGATATCTTTTGGCCGGATGTGCCCTGGTGGCTGAAGGTACCGGTCCCCATGATGCCGTTTATCGAGTTCTTCGGTATTTTCACCAAACCGTTTGCTTTGATGATACGTCTTTTTGCCAATATGCTGGCAGGACACATGGCAATGCTCGTGCTTACATGTCTGATATTCATATCGGCAAGTATGGGACCTGCCTTGAACGGTTCGCTGACGGTAGCTTCGGTGCTGTTCAATATCTTTATGAACGGATTGGAATTGCTGGTGGCCTTTATCCAGGCGTATGTGTTTACCATGCTGTCGGCGGTGTTTATCGGTCTGGCGCAGGAAGAGCATAAGGAGAAGGCGGTGAAGTGATACGATTATTGGGAATATAAACATTAATAAAATAACAATTTAAAATTTGAAAGTTATGTTACTATCTGTATTATTGCAAGCTGCTGCGGCAGGTGTTGGAGTTAGTAAATTGGGCGCTGCCCTGGGTGCTGGTTTGGCTGTTATCGGTGCAGGTATAGGTATTGGTAAAATCGGCGGTTCTGCCATGGAAGCCATTGCACGCCAGCCGGAAGCATCGGGAGATATTCGTATGAACATGATTATTGCCGCCGCCTTGATTGAAGGTGTTGCATTGTTGGCGGTAGTTGTGTGTTTATTGGTATTCTTTTTATAATGTACAATCTACCATTTACCATTTACAATTTGTCCGTGCAGCATCACCGCGCAGCCAAATTGTAAATCGTAAATTGTCAAATAGTAAATAAAATTATGTCATTGTTATTACCTGATAGTGGTCTGCTGTTCTGGATGCTCCTTTCATTCGGCGTGGTTTTTGTGGTACTGGCCAAATACGGCTTTCCCGTTATCACCAAGATGGTGGAAGGTCGCAAGACCTACATAGACCAGTCGCTGGAAGTGGCACGTCAGGCAAACGCCCAGCTCGCCAAACTGAAAGAGGAGAGTGATGCGTTGATTGCTGCTGCAAACAAGGAGCAAGGACGCATCCTGCGGGAGGCGATGCACGAGCGTGACAAGATTATCGTCGAAGCACGCAAGCAGGCGGAAGCCGCCGCGCAGAAGGAGCTGGACGAAGTTAAAAAGCAGATACAGCAAGAGAAGGAAGAGGCCATCCGCGATATTCGCCGCCAGGTGGCAGTCTTGTCCGTAGATATAGCCGAGAAAATTATCCGCAAGAATCTGGACGAGAAACATGAGCAGATGGAGATGATAGACCGGATGCTGGATGAAGTGCTGGCCGCAAGTAAAAACAATTAATTCTCAAAGAAATGGATATAGGAATCGTTTCGATGCGTTATGCGAAAGCATTGATGGAATATGCCAAGAGCATGGGGGCAGAAGATACTCTGTACAAGGAGTTTTGTATGCTCGACCGTAGCTTCAGGAAACATCCGGATTTGCGCATGGCATTGGAAAACCCCATCCTGACGATACGTGAGAAGTTAACACTTATCTGTACCGCTGCTGTGGGGGATGCTCCTGCGGGCCGTGAGTTTGCGCGTTTCATGACCCTGGTGTTGAAGAACCGGCGGGAAAACTTTCTCCAGTACATCTGCCTGAGTTTTCTGGATTTGTACCGGAAAGACAAGCATATCGGTGTAGGAAAGCTGATAACAGCCGTTCCCGTCAGTCAGGAAGTGCGGGAGCGCATCCATGACAGTGCTTCCTCCCTGCTGCATGCCAGCATGGAGCTGCAGACTGAAGTGGATCCCTCCATTGAAGGTGGTTTTATATTCGACATCAACGATTTCCGTCTGGATGCCAGTATTGCTACCCAGCTAAAGAGAGTGAAACAGCAGTTCATTGATAAGAACAGAAGAATCGTGTGATTTACGATTTGACAATTTACAATTTACTTATTTAATAGTCTTGTGATGCGTAAGTTGTAGAGGTCAAACAGTATATGATTCGGGTTCTTTCAAATAGTAAATAGTAAATTGTAAAATAGTAAATACTAAGATGTTGTCTGAAAATATAAAAGTAAGCGAAGTCTCCGATATTCTGCGCAAACAGTTGGAAGGCATCGACACCCGCGTGCAGTTGGACGAGATCGGTACGGTGCTGCAAGTCAGTGACGGTGTAGCCCGTATCTACGGGTTGCGTAATGCCGAAGCGAACGAGTTGCTGGAGTTTGACAACGGTATCAAAGCCATCGTGATGAACCTTGAAGAAGATAACGTAGGTGCTGTGTTGTTAGGCCCTACGGATAAAATCAAGGAAGGCTTCGTGGTGAAACGTACCAAGCGTATTGCTTCCATTATGGTAGGCGAGGGTATGTTGGGACGTGTAATAGACCCTCTGGGTGCGCCGCTCGATGGCAAAGGACTGATAGGCGGAGAACTTTATGAAATGCCGCTGGAACGCAAGGCGCCGGGAGTTATCTTCCGTCAGCCGGTGAATCAGCCGCTACAGACCGGTCTGAAGGCTGTCGATGCCATGATTCCTATCGGCCGCGGGCAGCGTGAGCTGATTATCGGCGACCGTCAGACGGGTAAGACCGCGATTGCCATCGATACCATCATTAACCAGCGTGCCAATTTTGAAGCTGGTGATCCGGTGTATTGTATTTATGTAGCCATTGGTCAGAAAGGTTCTACCGTTGCCTCTATCGTGAATACCCTGCACCAGTACGGTGCGATGGATTACACCATCGTTGTGGCAGCTACGGCGGGCGACCCGGCTGCGTTGCAGTATTACGCCCCGTTTGCCGGTGCTGCAATCGGTGAGTATTTCCGCGATACCGGCCGTCATGCGCTGGTTGTTTATGACGACCTGTCCAAGCAGGCCGTAGCGTATCGTGAGGTGTCCTTGATTTTGCGCCGTCCGTCCGGACGTGAGGCCTATCCGGGCGACATCTTCTACCTGCACTCCCGTCTGCTGGAGCGTGCGGCGAAGATTATCAACCAGGAAGAAGTGGCACGCGAGATGAACGACCTGCCCGAAAGCCTGAAAGGCAAGGTGAAAGGTGGCGGTTCGCTGACTGCATTGCCCATTATCGAAACTCAGGCAGGAGACGTGTCCGCCTATATCCCAACGAATGTGATTTCAATCACTGACGGGCAGATATTCCTTGATACGAACCTCTTCAACCAGGGTAACCGTCCGGCCATTGACGTGGGTATCTCTGTGAGCCGTGTGGGTGGTAATGCCCAGATTAAGGCAATGAAGAAGGTGGCAGGTACATTAAAGATTGACCAGGCACAGTACCGGGAGCTGGAAGCGTTTACCAAGTTCAGTGGCGATATGGACCCCGTGACGGCATTGACCATCGACAAGGGACAGAAGAATACCCGTTTGCTGGTACAGTCCCAGTACAGTCCGATGCCTGTAGAGAAGCAGATTGCCATTCTTTATTGCGGCACGCACGGTTTGCTGAAGGATGTGCCTTTGGACAAGGTGAATGAGTTTGAACGCAACTTCCTTGAGTCTCTTGAGATGAACTATCGCATGGAGGTACTCGACGTTTTAAAGACGGGTGCCATCAATGACGATGTCTGCAAGAAGATTGAGGAGACGGCAGAGGCGGTTGCAAGGCAATTCATGTAATTTACGATTGGACGATTTACGATTTACGATTGGGGCTACTCTATATGGTAAGTGGTAAATCGGCTGCAAGCAAAAGTAACTTCAATCGTAAATCGTAAATAATTAAATCGTAAATAGATATATGTCTTCACTGAAAGAGGTAAAAAATAGAATAAGCTCCGTCAAGAGTACGCGTCAGATAACTTCGGCGATGAAGATGGTGGCGTCCGCCAAGCTGCATAAGGCACAGGGGCGGATTGAGAATATGCTGCCCTATCAACGGAAGCTGAACGAGATTCTGACAAACTTCCTGAGTACGGATGCTTCCTTCGAGTCGCCCTATACCGAGAAAAGACCCGTGACGAGAGTAGCGGTTGTGGCGTTTTCGTCCAATAGTTCCTTGTGCGGTGCATTCAACTCGAATGTGGCGAAGATGCTGGAACGGGCTTTGGAAGATTACCGGTCGCTGGGCAAGGAGAATATTCTGATATATCCCGTTGGGAAGAAAGTGGAGGAAGCCGTCAAGAAAATGGGATATGTGCCGCAAGGCAGCTACCAGGTGATGGCAGACAAGCCTTCGTACGTTGAAGCGTATGAGCTGGCAGAGAAGTTGATGCATGAGTTTGTGGAAAAGCAGATTGACCATGTGGAGCTGATTTACCATCACTTCAAATCGATGGGTTCGCAGGTGCTGCTCCGCGAGAATTATCTGCCCATTGACCTGACGCAAGTAGCGCAGGAGGCGGCAGAAGATGTACCGGAGGATGCCCGCAGTTTTAATAATGATTACATTGTGGAACCTTCCGTCGGCGAACTGATAGCGGAACTTCTGCCAAAAGTGTTGAGTCAGAAGATATTTACCGTGCTTCTCGATTCCAATACTTCGGAACATGCTGCCCGTATGCTAGCCATGCAGACGGCGACAGATAATGCCAACGAGTTGATTCAAGATTTGACGAAACAGTATAACAAGAGCCGTCAGCAGGCCATTACGAATGAGCTGCTCGATATTATCGGCGGTAGCTTGAAATAGTCCGGATTGCCCCGTAAAGGGCTTTCTCAGGATGGGTACAAATAAATGGAATAATAGGACAAGGATAACGAAATAAGCGTTATCTTTGTCCTATTATCATATATGGCTACTGATGAAATCCGTATCATTCTGAGAGAGAGCGGATTGGTTGAATAATAAACATATCAATGGAGAATAATCCCGAAATAGCGCTTGCATGGCAATTCATTGAAAACACAGGCACTCATCTTTTTTTGACCGGCAAGGCAGGTACCGGTAAGACAACTTTCCTGCGAAAACTGAGGGCAGAGAGTCCGAAACGGATGATTGTACTTGCACCGACGGGAATTGCCGCTATCAATGCAGGCGGTGTCACCATCCACTCCTTTTTCCAAGTACCTTTCGCTCCTTATGTGCCCGAAAGCTCATTCAGCGCAGATGGCAAGGCAACCTACCGTTTTCGTTACGGGAAAGAGAAAATTAACATTATACGCAGCATAGATTTATTGGTCATCGATGAAATCAGTATGGTCCGTGCCGACTTGCTCGATTCGGTGGATGCCGTCTTGAGGCGGTTCCGCGACCGGAACAAACCCTTTGGCGGCGTGCAACTGCTGATGATTGGCGACTTACAGCAGCTGTCTCCCGTAGTGAAAGACGATGAGTGGCAGATGCTGCGCAAATACTATGACACGCCTTATTTCTTCTCCAGCCAGGCCTTGAAGCAGACGGAATATTGCACCATAGAACTAAAGAAAGTCTATCGGCAGAACGATGGGACTTTTCTTGAATTACTGAACCGCATTCGCGAAAACCGTTGTGACGGGCAAGTGCTGGAAGCCTTGAACCGCCGGTATATTCCCAATTTCGTACCAGATAAAGAAGAAGGATACATCCGCCTGGTGACCCACAATTATCAGGCCCAACGGATTAATGACCATGAGCTGGAACAACTTCCGGGACGCTCGTATGCCTTTCGTGCCAAGATTGACGGAAAGTTTCCCGAATATTCCTATCCCACGGATGAAGTACTGGAACTGAAACGCGGTGCCCAGGTAATGTTTGTGAAGAACGACACCTCCGGTGAGCACCGTTACTACAATGGCATGATTGGAGAGGTGACAGCCGTGTCGGCAGATGGAATTGAAGTGCGCAGTAAGGGAAGCGACGCTACCTTCTTACTTCAGGAGGAAGAGTGGACGAATGCCAAATACGTGCTTGATGAGGAAACCAAGGAGATTACAGAAGATATTGAAGGAACATTCCGGCAATATCCGCTGAAGCTGGCGTGGGCGATTACCATTCACAAAAGCCAGGGACTGACGTTTGAACGTGCCGTGATTGATGCCAGTGCCTCCTTTGCGCATGGGCAGACGTATGTGGCACTGAGCCGTTGCAAGACGCTGGAAGGCGTGGTGCTCAGTGCCCCGCTTTCTGCAAAGGCCGTTATCAGTGACCATGCAGTAGATACCTTCACGATGGAGGCACGGAGAAACGAGCCGGACGAGAAACGCTTCCGTTCCTTGCAGCAGACCTATTTCCTGGAACTGCTGTCGGGCTTGTTCGATTTCCAGCCCATGGAGCAGGCTTTGCGGCGGTATGTGCGGCTGATAGACGAACACTTGTACAAGCTCTTTCCCAAGCAACTCGCAGCCTGCAAGGAGGAAATGGAACGTTTTCACGACAAAGTGACGAAAGTAGCCCAGAAGTTCAGTATCCAGTATACCCGCCTGATTGATACTGCGCAGGACTATGCAGCCGACCCGACTTTGCAGGGGCGCATACACTCTGCCGCCACTTATTTTCAAGAGCAGTTGCAACCGCTGGATGCGGTGATGGCGAGTACGGTAACTTCTGATAATAAAGAGTTGAAGAAGAAGCTCCGGGATGCCATGGAGGAGCTGGAGGAAGTGTTTGACATGAAGACTGATTTGCTGGATTATGTGCTGGAGAATGGTTTCCATATGGCAGGATACTTGAAGCAGAAAGCACTGCTTTCCATTGATGATTCGGCTTCGCAGAAGGGTAAAGGCAAAGGGAGAAGTGCTTCTGCCAAAGAAGGGCAGGGAAGCAGTAAGCAAGCTGATAAAGAGAAACGTCCGCGTGAGCGGAAACGCGATGCTGCGGCTGTTGAAGTACCCACGGATGTGCTGCATCCGGAACTTTACAACCGCTTGGTAGCATGGCGCAATGCAGAAGCTTCCGCATTAGGGCTGCCCGTATACACCGTCATTCAGCAGAAGGCAATTCTAGGCATCAGCAATCTGCTTCCTTCGGATAAGGCCATGCTTGTACGCATTCCGTATTTCGGAAAAAAAGGGGTGGAGAAATATGGAGATGTGATTCTGGAGATGGTACGTGTGTATCGCAAAGAGAAAGGACTGGCAGAGCCGGAGTTGCTGTAGTCGAATCTGCTGCCATCCGCACCTGCATTATTTACCATCCGAACATCAGCTTTATTCCTTCCTCCAGCGTATACGGTCGATACCCCAGTTCCCGGTGTGCCTTTTCTATACTCAGCCCGCTGAAACGGGGACGTGGTGTCTTTTCGTTCATCTCCTTCGTGGTGACGGGACGGATGAGCGAGCGATTCAGCCCCAATACGTCCGCTACCCGATAAGCGATGTCTGCAATGGTCAGGCACTCGCTGCCACAGAGATGATAGATACCGTTTTGCGGATGACTTATCAGCTTCTCCACTCCTTGCGACACGTCTCCCACGAAGGTGGGCGTACGCCATTGGTCGGATACGACGAACACTTCCTCATTGTTCCTTAATCTGTTTGCCACCAGTTGGAGCACATTTCCATGCTGTCCGGGCAGGGCGGCACCGTACACCACCACTACGCGCACGATGGCATAATCCCTGCAAACGGCAGCGATACGTTTCTCACCTTCCAGTTTGGTGTAGCCGTAATAATTAACGGGAGCGGGAATATCCTCCTCCGTATAGGGTCGGTCCGTATCACCACCGAAAACGAAGTCGGTGGAAAGATGGATAAAACGGCTGCCTCCCGCCTCACAGCATTCTGCCAGATGCTCCACGGCAGTAATGTTGACGGCATCCGCTTCTGCATGGTGCGTTTCGCAATAATCGGGGACGGAGAGGGCGGAGGTATTGATTACAACATCCGGCTGTACTTCCTGGAAAAGCTTTTCCACCGCCTGGCGGTTGCATATATCCGTGCGGATAAAGCGATAGTTGCCCGAATGGGGACAAATGTCGTCGTGCAGGGAACAGCCCGTTGTCTGGTAAGACAAGTTGCGGGACAAATCATCCAGGATGCGTCTGCCGGTAAAACCGTTGGCGCCTATCACCAGTATTTTCTTTCTTGTCATTGATTCTATTGTTAAGTGATGGGCATCAATAGGGCACGTGTCTGCCCTGCTGTACCTCGATGCGTATGCCAAAGGCTCCGTTGGCTGATTTCAGCTCGAACGCCCCTTTGAAATTGTTCTTTTCCCAAGGCAGTGCGGAAGGGTTGGGCACTTTCCAGCCGTCCTTGTCATATTCGCCGTACGTATGGATGCGCATGCCGTTCTTCAAAGTGAAACTTCCCATTTGCAGGTTGTCGGTAGAGCCCCAGAAGCCCGTCAGTCCGAAGGGGTTTGAACTGAAATACCGGGAGTTGCTGAGTGAGAATATGTTCGAAAGGCCTTGTGAATAAGTCACGTTCGGGTTCAACTGGAAGATGCGGCTATAGTCTTTGCTGGCATCCGGTATCTCCAAAGTGAATTTGGGAAGAGTGGGGGTGGACAGATTCATCAGCCCCATATCCAGCAGGAAGCCGTCGTAATTCTTCACGCCCGGCAGAAGCTCCTTTTCAGACGGAGACATGCCTTCGGGAGACGCTTCGCCACGTACTGCAGTACGTACCGTATCGGCAGGCATCTCGCTCTGTGCGCTGACGGATGACATGCCTGCAAGTAAAATGATGATGCAGAAGAAGATTCGTTTCATAGTTCTTTGTTCACAATTTCAGTTGCTGTCTGCCGCATAGGGGCAGACTGAACAAAGATACTCGTTTCCCTCTATTTCCGGAAATATCTTTGTATTATTTCTATTTCTTTATACGAATGGTAGGGGCGAAAATGGGCGAATTTACCCATTTCATTTTGGTGGGGTCGTATCTTCGTTCCATCCCTCCGTTGAGGTCGAGCCAGTCCGTCACTTTCAGTTCCAGTACCATGCCATAACCGCTTTGCGGATACATCGGGTTCATATATCCATGAAAGGAGTTACTTCTCCCGTAGCCCGAATACTGGCCGAAGGCATGTAGACGCATGTAGGGATTGATGCGGTAGGATACGGAGGCATTGTAGCCTATGTCCCATTGAGTACCTCGGGGGGCATCCCTTTTGGCATACTGGGCACCGGTAATGGATGAAGGTTGGGAGATGGAATAATGGGCGGCATATACCCCTCCGCTCAATTCCCAATGTCCGTCGGGACTGTAATAAGTAACTCCTGCGCCAGCCTGCATGATGGAGCCCATTGCAGGATAGGTGTTATGGCTGCCGTACATCGTCAGTACGACTTCCGGCGAGAGCAGGAAATCGGCGAAACGCTGGAAGTCCCATTCAAAGATGTTTTTCTGAAAGTGTATCTTCTTCATGTCCGTCCAGGGCAGGGGCTCCACATAGTCGGAGGGAGGGAGATGGAGATTTATCTCTTCCTGCTGTTCGCCCTGCAGACTTTGTTGGGGCTGGCTTTCATCAAGGCCCGTACGCTTGTTCTCTTTTGGAGAAAAGGGAATCTGCTCTTTCTTTACGGGAGGCCGGTTCTTTATTGTGTCTTCCGGAATCTCGCTCTGTGCATAGGCGCAGAGTGAGGAACAGATAAAAGTAATGAATAATAACTTTCTCATAAATAGTAGTTTAGTTTTAGTTTAGTTCACTATTAGTTTATATCCTATTCCCCGCACATTGACGATACGGATGCGCTCGTCTCCGGCCAGTTTATGCCGCAGTTTGGTGATGAACACATGCAGGCTGCGGGAGTTGAAGAAGCTGTCGTCTCCCCAGAGGTCGAGCAGTACATTCTGGGTATTGACCACCTGATTGCGGTTCTCGCAAAGGCGTTTCAGTATTTCCGACTCGCGGTGGGAGAGTTCCACTTCCGTATCCGCGTTAGGTGAAGTCGGGGTGCTGCCTGCAAAAGCAAGTCGTTGAGTGACGGAATTGAAACGGTAGTCACCGATTTCAAAAACGGTAGTTTCTTTGGGCTTTTCCTCTGTAAAGGAGAAAGCTTTGCCTACCAGGGCCTTTATGCGGATAATGAGTTCCTGCATTCCGAAAGGCTTTTTCAGGTAGTCGTTGGCACCCAGCTCAAACCCTTCCACCACATCGTTGATGGTGGAGCGGGCGGTAAGGAACAGTACCGGGGTCTGTTTGTCGGTCTGCCGGATGCGGCGCACCATTTCAAAGCCGTCCATGCGGGGCATCATCACGTCTGCCACCAGCACGTCGGGACGGAGGTCGAAGAACTTGCGCAATCCCTCTTCACCGTCTGCTGCGGTGTGGATAATGAAGTTCTGTCCTTCCAATGTGTCCTTGATAATCATGGCGAGGGTCTGTTCGTCCTCAACCAGAAGTACAGTTATCTTTTCCATAATTGTCGCTTTTGTTACAAGTAATGTAAAGCTCCTTAACAAGTAATGTAAAGTACCCTAACAAATAATGTTATCATATCCTTATCGTAAAGGTACTTCCTTTTCCCAACTCACTCTTTACCGATACGCTGCCACCATGCTTCTCTATCATGGTCTTCACATAGAACAATCCCAGCCCATAGCCTTTCACATCGTGCAGATTACCCGTGGGTACGCGGTAGAATTTGTCGAAGATGTGCTTCTGCTTCTCGGGAGCAATACCGATACCGTGGTCGCTGACGGAGATTTCGGTCTGTTCATTCTGCCCTTCGACGGTTACCTTGCGGCAATGGATGGCCACTTCGGCTTCTCCGTGCGAATATTTGATGGCGTTGTCTATCAGGTTGCTGATGATGTTGCTGAAATGCGTACGGTCGGCAAGTACGCTCAAATCTTCCGGTTCGATGTCCACCGATATGTGGACGGAGCTTTCCGCTTTCAGCTTGTGTTGTTCGATGAGCGTTTCCAGAATATCACGTATTGCAAACTCCTCCGGGTGCAGGCGGAAAGTCCTGCGGCGTTCCATACTCATGGAAAGTATCTGTTCAACCAGTCCACTGAGGCGCTGAAGCTGTTCCTGGCAGATACGCAGGTATTTGTCGCGCTGGGCCTTTTCCTCCGCCTGGTTAAAGTTCAGCAGGGCATCGTTGGCGGCATAGGCTACGGCGATAGGGGTTTTCAGTTCGTGGGTGATGTTGTTGGTAAAGTCGCTTTTCATCTCTTCCAGTGTCTTCTGTTTCAGGATGGTGCGTATCAGGAACCAGAAGGAGAAAGCGAGTACGATCAGAATAACGAATGATGTGGTGAGAATGCCCGACATCTGTCGCAAGACCAACATGCCGGCCGGTTCCATGATGAGACGGTAGCTTTGATTTGTATTGATGTCGAAAGAATAATTATATTCCACGGCTTTTGAGGTAGGCACATAGCCGGGGGTACCGATGTTTACCAATGTATCTATATAGAGAATGGTAGAGTCCCATTTGCTGCCTTTGTGAAGATGTAGCAGCCTATGGGGAAGATTGATGTTACGGTCATGCAGGAATGAAGTCAGCAGGCTGTCATAAAGCACTACGTCGGGGTCGGAAATGATGTCCAGTCCCGAATGCAGTCCGCGCTGGAGGTAGGTGGCGAGTTCCAGCATACTGTTTTGGTCGCGCAAAATCACATCCAGTCCCTCTTTGGCACTCAATGCGGATTGGGGAGAGCTGTCTGAGTCCTTGACACTGACTTCCACGCGGGTTGAATCGTTCGGGTGGGTCACGTAAACACTGTCTCCTTTGGGCATGAAGGTTTCGTGCAGGGTGGTGTTGTCCAAAGAATCTTCACGGGAGATGGTGGTACTGCTACGGACAAATGATTTTCCGTCATCGCTGTATCCGGCTGATACGCTGACTTCACCGTGGTTTATGTCGTCCTGCTTCATTTTATCCACGCGTATCATCATTTCGTTATAGTCGCTCATGCGCATGGCTTCGGTGATGTCCCTTTCCATTTCACTGTGCATGGTATGGTAGAGCCCCGTCAGCCAGTAGGCTTGGTAGGCGAAGATGCCGGCCAGGGAGACGATGACAAGTATGGCAATATATTTGAATGGCAGTTTCATGTTTGTTTCCGGTTACTTTTATACATACAAAGGTAAGATTAATATTGTGAACCCTATCATCCGATAAGACTAAATAACACTCCCGATAACACTGGATAACACTTGGTAAGCCGCTGATAACACAAGTTTCTGCTGATTCTGCCGTACTTTGCAGACGAAGATTTGCAGAAGAAGAATATAAACATAAATAAAAAGAAGAACATGAAACGATTCTATTTACTCCCTATTGTATGCTGTGCTTTGAGCATCAGCCTTTCGGCACAAGAGAACAACGGTACTGCAACCACCTCCGGTGCGGACGACAACCGCATCCTCAGCGCCGACAGCCTTATCACGACCGATGCCCGTCTGGACAGTCTTTATCAGACCTTGCCGGAAGTGATGATTACCGGTGAACGTCCCATCGTTAAGGCAGCGCAAGGCAAGCTGGTGTACGACCTGCCCCGCCTTATCCAGAACCTCCCCGTAGACAATGCCTACGATGCCGTGAAAGAGCTTCCCGGCGTCATCGAGATGAATGGAGGGCTGCAGTTGGCAGGTCAGGGAGTCACCGTTATCCTGGACGGCAAAGTAACCACCCTCAGCACAGAGCAGCTCTATTCCTTGCTGCGCAGCATCCCTGCCAGCCGCATAGAGAAGGCAGAAGTGATGTACAACGCCCCTGCACGCTACCAGGTGCGTGGCGCACTGATCAATATCACCCTGAAACAATCGGCAGGCGGCCCCGGCTCCTGGCAAGGCGAACTCTATGCCAAGTATCGCCAGAAGCATAACGAAGGCTTTGAGGAACGCGCCAGCCTGCTCTTCAGCAAAAATAAATTCTCAGCAGATTTTCTTTACTCGCACAGCCATGGCCGGAGCTACTCTACTACCGACAAAGAGGCTGTACACACTCTGGCAGACGGCTCGGTTCACCCCATGACAACAGATGAGGTGGGCCGTGGCCGCAGCCATACCCATAATTTCAGGGTAGGGGTGGACTATAACATCGCCAAGGACCATCAGCTGAGTTTCGTCTATAACGGTGGCTATTCCACCTCCCACAACTGGAAGGGCGTGACGGGCACGCAGGTGTCCACAACTCATGGCAATAGTACCGACTGGCTGCACAACGGCCGTCTGGACTATCGTACCCCTTTCGGCCTCAAAGCCGGTGCCGAACTGACCTACTACCGTTCCCCGTCCGACCAGTTGCTGCATAGCCGCATGCAGGACGAGGAACTTGACTTCTACACCGAAGATTGCCAACGCATCAACCGATGGAAATTCTTTCTGGCCCAGGAGCATAGTCTGGGAAAAGGTTGGGATTTGAATTACGGAGCCATCTATACTACCAGCATCGACAACAGCTACCAATATTATTACGACCCCGAAACCGGCGAACAACTGACCTCCTCAGATGCCTTAAGCAATATGAAGTCCCGCCGCCGCGAGCAAACTTGGAATATCTATGCAGGTTTCAGCAAGAGTTTCGGCGACAAACTTGCTTTGGACGCTTCCCTGGCTGTGGAGCATTACAAGACTCCCGTCTGGGACCAGTGGGACTGGTATCCCATCGTCAACTTGAACTATATGCCGGCACCGGGACATATCCTTCAGCTCTCTCTGAGCAGCGACAAGGACTATCCCGACTACTGGGCGGTGCAGGATGCCGTCTCTTACATCGGCGGTGGATACTCTGAGCTGCATGGTAATCCGTTGCTGAAACCGGCACAAGAGTATGAGCTGAAAATGACCTATATTTTGAAAAGCAAATACATCTTCAGCGCCTGGTTCAACCACACCAAGGACTACTCTGTACAGACACTCTACCAATCCTCCGAACGTCTGGTTGAAATCTACAAGACACTCAATTTTGATTATCAGCAACAAGCAGGAATACAAGCCTCTATCCCATTTAAGGTGAAGGATTGGTTGAATTCTCGCCTTACCCTCATCGGCTTGTGGCATCGCGAAAAGGATGGTGATTTCTGGGATATTCCTTTCGACAGAAAGCAATGCTATGGCATTGCCCAGATGAACAATACTTTTACCCTCTCCACCAAACCCGACTTGAAGCTGACGGTGACCGGATTTGTGCATAGTAAAGCCATTCAGGGCATCTACGACCTGCCTACGTCGGGCAATGTGAATATTGCCCTGCGCTACGGCCTCGCCAAGAACAAAGCCATTCTCAACCTCTATTGCAACGATATTTTTGAGACGGGACAGATTTCTCCCCGCATCCGTTTCAAGACGCAGAATGTGACGAATCATTACTCATGCTTCCGCGAATTCGGCGTATCGTTTACTTATAAATTCGGTGGATATAAGGAGAAGCAACGGGAGGCGGTGGATACGTCGCGGTTCAAATAGATAGAAGATGCAGGTGGTCAGGTGAAAATACGGTATTCTTTTGTACTTTGCCACATCTTTCGTACTTTTGCAACTTTCAAAACATTAAAGTTGTTATTTAAAGAAAAGACTCTGTATATGAAATCGGACATTGAAATAGCCCGCAGCATAGAGCTGAAGAAGATAAAGCAGGTGGCTGAAAGTGTCGGTATTCCGCGTGAAGAAGTAGAGAACTATGGCCGTTACATAGCCAAGATTCCTACGCATCTGATTGATGAAGAGAAAGTGAAGAAGAGCAATCTGATACTGGTGACGGCTATCACGGCTACGAAAGCGGGTATCGGTAAAACAACCGTGTCCATCGGGCTGGCATTGGGGCTGAACAAGATTGGCAAGAAAGCGATTGTGGCTTTACGCGAACCCTCGTTAGGTCCTTGCTTCGGCATGAAAGGCGGTGCTGCCGGTGGAGGATATGCCCAGGTGCTGCCCATGGAGAAGATAAACCTGCACTTTACGGGCGACTTTCACGCCATTACCTCCGCACACAACATGATTTCCGCTTTGCTCGACAATTACTTGTACCAGCATCAGGCGGATGGCTTCGGACTGAAAGAAATCATCTGGCGGCGCGTACTTGATGTGAATGACCGTTCCTTGCGGAGCATTGTCACCGGATTGGGACCGAGCACCAACGGCATTACCGAGGAGTCGGGCTTCGATATTACCCCGGCTTCCGAAATTATGGCTATTCTCTGTCTGGCAACAGACCTCGACGACCTCCGTCGCCGTATTGAAAATATTATTCTGGGATTCCGTTTCGATGGTACTCCTTTCACAGTGAAGGAGTTAGGAGTAGCCGGTGCCATTACCGTACTGTTGAAAGATGCTATCAACCCCAACTTGGTACAGACTACCGAAGGCTCTGCTGCTTTTGTTCATGGAGGACCGTTCGCAAATATTGCCCATGGTTGCAACTCCATTCTTGCCACAAAAATGGCCATGACATTTGGCGATTATGTAGTGACGGAAGCCGGTTTCGGGGCTGACCTGGGTGCGGAGAAGTTCTACAACATCAAGTGCCGCAAGAGCGGCCTACAGCCCAAGCTGACGATAATCGTTGCTACCGCACAAGGACTGAAGATGCATGGCGGTGTCAGTCTGGACCGCATCAAGGAACCCAATATGGAAGGACTGAAAGAGGGCTTCGGCAATCTGGACAAGCATGTACGCAATTTGCGTTCATTCGGCCAGCAGGTCATCGTGGCATTCAACCGTTTTGCCAGTGATACGGACGAGGAGGTGGAAGCTATCCGCCGCCATTGCGAAGAAAAGCTTGAGGTAGGTTTTGCCGTGAACAACGCCTTTGCCAAAGGAGGAGAGGGAGCCGTTGACCTTGCCAATCTGGTAGTAGATACTATCGAGAACAAACCATCCGAACCGCTGACCTTCACCTACGAAGAGAGCGATTGCGTGGAACGTAAAATAGAAAAGGTAGCCTGCAACCTCTACGGGGCAAGCGTAGTGACTTACAGTCTCCACTCCCGCAAAGTTATCAAACTGATAGAGCAGATGGGTATCAGCCATTACCCCGTCTGTATTGCCAAGACGCAGTACTCCTTCTCTGCCGACCCGAAGATATACGGTGCAGTCAACAACTTTGAGTTCCACATCAAGGATATTGTGGTCAATAACGGTGCGGAAATGATTGTAGCCATCGCCGGTGAAATTCTCCGTATGCCGGGATTACCCAAGAAACCACAAGCCGAACACATTGATATTGTGGACGGAAATATAGAAGGGCTGAGCTAAACGCGCGGAGCGCGTTTAGAATTAAAAATTAAGAATTAAAAATTAAAGGCTGCGCAATGTTCGCTTTGAACTGCGCAGCCTTTAATTTTTAATTCTTAATTTTTAATTCTGTTTGCTTATTAATAAGCAAACAGCGGGTATTCTTTCATCTTCGCATTGACGTGTGCACGTACCTCTGCGATGACTTGTTCGTTGTCTACGTTGGACAGAACGGTTTCAATCATCTCGGCGATTTCCAGCATCAGGTCTTCTTTGGCGCCGCGGGTGGTGATGGCGGGAGTACCCAGACGGATACCGGAGGTCTGGAATGCGGAGCGGGTATCGAACGGAACCATGTTCTTGTTCACGGTGATGTCGGCAGATACCAGTGCCTTTTCGGCTACCTTACCTGTCAGGTCGGGATATTTGCTGCGCAGGTCTACCAGCATGGAGTGGTTGTCCGTACCGCCGGAAACGATGGTAAAGCCACGGTCTATCAGGGCTTGTGCCAGCGTAGCGGCATTCTTCTTCACCTGTTTGGCATATTCTTTCCATTCCGGTTGCAGAATTTCGCCGAAGGCAACGGCTTTCGCAGCAATGACATGTTCCAGCGGGCCGCCCTGAATGCCGGGGAATACGGCAGAGTCGAGCAATTGGGACATCATCTTGATTTCGCCCTTCGGTGTTTTCTTGCCCCAGGGGTTGGGGAAGTCCTTGCCCATCATGATGACACCGCCACGAGGACCGCGGAGTGTCTTATGGGTGGTAGAGGTCACGATATGGGCATATTTCACGGGATTGTCCAGTTCGCCGGCGGCAATCAGTCCGGCAGGATGAGCCATGTCAATCATTAGGATGGCACCTATCTTGTCGGCTATTTCGCGCATGCGCTTGTAGTCCCATTCGCGGGAATAAGCAGAACCGCCGCCGATAATCATTTTGGGTTTCTCGCGCAGGGCAACTTCTTCCATCTGGTCATAGTCCACACGTCCGGTTTCCTGGTTCAGATTGTATTCGCAGGGAGTATAGATAATACCGGAAGTGTTGACCAGTGAGCCATGGGAGAGGTGACCGCCGTGTGCAAGGTTCAGTCCCATGAATTTGTCGCCCGGATTGAGCACGGCGAGGAATACGGCTGCATTGGCTTGTGCACCGGAGTGCGGCTGTACGTTGGCCCATTCTGCGCCGAAAATCTGTTTCAAGCGGTCGATGGCAATCTGCTCACTCTGGTCCACTACCTCACAACCACCATAGTAACGCTTGCCGGGGTATCCTTCAGCATACTTGTTGGTGAGGCAGGAGCCCATTGCCTGCATAACCTGGTCACTTACAAAGTTCTCTGATGCAATCAGTTCAATGCCTTTGAGCTGACGTTGGTGTTCTTTTTCGATAAGTTCGAAAATTAAATCATCTCTTTTCATTCTGCTTATTAGATAAGTTTGATAAATCTGTGTTCTCTTATTAAGCGCACAAATTTACGGGAAATAAATGAATAAATTGAAAGAAAAGGAAGAAATTTACTGTCAAAAGAACACTCCGAAAGAAAAACTCAGCACATTGTCCCTGCGGTGAAAACGGATTTCGTTTTTCGTGTTTTCGTCAGCAGCGTTGTTGTCGGCCGGAATATCGTATGTCACGCTCTTGGAGATGTTGTGCAGCCCCATGTCGTAACGGAAGTCGAAAAAGACGCGTGAGATGGTGACGGATACGCCGACGGTGAAACTGAGATTGAGCGGACGCAGCCTTTCACGGATATTCACCTGGTCGAAATTCTCGAAGTCGATGTCACTTTTCCTGTCCCATATATAGCGCACTTTGGGTCCTCCAAAGACGGCAAGGCTGTACGGCCCCTCCTTGATGAAGTTGTATCCGTAGATGACGGGGATGTCTATACTGTGGATGGACGATGTAATGGAGGCTTCCTCCAGCCGGGCTCCTGATGCGGCGTCTTCGGGCAGAGGCTTCTCGAAGGTGATGTTGCAGCGGTTTATCGTGTACGACAGTTCCGGTTGCAGGAAGTGGCGATTGAAGTTTATCCGCATGAAAAGGGAACCGAAATATCCTATCTTGTAATTGTTCTGCACTTCGTCAATGGGTACTCCGTTGACACTGAACTGGGATACAAGGAACAAGGAAGAGGTGAAACCGCCTTTGAAACCGAAATTGACCGGAGTTTCCTTGCGGTGTCCGGAATGCTCTTCGTCGGCAGTACCGGGCACAACCGGAGTCTGTCCCCACATCATGGCGGGGAAGGCCAACAGATATAAGCCCATCAAGATTCGTCGCAACTCCATCTCTTAAAACCTTTATCGCATTATTACTTCTTTTTCTCTACTGACCATCCGAATTTGCCTATCTTTTCTCCCAGCTCATAATATCCACCGTGCACATAGACCAAGGGATTCGTTTCCGCCAGTTCCAGTTTGCCGGTTTCAGGGTTCAGATTACGGGTATCGGCACGTACATTTACCACATCCGCTATAAACATGTCGTGCGAACCGAGAGCCATAATCTCCTTTACCCGGCATTCTATGCAAAGCGGTGATTCCTCGATAAGAGGCGCGCTGACTACGGTGCTTTTCCCCGGTGTCAGATGCATTTCCTCGAATTTGTTGTAGTCCTTTCCGGAGCGTACGCCACACCAGTCCGTGGCCCGTGCCATATCTTTCGTGGTGAGGTTGATGACGAATTCCATATTCCGCTTGATGATGTCGTAGGAGTGGCGTTCGGGGCGTACGGAGATGTAGCACATGGGCGGGTTCGTACAAATCGTCCCCGTCCATGCGATAGTCAGAATGTTATATTCCTCCGGAGTGCTTCCGCAGCTCACCAGTACGGCGGGCAGCGGATAAATCATGGTTCCCGGTTTCCAGTCTTCTTTCATATAATCTCAATATCTTCTCTGGTCTGCTCCTTTTCGCAGTAGTGACATTTGATGACGCAATTGTCCTTATCCACGACATGAAACAACGTAGGCATAGGCTCATTGTTGGTGATGCACTTGGGATTGGCGCATTTTACGATGCCGCGCAATTCGTCGGGCAGTTTCACTTCACGTTTCTCCACCACTTCGTAGTCGCGGATGATGTTCAGCTTTACGTTGGGGGCAACTACGGCAATGCGGTTTATCTCATCGTCGCAGAAGAACTTGTCGGCAATCTTGATGATGCCTTTCGTGCCCAGCTTCTTGCTCTTGAGGTTGAAGCCGATGGTGATATTGTTGCTCATGTGTTCCAGTCCGAGCAGGGAGACTACGGTAAACAGTCTCTCGGAGGGTATATGGTCTATTACAGTGCCGTTTTCCAGAGCAGCAACCTGCAATTCCTGTTTCTTTTCGCTTAACATCTTGAAATATTAGTTATTAGACGATTCTACTGAATTACTCCTTTACTCTTTTTCACCTCATCCAGCGTGATGCCCAGTACATCGCACAGAATAGCTTCACGGGCATACAGTCCGTTTTGTGCCTGCTGGAAATAGTATGCCTTGGGATTGTCGTCCACATCATAGGCTATTTCGTTGACACGGGGCAGCGGATGCAGGATGCGCAGGTTGGGGCGGGTATGTTCCAGCATTTTGTTGCGCAGGATATAGATATTCTTCACACGTTCGTACTCCATGAGGTCGGTGAAGCGTTCGCGTTGCACACGGGTCATGTAAAGGATGTCCGCATCGGCTATTATCTCTTCCGTAAAGTCCGTATGTTCCACGTACTTGATGTTGTGCTCGCGGCAGTAGATTTTGTATTCTTCGGGCATCCGCAACTCGTCGGGAGCGATGAAATGAAAGGTGGGGTTGAAGTGCCGCATGGCCATCAGCAGGGAGTGTACGGTGCGGCCGTATTTCAAATCGCCTACCAGGTAGATGTTCAGGTTCTCCAGCGTACCTTGCGTCTTGTAGATGGAGTAGAGGTCGAGCATCGTTTGCGAGGGATGCTGGTTGGCTCCGTCTCCGGCATTGACGATGGGCACTGTGGTTACTTCGCTGGCATAGCGTGCGGCTCCTTCCAGGTAGTGGCGCATTACGATGATGTCGGCATAGTTGCTTACCATCTTGATGGTATCTTTCAGTGTCTCGCCTTTGGACGAGCTGGTAGCTTTGGGGTCGCTAAAGCCGATGACACGTGCACCAAGCCGGTTGGCGGCAGTCTCGAAACTGAGGCGTGTACGGGTGGAAGGCTCGAAAAATAAGGTGGCAACTACTTTCCCGTCCAATATATGCCGATTGGGATGGGCTTCAAACTCTTTCGCCATCTCGAGCATATAGAGGATTTTTTCCCGGCTATGCTCGGCAATGGTGACTAAACTTCTGTTTTCCATATCGTTGAATTCATTTATACTTTTCGAGAGTGTAAAGTTACGGAAAATATGCGGGCTACGGAAATATGCGGGGAAGTTTTTTGCGAAATATGGGCTGTTTTTTTAACCGTGTGGCTTGTTGTCCGGAATGCCACACTTCATCATCCGAAATGCCACACTTCGACAAAGTAAATGCCGCATTTCGCGAATGTTCAAGTGTGGCATTTGCCTTAGTCAAGTGCGGCGTTTGCCTTGTCGAAGTGTGGCATTCCGGACAGTGAAGTGTGGTATCTCTTTACGCCGTCGCCGTCGTTCTTTTTAACGACAACGTCGTTTTTTTCTCTTCTCTTCTTATCTTATCTCTCTTACGCGCGCGAGGGCAAGTTTTCATTGTTTCAATCTGTATTATAGCTCATTACGATGTGTTTTTCCTTTCCGATTTTTTCTTCAAGTTTTCTAATTATTTTGCAATCGTTTTGCATTTCACTGACAGTTTCCATTAAAAATAAACGGGCGTTTTTTTTGTGGATGCCGGAAATCTTATCCTGAAAAAGATATAAAAAGCATAGGCACATCCAATATATTTCCGTACCTTTGCCCTGTTATTGAACTTTGATTTTAGCAACTGAAACATGATAAGGAAAGTCGTCAAAATCCTATGGATTTTCATCGCACTGATTTCGCTGGTGTGTGTCTTTATATTCTTTTCCATAGCCAAGGGCTGGATAGGCTATATGCCTCCGGTGGAAGACCTGGAAAATCCGAATTACAAATTTGCCACAGAAGTCTTTTCCGAGGACGGAAAAGTATTGGGTACTTATTCCTATAGTAAGGAAAACCGCGTGTTTGTGGGATACAATGATTTGTCGCCCAATATCATCAACGCCTTGATAGCTACGGAAGATGTACGTTTTGCCGAACATTCGGGCATTGACGCCTACGCCCTGACGCGTGCCGTAGTGAAGCGCGGTATCCTGATGCAGAAGAATGCCGGCGGTGGCAGTACCATCACCCAGCAGCTTTCCAAACAGCTTTATTCTCCCAGTGCCGACAATGTGATGGAACGTCTGTTCCAGAAGCCCATCGAATGGGTGATTGCCGTAAAGCTGGAGCGTTACTATACAAAAGAGGAAATCCTCACCATGTATCTCAACAAGTTCGATTTCCTGAACAATGCGGTAGGCATCAAGACTGCTGCCTTTACCTACTTCGGTTGCGAACCGAAAGATTTGAAGATTGAGGAAGCGGCTACGTTGGTGGGCATGTGCAAGAATCCGTCTCTCTATAATCCGGTGCGCTACAATGAACGTTCCCGTGGACGGCGCAATGTGGTGCTCGACCAGATGCGGAAAGCGGGATATATTACGGAAGCCGAGCGCGACTCCCTCCAGGCATTGCCTCTGAAACTGAAGTACAACCGTGTGGACCACAAGGAAGGGTTGGCCACTTATTTCCGCGAATACCTGCGCGGCGTGCTCACCGCCAAGAAGCCCGACAAGGCCAACTACCGCGGTTGGCAGATGCAGAAATACTACGAGGATTCACTCGACTGGGAGAACAACCCGCTCTTTGGATGGTGCGAAAAGAACACCAAGAAAGACGGTACCAAATACAACCTCTACACCGACGGGCTGAAAATCTATACCACGCTCGACTCGCGTATGCAGCAGTATGCCGAGGATGCCGTGACAGAGCATCTGAAGGAACTGCAAGGTTACTTCTTCAAGGAAAAGAAAGGGGCCAAGAAAGCTCCCTACACCTTCCGTCTGACCCAGGAGCAGGTGGACGAGATTCTGGGACGTGCCATGAGGTTGTCCGACCGCTACCGCATTATGAAGAAAGCCGGAGCCACCGAAGCTGAAATAAAGAAAGCCTTCGATACCCCGGAGGAGATGTCCGTATTCAGTTGGGAAGGGGAGAAAGACACCATTATGACCCCGATGGATTCCATCCGTTACTACAAGTTCTTCCTTCGTGCCGGTTTCATGTCCATGGACCCGCGCAGCGGACATGTCAAGGCATACGTAGGCGGACCGAACTACCATTACTTCCAGTACGATATGGCCATGGTGGGACGCCGCCAGGTAGGTTCTACCATCAAGCCTTTCCTTTATACATTGGCTATGGAGAACGGTTTTTCTCCCTGCGACGAAGTGCGCCACGTGGAATACACGCTGATTGATGAAAACGGAAAACCGTGGACGCCGCGTAATGCCAACAAAAAGCTGATTGGTGACATGGTGACCGTGAAGTGGGGGCTGGCAAACTCGGACAACTGGATTACGGCCTATCTCATGAGCAAGCTGAATCCCTATAATCTGAAACGTCTTATACATACTTTCGGTGTCCGCAACCGTGATATAGTACCTTCCGTTTCACTCTGTCTGGGCCCGTGCGAGATTTCCGTCGGCGAGATGGTAAGTGCCTATACCGCATTCCCCAACAAGGGTATCCGGGTAGCTCCGCTGTTCGTGACCCGCATCGAGGACAATGATGGAAACGTGCTGGCGACCTTTGCTCCCGAAATGCAGGAAGTCATCAGTGTATCCAGCGCTTACAAGATGCTGGTCATGCTGCGTGCCGTTGTCAACGAAGGTACCGGAGGCCGTGTGCGCCGTCTAGGTGTGAAAGCCGACATGGGCGGCAAGACCGGAACGACGAACTACAATGCCGACGGCTGGTTTATGGGCTTCACGCCTTCGCTTGTGTCCGGTTGCTGGGTGGGCGGTGAGGACCGCGACATCCACTTCGATACGATGCTTCACGGACAAGGTGCTTCCATGGCATTGCCTATCTGGACCAAATACATGGTGAAAGTGCTCGGTGACAAATCTCTGGGATATGATGAAAATGAAACATTCCAGTTGCCCGAAGGCTATGACCCGTGCAAGGATGATGTGAATCTGGAAGGAGACACCCATATAGAAGAACCGATAGAGGGACTCGACGAACTGTTTAATTAGTTGAAAGGTGAAAATTGAAAGTGGAAAGGTAAACTTTCAATTTTCACCTTTTCCCCTTTCACCTTAAAAAAATGGATTATACGATTAGTATTGGGAGCAACGAGCAGCGGAGGGAGAACATGGAACTGGCTCGCAGACGCTTGACGGAACTTTTTTCGGGAATACGTTTCTCGGAAGAGGAGGAGACGGTACCTTTGTTCTTTCACCGTCCGAATCTGTTCTCCAATCAGGTGGCATGCTTTGCTTCCGATAATCCGGTAGAGGAAGTCACCGCCTGCCTGAAAGCCATCGAACGGGAAGCCGGAAGGAAGCCCGAGGAGAAGGAGCAGGAAATTGTACGGCTGGATATAGACTTGTTGTCTTGTGACGGGACTGTCTATAAGCCAAAAGATTTGAAACGTGATTATATCCTGCGAGGATTGAAACAACTGTTATAATAATAAAGAATATAAGGAGATGTGTCGATAGTATATGAACACTTTCGGATACACTCTCATTTTAAAAAACGAAGATTGAAAATGAAATTTTTAGGAATCATACCTGCCCGTTACGCATCTACGCGTTTTCCAGCCAAACCATTGGCGGTGTTAGGTGGAAAAACCGTGATACAGCGAGTATACGAGCAAGTGGCAGGAATCTTGGACGATGCATACGTGGCTACGGACGATGAGCGTATTGAAGCCGCAGTAAAAGCATTCGGAGGAAAGGTGGTAATGACTTCCACCGAACATAAAAGCGGCACCGACCGCTGTCAGGAAGCTTGTACAAAAATAGGAGGACAGTTTGATGTCGTGGTGAATATCCAGGGGGATGAGCCTTTCATCCAGCCTTCGCAGTTACAAGCCGTCAAAGCATGTTTCGACGATCCGGCCACCCAGATAGCCACTCTGGTGAAACCCTTTACGGTAGATAATGGTTTCGAGGCATTGGAAAATGTGAACTCTCCGAAGGTTGTGCTCAACAAAAACAGGAATGCCCTCTATTTTAGCCGTTCCATCATTCCCTACCAGCGTAATGCGGCGAAGGAAGACTGGCTGAAGAACCATACGTATTATAAGCATATCGGCCTTTATGCCTATCGCGTAGAGGTACTGAAAGAGATAACCGCCCTTCCGCAGTCATCCCTCGAGATTGCCGAATCATTGGAACAGCTTCGTTGGTTGGAAAACGGATACACTATCAAAGCAGGTATCACGGATGTAGAAACTATCGGCATAGATACTCCTCAAGATTTGGAACGGGCAGAAGAATTTCTTAAAAGCCATGGGCTGTAAACTAGAAAGCCCATGCTGAACCGAAGTGACCAACCCCGGATTCTTGAACCGGAACAACTGGTGGTGCAAAGGCCGGAACGTATCAAGTTGCCTAATGGCGTGCCATTGAGCGTGCTCAATGCCGGTGACAATGAAGTGACACGTATCGATCTCCTCATGGCAGGCGGCCGATGGCAACAGAAACAGCCCTTGCAGGCGTTGTTTACGAACCGCATGCTTCGCGAGGGCACCCGACGCTACGATGCCGCCCGGATAGCGGAAAAGCTGGACTATTACGGAGCCTGGCTGGAATTGTCCAGTGCATCCGAGTATGCCTATGTCACCCTTTATTCTCTGAATAAATACCTTCCCCAAACGCTTGACATATTGGAGTCTATCGTCAAAGAGCCGGTATTTCCCGAGAAAGAGCTGGGAGTGATTGTAGACAACAATATCCAGCAGTTTCTTGTCAACTCTTCCAAGGTGGACTTTCTGGCGCACCGCGGATTGGTGAAGGCTCTGTACGGCGGGCAGCATCCCGGTGGACGTCTGGTGCAGGAAGAGGATTATCGGCGCATCACTCCTGCGGTGCTACGCGAGTTTTATGACCGTTACTATCATTCCAATAATTGCAGCATCTATCTCTCGGGTAAGGTAACCGGTGATTGCATCCACAGGATAGAGTCCTTGTTTGGCTGCGAGGCTTTCGGTACGGATTTCCGTAAACCGGAGAAGACAGAATTCCATCCGGTTACCACCTCCGGAAAACGTATCTTCATCGAACGTCCGGACGCCCTGCAAAGTGCCGTCCGTATGGGCATGCTTTCCCTGGACCGTAATCATCCGGACTACTTGAAGGCCCGCGTACTGGTCACACTGTTCGGGGGTTATTTTGGCAGTCGCCTGATGTCCAATATCCGGGAAGATAAAGGATACACATACGGTATCTCCGCAGCCATCATGCCCTATCCGGGGCAGGGAGTGTTGGCGGTCAGTGCCGAAGCCGCCAACGAATTTGTGGAGCCTCTTATCGGTGAGGTTTATCATGAAATAGACCGCCTTCAGAACGAGCTGGCTTCCGATGGAGAGCTTTCCATGGTGAAGAACTATATGTTGGGAGACATGTGCCGTAGTTATGAATCTGCATTCTCGCTGGCAGATGCCTGGATTTTTGTGCAGGTATCGGGCTTGCAGGATACCTACTTTGCCGAAGCACTGGATGCTGTCAAGGAGGTTACTCCACAAGAAATCCGTGAACTTGCAGGGCGGCATTTATGCAAAGAGAAATTAAAAGAAATAGTGTGCGGCAAAAAAATGTCATAAAAAGCGGGAGTTATCGCATCATTTTACCGGATAAATCCTACCTTTGTCAATTATCAACTATCAATTATCAATTAATGAAATATCTATATACTGCACTCATTCTGGCTTTCTTATGCCAAGGTGGAGCCACTGCCCAGGAAAAAAAAAGCGGCTTTTTCGATAAAGTGAAAAGTACATTCTCTTCGGAGATAAAGATAGGTACCTATACGTTCAAAGATAACGGGGCCGTCTATACCGGTGAAATAAAAGGGCGCAAGCCCAATGGAAAGGGGAAGACCGTTTTCAAGAACGGCGACGTCTACGAGGGTGAGTATGTGAAGGGCAAGCGTGAAGGCTACGGTACATATATGTTTCCCGACGGTGAAAAGTATGAGGGGCAATGGTTTCAAGACCAGCAGCATGGCAGGGGTATCTACTATTTTATGAATAACAACCGTTATGACGGCATGTGGTTTCAGGATTACCAGCACGGTAAAGGAACCATGTACTATTACAATGGTGATATTTATGAGGGCGACTGGGTGAATGATAAACGCGAAGGCCAAGGAACGTATACCTGGAAGAACGGTTCCAAGTATGTAGGCTCGTGGAAGAATGACAAGAAAGACGGCAAAGGAACACTGACCTGGAATGACGGTTCCAAATATGACGGGGAGTGGAAAAATGATGTCCGGGACGGTAAAGGAACTTTTGAATATGCCAACGGCGACAAATATGTAGGTGACTGGAAGGACGACATGCAGCATGGCAAAGGTATTTACTTTTTCCATACCGGCGACCGTTACGAAGGTTCTTATGTTCAAGGTGAACGTACCGGAGAGGGCATTTATTACCATGCCAGCGGCAACAAGTATGTGGGCAGCTTCAAGGATGGAAAGCAGGAAGGCCACGGCACATTTACGTGGGCAAGCGGCGCCGTTTACGAAGGTAATTGGAAAGATAACCAACGTGACGGATACGGTACTTACAAATGGAATGTAGGTGACTCTTACGAAGGTGAATGGAAAGACAATAAGTTCAACGGCCAAGGTACCCTGATTCAGACCGATGGAACCAAATATAAAGGCGGTTTTGTGAACGGTATGGAAGAAGGTAGCGGTATCCAGGAGGACAAGAACGGAAACCGTTATGAAGGCTTCTTCAAACAAGGCAAGAAACACGGTCCGTTTGTAGAAACAGACAAGAACGGAAAGGTGATACGAAAAGGAACCTACAAGATGGGAAGGCTGGAGAATTAGAATTAAAAATTAGAAATTAAAAATTAAAGGCTGCGCAATGTTCACTTCAGAACCGCGCAGCCTTTAATTTTTAATTTCTAACCGCTCCGCGGTTAGATAATGTATTGTGAACTGATTGATTCATTGTTCATCACCCGCTTGATGGTTTCGGCGAACATATCGGCAATGCTCAACTGTTTAACCTTGTCACATTTTTTAGAGTAGGGGATACTATCAGTAAATACCATTTCCGTTAGTGCGGATTCTTGTACACGGAAAGAAGCAGGGTCGGACATTACGCAGTGGCTGGCAATGGCACGGACAGATTTGGCTCCTGCTTCCAGCATGATGTTGGCAGCCTTGGTAATGGTTCCTGCTGTATCTACAATATCGTCTACCAATACTACATTCTTGTCTTTTACATCACCGATGATTTGCATGGTGGCAACCACGTTTGCTTTTTCGCGTGTCTTGTTGCACAATACCAGGGGTACACCGAGGTATTTGGAGAATGTGCTGGCGCGTTTTGAACCGCCGACATCCGGGGTGGCGATTACCAAGTCTTCCAGTTTCAAGGATTCAATATAGGGGAGGAATACTGCTGATGCATACAAATGATCCACCGGAATATTGAAGAAACCTTGAATCTGGTCTGCATGAAGGTCCATCGTAATCAGACGGTCGATACCTGCAACAGAGAGCAGGTCGGCCACCAGCTTGGCGCCGATGGAAACACGGGGTTTGTCTTTTCTGTCCTGACGTGCCCAACCGAAGTAAGGGATAACGGCTACAACGCTTTTTGCCGATGCTCTTTTAGCAGCATCAACCATCAGCAGAAGTTCCATCAAGTTGTCAGAATTAGGGAAGGTTGATTGAACCAGGAATACATGCGAGCCACGGATAGATTCCTCATAAGAGACTGCAAACTCACCATCTGCAAAATGGGTGATGTTCATCTTTCCCAGAGGGCAATCAAGGCTAGCGCAGATTTTCTCTGCAAGGTATCTCGAATTTGTTCCGGAGAATACCATAAAGGGTGCTTTTTCGCTCATTTGTGTAATAGATGTTACCTATTTGTTAATTTGCATGCAAAGGTAGGAATTTCCCGTTACATAAAACAAGAGTTATTGTATAAAAATTATTTTTCTTTCCCGGATTTATTCGTAGCTTTGCTTTATGAAACGACTTTCTTTTATATGGTTTGCGGGGTTGTTGTGCCTTTGTACAACAATGGTTTCGTGTGTGGGAACGGCACCCATGAAGGAAGTACGCCTTATCGACTCTCTAAACCAGGTGGCTTATGCTTTTCGTTATAAAAACCTGGATTCATCCTGCCATGCGGCATCAAGGGCCTACCGTGAAGTCAGCCTCTATAAACAAGGAAAAGCGGAAGCATCCAATAATCTGGGCTTTTGTGCTTTTATGCGCATGGATTTTGAGCAGGCCGAAAAGTTTCATATGGATGTCTATAATCTGACCAAGAATGAACTGGAACTCCTTATTGCCGACATCGGTTTGATGAAGATTTATCAGCGGACGGCGTTGAACAAGGAGTTCTACGATTATCGCAATAGTGCCTTGCACCGTATGAAAAGAATAGCGGAGGATGACAATCTGTTTGTGGACCAACACGAGCAAATGCGTTTGAATTATGCCCGTTCGGAATTTTATATTGTATCTGCTGTGTATTATTATTATTTGCAACAGCGTCCGGAAGCTGTAGCCTCTATTAATGAAGTTACTAAAAAACAAGAGTTGCTGGCAGATACCAATCAGCTGTTGTATTATCACTACATCAAAGGTTCTGCTGCCTTATGCGAGGGTGAGACACCGGATGAGCGAAGACTGAGAGAATTTGATGAGCTCTATACCGCATGGCAGTTGGCTTCGCGCAAGGGCTATCTTTACTTTGAGGGCAATGGAGTGCAGGGACTTGCCAACTTGATGGCTTCACCGGATAATTACGCATTTTTTCAAGACCGCCGCTCCCATGCCTTGACACGTTTTGGAGTACCGGTAGATTCGCTGCTTCCCATGCGTCTGGGGCAGTTGGCATTGCAAAAATTCAGCCAATACAAGGATTTGTATCAGATAGCAGGTGCATATGTATCTATCGGCAAATACCTGAATGCCCACAGTCACTATACAGAAGCTCTTGACACGCTAAAACTTGCTCTGGAATGTGTAAATGACCATCACCGCCTTTTCTATGACTGCCACGATAGTTTGGACTGGCTGAAAGCATTTGACCGTCGAGATACGATTTGTGCGGAGAAGGCATGGATGGAGCAGAAACTGAAAACCGTGCCCGAGTGGATTTCACGTATTCGTGAACAGTTGAGCGTTTCGTATGCAGGACTCGGGATGAAAGAAAAATCAGACTATAACCGCAATATTTACCTGGATATCCTTGAAGATACACGCCAGGATAAAGAGCTGGAAAGCCGCTATCAAGCATTGGAAAAGGAGGCGGGGCAGCTCAACGTCGTGTTGTCACTGGTCATTGTGGGCTTCGTGCTTGTATCCCTCTTTTTCTGGTTTTTCAACAAGCGTTCCAAAGACCGGAACAGAGTGCATCTCCGCCGTCTGCAGCTGATGCTGGATATCTGTCAGAAGATAACGGCATCCATTCCGGCAGATGCACAGACTGAGGAGGAAATCATCGACTCTATCCGGACGGCTGTCTGCCCGGAATTGGAAAAGCTGTTTGGAGTGAAGGACATCCGCATAGACAACGGGCAATTAGTGTTCCCGCGTCGGATGAGCAAGGATGAGCAGGCGATGGTACGGGTGATAACCCCCTATATCCAATGGGCAATCGACAACGGCATGACGTCCATCTCCCTTGGGGATGAGCGCCGCAGACTGGAAAAGCAACGCTACATTTACGAGCAGCACATCGCGGGGAACAAACGGCAAAATCTGATAAAGAAAGCATGTATGGCTATTGTCAACGGGATTCATCCGTACATAGACCGTATCATCAACGAAGTGCAGAAACTGACTCAAAAAGGATTCATCAAAGAGGAACGGATAAAGGAGGAGAAATACCAGTATATCGACGAGTTGGTTACTACCATCAACGAATACAATGATATTCTTGCCCTTTGGATAAAGATGAAGCAAGGAAGCCTTAGCCTGAACATAGAGACGTTCGAATTGAATGAACTTTTCGAGCTGCTCAGGAAAGGAAGCCGTACATTCGAGATGAAGAGACAGTCGTTGGAGGTGCAGCCTACGGATATCCGGGTGAAGGCAGACAAAGCCCTTACATTGTTTATGATAAATACACTGGCAGAGAATGCCCGTAAATATACCCCTCAGGGCGGTATGGTGAAAGTATATGCACGGCAGGAGGAGGATTACGTGGAAATCTCGGTAGAGGATAATGGTTGTGGATTGTCACCGGAAGATGTAGCTCGCATCGTGGGAGAAAAAGTATATGACTCAAAAGCCATCGGTATGAGTGACGCTCCCGACAAGGAGGAATTGAGGAAGAACAAAGGAAGTGGCTTTGGACTGATGAACTGTAAGGGCATCATTGAAAAATATCGCAAGACGAATGATTTGTTCAAGGTCTGTCTGTTCAATGTGGAGAGCGGGCTGGGAAAAGGCAGCCGTTTTTATTTCCGTCTGCCTGCCGGTATCCGTAAGTCTGTGTCGGTGTTGCTCGTCGTGTTGTTTTTGTGCATGTCATCCTGCCGGCATGCTGTGGAACAGACTGCTTCCGGAGAGGTGTTGCCGGATTCTTTGGCACTGCTTGCACAGAATGAATACGAAGCTTTGCTGGACGAAGCCTCCGATTATGCCAATGAAGCTTATTACTGCAATGTGGACGGAGAATACGAACTGGCTTTACAATACATAGATTCGGCAATGTATTGCCTGAACGAACATTACAAGCAATACGCCCATCCTATACATCGCTATATGACGCTGACCGGAGACGGGACGCCTGCGGAACTGGATTGGTGGAACCAGATGTTCAATTCGGATTTCCATGTAATTCTGGATATCAGGAATGAAGCGGCAGTCTCATTTCTTGCATTGAAGCAATGGGATGACTATAGTTATAATAATGCTGCCTACACCACCTTGTACAAACTGTTGGGAGAAGACCAATCCTTGGAAGAATATTGCCGGCAGCTGGAGCGTTCCACCAACAACAAGATGGTGGGCATTTTGCTGGCGGTGATTTTGCTGTTCGTATTGCTGTTGGGATATTACATACTCTACTTCCGTAAACGTCTGGTGAACCGCTGGAATCTGGAGCAAGTACTGGAAATTAATGGAAAGGTGTTCAATGCCTCCTTGTTGCCGGTTTCGGATACGGAGGAAATGTTGCAGCGTGAGGAGGATACATTGAAGGAAATCCCGCGGCAGATTGTAGGTTCCGCTTTTGATGCAGTGAACGAACTTTTGAGTATCGACCGGTTAAGCATAGCTGTATACAACGAGACTACACATAAGCTGGAATACACTTCCAATCCAGTGGAAGATACCGCCGTGGACGAGTTGCCTATCTGGAGGAAATATATGGAGAATTGCTTTGAGCAGCAAGAGTACATATCGGAAAAGGGTATACAAACATTGCCGCTTGTTGTGGATGCGGGAAATATGTGTCGTTGCATAGGTGTGCTGTGTCTGGAACGCAGGGAAGGTACGGAGCAGGAGACCGACCATTTGCTTTTGGAACTGATAGCCCGTTATGTCTCCATTGTAATCTTCAATGCAGTGGTTAAGTTGGCTACGAAATACCGGGACATCGAAGTGGCTCAAGATGAAGCCCGGCGAGCTTCCTGGGAAGACAGTTTGCTGCATGTACAGAACATGGTGCTGGATAATTGTCTCTCGACCATCAAGCATGAAACGATTTATTATCCGAACAAGATAAAGCAGCTGATAGGGAAACTGCGGTCCGGCAAACAGACAGAAGCGGAGGAGCGGGAAACGGTGGTTGCCATCAGCGAATTGATAGAGTATTACAAAGGTATCTTTACGACACTCAGTTCATGCGCTTCCCGCCAGTTGGAAGAGGTGACTTTCAGGCGTGCGACAATATCTGTGCCGGAACTTATGGCTACTGCCGGGAAATATTTCCGCAAAGTGTATAAGGGAAACAAGGCGCATATTGATTTTAAGATACAACTGTTGGAAGGACGGATTACCGGTGACTGGAACCAGTTGCGTTTCCTGCTTGAAAACCTGATAGACGAGGCTTGCTCCGTAACTCTGGATGGAGCTGTCTGTCTGTCGGCCCGGGAAGATGGGGAATTTATACGTTTTCTGTTTACAGATATGCGCAGGGAAAAGACCCGTGAAGAATTGAACCAATTGTTCTATCCCGACTTGTCCCGCATGACGGCCGGTGAGAAAGGAGAACTGTATGGTACGGAATATCTGGTGTGCAAGCAGATTATCCGCGACCATGACGAGTTTGCCGGACGCCGGGGATGCCGTATCAATGCCGAACCGGGAAAGGAAGGAGGTTTTACAATATATTTTACGCTACCGAAAAAATGAAATATGGAAGACAAAAAATTTAAAGTAATCATCGTTGAAGATGTCAAGTTGGAGCTGAAAGGGACGGAAGAGATTTTCCGCCATGAAATTCCCAATGCGGAGGTAATAGGTACTGCTATGACTGAGCAGGAGTTCTGGACATTGATTGAAGCCGGCGTGCCGGATCTTGTTCTGCTGGACTTGGGACTGGGAGGTTCGACCACAATCGGGGTGGACATCTGCCGGAATATCTTCAAGCGTTATCCGGGAGTACATGTGCTGATATTCACGGGAGAAATATTGAATGAGAAGTTATGGGTGGACGTACTTGAAGCCGGTGCCGACGGCATTATCCTGAAAACCGGAGAGTTGCTGACCAAAACCGATGTGCAGGCAGTGATGGACGGCAAGAAGCTGGTCTTTAACTATCCGATACTGGAGAAGATAGTGGAACGCTTCAAGAAATCTGTCCTAAATGATGCAAAACGTCAGGAAGCAATCATAAGCTATGATATTGATGAGTATGACGAGCGTTTCCTCCGTCATTTGGCACTGGGCTATACCAAAGAAATGATTGCCAATCTTAGGGGAATGCCTTTTGGAGTCAAGTCGCTGGAGAAACGGCAGAATGACTTGGTCGGCCGTCTTTTCCCGCCTAGTGAACGGGTGGGGGTGAATGCCACTCGTCTGGTGGTGCGTGCATTGGAACTTCGAATCCTGAATATAGACAATCTGGAAGCCGACGATGAGTAAACTCCGAATGCCACATCCCGCTACGATGTTCTTCCTGCTGACGCTGGCAGTCATCCTCCTTTCATGGATATTCGATGTCTATGGCCTGAGCGTGCTGCAACCGCAGACTGGAGAAGTAATACGGGTGCAGAGCCTGCTGAGTCCGGAGGGCATACGCTGGCTGCTGCGCCATGTCATAACCAATTTTACGGGATTCGCTCCGTTAGGGCTGGTGATTGTGGCTATGTTCGGAATAGGGGTGGCACAGCATTCGGGTTTCATCGATGCATGTATTCGCAGGGGGGTACGACGTCCACGTGATCCTTGGCGCATTATTCTGCTGGTTATTGTCTTAGGACTGTTGTCCAATATAGTGGGAGATGCAGGATATATCATTCTGTTGCCGATAGCTGCAACTTTGTTCCAGTCCGTCGGTCTGCACCCCATTGGAGGTATAATTACAGCTTATGTTTCAGTCTCTTGTGGCTATAGCGCTAATGTGTTTTTGAGTACATTAGACCCCATGATTGCCTCTGTAACGCAAGAAGCGGCTGATAGGATGAATATTGCTCCGGGGCAGACTGGACCGCTGTGCAATTATTATTTTCTCTTTGTTTCCACGTTCCTGCTTGCATTCATCATTAATCATATTACCCGCAGGAGCTTGTTGCCGCACTTGGGAATGTATGCAGGGGATATTCATTTTAATGGCTACAAACAACTGTCCCGCAAGGAACGGAGAGCTATGTTGGGAGCTGTATTTGCAGGCTTGCTGTATATTGCCATTATTCTGTGGGCTACATTCTCTTCATGGGGGATATTGCGGAGTGTCAATGGTGGGTTGATTCGTTCTCCGTTTATAGTTGGTATTCTGTTTTTGCTTTCGTTTGGAATAGGTTTGATGGGGATGGTCTATGGTTTTGCCTCCGGCCGATACCGTACGGACGGTGATGTGATAGAAGGACTTACGCAGCCGATGAAACTGCTGGGCGTTTATTTTGTGATAGCTTTCTTTGCCTCACAGATGTTTGCTTGTTTTGAATATTCCCACTTGGACAAGTGCATTGCCATTTTAGGCGCTAATCTGCTGTCCTCCGCCTCTTTGAGTAGTTTATGGATATTGATTCTCTTCATTCTTTTTACGGCACTGGTCAATCTCTTTATGGTATCTGCCACAGCTAAATGGGCTTTTATGTCTTTCATTTTTGTTCCGGTATTGGCAAGTATGGGCATTTCGCCGGATATGACCCAATGTGCGTTCCGTATAGGTGACAGTGCAACAAATGCCATAACACCTTTTATGTTCTACATGCCACTTGTCTTGACCTATATGCAGCAATATGATAGGCAATCCACTTATGGTTCACTACTGAAGTATACTTGGAGATATTCTTTAGTCATTCTATTGGCATGGACTGCCTTATTTGTACTTTGGTACATCAGCGGTTTGCCATTAGGACTGTAATGTCATAACCAATGAACAGCCCGCTTTCGATAACCCCGGTAATGGCTTTCAGTTTCTGTTCCAAATCAGGAACAATGTTGCTGAGATGAATGTCAAGAATGAAATTACCGCTTTCGGTAAATACCGGACCGTCTTTTCCTTCTGCAAGACGTAGGCTGATTTTTGAAGCTCCCAATAAGCGTATCTCGTTTTCCACATGGGAGAGAGCATGTGGAAACACTTCCACCGGTATGGGGTATTTGCTCCCCAGTTTGCTGACAAGCTTGCTCTCATCGACAATGATGTAAGTCTTACCACTGCTTTTAATGAGAAGTTTCTCCTTAAACATGGCTCCACCACGTCCTTTGATGAGGTTATTATGCGGATCCACTTCGTCTGCACCGTCGAATGTCCAATCCGGACGCTTATTCCACAGAGTAGTTTGCGGCAGGCCAAGCTGTATACATGTCATCGAAATTTCGGCAGATGCCGGAATGATTTCTATATGCAAAGATTCTTGTTTAACTCGTTGAGCTAATGCAAACAAAGTGAGATAAACGGTAGAGCCGGAGCCTGCTCCTATGACATCACCGTCTTTGGCCAGTCCGGCAATCTCCTGGGCTACCAATTCCTTACTCGCCTTATTGCTGATTTTATTTGACCATTGCAATTCTTGTATCAACTGATTTTCCCATTCCATCTCTTTAAAATTTAGTTGTTATTACTCTTTCATTCTTTTTCGGGTCAATGTTACTTTTCCTACTTGAATATTCCTCCATATTTTTACTTTTTATAATTAGTAACATTGATAATTTGCAAAATGTTTTAATACATCTGTATATAAATACCGTGTATCTTATTTGTAAAGGTAACTAATCATTACTTTTTATGTAGCAAATGAGCCTTTTATACATAGGTAACGAAAAAAGGTGATACAAAAATTTGCAATATTCGTAAAAAAGCGTACCTTTGCACCGCAATTAAGGCTGGTTCCGTAGCTCAGCTGGATAGAGCAACGCCCTTCTAAGGCGTGGGTCTTGCGTTCGAATCGCAACGGAATCACAACGATAAGGCAAGTAGTCGATAAAAAGGCTGCTTGCCTTTCGTCGTTTAGCTGGGTATCAACGATTTACTACCTTGCCAATTTCGACAGAATTTGTGCAAAAAGTAGGTAACATAGCAGAAACACAGCTTTCCGTAGTTCCACTTTTCCGGTGGGTAGAAATAATTTAGAAAACAAAAATGAGTACGGTAAGAGTCATCCAGAACAAGCAGAGATTGACCAAAGAGGGCAATGCTCCGCTATATATAACCTTTTATCTCGGTAAGGAAAAGTTAATGCTTCCTTGCAAAGTGTCTGTGCCTGCTGCTAAATTTGACGAGAAAAGCGGACTTCTCAAAGGAAACAGTAAGGAAGCAAAGGATATAAATCTTATTGTGAGTAACCTGAAAGCACGTGTCAACGATATATTGGTGAAGTTCCGGCTGAGGAACCAGGCTTTGACAAAAGATATTTTCATGCGGGAGTATAACAATCCAAGTGATTATAAGACTTTCCATGACTTCGTGAAGGAGCATATGAAAACCTACAGCCGGCGAATAGAGATGGGAACGTTCAAGCATCATCTGAGCTGTATGAAAAAGTTCAAGGCATATAATGAACTGTTACAGTTCCAGGACCTTACTCCGGATTATCTGACTGACTACCTGATTTACATGAAAAAGGAGCTTGGAAATACGGAGATAACCGCACAACGTAATATGTCCACCATCAAGATATATGTCACCGCAGCCTACAGAAAGGGCTATATAGAAGAAAATCCTTTCCAGGAATTCCATATCAAAAGAATAAAAAGCGATGTGGACTATCTGACAGAGGAGGAGCTGATGCAGTTTGTGCAATTATACTATCAAAGAACATTGCCGGAAAAGCTTCAGCTGACCTTGGCCTTCTTCCTTTTCATGTGTTTCACGAGCATGCACATTACGGATGCACGTATGTTCTGTATCGAGCAGGTAAACAATGATGTGCTGACTTACTACCGTGTGAAGAACCGGAACTGTAAACCGGAACCGATAAAGATTCCGATGCCGGTACCTGCGGAAAAACTTCTGGAAGAATGGGCAGAGGGTAGGGAAGAAGGACGTCTGTTCAGGAACGTTCAATGTGATCAGGTCGTTAACCGACAGTTGAAGGCCATTGCCAAGGAACTGGGGATTAACAAAAAAATATCGGCCAAGACAGGAAGACATACGTTTGCAACTATTTATCTCCGGAAAACAAAAGACTTATCCAGCCTGCAAAAATTGCTTGGACATAGCAATATCCGGGAAACGATGATTTATGCGCACGTCATGGATGAGAGCAAGCGGGAAGGCATGCAATGTTTCAATAGCTTCACCCTATAATAGGGGCCAAAAGCCGTACAATCGTGCGGATGATTCATAATGTTTTATTTATCAAATAAATGCGGCTGCACCGATTTGTACAAGTTCGTACAAAATGAGGTGCAGCCGCACGAATTTATGCTCTCTCGTACATCACCCAGTAGGGTTGTCCTGCCAAATATTCTACATGGTACCCGGCATCAGCCAGTTGTTTGGCCAGCGCCATCGGAGCGACATCGACAATGTTCGACAGCTCATATACCAGTTCAGCGGTGGTCTTGTAAGATTTCTGTGAAGTGGTACCGATGGGTGAATAGTTCTGGCCGATGAAGTTTGCTATGGCTTTCTGCCGCTCGGCTTGTTGCTTCTCCAATTCGTCTCGTTTGTCCGGTTCTTCGTCGTTTTGATAAGAACGGAATCCTATAGGCTTTTTCATTGGGCACCTCCTTTCTGATTAGGGATAAGGCCTAAAAATTCGGTACGGGCATTATGTAATGTTGCTAAAACATCCAAAAATGTTTTTGAATTGTCATAGAAATAACCACTGTATTCAAGAAGAAGGCCGATACTATCATCCAACAATTCTGCAAGAGATGCTGCTCGATTATTTTGCAATTTCAATAAGCAATTAGATATGGAATCGTTGAGTACAATTCCATTAACGGTAGTATTATCCATTCTCACCTCCTTTCTGTTCCAGCATATTCGCCTTCTCACTGAATTGATAAATGGAACGTACCTTGCAAATATCGAGAAAGAATACCGTGTCCGGGCATCCACCACTTATGACATGTGCCTCGATGCGTATAGTACAGTCACGTCCCAAAGCTGTTGAAAGAATATTTGTATTCATTAGTATTGGGTTAGAAATCAGTGATACAATACCTTGTGAATGGGGTGATGTGTTGTATCTATTGAGATTAAGTGAGATGAAAAGTGTAATAAAAATGTAATCGAGAGGTAAAAAACACCTTGCATGGACAGATGGAAAAGTAGTCGAACTACTTGGCTTTCAGTCTATGATTTCTGCAACTAAATGAGTATATTTGTATCATCCTAAGGTGCTTAAAGCAGTAGGAAAAAACAATTAAATAATTTAGTTATGGCAAAATTCAATATTATCGCTTACAGGAGTAATCAAAAGAAAGATGGGAGCTATCCTATATATCTAAGGGTAACTAAGGACGGTAAAAGGATATATATAGATTTAGGGGTAACTACTCAATTAAATCAATGGGATAAAAGTTCGGGACGATTCAAAAGAGATAAAAAGATTGAATCCTAATTATATAAAAGATAACAACCTTTTGAACCACTACGAAGAACGCATAAGTAGTATCTTAAGAAAGTTTGCAGAGGAACGGGTTGATTGGACTTTAAACTTGTTTAAGGAGCAGTTCTTAGGTATGTCAAAACAGGGGAAGGTTTATGACTTCTTCCTTACCCAAATTGAAAACTTGAAAGCCACGAATCATCACGGGAATGCTAAAGCCTATGAACGTACACTCCATGTAATGGGGAAATATGACGATAAAATAGAGGAGCGTTTATTTCCTGAAATAGATATCAAATATGTGAATGCGTTTAATGTAGCCTTGGAGAAAGACGGTTGTTGCGGTAATACACGAAAATATTATATGAAAACCCTGCGTGCTGTATTAAATAAAGCTATAAAAGAAAAGAGGCTTCTGTTAGCACCTACCCGTTTGGGAATGGTGGTTTTGAAATTAGCAAGTTGGAGGAAGAAACGCGTAAAAGGTATTTGCTGGCAGAGGATTTGGACTTGATTAAAAACTCTCCACAAGAAAATTTCACTATGGAATATACACGGAGGCTGTTTCTGTTTTCCTATTACTGTTTTGGTATCAGCTATGTGGATATGGCTACATTGACAACGCATCATATAGAAAAACTTGAAACAGGTGAACATATTGTTTACAAGAGGCAGAAGATAAAGAATCAAAGGGGAGTAAAATCTATTAAAATACCTCTGACTGATACAATAAAAGAACTGATAGAATGGTTTAAGCAAAAACTCCTCTTGTTGGGGATTATTTAACACCTATCATAACAAGGGATTACAGTGGAGAACAACTGTATAATCACATTCGTTCTCGCTATGGACGCTACAACAAGAACCTAAAGAAATTAGGAGCAACGTTGGGGATTGAACGTCAGAAACTGACCACCTATGTAAGTAGGCATACAATGGCTATGACATTACAGAGTAACAAAGTTCCCCGTGAAGTAATTAGTCAAGTAATGGGACATAGCAATCTTGAAACAACAAATGTATATCTTGACAGCTTCGAGACAAGTGTAGTGGATGAGGCTGCAAAACTCCTTTAAATAAATAATGAGAATAGAAACGGATATGCCTTTAAGCAGCTTAATAGAAAAGTTGCTTAGAGGGGAAGCAGCAGAATTCCATGATGAGGATTTTCGTACCTATGTGGATAGTAAGATGGGAAATAACCATGAGTTACTTCAACAGGCTTTAAACGAGATAGAGGATGCCATAGATAATTGGAAGTGTTCCTACTTCATTTCAGTATATGATGAAAGAGTGAATGCCTATCGGACGGGTACTACCCAATGGACTTCACAAGATTTGGATGATTTGTTTGTGGAGGAAGAGTGTTTACGTAAAGAGGGCAAAATAGCTTTGACGGTTGATTATCTCTATGATGAAATTGAGAAGATAGGCTTTGTAAACGAACATCATTGTGATGCAATGGATATGGCGCGTCTAAATAATGATATAGACTTCTTAAAGTCCCAATGGGAAGATTTAGCTTTGGCCCAAATAAGGTCGTTAGAGGGAATTGTAAAGCAAATGCTGAGTACAGTGTCAATAGAACCTAAAACTGAAAAACAGAAGAGCAATAGACCCGAAAAACAACCGATAGACCCTCCTGAAGTATTTGGGGTTGATGTGTGTTGTGAAATAACAGGTTATAAAAAGAATACTGTCTATAAGTTGATACATGAAAATCAAATACCGTGTTTCCGTCCGGGTGACAATGGTAGAAAAGTAATGTTTCGACGTGAGGAAATATATCAGTGGATGACAAAACGAAAACAGGAATCCACTCAAGAGTATATTGAGTTCATGGATAAACGTCTGTTAGCTCGTAACAGGAAATAATAACCCGTAATTATTAGGGAATTTGTATATACAAAAGGTGAGGCTATGTATGATACGGTTATATTGATATTGAAAAAAGAGGATATAGGTGATAAATATAAATGGCAGGCAATTCTCCAAAACATTTATCAGACCTGTGAGTATAAAAAAGTAGAGGGTGGCTGTGGCTATACAGGTGGTTTACGTGTTTCTGTTACAGATAAGCGTATTAGGATAGAAGGGAGTCTCTCTAAATATTACTATGGAAACAATATTAGGAGTTTGACATTAGAACATACGAAGGAGGCTCTCAAACGATTAAGACGAGAACTTAATGTTCCTATGGACAAGGCTGATGTTGTTGAGGTGGATATTGCAGAAAATTTTGAAGTTGAAAATTCTCCCGAATTATATATATCCAAAATGCAGTCTTTGGGGACATCCCACCCTAACAAGTGGAAAGGTACGACTTATTTCCCTATAAGTGGTTCCATGCTTCGCTTTTATGATAAGGGGAAGGAATCCCGGCAGAGGGGCAAGCGTCGCCATAAGCGAGAAAGCTGCCCTCTGCCGGAGAGGGAAAGAAAGAACTTGTTGCGTTATGAAATGAAGTTTAAAAAGGCAAAAATAAGACAAGTGTTTGGACGTCAGCTAAAAGCCTGTGATTTGTATAACAAACAAGTCTTTTGGCAATTCATTGCGGAATGGTTTGGTGCTTATGAGGATATAGGTAAATTATCTGACAGGCTCTTTGATGTAAGTTTTGAGCAAATAAAATCCACAAAAGATATGGAGGATTGGTGTATCTGTATAGCTAACAGTGTTATCGCACTTCCTAATTTCATAAAAGAACAGTTATTCAAAAACAGAGAAAATCCAAAAGATACAGATTATCAATCCCATAAAAGGATACAAGACCGTATGAAAAAGGCTCTCCAACACTTTGAACAATATATGGGACAGTCGGAATTGATAATAGAACTGACGAAAAAGATTGAGGACTATCTAACATGGAAATTTACGGAATCCCCCGATGCGTATGATAAGAATTAAATAATAGCCCAAAGGCTTTCACTAAATAGAGTGTCTGTAAGGAGCAATACGAGATTCTAAATACAGATGCGGAACCTTGTGCCCAATTAGGCAGTAAGATTTCAATAGAGGGTTGTAAGAGGAGTATAAAAAGTGATAAGACTGTTAGTGTACAGTCGATAGAAACAATGCAAGTTGCCATCAAAGAAGAGTAAGGGTTAAGAAATCTTCGTTATATAGTGATGAGTCTTGTGATGACAGGGTACAATGCTATAGAGGTCTTATGATATAGGAGTGGAAATAATCGTGCATCACCTAAAAAGAGTGGAATAAAATCGAATGTTAGGTATGCTTGGATTTACATGTATGATGATGAGGCTGTTTAGAGGTATTTGCAAAAGATTAGATGTTCTGACGTATAAAAGCCTCATCAGAGTTCCCTCCCTAAAATCTTGTGAACTATCAATAAATGAGTAAATTTGTTCCACGACATCCCTAAAAACGTTTGTAGAACGCTGGATTTTAGTTATATTTGTCCCGCTAACAGGTTAAAGACTTGTTGGTGACATATTAATTAAAGGAAGCGTTTAGCTTTATCCCGTATTTAGAAATCTGGACAATTTCGAACCACACGGGGATAGACGATACGAACGCTCATGCTAATCTTGTATATATCAGTGATATATATGGCTTGGCGTGGGGTGTCGTTTTATCTCGTGTGGTGGGTTTGTCCAGAACCTCTAAAGACAGATAATTCTAACAGCCTCACGCTATCTTTTTTATATAAACCTTTCCTGTTGAGGCTGTGGAAAGCAAATCACAGAAGCAATGAAAAAGTATTTCGTTTTATCAGTATTTATTATGCTGATTGGAGCATTTACAAATGTTCAAGGTCAAAATTCTGTAACTCCCGATAAAGGAGTGTTAGTTCATGGAAACGTCCGTTTATGCAACTATGAAAGAGGCTGTTTAATAACAGACAACGACATGAAGCATTGGACGCAAAAACTTGAAATCTCCTATGACGGTTCAGATAAGACATACGGTATTTACATCAATGTCCGAGGGGATATTATCAATTTAGGTGTCAAATACAAAAGTAGTGGAACGGAATCTTATACATACGAAGGAACGGACAGGGTAACAGGACGAAAGGTCGTTGTCGTAACAAAACAAAAACTGAGTTGGTATCTGAATAACAATGGTGTCAGCTCTCATACTGAGGTTGAAAGTCCAAAGGGAATAGTTGTCACCGTTCCTGCTACTTATACAGTGTTTTCAGTAGTTCCTATTAAGAATAAATAAATTTAGGAGGAGTCTTTATGAGTGAGATTGGAGGTATTCCTATGGGGTGGATAGTATTACTTTTTATTGTTGTTTATTGCTTTATGCTTAATGCTGTCATGAATTATGCAGACAGAAAAGGACGGAAAAAGACTTTTTGGGTCTTTATAGGTATAGTATTCAGTCCTATTATTGCTACTTTTTTTTATTATTAATGTATGGTGAATCAAAAGAGCACCGAAAAGAAAGAATCATTGAGGAAGAACTTTGGAAACGGAACTGTGAAACAGAAGTTGAGAAAATTAAAAAGGAAGCTGAGAAAAAACGAATCAAAAAAGAAGAGGCTAATCCTCTTAATTGGTGATATGTATAGAAGTTGATTAGGGGCTGGAATAAACTTTCTAACGGAGCGTATAAGATAGGGGTAGGGCAATAGTTGTCCTACCCTGTTTGTTATAATGGGTTTGCTTCTATTAGAAGAGTAAAAGAGCCTATGCACAAATAGGGAGTGTGGTTGCGTATGAGAAAAACTTTTAGGAGTTAGGAAACATTAACGGTCAACTAAATACAAATCCTATTGGTATCACAATTTGTATTGGGTTGGACTAAGTTATCCGAAAAGTGTAATCAAAAAGTAATCGCTACAAATGAAAAGGAGTCAAGTCATTGACTTAACTCCTTGATAATCACCAGTCGGGGTGACTGGATTCGAACCAGCGACCACACGCCCCCCAGGAGTAGCAGTACATTTCATACGTTTCATCTTGGGGTGTTCAGCATTAATGCGGTTGACCGTATCGCCTATTTCATGCTTGAGTGCATCCAGGGAAAGTTCATCCTTGATAAGAACGTTTTTATACTTCTCTACATAATCAATAACCTTTTTCCATGCCCGGTTCTTGGGGGAATAGGTCTGCAGATGGTAAACAAAGAACATCATGCTTTGCCTCCTTTCTCATTAAAGGTGATGTTGACTGTCCCACCATTGACATAGATGGAGATGGATTTGTCGCTACGTGCTGCACGGATACGTTTACGTCCGGCGCACAGTTCAATACCCAACTGGGCAAACAGTTCTTGAACCTTCTCTGCGGATACATAGCGTCCGCGGGCGCTTTGGGCTTGTTTTTTCATACTGTTTGATTGTTTAGCGTATAGGCAGAAACGGCTGCCATTTCCCGTGTCGCTAAACAATCAAACAGTTGTCACTCCGTAGAGCAAAACAAATTGATAGGAAAGGCAGCCGTATGCATTTGTCAATAAACAAACTTCTACATATCTTCAGTATGGGCATAAAAAAAGCCCATTATGTCATGAGCATTAACCGCGCTCTACGTACATGACTAACATGTTTGATTGTTTAGCACCACAAAGATGAGAGTTTATTTTGAAATAGCAAAAGAAAAGCGGAGATTTTTTGTTTCTCCGCTTTTAATGTCACATTAAAAAGTTATACTGGCAGACAACCCACCTGGTGATGCTGACATTTTCAAGTATTTACCAGCCAACCATTCATAACGCAAACTCGAAGCATACAGAATGACAGCAGCCGCTCCAAAAATGACACTGGTTCCAGCAACAGCCACTTCATAGTCTTCGCTGTTATTAAAGAACCAGATACCTCCACTGACAGCCGCACATGCTAAGGACGCTGTTTTAAATCGGGAAGATTTAATCATCATGTGCCCAGCCTCAAATTGTGGATTCCCCACATCTGTTCTCAATTTTAACGACTGCATAAAAGTCATTGGCTGTTTTTCGGCATTTGGATTCTGCCCATCGACTCTCTCCGGATGTCCTGGAGGTATTTGCCTCTCGGTTGTTTCTGTGTTTCTACGATTTTCACGTCTCATTTCCGGACGTTCTTGTGCTAAAACAGTGTTTGCCACTAAGGACAGAACACAGATTAAAAATAAAACTCGTTTCATATTCAATTATTTATAGTATTTTTGCCAAAAAGAAAGTTATCATGAAATATACCGATAAAGATATACAGCAAGCTATAGAGCTTTCACAATATGCAGCCAATAAATGCTCTGAATTAGAGGATTACTCCATAGAGATGGAAGAACAGCTGTTTCGTTTACAACGGAAATGCAGTTTAATCAGAACATTGCAGATAACCACTCCCATAAGTTTGCTAATCGGTCTTTTGTTAGGACTCCTAATATAAAACCCACCGCTCCCCAAACAGCGCTGGCAATATTGATATAGTTTCCCCACAATGTCGTTTTCTTTATCCTGCTATCCAGCTCGTTTTCTTTTTCCTTCATCTCCAAATATTTGGCAAACCCCATTTTTACAGCTTTCTTGCCTTCGCGGGTCAAACAAATAGATTCAGTTTTTCCTTGTGCAGTAGAAATTAATCCTTCTGAATCTATGTCCGTTATAGCTTGCGTTATACGTTCCATATTATAACCTTTTTTTTGAAATTTGTCTTTAATATCCTTAGGATGAATAATGGTTTGTTCTGATATATATGTCAGAATGAAATCTTCCAATGAATTCATATCTAAAAAATCAATTCCTTATGCCGCGCGCCCACCGGAACCACCCGGAACCCGATTGAGTACGGGTTGCACGGCATAAGGAATTGAAACGTTTGGTTTATATTGGGCACTGCAAAGGTGTTAATTCTATTTCACATATCCAACAAAGAGATACAAAAAAGGCTTCCAACCCGTGGAAGCCCTCCTAATTGTCATTAAAAACCTTACGGCCTCGCGATTGACCGAGAAGTATTTTTCAATTCATTGGAATTTACATCATGCCAAGTGCACCTGACTTATGTCATTCAGAAAGCCATGCAATGCGCTTTCTATTTTTTCAACCTGAGCTTTACGTGGTTTTTTCAAACCTGATGCGTAATGTCCCAAGAGTTTCTGGTTGACCCCCGTTATACGCTCCAGTGCAGCCTTGGTAAAAATACCGCTATAATACTGGAGGAACGACTGTACATCAAAAGTCCATTCTACGGATATTTCTCCTTGTAATTCTTTAGGGACTGTAGAATTATGTTTTTTATACAGTTCAATGGAGGCAAGAAGATTCTCTTTTGTTTCCTGCACAGTTTCACCCTCTCCATAGATACCAGGAACATTGTCAGCCCACGCACCGAACAAGTCCGGTCCTTTTTCAATTGTCACTTTAAGTTTTCCCATAATAAAATCCTCCTTTCAAACATATAGAGAAAAGGGGGAGCTTATTCAAGCTCCATATCCCTGATAATTTTCTTTCTTAGTCCTTCACCCATTTCTTTGGCGCCGTGATAGGGCACCGGGTATCTGATACCGTTCTTGTCTTCATAAATCCGATGGCTCCCGTCTCCTTCACCTTTTATCCAGTGCCATCCTCTTTTCTTTCCACGTTTCAGTATCTGACTATGAAATTCTCTTGATTTAACCATATCTTAGTTGTTTCAATGACGCAAAGGTAGTAAAAATTCTACTTTATGCAAATAAAAAGAGCTTTTTTATTCTATCCGGTAAAAAGTTCCCTTCAGTACCTTGCTTAATCCATCAACATCTATTTCCGTCTCAATCTTCTCGCACAAATACTGCTTGTTGCCTATAAGAAACACCTTATTCACATCCGGCAGCTTATTGGCTTGGAACTGGATTGTGTAAGGGATATTGGAGTGAAACAGACTGAGTGTCGACAACCGATGTCCGACACTGTCCGGACAAACATCGTTCAAGCTTAGGGAATACGGAAGGAAGTCTGTGAGCTGTGCCCCGGTCTTCTGCTGGTAGTCCGTAAAAGGATAGGCATAATCATAGGCATGTGTCTGACCGCTGTAAGTTACGTTCTGCCGGTTGAACTTGCCGGTATTGACAGCCACTTCCATGTGCCCGTTTTTTTCCTGCTTCTCCTTCAGTTCCACGTCACCGTTTATGGCTTCCTGGACATTGAAGCGCTCCTGCTTGGCAACAGTAGCCTGGTAGCCCACCGCGGGTATGTTCAATACCATGGAGGTGTACGGACGGGACAAATCGTAATCAGCTACAGAGCCATACACGCCGACATTGAACTGAATAATTTTAGCCGGGACGATTCCGAGTGAGGTCTCTACATCGGACGATTCCGGGTCACGGATTAAATCCGCATACAAATTGACTTCACGCAGCGTATTCTTATCATTTTCATTGTAGTTGATATAATACCGTTTACCAACAATAAAGATTGTACTTTTCTTGTCACTGTCACCCATTCCGTTGTATGCGGCCAGCATTGCATCGTAAGAATCATATTCTTGTTTGTATGCAGCTTCTATGATGTCCCTTTCAATTCGCAGATAGCCGTCATCCGTATGGGAAGGCAGATTGTAGCCCACATTGCCAGTGCCCAAGTCTTTCTCATTCTTTTCATCTTCAATATCCACAGTGAACTCCCGTAGCAGGGAAGATGCAGGAATTATCTCCTTTCCGGATTCTGTAAAATAATCGTTAAGCCCTACGAGACTCACCACTTTGGTGCGTTCGTTGACCACCGTAACCGCACAAAGGAATTTCTCCAGTTCATCAAAGAATTCGGAAACAGTCCAGTGCGGCAATGCGGCGGCCACCCGGTTGCTGCTTACCGCGCTGCATACATAAACGTTCCGCAAGAAATTGTTATCAAAGAAGGAGGTATCGAACGTATAGCCAAAATGCTCCACTACTCTCTTGATGACTGTCAAAAGGTATGGCTGTACACATCGACGGCCATAATAGGGGCAAAGGGTAAAATTGTTCGTGCCGAACTCATAGATTGCATCGTTCTGAAGGTTCTCCCATTTGGCTTCCTGATAGAACACCGGCAACCATACAGCTTCAATGTCGTCCACCGAACCGTAGTAGTTCACCATATTGGCAGGTGGCTGGAAACGGTTCTGATTGTTGTTCGGCCAACTGATTGTACCTAAATCAAGTTCGTCAATATACAGATCATCATTCGTCAGCAGATTAAATTCCGCATTACCCGATACGAGCTGTACCTTAACCAGTGCATCTTCTACTGAGAGTAAAACCGCACTGCCGTAAAGCAGGCATCTGGCGTCAACGATGAGTGTGGCCGGAAGGATAGTCTTTTTTTTCGTCACATCCAGTCTGTTCACGTGCTTGAATATGGCATGATTGGCAGGCATGGGGAGTTCTATGTCCAAGGAATAATTGGAACTACGGGTGAAATACGGATTCTCGGAGGTGAACGTGATGTTGAACCCTTCAGGAAGGGCGGCCAACTGCCCGTCAATGTATAATTCTGTCATTGCTTGTTGCGTGATTTATTGTTGTTCAACTTCTGATATTCTTTTTGTGCCTGGTTGATACCCCGTTTGCCGGTAACATAAGTTTCCGCTACCAAAGGGGCATCCAGCCTGTTTTTAAGCTTCCGCAATACGCGGGTACATTCTATCAGCATCGCCACCATAGCCGGGTCATTGGTCGTCGTTGTGGCGCTGGCAGCAGGTGCCTTGGCTGGTACGGTACGTGTACTCTTTCCGGAACCTGCTACAGCCGCTATGTCTTCAGCTGTCAGATTACCAACATTACCGCTACGCTGTGCCACGTCAATGGCGTCGAATATCGGTCGCAGATTCGGGTTGGCCACAGCAAAACGGTTGGCGACAAATTCATTGGAATGTACAATACCTTGCGGCTGATTCCAGTCACCGGACGGAGTAAAGCCGCCGGTGTAGAAATTGGAGATAAGCCCTTTGGCTGTCTCAAATGCGGCAGTTATCAGAGCAATCTCTCCGGCAGCTTTAGCTACACCTACGAAGCCGAGTGAACCTATATTCTTGATGGTGCGTTCGGTAACGGCCATAATCATCATACGTTCCAACGCATCAAGCGACATAGTAAGAATATTCTTCAGGAAGTCCTTGAGAGACACCTCGGAGTCCGTGAAGAATTGCGCCATGGTCTCTCCGAAGCCTTTCGCCAGGTCAGACAGTATGTCAAACTTCTCACGTTCAATCCGTTTTTCTTCTTCAGCATCTTTTTGGGCATCCTTCAGATTACGTTTACGCATCTGTTCACGTACCTGGTTTTTCTTCTCCTCACTGATTGCCGCGTCATTGAGAACCTTATGGTAATATACATCTTGCAGTCTGCGCAGCTCATTGAAATACTCCTCCTCGGAAGTCCTGTTTTCATAATGATACATGGTGGCAGCTTCCACCTGCATTTGGTACTCTTTGTCCAAACGGGAAAACGTCTCTTCTGCCTGCTCCTTACGGCGTTTCTCTTCATCCTTGGCAGACTGTTCATCAAGCCTGCGCAATTCATCACGCGCCTTTATTTCCGCATCAAGTATTTGGTCATTGATACGTTGAATCTCTGAAGGCTCAAGCCCCTTGACCTTCAGCTTATCGTTGAGCAGTTGTATTTCTGCATCCCGCATCTGCTTGTTGTATTCTTCCTGGGTCATCTTATCGTCAGCGAGGTACTTCCGTTTGATGTCAGCGATACGTCGGTAGTAGTCGGCTTCAGCTTGGGCGAACTTGTCTTTGGAAGTGTTGTTTTTATCGCAGGTACAAGGTTTGTTTCCACATATCGGACATTTTCCACCGTCATTGCCTCCGGTGGGATTGTTTTTAGGAGTGTTCGGATTCAATGCTTTCCATTTTTCTTGTACCAGTTTCTTATAACGTGCAGTTAAAGATTCAACAATCTCTTCTTCTTGGGAAATCTTGTTGCGAACATCCTCGCGAGCCATCGACCCCATCGGTGAATTGTCACTCAATGCCGGGGATTTTTGAAGGCGCATCAGGTTGATCCGGTGCTTATCCAGTTCGTCGGCAGCCTCTTTTAATTCGATATTGGTTGCTAATACGGCATTATATCGGTCAAGTGCCTCCGTGTTTTCATTGATGATTTTGCCCTCTTTATCAATCTCTGCATTATAATCCGGAATAATGGCCTGCAATTGTACAATTGCCTTTTTACGTTCAAAATTGGAAAGATTATTATTGTGTATTTTGGTGGTCAACTGTTCAATCAGTGATGATTGACGCGCATATTCATCATTTGATTTTTCTGTAATTTTCTCATTGACTTTATTTAGGTCGTAATAAGCTTTGGTGCGTTGTGTCAGTTTGTAGGATGCGGTAGCTGCTGCAAGAACTAATGTAACCAGTAAGCCAATCGGATTGCTGGACATAATAGTCCAAGCTGCTTTCAGCGATTTGGCTGCCAAATCAACGCGCCCGTGTAAAACCTGTACGGCAGCGGCATATAAATAAGTGGCGGTACGTAGTGATTTAAGTAAAACGGAATGTCCTTGCATGAGCATTGATAATTTACGCAAGTTTCCAAATGATGTTACTGTATAACCGGACAATGTATTCATTGATGCGGCATAAGCCAAATTGAGAACTGTCGCAACTTTGGTAAGTGAATTCCAAATAGAATACCATGCTGTAATTATCTTCAGCCGGGTAGCATATACAAGCAATATCGTACTAAGCCACAATACAGTACCACCCCATTTTTTGCACCAGTCAATCAATCCCGGCAAATACTTGAGCACATTGGTCAGCATATTCGTACTCACCGTCAGAGCCGGATTCAACTTTTCGCCAAGGTCAATGGCTGCCAGCTTCATCTTATTGCGTGCCTGCTCCAGTTTGGCCTGTGCGGTATCACTGTTTATGGCCGCCTGCTCATACGCCACATTGGTATCGGTGACGGCAGCGGTGAAGTCTTTCACCATCTCCGTGTTCTGAAGGATTACGGATGCGGTATTGTAGCCTTCCTCCCCGAACATTTTCTTGATGGCGCCTGCATCCATATTCTTGTTCTTCAGATTCTCCAGTGCCTTATCCAACCCGACAATTTTAGGGTTGGTCTCGTCCGCTCCGGTCTGAAGAACAAGAAAGAATTTCTTCAATCCCGTTCCGGCCACTTCATCCTTTATACCCCGATAGGCAAGAGTTTCAATCAATGCGACCGTCTGTTCAATGGGAACATTGGCCGAAGCCGCTGCGGTACCTGCATTCCGGATAGCTTTTGCCTGGCTTGCGATATTGGCGGAACCTGCCTGGGAGCCGGCAGCCAATACATTGGTAAACCGTCCAGCCTGGTCTGCCGCTGCCCCATATTGGTTGAGTGATAAAGTAAGCGAATCAACCGCTTCGTTCAGGGTGATGTCCTTGGCTGCCGCCTGCAATCGCATGGCTTCCTCCGTAACAGCCTTGAGCGCTTCCTTGTCTCCCAGCAGTTCCGGCTTGGCCGAACCGACCAGCATGAACGCATCCAGGATTTCGGCTGCCGACTGGCGGACACGCAAGCCCTCTTTTGTCATGGTGGTGGAAAGCGTCTTGGCCTGCCCGGTCAACCAGGCAATGCTGTCATCATCAAGTCCGGTCAAGGCTTTCAGCCCGGCCTGGGACTCCTCCAACTTGTTGCGTTCGTCTCTGATGGCGCGCAAGGCAAGGGTAAAACCGGTAAGGAAACCTATTACGGACAAGATAACTCCACCGAAACGGTTGAACCAGTCTACCATACTGCCAATACTGACAGTCGCTTTCTTGGTTTCGGTGGTGATGCCTTTTATCTCCTGGCGATGCTGTTTTAAAATCCCCTGAAGATGCTGTATCTTCGCCATGGTGCGGTTGTATTCCTCAGAGCCGCGTGTCATTTCCTTAATGTCACGCTGTAGGCGTTTCATCTCCAAATCAATGGAATTGATGTCATTCTTAATTTCCTTGCCATCGATGTACAAGTAGACACCTCTTTTGACAGTCTTGTCACTTTTTGCCATAACGTTTTTCAATTGTTATTTTATCAAACTTCTGAAGCACATTCTTGAGTGCCTGGTCACCGTAATACTCTCCGGATAAATCAGCCAGTGATTCGATGTTATCCACAATGGGAGGGTCTAACCAGGGTAGGGGACTTCGCCGGATAACGGCATAGTGTTCATCAACGGTACGCATGCGCCGGATACGATATTCAGAAACACGTAAAGAACGCAGTTCCTGACGTTTCTTCTTATCGCTCCATGCCGAATGTCCCTTCATTATAATTCCGTTCTTGACGATATATCCACGCCCGGCGCCATACTCCCGGTACGCACCATACCGGGCAAAGCGGAAACCCAGACCGACATAAGCCGGTCCACCTTCACGGTCTTTCAGCCAACGGGATTGCAGTTCCCTACGCAATCTGCCGGTTGCGTGTGTCCGTTGTAGAATATTTACGGAGGTATTCCTGACTTTCCACGTCCAGTTCTCAACTCCTCGATTGAATTTCTCGGAGGTCATTAAACTCTTTTCTTCAGTTATTGCCATAAAAAAGCCTTTAGTTCCGGACACAAAACTAAAGGCTGAAAAGAGTGGAAAAAAGGACAAGAATTCAGCGGACAGAGAACTTGAAATCATTGACCCGGTTCAGCCATCCTTTCCGGAATACAAGCTGCGACGGGTCCCTTTTACAGATTTCTTCAATAAACCGGATTCTGTCTGTCTTGATAGCTTCGAACAGCTGCCGTTGGTTGGCCAGATTGATACTTGCAACCGTCTGAGGACCTACGATGCCGTCTACATTGATTTGCAGTAGTTGTTGTACCCTTGTGATACCGGGACGTCCGGAGGCCCACACCCAATCCACACAGATGTTCGCAATGGACTGGTTGTGTATGAAGTCCGCTTGGTAACGGTCCCAATAATACTTCTTGAAAACATGAAAAACGTCATCCGGAGTAATCATGCGTAAATCATCCGCATCAATATCTCCGTCACCATCCTTGTCATAACCACATGATTTCCACGTAGACAAGGTTATCCCCATATTGGTTTTGCCACCTTTGTCATTTTTGTGGTCACTCCATCCGCCTTCCCATTTGCGGATGACCTTGAATAAGATTTCTGCTTTAGCCATACTACTTTTATATATTTCATTATCTTACGTTTCTTCTATTTCTATAATATTCAGCGGAACCTCCATCCATCCTTTTGTCGCATTCTCCATCCCCCATTGCAATTCGAACATTCCCGATTCCGGTACGGTGATTTCCTGTTCAAGCCATCGGGTGAGATTGCCTATGACATCATAACCGTCCGGCAGTTCAAACACATTGGCAACACCGTCCACGACGGTCTGTACCTTCATGAATTCCGTGGAGTTCTTATAAGTGGAGTTCAGGGAACAGAACAGCCGCAGACGGTATGTCCCTGGAGAGAGATGTATCGAGGCTGTCCTGTGTCCGTATGTATTCTGCGGGAAACCGTTATACCTGACATATTTCTCCAACACACTGTCCGGATACATGCCACTATCGTCACCTGTAGTTGCACCACCGACCCTGATATCCTCATTGAAATTGACGGAGTCCCCTTTGACGACAGTTCCGGCATCTTCCCCGGAATCCCATACAAAGGTCCGGGCTGTCGCCGAGTAATTCATCCTATTGATGCCAAGCCCACTGTCAAACACACATCCGGGGGCAACATCATCATAGGCCCATCCTATACTGACCACTGCCTTACGCGGCGGATTGATGGTGATGCTTGCGGACCGGGTTTCAGTCATCTGCCCGAATCCGTCCATCAGTTGTACATACAAGGTCTTCGCGCCCGTTGTATCAAACGTATAGGAGAAACGTTCCGTAAACGCAGTCCAACCGGCAGAGGTCAAATCCTCCGTTTCACCTGCACGGTAGTATCGGGGCATGACAGAACCGCTGTATGATATTTCAACACTCACAGTCTTTCCGTTCTTTTCAGGAACACCGTCCTCTATCACGACAGAGGACAGTACCAACGGGCTTTCCTGATAGATGATGGATGCGGATTTAACAGCGCTCTCTTCCGTAGACGACTTTATCTGGCAGTACAATGTCTTCGGTCCTGTGGAAAGGAATGTGAATTCTACGGTATCACCGCTCCACTCCGACCACACCGTGTCGGAAAAGTCCCTTTTCTCACTTATACGGTAATGTGTCACCTCACCCTTGCAATTCATCCGCACGCTGACCTTATTGCTCAAGGTACTGGCGGCACCTCCGTCTATCACAATGGATGACAGTCCGAAAAGGGCATCCACGATGTCCGGACTCCTATATTTCCCAAGGAAAGGGCCTATAGGGAACACCTTGTCGTACCAATTTTTATAGCCGTTGAAATCAAAACGGAAACTGTCGCCGCATCCTCCTTCAACCAGAGGCGAGGAGGCGGCAATGCGATAGTCCAGATTGATGGAATCGGCAATCTTGTACCGCTCGTCAATAGCCTGGAAATCGAAAGGGTAACGCGGGTATTCCAGTTCCATGTTCCCCTCTACTTTCCAACCGGACATTATATCCGCCGCCTGACCTCCCCAGGCTCCCTTATGTACACAGAAGTTGTCCAGAATACGGACATTCTTGCATTTGTTCGCCTGACTGAACAGATATGGCACGCCATACGAGAAGAGGATGTTGTTATGTATATTAATCAGATGCCCTATTGTCAACCCGGTATCATAATCGGACTGCGGGGGTTCCTGGAAGCCCCCCAGATAGAAAGCGCTTGAGACTTCCGTGCCGGGAGCGATGATATTGTTGAAAATCTCCACATCACCCATGCACAGGCACTGGATGGCAGGGCCGAAATGCCCGCGTATGACATTGTTGTATATTTTGCCACTGAGACCGAGGGCAAGAGCCGATGTCTGGTCCTTCTCCATACGGTTACCGCCATTGATGAATTCATTATAGCATATCTCGGCATCTTCGGCATTATTGAGCTGGAAGTTGTCATAACCCTGATTCTCATAGATATTACGGTATATGCGGGTGTTGTACAAGTGGTGCGCACGGTATCTGACCTCCTCCCCGTTGCTGTTGGTACCGGTATAATAATTAGGACTGTAGTGTCCCAGATAGCTCCCTTCTCCGACCGTGTCATGAATATGGTTATGATGGAGCCTGAGATTTTCCAGCCTATAGGCAGGCCACCACCCCTGGGGGTTATCGGCCGTGGGGTCTGTCTTGATCATGAATCCGGCAAAATCCGCCTTGTCGATCTCGATACCAAAGAATTCAAGCTCGTTCGAATAGTTGGTGACTTGTATGGCGATATTCGCAAATTCCGGCATGGCAATCATTCTGAACCCCTTATCTAGATTATGATAGCCCCTACCGTCAAAGACGATATGGGCGCAGTCATTGAAGAGTATGCCGAACCAATAGAACCAGTTGAATTCAAACGGCTCCTCAGTATCTATCGTGAAAATGATCGGATTCTCCCGCGTGCCCTTGAAATTGTCAAGACGCAGACGCATGGGGTATCTCTCACCGAACTGCGGGTCATATTTTAGGATAACCGTACAGCCTGCCGGATAATCCTTACCGTCTATAATCCAGCTCTCGGCTCCACCCACAATCTTGGCGTCGGGGACGAGATACTCAACCGCTTCATCACGGGGGGCAAGCGCGGGGGTAACGGTTATGAGCTTGTTGATACGTTTGGTAAAAGTCACACCGGTCAGGACATCTGTCACGTCCACCTCCACATCGTATATTCCACGGTCGGACACAGCATCGAAGGTATAGGGGGATGCCGCCCAGACAGTCGGTCCTGGACGGCTCGTGTCAAAGCCGACGGTTTTCACTGGTTCCGGTTCATTCTCCTTGTATATACGCGCAACGATGGTATTGTTGCGGGAAGTGGCATAACCGTTTTCGGCATATATCGAAAGATAGCCCCTTTCCCCGACACGCACTATCTCAGTGGCGGTAACCATAAAATAGGGCTCGGTGGCGGGAAGCATCGGATATGCGATTTTCCTGACAGAAGCGTTGCCGCTATCGTTGGATACACTGACGCTCTGTATGAACTCACCTGCGGCAGACATATCTACAGTCTCTGAGGATTTTCCCAGTACACAATCCAGGACAGACCGTTCAGGCCCGGCTCCACCATCAAGCAGATACTCGTGTTGCCTCACCCATTCGCTTGTACTTGATATGGTAACTTTGTCCCCGACCAGAGGGAAAGGGTTGTCAAGTCTTGCGGACAAGGAGGGAATGCCGATCAGGGCTTTCAGAATCTCGTGGTATTTCATATATTCATCATTATTCAATGGTTACATCATATAACTGGTCTGCTGTATATTCTCCGTTCCCGTCAAGCTTCGGACGGATGGAGAACGATGCCAGGCGGCCGACAGATACAATCCGGTTACCGACATCGTCCGATTTGGTTATGTTGAACACAACCATCCTGTCCCGGTTCTTGGACCGTGCAAGCAACACCAGGGTCTGGTCTGACGGCATACTGTATTGGGCAGCGCTGCTGAAGACTTCATTGCTGTAACGGTTTATACCGTCGTAGCCATCGGTGGTGTCGGCTGTCTCGTCAAACTCGACGCTGTAGTAGTTGTCACAGCCGATGCTGGTATTGTCCCGGTCATTCGTCTGGTACTTGTAATCGAATTCACGTACATATTCCGCGACGCTCTTGTGAATGGCTGCCAGTTCCGCTGTCAGACACGGGCGGTCATCCATCAGGATGGCGCTCCCGTCGGTAATCTGTGCCGTGCCAGCCTCATATCCCTGTGCTTGTATGTACGCAAGGTTTCCCTGGTTGTTTCCGGCAAAATACACCGGTGAAGTATTGTCGGCCATGGAGTACAATACGGTCTCCTTATTATAAATATTACTGCCACTTATGAGGCTATGGACGCTCGAAAGGATGAAGATGCCATGATTCTGCTCATTGTGCCGGACAAATATATTGTTCACATTGACCAGCCTTTCGATAGCGGAAGTGCTCGAACGCGCGAAAAACTCCTGGAAATAGCCGCTGCTGAACACGAAGGTATTGTTCGCGATTATTATTTCCTTGGACATGCCGGGGAACGTGAACCACGTGCAGTCCCATTGGTATTTCGGAAGCTCCATGTTATCATGCATGTAATTGCCGGATATGAATATCTTGTCCGCGCCGAGTTCATTGCTTATTCCGATGACCGGTCCGCAGGTCTTGTAGATATGGTTACGCTCTAAGAACAGTTGTTTGACCTTGCCTACGGAAATGGCTACCTCATTGTAATGGCTGCCGTCTATGTCACAATCCATGATATAGACATCCGTTGCCGAAAGGCTCATGATTGACGGGTGCCCGACCACTTCGGCCTGCATCACTGATTCGGAGAATCTTATCTTTGATATATAGACGGTATTCGCGTCTGTAATGGAAATCGGCTGGACAACGACCTGCGACATACGGATATTATGGAGACACACATTCTCGTATCCTTTGACCGTAATGCCGTAGCGGGTGCGGTAATTGGAGTTCGGACTCTTGGTGCTCTGCCCTTTGACGGTCAGGTTCTCAAAGTACAGGTTGCGGCAAGGCTTGCGTTTGGAGATGTTTGTGGCATAGATGCAGGCGGGCTCCTCCGGTGCATAAACACCCTCGTAGGTATTGAAGTTCAGGAAGGTGATGTCCCGGATGATGATGTTACTGCAATCCTCGATATGTATGCCACCGAAACCGCGGCCGTCGAGTGTGCATTTGCCGGCCCCGTCAATGGTAAGTATATGTGCGGTATCCTGGTTCCAGCCTTTCATCTCCACGCTCCACATGCTGTCCTCATCCTGGTATCTGTTGCCCTTGTAGTCTATGTTGGTCTGGGTGCATGTTATCGTCACATCCTGCGTCAGACCGTCGGGATAGTCCTCCATGACCGATTTGGTCGCGTTGTAGATGCCGAGATATTGCCGTCCGTTGTCGCTGCGGACATAGACGGGCGGTATGACCTTGTTCCAGTCCTCCGCTCTCATTGCCCAAAGATTCAAGATACCCGCAAAGAGACGCCCCACACGTTCGGACGTATTCTCACCTTTTCGGGTGGCACCACGTACCTGGTCGGAAAGGGACTGCAGAATCTCTATGGAATCATCTCCTTCGGCAGTATCGAACTCGATACCGGACTGCTCCAGCAGATCCAGGATGCCGGCAAAAACACGTCCGACACGTTCGGCGGTATTCTCACTGTCCTCGGTAGCACTGCGTACCTGTGCCGCCAGTTCCTTCAATGTCCCAAGCGTATCGTATCCCTCGGAAGGCTCGAATGAAATTTCGGATTCTTCCATGAGGGCAAGGATGCCCACAAAGAGACGCCCGACACGTTCAGCCGTATTCTCACCTTTTCGGGTGGCACCACGCACTTGTGCCGCCAGCTCCTTCAATGTTGTAAGTGTATCAGACATACTGTATCATAAAAATGCATTGCGGCAATTCAAAACCTTGTAAAGTTCGGACAGATGTATTGCCGCAACCACGCCATAAAGCTGGTTATCATTGTTTACCACATAATCCGCTTCCACATCCTCCAAGGAAAAAGCGAGCCACAGCCTTTTCTTCCTTTTGTCTTCCAAAATTTGGTTGAGCAGCTCATCAAGAATGCGCTCGCACTTGTCAAGGGCAGCCTCTATCTGCTCATAGTCGGAGGTGTCGGACACATGCTCCACAATGAAGAGCAGGTAATCGCGGTCTTTTCGGTATGCACCCGGATTACCGCCGTAACCGAATCCTGAGCCACGGTCCACAATCACTGCCGGATAGTGGAGCACGCTGTCCAGTGCCGTATGCTTCTCTCGTTCTGATGAGAGGAAGTGTACTTCATCATTCTCCTTGTGTCGTATATCGACATGCCTTTCAGCCAGATTCTCTATGTATTCCGAAAAAGTCATTTCTTCTGTTTTTGGGCGTCACGTATCCTTTTGTTGAGCAGGCGGAATGCCGTTGCCACCGGCATCGCCTGGTATTTCTCCATCACCGCCACATCGTCACCGACAAAGGCGTCGAAGATGTCGAGCCAGTTGACTGACGGTGCGGCGGGACTATTCCGCTTTTCCTCCGGTTCATCATCCAACGGAAAGAGGAAAGGAAAAGCCTTTGAAAGCCACCTCTTGACAAAAACGTAGTTCAGGAATATGGCATACTTGACGTGCCTGTCAATCTTTGTCACCTTCATTATCCGTTTTTGCAGTATCAGCGGTTTCTGCCTGCTAAATAAGCCGTTTTTCCCACCTGATGGTAGGACAATATATTCGTTGTCCTTCAAATAGAGCATTGCTACGAAAGTGTCCAGTGAGGCATCCTTGCCGTCACGGACATATCGGTTGAAAGCAGTGTCCACGTGCATGAAGTGTTCGAAACACATCCCCTTCAGGCGGTCACCCGGCGCTTTCAGCCCGGAGACGGCAGGAAGGATAAAGCGGTCCATCCGGACACGGCAGTCGCTGATGAACTCCACCAGTTCGCTCAGCTTATAACTGTAATAGGTGTCGGAACCGACCCCGTACGGCAGGGAATAGAACTCCTTCAGGAAGGATGGTTCGTCTATTTCCTGAAGATAAAGCCGCGACACGAGCAGGAACTGTGCCGGTGTCAGCTCCTCCCATTTCTGAGGTACCCGGCGGATTATCTCATGGCGGATTCCGAATCTACGGTATGCAATGCGAAGCTCCCTCATGTCCAGAATGTGCGTTTATGGTCATTGTCCCGGTCGTATATCTGCCTGGGATCACCCTCATAGAAATTCTCAAAACAGCTCCGTACCGTACGCAGCAGCACGGTCATGTACATGTCCGCATCCGTTTTCAGATTCTGGATCTGTACGGCTATGCGCTCCGTATCGACGGGTCTCTTCTCCTCATTGCCCTTCTCACCCGGCTGTACAGCGGTGAAGTACAGCCCCCGGTCCGTGACGCTACCCGTCTCCATCAGCAGCCGTCTGACCGCCATTGCCACAATGTAGCGGGAGCAGGCAAGGCGCAACCGCTCCATGCTCTTCCGGGCTTCTTCGTCTTCTGGGGGATTTACCAGTCCGTCAATCAGATGCTCATACAGCTTGTCACCGATGGCCGGCTGAAGGAGCATCTCCTCGGCAAACTTCAGGTGCGGCTGCAGACGGAGGAAAACAATCCGGCTGCCATTGATAAAACAGACGTCATTGACATCCGCGGTACTGCGGACAATGGCTGATTTACGGTCCTGATAGGCCTGGGAGGACGCGAACTCCGGATATTCGGCTATATGGGCATACAGAAACTCAAGCAGCTCGTCGAGCGCATTGAACCCCTTGTTGCGTAACGATGCCCGCAGGTTATCTTCCTGGTACTTGTACACCTGCTGGAATGATTCGCCGTTGTCGGATTTCTGACGTTGGAAGCCCGCATCGGTGATACGCATGCTGATTTCATCGAAATCGTTCCAGAACGCCAGGTTCGCGTTCGCGCGTTTGCAGATCTCCAGCAGGCGGCTGTCCAGTTTCTCCCGTTCGGTTGCCCCTTCGGTATTCTGTTCCAATACATCCGGATTTGGACCGAATTCATATATCTCGACCACTTCTCCCACCATCGCATCGCCCAATAACGGTACGAGGTATTGCCGGAAAGCATTCCGGAGCGGTGCCTCCATCATGTCAAAGGAGATGGCGGTGTTCACCTTCATCACCGCTTTCAGCTCCTTGCCGTTGTTCCATTTTTTTGCACTGAATATCATTAGCTCAATGTTTTTTTGGTACCGCTGCCGGTATCGAGGGTTACTAATACGGTATTGCGGAAACGTAGCTCGCATTCCGGCATGCCGTTCATTTTGATATAGAGTTCTATAGGGTCCAGGATATTCTGCCGGTCAATCCACGCGTTGGCAATGTTCACAAGGAAAGCCTCACGGATATTGGAACCGCCCTGGTTGCCGGCATAGGTGCCACCGGGCATACCTGCACCGAGCACATTCGGATTCACCATCAATGCAAACAGAATTTCCGAGTTGGCGGCTGCCGACACCGGAAGATTGTCACTACCCTGGTATTTGTTCTCCAGCGGCTTGATTTTCCACTCCTCCTCAATCCTGCCGTTCATCTCGTTCACGGCATAATGAGAGAAGATGGGCTTCTCCGCATTGTCCGGTCCGCAAAGGTTCTGCTCCACAGAATCCATATACTTCTGTATGGCCGCCTCACGCTCCTTGGCAGAATAGTCCTTGGACGGGTATTTCTTCTCCCAGTAGGAATACGGTATCTGTACATGCCACTTCCAGGTTATCTGGTTCTTGTAGGCTTTCTTGAGGAAATGGGGGATAAGATGGGCTATCTCCACCCATCCACAAACGTAGGCGGGCCACCAGATGGGCATGCCGTAAAGGTCGTCGTTGCTCCAGCTGTCGCGTACCGGCATGATGAAACCGTCCCTCACCTTTCCGGCAAACTTCAACACCTCGGCGTGCATCTGCGGGTCGTATTCGGAGAGCACATCCAGCCTGGTGTATTGTCCCTTGTCCGGACGTTGCGGCCAATATCCGGAAATGATGCACTTGCAGGCGCCGTATTCGTCCACTTCGGAATAACGGCGGTAAAGCGCATTGACCGGATTGACCCCTGCAAAAGAATTGCCGGCAGCCGACGGCACAAACTGGACGGCACCGTTGCCGAATTTCAAGTAATCCCGAAGCACCTTCTCCATGTAGCGCCTCACATTCCGGGAAGCAATAAAAGCTTGTACTCGGCTATCGGTAACGGGCTTCAGTATCTCGTTGCCATCATTGTCGTAACCTTTCACCGTACAAGGATATATGCCTTGCCCAAGTGTCAGGTTACGAAGAAACTTCAGGCCCGTATTGAGCACGCTGGTGTTTCCTATCTCTTCAGCCGCCTTCTGGGGGAAATCATTCTCATCTCCCCATGGACGCACCTTCACTCCGTCGATGTCTATATAGGAAACATTCGACAAGTCATATGGCGCCAGGATTCGGGTACGCTCCTTCATTTCGTTCTGGGGTGTCCCCGTCGTTTCGCCGAATATGTACGTGGACTGCATCAGCAGGGGAATGCCGCTTGAATTAAACAATATGTTCATCAGAATATTATTTTCTTTTTGTTATACTCCAGTATCAGGTCAATATCCACAGGGTAGGGGTGTCCTTCCGGATTTCCCTTGCAGTCGCAGGGCTGCACGCCCCGGAGCTGGTATTCCTTCATGTTCATGCGTCCTGCACCGCAGGCGTAGGCCTGGGGCATGAAATAGACCTTGCCTTCCTTGCTGACGAACTTTATCGAAAAGATGCGCCGGCGTCCGCGTTCGTCCGTGCGGATGTCCATGTCGGCCAGAGCCAGGTTTCTGCGTATTGTCTCCATATCGTTATATCATTCAAATGTATTGTCAAATGTTCTGTCGAATATCCGCCCATAAATACCATTGTCACCGGTACGCTCGAAAGCCAGATGCAGGCGTGATGCCTGACGGAATGTAAGTGAGACATTGATTTTCTCGTTGCCGGTACGCTTGTGAGAGAAATCAATGTCAGTGGTCACCACTTCCGTCGATGTTTCCGTATTATACAGCTGCAAAGAATCAGTTGTTATCAGATCCAGTACCTTTCCGTATTGTCTGGTGTCCAGATAGCCGCTGTTTACCGTACGGCTGTCAATGTATTTGGATGAAGTGCGGACGGTTCTCTGTAACAGTTCTACCGGATCACCCTCAAGTTCGGGGGAATATTCCACCAGTCCGGTGAATGCCATTGTCTCCGGCATACCGAATGCGTTTCGGTAAATGAAATTGGTGACATTCCTATACTGTCGGTCATCATTGACAAATCTCACCTTATCCTTTACAGTGCCATCTTTTTTCAATAGGACATCATAATATGTGATGGATGATACGGCAATACCGGACCGGCGTACAATCTTATCAAGTGAAAAAGAGACAGCGAGCATACCGGCAGTGGCATCCACTTGCTCACTGACAGTCTTGTACTTTTCCTTTCCCGCATCCATGTAGGCTATGCTCATGTCCACCGACATGCCTTTATGGGCAGTAAAGGTTAGATATTCCATTCTATCATGGGCTGTACGGATTGTGCTCTCATGTGTCAGAAAAAGTACGTCTGACGGGGATACCGATGTGCGACAACGGCTGTAATAAGCATTGAAACTCCTCCGGACTGTGTCCTGCTTGTCTGAAAACACAGCGGTTATGGACAATGGAGCCTGATAATAAGAGACTACATTGTTTGACATCCCTTTCGGGTCATGCAGGGAGAAGTGACTGCGGAGCATTTCCCCTATCTCATGGATTACCACGTTGCCTTTCAAAGCGTAATAGCTCTCATTGAAAATCTCCGTACCTCCGGTTTCAATACGGACATTCAACTGTTCATCTGTGATTCCTGAGATTTTTATTTCCCCGATTTCCGAGATGAAGCAGTCCACTCCATCATGTATGCCGTCCACTACCATTGCCAAAGGGTTTTAGAAATGCCCAACACCAGTGACCTGTTGTACAAGTCATATCCTGCTCTGAACTCCCATTGCTTATGGCGATATTCTGCCGACAAGACTTGCCAGGAACGTCCAATTTCCAGACCTAAGGCAAGAGCATTGTTGCAGACGACCGGTTGCCGATAGTCCACCACTACCGTGCGGTCAAGCAATGAATTGCGGGATATGACGTCGGTCAGCTCCACTTTCAGGTAAGGGCGTTCAATAATTGTATCAAGATAATGCTTCTCCGAGAAATAGTCGGCCAGTATAGCCGCCGTATCCACTTCTGTGGGTACCTCACGGACAATCACCTCCGGTTCCGGAATGGCAGGGCGTATCGTATCATGCCTGACCACCGTTTCCGGTACGCGGACAATGCTCCGTTTCCGGGAACCCAGCCAGTGGCCGGCCCAGCCGGAGAGAAGTGCGATAACCGCACAAAGCAACATATGGCTAACCTTCCGTCTCATCGGCCTTTTTTCTGAATTTGTCCGTAACTGTCACCCACAATATTCCCACCTGCTTGATCAGCGCGTCTTTCGGCTTGCCGTCGATGACCGCCAGGTTCTCCAGTATGCTTGTCACGTGCTCGACGCAGAACCAGGTCATGACGAACACCTTGACAATGGAAAAGAATAGGGTGGCCAGCAGCATGACAAAGCTTTCTTCCGCTCCGGCCTTGCTCTCCAGATAGAACGAGTGGGTGATATAGATGATGGTCAGCCAGATACACAGCTTGATGATGCAGCGTGAGAAACGGAAGCTTTCAAATCCTATTCCCTGGACCTTGCTTGCCCGGATGCCTGTCCACATCTCTGAGACAATGGCGATGAGCATGGCCATGGCCAGGAACGGTGTAATGCCTATCCATTCGCTGACTACGGCAGTGACGGCGCTGAAGGAGATGGCCGGAAATTGCAGGTTGTACTTGAAGCTCGGAGCCACCGAAAGAAAGAACTCCTTCGGTGAATCATACCCATAGGTGGCGACGAATCTTGTGAAAAAGCGTATCATATCTCTTTTTTTGTCACAAAGATAGAACCCAACCATCCGCTCTCATAGGACAAAAAAAGCCCCTCCGTGGTTGAAGGAACGGTAACACGACCAGTCATTCCGCTTTTCGGGTCCCATTCCGTTTGCGAGCGTGCGAGCAAACGGAATGGGTGCGCCCTGCACCCATCCGTCAAATCAGCCCCTCATCGCCAAAACTGTAATATCCACCATTCGTTATAATCACATGGTCTATCATCCTAATATTTAATAACCCTGCCGCCTTTTTAAGCTGCTCCGTCAGTCTCTTGTCCTCATTGCTCGGTCGGATGTTGCCACTCGGATGGTTATGCACCGCTGCAAACTGCGTAGCCCCCGTATCAATCAACACTCGCATAATCAGCCTTATATCCGCTGAAGTCTGGGTTATGCCGCCTACCGATATGCGTACTTTCTTGATGAGCTTGGCAGATTGATTGAGAGATATGACCCAAAACTCCTCATTCGGCAAATCTCCTATCAACGGCCCCATCAGTTTGTATATGTCTGCACTCCCGAATATCTCCCTGCGTTCCACCTGCTGCGACTGTTGCCTCTTGTATATCTCCACGGCTGCCACGGCTACCCTCCTGCGTCCAGGAGTCAAAGAGGAAAACAATTTTTCAAGGTCTATCACTTCGTTGCTGCGTTCGATGTCCGAAACAATCTGTCTGTTGTTGCTGATTTCGTACAAAAGTTCACTGTCGCTCATGTAGCGGCATGGGCTATCAAATAAAGTATCCATAATATCCGTTTTTTATTAGGTAGCCCACCCGAAAGTGGGCTATTCTGTTTGTTATTCACTGATTAGAAGCTGCTCCAGTTCTTCGATTTTCGATTGTATTTTTTTCTTCATAAACTTTATGAACTCTTCCAGCAAATAACGGTTAGAAATGGTAAAGATGTCGCTATTACTGCCATAGCCCGAAGCGTCCGTAAATCGCAATTTATAGAGGGGCGTTTCAAAAGAGTTGTCCTCTTGCAGCTTTCCTGCCGCTTCATCCAGCTTATCCATAGCGTTGATGAATGCTGTACGGTTACGGGAAATCTCTTTCTTCCGTTCCAGCTCGGCCAAACATTTTTCCAACTCTTTCGTCTTGCGGTTGATTTCCTCCTGCAATTTGGCAGCCTCGTCCTTCTTGGGGTTTTTCCCTTTACTCTTGGGTGTATCTGGCTTTTCCTCTTTCTCCGGTTGCTGTTGGGGCTGTTTTCCCTGCTTTCCTGCCTCTTTCATGGTTTCTACTGCTTTAGTTACTTCCTGACCGATTGTTTTTACTTCTTTTTCCATTGTTGTAAATTTTAAAAAGTTAATAATTAATGATTTATAAATAGTTGGTTAACCTACTTCTCTAACTTGTGTACCTGGCTTTCGGCAAAGAGATAGCATAAGGGAAAAAAGTCCTCTTTCGCTTCCTCTTCCCGGCCTTGTTTTTTCAGTTCCTCAATGCGCTGCTTTTCCGCTTTCGATGTGATGGGCATTCCCCATATAAGCAGGGCTTTTTCTCCTTTGCGAACGGTGTAGCCCGCCTCTTTCCACTCCTTGAAAGTCTTTAGGTTGGTGTACCCCTTGCAGGCATAGTAAAACCGCAACAGACCGTTTACCGTGTCATCCTCGTTACCCATATATTCGCCCAAATTTCTGCGAGCGACTAACGACTGCGACAATATTTTTAACTGCTGCCTTTTCAGCAAACGTGCTTCACGTTCTTTCTTTTCGTCTCTTTCCTTTTTCATAATTCTATGTATTAAGATGCTATGTATTAAAATATTACGCCTCTATAATCACATAATCCTCTACCGTCTGAAAATAGGGGTCGGCTGTTGAAAGCAATTCCCATTTTTTTCCGTTCGCATCCCGAAAAAGAATGCTCAACTCCCTAATCCCGTCAAACTTCTTCAATATTCTGTACCCCTTGAAAAACTTGTTCAAGACCTCGATAGCCTGTTTGTAAGTAAATGTTTTCATAATGCTGCAATTTTTATGTTGAACCTTGAGCTTCCGGGTGTGAGCCTTTTCAAATTTGGCTGTTTCCCTGATTGGAGCTTTTTTTTTCTGCGTCGCCTGTCGCTACGCGGTATGTTTCGCCTTTTTTACGCTGCATCAAAAGGTGTTGTAAGGAGCAAGAACAAGTTTTTCAGAAAACCGGAACGGCCTGAATACTACCCGAAGGGTGGAGATTTTTTCGGAAACGCCAGCCCGAACTTGAGCCAGTGACGTCAACATTTACCTTTGCAGCACAAAAAAAGCGAAACTGCGTGGTGATAGGGGACAGAAATGAAGGGCGACAATCAGAAAAGGAAACAGCCTGAAACGCATAGTTGAAAACTATACCGCTCTACGGTCTCTACCTTAGCTATTGAAACGGAAAAGACCGGGTCTACCTGCATGGATGCGGACAAACGCAAGTAGCTGCCGCTACTTACCGCTGAGACGCGCAAAATCCGTACTGGAGGAAATAGATTTGCCTGCCTGTTCCTTCAGTACGGATTTTGCGCGCGCCGTGCTCTTTGTTAATGAATGTTATAATAAATATACTTCTTTGATAATGAATACAGAACACCCCGCTTTCCATCCGAATGGAAACAGAAACGGAAGTTTCTGCCGACCGCGCCCTATCCAAAAACGCAACCAAAAGCGCAAGAAACAAGGAAATATGACAAGGAGGATGCCCCTCGGCCAGTCCTGCACACGGCGTTCTGTCCTAAAGTGCAGCGATTCCCATTGCGGACGTTGCGAGTCCTGCCATAAGCATTGCGATTGTGATTGCGGATGTATGTGTATGAGGTGAATCAGATACGTGCGTCCACGAATCCGTATGCCTGCCTGAGTAGGTGCCCGTACTTCGTCCATACACGCTTATCCACCGCATCACCGAAGTGGGTGGCTTCTTCCGGAAGGATGGACTGGTTACGCTCGCTGCGCTTATCCTTGGCAAAACGCCCCTCGCGGTCCTCGATGACACGCGTATTGTTCATGGAGATGAGTGTATATTTGCATTTCGAGCCGTTGAAACGCTTCTTCGGGAACCGTTCGTCTTTCTCTGCCAGGATGGAAGCCCAGAGCAGGTACTTGTCATGCTGCGGCGGCTCCATGCCCGCATGGGTGTGTTGTTCCACCGTCCACCCGTGTTTCTCCAGACGCTCGATGGCAAGCTCGTTGTAGGACTTCTTGTTGTTGGCACGGCGTGCATCCCCGTAACGGTCACGGTAATAATGCAGGTGTTTGTTGATATGGTTACGGTAGTAGTGGCAGAACTTGTCCATCAGCGCGTTCACCATGGTGTCATCCTCTTCATCACGCTTGACGAAGAACTCGTTGATGTTGTTGTCCACCGGCTCACGTGTCAGCATCTTCGTCACGAAGTCATAGTTGCGCTCCTGCGCCACTTCCAGGAATGAAGCGGCACTACCCCAGTCGGGTGTCAGCTCTATCGGCTGGTTGGGATTGCAGTCCAGGTCACGCCGGCTGTCATCGTTATTGGCAAGCTGCTGCCAGTTGTAGTTATGATCTTCGGCAAAGTCACGGATATAGTCGTCATTGGTCGCATTGTAATAGATATGGCGTTCATCCAACTGGTAGTAGCAGCTGTCAATCTTATCCACCATGAAGTTTAGGATCTCTATCATGAAGGAAAGTTTATCCATCACCTTGTACTGGTTTAGGATATAGTTCATGCCCACATTGGCGATGTTGTCGAAGATGGAGCCAAGGATAAAGAGCGTGCCGTCACGTGAAACGAACGGCGTGATACTTTGCCTGAGACGGACGGTCTCGTTCCAGATCTCCTTGAACAGTCCGGCGTCATTCGCAATCCTTGCATCAATGAGCTGCATCTGTAACCGCACAATCCTGTTCCAGACATCAAACAGCCGGATGCCGCGTTCTTCTTCATAATACTTGGCCGGTTCAAGCAACCATTTCTGTTCAGGCGTGTACGGCATGGAGGAGAGGAAGGTGTTGCCGTGGTGCTTCAGCACCGGATGCTCCGACTTGCGCCCGAAGATATGCTCATTGCCACGGTTGGTCGGCGCCGCCTCCTGGTCGAACTTCTCCTTGTCGAGTGTCAGCGCTTCATCGGTGATGTTGTAGTCCGCATTCGGACCGCGGCTGTTGCCGCCCTGGGTAAGTATGTAGAGCATATGCCCGTTACTGAAGCTGATACCATACTCAAACGACATGATGTGCTCGTAAGGTTTATACCATCCCTCAATAGGTTTGCGACAAACCACATAGTCACCGGTCTTGCTGACCGGATCCCACTGCTTATAACCGAGCATCTCCAGCATCTTGAACGCTGAAGGCAGGGTTTTAGTCAACGCCTGCCCAATGGTGGCCTGGGTGAGCGTAGTAATCCCTCGCGGCATGAGCCGGATGTTGTCATCTATCACGGCACCGGTAATGAATGATTTACCCGTGGCACGCGAGTAGATGACATATCCGTTCTTGTACGGCATCACGAGAAATGCCGCCTGCGCCGGATTGACCTGTATGACCTCTTCCCAGACATTTTCGTCCATTGTCCTGCCGTATCAATATCGTGGGAAAACAATGTAGTTCACACCTTCGGAGGAAGTCATGCGGGGCATGTCCTGCCCGGTGTCAGCCAGCAGCTGCGGCACCTCTTCCGGCCTGAACCTGGCGGATACGGTACAGACAATCTGTGTCTTGCTGACCGATACCATATCAATGTGCTTATGGTCAACCAGGTAAGAGATGAGTCGTTTGTTTGTCAATTTTTTCATGGGTAATCTGTTATGAGTTCATTATTTCTTCAGCTTGTGCGTCGTCGATAGGCGTGTACATCGAATCCACCAGAACCTTCTGCTCTTCCTGGGAAAGGTTGCGGACGGCATTTAGGGGAATATCCACCTTTTGCCCCATACTGTTGATCTGGATGTAGAATACGTTCTTCTCCATGCGTCGCGGGTCCTCGACGGAAGCCGGCTTCTCACCAATCATCTGATGCAGCACTTTCTTGGCGTTGTTCCATTGCTTGAGATCACCTTTGAGCTTGCAATCCCGGATAAGCTGAATCTGGTCCTTGATCATCCAGGCATACCAGAAGTCCCAGTCGAACTGGTGCTGTGTCTTGAACAGCTCTTTTGCCAGGGCGATGTCCTTCCTTATCTGGGTACGCGAGATACGGTATTTTGCCAGCATGATGTTGATGATGTGGCTCTCGTTCGGATAGTCATCCAAAAGACGTGCTATCTGCAGCACCCGGTTGCACTGCACACGCAGATGCTCCGGCAGCGGACTGTTCTCCGGGTCGATGATGTGCTGCTGTATAAGGTCGTAGGATTGCTCCTCCAGTGCGGCCTTGCTTTTGGATGCCGTCAGACGGTTGTTATTCATACTCAAGATACTGCTGTTGCGATTTGATGAACTTGATAAGCTCCTGCTGTGCCGGGTTGCTGCCATTGACGGCCGACTTGATGAGTGACTCCCGGAGTTCAACCGTCTGGCGAAGATGCCCCCGGTAGAAGGCGGTCCGGACTTCGGTGCCCGGTGTGCGGAGTTCCGCGAGAAAGTCCGTCTCATCGGCACCTATATTGATGGCTATCAGCCCCGGAGGGATCAAACGATAGGCCATCTTCTCTATCTCCTCACGTTGTTCCTGAGTCAAATTCATCATTCAGCATTTTAAAGTCAAAATCAAAAATATCTCTGCCGGTATGGATGATTCCACGTTCCAGCTTCGGGTTGTGCGTGGCGTTCTGGCTGCCCACTACGGTAATCTTCCAGTCCTCGTTATACAGCAGCGCCACCTTCGCATGAAGCGCGAGGCAACGGTAGCAGTCCGGGAACGTGGTCACCAGATAATCGAACGGTTTGGGTGATATGCTGCGCACCCGGTTGTCTATCAGGAACCGCACTGACAACAGCTCGCCCGTTTCCACCTTCCGATGAATCGCCGCAATGCTGTCCATGGAGATGGAATAGGTGGTAAGCAGCAGGTGTGCCGGTCCCGTCTGTCTGAGAATATAGAAAATCAACTGGATCAGGTTGAACGCCCCTGAAGAGTAGAAATGCTTGTCCCTGCCGGGTACCAGCACCCCCATGGCGTCCGGATGCAGCAGCTTCTCCGCAGCCAGGTCGTGGCCGGAGGCTGCCGCATCCGTTCGGCGGATGTAGCCTGTCGGGTATCGGTCTCCCTGCATAGGACTTACTGCATCATCCGCCGGCATCATCTTATTCTCAATCTCGCTGCAACAGACCAACATAACCTAACCTATTGCAGTTCTGCCAAACGATATTCTATCCTTTCCACCAGTGCTTCCTGGGCAGCCACCTTCTTCTCGTATTTCACGCGTTTGGGGCAGTCGGGAAGGGGATTCTCCTTGCCGTCCTTGGGCTTGCTTTCCGAAGAGTACAGCAGCATGTTCCTTGCCTTGGTAATCTTGCTCTTGGCATTGGATTTCGCTTTCCTCAGCTCTTCCACGGATAGGGAACTGATGTCGGTCTCGTCCTCTTCCTTTTCTGGATTTTCTTCGGGGGTATCCGCTTTTTTGTAGAGTTCGTCCAGCTGCTCTTCAGTCGGCAGTTCCCTGTCCTGCTCGAACTGCCTTTTGATGGCAGCCAGCAGTGTCATGCGGTTGGAGAGAAAGGCTATACGGGCGACAATATCCTTGCGCTGCGTGCATACAGCCTGCGTGTTTGTCTCACCCAGTCCGGCAAGCATCCGGTGCTGGCGTGAACGTTCGTTGTAGCATTCCCGGAAGTCATAGATGATTTTGGCCATCACCGGAGGATAGGCGGGCTGTTCGTCCGCCTCACGCGCCAGTTCCCTCTCCGCAACGGCGACAATGGCGGCAGCCGTCTCTTCGGGAACCGTCTCGGAACGCCCGTCATTGCCCGGCATTGCATCATCTGCCAGGTCCACATCCTCAAAGCGCGGGTCATCCGGATGGTACCACACCTTGATCATCTGCCGGATTTCATACTCCAGCTTCTCGCGGGTATGCGGCTTTTCGCCCTGGCGTGCCAGACGTGCGGCGACAAACCCCTTATATCCAGAACGGGTCAGGATATTCACACCGGTGCTGTAGTCACGTTTCTGCGAGTTCAGCCACTTGATGCCGTCCCTGCGCGCCTCGATATAGTTCTGTGTAATCTTTGACATTGTATGTACGTTGTTTTTTGATGATACGCAAAGCTATTGCGGTTTTTGTTGCCGGAATAGGACAAAACAAAATGTCCGCCCCTGCCTGAGAGCGAGAGACGGACATGAACAACCAATCATGAACAAAAAGGCTTATGGCTCTTCTGATGCGGCTTTTACAGTCAGGATGTCCTCCGTATCTCCCTCATACACACATTTGCGCGGTGCGGTAAAGGTGTAGTGGAGGGTGTTCTGGTTGCGGGCGGTGGAGCTTGCTCCGGTAGTGGCACCGTCACCCGACGCACGGAGCGCGCCGCGCCGCTTGTCACCCATCAGGTAGTTCGTGCCGTTGTTGTCGGTCACGATAAAGAACATCTTGCGCCCTTTGGTCGCATTCTCAAAACCGAATATCTTCTTCCGCATCTTGGCCGAAATGATATTCAGGTCCATTAGGAACGATTCCCCGCCGCTTTCTCCCTGGTCGGTAATCTTGAACTCGGCCAGTTCGTCGGTGAAATCCATCTTGTATGCTCTGCAACTTTCCTTCATGACCAGGTCACCGACCAATGTACCGGCTTCTTCAAGAGAAAGAGGGGATTCCGTCTTTTTCGGGTAGTCCGGCCATGTGGCCACATCCGCATGATAACCGAAGATGACGGACGGTATGATACCGCCCATGTTGTCCTGGTTCTCGCAGTCCATTGCCTCGTTGATGTCATCAAGGGCAATACATAATTTAGGGTCTACTTCTGCCATAGTCGTAGGGTTTATTCGGATTTAACAACATAGGTGCCCGTCACCTTCTCCACTTTGCCTGCAGCGGGCGTCTTCTTCTGCACGGCAGGAGTGGTGTATCCGGCAGCCTCCAGGAACTCGACGGTGTATTCCTTGCCACCGGGAACTGCCGCATATGTACCGGACTCACGCCAGGCTTCCTCGCCCTGGATGCGCCATTTACCGCCGTTGTTGACCGCTTCATCCGGCGTAATGGTCACTTCAATGTATCCGAACGGATTGGTCCCTTCCGGGTCCACCGGACGGTCGTTGACGCAGAACTCGGACTTGTGCACAGACACGAACTGGAAACCGATCACATACTTGCCCGCAGCATCGAACGTATAGGGATTGCCGGACATGAACGGCTTGATGGACTTGAAGTCGCTCTCCTTGTCAAAGCCGTAGCATACGTTCTCCTTGGTGGTCAGCATGACGAACTGGCTGCCGTCGGGAAGGTTCGGAACGCGCACCAGCTCACAACGGTTGTTGGAACCAAGCAGGTGCTGCGTGTCGGAAGTGTCCTCCTTGAGTCCGATGACAATGGTGCCTTCGTCCTTGCGCCAGTCATCGTACATGTCGCCCAGATCGTCGGAAATGAACATCTTGATGTTCTTCTTGCGCTTGAAAGTGCGCGGCATGTGGCGCCACATTTCCAGCAGCTTCTCCCCGATATTGGCGCGGGACAGTTCACCGGTCGCATAAACGTTTCCCTCGGCACTGGAGATGTCCCCGACAGCTTCGCCTTCAGTGATAATGGTACCGATACCGTCGAAAGAGTCTTGAATGTCCGTCTTTTCTTCATTCGCACTGTATTTTGCCGTGAAAATGGCAAACAGCAGGTCATTGGATGCCAGTTCGTGCCCGTGGTTGATCAGCCACAGCTCGAACGGGTGTTCCTTGCGGAGTGTACCGGGAACCTCGGCAATGTAGGTGCGTCGGTAGCGCTCAGGCTCGTCGGACATCTCCATTACAACGGGACGCACTACCAGACGTCGGGGAACAATCTTGCCCAGATACTTTCCGGCAGTGAACTTTCCGGTGTACTTGCCGGAGATGCTTCCGCCCTCCACCTTGCCCAGTTCAAGGGAGTCGGTTATGCCCGGTACCGGAGTGAAATGTCTCAACACCTCTGAGGCGTCGAGCTTGTCGACCGCCTTCAGGATGTCCTTGTGCTTTTTTACCGCGGTCAGAACGGCGGTAATGTCAATAGGTGCTTTAAAATCCATAATAGAATAGTTTAGTGTTACTCATTCTCAAAACTGTTGATCGGGTCTGTGGCGATGTCCGCAAACTTGTTGTCTTCGTTCGCTTCCCGGTGGCTGTCGGTACCCGTTCCGGGTATCTTGGCGACAATGTCACGGATAACTTGTACCTTGGCCTTGTTGTCGGCGGCATTCTTGATGCTGTCACTCAGGCTGTCAAGGTCATTCACGACTGCCGTCAGACTGTTTTCGGCGGTCTCCTTGGCAGTGTTGGCGACAGCCAGGTCATTCTCCGCTTTGGCTTTCGCTTCGTTGGCGGTCTTGACGGCGTCATTGATGGCCTGCAGATTCTCTACGGTAAGCAACATCTTGCCGTCTTTTTCCTCAATGCCTTCGCTGTTGAGGATCTGGTTGATGAAAGTAAATTCTTTACGCATAACTGTATTTGAAGAATTAGAAATGTCAGTCTTGTTGCCGGTAGGGAACAGCCCTTTGATACCGTCGATAATCTGGGAGACCAAGTTTTTGTCACGGCCTTCCGGTTCCGGCTTCCCCTCCGAATCGATAGCCGGCAACGGTAGACCAAGCGCGGTGAAGCAGTCGGTCATTTCATTGGTCACCTGCGGCTTTTTATGGGTACCGGGAATGATCTTGTCTATGAATCCCCATTCCTTGGCTTCGGCGGCAGGCATCCAGCGTTCCTCTTCCATCAAGGTGATAATGTCCTTCAGGCTTTTGCCGCTACGGTTGATGTACTTCTGTGCAATCATCAGGTCAATGGCTTCCGCGCTCTTCTTCTTGTTCTGCAGTTCCTTGATGGTGTCCTCCAACTGGTCCGCATTGAGCTGGCCCCAGATGTCCACTCCCAGGCTGCATTTATGCGCCAGCCACATGCCGTCCTCGTGCATCTCGATGGACTTGGCACCGAATGCCAGTATAGTGGCTGCCGAAGCGTTGAAGCTGATGAACTCCACCGTCACATTGCCGTGCTCGGCCATCAGGGCGGACATGGCAACCGCTTCGGCCACATCACCGCCATAACTGGAAACCTTCAGGCGTACGGGCTGGCCTTTGGCCTTGTCAAGAAAGTATTTCAGATAATTTTTATTGTACCAATACCGATCAATCGTTCCGAATAATGTGATAACTGTCTCGTTCATAAAACTTATTTTTGCGCAAAGAAAAACGCAAAAAAAACGGTACCCAAGGACATCGGGTACCGGCGGTAAGCAGATAAACGTTTGAACGAAAGCGTGTTGTGTGTCGGCAGAGGAAGCCGTACGGCTATATTTCCTCCATGTTTTCAATATAGGAGGTCGGTTCATCCTGGATGCAGGTGAACGTGAATGAGGTACCGTTCCGTTCCGACACGGAACGTCCGCTTGTCTTGTTCGTGTTGAACAGCATGAGTGCGTCCTCCTGCCCGCACCAATGGACCACCCCGTTGCCGTCCACTGCCAGTACATACCACAAGCCACGCTCCAGCGTCTCCATTAAATGATGATTCACTGAGGAAAGTTTTGGAATCACCCCTTCGACCGACACATTCCAGCAATCCCCCGCATCATTCACCTCCTTGTCCTCATTATAGGAATAGGTGTCATTGGCATATACCGGTATGGAAACAATATCCTCCCGGTTGCGGAGTTCCAGATAGTTCAGACCGGCGGCATAGTCCTTACGGATTTGCACGAACGAGGCCGGAGGCACGGCAATCACCTGCAACAATCCTCCGACGTTTTCAAAATCATAATGCATTGCTTTCATAAGTCATTTTTCCCTGCTGGGAAATTGTCCCGAATTCGGACAACTTCCCCAAAATTATACGGTTAATAAAGTCTAAAATCGTGGTATTCTCCACCGTTTTCCTATATCCATGCCGGTTATACTCCCTGCGGATAGTCTCATAAGACCAGGTGTCGTCATCAAAGCCGAAGCTGTTCTGAAAGTTGCGGATGGCGGTCGAGAGTGGGATTCCGATACTGACATGGGTGTCGAGATAGAGGAAAAGCATCTGCTTGATCCGTCTTTCCACCTTGCTGCCGAACGCCACCACTTCGGTATTCGACATCGCCCATCCGTATCGGTAGAAGTCATCACGGCGTATCTCCACCGCCACGTTGGCGGTATATCGTGCCAGGTTCCGGTATCTGTTCTCGTATCGTCCGGGTTTTGCAAGCCTGGAAAGGAAGTCGTTCTGTAGCTCCTTGTCCGGGGACAGATTGACTATTTCTGTCCAGGTGTCGTCCGGGGCATTGAAATTGTACAGCAGGAATTGCTTGACATAAGGCTTGCAAGGGAGCCAACACACAAATCGGTCTTTCTTTGTCATTTAAAGCATTGATTTTTATACAAATATACAAAATACCGATAATATAGCCAAGGCCTTATACGGATATAGTATAAAAATCGTGCGACAGTGCTTTTGTACATGGTTTATCTTTTATATTGTTGAATGTCAGGCTGTTATAAGTGTACAAAAAGCGTACAAAACCGTACTAATTCTTTCGTTTGCGTACTTTTTGCCGTTTTTTGAAGAAAAGTACAATTCGTGCGCTATTCGTGCACGATTCGTGCGGAATTTGTACGCTTATAAATATTTGTATATCAGAATAATATGTACTTAATTCCGCACATCCGTACGAATGCACGATTTTTTCTCTGTTTTTTAAGGTAGTCCAATTTTAAAAAGAAGAATAAAAAAAGAATAATATACCCCCTCCGGGAATTCTCATGTCTGTTGCCACTTCCATGCACGTTTGTCCGAATCGTTATTATGACGGGTTGGGGGGAGGGGGGAAGGGGCAGAAGAAAAAACTGCATCCGGCTGTACTCACGCACAGCCGGATGCAGACAAATACCTAATATGCACTTTCAAGAATACTCCGCATTGTGTTTTCCGGGAATGTCATCACGGAAAATCTTCCGGATAGAACACCTTGCAGATGAATTCATATTCACGGGGAATGGAACGGACTCCTACAGCCACACACAAGCCTCGCGCCGCCATTTCATACAAGCGCTGGTTGGTGAGTACGGCTCCACGGAAATTGTAGCTGCTGCAGAAAACGAAATAGGCCGTCGCCAGGTCTATGCCGTAGATGTCGTTCGATATGATTTTCGCTGCATCCGAAGGGATGAGTGCGAAACCGAGCCGTACTGCCAGGCGGCTCAACAGTCTCTTGCGTTCAGCCGGTTCCGGAGAAACGACCACCAATATTTTGTGCTCTTTTTTTAGCATGATTGTTTGCGTAATTCGTTGAAAATATGTATCTTTACATCATAATAAATTGACATATTCTATCCCTTTCTCCATTTCGGGATGAAGCGATTCCCGGAAGGTTTAAAGCCGGTTGTCCGCCGCACATACTCCATATCATCCGACAGTTCCAATTGTCCTGCATACTTGTCGTAAGGCTGTTCCGCAATGAGAGTCTTCACGATGTCCCGGAACAGTTCCAGGTCTTTTTCCCGGCAACGGTCTGAGATACGGAACCGGCAGCCTTCCGGCAGATCGACACACATCAGATACACCGCATCATAGAACGCCATGAAACGTTCGGGCGCCATCTCGTAGAGCGGCATAAGTCTGGCCATGATACTGGAATGTGTCTCGCTCATCAGAATGCAAGTTTGTTGTCCGGATTGCCAACCGGTAGTTCATGCGGGTCACTCTGGGGTGTCTGCTCTCCGGCTGTCTTGCCTATGGTGAAATACTCCACTCCTCCGGACTTGTCATCTATAACCGGTTTCCCGTCCTTGTCCAGGAAGAGAGGCAGACCGCTTTTGGCGTCATACTTGTGTGGGTTGAACACCCAGCCCTTCCATTCGCAGTATTTTTTTATCTTGTCCTTGAAGGCGGTGGAAGTGATGTACTTGCGTTGCTGCGGATCATAGTTGCAGAAATTGTCATAAATCTCCTTGCGTGGGGTACGGCGACAGTGCTCCTCGCTGCTGAAGTATTCGTCCGCCCAGGATATGATGGTCTCGCCAATCTCCTGCCTTAGCTTACGCTGCTGCAGGCGTTCGCTCGGTGCCTGCACGACCCCGAATTTAAGATAGAGCTGTATGCAGTTGGCCAGCATGTTCCAGGTCAGGTTCCACTGGGTGAAGTCCCATTCGGAAAAGAACAGTACCCCGAAATCATCCATGGGCTTGTGCTTGTCATTATAAAAATCGGAGAAGGCTATCAGCCATTGCCTGTCGGTATAGCTGGAACCGGTACCGCGGATGGCATGATTGGTGGGGATATATACTTTGGGTGATTTGGCGAACGGATAAGTGATACGTGCGCCCCCCTTTTTGTTCACAGTCCAGTCTCCGGTGAGATTGGGGAACAGAAACTCGAAGTTGAAGTTCAGCATGACATCGTCGATGAATACCAGGCGTGTCCGTTCGTCGATGTCATTCCAGATAAAGCTGTCGTTGAAGATGTCCGTCCGTTTCCCGGATATATAGACTGTATCGACAACCTGGCGCATCAGCTCACCGACAAGTGACTTGCCGCTGCGTCCGTTGCTGTCACCGACTTCCGACTGCTTGCCGTCCATGCCGATAACGGCACGTGTCACGTTCGCGTCCTTGCATTCCATCAGCATGTAGCCGATGGCGCACATCTTAGAAAGCAGATGAAGATTGTTTTCAAAGATTTCACTCTCCTCAATCTCTTCCGGCCTCTTTCTCCAGGTGAAATTGCTGGTATTGATAAGGAACTGGAGATAGTGGCATTTCCTGCCTTCCGGAGAGAGTTCGTAGTCATACCTGCCGTCCTTCTCCCTGAATATAATGAGGGGGTGGCCGAGGTACCTGGCATCGGTGTTCTTCCGTTGTTCATCCCATATCTGGTGGGTGATGCTTTCATATCCCACTTCCTTGACCTCATGCTGGGTGATGTGCCAGCAACGGTCACGGAAATAGAAATATTGCTCGTCACGGGACGGGGAGATGAAGTTCGGTTGGATGAAGGCGAGCCTTGACATCTGGAACGGTCCGACGTATTGCGAGCCTCCCTTGAGTAGCTGGTTGTTGACGAAACGGCTGCAGTTCTGTTCGGCAAAGGCGAACATGAAATCGCGTGCGTCTTCCACGTCAATGGTGCGGACTACCGGCGGCTCCAGATGGATATATGTCCAGAGTTTGGTATCGAGCAGGCGGTAACGGCCGATACCCCGGTTCTGGAAAAAGGTCTTGGCGGCCACATAATCATATTCAAACACCGGCACCCTGTTACCGTTCGTTTCCTTGTAGTCCTCATTCCAGAACTTCTCATCCTCATCATAGGGTAGGGCAGATACCAATTTGCCGTTCTCGTCAAACTTCCAGGCATAGCGACCAAAGATAAATTCCGGAAGCTCCTGCAGGACCTCGCGGTGCTGCTCGGCAAATTTTTCATGGCTGTGCAGGTTCCATAATTCCCGTAGTTTCTGGTCATTCCATGTGGTGATTTTGAACACTTCCACATACTTTCCCATTCCGGACTTCTCGTTGCAGGCAAATTCCAGGTCTTCGGCCAGTTCCTCTTCATGACCGGCCAGCTTATCGGCCAAGAGGTCGTCCACTCCCTTGTCGCCTTCATCGTTCTTGTTGATGTGGCCAATGAATATTTCCACCATGATACCGCGGTTCTTCAGCATACGCATATATTCCTTGAAGTTTCGGGCAGCGGAGAAGAAACTGCGTGGTCGAAAATCAACTGGAGCATTGAACTTAATGTTACGGGAGAGGTCATTCCAGTCCGCATCAAAAATGAAAGCCACTTCCTTGACTCCGCAGACAGTGATTATCTTGACAAGATCCTCCGGCAACGCCCCTTTCTGTCCCAGGTTCTGGATGCCGCTGACCGCTATGGAGGGGATACCGTGCTTGCATGCCTTTTCCGCTTTCTTTTCTCCTTCCTGGATGTAGAGTCTTGGGAACTGCTCTTTCCTCTTGTACATCTGCCTCATGCGTTCCGGGATGTATATGGGCGTACCGCTGCCGGCAGGAGACTTGTACTTGAACGGTTTCCCTTCCTTGTCCCGGTGTTCTTCCGGGAATTGCCAGCGGACGCGGTAATACACTTTGAGTTCCTGCTTGCCACGCCTCGGCAGCTTACGGGTATAAGTGACCGGCATGCCGTCCAGGTCGTAATATTCGATGATGACATCATCCCCGTCAACGATATTGCCGTATTCGTCAACGGTTCCCGGACGGAAAGCCTTCGCCTCGAAAATGCTCTGTGTATCTCCCTTCTTGAAGATATGTGCCGTCACGTCCTGATAGGTCAGACCGCTGTCAGCAAGCATACGGGCGCAGAATGTATCGACACTTTCTCCCTTGGCCTCCTTGCTCCGTTTCTTCATTTTTGTGGGTTTGGAAGGTTTCTTCTCCGGTTTGGGGTCCAGCAATACATTGAATTTGCGCGCCAGGTAATCGCATGCCTCCAGGAATTGCATGTCTTCTGCCCTCTGCAGATAGTCCAGCGGTTCTTTGCCTTTTATATCCGGGCAACTGAAGCATTTGAAAATCTGTTTGGCCGGAGAGATATGTAACTTCTCTTGTCCATGGCATTTAGGGCATTCGCATTTATATTCGGCCCCCCGTTTGCGTAGTTCGTGGAAGTCACCGATAACATCAAGGAGCCTGCCTTTGGAAGCCTCCTTGATTCGTTTTATATCGTCTTGAGTAAAGTACATAGTTCTGTATATTGCCGCTACGAATTACACTGTTTCCGGGTTCGGATGGTAGGACTTAAATCTTGCCGAGAAACAGCAAATACGTATCGAGTTCATTTTTCAGTCGGGCATTCTCATTCCTGAGCTGCTCTATCGTGTTGTTCCGGCAGGAAACAGCCTGGTGCAGCCGGCTGATTTCCTGCGAGTAATCAATCTGTTTCTCACTCTTTTCCACCTTCTTCAGCAGTCTTTGCTTTACTTTGCCTATTTCCTGCTCAAGATAGGCGTTCCGCTTTAACAGACTTCTGACTTGGGCCTCCATATGAATAGTGCGCTGCCGCTCCCTACGGTAATCCTTGAGCAGGTATTTGAATAAAGTTCCGATAGGGATATATGGTGTAAGATTTTCTTCCGTCATATGTTGTGGTGATTATCAAGAATGAGATTGGTGTGCCTTAAAACCATCGAGGAACATTTCGGCCATCACTATATTGATTCCGTGATGCTCCTTGAGGTTTTCTGGACGTCCGGTCAATGTCATGCTCAAATTCTCCTTATCATAATCACGCTCCACATCGAAGTATAATTCCTGCCCTCTGTCATCATGGAAAGTAATCCGGCACCTTTCCACCAATCCCCCCAGTTCTGAAGAGTCTAACCACAAGTCCGGCTTTTTATCTACCTTCAGATGACAGTAGCGGTGTACCTTGCCACTTTTTCTGATTAACTCCACTTCGACGATTGTCGCTACCTGATTGGTACGCAGAATGCGTACTTTCTGACCTTTCTTCATTGATATTTCTTTTTTATTGGTATTCATTTCATCTGGTTCTGATGCCAGTAAGAAATCATCTCACTCACATTATGAACCTTGATTTTCGCTTTGATATTCTCCCGATGGCGGTTCACCGTATAAGGTGATATGTGCAGTTCCGCTGCAATATCATCCGTCTGGCAATTGGAAGCGATGAGTCTGAAAACATTCATCTCACGGGCGGTTAGTGCCGTGTCAAGTTCCGGGCGACAAATCACTCCCTCATGTTCGCACTCACCTCGTAGTGGGCACTTTACCTCCTCGAATACGAATTGTCCATCCTTATTGATGTCAAGGTTGTATTGGTCATACTCGCCGAAGTTGCAGCGGATGAAGCGGTGAACTACCCGGAATTCATAATGCCACCTATTCATTGTACTACTGGAGTAAAGTTGCATTAACCTGGCATGTGCTTTCGGGTATCTGTCCCTGATGACAGCAAGCATGTACTCGATGGTCGGGCGGTTGTCCTCACAATGCACAACTGCCGCATGCCCAAGTTCTTTAATCATCACATCACCTTCGGGGGTGTTGTAGAACTCGATGTTAGTTATCGGCATGAATTTCACAACGTGATGAGTTTGTAATATGTGCTTGCTCCATTTCGCGAACTTGAACTATAGCTTTGCGAATTAGTGAGGGATAAAATGTACCTTGTACATCTACTTTGTACCCACTTGTGAATTCAAAGTGTGCATAAATCTGCTCTGGAGTGTATTTCACATCGCAGACTTTTAATTCTACCTTGAAAAACTCAAAATCCGCATAGGGATTACCACCGAAGGGTATTCTTTTAAATTCCTCCATAATTTGATTGGTTCTTAATTTTGTTGAATTATGAAAATGTTCTCATATAGTTCTCTTTCCAAAGGTTTGAAGGAGTCTTTTCTTAACTTGTCGTAGAATGTAATCAATGACATACCGCTTCTTCTTAGGAACTCATCACGGAGCCTCAGTCTCGTGCTTTTCTCCATCTGGTCGTAATGGTACTTGGGTACCATTTTTTGCTTTTTCTCTTCCATAATCTTAAATATTACGATTGTTATTATTATATTTATAACGCAAAGGTTTAAAATAATAGTCTAATATCAAAATATTAATCCTATTATTTTAATCTTATATTATTATTTAAATCTAGTATAAATAGTATAACATGTTTAATCCTGATAAAATAAGAAGATTATTTGAAGATAGAAAGATCAGTCAAGCACAGTTTTTGAAAGACACAAGTATATCTAAATCAAACTTATATGTTTGGCTTAATAACACTTCGATTCCTGGTGCCGACAACCTGGAAATTATAGCAGATTATTTTAATGTACCAATAGATTATTTTTTTGATAGAGATATAAACTCTTCTGGAATTAATATAGGTCATCAAGTTAAGGGCAATGGTAATAAAATCTCTGGAGATATAACTTTAAGCGAGTGTCGCAAAGAGATAGAGCATCTCAACGCTCTATTGGAGGAAAAAGAAAGAGTGATAACTGAGAAAGAAAGAACAATTCAAATATTAATCCAAAAGCAGAAGTAATATGGATAAAAAAGCGTATCTCTATATTGTTGAAGCTGGGCAGTTCAGTTTTGAGGTGGAAATAAAAGAATTATTAGGGAAAGTAGGAGATACTATTTGCATCAGCACAGACGGAATTGACTCTGATGGATTTGACGTTAAAATAACTTGTATTGAGGAAGATTACTATGTGTATTGTTCAATGCCAGGTGTTGATTAAAACCTCCTTTCCTAAAAGTAATTTAGGTAACAAAAGATATATAATTGACTATCAGCCAGTATGAAAAGTAGTGGCAACGGAATCACAAGGAAAAAACCGCAAATGGCTAATAAAAAGCTTTTGCGGTTTTCTTGTTTTAGAATTAGAAAATGTCCGCATTTTGTCAGCATAGGTTGTAATGGGAAACAAATTGGAGTATTTGGTTTACATTGCAGGCAAGATTTATTTGCGATACCTGGAGAAAAAATTATCAATCCAACGGACTAGATATACTATAATAACTCCGGCTATGACCATACTGATAATACGTACCAACATAATTTATAGAATTAAAGATTTGTTTTTATAGAATAATAATGTGCAAAGATAATTGATTGGTGGAGAAACAAAAACTCTGGAAAGGATATAAAGATAGGAATTAACGCATATTTTCACGGATATAATCTTCTATTGTAAAATCACTCTTATATCTAGATATTTCCGGATTCTTCTCTACAGTCGTAATGCAACGTTTTTCTTTACCAAGTACCAACCGATTTAGGAAGCTCAGGATGTCATGACGATTATCCTTCATAGGAGAATAGGATAGGGAATGTCCTATACCTTCCGCTATATAGAAATAGTATGCTGTCTCTTTTTCTTTCAGTTGCATACAGATAAAGTTTGAGCCCCATAGCCCCATTTCCTCTACTACTGCCTTAGTAAAAGGAACCGTGCTGTCGGCATCACCATGGAACAACATAAGAGGACAAGGGGACATTATCCATTTTGGAATACCATTGGCACAGATTGCTCCAGAAAAGGAAATGACCCCTGCATAATTGAAATTGGCAGGTAATCTGTCCGCAAAAGCCGTTTGATTGCAAATCTCATACTCTGCTTGAAGGGCAGTTATCGCACCTGCACTTGAACCGCAAGCTATAATTTGTGCAGGATTTATTTGCCATTCTACACTATGCTCAATTATATAATTTGTAGCATCACCAAAATCTTCTACAGCACAAGTGATTGCTTGTTGCAGGGCAGAAGAGAATCCTTGCAAGTCCGAATACTCCGATTTATCTATATCCTTTAATTGGGTACGGTAATCTGTTGATACTACCACATAGCCGGCTCGTGCCAAAAAATGAAAATAAGAAATGTAATCGGGATTATCTCTTCTCCCGCCTTTGAAACCTCCCCCAAATGCAAAAAGAATGACGGGCTTTGATTGTGTCCCTTGTATTTGATCAATCATTACATACTTGTCCAGTTTCAGAGTATCAGCCTTTTTGATGGCAAAAGTATATGTTTGCTTGTCAATATGCTGTGCATGCACAACAGTAGCTATACTCAATAATGAGCATGCCATCAAGATAAAAATAAAGCGTTTTCCCATATTCAGTTTATTCTATTAATGCTGCGTGGATTATCTGACCTACAAAGATAGAATAAAACTATAACTAAAAAGGGGAAAGATGACATTTAGACATAAAAAAAGGCTATCTATCCCAGACAGCCAATCTTTTTTATTAACCTTAAATCTAATACTATGAAAAACACAGTACAAAGATACGTACTTGCAGGAGATATCCAAATTTTAGCGGGTAATCAGCGGATATTATAACATGGTTTAGTAGAATATTATTTCCGTTAACTATTAACATAAATAATATTCAATTTAACAGAAGAAGGAATTAATATTCCTCATCAGTGATTGCAAACTTTAGTCATGTCCACTGTAAATCCACCATTGGCGGGTATAAATTTTCCTTTTCTTTTAAGAAATTCTATCAGGGTATCTACATCCATATTGTCGGCAGAGCAGGTGAAAAAACGCTGCTGCTCGCCGAATTTTTGGATAATGGCTTCTCTCAATGATAACTCAGTATAACTATTACCTTCCATCATGTGAAGGACTTCATGTGCATGTAATTGTTCCATAATCTTTTTTTGTGGCAAAGATAATATGATATTCTAAGTATAAGTGTAACATATGTGACAAAACCCAACACACATATCCGGATATTTGCTTTTACGTAAAATAACACTTGTTACGACTATGCTAAAAACCTCAAAAAAAGTAAAAAGGTTTTGCTTCTATACCATTGTAAACTAACTTTGGGAATCAACTTTTAAATGAATTAAAGCATATGAAAAAATTAATCTTATCTATTGCACTATGTTGTGCAGCTACGAATTTCTTTGCGCAGAATGCTGACCCTGCCCAGTTGGTCAACGATGGTAAGGCTGCTCTTGAAGCTAAAAATTACCAGGAAGCTTACACAAAATTTAGTACTTATCTGACACAAACAAACAACCAAGATTCCGTAATTGCATATAACTGTGGCGTTTGTGCCGATAAGATAAAGAAACCTGCCGAAGCTTTGAAGTATTTTGATATAGCTGTACAGAAAAAGTATAACTTGGCAAATGCTTATATAGGCAAGGCAGGTGCGTTGAAAGATTTGAAGAAAAATGATGAATATGTTGCCACTTTGAAAGAAGGTCTGGAAGCTGTACCCGGTAATAAGACATTGACTAAATTGTATGCCACTTATTACGTAAATCAAGGTATCATGGCGCAGAAAGCCAAAAAGATGGATGCAGCCGAAGAAGCATTTAAACAAGCCATAGCTATCCAAGCAGATAATGTAAATGCACTTAACAGTCTGGGTTCTTTGTATTATAGTAAGGGTGCCAATACCATGAAAACAGATGTAGAAAAAGCAAAAGTTGAATTCAGGAAGCCAAAGAATATTTGGATAAACTTATTCCATTGCTCTCTGCGGACAAACCAGCTCAAAAGAAGATGATGGATAATGCAAAAACGATGTTGAACTTCATCGACAGTCAAGTGAAATAAAAGACTCATATATAAAAAAGAGGCAGATATCTGAATTGATATCTGCCTCTTTTTTTGTGGTTATGAAATGACTATTTAGTTCTTCTCAGTACAACAGCTGTACGTGCCGGTATGTAAAGCTTCAGCCACTCCTTCTTGTCTTTTTTATAAAGCGGATCGTGGATGGTAAAATGTTTGATGGTATCATCCGTCAAACCATTACCGCCATAATCTGGATTATCTGTATTCAAAATAACTTCATAAGTTCCGGCAGGAACCAAGAAACCGTAATCAGTAAAAGACTGCTTAGGGTTGAAGTTGAATACAAAAATCAAGTCCTTGCGCATATAGGCCAATACCTGGTCACCGTCATTATGCCATATTTCTTGGACCGGAGTAGCCTGGAAGTTCTTTATGCTTTTTACAACTCCCAACATGGCAGCATCAAAGTCACCCATATAATGATATGCCAGATTCTTGTTGTCCACCAAATCCCATTGACGGCGGGCATATTTACAAGACCAACCGTTACCTTCACGGGGGGAAAGTCAATCCATTCGGGATGACCGAATTCATTACCCATGAAATTAAGATAACCGCCATTGATAGTCGATGCTGTGAGTAAACGTATCATTTTATGGAGAGAAATGCCTCGATTTACGGTATAGTTCTCGTCTCCTTTCTGCATGTGCCAGTACATATCCGCATCAATCAAGCGGAAAATGATGGTTTTATCGCCCACCAAAGCTTGGTCATGGCTTTCCGCATAGGAGATGGTCTTTTCATCTTTGCGGCGGTTGGTCACTTCCCAGAACATGCTGGATGGCTTCCAGTCTTCATCTATTTTCTCCTTGATTGTCTTAATCCAATAATCGGGAATATTCATAGCCATGCGATAATCAAAGCCATAGCCGCCATCTTCAAATTTGGCTGCCAGACCGGGCATCCCCGATACTTCTTCCGCAATGGTGATGGCTTTGGCATTGACCTGATGGATAAGCCGGTTGGCAAGTGTCAGATAACAGATCGCATTATCATCTTGGTGACCGTTGAAGTAATCCCCATAATTACAGAATGCTTCGCCTAAACCGTGACTGTAATACAACATAGAAGTCACTCCGTCAAAGCGGAAGCCGTCGAAATGATATTCTTCCAGCCAGAATTTACAGTTAGACAGCAGGAAGTGAATAACTTCGTTCTTGCCGTAATCAAAGCAAAGTGAATCCCAAGCTGGATGTTCCCGACGGGCACCCGGATAGAAATATTGATTCGGATCACCGGCAAAGTTACCCAAGCCTTCAACCTCGTTCTTCACTGCATGAGAATGAACAATATCCATGATAACGGCAATACCCATGCTGTGGGCAGTGTCAATTAATTCCTTCAGCTCTTCCGGAGTACCGAAACGGGAAGAAGCCGCAAAGAAACTGGAAACATGGTATCCGAAGCTACCATAATAGGGATGTTCCTGGATAGCCATAATCTGTATGCAGTTGTAGCCTTCTTTGGCGATACGTGGAAGAATCTTTTCCTGAAATTCCTTATAGCTACCGACCTTTTCCTCCTGCTGAGACATACCGATATGGCATTCATATATCAATAAAGGATCTGTAGATGGCTTGAAAACCCGCTTTTTCATTTTATAGGGTTTCTCCGGAGCCCAAACCTGGGCACTGAATATTTTAGTCTGTTCGTCTTGTACGACACGTGTAGCCCATGCAGGAATGCGTTCACCGCAACCACCGTCCCAATGTACCATCAGCTTGTACAAGTCACCGTGTTTCACGGCATCAGCAGGAAGCTTGATTTCCCAATTACCGTTTGCTTTACGCTTCAAGCTATATTTTTTTTCTTCTTTCCAATCGTTAAAAGTTCCGACCATAAAGATTTGGGTTGCGTTAGGCGCCCATTCACGGAAAACCCAACCATCGTCAGTACGATGCAGGCCGAAATAGAGGTATCCGGATGCAAAATCAGACAAGGTTAGTTTTCCTTTGTTGGTCAATTCCGATTCTTTGTCTATGGCATGTTGATGACGTCCGTTGATGGCATCGGCAAAAGGTTCCAGCCATGGGTCATTCTTGATTAAATTCAATGTTTCCATAAAGAGGATGAGTTTTGGATATTTGATAAATTTACGCTTTAACTTTCACAATTATTTTTTTTACACCGTCAGGGGTAATACCCGGAGCATGCCCGTCCTGAGGGAAAAAGATAGCAAACATTCCGGGCTTCACTGCAATATAGTCCTCCGCCAGTCCTTCAAAAAAAGTGATGTCTTTTTCCGCATTGTAAGGAGCATCAACCGGAAGGCAGTCTTGGGCGGCGGTATAACCCATTATCTCCGTACCGGACAAGGGTATTTGAATGTCAATATAGTCTTTATGGGTTTCCAGTTTGGCATTTTCTTTTTCTTTTGGGTTTGTCTGCGCCACGTTGACCAGCAAGTCCTTTCCTTTCAGTTCGGTCTTGCCGATTTCCAAAGAGTGCAAGTCATGTGATTTTAAAAAATCAATGGCCTGCTCAAACAGAGGATGCAGCAAAGTATATTTTTCTATGTTTTCAAGTCTGTCTATAACCATAATTCAAATGTTTTAAGTTAGTTATATAGGTAAATTATTCAAAGTCGTCTATGGTGTAATTCACAAAATCAGAAAAACGCTTCATCTGCTTGAAGATGTCGTCTGTACGATCCAAAAAGTCTGGAGCAAGAAAGAAGCTGTCCGGCTGGCAGCAGGCAACCGTATACTCTTTACACTGAAGGTATTTCAGATAGGGATAGTCCTTTGGAAATCCTTTTGGAGCTGTTTTTAGAAAATTCTCTCCGATGACGGGAAAGTATTGCTTGAAAGCAGGATCTTCCACTATACTGCGAAATTCATCTATATTGTCGTATACCGCTTGTCGCAGAGCTCTTAACAAGGGCGGGGGAGGACAATAACTTCCACCGGCCAACAAGCAGTTTCCCGGTTCCAGATGCACGTAATAGCCACAATGGTCGGATTTCTTTCCTTTCGCATTGATATATCCTCCCAGATGTGTCTTGTAGGGAGTTTTATCTTCGGAAAAGCGTGTATCACGATAAATACGGTATGTACAGTCCTTTGCTTCTATACCACGGATGCTTTCGTCAAACAATGAGATACGGGAGATAATTACTGTCAGCAAGTTCTCAAACTCGTTCCGGGCATTTTCATACTGCTCCCGATGAGCGTTGAACCATTCACGATTGTTGTTGGCGGATAGTTCTTTCAGAAATTGAAATATAACAGGGATGTTCATATCGTATATATCCTTATTTCTGCCAAATTTACGGATAATATTTCTAACATGCTACAAATAGGCATAAAAAAGCATCGGCTCTGGTAAACCGATGCTCCTTACACATTTATCAATCAAACAGACGCTTCTGTTTTTGATGTACTTACTTATCACAAGCGGGTACGTCTCTTTAATTAATCTTATATCTAATACTATGAAAAACACATTTATATAACACAACAAATTGGAATTTTGTTCATGCGGATGAGGATAACTTTAGCATAAAAAAATGGGTGGGTCATTTTATTCTGCATCCGGTTTGCACTATCTTTGCAAGAAAATATGTAGAATATGGCCGAATATAAATTTGATGAAGATAGCGTTAAAGCGCTGATAGATTGGGCAAAGAGCACATCTTTCCCTCAAAGTGTAACATTGTCTGATGCTGAGAACATAGTGGATGTGAAACGTTTTGTGCAAGCTAACCTGAGTGATGTAGATGCACATTATCCTGATGATTTTTATAATCCTGCCATCACGCGGCTATATCGGCTGAAGGAATATATGGAAGAGAACCAATAAAGACTTGGCACTGATTATGCGGAAAACCACGAAGCGATTAAGAAATCCGTGTTGTTCTGCATAATCAGTGCCAAATCTAATAAATCACCAGAGTTGTGATTCCGTTATAGCTTTATCTTAAGTATCTTTCCTCCATATCCTTCGACGGCCACATTAGTAGCCTTATAGGGAAGCAGACTTATGTTTTCTTCTTTTCCGCTGAGCAGCTCCGTAGCTTTGTACTGGTCCATCTGCGGTATTTGCAGGAAGTCAAAAGCATGAGAAGGAATATTTATGGCAAGGTCTGCCGAGATATGGTCGAAGTTCACGACGAACAGCAGCAGGTCTCTCTCAAATTTGCGCAGGAATGTATATTGCTTATGTTCATTAAAGCGCCATCCGTTGACATTGGCATACATCAAATCGAAGAAAGCCCCCTGAGAGATGGCCTTTTCTTCATTGCAAAGAGTCAGCAGCCGTTTATAAATGCTGTATAGGTGTTTCTGGTCCTCCGTCAGCATCTTGCCGTCGAACTTGCCGCCATTGCGCCAACGGCGGATAGTATCTACACTCCAATAGTCAAAGATGGTTGTACGTCCGTCCCGGCCGCTGAAACCTTCACTATCCATGCCCAGCTCACCAAACTCCTGACCGAAATAAATCATCATCGGATTGGTGTTCATGCAAGCTGACACAATGAGTGCCGGAATCGCCTTGCGTGGGTTACTGGCAAAAAAGTCGGAAGCGATACGTTGCTCGTCATGGTTTTCCAGAAAGTTCAGCATGCGTTTTTCTATACCTCCCAGACTTTGCCAGGAACGGGTGATGGCAGTTGCCGATTCATACCCGCAAGTAACAGCCCGCAAGGTATCATAAAGTCCTACTTTGTCGTATAAATAATCAAACTTGCCACGGAACAAGTAATTCTTGTATTCTCCCGGGTTATAGACTTCGGCTATAAACAGCAGGGAGGGATATTGCTCTTTTACCTGCGGGATTGCCCATTCCCAGAACTCTACGGGAACCATTTCGGCCATATCGCAACGGAAACCGTCTATATTCTTTCCCGCCCAGAACAGCATGATATCCAGCATCTTGGTCCATGTGTCGGGAATGGGGTCGAAATGGCAAGTCCCGCCGTTCTGATAATCCACTCCATAATTCAACTTTATAGTTTCGTACCAATCGGTGATGTTTGGATAAGCGTCAAAACGGTTGTTTCCGGTAGCTTTTGCCGGAAACTCCCTATAAGGTTCGGCGGCTGCACCTTTCATGTCAAATTGGCCATGCAGTTCCGATTTCGGGATATAATAGAAGTTATTATATGGGCTGAACGCATAATTGGTATCATCGTTTGAACCCAGTTGTGAAGTGCCATCCGGCTGGGCATCCGAGTGATATTGACGGGCTACGTGGTTGGGAACAAAATCTATGATAACCTTCAGACCGCTACGGTGAGTGCGCTGCACCAGATTCTCAAACTCTCTCATACGCTCCGGTACGTCCTTGGCGAGATCCGGATCGACATCATAGTAGTCCTTGATGGCATAGGGAGATCCGGCTTTACCTTTCACAATGGCCGGATGGTCGGGTTGGATATTGTGACGGCGGTAGTCAGTTTGCGTAGCATGCTCGATGATGCCCGTGTACCATATATGTGTAGCGCCAAGCTTCTTGATTTCTCCTAATGCCTTGGCGGTAAAATCCGCCATCTTGCCACATCCGTTTTCGGTAATACTGCCGTTATTGATGCAGTGGTTATTGTTATTTCCGAATAATCGGGTAAACACTTGATAAATAATCAGTTTGTTTTCGTCGCTCATTTCTTTGTTTTCTATTGTTATAGAATGGTTATTTTATTCTTTCCAGATGCTGCCTTTGTCAATGAGCAGGCGTTCCAATATATCATTGGTCGTATTATATCCCTGCATGAATATCTCCTCCGCCTTTTCCAGCTCTGTATTGCTGTATCCCTCCAAGTTATAAGGTTCTATCAGCAAATCAGCCTTCTCGCGTTCAGGAAAAGAGTTGGAGCGGAACATAAAATTATAGGAACGTAAGGCAATGCTCACAATGTTCATTTTATACTTGGTTGCCATCAAAGGGCTGACATTCACGGCAATCACTTTTTCGCATATACGGCGGAGGGTAGAGACAGGCAGGTTCATCAGCAGGCCTCCGTCCACGTAATGGGTGCCGTCTATATTGACCGGGGCAAACAATACCGGCATGCAACACGAAGCTGCTACGCGTTCGGCGATGTCCCCTTTATGGAAATGTACCAGACGTCCGTGGTCCAGGTCAGTAGCTGTAATAATCAGAGGGATTTGCAGTTCTTCCAGTTTCTTGGATTTCAGATTGCTTTTCAGGAAATCGATGAACTCTCCCAATTCAAATAATCCGACTTTGGGAATCACCAGTTTGGTCAGGTCCTGAAACTTGTGCCCGGCAAAGTAGTCAAGAACTTGATGCGGTTCATTGCCGTCGGCGTAGAATACCCCGGCCAAGGCTCCGGCACTGACTCCGGAAAGTATATTGGGCTTGATGTCATGTTCCAATAAAGATTGCATGGCACCCAAATGGGCAAAGCCTTTGATGAAACCGCCGCTTAAGGCAAAACCTATTGGATATTTTTTAGTGAACCAGTTGTTCGTTACTACTTCCATGTTGAAAATATGATATATTGTTCGGCACGAAATTAATGATTTTATTGTAGGGAGAAAGGAAAATAGCGGAAAAAAGTTCAAAGTATTAAGAGAAAAGTCTTCTCTATTAAGGAGAAAGTTTTTCTTAGTTAGGGAAAAAGTTTTTATCAGTTAAGAAAAAACTTTGTTTATGGTTTGCGGATGTCTATCCCAAGCCTTGGGATAGACATCCGCAAACTGGGGATATGTATCCGCAGTGTGCGAACAAAGTTTTAGGATTAAGGGATACTGTTTGAGAATATACGCTTAATTTTTTGCGATTGCTTTCAGCAGTACATATCCTCCGAACCACTGAATCAGCATGCCCGGAATGCCCATACGGAAATCTTGCACAGCCAGAAAGAAATTACCGCACAGCGCCCATTCAAAGGCCGTACCGATAATTTGATAGGAGAGAACCACGCCCAGCAATGCCAATAAAGAGATATTCTTGGCATAGCGTGCAGCAAGAGCGGCGGCTCCGACCAGCAGACCGGACTTTATAAGTATGGCCGGCAACACGGCTGCTGCAGGCATGGCAAAAAGCAGATGATTGATGACCGGCGACAGGATAGCCGTCAGCAGACCTACCTTGAAACCATATTTATAAGCAGCTATCAGTGTGAAGAAATAGATGGGAAGCAACGTCGGACCGCCTGCCGGGACCAGATGGCAGAGTTGCGGCAAGGCGATGTTTCCTGCCACGAACAGCAGGGCGAATAGATAGGTCTTTACGTTGCCGAAAGGCAGGGAATAAAGTTTTGCAGATGTTTCCATTTGTATAATATTATGCATTAATTGATAAATCTATTTTTAGTATGACTATTTAAAACAGAAAAGGTTTAGTCAAATCTTCACCAATTCATATTTCATGGTTCCCAATCCGATTTTCTCGGCATGGCGCAACCCAGCAAGCCAGTCCGTGTCGGGGTGCATCAAGTGGAATTTGTCGCATCCGCACAAGTCATCATGCTCGTGTGCCGTGGCGAGGCAATTGTTGCCGTGCAGTATCGGGGCTTGGATGACCATATCTGCACATGCCTTGTCCAGTGCAACCGGGTCTGCCGAAGCCAGGATGCCGAGGTCGGGCACGATGGCGGCATCGTTGTGGTTCCAGCAGTCGCATTCGGGAGATACGTTCATGATGAAGCTGATGTGGAAATGGGGCTTGCCCATAACGACAGCGAGGGCATATTCCGCAATCTTGTAGTTCAGACGCTCGGAGGTATCTTCGGCTCCCATCACGGCACCGTCGTGCTGGCAGAGGGCTACGCACTGTCCGCAACCTACGCATTTGGTGTAGTCTATTTCTGCCTTGCGGCTGGTATTGAGGTGCACGGCGTCGTGTGCGCAATGCTTCACGCAGATGTTGCAGCCTATGCAGTTTTCTACGTCAATCTTGGGTTGCGAGGCGCAGTGCAGTTCCAGCTTTCCGCCTACGCTGGCACATCCCATGCCCAGATTCTTCAAGGCGCCGCCGAAACCGGCTTGTTCGTGTCCCTTGAAGTGATTCATACTGATTACAATATCGGCATCGGCTATCGCTGTACCGATTTTGGGTGCCGGACAATATTCCCCGTTCAGAGGGATTTCGCGGTAGTCCGTTCCCTTCAGTCCGTCGCCGATAATGACCTGGCACTGGGCCGAGATAGGGTTAAAGCCATTCTCCATCGCACTTTGCAAGTGGTCTACAGCATTGGCACGACGACCGGAATACAGCGTGTTGCAGTCCGTCAAGAAAGGTTTGGCTCCCAGGCTGCGGAGCAGGGTTGCCATTCGAGCTGCATAATTGGGACGCAAGTATGCCAGGTTTCCGGGTTCGCCGAAATGGATTTTAATGGCAGCAAAGCTATCTTTCAAAGGAAGTTGCTCGATGCCTGCCCTTTTCAGCAAGCGTTCCATTTTATCCAAAAGATTGGATGTAGGGGAGGTACGCAAATCAGAGTAGTATACTTTTGCTTTTTCCATGTGTTTTACCTGTTTATAGTGATAGTATCTGCAAAAATAACGGATTATTTCCATATTAATAGGTATATGGCTAAAAAAAGTAGGGAAATCCCTTTTGACAAATAGGGGGATAATAAGAGGTCTATCCATGTTTCTGCCTACCTTTGTGGCAACTAAAAACTCGATAAGATGAAAACAATCAGACTAATTATTGCGGGACTGGTAATGACGATGGGATTCAGCAGTTGTTCCAGTTTGTTTTATGATGCTAAGGTAGATGTGTTGAACAGTATCCAGAAGGGGATGAGCAGGCAGGAGGTCACCAAGATATTGGGAACTCCAGAGTATCGCCGCTTCGACCGGGATATAGAAGAATGGGAATATTCCAGAGTGCTGTCCGGTAAAAGTAATATCAGCCGAACTCAGATTGTCGTGACTTTTGAAGGTGGGAGAGTCGTTGCAATGGACTCATTCTCCGGAGAGCCACGTACGTTGCCGGTTGTTCCCAGTGAAGTAGTGATAGATTCTCCAGCTCCGGTTTATGTCAGGGGGATGCACCCCGAAGACTTCCGGCATTTTTATGAAAAAGTGAAGTCCCGCCCTTTCAAGGATGATCAAATCGAAATGATGAGAACTGTTGCCCGAAACAACAGTCTGAACTGTGTGCAATGTGCCAGTTTGATGGCACTATATACTTTTGATGACGACAAGATGAAAGTCCTCAACATATTCGCTCCCAATATCGTAGATCCGGAAAACTACGAAGCGATTTTAGACGTCATTGATTCACTGTTCAAGAAAGACGATGCCAAGAAAATTCTGGGCATACGCTATTAAGAAGCAGGCATGTCGAAACGCATTGTCCGTTGGTGCCAAACACATGATGTATCGGAGGCTGACAGATAATGCGTTTAAGGTAAACAGATAATGCGTTTCGACGAGCTCTTATTCCGATAAAGGAAAGTGCCATAACGGACCGTTCCCGTGCCCTATATCCATGTTTTTCCCCCGGTTTATCGCAGTACCGATATACTCTTTAGCCTTGCAGACCGCTTCATCGAGTTTGCTGCTACCGGCAAGAAATGTAGCTATGGCAGAGGAAAGGGTACACCCCGTGCCGTGCAGGTTACGGCTCTCTATTTTGGGATTGGAATAGAGGATGCATCCGGATGGCAGGACGTCAGCCCCGGCAGAAGGTTGCCGGCAATAAAGCACGTCGCACATGTCATTGCCCTCCAGATGTCCGCCTTTGACGAGAACAGCGGTATTGTATCTGCAGGATAATTCCTGTGCCGCTTGCTGCATCTCCACAGTGCCAGCAATGGTTCGCCCCCAAAGCAGGCTTGCTTCATTCAGGTTGGGAGTAATGAGGGTGCATAGCGGAAACAGTTCCGTCTTAATGACTTGTATGGTTTCTTCGGTCATCAGCCGCCGTCCGCTGGTCGATATCATGACGGGGTCATAGACTATACACTCCGGAGTATATGTCTGAAGACAATCGACAATGGTGGTCACAATACCGGCATCATATACCATACCTATCTTGACGGCATCCGGCCTTAAATCATCCATAACAGAGGTGATTTGTGCCTTAACCATATCCACAGGTATCGGATAAACCGATTGTACTCCCAGTGTGTTTTGTGCAGTAACAGCCGTGATGACGGAAGCGGCATAACCTCCCAAAGCGGAAATGGTCTTTATGTCTGCTTGTATGCCTGCACCGCCCGAACAGTCGGAACCGGCAATGGAAAGGATAATAGGGGGAAGCATGAAATAATTAAAAATTAGAAATTAAAAATTAAAGGGGTGAGAGGAAAGCTGTTTCAGGTGGAGGAAGTGGGGGATGAAAGCTTCCTTCGCTTGCTGCCAGACATCTCCCAGCAGTACGGCACCTCCGAAACCTAAAGCGGCTATTTCCGGAAGATGTTCCAAGGTGATGCCACCCAATGCCATCACCTTTGAGTCGATAATACCAGCTTGCTGCGCCTTCTGCAAGGTATCGCAGGAGTAAGCGGAAGAATAGCCTTCTTTGGATATACTGTCATAAATGGGGCTGAGGAACACATAGTTACAATCTGATTTATGTTTCAACACTTCTTCAAGAGAGTGACAAGAGCGACTGACATGTCCCTTATATCCGGACGGTATCTGCGGATTGCGCCCGTTCAGATGAATTCCTTTCAGACCGAAAACGGATGCCAGCTGGAATTGCTCATGCGTGACAATGCGTGGCATATATTCCATCGGTAGCTGTTGAAGAAAATTCCCCATCTCCTCTGCCGAAGCTCCCGGCTTGCGCAGGTGGAGCATTTCCAAACCGTTTTGGAATAAGGAGGTAACTGCCTCTGCTTCTCCTTCAAAGAATTGCGGCGTGGTAATGACTATCAGTTTCATATCTTTATGGATGTTTGCCTATAGTGAGAGAATATACGACTGCATGGTCCTTAAATCAATCGTCCATAGCTTTCCAGCCAAGGGTTCACCGTAGCCGCAAATCAGTTTCAACACTTCATTGGCTTCTACGCTACCCACAATGGCAGGGGTTACGCCGATAACCGATTTGTCCGGAGATGGCATGAGCAGTGTCCCTTCTTCATCCGGATAGAGGTCACGATAGTTTTTTGCACTCTCACCGTAGCAGAAGACGGACACTTGGCCTTCAAAGCCTTGAATGGCACCATAAACGTAGGGCTTGCCCCAAGCGTTGCATACGTCATTCAGCAAGTAGCGGGTAGCGAAGTTGTCGCACCCGTCTACCACTATATCGTAGTTCCTTATCAGTTCTCCGGCATTCTTCTTGTCCAGACGGAAGGGGTATACTTCCACGTTTACATCGCTGTTCAAACCCTGCACTCTACGGGCGCCACATAGAGGTTTAGGCTGCCCAAGGTCAGCTTCAGCATACAGAACCTGACGTTGAAGATTACTGATGCTGACCTGGTCATCGTCCACCAATCCCAGCGTTCCGACTCCTGCTCCCGCCAGATAGAGGGCAATGGGAGAACCCAATCCTCCCACACCGACTATCAACACCTTGGCATTACGCAGTTTCTCTTGTCCGGCTTCGCCTATTTCAGGGAGGGACGTTTGTCTGGCATATCGGTTCATTTGTTCATTATTATTAAGGTTCTGTATTCGGCCACTCATCTCTTGAAAGCCTTCAAATCAAAACTCGCATCCCAATCTTTCCACACTGGTTCGCGCCCCAGGCGTTTCAATGCTTTGTCCACTTCCACAGCCTTGCGCTCGTCGCTGACGTGAAACTGTTCCAGAGTTTGCGGATAGCTGTAATATCCGCCCGGTTCCGTTTTGCTTTCCGCGCTCATGGTTGTCACACCGAGTGTTGCCATATGGTCGCGTATATCGGCAGGCTCGCGGGTAGAGTAGGATATGTCCACATCATGGTCGAATATCCGCATGGCAAATGTAACTTGTGCCAGTTCGCGGTCGCTCATTACCACATTGGGTTGGAAACCGCCGTTTTCCGAAGGACGCATACGCGGGAAGTTGACGCTGTATTTCGTTTTCCAGTAATGCTTCTGAAGATAACGCAGGTGATACGCCATCATACAGATATCCGTTCTCCATTCTTTCTCCAGACCTATCAGCACACCCATGCCGATGGAATGTACGCCTGCCTGCCCCATGCGGTCGAAACCGTTGACACGCCATTCGAATCTGGACTTCATGCCGCGCGGGTGATAAATGTTATAGTTTGCCTTGTGGTAGGTTTCTTGAAAACAAATCACGCCATTCATGCCGTGTTCTTTCAGCGTTGCATACTCTTCCGTTTTTAAGGGCATCACTTCTATTTTCAGATTGCTGAAGTAGGGTTTTGCCAGGTCCAGTGCACGGGCTATGTAGGGCACGCCTGCTTTGGCCGGATTTTCTCCCGTTACCAACAGCAAATTCTCGAAAGGTGCCAGCTTCTTGATGGCCTTGTATTCGTTCACGATTTCTTCTTCCGTCAGTATGGTACGCGGCATGGGGTTGCTGATATGGAAACCGCAATACACGCAAGAGTTGGTGCAGGAATTCGTGATGTAAAGAGGCACGAACATGGAGATGGTTTTCCCGAATCGTGCCTCGGTGTATTTCTTGCTCAATCGTGCCATCGTCTCCAGATAGGGGGCAGCGGCGGGTGAGATGAGGGCCATGAAGTCCTCTACATTACAATGTTCTTTGGAGAGGGCACGGCGTACATCCGCATCTGTCTTGGCATGGATGCGTGCCGTGGTTTCCTCCCAGGATATATGTTCTAATTCGTCTGAAAACATAGTGCTCTATCAATTCCCATTTATTTCTTTTTTAATTCTCTCGACAACCGCATCGCACAGAAGTTCGGTCCGCACATCGTGCAATACTCCCCATCCACATGCTTCCCTGCATGAAAATAGCTGAACGCACGTTCCGGGTCGAGCGACAAGTCAAACTGGTCTTTCCAGCGGAACTCATAGCGTGCCTTGCTCAGGGCGTTGTCTCGTACTTGTGCGCCGGGGTGTCCTTTGGCAAGGTCGGCGGCATGGGCGGCTATCTTATAGGTGATGACACCTACACGCACATCCTCCTTATCGGGCAGTGCCAGATGCTCTTTGGGAGTGACATAGCAGAGCATCGCCGTACCCAGCCAGCCTATCTGCGCCGCACCGATGGCGGACGTGATATGGTCGTAGCCCGGTGCAATGTCCGTAACCAAGGGGCCGAGCGTGTAGAACGGCGCATTGTGGCATTTCTCTATCTGGCGTTCCATATTCTCCTTAATCTTGTGCATGGGCACGTGTCCGGGCCCTTCGATAAAAGCCTGCACGTTTTTTGCCCAGGCGCGGAGCACAAGTTCGCCCATGGTATCGAGTTCGGCAAACTGCGCTTCGTCGTTGGCATCGTGCGTAGACCCCGGACGCAGCCCGTCTCCCAAAGAGATGGCAACGTCATACTGTGCCAGAATGTCGCAAATGTCATCAAAGTGTTCGTAAAGGAAACTCTCGCGGTCGTGCACCAGGCACCATTTGCTCATGATGCTTCCGCCGCGGCTCACGATGCCGCACAGACGCTTGTCGGCCAGGTGCACATTGTGGCGGCGGATACCAGCGTGGATGGTGAAGTAGTCCACGCCTTGTTCGCACTGTTCAATCAAGGTATCGCGGTAGAGCTCCCACGTGAGGTCTTCCACTCTGCCGTTCACTTTCTCCAATGCCTGATAAATGGGAACCGTACCTACGGGAACCGGACAGTTGCGGATAATCCATTCGCGGGTTTCGTGTATGTTCTCGCCCGTGGAGAGGTCCATCAGCGTGTCGCCGCCCCATTTGCAGCTCCACAATGCTTTCTCTACCTCTTCTTCGATGCCCGAGGTGGTGGCGGAGTTTCCGATATTGGTATTTATCTTCACCAGGAAGTTACGGCCTATAATCATCGGCTCTGCTTCGGGATGGTTGATGTTGGCAGGAAGCAGGGCGCGTCCGGCAGCAATCTCCTGGCGTACAAATTCCGGTGTGATGTGCGTCTCTATTCCCAGCTCCGCGCAGTTCATGTTCTCGCGAATCGCCACATACTCCATTTCAGGCGTGATGATGCCTTGTTTGGCATAGTACATCTGTGTGCAGCATTTTCCTTGAAGGGCGCGGTAGGGCAGGGTGATATGCTCAAAGCGCAGAGAGTCGAGCGACCGGTCGTCGCGGCGCATGCGCCCGTACTCCGACGTTATTTCGGAAAGCTGCTCCACATCGCCGCGTTTCAGTATCCACGGCTCACGCAGACGGGGCAGCCCTTTCTTCAAATCCACTTCGACGGCAGGGTCGCTGAACGGTCCGCTGGTATCATACACATACACTTCCGGATTCGGAGTAAGTACCTTTTCTCCATCAACGAAGTTCGTACTGGGCACTTGCTCCACCTTGCGCATAGCTACGCGCAATTCGGGAAACAAGGTGCCCGGCAAATATACTTTCTCGGAACGGGGGAATTTTATCTTCTGGTTCATTGCATTGTCAGTTTTATAGGTTCAAAAAAGCCGTCAGCGGTGAGCTGGCTTCCGCAACAAAATTATCTGCCTGTATGCCCAGACCTGCTTCGTATGCCATGCGTCCCGCCTCTACAGCCTGCTTGAACGCTACCGCCATGGCCACGGGGTCGCCCGCCACTGCAATGGCAGTATTCACCAAGCAAGCCGAAGCGCCCATTTCCATAGCCTCTGCCGCATGGCTCGGGGCACCGATACCGGCATCCACCACTACGGGGATATTGGCTTGCTCAATGATTATCCTCAAGAAATCCCTTGTCTGCAGTCCTTTGTTTGTGCCGATAGGAGCACCCAGCGGCATGACGGTGGCGGCACCTGCCTCTTCCAGTCTCTTGCACAGTGTGGGGTCGGCCTGGCAATAGGGCAGTACCACAAATCCTAACTTGACCAGTTCCTCCGTGGCTTTCAGCGTCTCCACAGAATCCGGCAACAGATAGCGGGGGTCGGGGTGTATCTCCAGTTTCAGCCAGTTCGTGCCAAAAGCTTCACGCGCCATCTGTGCGGCAAAAACAGCTTCTTCGGCATTGCGCACGCCGGAGGTATTGGGCAGAAGCTGGATACCGGGATGCTGTATGTGCACCAGCATATCATCTTCCTTGTTGTCCAGTTCAATTCGTTTCATTGCCACCGTCACCATTTCCGTGCCGGATGCCAAGATGGATTGTTCCATCACTTCATCGGAATTGAACTTTCCGGTTCCTAAAAACAGACGGGAGTTGAACTCACGTCCCGCAATCACTAATTTTTCCATATCAGTCGTCATATATTAATTCTTTATTTTTCATTCTCCATTAAAGAAATGATTCTTTTCATTTCATCTGCCGGACTATCGGCATGCAGTACCGTACCGGAAAGGGCAATCCCACTTACCCCCGTCTGCATAATGGCTGGAATATCCGCTATGGTTATTCCACCGATGGCTACTATCGGAAGGTGTATATCCTTCTCCTGCATCCGGTGGATGATAGCTGTATATCCTTCCAGTCCCAATATCGGACTCAGATTCTTCTTGGTAGTGGTGTAGCGGAAGGGGCCGCAGCCTATGTAGTCGGCACCGGCTTTGTAGTGTTGCAGTACATCCTCAAAAGTATTGGCGGTACCGCCTATAATGTACTCCGCGCCCAGAATCCGGCGTGCGTCGGCTATGGGCATGTCTTTCTTTCCAAGATGTACGCCGTCGGCATGCAGTTTTCGTGCCAGTTCCACATGGTCGTCAATGATGAAGGTGGCACCGTATTGCCGGCAAAGGGCCTGCACTTCCAAAGCTACGGGTTCTATCGTTTCCACCGGGGTGTCTTTCATGCGCAGTTGCACCCAGCTGCAACCGCCCTCAAGAGCCATGCGTGCAGCATCCAGATACGAATATCGTTCCGTATAGTGCGTGATGAACTGCATTCCTCCGTTTTTCAGTCTCTCGTCCTTCATCTTCCTCACCCTCCGCAAGCTGCTTTGATAATGATGATGGACATGTATTCCCTCAGGGCGCATTTTGTCCATTCCGTGCGAAGTACAATACGGTTGTCTACGGCCACGGCAATGCCTTGCATCGGTAGGGCAAGTTCCTCGATAAGTTGTGAAAGGGTAGTGGCGCCGGTTTTCACTTCCTTGTTGTTGACCAATACTTTCATTTTTCTGTTCATTAAGAAATAAAACAAATGGAAGTAAATACAAAGAAGCGTCTTTACGGCAAGTTCAGTGAAGAAAAAAATATCCAATTCCTACGGCAGTACTAACTGCATCAGGTTCGAGGGTATAATCTCAGCCCGTCGGGGCACCCCTTTGTCTTTACGGCAACAAAGGTAAGGGAAAATCGGAAATAAAAAACAAAAGAACGTACTTTTTATTTCAGTGATTACTTTTTGTTTACTCGCGCCCCTTTGTGGCACGTATCTTTTTCAGCGTATTCCGAACAGTGGTTCTGACTCCCGTTGAATAAAATGGCCTACTAAAACAAGAAAGGCTGTCTATTTGAAGAAAGACAGCCTTGAAAATATTCTATTTAAGGAATTATGCAATCCCGTGAGCCGTAGCTTCCGGTGCAATCTTCTTGATAAGACCTTGCAGCACTGCACCAGGACCGCACTCTGTGAAGTCCGTAGCACCATCGGCAACCATGTTCTTCACTGTTTGCGTCCAACGTACCGATGCTGTCAGCTGAGCCACCAGGTTCTTCTTGATTTCTACCGGGTCAGTATGAGGCATAGCGTCTACATTCTGATATACAGGGCACTTCGGAGTGTGGAACTCGGTTGCGTTGATAGCCGCTTCCAGTTCAACTTTGGCAGGGTTCATCAACGGAGAGTGGAATGCACCGCCTACTTTCAAAGGCAAAGCACGTTTCGCTCCGGCAGTTTTCATCAGTTCGCAAGCTTTGTTGATGCCTTCGATGGAACCGGAAATTACAATCTGTCCCGGGCAGTTATAGTTGGCTGCCACGCAAACTTCACCTTCAGCACTTACTTGAGCGCAGATTTCCTCAACCTTTTCATCCGGCAGGGCGATAATGGCAGCCATTGTAGAAGGCTGTGCCTCACAGGCTTTCTGCATAGCCATGGCACGGGCATAAACCAGCTTCAAGCCGTCTTCAAAGCTTAACGCACCAGCAGCAACCAATGCGGAGAACTCGCCGAATGAGTGACCGGCGGTCATCTCCGGCTTAAAGTCATCGCCCATGCAGAGGGCGGAAATAACGGAATGAAGGAACACGGCAGGTTGGGTAACTTTAGTCTGGCGCAGGTCTTCATCTGTTCCGTTGAACATAATATCAGTAATACGATATCCGAGGATATCATTTGCTTTTTCAAAAAGTTCTTTGGCCAAAGCCGAATTTTCGTACAGGTCTTTACCCATTCCTACGAATTGGGCGCCTTGACCCGGAAATACAAATGCTTTCATCTTCATTAATTTTTAGTGTTTAATAAAAAGTGGTGCAAAGGTATAGGTTTTTCTGATAATCACCGCACAAACGGATGTTTTTTGTGCAATGCCCTTACTTTAAGGAGGGAAGCTAAAATACAATATGTATGCTTGGGCCTTCTGTGGTATCCGGAGGCTGAAATACTTATAAATGAAACACTTTCTCCTTATTGTACTTCCTACAATTAGACCTCTTGTATATTCTTGTAAATTACATATTGTATTCCATACGATAACAACTGAAAATGATATTGTATAAAGTAAGATATGTATTCAGTTGAAAAATAATGCTTTATAACATTATAAAAATAACCTTTTCCTTTATTGCATATTTGAAAAACCTCATTATATTTGCAGCGCTTAAACGAAAATATTATGCAAAACGTGGAACAAAATACGCCGTTGGCAAACAATCATATTTCGGTAGACTGTGTGGTGATTGGTTTTGACGGAGAACAGCTAAAGGTTCTGCTGATTAAGCGTGCAGGAGAGGAAGAAGGAGAAATCTTTCATGATATGAAGCTTCCCGGAAGTTTGATTTACATGGATGAGGATTTGGATGAAGCTGCCCAGCGGGTTCTGAATGAACTGACGGGACTTAAGAACGTAAATCTGATGCAGTTCAAGGCGTTCGGCTCCAAGAAACCGCACCAAAGACCCCAGAGACGTGCATTGGCTGGAACGTGCCATGCAGTCCAAAGTAGAGCGTATCGTGACCATCGCTTATCTTTCTCTCGTAAAGATAGACCGCGCATTGAACCGTGATTTGGACAATTATCAAGCTAGTTGGGTAGCCATGCCGGATATAAAGGCACTGGCTTTCGACCACAACCTTATCATAAAGGAGGCGATAACCTACATCCGCCAGTATATCGAGTTCAACCCGTCCTCTCTTTTCGACCTGCTTCCGCGTAAGTTCACCGCATCCCAGCTTCGCACTTTGTACGAACTGGTGTATGACAAGCAGTACGACGTACGCAATTTCCATAAAAAAATTGCCTTGATGGAGTATGTCGTCCCCCTGGAAGAAAAACAGCAGGGCGTGGCCCACCGGGCGGCACGCTACTACCGTTTCGACAAAAAGATATACAATAAAATCCGACGGTAGCCGGATTGTAAATTCTTCATATCACTTTCATTTTAATATTGATAGAAATGTATTTATTAGGATATGACATCGGCAGCTCGTCCGTTAAAGCGAGCTTGGTAAATGCAGAAAGCGGCAAGTGTGTATCGTCTGCCTTCTTCCCCAAGACTGAAGCGGAAATTATCGCAGTGAAGCCCGGCTGGGCAGAGCAAGACCCCGGAAACTGGTGGGAAAACTTGAAACTGGCCACACAAGCGGTATTGGCAGAATCCGGAGTAAACGCAGAAGACATCAAGGCGATCGGTATCTCTTATCAGATGCATGGCTTGGTATGTGTAGATAAAAACCAGCAGGTGTTGCGTCCTGCCATTATCTGGTGCGACTCCAGAGCCGTGCCCTACGGACAAAAGGCTTTCGAAACATTGGGAGAGGAGACTTGCCTTTCACATCTGCTGAATTCTCCGGGCAACTTCACGGCCTCCAAACTGGCTTGGATTAAGGAGAATGAGCCTTCCGTTTACGAAAAGATTCATAAGATAATGCTGCCGGGCGACTATATCGCCATGAAGTTGAGCGGTACCATCTGTACCACGGTGTCCGGTTTGTCCGAAGGCATGTTCTGGGATTTCAAGAACAACCGGGTAGCAGACTTCCTGATGAAATATTACGGATTCGATTCCTCGCTGATAGCCGACATCAGACCGACTTTCTCCGAGCAGGGACGTGTCAATGCTGCTGCAGCCGCAGAGCTGGGTCTGAAAGAAGGTACGCCTATCACTTACCGTGCCGGCGACCAGCCCAACAATGCCCTTTCCCTGAATGTATTCAATCCGGGTGAAATTGCTTCTACCGCCGGAACGTCCGGCGTGGTATACGGCGTGAACGGTGAGGTGAACTACGACCCGAAATCGCGTGTCAACACCTTTGCACACGTCAACCATGCTGCCGGGCAAACCCGTCTGGGTGTTCTGCTGTGCATCAATGGTACGGGTATCCTCAACTCGTGGGTGAAGCGCACCGTTGCTCCCGAAGGCATCTCCTACAGCGATATGAATCTGCTGGCGGCGCAAGCTCCCATCGGCAGTGCCGGTATCAGCATCCTGCCTTTTGGCAACGGTGCCGAACGTATGCTGGAAAACAGGGAAACGGGCTGTTCCATTCAAGGAGTCAACTTCAACCAGCACGGCAAGCAACATATTATCCGTGCGGCACAGGAAGGTATCGTATTCTTCTTTCAAGTATGGTATCGACATTATGGAGCAGATGGGCATTCCCGTACAGAAAATTCATGCAGGCAAGGCTAATATGTTCCTCAGCCCGCTGTTCCGCGAGACATTGGCCGGTGTGACGGGAGCTGTCATCGAACTGTATGATACCGACGGCTCTGTAGGTGCCGCCAAAGGCGCCGGAATCGGTGTGGGCATATACAAGGACAACAACGAAGCATTTGCCACGCTTGAGAAGCTCGAGGTGATAGAGCCGAAAGTGGCAGACCGCCAGGCTTATGCCGACGCATATGCGCGCTGGAAACACTGGGTAATGTGCTAATGTGCACATTAAAACGTTAGCACGTTAAAACAATAAATTAATAATTAACCCCGTGATGAATGTGTCTGTCATTGGCACATTCTCACATTAAAACATTAAATTCTTATGGCAACAAAAGAGTATTTTCCCGGAATAGGAAAGATTAAATTCGAAGGTAAAGAGAGCAAGAACCCGATGGCATTCCGTTATTACGATGCCGATAAAGTAATCATGGGTAAGAAAATGAGCGAATGGTTGAAGTTCGCCATGGCATGGTGGCACACTCTTTGCGCAGAAGGTGGTGACCAATTCGGTGGCGGAACAAAGAAATTCCCCTGGAACGGTGAGGCTGACAAGGTTCAGGCTGCCAAGAACAAAATGGACGCCGGCTTTGAATTCATGCAGAAAATGGGTATCGAATACTACTGCTTCCACGATGTAGACCTCTGCGAAGAAGCCGAGACCATTGAAGAATACGAAGCCAACTTGAAGGAAATCGTAGCGTATGCCAAGCAGAAACAAGCAGAAACCGGCATCAAACTGTTGTGGGGTACTGCCAACGTATTCGGCCATGCCCGCTACATGAATGGTGCAGCCACCAACCCCGATTTCGATGTTGTGGCACGTGCCGCCATCCAAATCAAAAACGCCATCGACGCTACTATCGAACTGGGAGGTTCAAACTATGTATTCTGGGGCGGTCGCGAAGGCTACATGTCATTGCTGAATACAGACCAGAAGCGTGAGAAAGAGCACCTCGCACAGATGTTGACCATCGCCCGCGACTATGCACGTGCACGCGGCTTCAAGGGTACGTTCCTGATTGAGCCGAAGCCGATGGAACCGACCAAGCATCAATATGACGTAGACACGGAAACGGTTATCGGCTTCCTGAAGGCCCATGGTCTGGACAAAGACTTCAAAGTGAACATCGAAGTGAACCACGCCACACTGGCAGGCCATACTTTCGAACACGAACTTGCCGTAGCAGTAGACAACGGTATGCTGGGTTCTATCGATGCCAACCGCGGTGACTACCAGAACGGCTGGGATACAGACCAGTTCCCTATTGACAACTACGAGCTGACACAAGCCATGATGCAAATCATCCGCAACGGCGGTTTCGGCGATGGCGGTACAAACTTCGATGCCAAGACACGCCGTAACTCTACCGACCTTGAGGACATCTTCATTGCTCACATCGCAGGTATGGACGTAATGGCACGTGCATTGGAAAGCGCAGCCAAACTGCTCGAAGAGTCTCCTTACAAGAAGATGCTTGCCGACCGCTACGCTTCTTTCGACAGTGGTAAAGGCAAGGAATTTGAAGATGGCAAACTGACACTGGAAGATGTCGTAGCCTACGCAAAAGCTAACGGCGAACCGAAACAGACCAGCGGCAAACAAGAATTGTACGAAGCAATCGTAAATATGTACTGCTAATAATGATCAATGTTTAGTGATTAGTGGTTAATAAGTTGCGCATGAGGTGTTTCAATATTAATCATTAATCGCTAATCATTAATCGCTAATCATTAACCATTAATCATTAATATCATGAATTATACAGAAAAAGGCAGTAAACTCTACCTCTTCTCTATTGTGCTGGTAGCCGTCATCGGGGGCTTGCTTTTCGGCTACGATACAGCAGTCATATCCGGTGCCGATAAAGGGCTTCAGGCATTTTTTATGGGTGCCTCCGATTTTGTCTACACAGATACGATTCACGGCATTACCTCTTCCAGTGCACTTATCGGATGTATCATCGGTAGTGCTCTTTCGGGATTCTTCGCATCCAATCTGGGACGTAAGAATTCTCTTTTCATAGCCGGCGTCTTGTTCTTTCTGTCGGCATTGGGCTCCTACTACCCGGAATTCCTTTTCTTCGACTATGGTGTTCCTTCCTATTCCTTGCTCGTGGCATTCAATTTCTACCGTGTATTGGGAGGAATCGGCGTAGGTTTGGCATCGGCCATCTGCCCGATGTATATTGCGGAAATTGCGCCGAGCAACATTCGCGGAACTCTGGTGTCGTGGAATCAGTTTGCCATTATCTTCGGTCAGTTGGTGGTTTACTTCGTGAATTTCCTTATTCTGGGCGAGAATTCAAATCCGGTGATAAAGGCCATTGAAGGAGTCAACCAGATTCTGAATCCCGAAGCGGCAGCATGGACCACAGAGATAGGATGGCGTCTGATGTTTGTCAGTGAGGCTGTTCCTGCAGGAGTCTTTGCGTTGCTCGTACTGTTTGTTCCCGAAACGCCACGCTATCTTGCCATGAGTGGCAAGGATGATAAGGCACTCCAGGTGTTAAGCCGTATCAACGGCTTGGCTCAGGCAAAGGTTATTCTGTCTCAAATCAAAGCCACGGCAGAGGAAAAGACGGAAAAGCTTTTCACTTACGGCTGGATGGTTATCTTTATCGGTATCATGCTGAGCGTATTCCAGCAGGCTGTCGGCATCAATGCCGTGCTTTATTTCGCTCCGCGTATCTTCGAAACGATGGGAATGGGCAACCCGATGGTTCAAACCGTCATCATGGGTATCATCAATATTCTGTTCACGTTGCTGGCTGTCTTTACAGTCGAGAAATGGGGACGTAAACCGCTGCTCATCTCGGGGTCTATCGGCATGGCGATAGGTGCTTTCGGAGTAGCTCTTTGCAACGTTGTGGCAGGGCTTCCTCCCATGTTGGCTGTTGTCAGCATCATGGTTTACAGCGCTTCATTCATGTTCAGTTGGGGACCTATCTGCTGGGTACTGATTGCCGAAATCTTCCCGAACACCATCCGTGGCGCTGCGGTAGCCATTGCGGTGGCATTCCAATGGATATTCAATTTCATTGTATCTTCCACCTTCGTACCTATGTACAATATGAGTTTGGGAGATATGGGAGACAAGTTCGGGCACATGTTTGCTTATGGCTTATACGGAATCATCTGTGTGGTGGCTGCTCTGTTTGTCTGGAAGCTTGTTCCCGAAACGAAAGGCAAGACACTGGAAGACATGACCAAGCTGTGGAAGAATAGAAGAAACAATAGATAAGACCGTCATTGAAACTGTCCATATAAGACGGGAAAGAGGAGGCCTGATGAATGCCTCCTCTTTTTGTTATCAATTCCGTATCTTTTCCCTTATCCGTTCAAGATGGGAAAGAAAAATCTTCGGAGGGGAAGATAACATGTAAGGATAAACCGTACCTTTGCACTGTTTTTAATCAGGAATAGCAAGAAAGTTATGGATTCAATGAAAATCAATAAGGTGCAGATACGCAATCTGCAGATTGAAGATTATGACCAGTTGGCACAATCGTTTACGCGCGTTTATTCAGACGGAAGCGATGTGTTCTGGACGCACAAACAAATAGAAAAACTGATACGCATCTTCCCCGAGGGGCAGATTGTGACGGTGGTTGACGAGAAAATCGTGGGCTGTGCGCTTTCCATTATCGTGAATTACGACGATGTGAAGAACGACCACACCTATGCCCAGGTTACGGGCAAGGAAACTTTCAATACGCACAATCCCAAAGGAAATATCCTTTACGGCATCGAGGTATTTATCCATCCGCAATACCGTGGCCTGCGTCTGGCACGCCGTATGTATGAATACCGCAAGGAACTTTGCGAGACATTGAACCTGAAGGCAATCATGTTTGGCGGACGTATCCCCAACTACTACAAATATGCCGATCAAATCCGCCCCAAGGAGTACATAGATAAGGTGAAGCAAAAGGAAATCTTCGACCCGGTGCTTACTTTCCAGCTCTCCAACGATTTCCATGTGCGCAAGGTGATGCGCAACTATCTTCCCAACGATGAGGAATCCAAGCATTATGCCTGCCTGCTGCAATGGGACAATATCTATTACCAAGCCCCCACACAAGAGTTCGTAAACCCCAAAACCACCGTCCGCGTCGGTCTGGTGCAATGGCAGATGCGTACCTACAAGACACTGGACGACCTCTTTGAGCAAGTGGAGTTCTTTGTGGATGCCGTGAGCGACTATAAGAGCGACTTTATCCTTTTCCCCGAATACTTCAACGCGCCGTTGATGGCAAAATTCAACAATGAGGGCGAGTCGCAGGCCATCCGAGGACTGGCGGCCTATACCGAGGAAATCAGGGAGCGTTTCGTCAAGCTCGCCATCAGTTACAACATCAACATCATCACGGGCAGTATGCCGCTTATCAAGGAAGAGGACGGACGTTTGTACAACGTAGGTTTCCTTTGCCGCCGCGACGGAACGTACGAAATGTACGAAAAGATACACGTCACTCCCGACGAGATAAAGTCCTGGGGACTGAGCGGAGGCAAGTCCATCCAAACTTTCGATACGGACTGTGCTAAGATAGGCGTGCTGATATGCTACGATGTAGAGTTCCCCGAACTGAGCCGCATCATGGCGGACCAAGGCATGCAGATACTCTTTGTTCCTTTCCTTACCGATACGCAGAATGCTTACAGCCGCGTAAAGGTGTGCGCCCATGCTCGTGCCATCGAAAACGAGTGCTTTGTAGTGATAGCCGGCAGTGTAGGCAATCTTCCCCGCGTGCACAACATGGACATCCAGTATGCCCAGTCGGGTGTGTTCACCCCCTGCGACTTCGCTTTCCCCACAGACGGCAAGCGTGCCGAAGCCACTCCGAACACCGAAATGATTCTTGTGTCGGATGTGGATCTGGACTTGCTGAATGAACTGCATACCTACGGCAGTGTACGCAACCTGAAAGACCGGAGAGGCGATTTGTACGAGGTGAAGATGAAAAGATGACTTTCCCGAATGCCACACTCGGTTGCCTCCAATGCCACACCTTATTCTCCGAAATGCCACACTTCATCGTCCGGAATGCCATAGGTTTCGGACAACGGAGTGTGGCATTTCAGCTGCTGAAGTGTGGCATCCGGGACGATGAAGTATGGCATTTCGGATGGTAATTCCATAGTTTATCCGTATCTTTACAAAACTTTTATTCTAAAAAACAGAAACAATGGCCAAGAAAGCTCTCTCTGCTCCCGAAATACCTCTCTGCATCAATGTGTTGCGATTACTTAACTACCGTCTGGCTCCCGACGAGCTGATTCTGTTCGACTGGCTTACAGTAAAACAGATTTCTTTTAAATACAAGCCTTTCCATTACTCCCAGGCGCGTGTAGAGGAAGAAACCCGTATCCGCCGTACCCGGCAGGAAGTCATCATTAAGCAATTCTCGGCCTTGGGCTTCTTGAAAACCGACATAAAGGTCAATTCCGTCACCCGTGGACGTGTCCGCTATTACTCCGTGGACTTCAGTGTACTTGCCGACGTGGATGTCCTGGTAGAAATCATCATGCCCCAAACCACGCTCTTCCGTGACTTCATCCTCTACTTTGCCTACCACGCCACTATGCAGAAGAAGAGCAAGGAAGAACAACTGAAGCCTGCCTCCGCCATAAATCACGAGGCTGCCGCCCGAATCTATCAACTGCTGAGCCAAGTCTATGACGAGCGCCGCCAATACTATAATGATGGGGGACTGACCGGAGATGTGAAGCCTGAACGCTCGAAATCTGCCATGCAATTGCAGCATAACAAACCCATAGAACGTAAACTGGCAAAGTTGGCAGACTACTACAACGATAACAGCATCAAAAACGCCTTTCTTGCCTATGTGGACGAAATCCTGACCCAAAAGAAAGAACCCGAAAACCTGATGTATTACTTTCTCTCTTTCGATGAGACATCGGATTGTTTCGGAGTGGTGAATCATTACCTTAATTATTTCACCTTGCATTATAGTTACAGCAGCAACAGTTGAAGTCTATCCGCTGATGATGCTATTATTATTTCTTTTAATATAATACTTTATTATTCTTTCCCATGCTGTTCTCTGCACGCTTATTGCTGATTGCGGCAATAGCATTCGCAGAATTCTACATACCATTTGTTGAACTCAGCAAAATAGCCCTCTCATTTGTTGTTTTCAACGTAGTTTTCAGGGGGTAGGTTTTGGCAAATTCTGCGTTTTTTGTCGTTTTTTGCTTAGGGAACCCTGCATTGCCCCAAACGACATCTACAGATGCACTTCTATGTACTAATTCGGGAAAAGAGAAAAGAGGGACAGTGTTGAGTGAGCGAATATTTTTTAAAATCGTACCTGCATATTTTTTTGTTCTTAAAAAGTCTCTTGTATTTAAGTTTTTTGTAAATTTGCACCCTTAAAATGGAGAAGGTAGCTTTTGACGTACCAAATGCCTATCAAGAGTATCTTCAATCGTAAATCGTAAATAGTCAAATCGTAAATATCAAGATGGGTAAGAAGTTTGCCGAATATTCAAAGTTTGACCTTTCGGAAATAAACAAGGAAGTGTTGAAGAAATGGGACGAAAACCAGGTTTTCGCCAAGAGTATGACAGAACGTGAAGGTTGTCCTTCTTTCGTGTTTTTCGAAGGACCGCCCTCGGCCAATGGCATGCCGGGTATTCACCATGTAATGGCGCGCTCCATTAAGGATATTTTCTGCCGCTACAAAACCATGAAGGGCTTCCAGGTGAAGCGCAAAGCCGGATGGGATACTCATGGACTGCCCGTGGAACTGGGTGTGGAAAAAGCACTCGGCATTACGAAAGAGGATATTGGCAAGACTATTTCCGTAGCAGAATACAATGCTGCCTGCCGCAAGGACGTCATGAAGTTCACCAAGGAATGGGAAGACTTGACGCACAAGATGGGCTACTGGGTGGACATGACGGACCCGTATATCACCTATGACAACCGTTACATCGAAACGTTGTGGTGGCTGTTGAAGCAACTTCACAAGAAAGGACTCCTTTATAAAGGATATACCATACAACCTTATTCTCCTGCTGCCGGAACCGGACTCAGCTCGCACGAGTTGAACCAGCCCGGATGTTACCGTGACGTAAAAGACACGACCATGGTGGCACAGTTCAAGATGAAGCATCCGAAACCGGAAATGGCAGAGTGGGGAACTCCTTACTTCCTGGCATGGACCACTACTCCGTGGACGTTGCCCAGCAACACTGCGCTCTGCGTCGGTCCCAAGATAGACTACGTGGCCGTACAGACCTACAACGGCTATACGGGCGAGAAGATGACTGTTGTCTTGGCAAAAGCACTGCTCTACACTCACTTCAACAAAAAAGCGGAAGGCATTGCATTAGAGGATTATAAGCCGGGTGATAAGCTGATACCTTTCAAGATAGTAGGTGAGTACAAAGGCCCCGATTTGGTAGGTATGGAGTACGAACAGCTCATCCCTTGGGTGAAACCGATAGACGTTGCCGAAGACGGTAGCTGGACTCCCAGCGACAAAGGTTTCCGTGTAATTTCTGGTGACTATGTGACGACTGAAGACGGTACGGGTATCGTACACATTGCCCCGACCTTTGGTGCGGACGATGCTTTTGTGGCACGCGCTGCAGGTATACCGTCCTTGTTCATGATAAACAAGAAGGGTGAGACCCGCCCGATGGTAGACCTCACCGGTAAGTTCTTCTTGATTGACGAACTGGACGAGGAGTTTGTAAAGGCATGTGTCAATGCAGACCTTTACAAAGACTATCAGGGCAAGTGGGTAAAGAATGCCTATGACCCTCAATTCACTGTAGACGGCAAGTATGATGAGCAGGCTGCACAAGCTGCCGAATCATTGGATATCGAACTCTGCATGATGATGAAAGCCGCCCGCCAGGCATTCAAGATAGAGAAACACGTGCACAACTATCCGCATTGCTGGCGTACGGACAAACCGGTGCTGTACTACCCGTTGGATAGCTGGTTTATCCGCAGTACCGCCTGCAAGGAGCGTATGATAGAGTTGAACAAGACCATCAACTGGAAACCGGAAAGTACCGGTACGGGACGCTTCGGCAAGTGGCTGGAAAACTTGAACGACTGGAACCTGAGCCGTTCGCGCTACTGGGGTACTCCGTTGCCTATCTGGCGTACAGAGGACAATAGCGAGGAAAAATGTATCGAGTCCGTAGAGGAACTTTACAACGAAATAGAGAAATCCGTAGCTGCCGGCTTGATGCAGTCCAATCCTTACAAGGAGAAGGGCTTCCAGCCGGGTGTATATACCAAAGAGAATTACGACAAGATAGACTTGCACCGTCCTTACGTGGACGATGTCATCCTTGTTTCTAAAGACGGCAAACCCATGAAGCGCGAATCGGATTTGATTGACGTATGGTTCGACTCTGGCTCCATGCCGTATGCGCAGATACACTATCCGTTCGAGAACAAGGAACTGTTGGACAGCCACCAGGTATATCCCGCCGATTTCATCGCAGAAGGTGTGGACCAGACACGCGGCTGGTTCTTCACGTTGCACGCCATCGCTACAATGGTGTTCGACAGTATTTCTTATAAGGCTGTCATTTCCAACGGCTTGGTGCTCGACAAAAATGGTAACAAGATGTCCAAGCGTTTGGGCAATGCCGTAGACCCGTTCTCTACCATCGAGAAATACGGTTCCGACCCCTTGCGCTGGTACATGATTACCAATTCTTCTCCGTGGGACAACCTGAAGTTCGACGTAGACGGAGTGGAAGAGGTGCGCCGCAAATTTTTCGGAACCTTATATAATACGTATTCTTTCTTTGCCCTCTATGCCAACGTGGACGGATTTGAATACAAGGAAGCCGATGTGCCCATGGCGGAACGTCCGGAAATAGACCGCTGGATTATCTCCGTGCTGAACACATTGGTGAAGGATGTGGATAACTGCTACAACGAATATGAGCCTACCAAAGCCGGACGATTGATTTCGGACTTCGTGAACGACAATCTCTCCAACTGGTATGTCCGCCTGAACCGTAAACGTTTCTGGGGCGGCGGCATGACGCAGGATAAGCTCTCTGCATTCCAGACACTCTATACATGCCTCGAAACCGTGGCTAAGCTGATGGCACCCATCGCTCCGTTCTATGCTGATATGCTCTATTCCGACCTGATTGCAGCTACGGGACGCGACAACGTGGTCTCCGTTCACCTTGCCAAGTTCCCCGAATACAAGGAAGAGATGATAGACAAGGGATTGGAAGTCCGCATGCAAATGGCACAGGACGTTACTTCTATGGTATTGGCGCTGCGCCGTAAGGTGAACATCAAAGTCCGCCAACCGCTACAGTGCATCATGGTTCCGGTAGTGGACGAAGAGCAACGTGCCCACATCGAAGCCGTAAAAACACTTATCATGAACGAGGTGAACGTAAAGGAAATCAAGTTTGTGGACGGTGCAGCCGGTGTGCTTGTGAAGAAAGTGAAGTGCGACTTCAAGAAGCTGGGCCCGAAATTCGGCAAGCAGATGAAAGCCGTTGCCGCAGCCGTTGCCGGAATGCCGCAGGAAGCCATTGCCGAGCTGGAAAAGAACGGCTCCTATACGCTGAATCTGGACGGTGCGGAAGCCGTAATCGAGACATCCGATGTGGAAATCTTCAGTGAAGACATTCCGGGATGGCTGGTGGCCAATGAAGGCAAGCTGACTGTAGCTTTGGAAGTTACCATCACCGAAGAGCTTCGCCGCGAGGGTATTGCCCGCGAATTGGTGAACCGTATCCAGAATATCCGCAAGTCGAGCGGCTTTGAGATAACGGACAAAATAAAGATTACATTATCAAAAAATCCGCAAACGGATGATGCGGTAAATGAATATAAAGACTATATTTGTAACCAGGTTTTAGGAACATCACTGACGCTGGCAGACAACGTAGAAAATGGTACAGAACTGAACTTCGACGATTTCTCGCTGTACGTGAGCGTTGTGAAAGAATGAATTATTAATACTAACGATTAAACACGTAAAGTTATGGCAGAAAAGACAAGATACTCGGATGCGGAATTGGAAGAATTCCGCGCCATTATTCTGGAAAAGTTGGAGTTGGCGCAACGCGACTATGAGTTGCTGAAAGCCAGCCTGACAGGTGCGGACGGTAATGACACCGACGACACATCTCCAACGTACAAGGTGCTGGAAGAAGGAGCAAACACCTTGTCCAAGGAAGAAACGACCCGTCTGGCACAACGCCAGTTGAAGTTTATCCAAGGATTGCAGGCTGCTTTGGTGCGCATTGAGAACAAAACATATGGCATTTGCCGCGAAACCGGCAAACTGATACCGGCAGAGCGCCTTCGTGCAGTGCCCCATGCCACTTTGAGCATCGAAGCTAAAAACAACGGCAAGAAATAAAAATGGGTAAATTCTTTACGAAGGGCCGGATAGCCTGCCTTATTATATTTTCGGTATTGGTTATAGACCAGATTATCAAGATTTGGATAAAGACCCACATGTACTGGCATGAGAGTATCCGGATTACGGATTGGTTCTATATATACTTTACCGAGAATAGTGGTATGGCTTTCGGTATGGAAATATTCGCCAAACTGTTCCTGACCTTGTTCCGCATTGCTGCAGTCACGGTCATTGGCTGGTTTCTGTACAAGTTCGTGAAGCAAGGCATGAAGACCGGATTTATCGTCTGTGTGTCTTTGGTCTTGACGGGAGCCTTGGGAAACATTGTCGACAGTGTGTTCTATGGCGTGCTGTTCAACGAAAGCACCCATTCGCAGATAGCCTCCTTCATGCCTGAAGGAGGGGGATATGCCCCGTGGTTCCATGGCAAGGTGGTGGATATGTTCTATTTCCCCATCATTGATACAAACTGGCCCGCATGGATGCCGTTTGTCGGCGGAGAACATTTCATTTTCTTCAGCCCGATATTCAACTTTGCCGATGCGGCAATCAGTTGCGGTATCATTGCTTTGCTGTTGTTCTACGGCAAGGACTTCAATGATGCCTATCATGCTGCTATAAAGAAATCATGAAAGGAATAAATCGAATTCAATGGTGTAGCGTAGTCCTTCTGGCGTTCAGTCTGACGGCTTGTAAGGTGAAAAGACCTGAGACCGTCCTTCCGGATGCCAAGATGGAAAACGTGCTTTATGATTATCACATAGCCAAAGCTATGGGTGAAGAAGTGCCGTATAACGAAAGTTATAAGCGGGTGCTATACATTGAGTCGGTTTTCAAGAAATATGGCATTACTCAGGCCGATTTTGACTCTTCTATGGTCTGGTTTGCCCGTAACCCGGAAGTACTTACCAAAATCTACGAGAAAGTGAATGTACGGTTGAAAGCCGAGAGAGACGGTATCAACCACTTGATTGCCCTGCGTGACAACAAGCCGAAAGAATCACTTCCCGGAGACAGTATCGACGTGTGGATATGGCAGCATATCTATCAGTTGACGGGTATGCCCCTGGACAACAAGATAACGTTTACGTTGCCATCAGACACCAATTTCCACGACCGTGACACGCTGCGCTGGAGCGTGCGCTTCCGTTTCCACAACGGTGCACCGGACAGCATACATGCTCCGTTGATGGCGATGCAGGTTCTTTACGAAAAGAATGACAGTGTCATCAGTGCCATTCGGAAAGTACAAGACACAGGTGTGGAAACGCTCACCTTGTTTGCCGATACTTTAGGAGAAATCAAGGAAATACGCGGGTTCATCTATTATCCGCAGCAGGAGACTCCACAGCCTTTGCTGGCAGACCGTATCTCACTGATGCGCTATCACGCCACGGACAGCTTGGTCATTGCCCCAAAGGACAGCCTTCAGCAGGCGACAGACTCCCTTCGCAAAGACAGTATCGGAAAACCAGAGAAATTAAAACCTCTGGAAATTCAGGAGCAGGAAAATACCACGACTCCCAGAACCATACGTCCCCGTCCGAAAGCATGAAACGCTACGCTTCCCATTTTCTGTTTCTTCCCGGGCATGGCTATCTGAAACAATATGTGGTGGAGATAGGTGAAGGACAATGTGTATCACGTATCTTCCCATTGACAGAAGAGGTGGAGAATACGGAATGGCTACCGGGAGTCATAGCTTTGCTTACGGAGGCGGAAACAGACTATCCTCATTTTGATACGTGCTGCAATATACTGACGGCAATCCCTCCGCTTATCGAGGAAGAATTGCCTTATTTGATTCCCTGGTTGTTTTTTCCTTTTGATTTTACTACAATGCAGCCTGGCGCCGGAACTCAGCGCAAACTACTGCTGTGGCAATAGCCACGTTCAATGACTCCGAGGTCTCACGGCTGGCGGGATAATTCGGTATGTATAGTTTGCGGTTGATGAGTGCCTCCACTTCTTTTCCGATGCCATTTCCTTCATTACCCATCACAATCAGCCCATTTTTCGAGAGCGGTTGTCCGTACATATTCTCTCCGTCCAGGAAAGTGCCGTAAACGGGAATATCCTTCAGTGAGCGGATGAACTCGGGTAGGGGAGTATAATGCAGTCTGACGCGTGCGATACCTCCCATCGTGGCCTGCACAGTTTTGGGATTGTAGACATCCACCGTGTTGGGCGAACAGAAGATATGTTCTATCCCAAACCAATCAGCAAGGCGGACAATCGTTCCCAGGTTACCGGGGTCTTGCACATCATCCAAAGCCAGACAGAGGGAGTGGCTGATGACGGAAATATCCGTCTCCTCATCCGGCTGCCGGAACACAGCCAGCACTTGTTGGGGAGTTTTCAGCAGGCTGGCACGCGAAAGTTCCTCCTCCGATACTTCCGTGACATCTGTTACGGTGGAGAGAGGGCGGTTCCGGGAAAGCCATTCTGAAGTTGCCAGCAAGAACTGACAAGGAAAATGTCCCAACAAATCCCCTACGAGTTTAGGCCCTTCTGCCAGAAATACCTTGTCTGCCTTCCGGTTCTTTTTCTGCTCCAACGAGTGGATATATTTAATGCGGTTTTTACTTAATGCCATAGAATACACATGTTATCATTTGACAAAAATACGTGATTATTTCAATATAATCAAAAACTCCGCACTCTTCCGGCGTTTTTTATTTCGGGAACAAAAAAATACAAGTATATTTGTAGCTGTTTATGCGCAATTAATGATTCGGTATGGATAAAGGTTTCCGCTACGCGATACTTACTACTATCGTACTTTTGTTGGCTTCCTGTTCTTCTACCAAATATGTGCCTGACGGTTCGTATTTGCTGGATGAAGTGCGCATACATACCGACAATAAGGAAGTAAAACCATCCAATCTCTCCATGTACATCCGCCAGAATCCCAATGCGAAGTGGTTCAGCCTGATAAAGACCCAGTTGTATGTCTACAACTGGTCCGGACGGGACTCTACACGCTGGATAAACCGTACATTGAGGAAATTAGGTGATGCCCCGGTCATATACAGTGAGGAGGAAACCAACCGGACCAGGGAAGAGATTACTAAGGCTGTGCAGAATATGGGCTATATGGGTGCTCTGGTGGAACCGGTACGCCAAGTCAAGAAGAAAAAGATGAAGTTGGTCTATAAGGTGACGACCGGCAAGCCCTATAAAGTGCGTACCTTGAAATATGATATCCGGGACAGTAAAATAAAGGAATACATGCGGCAGGATTCCGCAGTAACCCTATTGTCCGAAGGCATGTATTTTGATGTCAATGTACTGGATGCAGAACGCCAGCGTATCACAAACAAACTGCTTCAGAATGGATATTACAAGTTCAACAAAGAGTACATATCCTATACCGCAGATACCGTCCGTAATTCTTATCTGGTAGATTTGACGTTGCACTTGGCTCCATACAGGCAGCACAACGAGGATACACCGCAGAATCACCGGCAATACACTATCAATAAAGTGAGTTTCATTACCGACTATAATGTGTTGCAGGCATCTGCCTTGAACAGCATTGAGGTGAATGATTCATTGCACTACAAAGGATTCCCCATCTACTACAAAGACAAGCTTTATCTGCGTCCCAAAGTGCTGACCAACAATCTGCGCATCATTCCGGGAACTCTCTACAACGAGCAGAACGTGCAGCGTACCTACTCCAACTACGGACGCCTGCAAGCCCTGAAATATACCAATATCCGTTTTTTCGAAGTGCAGCAGAGTGACAGTGCAAAGCTCAACGCTTATGTGATGCTGACTAGAGGCAAGCATCAGTCCGTATCCTTTGAAGTGGAAGGCACAAACTCTGCCGGCGACTTGGGAGCTGCCGCTTCGGTGGCTTTTCAGCACCGCAACATGTTCAAAGGTTCCGAAACATTCATGTTCAAGCTACGTGGGGCATACGAGGCTGTGTCCGGTCTGCAAAGCGGATTGAACCAGAACTACATAGAACTGGGTGCGGAAGCGACCATCAACTTCCCGCGTTTCATGTTCCCGTTTCTTTCCGGCGATTTCAAGCGGAAGATAAGGGCTACTACCGAGTTCGGATTGCAATACAACTACCAGATACGACCGGAGTTTACGCGTATTGTGGCTTCTGCCGGATGGAGCTACAAATGGGGGGTACAACAACGGCGTTCACAGCATCGCATTGATTTGCTGGATATTAACTATTTGTATATGCCCAGTATAGATTCAACTTTTAGAAAAAAATATCTGGAGAAGGACGAGAACTATATCCTTAAATACAATTACGAAGACCGTTTTATTGTCCGCACCGGCTACAGCTATATCTACAACAGCGCCGGAAGGGCTTTGATGAATAACTCCGGTATCGGAAATTCCTATACCATCCGCCTCAATTTTGAATTGGCGGGTAACTTGTTGTATGCTGTGGCAAAGCTCGGAGGAATGAAGAAGAATGCATTGGGGGAATACACTTTGTTGAACATTCCTTTTGCCCAATACCTGAAAGGCGATTTTGACTTTGCCAAGAATCTGGTCATTGACAACCGCAATTCATTGGCATTTCATTTTGGTGCCGGTATCGCCATTCCATATGGCAATGCAACAATGCTTCCATTTGAGAAACGCTACTTCTCCGGTGGCGCCAACAGTGTGCGCGGATGGTCTGTACGTAATCTGGGACCCGGTTCTTTCCCCGGCGATAATAACTTCATGAACCAGTCGGGAGACATCAAGCTGGATGCCAGCATTGAATACCGCACACGGTTGTTCTGGAAATTCAGAGGAGCCCTCTTTGTAGATGCCGGGAATATCTGGACAATACGGGATTATAAAGACCAGCCGGGAGGTCAGTTTAAATTTGACAAGTTCTATAAGCAGATTGCCGTGGCATATGGTTTGGGATTGCGTCTTGACCTGGATTTCTTTGTATTGCGTTTCGACGGAGGTATGAAGGCCATCAATCCGGCTTATGAAAAGAAAAAAGACCGTTATCCCATTATTCATCCTAAATTCAGCCGCGATTTTGCTTTCCACTTTGCTGTGGGATATCCGTTCTAATGAAAGTTGAAAATGGAAAGTGAGAAATGCTTATTGGGCATCTATGTACCAGCCACTTTCCATTTTCAATTTTCCATTAATTAAAAGCGTAGTACGTGCCAATCATCGTCGCCTGACGTGCTGCTGCCACACCTTGGGCATCCAGCGTCACTGTCATTTCCTCACCGTTCGGAAGGGTCATTTGTGCAGTGCCGTCATTGTTCATTTGCAGCAATTCTGTGCTGACACCATCGGCAACAACATTCCAAGTATTCAACTCTTTGTTGTAAATGAGTTCCATAGAAGCAGTCTCACCTTCTTTGGTGATAGAATAGCCGTTTTCAAGTGTCTCTACCAGGTAGTCACCGTTTTCGCCTTTCACTTTCTTTACATCACCAATGCTGGCCATAGGGTTTGAACCACTCCAGAATTCGATGGAGTTGATGACCAATGCATCGGCCAGATAGCAAACGCCATATACCGGGATAATATTGAATGCCAGATAAACCAGTTCGTTTACAAACTTGGTACCAATACCTTGATTCCAGCTGACCAGTTTACTATGCAGTCCAAAAGAACCGATACAAGAACTGAAAAGAAACGAGCCGCAAATCATTACGGTCGCAGCCATCTTCAAATTGAACTTTTTCATAATCACTCTTTTTTATTTTACTGTGTTTAATTAGCTTTATAGCTCATCGAGTTATTTTAAGCATCCGCAAATATAGGATTTTTTACGAAAATACATCCTATTTGAGCTTAAAATCTGTTTTCAGTAAAACGGAAGTGTCTATTTACGAGCCTTTTGGAAAAGAGCTTTTCTTATCCAGCGGTCAACGGCAAACTTGCCCGGACCTATGATATACATCAATATGAACACTACCAGATATACAAAAGCCAACTCTTTCGTGGCAAACGGGTCATTACCATGAATTACAAAAAAGGCAACAGCCATTGTAAACACCATTGGTATCATAGCCAAACGATAGAGAAAACCTATAATGAATGCCATGGAACATGCCAATTCACCAAAGATAGCCAGTCCTAAAGACAGCGGACTGCCTACACCCAGCGGGTCAGGGAAAACGGCCGACAGCTCTTGAAAGTTAGTCCACTTCTGGATACCGTGGTTCATTAATAATATACCGAATACAATTCTTGCAATCAATAGCATAGCAGATGTTGCCGTTCCGTCCGGTTTGACGGGAAATAAAAGTTGTTTTAACATATTCATTCGTTTTTAAGTTCGTATATGAACTATAACAAATATTACTCAATAAAAGTTTACTCCCGCTTCAAGGGTTTGATGATAATCCGTAAAGACGGGTCATAGGTAAAGTAACTCCACATCCAGTCTACGAAGATGAAAAGACGGTTCTTTACACCCACAATACTCATCAAATGGATGAATAGCCACACAGCCCATGCCGGAAAACCGCCAAAACGCAGTTTCTTAAGCTCGACTACGGCATGATTGCGGCCAATGGTCGCCATGGAGCCTTTGTTTTGATATATAAACGGCTGTAACGGCAGGCCTGTTTCTGCACGCTGCAAGTTCCTTATCAAGTTGCGGGCCTGCTGGATGGCTGGTTGCACCACTTGCGGGTGTCCTTTGGGATACTCCTCAGAAATCATAAGGGCCGTATCCCCGATAGCGAAAATATTGGGATATTGAGAAAGACGGTTATAAGTGTCCACCTTCAAGCGGTTTCCCGGTCCATAGGCATCGGCAGGCAATCCTTGAAGGCTGTTTGCCTTGACACCGGCCACCCAGAATACATTTTTGGTATCGATGGCAGTCCCGTCATTCAATGCCAATTGATAATTCTCGTATCCCATCACCCGTTGGTTCAATTTGATTTCCACATCACGCTTCTTCAGATAATCGGCCACTTCTTTGGAAGACTCTTCTGAAAAAGCAGACAAGAGCCGGGAAGAGCCATCCAACAAGATGATACGCATCTCATTGATATTCAAGTCCGGATAGTCTTGAGGAAGGACAAACTTCCTCATCTCGGCCAAAGCACCAGCCAACTCTATTCCCGTAGCTCCACCGCCTACAATGGCAAAGGTCATCAGACGCCTGCGCTCTTCTTTATTACCGGTGTTCTGGGCTTGTTCAAAACTATCCAATATCTGGTTTCGGTTGAACAAGGCTTCCGAAGTATTCTTTAGTGCCATGGTCTGTTTCTCCAGCCCGTCGTTTCCAAAATAATTTGTGTTGCAGCCGGTGGCAATGACCAAATAGTCGTATGCCAGCGTGCCGATGGAAGTCTCCAGCAGATTGTGTTCCGGGAAGACTTGCTGTGCTTCACAAATACGTATATGGAAATGCTCTCTTTTTTTGAAGATTTTTCGGTATGGGAATGATATGGCACTCGGTTCAATACCTGCTGTGGCCACTTGATAGAGTAACGGTTGGAAGATGTGATGGTTATTCTTATCCAGTAAAACTATCTGAAACTTGTTGCTTTTCAATTTTCGTGCCAGCTTTAATCCGCCAAAGCCGCCGCCTACGATTACCAGTCGTTTCTGTCCCTCTTTATCGGGAATGTCCATTGCTGTTTTCATAATTCAATATCATGTTGTTCTTTGTAATATTAAAATAACAGTATAAATCGAGGAAAGTTCTATAAATGATGTAGTTAAAAAGAGTGAATCCCACATGCAATGTAGAAATGAACATTAAAAGAGAAAAATTGGAAACAAAAAGAACAGTAACATTGTTGTAATGAAGAACATAAAAACTAACTTTGCCACGGAAGTTTTCTACAAGTAAATGGACACTAAATTGACAAAATGGATATTACCAATATTGATGCTGATTACAGAAACGGCTGTTCATGCACAAACACACCTTGCAGAAGCAAAAAACTCTGTGGACTCAATTTCTACGTATCCGATAGACTCGCTTCCCAAGAAACGCAGTTTTTTCGGAAAAATTTTGAATTACTTCAACGATGCCAACAAAGAAAAGAAAAACAAGAAATTTGATTTCAGCATTATAGGCGGGCCTCATTATTCCAATGACACCAAATTTGGAATCGGACTGGTGGCGGCAGGACTCTACCGTACCGACCGGAACGATAGTATTCTCCCTCCGTCCAATGTCTCTCTGTATGGGGATGTCTCCACAGTGGGATTCTATTTGCTGGGAGTACGTGGAAACCATCTGTTTCCCCAAGACAAATACCGGTTGAACTACAATCTGTATTTCTATTCTTTCCCAAGCCTTTACTGGGGACAAGGATATGACAATGGAGCCAATGATGACAATGAGAGTGAATACGATCGCTTTCAGGCGCAGGTTAAGGTGGACTTCATGTTCCGGATGGCACGTAACTTTTATATCGGTCCGATGACAGCATTTGATTACGTGTACGGACATGACTTTGAAAAACCGGAATTATGGAAAGGAATGAAAGCGCGTAGCACCAACGTGAGCTTGGGGTTTTCCTTGTTGTATGATTCACGCGATTTTCTGACAAATGCCTATAAAGGATATTACCTACGGATAGACCAGCGCTTCAGTCCGGCCTTTTTGGGAAATAAATATGCATTCAGCAATACGGAACTGACGACCAGCTATTACCAGTCCGTGTGGAAGGGTGGGGTGTTGGCAGGCCAGTTCCATACTCTGCTGAACTACGGAAATCCGCCCTGGGGACTGATGGCAACATTGGGAAGTTCCTATTCTATGCGTGGCTATTATGAGGGGCGCTACCGTGACAAGTGTGCAATGGATGCCCAGCTGGAACTACGCCAACATGTATGGAAGCGAAATGGAGTTGCCGTATGGGTAGGGGCGGGAACCATATTCCCGAATTTCTCGGAATTGGAGGCCAGGCATATTCTTCCTAATTATGGTTTCGGCTACCGCTGGGAGTTCAAAAAGAGAGTAAACGTACGTTTGGATTTAGGTTTTGGCAAACACCAGACCGGATTTATATTCAATATCAATGAAGCTTTTTAGAGACATAAAAAAATGGTTCGACAATCAGGAACATTTGTTCTATCTGTTTCTGGTCATTCTGATAGTGCCCAATGTAGTGCTATGCTTTACAGAACCCATATCATGGACGGCAAAGATATGTAATATCCTGCTACCCCTTTCTATATATTATGCTGTAATGGCTTGGTCGAGAAACTGTGGCAGGACATTCTGGCTGCTATTTCCGTTCATCTTCTTCGGAGCCTTCCAGCTTGTATTGCTGTATCTTTTCGGTCAGTCCATTATCGCAGTGGATATGTTTCTGAATCTGGTGACAACCAATTCGAGCGAGGCGCTGGAACTGCTGGACAATCTGATACCTGCCATCGTTATTGTGGTAGTGCTCTATATACCTGCATTAATTCTGGCAACCATATCCATTGTACACAAACGCAGACTGTCCGAAGCATTCATCCGGCAAGCTCGCCGTCGCACTCTGTATGTGTTGTCTGCCGGAATATTATCCTTAGGCACTGCTTATTTGACAGATAACCGGTATGAGCCGAAATCCGAACTGTATCCTGCCAACGTATGCTACAACATAGCACTTGCTTTTCAACGGACGGCCCAGACGCGGAATTATCACAAGACCTCTAAAGATTTTACCTTTCATGCTAGAAGTACTCATCAGGCTGATGAAAGGGAAGTATATGTAATGGTGGTGGGAGAAACCTCACGGGCATGCAACTGGGCTTTGTACGGCTACGAACGGGAGACTAACCCGGGACTGTCGGGCATTGGCGGACTGACAGCTTTCAGCCATGTGCTGACAGAATCAAACACTACCCACAAGAGTGTTCCGATGTTGCTGTCACCGGTCAGTGCTTCCAGTTTTGATTCCATCTATTATCAAAAAGGGATTATCACAGCATTCAAGGAAGCCGGTTACCAGACCGCCTTTTTCTCGAACCAGCGCTATAACCACTCATTTATAGACTTCTTCGGCAAAGAAGCCGACACGTATGATTTCATTAAAGAAGATGTGGGGGATTCCAATTACAACCCCTCTGATAACGAACTGTTGAAACTGGTAGCAAAAGAACTGGGCAAAGGAGTTTCCAGGCAATTTATAGTTCTCCACACTTACGGTTCTCATTTTAATTATAAAGAGCGCTATCCGGCAGAGCAGGCTTTCTTCCTGCCGGACATGCCCGTTGATGCGGAAGTGAAATACAAAGACAACCTGATTAATGCCTATGACAATTCTATCCGCTACACGGATAATTTTCTGGTTCGTCTGATAGATATGCTTCAAGAACAACATGTCAATTCTGCCCTGATATACACTTCAGACCATGGAGAAGATATTTTCGATGACAACCGGCATCTCTTTCTGCATGCCTCACCGGTACCTTCCTATTATCAGATACATGTGCCATTCTTTATTTGGATGTCCGACAACTACCGGCAGAGATACCCATCGTTATTGGAGGCCGCACAAGCCAATAGGCAGAAGAATGTATCTTCCAGTGCCTCATTCTTCCAGACAATGCTGGAAATAGGTGGAGTGGAGACCCCATACCGGAATGACTCTTTATCTGTCACCAGCGCTCTGTTTATCGAAAGACCCAGAGTCTATCTGAACGACCACAATGAAGCCCGCACACTGGATGATGTCGGTATGCTCAAGGAAGACTTCAAGATGCTGGAAGAGAAAGGCATCAGGTAATCAGGGAAAGAGAGCAGGCTGTTGCTATTTTGCCCTGATTCTTGATATAAAATTCTGAATCACCGGATACATCTCCTCTACCGTATTCAGCTCCATGCAAGCCGTCTCCAACGGGCACCAGCCGGTCTTGTCACGGTTAATGATATGGGGAACCTCTTGGGCAAAAGTCGTTTCAATTCCTGCTTCGCACAGCAATGCCAGCGCAGGAGTGCTGATTATATCGGCATAGACCGTTTTAAAGCCTCCCAGTACCATCAAAGCAGCGGCACCTTTCCCTATAACCTTATCGGCAATGGCAGCCCCCTTCATAAATGCAGAATCTGCCTGGTACAAATCATATAAATCCGCTACTCCCCGTTGGGTGAAAGTACGGACTTCCTCCCGGTTCTTCATAACACAAGAGTATCCTCCCTTGTGCAGTATGTCAATGATACTCTCCATTTTATAAAGTCTCTTGTTTCAACTGTTCTACAAATTTGTCAATACGATGCAGTTCTTTGGGAATATCAATCGTTTGCGGGCAATGCGGAGAACACTGGTTGCACCCGGTACAATGGTCGGCCTGCCTCAGTTTGGGTACACTTCGGTCATATCCTACGAGAAAAGCACGGCGTGCTTTCCGATAATTCTCATCCTGGCTGCTTTCCGGCACATTTCCTTCATTGACACATTTATTGTAATGTATCAAGATGGCAGGAATGTCAATTCCATACGGGCAAGGCATGCAGTACTTGCAGTCGTTGCAAGGTATGGTGGGGTACTCCATCATCAAATCTGCCGTATCATACAGATACTGAGTTTCCTCTTCTGTGAGTGGTACCAATGGAGAGTAAGTACGGATGTTATCCTGCAAATGTTCCATATAAGTCATGCCGCTCAGCACTGTCAGTACATCCTGGGGAGAACCGGCATAACGGAATGCCCAAGACGCCACACTGCGTTCGGGTTCGCGCTGCTTCAGCCGTGCCACAATATGGTCGGGGACATTGGAGAGCCGCCCACCCAGCAGAGGCTCCATAATGACAGCAGGGATCTTACGCTTGGCCAGCTCGTCATACAGATACTCTGCCTTGAAGTTGCTGCCCGAAGCATGTTTCCAGTCCACATAATTCAACTGTATTTGTACAAAGTCCCAATGAACTTCACCACGGTCATGCATCTGCAAGGCATAGTCATAGACTTCGATATCTCCGTGGAACGACCATCCCAAACGGCGGATGCGTCCTGCTTCACGCTCCTTGACAAGAAAATCAATCATACCGTTGTCTATGTAGCGTTTGCGGAATTGCTCCATGCCACCGCCACCAATCATGTGTAGCAGATAGTAGTCTATATAGTCCACCTGCATATCCTCGAACGACTTACGGTACATGGCGATGGAACCCTCGCGAGTCCAGGTATCAGGATGAAAATTGGATAGTTTGGTGGCAAGATAGAACGATTCGCGTGGATGGCGTTTCAGAGCTATTCCCGTAGACTTCTCACTCCATCCTTGTACATACATCGGAGACGTATCGAAATAATTCACGCCATGGGCAATGGCATAATCCACCAGTTCGTTTACAGCATCCTGGTCTATCATTTCCCCTTTTCCATCCGGAGCAGGAACGGTAGGCCAGCGCATACAGCCATATCCTAAAATAGAAACTTTGTCACTCCCCAAACCAGGAAAACTACGATAGGTCATTTTATCCGTCGGAATGGGGCCCAATACTTTACTGCCTTCACTGCTTCCTTCCTTAGAACCACATCCATAGAGGGCAGCAGTAGATGTGGCGGCTGTAATTCCCACTATCTTCAAAAAATCACGACGGTTCATATTGTTTTTATGATGTTCTTCCGTAAGCGCCTAAGTAAGTACATCTTCTACAGTTCATTTTCCCTCCTTACTTTTGCTACAAAAAAATAATATCCTATGATGCAGCGACGTAAACACATGATGAGCAGAGAAAAATTTATCTCCGTTCTTTTCCGTCAGCAGCAGAGTGGTTTGTCCATTGCTGATTTTTGTGAGAATGAAGGTTATAGCCGTAGTAGATTCTATCTTTGGAAACAAAAATACGGTATAACGGAGCGGGAGTTATTGGCAGAAGCCTCCCGCTTAGGGGTTAAAGACAGCTTTGTCCCCATAGTAATCAATGGCGACACGCCATCCCCCGGTATATCTCACGAGACTCCCCTGCCATCTCCCCAGCCTAGCGTCCCCTTTCCCTTGAAAGGAAAGGACAGCTCTGAAATATCCTTGGAATTACCCAACGGATTGAAGTTGAAGTTTAAAGGGTCTTCCGGCTGTGAAGCTGTCCTCAATCTGATCTCTAAAATATATAATGCCAATGTTCTGCCTAAATGACAGCATGAGATATTTCCTATGCCCCGGTTATACGGACATGAGGAAAGGTATGTTCACTCTTTGCGGCCTTGTGCATGAGAGGATGGGAGGCGACATCAGAAGTGGGGACGTATTCATTTTCTACAACCGTTTCCGGACCAAGATAAAATTGCTCCATGCCGAACCGGGCGGTCTGGTCCTTTACGAGAAACTGCTTGAAGAAGGCACCTTCAAGATACCCGCCTATGATCCTGCCACCCGTTCTTACCCCATGACCTGGAGTGACCTGGTCGTTATGGTGGAAGGCATCAATGAAGATGTCAGCAAAGGCAGGCAAAGACGGCTTTCCAATTTGAAAAAGCATTGGTAAACAGTTGTAAACAAACAGCTTGAAGGCTTGTTTTTCTTATAGCTTTTCGCTATCTTTATATCATCAAAAAAGGATATTGAATGGCAAAAGAAGATGCAACCGGACAAGCTGTGGAATCCTCAATGGAACAGCTGCTGGATATCAACCGTAAACAGAGTGAGATCATCTCGGCCCAGGCAAGGACCATAGAAGAGCTCCGGGGTACGATAGTTGAGCTGAACGCCTCCCTGGCATGGCTGAAGAGGAAGGTGTTCGGAAAGATGAGTGAGAAATGCAAGCCTGTCGATAACGGAGACCCGAAGCTCCCTTTTGACTATGGCGACCTGGAACAGATAGAGGCGGAAATCGAAGAGGCCCGGAGCAGGGCGGCTGAACAGATTACCGTCCCCAAGTCCCGGGCCGCCAATAAAACGCCACGCCGTAACCGGGTCGTCATGAATAACCTTCCGGTTGTAACAGTCGTCATCGAACCGGAGAATGTCGATTTAAGCAGATACGTCAAGATAGGCGAGGAACATACCAGGACCCTTGAGATGAAACCCGGCTATCTCTATGTGAAAGACACGGTACGTCCCACATATGCCCTGAAAAATGAAATGGAGGCCGTTGACAACGGAGAAAAGGCTGTAATAACCGCTCCCATGCCACTGATGCCCATATATAAAGGCATGCCCGGGGCTTCCATGCTCGCTGAGGTCCTTTTACAGAAGTACGAATATCATGTCCCGTTCTACCGACAAGTGAAACAGCTGGAACATCTGGGTGTGAAACTGTCCAGAAACACATTGGACGGCTGGTTCAGACCGGTCTGCGAACTTCTCAGACCACTTTATCTGGAACTCAGGAAGAAAGTACTGGCCGCAGATTACCTCCAGGTTGACGAGACCACGCTTCCGGTTATAAACCATGAGAGGCATAAAGCCGCAAAAGAATACATCTGGATAGTCCGAGCGGCTGTGCCGCGTCTGCTCTTCTTCCATTACGACAACGGATCGCGTTCACAAAAAGTTGCGGTCAGGCTTTTGAAAAACTTCAAAGGATATCTCCAAAGTGACGGCCATCCTATTTATGACGCCTTTGAGGATAGAGAGGACGTGTGCCTGTGTGGCTGTCTCGCACATATCCGCAGGCATATAGAGCTGTGCAAGGAAGAAAATCCGGAATATGCCATGCAGGGACTCAAATTTATCCAGGATATGTATAATGTGGAATACATGGCGGATAAACAGGAACTCCCGTATGAAAAACGTGCAGAATTACGTCAACGTCTATCCGAGCCGATACTTGACAGCTTTGAACTTTGGCTTAAAAACACATACCCTAAAGTTCTAAAACGAAGTCTTATAGGGAAAGCCATAGCCTATGCCTACTCCCTGCTGCCAAGAATGAAACCGTATCTCCATGACGGAAGAATCTTTATAGACAACAACCGCTGTGAGAATGCCCTGAGGCCACTGGTCATATCAAGAAAGAACATGCTGTTCTGCGGAAATCACGAAGCTGCTGAGAATACGGCTATAATCTGCTCCTTGCTTGGCTCATGTAAGGAACGTGGTGTCAACCCCAGAGAGTGGCTGAATGATGTGATCAGTAAACTCCCCTATTATCTGGCACCCAAATCAGACAGAGACCTGAAGGAACTGCTACCGGATGTATGGAGAAAATAATCGGGACAGTTCCGGGAAAATGCAGGAAAAAACGGGAAAAAGCGAGATTGACACTCAATAACAACCCTGAGATAAGTTGGCATATGAAAAAATCGAGACGCACTTACAATGGAGTGCACCTCAATAAAAAATCGAATACACAAGATGTAGTTGAGCAGTCGCTTACGTTCTTCCATACTTATAGAAATTCTACTTTGTTATATAATTCGATGTCTTTCATGTCCTTCCACATAGATGGCACTGAACGGACGGGCCGGACAAAGATTCTCACATGCCCCGCAGCCGATACAACGCTCCACATTGATTACCGGAATCTTTGGAGAATCCTTGTCTTCAGGTATACTCGGCACCATTTGTATGGCTCCCGTCGGACAATGGCGTGCACAGTTACCACACTGCATACCATCCGTCAGTGGTATGCAATTTTTCTTTACCCACACGGCATGCCCTATCTGAACGGATGATTTATCAGCTTTGGTTATCGGACGGATAGCCCCTGCAGGACATACCTCCGAACATTTTGTACATTCCGGTCTGCAATAGCCGCGTTCGTATGACATTTCCGGTTGCATCAATTTCCTTAAGTCTGCAGAAGGACGAAGAACCTGATTGGGACATGCCGACACACAGAGCTGGCAGGCCGTGCAGTGTTGCGCCATATTGCGGGCACTCAATGAGCCGGGAGGAGTGAGGGGAGTGCTTCGCTCAGGAATCTTCTTATCTTCAATGGCTGCCAGTCCTCCGTCTACTTTCTTTTCCTGCGCTTTTAAAACAGAAGTAGCTGCAACCAGAGCCGTTGCTGTGAAAAAACTGCGGCGGGTTTCGTTTATCTGTTCCGAATCTGCCTTGCCCGCAGCAGGTTTACCGAAAGGATGATACTTGTAGGAAATGGCTCCATGCTTGCACTTCTCAATGCAGTTCATGCAAACCACACACCGGCTTGCATCAATCTGATGCTCCTTAAAGTTGATGCAGGCTGCCTTGCAGTTGCGTGAACAAAGACTGCATTGGTTACACTTTTCCGAATCTATTGTGATGCGGAAAAGCGAATAACGTGAAAGGAAGCCCAAGACCGTTCCTACCGGGCAAATCGTATTACAATAGGTTCGTCCGTTGCGTCCGGCCAGAACAACAAGCACAGCCAAAGTAGCGGCAGCAATAATAAAAGTCGGCAGGCTCTTCAACCATACATCCGTTTCATAAAAGGCATAACTGTCTGCCCGTTCAGCCAGATAAGCAAGCAGATTGTTGCCCCATTGCCATATAGGTTGAAAAAGATTATTGGCAATACGTTCGTATGCACTATAGGGTGCAAGTAGAGCAGCCAATGAACCAATTCCGGCAATCAAGGCAATGATAAACACACCCAATACGCCATAGCGCAGCCAAGATAAGGCCGGAGAATAAGAGTAAGGAAGCTTCCTGCGTTTTTTAGGTTGCCGGCCCAGCCATGCCAGTATATCCTGAAATACCCCTAAGGGGCAAATCACAGAACAATAGATACGCCCGCATACCAAAGTGAGAATTACAAGAAACAATATCACTCCCACATTCAGCGCCAATACAGCCGGCAAAAACTGGATTTTGGCTAACCAGCCGAACCACCCATGCAACGTTCCCGTAAAATCAAGGAACAGCAAGGTGATGAGTGCAAAACAAATCATTGCAAAAGTCAGTCTAATCTTCCGTAACATGATAATCCTTTATTTTGAGTTCCTAAACATTCTATATCAGCGATATGAGTACAAAACAACTGCCGAAATAGTGAAATTTTCTTTATGCAAAAATAAAGAAAAAAAGAAAGATATCATCATTCAATGGAATTAAAAACGAAAGAAATAAACGGTGCAGAATGCCTTTACTATAATCCAAGCGGTCTACAGAAAGAATCAACTTATGATTTCCGAAAAATTTCCGTGTACGGTCTATCGCCCGCCGTACTTCCGGTCTGGAAGAAGCATTGTGATACAGTCCGTAGTTGATTCCCATAGGAAGAGCATCGGTCTCAACTACTCTATTCCCGAGTTGTGCTTCGTCCAGTTTAAAGTCAATACGCAGTACCCGTTCGACAGCACTAATAAAATGCCGCATATAGTCATAAGTATGGAAAGCTATAAAGTCAGCATCCAATAATCCTTTCAGGATTTCTGCACGTTCCGGTAATATCCGGAAAAGTTCATAGGAAGGGAAAGGGATATGATGGAAATATCCGATATTCAAATTCGGGTAAACCTTCCGAAGCATTCCGGGAAGCAGCATTGGCTGATAGTCTTGAATCCACACCTTGTCACCTGGATGTATCACGCGGCAAATGGCATCGCAGAACAACTGGTTCACTTCCTGATACGATTGCCAGAAAGAGTTCCGATATAGCGTATAAACAAAAAAGTAGTGACATAATGGCCAAATAGTACTATTACTATAGCCTTCATAATAATTCTTTATCTGTGTTTCGGACAAGAATACTGGGTGAAAATTTATTCCTTCCAATCTAGAAGTGATTTCCTTTTTACTTTCTTCGTTGTCAACGCATATTCCAGGCCATCCAATCCAATGTTTTTCGTAGGAAATCTGAAGTGAGTCCAAACCGGTAGCCAGTCCACCTTCACTTCATGAAAACACGAACGTTTCATCCTCTTTGGTAACCTTAACGGGTAATCTGTTTGATATAATATAAAATTTCATGTATGAGTTAACACAAGAAATATGCCAACTCATACAATATTTTATTTATTGCTTATAATCAGGATTTTAGAAAAAGATAAAGAGAAAAACAAACATTCAAAAATGAAAAAGAATGTTCCATTTCGATATGGTCCTACTATTACCAATTATCACTGAAAATGTCTTTCTTCACCAATGCTTCAATTCTTTGCTTATAGCAATTTATCCCTTCTGCTATATTTTTACTAGCTTCCGAAGTCCCCATTCCATAGACTACAAGAGGAGTTTGCCATATCATTCCAGCATGTACAGCACTTGCTTGATAAGGTCTTAACAACTCATCCACCGTAAAACGATTTCTTCCTCCGCTTCTATAAGCATCATGTTCAGAGCCGGCAGTAGTGACCACCATCAATGTCTTACCAGCCACAGCAGGAGTTTTTGCCAGATAAGTAAATACTTCATCCAACCATCTCTTCAATAAAGAAGGAGCCGACATCCAATAGAACGGAAACTGAAATACAAGCGCAGATGCATGCGATATGATAGTGCTCCATATCTCTGCATTAAAAGCATCTTCCATACGCATCTCATATAAATTGTATATGGCTACCTCTCCCATGTCACTAATAGCATCCATCAATGCCTTGTTAGCTCGCGACTCTTTTATATTGGGATGTGTCAGAAGAACCACTACTTGCTTTGAATCTTTATCCATATTGTTTTTCTTTTAGTTTAAAATCATTGATGTGTGTACAAATATACAAAAACTCGCCCACATACGGATGGATTTCAGAGGAATAATGCAAAGTGCTTGGACGAGAAAGGGATAAGTCGTTTTGTTCCACATTCTTCCTTTTGAGGTTTTTGACCTGTTTTTGGGGAGTTAGGCAAACAAATCGCTACTTATCCGTTGCCTTTTCGGGATTGAAAATAGGTATGAAATTTACTTCCAAAACTGTTTTTCTACCCCTGTTCACCACCGCAAGAACGCTGTTCTGTCTGTTTTTTGCTAATGCAAAGTTAGTCAAAATTTTCCGTATCAGGAAAAAATACAGTCTCAGATTGGAAGTCAAGGGGGGCTTTTTCTATATTCCGCTATATTTTTCATGCCATTCATTTGCTCGCTATATAATAATTTTGCAAACAAAGGAATAGGTTATGAATCAGGCAAATGTAAAGGTGTCGTTCTACCTGAAAAAGAGCGAGGCGGATGCCAATGGAGAGTGTCCGGTAATGGCTAAGTTGAACATCGGGAAGTACTCCGAAGCGGCATTCAGCGTGAAGATGAAAGTGCCGCAATCCCGATGGACTTCGGGGCGTGCGTCCGGCAAGAGTGTGGCGGCAAAGGAAATCAACAACCGGTTGGATGAGATCCGTGCGGTGGCGTTGAGTATCTATAACGAGCAGTCTGCCGTCCGTGACGGTGTGACCGCTGAGGAAGTGAAAAGCATTTTGCTTGGAATGGCAAGCGGGCAGGAAACACTGTTGAGCTATTTCAGGCAATTCATCAACAATTTTGAAAAGCGGGTTGGAGTCAACCGCACAGCCAAAAGTTTGCAGGCATACCGCAATGCCTATAGGCACATTGAGAAGTTTCTGCAAAAAAAATACAGGCTGACGGATATTCCTTTCTCGGCATTGGACCGCTCCTTCATCGACAAATACGACCTGTACCTTCGTACAGAACGCAATCTCGCTCCCGGAACCGTCATCAACCTGACCGTCCAACTGAAAACCATCGTGGGTGAAGCTATAGCTGACGGTATCATTACCGCTTATCCATTCATGGGTTACGAGCCGGTTCGTCCGAAAGCGGTGCAGAAGTATCTTACCGACGAAGAGCTGCAACGGCTTATGACCACTCCGCTTCACAGGCAGACACTTTACCTTGTCCGTGACATGTTCCTGTTTTCCTGCTTCACCGGCATTTCATACAGGGATATGCGCTCGCTGACAAAAGAAAACCTGTCGCTTGCGGAAGACGGCACATGGTGGATTAAAAGTGCCCGCCAGAAGACCAAGATAGAATTTGAAATCCCCTTGTTGGACTTGCCGTTACAGATTCTGAAAAAGTACAGTGATACCGCTTCTGATAACAGGCTGCTACCGATGTATTGTAACTCTATGCTGAATCTCTACCTGAAAGAGATTGCCCGGATTTGCAACATCAACCGTCCGCTGGTATTTCACGCGGCCCGCCATACCTACGCCACGGAAATCACCCTTTCGCATGGAGTTCCGCTTGAAACCGTCAGCAGGATGCTCGGACACAGCCGGATTGAAACCACACGAATTTACGCGAAAGTGACCGATGACAAGATCGATACCGACACAAGGACTTTGAACCAGAAAATATCGGAACGCTTCTCCGTCGTGATTTGATTACCTCTTAAAAAACATGGATATGGATAAGAATATGGAAAACCAGAATATCAAACGGCGCAGCACTTTTGCCGTATTGTTCTATATCAACCGCACGAAAGTACGCAAGGACGGTATGTGCCAGTTGTTGTGCAAGGTAAGCATTGATGCCGAATGGGCACAGATAGGAACCAAAGTATCCGTCAATCCCTCCATCTGGAATCCCGACAAAGGACGTGCCGACGGGCGGAGTGAAAATGCAGTTACGGTGAACCGCGCCATAGATGACCTGACAGACGAGATAACCGGACATTACGACAGGATAAAGAACAGTCTGGGGTTCATTACAGCGGAACTTGTCAAGAATGCAGTCAAAGGCATCGGGCAGAAACCACTTACCCTGCTTGCCTTGTTCAGGGAGCATAACGAGGAGTTCAAGAAGCGTATCGGGATAGACCGCATACAGGAAACATACGACTCCTACAAGCGTTCCTACAAGCACCTTTCCGCTTTTGTTCAGGAGAAGAAAGGCGTGGAGGACGTGACATTGAGAAGCCTTGACCGTGCGTTTTATGACGACTTCGAGTTGTTCCTGCGCACGAACCGCAACCAAAAACCCAAGACCGTACATGAACACCTGTACCGCCTGAAGAAGCTGACAATGCGGGCGGTCAGCCAGGGGACATTGCGCCGTGACCCTTACTGCCGCCTGCATCCCGAACTGCCAAAAAGAAAAAGCCGGCACATGAAATTGGAGGACTTGAAGACACTGATGACCACCCCGGTGGAGAAGCCTCAACTGCAATTCGTAAGGGATATGTTCATTTTCTCGACATTTACCGGATTGGCGTATGCGGACTTGAAAAAACTGTCGGTCAATGATGTCACGCAGGCTGAGGACGGCACATGGTGGATTCACATCCACAGGCAAAAGACGGATACGCTTTCGTCTGTCCGCCTGTTGGATATTCCCCTTCAAATCATCGAGAAATATCGTAGCCAAAGAACCGGGGACAAGGTATTCAATGTTTACAATCGTGGATATTTTATAACATTGACACGAGAGCTGGGACAGGTATATGGCTTTGATTTGACCTACCATCAGGCCAGGCATAATTTCGGGACCCACATCACCCTCTCGCTCGGTGTGCCGATAGAGACGGTCAGCCGCATGATGGGACACAACTCCATTTCCACCACCCAGCTGTATGCCCAAGTAACGGACACCAAAGTGGACGAGGATATGAAACGGCTAAAGTCCACAGGTTTCGGAAAACAGATACAGCTTTGCGAAGAAGATTTCATCGTCAAGAAAAAACGGGGAAGAAAGTCTGAAATGGCATAAAATAAAAACGGAGAAATGCCCTTTGTAAAAAGGAAATCATTTCTCCGTCTCTTTTAGTGAACGATGCTATACCCATCGTTGTTCTTCCCGGCAACGCTTGTAGGAATCCTCCAGTATCTTCAGAATATCCGATTCCTTATACAGAGTCTTGCCCTGCACCATGTAATAAGGAACCACCCCGAATGTCCGGTACTCCTGCAATGTGCGCCTGCTTACCCGCAGGACTTTGGAGAGTTCCTCGTCAGTGAGGAAGCGCTCACCGTTAAAGAGGGATTTCGGCATCTTCTCAATCACGGAGAGCATCTTCTCCATTTTTTCCAGCCCTTGAAACATCACGTCGATCCGAGGGTCTTTGTCGTCCAAGAAATGATAGCTCATAATCTGCTTTTTATTAAAGGGTGATAATTCAAATCCAACAATCTCTGTACGTCTTCAGGCTTGTAGAACAGCTTGTTCTTGATACGGCTGAAAGGCAATATCCCTTTGTTGCGATATACCTGTAGTGTCTTCTTGTTGATGCGAAGCACATCGCACACCTCCTGATTATCCAGCCAGTTTTTCAAGCCGAGGTCCTCGGCCGGACGGCATACCCGCGTCATCCGTTCCTCAAAATCACAGAACCGGACACGCAATTCTTCAAAAGTCTGTTTGTCAACACATATTATTTCCATAATCCTTGCTTCATTTTAATTAAACATTTGGCTGATGTCTGAACCTCGCCGGCAATGACTTGCCCTTTTGGTTGAGGAACGCTTCCACTTCGGAAGCCTTGTAGTAGGTCCGACCGTCAATCATGTAATAGGTTACGTACTTCTTCTGGCGGTAACGTGCCAGTGTGCGTTTGGTGACACCGAGCAACTGGCATAGGTCGTAGTTGTCCAAGAGCGTGTCGCCGTCCAGGCATTCCTTCAGCTTGTTCATACGCTCCAATGCCCGCTCTATCCTGTCGAACCGTTCCATGATTTGGGCGAACATCTCGCTGTTTATCTGTAACATGAGTAATCTGTTTTAAGTGTAACTTATCGTTTGCTTACACCTTGTTGCGCAACAGGTTATATCATATTATAAGGCCAACAGCGTACCAATGACACCGATAGACACCAAGAGGAACTGATATAACATTGTATATCAGTGAAATAAAAATCTGAGGCTGTAAAAATGAATAAATGGCGAATCTTGCAAATTGCAAGATTTCCTTGCAGGATGCAATGGACTATCGCGAGGATTTGCGATAAATGAGACGGACAATCCCGTTTTTGAAAGCAACTGTCCTGTAAAGTTTCCAACGATTGACCGGAAGTCGATGCAGGCAGTCCGTACCGTTGCCTGTTGTCAGAGGAAGAATGTAGATGATGATTTCGTCAATGAGGTGGTAGATGGAAAGCCCGTGTAGCAAGTCAAGGCTCTTTGGGTCGGATATTTCTGAGGTAAAGGTAAAGGAGTCCGGTTTCTCGTCCTTTTCACAAATCAAGTCCAGCATGGGATAGCCGGGAAACAGCGTGAAGGTACTCCTCTCGTGCCAGAACGGGAAACCTTGGCTGTCCGTCTTCACCCATTGCAACAACTCTTCATTCGGGTCGGGAAGATAACCGTCCAATGTCACTGCCGTTATGATTTGTATTCTTGCCATACCTGTCCGTCTAAAAAAAGAAGCGTGGTAGCCACGCACTCAGACAGAGGCTCTGGTAAAGCCTAAAGGAGAACACGCAACACCACGCTATGACAGAGCATAGCATAAGCATTACGCAATCATTCTCCTTTAACGTCAATTTACCAGATTTCTGTCCGAGAAGCTTGCGCTCTTATGTTATATAATCAGCAGAGGGGTTTTCCCTCCACCGGTTTTCTTCTATGTTTCAGACCGGCAAGGCTATACCCTGCCAAATCTTTTGCAAATTTACAAAATTTCAGTCGGATTGAAAAATCATTTCAATATATTCTGTGTCAACACTGTTGCCGGAAATAGATAGAATATCGGGGATTATCTTATCCCGTATTTCTTCATCTTCCGGTACAGTGTTGAAGAGTTTACATTCAACAATCGTGCGGTCTGTTCACGATGCCCGTTGCACGCTTGAAGGGCATTTGCAATGGCTTCCCTCTCGCTGTTTTCGTCTTTCAAAGGCAATATGTCCGGAGTTTTCTCCGTAATCCGAATATCAGTCTGACTGTCTGCGTTCAAGTCCGGCAACTCCAATACAGGGGTTTCCGTAAGCAACACCGCCCGTTTGATCCGGTTCTGCAATTCCCTGACATTGCCCGGCCAACGATAAGAACGAAGTCGGTATATGGCATCTTTTGAAAAGCCTTTTGTCTCTTTCTTAAGTTCTTTGGAAAACCGTTCACGGAAAAATTCCGCCAAAGGCAAAATGTCATCAGCACACTCGGCCAAAGATGGCATCCTGATTTCCATCTCTGCCAGACGGTGGTACAGGTCTTCCCGGAATCGTCCTTCCTTGATGGCCCGTTCCAGATTTTCATTCGTTGCCGCCACAATCCGCACGTCTGCCATCCGCTCCCTGTCGCTGCCGATAGGGGTATAGGTATTCTCCTGCAACACTCTAAGGAGCATGGACTGTATGTCAATAGGCATCGTGCCGATTTCATCCAGGAAGAGCGTACCGCCTTTTGCCATGTCGAAATATCCGTTCTTTGCCGTATCCGCACCGGTGAAGGCGCCTTTCTCGTGTCCGAACAGGAGGGATGCCGCAAGTTCGCGTGGCAACGCTCCGCAATTGACCGCTACAAACTTGCCGTCACGTCCGCTGTTCGCGTGAATGCCCTGTGCCACGGACTCCTTGCCGGTACCGTTGGCACCGAGTATCAGCACCGACATATCCGACGGGGCTACTATCCTCGCGTATCTCTCCACCTCAAGTATTTTAGGGCAGGTACGTCTGAACAGGTCTTTCGGTTTCGTGCGGACAGTCGCGAGCGGACGGAATATCTCTTCCGCCAGTTCAAGCAGGTGTTCCCGGTGTACCGGCTTGGGCAGATAGTCTTTTGCCCCCAACTTGATGGCGCGTACCGCATCCGGTATAGACCCGTATTCCGTTGTCACTATGAATGGAATGTCTTTCTTCTCTTTTGTGAGCCACTCTAAAAGCGATATTCCGTCACCTTCAGGCAAGCGCACATCGGACAATATGAAGTCGAACCGATGCTTGCGTATCAATGCACGTGCGGCCGGTTCACGCATGGCGGTCATTACATCGTACCCCGCCTGTTCAAGCCAGTCTTTCTGGCGTTGTGACAAACTTATATTGTCTTCAACTATCAGTACCTTCTGTTTCATCGCTCATTTTCTTTATTTCCTTTTCAGCTTCTGTTATAAGTCCGGAGATGTGTCCTATCAGCAGCTTCACCTGTTCATTGACGGTATTCATATCGCATGCAGAATCGTTTAACGTTGTGCGGAGTTTTACCAGTGGAGCATCGGCCCGTAACAACTCCAACGAGGGCTTTATCTCGTGGGCTATGTCATGGAGCTTTTCAATGTCCCCTGTCTTTATTGCCGATTGCAAGTCTGCCATATTTTGTTCGGACTGGATAATGAAAGTTCTTAGCAGTTCTCTTTTATCAAGCACATCTGCCGTGAACGTGGCAAAATCCGGTGTATGTGACTCTTCCACATCGCGTGACACCACAGAAGAGACCATATCCAACAGTTCTCTCATGGAAAACGGCTTGTGGATGGAGTCCGTGAATCCGCCCTTTATGAATGCCTCTTTTTCTCCTTCTCCTCGTGCAGTCATGGCTACTATCGGAATTGTGTGTGAATTTCCGATGCAGGATTTGCGAAGCAATGCCAGAATTTCAAAACCGTTGGTTTCCGGCATCTGTATGTCGCTTAGCAGCAAGTCGTAATCCTGCCTGCGCATCTCATTGACCAGTTCTTTGGCATTGGAACAGGTGGTACACGATACTCCGTTGCGTTCAAGCATTTCCTTGGCTATTTCCAGTTGTAATGTGTCATTGTCTATAACAAGTACGCGCTGTGGCAATGGCAGACGGTCTTGCGGAACTGCCGACGCTTCACTATTGATTTTCTCATTGGAAACCGCTAACGGCAGGGATACACGAAATGTGCTGCCATGCCCGATTTTACTTTCCACATCAATGCTGCCTCCTAAAAGTTTGACCAATCCTTTTGTGATGGGCAAGCCCAACCCGAAACCTTCGGCATTCGCCTCAGACGACAGGCGTTCAAACGGACGGAAGATACGCGAAACGGTGTCTTGATCCATACCGATTCCCGTATCCTTTATTTCTATATAAAGCATTCCATTTTCATATCGGACATTGAACTGTATCATACCGGCGTTTGTAAACTTCACAGCATTCGTCAGTAGATTGTCTATAATTTGAGAGATACGATCCATGTCACCGCACAGTACGACATCCGTATTTTGGGAATCATGGTGGAATATGATTCCCTTATTATTGGCAATATGTGAAAATCCGGTCACAATACGTTCCAACAGATCATTAAGGTTGAACGGTACATTGTTGCAGGTTTCCTTGGACTCGTTCAGGCGGTACACGTCCAGCAGATTGTTCAGCAGGTGCAGGATATGTTTGCACTCCGTTTCGATATTTTCCAAATGGTGATTCCTGCGTTTCCTGTCCCGGGTATCTTTTGCCAGTTCGACATATCCGTAAATGATGTTCAGGGGGCCGCGTATGTCATGCGAGATAGTAAGTATGACGTTTTTACGCGTTTCCAGCAGTTCATTATTCCGGTCAATGACACCCTCCATCTTTTTCCTGAGCAGCGAATCCCGTTTCAGATGTTTCTGGATAATCAGGTACGAGAACACCAGCAGGAGGATGGCGGCGATGATCAGCCCGGTGATGATGGAGGTGGAGCGTTGGTGCGCTTGGGCTATCTGCTCTTCCCTGTCCCGGAAGGCGGCTTGTGCATGGTCGCTGATGTTACCGAGCAGGGCGAACAGTTTGCGGTTCAGTTCCCTGTTGCGGATGCGCAGGCTGTCGGTGTAATTCTCCATGTTGCGTATCCGCTCCGCTTGCAGGGCGATAAGCTGTTCGTTCAGCGAGCGGAGCTTGTCGGACGAGGCGGGCACTTGCACCGTTTCCTTGCCGCCGAACCATCCGGCTATGCCTTTCTTCTTCTGCACGACGGTACGGGTCTGTGTCGCTTGCCTTGCAGCTTCTGGCAGATGGTTCACCAGCAGGCTGTCGGCTTTGTCCTGCCGGTGGAACACCTGCATGATTTGGTGCAGGTGTGTCTCCTTGTCCGCCAACAACTGTTGCAGGGTATCTATCTGCGACAGACCGAATATGTAGCTATGGTTCGTTTGCAGCATTTGCAGCAGGCTGTCCACCCTCAGCCGTCTCGTTTGGTAGGCATGGTAGTCCTCATCCTCCCAAGCGATGACGCTCTCGCCCAATGAGGCGAGTACCGTGATGTTGCGGTGTATCTCGGATATGTCACGGCGTGCCTGTCTGATTTCGTAGGTGTCGGCCTCGATTTTCCGAAGGCGTGCGTGTTCATGGAAAAGAATAGCGGCCATGCTGATGATGACCGCCATTAACATCATATAGCCGAAGAGGATTTTAGCTTGCAGGGGTATGTTTCTGTTCATATATAACAAGGTCATATTAAACATCTGTATCGTAAATCCTCTTTTGCAGCAGGTCTATAAAGTTCATGGCATCCATAGGGGTGGAGCGAGAGAGGTCGAACGAGAGTATCATAGCCTGCAGGCTGTTGTCATACGAACTTTTGCTGCCCTTGCGGTCTTGCCCGCCCTCCGTTTTTTCGGGGATGGAGACCAACGCCTCCGCTTCGCTGCCGTCTATGCCGGAAAAGACGAAAGAACCGTCGTCCTGCCGGTCGATTTTCCCTCCGGCGGCTATTATCTGTTCCATCACTTTCCCTACATGGCTTTCCGGGAATCCTGTGGTCAGCACAAAATTTCCGCCTTTACGCTGCCGGTGCATGACACGGTAGCCTGTGGCGCGTGCCAAGGCGAAAGCCCCGCAACCGTAGGCGGAGAAAAACTTGCCCGACCGGGTCACGAGGAAACGGCTGTCGCCGAGTTCCTGCTGTTGTTGTATCAATTCGCGTTCTGTCATACAGTCCTCCTCAGTTCTTTGATTTCATTACAAATCTCCTCTTTTTTGCATTCAATCTGTCTGTACCGTTTTTTCAACACGACTTTCTCCAAGTGTCCGGCAAAATAGATGACCTGCCACCATTCCTTACCGATACGGCTCATGACCTTGCACCGCAGGTTGTAGGAGGAAAAATGCCGCATCATTCCCAAATAGGAGTTTATCGTACTGACAAACTCCTCCCCGTGGGTTTTCACGTAATCGGGCGAGCCTGCCGCCAAGCGGTTCAGGCGGTCGATGGCATCGTAGCAGAAGCCGACTGTGCGGTTGCTCAGGTATTTCCGCCCCGGAAGTATCATCCCTCCGATAAACAGGACACCTTTCGTGTAATGTTGCAGATAGATCTTGCGCGGGTGCAACGACAGCCCGTGTTCGGAGAGCCAGCCGGCAATTTTCGCTTTCACCTCTATCAGGTGCTCTTTCGAGGGATGGACAAGCACCATGTCGTCCACATACCTGCCGTAGTGCTTCACGCCCCATTCTTCGCTGATGAGATGGTCCAGTCCGTCCAGGAAGTTAAGGGCGAGCAACTGGCTTGTCAGGTTGCCGATAGGCAGTCCGCACGAGCCGTCGGAATGGAACAGGCTCTTGTCTTTGGGCAATCCGCGCCAGCTTTGGGGAGGCGTCTTGCGGATGCAGTTCTTTTCCGGACGGTTGAATATAGTCTCACGGAGCAGATAGAGCAGTATCGCCAGGTCGTTTCCCCCGTAGCGTTCGTGCAAGAGTTCTTCGGTCAGGTCATACAGCCGCCTCTTCGATATTTTCATGAAGAACGAACGGATGTCTATTTTCAGGATGTAGCACTCTTTCGTGTAGTTTTCCGAACAGAGCCGGATATGTTCCGCCACATGTTCGATGCCATAGAGCGTACCTTTTCCCTTGCGGGTGCTGTAGCTGTCATTGATGAACTTCTCTTCCAAAAGCGGAACGAGCCTGCGGGCTATGAGGTGGTGTACCACACGGTCGCGGAAGTCTGCAGCGAAAATCTCCCGTTTCACGGGTTTGTTGATAATGAAAGCGATGGAACGCGAAGGGCGGTATGTGCCGGCATTGATTTCCCGCCACAGTTCCACACACCTGCGTTCGTAATCGCTCTCGAAGGCAAGGGCATTACAGGTATTGCGTTTCTTTTTACGGCACTCGAAATACGCCTCGAAAACATCCTCCAACGGAATGCCTCCGAGTTCCTCATCCGTGAAAAGACTTTGTTGTAACTCCATATCGCAATACCATTTTGTTTATCGTAAAGTTTTTATTGAAAAGGCCAAGACCGGACGCACGTAGCTATTTCTGTTGTTCTTATTGTTGTTGTTCACGTTGCCGTTGTTCACATTCACATAAAGAGCGTTGTTCGCCGGATTGTTGTAGTTCTCCGAGGAGGACCAGTAAATGTTGTCTGTTTTTGTCTTTGCGAGCCTCCCTGCACGAGGAAAGCCTGCCGACAACCCTTTTTCAATAATAAACAGTTCGCTTCGGGAAGCCTTGACCGCCCGAATCCCGACTGATAAATCATTGCCTTTTATCTTCCTGTTTCTTCATTCCGCGTTCGTTATATTGTTTCCAGCTCGTAGCCTGCTTGCCTATCTTCTCCAACAGCAGCCCGAACGAGGCGTATTTGCGCTCGGTAATGACCTTCTGCTCCACACATACGCGGAAAAGCATCTGCAACATGCGGTAACGGTCGAGAAATTCGGTCAATACGCCCACTTTTTCATAGCTGCTGTTCGCCTTGTAAATCAGAGAAAGCATATCCAAAGTCAAATCCACCATACGGCTGCCCATACTGTAGCGGAAGAAGCGCGGAAAATCCTGCGTCAGGATCAACAGGTTGTTCAACAACCGGTAAGTGTCGCGGTATAGGGGTAATTCTTCGGATAATGCCATAACTCGATTTTTCAAAAATTTTTCCGACCCGCTTCGCGGGTATTCCATCTTTTAAATGAGCGGCTACGCCGCAAATAGATAAATAGATTGAATAGGTAAATAGGTCAGAAAGCCAAGACCGGACGCACGTAGCTATAGCTGTCGCTCTTATCGCTGTCGAGCACGTTGCCGTCGTCCACATCCACATAAAGAGCGAGGTTCGCCGGAAAGTAGTAGCGCTCCGAGGAGGACCAGTACCAATCGGACTTTAAGCCTGATACCACTGTCTTGCCGTCAAACAAAGAAGTACGGTTTTGATAAACATTCCACATCTGACCGATAGAAGGAAGAAACCAACCGCTGCTATTGGCAGGGGACGGGACTTTGCTCGCATAATCCACAACGGCATAGTAGGTGGCAGGATAACCGGAATCTTCGGCGGCATTCAAGTTGCCCGTACCTCCGGCAGCGGCGATGATTTTCTGTGTCCAGGCGTAGCCGCTCCAGTCGATGTCAGGTGTAGAGTAATTGTTCTGTTTGTTTCCGCTTCCATCCGTGGGGCAGCAACCCAACTCGGTTCCGTAAACGCCCCACTGACAATAACCGTTTGTGGCATCCTGCAAGGCAATGGCATAGCCGTGGCACTTCTGCTGACCGATACCGGTGGCGGAGTAATCGGAGGCATCGTTTTCGTGATGACCGGCATGGAACACGATGGCGATGCACTCCTCATTCGGCATTTCCTCACCGGGGATAATATACCAATTACCATCGGAATTCTTGCACAGGTAGTCGCCCATCTGCAAGTTATAATTCTTTTCCATAGCCTGCGCACCGTCCACCTTGTATCTCTTGTATTCCCCTACGACAGGATGGGACGCGGACGTGGTGATGGTAAACTCCCTGTTCCCCCCGTCATAACATCCCTCGATAGTCGGCATGGACGAGTGCACCAAGTAGCGGTAAGTGCCGTCAGCCATGCGCAGCGGCTTGGCGGTGCCTGTGAACGTAGCTTCTGCCCCCACGGTGTAGTCGGGAACATTCGCGTCGATAAACTTGTAAACGGTCTTCGGCATCTCGATGACGGCCAACGCCATGCGGTGTTTCATGGCGAAAGAGAGGTGGATGGTGTTGCCCGTCCCTGTCGTTGAGCCTCCGGCTGTCATCAGGTCGGAGGCGGTGTAAGCGGCATGGGTGCTCTGGTCGTCCCCGGGTTGCCAGCCATCAATGAGCGGCTTGAAGAACTCGGCATCGGTCATGACCGCCCCCTCCGCAGGTGTGGCAGTCTTGCCCGCCATGTCCGCCTGATAAGGATAGTAGAGGTAGTAGCTCTCTCCATCCATTCCGGCGGCAAGCGTCGTACCGTCGGTTTTCCACATGATGCCGCCCGTGGCGGCATCCTTTTCGGCTGTCAGCTTCACGTTTGAATAAACCGGCTTTCCGCCGCGCACCATGTAGAATCCGCAGGCATCGCCTTCGGTGAACTCGGTGGTGTAGCCGTTCTCCACGGCACGGGTCTCGACACGGGTTTTCATATTCTCAACAGCCGATGTATATCCGCCATCGGTAACGGAGATTGTCAGTTGCTGCGCCTTGTCTTGCACGGCAGGGAACTCTTCTTGCGTGCAGGATACAAGCAGCAGGAGCAACGCAGCTTGCAAGAGGTGGTATATGTTTTGTATCTTCATATTCTTAAAGGACTAAATAGGCAAATAGTTCAGAAAGCAAGGACGGGACGGACAGCGTTACTCCATTTCTTATAGACAAAGTCGCAGCACACGTAATCAGAGGAGTACACGTTCCAGTTCCGTGCGCGGAACTGATTTAACTCCGATGACGACCAAAAACGGTCACCGGTGGTAAAATCATTCTTGCTGTCGGCTGCAATTTTATTCATCCAAGCATTCAAGGCAGCTGGAACATCGCCTTGACCTAGCCAACGGAAATCACCGGAATCCGACGAGGTTTGCTGACCTTTATCCGCCATAGCCGGACAACCGCCCAGATTCTGAAGGATGTCCCACCACTGACCGGAGGAAGGAATAAACCAGCCTGTGGTATTACGAGGTGGGCGGTATTCATTTATACTGTACATATCATTCCATTTCTCGACGGCTTCGAAGGCCGGATATGCCTCAATTCCACCGATACTATTTGCATGGTCAAGAATCTTGGTGTAATTGTGCAGACCGCTGATGTCAGAGTAGATTTCAGACTTGGACCAGCAGTCTTTCACGTCTTCCAAATTATTCTCTTCATGGCTCCATTGGATATCTGTTGCGGTGTTCTTTAAGGCCATTACAAGGCCATGCACATTCCCTTCGCCCAATTTGGACTTTTCGGCAGTGCCGATACGGCTCGGGTCCGTCTGGAAAACGATACCGATGACTCTTCTTTCTATTTCACTTTTTGTTTGGAGTACGGGAGCAGGCTTGGGGCTTGCTATCTTCATACTGCCGTCAGTATAGATTTTGCGCAGGCCGCCGTCGCTCCAAGTCCCGTCGGAATAGAAGTAGTCGCCGATTTTAAGTTCGTCAGCTGTGAAACTTTGCTTTACCTTTTTGGAGGTGACGTTCTCCTCGCCACATGCAACCCACGTGCCACCGGTCACCGCCTGCACGTCTATTCCGCTTGCTTTCACGGTGATGGTGTAGGCATACCGCTTGCCACCGAAAAACCCAAATTTGCCGGCAGCTTCTGTTTCGGGAGTGTAGGTAAAGTCATTGCTGCCTATGCTGATTCGGATGAGCGGCTTGCCCGTCATATCCTGCGGCGGCACTAACGCCTCGTATTTCTTCGTTGCGGCATCGTAATAGGGCTTTATCTCGCCGTCCGATTGGTCACCCGGTGATACCAAGCCGGCGGTTGAGTGCGTTAGCGGGTCTCCGAAAATGGTGACGGTCGCACCCTCCAACTCCTCTTCCGTAATGCCTTCGCCAGCTTTGAGAATTACTTCGATTTTCGCCATGCGGTGGATGAAACGGAGATTTATGGCTTGGTCATAACGCCCTATGGCACTGGCGTACAGGACATCGAAAGCGGCGTACCCGCCACTTTGGTCGGAAATATCCGTTTCCGATTCTATGTCCGGGGTCCATGCACTGACGCGGGCTTCATCGGTGTTCTTCCAATAGAAGGCATTATCGGCATCCTTCGGGCTTGCATTGCCCGATGCGTCCATCACGTATGTTTTGTTACCAAACACGCCTTCCAGTGACACTCTAATCTCCTCGCCGCCCGTCCACGCATCCTTACCTCCGGCGCGGGTCTGCGGCTGCGCCACCTCCGCCGTCAGTTGCAGCGGGTACTTGCCGTCGGGCAGGGGCGCGGTGCTTTCATCCTCACTGCTACAGGAAGCGAGCACCCCACAGATGAGCATCACAACCGGCAACCAGTCGCCGATGCGCGGCCACGGCCTTCTCGCTATGTTCCTTATTATTTTCATATTGTCTTTATTTATTTCGTTTTGTGCCACTGCCCGTTGCGACGCGGGCTGCCGCACCATTTATTATATATGGCGTGCCTCCGTCTTACGCCTGATGCACGGCAGTGGCTTTCAGACACACTACATTTTTGCATCACCCGCATGGCTACCACCGTCGTTCCAGTTTTCGATGGTGCTTCCGCTAAGGGTCAGCCCCGTCTTCTTCACCGTGATGGTGTAGGTATAAGAATAACCGGCCTCCAACGCGGGTTTGATCATGTCCTTGTTGGAGTAGCTCTGGTATTCCCCGTCATCGGGAGATATCTCAAGCACCAAAGCGTTGGCGAGTGTCTGCGGGAGCAGGATCATGGTGAAAGTCATCACGCCCGTGGCGGCGTCAAAGGTTGCCACGCACTTGTCCGTGGCCGTCTTCGGGGCACCGGTGCACTGGCGTAACATCCAGTCGCTCACAACGCTGCCCGCGGTCGCGGCGGTACCGGTCTTCACATCGAACGTTCCCTCGTGAACCAGGCCGCCCAGCTTGTAGTCGGCGAATTCCAGCACGGCAGTGTCGTCGAAACCGTCGGTGTTCGACACCTGCACCTTGAGGATAAGACGGGCCATCTTATGCTTGAAGGAGCAGTCGCTGCCGCCCGCGGCGGTGTTGTCCGTGAAGCTGACGGTCGGGCTGTCTTTATCGGCCTTGGCTCCCGTGGCATGGATGTAGTCCACCTTCTCCTGTTCCGTGGTCGTGGGCTGGTTGCTTGTATTTACCGTAATCTTCCCGTCTGTACCAGGCAGGGTGGAGGCGTTTGCGCCCGATGCGTAAGGCGCGTAGGCGGCAAAAGTAAACTCGAGGGAAGCGTCCTCGAAGAAGATGCCGCCACCCGCCGTCATCGGGGTGAAGTCCGCGTTGGTGCCGGTACTCGTGGTTGCGTATCCCACGTTCTTGTACTTGCCGCCCATGGTCGTGGTCGTGCCAGGGGCATCCACCACCATCACGCCGATTCGGTCGGCGTTCCACCCGTTGTCCACAGCACGGGTCTTCGGCCCGCTCACGCCTGCCGTGATTCGTGCTTCCACCGGATTGTTCTGTACCTCGTTCTCTTGTGTACACGCAGCCAATAGCGTTGCCGCTGCTGCAATAATGAAAAACCTCATGTTCATTATCATAATCTTGTTTTTTTGATTAAAATATTTATCGTCAGTTAGCATCCCCATTGCCGCTTTCTACCTCGTTCCAGCCCGTGATGGTTGCGCCCGTTACCCCGGCCTCTACGGGCAAAAGCAGATTACCCGTGAGTTTAACCGGTTTGGTGCCGTTATTGAAGTCCCTTATGGCCTCGGTAAGGTCGCTCACTACCCGCTGCGTGTCACCGTTGTTGAAAGTGATGTCCACCGTCAGCGTATGCGTTTCCGTCGGGACGATGCCGAGCAGTCGGAAAAAGATTGTGAACTTGTTGTCGTCCTGCCTGAAAGCGTTTGTTACTTGTGCCGCTGCACTCCGGTCGCCTGTTGCCATATCCGCTGCCGAAGCCACGCCGGAGAGCGTTGCCGTAGCCGACTGTACACGGCTGTAGTCGCCTTCCGTGGCGGTCAGTTCGATGTCGAGCCTGCGCACGTATTGTCTCATCGGGGCGGTGACGTGCAGGGTGTCGTCCGCCACGACGCTGATGTCCTGGTGCGAGGCGAAGAGGTAGCCGGGGTGCGGCTCTATTGCACCCGTCAGATCCACCGGATTCACCGTTGCCTTGTTTCCGTCGATACTAATCCCCTCCGGGGAGTTGTACACCGTCAGACCGTAGCCACCGGGCGCGAGCAGCGCGTCGAACACGTTGGTCGCCGCGCTCACGTTCTGTTCCCTCCCGCCGATGCGCAGTGTGTATGCCTGCGGTATGTCCGCCTCGGTGCTCTTTCCGCTCCAGTCCGTGGTTACGACCACCGCCCCACGGTCGGGGTGCGGCGTGTCATAGAGGTCGTCCTTCACGCACGAGGTCAGTATGGTCACCGCACCTATTAGATATAATAAGGTATAAGCCTTTCCGTATGCTCCCATATATTCCTTTATCTGTCGTATGATTGTCGTTGTATTCATTGTTCCTCCTTTCCGCTAAAAGATGTTCCACACCAGGGTGACACCCGCCGAAACAGGACCCCACCAGTTCTTTGTTCCGCTGCCGCGCCTTACCCTCACGCCGTTGATGACCACATACTTGTCATAGTCGGCATGGATATAGCCGATGCCGAGGTTGAAATCAAGAGAAAGGGCATTGTTGAGTTTCAGCTGATAACCTCCGACGATACCACCGCCCATGAGGTCGCCCTGACGGCCTGTTTCGGACAGCTTGTAGTTGAACTGCCCGGCCTTGTACATCGCACCGATATAGCCCCGTTTCTCCTTGCCGAGATACCATCGCACTTCGGGGGCCACTTCCCAAAGGGCATAGCGGCGGTTCTTGTCGTCCCAGCTCCATGAAGCCCACGTACCGTTCACGGCAATACCCACATGGCGGTTGATGCGCCACTCGATACCCAAATCGGGAGTGAGGGTTGCCCAACGCAGGAGGTTGGCACGCAAGGCAAAATGATACGGGGTGGCTATTGCCGTTTCTTCAGCTTGCAGGCGGGCTTGTTCCTCCGCTTCCAGACGCTCTTTTTCGACTTGTTCCGCTGCCATGCGTTCACGCTCCATCCGTTCCGCCTCGGCTTTCTCTCGGGCTGCCTGCTCTGCAGCGATACGCTCCTGTTCTGCCTTTTCCTTGGCAGTCTGTTCCGCTTTTGCCTGCTCTTTCGCTGCCATACGTTCGCGCTCCGCCTCGCCAGACACCTCTTTGTTATAGGCTTCCACTCTGGCGGCGGCTTCCGCACCGGCTATCTCCGCCACTTTCTCAACAGAGGCAGGGAGGGTGACGATGACCATGTTGTGCAGGGATTTTCCGTTCCCGTCCGTATAGGCTTCGTCAAACAACTGGTCGGTGACGAAGTTCGACTCTTTTATCTTGCCGCGCACAATCAGTTCCGACTTCACACGATTGCGGCGTGTCTTTGCCACTTGCGCCGCAGTCTGTTCTTCGTTGCCGTCCGTAGCGTAGCTTGTCACTAAAAGATACATTTGTCCGGCTTCGATGGCGGGGCGGTGTTCGTCGATGGCTGCAAGCAACCGCTCAAGTTCCTGTCCGTTGCCGCTCCACGGGGAGAAGAACATATCGTTCTCTGCCACGAACCGGAAACGGTAGGCAGTGGAGTCCGGCTTCTCCTGTGCCGAAAGCGACAATCCTGTAACGGCAAGAAAGACCGTCAATAATATTCGTTTTATCACTGTCATATTTGATAAGATTTGTTGTTACGGGTTAATAAAAAAGCATATCGGCGGCGTATGCGGGCATTGTTGTTCCATGCTCCGGCATACACCGCCGACGGATATGACGATACGCGCCCCCGATTGGTGAGGGCGGCATGTAAAGGTTCGGATAATAACGTGGAAAGGAGAGATATTCCGGAAAACGGACTCTCCGTAAGTGATTGGTATTTAAGGAATATTTTGTATATTGACGCGCGTAGCCATGAGAGAGAGAGAGAGAGAGAGAGAGAGAGTAACCGAATTATCTGAATATCCAAATAATCGGCACACATTTTAAGCGCATCGGACAAATATTTTCCGGATATGGAAACAACTTTACGAAACGGTAATGACACGAAAAAAGCCTCCGTCTTATAGGACGAAGCACCGCCTGAACAAAAAATATTTGTTATATACGGGTGGTATTTATATGTGCTTTTATTGCCGTTCATACATCGTTAACAAAACATTCTCGAAATACAATAGCAAAAGTACAAATAATTTCTCATTCCGCAATGAATTGAATGATATTATTTTGCAGAAACTTTTCCGGCAAGGCGGTTCCACTTTTTCATATTTGCTTTTGCCTGTCTTATACCCCTATCGGATTGACTTTCATCGTTTCTAAGTTCAGGAACAGCCCGTGATGCTCAATCATCCCGTGGCGGAACATTTTCCAGAGGATATTGCAGCCGAGTTGCGCCAGCGTGGAGTTGATAAACAGATCCTGTTTTTCCAATGCCTCTGCCAGTGAGCAACTCGGTCCGGAATCCACTTCTTTCACTCTCGCATATTTCACAAAACGGGTGATGACTTTCAGTGAGCCGACCGTTTCATACATCGTGGAAACCGGCTGTTTGATTTTCTTCGGCACGGTTCCCAGTACAACCTGCCCGGCGGTCTTTGTATTCCCGAAATCCATCCAGTAGAGCGGCGTGTTATTGTCCGTATAGGAGGATGAAGGAACTTTCGCAAGCACGTTCCACAAATCGAGTCTGGATTTTATATTATCCGTACAGGTAATGGTGATGTTCGCAATTTCGGTCCGCTTTACCTCCTTCAATACCGACGGATAGAAACTCGCCTCCGCTTTCCAGTCGTTTCCGAAAAAATTGTTTATCCTTGTGACCAGACATTGTGACTTGTTCAGTCCCAGGTCTGACGGTCCGAAGAGCTGCCGCCCAATGTTTGCGTCCGTCACGATGTCTGGATCGTAGACCGTTACGAACAATCCCGGATGTCCGAGTGCACGGAGCGTGACATCCAGTCTTGCCATACCGGTCAGCACTTGCGAGCCTGTACCGCCCGCGCCTATGATGTTTACCGTCACCGGATGTTGCGGGTTCATCAGGTAACTGTCTGTATAATGTACTCTTTTCATCGCAATATGTCTTTTAGTTTCAGTTTTTTTAAAGGTTGCAGTTCGTCAAGGTCAAAAGGCTTGTCCTTTGCCGCTTTCGTTACCAGTACCAGATTGGATTTCGTGGGGTTCCCCCCTCCACCCAAGTGGGAGAACTCCGTCAGCCAGAACCTCTTTTCCCAATACTCCAGCAGGTTCGTGTAGGTCAGGTCTTTCGGCTTCTCAATTTTTGCGGAGCCCAGACAGACGCTCGCTCCCGTCACATTGAAGAACGGAGCCGCAAAAAGGTCCGAATTGTCTGTCAGTTCAACATCTGTATAGGCATAGACATTCAGACGGTTTTCTCCGGCCTCATAGATCACGCCCGGCAGGTTGTATTCCGCGCTTTCAATCTTCAGGATGTCATGGAAGAACATCATGCGCTTTTGGGGCGGGTTGTACCAGATGTATTTCTCACTGCCCTTGCGCGGGTCAAACCACAGCAGGTTGGACGGTATCCTGCCGTATGGTGTCACACTGTGGCTTTCGGAATAGCCCCGTACCAGTTCGTTCATGAACTCCACCGTCACCGGACGGCCTTCGCCCATTGTCCCATTTTCGTCTATGTCCCTGACTTCGATAAAATAACCGTCGTCATCCGTGCTGTGGTTGTCATTCTCTTCCGCATAGACAATCAACGCCGCCCTCGGATGAAGCAGCGTCCTCAGTTTTCTTGTAAGTTCATTCGTTTCTACCATAATCTTTCAATATACAATGTTAATAAATTCATCCGCCCACTTGAAGAACCGTTCCGGATAGTCATCCATGATAAACAGGCGGTCGGTTTCCGGTGACAGGGCACAGGTGGTAATCGGGATGATATCGTATGTCTCCTGGCTGTTATTATTGTAATAGTCCACCAGATATTCGGACACCATGTCGTCGCAGTCATAGACCACCCTTATCTGCTGATCCAGACGCATCGGCTGAAAATCCGGTTCTTCCTCGTGAAAGGCATCATAGCCGTATTGCATGATACCGTGTTCCGGGTTAAGGAAGGGCAATCCCTTTTTCATTGCTCCGACAATGGAACGCTCGAAGTCGTTTTGCGGGGTGTATTTTTCAAGTGCTTTCGGCAAATCCTTGTAATAGGACTTTTTTTCAACATGCTTCAGCAGTCTGCCGATTTTCCCTTTCTCGTATGACCGTACCAGTTCCAGCCTTTTACCAGTTTCCTCTTCCTCCTCCTGCGGATCATCCTCTTTCAGCCACATTAATACATAATCCGTGTCATCCTCGTCCAGAATGGTGGATATTCCGTTCGCCCGCATCAGGTTGTGGATAAACGTAATTGAGATCCGCCTGAGCGTGGGATTGAGAGCCTCCACGAATTTCATCGGGAAATAGTACAAGGTCAGTTCGCCCCATTTGTGACACTTCCACAGATTGAAATAGAGCCTGCCGTTATCCTGTTCGATATTCACATTCATCCCTTCCCCGACAAGTTTGTCCATCTCGTCGTACAGATTGGCTATGCTTGCCCCGATACTTTTGCCCGGAGTATGCACCGCTTCCTGTTTCAACAAAAGGGCATAGTTGAAAAACGAGTCACGCAGGAACTCGTAGTTTTCCTGCGTAATCACGTTGATGCCATTACTGCCGTATGAATCCACGACAATACTTTTCTGTGCTATCGGGGCAAGTGCCGTATTCAGAAAAGAATTACGGCCCCGCTTGGAGCCGTAATCCGTTCTGTCCTGTTCACACCGTGTCGTACATTCCGTTCTGTCTGGCCGATGATGAGCCTTGCGAGCAGTGCCGACTGATGTTCGTCCAATGGTACACATGATTTCTTCTTTTTATTGTCCTTCTTCATGGTTTCCTATCCTTTTGTCCCGATGGTGGTCTTGAACTCGTACACCGCCTTGTCATTCTTGATGACCGGTCCGTGTACCGTCGCCGTGGTCAGCTCCGGGTAGAAGTTGGAGTAGTAACTCATGACCATTTCGGGGCTGTCCGACGGGTTGGGATCGTCGAGCGTAATCATTCCGCTGCCTTTCTTGAACGTGAACGAGCGTGTCATTCCTGTGATTTCGAGTGCCATAATCTTAAACTGTCTGATAAGGTGAATACTTGGGTTCTAACATGGATTGGGGAAAATCGGGATATTCCTCGTAATCCTTGGGATTGTAATTGATTTCTCCGTCCGCGGGATATTGCGCAGGGTAGTCTTCGGGAGAGAATGCCTGTTCCTGCCAGTGCGTGTCAGACTGTGCCCCGTATGGAGGCTGCGGAGCCGTAGGCTGTTGTCCGGCATATTGCGGCTGTGGCGGAAGCGGTCTTTGCGGCGGTTGTTGCGGTGGCCACATCGAAGGCTGTTGCAGCGGTTGTGCCGTCATAGGCCGCTGCGGTTGTCCTGCTATCGGTCTCGGAGCCTGGGGCTGCGGCGGATAGGGCGGTTGCTGCACGGGAACTGCCATTGGTCGTGGCTGTGGCTGTTGTGCCGTTGCCGCCATAGGTTGCGGTTGCTGCTGTGGCTGTGGCTGCGGTTGCGGTGCCGGTTCATCCATCAGCTCGAACAGGCTGCCCTTGTTCATCGCCTTCTTCTGTTCCTCCACCATGCTGTCAATCTTCTTCAGGTCTTGCGGCTTGGCATGGAGGCGTGCCTGGCCGAGTGCGGTGACAGCCTCGCTGTGCTTCCCGGCGGCAATCAGTTCCTCCGTCTTCTTGAGATGCTTCTCGTACTTCTCGCGTTTCTCCTTCTCCTCCTTCGTCTCTTTGGCTTTTTCTTCCTTCGCCGCCTTGCTGTCGGCAGCGGCCTTGTCAGCCTGCGCCTCGAACTGCGCCATGTTGGTGATCAGTCCCGCCACCTTCTGTATCGGCCGGGCGACGGTTTGCAGGAATCCCGCGTCCAGTTCCTCCGGCAGTCCGCTGACCGTCAGGGGCACGATGTGGTTCTGGGCCTCGTCCTTCAGCCCGTTCGACTTCGGCAGTGTGGATACCGCCATTTGTCCGTTCGCTTTGCGGATGACTATCGTGAGGTCCACGCCCTCGGTCATCATCTGGTTGATTGCTGTAAAAAACATAACTGTAATAATTTAAAGTGTGAATAATCGTATTTTTTATCGGTTGAAGAACTCCGCCAGCAGCCTGTCCCTGTCGGGATGGTGGCATATTTCCAGGATGGGGTTCAGCAGCGTGGAGATGTGTACCGGTCCTGTGCCTCTTGGCGGGAACTTGACTACGGGATTCGGCTCCACTGTCCTTTTTCTTCTTGTTGCGGGCATCGGCATCTGCACCGGTGCCATCGGCGGTCTTGAGATGATTGCTTGGTTCATGACTTTATAATTTTAATTGTGAATATCCGGGCTTTGGCAGCCCGTTGAACTACAAGGGCTTTACGGTAAACGCTTCCGGAAAGGCAAGGCTTTCGGGAAAAATACCGGAGCGCAGCGAGGATGATTTTTCCGCGAAACCCGAAGGGCCCGGCCTTGCCGTCCGAAAAGAAGCGTTTGCCAACTTTGCCCTGTAGTTCCCGGTCTGCCAATGGCTGTATATGCCTCTCTTTCCTTTCCGTCCCTGATCCCGTCATCCTTGTCTTCATAAAGTATGGGATACCAAAAGAGCCGTCCGTTGGGACAGCCCTGTCCTGCAAGGTGTTGCAGTGGTTTATATGCCGCATTTGTTTCATTTCCCGATATTGTATGCCGGTGGAATCAGAATACCAGGCAGCTGAGGATGCAGAAAAGTATCGCCGCCGCTACCAGAAGGCAGGCGATTTTATAGAGGAACCTGAAGAATCCCCTGAAACAGACGATGGCGACTGCCGCCCATACCGGTGAAATCCCTCTTGAATAAAGATAACTGAACATTATGAAGGCTGCGGCGGCCAGTGCCATTCTTTTTATCCATTTGCCGGTTCTCGGTTTTTCGATACATTCCTTTGCTTTCATGATCATTTGCTATTAAAAGGTGAAACATGTCATTTCCAATTTCAGGGGCCAGGATGCGGACCGCCTCCACAGGCAAGGTTTTCGGGGAAAATACCGGAGCAGGGCGAGGATGATTTTCCCCCGAAACCTGCAAGGCCCGACCTTGCAGGTGGAAACGGGCGGTTCCGCTACCTTTGCCCCGGAATTGGAATGACGGTATCATTTACCTTTCCCGCCCTTGGATTTTGGAAAAGAAAGTTTCAGGTTAAAACTTTCGTCAAAAATGATTGCCGCATCGAAAGACACCCCTTTCTTGCCCTTGAAACCCTTGATCAGTCGGGGTGGAGCCGGAAGAGAAAAGCTGTTCCAGATGCTGGTCGGTCAGCTCCTTGTTCAGGAAACGGCGGAACACCAGCAGTCCGCACCCCTCATGGTCGCACTTGGCGACTTTTGCCTTCACTATCACATTGCCGGTCTTGCACTTGGGGCAGGTAAGGCGCGTGACGACGGCTCGGAAATTTGAGACGCAGTATCTCACCGGTCACTTTCCCGGTGTATTCCCTGATGGAGAGCATGAAGCTTTCCGGATCGAGGGTGTGCCCCTCTATCTGTGCCAGTGCCTTCTCCCATGTACCGGTCAGCTTCGCATCGGCCACCATCATGCCCTTTACCGACTCGTAGAGGTAAAGCCCCTTTTCCGTCGGGCGGATGCTCTTGCCGGAACGCTCGATGTAGTCACGCTTGAGCAGGGTCGTGATGATGGCGGCACGGGTAGCGGGCGTGCCGATACCCGCTCCTTCACCGCTTCGCGTGCCTGTCCGTCAGCGATTTCCTTACCGCAGTTCTCCATAGCGGTGAGCAAGGTCGCTTCCGTGTAAAGGGGTCTGGGCAGGGTCTTTTTCTGTGCCAGCCCGTATCCCATGACCGGTATTTCCTCACCCTCTGTAAAAGATGCTGTGCCTTCGTCTCTTTCCGGCTCGTCCTTTTCACGGTCTTCCTTCCGGGAGAACACGGCACGCCAGCCGGGATTGGCGATAACAGTGGAACGGGAGTGGAAGTCCAGTCCCCCGCATACGCACTCCATGAGCAGCAGTTCTTTCTCGCAAGGGGGAGAGAAGGCTTCCAGCATCCTGCCGGCTATCAGAGTATAAACAACCGCTTCCGCTTCGGACAGCCCTCGGGAACGATACCGGTGACGATCAGTGCATGGTGGTCGGTCACTTTCGTGGCGTCCACGCTCCGGGTGTTCAGGCCGGAAAGGTCTAAGCTCCTTCTGTACTCACGAAACTCCGGCATGGCTGTTATCTTTTCCAACAATACCGGAATGTGCGCCATGACATCCTGCGGAATATACCTGCTGCCCGTTCTCGGGTAGGAGACCAGTTTCTTCTCGTACAGGGACTGTGTGATGGCAAGGGTCTTGTCCACCGAAAGGTCGTAATGAATGTTACAGTCCTTCTGTAGTGCGGTAAGGTCATACAGGAGCGGAGCCTGCTGGAATATCTTCCCTCGCTTTACTTTAGTGATTGTTACCACCGATCCGGGGGTAATACTCTTGTACGCGGCTTCCGCCATATTCTTGTCCTTGAAGTCCTCCGTGTGGAAGAACTGCCGGTGCACGTCGTCTTTTTTCAGCGCGATATGCAGCTGCCAGTATGGAGTGGAGACGAAGTTACGGTTTTCCTTGAAGCGTGCGCATATCATGGCAAGCGTGGGAGTCTGCACACGGCCTATGGAGTTGTTCGCCGATCCGGAGGCTGTCGCCAGGGCGCGGCTCGCATTCATGCCCACCAGCCAGTCGGCCTTCGCACGGCTGTCCGCGGCGGCATACAGGCTGTCGTATCCGCTTCCCTCCCTGAGGCTTGCCATGCCCTCGCGGATGGCCTCGTCGGTAAGCGAGGAGATCCACAGCCGTCTGAAGGGCTTGGTATAGCCCAGATAAGAATATATCCACCGGAAGATAAGTTCCCCCTCGCGGCCCGCGTCCGTTGCCACGATGATGCTCTCGCATTTGGAGAATACTTCGCCAATGACCTTGAGCTGTTTGCCGGCGGCGATGTCCGTCACCATCCCCCTGTCAGTGCGTACCTGCCGTGGCACAAGGCGGAACGGTTCGGGAATCATCGGGAGGTCTTCGGCGGTGGTCCTCGTGTAGCCGTATGCATCCGGTAAGGCCAGCGACACTAAATGTCCCAGCGCCCATGTCACCATGTAGCCGTTTCCTGTTATGTAGCCGTCCTTTTTTTCTGTAGCCCCGACTACACGGGCTATGTCCTGACCGACACTCGGTTTCTCTGCTATGATTGCTATCATGATTCGGATAAAGTCAAGCCGTTTCCCGCTTGCCGGTGTGTGGTGACGGGAAACGGCGGTTATACATTCGGTTTACATATTATAAGAAGGAGGGGCTACTGTTCCCGAAGCTTGATACCGAGGATTTCGAGCAGCGGTCGCCGTCCTTGCGCACCAGCTGTAGTGTGGCGTCCATCACCACGTCCACACCAAGCAGCACCAGGCTGAGCGATACCACGTTCGTCTTCTCCCCCTTGAGCAGCGTGTCGAGTTCCCCGGCATTTCCAGTTCATCCTTCAGATGCCGATGGCTGCCAGCTCCTCCCAGTTCACGTCTTCTACCTTGAAAGGCGTGTTGTTTTCCTTGTTCATTTCCATATTTCTGATTCTTTTGGGATTCAACATTCGTTTTGCTTTGACCGTCAGGCTATGCTCGCCCCCCTGGATTGGCGGTTTTCCTCTCCCTGTCTTTGTGTGGCGGACACCACGTTGCGCTGCGAGGCGTCGCGTCTGCGGTCGGGATTCTCGTTGTAGAAGTCCAGCCTGCCCTGGTTGAAGTTCGCCTTGACGTACTGCGAGATGGTCTTGCCGTCATACCCCTTGATACCCTCGACCAGCACAGCCTTGCCACTCTGGAGGTCGGCACGCTGCTTGCGGGTAAGCTCTACGTCCCACACCTTGGCCGGAATCTTGAATTCCGCACGCTGCTCGAAGCCGTCCCGGAGTGCGTGAGTAGCTGAGCCGTCCGTTTCCAGGTCCGCCTTGATGAACGAGGAGAATTCCTCTCCCTTGCGGTTCACCATGTCGTTGAGGAAGATGGGCTTCCCTCCCGTAGTTCTTGCTGCTCCTCGGGAGTGATTTTCACGCCATTGATCTCGTTCGGGATGTAGATTTCCCGTGCGCCCTCCGGGGAGTCGGGATTGTAGCGGGTGTAGGACGGGCGGCCTGTCGCCTCGTCGAGTTTCACGTAGGAGGAGAACAGTTCCCCGTCCTTGCGCTTCATGCCCTCCACGAAGATGGCCTTGCCCTCGTTCAGGTCGTCAATCTGCTTCTTGGTCAGTTCGACGCCTCCCAAAGACTGCCGGTTGAAGAGCTTGTCGTTCTCGAAGATGAATTCCACGCCCCTGCGCTCGGCGTTGACCTGGAGGTGGGCGTCGAACGGGTTGCCCGATCTGGCTGGAAATCATTCCTTCGACGAATATCTTCTTGCCTTCGCGCAGGTCGTTCTGCTCCTGCTCGGTCAGTTCAACTCCGCTGATTTCACGCGGTATGAAGACATTCTCGGCTTTCATCGCCACCACCTCGTTGGTCAGCTTGTCGATGCTGACGAAAGAGGGGACATACTCGCCGTTGCGGTTCTTCAGTTCCACGACACGCCCCATATTGCCCGTCTCAAGCAGATTCTTCTTGTCCTCGTCGGAGAAGATGTGCCCGAAGTAGGGACGGTCAAGTTCGGGTTTCTGCCGGATACCGTGGATGCCCAGCACGATGGGACCTCCCACGGACTGCTGGAGTGACAGCCTCGCGTCGGTGCGTAGCACGGCGGAGCCGAAGTTCATGCTGATGGGCACGACCTGGTTGGTCTTGTAGCCCCTGAGCATCTGGTCGAGGAGCCCGCGTTCCTGGAGTTACTCGCGGGAGAGCCCGAAGTTCTTCAGCTGCTCCCAGTTGATCATGGATTCATTGTAGCGGTATTTCGGCTGCTGCGCGGTTTCCGGAGCGGCCTGTTGCTGTGTCTCAGTTTTTTTTGCCATTTCTTCTTGATTTTGATGGTTTATACTTTGGTTTTCTTTGGAGCGGGGAACAATCTCGTATTTCTTTAGAAATTCCTCCACCGCGTCTGATTTTCTGCCTGCGGCAAGATCCTCGATTGCCTGTCTGACTTCCGGGTTGTCCAGCGCATTCTCCTTGACGGAAAGGATGCCGAAACGAGTCGGGTCTTTCAACTGGCTCCAAAAGTTCTTCAGGAAATTCTCGAACATGCTGGCATATCGGTCAATTTTCAGGAAAGAGTTCCGGTGTTTTTTGTCTGCCGAAACCGTCTTGTACCTGCCGTTCTTGTCGATGTCGGATATTGCCTGGAGGAGCAGCTCCATCTTGTCGAGGATAAGGACGATGTCACTCAGCTGCTCGTTCTCGGTGACTTGCGTTTTTGAGGGGTTCGTCCCTTACGTTTTTCTTTGCCATAACTGTAAGTTTTTAGCGTTTATAACTGTTGTTGTCACCGCAAATATATAGGCATAATTTTGATAAATCACTATATTCTCAACGCGTTAGGCTATCCGTTTCATCAAGTGTCATCACGTTTCACCGCAGAGGGAGAAAACGCAAGGCGGAAAAACGGAAGAATCAAGGATAAAAGTGTGAGAAACGTACCGGGTCCGATAAAAGAAGAGAGAGAAATACGCGAAGGGAAAGCCAAAAACAAAAAAGGCGGAACGGGAAAATGGGAAAGGGTAGAAAAGCCGCAAACGACACGAAGCCGATAAAGAGAAACTGTATTATGCAGAGTGGGAGCGAGCTGTCTTTAGTCCCCGCTTCCTTCTGTTACTCCATAGGACTGGATGAGAATTTACGTGCGGTTGATGTTGACAGCATAATCCATTAGGACATCAGGTGTCGGCAAAATACCGCCGCCGGATTGTATCTTGGTTTTGTCCTATGCGTCGTAGGTCGCTTCGCTTGCTAAGTCCCGGAACGTTTCTCCAACTCGGACGGCGATACCGGAACGTTTTTTCGGGTGAAAAATTACCGAAGGGAATTTTTTGCCCGAAAACCGCAGGCCTGAACGTAGAAGGTATCGTCCCTCCGAGTTATCTTCTTAAAGGGACTTGACAAGTGAAGCGTGGCTTATGATGGATTTTTATAGAGAAATATGGAAAAATGTACCTTTAGCCCAAGAAAATTGCAATCATTTCGCAGAAGTAATCAGAAAGTGATTACTCTTGCAGAACGATAATACATGAAAAAATGTTTTTGTTCACTCATCTATAGATGTTCATTTTTAATGAATGCGAGCAAATAATGAACATGGATTCGCTTATATCCGCCTTCTATTGGAGAAATTTGGTACTTTTACCCATTTTTCTTCCAATAGAATAACCGTACAGATAATTTTTACTACTTTTGCAACATGAAAATACCAAGAGACAAATACTTACAAGAGCTGCAGAAGTGTGATGCACAACGGAATGATTAAGATTATTACCGGTGTACGCCGTTGTGGAAAATCTTACCTTCTATTTGAGTTATTCAAACAATCATTACTTGATAACGGCGTGAATGAAGAGCACATTATTCAAGTAGATTTGGAAGACCGACGTAGTAAAGATCTCAGGAAGCCGGACACATTATTGGATCACATCGACGGGCATATCACAGATAACGATATGTACTACATACTATTGGATGAGATACAACTTGTTCCAGAGTTTGAAGATGTACTCAATAGCTATCTGAAAATTAAAAATGCAGATGTATATGTACAGGTAGCAATAGCCGAATGCTATCCAGTGATGTAAAAACAGAATTTCGTGGTCGAGGGTATGAAATCAGAGTACATCCTTTAAGTTTTTCGGAATTTCTCAAGGCAGGACAGTACGCAAGCGAACTTAACTGCCCTACAGGATTATATGATTTATGGAGGAATGCCACAGATCGTGTCTTTTTCAAAGAAGAAGAAAGAGAAACTATCTAAAATCCTTGTTTCAGGGTACTTATATACGCGATATAAAAGCGTTACAATATTAGGAACGATGATGATTTGAGTGAACTTATAGATATTATTGCTTCCAATATAGGCTGCTTGACCAATCCGACAAACCTTGAAAATACATTCAAGTCTGTAAAAGGTCATAGTATTTCAGATACAACCATACAGAGTTATCTTGGAATGTTACAAGATGCCTTTATGTTGGAAAAAGCCATTCGATATGACATCAAAGGAAAGCATTACATCAACACGCCTTCAAAATATTATTTTGAAGATGTCGGACTACGTAATGCCCGTCTGAATTACCGTCAGATTGATGGGGGTCATCTTATGGAAAATATCATATATAACGAACTGCGTATCAGAGGGTATTCGATTGATGTAGGGCAAGTGGAAGTGAGAATAACAAATGATGATGGAAAGAAAATGCGAAAACTACTGGAAGTTGATTTCATTTGCAATAGTGGGATAAACGTGTGTACATACAATCAGCACTTGATATGCCCACTCAAGAGAAAATTGACCAGGAAACCAATTCCCTTCGTCATATCAAAGATGGATTCCCTAAAATAGTCATTGTGGAGGCTTAACCCCTTCTTATGTGAATACTGATGGCATATCAATCATGAATGTGATTGACTTCCTTAAAGATACAGAAATGGGGCTATTGTAAATAATTACAATATGGGCAAAATGGTGTGCTAAAAATGGTGCGTAGGTCTCTATACAAGATGACCTACGCATCATTTTTATAATCCAGGATTCCTTTTAGAGATATACAAGTTCAAGTATGTATACTCCAGCCGTGTATGGGAGTCAGTGTAACCGCATAAGACTGGTCCGGTTTTCCATGGTAAAGCAATCCTCCGACAATACCCCTGCTTCCGTTAGCGGCCACTTCCGCAAAACCGAATGAATGTGGGGCGAAATCCCGGTAGAGTTCAATTTCATACCTGCCGTTTGAGTTCTTCTCCCATTGTTTGAGGCGTTCAATGCAATTCTGAAATGTTGTGTCGCCGATACTTTTGGCGTACTCCACTACCTTATCGTAGTGTTCCTGACATCTGATTTTCATAACATGATTTAATTGGATTTATAATAGTTCTTCGTATGTTCCGAAACCGATACACTCTGCTATGGTGAAATCTTCCCTGCCTTTGTCCGCCATGGATTTCATATCATTCAGGCTGTCGCAGTAGAAGAATATTTCATCGTCCTTTTCCGTATCGGCATCCATAGCCAAAGCAATTCTTGCCTCTTCCGTTTCCAACGTATCGTTCCACCGTATCACGCAATCCGCGTAATGAGGTTCACATCCTTTTTCTGTATAGAATTTAAGATAATGGCTTCCGATTTCCTTTCTGACCTCATCCGGCTTTTTCCATGAACTGTCATCCACGATTTCAAAACCCAGCCCTTCGACCAGCAGGCAAGTACCATTATCATATACCATCATGGTGCGTTTGCCGATGTGTTTTTTTACGCATTTCCGCCCAGTCGGGTATATCCCAACGCTCGGTAGTCCATACCCCGCGATAGGCTTCAGATATGGAATTGTATTCGCTTAATGTTATCTTCTTCATGTCAATGTTTTTATAGGATACAGAAAGTTACCTTATAAGTCTTGCACGCCTTTCCGAATGCCGGATTGGTGTCGAATTCGTTGTATGACTCCCAATCCACCGACATGGTGTAACCGTTCGGAAAGTTTTCAACGATGAACTTGGTTATCATCTCCTTGTCTTCATCGGGCAGGAACAGTTCCTCGTCGATGCCGTACTCCAATGAAAAAATCGCCCATTCGGGAATGTTGTCCCAAACGATCGTCTTGCTGTTATTGTTATTCATAGTCCTGCTGATATTGGGGTGAAACCATAAGTCTTTTTATAATTTCGTCAAGCTCCGTTTCCCACTTGTCCGCCCCCTCAATGAGTGACGGGTAGGTCAGCTGTTTCCACTGTCGGTAATCGAACAGTTTCATCCGTAGCGGATAGTAGTCGAACAGCTTCCTGTTGTCAGCGAATATTCTCAGGTGGTTGGTTCCCACCTCCATCAGTTTCAGTCCGTATCGGTCGATTATCTCTTTGAACCGTCCCATCGGTGTAAAGTTGCTTCTGCTCATACCTTTTGTTTTTTGAGTTAGACATCCCCGGCTTTGTAGAGCCGAGATTTTATTTCTTGCCTGCCCCGCCGTTCCGTGCCGGATTGCGCAAGGCTTTCGGGAAAAATACCGCAAGCGCAGCGAGGATGATTTTTCCGCGAAACCCGAAGGGCCCGGCCTTGCACAATCCATAAGGCACGGGACGAACTTTGCAGGCTGAAATAAAACAGCGGTGTCCTATTCCTCTTTTTTTCCGTCCTCCTGTGGAATCAGGTGTTTCAAATCCGGGTCATTGGCAATTCTTTCCATCTCATCTTCAATTATTTGCAGTACGTCCGCCTTGATACGGGAGTAGTTGCGGTCTATCTGCTGCTGCATGATGTCGTTACCGTCTGCATCCTTGAACTCGTTGATGACAGGGATTTTTTTGTAGGCTCTGGTCTCCGCCGCCACCTTCTCGTTATCGACGATGATACGGGCATGGAAAATCTTCTGCTCGATTTCCTCACCGAAGTTGTCCGCCACGCTGCCCACGAATGTACCCTGCGAGAGGTTGGCAATCTTGGAAGCGGGTATCAGGGAATCCAATTGCGTGTTGATGGAGGTGGATGTGTCTTGCCGGTTGATGGATATGGACTGCCTTTGCTGAAGGATTTTGCCGAAACGCTCCGAAAGGTTCTTTGCCGTTTCGCCTACCACCTGTCCGGAGAAAATATTGCCGACTGTATTTTGGATCACTTTCGCCTCTTTTTCACCGTAGTCACGGGTCAACTGCGAGAAGTCCTGGAAGCCGAGACAGACCGCCACCTTGTTACTACGGGCGGTGGCAATCAGGTTGTCGATGCCGCGGAAATAGATGGTCGGTAGCTCGTCTATAATAATGGAACTCTTCAGCTGTCCCTTCTTGTTCACCAACTTCACGATACGGGAATTGTACAGTCCCAAGGCCGCCGAATAGATGTTCTGCCTGTCAGGATTGTTTCCCACACAGAGGATTTTGGGCTGTTCCGGATTGTTCAGATCAAGTGTAAAATCATCGCCCGTCATCACCCAATACAACTGGGGTGAAATCATCCTCGAAAGCGGAATTTTTGCGGACGCTATCTGGCCCTGGAGCTGATCTTGCGCTCCAGATTGCCAGGCATCCATGAACGGGGAAAGGTAGTTTTCCAGCGAGGGATAAGAGGTAAGAATCGTGAAGATATCGGCATACGGCTTGTTAAGAAATTCTATCGCGTGGGGGAAGGTGCAATACTTGCCGTCTTTGTAAATCCGCAAGTACCAGATAATCGCCGCGAGCAGGATAATCGGTGACTCCACGAAGAAATCACCCTGTTTCTGTATCCAGGTCTTGTTCAAATTGAGCATTATCGTGTAGGCGGATTCGTAGGCATCGGAAATATCCACCATGAATTTGGGATTGATGGGATTGCACCTGTGCGAGCGTCGGGGGTCATCGAAGTTTATGACATAGAACTCCGGTTTAACCTTGTAATGTTCCTTGTGTTTAAGCAGGTGATTATAAGCTATTTCGGATAAATCCGGAAACTTGTAATCATAAATGTACATGGCAAAGGATTTCTCGATTTGCTGTTTGATGTAGTTGTTTACCACCGCGTAGGATTTCCCGCTGCCCGGTGTTCCAAGCACGATGGACGCACGAAAAACGTTTACAACGTTGATCCATCCGTCCCATTCCTTGCCCTGATACACGAACTTGGTCGGCAGGTTGACGGAATACTCGTTTTCCATAAAGCGGGTTTCCTGCATGAAACTCTCGTTGGCGGTGTTGAACACGTCCTCCATAAGGTTGTGTTTCAGCATACGGCTTATCCATACGCCCGACATCAAAAGAAGGATGTACCCGGCGGTCAGCGTTACCGTGTAAATGGCGGCATTGACCGTAGGATTGAACGGCAAATCAAGCATCCACCAGTTCATGAAGAACAATACAAGCCCCGAAAGGAAGGCGGTATATATCTTCCGCCAGGTCATCTTCTGGTTCTTCACGCCCTTCGTGCCCAAACATGACAGGGCAAGGAATATGACGGCGAATACTTTTGTCACCAGCAGGTTGCTGAAAAGCCCCGCCGTCCTCTGGAAATTCAGGAGTATCTTATCGACCACTCCGATGTTGATACCCGCATCCACGAATACCCGGTAACAGAACCAATAAACGTGGATGACGACAAACACGATGGATATGGCACGCATGAACTCCATGACCTTTGCCAATCCTCTCAAATCATCTTCTTGTTGCATATTGATATAATTTTAATGGTGAATGAATACTGTTTTCAGGAGATACCCCGTGAGCGGCGTTTCTTTTTCTTCTTGCGTTGCAGCCTGCGGGCGAGAGCCTCTTCCTGCGGGTCGGGACCATTGGCTTCAAAATCGAAGATTCCGAAAGCCTGCCCGATGGCGTTTTCCATGTCGGCAGAGAAACTGCTTTGCCTGCTGATTTCCGGTGTGGGAGCATCCAAGTCAGGAATATTGTTCGGCCCATTGAACAATCGTTCAAAGGCATTTGCCGAGAACTCCTTTCCGAGCCGCGAGCCGTTATACACCTCCCTGTTCTTGTGGTCGATGAAAGTAGCACCGTAAATGCGGCCTTCATTATTTTCACGGAATACCACGTCTATTCCCTGCCTGTTGAGCAGGCGGATGAAGTCCTCCCGGTTGCCCCGGCAGCCGTGCATGGCGAGTGCGACACCGTTCCGTATCTTGGGCTGCCATTTCTTGTCCTTGTATTCACGGGCATTGAATCCGATACGCTTTTCCAGTCCTTCATAGCCAAAGCGTTTTCCGATAAGGGAGGACTTGATGGGCGTACATACCGGCTTGCCTGTATCGTCTGTCATGGTATAGACAATGCCGTTGTAAGGCGTCCCTTCAAATTCGCCCCTGACCTGCTTCGCCTCGATGTTGAAGCAGGACAGCAACGCGCTGTACTCCCCGAATGACTGAAAGCGGTAAGTGGAGAACACGCTCTTGAGGATGTTGGAAACTTGTTGCTTTACATCGCCATTCTGATAGTCTGCTTTTTTCAGATATGGTTCCAACATTTCCCTGCGTTTGTCCTCCACCTGCTTCAGTCCGAACTTGCGTTCCAGTTCCCGGCAGGCTTTCATCGAGCGATTCCACTCGTAGGCGTCATCTATCTTTTCCCCTTTCTCGTTCACGCAGGTGGAAACGATATGGATATGCCTGCGGTCTATGTCCTCGTGGATATACACGATGTAAGGCTGGTCGCCGTAGCCCATGCGTTGCATATACTCCCTTGCCAAATCCGCAAACTGGCTATCGGTCAGTTTGTCGTCCACAGAAGGATTAAGGGATATATGCAGTATGGGCTTTTCCGTATTCTTGTTGGCGAGCAGGTAGTTCTCGAATGCCCAAAGCGTGTTCCTCATGACCTGCTCCGGATTACCCGTGACATCGGCAATCATGCGGTTGCCCGAAATGATGCGTGCCGTGGAGTCGTCCACTTTCTGCTGGTTGTAGATGACAGCCCCATAGAGCGAGGCGCCCCTGTTGATTTTCGCCACCATGTCATTCCTCCTCCCTCTGCTTTTGATAAGGTAGGTTTCCTCAAACTCATGGGTCAGCATGATGATCCGCTTGCTCAGCACCACCAGATCTATGGTCGTCTTTTCCAGATTGCGGAGCAGGGCGTATGCACGTTTCTCCCCGAAATTGTTCTTGATTGCCTTGACCGTCTGGTTGTAGTTGTTGCCGATGGCCTGGAACTGGTGGTAGAAATTGGTAAGGCGGACATAGTAGTCCATCGTCGCCTTGTCGATTCTGACCACCTTGATTTCCTTTCCGAAAATCATTGCCTTGATGAATTTGGAGCGTTCCCTCAGTCCCGATTTTTGAAACTGGATATCGAACTTTACGTTCTCTTCCGAGTTTAGCCGCACCACATAACGGTACACGGCAGGGTCGGTTTTCGGTTTCCGCCCTACACCTTTTCTTGTTTTTCTGTTCTTGTTTTCTTCCATACGCATTGATGTTTTTTGTTTCTGATCTTCCGTCATGGATTCACGACTTTGGAGTGAATCCCACCCCGAGCCGGCAGGCGAGCGGCAAGTTGTTTTGAGTGCCCGAATTCATTTCGGGTGCCTCAAAACACAACTTGCTATGTTCACTTGAACATGAATTTTCCTTCGTCAAATTGTGTTTTGACCTTCAGCCTCATTCTTCGGCTTCGGGATTACCCCTCCGCGACATCCATTTCGTTCTCGACAGCAAAGTTATGGCGGTATATATTACTGTGAAATAGCAAGTTATATGTAACGTGATGACAAATGGTGACACAGGTCGTCACCTCCCTTGAAACATGGTGACGGTATGAAAAAATACCTTTTTATTTGCAGCGTGAACGGATGAAACCGCACTTCCGATAATGGTATAATGGTCATATTGTTTGATGCTTCCGTTATCGGTCCGGATAGTGGAAGCAATGTCGGATATGACAGTTATCGGAATGTCATGACCAACAGACCGGCCATTGACGGAAGGATACGATAACGGATACACTATCGGTTGGAATGATGGATAAATCCGATAACGGATGCAGTGTCCGGCAGTCGGTTGGAAAGAAGCGTTCACGGATTGACGGATGGAACAGACATTTATTCAATAACAAACTAAAAAGTTAAGATTATGAGCAAAGAGCCTTTATTCGTTGCAGTCAGCAACCAAAAGGGAGGGGTCGGGAAATCGGCCTTGACGGTAGTACTTTCCAGCTACCTCCATTTCGAGAAAAACCTGAACGTGGCAATCATTGATTGCGACTCTCCCCAGCACAGCCTTGTGCGCATGAGGGAACGGGACAAAAAAGCCGCCGCCAACAATGCCTATTACCAGCAGCTGTTGAACCAGCAATGGGAGCGTGTAAAGAAGAAAGCCTATCCTATTGTAGGAGCCACTGCGGAAAAAGCGAGAGAGGCGGCGGACGAGCTTGCCGCAAACGGAGATTATGACCTGATTTTTGTGGACTTGCCCGGTACGGTGGAATCCACAGGGGTATTCCGCACTATCGTCAATATGGATTATGTCCTGACACCTACCACGCCGGATCTTATCATCATGCAGAGTACGCTTGCTTTTTCCACGACGGTTCTTGATTATGTCAAGAACACGAAAGATGTGCCGCTCAAGGATATTCTCTTCTTCTGGAACAAGTTGAAAAAGCGTACCAACGTGGAAGTCTTCAAATCATACTCGGAAGTCATGCGGGAACTGCACCTGACCGTTCTTGACAGTACGCTTCCCGACTTGTGCCGCTACGAGAAAGAAATCACCCATTGCAAACGCGCCTTTTTCCGCTGTACCATGCTGCCGCCTCCTGCCAGGCAGCTGGAAGGAAGCGGTATTGCGGAATTGGCGGAAGAACTTATTGTCAAACTTAAATTGGAACACGCATGACAAAGAAAAAGGTGGAAGTGAATGAGGATATCCTCAAGAATATCATTGTCGGGGACATACCCATCTTCGGCAGAGAGAAGCCCAAAGAAGAAAGTACGGAACAGCCGGAAACGGAAGTGCCTCCCATTACAGAACCTGCCGAAGCCCCTTCAGAGAAAACGGTTGCTGCAAAGCCCCGGAAAAAGAAAGAGGAAACGGGTAGCTATAGGGAAAGGTATCTGGTAAACATCCCGGCATCCAACCGTTCCCATGTCTATATAAATCGCGAGGTGGCCGAATGTATCAAGCGTTTCCTTCCGGTCATTGCCCCGAATATGAGCATATCCGGGTATATAAGCAATATCCTCGTGGAGCATATCCAACAGCATTGGGAGGAGATCAATGAATTGTACAACAAAGAATATTATAAACCATTAAAACCGTTTTAGTCATGACACAGATTATTTTTCAAGTCGCAGCCATAGGCTGCTGCATTTACACAGCCTACAGATTGGGATTGTTCATTTACAAGAAACTGCGTAAGAACAACAAGACAGCGAAAGCCGTCCAGGTCACCTCGTATGAAACTTCAGACCGGATAAACCCTGCAATAGAGCCGGCACGAAGTTTTTCATCCGTCATTGAAGAGTATGCCGATAGTCTTCCAAAAGAAAATTCAGAAAAGGTATCGTATCAGATTGCATATCTGATAACTTATCCGCTCGGTAATCGAATACAGGTATATATAAACAGGGACAGTTATACCTATATCAAACGGTTTTTGTCTGTTGTTTCTCCGGATACATCCATGTCAGGTTTTATAAGCAGGATTATAGATGAGCATCTGAAAAAACACGAGAAAGAGATGTCGGCATTATACACGGAATGTATCAATAAACCTTTGTAATTATGGAAGCAGCACTCTATTTTCTAATAAAGATTGCCTGTGCGATTTTTATATTGTGGCATTTGTGGTCATTCATTTTCGGTCAGAAAATGTACGAGGTATGGGACAGGCTTTATCATCGGATGCGTATTGTCCGTATCTGGTTATGGAAATATCGTAAAAAGCGTATGGCCGAAAAAGCACGGAATGCCGGCCGTAAGACGAGGCACAGCAAAAAAACAGTTCCGGGAACCGCTGCCGGATACAGTTGGGCAAGGAACTGAAATGGAGGCATCTTCTCCTGCCAATGGCGATGATGTAATAGGCAAAACAAAGATTGTCTATCTGGAAGATCCGGAAGTGGCAAGGAAAACCCCTACACGCTCAGAACCTTTGAAAAAAGAACCCATAGAGGAAGATGAGGAAATACGCACGGATGATGTGGAGGATAATTTTCGGCAAGATGATAAAAGACTGACCGATGAGGATAAGCGTGAACTGATGGCTCCCGTGGACTCCGAACCGGATCCGGAATTTGTCACGGCCATGACATTCGAGGATATAAGCAATGTGGCGGAGGTGCTGATGTCAGAAAATCCTGATGAACAGAAAGCCATACGTGCAGCTTCGACCATACACCATAAGATGCAGGAGACGGTTATACTGTCTTTTCTTACAGACAAATTGAGCAATCAGGAAAAAGTAAATCAATTGCTCAGTGAATGTCTGGATGATACGGGCAGACCGTTGGCAAGACGAAAGTCCACATCCAAGAAAAAGGAGGCTTTCGATATAGGCAAATTCGTTTGATTGTTTCTTTTTGTAGTCATAGTTTTTGGAGGCATGCCGATGTGATATCGGTGTGCCTTTTTCACTTTCAGAAGATTCCACCGGAAAATTTCAGGTATCCATACCTTTATTATATGGCAGGCTTCCTATCTTTGCAAAAAAATGAACGATGTAGTATGGCAGTGACAAAAGCGATATTGGAAAAATGGATGAGGCTGACCCAAAAGGTCAGCTTCTTTGTTTATAAGGATAGTATCTGAATGTGATGATAGGTATTGCAGAGGACACCATTCGCATTATTCGCTCCAGATCATCCAAACGTTTCCTGCGTGCTGTTCGATGACCACTTGTCGCTGTCGGGCGCCCTCCCGATACCCGTATCAGCTGGTAGACACGCATACTCAACCCCTATCATCCTCCCGCTATAGTCACGTCAAAAATATAACTATTCCTTTGATAACCAAAAGAATAGCTATTGTTTTTGTATGGAATATTTTGTATATTTGAAGTGCAAAAAACAAATATCACTCATACGATGACAAAGATACAATATAAAGATTACAATCAGAACGATTTTCTTCTTTTCCCTCCATGCATTGGCGACTTCGTTCCCGAGAATCATCCCGTCCGCACCGTAAATGCAATCCTGGACAATCTCGACATCAGTGAAATTGAATCCACCTACAAGGGTGGCGGCACAACGAGCTATCATCCGCGCATGCTGCTCAAGGTAATCGTGTATGCCTATTTGACCAACATCTATTCCGGACGGCGCATGGCATCTCTGTTGGAGGAGAACGTGTTCTTCATGTGGTTGAGCGGGATGAACCGTCCAGACTTCAGGACAATCAACCGCTTCAGGAGCGAGAGGCTTGCTGACGGACGATTCGAGTCCATCTTTCATCAAGTCGTGGAACTGCTTCATGACGAGGGCCTCATATCTCTGGACGTGCAGTACATAGACGGCACCAAGATAGAATCCGTCGCGAACAAGTACACCTTTGTCTGGAAAGGCTCCGTAGAGAAGAACAAGGAGAAACTGCTGGCCAAGGTGGATGGCGTCCTGAAGGAAGCCGAAGAGGCACTTGCCGAGGAAAATGCCGCCGAACAGCCAGAGGAGATCACCAAGGAAGACCTTCAACAGCGCACGGACCGTATCCTTGAGAAGATGGACAAGGAAGGTGTTGCGGACAGGAAGCTTCGCAAGGCCGTAACCAAGGTGAAGGAAGAGAGCCTTCCGAAACTGGATGAGTATGACAAACATCTTGAGCTACTCGGAGATCGGAACAGCTACAGCAAGACCGATCCGGATGCCACGTTCATGCACATGAAGGAGGACGCCATGAACAATGGCCAAACCAAGCCAGGTTATAATGTCCAGATATCTACTGAAAACCAGTATATTGTCAATTATGACCTGTACTGGAGACCCACTGACTACGGCACGCTCATCCCCTTTCTGCAGTCCTTCCGTGACAAGTTCGGCTTCCACAGCAGCGAAATCGTAGCAGACTCGGGATATGGCAGCGAGCAGAACTACGAGTTCATGTTTGCCAACGGCATGACTCCATATGTGAAATACAACATGTTCCACAAGGAGATGAAGCGCAAGTTCCTGAAAAATCCATTCCTCCAGGCGAACATGTACTACAATGAGGACCAGGACTACTACGTGTGCCCAATGGGACAGCACATGGAGCATACCGCCGACAGGAAGACGGTATCTGACTTAGGATATGTATCCCACACTTCAGTGTACAGTGCGGCTGACTGTTCGAGATGTCCGTTGCGCGGAATGTGCTATACCGGCAGGCGCGACCGAAGATCAATGGAGGTCAACCACAGGGCGAACTCATACAGGAGCGCCGCAAAAGCACTGCTCACAAGCGAGCGTGGACTGATGTATCGCAGCAACAGGCCAATAGAACCCGAAGCCTGCTTCGGAGACATCAAGTTCAACCATGGCTTCAAGAGGTTCCGTCTGAGGTCAACGAGAAAAACGAAGGTGGAATGGGGCTGGTGTCTTTGGCGCATAACCTCAGGAAGTATGTTGCTTATAAAGCAAAGTCCAAGCACAAGCAGGCTCAAAGTATGGCACTTGTTGCTGAAAAACCGGCAATGAAGTCAGCTGTGTAGTTGCCGGAAGGCTCCGACAGAGCGTGGCCGGCCGCGGCCTCGTGAGCGGCTCCCGGAGGAACGAAGTTCCGGAGGGTGGATGGAGCGAAGCGGAACTCTGTCGGAGCCTTCCGACAACTCTACGACACCCTATATAAAAAAAGAGACCAACCCTTTTGGGTCAGCCTCGGCTATCGGATAAACAGGTCCAGATGGCCCGTGAATTGGGACTGAATCCCGACAAGCTCGGCAAGATAGACAACCACAGACAGGAGTCCTGGAAAGCTCCGCTTCCGCAGTTTATCGAAAGCATCTATTTCAAGCGGTTCAAGCGTGAGGAACCGGAAACGGTCAAGCCTCTGAAACAGATTATGGCGGAAATGGAAGCCAAGAAAAAGCTGCAAAAAGAGAAAAAGGAGGAACGGAGAAAACAGCGTGCGCTCTCTTCCGATTCTGCGGAATAGGCATCGCGCATGGAATGAGGCGCAGTCTGAAAGCCGCCGGCTTTCAGACTGCGCTTTTCCGTTCTATACAGACAGACCGATTTCCGCTATTTCATCCTTTCATAAAGATTGATGACCGGTTTTCCGCTTTCCAGTGCCTTGTTCATCGTGTAGAAAGTGCCTCCATCCGGAACATGATCCCAGTACGCTATAATCATATCAGCCTTGCGTACCATGTATTCGTCCCTGCGAAGGTAGCAGCCTTTATGGTAGTTCTCGGAAACCATCACCACCCGGTTCGTCCTTTCCAGCAGACGGGCATACAGCAGCTGGTCTTCCGCATCGAACCACAAGGGCTGTTTCCTGAAGGGTACTGCCGCTATTAGCACGATATCCCCGTATTCTTCCCGGACCTGCAAGACCGCTTCCGCAGCTATCATGTCAAAGCCATTGGCCATTCCGGTATAATATGCCTTATATCCTTTACCATACAATTCCGTTACCATTTCCACCACTGCATCCTTGATTTGTGCAAGTGTCAAGAGATTGTTCCCGTTTCCTTGCAGGATACGTTCCTTGCGGTGTCCCGTGAATGCCACTGCCAGATTGTTTTTTGCTTCCATACCATTGAAAATTTAATGTTTGACCTGTACCGTCAATCCGAACGGTATTTTATTTCATGCAGGCCTTACCGTCCCGGTCCGGGATTGCGCAAGGCTTGCCGTGAAAAAATACCGCAAGCGAAGCGAGGATGATTATTTCACGGCAACCAGCCCGCAGGGCCGCCTTGCCCGATCCGTCAGGACACGGGACGACCTTTGCCGGAAGAAATGAAATGCCGGCTTTTCCCCTTATCCTCGTTTTCTTGTCCCCGTTGCTGGAAAAAGCCTTTTTTGATTGGCTCAAAATCCTCTCCCGATGTAACGTGATGACATACGGTGTCATAGGTCGTAAGGTTTGTAAATCAATAAATTAAACGCTATATATTCGCTGTCGAAATGATTTTTTGTCTCACTAATTAAATGTTTCGACACATGAAAAAAAGATTCTTTTCGGCAGTCATGACGCTGCTGGTTTCAGTGGGGGCTTTCGCCCAGGGTAACGGTATCGGCGGTATCACCGAAGCGACCAATATGGTCACAAGCTATTTTGACCCCGGCACCAAGTTGATTTACGCTATCGGTGCCGTAGTCGGCCTTATCGGTGGCGTGAAGGTATATTCCAAGTTCTCGTCCGGCGACCCGGACACCTCGAAGACCGCCGCCAGCTGGTTCGGGGCGTGTATTTTCCTGATTGTCGCGGCCACCATCTTACGCTCATTCTTCCTGTAGTATGGCGGAATATCCTGTTAACAAGGGGATCGGTCGCAGCCCGGAGTTCAAGGGACTCAAGAGCCAGTACCTGTTCGTTTTCGCCGGAGGTCTGCTCGCCCTGTTCGTGGTGTTCGTCATCATGTACATGGTGGGTATCGACCAGTGGATCTGCATCGGTTTCGGTGTCGTTTCCGCTTCGGTGCTTGTCTGGGCAACATTCCGAATGAACGCGAAGTACGGCGAATGGGGGCTGATGAAGCTCCAGGCGTTGCGCAGGCATCCCCGCTACATCATCAACCGGAGAAGGTTTCTTCGGTTGATTTCTCTAACCTCTAAAAAAAGAAGCGTATGAGAAATGTAATGAAGACAGCCACGCTGGAGAGCAAATTCCCGTTGCTCTCGGTAGAGCACGGATGCATCGTCAGCAAGGACGCGGACATCACCGTGGCTTACAAGGTGGAGCTGCCTGAACTCTTCACGCTCACGAAGGCGGAATACGAGGCCGTCCATTCGACCTGGGCGAAAGCGGTCAAGGTGTTGCCGAACTACAGCATCGTGCACAAGCAGGACTTCTTCATCGAGGAAAGCTACCGTCCCGACATTTGCAAGGACGACCTGAGTTTTCTCAGCCGCAGTTTCGAACGGCATTTCAACGAACGCCCGTACTTGCAGCACACCTGCTACCTGTTCCTGACCAAGACCACGAGGGAGCACAGCCGCACGACCAGCAGTTTCAACGCCCTGACACGGGGATTCATCATCCCCAGGGAGATGCAGGACAAGGAAACCGTCACCCGTTTTTTTGGAAAGCTGCGGGCAGTTCGAGCGTATCGTGAACGACAGCGGCCTGCTCCGCATCACGCGCCTGACGGATGAGGAGATAACCGGGACGGACACTTCGGCCGGTATCATCGAGAAGTATTTCTCGCTCTCGCAGGAGAACACCGCCTGCTTGCAGGACCTCTCGCTCGGAGCGGGGGAAATGAAGGTGGGCGACAACTACCTCTGCCTGCATACCCTTTCCGATCCGGAAGACCTGCCGTCGGGCGTGGCGACAGACACACGCTACGAGCGTTTATCCACCGACCGAAGCGACTGCCGCCTGTCATTTGCCGCTCCGATAGGGATACTGCTCACCTGCAACCATGTCGTGAACCAGTACCTCTTCATTGATGATTCAGCGGAGAGCCTGCGCAAGTTCGAGCAGACCGCGAGGAACATGCACTCGCTTTCCCGCTACAGCCGTTCCAACCAGATCAACCGCGAATGGATCGAGGAGTATCTGAACGAGGCGCACAGCAAGGGACTGACCTCCATCCGTGCCCACTGCAATGTGATGGCTTGGAGTGACGACCGCGAAAAGCTCAAGCGTATTAAGAATGATGTCGGCAGTCAGTTGGCATTGATGGAGGCGAAGCCACGACACAATACGGTGGATGTGCCGACATTGTTCTGGGCGGCGATACCCGGCAATGCAGGTGATTTTCCTGCGGAGGAAAGTTTCTACACCTTCATCGAGCAGGCCTTGTGTCTGTTCATCGGTGAGACCTCTTACAAGGATTCGCTTTCCCCGTTCGGCATCCGCATGGTTGACAGGCTGACCGGAAAGCCCGTCCATCTGGATATTTCCGATTTGCCCATGAAGAACGGCACGATAACGAACCGGAATAAATTTATCCTCGGACCGTCCGGCTCAGGCAAGTCTTTCTTTACCAACCACATGGTGCGCCAGTATTACGAGCAGGGAACGCATGTGCTATTGGTGGATACGGGAAACTCCTATCAGGGGCTTTGCAACCTTATCCATGCCCGGACACACGGCGAGGACGGGATTTATTTCACTTACGAGGAAAACGATCCGATTGCCTTCAATCCATTCTATGTGGAGGACGGTGTTTTTGACATCGAGAAGAAGGAATCCATCAAGACGCTCATCCTCACCTTGTGGAAACGTGATGACGAGCCGCCGACAAGGGCTGAGGAGGTGGCGCTATCCAACGCGGTGAACCTCTTTTTAGAGAATATCCGCAGGGACAACAGCATCAGGCCCTCCTTCAACACCTTCTACGAGTTCATCCGTGACGAGTACCAGGATATTCTGAGGGAGAAGCGTACCCGTGAGAAGGATTTTGACGTGTGGGGTTTCCTGAATGTGCTTGAACCGTATTACCGTGGTGGGGAATATGACTTCCTTCTCAACTCGGACAAACAGCTTGACTTGTTGAATAAACGATTCATTGTCTTCGAGTTGGACAACATCAAGGACAACAAGGTACTGTTCCCGATTGTCACCATCATCATCATGGAAACCTTCATCAACAAGATGAGGAAATTGAAAGGCATCCGCAAGATGATATTGTTGGAGGAAGCTTGGAAGGCCATCAGCAAGGAGGGCATGGCGGAGTATTTACGCTATCTCTTCAAGACGGTCCGCAAGTTTTTCGGCGAGGCGGTGGTGGTCACTCAGGAGGTCGAGGACATCATCTCGTCTTCCATTGTCAAGGGGACCATCATCAACAATTCCGACTGCAAGATTCTTCTCGACCAGAGAAAATATGTCAACAAGTTCGATGAGATACAGGCGTTGCTCGGCCTGACCGACAAGGAGCGTGCGCAGATACTCTCCATCAACATGGCGAACAACCCTTCCCGAAAATATAAGGAAGTCTGGGTCGGTCTGGGCGGTTCGCAGTCGGCGGTCTATGCCACCGAGGTGTCGCTTGAGGAGTATTATTGTTACACGACAGAGGAGACCGAAAAGCTTGAACTTATGCGGCTTACGGAGAAACTCGGCGGCAATATCGAGCTTGCCATCAAGCAGCTGGCGGAAAGCAAGCGTGAAAAGTAATCCATTTTATCAACCGTTAAACACCAATAATCATGTATAGTAATTTGGAATCAGACGAAGGTAAACGCAGGGAGGTCATATCGGCCCTCTATTGGTCCCTGATGCAGAACTGGAACATTCCGCAGTCCATACAGGACTATTATGGATTCTCGGAGGATTACCGGCTGTTTCATCAACTTGAGGATATGGACTCCGATGTGTATAACCGTAAAAGGGAAGCGGGGGAAGTTCCCGATATTTTAGAAGTGGATGCAAGGCTGACACATGCCGTTGAGAAAGTCTTTGAAACGGTCTGTCCCCATCCTCCGGCAGAATACCTTGACAAGCTGAACGAGGATTTGCAGAAGTTGGGACAGATAGCCGCCATGCCGGATGCAGTCCATGACATCCTTCACATCAGTCCCGCTTTTCTTGTCAGGTACGGCATCGACAAAAAGGATTCCCCGGAGGAATGCTCCCGTCAGGCGGAAAAGGCGTACCGTGAACTGGATGCCCGTTTCGTCAGGATGACAGGTCGAAGGCCGTATGCCGACGAGCTGTTCGCTTCTCTCAAACGCAAAACGGAAGATGTGGCGAAGGAGAACCGCCCGAAACAGTCCCATCGGACAATCCTCCGTAACCCGCTGTCCAAAGGGCGGAAAATGGGACTTTGATTTCCCATCGAAACAACAATCAGATTATTCATCATTAAAAAAGTAGATTTATGAAAGTAAAAGTTTTAGTGCTGTGTATGGGCTGCTTCTTCTTCAGCCTCACGGCAAAGGCGCAGTGGGTCGTGACAGACCCGACCAATCTCGCACAGGGCATCATCAATGCCGCGAAAAACATCGTGCAGACATCTACGACGGCCACGAATATGGTGAAAAATTTTCAGGAAACCGTCAAGATCTACCAGCAGGGAAAGGAGTTCTATGACGGGCTCCGCAAGGTGAAGAACCTTGTCCGCGACGCCCGCAAGGTGCAGCAGACCATCCTGATGGTGGGCGACATCACGGACATCTACGTGAACAGCTTCGAGCGGATGCTCAGCGACCCGTACTTCACGCCGGAGGAACTGAGCGCGATAGCCCTCGGCTATACCAAACTGCTGGAGGAGAGCGCACACCTGCTGAACGACCTGAAAACGGTGGTCAACGAGAACGGGCTGTCGATGAACGACAAGGAGCGCATGGATATCATCGACCGGTGCTACACCGACATGCTCCAGTACCGGAGTCTGGTGCAGTATTACACCAACAAGAACATCGGCGTGTCCTACCTGCGTGCCAAGAAGCAGAACGACATTGATCGTGTGATGGCTCTTTACGGCTCACCCCATGAGCGTTATTGGTAATCCTGAATCCGAATGCTTATGGTATTGCTGGCAATAAATTTCGACAACCTGCATCAGATTTTGCAGAACCTGTACACGGACATGATGCCGCTCTGCTCGCAGATGACCGGTGTCGCCAAGGGCCTTGCAGGATTGGGAGCCCTGTTCTACGTGGCTTACCGCGTGTGGCAGTCATTGGCAAGAGCCGAGCCTGTAGATGTCTTTCCTCTTCTCCGTCCCTTTGCTTTGGGGCTGTGCATCATGTTCTTCCCGACACTCGTGCTGGGCACGCTGAACAGTGTCATGTCGCCCATAGTAAAGGGTACGCACACGATATTGGAGTCTCAGACCTTCGACATGAACGAGTACCGGGCGCAGAAGGACAAGCTGGAGTTCGAGGCGATGAAGCGCAATCCGGAAACGGCCTATCTGGTCGATAAGGAAGCCTTCGACAACAAGCTGGACGAACTTGGTGCGCTGGACGCGATTGAGGCCTGCGGGATGTATGTGGACCGGGCGATGTACAACATGAAGAAGGCGGTGCAGAATTTCTTCCGCGAACTGCTGGAGCTGATGTTCAACGCCGCCGCCCTCGTTATCGACACACTGAGGACCTTCTTCCTGATAGTCCTTTCGATACTTGGTCCTATCTCCTTCGCCATCTCCTGCTGGGACGGATTCCAGGCCTCGCTCAGCCAGTGGTTCGTCCGCTATATCAGCATCTACCTGTGGCTTCCGGTCAGCGACCTGTTCAGCAGCGTGCTGGCAAGGATTCAGGTGCTGATGCTCCAGCAGGACATCGAGCGGCTTGCCGACCCGAACTTCATCCCTGACGGCTCCAACGGCGTGTACATCACGTTCCTTATTATCGGAATCATCGGGTATTTCACCATCCCGACGGTCGCGAACTGGATCATCCAGGCAGGAGGCGGTGCGGGCAACTACGGCAAGAACGTGACCCAGACGGCATCCAAGACAGGCTCTGTCGTGGCCGGTACTGCCGGTGCAGCGGTGGGCAATGTGGCCGGAAGACTTATCAAGTAATAACATTAAAACGACATTGGAATGGAATTCAAATCATTGAAAAATATCGAGACCAGTTTCAGGCAGCTCCGCCTGTTCGGGATAGCCTATCTCTGCGTATGTACCCTGCTCGTGGGATTCTCCGTGTGGAAGGCCTACAGCTTCGCGGAGGCGCAGCGGGAGAAAATCTATGTGCTGGACGAGGGTAAGTCACTGATGCTGGCCCTCTCGCAGGACTTGGAACAGAACCGCCCCGTGGAGGCAAGGGAGCATGTAAAACGCTTCCACGAGCTGTTCTTCACGCTCGCTCCCGACAAGAGTGCGATTGAGAGCAATATCCAGCGGGCCATGTTCCTCGGCGACCGTTCCGCGTATGCCCACTATGTGGACCTGGCGGAGCAGGGGTACTACAACCGGATCATTTCGGGGAACGTGAACCAGCGTATCGGGATAGACAGCGTGAAATGCGACTTCAACACCTATCCTTACGAGGTTGTGACCTACGCGAAGCTCTCCATCATCCGGGAGAAGAGCGTGACCGAGCGCAGCCTCGTCACACGGGGCAGGCTGCTGAACTCCACACGCAGCGACAACAACCCGCACGGCTTCATCATGGAGGCGTTCCGCGTGGTGGAGAACAAGGATATAAGAGTGTATGACCGTTAAAATTTTGAATGTATGAGAAAGAGAATCTTGAAAATCAGAAGTCTGGCAGAAGCCAAGCTGCGGGACTTGTGCGACAGCCTGACTCCCGAAAGGAGAAAGGCGGTTGTCATCGGACTGTGCACCGTATTCGCGGCAGTCAATTTCTATATGATATTCCGTGCCATATACGACATCGGACGGGAGGATGCCCGGCAGGAGGTAATCGAAATTGCCCCGCTGGATATTCCGGATTTCGTTCCTGCCGACACGCTCTCCGATGAGAAAGTGCGTGACATGGAAGAGTTTTTTAACCAATTCAACAATCAAGGCAATGAGTAACGACGCAAACACATTGAAAAAGAGGCAGGAAATCAAGAAATACTTGGTTTATGCCGGGATGTTCCTGCTGTTCATCGGCTGCATGTGGTGGATTTTCGCCCCGTCGAAAGAGGACAGGCAGGAAGAAACTAAGAAAGCAGGTTTCAACACCGAACTGCCCGACCCGAGGGGTGCGGGCATAGAGGGCGACAAGATTGCCGCCTACGAGCAGGCTGACATGAGGCGCAGGCAGGAAGAGAAGATGCGCACGCTGGAAGACTTCTCTTCCCTTGCCGACGAAAAAAGGCAGGAGAATCCGCAGGCTGTGGCTGTGGAGATTGTGCCGGATTCGGAGTATAAGGGTGGCGGCACATCCTATCGTGGCGGTGGAAATCGCGGCAATGCCTTTGCATCCTCCGCCTCCGCCTATAACGACATCAACGCCACTTTGGGCAGTTTCTACCAAGAGCCGGAGGAAGACCCCGAAAAGGAGGCGTTGAAAGCCGAGGTGGAGCAGCTGAAGCAGGCAGCCGCCGTACAGCAGCCCGCGCAGATGACTTACGAGGAGCAGGTGACCCTGTTGGAGAAATCCTACGAGTTTGCCGCCAAGTACACGCCGGGAGGTGGCGGTGCAAATACCGGAAAGCAGGCGGGGAACGAGGCGGTCACGCGGAACGGGAAGGCGAAAGCCGTTCCCGTGGGGCTGGTTTCCACTCCGGTGGTATCGTCCCTGCCGCAGCCCGTCAGCGATTCCGTGCTGTTTGCAAGGCTGTCGCAACCGGGGCGGTTTCATACGGCAATCGGGAACACGGAAGCCGGGAGCATGAGGAATACCGTCCGTGCCTGTATCCACGGCGACCAGACCGTCATCAGCGGACAGGGAGTGAGGATGCGCCTGCTGGAACCGATGCGTGTCGGGAAGCATGTCCTTCCGAAAAACACCCTGCTCACGGGAGAGAGCCGCATACAGGGAGAGCGGCTCAATATCGGGATTGTGCAGGTGGAATATGACGGTATCATCATTCCGGTGGAACTCACCGTGTATGACAACGACGGACAGGACGGAATCTTCATTCCCGGGTCTATGGAAGCGAGCGCGGTCAAGGAGGTGGCGGCCAACATGGGACAGAACCTCGGCACGAGCATCTCCATCACCAACCAGTCGGCCAAGGACCAGCTGCTCTCCGAACTCGGGCGCGGAGCCATCCAGGGAGTGTCGCAGTACATCTCCAAGAAACTACGCGAGGAGAAGGTACACCTCAAGTCCGGCCATACCCTGATGCTTTATCAGAATGACAATCAATAACCCAATTAAAATTCAAAGAACATGAAACAGATTTTTGTAATGCTTGCCCTTATGACGGGCGCAGTGAGTGCTTTCGCACAGAATGCCGGTGATTCAACGGCAACAGTTACCAACGGTGTCACACTGACGGCGGATGTATATCCGCGGCAGGAGGACGGTGACCTCTATCACGGCCTTACCAGGAAACTGACCTTTGACCGCATGATACCGCCATACGGTCTGGAAGTGACTTATGACAAGACGACGCATATCATCTTCCCCTCAGCGGTGCGGTATGTGGACCTCGGCTCTGCCAACCTTATAGCAGGCAAGGCGGACGGTGCGGAGAATGTTATCCGCGTGAAGGCCACGGTTAAAAATTTCCGTGACGAGACGAATATGTCGGTCATCACCGAAAGCGGCAGTTTTTACACCTTCAATGTCAAATATTCTGATGAGCCGCTATTGCTCAATGTGGAGATGAAAGACTTTATCCATGACGGCAGCAAGGTGAACCGTCCGAACAACGCCCTTGACATCTATTTGCAGGAGTTGGGTTGCGAATCGCCCAAACTCGTGCAGTTGATTAACAGGAGCATCCACAAGGAGAACAGACGCCATGTCAAGCATATCGGAAGCAAGGCTTTCGGCATCCAATACCTCTTGCGCGGGCTTTATACCCATAACGGGCTGCTCTATTTCCACACGCAGATCAAGAACTCGTCCAACGTGCCTTTCGAGGTGGATTTCGTGACTTTCAAAATCGTGGATAAGAAGGTGATGAAGCGTACAGCCATTCAGGAGAATATTATTTTTCCTCTCAGGGCTTACAACTATGCCACTGTGGTTGCAGGAAACAAGGAGGAACGCACCGTATTTGCGTTTGACAAGTTCACCATCCCTGCCGACAAGGTATTGGTGGTGGAACTGAACGAGAAAAGCGGCGGACGCCATCAGTCCTTCACCGTGGAGGGTGAGGACATCGTGAGAGCTAAAGTCATCAATAAACTTAAAGTGAAATAGTTATGCGTAAGGTAATTTATCTGTGTGTTGCAGTCGTATCGCTTGCCCTGTTTTCAGGGCAGGCATACGCCCAACGGTATCTTCCCGGAATGATGGGTGTGGAACTTCGTGGCGGTTTTGCGGGCGGTTCTAAAGGGCCTTTGAATTATTATACCGGATTCGCGGTATCGGGATACACGAAGAAAGCCAACCGCTGGGTGGCAGGTGCGGAATACCTGCTGAAGAATTATGAGTATCGCACCATATCCGTACCCCGTGCCCAGTTCACGGCAGAGGGAGGCTATTACCTGAAGTTCCTGTCCGACCCCTCAAAGACATTGTTCCTTTCCATCGGCGGTTCAGCCCTTATAGGATATGAGACGGTGAATTGGGGTGACAGGATGATGCACGACGGTTCAAGGCTTCTTGCCGGTGATGCCTTCCTCTACGGCGGTGCGCTCACTTTGGAGCTGGAAACCTACATTACCGACAGGATAGTCCTGCTTGCCAATGTGCGTGAGCGTGCCCTGTGGGGCAGTCCGTTAGGGGTGTTCACGACTCAGTTCGGGCTGGGCGTCAAGATAATCATCAATTAACTGCCAATGCCCATGAACATGGAGGAAATAAGAGGAATCCCGATTACGGACTTTCTGGCGCGATTGGGACACGAGCCGAAAAGACAGCGCGGGGATGAATGCCGGTATCTCGCCCCGTACCGCGAGGAACGGACTGCCTCGTTTCAGGTGAACATCCGCAAGAATGTCTGGCACGACTTCGGGACCGGACGGGGCGGTGATATATTCACCCTTGCAGGGGAACTGACAGACAGCCGTGATTTCAAGGAACAGGTGGATTTCATCACAAGGATTTATGGCGGTCTGGCCCCGGAAAGAAAGACGGTTTTCCGTCCCAAAGAGAACGGCAAGGATAATCCCGATAAAAAGGAATGCTTGACGGATATCCGTTTCGGACCGCTGTACAACAAGGTTTTGCTCCGCTATCTGGAAGAACGGGGCATTTGCAGCGATGTGGCATTGCCGAACTGCGAGGAGGCAAGGTACACCTTGCATGGCAAGCGGTATTTCGCCATCGGTTTCCGAAATCTCAGCGGCGGATACGAGTTGCGCAACCGCTTCTTCAAGGGAAGCCTGTCGCCAAAGGACATCTCGCTGATGGAAAACGGTTCGGATACCTGCAACCTGTTCGAGGGGTTCATCGACTACCTGTCGTGGATGGTTCTCGGTCTCGGGTGCGGTGACGACTACCTCGTGCTGAACTCGGTGGCTCTGTTGGAACGCTCGTATGGCTTTCTTGACAGGTACGGACATATCCGGTGCTATCTGGACCGGGACGAGGCGGGACGGAGAACGCTGGAAGCTCTCCGTAAACGCTACGGCAATAAAATAGAGGACTGCTCCGCCTTGTACAAGGGGTACAAGGATTTGAACGAGTACCTGCAAAACATGGACGGGTATCCGGAATAAACAAATCGAATATCAATCATTAAAACGAAAATGAATATGAAAAAGAGAAATGTAAAGAACGCGTTGGCCGCATTTTTTTCGGCAACGCTCGTGGTACTGGCGGCGTTTGCCCTGGTGTCCTGTGACAATGAACTGGACGTGCAGCAGGAATATCCGTTTACGGTGGAAACGATGCCTGTCCCTACCCGCATAGTAAAAGGTGAGACGGTGGAAGTCCGCTGTAAACTCAAACGCGAAGGCCGGTTTTCCGATGCCCGCTATACCATCCGTTACTTCCAGCCGGACGGCAAGGGTACGCTCCGTATGGACGACGGGATGGTGCTGCTGCCCAATGACCGCTATCCGCTGGATAGGGAGGTATTCCGTCTGTATTATACTTCGGAATGCGAGGACCAGCAGACGATAGACATCTATTTCGAGGACAACAGCGAACCGGCACAGCTTTTCCAGCTGAGTTTCAGTTTCAACAACGAGAGGACGGATGAGACTGAAGAGAACACGGAAGGGACTGTAGTCAGTCCCGAAAGACCGTGGCTAAGGGATTCGCTTGTTATAAGACCGCCTGTGTTGAAATCAGAAAAAGGTTCCATATGCGAATGATTGTAACGGCTACATGCCTGATTCTGGGTTGCAGCAGCATGGTGGTACAACCACGGGGAGGCGGTTCGTCGCCTCCCGCCACCTTGCAGATTCCGGCTTCGCTGTTCGAGAAAGCCATTGCCTGCATCAAGGAACATGATTATGACAAGTAATATGTTATGTAAAGTGCGAGTAAAAGTTGGTTTATAATCAAGTTGTTATGAACCAACTTGTCACTTACACTTTACATAATATTATCAATGTCCAAGTCCCTTTAACCACTCTAATAGGTTCTTATTTCGTTCCCACTCTTTTTCTGTTATAGTATTAGGGGTTAATCTGGTATAGGCATTTTCAAGTGCTTCACGTTTTGCTTTGGAGTCGGCACGTGCATAAATATCAGTAGTCTGTATGGAAACATGCCCTAAAATATCACGTATGTATACTAAATTTACTCCTGCCTGTAAAAGATGCATTGCTTTACTATGTCGAATAGAATGACAACTTATTTTCTTTGGAATAATTTCTGGTTGCTGTTTATTTGCCATGTCTGCATAGATTTTCAGAATATACGTAATACCCTCTCTTGTTAATTTTTCATGCCTACCATTGAAAAATAAAGGCTTTTTCATCATGTTGGGATCATTCAAATTGTTTTCTTCCATATAACTACGCAAAATGTCAACTTGTGCTTCTGCCAAGGGGACTATACGGGTTTTACGTCCTTTCCCTGTTAATCGTATAGTGTATGGTGTTGTATCAATACGTACACAATCTACTGTGAGATCTGCGATTTCCTGTACTCTTGCACCAGTATCGTACATTAATGACAATAATGCTAAATGACGACGTCCTTTCCATGAAGTTGTGTCAGGCTGTGCCAATAATAATTTTATTCCCTCCATTGAAAGATAATTAGGAGGGCTTATTTCTGTTTTTTTTGCCTTTATCGACAATATACTTTGCCATTCTACCATATTATCTATTACTATATATTGGAGATACGAACAGAATGACCTGATTGCAGCAAGTCTATAATTACATGTTGCTGAAGTATTCTTTTTAGTATTGTGAAGCCATTGTAGATAATTGATGACATTATCCCGTGTAAGATGTTTCAATAGAAGTCGTTCAACGGGTATTCCATTGATATCTTTCATATAATTGATGAATTGTACGAAAGAATCACGATAAGAAGCAATTGTGTTTTTGCTCACATTTCGTTGATGTGGCAAATATTCAGATAAAAATCTCGTTAGATATTTTGCAAAATCAGTCCTGGTAGTCATAATCTGTTGTTATTTTTGGATAAACAAAAGCATTTATAGGAGAACACTGTTTTTCAAACTCCGGATACATCATACAGGTAAGTCGTACATATTTTTCAGTAGATGAAAGAGAACGGTGCCCAAGACATGCGGAAAGTATTGGTAGCCCTGTGTATAAATCCATACCGTTATGTCCCATTTGTACAAGCGAATGTACGGCAAAAGTATGTCTCAAGTCATGGATACGTGGCCCTTGTCGATTTCCTATATATGGTATATTGCATATTTTTAGCAGTTTATGAAAAAAGACATAAAGAGTACATACCCTGAAGCTTGTCCCGTCTAATTTAGTAAAAAACAGATGATTGGGATGAGAAATTTTTTCTATAGGCATTCTATTCCGATATTCTATATACTGTTTTAACACAATTACCATAGATTCACCAATAGGAACAAGGCGTTCACATCTGTTTTTTGTCTTGCGGAGATGTATGTATCCAGAGTCAAGATTCACATCCTCATTACGCATATATAAAGCCTCGGACACACGCATTCCTGTGCTATAAAGTAATCGAAGAATGACTGGCATGGAAATGATAGCTGTTTTCATACAATTGTTAAACAAACGGCTGCTATCGGCAGCTGTAAACAATTGAGATATTTGGTCATGTGTGTATATATAAGGTGTAAACTCCGATTTTGGTTGCTTTGGTATAATCGGTATATAACATACGCATCCATTGCGGCACATCAATGAGGTCAGTTGGCGCAATACAAGATATTTGCCATAAATAGTGATCTCTTTATCTGATATCCGTGATTTATGCCATCTCTTAACAAACTCTTCTGTTATATGTGGTTCCTGCAATCCTATGGAATTAGCAAAATCATCAAATTCTTTAAGTATCCATCTTACACGAGAATCAACAATACCCATTGATTTCCGGATTTCCAACATTCGTTTAATGTATGGAGATAAAACACTACTGTAATTGAACTGTTCAGCCATAAAATGCTCCTCCTTTCTGCGTATAAAAACTATCTGGAATAGGAGGTACAGGTAATACACATTTCCTTAAAGCTACAAGGTTTATTTTTAGATAAGTCATAGTTGTTTCAGTGTTGCGATGTCCAAGAACTTCTGATATAATAGGCATGGTAGCCCCATTTTCAAGCATATTACTTGCTAAGGAATGCCGTAAAGAATGAGGACCATGGCGTTTTTTATCAATATTTACACCAGACAGGCGGATTATTTTATTGATATTACCACAAACCATAGACTGAGTGGCAGCAATATACGGGGCACGACTTGATAGAAATATGTTTTGGGAAGTAGATGCTGGACGTCCATATCTAAGATAGTCTATTATGGCATTACCGACATCTGCCAATAATGGAAGTTCAATGGTTTTACCTGTTTTTTGTATCCTCAATTTAATGAGATCATTATCCCAATCTATATCTGAGAACTTCAAACTCATAATGTCTGAAGCACGCAAGCCCAATCTTGATGCTAATAAAATCATTGCATAATTGCGCTTGCCCAAAGCACTACTTCGCGATACAGAATTTTCTATAACCTTAATCTCTTCCGTTGTATAATATGATGGTATGCGTTCTTTCTTTCGTAATTTATATGTAGCGAAGAATTCCTCAAATCGTCCATCTATAATGTTCTCTTGTCTCCAAAAAAGAAAGAGGCATCGAATAATAGACAAAGTCTTTTCCCTGTTTAGCTGTTGGGAAGAAAGAAACCGTATAACATGTTCCTCTGTTATCTGCTTTATATTTTGTACTCCAATCATATCTAAGTAATACAAAAAATTACCCAAACATGAACAATAGTGCTTTAACGTATTTTTGCCACGGCGTAAAGAAATCAAATGTAGAACCAACTTCTCCATCTGTTTTCCAATAGCACCATCAAGAGGGTAGAAAGCTGCTCTAACACATTGCTTTCTAATATATCCGACAGTCATAATGTCATTAAGAGCATGTATACTACGTATCCTTTCACATTCATGATTACTCATGTCTTGATGTTGAGTGGACTCTATAAACTTCGCACCTACATCAGGTGTATACATATCAATCTCTTTGTCCGACATGTACTGTAAAATGCCTTTTGTCCACAAACACTTGTAATAGTCAATAGTGCCCTTCGCATAACCACTTTCATAAAAATAATTGAGACATTGCTCAATAAGCTTTTTAATTTCTACTTTTTCCATAAAATCATTCTTTAATAATTAGGATATATACAGAATGCAATATAATGAGAAGTTTTTATACGAAGGGACTAAATAAATTCTTTAATATTCAATAAGTTTGCTCACTTTATAAGTCTTGCACTTTACATAACATATTACTACGGAGGATGAAAGGTTCCTGTCCGAGCTGTCGTGGGATACACGCAGTGCTGTCAGCAGTCCTATGTACATATATACCTCCTCCATGGAAATAATCTTGTTTTTCAATCTCCGTATCCGTTCGATATCCTCGTTCATGTTCACCTCGAAGTTCGCCAGCCAGCCGTCCACGGTCTCGAACACCTCTTCCGTCGATACTTTCTTCTTTCCGTAATTGCAGACGCTCCGCTCAGGCGAAAGGATACACTGGTTATGGCATATGAGCACGCAGGGGCCTATGGCCGCCTGTATCCCGTCCTGATGGTAAGCCACGACAAGCGTCGTCGTCAGCTCGTCCGTCTCCCAGTCCTTGATCCGGATGGTGGCGAAGATACGGCGGAGTATGTGTGCTTCCACCGCCTTTTCCCCGTGTGTCTGCTCCACCTGCGGGAGTATGCTCACGCCGGGCTGTGTCTTGTTCCTGTTCTGGGCGGCGAAGATTTCCTCCACCTCATAATTGAGGCTGTGCTTCTCGCAGATATCCATCATGCGCCGGATGACCTGGTAATGGTAGATGCCCTGCACGGGATTGTTGTAGATGTCGTTCTCCTTGTAGGTACGCTGCAATGTCTCGAAGTTCATCACTTCGATTCCGTTCTTCTGGAAGTCGAACTGTTGTTGTCTTTCCAATACTGCCAATGTTGTTTCCATAATCTTGAATTTTATGAAGTTGATACTATTAGATTGTTTATTATTTATTGTTACCGTTTTCCCTTTTCAGGTATGTATCTGCCATCCGTGGAACGGTTCCAGCGTGACGGCGAAGGACCTGTCCGGTATTCCATGATAGAGCAGGCCGCCCACGATGCCCGTCCTTCCGTCGGGATAACGTTGCGTGAAACCGAACGAATACGGCGCGTGGTCGTAATAGAGGGATATCTCACTGGGATGGTCGGGATTCTTCTCCCAGCTTTCCAGTCTGTCCAAACAGTGCCGGAACGAGGTGTCGCCGATGGATTCTGCATAGCGCTTTACTTTCTCGAAATGTTCTTCATTCAGGATTTTCATGACTTTTGTATTTTATCTGTTAAACATGCCCGGCTCCGGGAGCCGGTATTTTTATTTCTCGCCTGCCTGACTGTCCCGTGTCCGTACGCGCAAGGTTTGGCGAAAGAAAATACCGCAGCCTTCAGGCGAGGATGATTTTCTTTCAGCCAACCCCGCAGGGGCCCGGCCTTGCGGCGTACGCAGGACACGGGACTACCTTTGCAGGGTGGGAAATAAAATATGCGGTCATTTTTTGGATGCCTTTCGGTTCAGGTCCTGGTTCTGTGATGCGGTGTACCCTATGCCGGAACTGTTTTTGAGGGATTGCCGGTCACGTACCGGATGATTTCTTCCCCGCTTGTTTCACCTTTGAGGTATGACAGCAGGCGTGGGAAAAACAGTTCAGGACAGTCCGTACCCACCTGGGAACTTGCTCCATTCCCGGTTGCGCATATGGCGAACCTGCCCAGTCCCAGACTTTGCGACTGTGGCACGATATGGAATGACAGCTTGTCCGTGGCGTTGATATGCAATCCCCGGCGGTAGGTGTAGAATGTCTTGGGTTCGCCGGTATCGTTATCCAAAGCTATCCGCTTATAACTGTTGGCTTTCAACAGCCTTATCAATTCCTGATTGGTCATAATCTTTCTGTTTTTGGTTTGTCAAATAGGTTTTACCGGTCTGGCTTCCATCACCGCAGAACGGATTTTGGCTTCCAATGCCGTATGATTTTCTTTCTTGACCCGTAGTTTCTGCCGAAACTGTTGCAGCTGCCCGTCGGTGGCTTCATCGAAGAACAGGTTGTTTGTGCGCTGGTACTCCAGATACTCCTTCTCTTTCCTTTCCGCGATGGTAATCTGTGCCTTTGCCGTTGACAATCTCGACAGGCAGGAGTTGAAACCGGTCCGGAGTCCGGTGCGTTTGTCGTAATAACTGTAATAGGTGTGAATATGCTTGCGAGGGTACAGGCATTGCAGCCGGGCTTCGCGCCAGCGGACCACCCAGCGGTAGCGTTCGTGCAGTTCCCTTGGCAGGTCATACGAGTGAAGCCGGACTGTATCGCCGGCTTCATCCCTGTATTCGATGGAGATACGTACCCAATGCCCGATTTGCAGTTCCCGTTCTGCTTTTGCAAGCTCTTTGGCGTATTCCCACCAGTCATCCATTCTTTCCTGTGCCATATTGGAATTATTATGATAGTGCAACCGTCTCTAAAAATTTCAGGTAGGCGGAAATCGCCTTGTGGCAGCCGGAAAAATCAGGGCTGCGGCTTCCCCTCGGCCTGCTGTAGGTGATGCTCCCGGACTTGTCCAACTGTTTCACGCGGCTGCCCAGCACGCCTTTGGTCCGGATATGTATTTCAAAGCCGTCCCGTTTGGCAATCTCAAGGAACATCGTGCCCGTAATCCGTTCCCCTTCCAGGAATTTCTGTTTATGCTCATCGAGCAACAGCTGATGTTGCTCTTCACGTACCCTGCGCTCTTCCGCCTTTTTCTGTTCCTGTTCCCTGCGTTTCTGTTCCTGCTCCCTTTTGTATGCTTCACGGGCTTGCAGCAAGGGTGCGGTGTCGAGTCCGAGGGCCTCGAACACGCGGATGGAGAGCAGCTTGACAAAAGATCCTTTTTCCGCACTCTGAAGCGTATCCGCAATCCAGTTCCTGCAATAAGCGGCGGCTTCCTCCCTGCGGTTTTCCCCGTTGAGGAACCGGCGGGAATACTGCCCGCAGGAGAAGCATACGTTTTCAATCTTGCAGACCACATGGAAACAGTCCTCGTCCTCATTCCCGTATTCATTCTTTTCCGACAACGAGAGATACACGTTCTCGGCATACGGTTCCAGTTCCATATAAGGGGCCACGACGGTATTACCGTCAGACTTGTATCTGAATACTTTTGCTTTCATCTTACATATTTTTTGATTGTCCGTTCATATAATCCGTAATTCTCATTTCCAGTTCATCGTATATCCGGTTGAACTGCTCCTGGTACTCTTCCAGAAAAGCCCCGTCCGTATCGCACATGTCTTCGAGCGTCCTTCCGTTTGCACGGCACAGCTCCGCATCGGCCAGCTCACTGACAATCTCGCTGAGCATCGAGCGGTCGTCTTCGAAAAGCAACCCTTCTTTCTTCAGGTGGCAGTAGTTGCGGATATTGTTTAGTAAATGCAGGTCCGCCCCTTCCCACCGTCTGTCTGGGAAGAGCGAGAATGCCTGTTTCAGTTCGTCGGGCTGTCCGCCCCACCATTCGTTCAAATTGTTCGGTTCCATATTCATAAATTTAATTGGTTGTTGCCTGTCTGGTTTGCCATTGCCGATGGGCGATGATGTATTCCTGTCGTTCCTGCTCCAGTAACACTTCCGTTTCAGGAGTGTAGCCGAGAAAACGGATGTAACCGCCATTATATCCCGTGAGCTTGCATTGGATACCGGCTTTCTCCAATTTGTCTATCCGTTTCTGCGCCAGTTTCGCGCTTGAGTAATCCTTCGGCCAGAAATAGTGCTCGCCCTGCGAGCCGTAATGGTCTTCCCCGAGTATCATTTCACCGGAATGCCTCCTGTGCTCGATGAAATCGAAACGGGCTGTGCCCAATGCCTGCCTAATTGCCTTGTGTGCGGCACCTTCGGGATGTTTGAATACCTCCGGCTTGTCCTTCTCCTTGCAGTCCAGTTTGGGTAGCTCCACTTTATACGGTTGCCTGTAACTGCCTATTCCCATCGTCATATAGAAATTGGTGTGGTGGTAATCCATCATCAAGTCGCTGTCGTCGAAATTGTACGACATGACGAAATCGCATATATTCATCATTACCTCTTTGGCTCTGTCAGTAAGTGATTCGTCGGATTCGATACAATAATGATTGATTTCGTCCTGAACTTTGCCGGACTCTCTGGTAAACGCCTCGAAATCCGCTTTCATAAGCCGGACATGGATGGAATTGTAGTTTTCGCGTCTGACGGAAAACCTGTATCTCGGATAGGTCTCTTTCAGCCATATCCGTGTCAGCTCCACAATTTCAGGAGCATGCTGTCCCTTGTAGTTGCGGCCTTTCCAACGGTATTCGTTATACACGTATTCGGTGTATTCCCTTGCCGTCGCTCCCGAATAGTCGTGTTCGTAGCCGCTTGTGCTTACGGAAACATCCTGCCTGTCTTTCCATACATCGTACAGTTTTTCAAATTCGGTATTCACCTGCTGCATGATGGCGGTGTCACCACCCTTGTCCGGGTGGTGCTCCAATGCCAGCCGGCGGTACTCCTTCTTCAAGTCCGCCAGACTTCGTATGTTCTGAAAATAAGTCATGGTGTTTCTTTTTATGCCCCTGCGAGGCGGTTTATAAAATATTCCTGATAGTCAAGGTCGAGACCGAGATTGCTGCACGCCATCCCGATGTCGTCTTCCCTGAGGTCGTTCACCTCCTGCAATTCGCGAAGATGCCGTAGTTCATCGTCCAGGTATTCCTGTGCTTTCGTATCGTTGCAACTGCATGAGTAGCGAATCTGGCTGATAATGTCTTTCTGCATATTGTCTGTTTTTAAGAAGTGTTCTTTGTAAATTTGTCGTTTGCGTTCATAATCCTGTCCGCTCCACCATTGGGTTGCAGCATCGACAAAAGCCTGCGAACCCTCTTCAGAGGGATAATCACATTCCCGAAGTCCCGTAATCTGTTCCATTACCTTGGACTCGCACGACTCCCACCAAGACAGCATTTGTTCCTTAAACTCTTTCAATGTAATGAGAGTGTTGTGCGCTTCACATTCAGAGCACCATTCACTGTCATCGGAATCGCTGACATATTCGTTCGTATTGGCATCGACCCATGCGGTGATTTCCACGTTTGTGGAACCGCATTCTTCACATACAAGAATTTCTGAATCATCCGGATTCTTTCTTTTAGACTTTCCGTCATAAAGCGTGACGGCACGTTCCACCAGCAGTTCCCGGCTGCTCTCCGAAAGATCCGCACAGAACCGTTCCACCGCTCCGAATATGGCTTTGTCACTGTTCGCACACCATTTTTCCCAGAAATGTTGGTATTGCCCTCCGAACACAATTTTACATTCTTCCTTGCTCCATGCGTTCCACATATAGTAGAAGAAGCTGGAGACTGCATTTCCCGCTTGATATTTCATGATTTTCAGATTTAAGGTTCGACATTCTTTGTTCCTTCCAGCTCCAGCTTTGCAGCCTCGTACATTTCGTTGAGCCAGTCGATGTTACTTGCACCGAGTTCAAACGGGGATTCGCAGGTAACTTCCTCAAGGCTGTCCTTTATCGTGGCCAATACCGTAAGTTTGTTGTCTGTAGCTTCAATGCCATTTACCCAACATTCGTAAGGCTCGCCGTCGTCATTGAACCATATTACCCAGACAGGGTCTTCGTCCTGACTCGTGAATGTCAGTTCCGTCAATCCGTGTGCATAGAGCAACTGACATATTGCTTCAATGATGTCCTTGCGGAGTTCTTCAATCCTGCCGCTGAAATCCATGGCAGTGTATTTTGCCCTGCCTTTTTTGCTCCGCTCCTTGAAGGACAGAACCTGCACGTCGGGATGACAGTCGAAATTCCAGTCCGTTACCTCGTCATCACCGCAGGTCGTGTGGATATTGCCGCCCAGCACCAGACCGCAGTCTTCCGTTACCATTCTTTCTGCTTGGTCGCGGTCTTCCGCCACGACAGTGTAAGTACCTTCGAAGGCGTACCTTACCTTTACATCATACTTTGCCATAATTCTTATGATTTGATTGTTAATGATTTATTTGTTGATAACTTATGATTTTATGAAATCCGTCAGGGTCAAGCCGGTAAAGCGACGGCATATTCAGCTTTACCATCGGGTAGTCTACCCAACCGCTCTGTCTCTTGTAGCCTGTATCCTCCGCCAGTTTGTTGGCTATAAGGAACTCCATGGCATCGGGATTGTTGTTGATGTCGACAAAAGCCCTGTCCGGTAAAGCAAATGCCGGTTCATTTTCAAGATTGACCGTCAGGATGGTGTAGATTTCATGTGTCTCAGGAGCTTTCAGGCACAATGCCGGCCAACCGTTTGGGTACATTTCCATTGCTATGGAGAAGTGTCCGTCCTGATAGCGAAAAGTCCTGCCGGCAACCGGGCGATTGCACTTGACTATCTCGAAATCATCTTCTCCTTCGGTAAATGTCATCATAGGCAAGGATACATCGGCAAAACATTCTTCATCACGGTAACAGAGGTGCTCTTTCCCGTGTGACCGGATTATTGTCAAATGGGTATTCATATTCACAATTGTTTTATAAAGTTATTGCTTTATTTGACTGTCAGGACACTATGCTTACCGCATCACCGAAGAAGGAATCACATACGCCATATACATGCTGGACGGAGTAGTCGTATTTGGAGCGTTCATCATCCAGCCGGAAACGGAAACCGTGGTAGTCTTTCACTTCCAGTTTCAGCCTTACATCCTGTTTCAGCTCCATTTCAAGCAGGCTGCCACCGCCATACATCGAACTGAACAGTCCGCAACAGTTTCCTTTGGGAATGACGATCTCTTTTAGGGAGAAGCCGGCATCATACAGTTCCTTCAGGTTAACCTTTCCGATATAGGTCAGCAGGTTGGCCCCGCAGCAGGAGTTGACAAGTTCCTGGTAGAATTGTTCGTAGGACACCTGCTCCTTGCCGTCACGCGATTTCCTGTTCGGGAAGCGTTCGTGAACCTCGTATCCGTGTTCAAGCAAGAGTTTCTTGACCTTGGCAGGATTGAGGTTCAGGGTATCCACCATGTCCCCGAAATAGGATTCCTCGTAGCGATAGCCGCCTTGCGACTCGAACCAGTTGGAATTTATGCAGTCATAGTTGGAAAGCATTTCCACCCGGATGGGTATGTCGTCCGTGCGTTTTATCAGGTCCTTCAGCACATCCGAGTCGTTACGGTTGTATATCTCATCGCGGATTTCATCCTCGTGCCCGTCGAAGAAGTCATCGACATCTTCCTCGTCAAAGTCACCCGATACGGTGCATCCCTCTTTTAATTTTGCGATAATCTCACGGACCGCTTCCCACTCGGCATCGCTGTACCACTCGTCTGCCTTTTCCCACAACTCTTCGCAGTTTTTGTTGTCAAGACACTTCTGTATCAAGCCCCGATGGTCGTCAAGATTGTCATTATAATCCGTCCATACCAGCGTGTAGGCCGGTTCCATAAGGGACTTCACGAAATCCAATGTCAATGTTTTCTGTTCATCCATTTGTCTTACCTGTGTACGGCAGGATTCTGTTTCCCGTACATACCGTTATAAATGACGGAAGCGACCTTGCGGCCGCCTCCGTGTAAATCTCCTTATCCATACAGTTCCTTCACGGCCCTGTCGTATTTTTCCTTTTCCATCTCCGTCTTCAGGTTGAAATGGAAACGGGCGGTATATCTGTAACCGGTTCTCGGCTCACCGCCGCATTGCCGTATCGCCATGTCTATCTCCCAGTCGATATCACCGATGCCGAGCGATATGTATGAGTGCTTTAGCATACATCCGGCAAGCCGCAGAGCGGAGTCCTTTTTGTTCTCTCTGCACAGCTTGTCGAAAGCCATTATTGCGATTTCTCTGTTTTCTATCGTTATCGTATTCATATATTCCAATTCAGTTAAGTGTCGGACTATCCCGTTCCCTGTCCCGGCTTGCCAGCATTCCGAAATGGATACTGAATATGCGTTGTCCGAAACAGACCGGGGAATTGTATTCCACACGCTGCCACAGCGTGAAATGGTTGCCTGCATACGACCATCTGAAATATCCCGACAGCGAGCCGTACGCGGGATTGGCATTCCGGTGTATGAGCATTCTGTTCACCTCCATGATGTTGTTTGCCACCAGAAGGGTATTCAGTATCTCCACGAACGCCATCTGCGCGTATGGGTCTGTCGGGAAGACCGGTCCGAGAAAATTGATATTCATAAGCGTATGTTTTTAATCGTAATTGTCATCGAACACCTCGAAACGGGGGGTGACCGTGTCGAAGTAATTGTTTGATATGCCCGGATAATACAGGAAGCCATCATCGTCTCCGTCCGGGCAGGTGTCGTCGCCGGTGGACGTGGCATTGCCGTACAGTTCCAGGTAGTGCGCTACCAGCAGGTGCGGGTCTTCCGAGCTGATGTCGTGATGACATTTGTCGCACCAGTCGAAGAACCACTCCTTGTCGGGTTCATCCAGCTGTTCCATCGCCTCCCTGATTTCAAAGAAGTTGGGGCACAGCCACTGCCTGTTTATCAGCGAGCCGGGAATCTCTTCCCACCGCGTGTACCTGTACTCCGGGTTCTCCTCTTCCGGGAACATGTCGAAGCAGGTGCAAAGGAATTCCCCCATGTCGCCGAAGTCGGACATCTGCAACCAGTTGTCCTTCTCCTGCCTTATGTCTATGAGATGCTGAGTGGTCACTGCCACTTCCGCTTGATTCAAGTCCATAATCGTTTTTTATTGTAGTTAATGACCGGAACCGGGGATTCCATTCCACAGGCCCCAAAAAGGTCCGTATCCCGGCTGTGCAGGGTTTTCCGGGGAAATACCGCAGCCTCCGGCGAGGATGATTTCTCCGGAAACCGCTCGCGGCATGACCTTGCACAGCCGATGGGGATACGGGCTACCTTTGCCTGTGGAATGGATTCTGCGGTTCCCTGTGTCTGTACTCATTTTGCTAACTCATTATGCGCTGGCTTCCCCAGCTGATGTGGATTTTTCCCTCGCTGTCACGTTCCCGTACCAGCAGGCTGTCGATGACGGACATCGTGACATCGAACTCCTCGAAGATTTCCGACTGCTCCTTCACCTCGCCGGTCTTGATGAACTCGTTGAGCCTTTCCTTTGTCAGTACCAATGCCATCAGGTTCTGTTCCACGGAATCCTTGTAGGTCACGAAATGGACGTTCTTCAGTTCCTTGGAGTCCAGGCGGATGAAGCGGAAGTAGAACTGCTCCATCTTGGGGATGTTCCATTGCAGGGATTCAAGGATGACATCGTTGCAGGAGGGGATATTTACCGAGCTGCTCAGGCTCTGCTGCGTGCATACCAGTATGCCGTTGATGGTGGAATCGAATTCCGAAACGATGCCCTGCCGCTTCTTGAACGCGACGTCACCCTTGACGGTAAATACCGGTCGGTCCGGGAAACGCTCGCGGATGAGATTTTCGTACAGTTCAAACGCCGCTATGGAGGTGCAGCCGACGGCAACCTTGCCGGGAATCTTCCGTATCAGTTTCTCGATGAAGACTGTCTTGTTCGGGTAGCCGTTCCCGAAATAGCCCTCTATCAGGTGGGGCACGGAGCAGGCCTTGATAAGAAGTTTGATCTGGCGCATGAGACGGAGCCCGGCATCCTTTTTCGTGTCGCCCGTACTGTTGTAGTAAAGCTCGCAGATACGACAGAACTCCTCGATGATAACACGGTACACCTCGTGTTCCCCCTCGGATGGTGCGACCGTGTGCATCCTTACCTCGTATTTTTCTCCGGCAAAGTCCTTGAACTTGCGCGTGATGACGGTCTTGCCGATAAGCTCGGACAGTTCGTCCTTGTTATATACGTCCTGGTTCTGCTTCTCGATGCCGAACACGGTCGCCTTGCCGGGACAGTGGCAGGCCCGGAACAGTACGTGCCCCCTGAAGGCGGGGAACGGTTCTCCGTAGTGCGGGTTTGGATCTTCCTCTATCTCCCTGTCCCTGTTCTCGTGGTATATCCGGCTGCACCAGCAAATCATGTTTATGGAGTTATTGTACAACAGTTCAAACTGGCTGTACAGCTCCGCGATGTTGTTGCGCGTGGTCGTTCCCGTGTCGAGGATCTTGTATTTGAGCCTGCGGAAGATGCCCAGGATATGCCTTGTGCGTTGTGACGAGGGGTTGGTAATCTCGTCGGATTCATCGAATACCAGGCAGAGTTTCCTTGAGGTGCGCCTGATGAACTTTGTCAGCCCTCTTTTCAGCTTGCCGAGCATGGAGGTGGAAAGCACGAGGAATACCCCTTCCGGAACCGTTTCGAGGTCGGCGTTGTTCCTGACCATGCGGAATCGCTCCCTGTTTATCGTCAGGAACGGCACCCATGTCATGTTGGTGGCGATGGCGGGGGCCAGTATGATAACATTGCGCACCTTACGGTATTTGAGCAGGTACTTGGCACGGTGATAGACAGCCGCCGTCTTGCCGGAGCCTTGCTGCCAGTTCAGCAGGGCAAAGCGTTTCTGCAATACGAGGTTCAGGTCGTGTTTCTGAAGCTCCGTGAACTCACATACATCGCCTTCCTTGTTGATGAAGGTCGTGCGGTCAAGATATTCGGCCAGTTGTGTGTCCGGTTTCATGTCTGAGAATGGACGGTTCTGTATTTCATATTGCCTGCGCTTTTTCCGTATCAGTTTCTTCGCTGCACGGACCTGCATCATGTTCTTTTCCGTCAGGATTTCCGGTACGGGAAGCTCCGCCCGTCCCAATACGAGGTCGTTGATGCCCGCTGCCTTGTGCTGTACCTTATCCAGCAGGCGTGGGGCGTACTGTTTCAGCCTGAAGCCGTAGGAGGTCTTCACCAATGCCACTTCCTTGCGCGGGACGATGTTTTGTGAGGTGATGTACCTGCGGATGATACCGAGTACTTTTTTCGTGGTCAGCTTCTTCCTTTCCCATTCCTTCTCCTGCTCTTTGGTGGCGTTCTCCGGTGGTTTCTGGTTGCGGAACTTCGTCACCAACGCTTCCGCCTTGTCGATATGCCTGTTCAGTGCCGCGTGTGCTTTCAGTTCGTACATGTACTTGGCGAGCTTGTACTCGAACAGTTCCAGTTCCTCCCTGTCAATCCGGTTGGTCTCGCGCATAAGGTCGAGGCGCAGTTTGTGCTTCATCGCCCTTGCCTCCATGATACGCCCTTTCAACTCGTCCATGGAGATGAACTCTTCCGCATTGTAGGGCTGCATTTCGATATGGCGGGACTCGCGCAGGAACACCATTACTTTCGTGCGGAAGTTGTGTACCCCTGTGGAGGCAAAGGCGTTCGGGTCTAATTGCACCTGGCCTACAAAGGAAAAGTCGCTGTTGATATTCGCGACACGGCTCTTCTCCCAGAACTCGCTTTGCATGAACGATAAGGGAACGATGACCATCAGGATGCCTGCCGGATTGAGCACATCGTATGCTTTGTTCATGTAATACTCCTGGGAGAGCTTGTAGTCGAACTTCAGATTGAAGGGAGGGTTGCCGATGATGACGTCGAAGCGTTGTTCCGGGTGGTATTGCCGGATGTCGCATTTCTCGATACGGGCTTCCGGGTAGAGGTATCTGGCGACAGTCACTGCTTTGCCGTCAATGTCAAACCCGTAGGCGTTGTGCAGGTTGGGAAGGTGGTTGAAGAAGTTGCCCATGCCGCAGCACATGTCGAGGATCATTTCCGAATAGACGGGAGAAAGCATCTCCACCATATCCCTGCATACTTCATGCGGAGTGAAGAACTGTCCCATCTCGAACTCTTTTTTGGCATTGGCATACTCGTTATAGTTGGCGAAGTCGGACTGCTTTAGGTTGTGCAGCCCTCCGATGCCGGTATAGCAGTTGTAGATGCTCTCTGCCGGAATAAGGTCTTTACCTGAGTCTATGGCGAAAAGTATCTTTTCGTTGACTTCGGCCCGCTTGTCCTGCGGTATCTGTTGGGGGATGATGGCGTACATGTCTTTGGATTGTTTACGTTTGAAAATGAAGACACCCCGCAAGGATGCCTTACGGGGTGTCTGGATTGGTCTCTCATGCCGTTATTGTTCTCTTAGTGTGATTTCATCCAGCCGGAGCCGCTTGAAACAGCTTTCGGCGGCTGCACTGTCCTTGAACCTGACGTCTATGCGCCCGTTCTTGTAGAATCTGATTTGCTCGGCATTGGTCGTGGTAAGGTCGTACCAGTCGTTAATGGATACATTATTATCATCGAAACAGATAATCATCTTTGAGTTGCCGTTCAATATGTCATCCGCACCGAATGCAATTCCAGCACAAAGGGTTTCCAACTCATTGGTATAGCTATATGACACTCGACAACGATTACTGTATTGCATGGAAAAATCATCAAAACGGATGATTTCAGGGAAGATAATCTTGTCCTTCTTTAGTTCAGTCTTTACCTTAGTCCAGTATGCCGGTTTGACGACTTTCTGAACACGGCTGAGTAGTTCCTCTTCCGCCGTTTCGCGGAAGCTCTTGCCTCCCAAGTGTTCTATGACGGCATCCACGTATGTTTCATAGACCGGGCGGAATCCCATGCGGAGCGTTTTCCCGTCTATGTTCGGCACCGGCACTTGAACATTGTAGGTGTTGTTGAAATAGGAGATGATGCGACCCGCGAAGTTGGAGTTGGCATTACGGTTCTTGTCCACCAAGTCATTGATAAGGTCGAACGGCTTGAACTCGTTGTGCGAATAGTCATCCCTGCCGTTATGGTAGGAATAGAAATCGCGCATGGATACCTTGCCGTTGTCTTCGTAATGGAACTTGCGTTCCGCCTGGTATTGTTCAGCATCTTCCTTGAAGACGGCGTACCAGCGGTCTATCTGGTCGAGCGTCCTGTAGAGCAGGTCCTGCTGTGTCTGGCAATAGAGGCGGTCTTGCTCCGTGATTTTGTCCTCGTTTCTCACTTGTACGCTCAGGATACCGGAAAGCAGGTCGGGAGCGTTGCCGACCTTAGTTGCTGTTGTCGTTTGCATATTTATTGGATTTTAGATGTTAGAAATTCTTGATACGATACAGGTAGGTGATGTGCTGTTCCATGTCCTTGACAATCTTGACTTGTTCGGGATGGAAATTCAGTCTTCGCTCTACGGCAGGGGATTCTATCTTTTCCCACTCGGGAAGCGGCAGGAATATATATTCGCGACGGAAACACCACAATACTATTTGTGTAGGCCAATTTCCCTTGAAGATCGTTCCTTCATAGTCTTCCACGAACTGTTGCAGTTCCGCCTCGTTACGGAAAGCAATGTCAAAACCTTGGTAAAGATTGCCGGCTTCCGATTCCTCCTTTTTATTGAAATAAAATTTTCGGTAGGTTTCGGTCGTGAAATTTCCGTACTTGGGATTGGGTTCTGAATAGAACCACATCGGTACTTTTGCGTAAAATGCCACCGCTCCGTTTGCACAAGCTCTACAATGTCCCCAGTCCTTGAATGAACCATCCGTCCATTTCAGGAATTTCAATTCTTTCGGATTCACGGCATGAAACGCACCTCCACTGACGCTCAACCGGATATTTCCGTTATCATTCCAGACGAAAGGTATGCTTGGCTGTTCGCATATAGAAAGATGCCCTTTATTTGTGTGGTGCAGGTTCTCTATAAGGGCGTTGCCGTAATAGTCCCCGTCTTCGGTCACATAAATCAGTCTGTCTCCGATTTGCGGTGTGATTTCGGAACGTGTCTGTTCGATGAGTTCCACATAACTGTTAGCCATATCGACATCTTTCTGTGTCAGCCCGTGTTCATGGTCGTATGAAACATTCAGTTCTCTGAGTGTTTCCACACTGTACTTGTTTTTAGCCATCTGTAACATAACATTTGATTTTTGTTAGTCCGGCTTTTCGGGGCCGGAGTTCCCGTAACTACAGGCTTAAAAGGTCGTGTTCCGTACATGCAAGGTTTCCGGGAAAAATACCGCAAGCCCTTCAGGGCGCGGAAGATTTTTCCACGGAACCCGAAGGGCTTGACCTTGCTTGTACGAAAAGAACACGAATTACCTTTGCCTGTGAGTTACGGGGACTCGGCTACGGGATGGCAGCTCTTTCCGATAGGACTATTTCATAAGATTTTGACCGGATTATTACCGGCCTTTACAGAAAAAATGCTATCTTTGCATTGATAAAAGAGTTATTTGAAAGCATGAGGAACATGGTGGTTCTGAACAATCCGGCATTTTCTTATCCGTTGCCCGTTCTCATGCGAGTTTACTACAAATCGTTGATAGTCAAATAAAATACTTCACACTATCACAAATATAGCCAATATAGATATACGAGTAGGAGGAAATAAAAGTTTTCTTCCTACTTTCATTTTCTGACATATATTTTCGAATGTGACGAAAGAGGCGGAAAGCGGGTGAGGGCAAAGGTATAAAAACAAACTTCTGAAGAATTTATGATGCGGACTAACGAAAAATAATGTATCATCCCCATATAGATTTACTAGTGATTCCGTATGAGGAGCTTATACCCATCAAAGCATGTTCTTGTTAAGACAAATTAAAAAAGGAACAACAGTAGTTGTTCCTTTTTTAAGTACACCCTCAGGGATTCGAACCCTGGACCCACTGATTAAGAGTCAGTTGCTCTACCAACTGAGCTAAGAGTGCATTCCTTATTTCTTGTTTGCGGGTGCAAAAGTAGTCCTTTTATTTTATTCGTGCAAACAAAACGGTGTATTTTTTGCGATGAAATGGGATTTTTTATTCAAACTCGTATAAATCAGAAGGAGTAGTACGCTTCAAAGCACACAACTGTACATCCTTTCCTACGATAATTCCTTTTCCCTTAATTTCCATTCCACTGTTTTATATGCCAATTCAGGATGATTGTTGTCCTTGCTCAAATGACAAAGCCAAATATACTGTAAATGTTCCGTCATATTTTCCGAAAGAAATTCAGCAGTAGCAATATTACTCATGTGTCCGGTGCGGCTGGTAATCCGTTCTTTCAGGTATTGGGGGTAGGTACCCATGCGTAACATTTCCTCATCGTAGTTGGCTTCCAATATCAGATAATTGGCCTTTCTGATATATTCTGCGGCCGTAGGAGTAATTTCACCAAGGTCTGTAAGAAAGGCAAACACTTTTCCGTCTATCTCAATGCAATAGCCCACATTGTCCGTGCCATCATGAGGTACCTCGAAAGATTCGATATGAAAATCTTCCAACTGCATGGGTTGCTGCTTTTCCAGGTAACGGACAGACGAATATAACTTTTCTGTCATGCAATAGCTCCGGTTGATACCCTCATGAATCCGGGCGGTTGTATAAATAGGAATATTCAGTTTTTCTCCCAATCCGCCTACCGCTTTTATATGGTCGGCATGGTCATGGGTAACAAACACCGCACGTATCATTTCCATGTTGATACCTGCCTCTTTTAATCCTTTTTTATCGTCCGTACTGCAATACCGGCATCAATAAGTATTCCGTATTTTTCTGTGCCTATATAATAGCAGTTGCCACTGCTTCCACTTGCAAGGCTTATAAATCTTACTTTCATTCTAATCTCCTTAATTACAAAAAAGTCCGTCGCTTTTAAAAAAAGTGACGGCAAATATACAAAAAAAAAGTATGCAATATATAAACCTTATGCCTTCTTCTTTTTGTCGATGAATTCGGTAGTTTTGGCAAAAACGAATAATGCTATTGCCGCAACCAATCCTATAACAGCGAAATAATACCAGATATAATGTGCATTGACACTAGCTGCTTCCCACGCTTCGCGGGTTTCAAACAAGACTGGATCAGGACAATATTTTGTCAGAAGCACCCCCGCAATACCGAATCCGAAAATAGAAGAGAGGAATGAATGAAGATGACTGAAACCGAGGTACATACCTTCTTCGCCCTTGGGGGCCTGCAAAGAGAAGTATTCCAGATAGCGCGGAGAAATAAAGCATTCCGCCAAAGCTTGAACTACAATACCGAGTATCATCATCAATGTAATATTGCTCATGCCGGAAATAATCTCGTTGCCCAGCAAATTACCGCATGCCATCAGCAATGCCGATACCGGAATAAGAAACATGCCTATATTCATAGAAGTAATAGCCGTACGCTTTGCCATCCACCTGGTGATGAAACTTACACAGCAAACCACAACAAAAGGATTTACATTGGCTATCCAGCCCGGCTTGGCCGTTTCACCCGCCATACGGATGACATATTTGGGCATAGTTGCATAGAGCTGTTGCTGCACCATCCAAAAGCCGGTTACGATGAGGATAAGAATCAACAAACGCCAATTAGTGATAATACGCAGAAAGCCTTGGCCTATTTCGCGCATGCTTTTACCTTCGCCTGCCGTATGTGCCGATTTATACAATAAGATGACAGCCAATAATGCCAGCACCGTCATGGCAGCCGAGAAGTAATTGATATAAATATAAGCTTGCTCACCGATAACATTCCGTAGAGGGTCGACCACCGTTTTTCCGGTAAAAGCTCCTATATTCACCATCATATAGAAGATGGAATAGCCGCGAGCACGGGTAGCCTCTGTTGTTTCCTTAGCCACCGATCCCGATATGATAGACTTGATGAACGAACCTCCTACCATGATAACAAACAATACGGGGACAATCATCCAGCGGTCATTACTATCCGGCAATCCTGAAAAACGGGTTGTCTCGCCATACTCCACCAGACCGGCTGCTTCCAGTAGGGTGGGAAGCAATCCCAAGCCCAAATACCCGATGGAAAGCAGTGAGAAAGCAATAATCATCGACTTTCGGAAACCTATCTTATCGGCATATGCGCCCGTAAAGATAGGCAACAAATAGAGCCCTCCCGAAAACAGACCGGAAATCATGCTTGACTCAAAATCATTGAAACCTAAAATATTGGAAAGATAAATGGTAAGAACAATAAATACGGCATAATATGCCATGCGTTCGAACAGTTCTACTGTACTGCTTACCCAAAAAGCTCTGCTGAAGCCTTTGGAAGCGGGTTGGGGTGATGTCATCATCCTTTTGTACGATTAAAATTTATGTATTAAATGAAAAAATAAGTGCAAAAATAGGAAATTAATATCGTGTTTGCAAGATATTAATTTTCTGCAAACACAATATTAATAAGTTGCAGACAAGATATTAACTTCCCATTTATCACTATTTATCTTTTCATTTATATAGAATACTCCGTATCTTTGGACGCTTTTATAAAACGACCATTCATGAAAGATAAAATCGAATTTATAGCTTTTGACGCTGATGACACACTGTGGGAAAGCGAACTTTATATTCAGGAGTTCGAGCACAAATTCTGTAACCTTTTAAGGCAATATCTGCCTGCTTCATCCATATCACAAAGGTTTTTTGAAACAGAAATGAAGAATCTGCATATGTATGGCTATGGGCTGAAGAGCATAATGCTCAGTATGACTGAAACCATCTGCAAAGTGACAGACGGAAACGGGAATATGCATCTTATAGAAGAAGTAATAGGATGGGGACAAGAGCTTCTGCAGAAACCGGTTACACTACTGGAAGGCGTGAAGGAGACCATATCGTCACTTCATGGGAAATATAAATTGGTGTTGGCCACTAAGGGGGACTTGTTCGACCAGAAAAGAAAAATAGAAGCTTCCGGACTGCGAGAATATTTCCATCATATCGAAATTATGAGTGACAAGAAAATCGATGATTACCAGAGGCTGATTGATACATTGGGCTGTCCGCCTGAAAAACTCCTGATGATAGGTAATTCTGTAAAATCAGACATACTTCCGGTATTGGAACTTGGGGGATACGCTGCCCATGTACCATACCACGTGACTTGGGCATACGAGCAACATGAAGGGGAAATACGACATCCCAATTTTATACGATTGGATAGTATCAAAGAAATATTAGATAAGCTATAAGTTATGGGTGAAACTGCATAACTTATAGCTTACTATTGCTTTTTAGAATTGGAAGAAATTCTTAGCGTTATAATAGCTGATATCTTCAATCATCTGGTTTACGCGTTCCATTTCGGAAACAGGAATTTCACCATTTTCTACATCACGGCCTACAAGATTACACAATGTACGGCGGAAATATTCATGGCGCGGATAGGAGAGGAAGGAACGGGAATCGGTCAGCATACCAACAAATCGGCTCAATAAGCCCAGTACAGAAAGGGCATTCATCTGCTTTTCCATACCATCCTTCTGGTCAAGGAACCACCATCCCGAACCGAATTGAATCTTACCGGCAACAGTACCATCCTGGAAGTTACCCAGCATAGTAGCAATGACTTCGTTGGCGCATGGATTCAAATTATAAAGAATAGTCTTGGTCAGCTTACCATTGGAGTTTAAGCGGTCGAGAAATTTAGCCATAGCTTTTGCTGTAGTAAATTCGCCAATGGAATCAAAACCGGTATCAGGACCTAACAGTTTGAACATCTTACTATTGTTGTTGCGAATAGCACCATAATGGAACTGTTGTGTCCAACCTTTCTCCCAATCCATCTCGCCAAAGGCAACCAGCATAGCCGACTTGAACTTCAGGATTTCTTCCTTAGTCAGTACAGTACCGCCATATACCTTATTGAAGATTGCCTTAATTTCCGCTCCTGTATAATCCTCGGCATAGAATTCTTCAATTCCGTGGTCAGACAGTTTACATCCTTGTTCCGCGAAAAAATCGTGACGCTTACGCAAGGCAGCAACCATATCGTCAAAGCAGGAAATAGCCACATCGCTCACTTCGGCCAACTTTTCTACATATGCGCGAAAATCGGCAGGAACTTCCACCGCCATTGCCTTATCCGGACGCCAAGTAGGCAACATCTTGATTTCAAAGCCGCTCTCACGGGTCTTGATATGATATTCCAAGGAATCAATAGGATCATCTGTAGTACAAACCACTTCCACGTGATAACGGCGCATCATGCCGCGGGCAGAATATTCGGGTTGTTTCAGTTTCTCGTTACATTCATCATAAATTTCACGGGCCGTATGAGGATTGAGAATTTTATCGATTCCAAAAGCGGTCTTCAATTCAAGGTGGGTCCAATGATACAAAGGATTGCGGAAAGTATAAGGTACGGTTTCCGCCCATTTCTCAAACTTTTCCCAATCGGTGGTGTCCTTGCCGGTACAGAAACGTTCGTCCACACCGTTGGTGCGCATGGCACGCCACTTGTAGTGGTCGCCGCCCAGCCAGATTTCCGTCAGTGACTTGAATTGGTAGTCGTCTGCTACCATTTGTGGAATTAAATGACAGTGATAGTCGATAATCGGCATTTTAGCCGCATGTTCGTGGTACAACTTCTGCGCGGTTTCAGTCTGCAACAGGAAGTTCTCGTCCATAAAGTTTTTCATCTTCTTGTGTTTTAAGTATCTAAAAATTTTACTTTCTTGTCATTACACCTATATAGTATTGATTGTAAAGCTAATAGGCTCGATAACGCTTTTTGCTTTTATTAACCGTTATCGAACACAAAAGTAGAAATTTTACTTGGAGAAACAAAATAATTCGTATCTTTGCGGCAAATATTTATAATATTTAAGCTTCAGACGTCTCACCTTTACCGCCTTAGGCAGCATACCTCAAGATGGAAAACAAGAATTATACGATAAAAGACATTGCACGCATGGCCGGCGTCTCTGCCGGAACCGTAGACCGCGTACTGCACAACCGCGGAGACGTATCCGTTTCCAGTAGGGAAAAAGTCCAGAAAGTACTCGACGAGATAGATTATCATCCCAATATGTTTGCCATCGGGCTGGCGGCTAAAAAGCGCTATCATATTGTCTGCATTATACCTTATTATATAGAGCATGATTACTGGCATGCTGTAGCAGCGGGAATTGACCGTGCCGCACAAGAATTACGGCCGTTCAATGTTGGAGTTAGCTATCTGTACTATCGGCATGCGGACAAATCCTCCTATAAAGAAGCATGTGCTGTGCTCCGGGAGGAAAATGCCGACGCCGTACTTGTTGCCCCGAATTTCCGAGAGGAGACCATAAAACTCACTACTTATTTGGAGGAAGCGGATATTCCCTATGCATTCATAGACTTCAATATTGAACAGACGCATGCCTTGTGTTATATCGGACAAGATTCCAAAACCAGCGGATACATTGCTGCCAAGATTCTGATGCGTAGCTATGAAAAAGGGCAGGAGCTTGTGTTATTCCTGAGCAATCAGAAAAACAATCCGGCAGAAATCCAGATGCAACGCCGCCTCGAGGGGTTCATGCAATACCTTTCCGAGGAACATAAGGATTTGACTATCCATGACATTGTGTTGCACAAGGAAGATACTGACGGCAACAGACGGATATTGGATGCTTTTTTTAAAGAACATCCCCAAGCCGTACTGGGAGCTGTTTTTAATTCCCGTGTTTATCAAGTGGCAAGTTATCTGCACGAAAAGGGGTGGAAGCTGGCAGGACTTGTGGGATATGACCTTTTACACAAAAATACAGAGTTCCTGAAAACCGGTAAAGTAACCTTTCTCATCGGTCAACGTCCAGGCCTGCAAGGCTATTGTGGCGTAAAGACTTTATGCAACCACGTGGTATTTAAAAGACCGGTCACTGCAGTGAAATACATGCCCATCGACATATTGATGAAGGAAAACATAGACTTTTACTTTGAGTTTGAATAATTAAAAAATTACATATCAACCATTTAAATCATTTTTTAAATGAAAGCATTAAACAAAGAAACTGCTCCCAAAGCACAACGCCCGGAACGCATTATCCAGTTTGGCGAAGGTAATTTCCTTCGCGCATTTGTGGATTGGATTATTTATAACATGAATCAAAAGACCGATTTCAACAGCAATGTGGTAGTAGTCCAACCCATCGATAAAGGTATGGTTAACATGCTGAATGCCCAGGATGACCTTTATCATGTAAATCTGCAAGGTCTGGATAAAGGAGAAACCATCAACAGTCTGACTATGATAGATGTAATCAGCCGTGCCTTAAACCCCTATACTCAAAACGATGAGTTCATGAAATTGGCCGAACAACCGGAAATGCGTTTTGTCATTTCCAACACGACGGAAGCAGGTATAGCCTTTGACCCTGCTTGTAAGCTGACAGATACACCGGCGTCTTCTTATCCGGGCAAACTGACACAGCTGTTGTATCACCGCTTCAAGACATTCAACGGCGACAAGAGCAAAGGACTGATTATCTTCCCTTGCGAACTCATCTTCCTGAATGGCCACAAGTTGAAGGGGACAATCTATCAATACATTGAATTATGGCAATTGGGTGATGAGTTCAGAGCTTGGTTTGAGGAAGCCTGCGGTGTGTATGCAACACTGGTGGACCGTATCGTTCCAGGATTCCCCCGCAAAGACATTGCCGCTATAAAAGAAAAGATACAGTACGATGACAATCTGGTAGTGCAGGCTGAAATTTTCCATTTATGGGTCATCGAGGCTCCGCAAGAAGTCGCCGAAGAATTCCCTGCCGACAAAGCCGGACTGAATGTATTGTTTGTTCCTTCTGAAGAACCTTACCACGAAAGAAAAGTAACCTTGCTGAATGGACCTCATACCGTATTGTCTCCAGTAGCCTATCTGTCGGAGGTAAATATTGTACGCGATGCCTGCCAGCATCCTATAATCGGACAATACATCCATAAAGTGATGTTTGACGAGCTGATGGAAACGTTGAACCTGCCGAAAAACGAATTGAAAAAGTTTGCAGAAGATGTATTGGAGCGCTTCAACAATCCGTTTGTTGACCATGCCGTAACCAGTATTATGCTGAACTCTTTCCCTAAATACCAAACCCGTGACCTTCCTGGCCTGAAAACCTACTTGAAACGTAAAGGAGAACTGCCGAAAGGTCTGGTATTGGGACTGGCTGCCATCATCACGTACTACAAAGGAGGTACCCGCGCAGACGGCACAGAAATCATCCCGAATGATGCTCCCGAAATCATGCAGTTATTGAAAGACCTTTGGGCAACGGGGGATACCCGCAAAGTGGCAGAAGGCGTATTGGCAGCCAAAGACCTTATCTGGGGGGAACACGGAGACTTGAATACCGTTCCAGGATTGACAGACATGATTACCTGCTTCTTAAAATCCATCCAAGAAAAAGGCATGCAGGAAACAGTAAAAGGTATTCTTTAATTCCTATGATTTTAAACAAGCAGACCGTACAAAAGGAGTTTTTATACGGTCTGCTTTATTTATACCACATTTGATGGGAAATAATTAAGCCACAGTTTTCTTTTTTGTCTAAAGGCTTTCCTGCTCTGCTGCCCGCAATATAAAAGTAGTGGCACCAATAGTTACAATGGCTCCATCCTCAATGCGAATGCGGTCTTTGTCACCCAAAATTTCATTATTAAGGAAAGTTCCCGTCAGGCTGGGAGCATCGCGTAAGGTATAAATCAACACTCCCTGCTTATTGCGCTTTACATTAATGATACAGTGACGCCGGTCCATACTCATATCCGAAGTCTCAATCGGCACATCGATAACATTCCCCACGCAACGCCGGCCTATGATATTGTCACCTTCTTGCAATGGAAGTACCTGCTTAAAACCAAACACGTTCTCAATGACCGTGATGCTGCCAAAAGCCTCTTTAAACTCCGCTTCATCCGGACGTTCTTCCTTTTGAGGGGCTTTCATCTTTGATTTACCTAAACGGATACTGAACTGCTTCTTACACTGGTCACATACAAAGACCAGTGATTGGCCTTCGGTATACTTGGTTTCATCGAATGTTAAGTAATTCTCACATTTGGGACAACGGATACGCTTCATGATAGTTAAAAATTAAAGAATTAAAAAATAAAGCAAGGGTAGATTACTTTCTACTTCTTTAATACCCAAGCGTTCTTATACGTTTCATTCTGGCGAACTCTGTTCAATGCCTGATATGCTTCTGTTTCTGTGCCACAAGACTCAATGCTGACACGCATTTTACCATCTCCAACAATTGCTTTTGCATGAGGGTAACCTTTTTCAATCAGTTGCTTTGCCATTGCTTCGGCATCCTTCTCAGTACCTACACTGGCAATGATGACGTGGTATTTCTGTGCAGAGACAAGTGACGGGGCGACAGTCCCTGCTGTGGTCTTTTGAATTTCACTCTTTGTTGTTACAGATGTTGAAGAGGACACTTCTGCCGCCTGCTGCTTAGGCTGAGAAACAACCGGAGCATTCTGCGCGTTAGCTTGGCCCACCTTAACCTCTCTTACGGCAACCGGAACCACCTTTTTCTTTGCCTTCTGCCCCGTGTTTTTTTGAGCCGACGCTTTCGGAGTGTCGGCCTTCCGGCTAACAACAATCGGATTAATGGCAAGGGATTCCTTTTCTATCATCTCAAAAAGTTCATTCGGAAGTAATTGCGCATAATTTCCTTCAACCACTTCCGTATTCTCTATCGGTGTAGACAAAAAGAAAAACAAGGCAACCACTGCAATCATGGCAACCGCATTCGACAAATAGGAACGGTTGAATTTAATCTCAAACCTTCGCTTTTTGTCTTCCGGCACAACTGGAACAGAATAACGGATGGTCTTTTCCATGTACGGTTTCTTCAGTTCCGCCAGTTCCTGCATTTCAAAACTATCCAACCCATATAAGTAAGGAGTGGTTATCTTGTGGTCATAGGGAACAAAGTCATAAATACCATGAATGGAGTAACGCAATTCGCCAATGTTGGGCAAATCCACCTTACCTTCTTCATGGAGAGCAGTGAATATATGCGCCACTTCTTTTTCTACAATCCGCGTAGCATCAGAAAAATCAGTATCATAGACAGCCATATAGGATTGTACAAGTAAGCCGTCATTCATCTTCAGTTGAGGATTGAAACCGATGATGCGGGTAGGGGGCAGAAAAACATTTTCTTCCGCCACTCTCATTGCCGGAGTGTAGTGAGCGACAAATCCGCCCAACCCCGGAACAATGACACAATCATTCTCCAATAATAATGCTTCTATGTGCTGTGCTAATTCAATCATGCTACAAAAGTAGCGGAAATATCGGATATACGCTAGTTTCAGAGCTTTTTTCTTATCAACAAATTATGAACATTGCACATTGAAAATGTATTTGAAAAAGGTTTTTTGGCAAGAGAAGGAATTTTTACCGGAAAAATTTCTACTTTTGTACCGTTTAACTATACTCGTCAAGAATAGAAAGACAATTGTCCTCGCAAGAGTATACAAACCTAAACACTTAACAAAAGACTATTATGCGTATTATTTTCTGTCTGATGGTTTTCTTGTTCATAGGAAAGAACACGATGCTGGCACAGCAGTTGTCCTCATTCGTAGAATATGGAGCAGCCCTGCATACCGGTGACAATACTCCTCTTTGGCAGGTCAGCAACCAGCAAGGACTCACTTCGCTCGACAACAATACTTACATACGTGGAGGAATATCCTACAAACACCAACTTGGAAAATGGAAGTTTGAAGAAGCACTGGATTTGGTTGCAGCAGCCGGATTCAGCACGACCTCCTTCATTGTACAGCAGGCTTACGTAGACATCCGTTACAAGTGGTTTGGATTCTTTGCCGGAAGCCGGGAACAGAATTCTCCATTGCTGAATCAAGAGCTGAGCAGTGGCGGCATGACCTGGTCGGGTAATGCGCGTCCCATCCCACAAGTACAGATAGGCATACCCGAGTATGTACAGTTGCTACCCCGTTTAGGCCTGAAAGGAGAAATCTCGTACGGATGGTTTACAGATAACAAATACCAGCGGGAGCAAGTCGGAGAAAAATACTGGTACACCAAGAGTATCAAATACCATCATAAAGAAGGGTTCCTGCGTATCGGTATACCCAAAGGAAAATGGCAACTGGAACTCGGAATGACCCTCGACACCCAATTCGGAGGATACAAGATTGGAGGTTCCGAATCGGGAGACTTGGGCAACGGATGGAAGGATTACGTACGCGTATTCTTCCCCGGCCACGGGCGTGAGGACGGACCGGTAGGTGAACATCTGGCTTTCCAAGGCAATTTTCTGGGTAGCGAATATATCAAAATGACTTATCGTCCTAAGGAAGATTTCTCCATCAGCGCCTATCTGGACAATCATTTTGATGACTTCTCCGCCATGGCCAAACTCAACGGTTGGGATGGCTTATGGGGTGTGGAATATAAATCCAACCATAGACAAGCCATCAACGGAATCGTTATCGAATATCTCCAGACTACCAATATGAGCGGTCCACTGCACGGTTTGCAAAATTCTGTAGTAGGTAAGACCGGAGGAGCCGACAACTACTATAACAACGGTTACTACCCAGGATGGGCACATTGGGGTATGGCGATAGCCAATCCGTTGATAGCATCGCCTATCTATAATAAGGATGGCGATATGAGTTTCAAGTACAATCGCGTTAAGGCCCTGCATCTGGGATGGAGCGGCGACATCAGCAGTGAGTGGAGATATGTGGCAAAATTGTCCCACAACAGAACTTGGGGAACTCCTCATCGTCCAATACCCGATATATTAGAAAATTTTTCTACTTTTGCATCGTTTTACTATATTCCCCGTAAATGGAAGGGCTGGTGCTTCAACGCGTCCCTTGCATTGGATATGGGAGAGATATATGGAGACAATTTTGGATTCCAACTGAAAGTACATAAAACATTTTAAGAAAATGAACTACATACAAACAGAGATTGACGGCGTATGGCTGATTGAGCCGAAAGTATTCCATGATGCCCGCGGATACTTTATGGAAGCATTTAAGGAAGAAGAGTTCCGTGCACATGTCGGAAACGTTCACTTCATCCAGGACAATGAGTCCAAATCCTCTTTCGGTGTATTACGTGGTCTTCATTACCAGAAGGGTGATTGCAGCCAGGCCAAACTGGTACGTGTCATTAAGGGAAAAGTGCTGGACGTGGCTGTCGACTTAAGAAAATCTTCTCCCACTTTCGGAAAGTATGTCAGTGTGGAGCTAAGTGAGGAGAACAAAAGACAATTCTTCATTCCGCGTGGTTTTGCCCACGGTTTTCTGGTGCTGAGCGATGAAGCTGTCTTTACATACAAGGTAGACAACGTATACGCACCACAATCCGAGGCATCCATCCGTTTTGACGACGAAACCATCGGTATTGAATGGCCCGTTGCTACGGAACAGCTTCTATTATCAGATAAAGACGGACATGCCGTATCGTTCAAGGATGCGGTCTATTATGAATAAAATATGAAAATAGCCATTGTCGGTACGGGATACGTCGGTTTGGTAACCGGTACTTGTTTTGCGGAAATAGGTGTCAATGTCATTTGCGTAGACACGAACAGTGAAAAGATAGAGTCACTGAAAAAGGGTGTTATTCCTATCTATGAAAATGGACTGGAAGAAATGGTTAGCCGGAATGTGAAAGCAGGACGCCTACAATTCACCACGTCTCTGGAGAGTTGTCTGAATGAGGTGGAAGTGGTATTCAGTGCCGTAGGTACACCACCCGATGAGGATGGAAGTGCCGACTTGAGCTATGTGCTGGAAGTTGCCCGCACCATTGGACGCAATATGCAGAAATATGTGTTGGTGGTAACCAAAAGTACCGTTCCCGTAGGTACTGCCAGAAAAGTGCGGGCTACCATTCAAGAAGAACTTGATAAGAGAGGGATGAACATTGACTTCGATGTCGCTTCGAATCCCGAGTTTCTGAAAGAAGGTAATGCTATCAACGATTTTATGAGTCCCGACCGTGTAGTGGTGGGAGTAGAGTCCGAACGAGCCAAGAAGATAATGAGCAAGCTCTACAAACCGTTTCTGCTGAACAACTTCCGCGTTATCTTCATGGATATTCCGTCTGCCGAAATGACCAAATACGCAGCCAACTCCATGCTTGCCACCCGCATCAGCTTCATGAACGACATTGCCAACCTGTGCGAGCTGGTGGGAGCGGATGTAAACATGGTGCGCAGTGGTATCGGTTCGGATACCCGTATCGGACGCAAGTTCCTCTATCCGGGGATAGGTTACGGCGGTTCATGCTTCCCTAAGGATGTAAAGGCACTGATTAAAACGGCTGAACTGAGCGGCTACAAGATGCGTGTACTCCATGCAGTAGAGGAGGTGAACGAGAAACAGAAGAGTATCTTATTCGAAAAGTTGCAGAAGCATTTCAATAATGATTTGGAGGGAAAGACCATTGCCATTTGGGGGCTGGCCTTTAAACCCGAAACAGATGACATGCGTGAAGCCCCGGCTCTGGTATTGATTGACGAGTTGCTGAAGGCCGGTTGTAAAGTACGTGCCTACGACCCGGCTGCCATGAACGAATGCCGACGCCGCATAGGAGAAAGTATTTATTATGCGACAGATATGTATGATGCTGCGCTGGATGCAGATGCACTGATGCTGGTGACCGAATGGAAAGAATTCCGCCTGCCTTCATGGGCAGTCATCAAGAAAACTATGGAGCAGCCGTTGGTATTGGACGGACGTAACATTTATGACAAGAAAGATATGGAAGAACAAGGTTTCACATATCATTGCATCGGAAAATAAAGTTGCAGAAAAAAGAAAAGAAATAAATAGGGACGTTATGACAATAAAAGGAAGTGCGATTCTCATTGTACTTGTTGTCTCATTGGCCTCATGCAGCAACAGACAAACAGGAGAGGTTTCCGTAAAGGAAGACCTCATTGCAAAACAACTGTTACAAGGCATCTGGGTGAACGATGAAACAGAAATGCCGTTGATGCGCATCGAAGGGGATACG